>ERZ1023473.1-NODE-1-length-1024240-cov-25.845187_pt1 | contig 1024240 bp, 1039 predicted proteins | sample MGYA00380533_ERZ1023473 | MGnify/ENA primary metagenome ERZ1023473 (study PRJEB33173, sample SAMEA4830327) | metagenome | study: EMG produced TPA metagenomics assembly of the PRJEB25223 data set... | reverse complement strand
TTTTTATAAAAACTCGAATTAACAGGTACGTTTTGTCTTGTTTAGTTTTCAAAGAACTTGTGTGTCACTCTCTCAAAGCGACCACTTAAATATATCATATATCTCTATCAACAGTCAACATTTTTCTTAAAAAACATTTTATTTTTTTAAGAAGTTTCCACTGTAGAAGAGATAAAAAATAGAGCCTCTTTTTGCTCCTTTGAAAGATTAACACATATCTATGAAAAAAGCATTATAAATTTCAAAAAAACTCATGTTTTTTTAGAAAAAAATAAAGCCGGTGAAGAACCGGCTTTATTTTTACTCAGATTGCTCTTGATCTGACTCTATAGTTTCTACGTTTTCTTCACTATTCTCTTCATCATCTTCTTGTGATTGTTCAACTAATGCCACTGTAGCGACATGTTCATCATCACCAAGACGAATCAGGCGGACACCTTGAGTGACTCGACCTGTTGTTGAAATGTCTGAAACGGCCATACGAATGATCACGCCGCTTCCTGTAATAATCATCAAGTCCTCTTCAGCTTCAGCATTTGTTGCCTTCACTGCGACAAGCGGACCATTGTTATCAGTGATTTTACATGTTTTAAGACCTTTACCGCCCCGGCTTTGAACACGGTATTCTTTTTCAGGTGTTAACTTACCATATCCTTTTTCGGTTACGATCAATACGTTTGCATCTGGCTCAAGGATTTCCATCCCAACGACGATGTCATCCTCTGAAAGCGTAATTCCTTTCACGCCAGCCGCCGTACGTCCCATTTCACGAACGTCTGTCTCGTCAAAACGAATCAGCATACCTTTTTTCGTACCAATGATGATTTGTTTTTCTCCATTGGTTAAACGGACAGCCATCAGTTCATCTTCGTCACGAAGACTTAATGCGATAAGTCCATTGTTTCGAATGTTGGCAAACTGAGATAATGATGTTCGTTTTGATACGCCGTGTCTTGTTGTAAAGAAGAGATACGAATCTTCATCAAATTCGCTTACTGGAATAATGGCATTAATCCACTCTCCCTTTTCTACTTCAAGCAGGTTAATAATCGGAATCCCTTTCGCCGTTCGTCCGAATTCAGGAATTTCATATCCCTTCGCACGATAGACCTTCCCTTTATTAGAGAAGAAGAGGATCGTATCATGGGTAGATGTTGAAATCAGCTGTTCTACGAAATCATCCTCATTGGTTCCCATGCCCTGAACACCTTTACCGCCTCTTTTTTGGCTGCGGTATGTTGATGCAGGCAGACGCTTGATATAACCATTATGAGTCAGCGTAATCACAATATTCTCAACAGGGATCAAATCTTCGTCTTCAATTGTTTCAATACCTGCCGTCACAATTTCAGTACGGCGCGTATCATTGAAACGTTCTTTGATTTCTGTTAATTCTTCTCTAATGATTTCAAGAACTTTCTCATTGTCTGCTAAAATGGCTTTCAACTCAGCAATCAAATCAACAAGTCCTTTGTATTCTTCTTCTATCTTTTCTCTTTCCAAACCAGTTAAGCGCTGAAGACGCATATCAAGAATGGCCTGTGCTTGTTTTTCGGACAAGCTATAGTTCTCCATTAAGCCATTTCTCGCAATTTCAGCAGTTTGAGAGCTTCTAATTAATGCAATGACTTCATCTAAATGGTCAAGAGCGATTCTTAAACCTTCTAGAATATGAGCTCTTGCTTCAGCTTTACGAAGTTCATATGCTGTTCTTCTGCGAATGATCACTTTTTGATGCTCTAGATAATATTCAAGACATTGTTTGAGGGACAAGACTTTCGGCTGTCCATCAACTAGTGCCAATAAGTTGATCCCAAATGACGTTTGGAGTGTCGTTTGTTTATAAAGATTGTTTAATAGAACGTGGGCGTTCGCGTCTCTTCGCAGTTCAATTACAATCCGCATACCATTACGATCAGACTCGTCACGAAGATCTGTAATGCCATCAATCTTTTTATCGCGCACAAGATCAGCGATTTTTTCGATCAAACGGGCTTTGTTGACCTGATATGGAATTTCATTGATGACAATCCGCTGCTTACCGCTGGATGTTTCTTCAATAATAGAATTTGCACGTAATGTAATAGAGCCCCGGCCAGTTTCATATGCTTTGCGAATTCCGCTTCGGCCTATGATTTGTCCCGCAGTTGGGAAATCTGGTCCTGGAATGATCTCCATTAGTTCCTGTGTTGTCATTTCTGGGTTTTGACTAATCGCAAGTACCCCATCAATCACTTCACCTAGCTGGTGAGGGGGAATGTTGGTGGCCATCCCTACAGCGATACCTGTTGCCCCGTTGACTAATAAGTTCGGGAATCGAGCTGGCATGACAATTGGTTCTCTTTCACTGCCATCGTAGTTATCTTGATAATCAATCGTATCCTTGGTGATATCACGCAGGATTTCCATTGAAATTTTAGATAGACGCGCCTCAGTATAACGCATTGCCGCTGCACCGTCTCCATCGACAGAACCAAAGTTTCCATGACCTTCAACCAGCATATTACGATAGTTGAAATCTTGCGCCATCCGAACCATCGCTTCGTATACAGCGCTGTCACCGTGAGGGTGGTACTTACCGATAACTTCCCCAACGATACGTGCAGATTTCTTAAATGGTTTATCACTTGTCATACCTAGGTCATTCATCGCATACAAAATTCTTCGATGCACGGGCTTCAATCCATCTCGCACATCTGGTAATGCACGCGAAACAATAACACTCATTGCATAATCTAAAAAGGACGTACGCATTTCTTGACTAATATTTACTTCGCGTACATTTGGTGTATGTTGTTCACTCACTATAAGAACCTCCCTTTACGTATCACATGAAATAAATTATGTGGGAGTAAAATATGTATTTATCTTCACAAGACTATTCTCCATTATATCAATAATCTCGGCTTTATACACATTTATTTACTAGAAAATCAACGAAAACACGGAAAACCAGGACATTCGTTACACGCCCCTATTTCTTGAAAAACAACCTTATTCCAAACAAGAAATAAGGTTGTTCTCAGGAGGGATCTATCTAAATATCAAGGTTTTTCACGTATTGTGCATTTTCTTCGATAAAGTTTCGTCTCGGCTCTACTTTATCTCCCATCAGCATTTCAAATGTCTCATCAGCATCGATCGCATCCTCAAGTGTGACTTGAAGAAGTGTTCTCGCATCAGGGTCCATTGTTGTTTCCCAAAGCTGAGCAGCATTCATTTCTCCAAGACCTTTATAACGCTGAAGTCCAGGCTTTGGTGTTTGAGGAAGTGATTTTAACAGCTCATCCAGCTGTTTATCGTTATACACGTACTCCACACGTTTTCCTTGCTGCACTTTATATAAAGGCGGCTGCGCAATATACACATAACCGTTTTCAATAATTTCACGCATGTAGCGATAGAAGAATGTTAAGAGCAGCGTTCGAATATGTGCTCCATCCACATCGGCATCTGTCATGATCACAATTTTGTGATAGCGTGCTTTCTCTAAAGTAAAGTCTTCTCCGATTCCAGTTCCTAACGCTGTAATCATTGAACGAACCTCGTTGTTCGATAAAATTTTATCTAGACGAGCTTTTTCTACGTTTAGGATTTTCCCTCTTAACGGTAAAATCGCTTGGAAGTGACGATCACGGCCTTGCTTAGCAGATCCGCCCGCAGAATCTCCCTCTACAATATAGAGCTCAGAGATGGATGGATCTTTTGAAGAACAGTCCGCAAGTTTCCCAGGTAAGCTGGAGACTTCCAGCGCACTTTTACGTCTTGTCAGCTCACGAGCCTTTTTGGCCGCCATTCTTGCACGAGCCGCCATCAGTCCCTTTTCCACAATTTTCTTCGCAGAATCAGGATTTTCAAGCAAGAATTTCTCTAGTGCTTCTGAGAAAAGGGAGTCAGTAATGGTTCTCGCTTCTGAGTTCCCAAGCTTTGTCTTCGTTTGTCCTTCGAATTGAGGGTCTGGATGTTTGATGGAGATAATGGCTGTTAAGCCTTCTCGCACATCTTCACCGCTCAAATTCGCATCCCCATCTTTGAATACGCCATTTTTACGAGCATAATCATTGATGACACGCGTTAGACCGGTTTTAAAGCCAGCTTCGTGTGTTCCGCCTTCATACGTGTTGATATTGTTGGCGAAGGAATAGATATTGCTTGTATAGGAATCGTTGTATTGTAATGCCACTTCAACCGTGATTCCGTCTTTCTCACCTTCGATATAAACAGGTTCTTCGTGAACAACTTCTTTTGAGCGGTTTAAATGTTCTACATAACTCTTAATACCGCCTTCGTAGCAGTATTCATTTCTCCGCTCTTTGCCTTCACGCAAGTCTTCAATGATGATGTTTACACCTTTTGTTAAGAAAGCCAACTCACGCACACGGTTGGCAAGTGTATCGTAATCAAATTCAATGGTTTCCGTGAAAATTTCCGGGTCTGGCACAAAGTGAGTGGTTGTCCCGGTTACATCTGTTTCACCAATAACCTCTAAATCTCCCACTGGAACGCCGCGTTTGAACTGCTGATAATGAATTTTTCCGTCACGGTATACAGTCACGTCTAAGGTAGTAGATAATGCATTTACAACAGATGCCCCTACACCATGCAGACCGCCTGATACTTTATAACCGCTGCCGTCGAATTTACCACCAGCGTGAAGAACAGTCATAATGACCTCTACGGCAGGACGCCCCATTTTCTCATGAATTCCAACAGGAATCCCGCGGCCATTATCTTTTACTGTAATGCTGTTATCTTTTTCAATTTGCACTGTAATGTCTGTACAATAACCAGCTAATGCCTCATCAATACTGTTGTCGACAATTTCCCATACAAGATGGTGAAGTCCTTTTGCATTGGTTGACCCAATGTACATTCCTGGACGTTTTCTAACAGCTTCTAGTCCTTCAAGCACCTGTATCTGATTTTCATCATAACTATTATGTTGCTGTTCCATTGCCACGTACATTCACCTACACTTTTCTTAAACGATATATTTATATGAATTGAGCTTTTAGACTTCAATTTCAATCACAAACGAAGCACGTTTTTTGAGCGTGCTTGAGGAAAGAGGAGAGTAATAAACAGATTCAGTTGTGACGACAATGGATTTGGGTGTCCCTTGGGATAACGAAATGATCTGTTTCTCTTGTTTTTGTAGAAACTCTTCTACAACAGAAGACGACCTCATTTTGTAATCAACAATTGCGACAATCTCTCGTGTAGAAACAACACAATCATCACCTAAATGAATATACAAGACTCACACCTCATTTATCAGTCAATTACTTTTCCACTGGCTACTCTGAAAATTTCCGCTTCTTTCAGGGTGGCGTGATCGATACCTTCAACACTTGTTGTGGTGACGAAGGTCTGGACACGTCCTTGAATGGTATGGAGCAAATGAGACTGTCTGTAATCATCAAGTTCAGATAACACATCATCAAGTAGAAGAATAGGATATTCTCCGATTTCTTCATGTATCAGATCAATTTCTGCCAGCTTTAGTGAAAGAGCTGTTGTTCTTTGCTGCCCTTGAGAGCCATATGTCTGAACATCCCGACCATTTACAAAGAAAAGCAGGTCATCTCTGTGAGGTCCCCACAGTGTCACCCCTCGGTCTATTTCTCTCTCTCTTAGTTTCTGAAACGATTCTTCATAGCTATTCTTTATTTTCGACAAGTCTGACGCTTCTGATACCTCTATTGCCGTCTGGTATTGGAGCGTGAGTGTTTCTAGCTCTCTAGAAATCCCAAAATGCAGCGGCTGCGCCCATTTTTCGAGCTGTTTCGTAAAAGTCAGTCGTCTTTTGACAATTTTCGCTGCCGCATCAATCAACTGCTCTGTTAAAATCTCCAGCATCGCTTGATCAGTTTGCTTTCTTGTCTGCAATTGTTTCAAGTAATGATTACGCTGAGAGAGGATTTTTTGATAGAGCGATAAATCATGCAAGTAGACAGCAGAAACTTGTCCAATCTCCATGTCGAGGAATCTTCTGCGGATTTGCGGGCTGCCCTTCACAAGACTTAAGTCCTCTGGCGCAAACATGATGGTGTTTAACGCACCAACATAATGACTGAGCTTCTGTTGTTCAATGTGATTGACCTTACCCTTTTTCCCTTTTTTTGAGATCACGAGCTGCATTGGGAGTGGACCATTTTTTTTTATGACTCTACCTTCTATTTTAGCATAGTCTTGGTCCCATCGGATAAGTTCTTTATCATTTGACGTACGATGAGACTTTGCCATCGACAATACATAGATCGCTTCCATCAAGTTCGTTTTACCTTGGGCATTCTCACCGATCATGACATTCACCTTATTGTCGAATTGAAGCTCGGTGTGTTCATAATTTCGGTATGAAGTTAACGCCAGACTTTGAATGTACATGTATTGTCACCCGTTTCTAATTCACAACTTGAAATGTGCCGTAACCTTCTATCTCGACAACATCTCCTGGGTATAGTTTGCGTCCCCGTCTATTATCTGGCTCTTGATTAATGAACACCTCATGTTCACTTAAAAACCATTTCGCCATTCCGCCAGATTGGATGACTTCGGCTAATTTCAAAAACTGCCCTAATGTAATCATTTCTGTTTCAATGGTTATAAGATTAGGCATTGTATCGACCTCTTTCAATATCACTAATATCTAATTGTACTAAAAAACAAGACAAGAAGGAAAGGGGGAAAGCGAACTGGGATGAAAGAAAGCATGGAAAACGAGAAGAAAAGCTGCTGTGCACTCACACAGCAGCCATTTTAGATTGAATTAATACGTTCTTACCGGAAGAATCAATTGCAGGATAGAATCATCATTCGGCGTACGCAGCAGGAACGGTCTCATTGCACCAGTGAAGCTTACATGAATATCGGTTCCCTCTAATACTTTTAACGCATCCAGCATATATTTTGGACTGAAGGAGATTTTAAGATCTTCCCCTTTAATATCATCTGCTTGAACCGTCTCCACCACTTTACCGATCTCAGGCGAATTAGAAGAGATTTCAAGGCTTTGTTCAGGATCAGCTGACAGTTTCACGACATTATTACGTCCTTCTCTTGCCAAAAGTGATGCACGATCAATGGCTTGAAGGAACTCTTTCGTGTTGACCACGACATCCGTTTTACTTTCTTGCGGGATCAGACGAGCTGTATCTGGATAATTACCATCCAGCAATCTTGAGAAGAACAGGACGTTTTGTGCTTTAAAAAGAACTTGTGTTTCTGTAATGACGATGCTCACAAGATCTTGTCCATCATCAAGAATTTTACTTAGCTCTGTTAAACTCTTCCCAGGAATCACGACATTATACGAACTTTCCTCGTTAATATCTAACTTCGCTTTTCTTAAAGCAAGACGGTGGCTATCCGTCGCCGTGCATATTAATTCACCTTTTTCAACTTTCCAGTTTACACCTGTCAAGATAGGTCGTGTTTCTGAGGTGGACACTGCAAAAACAGTTTGACGAATCAAGTTTTTAAGCAGATCTGTCGGAATTTGAAATGCATGATGCTCTTCAATTTGTGGAAGATGCGGATATTCTTCAGCATCTAAGCCGTTTAAGTTAAATTCTGCTGAACCAGAGCGGATGATGGTCAGATGATTTTGTTCTACTTCAATTTCGACAGTAGCCATAGGCAGTTTCTTTACAATTTCACTAAAGAAACGGGCTTGAAGCACAATACTTCCCGGACGATCAATGGTGATAACCTCTAAATCTCCATCTCTTTGAGGAATGAAAGATTCAATTGAGATATCAGAATCGCTTCCTGTTAGAGAAACCCCTTCATCAGACGCAACAATTTTAATCCCTGTCAAAATAGGAATCGTTGTTCTAGAGGATACGGCCTTTAATACATCTTGGACACTTTGGACAAGACGATCTTTTTGAATAGTGAATTTCATAGTGGTCCTCCTAAATTTTCTTAATGACATGTATATATATTTTATTAATAAAAATCGTAGAAGTAGTAGGGCTTGTGAATATGTGGATAAGTCAAGAAAAAGAAAGGAAAGACAGCCTATCCACATGTGGACAGACTGTGTATGACTATGCTCTAGTTATTCACATTTTCCCGTACTCATTATATCAGCTTGGTTATTTTAATTGTTCTTTGATCTCTTTGACATGCTGCTGAAGCTGTTCATCTTCAACGATTAATTTCGAAATCTTCTCATGAGCATGAATGACAGTCGTATGATCACGACCTCCAAATTCTTCTCCGATTTTAGGCAGAGAGGAATCGGTCATTTCTCTAGAGAGGTACATGGCAATTTGTCTTGGATAAGCAACTGACTTCGTACGTTTCTTCGCTTTGAAATCCTCTAATCGAATATTAAATTGCTGCCCTACGATTCTTTGAATATCTTTAATTGTAATGACCTTTGGCTTCGATGAAGGAATGATGTCCTTTAGTGCCTCAGCTGCTAAATCTGCATTAATGTCTTTATTAATTAAAGATGAGTATGCAACGACACGAATCAAAGCACCCTCCAGCTCACGAATATTGCTGTCGATTTGATTGGCAATGTAAAGCATGACTTCATTTGGAATATCTAAGCCTTCTGCTTTTGCTTTTTTGCGCAGAATTGCGATACGTGTTTCTAGATCTGGCGGGGTAATGTCTGTAATTAAGCCCCATTCAAATCGAGAGCGCAATCTGTCTTCAAGTGTCGGAATTTCTTTCGGAGGCCGGTCACTAGAAATGACGATTTGCTTACTTTCTTCGTGAAGTGTGTTGAATGTATGGAAAAACTCTTCTTGAGTTTGTTCTTTTCCTGCTAAAAATTGAATATCATCTATCAAAAGCACGTCTACATTCCGATAACGGTTACGGAAGTCGACAGCTTTGTTATCTCGGATTGAGTTGATAAATTCATTAGTAAATTTTTCAGATGATAGATAGACCACTTTGGCTGATGGATTATGGTCGATCACATAATGACCAATCGCATGCATCAAGTGAGTCTTTCCTAAACCAACGCCCCCATAAATAAAAAGCGGGTTATATGCTTTTGCTGGTGCTTCCGCGACTGCAAGTGAAGCGGCATGAGCAAAACGGTTGCCTGAACCAATAACAAAAGTATCAAATGTATATTTTGGATTCAGCATATTTTGTGGAATGTCAACAGGCTCTTCTTTAGACATTTTTTTGATTGGAGATTTTGGCATGGCTTCCTCTTCGTCCTGATTTTGAGGAATAATAAATTTAATGCTGAGCTCTTCACCTGTTAGTTCATAGATGGTATCAGCAATTAAGTGAAGATATCTTGACTCGAGCCAATCTCTAGCAAATTCGTTTGGTGCCGTAATTGTAAGCGTATCTCCCTGAAGAGAATGGGCTTTTGTCGATTTCATCCATGTCTCAAAACTGGGTTTGCTCAATTTTGTCTCTATTTTTTGAAGTGCTTTATTCCACAGATCCAAAATATTTTCCATAAGGCCTCTCCCCCCTCCTTTTCTTTTTAAAATGACCAGTATCAAACTGTTATAGAACACGAAAAAGAGCAAATGGTCATCACCATTCGTGCACATACATTGTTGAAAACAATTAATATAGTAGAAAAACGTCTTTTCGACAAATTACACAAGCTGTGGATAAACAATTCAACAGGCTGTGTAATAACTTTCCACAGGTTATCCACAATTTGTGGATAATATAAATGGGCCAGATAAGTAATTAAGAGTTAAAACACAAATATAATATCAAAATAAACAAGATGGTGCAATGGGTGTCACAAACTTATCCACACACTTTACATCCTGTTGAAAAATAATTATCCACATCGGTTATTTGTGTGAAAAAAATGTCGATAATGGGTGTGGATAGTCTAAATATGCCGGAAAAATATCCACATCCATGTTTTGAAGGTCTTTTAGGAGGAAAAAAAGAATAAAATGCTGGAAACTAAAAAAGAAGGTTTCTTCGTTTGATAACTTATGTTATGCTTATAAGGTTGATAATAAGAGTTTTATCATTGATATTGACAATCGATGGGTTACACAAATATAATGAGTTAGACTGTCTTAAACAGCTATTCCTCAGGGAGGTGTCATAAATGAAAAGAACGTTTCAACCAAATAACCGTAAGCGTAGTAAAGTTCATGGCTTCCGCAGCCGTATGAGTACTAAAAACGGACGTCTAGTTTTAAAGCGACGCCGCAGCAAAGGTAGAAAAAAATTATCAGCTTAGGCCACTGAATAATGTCAGTGGTCTTTTTTACATAAAATCGTAAATGAACTGTCAGTTTTTATCGGAGTGGAAGAAAACATGAAGAAGCGAAACAGGCTAAAAAAAAATGAAGAGTTTCAAAAGGTGTTCAAAAAAGGTCAATCAATGGCAAATCGCCAATTCGTTATTTACCAGCTGGATCAGCCAAATCAAGATGAACTGCGTTTAGGATTGTCTGTCAGTAAGAAGATTGGTAATGCAGTGATAAGAAACCGAATTAAACGACTGATCCGTCAGGTGTTTTTAGAGGAAGGTCATAAGTTAAAGCAAGAAAAAGACTACATAGTCATTGCACGAAAACCAGCGAGTGAATTGACCTTTGAAGAAACAAAGAAGTCTCTCCAACATTTATTTAGAAAATCCGCTGTTTATCAACAACAACCGAAAAAGTCTTCGTAATAGAAACTTTCGTTGAATCAATTTTAAAAGCGCTTCCTTCATCTAGTGAATTAAAATGAAACCACCACTTTGCAAAGAAAAAATGTTACCATACTGATTAGGTGAGTCACTTTCTTAATCAATTCCAACTTAAATAAAGTTTGAAGTAATGGGAGGAATCTTGTTGAAAAGGCGATTATTACTAATATTTAGCTTGATTGGCGTATTGGTTTTATTGGCAGGGTGTACACAGATCAATGAACCAATTACATCAGATAGTAAGGGATTCTGGAATTCTTATATTGTTTACCCGCTATCTCAATTAATCACGTACATGGCAAACTTAACTGGTGAAAACTATGGTGTAGCGATTATTATTGTGACACTGCTAATTCGCTTGCTTATTTTACCATTAATGATTAAACAGTTAAGAAGTACAAAAGCGATGCAAGCATTGCAGCCTGAATTGAAAAAGCTTCGTGAAAAATATAGCTCTAAAGATCAAAAAACACAGCAGCAGCTTCAGCAGGAAACAATGGCCCTTTTTCAAAAAAATGGCGTCAATCCGTTAGCAGGCTGTTTCCCAATTTTAATTCAAATGCCAATCCTTATTGGTTTCTATCATGCAATTATGAGAACAGCAGAAATTAAAAAGCATACATTCTTATGGTTTGACTTAGGTAGCCCAGATCCATTGTTCCTATTACCAATTATTGCGGGTGTAGCTACTTTCATTCAGCAAAAGCTGATGATGGCTGGAAATCCTTCGGACAACCCTCAAATGGCTATCATGTTATGGGTGATGCCGATTATGATCGTTGTGTTTGCAATTAGTTTCCCAGCAGCACTTTCATTGTACTGGGTTGTAGGTAACATTTTCATGATCATTCAAACATTGGTGATTAAAACACCTCAAGTAAAAGTAGATACAAAAGAAAAAGCTGGCGGGAATAAAAAATGAAGGAAATAACTGCTGTCGGTCGCACAATCGAAGAAGCAGTAGATTCCGGACTTAAACAAATTCAGCTACTACAAGAAGAAGTAGAAATCACGATAGTAGATGAAGGAAATAAAGGGTTTTTAGGATTATTTGGTAAAAGACAAGCTGTGGTCAAGTTAGTAGAAAAGATAAATGCACTTAAATTAGCTACACAGTATTTAGATAAAATTGTTAAGTCTATTGATCCTAAAGCAAAGATTATTTCCAAACAGGAACCGAAAAAGATTTCTTTCCACATTGATGGAGATAAAACGTCATTAATGATTGGAAAAAGAGGCCAAACATTGTACTCTTTAGAAACGTTGGTACAGCTAGTGTTTAATCGTTATTCTGATCAGTATCATCATATAACAATTGATATTGGCGATTATAGGAAGAAACGACAAGAAGCACTTGAACAATATGCCGTCAAAACAGCAAATCGGGTTTTAAAAACGAAGAGAAAGGTTCATTTAGAACCAATGCCTTCGAATGAACGAAAAATTGTCCATGATGCGATTGCTGCATTCTCTAAAGAACTTGCAACGGCATCTGAAGATACAGGCAGCAAGCGTCATGTTGTGGTGTTGTATAAAAAATAGCAGAAAGGCTAAGATTCAGCAAAGCTGGATTTTAGTCTTTTTTTATTGAAAAATTGCTTTTTATAGATGATTCATCCTTTATTTCTAAAAATTAAGTGTGAGATATGAGTGTAAAACGCCATTTTAACAAGTAAGTAAAGGGGTCAGGGCGTTTAAATTTATTGGATTTAGGTGTAAGATGTGAAGACAAGTTTCAAACGTCGTTATTCACATGTGGATAAGTTAAGTGTTAAAATAGATAAGATGCAAAGCTGTGGATAATTAGATATGGGATACTTTCACTTCGCTTTCATTTATGGTATCTTTAAATTTTGGATTAAGCGTTTTTGATATAGAGATGGACATTGTCCATTTAATAGATAACAGACTGTTTATTCAGTAGAGAAAGAGGTGAATGAGTGATGGATACAATTGCAGCAATTTCTACGCCGATGGGTGAAGGAGCAATTGCGATTATTCGTTTAAGCGGGCCTGATGCGGTACAGATTGCTGATCGGATGTATAAAGGTCCTAAGGAGAAAAAACTTATATCGGTGGATTCTCATACGATTCATTATGGTCATATTGTGGATTCTAGCACTGAGCAAGTAATAGAAGAGGTCATGGTGTCAGTATTAAGAGCGCCAAAAACATTTACGAGAGAAGACGTTATTGAGATTAACTGCCATGGCGGAATTGTAACGGTCAATAAAGTATTGCAGCTTGCTTTAAGAGAAGGAGCAAGATTAGCAGAGCCTGGTGAGTTTACAAAACGAGCTTTCTTAAATGGAAGAATTGATCTTTCACAGGCTGAAGCGGTAATGGATTTGATTCGCGCAAAGACAGATCGTGCGATGAATGTAGCGATTACTCAAATGGAGGGACGCCTCTCCGGTTTGATTAAACGACTTCGCGGCGAGATATTGGAAACTTTGGCCCAAGTTGAAGTCAATATTGACTATCCTGAGTATGACGATGTTGAAGAAATGACGCATCGGGTTTTAGTTGAAAAGGCAACATCAGTGAAAAAGGAAATTGAGTCACTGCTAACGACGTCTCAGCAGGGGAAAATACTTCGCGAGGGCTTATCCACTGTCATTATTGGGAGACCGAATGTTGGGAAGTCTTCCTTGTTGAATAGTCTTGTACAGGAAACAAAAGCGATTGTAACGGATATTCCTGGAACAACGAGAGATGTCATTGAGGAATATGTAAATGTTAGAGGTGTACCGCTTCGTTTAGTCGATACTGCGGGTATACGTGAGACGGAGGACATTGTTGAGCGTATAGGGGTTGAACGATCTAGACAGGTCTTAAAAGAAGCTGACCTGATTTTACTTGTGCTCAATTATAGCGAGGAATTGTCAGAAGAGGATATCAAACTATTTGAGGCCGTCTCAGGCATGGATATCATCGTGATCGTGAATAAGACAGATCTTGAGCCTAAGCTTGATATCGAAAAGGTCAAGCAGTTAGCGAAGGATCGTCCGGTGGTTACGACATCATTATTACAAGAAAAGGGGATTGATGAGCTTGAAATTGCGATTCAATCACTATTCTTCACGGGTTCAATTGAAAGTGGAGATTTAACGTATGTAAGTAACACAAGGCATATTGCGCTCCTTCAGGCAGCAAAACAATCAATTGAGGATGCTCTTGAAGGAATTGAAACGGACGTACCGATCGACATAGTTCAAATAGATTTAACACGCTGCTGGGAACAGTTGGGTGAAATTATTGGGGATGCTGTTCATGAAAGCTTGATTGATCAGTTATTCTCTCAATTCTGTTTAGGAAAGTAAAGGGAGGAACATAAGAAATGGGTTATGAAGCTGGCAATTATGACGTAATCGTCGTGGGTGCCGGTCATGCTGGAGTTGAGGCTGCTCTTGCATCTGCAAGACAGGGCGCCAAAACACTTGTATTGACTATCAACCTCGATATGGTTGCTTTTATGCCATGTAATCCGTCCGTAGGCGGCCCCGCAAAAGGGATTGTCGTCAGAGAAATTGATGCTCTAGGCGGAGAAATGGCACGAAATATAGATAAGACGCATATTCAAATGCGCATGCTGAATACGGGGAAAGGACCTGCTGTCCGTGCGTTAAGAGCGCAAGCAGATAAGTTCCAATATCAGCATGAAATGAAAAAAACAATGGAAAATGAACCAAACCTGACAATGCTGCAAGGTATGGTAGATCATTTAATTGTAGAAGATGATGAATGTAAAGGTGTTGTTACTCAAACAGGGGCGAACTATCGTGCGAAGTCTGTTGTATTAACAACAGGGACTTTCTTGAAAGGCCGCATTATTTTAGGAGACCTTTCGTATTCAAGCGGTCCAAATAACCAGCAGCCTTCTATTAAATTATCGGATCATTTAGCAGAACTAGGATTTGATTTGGTTCGTTTTAAAACAGGAACACCTCCTCGAGTGAATAGTCACTCGATTGACTATAGTAAAACAGAAATTCAACCAGGTGATGATGTCCCGCGGGCATTCTCCTATGAAACGGTTGAATATATTACTGACCAGCTGCCATGCTGGCTAACATACACGAGTTTAGAGACTCATCAAATAATTGATGAGAATCTACACCGTTCTCCAATGTATTCAGGTATGATTAAAGGAACTGGCCCTAGATACTGCCCGTCCATCGAAGATAAAGTGGTGCGTTTCAATGATAAACCGAGACATCAAATTTTCTTAGAGCCAGAAGGTCGTAATACACAGGAAGTTTATGTTCAAGGATTGTCTACAAGTCTTCCTGAGGATGTACAGCAGCGCATGCTTTCAACCATCCCAGGACTCGAGAATGTACAAATGATGAGAGCGGGTTATGCCATCGAGTATGATGCGATTGTACCTACTCAATTGTGGCCTACACTTGAGACGAAGAAAATTTCTGGATTATATACAGCCGGCCAAATTAATGGTACGTCCGGTTATGAGGAAGCAGCAGGTCAAGGGATTATGGCAGGTATTAATGCAGGAAGAAAAGCATTAGGTAAAGAAGAAGTCATTTTAAGCCGATCTGATGCATATATCGGTGTTCTCATCGATGACCTTGTCACAAAAGGAACAAATGAACCGTACCGTCTCTTGACATCACGTGCTGAGTATCGTCTACTTCTACGTCATGACAATGCTGATTTAAGATTAACTGAACTTGGGTATCAAATTGGATTAATTTCTGAAGAAAGATTCCAGTCATTCCAGCAGAAAAAAGAAGCCATCGAAGCAGAGAAAAAACGTTTATATTCTGTCATCATTAAACCAACAGCAGAGACTCAAGAATTTATTCGTTCACTCGGTGGAAGTGAGCTGAAGGACGGTATTCGTGCAAGCGATTTGATGAAGCGTCCAGAAATGAACTATGAATCTGTTGTGAAATTAGCTCCTGCTGCAACACCGCTTCCTTCTGATGTGTGTGAGCAGGTAGAGATTCAAATTAAATACGAAGGTTATATTGAAAAGTCACTCCAGCAAGTTGAAAAACTGAAAAAGATGGAGAACAAAAAGATTCCTGATCGAATTGATTATGACGCCATCAAAGGAATTGCAACTGAAGCGAAACAAAAGCTGAAAGAAGTCCGACCGCTTTCTGTTGCACAGGCTTCTCGTATTTCAGGCGTTAACCCTGCTGATATTTCTATCCTTTTAGTATATTTAGAGCAGGGGCGTATTGCGAAGATAGCAGAATAGAAAGGATGTCGGCATGAACATTGAACAATTTACAGCGGCACTAGAGGAGAAAGGGATCACTCTTTCTCCTGTGCAGCTTGAACAATTTGAAACCTACTTCCGCATGCTTGTAGAATGGAACGAGAAAATGAATTTAACGTCCATTACTGAAAAGGAAGAAGTGTATTTAAAGCATTTTTATGATTCAATATCAGCAGCATTTTTTATTGATTTTCACAAAGTGACGACGATTTGTGATATTGGAGCTGGTGCTGGTTTTCCAAGCATTCCTCTTAAAATTTGTTTCCCTCATCTACATGTGACCATTGTTGATTCTCTTCAGAAACGAATTACGTTTCTCAATGAGTTAGCAAAAGGATTAAACTTACAAGATACTACTTTTTATCATGATCGTGCGGAAACGTTTGGACAACGTAAGGAAAAGCGTGAAAGCTATGATCTTGTCACTGCTAGAGCAGTTGCACGTTTATCCGTCTTGAGCGAACTTTGTCTGCCTCTAGTGAAAAAGGAAGGATTGTTTGTTGCCTTAAAAGCATCTGCCGCTGATGAAGAAATGCAAGCAGGTAAAAAAGCCGTCACAGTCCTCGGAGGAGAGGTTGTTGAAAAGCATTCCTTTGTTCTGCCTTTAGAAGAAAGCGAACGGAACATCATTGTCATTGAAAAGAAAAAGCAAACACCAAAAAAATATCCTAGAAAACCAGGAACACCTAATAAATCACCAATAGAAGGTTGATCATGTAAAAGGTCGGTTTTTCTTCAATATTTATGATTTTACAGAAGGAAAAAACATGAGAAAATAGAATTATAAAAAGGTAGTTTTTAAAGGTGGTGTAGGTTCATGAAGCATTCACTCTCACGCTTCTTCGGGCTTGGTGACAAAGAACATCCTGAGCGTGAAACCGAAATAGAGGCAGAGATTGCTGAGCATGATACATTAAAGGAAGAGATACAGGAGCTCCCGGTCGACACAATTATGCCAAACCGTTTTCAGCCACGCACCATTTTTTCAGAAGAAAAGATACAAGAGCTGGCCACGACGATTCATACCCATGGCATTATCCAACCGATTGTTGTTAGACCAACAGAAGAAGAAGGAAAATATGAACTGATCGCCGGCGAAAGACGTTGGAGAGCGGTACAGACTCTTCAATGGGAGAAAATCCCCGCTATTATAAAAGATTTTACTGATACGGAAACGGCATCTGTGGCATTGATTGAAAATTTGCAAAGAGAAGAGCTGTCTGCTATTGAGGAGGCTCATGCTTATGCACGTCTTTTAGAGCTCCATGATTTAACACAAGAGGCGCTTGCTCAGCGTTTAGGCAAGGGACAATCAACTGTTGCAAACAAATTAAGACTTTTAAAGTTGCCTGAAGAGGTACAACAAGCCATTTTAGAGAAAAAAATCTCTGAAAGGCATGCACGTTCACTTGTGCCCCTAAAGCTTCCAGAATTACAAATCGCGCTATTACAGGAAATCATCGAAAAGCAGCTGAATGTGAAACAGACTGAAGAGCGTGTAGTGAAGATGCTTGAACAAAAAACAGATCGCAAACCGAAGCCAAAACGTAAGGCGTTTAGTCGTGATACACGAATTGCGATGAATACCATTCGTCAGTCTCTCCACATGGTAGAAGACAGCGGACTTAAGATAAATACCGAGGAAGAAGAGTTTGAGGAATATATCCAATTAACAATTCGAATCCCTAAATAGAAAAAAGCTGATGAGCGCCACTCGTCAGCTTTTTTTTGTCTTATTTCTAGCACACATTCAATATACATTATATTTATAAATTGGTAAAATATGATTTTAGAAGTGTAAAGGAGGTGACAACTACTTGATGAAAATGAAGAAGACTACTTTCGCCATTATTTGTTATTTACTATTTTCTTTTTCTCTTTTTTCAAATGAAGCGACAATATACGCTGTGAAATCGTCAACGGCTCATCATGCGGATGAAAGTTTGATGACCAACGAAGAATTGAACGTTCTGAAGGAGCAAGGTGCTGTTTCTAAAGATGTGACTGTACAGCAATTCAATCAAGACTATGTGTCTTCCGATGATTCGATCGACTTGATTACAGCTGACGATGATTTGAAGAACTATGGATTACGACAAAATAAGCAGGATGAGCTGGTGACGGATGAGAAGCCGCACACCCTCAAGCTCCTTTTAGGAAAGCCGTATCCTGGTACCGATATTATCCCTAAAAAAGGAGATATTTTGGTGACAACCACTGATGCTGTGAAGGGGTTGGTTGGACATGCAGGTATCGTCATTAATGAGAAAAGCTATGCTTCTATTCCAGGGTTACGGCAGCATCCGCAACTAGATTCCATTCATAACTGGTTTCGCTATAGTGCCAATACAAAGGTAATTCGGATTAATCAAGAGGAAAAGGCAGATTTAGCAGGAGAATGGGCACACGATTATGTGAAAGGTCATCCGAAGGCTCGCTACTCGATCACCATGTCCATTCAATCACTGGATCCGACTTATTGTTCAAAGATTGTGTGGCAGGCCTATGGCAAAACAGGGGACGCATTGGGACATGCGAACTTTACCATTAAGACACCCTACGGATTTTTAAAAAAGAAAAGCTATAAAACAGTAACTCCTAAGGTCATTGTGAGTGAAGGCCGTAAAATAGGTGAATTAAACTTTTGACATGTGACCCTCACTTTTGATGAAAGTGAGGGTTTTGAGCATGTCTATTTCTTGAAAAAGCTATATCAATATACTTTTTGGGTGTGTTTTCATTCATCCTTTTATGTACGAAAAGGCACATTCACCGACGAATTTATAATAGGGAAACAAAAAAAGCAAACGTTTCATACTTTTTTTGATAGAATAGGAAGTATGAATGAATGAGAAACTTGTTAAGTTGAAAGTGGGTGACATCGTGGGAAAAATCATAGCGATTACCAACCAGAAGGGCGGCGTCGGGAAGACGACAACTTCTGTTAATTTGGGTGCGTGTTTAGCATACATAGGCAAACGAGTGTTGTTAGTTGATATTGATCCGCAGGGCAATGCCACGAGTGGTATTGGGATTGAGAAGGCCGACGTAGAGAAGTGTGTGTACGATATTTTAGTTGATGATGCAGATGTTCTTGATGTGATTAAGACGACAGAGGTCGAGAATCTTGATGTCATTCCTGCGACGATACAGCTTGCAGGGGCTGAAATAGAGCTTGTGCCTACAATCTCACGTGAAGTGAGGCTGAAGAGAGCACTTGAATCTGTTAAGCAGAATTATGATTATATGATTATTGACTGCCCGCCATCACTTGGACTACTGACGATTAATGCGTTAACTGCCTCTGATTCCGTTTTAATACCAGTTCAGTGCGAATATTATGCGCTTGAAGGATTGAGCCAATTGTTAAACACAGTTCGTCTCGTGCAGAAACATTTAAATACCGATTTAGCCATTGAAGGTGTCTTACTGACAATGCTTGATGCCAGAACAAATCTTGGGATTCAGGTTATCGAAGAAGTGAAGAAGTACTTTAGAGATAAAGTCTATCAAACCGTGATTCCTAGAAATGTGAGGCTGAGTGAAGCGCCAAGTCATGGAAAGCCGATTATCTTGTATGATCCACGTTCAAGAGGTGCAGATGTCTATTTAGACTTAGCAAAGGAAGTGGATGCGAATGGCTAAAGGTCTTGGAAAGGGTATTAATGCACTATTTAACAACGTAGACTCAAATGAAGAAACGGTTGAAGAAATCAAACTAAAGGATTTGCGCCCGAATCCGTATCAGCCAAGGAAAACGTTTGATGATGATGCGTTGTCTGATCTGAAAGAATCGATTCAGCAGCACGGTGTTTTACAGCCAATCATTGTTCGTAAATCGATTAAAGGATATGACATTGTAGCAGGGGAGCGCCGTTTTCGAGCGGCACAACAAGCTGGTCTGACAACAATTCCTGCGATCGTTCGAGAGTTTTCAGAAACGCTGATGAGAGAAATTGCCCTTTTAGAAAACCTGCAGCGCGAGGATCTATCTCCACTAGAGGAAGCCGAAGCGTATGCTTCCTTGCTGGATCATCTAAGTGTGACGCAAGAGGAATTAGCGAAGCGATTAGGGAAAAGCAGACCGCATATTGCGAACCATCTCCGTCTGTTGACTTTACCGGATGACATACAAAAGCTGATTGCAAATGGAACGTTATCAATGGGACATGGCCGGACATTGCTTAGCTTAAAAAACAAAAAGAAGCTTGCGCCTTTAGTAAAGAAAATCGTGGATGAGGGATTAAACGTACGCCAGGTTGAGAAGCTTGTGCAGCAGTTAAACGAAAATGTTCCACGTGAAACAAAGAAAAAAGAAGCACCAAAGGATCGAGTGTTGAAAGAAAGAGAGTCTTTCTTACAGAACTACTTTGGTACTTCCGTGACGATCAAGAAACAGAAGAAAAAAGGGAAAATTGAGATTGAATTTCTCTCCAATGAAGATTTAGAAAGAATCCTTGAATTGCTTTCTACGAGGGAATCATCAGAGTGACCATCTTGATACAGGATGGTCTTTTTTATATTCGCCCAGTGATATTTTGAATAGGGGTGAAAAGAGACCGGCTTTTTTCTCTTGTCCAATCCATTTGGTCAATGTGAGATAGACTTTCAGAAAGTGTATTGGCCATAGACATGACTAGATGAAGACGTGTGTTTTGGAGAACGAAGTATTCCATGAAACCACTCACATTGACGATTCCATTAATATGAATATCTCCTACCTCTGGCAGTTCTTTTTGCACACCAGCCCCGGGCTTTAACGGTCCATCTCCAATTTGGAAGGAACCGACACTTTTCACTCTTCCTAAACAGGCATCAACCGCTACAATAAACGGGTGTTTATGAGCTTGTTCAATTTCAGCGAGTTTTTCTTTTAAATTGACTGCATGCACTGGATCAGAGAGTGTTCCATATACATGAAGCTTTTTCAAATTCAGACCTGAAAGCTTTGTACCAACAAGTGGACCTAGAGAGTCGCCGGTTGAGCGGTCTGTTCCAATACAAACGATGGCAACGGGTCTTTTTCCTGCTTTCTGAAGATGCGAGAATAAAATACTTTTAAGCTGTTGAATGGCATTTGTATCCGTATGGGACACGTATTCTTTCACCCTATTTCTAAAAAAAAGACCGTTCTTGCTATTCATAGGTCTCACTTCCTTGTCATAGTAGTTAGTAACAGTATACGGAAACAAGCTTAATTCTATACCTATGAGGTGATGATTGTGTGGAAGGCTGGTTCAAGGTGGACGCTTTTAATTTTAGGAAGCTTAATAGGAGCGGGATATGCTTCCGGCCAGGAAATTTGGCAGTTTTTTGGCATTGATAGCGGACTAGCCATTCTACTGTTTACATTGATGTTTATGCTGTCTACCTATGTGGTGTTAAAAATCAGTTATGAGGTGCGTGCCGATCACTTTGTGCCAGTGCTGGAGCGGCTTGTCGGTCCATGGCTGGCTAAGGTGTATGACGTGTTAATTGTCCTTTATTTATTCACGACAACGACGGTCATGATTGCCGGCGGCGGGGTGACTCTTGAGATGTATCATGTGCCTTTTTGGATTGGCATCGGCGCGTTCTGTTTGTTTTCGTTTATGATTTTTTTCTGGGATGTGAAAGGGCTTTTATCTGTGAATGCTTTCATTATACCAATTTTGGTGGCAGGGCTCATCTATGCGTTTGTTTTTTATTATATGAACCATGATCATATGTGGCGGATTGATTTTGGACAGCAGTACAATTGGCCTGCCAGCATTGTCTTTGCTTCTTTGAATATATTATCCGTTGTGGCAGTGCTGTCTTCGGTTGGGAAAGAAATGAAGGGGCTTGGGGAAGCCAAAGTGGCGAGTATATTAAGCGGGCTCATTTTTGGTGTCATCTCGTATGTGTATAACGAAATACTGGTTGATATTTCTGGAAGCCTTTCAGCAGAGGGAATTCCTTTGTTTACAGTATTAGAAGGGGCGCCGGCGTCTTTGTTTGTGTTTATGACGGTTGTCCTTTGTCTAGCCATTTATACGACGACGGCAGCAGGTTTATTTGGATTATCCAGCCGGATGCTTTCTTTTGTACGAATACCCCGCTGGCTGGTTGTATTGGTAATGCTTCTTTTGATGGCACCTTTAACATCTCTTGGATTTGCTGATTTGATTGCTTTCTTGTATCCAATTTATAGTTTGTTGAATCTTTATTTGCTCGTCTGTTTAATGCTGTATCCGATTTTAAGTAAAAAGATATTTTCTCGCCCTAAAAATTATATTGATAAAATAAAATAAGCACCTCTCTTTTTAAGAGCTGTGCTTATTTGATCTGAATTGAATCAATAGCTTCTTTGATGTCATCGTAGACAGGCATTTGTTTAAGACGCTGGAGGCGATCCTCTAATTCAGAAATGGCCTGTCCCTTTAAATGCTGGGAAATGTGTTGTTTGACAATGGTCGTCTGGTTTATCATGTCTTCTGTTTTAGCCAACTGATACTCCAAGTGCACGCGTGTATTTGCTAATTCGTCGTGCAGCCGCATTTTGAGCAGCCGTTTTAAATCCTTACGCTGTCCTTCTCTGCGCATGGCCTGAATGGCGGCAATTTCTTCAGGAGACTGTGTTTGTGTGTGTGGTGCCGATTGATTTTCAAATACAGACATGGAGCGGCGGGCACTCACATTTTGCAAGAAACGCTGGGCGTCACTAGGAGGTTTATTTTGATTGATCATGCGATGACTCCTTTCTTAATGAATACCCATTTGCACCGCAAGGCGTCTATCTGCCTTGGCGTAGTCATCACCCATTGTGTACATATGTCTTGAAAGGGTAGAAAGCTCTTGTTCGTAATCTCTCAGGGTGTACAAGGCATTCAGTTGTTTTTCGTGTGAATAAAAGGAGGAATGGGTCTGTTCCATTCTCACTTCCTCTACGAGTGCTTCCACATCACTATGACTTAATAAATCATAGTGGCCAAAGCCGACGAGTCCTTTGAGCTCTTGTTTTACATGATGAACGGCGTCTTTTACGCTTTCATCAATTCCATCGATTTTTTCAAATACAGTGTGTACTTCATGTTCAATAATACTTTGCAGATCATAGGATGAATTTTTCAATAAATGGGATTTTATGATAATTTCAAGTCCGCTTTGTGCATATGCACGTCCAGAATGAATTTCTTGCAGCAGCATGGCTGTAAAACTTGTATTATGATCCAGCTGTTCATCTAAAATACGGGCAGACCCATTCGGATGGAATGAATATCCATTTTCTTTAAATTCTCCTGAAACGAGAGCTAAAAAAGCATTTGTATCAAAGGATTCGTTCCATTCTATATTCATAGATGCAAAAGCTGATTTTAAAAAGGTGTCTATTTCTCTTTTTTTGTATTTAACGGATTCTTGGACTGAGCCTTGCTGCTTTGGCGGTACGGTGTACTTGACTTGTCCAACCCCTTGATCATGACGATTGAGTAAACCGACGTAATGACTAGGCTGAATATATTCAGTCAACATGTGTGTATATTGACCTTGCTGCGCCTTTTGCTGAATCGAAGGCGATAGACTGCTCCATATATTTGGGCTGTCAAAAGTGACGGCTTTTTTGACAGCTGGCTGTTCTGTTGCAACATAAGCACAAACAGCACCGGCAAGTGCTTGTCCAGTGAGATGTATACCTGCATTCGGATGCTTCTGACAGACTTTCTCTATGTATTCCTTCCCTTTAAAAAAGACATGTTCTTGATTGCTGTCAAGGGACTTTCTTTCAATTGGATAGGCATAATCTGTTTTGAGCAATGACTGTGCAGCGTTGTGTACATCTTGCTTAGATGTCACCGTCATTTGATGTGGCAGCGGACAGTGAAAAGCGACAATGAATTCGTCTGATTGTTCCGGCTGCATCGTTAAACCATATAATTTTTGATCGATTTTTAGAAAATCGTGGACAGTGAGTGTTTGCTGACCTATTTCTATCGTATGGTGCTGCTGGTAATTGTCGATATTTCCAGCATGATCGGATATGATTTTATATTCTTTATCAGTTAATCTATCCTTTCGATTGACCATCGTACCTGCTCCCTCACATAACATTTATGCAGATATCATAAATCAAAAAATATGGAAAAACCACCGCGTTCTACCAATAAAAACCTTTTGACCTACAGTGTTTGTGACAATATTGAAAAAAAGCGGAATTTAAGTAACTATTGGTCACAAATAAAATGATCTAAAAGAAGGGTTTTTTCTTTAAAAAAGAATAGGATGAACGATTGAAAGAGACTCTTTGTTTTGTGCATTGCCCTCCATCGCCGTTTTTTTGTACAATAGATGCAATGAAGTGAGCAAGAGAGGTGAAGGCTGATGGCAGACAAAGTGTTTGGGTTACATGATGTTGTTGAAATGAAAAAGCCCCATCCATGTGGTGCCAATCGGTGGAAGGTCATTCGTTTGGGCATGGATATCCGTATTAAATGTGAAGGCTGTGGACACAGCGTGATGATCCCAAGAAGAGATTTTGAACGAAAAATGAAGAAAATTCTCGTCAAGCATGAGGAGCCAACTGCGTAAGTAGGCCTCATGCTTTTTTTTATTAAATTTGTCTTTTTTACAGCAAAGCCAGGTGCAATTTCCCGTTTTGAAGCATTGATTTATTCTTTTTGACGATGTTTCTTCTATTGAAAATGCATGATGGTTAGCTTGTCTTTTCATGTAAACCTACTTATAATTGCTCTAGGTTCATATTACGCAGTATAACGAGCACGTTTGATATAGAGGAGATGAAAGAATGGCTTTAACAGCTGGTATTGTTGGCTTACCTAACGTCGGGAAGTCAACGCTATTTAATGCAATTACACAGGCTGGAGCGGAGTCTGCTAACTATCCGTTTTGTACCATTGATCCAAACGTCGGAATTGTAGAAGTTCCAGACGAGCGTTTACAAAAGCTAACAGAATTGGTGCAGCCGAAAAAGACAGTTCCCACTGCTTTCGAATTCACTGATATTGCGGGTATTGTCAAAGGTGCATCTAAAGGTGAAGGTTTAGGGAATAAATTCCTTTCTCATATTCGTCAAGTAGATGCGATTTGTCACGTGGTCAGAGCTTTTGCAGACGATAACATTACACACGTAGCTGGTAAGGTTGATCCTGTTGCAGATATTGAAACGATTAATCTCGAATTGATTTTGGCTGATTTAGAAACAGTTGAAAAGCGTTTAGCTCGTGTGAGCAAGCTTGCAAAACAAAAGGACAAGGAAGCAGTAGCTGAATTTGAGATTTTGTCGAAGCTAATGACCGCGTTTGAAGCTGGGAAATCGGCAAGATCTGTAGAATTTACAGATGAGCAGCAAAAGCTTGTGAAACAGCTCCATTTACTCACATCTAAACCAGTTCTTTATGTAGCAAACGTGAGTGAGGATGAAGTAGCGGATCATGACGGCAACGAATATGTGCAGCAAATCCGTGAGTTTGCTTCTGGTGAAAACGCTGAAGTCATCGTCGTTTGTGCGAAGATCGAGTCTGAAATTGCAGAGCTTGAAGGAGAAGAGAAGCAAATGTTCCTTGAAGAGCTTGGTATTAATGAGTCTGGGCTTGATCAGCTAATTAGAGCATCTTATTCTCTTCTAGGATTAGCTACGTATTTCACAGCAGGTGAGCAAGAGGTACGTGCTTGGACATTTAAAAAAGGAATGAAAGCGCCAGAATGTGCTGGAATCATCCACACAGACTTCGAGCGTGGATTTATTCGTGCTGAAACGGTTGCGTATGAGGATTTACTAGCTGGCGGAAGCATGTCTGCTGCTAAAGAAGCAGGGAAAGTTCGTCTAGAAGGTAAAGAATATGTAGTGAAAGATGGAGACGTCATTCATTTCCGTTTTAACGTATAGGTTCTTGTCATAGGCCAAGTGATTTGTTATAATATACAATTGTGAGTAATATAATTTATTGCTCCTTGCCCGTTTAGGGCCGCTTAGACCAAAAGGAGGTGCAATCAGATGAGAAAGTACGAAGTTATGTACATCATCCGCCCAACAGTTGACGATGAGGCTAAAAAAGCAGTTATCGAGCGTTTCAATAACGTGTTAACTTCTAACGGTGCGGAGATCACTGGAACAAAGGATTGGGGTAAACGTCGTCTTGCATACGAAATCAACGATTTCCGTGACGGTTTCTACCAAATCGTAAACGTTCAATCTGACGCTGCAGCAGTTCAAGAATTTGACCGCTTAGCTAAGATCAGTGACGATATCATTCGCCACATTGTTGTTAAAGAAGAAGTATAAATCATTGAAATATATATTTAAAGGTGGTCTTTCAATATGCTAAACCGTGTTGTATTGGTCGGAAGACTAACAAAAGACCCTGAGCTTCGCTACACGCCTAATGGTGCGGCTGTAGCCACGTTTACTCTAGCTGTGAATCGTACGTTTACGAATCAATCTGGAGAGCGTGAAGCCGATTTCATTAACTGTGTTACTTGGAGAAGACAAGCCGAGAACGTGGCTAATTTCTTGAAAAAAGGAAGTCTTGCCGGTGTAGACGGTCGTTTGCAGACAAGAAACTATGAAAATCAGCAAGGACAGCGTGTCTTCGTGACAGAAGTTCAAGCTGAAAGTGTTCAATTTCTTGAGCCTAAGAGCGGCGGTGCTGGTTCAGGTGGATACAGCGGCGGTGGCAATAGCGGAGGCCAGTATTATGGCGGCAGCCAAAACGATCAGAATCCATTTGGAAATGAACCAAGTCAAAATCCATATGGCAATCAAAACAACCAAAATCGTAATCAGGGAAATAGCTTCAATGATGACCCATTTGCGAACGATGGTAAACCGATTGACATCTCCGATGATGATTTGCCATTCTAATTGATCTGAAAAAATGACTAAAGGAAAGGTGTGAAAACAAATGGCAGGTGGACGCAGAGGCGGTCGTGCGAAACGTCGTAAAGTATGTTTCTTTACTTCTAACGGTATCACGCACATCGATTACAAAGATGTTGATCTTCTTAGAAAGTTTGTTTCTGAGCGTGGTAAAATTTTACCTCGTCGTGTAACAGGAACTAGCGCTAAGTATCAACGTAAATTGACATTAGCGATCAAAAGATCACGTCAAATGGCATTACTTCCATACGTTACTGGTGAGTAAGTCGTTGACTTAAAAAGCGGAGAGCCCCGAGCTCTTCGCTTTTTTTATTTGCCTCACTAAGAACCTCATCTATTTTTGCTAGAACTGTTTTTTGCAGTCAACCGAGGGGAAGTATGTTAAAGTGACAGTTTATTCTATACAAATATGAGGTTGATCTGTCATATTGGTAGTCTAGAAAATAATTGCAGTCAGGGCGTGGGAAGATGATTGAATTTAAAAAGGTATCGATGCAATTTTCTGATGAGCGCTATGCCGTTCAATCTGTTGATTTGGAGATTCAGCAAGGTGAGTTTTTTGTATTGATTGGACCTAGTGGCAGCGGGAAAACGACGACATTGAAAATGATCAATCGTCTCATTTCTTCAACAGAAGGTGAGATTTACATAAAAGGTCAAAAAATAAGTGATTATGATATGTATGAGCTGCGCTGGGATATCGGTTATGTTTTGCAGCAAATTGCGCTTTTTCCTCATATGACCATAGAAGAAAATATTGCTGTGGTGCCAGAGCTTAAACAATGGAGCCGGAATGAGACCAATCAGCGTGTCGATGAACTCATGTTGATGGTCGGGCTTGATCCTGCTATGTATCGTCATCGAAAGCCAGCAGAGCTTTCTGGTGGCCAGCAGCAGCGTGTCGGTGTGGCACGGGCACTTGCAGCTGATCCTGAGATTGTCCTGATGGATGAGCCTTTTAGTGCGTTAGATCCACTAACGAGGGAGAAATTGCAGGATGATCTGCTCGATTTGCAGCGTCGTATTCAAAAAACCATTGTTTTTGTGACGCATGATATGCAGGAAGCTATGAAGCTGGGTGATCGAATTTGTGTGATGAATGAAGGAAAAGTAGTGCAGATCGGACGTCCTGAGGAATTGGTTCAGCAACCAGCCAATGCCTTTGTACAGGAGTTTGTCTCAGGGGCTGCCCATCATGTAGGACATCAAGCATTTGAGCTGGAAACCTTGGCGCAACCGATGGCTCACGAAGCTCTTTTATCCTATGAGGCGGTCTCAGCACATGCCACACTGGATGAAGTCTTATCTCAATTGGCAAGGCACGAGGAATTGGCTGTAGAAAAGAATGGAGATCGGATAGGTCTAGTGAACCGTCAAGCAGTGATTCAGTTTTTAGCTGATTCTCCTAGAGAGAGGGGCGATTCACATGAATGATTGGACCCATGTGTTATGGGAACGAAAAGAACAATTGGGACACGCCTTACTTGAGCATATTCAAATTTCTTTTATTGCTTTATTTTTAGCGATTTTGATTGCCATTCCATTAGGTATCTATTTAACAAGGGTTCCAAAGCTAGCGGAGTGGGTCATCGGGGTGACGGCTGTCTTGCAAACAATTCCGTCGCTCGCACTGCTTGGCTTGCTGATTCCTCTCGTGGGGATTGGGCAAGTGCCTGCGATTATTGCGCTTGTGGTCTATGCCTTACTCCCTATTTTAAGAAATACATATACAGGCATTCAGGAGGTTGATCCTTCCCTGAGAGAAGCGGCGCTTGCTATGGGGATGAATCATCGCAAACGGTTATTAAAGGTGGAGCTCCCTCTTGCGATGCCAGTAATCATGGCGGGTATCCGAACCGGGATGGTTCTCATTGTGGGAACCGCCACTCTGGCAGCACTGATCGGGGCTGGGGGATTAGGAAGCTTAATCCTGCTGGGAATTGATCGAAATGATATGTCGCTCATTGTCATTGGCGCGATACCAGCTGCCTTACTCGCACTCTTATTTGATGTGGTGCTGCGAACCTTTGAGAAGATTTCCTTTAAAAAGACGGTGATCTCTGTGACTGTTTTTGCTCTGATTGCAGGAGCAGTTGTCGCTTCCCCCGTGCTGTTTCAGCAAGAAAAGAAAGAAATCACCATTGGCGGAAAGTTAGGTTCAGAGCCTGAGATTTTGATCTCGATGTATAAGCTTTTAATTGAACAGGATACAGATATTCAAGTGAACCTGAAGCCCGGTCTTGGTAAGACGTCCTTTGTTTTCCAGGCTTTACGCTCTGGTGATATTGACATTTATCCTGAGTTTACGGGTACAGCGATTTCTGAATTCCTCAAGGAAACAGCAAAAAGCACAGATAAAAGAAAAGTGTATGAGCAAGCTCGACGCGGATTGGAAACATCCTTTCAGCTCCGCCTTCTTGAGCCCATGTCATACAACAATACGTATGCTTTAGCCGTGCCGCAGTCACTGGCTGATCAATATAAGGTGTCCAACATTTCAGATCTAGGTAAGATCAAAAACCGTATAAAAGCTGGATTCACCTTAGAGTTTTCTGATCGTCAGGATGGGTATCGCGGCATTCAAAAAGCCTATCAATTTTCTTTTGATGATGTCGTGACGATGGAGCCAAAGCTTCGTTATCGAGCAATTCGGAAAGGAGATATCAATTTGGTCGATGCGTATTCGACAGATAGTGAATTGAGACAATACAAATTAAAGGTGCTTGATGATGATCAGCATGTTTTCCCGCCATATCAAGGAGCACCGCTGCTCAGGCAGGAGACATTAACTGAATTCCCTGAGATTGAGACCTCTCTCAATAAACTTGCGGGTCAAATCACAGACGATGAGATGAGAGAAATGAATTATGAAGTCAATGTGAAGGGGAAGGATGCATTTCAGGTAGCGAAAGCCTATTTAAAAAAGAAAAAATTGCTGCAATAATCAAGGCAAAGCAGGGCTGTTTATGGCAAAGCAGCTCTGCTTTTTTAAAAGAAAAAACAAAAATCATTGACATTTACTTAAAAACATCATATCCTTAATTCGAGATAAATATATTTTTTTGATTTAATATCTCGAATTCGAGATAATATAAAGACGTCAGTAAAGACATAATGAATAGAGGTTTATTACTTCATGATTAGGAGGTCATTAGAAGTGAAAAAAACAGAAGGAATTCACCATATTACAGCTATTGTAGGTCATCCTCAGGAGAACGTTGATTTTTATGCAGGTGTTTTAGGGCTTCGTCTCGTGAAGAAGACCGTGAATTTTGATGATCCAGGCACATACCATTTATATTTTGGAAATGAAGGCGGCTCTCCAGGGACCATTATTACATTTTTCCCTTGGCCGGGAGCACAAAAAGGTCAAATTGGTGCAGGTCAAGTGGGCGTGACGACATATGTCGTACCGACAGGCGCTTTCTCTTTCTGGAAGGATCGTCTTGAGCAGTTTAATGTTTCTTATGAAATGGTTGAACGTTTTGGTGAAGCTTTTCTCTCATTTGAAGATCCACACGGCTTATTGATTGAGCTAGTAGAGCGTGCGGAAGGAAAGCAAAACGAGTGGACATTTAACGGTGTCACACCAGATGTAGCGATTAAAGGATTTGGCGGAGCTGTTTTATTAACTTCGCAGCCGGAACAAACAATGCAGCTGCTAGAGCAAACGATGGGACTTGAAAGAGTCGGAGCAGAAGGAGACTATGTGAGATTCCGTTCGTTTGGCGAAATAGGCAATGTCATTGATGTGAACATCACACCTGTTCCACGAGGACGTATGGGTGTTGGAGTTGTGCACCATATTGCATGGAGAGCAACAGATGATCAGGACCAATTAGATTGGCAAAGACATATTGCACAAAGCGGGTATCAAGTGACACCTGTGCAAGACCGAAATTACTTCAATGCCATTTATTTTAGAGAACTTGGGGGCATATTATTTGAGATTGCCACTGATCCTCCAGGGTTTGTACATGACGAATCAGTGGAAACAATGGGTGAAGCATTGAAACTGCCACCGCAATATGAGGCGCAGCGCAGTCAGATTGAACAAATTGTACTGCCAATTGAAGTGAGAGAAGTTAAAGGAAAAGGAGATTCATGATGAAGCATCTTTTTCGAAAAGGAAAGAATGAACAAAGACCTGTTCTGCTATTACTGCATGGAACTGGCGGGACGGAAGAAGATTTATTGCCGCTTGCACAGATAGTAGATCCTGACGCATCTGTTCTTAGTGTGAGAGGGAATGTATTAGAAAACGGCATGCCACGGTTTTTCAGACGTTTGGCAGAGGGCGTATTTGATGAGCAGGATTTGATTGAGCGTACAGAGGAACTATATACATTTATCGGAGAAGCAGCCGATGAATATGGGTTTGATCGTCACAATGTGGTGGCTATCGGATATTCCAATGGGGCAAACATTGCTGGAAGCTTGTTATTCCATTATGGGGATGCTTTAAAAGGAGCCATCCTGCATCATCCAATGGTTCCAAGACGCGGGGTTTCATTGCCTTCATTAGCGGGGAAACAAGTCTTTATAGCAGCTGGTGAAAATGATCCAATGTGCCGTCCAGAGGAATCTCAGGAGCTGGAGCAATTGCTGCAGGGTGCAGGCGCATCGGTTACACTTCATTGGGAAAATCGCGGACATCAGTTAACGAGAGAAGAAGTCGATGCTGCGGCTTTATGGTATCGTCGTCAATTTTAAATAAGGTGGGGAATACAGGTGGGATTTTTACAGAAGCTTTTTGGGCAAAACAAACAAAAGGAGATGGATCAAATGGAAAACGTAAAATTAGCGATTATTTATTATAGTTCAACAGGTACAAACTATCAGATGGCGAAATGGGCTGAAGCTGGAGCAAAAGAAGCAGGCGCAGAAGTTAAAGTATTAAAGGTTGCTGAATTGGCACCAGAAGCAGTTGTAGCTTCAAATCCAGCATGGAAAGCACATTTAGACGAAACAAAGGATGTGCCAGAGGTTCAATTAAGTGATTTAGAGTGGGCAGATGCCATCATCTTTAGCATGCCGACACGTTTCGGTAACCTGCCAGCTCAAATGAAGCAGTTCTTAGATACGACAGGCGGCTTGTGGTTCCAAGGTAAATTGGCAAACAAAGCAGTCAGTGCGATGACTTCAGCTCAAAATGCAAATGGCGGACAGGAGCAGACGGTTCTCAGCCTTTATACGACAATGTTCCACTGGGGAGCAATTATTGCCGCTCCTGGATACACAGATGATTCCTTATACGGTGCAGGGGGCAACCCTTATGGTGTGAGTGTGACCGTTGACCAAAATGGAAAAATCCAAGAGGATGCAGAAGCAGCTGTGAAACATCAGGCAAAACGTACAGTGAATGTGGCAGAATGGATCAAAAAAGGTCAAAACGCTTAATAGATGTATACAAAAAGAATGCAGCCTCGCCGCTGCATTCTTTTTTTCATTAATAAGGATCTGATGGTGTGCTGTTGTTGATGGCTTCGTCCACGGCTTGAGCAGCGCCGGTAGAGCCGATAGGTCCGCTTGGCTGTTCTTGTTTAAAGGCTTTTAAACCGTCAGCGACACGCTTTCCATAATCAGGGTCTGCTTTTGTAAAGTTTTCGATCATTTGGTCTTGAATGTCCTTTTGACATGTCGCAAGGGTGTTGACTAAGTTCTTAATCAGTTCCTCTCGCTCCCAATCATTAAAACGGCGATACGTTTCTCCCGCTTGTCCGAAGTTGTTTGGGCGGTCAATGGCTTCTCGTTTGACTTCACCCTCTACAAAAGGGGTATGATCCTTTCCATCCTGTTTGGCTTCTTTTAATCCCCCGAGGATCGATGGTTCATAATTCACATGGGGATTTTGCCCTTTGCCTTGATCGACATGGTATTCCATTTGGCCGTCTCTCTGATTGGTGGCGACTTGCTTTTTCGGTGCATTGATCGGCAGCTGTAAATAGTTTGGTCCTACACGATATCGCTGCGTGTCAGAGTAGGAGAAGGTACGGCCTTGAAGCAATTTATCATCTGAGAAATCCAAACCATCTACGAGTACACCAGTCCCAAAGGCAACCTGCTCAACTTCTGCGAAATAGTTTTCTGGATTTTTGTTTAATACCATCCGTCCGATTGGTTTCCATGGATAGTCATCCTTGTACCAAAGCTTTGTCGGATCAAGCGGGTCAAAGTCGAGGTGAGGGTGGGCATCATCTTCCATGATCTGTGCATATACCTCCCATTCAGGATAATCTCCTTGCTCAATGGCTTCATATAAATCCTGTGTGGCATGGTTAAAATTTTCTCCCTGAATCGCTTGCGCCTGTTCTTGGGTCAGATTGCGAATGCCTTGTTTCGGTTCAAAATGATATTTAACCAGCACCGCTTTTCCTTCATGATTCACCCATTTGTACGCATGGACACCTGAGCCTTGCATATGCCGGTATGTTGCTGGGATGCCCCACGGTGAAAAGAGAAATGTCACCATATGCGTCGCTTCAGGTGATTGTGAGACAAAATCAAAGATACGCTCGCCGTCCTGACGATTGGTGACAGGATCAGGCTTAAAGGCATGAACCAAATCAGGGAATTTTAAAGCATCTCGGATAAAGAAAATTTTCAGGTTGTTCCCCACGAGATCCCAGTTGCCTTCCTCTGTATAAAATTTAATCGCAAACCCTCTTGGATCGCGTAATGTTTCAGGCGAATGACCGCCGTGAATTACAGAAGAAAAACGAACGAAAACAGGCGTCTTTTTCCCTTTCTCCTGAAACAATTTCGCTCTCGTATAGGTGGAGATTGGTTCATCGCCGAATGTGCCATAGGCTTCAAAATAACCGTGAGCTCCGGCACCGCGTGCATGCACAACACGTTCAGGAATGCGTTCTCGATCAAAATGACTGATTTTCTCTAGGAAATCGTAGTTTTCAAGCGTAGTGGGTCCTCTATTCCCAACAGTTCTCATATTTTGATTGTCTGTGACGGGATGACCTTGCCGATTCGTTAAGGTTTCTTCTGACTCTGAAGATGGTTTAGGCTGTTGATCTTCTTTCAATTCAAATCCCTCCTTCAATATCTCCTTAACAATATGGTCATGCTGCTCCCTATTTCATACAAGGATTGATATAATGATTGAAAACTTTCACGAGGAGAGAGCCTGATGATTCGATTACACTGCCTTCACGCCCATCCGTCCAATCAGTCATATATAGAAGATGTTTTTGGTGATACAGATGTTGATTTGCATCACACAGTCGATTCATCATTTATAGAACGCGCCACTCAAGATCCCTCGTTTGATCAACACAAGCAGCAAACGTATGCTATCAACAGATTAAAGCAAGAAAGTGAAGCCGATCTCATTCTGCTCACGTGTACACAATACATTGCTGCTCTAGGTGATCAGCAGCACCTCTTTAAACAACCGATTGTTCCGATCGATGAACCGTTATTTGAGCTGATTTGTGAGAAAAAAGGGCCTCTTCAGCTTGTGTTTTCCAACCCAAATACAGTGGAGGGAACGATGCAGCGGCTTGAATCATATGCAACAGAGCGGGGTAAACAGGTTGAAGTAGAAATGGTTGTGATGGAGGATGTCTTTCATCTTTGCCTAAACGGTGATATGCAAGCCTATGATGAACAAATCATGGAGCAGCTGAGAAAATGTATGAAGCAAAAAGGCAGAGATATTTGTGTGATGCAGCTTTCGATGGTTCATGCGGCACAGCAGATGGAGCGGGAGACAGGCGTTCCTATCATTCATCCGCTTTCTCCACTAAAACAGTTTGTCCATCAAACACTATCCGTCTGGAAAGAGTGAACCCATCAGGTTCGCTCTTTTTGTATAGGAATGCAAATGCGATGACATGTTAAAAAAATAACCGAGCGCAAACTATTTTTAAAAGGCGCGCGTCTATCCAATGTAAGAAATAACAGATGCGCATTTAAGATAAAGGAGCTCTTTGTAAAATGAAGAAACGAAAAATAGACGATCAATTTGCGGATTACGTCATGGAGCATAAACACAGTTTTTATCGGTTGTCCTATAGTTATGTCAAAAACCCGGAAGATGCTATGGATGTTGTTCAGGAGGCTATTCATAAAGCACTCAAATCTGTTCATCGATTAGAGGATACGAGCAAGATGCATAGCTGGTTTTATAAAATCGTGGTGAACGCTGCCCTAGACTTTTTACGAAAGAAGAAGCGGGTGCAGGTGACAGATGATGATACGCTTGAATTCTTATCACAGGGCGAATCAGATGTATACGAGGATCAAGACGTCAAACGGGCTATAGAAGATTTGCCTGAGATGTATCGAGTCATCATTATTTTGAGGTTCTTTGAAGATCTAAAATTAGAGGACATCGCCCAGATTCTCGATGAAAATGAAAACACCATTAAAACAAGATTATATAAGGCGCTGCGGCTTTTAAAAGTAGAATTATCACAGGAGGAAATATAAATGGATAAGTATTTGGAACATTTAAAAGATGAATATTTAGAAATCCCTATACCACCGGAATATGATGCGATGATTGAACGAACGTTAAAAAGAAAAAACAAAAAACCTCATTTTCAGCAATGGACCATCGGACTTGTTGCAGCGGCTGCTCTTTTTGTCACAACTGTTAATGTTAGTCCACAGGCAGCAAGAGCGATTTCAGAAGTACCTATCATTGGCGAGCTGGTGAAAGTCGTGACGTTTACAGAATTTAAAAAGAGCGATCAAGGAACGAATATTGATCTTAAAACACCACACGTTTCAGGACTTGGGGACGGAACATTACAAGACAGCCTGAATGAAAAATATTTAGCTGAAAACAAAAAGCTGTATCAAGATTTTGAAAAGGAAACAAAGGGTTATAAAAATGGTCATTTGAGTGTAGAGAGCGGATATGAAGTAAAAACAAACAATGACCAAGTTCTTTCACTAGGTCGATACAAGGTGACGACTCAGGCTTCTGCGGCAGAGGAAATGACATATGATACGGTGGATAAGAAAAATCATGTCCTCATTACATTACCAAGTCTGTTTAAAGATAACCGGTATATAGATGTGATTAGTGAAAATATTAAAGAGCAGATGAAGAAACAGATGAAAGAGGATTCAAACAAAATATATTGGATTGGCAAGCAAGATATGGCGGATCCATTTAAGAAAATTAAGCCGGATCAAAATTTCTATATCAATTCAAAAGGCAAACTGGTGATTTCCTTTAATGAATATGATGTGGCACCTGGTTACATGGGCGTAGTTGAATTTACGATTCCAACAAGTGTGTTAAAGGATATTCTCGTGAGTGATACGTACATTCATTAAAAAGAAGACAGACAAAAAAGACTGCTGAATGATTCAGCAGTCTTGTCTTGTTTTATTAAGAAAGTGCGTCTGTTAATGCAGGTACGACTTGTTTCTTTCTTGATACAACACCTTTTAGTAAAGCTGTGTTGTTTTCAAGCGTGACGTTAAATGCTTTTTCTACTTTTGCTGCTTCTGCACCGAGTGCAAGAGCAAGGGAGTCATTTTCTAAAATGTCTGTGATGACTAAAACAAATAGATCAAGACCTTTTGCTGCAATGACTTCATTGATTTTCGCTTCAATGTCAGCCTGTCTTGCTGTCACTTCAGCGATATCTACTGTATTGACTTGCGCAATTTCCACTTTGCTTTTGCCTAGTGCGAATTCTTTTGCATCAAGTGTAATTAATTCTTGAACTGTTTTTTGGCTTAGATCAGCGCCGGCTTTCAGCATGTCTAGGCCATAAACTTCTGGATCTACCCCTGCGATTTTTGCAAGCTCATGCGCAGCATCAATATCTTGCTGTGTGCATGTTGGGGATTTGAATAGTAAGGAATCAGAAATGATCGCAGATAAAAGCAAACCAGCGATTTCCTTTTCAATCGTCACTTGGTTTTCTTTATACATTTTGTTTAAGATCGTTGCTGTACAGCCTACAGGCTCAGCACGATAGTAAAGAGGTTCACTTGTTTCAAAGTTGGCAATACGGTGATGGTCAATGACCTCAGTTACTTGTACTTGATCAATGTCGCTTACACTTTGCTGGAATTCGTTATGATCGACAAGAATGACTTGCTTTGTTTCATTTGCAGCCGTTTCAATGAAACGAGGTGCTTCTTGTTTAAAGAAATCTAATGCGTATTGTGTTTCTCCATTGATTTCTCCAAGTCTGACGGCTTCTGCCTGAACGCCGATTTTGTTTTTCAGATCAGCGTAAGCAATAGCAGAACAAATCGTGTCTGTGTCAGGATTTTTGTGTCCGAATACGAGTGTTTTTCCCATGTGAATTCTCCTTCTTACTTTTATTGATGATGTTTCTATTCTAACAGCTTTTGACCTTGAATTCAGGGTTTATAGCTAAGAATTATCTTAAAAATTGTAACATGCTGTTTGAAAACTTGCATGTACGATTCCATATCGGTGTTCCACGTGAAACGCTCCCAGAATAGCCTGCATTTTACTTGAGATTTGCCGCTATGGTAAAATAAAGGTTGGGGCAAGACATGATGGAGCTGACATCATACGTATACATAGAAGTACACATTGAGCAAGATATAGACAAAAGGATTGGATAGAGGTGAAGGTGTGAAACAAACAAAAGCGTTAGTAGAGGGCGCAATCATGATGAGTATTTTCTCGGTCATGATGCTGTTTTATTTGTATGTGCCGCTATTATCCATTATTTTCTTTCTAGCTGCTCCGATTCCGATCATCCTCTATACAATCAGACACGGCTTGAAAAAAGGAATTGCTGCTGGCGCTATTGGCATAGTGATCAGCTTTTTAATTGGGTCTATGGCTGGACTCATGAGTGCACCTATTCTGATTGCTGTCGGATTAGGCATGGGTGCTTTCTACAGCAGAAGGCAGCCTGGGAATGCCATCATTACAGGTGCGCTGATTTATTTATTCAGTTTTCTCATCTCCTTTGTTGTCAGTGTTCAGCTCTTTCAAATCGATATCATGAGTATCGCCAAGGAATCAATTGAGCAAATGATGCCGATGGTAGAGAGTGTTTTAAAGCAATCCGGGGCTTCTGAAAAGGACATAGCCAAACAGCTCAAACAGTTTAAAGAGATGCAGGATATGGCATTGAGTGCTTTACCTGTAGCGCTTTTGATCGCTGTTACTTTGATGGCTTTTGTGAATCATTGGTTCGTTCGGCCCTTGCTCAAACGGTTTGTTTCAGACATGCCAGTTTTGAAGAAATTTAAGGATATGCGGCTGCCAAAAAGCATGGTATGGTATTATTTACTCACATTGCTTTTGATGCTAATTCAGACGGAAAAAGGCAGCTTTTTATGGCTCGTTCAAACGAGTGCGTTTCAAATTTTATTTATACTGGTGCTTATTCAGGGATTTTCTTTTCTCTTCTATTATTGCCACGAAAAAAACATCTCAAAAGCGGTACCCATTTTCACTGTCGTGTTAACGGTTTTCTTTCCGCCGATCGGTGTGATTGTGCGAATTATAGGGATTGCTGACATAGGCTTTGATTTAAGAGAAAAAGTAAAAAACAAATAATTCACTCTGAATGTTGAGGAGTTGATATCAGTGCCAAGCTTCTATAGAAATCCTGTCATCAAGTATCCGATCATCGCGTTAATTGTCCTTGCGGTGGTCACAGTCCTCCTCAACCTTTATTTTAATTGGATCATAGGAGCGGTTGGTCTTTTCGTCCTTGCAGGTGTGCTCTACTTCTTAAAGTGGGCAGATACGCAAGTGCAGAAAGAGATTGATTCATATATTTCAACATTATCCTATCGAGTCAAAAAGGTTGGAGAAGAAGCATTAATGGAGATGCCAATTGGTATTATGCTGTTTAATGACCAGTATTATATCGAATGGACGAATCCATTTCTCGCTTCATGCTTTCATGAAAGCACACTTGTCGGCAGATCCTTGTACGATACATTCGAGTCCATTGTGCCTCTTATTAAACAAGAGGTCGAGACCGAAAATGTAACGCTGAATGACCGGAAATTCAAAGTCATTATTAAACGATCAGAGCGCCTTTTATATTTCTTTGATGTCACGGAACAGGTGCAGATTGAACGACAGTACGAAAATGAACGAACGGTTTTATCTTATATCTTTTTAGACAACTACGACGATGTCACGCAGGGCCTTGATGATCAAGTGCGCAGCGCGATTAATAGTGAAGTGACGTCTCTGCTCAACAATTGGGCACAAGAATACGGAATTTTCCTGAAGAGAATTTCGTCTGAACGATTTATGGCGGTCCTAAATGAGAGCATTTTAGCTGAGCTTGAGGCGTCGAAATTCTCCATTTTAGACGAGGTCCGTGAGAAAACAGGGGCACATAGTGCGACGCTTACTTTGAGTATCGGGATTGGTGCGTCCGTTCCTTCTTTGAAAGAGCTTGGAGCACTAGCACAGTCGAGTCTTGACCTTGCCCTCGGACGAGGCGGGGATCAGGTCGCCATTAAACAGCCGAATGGAAAAGTGAAGTTCTACGGTGGAAAAACGAACCCAATGGAGAAACGGACACGCGTACGCGCACGGGTCATTTCTCATGCTTTAAAAGAAATTGTATCTGAAAGCGGTAATGTCATGATCATGGGTCATAAGTTCCCAGACATGGACTCAATCGGTGCATCCATCGGGATTTTAAAGGTCGCTCAGGCCAATGGAAAAGAAGGCTATATTGTCATTGATGCCAACCAGATTGGCGACAGTGTTCAACGCTTAATTAGTGAAATTAAAAATTATGAAGAGCTTTGGTCACGTTTTATCACGCCAGAGGAAGCAATGGAGCTTGCAAAGGATGACACATTGCTTGTCGTCGTGGATACACATAAACCGTCTCTCGTCATGGAGGAACGACTACTGAATAAGATTGAAAACGTCGTGGTCATTGACCATCATAGACGAGGCGAGGAATTTATCCGTGATCCTTTACTTGTTTATATGGAGCCGTATGCTTCATCTACAGCAGAGCTTGTGACAGAACTCTTAGAGTATCAGCCGAAGAAATTGCGGATTAACATGATTGAGGCGACTGCGCTTCTTGCTGGGATCATCGTGGATACGAAGAGTTTCTCTCTGAGAACGGGGTCAAGAACGTTCGATGCAGCATCTTACCTTCGTGCAAAGGGAGCAGATCCTGTCCTTGTGCAAAAGTTTTTAAAAGAAACAGTCGATCATTACATCAAACGGGCAAAACTCATTCAGCATACAGAACTGTATCAAAATCAGGTGGCTATTGCTTCATTACCGTCTGACAGGTCGGAGTATTATGATCAAATTACGATTGCCCAGACGGCTGATTCCTTGTTGTCAATGAGTGAAGTAGAAGCGTCATTTGCTGTCGCTAGACGAGATGACGATACGGTATGCATTAGTGCCAGATCATTAGGGGATATCAACGTTCAAATTATTATGGAAGCACTAGACGGCGGCGGTCATTTGACTAACGCTGCTACCCAGATTTATGGTATAACCATTGAAGAAGCGGTAGGGAAGTTAAAGGCTGCCATAGACGAATATTTCGAAGGAGGGGTTCAAAGATGAAAGTCATCTTTCTAAAAGACGTAAAAGGCAAAGGGAAAAAAGGCGAAGTCAAGAATGTAGCTGACGGATACGCTCACAACTTTCTCATCAAACAAGGGTTAGCTGTTGAAGCAACTCCAACGAACCTAAGTGCATTGGAAGGGCAGAAAAACAAAGAGAAAAAGAATGCCATCCAAGAGCTTGAACAAGCAAAACAATTAAAAGAAACACTTGAGGCGTTAACAGTGGAACTCACTGCAAAATCAGGTGAAGGCGGCCGTTTGTTTGGCTCCATTACAAGCAAACAAATCGCTGATAAATTGCAAAAAGATCATCAAATTAAACTCGATAAGCGCAAAATCGAGCTGAATGATGCCATCCGTGCATTAGGTTACACAAATGTACCGGTAAAGCTTCATCCAGAGGTACAAGCAACGTTAAAGGTACATGTGACAGAGCAGGCATAAGCAGAAAAGAACCCGTCTCACGAGGAGGCGGGTTCTTTTTTATGAAGGATCTGAAATATAGACGCTGCGTCCGGCACGCATACCGGATAAAAACATGAAAAATAGGATGATGATAAAGATGATAATTGCTGGTGTCCATGTATGTGTGAAATCAAAAAGGATACCGATCATGAATGGACCAACAGCGGCTAATAAATAACCGAGTGACTGCGCCATTCCAGAGAGGGCAGCTGCTTGTTCCATATGTCTTGTCCGCAATCCAATGAAGGTGAGCGCTAGACTGATACTAGCACCTTGTCCAATGCCGATCAATAGGACAGAGATGACAAGAATAGGTGTCGATCCTCCGAGAAGAAGTCCAATCATGCCGAGTAAATACACAAGGACAAGGCCGGCGACAAGCGGTCTTTGCGTTTTTAATTTTTCTGCAAGAACGGGCGTTAAGAAGGTGGATGGCAGACCAGCGAACTGCATAATGGACAGCATCCATCCAGCTGTTGATAGGTTCATTCCATGTGATGTTAAGATATCAGGAAACCAAGCGATGCTGCTATAGAAAAGGAATGATTGCAAGCCCATAAAAAAGGTCACTTGCCATGCGACACGTGAGCGCCATATTGGCTGCTCTGTAAGAGAAATGGTTTTGACGGCCGCTGTATTCTGATGAAGAAGCTGCGGCGCCCAAACCATCATGGCGAGAAGGGCAAGTCCAGCCCATACAAGGAATGATGTATTCCAGCCGCCAGGCATCGTATGACTAAGCGGAACACTGACACCTGATGCAAGTGCAGCGAAGACGGACATTGAAGTCGTGTATACACTTGTCATCAAACCTGCATGTGCAGGAAATTTATGCTTCACAAGCCCCGGTAAGAGCACATTACAAATCGCAATTCCGACGCCGACTAGCGCCGTTCCAATCATTAAGAAGGTGATGGTGCCAAACGAGCGAATCACAATCCCAAACAGAAGGACAGCAAGTCCAAGCCAGAGGGTTCGTTCATTGCCAAGGCGTTTTCCGATTTTAGGTGCAATTGGAGAAAGCAATGCGAATGAAAGCAGTGGTAATGTCGTAAGAAAACCTGCCAGTCCATTTGAAAGCTGTAAATCGGAACGAATCGCGCCGATAACAGGGCCAACGGACGTAATGGCAGGCCGCAGATTAAATGCAATGAGCAAAATCCCAGCAATCAGCAGGATGGTTTGTCCTGTACTGCGAGGATGTAATGTTGATTTTTCTAGTTGTTGTTCCATGAATGTAAACTCCTTTATGTCTTTAAGAAGAACGATCTTTCTTCTGTTCAAGCTCCGCTAATTTAGCTAATAAGATATGCTGCGGCATATGCATAATTTGTTCTAACGGTACATTGAGTGATGCAGCAAGCTTTTGTGCGGTATCGGCTGAGATTTGTAAAGGTCTCATGCGCAAATCCCTCCCTTTCAATCTATACGTTCCAATATATCATATCGGATGTGCCATGCTGATAAAAAATTAGCATTCTCTTTTATAAAACCACATTAGAGCCGATAAGAAATTTTTTTGAAATTGTTTCAGATGATGGCCCTCTCCTTGTTCGATGTGATAGTGCAGCTGCCATTCCTGCATCCCTTTCTGTAATAAAAGATCATGCAGTTGTTTGGTGAATAACGGCATGTGCTGTTGAACCGATGTTTTGCCTTTCCCTTCTTCACTGCCTACAGACAAATAGACAAGGTGATCCACACACTGAATGCTTTGTTGTTTAGCAAACGGTAGAAAATCTTCATACCAAAATGACCCGGAGATCGATGCGATATTTTTAAAAAGATCAGGGTGCATGAATAAAGTATAAATAGCAAATAACCCGCCTAATGAAGCACCTACGTGGCTATGCTCATGACAGGTCTCTTGAACTGGATATTCGCTTTTGATATATGGGAGCAAGTCATTCGCTAAAAATGACACATACGTCTGTGCCTCGCCTTTAAAGTCAGGGAACCCAGATCGCAGTGATGACGCCTTCCATGGTGTATATTCGTCAAGACGATTGAAGGGATGTATGCCGACAATGATGATTGGCGAGATGGTATTGGTTTCGATCATTCTTTCGATTTCTAGCAGGTGTGTTCTAAACAAAGAAGAGCCATCTTGTACAAAGACAGCTGGAACATTAATAGAAGTGTCCGGTGGTAGGTAAATATCAAGCTGACGCCCGTTAAACTCGTCATATAGAAACATTCCGTTCATGTGTCATCTCTCCTCCAAGTTTTCAAGCTCCGCTGAAAAGAAGACAAAGGGCTAAAAATAAAGATCATTTTAGCCCTTTGTCATTCGTCACATCTTTTTTAGTTGTTTTGATCTAACCATTTGACGGCCTTATCAAGGAAGGTTGTTTTGCTTAGTGCTGTTCCTCCTTGAAGCATAGGATCAACGGCATTTTCATTGATGTGCCCATTTTTCACAGCTTTTAGGCTTGTCCAAATTTTATTTTTCTCTAAGTCCTTCAATGCGTTCGGATTCGATGAGTTTTCCTCTTTAGAGAACTGAACAAAAATATAGTCAGGATTGAGTTCTCCTAGGCGCTCCAATGAAATCAATGCTTGTGCTTTGGCTTTTTTGATATCACTTGGTGCTGTAAATCCTAAGTCGCCATATAAAGTAGAGTTGAAGTATACGTCTTCAGGGTACACGTATAGGTCGCCTTGTCTAATGCGTAAAATGACAGCTGTTTTGTTGCTGCTTTTGTCTTTCAAAGTTTCTTTTGCTTGTTTAAGATCTTTCTGATAATCAGAGATGATGTTTTTGGCTTCTTCACTTTTTCCAGTCAGTTCACCGAGTAATAAAAGATTGCTTTCCCAGTCGGAAGAGACATGTGATACTGGGATCGTCGTTTGGACTTTATCTAGTTTTTTAATTGTTGCAGGCGGGAACTTGGTTGATCCAAGTATCACATCTGGTTTTAGTTTTAGGATTTTTTCTAGGTTCGGTTCTGTTTTTTCCCCGATGCCTTCAGTTTTTGCTGTGATGTCTTTAAATAATTCAGGGAAAGTGCCGCCTACAGTAGAAGCACCAATAGGCTCGATACCAAGTAATTTTGCATCTTCCATTGATTCTAGGCTTCCAGCAATGACGATTCGTTTCACTGGTGTTTTGAGTTTGTACGTTTGTTCTAAGTATTTGATGTTTGTTTCAGCTGCTTCAGCTGACTTGCCTTTGGTTGTGTTTGAAGCAGGTTTATTTTCTGAAGCACCACAGGCTGCTGCGATGATCGTCATGATACAAAGGATAAGCAATGCGAACCATTTTTTCATTTGTTTTCTCCTTTAACTGATAATTGTTCTCAATTAAAGATTGTAGTAGTCTTTCGTCCTTTTATCCATAGACAATGATCTGTCAAATGATGGACTTTTTACGGAAAAAAAGATAAAAGGTCCTGAATGACTCGTTGATGACTGGCTGCTGTGTATTCACGCCAAGGGTCAGACGTAAGTGGATAGACTGCTTGCTGCGTCACAGCTTTGAGATTTTGCCAAGCCTCCTGCTGCTTTAATTTTTGATAAAAAGCAATCGTTTTTGGCTCCTTATGCAGGAAAAGGAAGATGGCGTCTGGATCTAGCTGTTGTATAGAGCGAATGCTGATTTCTTTTTCTATTAGCTGGCCGTCATTCTGAAAAGCTGGCTGAAGACCAATGTCTTGAAAAATCACTTCTGACATGGTGCGATTCACAGACAAATAGAGCTGATCTTGAAAGATACGAAGAGGCAGGACGGTTTTTGGTGGATGATCAAAAAGGCATGCCTTTTTCGCTTGAATGACGAGTTCCTCGTAATGAATCAGCCATTCTTCTGCTTCCTTCGCTTCGTTTAGGAACATAGCTGTTTGTCTGAATTGAGTGCGCCAATCCAATTGTGTGAATGGAACAAAGTGAACAGGACAGATGGTTTTTAACACTTGTTTTTCTTCCTCTGTCACATGATCATTGACAATGATCAGCTCAGGTTTTGTTTCCTTTAATAGCTGTAAATTGGCTTCAGCGTGCTCGTTGATCCGATGTGCACTCAGGTGAATCGGAATTTCTTCTGCATAATGCTCAAAATCATGTGCTGTCCATTTAGGGTGAAGAGGGGCAGCATATGGGATGATATGAATGGGTGTGAGCTGGCCGAGTATGGAATGGCCATAGGCTGCAATTTTCCGCTGCCGGCTTTTCATATAAGTAGAAGGGGTCATGCCCGTTTTTTTCTTAAAGATGCGGCTGAAGTAATACGGATCTTGATAGCCGATTTCAAGTGCAATGTCTTTGAGCTTTGCGTTGCCTTTTGCCATTAATTGTTTCGCTCTAGCCATCCTTTTCTTGGTGATATAATCAGTGACACTCACATCAAAATGCTTTTTAAATAGCTCACTGTAATGATTAGAGCTGATGCCAGCCATATGAGATAGACTTGTCAGGCTGAGAGGTTCTTCGGAATGTTGATCGATATATTGTTTTGTTTTGAAAAGGGCATGTGCCGTGTCACAAATATCTTCTTTATGCAGTGTGAAAAGCTGCATAATGAGCTGCTGAAAAAGAGTTTGGCTTCTAAAAAAGCTAATGGATTCAGGTCTTTGCCATTCCTCTGTCATATCGGACAGTAAAGAATGAATTTGTTCAATCGAACTAATATCGATAAATTGCCATTTATTCAGTAAAGAACGGGCATGTTCCGTTGATACTTCTCCTATGTTTTGATCTTGCAGAGTGTAGAGCTGAAAGCGAAACAGATAGAGCTCGTGTTTTTGATAAGGCTCTGTTTTCAACATAAATGTTTCCCCAGGCATGATCGTATAGAGTGTCAGATGTTTCAATCGCCATTTTTGATCGTTCAATGTGAGTAAACCGCTGCCGCTTATGCTGAAGAGGAGGCAGAATGTATCTGATAGCTGCTGCTCTGTATGTGGAAGCTCTGCATTATTTATTTTTTCAGTATATGTTAATCGATAGATGAATTGTTCGGCATTTGCCAATGTACGTAATTGATTGTTGTTTCCCATAAAACCACCTGATCTCTTATTGATTGATAAACATTCTCAATTAAATTGTAGCAGAAAGAGCTGAAAGATGGTGATGTTTATTCTGTCAAAAAAGCACCCTGAGTGAGATCAGGGTGCAATGATTTATTCCGTTTTTCCATGTGCTAGTGCAGGTTCTTTTGTTAAGCTTAATGGCCGCAAGTCCTGCCAGTGTGTCTGGATATAATCGATGCAGGCATTTCTAGTGTCTTCACCAAAGACCTTTTCCCATCCATCTGGCACTGGTGCAAATGATGGCCAAAGTGAATGCTGTCCTTGTTCATTGACCAGCACAAGAAATACACCGTCTTCACGATCAAAGGGATTTGTCATTTGTCATCTCTCCTTTATTCTTAGTGCTTTTGTTTGACCCGATGCAGTGCGTTGTCTAAGATGACACCAATTTCTGCTAGGGGTTTAGGCTGGCACATGTCTTTGTGCCGGCAATGAATGTCGTGCTGTTCGATTGTTCCGTTGATATAAGGTGCCCATGCTTCGGGATCAATTGGTGTAAACCAATCTGGGATAATGGTAGATCTAAAGAATAATATGTCTCCCTGATAAGTTTTTGGCTGATATTCTCCGAGCAATCGAACTGAATTCACATAGGTTTCTTTTAGATTTCTAATGGCATCTTCACTTAAGCTTGCTAGTGCACTGCCATCTTTTTTCAAAATGTCGACGGCACTTTTCATCGTGAGCGGTTCACCTGTTAAGGTATCTGGATCATAACCGCCGAGCGCAAGAAGAGCGATTAGTGCTTCTTCTTCATCAGGTGCTTCTTTAATCGGTAAGAAATGGTTTGGATAGGCATCCAGCATCGCAACGAGTGCGATTTCTTCACCTTGCTGCTGGAGCTGTGTAGCCATTGCTTGTACAACGTTTCCACCTAATGACCAGCCAAGAAGATGATAAGGGCCTTTTGGCTGAATTGTTTGGATGTGCTTGATGTAATCCGCAGCCATATCATCTAGTGTGTGCGGGTAGTCATCTATTCTTGCGATTCCTCGTGCCTGTAATCCATAAATAGGGATGTCTTTCTCTAATGTATTCAAGAGACCGGCATAGCACCAGCTAAGACCACCTGCTGGGTGAACACAGAAGAGAGGATACCTTTCTCCATTTGTTCGCAGCGGCAGCAAGATGTCTAGTGCGTTTTCATCGCTTCCTGTTTCTAGTTTCTCTGCCAAACTTGCCACATTTGGTGCTTCAAACAATGTTCCGATACTTAGTTTGACACCAAGTGCATCCCGAATGCGGCTGATTAAACGAACTGCAAGCAGTGAATGCCCACCAATGTCAAAAAAGCGATCGTCTATGCTGATTTTAGGCAAATCAAGCACCTCTTCAAAGAGATGACATAGGATTTCCTCTTTCGGATTTCTTGGGCCGCGCCCATCCGCTTGCTGTAAATGCAATTGAGGGGCCGGCAGTGATTTTTGATCAAGCTTCCCGTTTGCTGTAAGCGGCATGGCGTCAATCTGTACATATGCTGCGGGCACCATGTAATCAGGAAGACTGGCTGCTGCAAAATGACGAAGGGCTTCAGTATCGAAATAGTCTTCTTCCGTTGTGACGATATATGCAACTAAGCGCTTGTCGCCAGGCTGATCCTCTCGCACCATGACGGCCACTTGTGCAACTGCATCATGGCGTGCCAGAACGGCTTCGATTTCTCCAAGTTCAATACGGAATCCGCGTATTTTAATTTGATGATCAGCTCTGCCAATGTAATCAAGCGCCCCTTCTTCTGTCCAGCGCGCAAGGTCGCCTGTACGATACATCCTTGTGCCAGGTGCTCCATAAGGATCAGCAGGGAATCGATCTGATGTCAGGTCAGGTCTGCCTAGATAACCTCTTGCAAGGCCAGCTCCAGCTACATACATTTCACCTGTTGTCCCAGGGGGAACAGGCTGCAGGTATTCATCAAGTACGTAAACGTGTAAATCAGGAATCGGTTCGCCGATTAAACTGCTGGAGTTCTTTGTGATTATGTCTCGATTGAGTTCATTGTACGTAACGTGTACGGTGGTTTCTGTAATGCCGTACATGTTAATTAGCTTTGGCTTACAGTCTGAGTGACGGCTGTACCAATCTTCTAATCTGCTAAGCTCTAATGCTTCACCGCCAAAGATGACATAGCGGAGTGATAATGCTTGGCCTAGTGTTTGTTGTTCCTTGTCTATCTGCATGAGCTGATAGAAGGCAGAAGGTGTTTGATTAAGCACAGTTACCCCTTCCTCGACTAGAAGCTGCAGCATCTCTTCAGGAGAGCGAGAGATGGTATGAGGTACAATGACAAGCCTGCCGCCATATAAAAGTGGTCCCCATATTTCCCATACTGAAAAATCAAAGGCATATGAATGGAACATTGTCCAAACATCCTCTTCATCAAAATGGAACCAATGTTCAGTAGATGTCAGAAGACGGATGACATTTTGATGTGGGATGACCACTCCTTTTGGTTTCCCTGTAGAACCGGATGTATAAATAATATAGGCCGGATGCAGAGAAGATAGCGGTTCAATTCTGTCTATATCAGCCGGATTATGATTTGGCATAGTCAGCAATTGATCGCTCGTTTCTTTTTCGTCTAACAAAATCAAATCGCAATCAGCAGGGAGATGCACTGCATCTGTTTTTGTTGTGATGCTACAAACTGGTTTGGCATCTTGTATCATGTATGCCAGCCTGTCTGCTGGATAGTCAGGATCAAGCGGAACATAGGCTGCGCCTGCTTTATGAACGGCTAACAAGCTTACGAGCATGTCGATTGATCTAGGCAGGGCAAGTGCAACGAACTGTTCTGGTCCAACGCCTCTTTGTATTAATAAATGAGCAAGACGATTGGCTTTGTAGTTTAACTCACCATAGGTAAGCTGCTTATTGCCATACGTTACAGCCACTCGATCAGGATATTGCTGCGCCGTTTTTTCAAATAAGGCTGGGAGACTATGTGCTTGATCTAACTGAGCGAATGTCTTTTTATCAGGGAGAAATGTTTGCCGTTCTTTATCTGATAAAATGTTCACTTGGCCAATCGGCACGTGTGGGCGCACAGTCACTTCAGTTAAAAAGCGCTTCATTCTGTCGGCGATTGCTCGAATGGTGCTTTCTTTAAATACATCTGTACTGAATTCAAACAAACCTGTTAATCCTGCTGCTGATCCAGTTTCAGTTCTTTGTTCTGTCAATTCGATGGTCAGATCAAATTTAGCTGACCCTACTGGTTTCACGTAAAGATCTGAGTCAAGCTGTGTCAGCTTCATTTCTGCCTTCGGTGTATTTTGGAAGGCAAGCATGACTTGGAACAATGGATTTCGTGATCTGGATCGGGTTGGATTTAGGATTTCGACTAGTCGCTCAAATGGCAGATCCTGATGCTCATAGGCTGCTAAGTCAACGTCTCGCACTCGCTTCAATAGCTCACTAAAGGTTGGATTACCATCTGTATTGGTACGTAATACTAGTGTGTTCACAAACAAGCCTACAATGTCGTCAAGTGCATCGTCATTCCGTCCAGCAATGGGACTGCCGATTGGAATATCTGTCCCCGCTCCAAGTCGTGTTATTAATGCTGCAAGTGATGCTTGAAGCACCATGAACAAACTCACTTGATGCTGCTTGGCAAGCTCAAGGAGGTTCTGATGTAAAGCGGGTTCAATCGTAAAGTCTATCGTCGCACCGTTGAAGCTTCCTTCCTGTGGACGCGGGAAGTCATAAGGCAGCTCAAGTTCTTCAGGCAAGTCATGTAAGGCACCTTTCCAATAGCTGAGCTGCTTGGCAAATAGACTATCCGTCTCTTCTTCACTACCCAACAGCTTCTGCTGCCAAATAGCATAGTCAGCATATTGAACAGGTTCTGCTGGCAAGGAGATGGATTTTCCTTGTATACGGGCTTCGTAAGCAGCAGCTAAGTCTCGCGTCAATGGTGCAAGTGACCAGCCATCACCAGCGATATGATGCAGCAATAGAAGCAGGACGGATCGGTTTGCATCAAGCGTGAATAACTCTGCTCGCAGTGCAGGTTCTTCTTCAATTTTAAAGCTATAGCGAATGGCTTCGTTTAACTGACTCTCAATTTGTTGATCGGTTGAAGTTGTGACATGGAGTTCAGGCTGAACACTTTTCGGATGTAAAATGACCTGTCTTGGCATGCCGTTCTTATCTGGAAAAATGGTTCTAAGGGTTTCATGTTTTTCAGTGATATCTGCCAGAGCACCAATTAGAGCTGTTTGATCTAGTGTACCTGTCAGTTGAATGACAAGTGGAATATTGTAAGTTGGACTTGGCCCTTCAAGGCAATGAAGGAACCAGAGCCGTTTTTGGGCAAAGGATAATGGAATTTCATCTGGCTTGTCTTCAACCTGAAGCGGCGGCCGAATGTCCTTCGCTTTGTCAATATGCTGCGCAAGATCAGCAACCCGAGGCGATTCAAAAATGGTACTCATGCTTAGGTCTGCGCCAAGTGTATCGCGTATACGTCTAAGCAGGCGAGCGGCGAGTAAGGAATGTCCTCCTAAGTCAAAGAAACTATCATCTATGCCAATTTGAGATAGGCCAAGGGTTTCTGCAAATAAACTACATAACATGTCTTCTTGTGGTGTTCTGGGTGTCCGCTCGGAACTAACTAAAGACATATTTGGTATTGGTAATGCTTTGCGATCGATTTTGCCGTTTGGTGTAAGTGGAAGTTCTGGCAGAACGACAACAGCAGAAGGCACCATGTAATCAGGAAGTAATGAAGCCACAAACTGTCTGAGCTCTGAAGGGTGTAGAGAAGAGCCGTCTGTCAGCACAACATATGCACAAAGCAGCTGCTGCCCAGGTTGATCTTCACGAACGATAACAGATGTATGCTTAATGGCTTGGTGCTGCATCATCACGGTTTCGATTTCACCTAGTTCAATACGGAAGCCGCGGATTTTAATTTGATGATCGGCACGGCTGATATAATCAATCGAACCATCTTCACGCCATCTGGCTAAATCACCGGTACGATACATTCTCGTGCCTTTTGTGCCGAATGGATCAGCGACAAAACGTTCAGCCGTTAAATCGTATCGTCCAAGATATCCTCTGGATACTCCTTCACCTGCAATATAAAGTTCACCGATTGATCCTGCTGGGACTGGGTTTAGTCCTTCATCTAAAATGTAAATGCTCGTATTCCAAATGGGTTTACCGATTGCCGGCCCGCTATTCTCTCGATGTGCTGTGACATTTTCCATCGTAGACCAGATCGTCGTTTCTGTAGGTCCGTACAAATTGGTAATGTCGCATTGAAGAGATTGCAAGGTATGCAAAAGGGAGGCAGGGAGTGCTTCTCCTCCAACAAGAACACGCATACCTGTTATCACGTCAGGGTATTCATCTGCCAACGCATGCCACAACGTTGGTGTTGCCTGCATGATCGTGACATGATGAGAACGAATCATGTCTGAAAGCTTTGCTGGTTCTTGTATGGTTCCTTTTTTTGCCAATAAAATAGCAGCCCCATGTAAAAGCGGGAGGAACATTTCCAGCCCGGAAATATCAAAGGCAATGGTCGTTACCGCTAAAAGCTGGTCTTCTTGATCTAATAAAAATGAATCTTGCATGGACAATATAAAGTTGATCACATTTCGTTTTGTTACAACAACACCCTTTGGTTTGCCTGTCGATCCTGATGTGTAGAGGATGTAAGCCGGGTGATGTGGAGAGCCCTCGCTCCAAGTCGGATTGAGATTTGGACTGCCTGCTATCTCCTGATGAACAGTTGCATCATCCAGTTGAACGATGTGCGGATGGTCCAAACCGTCTGCTGTCTCTTTGACTGTGAGCAAGCACGCCGGTTCGGCATCTTCTAGCATATAGGCGACTCGATCGTTAGGGTAATCAGGGTCTAATGGCAGATATGCAGCTCCCGTTTTGACGACGGCTAATAGACTTACGACCATATCGATGGATCGAGGCAGAGCAATGGCGACAAATTGTTCTGGTCCAATGCCATGTTTTTTCAAATAATGAGCTAATTGATTAGCCCGCTGATTCAACTCTTCATAGGTCAAATTAATTCCTTCAAACTGTAATGCTTTTGCTTGTGGCGTTTTGCTCACCTGTTTTTCAAATAGTTCCCGTAAAGATTCCTTTGGTAATTCTCGTTTTGTATCATTCCAGTGCTTGAGAATCTTCTCTTTCTCTTCAAACAAAAGAAGGTTGAATTGACTGATCGTCTGATCTTGCTCTAATTCGGTTATTTCCTCCAGCAATTGAAGAAAACGCTGCTGATGAGCGTCAACTGCTTGCTCTTTGTAAACGGCAGGGTTTGCATCAAAGTCGATTTGAAATCCGTTCCCATCCGCGCGGTCGTATATGTTGATCGATATATCATCCACGGGTCCTGCTGAGAGGTTATGTGCTTGACCCATGCTCTGATCGAACATGAGATCATAATCAAATGGCATGATATTGATCTGCGGGCCAAATAATCGCTGATTTCTTCCGATAAGTTTAAAGTCTCTCCGCATGTCCTCGTGACGATATCTTTGATGAGGGCGAATGGCTTTTAGTTCATCAGATACTTGGCGAACAAGTGCTGAGAGCGTCATTTCTGGTTTGCATGTTAAACGAAGCGGTACCAGGTTCATGACCATTCCGGGTGTTTGTAAGGCGCACGATCCAAGGCGCATCATCACAGGTAATCCTAAAACAATATCATGTGCACCAGTCATACGATGCACATATAAAGCGGATGCAGCAAGGATCATTTCATGCCACGTACCACCGAAGGCTGGAGCATTTTTTTTCATTTTGCTTACCTTTGCAGCATCGTAGCTAGCTGTTTTTCGTATAAAATGATCCGACGTTCTTGGGGCAAGCTCAGCAAGGCTGACAATTTCAGGTTGATCAGCAAAGCGATTTTTCCAAAACGCTCGATCATCTTCATATCGATTGGACTGTTGATAAGTGATCTCCTCTTGAACTACGTCATGTAAGACTCCAAATGTTTGAGGAGGCACAGGTGTCCCTTTCCATAGAGCGGAATAGACCTCAGCAACACGACGCGCAATGAGCGAAAAGGCGAATCCATCAATGGCAATGTGATGAATGCGCTGATACCAGATAAATCGATCGTCAGCAAGTTGAAAAAGTACTTCACGGAATAATACATCTTTCTCTAAAGAAACTGGCGTTGAAAGATCTGCCTTCATCCATGCTTTAGCCGCATCAAGCGGCTGTTTTTCATTTTGTAAATTGATCAATTGGAATGGAATCTCTTTCTTAGAAGAGAACCATTGCTTTGGACCGTCAGTATCCTCAACGAATCGCATATACAAAGAATCTGCTTCTAAGACAGTTTTTCTAATGGCTGCTTCAAAGTGTATGGGGTCAATAGGACCTTTAATATCTATATACTCAGCTGTATTGAAAATAGGATTAGATGGATCAAGCTGCTGCGCATACCAAATGCCTAATTGGGCACCGGTTAGTGGAAATGAATCGACTGACTGGATCGACAAGGGTCTATACCTCCTTTACAAGTAATCGATATTTGGAATAGATGGCTGTTTGTCTGGGAAAAGAAGAGTCCGCCAATGAGCGAGTGTTGGATTTGCTGCAAGCTCAACGAAATTGACTGTCGCTCCTTGCTGTCTCCACTTTTCCGCTAGGCTCATCATTCTAATAGAATCAAGTCCAAGGTAGACGAGATTCTCGTCAAGCGGTATTTCATTCGGCTCCATTTGGAGATACTCAGCTACTTGCTGAAGAATGGCCTCAAAGGATAGGTCATCACTTTCTGCATCCTGTCCTGTTAAACGACCAATGATTTGATTTGTTGTTGTGGTGACCGCACAGCGTTCAGCTGCATAGGTCATGGCCATTTTGTGATGTTTCAATGAAAAGTCAGCGACGGCATCGGCGACAAAGAAGGTTTCAATATCGAGCATGAATGCTTCTGCGGCTGTCAGCATACAGCCAATATGTGCATATACGCCAGTAATGATCAGTTGATCACGCCCGCCTTCTTGAAGAATATCCAAAAAATTAGATTTTTTGAATGCGCTATAACGCCATTTTGTCAGCATTGTATCTGTTTCAGATGGAGCAAGCTGATCAATGATTTTTGTCAATGCTTCATCATCACCAAGTCCAGGTCCCCAAAAATCTGTTAATAGGGCACGATCCTTCGGGTCTTGGTCACCAGGCTGTGCTGTATAGACGACTGGAATGCCAAGTTCATTGCATGTGTCACGTAATTGTTCAATATGCTGAACTAACTCTGTGATCGGTGATGTATCTTGTTGAAATGCATTTAAAAAATATTGCTGCATGTCATGTATCAGCAGAACAGCACGTTTCGGATCTGGTATCCAGTTCACTTTATTTTCGGGTAAATCTTGTGTGCTTGGCATTGGATATGCAGGAATAGTAGGGATTGCCATGATTTTCACTCCTCTTTTTTATACGTTGGCAGTATGGGTTGCAGCTAGTTCTCTTAATGCTTTTTTACTGACTTTTCCTACACCTGTTTGTGGGAACGCATCGATCCATTCAATGCGGTCAGGAATTTTATAGGCTGCGAGCCCGCGTTCTCTTAGAAATGATTTTAAGACGTGCGGTGCTGGTTTGTTGTTTCCTTTCGCGATAACAAATGCACATGAGCGTTCGCCAAGAAATGGATCCGGCATGGATACCATGGCGGCATCATGAATGTCAGCATGCGCAAGTAAATGGTTTTCAACTTCTTCAGCGGCAACCTTTTCGCCGCCACGATTGATTTGATCCTTGTCTCTGCCTTCTACAACAACATTTCCTTCTTTGGTTAATCGCACGATGTCACCTGTTCTGTAAAAGCCATCGGGTGTAAATGCTTTTTTGTTTTGTTCATCGGCTTTATAGTAGCCACGAATCGTATAAGGTCCTCTTGTTAAAAGATGTCCAGCCACTTCATGCGGGACGGGCTTGTCCTCATCATCAACCACTAGTACCTCATCATATTCAGACATCGGGCGTCCTTGTGTATGAATAATGACATGTTCAGGATCATCTAATCTGGTATAGTTGACCAGACCTTCTGCCATACCAAAAACTTGCTGTAACTTACATCCAAGGGCAGGCATCACTCGTTTTGCTGCCTCAGCACTGAATTTAGCACCGCCGACTTGTAAGACTTCAAGACTCGATATGTCATCTGATCGATGAGGAGCGGCCTCTAGCCAAATCAATGCGATAGGTGGAACGACAGCGGTAATGGTCGCCCGTTCTTTTTCAATGAGTGGAAAGACGACATCAGGGCTTGATCCAGGTGCAAGAACGACTCTTCCGCCTGCGTATAACGTCCCAAGGACTCCAGGCGAGCTTAATGGATAGTTGTGCGCAACTGGAAGTGCAGCTAGATACACACTTTCTTGTGTGAGCTCGCACACCTCATTGCTTTTCCAAAGACTATAAATATAGTCATCATGCGTGCGAGGAATAAGCTTAGAAAGGCCTGTGCTGCCTCCAGATAACTGAAGAAATGCAATATCGCTTGCCTCTACATGAATTTGGGGATCAAGTGCTGGGTCCTTGCGCAGATCATCTAAGCCAAGGAATTCCTCAGCTTCCCCTGCAACAATGACATGAGGTAATGAGGGAAGCTTTTCTTTCACTTGACGTGCAAGTGTTCGATAATCAAAGCCGCCATCGATATCTGGTATGACATATGCGTCTGCTTCGGCAAACTCAATAAAATAAGTGATTTCACTGCTTCTATGAGATGGCAGCGAGAAGACGGGTAAAGCACCGATTCGAAATAAAGCGAAAATGACCTCAAAAAAAGCAGGAATGTTAGGAAGCTGCACGACAACTCGACTTCCTTTTTGAATGCCAAGCTGATGAAAACCAGCGGCAAGACTGCTGACGCGCTCATCAAGTTCTTGGTAGCTCATATGCGTATCAGCGTATGTAATCGCTGTTTTATTTCCTAACGATGCGGCGCGTGCACGAAGCATACCGCCAAAGGTTTCCCCACGCCAACAGCCGTTTTCACGGTAGCGTTTTGCAAATTCTTCTGGCCATGTAGGTGGTTGAACAAACATGTTTTTGTCATCTCCTAAGAATTTTTATAGCTGATGGATGCCCATCGCATGAAGCATTGTGTTGAATTTTGCAGATGTTTCAGCTAGCTCTTCTTCTGCCTTTGACCCTTTGACCACTCCTGCACCAGCAAAAAGGCGAAGGGAGTGACCCTCAGCTTCTGCACAACGAATGGTGACAATCCAATCACCATCACCATTTGTATCTGCCCAGCCGATCATTCCTGTAAAAAATCCTCGATCGAAGGGTTCAATCGCTTGAATGGCTTCACGTGCATCTGCTGTAGGTGTTCCGCATACTGCAGGTGTTGGATGAAGGCTAAGCGCTAAATCAATTGAGGACACACTAGAATCTGTTAATTCACCTTTGACCACAGTAGACAAATGCCACATCGTTTCTGTTTGTATGACGGATGGTGATGCAGGCACATCTAATGTGTGACAGTAAGGAGTAAGCGCTTTAGTGACAGCTTCGACAACCACTGCGTGCTCGTGTAAATCCTTCGCTGAAGTAAGAAGTTCATCGCGGCGGCGCTGGTCTTCTACTGGATCTGAACTGCGCGGCCGAGAACCAGCGAGTGGATTGGAAATCACAGATGAACCAGTTTTTGAAAGTAGCAGCTCAGGGCTTGCCCCAAGAAGTGTGCGCTTTTGGGAAGCCTTCGGGTCAGCTATATTTGCAGCAAACGTATAGCCAGTCGTATTATGACGAGCCAGTCGTTCGAGTATTGTTTTCGTATGAATATCTCGATTTGCTTTGAGATGGAGAGATCGAGAGAGTACGATTTTGCTAAGCTCTCCGTTCTCAATTTTAGCTAATCCTTCGTTCACACCTTCCATGTAGACATCTGGAGCAGGGACAGGTGTCACCTCATAGGATGGCGATACCGCTTCTGACTCCTCATCACCTTGTTGAAATTCGAGTGGATCACTAAACTGTACATGGACTGGAACATTTAAACGAACGGGCTGCACCGGATCAAACGGGACAGCACCAGCCACAATCGGTGCTTGAATACCAGCTTGTTTGGCAGCGTCAAATACATGCGCTACCCTTGTGGATAGTTCATTTAGTTGATTGGTTTCAATATGCTTGAATATCCCTTCGGCAAGTATCGTGCGTTTAGGGGAAGCAAGAAAAAAAGCGCCTGGCTGATAGTCTTGAAGCAACTGTACTTTTTCTTCTGACGACAATAATGAATGTTTCATGAAAAGGCCTCCTTTTGATTGAAATGCTAGATTCCGAGTGTTGCGCCACCATCAATTGTGAGATTCTGCATCGTAATATGATTGGATTGCTCAGATGCAAAGAAAATGACTGCATCAGCGATGTTTTGAGGATCAGCGATTTTTTGTAAAGGAATACCGGTTTTATACGTCTCTAATGAGCCTTTAATTACCTGATTTTCTCCTTGTTCATCAGCCCATAAAGCCCATTGCATAGGTGTTGCGGTAGAGCCGGGAGAGACAACGTTGCATCTGATCCCGTAGGCTGCCAGCTCTAATCCAAGCGTTTTTGTAAAGGAAGTAGCTGCTGCTTTTGAAGCGGCATAGGCAGCCATATTCATTCTAGGAATGGCACCTGCGTTAGAGCTGACAGTCACAATGACCCCTTCTGATCTTTTCATCATGTATTTGGAGACAGCTTGAGATACGTAAAAGACACCGTGTGTGTTGACTGCGAAAGTTTGTTGCCAGTCATCTGCACTAAGCTGGTCAATAGAACTGATTCGAAGAATGCCTGCTACATTGACCAGTAAATAAATGGGTCCAAGCTGCTTTTCAATTTGATCGACAATGTGCTGAACAGAAGCTTGATCGGTGATGTCCCCTGGATAGGCAAAGGCACGTATGCCATCATCATTCATTTGCCTGACGGTGCTTTGCAGCTGCTTTTCATTTGCGTCAACTGCTGCAATAATCGCACCTTCCTCGGCTAGTCTTTTAGCGACTGCTTGTCCAATACCTTGTCCTGCGCCTGTAATAAGGGCAATTTTTTGAGATAGACCACTATGTTTCATGTGTTCACTGCCTTTCCTTCATGTCTGTGGTTGTGAAAGGATCATCATGATAGAGTGCAAAACGAAAAGCGTAATTCATTAGCACTGGTAAAACGGACGTATGTCCTTCTTCAGGGAACTCGTGATAGGTCGTATGCAAGCCATATGAAGATAAAGGCAGCATCCGATTTGCTAGTGCATGTGCATGATCATTCATTTGACATGGATGATGTTTTTCTAATTCACCTACACCTACAAGCAGCCTGGCATCCATAGACATCTGACGTATATGATTGGTGAATTGGTGTTCTTTTTCTAGAAATAAATCTTTGTTCCAGTGGATAGAAGGACTGCCCGCAATATATGTCTGATAAGCATCAGGGTGCTCAAATAGTGTGTGTAATACAAAAAGACCGCCAAGAGAGTGCCCAAACAGTGTTTGACGACTCTGGTTGATCGGAAAGCGCTGCTCGATATAAAGCTTTACAATCTTTTCTAAAAAAGAAAAGAACGAAGAGGCGCCGCCATATGTATGGGTGGAGAAGTCCTTTCTTTTGCCGCCAATGGAAGCGTCAGGGCCGGTTAGAGTGAGATCATAATGCCTGAGCGGATGATAGGGCGCTTCTGTCTGATAGCCAATTCCAACAATGATGGCAGGTACGACACCTGTTTTTTCAGGTCTTCTTGACTGTAAACGAAGTGCTTCGACCATTGTGCCAAAAAGTGAATTTCCATCAAGTACGTACATGACTGGAAAACCAGCCGCTGGAGGAGTAGTATTCGGTTTAAATATAAAAAGTCTATATGGGTGTGCTGTGATATCCAGTTGCTCCGTCCCAGGTATAAAAAAAGGACGGCTTTCTCCGAAAATTGAATCCTCAGCACCCATTCCATCAGGGCGTTTGGACATATGTAAAAAATCCCCTTCCTCAAAATGACTCTCATACGATGATAAAAGCAGGCTTGCGGATATAGGATGAGTGTAGTAATAGAATTGAAATGAAAATGATTCTCAATTATCACGCAAGCAAATCAAATGATAATGGTTATCAATTATGAAGTCAAATGTTCATTAAGTCGTGTAGTTGATCATTTAATCTAAATATTATGAAAATAAAGGACTAAATAACTACCAAATGAATGGAAATAGGGAATGCCGGACTGAGTCATTTAAAAAGAGGAGAAATGCCAAAAGACCTTGACCGTCTCGGGATATTTACCATTTTCTTCTGTTTGATTCAGGAATATATATAGGTTTTTCTTCTTGAAATCATTTTGAGGAAAAATAAGTCTATAGACCTTCTTGTATTTTTAGGAAAAAAGAGGAGAATTTTTCGAAAAGCTGGTGATCATATCTCACAACTTATTCAATATTATACGTAAATTCATATACAATTTTCTAAGGAAGACAAGATCGAAGGGAATGTGGGCAGAATGAAAACTTCATTAGGAAAGCTGAGGCTAAAACTGCATGAAAATCAGCTCAAACTGACAAATACGTTTACAGTGGAAGAATATCATGAAATGAAACAGTCATTACATGAAATACGGATGTCATTTGCGGCCTATGAACAATGGGATTTATACCAGCGGGCCACCGATATGATCACCGTCCTCCTCTTTCAACACGCCCTCAAGCAAAAACCCCAATAATTTCTTATGAAAGGACGGTGCTGTTTTAAGAGTGGCAAAAGATCATATAGCATCAAAAATGCGGCAATTAAAAAAGTAAGGGATGTCCCCTTACTTTTTTTCTGCAAACACCATTCAATTAAAATCCATCTGTGACATCATATTCGTAACGAATATCGGCTTTGACATTGCTCATAGTAGATCTCGCTGTAGCCTTTGCGTTGTACTTAAAGCTCCATTTTTGCGCGACTTTTAATTGATCATCCAGAGAAATACGGTAAGAACCACTTGTTGCAGATGAAACAAGTGATGTGTACCAAATATTACTTTCACTAGCCATCAGTTTGTGAGTGACATTCCCTTGGTTGGGTGTTTGGGTACTAGTTGTCGAAATCGATTTAACTACAGCACGTTTAGGAACTGTGGAATTATTAGTTAAATCCATTGTAATGACTGAAGAATCAACTCCTAAAAAATTTAAAGAAGAATTCCCCAAGTTAGTAGCAGTCCCCGAAAAATTGAATGTCCCATTCCCAGATTTAATACGATCTTGAATGGAAACAGTAAAGTACATATTCCCTGTATATGTACCACGGGTCACTTTCACAAAATAAGTTTCTGAAGTTGAAGTCACGTCACCAGTATTAGCAAAAATAAAAGGCGTTACTGAATCAGGATTAATAACTTCGGACCCTGTCCTAGAATATTTAGAATTATACACCTCGATATTCATCCCTGTATATTGCTTATTATACGAACTTCTGACATAAACTCTTTCACCTTTATTGATCGTAAACTGATAATACGCTTCATTTTCACCTTCAGGTAAGATTGTCGTATCTGGACGACTATATTTCCAATATCCCATTGAGCTTGCTGTGTTAGGACTGTTATTCCCCGTAATAGCTGCTTCTGCTGAATGAGGTGCAAAAAAACTAGTAAAAAGCACTAATAATAATGCAGGTAATAAAAAACGTTTGAAGATAGTATTTGTCATATTTTAACCCTCCTTGTAATAATTACTATATCGGATCAAAACTAACAAATTTTAACTGAATTGCCGATATATTTAATAATCACTAATTTTTTTAAAAAAGGAGAATCAAAATGAATATCAATACGTCATATACGATACCTTCAAACAATCAGAACCGAATCGACTCTAAAGATCAATCAGCTATTAAAAGTACAAATGAGGTGATGACCGAATCTGATAGACGGATGAAAATATTAGATGAAAAATACGAAAAAATAAATGAACAAAATAAACGATTCAAAGATCCTCAAGACCATATATATAATAAGTATAGAAACCCTTATTCTTCTTATTTCAGAAGTGATTTAACAAAAACGGAAAGAGAAGCTGCTTACATTATGGAAATGAGTTGGGCAAGGAATAATAAAGGAGGTCAATATGACTTTAATGACGCCATCTTCCGTAATGAAAAACGGTACGATCCTACGCAAGAAAGTGTAGAAAAGAAAATACTCAATCGTCAAAAGGTGAACGAACAATTACAAGATTTATTCTCTAAAAACGGTATAACCATTCCTAAAAACACGAATTTAACCTTTACTATTGACCCGAACAATTTTAAATTAGTGGTAAGTGGTTCAAAAGAAGAATCGCTGATGAAACAAATAGAAGACCTATTAAATACAACTAACAATACAAGAGAACTATTTTTCCATATTATGAAAAGCAAAAATGATGATTCTACTCAATTCACACCTGATTCTCTAGCAAAGTTCCATCTTGTCAATCAAATCAAAACGGTGACAGGCTACAATTTAAAAGATTTAAGCATTGTAAACGGTCAATTTGTAACGGATAACGGAGCGAATATTTTTGATCTATACAAAGAAGAACTCCTAAAAAATCCATACACAGCTGAAAATGCACGTATTGCTGCTTCACATTATGGTGCACAGCTCTTTGATCTAGCCAAAAATGGGTTTGACTCTATTCCCGATTTGGTGCTATCTATTGGTTACCAAAACGGCTCCTTATATGACATTGGACAAAAGGTGAATTACGGAGTATCAAAGTGAAGATAAATACATCTAACACGACAGCCGTTCTAAATAAGCAGAACCTTTCGGACTTCAATAGCCATTCAGCTATTAAAAGTACAAATGAGGTGATGACCGAAGCTGATAGACGGATGAAAATACTAGATGAAAAATACCAAAAAATAAATGAACAAAATAAACGTTTCAAAAATCCTCATAGTCATATACACGATAAGTATCGAAATCCACGCTCTCCTTATTTCAGGAGTGATCTAACTAAAGTAGAGAGAGAAGCTGCTTATACGATGGAGATTGGCTGGGCTAATTCTGGAAAAGGAGGTCAATATGACTTTAATAACGCCATCTTCCGTAATGAAAAACGGTACGATCCTACACAAGAAAGTGTAGAAAAGAAAATACTCAATCGTCAAAAAGTGAACGAACAATTACAAGATTTATTCTCTAAAAACGGTATAACCATTCCTAAAAACACGAATTTAACCTTTACTATTGACCCGAACAATTTTAAATTAGTGGTAAGTGGTTCAAAAGAAGAATCGCTGATGAAACAAATAGAAGACCTATTAAATACAACTAACAATACAAGAGAACTATTTTTCCATATTATGAAAAGCAAAAATGATGATTCTACTCAATTCACACCTGATTCTCTAGCAAAGTTCCATCTTGTCAATCAAATCAAAACGGTGACAGGCTACAATTTAAAAGATTTAAGCATTGTAAACGGTCAATTTGTAACGGATAAAGGAACGAATATTTTTGATCTATACAAAGAAGAACTCCTGAAAAATCCATACACAGCTGAAAATGCACGCATTGCTGCTTCACATTATGGTGCACAACTATTTGACCTAGCGAAAAACGGGTTTGATTCTATTCCCGATTTGGTGCTATCTATTGGTTATCAAAATGGCTCTTTACAAGACATTGGACAAAAAGAGAATTATGGGGTTAAGAAAACGATAGATTAACAAAACGTGGACGACGACAGGTACAAAACTAGATACCGTTAATAAAGGACTCTATAACAATTTATGTTACAGAGTCTTTTCTATTGAAGTGCGTTGTTTCGCTGTTCAACGAAACATCCTCATGGTAATTTTGACTATAGTCGATGTTTTTCACTTTTTTATTGATGAAAATGTTAAAATGATGAGTAGCGTATTTTTTTATGAAAGGACGGTGCTTGGCATGACGGAACTTCTCGATGACCGGCTGCCGCCGCAAAATATAGAAGCCGAGCAGGCCGTATTAGGTGCTGTTTTTTTAGAACCATCTGCGCTAACGCTCGCTTCTGAGGTATTAATTCCAGAGGATTTCTATAGAATGTCGCATCAAAAGATTTACAATGCGATGCTTATACTTGGCGATAGAGGAGAACCGGTCGATCTTGTCACGGTGACATCTGAGCTTGCCAATACAGATTTACTAGAAGAGGTAGGCGGGATTTCATATTTAACCGATATTGCGAACTCGGTCCCAACTGCCGCAAACATTGAATACTATGCAAAAATTGTAGAAGAGAAATCCATTTTAAGACGTCTGATCCGCACGGCGACAACCATTGCACAGGATGGTTACACGCGTGAGGATGAAGTGGAAGACTTGTTGAGTGATGCTGAAAAGACCATCATGGAAGTGGCTCAGCGTAAGAACTCAGGAGCCTTTCAAAACATTAAGGACGTTCTTGTTCAAACATACGATAATATTGAACAGCTTCATAACCGCAAAGGCGATATCACAGGGATTCCAACGGGTTTCTCTGAGCTTGACCGGATGACAGCTGGATTCCAGCGAAATGATTTAATCATTGTAGCGGCTCGTCCATCAGTAGGGAAAACCGCCTTCGCATTGAACATTGCCCAAAATGTCGCGACCAAAACGGACGAAAGTGTCGCCATCTTTAGTTTAGAGATGGGTGCGGAGCAGCTCGTTATGCGTATGCTGTGTGCAGAGGGGAATATCAATGCACAGAACTTAAGAACCGGTAATCTGACAGAAGAGGACTGGGGCAAGCTGACAATGGCGATGGGCTCGCTGTCAAACAGCGGGATTTTCATTGATGATACACCTGGAATCAGAGTAAGTGAAATTCGCTCGAAATGCCGCCGCTTGAAGCAAGAAAATGGTCTTGGTATGATTCTGATTGACTACTTGCAGCTCATTCAAGGAAGCGGACGATCAAGCGATAACCGTCAGCAGGAGGTTTCTGAAATCTCTAGGGCATTAAAATCGCTGGCAAGGGAACTTGAAGTTCCGGTTATTGCCTTGTCTCAGCTTTCACGTGGGGTTGAGCAGCGTCAGGACAAACGTCCGATGATGTCTGATATTCGTGAATCAGGAAGTATTGAGCAGGATGCCGATATCGTGGCATTCCTTTATCGTGATGATTACTATGACAAAGAATCAGAGAATAAGAACATTATTGAAATCATTATTGCCAAACAGCGTAACGGTCCAGTTGGTACAGTATCACTGGCGTTCGTCAAAGAATATAACAAATTCGTCAACTTGGAAAGAAGATTTGATGATGCGGGTGTTCCGCCCGGTGCTTAAAGCCCAGCTCAAGAAGCTGGGCTTTTTTTGATTTGATCTACATCGAAAGAATGATTGAAAAAACAGTCAATATGAGGAGGAGAGAGAAAAAGAGAGCGCGTATACTAAAAGGAGAAAAGGAGTGAAGACTGATGAAATTTCAACAGTTTGAAGCCGCTCAATTACGTATCGCACGCCCAACCGTCAACATGAAAGAGGTTGTTTCCTTTTATGAAGAAGGCTTAGGGCTCAAACGAATAGGCTCATTTGATCAGCATGAAGGGTACGATGGTGTGATGCTCGGGCTACCTCACCAGCATGTTCATTTAGAAATCACCAAACATGAAGAAGAAGAAAGTCTGCCCGTCCCGCATCCAGAACAGCTGCTTGTTTTCTATATTCCGGATGAAGAGGAATTTCAGCAAATGAAAGAGAGATTGATTTCATTTGGCGGACGGCATGTCACCTCAACGAATCCATACTGGGACCGGGGAGGAGCAACCATTGAAGACCCAGATGGGTATCGGGTTGTGCTGATGAATACAGATGGTATTACACCGGTTTAAAAAAGACTCCCATTGCTGGGGGTCTTTTTTATGTTGATGAACAGTGGACACGATAAAAAGTTGTTTTTTCTCAAAATCTCCATTTCCAAGCACTAAAGAAGTGATTAAAGCGCTTTTCTTTATATTTAAAGCGAACAAAATTTGATTTCGAGATATTAATGTTCGGATTTAGCGTTGACTTTTTCGTTGTGCATTGATAAAATAAATGTGTTTGAAAGAGATAACGTTTTGAAAGGTTAACGGAGGTGCACGATATGTCTTCAGTAGTCGTAGTAGGTACGCAGTGGGGTGACGAAGGGAAAGGGAAAATTACCGATTTCCTTTCAGAAAATGCAGAGGTGATTGCCCGTTATCAAGGGGGAAACAATGCAGGTCACACGATCAAATTTGATGGAGTGACTTATAAGCTACACCTCATTCCATCCGGTATTTTTTATAAAGAGAAAACTTGTGTCATCGGTAATGGAATGGTGGTTGATCCTAAAGCGTTGGTCACTGAGCTTGCGTATCTTCACGAACGGAATGTGAGTACAGATAACCTCAGAATCAGCAATAGAGCCCATGTTATTCTGCCTTATCATTTAAAATTGGACGAGGTAGAAGAGGAGCGGAAAGGGGCTAACAAGATCGGCACGACGAAAAAAGGAATCGGACCAGCTTATATGGACAAAGCAGCTCGCGTCGGTATCCGTGTCGCAGATCTATTAGATCGTGAAGTGTTTGAAGAGAAGCTTGCACGTAATCTAGAAGAGAAAAATCGTCTTTTAGAGAAAATGTACGACACAGAAGGCTTCAAGATTGAAGATATTTTAGACGAGTATTATGAATATGGCCAGCAAGTGAAAAAATATGTCGTAGACACATCTGTTGTTCTGAATGATGCACTAGATGAAGGCCGCCGCGTGCTATTTGAAGGAGCACAAGGGGTCATGCTTGATATCGATCAAGGGACATACCCATTTGTGACGTCATCTAACCCAGTAGCTGGAGGAGTGACGATTGGTTCTGGTGTAGGGCCAACGAAAATTCAACATGTGGTCGGCGTGTCAAAAGCGTACACAACACGTGTTGGAGATGGCCCATTCCCGACAGAACTCCATGATGAAATTGGCGATCAAATTCGTGAGGTTGGCCGTGAATACGGTACGACAACTGGACGTCCGCGCCGTGTCGGTTGGTTTGACAGCGTTGTTGTCCGTCATGCACGCCGTGTGAGCGGAATTACAGATTTATCTCTTAACTCAATTGATGTACTAACAGGGATTGAAAAGTTGAAAATCTGTGTTGCTTATAAATTGAACGGAGAAATCACAGAGGAATTCCCAGCAAGCCTAAATGAATTAGCGAAATGTGAGCCTGTCTACGAAGAAATGCCTGGATGGACAGAGGATATTACAGGTGTGAAGAACTTAAGTGAACTGCCTGCAAATGCCCGCCATTATTTAGAACGCATTTCACAATTAACAGGTATTCCACTTTCCATTTTCTCAGTCGGACCAGATCGTTCACAAACGAACGTTGTCCGCAGCGTGTACCGTCCATAAGAATAGATTGATGAGACACCAGTAAAATCTCGCATTTTACTGGTGTTTTTTTGTTTAAATATTCCTTAATTTCAGTAGAACGGACTTTCGGTCATTACCAAAATATGATAACTGTATAGAGGGAAGGAGCGTTCTAGTGAAAGAAAGAATACGATTATTAGATATTTTACGAGGTTTTGCCATACTAGGCACATTGGGAACGAACGTCTGGTTTTTTGCGTACACAGGGGATACCTTTGCGACAGATCAGATTGCGGATGAATATGAAAATGGCAGTTTTCTTGAAAGCCTTGTCTCCATGTTCGTTTATGGAAAAATGCTCTCGCTGCTCACGATCATGTTTGGTGTTGGATTGGAGCTGAAATACCAGCAGGCAAAAAGGAAAAACACGCCTTGGCCGGGCACTTATTTATGGATTCTTTTATTTTTATTTATCGAAGGCTTTGTCCATTTTGCGCTCGTGATGGAATATGATGTGCTCATGAGTTATGCCGTTACTGGGCTGCTTGTGGCTTACATTGTACGGGGAGGCAGCAGGCGTATCAAAAAAGGCATGATGGTCTCAGGTGTGATTCATCTGCTCGTCATGTCATGTTTGATGGTGTACTCCCTCTCTGACATGGAGTCAGCGGCCGATGATCAAAACGGTGAATCGGTGCTGGAAGAGCAGCTGCCAGAGACATGGATCTCGCAGGTTCAAGAACGGTTACAATACTTTTTCATGTACCGAGAAGAAGCGATCTTTATCATTCCAATGAACACATTTCTGTTTTTATTAGGTGTGCGGATGATGAGAGCCGGTGTATTTTATGCAAATGAACGCGGACAATCTCTCCGGAAAATATTGTTCCGAATCGGACTGTGGGTTGGTCTGCCGCTGAATGCACTAGTCTTCGTTCCAAACGATCTAGTGGAATTTGTGGTGCGCTACGCCTTTTCACCATTCGTCTCTATTTTCTATATAGCTGTCATTGCGAAGCTCCTCGCACGCACGGAGTCATGGTTCATGTGGAATTGGTTTGAATATGTAGGGAAAATGGCGCTTAGCTGCTACATCCTGCAAAATGTCATCTGCTCCATTCTTTTTTATAGCTGGGGATTGGGACTTGGCGGTCAAATCAATGCGCCCCTTATTGTATTGGCATGGCTGTTAATTTCCCTTCTGCAAATCGCGATTTCAGCAGTTTGCCTAAAGGTTTGGAGAATTGGACCAATGGAATATATCCGTTCACGGGCACTTCGCAGGGTGACGATGAAAAAAGCATCATAAAGGGGATAGACAATATGTTTTTTAAAAAAATGACGAAAAAAGAACAAGCGAATGCACATCAAGCGGCTGTGCCGGCATTTGTCTTTTATCTTCTCGCATTAGGAGGGCATGCGTTGTACGCGTATTTCCAAGGTGACAGGCCACCGGTTACTTTTGTCATTTTAATGGCGGGACTCCTTGTTTTTTTCTCCGCCGACTGGTTATTTAACAAAAAACATTCATAAAAAAAGCCCTCATCACGAGGGCTTTTTTCTTACTTCAGGCTTTTATATTGGCCTTTTAAGTTTTTACGGATGTACTGAATGATTTTGCGTAATTCGTTGGCATGCGGTCTGCCAAACGGACTTGTTTGTCTTTGCTGATAGAGCACTTGCCCTTTTTCATTTAATAAGAAATAGGCGGGTTCACCATGCACCCCGTGGTCTTCATATGGGGCATCTTCCCCGTGATAGTGGACTTCATATGCTTTTAAAGACGTGAGGTCATGGTCATACATGATCGGGAAGGACAGTCCCTCTTTATCCGCAAATGCCTTCAAATCATCAGGGTTATCGGTTGAAATCGCCATCAAGTGAATATCCTTGTCCTGAAAATAGGACTGCTGCTGTTCGAGCTCTTTTAATTCTTCTACACATACCGGACACCAAGATCCTCTAAAGAAAACGATCAGGTGCCAGCTTTGATGCTCCTCTAAATGTTTGTCGAAATCAATGTGATCGCCCTGTATTGTTGGAAGTGAAAAGTTGGGCATTTTATCTCCTAATTTGAATGAACTCATACTGCTTCCTCCTTTTTCAATGACAATGTCACTTGTTTCATGTATAGCCATTTTTGAGCGGCCTGAAACGTGTCTATGTGTTTGAATAGGCAGAAATCATCCGAAAAGACGTATTTAATGAATGCGGTTGCAGAAGTGGAGGCTTTGAAAGCAGATTTGACATCCGACACTTTTTTTAAAAAAATGTCGAAAAACGTATTGCCATATGTAATTATTCTATGATATTATAAATCTCGTTGTTGCAAAGGTCTCTGAAACTTGTTAGGATGCGATGTTCCAGCTTTTTTAAAGCGATTGGTTTGACGCAATACAACTTCTTCAGATTTACTTTTCACAAACCGAGAGCCATTAGCTCAGTTGGTAGAGCATCTGACTTTTAATCAGAGGGTCGAAGGTTCGAGTCCTTCATGGCTCACCATGTATTGGCCCGTTGGTCAAGCGGTTAAGACACCGCCCTTTCACGGCGGTAACACGGGTTCGAATCCCGTACGGGTCATTGATTTACTTTAGCGTTAAGCTAATTTTTTCCTCACTTGCTTGAAGGAGCACCACGATTGCTTTTTCGGGCAAGTTACTGAGGTCCGGTAGTTCAGTTGGTTAGAATGCCTGCCTGTCACGCAGGAGGTCGCGGGTTCGAGTCCCGTCCGGACCGCCATTTTTCAAAAGAATACTTGGCTCGGTAGCTCAGTTGGTAGAGCAACGGACTGAAAATCCGTGTGTCGGCGGTTCGATTCCGTCCCGAGCCACTTCCAAACGCATCTGCAATCGCAGGTGCGTTTTTATTATGAAAAGAAGGCATAAAAAGGGAGAAGCCGGACCTAGGTAGGGCCCGGCTCCATAAGAAGAAGACGTTACATCTATATAGACGGCTGATGATTGGAAAAGTTTCAATAAAAAAGGAAAAAGTCATCAATTTTTTTGAGCGGCGCCTTCCTATCCAACGTTTACTAGAAAAGAAAGCCGTTATTATTTTTATCTTTGCCTCGTAAAACGTTATAATAGACAGTGAGCCTTTTTTTCGTAAACGGAAAAGGCGTAATGATATATGCAAAATGGAATGACATAGATGCTAAAAATGCAGGAGGAAATCACAATGGAAAAAAAGATTCTTGTCGTAGATGATGAAAAACCGATTGCTGATATATTGGAATTTAATTTAAGGAAAGAGGGCTATGAGGTCCATTGTGCATATGATGGAAACGAAGCCCTTGAAATGGTAGAAGAAATTAAGCCGGACATTATTCTGCTCGACATTATGCTGCCGAATAAAGATGGTGTTGAAGTATGCCGTGAAGTGAGAAAGAAATACGACATGCCCATTATCATGCTGACAGCAAAAGACTCTGAAATTGATAAAGTCATCGGCCTTGAGCTTGGCGCAGATGATTATGTGACAAAGCCTTTCAGCACGCGTGAGCTGCTTGCCCGCGTGAAAGCGAATTTGAGAAGACAAACCGCTGCTCCGCAGACGGAGGAAGAATCTGAATCAAATGATATTGAGGTTGGATCACTCGTCATTTATCCAGATGCGTATGTGGTGTCTAAGCGTGAGGAAACGATTGAATTGACGCACCGTGAGTTCGAATTGCTTCATTACTTAGCGAAACATATCGGACAAGTCATGACACGTGAGCACTTGCTGCAAACCGTATGGGGCTACGATTACTTCGGAGATGTCCGTACAGTAGACGTTACAGTCCGCCGTCTTCGTGAAAAGATTGAAGACAACCCTAGCCATCCGAGCTGGATCGTGACAAGACGAGGCGTCGGCTACTATTTAAGAAACCCAGAGCAGGACTAAGATTCTTATGAGTAAAGTAGGTTTTTTTCGCTCGATTCACTTCAAATTGACCTTGATTTACGTGCTGCTGATCATCGTCGCCATGCAGATCATTGGCGTGTACTTTGTGAAGCAGCTAGAGCAGTCCTTAATTAATTCATATGATAATTCCTTGAATCAGCGAATCTACTCGTTATCGTATTACCTAGAACAAGATTCATCGAAAAGCAAGGCAGAATTAAAAGAGGATGCTCAAAAGATATTGAACGATTTTAACAACAAAGATGAGTCTAATGAAATCTCTGAAGTCAGCTATATTGACGAAAGCAGAGAGGTCATTGCCTCTGTCAATAATGGCAGCCAAGAGATTGCCGGCAAGAAAATCACTGATCAAATCATTAGCCGTATTTTCGCGGTTGGCAAAGACTATGAAAAAAAATTCTATGACCCTGAATCAAATAAAAGGGTGCGTATTTCTGCGACAGCCGTAAAAAATGAGAACCAAGAGACCGTTGGTGTGATTTATGTTGTGTCTTCAATGGAAAGTGTGTTTAACCAAATGCGAACCATTAACACCATTTTGGCAACAGGGACACTGATTGCACTTGGGACGACTGCTCTACTTGGTATTTTCATCTTCAGAACGATCACTCATCCTATTTCAGATATGAGAAAGCAAGCGATCGAGCTTGCCAAAGGAAACTTCTCCAGGAAGGTCCGGAAGTATGGGCATGATGAGATTGGCCAGCTTGCGACAACCTTTAACCATCTGACGAGAGAGCTGGAGGAAGCTCAGCTGATGACGGAGGGTGAGCGGAAAAAGCTTTCTTCTGTCATTGCCTATATGACGGACGGCGTCATCGCAACGAATCAAAACGGTGCAATTATTCTATTAAACAGCCCCGCATTAGAGCTGTTGAATGTTTCACGTGAAACAGCATTAGAGATGCCGATTACGTCTTTACTTGGCTTAGAGGAAACTCATACATTTGAAGATTTAGTCGAAAATCAAGATTCCATGCTGATCGAAATTGAACGCGAAGACCAGCTGTCTGTATTGCGTGTAAATTTCTCCGTTATTCAGAAAGAGCATGGGAAAATTGATGGCTTAATTGCGGTCATTTATGATGTAACTGAGCAGGAGAAAATTGATGCTGAACGCCGTGAATTCGTCGCGAACGTATCGCATGAGCTGCGCACACCGCTTACGACGATGCGAAGCTACCTTGAGGCGCTGGCTGAAGGTGCGATTGGTGATAAAGAGCTTGCGCCAAGATTCCTCAGTGTCACACAAAATGAAACTGAGCGCATGATCCGGCTTGTCAATGACCTGCTACAGCTGTCTAAGTTCGACAGCAAGGATTATCAATTCAACCGTGAGTGGACGAACTTTATCAGGTTTATCTCGCTCGTCATTGATCGTTTTGAAATGACGAAGGAGCAGCATGTCGATTTTATCCGCAACCTGCCGCAGCGTGAAGTATATGTGGAAATCGATCAAGATAAAATTACACAGGTGCTCGATAATATCATTTCCAATGCCATGAAATACTCACCAGAGGGTGGACACATCACGTTTACCGTCGATCTGGATGAGGAGAAAGGCCTTGTGTTATTCAGCGTGAAAGATGAAGGAATCGGTATTCCGAAGAAGGATATGGATAAAATCTTTGAACGTTTTTATCGAGTGGATAAAGCAAGAACAAGAAAGCTTGGCGGAACCGGCCTAGGTCTTGCGATTGCAAAAGAAATGGTTCAGGCTCATGGCGGAGATATTTGGGCTGACAGCATTGAAGGAAAAGGAACAACGGTGACCTTTACCCTTCCGTACAATGAAGAACAAGAGGATGATTGGGATGAAGCGTGAGACCTTTAAAACCATAATATTGACAATCCTAATTGCGATCAGTCTTGTATTTACGTGGAATATCTGGATGTTCCAGCCCGTCATGCAGGACCAGGCAGACGCCGGCACACAGGTCGTGGAAACGAAGAAGATTTCAAGCGACGAGCCTAGAAGTCTCATTGATGTCGTGAAGCCGCGAGAGATGTTTATCCATTCAAATGGGGAGCATTTTAAAGTGGATCAAAAGGAGCTCTTTCAAAACTTTTGGAATGATGTGAGCCTTTGGGATGTCAAAGAGATTAATGATGTGTCAGATCAATATTCCGAGCAGAAATTTAAGAATTTCTTCTATGGACGCGAAGGACAAGGGAAAACATTGGATCTTGTATTCAATGATCCGATTCCGATTGATATTTTCCAAGCGCTCTTTAAATGGCCGAACAAGTCCATTGAATACAACTCGTTTGATCGGATGATTGTGCCGTTCGCTCAGCAGGATAAGGCCAATAAGAAAGTGTACTTGGTCTCATACAGCAAGGAAACGGTGCTTGAGCTGACAATTGAGTCCGCCAACTACCGTAATCTAATGGACAGTATCGCTGCCGCTCAAAACGAGATGCCGCGCTATGATCTTTATACATTCTCTACGAATTCTAAACGAGATTTCCTTCTTCCGAGAAAGCAAAAGCAACTTGAAGCGAAAATGTTCTTTATCGAAACGATTAAGACAAACAAGTTCAAAGACGCTTTGTTTACGGATCCGAGCCTTGTCGGTGAGGAATCTAATTTAAACCGGACGGTGTACACAGATGGCACAAGCCGCCTTGAAGCCAATCAAAAAGACCACCGCATTCAATATCAGCATCGCAATATCAATTCCAGCACTGTTTTCCAAACGGGGGATTTGATCAAGCGAAGCGTGAAATATTTCAATGATACGGGAAGCTTTACTGATGACTACCAATACTTTGGCATCAACAGCAACCAGCAGCTGTCCTTTAATATGTTTATGGACGGTCTGCCGATTGTGAACAGTACAAAGCATCCATTTGGGATGACCTCCCTTGAAGTCCAATGGGCGAATGATGACATTTTGAATTACAAGCGTCCAAATTATATTCTTGGCAATAAAGCGAGTCAAAGTGAACAGGTCAAGCTGATGAACGGGACAGAGCTGAAGGACTTGATCATCAAGCAGACGAAATATGATGATCTGGAGAAAATTGAACAGATTTTCCCTGCATATCAAGCTGCTTCAACTTCATCAGATCAAGATCAAGCGATGTTTGTCTGGCTGGAGCCTGTATGGTGTATGAAGTATAACGGCAAAACCGTGATTCTATCGAATGATCTTTTGACAGAGGGGAGCGAGAATCATGGAGTGGAATAAGACCAAAACGATCTTTATCCTAGCCTTTCTCGTTCTCGATATCTTTCTAGGTTTTCAATACTTTGAAAAACGGTCAACCGATCATTTTGCGATTATCGAAAAAACGGATACGCTGGAAGAAATGAAGGCAGACGGGATTAAATATGGCAATCTATCAGATGAAGCGAAGATTGGATACCGCATTACAGCTGAAAAGAAGCAATATACGAAAAAGGATGTCGACGGATTAGCTGATCAAAAGGCGAAAAGCACATTCCCGAAATCAGACAAAGATGATCCTGTCACGCTGCTTGAAATGACCTTCAACAAACCAGTTGCCTTGCCGAAAAAGGATATCAAAACAGCGGCGACGAACCTTGTGAACCAGCGATTGCTGGATGGGAAGAATTATAAGCTGTGGAATATAGATGAAGAGACAGGGGAAATCGTCTTTTTCCAAACGTATAAAGGGAAATACATCTTCCAAGAAGGCCTTGATGACACCGAAACCATCGGTAAAATTACCTTAGATCTCAACGATCAAAACGAAGTTGTCTCTTATCAGCAGTCAATGGTGACGTCGATTAATGAAGTGAGAAAAGAAACCCTTGTCCCAGCACTTGAAACCGTGAAGGACTTATATACGCAAAATATGCTGAGTCAAAACACGACCGTGAAAAAGGTAGAGCTTGGTTACTATACGCAATACCCGGGGGCAAGCACGCAAGTCATGGTTCCTGTATGGCGTGTGGAGCTTGAAGGCGTATCAGCAGGTTCAAAGAAAAAGACAGAGGAAGAATATTTGATCAATGCCATCGATGGCTCAACACTTGATCATATAGAGAAAGATGACAAATCTTCAATGGAGTGAGAGAACATGAGCTTGCAGTTCAGTGTACTAGCGAGCGGAAGTACGGGGAACGCTTTTTATTTAGAAACAGACGAGCATGCCTTTTTGGTCGATGCTGGTTTAAGCGGCAAACAGATGGTCGAGCTGCTTGGCCAAATCGACCGCAAGCCTGAAGACTTGGACGGCATTTTTGTGACACACGAGCACTCCGATCATATTAAAGGGCTTGGTGTCATGGCAAGAAAGTACAAGCTTCCTGTCTATGCAAATGCGAAAACATGGAAGGCGATGGAATCTCATATCGGAAAAATTGATACAGAGCAGAAATTCCATTTTGATATGGAGACCGTTCAATCCTTTGGCGGTCTTGATGTCGAGTCATTTGGCGTCTCACACGATGCGGCAGAGCCTATGTTTTACGTATTCCATTATGGAGGGCGCAAACTTGCGCTCATGACAGATACCGGCTATGTGAGTGACCGCATGAAAGGCATTATTAAGTCAGCCAATACGTTTGTGTTTGAGAGCAATCATGATGTCGGTATGCTACAAATGGGCCGATACCCATGGAGCATTAAGCGTAGAATCCTGAGCGATGTCGGACATGTATCAAATGAAGATGCGGCTCTTGCGATGACAGATGTCATTGGAGATGCCACCTCACGCATTTATTTGGCTCACTTGAGTCAAGACAACAACATGAAGGATTTAGCCCGTATGGCGGTCCAGCAGACGCTTGAAATGAAAGGCTTTGTTGTTGGGGACGGCTTTGATTTATTTGATACGGACCCGAAAAAAGCAACCCCGCTTTGCGCCGTATGATTTTTATAATCGTATGATTAAGATAAGAGCTTCTTACCAACACTATATACATCATCTATTCACTGAAAGGAAGGAAACATAGTGGATTATCGCGATGTAGAGTGGAAGCCGAGACGAAGCAGAAAAGGATATTTTCTTTCTGGTTTGATCGGTGTATTGGTAGGAGCTTTTTTAATGGGATTCTTTTTCCCCTATGTATCTGGACAGAGCGGCAGTCCCTTTGGATGGCAGCAAAATGGTGATGGACAAACATCTCAGGGCCCTTTAAAAACTGTGAATGTAAACGTCAATGATGCTGTCACGAAAGTGGTGTCTAATATGTCAGATACGGTAGTCGGCGTCATTAATATTCAAAAATCGAGCTTTTGGGAGGAAGGCGGAGAAGCAGGCAGCGGGTCAGGTGTGATTTATAAAAAAAAGGGTGACACGTTTTATATTGTGACAAACCATCACGTCATCAAAGGCGCCAACCAGCTTGAAGTGAGCCTCCATGATGGGACAAGAATTGGTGCCAATCTTGTCGGCAGTGATCAGCTCATGGATTTAGCAGTTCTCACTGTCAAAAGTGATAAAATCAAGAAAACGGCAGCCTTCGGTAACTCAGATCATGTGAAGCCGGGTGAGCCAGTCATCGCCATTGGAAATCCATTAGGGCTTGAATTCGCAGGCTCTGTCACACAAGGGGTCATTTCGGGCACGGAGCGAGCGATCCCTGTCGACTCAAATGGAGACGGACAAACGGATTGGAATGCAGAAGTACTGCAAACAGACGCCGCCATCAATCCTGGAAACAGCGGTGGTGCCTTGATCAATATGGATGGAAAGGTGATCGGCATTAACTCAATGAAGATTGCTGAATCAGAGGTAGAAGGAATCGGGCTATCTATTCCAGCGAATTTGGTGATCCCTGTCATAGAGGATTTAGAGCGCTATGGAGAGGTGAAGCGTCCGTATCTTGGCGTCGGCATGAAATCATTAGCGGATATTGCGAGTTACCACTGGCAGGAAACATTGAAACTGCCATCCAAGGTCACATCTGGGGTTGTTGTCATGAGTGTTGAGCCTTTATCTCCAGCAGGAAAAGCGGGACTAAAAGAGCTGGATGTCGTGACCTCCTTTGATGGCAAAAGTGTACAGAATATCGTAGATCTTCGTAAATACTTATATCAAAAGAAGGTCGGCGATAAGGTAAGAGTGCAATTTTACCGAAGCGGGAAGAAAAAATCAGCAGAGATTAAACTTTCTCAAACCGACCGATATGGCAGCTAACCAGTTCCAGTAAGGGACTGGTTTTTTTGGCATGACTGACATATGATGAAGAAAAGGGGGTTGTACGATTGGTTACACTACAACGGATGTCACAAACCGATTACGATGTATTGATAAAGAAGGCCATTCAGCGGTACGCGGAAGAAAAGGTACTCGCAGGAACATGGGAAAAGGAAGAATCACTTGCGAACGCAGAAGAACAATTTGACAGGCTTCTTCCAGAAGGACTTCAGACAGAGCATCATGAGCTATGGAATTTCTTAAACGGAGATGAAGCGATTGGCTGGGTTTGGCTTTGCTATGACCCGAATCACCCGCAGCACGAAGGATTTATTTATAACTTTATTTTGTTTGAAGCTTATCGAGGAAAAGGCTTTGCAAAGCAGGCTATTGCTGCATTAGAAAAGGAGGCAAAGTCATTAGGTGTGCAAAAACTCTCGCTCCATGTCTTTGCTCACAATCAAATCGCCCGTTCGCTGTACGAAAAAACGGGATTTGCAGAAACTGGGATCTATATGAGTAAATCTTTATAAAAAAGAAGAAGTACCGTGCAGAAAGCGTACGGTACTTTTTTATGAGGACATCATGGCATCCTGAGCCGTGACTCTGTATAAATCGACTTTACACTTCACGAAAGCGCGAATGATCGCTGGAACTTGAGCTTCTGAACGAATTAACAATGAGGTCTCGTCATCACTGATCACAAGATCTGTTCCGACAGTTTGTAGGTACTGCGTGAGAACAGGTTTCACCTCATCATCAATCCATGCATGCTTGAAGGTTGCACGTATGTTTGAGGATGTGATGGTTTTCTCTTGAGGATGAGTATGTGGGGACACTAATTTTCCTTCAGAAATGAATGCAGTTTTGGTACAAATACTATTGGTGAACCTTGGGCGGTCAGCTGTTAAAAAGACGGTTTTTCCTTCATCCTTTAATGCTTCAATGACCCGCTGGATGTGCAAGATCGAATCTGCATCAATATCGGCAAAAGGCTCGTCGAGTAAAATAAATTCCGGCTGATGGGCGATGGCCTGCGCCATTCCAAGCCGCTTTTTCATACCAGGTGTGAAGGCACCGACCTTCTCCTGATGATCATGATGTAAGCCGACAAATTCGAGCAGTTCTTCATAATCACTCGTTTTCTGGCGTGTTCCGGTGATTTTTGATAAATAGGCAATATGCTCAAGAGCCGTAAGACCTTCATATAAATCCGTATATTCAGGCAGAACACCGATATGCTGCCTCACTTTTTTTAGCGAAGGCTTATTCATCACTGTAAACGTACCAGAGGTAGGGCGGGAGATTCCGGTAATAATATTGAAAAACGTCGTCTTACCAGATCCCTTTGGTCCAATGAGTCCGAAGATATCGCCTTGATTGACATCAAGATTAATATCATCTATTGCGACTTTTGTACGATATTTTTTTGTAAGCCCTTTTGTATGAAGCATCTACACATCCCTCCTTTGAAACAGCAGTGCAGTTCCAATGAGTAAGATAACGGTCAATGCCGTGTTCATTAGGACGTAGGTCAGCGGTTCACTCCAGCGCGCATAATAATAAGGCGTCATATATTGGAACCAATGAATCATTCGTTCTGAAGAAAGAACAGAAATCATACTGACGATTGGGAAAAGAAAGGAAAATAACATGCCGACAAACATTGATTTCTGCGGTGTTGGAAAGAGCATGGATAAAAATAAAGCACATGAGATACCGACACTGATAAAGGTTAAGATTTTTAACGCATCAGAGAACAAAAAACGGTGTGAAATCATCATATTCAGGACATATGTCGTCATAATACAGCTAAGCCAAAACAGCATCAGTCCAAGATATTTCCCGATGATGATGTTCAAACGGGTTGTTTTACTGACGAGAAAACGAATGGTTTTCAAATGAATTTCGCGGCTTAAAATATCATGAGACAACAAAAAAATAAGGAAAAAACCAAATAAAGAAATCACCAGTTCATTCCCAATAGAATAAGGATCCTTTGCCAGTTCCCATTGTTCCTGATGAGCAGCGATAAACGGAAGACTTGAAACAAAAGTAGATAAAATGAAAATAATAACAATTGTTAAAATAGATTTTGTGCTTTTGAAGAGCTGCTTAAACTCATTCATACAGATGGTCCACACACGCTGTACCTCCCTTCACCTTTATTATACCCCTAGAATAGAAAGACACCATATCTTGCTCTTTAACATTTGTTTAAATTTCATAAAAAGAAGACTCTTCCAGCACCAGTTGACTCATTTTTAAAAATGTTCAGAAAAATATCTTGATTTATGAAAAAACATCATGTATGATAGCTTTAATTCAAGATAATTATACAGGCAATGACGAGAGAAAGTACAATCATCAATTTTTCCACAGAGAGCTTCGGCAGCTGAAAAGAAGCAAAAATAATGATTCGAAAAATGGTCTCTGAGCCTCGTGCTGAACATATCTATGATATTAGTAGGTGACGACGAGAGTTGGTACTCGTTATCAAAACCACAGTATATGAGCCAGATTGGAGCTTTGTACTTGTAGAGGCTGTTTAGCGCGAGCAAACAGTAAATAAAGGTGGTACCACGAGACAAATACCTCGTCCTTATGATTCAAAGATAAGGATGGGGTATTTTTTATTGTCCACTTTTTTTCATACAATTGTTCAAATGTTCCACGTGAAACACCACATCCATTTTTTCAAAAGAAAGGGAGATTGACATGAGTGAACATGCATTGGTTTTACAATCAGATTTCGGCATTGATGATGGAGCTGTCAGTGCAATGTACGGAGTGGCAAATACGGTCAGCAGCAGGATCCGCATTTTTGATTTAACACACAATATTCCGCAGTATGACATTTGGGAAGCTTCTTATCGCCTACTTCAAACCGTCACATACTGGCCGGAAGAGACGGTATTCGTCTCCGTCGTTGACCCGGGTGTTGGGTCAGAGAGAAAAAGTCTTGTTGTCAAAACGACAAGCTCACACTATATCATTACCCCAGATAACGGGACACTCACGCACGTCGCGCAGGATATTGGCATTGTGGAAGCCCGTTATTTAGATGAAACCATTAACCGGCTGCCAAAGTCGGGAAAATCACATACATTCCATGGGAGAGATATTTACGCTTATACAGGTGCAAGAATTGCATCAGGTGTCATTTCTTTTGAAGAGGTTGGGCCAAAGGCGAATATTGATGATATTATCCATCTTCCAGTCGTACAGGCTTATGCGGAAGAAGATGTGATCACAGGGACGATTGATATTTTAGATGTGAGATTCGGAAATCTGTGGACAAACATTCATCACACGCTATTTGAACAGCTTTCAATTAATTATGGGGATGCAATAGAAGTTACCATTGCCAACGGGCCGAAAAATGTGTATAAAAATATCATGACCTATGGACGATCTTTTGCCGACTTAAAGGTAGGCGAACCACTCGTATATGTCAATTCACTCGACCATTTAGGCGTGGCGATCAATCAAGGGTCATTTGCAAAGGCTTATAACATCGGTACAGGCACAGGCTGGCGCCTTTCGATTCGCAAAGCTCCGCGCATTATATACGAATAAGAGGAGGATACATCATGGCAGGAAAACAACTTTCAACGAAAACTGTCGTTGCTATTGGAATTGGCGCAGCCGTCTTTGTGATTTTAGGACGATTTGTCTCCATTCCAACTGGAATTCCGAATACACAAATTGAAACCTCATACGCATTCCTTGCATTAATGGCCGTGCTATTTGGTCCTGTTGCAGGCGCACTGATTGGTTTTATTGGCCATCTCATTAAAGATGCGACCACATTTGGCCCTTGGTGGAGCTGGATTATTGTTTCGGGTGTGGTTGGTTTATTGATCGGCTTTATTTCTAACCGTTTAAAAGTAGAAGAGGGAGACTTTGGCTGGAAGAAAATCACGCTTTTCAACGCCGTACAAGCAGGCGCACAAGCATTAGGCTGGTTTATCATTGCTCCTGTGCTCGACATTGTGATCTATGCAGAACCTGCGAACAAAGTATTTGTTCAAGGAATCGTGGCAGGGATTTCAAACATCATCACAGTTGGTGTACTAGGAACCATCATCATTGCAGCCTATGCAAAAACGAGAAGCAAAAGCGGCAGTCTATCGAAAGAAACATCATGAAGCAAGGTGGAACACATAAATGAAGAAACCGATGATTCAATTCGAACATTTCGGATTCAAGTATCGCAGTCAGGCAGAACCAACATTAAAGGATATCAACCTGACCATCTATGAAGGAGAAAAAGTTCTCATCGCAGGCCCGTCTGGATCGGGAAAAAGCACACTAGCCCATTGTATCAATGGGCTAGTTCCTGCGTCTTATAAAGGTTCTATGGAAGGAAGTCTTCACATCGGCGGGAAAAATGCAGAGAAAGAGAACATTTTCTCCCTCTCTCAGCTTGTCGGAACGGTGCTTCAGGACCCCGATGGACAATTCATTGGGTTGACCGTTGGAGAAGACATTGCATTTACACTTGAAAATGATCAAGTCATACGCGAAGAAATGAAAACACGTGTCGAGGAAGCGGCAAGATTAACAGAGGTAGACGGCAAGCTGGCATCGTCCGTGCATGAGCTGTCAGGTGGACAAAAACAACGTGTTGCCATTGCGGGCGTACTGATCAACGATGTCGACATTTTGCTGTTTGATGAACCACTTGCAAGCCTTGATCCCGCAACAGGTAAAGAAGTCATCGACCTCATTGACCGGCTGCAAAAACAAACGAAAAAAACCATTGTGATGGTTGAGCACCGATTAGAGGACGTCCTCTTCCGTCATGTGGATCGCATCATCGTTGTCAATGAAGGAACGATTGTAGCGGATATGACACCAGATGAATTGCTCGCCTCAAATGTTCTAGAAGCGGCGTATTTACGTGAGCCTTTATATGTAAAGGCGATGAAATATGCAGGCATTCCGGTCGCGCCTGGAGATCAAATCGCTGATTTACAGCGTCTCATCTTAGACGATGAGGCAAAAGAGAAAATTGAGAAGTGGATGGAAGCGTCTGAACCATCAGTAGAGCAGATTGCAGCACAGGATTTACTAGAAGTGCGTGAGCTGAGTTTTGATTATCCAACAAGACCAAACACGCTGAGCAACATCTCTTTTACGGTCAAAAAAGGAGAAATGATCAGCATCGCAGGAGCCAATGGAGCAGGCAAGACAACATTATCTAAGGTGCTCTGTGCGTTTGAAAAGCAAACGAAAGGCTCAATTCTTTTAAATGGTGATGACATCACAGGAGATACGATCAAACAGCGCTCCGAACGAATCGGCGTCGTCATGCAAAACCCCAATCAAATGATTTCAAAACAAATGATTTTTGATGAAGTCGCACTCGGTCTCGTTTTAAGAGGCGTAAAGGAAGAAGAGATCAAAGAACGGGTGGAGCGGGTCCTGAAAGTGTGTGGGCTGTATCCATTTCGGAACTGGCCGGTTTCAGCGCTCAGCTTTGGACAGAAAAAACGCGTCACCATTGCGTCAATTCTTGTATTAGAGCCAGAAATCCTCATCCTAGATGAACCAACCGCAGGACAGGACTTTAAACATTACACAGAGATGATGACGTTTTTAGAACAATTAAATCAGCAGGGTGTCACGATTTTCATGATCACCCATGATATGCACTTAATGCTAGAATACACAACAAGAACCATTGTCATTTCAGATGGAGAAAAAATCGCAGATGATACACCAGCCAAAGTACTGACAGATCAGCTGCTTGTCCAAAAGGCGAGCTTAAAGGAAACTTCGCTGTATGAACTGGCGCTGAAAGCTGATTGGCCGAATCCAAATGAACTCGTGGATCGCTTCATTGAGGTTGACAGAAAGGAACGAATGACATGGCTGTAGACATGCTGTCCTATATCGATCGCCCGTCGCCGATTCACCGGCTGACAGGTGCCACCAAACTCATTTGCTTTATCCTCTGGTCATCCGCAGCGATGCTCACGTATGATACAGGCGTTTTAGTGTTTATGCTAGTTGCTAGTATCGTGTTCTTTCAGCTATCAAACGTGCGATTTCGTGATATTTCCTTCGTGGTGATCGTCCTGGCGATTTTCCTAGTGATTAATAACATCGCCATTTACATCTTTGCGCCTCAGCAAGGTGTCGCCATCTACGGAGCAAAGCATGAGCTGTTTCATATTGCCGGCTGGTACAACGTCACACTTGAACAGCTTTTCTATCAATTGAACATTACGCTGAAATACGTGACCGTGATGCCAGCAGCGCTTTTATTTATTGTGACAACAAATCCAAGTGAATTCGCCTCATCTCTCAGCCGAATTGGGGTCAGCTACCGGATTTCCTATGCGGTAGCGATTGCCTTGCGCTATATTCCAGATATTCAGCGGGATTTTCGCACGATCGCGATTTCTCAGCAAGCAAGAGGCATTGATTTATCGAAGAATGAAAAGCTGGGAAAACGGATCAAAAATGCGCTGTCTATTGTCATGCCGCTGATTTTCTCCAGCTTGGAGCGGATTGAAACGATCAGCAATGCGATGGAGCTGCGCGGGTTTGGGAAGCATAAAAAGAGAACATGGTTTACGGCAAAAGACTTTCAAAAAGCAGATTATGTGGCGTTCATATTTGTTGGTGTGGTACTGATTGTTTCGTTAGTGATTACATTTGTTAGAGGAACGAGATTTTATAATCCGTTTCTATAGAAGGGAGCCTTCACAGGAGTGGAGGCTTTTTTATTTGGTTTGTGGATAAAAGGTGTGGAAAATGGTAAAAGACTATTAACATGTGAATAAATCGGTTATATTGAACAATGAGCGAAACACTTGTGAATAACGAGACAACATATTGGAGGAATCAGAAACTTATGAACAAATCACTTTATGCTTGTGCAGAACACATAGAAACCGTATTAGACATGTACATAGATGATCACGAAACGTCGCCAGAATTCAGAAAAATCGAACATACACACAGTTTATCCACAACCTGTGAATTGTGCGATGAACCTGCAATATATATAGTGGGGAACGAATGATCGGACACAAAATACACAAATTTTATCCACAATTGTTGATAACTTATATGAATAACTTGTTCTTAAGGTGGGGATGACCTGTGAATATATCAATTATCACAGTAGGAAAATTAAAAGAGAAATATTTAAAGCAAGGCATAGCTGAATACACAAAACGATTACAAGCCTATGCGAAAATCGAAATCATTGAGCTCGCGGACGAAAAAGCACCCGAGAATCTCAGCGATCAAGACATGAAAATCATCAAAGACAAAGAAGGCGAACGCATCCTAAGCAAAATCAACCCAGACGCCCACGTCATCGCCCTCGCCATCGAAGGAAAAATGAAAAGTTCCGAAGAATTAGCCGATACAATAGATAAGCTGGCAACATACGGAAAAAGCAAAGTATGTTTTGTCATAGGCGGATCCCTTGGACTAAGTGATGCTGTCATGCAGCGCGCGAATGAGAAACTGTCGTTTTCGAAAATGACGTTCCCGCATCAGTTGATGAGGTTGGTGTTGGTGGAGCAGATTTATCGGGCGTTTCGGATTGTGCGGGGGGAGCCTTATCATAAGTGAGTGAGTTTGTGAGGAAGGGTTGAGAGGTCCTTTATTAATGTTGAATTTGGCAGTAGCTTTTCATGATGGTGCAATAGATAAAAATAAAGAAGCAGAGATATTTACTAAAGATTGAATGCAAAAAGTGGTTACACCTATGTTGTCAGGATATATCTTTTGATTGATTGAAATATCAAATTTGAATATCTTCCGATGAAATATTAGGAGGAAATTCAAATAAATTTAACAATAATCTTGAAAGTATATAGTGTGAAACTTATTTTCTCCAAAAACATATTGCCAATGAAATTCAGTTAAATGGAAATTCATAGTGGGATTTTCATCCACTTATTTATTATAGTAGTAGGTGAAATTGTATGTCTGATTTCAGTAATGTTCTATCCTTTGAAAAGTTTATTGAAGGAGTATCTTATTGGAAAAAAAATAAAAATTATAAGAACAATATTTTTTTAGAATCACATATGGAAAAGTATTTAAGCTTCCTGTATTCAAGAGCTCTTTATCTCGCCTCACAAAACACAAGTATTTTTATGGAAACCGCTAAAACTGCTCTACAGTATGAAGAAATATTGAATGTAGAAGAGATAACGTTTATTGATATGGATATGGAATTAATAAAACTAGAAAAAGAGACCATGAGATATTTACAGCTCCCGAATAATATAGATTTAAAAGACAAAAGAAATGCTTATGCAATTTTGAATAGTCTTTCCAATCAATACAGCAATAATATAAAAAATATATTAAGTGGATTTTCTAGAGAAGAATTGACAAAAATTTTTATCGCTTATGCAAATTCAATTAGTTATATTTGCATGCAATCTTACGGGTGGAGTTCGAATAGTTATGTTGATAAAAATAAAATGAATCTTATATCACAAACATTACACATTATTGAGAAAAATAAAGTGAGTGATTTGAGGTATTTTTTTGGGAGTGATAAAAAGGTTTTTGAGTATTTGATTCATTATGTTTTAAACTGTGAATTTGATTTAAAAGAAAAGACAAGTCGTAATAGTACGTTAAATATAAAAAATCTAATATATGTAACCAACTTGTTTCTAAATATTGAACAACAGAAGAAATACATTGATTTTTTATACGATAATAAAGGTAGCATGACTCTTGAAGATGAACTGCTACGAATTGAAGACTCCTTTGCAAAAGATATAAGTAATTATTTTAGCTCTACTGCAGAATTTAAAAAAGATATTGAAAGTAAGGAATTAGATGAAATATATCGAGCATTCGAAGAAATAAGAGGTTATTCCCCTTTTATATTAGAAGAGTATATCCATAATTATGATGATAAATTTCTTGAAACAAGAACAATAATAACATTTATAGAAAAAGAAGCTTTAGTTGAAGATATCTATCATAAAACTGGTAGAGATAAGGTTGCAATTCAATTGATGTTGGATGACTTAACTTTAAGAAAATGCGCAAAAAATCGATTATTAAAATCAACATTTAGCGATGATAACAGACTATTCAGAACACCCCTTATAGAAAATAAAAATTATTATATAGTACCTTTTAATATTTTTGTAGAGTCAGCATTATACTTCAGACAAAGGATTTTAAAAAACCATTTAAAAAAAGGCTTAGATAAAAAGACTAAAAGATTAGTTGAAAGAAATTATGATGAGTATGACTTACAAAGGTTAAATGTAGTTTTAGCAGAGAAGAATGTCATTGGAAATATAAATTTTGATTTAAATAAGTTTACAGAATGTAAAAAACTATTTGAATTAAATCCTTCAATTTCACAAGAAATTGATTTTTATTATATAAAAAATAATACACTACATTTAATGGAATTGAAAAATAGAGAGATGGATAGAAATCTTTATGGATTATCGCAAAGTTTATCAAAAGCTAAGAAGAACATAACAAGGATGAATGAATTTCGGTTATTTATTCTAAAACATAAAGATACTTTTCAGAAAATTTTAGGAGGTAGATTTGATACAGTAGAGCTTTATCTAGTAAACAAAAATCCACATTACTTAGATAATACCTTTAATTATGAATATCAAATAAGTATATTTAGGTTTGAGGATTTCTACGAGTATATACATAGAAATATTTAGGGTTATAAAAACAAAATTAAAATACTAGATCTACGCTAAAAATGGTATCAATGATAGTATATTATAATGTGTTTTTGATTTTAAGATCCTATCACATATTAGAAGGTAATACCGCTAAAAATAAAGGCTAATATGATAATTAAAACGACCATTTAAATTAAATTAAAAATAGAGAGGAGGCAGCAACAATTGCACACAATCAAAAAAATAAGCCAAACCTTCTCCTACATCACACCAATATCACTTACCGACCGCCCCATCCTAGGCATGGTCGTAGGCAATAACAAAACATTAATGATCGATGCAGGCAATTCAGAAGATCATGCGAACTATTTTATCCAAAAAACTTTTAAACACGAGAACGCCAAGCCAGATATGGTTGTCCTCACGCATTGGCATTGGGATCATATTTTTGGTCTGCCAGCGCTGCCTGGTTCGGTTTCGATTGCTTCTGCAAAGACCAGAAAGGAAATGGAGAAGCTTCTTCCGTTTTCGTGGTCTAATGAGGCAATCGATGAGCGGGTGAGGGAAGGAACGGAGATTGAGTTTTGCGCGAAGGCTATTAAAGAAGAATATCAAGATCATCGAGATATTCAGGTGGTTTTACCGGATGTCACGTTTGACCGTCGTATAGAGATTGATCTTGGTGGGGTCACTTGCGTCGTGCAACATGTTGGAGGCGATCATGCTGCTGATTCCGTGATCGTGTATGTGAAAGAAGAGAAAATCCTGTTTCTTGGTGATTGTATTTATCCTAAAATGTATGCCGAAAAAGTACATTATACGGTGAAGGAAACGTTGCGTCTTTTAGATGAGTTAGATGCTTTTGATGCTGATATGTATATTCCTTCACACCAAAGGCCGTGGACAAAAGAGGAGTTTCGTCAGGAAACAGACAAACTTCGGATGATAGCGAAATTCACTGATCTATGTGGTGGGGATAAGCAGAAAATCACGAAAGAATATCAACATTATGTGAACAGAGAACTGAAAGAAGATGAATTAGAAACCATTGCTTACTTTGTAAATGGGTATTAAATAAACACTAAAAAAAGTCTCATTTGAGTGATTTTCCTCAAACGAGACTTTTTTTGCATCACGTATTGTGACAGACTTATTTTTAGCATTGATAATAAAAACAATCCCCAAGTAGGTTTGAGTTTTCCTTATTAGGAGGTAAAAAACAGATGGACAAAATAACTGACCCATACGACACTTTCAAAACCAAAATATCCAAATATCCAATCGAACAAAATCATTGGCAAGCCTTCAAAGATGGAACAACAATTAAACAATTAAAAGCGGGTACATGCATGGTCAAGGCTGGCGATCTTGTGAAACACGCTTATTTCTGCATAACGGGGCTCTTCCGTCTCTTCTATTTGTTACCGGATGGAAGGGAGTACAACGTGGCTTTTACGTTGGAAGATGATTTTGCTACTTCTTATGCAAGTATGATCAACAGGCAGCCTTCTCCTTATTCGATTGAAGCGATGGAGGATTCTATTGTGATTGAAATTCCGTATGATCTGCTTCAAATGTTGATGGATAGAAGTCATATGTGGGAGCGGTTTGTTCGGGTTAGTGTAGAGAGGCTGTATACGAGAAAGGAAGAGCGTGAGAGGGAACTGCTTTATTTGCCAGCAATTGAGCGATATCAGGCGTTTTTATTGAAATATCCCGGGTTACATCAACGTATCGCTCAATATCATATTGCCTCATATATTGGTATTTCTCCGGTTTCGTTGAGCAGGCTGCTCCATCCTGCTGAACATTAACCTATGTTAATGCACATTCTCTAGATCTGACGTACAATCATCACATCATAGAAGAATCGGGGGTATGATGATGAAATATATGATGGTTGTTTTATTAGAGTTCTACCCATCTTGGCTTGCTTTACCACGAGAGGAGCGCAGAACCCATGCGGCTTCGCTGCAAGAGTTGATGCAGAAATATGAGGAACATGTGACGGTGCGCTTTTTTGATGCTGAAGCTCTTCCAGGTAAAGATTACACAGATTTTGTGATGTGTGAAACGGAAGACCTGAAGTTCTATCATTTTATGTGGGAAGAGATTAGGGATTCTATTCCTTACACAAGTGGTTATGTCAAAATTAAAGAAGTCATCATGGGAATGGAAAATGCTTTTCAAACATATGAAAAAGAGTCTCTGAAAATGGATCAGTAATCGAAAACCACCTGCTATCAGGTGGTTTTTTGTACATTCTATTTTTTGGTATAATCAGAGGTAATGTAAGAACGGATAAATTTTTGAACTGAATCGGAGGTACATATGAAACAGCTTTACATGAAGCAGAAAGTATTTAGCCTGAGCGGCAGATTTACGGTAAAGGATCAACAGGAGAAGGATGTGTATGTGGTAGAAGGCAGCTTTATGAAGATGCCGAAGACGTTTACCATTTTGAATACAGAACGAGATGAAATCGCTGTGATTACGAAGAAAATGTTTACCTTTTTACCGAAGTTTTTTGTAGAAGTTGATGGTCAAGAGGTATTGACGATTAAAAAAGAGTTTACGTTTTTTAAAGCAAAATATTCAATTGATGCTGCTGGGATCGAAGTGCAAGGTAACTGGTGGGATATGAATTTCCAAGTGCTGCAAAGCGGCGAAGTGATCGGCCAGGTGAAGAAGGAATGGTTTACTTGGGGTGACAGCTATAAGGTTGATATTTTGAAAGAAGAGATGGAGCCTGTGATGATTGCGCTCGTTGTTGCGATTGATTGTGTGAAAGCTGATGAAGCAGCGTCTAGGTCTTCGTCGTCGGCCACGACGAATTAATAAGTGAGGTGAGCACACTGATCACATTCCAATACAAAGTATTTCTAACAGTCGTCGAATGCGGGAGTTTTACAAAAGCCGGGGAAAAGCTTGGGCTGACGCAGTCTGGGGTGAGTCATAATATTGCAAAGCTTGAGTCGGAACTCGGGATTGTGCTGCTTCGGCGGAATCGAAACGGGCTGTCGTTGACAGACGCAGGTGAGCGGGTGATGCCGCATATCCGGCAAATCTTGCATCATGCGGCATTACTTGAGCAGGAGGCAGCGCTGATTCAAGGGATGGAAGTGGGGAGCATCAAGATTGGGACATTCCCCAGTTTTTCTTCAAATGTCCTTCCACGCCTCATTCATCGCTTTACGCAAAGCTATCCGCATATCAAGCTGGAGTTATATGAAGGCGGTTATGAGGAGATTGAGGAATGGATCGCTTCAGGCACGGTTGATGTTGGTTTTTTAACACAGTCATCGAGGGAATTCGAGACTGTTCCACTTTTTCAGGATGAATTGGTGGTGCTCATACAAGAGAATCATCGCTTTCATAAGAAGAAAGTGATCGAAGTTGATTCATTACATGATGAAGCCTTTATCATGCCGAAAGCGGGTTGCGACATACTCGTCAAGAAGCTGTTAAAAGAAAGAGGCGGCGTGAAGCCTCATGTTTTGTTTGAAATTGAAGACAACAATACGCTCATTTCTATGGTTCAAGAAGGATTGGGGGTCACAATCATTCCAAAATTAGTTTTGCCGCCGCACATACCTCATACGAAAGTCATTCCACTGGAGACGAGCGTCTATCGTGAGGTCAACCTAGCGTTCAAATCGTTCAAGTCAGCTTCCCCATCGGCGAAAAGATGGATTGAAACGGTCAAAAGTCATTTTAAATAGAATCAGCTTGAACAGGATGTCTCCCATTCAAGCTGGTGTTTTATAAAGACAACACGCCGCGGATCGTGATGACAGCTGCGCCTGCCACTTTGATCACCGGCTTTGATTCATTTGGAATGACTGTGATACGAAGCAAGCCAGGTCTGCCGATGGCATCGCCTTGGGCAATGTTCAGGTGAGTGATTTCTTGCTGAGAAATGATGCCCTCCAAATAAAGATATCCAGCCAATGCCCCGTTTGCTGCCCCCGTCACAGGATCTTCGGGTATACCAATCCCAGGTGCAAAATCTCTCGTATAAAGATCGCATTTTTTTGAGGTGTGGAACGTATAAAGGTGGGTTGTCGAGATGCCATGCTCTTTATTCATTCTAGCTAAAGCCGCTAAGTTCGGTGCCGCTTGATCAATGTCCTGTTGGTGCTTCATCGGAACAAGAAGATGCCAGTTACCGGTGTTTGCTAATTTGATAGGATGGGATGGATCAATGCGGTCACTGCTCACACCAAGCATGTCACTAAGCTCGTCTAAATCGATGACAAAATCTCGGATCTTCGGTGTCACCTGCGTCATTTCCACATCAACAACCTTGCCATTTTCTTCGTGCCATATGACAGGAACATTGCCGATCTTTGTTTCTAACACGACCCCTGATCTCTCTTTAGCCAGCCCTATCTCCGTCGCCAGTAGCCAAGTCAATCCAACAGTCGCATGCCCGCAGAAATTGACCTCTTCTGTTGGCGTGAAGTATTTGACCCGATAATCGGCTTCCTTATCATGGGCAGGCAGCAAGAAGACGGATTCCGGTAAATTCAACTCCTTGGCGATGCTCTGCATGTCATCTTCTGATAAAAACTCACCATCCAACACCACCCCAGCGGCATTTCCTCCAAATTTCTCAGTTGTAAACGCATCAACATGATACACTCTAATGTCTCTCATCTGACGAACCCTCCTATACATTTTTGTTACGTTTATCATAAGTTTGTTTGATGTATTCGTAAAATGAATCTTTTTGATGTTTTAAATCGGAAGTGTTCATGTAAGAGAGGAGGGTTCACTGTACCTATTAAATTGGTATTTTGATAAGTCTTTAGTCATGTTATTAACTCTTGTATCTATACTAGATGAAATGTATAATATTTGTATATAAAAACATTAATAGGAAAAGTGAGGATATATTTATGAAAATGGTCCTGAAATTAGTAGCTTCTATTCTATGTGTGATGATGTTGAGTTTTCATATACAAGAAAGTGTGAGTGCCACAGAGGGTGGAACGAAAACAACGGTTGATCGTTATCAATATGGTGATAATTATCTGACAGGTAAAACAGCGCCAAACGCAATCGTTGCATTCGTAGATTGGGGTGTTCCGAGTAACTGGAAATCTAAATATATGCACTACGCAAAAGCAGATAGTAATGGAAACTTTAAGTTGTTTTCTTGGAACATTAGTTCAGGTCAAACGGCGGAGTTAGATACGTATGACCAAAATGGGACAATGCTTTCTTCAAACAAAGTGTATGTTTTCAAGGAATCTTTTAGCTCATTAGATCCGATATATGATACTTCTCAGGAGTTAACTGGGAAAACTGTGAAGAACACAAAAGTAGAGGTCATGAAAGATGGCAAAGTAATTGCCTCAGGCACATTCAATGATGCCATTCATTTGAAGCTGCCTGCCCTAAGTGCAGGGACATTCCTAACAGTGAAAATGACGACTGGCAGCAATATCGACGTTTACAAAAAAATTGTGAATCCTAAGAAAATCTCACTTATTCCTACGACAAAATGGTCTAAATCAGTGAAAGGCCAAACGGGAATTCCTTATGCAAAGATCGTCTTTAAAAATCAAAAATCAAGTGACATCATTCAATCGATGACTGCAGATGGTGATGGCAACTTTGAGTTGAATTTAGACAAAAACACAATAAAGTCATTAAATCAAAGTAAATTTCAAGTGTTGGAACCTTCTTATGATAATGCTTTGTATGAGACCACTTTCCAACTGAGATCAACCGCTCCGACTATTGATCCTTTTACTCAGCTTTCAACTTCAGTGGGCGGAACTGCAACTCCTGAAAGTATGATCAATATTTTAGATGGAGAGGGAAGAGTCATTGGGGAAGGTCAGACAGACTCTAATGGCGTCTATGATGTTCCTGTTTCAAAGTTAATCGGTGGTGACTTCATTACAGTCAAGTCGTTCATGGCTGATAATCCGAGTGAAACGGATCAATCTCAGGAAGATGTACAGAAAGTTTTTGTGGAAGAAATCGATGATTCAAGTGAGACCATTAATGGCATGAGTACGTTTGGCGATCAAGCTATTGTAGAGGTGCAATCTGATTCAACGAATAACACAATAAAAGCAATGTCGAAACTCAGCGCTAGCACAACGAAAAAGAAATTTGGACCATTCAACATTACGCCGGGCAAAGATTTTAAATTGAAAACGGGAAAATTACAACAAGGATCTAAAGTAACAATCACGTTGCAGAGTGGAAAGAGAAAGGTCGCCTTGCCAGCCTTCACCGTCAAAAAAGTCGTCACATCTCCACTTGCATCATCCCAAGTGAAGGTGACGAACAATAAAGGGAAAAATGATACGGTGACGATAAAAGGAATCAAAAAGCAATCAGTCATCAAAGTTTTTAAACAATCTTCTGGTGGAAAAGCGATTGCCCAACAGGCTGCATCTAGCTCGAACCTGACGATTTCCTTGAAGCAATTGGGTCAAACAAGTGGAACGCTTTATATCAGTATAAAAGAGCCTGGTTTAAAAGAGGGAAATCGAGTACCAATTCGTTATCAGGGTGAAAAGTCAGATGCTTTAAAAGCCAGCCAAGTCAAAATCAATAATCTTAAAAATAAAAATGACATCATTACAGTGAGTAAATTGAAGAAAAAAGATGTAATTAAAGTCTACTCAACAAGCGGGAAATTACTAGCTGCATCAAAACCAGCTACCAGCTCGTCCATCAAATTGTACGTTAAACAAGTTGGGACTAAGAGCGGTAAAGTGTATATCACGCGTAGCAGCGATAAGATGCTGGAAAGCGGAAAGCAAACCATTTCTTTTAAAGGTGAGCCGTCTGCTTCGTTAAAAAGCAACCAAATCAACATTGTGAACAACAAAAAGAAAAAAGACGTGGTTACGGTCAGTAAACTCACCAATCAAGATGTTGTCAAAATCTATCATTCTTCGGGAAAGCTTATTGGGAAGTCAACAGCTACTAAAGGCAAAGTTGTAAAAGTCACTTTTAAACAACTAGGCGCTAAGGGAGGAAAACTCTACTTCACCGTCACTGGGAAAGGCATGTCGGAAAGTAGTAAAACGGTAAAGGCGTTTAAAGCTGAAAAGTAGAGTTTAATGATCATTTAAAAAAAATCGTCATTCATTTCTATGGTGACGATTTTATTTTTAAAAGCCAAACGATATAAATTCCAATGATAGGAGAGTGTTTATATTGAAAAAATTGCAGTATTTTATCCTAATGGCTGTCATCTTTTGCTGCAGTATGTGGTCCGTGACTGTTCAGGCACAATCCGGATATTTCAACACATATACAACGTATTCTGCAATGTCCGGTTCTGGGTTCTACACTTCTATGCAAGGGATGGCTGTAGATCGTAATAATAATATGATTTATGCTGCAAAAATAAATACGTCAAATCACTTGACGCAATTGTACGCTATTAAAATGAACAGCTCTTCAAGCAATAGAATTGTTAAGCTCCTTAAAAACTCTGACACCAACAGTACTAGTAATGACTTAGGACATGCTAATGACTTAGCTGTGAAAGCTCAAAAAGGTGATGAGCAAGTTAGCTTATATGTAGCGCCTATGGCCGATGGTGCAAAGTATGTAAAAAAGATAGTGAAGTTAAGTGTGAACACGAAGAAAAATACGTACAAAGTGGCTAAATCCTATGTCCTTCAGTACCAAGGGGCGAATTTATCAATTAGCGGCATCACATATTCTGTTGGAGCGGACAAGTTTATTGTCAGGTCTGGCAATCGCTTTTTTATTGGGAATTTTAATGACCAAAAAGGACAATTTGAATATGAGGCAACATTTACATTAAATTATACGAAAGCGATTGTAAATCAATCAGTGGTGGATGTTTCTAAGTACATTCTTCAAGGCATTTCTTTCTATCAAGGAACATTATATGTACCATTATCTAAGCCAGACTCCAATGGAGGGGCTTCTAATGTGAGTGTCATTCTCACATATCCATTAAATATCAATCAAATCCTGAAAGAGCAAAAGGAAACACCTGCAAAAGATTTTTCAAAAGAGTTGTTTACTAGAAAAGACCTTTCATTTCGAATTACGAGCAGTGCATTTACTCTTTTTGAAATAGAAGCTGTTGATTTTGATGACGGAACTTTATATTTTAATACAAATCGCGGGAAGAAAGGCACACAAGAAGATATGATCGCGACGTTCAATGATTATAACTATTACAAGTGATAGGTTATTTGCAAAAAGCCCCTCAGTTTATGAGGGGCTTTTTCCGTCCATCACCCATAATAATTATTGGCTTGAATAAAAAATTGGGATTGTGTGTAGTTATATGTGATTTTCGAAAAGTCGAAGGGCTGGCCGTTTGTGAGGTGAAAGACCGTCTCGACGCGGAGGGCGGGATCGTCTTGTTTGAGGCCGAGGTGCGTCGCTTCGGTTTCATTCAATTTGCCTACTTGTAAGTACATATCGGAGAAACCGACTTTGAGCCCCAAACCTTCACTGACGAATTTAAAAACAGAATCGGCGGCAATTTCTGTGTTGAGATAAGGAATAATCGTTTTTCGGTAATAGGATTCTTCTAAACATAAGGTTTGTCCGTTGATGTAACGAATGCGTTTAAGGTAAAAAACATCTTCATCTTGTTCAATGTTCAAATTAAGTGCAGCTTCTTCGGACGGTTTGATGGTGTCTAGCATTAAAACCTCTGATGTCAGTTGAAATTCCTCTAAGTCTTTTTTAAACCCTTGGTTGGATAAAAGGCTGATGTATCCCTTGCGCCGGTGTCTTCGAACAAAGATGCCGCTGCCCCTCACTTGATAGATAATTCCTTTTTTTTCGAGTAATTCTAACGATTTGATAATGGTACTTTTGCTCACAGCAAATTGACTCATGAGTGTTTCGAGTACAGGGAGCTTATCTCCTTGTTGCATCTCATGGGTGACAATATATTTTTCAATATCGCTCGCAATTTGTTGATACTTTAACATGGCTATTCCTCTTTGTTTTCACGATTTATTGTCTTTGTATTATAGCACATACCTAATTTCCTTTGATATGCTATCTAAAATTATATATGTATTGATAAATTGTACCGGTATAATTATAATGTACATATACTAGTAGTGATAAAGGGGGGTTTTATATGTCAAAAGTGAGGGACTATCAAAAGCTTGCAGAAGACATCTTAGAGGCAGTTGGCGGAGAAGAAAATGTGGTGAGTGCTGCAAGATGCGCCACGCGGCTGCGTTTGGTCTTAAAACGTTCGAATCCAAAGGCAAAGGAAGCAGTCAATGCGATGCCTGGCGTCATTACCGTGGTGGAAAATGGCGGTCAATTTCAGGTCGTTATCGGTCAGCATGTTGGTGAGGTATATGAGCATTTTTCAAGCCTTGTTCAGCTGCAGCCGTCTGATGATGATCAGCCAAATGAAAACAAGGGAACGGTGCTGAACCGTGTCATCGCGACCATGTCTGCTGTGTTTGCGCCATTTGTGTATATTTTGGCAGCAGCAGGTATTTTACAAGGTGCACTTATCCTCATTAATTTATTATTTCCAAGCTTCTCGAAAACGGGAACGTATGAAGTCTTTAGCTTTATTTCATGGGCGCCGTTTACGTTTTTGCCTATCTTTATCGCCATCACAGCAGCCAAGCATTTTAAAACGAATATGTATATCGCCGTAGCGTGTACAGCAGCGCTTGTCAGTCCAGCTTGGACGGAGATTGCTGGACGCGTGGCATCAGGGGAAGGCGTTACTTTTTTAGGCATAGCGTTATCTGAAACAGTTTATACGTCATCTGTTTTGCCGCCGCTATTCTTGGTATGGATTCTTTCATATGTAGAGAGATTTTTAAACAAACGCATTCACGAGGTGGTCAAACCGTTATTTGTCCCATTTATCTGCATGGTTGTCATGGTTCCGTTAACGATTCTATTAATTGGTCCTCTTTCGACAGCCGGTGCAAATGGGATTGCAAACGGATACAATGTCTTAGCGGAAAATGTCCCAGCTTTAGCAGGTGCCATTATCGGGGGATTCTGGCAAGTGCTTGTCATTTTCGGTGTTCACTGGGGCATCACACCAATGGTACTCGCCAACTTTGAACAATATGGACGTGACTCCTTCCAGGCATATCAAACCATCGCTGTTATCGCTCAGGTCGGCGCAGTGTTAGGGGTTATTTTAAAAGCAAGAAACCGCGAAACACGAAAAGTCGGGGTTTCAGCGGGAATCACGGGTCTCTTTGGAATTACTGAGCCTGCGATTTATGGGGTTACCCTGCGTTTCAAAAAACCATTTATTTTCGGATGTATATCTGGAGCGGTTGGTGCCATTGCTGCCAGCTTCTTTACGCCTTATTACTTTGCGTATGCAGGTTTGCCTGGTCCACTGACGATTGTAAACGGAATTAGTTCAGATTATCCAACATCAATTATCGGCATATTGATTGGTGTCGCAATTGCGCTGATCTTACCAGTTGTGCTTATTCAAATGTTTGGTTATGGGGAAGATACAGTGGAACAGACAGCCGGTGCAACGTCTGATAAAGAGCAAGTTGGAGAAAAAATGAATGCTTCGATGAATAATGAAGAAACCATTCCTGCACCGCTTGCAGGGAAAGTGATCCCGTTATCTGAAGTGCCAGATGCCGTATTTAGCTCGGGGGCGATGGGCAAAGGGTTTGCGATTGAACCGACAGACAACAAGCTGTATGCACCGTTTGACGGCAGTGTCGTCATGCTTGCGCCAACAAAGCATGCGATTGGACTGCGTTCAGAATTCGGGGTGGAGTTACTAGTTCATGTAGGAATTGATACGGTTTCCCTAGATGGCTCAGCATTTACTCTGCATATCAAAGAAGGCAGTAAGGTGAAGAAGGGTGACTTGTTGATGACATTTGATCAAGAAGCCATTGAAAGCAAAGGATTAAAAACAATCACACCAGTCATCATCACCAATACACAAGCGTACGAAGATGTGATTGTAGAGAAACGTGAGACATGTCAGCCAACAGACGTCATGATCACAATTGTGAAATAGGAGGAATGAATAATGACATTACCAAAAGATTTTCTATGGGGCGGAGCATTAGCTGCACATCAATTTGAAGGTGGATGGAATGAAGCAGGAAAAGGCCCAAGTGTTGTAGATGTGATGACAGCAGGTGCTCACGGAGTACCGAGACAAATAACTGAAACGATAGAAGAAGATAAATTTTATCCGAACCATGAAGCGATCGATTTCTACCATCGTTATAAGGAAGATATCGCAATGTTTGCCGAAATGGGTTTAAAATGTTTACGTACATCGATTGGCTGGAGCCGGATTTTCCCTAAGGGAGATGAAGCAGAACCGAATGAAGCAGGGTTACAATTCTATGATGATGTATTTGATGAACTGCTCAAGCATGGCATCGAGCCTGTGATTACGCTATCTCACTTTGAGATGCCGCTCCATTTAGCAAGAGAGTACGGCGGGTTCCGCAGCCGAAAAGTCGCTGAGTATTTCGCGAAATTCGCAGAAGTATGCTTCAATCGATACAAAGACAAGGTCACATACTGGATGACATTTAATGAAATCAATAACAAAATGGATGTCAACAACCCACTATTCCTTTGGACAAATTCAGGGGTGTCAGTCAAAGAAGGCGAAAATGCCAAAGAAGTCATGTATCAAGCAGGACATCATGAATTACTTGCAAGTGCATGGGCAGTAGCCAAAGGAAAAGAAATCAATCCTGCTTTCCAAATTGGAGCGATGGTGTCTCACGTGCCAATCTATCCATATTCCTCAAACCCTGAGGATGTCATGCTGGCAGAGGAATATATGAGACAGCGCTATTTCTTCCCAGATGTACAGGTGCGCGGCTACTATCCGAGCTATGCATTAAAAGAATTCGAACGCGAAGGCTATCACATTCCAATTGAAAAAGGCGATGAAGAAAGCTTAAGAAAAGGGAAAGTGGATTATCTAGGCTTTAGCTACTACATGTCGACAACGGTTAAAAGTGATACGGTGTCTGATCACAACGGAGACATTGTCAACGGAGCCCTGCCGCATGGTGTAGATAACCCTTATATCAAATCAAGTGACTGGGGCTGGTCGATTGACCCGACAGGCTTAAGATATACATTGAATCGTTTTTACGACCGCTATCAAATCCCGTTATTCATCGTAGAGAATGGATTTGGTGCAATAGATCAAGTGGAAGAAGACGGTTCTATTCACGATCCAGAAAGAATTCAATATCTCGCTTCTCATATCGAAGCACTGAAAAAAGCCATTGAATACGACGGTGTCGACCTTATTGGCTACACACCTTGGGGCATCATTGATATCGTGTCATTCACAACAGGCGAAATGAAAAAACGCTACGGCATGATCTACGTTGACCGCGACAACGAAGGAAACGGCTCAATGAAGCGCCTCAAAAAAGATTCGTTTACTTGGTATCAAAACGTCATCGCAACGAATGGTGAAGAAGTGTAATAAAGGAAAATAGAAGCCCGGACGAGCGTGGTATATGCTTGTTCGGGTTTTTCATTGTTTATGTTTTATTAATGCCTGAATACAAAGAAAAAAGAGAGTAATAGCGACAAAATAGTTCATTGGATTGTGAAAGATCTTAATGTTCAAGGAAATTTGAAGAAGAATCCAAAAGCCGAATATCACCATAACAGCAGGAATGATTTTTTTATACACAATGATTCTCCTTTCGAGAGTAGTTTGTTTTTCATTGGCATTGTCTCATATCAATGCAGAGATTGTAATGAGATAAAGATATTCATAGGTTCTATTATACAATTTGGTATAATTGATCTATAAAAGAGATAAATGGTAGATAAAGAATAGGAGTTGTTGAAATGAATCAAACTCTGCAAATGGGTGCCAATACCGTACTAAACTCTCCAAAGGGACAAGTATCCATCAGTTATGAAGTATCATCTGCAATTGATATTTCTTTAACAGCGTTTCTCTTAACAGATTCAGATCTAGTTCAAGGAGATAATGGCATTATTTTTTACAATCAGCCGGAGAGTGCCACGGGTGTCGCGACACTTTTACCAGCAGAGATATCAGGTCAGTTGAAAAGGCATCAATTGAATTTTGATATGAGCAAAGTGCCTGCTGGAATCACAAAGGTGGCGATTACACTAACAGAGGATCAAGGAATTGGTTTTTCTCAAGTGAAGAATCTGCAAGCAGAAATTCAAACAGGCGATGAGGTACTATACCTTACACCAGTAAGCTTTACAAATGAAAAGGGTATTGTCGTAGTAGAGCTATATATCAGAAATGGTGAAACGAAAGCACGATCCATCTGGCGTGGCTTCGATTCTGGATTAGAAGGGTTATGTAAGCTTTTTGGGGTAGAGGTTGAACCTGATGAACAGGATGTTTCTACACCTCCTCAAATGACTTCTGAAAAATTAATTGATGAGCCTGCTCCTCCAATGAAGACAGCTGCTAAAGAGAAAGTCGCTGCACCAATTAGCTTAGAGAAAGTTCAAGGTAAAATTAGTCTAGACAAAGGTCATAAACCGATCATCATTGAAAAAACGCCTGAGATTACAGCTACAGTATCCTGGGAGTCTGGAACTGATTATGATATTTATGCATTGGTCTATACGAAGTCAGGAAAACAAATAGATGTGGCCATGTTTGGCGCAAAAGGTGTTCCTGCTCTCAAAAGTTACGGTAACGGGGCTGTAGAGCATATGGGAGATGTCGGTAGAGACCGTGAATTGATGAAAACAGAAGTCATTAAATTACGGTTAAATGACGATATTCTTGCTATCGTTCCGGTTGTTTATTCTGCTCAATCAAACGGAACAGGTTCCTTTTATAGATATAGGGTATCTATGAGTATCGATAATCACCAAGGAACATCTGTGACAATTCATGCCAAACATGCGAATGATAATGATCGGATTTATTCTTGTGTGCCGGGTATGCTTCAAAATACAAAAGATGGTGTGATCATCCGTCCGCTAGAGCTTTACAGCAAACCAAATTCCGAGCGCAGACCTAAATTAAAAATGAAGTCTTCTAATGAAATTGATGTTTTAATGGATAAAGGACCAATCAATGATTATAAATAATACGAATGTATGGCTAGACAGAGCAAAGTGCATTGTCTAGCTTATTTTATTGATCTTTAAATTGAGAGACTAACCCATTTTTTGTGTCATTTAGCCTATTTTTCCGTTTTGAGGGGCACGGTAAAATAGACTTTATGATCAATAATGGAGGGAGTGACTTCTTCTGGGCAAGATACTTGATGCAAAAGCACTAACAAGTGCCATGGACACAAGAGCAAAACACTATCAGGAACTCCGTGAACAAATGGTAGATTTAAAAAAGGCATTACAAGGTGTTGCCAACCTCGGTGATGATTTTACTGGAAAAGGTGCCGATAACATTAAAAGCTTTTATAAAGAACTAGCGGGTAATGTTGATATGTTTATCAATTTCATTGATAAGCAAAAAGCCTTTCATGAAGGTGTTTCTGGGACACTTGATGATACGAGCTTTGGCGGCGATACCTTTGTAGAGGAACACTTTTTAGACAACGCAGTACATATGGGCATCAAGAATGCCAAAAGCATTGTAAAGGATCAAAAAAAGGCACTCAAAACGATTTTTCAAGACATTGATGATCTCATTTCTCTAGAGGTATTTGATAGTCAAACCTTTGATGAGAAAATAGAAGATGCGGAAGATGAACGAAAAAAGACGGTCAAAGATCTAAGAGAGCTTGATCAAAATTTAAAAGATGAATATGCTTTGTCAGAGACGGAGCAGCAAGCTACAATGGCATTGTACGCTGAAATGATGAATGCGACAAATGACGGAAAAGCGATTTCGCCTATGAATTTTGACAAGAAAGCGTATCAAAATAGTGAAATTTACAAGGCAAAAAGCGATATTGAAAAGCAAACTTCTGAATATCTGAAAATCAAAAAAGAACAAGAAGAAGCCCGCGAGATTGCAAAGGAACAAGAAGCCCTCGCCAACCGTCCTTGGTATGAAAAAGCGCTCGATTACGGTGGAAATATCGTCAATGAACTGACAGGTGTGAACGATGCAAAACGTGCCGCAACAGGCGTTGATCCAATCACGGGCGAGGAACTCACCGCTGGACAGCGTGTCGCGGCAGGTGGAATGGCAGCAGCCGGTTACATTCCAATCGTCGGCTGGGCAGGCCGCATTTTTAAAGGTGGAAAGGCGGTCTATAAAACGACTCAAGCCACATCAGCTGCAGTCAGAGCAGTCGACATCTACAAGACATCACAAAAATCCTTTGACGCCCTGAAAACATCTCAAAAAGGTTTATATGGCCTCACCGCCACCAACGGCTTCAGCGAAGCAATCACAGGCCGCGATATGTTTGGAAACAAGATCTCAAAAGAACAGCAGGAAGCCAGTATGAATGCGGCGCTTGGAATGCTTTTGCCGTTTGGGGCGAAAGGGTTTCATGGGAAGATGGGAATTAAAGGGGATAAAATTGAACATCCGGTATTAGATAATAAAAGAGTCGGAAGTGCGTTGAAAAAGCCGGATGGCCAACATGGTTTCAATGATATAATTGACAATTACACACCATTAGCTAAAGAGTTTGATTTGGTTGGTGGTGATAAAACAAAGGTTAAGCTATACCAAATAGAAGGTGGAATGAAATACTATAGTTACAAGGATGTTTATAATAAAGATTTGCGAATAATTGAAAGAGTGTTTTCAGTTAAAGATCAAAATGGTATTTTTGAGTGGATTGTCGATCCAAATAAGGGAGTTACTCATAGAAGATTTATTCCAGAAGGTGAAATTACAGGATTGCCCAATCAAAATCCTAAGAGATAGGAGTGAAGAAAAATGAAATTTTCTATAGAGGTTTTAAAAACATATAATATTCATTATGATTGGAAAACTATATATGTAGGAATTAGGCTAGATTTGATTTCATACAAAGAAATAAGCAAGTATGCTGTGGAATACTTATCTAATCATACTGAATGTGAAAATTCTTTAATCTTAGAATTAGCTTGGGGGGCTGGCGACCCAGATGAGGATTTTAGAAAACTTCAAATGATCTTGGTAGATTTATATAATGATTTGGTAGAAGAAGAATCCAGTCAATGGGACGTTGAAAAAAGGAAATGGAGATATGGTATAACGTCTCACTTAAAAGAAAAAAATAAGAATTCACCTGAAGAGTTGTTGGATGAGCTTTCTGAAGTATACGCAGATTTTGGCTATCCTGAGGACATGGAACCGTTTATTCATTATATGCCCTCTTCAGATGGTTATAATCCGTTACTGTATTCAAAAGAAGAGAATATAAATAGATTAGTATCTCTTTTTGAGGAGTTTTTACAAAAAGAAAAAGCGGTTGTTCAATTCGTTACTGATTAAAAGGTGCCTAATGAAAATAGAACTTGAATTCGAACAAGAAGTGACAAACTACTATAAGTGGTTAGATCAAAAAATAAATGAACTCAAACAGTTAAGTGTATATAGTATTAATGGATATTACTTTTTAGATGATGGTGGTATTAAGACTTTTCAAAGTTATTGTCAAAATGAACTAATCGAAATTTTTAGCGATCAATTGACTAATTACCATTTTTATATCTTTCTGAGTAAGAAAGTAAGTGATGTACATTCTCGAATAGAAAAATTCCGAAAAGTATGGAAATCTATTGATTCAGAAATAAATACTTCAGGTTTTGAAAAGGGGCCAGAATTACTTTTAGATGAACATGAAAATCATTTTTATGTCAGTATGGCCAAGGTTCCTCAACATGATTTAGATAAAGCATTGCGAATAATGGATCAGTATCAATCTAGTTTCATGATTGCCAGTAGAAGGGATTCTATGCTCTCAGAGGAATCTATAAAAGATTTATTTTACTCAGGATTGGATAAGAATAGTAATGAAGTAGATTATCAAGCGCTTTTTTTGAAGTATGGTCTGAATAGTGAAATTATCTTTAGATGGGGATCTGTTCTAAATGAGGCCGAATTGGCAATGATTTTAAATAAAGATCATACCCAGAAAATACGGGAGCGAATACAAAGCCATTCATAGTATCTTCAAAATGATCCGTAATATTTTAAACAATCTCCACATTCGGGACTGATCCCCCGTTTTTAAGAGACTGGGATCAAAACACCGTATGAAACAGCCAGTTGTCGAAACTCTTTCGATGACTGGTTGTTTAATTTCCATAGAATTCGAATATGGATTTTATAAAATCGCTGCGTAATGTTTGTCAGATGGTGGAGATGATAGAAACCTCCTAATTTTAACTTCTCATGTTATCTTGATATTCAGATATTTACCGTCTTCCAACTTGTTGATGAAAGCGATGATGTTCCCCATAATGGTACAATTTCACATGTGTTTTGCCAGAAGGTGTTTGCTTGCCTTCAATCAAGAGAACATATCGAGAGCATGAAATTGAAGCACTTGAAGTGAATTTGAATGAAGTCTTTATTCATTTAAATCGCTTTCTTGAGCAAACAAAATTTTTAAGTGGGTATTTTTTATTTTAGTGGCAGAGGGTTTCCGTTTTGGATTATGCATCGAGAGGACGGAATATTTTTATGAGTTCAGTACTTGTGGCTGTGAAGTTTAGAAGGGATATGTTGATAGGAACGGCTGGGTGTTATTCGAAGATATCATCACCTGACTGTTCTAGTTAAAACAATACCTCTCGCCTTCAATATGAATCCTAAAAAGGTACGATTAGATGATATAACAGTGCTCTTTGATCTATATTTAATCAATTTATTATTGTTTTTCGAGAAAAAACATTGCTTTTGTGAAGATAATTAATTACTATAAAGATATTAACATGTTAAAAGCGGTTTCATGAAACGATGAAAATTTAAAAATAGAATAATGCGTACATTCAATAAGGCGTGTTACTGTTCGGCAGGCAAGACCTAGATTGGATGGGATATCTGTATTTGTATATTCCCACCCAATCCAGGTCTTTTTTTGTTCCCTGAGCGCCTATAATCAAAAATGAAAGCGGTGACTTTAATGAATCATAAAGACTTAGCTCAAGACATTCTAAAACATATTGGCGGAAGCGAAAATGTTCAAAATGCCATCCACTGTATGACGAGATTAAGGCTGACTTTAAAAGATTCTTCACGCGCAAACTCTGAAGAAATTAGCCGTCTTGATGGCGTCATTCAAGTAGCAGATACAGCAGGTCAGTATCAAATTATTATTGGAAATGATGTGGGTTATGTTTATAAAGAGTTTGCAAAACTGATTGATCAAAATCCGGAAGCAAGCGGACAGATTGTACAGAATAAAGATCATAGCTTGAAAGGATATTTCAATCGTTTTGCCAATTTGATCACTGGCATTTTTGCACCGATCATCCCTGCGATCGCTGGTGCAGGAATGTTGAAGGCTCTATTAATTTTATTGCCGATGCTGAACTTGATGAAAGAAGACAGCCAAACCTATTTGGTATTGAAAATCATCTCAGATGCAGCGTTCTTCTTCTTACCTATTTTGTTAGCCTATACAAGCTCACAGAAATTTGGCACAAACCCTATGGTATCAATGGCTTTGGCTGGGGTTTTGTTACATCCGAACTTAACAGCCCTGTTTAGCAGTGGTGATCCAGTTGTCTTTGCAGGCATCCCACTAAAAGCTGTTTCTTATGGAGCATCGGTTATTCCGATCATACTCATTGTTTGGCTAATGTCTTATGTAGAAAAGCTGGCAGATAAATTATCACCGGGACCTGTCAAAATCTTTATGGTTCCTTTAATTACGATGATTATTGTCGCTCCGATTGGTTTACTGTTTTTAGGGCCGCTCGGTATGTATCTTGGTGCAGGCTTAGCCGCAGGGGTCTTATGGATCCAGCAAACTGCGGGATGGGCAGCTGTTGCGATTTTAGCCGTTTTCTTACCTTTTATCGTCATGTTTGGGATGCAGAAGGTGTTCTATCCAGTTGTTATCGCCTCTCTTGCTTCACCAGGATACGACGCTCTTATCGGAGTGGCTATGCTAGCAGCGAACTTTGCGCAAGGTGGAGGTGCTTTGGCTGTTTCATTTAAAACCAAAGATCCTAAGTTAAAACAAATTGCGATGTCCGGAGGAATTTCTGCTTTATTTGGTATAACAGAACCTGCATTATACGGCGTTCATTTAAAACTTAAGAAAACATTACTCGCATGTATGATTGGAGCAGGGGTTTCAGGTATTTTTGTTGGATTGATTAAGCTAAAGGCGTTTGTCATGGTTTCACCTGGTATCGCAACAATGCCGATTTTCATTGAAAAAGGGACTTCAAACTTTACGTTTGCCATTATCGGTGCAGTCGTTTCAGCGGTCGTTGCGTTTATTGCTGTTTACATCATCGGCTTTAAAGATGCAGAAACTGAAAACATCGAGAAGAAAAATGAGCCTGTTTCCACATCAGAAAGCACAAGAAATCGTGAAGTCATTTATGCACCAATTAAAGGAGACATCATTCCTTTAGCCAAAGTGAATGATAAAGTATTCTCTGAAGAAGTGATGGGGAAAGGGGCAGCGATTCAACCTAGTGAAGGGAAAGTATTTGCTCCTTTTGATGGACAAGTAGAAATGATTTTCCATACAAATCATGCCATTGGTTTAAAATCCAACCTAGGTGTGGAAGTTCTGATTCATATTGGTATTGATACTGTAAACTTAAATGGACAATATTTTACTTCACATGTTCAAAAAGGTGATACAGTGAAACTAGGTCAACTTCTGATTGAATTTGATCAACAGAATATACAAAAGGCTGGCTATGATACAACAACACCAGTCATTATTACAAATACAGCTGATTATTTAGAAATTTTACCCCAAGAGGGAAAAACGAATCCTGTTTCTGGTCATCAGCAGCCACTTTTAACAGTTTTATAAATCGATTTTGAATGTATCCAGGAAGGTGATATGGTATGGAAATTATAAAAGTGCTGAATACCAGTGTGGTTCTCGCTAAAAGAGATGACGGTAAGGAAATCATCGTAATGGGTAAGGCGATTGGATTTAAAAATAAGCCAGGCAGTCTTATTCAAGAGTCCGATATTCAAAAGATCTATGTGCTAGAAGATCAAAGTACGTCTAATGATTTAGCTGAGCTTATGAGGGAGACCCCAGAGGAATTTTTAATCATGACAGATGAGATTATATCCTATGCGAAGCGCCGTTTATCTACACACCTAAATGAGCATCTTTATATTTCTTTAACCGATCACCTTTTCATGGCTACGAAGCGCTTTAAGGAAAATTTAACGATACAAAATCGCCTGCTGTGGGAAGTGAAGAAATTTTATCCCGAGGAATTTAGCATTGGTCTGCATGCACTAGAGCTGATTGAAAAACAGTTAGGCATTCAGCTGCCTGAAGAAGAAGCGGCGAATATTGCATTTCATCTAGTAAATGCGCAGCAGACCAAAGATAATTTAAATCAAATCGTGATGATGACCAATATGGTCAAAGACATTTTAAATATTATCAAAATGCATTATAAGATCGACATTCCGACAGATACGATTAATTACTCGAGGTTTTTAACACATTTACAGTTCTTTGTTCAGCGTTTGCTGGAGAACAAAATGCTTGAAACAGATGATCACGATCTAATTGATCAAATCATGAGGAAGTATCCTGAAGAAGTAAAATGTGTGGAGAAAATCGAGAAATATATTAAAACAAGTGTGGATTACACGATTTCCAGTGACGAAAAAATGTATTTAATTATTCATGTCAATCGAGTGGTTCAAAGAAATAACGCATAGTCTTGAGGAGGAAGAAACATGTCTAATCAAATCAGGAAATTTCCAGAAGGATTTTTATGGGGAGGCGCCATCGCGGCAAACCAAGCAGAAGGCGCATGGAATGTAGACGGAAAAGGGCTATCGACTGCTGATGTGGCGATCTTTAAAAAAGGTCTCAGTAAGTCTGATTATAAAAAGCACAACAAAGTGGATGAAGAACAAATTCAGCAAGCGATGCGTGCAGATACCGCTGAAGGTTATCCGAAACGAAGAGGTGTAGACTTTTATCATCGTTATCCTGAAGATATGGCGCTGTTCAAAGAAATGGGATTGAAGACGTTACGTGTCTCGATTGCATGGACACGTATTTTTCCAAACGGTGATGAAGAAGAGCCAAATGAAGCGGGATTATTATTTTACGACCGCCTATTCGATGAGATGAAGAAACATGATATTGAACCACTCGTTACGTTATCTCATTATGAAATGCCGCTATACTTAGTGAATCAATATGGAGGATGGTCTCATCGCATTGTCGTTGATTTCTTTGTGAAATTTAGTCGAGTTGTATTTGATCGATATAAAGATAAAGTCAAGTATTGGCTGACTTTCAATGAAATTGATAGTATTGTCCGACATCCATTTACAAGTGGTGGAATCGTTTCAGAGCGCTTTGACAATGTAGAACAGGCAGTTTATCAAGCATTGCATCATCAATTTGTTGCAAGTGCTTTGGCCGTTAAATATTGTCATGAAATGATCCCAGGGGCAAAAATAGGGTGTATGCTGACGAAATTAACAACGTATCCGTATTCTTGTAATCCAAAGGATGTTCTGAAGGCATCAAAGAACAATCAGTTCAATATGTTTTTCACAGATGTACAGGTGCGTGGTGAGTATCCGGGTTTTATCAATCGACTGTTTAAAGAAAAAAATATTCACATTGAGAAACAGCTGGGAGATGACGAATTATTAAAGGTGCATACGGTTGATTTTATTTCATTCAGTTACTACAATTCCTTGGTTGCTACTGAAAATAGTGAAGGCATGGAAACTGTCAGCGGCAATACAATAGGTGGAGTGAAAAACCCATATTTAGAAGTGAGTGAATGGGGCTGGCAGATCGACCCGATTGGAATTCGTATCTCTTTAAATGACTTATACGATCGCTATCAATTACCACTATTTATAGTTGAGAATGGATTAGGTGCATACGACAAGGTGGAAGATGGAAAGATAAATGATGATTATCGGATTAGCTATCATGAGCAGCATTTCCAGCAGATGCTGGAAGCCATTGAGGATGGAGTCGAATTAATAGGTTACACCAGCTGGGGAATTCTTGATTTAATTAGTTACTCGTCATCTGAAATGGAAAAGCGATATGGGTTTATCCATGTTGATCAAGATAACGATGGAAACGGAACGTTAAATCGAACACCTAAAAAAAGCTTTTACTGGTATCAAGAAGTCATTCGTCAAAATGGGTTGAAAATGAACGATGAACAGAAATGAGACATCAGTTAAGGAGTGGCAGCTAACCACTCCTTTTTTTCTATCGATGGTGTCATACGCTTGATCGATGAATTCCCCTCAAATTTAAGCAATTCACTATCTTTACCTTTCTCATTCGTATAAAATAAGAGCAGTGAAAAATTGAAGAAATGCTTGATACATGAAGGGCGTGTAAGCTGTGAGCTGCATGACATGATGAGATGTATGAACGTGAAGGCTGCAAAGCTGTTCTTCCTCACATATGAGATCTTGTAAGCGTAACCATTATTTGTCACTTCATTGCGATGGTGTTGAGGGGTGTGTCAGGATGAGGAATCCGTATGTGAGAACGGCTTCTAGTCTGTATATTAATTACTTTTTATTAGGTATGGTCAATATTATTTTGGCTTCAAATATGCCATTTTTAATCAAACAATTAGATACCAATAGTGCGGGAATTAGTTATATGATTTCGGCGCTTGGCATTGGCAGGGTGCTCACGTATGGTTTATCAGGCGTACTGTCAGATCGTTTTGGGCGAAAGCCGGTCATTTTGGTTTCTGGTGTGCTGATGGCGGTGTTCCTCATCGGAATCCCAATGTCTCCGAATTATCAAATCGCGTTTGCGTTTGCGATTTTGGCAGGGGTCGCGAATTCGGCAATGGATGCAGGAACGTATCCTGCGTTAATGGAGGCTTTTCCGCAAAACTCGGGATCTGTGAATGTGATGGTGAAGGCCTTTATCTCCATTGGGGCAACCATTTTGCCACTGGCGATTTACTTTTTAGCAGAGCATGATTTGTTTTATGGAATTTCATTTTTTGTTCCTGCTCTGATCTATCTTGTGAATGTCTTGATGCTGTGGACCTTGCCATTTCCGAATCATCGCAAGGTGGAGCAAGTCCAGGTAACGGAGCATGACGGACTTCCGCGCTTCTCGACAGAGCCTACATTTTGGAGGGAAGGGATCGCACTCATTTTGATCAGCTTTACGTCAAATGGGCTGTATGCGCTGCCGCAAATTTGGCTTCCTACGTACGGTGAGGCTATCTTGGGGATGGCATCGGGCAGTGCTGTGAAACTGCTCAGCTACTATAGCATGGGCGGGCTGCTGTCTGTTGTGATGCTCGCGTTTCTTTTGCGCCGTTTTGTCCGTCCGGTCACTGTGCTGTTGATCTATCCAATCATTACACTTGTTTCTATTTGTGTGCTCTTGGTCGTGAAATCGCCAGTCATAGGAACCGTCAATGCTTTTGTATTAGGATTTTCAACAGCAGGAGTTTTTCAGCTGACGTTAACTGTGATGGCTGAATTCTTCTGGAAAAACAAAGGGACGATGACGGGGATTATCTCCACAGCAGGCGGCGTGTCGGCTATCGTCATCCCGGTCGTAACAGGTTTAATTCAGAGTCACGCGTCCATTTTACAAATCTTTATGTTCGATGCAGTGGTGGCTGTTGCGGCCATTATCGGCGCACTGTATATCCTGTATCGCTACCGTCAAGTTATGGTACATGATTAAAAAAAAGACGACCTCCGCTTAGGAAGTCGTCTTTCTTTTGTATTAGAAACGGTCATTTTCAAAAAGAATTTGTTTTACTTGATCAACTGGCATATCTTCGCCAGTAAAGAGTTTGTAAGCAAGTGCTCCCTGCCATAGCATCATTCCAAGACCGTTAATCGTTTTGGCGCCAGCTTCCTGTGCTTGTGCAAGAAGCTTTGTTTTTTGCGGATTGTATACGACGTCTGTCACGATCAAATCTTCACGAAGTACATCAAGTGTATCATCGATAATGCTGAGTTGATCTAGTGGTTTCATGCCAAGGCTTGTCCCGTTTGCCAGGATCGCACTTTCTGCTACTTCACGGCGGAACGCGTCTTTGTCTTCAAGTGGGAAAATGTTTGCTTTGACACCGAAAGATTTCATTTCGTTGTTGATGTAATTTACATTTTCTTCTGCTTGAACGAAGTATTGGTCATTACGAGCAAAAATACTAATTTCACGAATGCCGGACTGTGCAAGCTGAATCGCAATCGGAGTTGCCGCGCCGCCAGAGCCAACAAGTGTGACTTTTTTGCCGGCTAATTCAACGCCATGCTCAATCAAGTTTCTCACATATCCAAGACCATCTGTGTTGTAGCCGATGAGCTTACCATCTTTGTTTACTACAGTGTTACTTGCACGTGTATATCTTGCAGAATCATCTAGTTCGTCTAAGTAATCTAGTACTTTCATTTTGTTCGGCATAGAGACGTTAAATCCAGCTGCACCCATTGCTTTCATACCGTTCACGGCTGCTTCTAGTTCATCATTCCCTACTTCAAATGCGAGGTAAGCATAGTTGATACCTGTTAGTGTATAGCCAAGGTTATGCATACGTGGTGAAAGGCTGTGTCCGATTGGTGTAGCAAGAAGACCGACTAATTTTGTTTTTCCATCAATATTTCGTTCATGTATGTTTGTCATGATTGACATCTCCTTTAGTTATCTAAATAATTTTTTCATGCGTCCAAGAACAAAGACCGCTAGTAATACGCTAATAACCGCAATGATCATATCGAAGAATAACGTCATTTTAATATCGTACGTGCTGACCAGCCCACTTGTAATGAGCGGCACGAGAATAAACGCTGAGCTTGCCGCAATGTTGACATAGGATGAAGCCGTTGCTTTGTTTGTCGGGAACAATTTCATCATGATACTCATCGCAAGCTGGAAGATCCCTGCTGTAAATAGACCTAAGAAGAAGGTGCTGACAATGACAATGCTGTACGTTTCGATTTGGAAAAGTGAAAGCATTGCAAGGAACGCCCCAATTGGATAAATGATTGCCACCATAATTGGTGAAATGAATTTATCTAAGACGATCGAAAGCAAGAGAACAGATACGAGTGCACCAATACTAAAATAAGATAGAAGCTGTGTGGCTTGTCCTGTGCCAAGTCCGATTAATTTTAACCCGAGCTGCGGAAGCCATGTCTGCCATACGACAAACAATGCAGTCGACGTGAATCCCATAAGAACAACGGCTAAGCCTTCGCCAAGCATTTTTGGTTCTTCCTTCAGCTGGTCCTGTACTGGAAGAGCATCTTGTGAAGAAACTTGCTTATGGTTCGGGAATGGCATAAAGAGTAAGTAAATTCCTACAAGTAAATAAAGAAGCCCTAGTCCAAAGAACGCCCAGCCCCAGAAGATGTCATGTGCCACTAGGTACGCCAAGATAAATGGAAGAACAGTCGCCCCAATGGATACAGACGCTTTTACTAAAACAGAAGCCGAACTTGCTTTTTTCGGAAATGACTCTGTCAAAGCAGGGTAGGTTCCTGAATCAAGCAGTGAGTTGGCAATACCTGCTGAAATCGCAAAGACAAATGCCAGTGTATAACTCGTTGTCGTTGGAATACCGATTAAGAATAATAAGTAAAGAAAATTTCCTGTAATAATGACAGGCTTACGTCCCCAGCTATCGGCTAACCGACCTGAGAAAAAGAGAGCAATGAGTTTACCAATTCCGATCGCCGATACAAGCAAGCTGATTTTCGGAATATCTACATGGTAGCGTTCAGATAAGCTGTCCATGTTGGAAGCTACAATAATATTGATCATGCCAAGCATGAAGTAGTTTAAATACATGCCAAGTGACGATTTAATATAAGGATTTTTCATGTTCCCACTCCTATATTTGAAACCCCTTTAAGGTCAAATTCTTTGTATACCCTTTGTTATTGTTTCCTTCAAAATGAATAATATGAAGCCCATCACAACACCCCTTATTGATGAAAAAATAATGAATATTCATCTGTTCTTCAATCAAGTACATCGTTCTACTAAAATGTAAAAAATAATAACAGCCTTGATTAGGAAGTGAAACTTCATGATTTGATCAGAATCATAAAAAATCACTTTTAACTGTTTTTTGATAGAAATAACGATATGACGAAATAGGTATAACAATATACTAAAAGAAGCAACGAGATAAATATACTCCTGCTTTATAAATGTGTCAAGTTTATGACTTTGTGATTTAAAAAAAGAAAAATGAAACAAAGAAATAGTTGACTTGTTCAATAAAAAAAGAGAATTGCTGCACACAATTCTCTTTTCATCATGATGGAGAGGTTTCTCTAATATGAAGTTGAGGCTTTAAAATCAATCGCTGCAGCTCTTCATCCTGCTCGTTCATTTTATGATATAAAAGGTTCGCTGCTTTTGCCCCGATGGATCGGGGGAATGAAGAAACAGTGGTGAGCGGCGGATGGTACATCTCCGCTTCAGGAACATTATCGAATCCAACCACATCAATATCTTCACCTGGCTGGATGCCCCGTGCTGACAGTGCTTGCATGACTCCAAATGCAACTAAGTCACTAAAACAAAAAATAGCGGTAGGAGGCTCGGGTTGATCCATCACTTGAGCGAGTGCTTCTTTCCCGCCTTCACGAGTAGGTACGATATCAAGAATAAGGGAATCATCAATCGTCAGGTTTTCATCGTCATGAGCTCTTTTGAAACCTTTCATCCGCTCAATCCAAGTCGATGAGGTCTTGATGCCGCCTAAGAAGGCGATACGTCGATGCCCCTTCTGAAGAAGATGATGAATGGCCATCCAAGTGCCTTGTTCATAATCAACACCGACATAATCACATTGCACATCTGATAACTCACGATTTGCAAGTACTTTTGGGGTGCGAATTTGATTTAATTGTTTGACGGTTCGAGCAGAGCTTTTCGAAGCTGGGTTTAAAATAATTCCGCCCACTCGGTGCTCTACCATGGTGGAAATGAGCCGCTCCTGTTTGTCGACACTGTCAAAGGTTGTACCAAGTAAAACGGTATAGCCTAGTGATTCAAGCGTGGTTTGCACGCCGATTAAAAATTCCGAAATAAAGGTGTTAGAAATATCTGTGACAATCACACCAACGATATTTGAGCTTTTTGACCGCATGTTGGCAGCAACGCGGTCATATACGTATCCTAAGTCTTCCATGGATTGCAGTACTTTGTTTCGAGTGGCTTCAGAGATTCTAGGATTGTTTCGAACAACGAGTGATGCCGTTGAAGTCGAGACACCGGCATGCTTGGCGACTTCCTGTAATGTGACACGCTGTTTGTTCATTTTTTTCATTTATCTTCACCAACTTCAATGGATTGCCTAACTTTGTTCATGATCAAGAGGGATTTCTCCATCAGACGAGCCGAACATCTTTTGGTTTATTATACATGAATTAGGGGGGATTGATGAAGTGAAGACATATGGGTATCACCGTAAATCATAAAAAATTACCATTGACAGCATTCTGATTGAGGCGTAAAATATAAAATTATTCAGAAATAGCAACATTTTAATTAAATAACGAAGGCTATGATTGCTGTGGGTCACACTATAGCAGGAGCAGCTTCTGGAGAGACCGCATGTGTGTGCGGCGCCGAAGGGTTCACAATCTCAGGCAAAAGGACAGAAGAGTACGAAATATTGTATTTGTGATGCATGGATGATGCCGTGTATTACTTTTCTCTATTTTGCTATTCTTTTATGACCGTGAGATTGGAGCGCATCCAATCTCTTTTTTTATGGACTTTTTAAAGAGTTCATTATTTCAGTATAAGATCGTGTCGTAGGAGGGTGTTAGCATTGGCACAACAAGAATTAAAACGAGATTTATCAAACCGTCATGTACAATTGATTGCTATTGGCGGAACCATTGGAACAGGGCTGTTTTTAGGCTCTGGAAAAGCCATTCAATTGGCAGGTCCATCAATCATTTTTGCTTATTTAATTGTCGGAATGGCCATCTTTTTTGTCATGAGGGCACTTGGAGAATTGCTTTTATCGAAGGCGGGCTATCAGTCATTAACCGATATTGCAGAGGACTATCTCGGCCCGTGGGCATCTTTTGTGACAGGGTGGACCTATTGGTTTTGCTGGATTATGACAGCGATGGCGGATGTCATTGCGGTCGGAGTGTATGTGCAGTATTGGTTTGATATCCCGCAATGGATTCCTGCTATCATTTGTTTGTTGATTTTACTAGGATTGAATCTATTAACGGTGAAGCTTTTCGGAGAAATGGAATTTTGGTTTGCACTCATTAAAGTGATTACGATTCTATTACTGATCGGTGTTGGAATTATTCTTTTAATCATTGGTTTTCAAACCGATGCCGGACCGGTGACAGTAACGAATTTATGGTCTCATGGCGGGTTATTCCCGAATGGTGTCACAGGCTTCTTGCTGTCATTCCAGATGGTGATTTTTGCGTATGTGGGAGTTGAACTGGTTGGCGTATCCGCAGCAGAAACTGCCAATCCGCAAAAAAACATCCCCTCTGCGATTAATAAGATTCCATTAAGAATTCTATTTTTCTATGTGGGTGCGATCTTTGTTTTACTATGTATCAACCCATGGACTGAGCTCAGTGCATCAGAAAGTCCTTTTGTGAAAACCTTTGGGCTCATTGGAATACCAGTAGCAGCGGGCCTTATCAACTTTGTTGTGTTGACGTCTGCGGCATCAGCTTGTAATAGCGGCATGTTCTCGACAAGCCGTATTCTGTATAATCTCAGTCATCAAAAGCAAGGGCCAGCTTCCTTTGGGCGTTTGAACAAGCACGCTGTCCCGAGTAATGCGCTATTCGTGTCAACGATTGTAGTATCGGTCGGTGCACTTTTAAGCAAGCTGATTCCCGAACAAGCCTTTGGGATTGTTACCACGATCAGTGCCATTTGTTTCATTTGGGTATGGAGTATTATTTTAATTTGTCATTTGAAATATAAAAAAACACGGCCTGAACTGCATGCAGCATCTACCTTTAAAGCACCGTTCACACCTTTTGTGAATATTTGCGTTCTTGCGCTCTTTGCTGCCATTCTCGTAATCATGCTCTTCGCAGATGCAACACGTCCTGCGCTGCTATTGACACCGGTATGGTTTGGTTTCTTATTTTTGATTTATGCACGAAAGAAACGCCGTGCATCGTAACGGACGGAAAAAGCACAGCCTTTTGACAGAGCTGTGCTTTTTATCATTTAACGATTTCTAATCCTCAACACATAATTTGCATTCAAAATGATCAAAACAATTCCAATCACCATGATCGAGAACAGTTGAGAGTGATTGGCTCCAAGGGAATACACAATCAAAATAAACATGGCACTAGTCAATAGAATATTCATCATTTGATACGTGTGAAACAGTCCGCCAAGCATGACATGCTTTTCCCCTTCGTCTGAAATGGCGAGCAGCTTTTTACTATAATCTTTGTCGGACGGACTTGGCAGATTGCGATTAGGATAGACAAGTGTAAGAACGGATATCGCTGCATAAGAACTGAAAATGGTGACGATAAATAAAGCAGCATTGACCAGAATCAACCAGAGGGGCTGCTCGGTGACGATGGTTATACCGATGGCAATAATGGACAAAATCGTACTCACCGTATTGGCTAATGTCGAATCAGTAAAGGTCCGATATTGCTTAGCCTCCAGTTCATCTTCCTCATCTCCAGAGACCGAAAGAGACACTCTTTTTTTCATACGTGAAATCCCTGAAAAACAATAAATAATCAATAAAATTGTCACTCCACTGATGACAAGAGTCGCTTCAAATGCAATATCAATAAGTGTCATCTCAAATTCGGCTGCCAGCAGACAGTAAGCACCGAGAAAGCCAAGGAGAGCACCTAAGAGCATTTTGTATACAGTTTTCATGATAGTTCATCCTCCTCGAATAGAAAAATACGTTCAATGGGTTCCTGAAAAATTCGTGAAAGCTTAACAGCGAGCAAGAGAGACGGCATTAATTCATCACGTTCCATTAAGCTGATGGTTTGACGAGAGACCTTTGCACGTTTCGCAAGCTCAGTTTGGTTTAAACCATCACGCGCACGAAGCTCTTTTAACCGATTTTTCATTCTGTCACCTCAAGTTTTAATTGAAATCTTTCCTTGATTGTAAAGCATTATATTCAATTTGACAAGTAAAGTTGTCAAATTGATAAAAATAATTGTCAGAAAGATCATCTTTATTGAAAAGGTGAACCATGATACGCTAAAGGAAAGAGAAACAGAAAACAGGTGATGGCCGTGTTCATTGATCAATTAAAAAATGACTTACATCAATCACAACCGTTGTTCATTGGAGAAGAGACAGCGTTCAAAGCAGCAGTCCTTATCCCTTTAGTACAAGTAAATGGAGAATGGCATATATTATTTGAGGTACGATCGCTCACCATGAGAAAACAGCCGGGGGATATTAGCTTTCCTGGGGGCAAGCTCGACGGCAGCGAAACAGCACAGGAAGCTGCACTGAGAGAAACACATGAAGAGCTGGGTATCCCGCCAGAATCGGTCGAAATCGTTGGGCAGCTCAGTCCTTATATCGCTTCTCCATCCTTTGTTGTATACCCATATGTCGGTATCATTGATGAGCAAAAAGTGAAACACTCCTATAATCAAGAAGAAGTAGAAGAGACCTTTACCGTGCCTCTATCATGGCTCAGCCAATATGAGCCGTACCTACATCATGTATCCGTTCAGCCAACACCAGGAGAGGACTTCCCTTATGAAAAAATCATGAATGGTGAAAAATACAGCTGGGGGAGCCGTTCAATCGAGGAATGGTTTTATGATTACGAAAACTACACCATATGGGGATTAACAGCCCGCATATTAAAGCATTTTGTGACCGTTGCAAAAAAAAATTCCTAGAGAATCGCTCTCTAGGAATTTGTTGTATTCAGCCGTTCCTTCGCTGTTTGTTTTCCTTTACCAATTGGAATTGGCGCTCTCGCTTGGCTCAGTCCGTAGGAAGGCATGTTCACGTAGACGGATTCATACGAGCCGGCTTGAATTTGGTATGTTTCATGATAAATGCCCACCGCATCATTATTTCGTGCCATTTGGTTAAATCTTTTCCAAGCAGCCAAATGCTTCTCCATCTTGGCATAGGCAAGGAGGTCATCTGTTGATTTCCAATATTGAATCATCGCTGTCGTGCGTAATCCAAAGTAATTTTCTGTCCCAAGAAACCCTAGCTCCTCTTGATGGGTATACAGCTCCTTGATCATGCCAGGCATCGCCATGAACACAGGCATCCATTGATGAATAGCCCAGCGTTTGTTGATCCTCATTCCGATGATGAACACAACAATAGAATCAGAATTGTCCGTTGTAAATCTGCCAGCACGTATGTCTTTTTTCATTCATTTACCCTTCCTTCTTCATCGAATGGAATGTCTCCACGCACCAATCAATTCCAGCTTGAGCCACTCTTTTCCCATAATCTAAAGTAAACAGCCAATACTTCGCATCCGCTTCATCTGGATAAAGCTCTTGAATGTTTTGTTCAATCGCAACATATGTCTCATAACGAATACGGAGCTGCCTCTCATAATCCTGTAAAAGCGCTAGTTTTTTCTCAAACGAAAGATATTGACCGAAGAATAATTTTAATAACACCTCATTCCGCTCTGTTGGTAACTGATCGAGCGGCTGCGCCAGCCATTCTCTTAACGTGTCCAGTCCTTTTTCAGTCAAATGATATTCCCGCTTGTCTGAGCGGCTAGAGCTAGCAGCAGGTGAAACCTCCGCAAGGCCTTCCTCGACTATTAGCTTTAAAGCTGGATAAATTTGTCCATAACTGATTTTCCAAAAATGATGCAAGCTCCTATCAATTAATTGCTTCACTTCGTACCCTGACTTACAATCTGTCGTTAAAATACCTAAAATCGCATACGTCGTATCATTGTATTTTTTCATATCAGCACACCTATCTAAAAGATATATCATTTAGATATATAATATATGATGGGGAGTGGCAGATACAAGGGGTTGTTGAAAAATAAATTCGATAAAGGAGGTGACTCACTCATATATTGATAGAAAAAATGAAATTCTGTCGGTGGAGGTATGTATGAATAGATCGAAAATCTGGATCGTGGCAATTCTAGCGGTACTAATCATGGGTGCTGTCAGCTGGATAGCATATCAAGCAAATGCAAAAAAGAGTGTATTGAATCAATCTTACGCCTTTGCATATAAGACCAAGAATCATGTGAACTGGTTCAAAGTAACGGAGAAAAAAGGGAAAGTAACAGGTCATCTGAATGAAACCATTTTGGAGGAAAACCCAAAAAGGCATTTTGATCCTAATCTATTTATCAACAAATATAAATTAACCGGCAAAACGATTGAAAACGGTTACGAATTTCAAGTGAAGCAAGGGAAAAAGACGGTCACATATGAAGTTCACCTTGCTGAAAAAGATCTTTCTGTGAGAAAACAAGGTGAAAAACAAAGCATCACATACAAAGCAGTTGATCAAACAAAACTACGTGCTGTTCAAAAGGACATTCATGACCTATATGAAGAACTGATGGAGGACACTGAAAATAGATTTCATGATTATGTAAGAAACTTCATTAAGAAAGTAACAGGCGCTTATGGTTATCTGTATACGGCGGAGGATGGTTCATACCAGCTATTTCTAAAAGTAAAACGAATGTATATGCAGTCTGAATGGGCAGGTTCTTTTCTGATGAGAACGGTCCCAGGAGATGGTGGAGCACCTTATAAAGAAACGAAACATACAGCCGGGGGTGTTTCAGATGGGATAATGTTTGATTTGAGTACTTATCCTGCAATTGAAAAGGGTTTTATTTTAGGGGAAACTGACCGAGACGCAACATCAATTAGATTTCCCTTTAAAATGGCAGGCGGTACAATAGAATTTAAAGCTGTCACGAAAGAGGAATATCAAGAGCAAACGGAAGCATTTAAAAAGCAGGCTGAAGAAAAGAAAAAATAGATCGTATTGGACCAGGTGAATAAGGGTTAATAACATATCTGAATTCTCCATGAAAAAAAGGATATTATTTGCATAGATGTAAGATATAATTACTAAAATACTTATCTAAATTTTCTAGTATCTATTTTTAAGTGAATAAGAATTTAGTTGAATATATGGTAAAATATTGTTGATGTTGATTTCTCAAATTAAATATTAGAGGAGGTACGTATGAGCAAATTGAAAATCTGGGTCGTGTCTATCCTAGCCGTACTCATCTTGGGTGGAGGCGGCTGGACAGCATATCAAGCAATCGCACAAAAAAATTCATTGAATCATTCCTATGCATTTGCGTATAAAACTAAGGATAGACTGAACTGGTTCGAGATATCTGAGAATAAAGGCAAAGTAACAGGTCATTTGAATGAAAGCTATATAGAAGAAATTTGGTGGGACCCTCAATTATATAAAAAACAATATGTCATAACCGGCCATTCAAAAGAAAATGGGTATGAATTTCAAATGAAAAAAGGAAAAGAAACGATCATATACGAAGTTCATTTTTCGGGGAAAAACCTTTCTGTGAAAAAACAAGGCGAGAAGCAAAGCACGATTTATAAAGCAATCAATCAAAAAAAGCTAGGAACGTATCAAAAAAAGATTCAAAATCGACATCAAAATCTAGTTGATTCATCAGAAACTAGATATTATGAAAATATGAGACACTTCAGGGATAAAGTGGCGAAAGTATATGGTTTTCTATATACGGCAGAGGATAAACAACTATTTTTACAAGTGGAAAGCATGCATGTTGAGAATGGATGGGACGGCTCCTTTTTAATAACAACTGTTACTGAAGAAGGTTGTAAGCCCTATAAAGAAATGAAAATAGAGGTCGGGGGCTTTACTGATGGGGCAGGATTTTTCGAAATGAGCTATGATCCTATAATTGAAGATGGTGTCATTATAGGTTCGACTGATCGAGATGCAAAATCAGTAAAGCTGCCAATTAAAAAGACAGACGGTACAGTAGAGTTAAAAGCTTTCACGAGGAAGGAATATAAAAAACTCCCTAAACCATATATCATGACAGGCGATTCAATAGAGTTAAAAGCTGTCACGAAAAAGGAGTATGAAAAACAAGCGAAAGCATTTAAAAAGAGGGCAGAAGAAAAGAAAAAATAGATGAATTTAAACCAGATGAGTGAATCAACTTATCTGGTTTTTTGTGGAGAAAAATATTGTTGATTGATGATAGAAGGAACAAAAGAGTAGAAGGTTTCCTATAAGTGAATAGAGAAAAGTATTTTAGGTATATAGACCCTAATAATTTTTAGAAAAATAAATGTTGACGCTTTCATATAATGCGTATATACTAAAAACAAATCCAATATGAATAAATTAGACATGTGACTGGTCATGCAGGCAGGATCTAAAAACGATGAATTTTTCTTTTATTTGTCGTTTTAGGTCCTTTTTTTGTTGCCAAAATATAGGTCTCGTGTATGAGAAAAGGGGGAGAAAAAATGAATTACACACAAGTTGCCAAAGACGTTTTACAGCATGTAGGTGGCAAAGAAAACATTGCGCACCTTGAGCATTGTTCAACAAGACTTCGCTTCACACTCATTGATCAGAAAAAAGCAGATGTACCAGCACTGGAAAAAACACCGGGTGTCATAGCTGTCAGAATGACAGGACAATGCCAAGTAGTCATTGGGAATGACGTCATTGAAGTGTATCAAAAGGTAACAAATTTAATAGGCAGCAGCTCATCAAGCCAAGACGTGCCATCCAATCAGCCAAAAGAAAAAAGAAAAGCAGGCACAGTTCTGTTAGATTTCATTGTCGGTGTCTTTCAGCCGCTTGTACCAGCTATCGCAGGCGGAGGAATTTTAAAATCATTTCTTCTCCTTTTCTCTTTATTAGGCTGGATGGATGCAAAGGGACAAACCTATCAAATACTGAACATGGTAGGTGACGCACCACTTTACTTTCTGCCTTTACTAGTTGCTGTAACGACGGCGAATAAACTAAAAGTAAACCCACTGGTCGCACTATCAGCAGTCGGTGCGCTTCTTCTGCCGAACATGACGGCGATGCTTACAGAAGGTGCACAATTACTGTCATTCGATGTGAAAAATATAGCTTATGCGTATCAAGTGTTTCCGGCAATCCTTTCTGTATTGCTTTACGCGCAAATGGAAAAATTCTTTACACGGTTTTCACCAAAACCAATTCGGATTTTCTTCGTTCCGATGATGTCATTGGTCATTACTGTACCAGTTACGCTACTTCTGTTAGGACCGATTGGTTTTACAGCGGGGCAAGGTTTTTCATCTATTATTCTTTCGATGTTTAATACGGTAGGCTGGGTAGCTGTCGCCATTTTAGCAGCGGTCCTCCCATTCATGGTGGCATCAGGCATGCATAAAGCAATGGTTCCTTATGCAGTCACAACGATGGGAACCCTTGGGAAAGAAGCACTTTATTTGCCGGCATCACTTGCGCATAATATTGCGGAAAGTGGAGCGTGTTTCGCTGTGGCACTTCGAACAAAAGACAAGGTACTTAGATCAACAGCCATTTCGGCAGGGATATCAGCCTTTTTTGGCATCACAGAGCCAGCGTTGTATGGTGTGACACTGCAAAATAAGCGAGTTCTAGGAAGTGTCATGATTGGTTCGTTTGTTGGCGGAATTTTCATTGGATTAGTTGGTATACAAGCCTTTGTGCTTGTTGGCCCTGGTTTAGCAAGCATGTCGATGTTTATATCAGATGAGCTACCGCGAAATCTGATGTTTGCTATCATTGGAGCGGTCATTTCGTTTATTGTCGCCTTTATCGCTGCTTTTGTATTAGGTAAAGATCGAACAGTAGAAGAAAAGACAAAGGACCAAGCTGGGTTTGCTGAAAAAATTGGAGCAGGCGAAACATTCAAGAGCCCTGTGATTGGCCAAATGATCTCTCTATCTGAAGTGAAAGATGATATTTTCTCTTCAAAGGTCATGGGAGAAGGAATTGCCATTGTACCTTCAAAAGGAGCACTTTATGCACCTGTAGATGGAGAGGTAACCTTGCTGTTCGAAACAAACCATGCACTTGGTATGAAAACGGACCATGGAGTTGAAGTATTATTCCACATCGGCATTGACACCGTTCAGTTGGAAGGGCAGTATTTCCATCCAAAAGTACAGGCTGGAGATCGTGTTCAAGCGGGTGATTTATTGATTGAATTTGATCTAGAAAAAATCATGGAAGCAGGATATGATCCAGTAACACTTGCTGTAGTCACAAATACAGATCAATATGATATTAAGGTACAGCCATTACAAGAGGTCAATCGTCAAGATACATTGATGGTTGTTACACAATTAGGAGGCTAATCATATGACAAAAATCAAAGGTTTTCCAAAAGGATTTTTATGGGGCGGCGCCATTGCTGCTAACCAGGCAGAAGGCGCCTGGAATATAGATGGAAAGGGGCCGTCTGTTGCAGATATTGCAATGTACCGTTCCAACTTGAGTGTAGAAGATTATGAAGGCCATCTTGCAGTTACCACTGAAAATATAGATCGTGCGATGAAAGATCCAGACGATAAAAAATACCCAAAACGCAGAGGTGTCGATTTCTATCATCACTATAAAGAGGATTTGGCTCTCTTTGCTGAAATGGGATTTCAAACACTTCGAATTTCTATTGCATGGAGTCGTATCTTCCCTACTGGAGAAGAAGCGGAACCGAATGAAAAAGGGCTGCAATTTTACGATCGTGTATTTGCAGAAATGAAAAAACACAACATAGAACCGATCGTGACTCTCTCTCATTATGAAATGCCTTTAGCCCTTAGTGTGAAATATAACGGCTGGGTTGAAAGAAAAGTAATTGACCTCTTTGTGAAATTCGCCAATGTTTGTTTCGAACGTTATAAAGATGATGTGAAATATTGGCTTACCTTTAATGAAATTGATAGTATTCACCGCCACTCTTTCATTACAGCGGGAATTATTCCTGATCGCTGCCCAGAAGGAAAAGTAGAAGAGACGGTGTACCAAGCACTTCATCATCAATTTGTCGCATCTGCTCTCGTAACAGCAGATTGCCATCGTATCATCCCAGGCAGTCAGGTAGGATGTATGCTGACAAAATTGACAACGTATCCGCATACGTGCCACCCGAATGATGTAGAACAAGCTTTGAAACAAAACTTAGAAAACTATTTCTATGCAGATGTTCAGGTGTTTGGCGAGTATCCGCCACTGATCAAGCGTATGCTTGAGAGAAAAGATATTCATATTCATATGGAAGCAGATGATCTTACCATTTTAAAAGAAAACACAGTAGATTTTATCTCATTTAGCTACTATATGTCTTTAACGGAATCAGCCCAAGAAGGATTAGAAGAGACAGAAGGGAATACCATTCGTGGAGTCAAAAACCCTTATCTTCCTTCAACTGATTGGGGCTGGCAAATTGATCCGGTTGGTCTGAAAATTTCTTTGATCGAATTGTATGATCGCTATCAAAAACCTCTTATCATTGTCGAGAACGGCATGGGTGCAAAGGATGTAGTTGAAAGTGATGGCTCAATCCATGACGACTATCGTATTAACTATTTCAAAGAGCATTTCCGTCAGATGAGAGAAGCTATTGAAGAAGGCGTCGATCTCTTTGGATATACGAGCTGGGGCTCGATTGATATTATTAGTGCAGGTACATCACAAATGTCAAAACGTTACGGCTTCATTCACGTAGATCAAGATGATGACGGGAACGGGACATTAAAACGATCTCGAAAAGACTCATTTTATTGGTACCAAAAAGTCATTGAGACAAATGGTGAATCGCTTGATTGAACACCACAATCATGAAAACAGGTGATGACGATGTTTAAAATCAAAAAAGTTTTAAACTCGAGCGTGGTCCTGGCTGAAGATCAGAACCAACAGGAGATGGTTTTGTTCGGCCGAGGAATTGGCTATGGCCAGAAACCAGGTCAAATGATAGAAGAGAAAAAAGCGGACCAAGTCTTTATGTCAGTCGATAACATGAGAGCAAAAGAATTTCTTCAATTGTTAGATTCAATGGCTCAGGAGTTTATCGATTTAACTCAGCAAATCGTCCAATATGCAGAAAAACGTTTAAACTCAACTTTAAATTCAGGTGTTTATTTTACCTTAATGGATCATTTGAATTTTGCAGTGGAACGTCATAAAAAGAATATTAATATTACGAATCGTGTGTATTGGGAAATCAAAAATTACTATACAGAAGAATTTGAAGTAGGGAACTACGCACTTGAGTTAGTCAATGACACATTGGGCATACAATTACCAAAAGAAGAAGCTGCCAATATCGCCTTTCACTTGATTAATGCATTAGGTGAAGAGTCCGAGTCCAAAGATGGTATGAAATACGCCAAGATGATCGGAAGTATTGTTAATCTTGTGCGCTATACGTTGAATATGAAAATGGATCAAGAGAATATTCATTACAGTCGGTTCATTACACATGTGAAATTCTTTGTAGAGAGATTTTATGCTGATAAATTATTATCAGATCAGGAAAATGAGTTATTTGAACAAATTGCACATTTATATCCTCAAGCGATGGATGTTGCTTTTAAGATCAAAGATTATATTAAACAGGTGCATAGTATCATCATTCCTAATGATGAGCTTACTTATCTTGCGGTACATATACACCGCCTTATTTCTTATCAGCAACTAAAATAAATGTGGAACCACTTGCCTTGATGAGGCGAGTGGTTCTTTATTTCAAATGTTTATATTAAGTTCCGATAGGTCGTTCTGTTGTACCATTTTCATCATTTAATGAATTGAAAGTCCCTGTTTGTCCTAAAACAACGATGGTCAAAGTGATAATCAATAAACTCATTTTTTTCATTAGAATTCCCCCAGTCAATGATAGGATGTTTCATGCGATCAGCTTCCTTTAAAAAGAGATAGGCTTGATGAATTGCTCCCAGCTCTTCAAAGTGTTTTGCTGCTAACGCACTTAATTCACAGACTCCTTCAGCATCTTTTAATTTTTTAAGAATGCTGATTTCATCGAAACAGGCTTGAGCTTTTTGAGCCATATCTTCAGTGAAATATAGATGGTAAAGCAAATTCATTTTTGCTGTATAGATGGGGCATTTCTCTGATTCATGTTTTTGGTTAACCAATTCGAAGTAATAGAGAGCTTGTGTCCTTTCATCGATAGAGAGTAGCTCCTTCATTAACATGTACATGGAGTGATGGAAGTAACACGATGAGAAATAGTCTTCGTCACTAAGAGCCTTTTCTAGGGCATCGATACATTTTTTTGATTCGCCAGCTTCGGCATACAAAATGCTGATATTATGATAAAGCTGTGATGTTAGAAAATGATCGTTTAGACTGTCTGCGATGTGTAATGCTTTTTTGTAGTAATTTTCTGCCCTTATAAAGTCGCCAATGTCCATATAATTAGCAGCGGCGATGACAAAGGCTGCAGCTAGTCTTCTTTCATATCCTTCATGGCTTTTGAAAATATCAATAGCATTCTGAATGTAGTGTAGAGAAATTAGGCTTTGACGAAGCAGCATATATAAGTTGGCAATTTTCGTATGGAATTCTGCTACTTCTATTTCATCAGGAATGTGTTGTAGTTTTTTCTCGGCAATTTTAAACAGTCCAATGGCTGATGCATAGTCTCTTTTATATGACGCGTAAAGGGCTTTGTATAGGTAAAAATAGTATTCAATTAAGTCGTTTGTTTTAGAGGGGCAATCTGGCTCTAGCTGTTCCTTCAGTTTCGTACCTCTTCGTTCATATAACATGAGCTTATACTTGCCTTCTAGCAATGAGTAATAGGTCAAGACCTCCTGATTCTCTTCCATTTTTTGAAGTAATTCCTTTACTTCTGTATACATTGCTTTTGCACTGTGTACATCATGCTTGCGAATTGCAATTCTCCAATCATTTAAACGATTCCCCACCTGTTCAGCAGAAATGATAGCCATGGAAATTTCACCTCTTTAAGATCCTTTCACCTGTTTCATAAAAAACGATATCACAATTTTTGGTAAAATATAATCGTTTCGGTGAGGCGATTGACAAGGGGTAATAAAAAGGACCTAAGGTCATGTGATGTACGATATTGTAAGGGAGAATGCTTGTTAACACAAATGAATAAAATCTCTTTTTAGAAATCTAAAAAAGGGTTATATACAACGGGTTTTAAGATAATGTACGAAAATACCGCTCATATATTTGATATAAAGAAATTTTAGCTATTTAAGAGGGGAAATGGAAGGTCGATCTAGGAAAGAAAATCAGGTATGATGTTGCTAGATCATGAGATAAGAAACTGATAGATGACGACAAAAGTAAGTATTAAACACAAACTCCGACCTTTAAGAAAGGATGTTGAAATGAAAAAAAGATTTCAAAGCTTAAACAGACAAATCACAGTCATTATCACGACTCTGTTACTTGTTTTAGTGACTCTATATATGTCAAAGAGATACTTTTATAGCAAAGAAATTGAGCTGTTGATAGAATCTTGTCAACAAGCTGGCGGCAAAATCATCTTAGAAACAAATAGTTTATCTATGGATTACTCGTTTGAGTGCCAGAAAAAGTAGAACAGGCAGTTTCTGCCTGTTTGTACTCAAATTAAAAACCTAAATCTTGCAGCCAATGATTTAATCTCATTTCTCGTTTCTCGACAGTTGAATGATCATATCTTCCTAATTGTAAACTGTCTGCCATTTCTCCGTCATTCATAAACATGATTCTTTCAGAACGAAGAGCCACCTTGGGGTCATGTGTAACAAGTAGCAGTGTTGCTCCTTCAGAGTGGATTCTTGAAAAAATATTCATTACTTCCTTTGTTGTACTGGAATTAAGAGCACCTGTAGGTTCATCAGCGAAAAGTATATCTGGTTCATTCATGAGCGCTCGGCAGATAGCGGCTCTTTGAAGCTGTCCTCCCGATACTTCTGTCAAATATCTATTTGCCAAATGATCAATTTCAAGTTTTTCCATTAAATATTGAGCTCGTTCATTCACTTTTTGTCTTGGCTTTTTCTTTGCTAAATAAGCTGCTGCAATGATGTTGTCAAATAGATTAAGTTTTTTTAATAAGTGGCTGTGCTGAAAGACAAATCCCATCTCAGTTAAGCGCAGAGCACTTAACTGTTTTTCTGTCATTTCTGATAGTGTTCGGCCTTTATATTTGATCTCTCCTGTTGAAGCTGTTTCTATGCCGCTAAGCTGATAAAGTAAGGATGTTTTTCCACATCCAGAAGGTCCCATAATGGTCACGAATTCCCCGCGCTTTATCGATAAATGAATATCCTTAAGAATCGTTTGTTTCTGTCCTTTTAATGAATTGATATGCAATGACAATCGCTTCGTTTCAATCAAGTGTTCCATGTGAAACAACTCCTTATTAAAGTGTATGCCTTGTCGTTTGGCTAGAAAAAAACGTCTTCAATAACCAGGCGATCAAAGCTAAATTGACAATAAATAGTATGAGTGGATACACAACCGACACCCATTGCGATGACAGCCACTGGAGGCTCGACGCCCCTAATGATGCTCCACCTATACTCATCAAAGCAGGACCAATTGTATTGACCGCGATTGTTCCAATAAAGGCGCCAAAAGAGAGAACAACAATAAAACTTGTTATATATTGTGCTGTTATATCTGTTATAGAAAACCCAATTGTTCTTAACATGTTGTTCCGGCTTGAATCTTTAGCTTTTAACATGTGCAAGAACATGAACAGCATTAAGCTGGCGGTCCCAAAAGCAGCTAATGTAGCAAAAAATGCAACGACTTTTACGATAGCTGCTGTGCTGCCGATCGTTTGATGAACGTATTCTTTCATATCTGTCACTTTTGCAGGAGATACCTTTTTTTCAAATATCGCCTTTTTCTCTGCAATATTTACTCCTGGTTTTAGTTGGATTTGAATGGTTTTCCAAAGAGCTGATTGAGGAAATGGCTGTGATATTGCTTTTGCTGTTTTGCCTCCATTGGTGACGTCCTGATAAATACCTGTCACCGTTCTTTGGGTTTCATGCCCGTTAGTTACGAGAGTGATTCTTTCTCCTATCTTTTTCTGAAGTGAATCTGCATTTAACACGGATAAGGCAATTTCATCATTCTTTAAAGGCTGCCGGCCTTGTAAATAGGTGAGGGGAAATGCTGAGAGCTCACCTGTTTCTAAATAGAGCGTTTCTAATGAATTCTCCTTTGATTTCGCCTGAAGAGAAGCAGTCTCATAGATGGCTGCTGTTTGAATGCTCCGATCTTCACGAATCATTGATTCTATTTCGTTTGTATTTTTCGTTAGTTGATTTCCTTGGCGTATATCAATTCGAAGGTCACTTTTACCCGAGCCAAGGTAGGTGATGAAATTCGGTGATTGTAAGGTATGCCATAGCTGAATAGGCATCAGCATTAAAAATGTACAAAGTGCAATAATACAAGTAATCGTTGTGTACAACTTCTTTCGTGATATCAGGTCTTTTAAACCAAGCCAAATATGGATTGGTAAGAACCTGCTTTTCTTGAGGTGCATAGGTATTTTTTTCTTATGATTCGATGAATGGATACCACCTTGAAGGGCTTGAGCAGCTGATATTTGACCAAACTTTCTTAGGACAGCATAGCTGCAAGAGATGACGATCATTGCTGTCACAATAGAAACAAAAAGCGGGATTAACAAATGATCAAAAGAAGGCTGATTCCCCATGTATTGCTGAATATTGGCCGTAAACATATCACCAAATATAAGTGTTAACACATAGCCTGCTATACATCCTGCACAAGCAAGCACGGCATACTTTCCAACGTATAATTGCTTAATTTTTGTTAAAGGAATCCCAAGTACCTTCAGTATGCCAATTTCACGTTCATCTTCTTCTATAGAAGCCGTCATAGCAAGATGGAGTGAGAGAAGGGCTATACTAATGAGCAGCAGGCAAACAAGCAAAAGAATGGCAATCACCATTCCATCTGTCAATGCGTTCAGCATGCGCAGCAAAGGCAGTGTGACAGCTGGGCCTTGTTGTGGCATCTGTGATGATTGATAGATTGCTTGAAAAGCATCTGTCTGCGCGGCATCATGCAGTAAAAATTCGATTAAGTACTCTTTTTGTTGAAACACTTGATTTATTGCGTCCCAATCCTCGTTATGAAGAAGAAATCTTTTTGAACTGACTAGACTGGGGTTCATTTGTGCATCTCGCAAGAACGCTTTAATGCGAAAGGTGAATTGATTAGCTCCTTTCTCAATCAGTAATGTTTCACCTATGTTGAGATGATACTTTTGTTGAAAATAAATTGGGACAGCCACTTCACCTTTATTGACAATGAGCTTCTCGTTTTGTTGATTTAAAAGAAAATCAAAATTGCGATTTTGCTTCACAAATAAATGATCCATCACACCTGCTTTGGCAGGCTCATGTCCGAACCTGATGTTTGCATGTTCAATTGGTATCATAGGGACGATTTGATGAGCTTTTACCATGGACTGCTTACTTGAAAATGCTTCAATGTCTTTTTCATTTAGGTCGCCGTCATGCATTTGGACAAAGTCTGGCGCTTTAGCAGAATGGAGCAGGCCAGAAATGGACCCATTCAGCTGTACTGTCATTTGAGCGGCACTTGCTGCGAGAAATGAAGTCATCATGATGCAAATAGTTAAACCAATTGAAATAAGACGGTGGCGGGTTAAGTCTTTCTTTATAAAGGCGAATCTCATGAGGCTGATTCCCCTTCATGTTGAAGCATATTTTTTGTTAGGTAGGCTAGGGCAAACATGAAAACACTGACGATTAACACAGTCACATACATGTTGGCTGAAAACGTATTAAACAAGAACCCATACATCATTTGACCAAGCGGAACTGCACATTGAGAAACCATTGTTAGATTGGCCATCACTTTTCCTAATTGCTGATTTGGAGTTTTCTTTTGAATATGTGATATCACAACGACCGAGATCATTGTAAGCAGCATAGCAATTGGAAGACATCCTGCTAAAAAGAGAAAATAAGCTGGATAAGTGCCAAATTGTAGAGCCATAGTCGATGTTGAGAACGCCACAGGCAGTAGGATGATGGCGATGACAAGCATCCAGCGATATAAAGTAGGAATGCGCCAATGCTTCGCTACGAGTCCAACTAGCAGAGCACCTGCGATGACAGCGAACTCAATCAAGCCCATTCCTACTCCATACATGATGTCACTGGTTTTCATTGTAACCCTTAAAATGATTGGGCCACCTACGATAAAAAATGGTGTAAGGATGAAATTTAACATTGCAGCAAGCAGCATGGTTCTTTTTAGAAACGGCTGGCTGCCGATATAAGAAAATCCTTGTTTCATATCTTTTATGAGCACTTTGCCCATAGAATCTGTCAGCGGACTAGAGGAGAAGGGTATTTTTAATCGTAAGAGCATGCACGCAGATAGGAAAAATACGATGGCACTGGCACCTATAATGAATTGACTTCCAATCATTCCGTATAGAACACCACCGATAACAGGTGCGAGAACACCTGAAAGTGCCTGAACGCCATTGACGATGCCGTTCGCTTGTTCTAATTGATCTTCTTTCACTAGCTGTGGAATGCTGGACATCACAGTAGGTGCATAGAACGTACTCATCACACCAAGAAGTATCATGACAGCTCCTATCATGTAGAGTGAATCATTTCCAGATAATAACCAGAAATAAAAAGCAAGAATCATGATGCCGGCGAGGACGTCAAATAAAATCATCAAGTTCCTTCTGTTAAACCGGTCAGCGATTGCACCAGCTAATGGGGAGAGAAGGAACGGGATATTGGATAAAGCGAAAAGTAAGGCAAATAAATCAACTCGTTGTGTCATATCCAGCACATGTAAAGATAGAACAAATCGAATGAGAGAAGATCCGAAAACGGAAATAATCTGTCCGAGAACGAGGTAGATAAAGTGAGATGAATCTCTTTTGAATAATCCATTCATAAATATCACTCTCCTTTTAGACCGACCGTCAGTCTATAATGTATGCAGGATTGGTATTGAAGTGACCAATCACTGATTATTTTCATCCTGCTCACCAGATAATCGCTTCAGCAAGAAGGAAAAGCTACCCTTTTCTGCATGCAATGAGGATTCAAGTATATCGATAAAAGCTAAAGCGCGTTGTATACTTTCTTCGGCTGTCCATTGAAACAGGCCATCATCAAATATGACCTGTGCAGAAGCAAGAAGGAATTCAACTGTCTCTTGCGGATACTTAGTTTTGAATGTCCCTTCCTCTACACCTTGCTGAATGACTTCTGCCAACACTGGTGATAGTTCTTTAATGGCTTTAATTAAGCTTTTTTGATGCATTTCTGCATTAGAAGGCTGATGGAACTGATCGATCATCCCCTGTTTATGGCTTCCTTGCTGAGGTGATTGCGCCATGATGATACGAAATAGTTTGTCAACGACTGGAAGGTCTGGATCAGCCGCAATACGCTTTGCCACGATGATATCTTCTTTGATGATCCTGTCAATAATGGCATCCATTACTTCTTCTTTGGATGCAAAGTAGTAATAAAAGGTGCCTTTTGCAATGCCAACGGATTTTAATATGTCAATAATCGTTGTTTTCTGATAGCCTTTGGTTGAAAAAAGCGCTTCTGCTGCGTTTAATATGTCATTTTTACGTTCCTCAGGATGTTTAACGGTTCTCATAAAGCCATCCTTTCTTTTAACTAGACTGTCGGTCGGTCTTTGATTTGATTAAACACTTTTTAGGGTGTCTTTGTCAATGGCTGGTTTTTAAACACTTTGCATTTATTGTTCAAAGACACTATGATACATTGAATGAAAACACCTTCAGGAGAGATGCCTCATGCAATTTTTAACCAGTGAATTGGCTCAAGAAATGGTTGAACGTACGATGCATATTTTACATAAAAACATCAATGTAATGAATGCAGATGGTGTCATTATTGGTTCTGGTGAACGAAACAGGATTGGCCAGAAACATGATGGTGCACGACTTGTTCTGACAAGCGGGAACAGTGTGGAAATTGACCATGAGACCTCCTTGCGCTTAGAAGGAGTGAGACCGGGGATCAACCTGCCTATTTGCTTTCATGAACAAGTAGTTGGTGTAATTGGGATTACTGGTGAGCCAGAGGACATTCGGCATCATGCCGAGCTGGTGAAGATGGCAGCTGAACTGGTGTTAGAGCAATCTTTTCTACTCGAACGGGTTCAATGGCGTCATCGAATAGAAAGTGAAATTGTCAATCAGTTGATTTCATATTCTGATGTTGGGGATCATCAGCTGAAAAATCGAGCTGCTTGGCTGGGAATGGATTTAGACAAGCGCCGAAGGGCTATTGTTTTTCAGCCAGTTCCATCCTCAGAGGATGCTGTTCATAAATTGATGCATGCGATTCAATATGATAAGAAGTCGGATGATTTACTTGGTATGACCTTTTGTCATGAATTGATTCTTTTAAGTCATTCAATACCTGAACATCAATTAAAGCAGATGGCAGGTCATCTGCAAAGAACAATGCAAAGAGCAATAGGAGGCCAAGTGCTAGTGGGGATAGGGACTGTCGCTGACGACATCAGCCAGCTGCCAATTTCTTTTCAGCATGCGAGAGAAGCCCTGAGATTAGGGAAAGCTCTTGATCCGGAAGAAAGTATGTATTTCTTTGAGTCTTATCAGCTGGAAAGCTTATTCATGATTGCGGGAATTGCTGAAAAGAAAAGTCGATGGACTGACTTTTACAAGCCGCTGACACAAGAAGCAGAGCTCGCCCATACATTAAGGGTTTACATTGAAGAGGGCGGTGATTTGCAGAGCATTGTTGATCGTTTATTTATTCATCGGAATACATTGCGTTATCGTTTAGACAAAATTCAAGAATTGACTGGAAAAGACCCTCGTCATGTAAAACAGTTAATCGAGCTTTATATGGCGCAGCTAATGAATCAATTATCTTGATTGTGCAAATGCACAATTGAGTAGAGTGATAGATGAAAAAAGTTCATCCAGATTCACAACACAATCCCTTTGGGTAAACGCTTACAATTGGAGAAAGATATTTTTAGGGGGATTGAGGATGAGTGGAGATGTAACGGTAAGTACTTTGGGAGCCCTGGCGGCGCTTGTGATCGCGATTGTTCTCATTCTAAAAAAAGTATCACCTGCTTATGGCATGCTGGCAGGTGCATTTATAGGCGGCTTGGTTGGCGGTGTAGATATTGTTCAGACCGTCAACGTCATGATGGAAGGTGCTAAGGACATGATTCCAGCTGTCCTTAGAATTATGGCGGCAGGTGTATTGGCTGGTGTTCTCATTGAGTCGGGTGCTGCGTTATCGATCGCTGAGGCCATTGTGAGAAGGCTTGGTGAGGCGAGGGCGCTATTAGCACTCGCACTTGCAACGATGATTTTAACAACAGTGGGCGTTTTTGTAGATGTTGCGGTTATTACGGTAGCGCCCATCGCACTTGCCATTGCCAAACGCGCAAAGCTCTCAAAAACGGGAATTCTTCTTGCTATGATTGGAGGCGGGAAGGCAGGAAATATCATGTCACCGAATCCGAATGCCATTGCCGCTTCAGATGCTTTTGGTGTACCTCTGACTTCAATGATGGCTGCGGGTGTCATTCCAGCTATGTTCGGGCTGGCGGTTACATATGTATTAGCTAAAAAGCTTGCAAACAAAGGGACACCCGTTCTTGAAGAGGAAACCGGGCAAAGTAAAGTTCAAATACCTGCTTTTTTTCAAGCACTGGCTGGTCCGCTCGTTACCATTTTATTGTTGGCTTTAAGGCCGCTTTTTCAAATCAATATAGATCCAATGATCGCCTTACCAATTGGAGGGATTGTAGGCGCTCTTTTCATGAAAAAAGGGAAATTTCTCAATGATTATGCGATGTCAGGGCTTCATAAAATGTCAGGTGTCGCGATTATGTTATTAGGGACAGGTACGTTAGCAGGAATCGTATCGAATTCTACCTTAAAAGATGTGTTTATTCAGGCACTTGATGCATCGGGTTTACCTCCATATTTACTTGCACCAACTTCAGGGATATTTATGTCAGCCGCTACTGCTTCGACAACAGCTGGCACGGCGGTAGCGAGTGGTGTGTTTAGCGGAACACTGATTGGGCTTGGTGTGTCTGCTCTTTCAGGGGCAGCCATGATTCATGCTGGCGCAACAGTACTTGACCATATGCCGCACGGGAGCTTTTTCCATGCAACAGCAGGAAGTGTTCAAATGGATATTAAAGAGCGTTTAAAGCTCATGCCTTTTGAATCGTTAATCGGTTTGACGTTAACCGTTGTATCGACCATTATTTTTGGCGTTTTCCAGCTGTTTGGCTAAAGGACATGATAAGAAATGAGGGGCTGATAGGATGAAAATTGTGATCGCACCAGATTCATTTAAAGAAAGTTTGTCTGCTTATGAGACAGCATGTGCCATTGAACGAGGATTTCGTTCTATTTTGCCACACGCAGAGTATATCAAACTGCCAATGGCAGATGGCGGAGAGGGAACTGTTCAATCGTTGGTTGATGCGACGGGCGGGCATATTGTTTATCAAGTGGTCACGGGCCCGCTTGGTGAGCCTGTGGATGCTTTTTTTGGCATGTTAGGGGACAGTCAGACTGCTGTCATAGAGATGGCTGCAGCCTCTGGATTACACCTTGTTCCGCGAGAAAAACGTAATCCGTTATGGACGACATCGAGAGGAACTGGTGAATTAATACTTGCAGCGCTGGATAAAGGAGCGAAGCATGTGATCATTGGGCTTGGCGGAAGTGCAACAAATGATGGCGGTGTTGGAATGATGCAAGGATTAGGTGCAGCTTTCCTTGATAAAACAGGACATGCACTGACGTCAGGCGGCGGGGCACTTCATCAATTAGCTTCAATTGATTTATCTGGACTCGATTCAAGGCTGCAATCTGTCCGGCTGGAGGCGGCTTGTGATGTGGATAATCCTTTAACAGGTGAGAGAGGAGCGTCTGCCGTTTTCGGCCCTCAAAAGGGAGCAGATGAAGAAATGGTTCAAGTGTTAGACAAGAATCTAGCTCATTTTGCACGAGTAGCTGAAAAGCAGTTCAATATATCCTTTGAAGATGCAGCAGGGGCAGGAGCGGCAGGAGGACTTGGTGCGAGTTTATTAGGCTTTTTAAAAGCAGATTTGCAAAGAGGAATCGATATTGTGCTGAAAGCTGTTCATTTTGATGACATCATCAAGGAGGCAGACCTTGTCATTACGGGAGAAGGCCGAATTGACCGGCAGACCATTTATGGAAAAACGCCAATCGGCGTAGCCAAAGCAGCGAAGCAGTATAATCTGCCCGTGATTGCCATCGCAGGCTCTCTTTCAAAAGACAGTGCAGTCGTACATGATCATGGAATTGATGCACTTTTTAGTATTGTTCCAGGTATCACCTCTCTTTCTGAGGCGATACGCGATGCGAATCTTCATGTAGAGAGAACAGCTCGGAATATCGCAGCTGTGTTAGAATTTGGAATAAAAAAGTAAACGATGAAAAATGTTTCCTTTTCTATCACATTCCTTCTATAGAAATGTGGTAAAATCGATATAAATGATGTAGAAAGTTGGAGGAAACAAAAATGTCTAATCTACCGAATTGTCCTTCGTGCAGCTCACCTTATACATACGAGGACGGCAGTCTGCTGGTTTGTCCTGAGTGTGCGCATGAATGGTCACTTGAACAAGAACAAGCGGCAGAGGAACAGCTTGTTGTCAAAGATGCGAATGGGAACCTGTTAAGTGATGGGGACACGGTCTCTGTCATTAAAGACCTAAAAGTAAAAGGTTCTTCATCCGTTTTGAAAATAGGAACGAAGGTCAAAGGCATTCGTTTAGTGGAAGGCGATCATAACATTGATTGTAAAATTCCTAGCTTCGGCGCAATGAAATTAAAATCAGAGTTTGTGAAGAAGATATAAACAAAAAAAGTTATACTATTAGAAATTGCTAAATCTGAGCAAGAAATAAGTATAAGAATGTTGTAGTTGTACAAAAAACACCTAAATTGTTAAAGGAAACATATCCCTTAATAAATTAGGTGTTTTATATTTTTATACAGTTTTTAAAATGATGAGGAACTATTCAAAGGAATATCCGTATATATTATTGGAATAATTTAAGCTTATCATTTCATAAATTAATTGAGTCTAAAAATAAATGGGAGATAAAAATGGAGTTTGGATATTTTAAGAAGCCTGTGATCAAAAAAACGACCAAATGTATACCAATTAGTAATAAAGAAGAAATCACCATTGGATTTATAAAAAGATTTTATACAAACAAAGTTGAAAAGTTGATTGATCACATATTTGATGAGTTTTATGTGAATGTTGAAGTAATGGATTCGAATTCTAATATGATTGTAAAGGCTATTGAAAATAAATCTCTCCAATCAATGTTACGTTCAAATTGGGTGATAGAATGTAAAGATAAAGGAAGGTTATTATTAGAAGATAGAACTAAAATTAAAATAAATCCAACTATGAAATTAATAATAAATGAAACTATATACTATCTAAAGAAAGATTTTTCCAATAAACGTGTTAGATTAGAAAACTCAGAGCAGACGATAGCTGAAATTACATACGATAAAATAATACCTCCTGTAACAGTTAATATTGAAAAAAAGCAGGGTGACTTATCTTTACATCTTATTGCATGCCTCTATTATATATTTATGTTAAGAGAGTAAGCGGGGATCCTATAAGTGCATCATCATTTTGAATCCCACATTCTATAAACAGTATTTTAAATCATTACCTTAACCCTACCTTAAAAAAGGCAGATGATTCGCTAAATTTTGGCTAATCCCCTTCACAACTTTTGGGCATTGCTGTACCATATGGAAGTGTATTTCTATTTTTGACGGATCATGGTGTTTATCAGGAAATAGAATGATAGATGATACTTAGACAAAGAAGGAGAGGTAACGTGACGAACGTTTTAGAACTGCATAATGTATCTAGGCATATTCGCGGGAAAAAGATTGTTCAAGACTTGAGCTTTTCTGTCCAAGCGGGCGAAGTCTTTGGCTTCTTAGGACCAAATGGTGCAGGGAAAACAACAACCATTCGTATGATGGTCGGTCTTTCTCCCATTACATCTGGTGACATTCTGATTAATGGTCATAGTATTCAAACCTCCTATCAGCATGCCATCCAAGATGTCGGTGCCATTATTGAAAACCCAGAAATGTATAATCACTTAACGGCAAGACAAAATCTTGTTCACTTTGCCAGAATGAATGGGAAAGTGGATGAAGCGCGAATTGATGAGCTGTTAGAGCTAGTCAGCTTACAGCATGTGAAACATAAACGTGTGAGTACATTTTCATTAGGAATGAAACAGCGATTGGGCATTGCGCAGGCACTCATACATAGACCGAAACTGCTAATCTTAGATGAACCAACCAATGGACTTGATCCTGAGGGGATTCGAATGATACGAGATTACTTGAGAAGGCTCGCAAAGGAAGAAGGGCTGGCTGTTATTGTTTCAAGTCACCTCATGTCAGAGATGGAATTGATGTGTGATCGCTTTGCAATTATCCAAACAGGAAAGCTAGTTGCCATTGAGGATCAGCGTGCTGAGACGAAGCAGGATGATTTGGTTAATTATCGAATGAAGGTAGCAGCTGGTGAGCTTGAAGAAGCACAGAAGCTCATTGGTGCATTTGAGGAAGGCGTCACTGTAAGGGAAGAAGAGCAGTACTTATTTTTCTCTATGCTAGAAGAAAAAATGCCAGAATTAATTCGTCATTTGAGCAGCGCGTCTATTCATTTGTACGAAATCAAAATCGAAAAACAAACCTTAGAAGATAAGTTCTTAAGCTTAACAGGTAAAAAGGAGGCAGACGTATGATTCGCCTCATTCAAAACGAGTGGATGAAGATCAGTTATCGTATTGGTACTTGGATTATGGTTGGGCTTCTTGTATTAGGTATGGTTGCCACGCTGATCTTTGCAGTGAAAACAAATGACAAAGATCAAGCTTCAAGTGATTGGAAGACTGAACTGCAAGCGATCAATAAAGCAAACAAGGAAGAATTGAAAGAGGATAATATAGGATTTTATAAGAGATCCCTTGAAAGCGAAATAGCAATCAATGAGTATCGAATCAAGCATAATTTACCTCCTGTAGATCAATTCGGTAAAAATGCATGGACTTATGTGAAGATCAATGCTGATTTGCTTCAGCTGGTCGGTGTATTTGTGATTATCATTGCAGCGACGATTGTCTCGGCTGAATATAAGCATGGTACAATTAAATTATTACTCATCCGTCCACCATCAAGAATGAAAATTCTTTTATCTAAATACTTTACCGTTCAACTTTACTCTCTATTTCTGATCGCGGTCCTATTTATCCTGTCATTTATTCTAGGTGCGATCTTCTTTGGACTTAATCATGATTATGTGTACTTGTCCTATCAAAATGGTAAAGTCATTGAACAATCTCAGCTTACAAATATGGTGTCATATTATTTGGCACATTGTGCTATGTTTGTTGTACTAGGAACACTTTCTTTTGCCATTTCAACGGTATTTAGAAGTGAGGCCCTTTCTATTGCGATTAGTGTGTTAGCTTATATTGTTGGAGCATCCATCACAAGCATTTTGATGTTCTTCTTTGATTGGGCGAAATACTTATTGTTTGCCAACGATCCTGCACAATATTTCGCGGACACACCTACTTTTATCGAAGGTATGTCTCTAGGATTCTCATTAATCGTCCTAGTCATCTATTGGGCTATTTTCTTAGCCATTGCCTTAATTGTCTTCCAAAAGCGTGAAGTGAAAACAGGTTAATTTAACTTTTTAGGAGGTTTACACATGATGAAACGTAAAGGTGAAAAAATTATGGGGATTATTAGTATTGTCCTCAATGCCATTGGTGTTGGGTTTGGGGCATTAATCCTTTCTGTGGGTCCATCTTTTTATGATGAAATCAATGAAGTGTTAAAAGAGGAAGGAGAAACATTGCCGATCGAAACGCTTCAGGCTTCGGTTCATGCATTTGGTACTCAGTTCATGGTCGTTTCCGCAATTGCGGCTGTGCTGTCGATTGTTGGTGTGATTTTCTTGAAAACTGACCGCCGTGCCGTGCTATCAGGTATTCTTTTCTTGGTTTCTGCTGTGACTCTTTTAATTGGAACAGTTGGCCTTGCATTCGTTCCAATGGTTCTATTGTTTATCATTGGATTAATGTCTCTTATTAGAAAGCCGAATACAGACATTCACACAAGTGAATATCCTTCATAATGATAGAAAAGACATGCGCATATCCGCGCATGTCTTTCTTTTTAAATGATGCCAATCAGCATCGCCACGAACAGAAGGATAATACTGAATCCCCACATCCAAAAGAAAGAGTAGCGGATGTGTTTCCCCATATCAACCCCTGCAAGACCTACAGCGAGCCAAACAGCGGGAGCAAGCGGGCTGACAAAGGTTCCGATGATGTTCCCAATCATCATGGCATATGCCGCAGAAGTGCCTGGTACGCCAACTTCAGATGTAATGGATTCAACAATTGGCAGAAGGGCGTAATAATAGGCATCTGTACTTGTCAGCATATCCAGAGGCACCCCAAGCAGCCCAACAATGATATGTAAAAATGGCAGCAAGAAGGCTGGTAAAATGTGAATACTGTCCACAGCAATGGCTTTCAGCATCCCCGTGCCTTCAAGAATTCCTAAAAATGACCCTGCGGAGAAAATGACAGCCGCCATCATCAGCGCACTAGGTGCGTGTGCCTTAATCCTTTCCATTTGCAGATTCACATTCGGAAAGTTAATCAATAGTGCCAGTGACAGGCCAATCATAAACATAAAACTAGCAGGAATCACGTTCAACACGAGAAGCACGACAACAGATACAAATAGGATGAGGTTGACCCAGATGAGATGATAACGCTTTAAAGAGGCGTCTCCCGTTTCACTAATAGACTGAATGGCACGATCCCAATCTGCACCTTCTAGTTGAACCGCAGCTATTTCATTTGCAGCAATTTTCACCCGAATTCGTTTTTCTTCCCTTTTTCCTAAAATGAATGCCATCCCTAATACGAGCACAACGCCAATGAGCTGAATTGGAATGAGTGGCACCCACAGTTCAGAGGGATCCATATTTAGGACACTTGCTGCCCGTCCAGTCGGTCCGGCCCATGGAATCATATTGGTTAATCCGGCACTCGTCCCGATTAATAACAGCAGCAAATAAGGACTCATATGTAATTTTTTATAAAGCGGAAGCAGTGCAGGTACAGTTAATAAAAAGGTCGTAGCCCCTGCTCCGTCTAAGTGTGCGATAACCCCAATCAAAGCAGTTCCCATTGCAACTGTGACAACATTTCCTTTTGTCAGCTTGATTAAAGCTTTAATTACAGGTTCAAAGAACCCTGTATCTTGCAAAATGCCAAAAAATAAAATGGCGAAGATAAACATGGTCGCCACCGGTAATACTTTGATAATCCCTTCCTCAAAGAAGGTTTGAATGTCATTGATCCCAAATCCCGCGATGAGTGCCCCTATTAAAGGCACCATGACCATGGCGACAATTGGACTTGCTTTCCCCCAAATCAGCAGCACAACAATCGTTAAAATAATCAACAATCCAACAAACGTTAACATAAGCCCCTCCCCCTGCAAATAAACCGTTTACATTTATCTATTCTTTTCATCCAATGCACTCCCATAGGTGCATTGAAAAAAAAGATTATCAAATTTATGAGTATGAAGCAACCGCTTTCATACCTATACAATGGTAAAAAAGGATGGAGAGACCAGTCGTAATGCGGCATCAAATATTGCAAAAAAATTTAGATAAAAAATAACTAATAAATTCACAGCGATAAATATGGGTATATATACTCATTGAAATCAAAAAGCGCCCAATAAATGGACGCTTCTTTCAATTATTTTTTCAGGATGACGTACTCGTAAGGATCAAGTTGAAGCTGCTCAGGCACTTGCTGGCCAGTCAGTATATTCTCATAGCTTGCCTCTGAATCTAGTGACATGTTCTGCTGCTCTTCTGAAAAATTCATCAAAAACACATAGTCCTGCGTACCGTCTGTTCGTTTTTGTACACTGACTCCTTCTGGAATTGCAGTGGATAGGACGGGCTGTATGCCAATGCCTGCGATAAGGTCTTCGTAAAACTCATCATAAAAAGCCTGTTCATTTTCTGAGGCCATATAGTATGCCTTCCCTTTTTCTAATGAACGGACAGTCAGGGCTGGCTGTCCTTCGTAGCAGCCATTCTCAAAATGCCCTAGCACAGAGGCCGTTTCAGGATGTATGGATTCGCAATATTGTCCGACATGATAGGTGCGTCCATTTCCTGTCGTCATTAACACATGTTCATCTGGCATCAATGTGTTGATTTCCTCTGCCCAAATGCCAAGTACATGGCGGAGAGGACCAGGGAAACCGCCGAGGAAACAGAGATCATTTTCATCGACCATGCCGCTCCAGTAAGTCGCAATAAAAATGCCGCCCGCTTTGACAAAGGCTTCAATTTTTTCTGCAACGCCTGGTTTGATCATGTAGAGCATTGGCCCAATGAGCACACGATAGGATGAGAAATCCTTTTCCATTCCGACAATGTCAACAGGAATGCCCTTTTTCCAAAAGCTTCGATAGTGAGTTTGACAAGCCTCTACATAGCGTTTGTTTGTATTATTTAAGCCTTGCGCATCATCAATGGCCCAGTGGTTTTCCCAATCGTAAATGATGGCAACCTCTGGCTGAACAGATGTGCCCGCAATTGGCTGCAACTGCTCCAGTTGTTTTCCTAGATCAGCTACCTCTTGAAACACGCGCGTATGTTCATGACCGGAATGATCAACAACGGCACCGTGGAATTTTTCAGAGGCGCCTCGGCCTTGCCGCCACTGGAAATAAAGCACGGAGTCTGATCCGTGGGCAATGGCCTGCATGGCAGAAAGGTGTGCCATGCCTTTATGTTTGACCTTGTTGACTTCATGCCAGTTCACAAGGCTCGGCGTACTCTCCATGACGAGAAACGGCTGTCCGTCCTTTAATGAACGATACAAATCATGTACAAAGGCGACGTTTGATGCTAATTCGGCCGTTGTTTCTCTGCCGCTATGCCAAGCAGGATAGCTATCCCATGAGATCACATCGACCTCTTTAGCAAATTGATGATAATCCAGCCCAAGGAATGGACGCATATGTGGATAGTCACCCATAAAGTTCGTGGTTACTGGGATATGAGGCGTCAATTCCCGCAGCGGTTCAATTTCATTTTGATAAAAATTAATCGTTTGCGCTGTGACAAAGCGTTTCCAATCCAGGTTCATGCCGTGAATCATGTGCTCCCCGTGTGGTGCGGGAGACTCGATTTGTGACCAATCACTATACGTGTGGCTCCAAAATCCTGTCCACCATGCTTGATTCAAAGCCTCAAGATCATGATTGTATTTGTCCTTCAAATAGTCTCGAAATGCTTCCTGGCAAAGATCGCAATGACACTCGCCGCCGTACTCATTTGAAATGTGCCACATGATCAGTGCTGGATGATCCTTGTAGCGTTCCGCAAGCAGCCGGTTGAGTGTGTTCGTTTTCTCTCGATAAACCGGAGAGGTGAAGCAATGATTATGGCGCAGTCCATGTAAGTTACGCTGACGATTCGCTTCGACGCGCAATACTTCTGAATATGTTTGCGACAGCCAAGCAGGTCTTGCCCCGCTTGGCGTAGCGAGAATGGCGTGTGCCCCCTGCGCTGCCAAGCGGTCCATAATGTCATCCAGCCAAGCAAAGTCATATTGACCTTCTTTTGGCTCTAGCTTACTCCATGCGAATATGTTGATGGAGAATGTTTGACAGTGTGCAAGCTTCATTAATCGAAAATCTTCGTCAATGATCTCTGGCATATGGAGCCATTGATCTGGATTGTAATCGCCACCATGCAAAAAGCCTTTCACATTTGGGTGAACGAGTGGGTAACGCTTTCCCATTTTGTCACGTCCTATCCTTTTAGTTACGGTGTCATTTGTTTAAATACATCAAGAGAAGGCAGTGCTTTTCCGTTGAAATCAAACATCGCTTGATTTTCCCACGCATTTCCGACAGTACCGGTGGTTTGAATATAAGCGAGCCCGTATTGACTAGACCACGGAGCACCTTTCGCTGGAATCCAAAGCGGCTCCCAATAAAAGAACCCTTTTCCGCGGTTGTTGTTTACTTTTGAAATCTTTTCGGATAGATCTCGTATAAAAGATGCCTGGCCTTGAGGTGAGGCTGGATAGCCGGCTGTGTTGACAGAGTCTTGATTAAATGAGTTATCTAGGTTGTCACCGTTTGCTGTCGTAAAGCCGTAAGCAGTTTCTACCACGATGACGTCTTTGTTATAGCGGGCGCTAATATCACTCATATTGGAGGTCAGACCGCTAAAGCCGCCGTCCCAATACGGGTAATAAGATAAACCGATCGTATCGAAGGAGACGCCTCGTTTTGTGATTTCATCAAACCACCAGCGGGATGCACCATTGTCTCCGCCATGTGCAAGGTGAAGCATGATTTTGATGTTTGAATCAACAGAGCGGACGGCATTTGTGCCAGCCTTTAGCAAAGCAGCGAGCCGATCAAATTCACCACCGCCTTCACCCCAGCTTTTTCCGTTTGGCCACAGCATACCTGAGTTCAACTCATTCCCGACCTGAACCATATTCGGCAAGGCATTTTGCGCTCGCATCGCTTTGAGCACATCGCCTGTGTAAGTGCCGACTGCTTTTTCTAAATCACTTTGTGAGAGGGACGCCCACGCTTTCGGTTTGAATTGTTTACCCGGATCCGTCCAGAAATCACTGTAGTGAAAATCAAGCAGCACTTTCATATTTTGTGCTTTTGCACGTTTCGATAAAGCGATGGCTGTATTGAGATCATTTGTCCCGCCGTTATAAGCACGGCCTTGATTGTCATATGGATGGTTCCACAGTCTGATACGCACATAGTTGACGCCTTTATCCTTTAATAGCTTGAGCGGATCAACCTGCTGTCCGTTCTGGTTGTAGTATCTGCCACCGCTTTTCTCTACTTCTGCAAGCATAGAGATATCGGCTCCTTTGATGAAATCACCTTGCAATCCATTGATCGGCTGAACAGAAATCGCATCTGCCTTAGCTTCAGGCAAAACACCTAACCCTATCAGAAAGAAAAAGGCAACAGTGACAAGCAACCATTTCTTCATCAAATCTCCCCTTATCCTTTTGTCCCGCCTTGTGTGAGGCCGGACACAAATTGTTTTTGTAAAACAAGGAACAATAAAGCGACTGGAATCGCAATGAGTAAAGCCCCGGCTGCAAAGGTCGTGTAGCTGGCACCCATTTTATCTGACACAAGATTGTACAGACCGATTGGGAGCGTATACATTTCGGGTGAGCGGACAATGACACTGGAAATGATGAAATCACCCAGTGGACCTGTAAATGAGTTGATCGCGACAACGGCTAAGATGGGCTTAGCGAGCGGCATAATAATTTGGATGAAAATCCGGAAATGCCCTGCGCCATCCATTCTGGCTGATTCATCGAGATCCTTCGGAATCGCATCAAGATAGCCTTTCATTAAATACGTATTCATCGGAATTTGTCCACCTGCATAAATCAAAATCAGGGCAAGGTGGCTATTAATGAGTCCAAGCATTTGAGCAAGAACAAAAATCGCAATCAGCGCTGAAAATTGAGGAATCATTTGCAGCAGCAAAAAGAGCATCAGCCCATTTTTACGTCCTTTGAAGCGGAATCTGGAAAAGGCATAGCCTGTAAAACTAACAAGAATCAGCGTTAAAACCATAGTGGCAATACTGATCTTCATTGAGTTCCAATACCATTTTGCATAAAGTGCCCCCTGACCGAAGAACAGCTCGGTGAAATGGCTGAACGTTGGATCCTTCGGAAACATACTGGTACTCATCAGGCTGTTCCCAGGATTAAAGGAAGCACCGATCGTCCAAAGCAGTGGATATAGAATACAAATGGAGGCAATGAAAAGGATAAAATAAGTGATGCTCAGGCGAATGAGCTTATTTTGTTTTGATCCCATATCACATCATGTCCTCCTCTTTGAATGAATTCGTTCTCTTAAACTGCCAGAGTGCAATGGCGATGACAAAGATTGAAAGTAAGATCGTGACTGCGGCAGCAAGTGCATATTGAGAAGACTGCATCGTGAGTTTGTAAATCCAAGAAACCAAGATGTCCGTTCCCCCAGCAGTTGAGCCAGCCACAGGCGGTCCTCCACCATTAAATAAGTAGATGATATTAAAGTTGTTAAAGTTAAACGTATATTGCGTGATTAATATAGGCGCAATGGAATAAAGGACAAGCGGTAACGTGATGGACCGGAATTTCTGAAAGAAGTTTGCCCCATCAATGGTCGCAGCTTCGTATAGATCCTCTGGAATCGCCTGTAAAACACCGGTTGTCATAATGAAAACAAAAGGGAATCCAAGCCAAGTCTGCATCGCGATGAGGGCGATTTTGCTCCAAAATGGATCTGTTAGCCATGGTTTTGGATCAATCCCAATCGATGCAAAAAGTGTGTTGTTAATGGCTCCAAATGTATCGTTGAACAGTCCGGCAAACACCAAAATGGTCACAAAACCTGGAACAGCCCAAGGAAGAATCAAAATCGTTCTAAAAAAACGTTTTCCCTTTAAATCCTTCTGGTTGAGCAGAACCGCTAGAAAGATGCCAATGGCACATTGAAGGGTCGACGCAGCCAACGTCCATACGACGGTCCAGCCAAGTACATCAATGAAAGTGTCTCTCCAAATATCAATTGAAAAGATATTTTGAAAGTTCTTGATCCCTACCCAATCAATCAGATTGGCAGGAGGCGAGTGGTATAGATCGTAGTTCGTAAAAGCCAGCGCAAAGCTGAACATAATAGGAAAGACAACAGAGAATAGAAGTAAAAAGAAAGCAGGAGTGCTCATTAAGTAAGGAAAGCCTTGGTCGATAAGCTGATGATATTGAGCTCGGATGGAATGAAGCGGAACCCCTTGATCACGTTTTTTTCCGTTTATAAAAGCGTCACGCATCATGAGTACGTAAAAGCCGATACCAAAACCAGCTGTTAACAGTGCAATAATCCCTTTTGCCAAAAGAAAAACAGAGTTGTCACGAGGCAGCATCGTACCTAGTGTGAACAGCCCCCAGAAGCCAATATTAAATAAATCATAAAATACGATGATAAAAGAGACGCCGAATAGGAAAAAAAGTGCCCCTTTGCCGTACTGTTTATTGTATATCTGCCCCATCCCGGGTATAAGGGAGAACATTAGAGCCCGTCTCCGGTGTGTCTTTGATTCCACTATGTGTGTGCGGTCTAGTTCAAGGTTACCCGTCACGTCTAACACCTACTTCATATGAAATTAGATCAAATACGGGCAGCTTGATAGACTTAAAGGCTACCCGTGTTTGATAATTATTTGGAGTGATTTGCTTTGATTTGAGAGTCGATTTGATTGACCGCATCATCAAATGCCTTTTTCACATCTGTTCGTCCGGTTGCAATGAGGCCTAATGCGCTGTCAATCGGCTTCCACACCTCTGCCATTTCAGGGGTATTCGGTGTCAGCGTGGCATATTTCGTTTGTTTTGAAACAGCATCCGCATTGACGTTTTCGGTAATAATTGGATCCTTCATCAGCTTTTTCACTGGTGGAATTTCCTCTGTTACTTCAAATCGCTTCTTCGAATTTTTTTCATTCGTGATAAACTCAACAAATTTCTCAGCAAGGTCTTTATTTTTAGAATAAGAGGAGACGTTGTAGCTCTTTACACCTAAGAATGAGCTCATATGCTTTCCATTAGGGAGTGTTGGCAGCTCTGTTACGCCATAGTCAATTCCAGCTTCTTTATATGGACCAAATGACCATGGACCAGAAATGACAGCTGCCGCCTTTTTCTCTGTGAATAAGGAGTTGAGGACATTGATTCCTTGTTCACCAATGATACCTTTCGGGAAAAGTCCTTCGCTAAAGAATTTTTGAATGTATTTTCCGCCTTCGATGGCGCCATTGTTGTTCAGGCCAATATCATTCACATCATAGGAGCCATCGCTTTTCTGTTTGAAAATATAGCCCCCTGATCCGCCTAACACACTTTGTGCATAGTAAATTTCATCCCATTTCGCAACAAAACCGTATTTCCCGTCTTTTGTCAGCTTTTTCGAAAGGTCATACCAGCCATCAAGTGTAGTTGGTGCCTTTTTGACAAGGTCTTTGTTATAGAAAAGCACGGTCGTTTCAACGGATTTCGGAAGGCCATACAGCTTGCCGTCTACCGTTTGTGATTGAATGGATTCGTCTGTAAAGGAATCGATTACTTTTTGATCAGGCTTGATTTCCTGTAACAGCCCCTCAGTGACAGCTGATCCAATTTGATCGTGAGGCATTGTGATGACGTCTGGGCCTGTCCCGGCTGCTCCATCAAGGCGGAGAGCTTCGATTTGGTCAGCATACGCTTTTTCGACCACTTTGATTTTCACATCGTTTTGTTTTTCGAATTCTTTTACAGCGTCTTGAATCCCATCAGACTTTTTGACATCCTCCCATACTAGCAAGGTCTTTGTACCTGTAGATGCTGGCTGACTCCCGCTTGAATTGTCATCTCCTGGTCCGCATGCTGAAAGCAGAAGCACAGCAGTACCAACGACTGCTGATAATGTCGCCCATTTTCCCTTTTTCATTGGTAATCCCCTCTCGTTCTTTTTTCACAGATGATAAGAAAACGCTTTCTTAATGTGAGAATATCAACTTAAGTAAAAAAAGTAAACATATTTTATTAAATTTATTAAGTAAAATTTTTTACTCATATAGAGAGAAAAGAAGCCCTCCATATTAGAAGGGGCTTCCAGTTGATTATATGGTGCTTTTTCGAAAAACAGGCTCTGAGGCAATCAGAACAGTTTTAGGCAATGTTCTGCCGTCCACAAGTCTTTCTAAAAGTAAATCGATCGCTGTCTCACAAAGTAATGACGTATGGATATGATACGTGGTGAGCGGCGGCGACACATATTGAGATATATGAATATCGTTGATACTAAAAACGCTGACGCGATTCGGCAGAGAAAATCCGCGCTCATTTAATGCTTGTAAGCAGCCAATGGCAAGAGGGTCACTAGCGACACAAAAAGCGGTGGGCAGATCATCACCAAGCTCATCAATCGCCTTCATCATGAGCGAATAGCCTTCATCGACTGAGAAATGGTGGCCGATATAGACCAATCGCTCATCAAGCATGTGGCGGGCAAGCATGTATTCACGGAAAGTCGTTTCACGAATATCTGGAATGTGCACATTCGTATTGAGGTCAAGATCTGTGCCGCCAATGAATCCAATGGATGAGTGTTCTTTTTCAATAAAAGAATCGACGATCTTTTCAACAATTCGTTTCAGGTTCGGCTTTACAGAATCAAAACGATCTTCATCCGGTGTCGTATCAATAAAGACAATGTGCGGAGTGACAGCATATAATTGGTCAAGCTCTGACGTTTTAAATCGGCCGATGGCGATGATCCCTTCTGTAGCAGGATCAATGGAATGAAGCCCATCAGAAGGATTGTAAGCGGTGACATTTAAGCTCCGAGTATTGGTGAGTTCCTCAATGCCGAGTCGAATGGATTTAAAATAAATATCTTCAAGCTCTTCCTTTTCGGTCATCCAATAGAGAAAGGCGATTTTTTTTAATGAATGTTTGAATGTCTTCTTTTGGTAGGACAAAGCTTCTGCGGCGGCATATACTTTTTCGCGTGTTTGATCGGTGACAGATAGGTTGGGATCTTGGTTCAGTACGCGAGATACCGTTGCAATGGATAAGCCTGCTTTTTCTGCAATGTCCTTTATTTTAGCTGCCAAATCAGCACCTCCTATAGAAAATATCTCCTCTTAGTATAGAGTCTTTAAAAAAATTAGTAAATATTTTTATTAAATTGTTTTCGTTTAGGCGGTTCTTTACGTGCTGGAAAGGAATTAGTAAGATATATATATGTAAGGTGTTGGATTAAGATTTCTGATAGGAGAGGGACCGATGTATTACGATGCACTGAAGACATTTGTAACAGTGGTGGAGGAGAAGAACTTTACAAAAGCAGCCCAAAAGCTGCGGATTTCTCAGCCGAGTGTCAGTCTTCATATAAAGAACTTGGAGCAGGAATTCCAGACCGTTCTGCTGAATCGTTCGCCAAAGCAATTAACCGTTACACCAACTGGGGATATGCTGTACCATCGATCAAAACAAATCATTCGTCTCTATGAACAGGCGAAGCAGGACATTTATGAGCATCATCATTTGGCAAGAGGAAAGCTGACCATCGGGGCGAGCTTCACAATTGGTGAGTATGTGCTGCCGCAAATATTGGCGGAGTTTCATCAGCTCTATCCGCATGTTGATATTGAGGTGGTCATTGATAATACAGAGGCGATCGCCGGACACGTCCGTTTATTCCATGTCGATATCGGTTTGATCGAAGGACAAACCAATGACAAAGAGCTTTCTGTAGAAACTTTTCTAGAGGACGAGCTGTATATTGTGGCGCCATTAGATCATCCTTTTGCCAAGAAAAAAGATGTCACCATTGATCAATTACAAAACGAAACATGGATCACGAGAGAAGAGGGATCAGGGACAGGAGAATATTTACAGCATGTCCTGAAATCAAATGGACTGAAAGCACGAACCTTTGTGACCTTTAGCAGCAATCAAGCCATTAAAGAAGCTGTGATCCACGGAATGGGTCTTTCTGTTTTATCTAAATATGTCCTCCAGCGAGGCAGCATTGGCGGTGAATTGGCTGTTATTTCTGTGAGAGGCATGGATTTCAAACGAAAATTCTCCTATGTCGAGTCACCGATGACTGGGGGAAATAAAAATAAGGAATTGCTCGTTGAATTGTTAAGGAAAGAGAAAAAAGGAGCTTCTCCAAAATAGGAGAAGCTTCTTTTTTTATAACCCTTTGATTTTGATTTCATCGACTGGAAGGAAGATCTCACCTGTATCTGTATATTTCATGGTGACCTGATCGCCCTCTTTTAAATAAATGACGAGAGGTTCTTTTTCAGATGACATAGTGTAGCTTTTTCCATCGTCTAGCAGGAAGGTGACGGTTGTATAATCACCGGTCTTTTCTTTGTAGACTCGTTTGACCTTCCCTGCTGCTTCTTTCTTTTCTTGCTTAGAGGAGCTGTTAACGGTACCGCCGCCTTTTTGCAGAGCTGTTTTATAGGCTCTCAGTGCTTCGTTTGGTGTAGACGCGTACGCAGCGATTTCTGGATTGGCTGCAGAAACAATAAAGTAGTTTTGCAGGAATCCATTTGAATCTAGAACCGGTGTGAGCCAGCTGGCTTCACCATAGAAATTATAGAGAATCGGCATGCGCCCTTTCCATTTCTTCTCGATGAATCGTTTCTCAATAATTTGCAGAGCGCCCTGAGAATCCATATAGGATTCTTCAAGATTTCCGGTATAATAAGTCGCTTTTCCTGTCCGGGCATTTGTCAGGGCATATCCGAGCATGGAATCAACGCCCTCTTTCGGACTTGTGAAATCTGTAAAGTAATACATATCTCCTTTTGAATCAAACACTGGGCTCACATTGGCTTCCGTTCCTTCATCGGAAGGCAGCTTTACATCTGACTTCCCAAACATACTGTTCCAGAACCCGTGAATATAGTTTCCGAAATAGCTGTTTTGCAGACTGACCGCCTCTGGTGAAACAGCACCGTCGATAAAGGCAGGTACTTGATCTAGAGCATATTTCTTCGTGGCACCCGTTTTGGCATCAACAACGACCACACCGGAAGCTTTAAAGCCGTTTCGTGCAGAGATGAAATCGCCATACGTTTGAATGTAATAAGGCTTGCCGTCATCATTGATTTCCAGCTGTGTATCGCCGTAGAAAATCAAATCTGGGTACTGGAGACGGATATGCCGCTCAATTTCTTTGTTGAAATAGGAGGAAGGCGTATAAACCATCTCCGTCTTCACGAACTTTGGATTAGCAGATGAGTCAGTCGCGCTTAATGTAAAGTAACCCGGCGTGCTGCCTGCACGAATCCATTTAAAGAAGTCCGAGAATTCCACCGGAGCGATGTAAACATACTCACCGTTGACCTTCTGAATTTGCAAGCTGCCAAGCTCATAGTAGCTTGTATTTGGAACCTGTCCGAACGATTTCTTCATTTTATTACGAGCAAATTGAGGCGGTACACTCGCAGGTGTTTCTGTCTCTTCAAACGCTTTGATTTCTACTTTTTGCTCCATTTTGGAGACATCGAATTTCTCATTCGCATTGAATAGAAAAGCTGTCGCCATGTAAACACCGAGCAGTAATAGAATAAGGAACAGCACGCCTTTGATTTTACGCTCCAATCCAACTGACAAAAAGGCGCCTGCTGCTGTCACAACAAGACCAATCAGCCATAGGGAGGAAGGGTTCCGATCTAAATTGGTGATGTAATAGAAAACAAAAATACCGATCATAAACAGTAAAGCAAGGCCAGCAATCCACATGAACGGCACCTGCTGTTCTGTTCCTTTCTTTCTTATAATCAACCTAATTGGTGTGAGCAAAAGGGTCAGGACAAGACCGATCACAACCGAAAATAACAGAATATATCCCACAAACAGATCTCCTTTCAAATCAATCACTCTTTTAGTATATACGAGTGAGGCGGGGAAAAGATTCATCGGATGGAAGGTTCATCTAAATGCCAATCGAGTTGATGGCGGAACGAACATCTTCTTTCAGTTCGTAAAACTTGAGTCTTTGTTCAATTTTTTCTATTAAGGCATCAATGGCTTGACCTGACATATGTGTTTGGATGCGATTTTGATGTGTATACACTTTGATCTGAAGTTCATCGATTAGATCTAAAATTTTTTCCGCTTCTTGACGGTCATCTGCAAACTCATTTTGAAGCTGATGTCGGATGGCTCTGATAAGTGCTGTTTTCTGTTCTTCTTTGATCTTTGCTTTCAAAGCTGCCAGCTCTGCTGGTGTCATGTCTTCCGTGTCAAAGTTTGCTTTTGAGAAGATGGAGCTTGATGTATGCGTATCTGTCATTCTTTGCAAAAAACGATCTGCATCTGTTGGTTGTTTCTTTGAAAATTCCATTTATCGTACTCCTTAAGAAATACCCATGTTCTTCGCCAGGGCTATATCTGCATCGTGGTATTGTTTTCCAAGATCGCTCATATCATCTGATAGTGAGTCCATCCACCTTTTCATATTCATAGCGCTATCAATCGCTGTATCATACTTTTTGACCGAATAGAACTCATTTTCAAGACCCTCTGTTTTTAAGTGGCGAATCACGGCATCTACATCTGAAGCCGTCAGCTGATCATACGAACCGAAACCGACAATTTGTTTGTATCTCGAACGAACTCGTTCTACCGATTGATCTACTTTGTCATCGAGTTTCTCAATTTTGCGAATGATTTGCTGCATATGGTGATCGGCATATGTCGAGAATTTACGCCCTGTGTTCATGAGAACGTGGGACTTAATTAAAATCGCCACTACACTATGCGGATCAACATTAGATTGACCCAACTGTTGTAACATGGCCGTAGTAAGAGAAGGATTTTTTTTCAACATATCATCAATGGTTTGAACGGAGCCATCTGGCGAAAAGGTATAACGATCTAATCCATGGCTGCCAGCGAGGGCTTCAAGAAATAAATTCGCATCCAGTGAAGGATTCACACTCATTGCCCGATTGAGGAGGTCTTTTATGAATTGGACGGCTTTTGAGGAGTCCTCGGAGTAATCGACGCCTTCAGGGAGAGCGGCATCATACATCACTTTCACTCGACCGATTTCTGTCGTATGCCGATTTAAAAGAGAAAGCCCGTCATTGAGATTGATATATTCTGTTAATCTACTGCGGTAATCACCTTTTAATGCTTTAGCTTGTAGACCATCCGATAGATTTGGGTAAATATTCGGATTCTCAAAGGTGACCCCGCCTTGAATAAAATCATTTTTGACAAGAACATAGGAAGCATTTGACCCGCCAAGCGAATGCCCTGTCACATACATCTTCGCATTCGGCATTTTCTTATGGATTTCTTTCGCATACCGATCCGCTTGAACCATTTGATTCTCTGCACCATGCTCAAATGGGATATTTTTAATCAGATACTTTGTATCCGAAACCATCCAATCTTGAACAATTTCATTTGTATAGGCGGTTGTGCCTGTTGTCAACTTAGTCGTCACTTCCTGTGAACCCTTCGACCGACTAAAAGGAGGCAGCTTCGTCAAAATGGTAGAAAGAAGATCATCTGACTCTTTTTTTCCATGTTTTTTAATGGTATCTTTATATTGGCCTGCACCAATCGGTTCAGAACCACGGTAGGCGATGACGGCGTTTTTGATTTTGGTGAGGTTTCTTCCGCCATCTGAACGATCGAAATCTTCTTCTGATACCATGGTTAGTGCGTTAAGTCCTTCTTTTGTTTCTTTATGGTCAACGACATACATGATTTTACCACTTTTAAAACGTATATCTTTGGAATTTTTGTAGTTGAAAATGTCATAAGATGCTGATGATATTTCATTATATTCTTTATCGCTAAGTTTATTAATAGAAGATTTATTGGTCAACATTTACACTCCTGTAATATTTATCATATATATTATAAGATATAGTGTGATAAATATCTATAAAAAAAGGTATAAAAACCTACCGATTAATATTAAAAGGAGCGGGAGCCATTGTGAAAAACAAATTGAAATTTTTTCTAATTATTTTGATTGCTATCGTTATTATTCTAATAGTATCACTTATATTTCAACAAGATAAGGGAAAAAGAACGAATGAATCAGGAGGTAAAACAATCGTGCAAGAGAAGAACGATCGAGAAAAGGCAGAAGAATTCGCAAAGGAGATGAAACCGAAAGTAGAAGAACGTTTACACAAAATAGATATTCACAACTTTATCAAAACCATAACATTTGATAATGGAGTAAACATTAATCCAATGGGCTATATAATAATTAGAGGTTATATTAATGGTGACCCAGAAAAGTATGATTTCTCTGCATCATTAGAATATCGATCAAAGGAAGTAGGTACGATGACCTTTTCTCCTGATTTATCTTATCGCTTTAAAGACTGGGGTAAATATAAAGATGAGCCAGAATTAAAGGAAAACTATCTTAAACGACTTTCTGAGAAAGAACGTGAACAGTATCTTAAAGATATTGGAGAAAAAGAGTAAAACAGGTATTTAAGTGCCTGTTTTTTATGTTTCATTCATAAAAAGGTGGAAGTGCTAGATATGAAAAATACAATAAAACTTGTTGCTGTATTAGTTGTGATCATTCTTGTCTCAGTGATTTCGTTAATCGTTCAGCACAATAAGCAAAGTCAATCAAATGTAGATGTAGAGGTAAAAGAAAAAAGCGATCAAGAAAAGGCCGAAGAATTCGCAGAAAAGATGAAACCAAAAATTGAAGAACGTTTACACGAAGAAGATATTCACAATTTTATCAAAACCATCACATTTAAAAAAAATGTATCTATAAGCCCTATGGGTTATGTCACAGTTGATGGATATATAAATAATGAGCCTGATAAATACCATTTTTCTGCATCATTAATATACAAATCTAATGAAATAGGTTCGATGAGTCATTCCCCTGATTTATCAGATCGCTTTGAGAACTGGGATGATTTTGATCCGCAAGTGAAAGAAGATTTTTTGAATAGTCTCTCTAAAAAGGAACGTGAACAGTATCTAAAGGACATTGGAGAAAAAGAGTAATAAGATCAACCTGCTAATATTCCCCAAATAGTTGAAACAGGCATATGCTATCATTCACCTAACAACACTTACAAACAAGGGAGAGATTTCACCCATGGTAAATACAAAGAAATTGATCTTGGATGTAGATACTGGAATCGATGATGCGATTGGGATTTTGCTGGCAGTGAAAAGTAAGCAGTTTGATATGTTGGGGATTACAACGGTGTGCGGGAATGTGTCTGTCGATACCGCTACTTTGAATACGTGTAAAGTGCTTGAGCTGGTTGAGGCAGATAACATTCCTGTCATCAAAGGTTCAGCAACCCCTCTTTTAAGAGCACCTCATTATGAACATCGGGTACACGGTGAGGATGGAATTGGCGGCGCTTTAAAGGACGCCCGTCCTAAGAAGACCGCAGATGCTGGTTTTGCGCCTGATTTTATCATTGAACAAGTGCTGCAGTATTCGAAGCAGGTCACGCTTGTGTTGACAGGGCCCTTAACGAATTTAGCCCTTGCGGTAAAAAAATGCCCTGAGCTGATTCATCATGTGAAAGAGGTCATTTTTATGGGGGGAGTCGTGCAGGGACAGGGGAATGTCACACCGGTTGCGGAATTTAATACATATGCAGATCCAGAAGCGGCAAAATTGGTGCTGGAGGCTGGATTCCCTTCATTGACTCAAGTAGGGCTGGATGTCACGAGACAGGTCTTGTTAACGGATGAGAGAATCGATGCCATTCAAAATGAAACGTTGGCAGCTTACATCAGAGAGAGTACAAGCATTTACCGCCAGCGCTATTTTGAGCGCAATGGTGTGTGGGCGTGTGCCATGCATGATCCGCTTGCTGTAAGTCTTGCCATTAACAAGGAGCTTGTAAGCACACAGGCTTTTCATGTAGAAGTGGAGACGAAGAGTGAGTTTTGTGACGGTCAAATGATCTGTGATTTTCAGCACCAATGGGAAAAAGAGCGCAATGTCCAAGTGTGTATGGATGTAGATGCTGAAGCTTTTTTTGATTTATTGATCAAAACGATGAATTCATAAAAAAGAAGTCTGTGCAAACAGGCTTCTTTTTTATAAGATGGGAACATGAGGAAATGTATGCGCTCACATTAAAAGGAAGGAGTGAAGTCAATTGGCTTCTGTCAGTTTAAGTAGTATTGAAAAAATACGAGCAGCAAGCAGAGGGTTGCCGCCAAAGCTGAAAGGAATAGCAGAACATATTACGAGTGAACCTGGCGACATTATTCATTTATCTATTGTCGAGCTTGCCAAAAAGACAGCGAGCTCAGAGGCAACTATTTTTCGTCTTTGTAAAAGGCTTGGATTTGAGGGCTTTCAAGATTTGAAGATTGCAATTGCCCAGGAAATAGATCAAACAAAGCCTGATTATGTAGACGAAGAAATGAGTCTTGATGATGATACGGCCGTTTTTATGCAAAAGGTTTTTCAGGCGAATATATCCGCATTAAAGGATAGCTTTCAATTGTTGAATCCAGAAGATGTAGAAAAAGCCATACAAATCATTCATGAAGCAAAGCGCTTAGAGTTTTATGGGAGTGGCGGGTCTGGCCTCATTGCAACAGACGCTTTTCATAAATTTATGAGGACAGGCATCAACTGTATTGTTCACACCGATTCTCATTTTCAAGCGATGTCTGCCGGTCTTCTCGACCAGCACAGTACAGTGATCGGTATATCTCATTCTGGCCGGAATAAAGATTTACTCGATGCGATGAAAACAGCAAAGGAAAAAGGCGCGAAAACCATCGGTATTACAAGCTATCAGCGCTCTCCGTTGAGCCAGCTTGCTGATGTCACGTTGTATACATCGACGCAGGAAACGACCTTTCGAACAGAGGCGATGTCTGCAAGACTTGCTCAGCTCACTGTCATTGACGTACTATACTTTGCACTTGCTCACTTAAGGCAGCAGGAAACTTTATCGAATTTAAAACAAATGAGAGAAACCATTTCACAAAAAAGGGTGTAATGGTTTCAAAAATAAATTTTTCTATTAATGAAAAATGCTGTTGTGGTAACGATTGTGAGCTTTTAAGTGAAAAAAATTTACTTTTCAGTCGTTGAATGTCGAAAAAATTATTCCTATAATGGGATTTAACAGGTATATCAAAACAATAAATATAATTTCAAATCAATGATTGGGCGTGATACAGATGAAGGGAAACCAGGCGGTAATTGGTTTGGATATTGGAACAACAAGTACAAAGGCGGTTCTATTTGGATCACAGGGGAAATTGATAGCAAAGCATTCGGTTCCTTACGATCTGATTCAGCCCCAGCCAGCATGGGTCGAACAGGACCCTGAACATATATTAGAAGCTGTCATTGCAAGTGTAAGAGGTGTGTTGACGAAAGCAGCATTTGATGCAAAACGTCTCATAGGCGTCGGGATTAGTACAGCGATGCATTCCTTGATTGTGATGGATAAGGATGGCAAGGCGTTAACGAACAGTATCATTTGGGCAGATAACAGAAGTGCAGAACAAGCGAAGCGAATCATTTCGGACATGGATGGCTTCCAAGTGTATAAAAGAACCGGTACACCGATCCATCCAATGTCACCGCTTTCAAAAATAAGGTGGTTCAAGGAAATGGCACCTGATGTCTTCAAGAAGGCAGCGAAATTTATTTCCATCAAAGAATATATTCTTTATCATTTCTTTGGCCAGTATGTGGTCGATTATTCAATTGCTTCAGCAACAGGGCTGTTCCGATTGGAAACGCTTCAATGGGATGAAGAGGCGCTTCGTATTACTGGAATTAAAGCCAATCAATTGTCTGAACTTGTTCCGACGACGCATCAGTTGAGAGGACTTCAGCCTGAGATCGCTCTGCGAATGGGTATTGCGGAGGATACACCATTTGTTGTTGGGGCGAATGATGGGGTTCTCGCGAATTTAGGTGTGGGGGCAATTGGAAAAGGTGAGGTGGCTGTCACGATTGGGACAAGCGGTGCAGTCCGTACGGTCGTGGACAAACCAATCACAGATGAACAATCAAGAACGTTCTGCTATGCGCTGACTGATAAGCATTGGGTGATTGGAGGACCGACGAATAATGGCGGAATCATGCTGAGATGGCTGAAGGATGAATTTGGTTCCTCGGAGGTGGAGGTAGCAAAGCGCCTTGGAGTGGATCCTTACGATCTGATGATTGATATTGCGAAAAAAGTTCCAGCCGGCTCAGAGGGGCTGCTGTTTCTGCCATTTTTAACAGGTGAACGTGCACCTTATTGGAATCCAAATGCGAGAGGTACTTTCTTTGGAATCGGTCTTCAGCATAAGCGGGAGCATTTTATAAGAGCTGTGTTAGAAGGCGTTATTATGAGTGTTTTCTCAATCGGTGTTGCCTTAAGGGATTTAACCGGTTCAGCAAAGGATGTCAGGGCATCGGGCGGATTTGCGCGATCTCCGCTGTGGCGGCAAATTTTAGCGGATACGATGGGCAGGGAAGTACTTGTTCCAGAAAGCTACGAGGCATCAGCACTTGGGGCGGCTGTCCTCGCACTTCATAGTTTAGGTTATATGAAAGAGATAGAAGAGGTTCAAGATTGGATTCGAATCTCTGCCCGTCATGAACCAAATATGGAGAACAATGAAACATACATAGAATTGTTTTACTTATATGAGCGCCTCTATGACAAACTGAAGGATGAATTTGATGTCATCAGTGCGCTGCAATTAAAACAAAATCATTAAACATCAGGGAAAAGGTGGGAGAGCATGCTTTTATTCATCGTGATTGCAGCAATTGTCCTTTTACTCATCCTCATAACAGTTGCTAAGTTGAATCCGTTTGTGAGTTTAATTATTACTTCTATGTTAGTCGGCTTTGCCACAGGGATGGACCTGCAGGAAATCATTCAATCCATTAAAACAGGGTTAGGCAATACGTTATCATTATTGGCCATAGTTCTAGCGCTTGGCACCATGCTTGGGAAAATGATGGCTGAATCAGGTGGAGCTGAGCGGATCGCTCACACATTAATCGGCCGGTTTGGGACAAAAAATGTGCATTGGGCAATGATGTTTGTTGCCTTTATTGTGGGGATACCTGTCTTTTTCCAGGTCGGATTCGTTCTTCTCATTCCTTTATTGTTTACGATTGCGATTGAAACGGGCATCTCGCTCGTGACAATTGGGATTTCGCTCATTGCTGGCTTGTCTGTCGTTCATGGTCTTGTGCCGCCTCATCCAGCTGCCATGGCGGCTGTCGGCATCTATCATGCCAACGTGGGGAAAACCATTTTCTTTTCCATTATTGTCGGTTTACCGACAGCTATTATTGCTGGGCCGCTGTATGGAAAGTGGATTGGAAAACGGATTCATAAACCAGTTCCGGAGCTGCTGAGAAAGCAATTTACTGAACGCAATGAAGATCGAAAACTTCCCGGCTTTGCAAATACGATGTTTACGATTTTGGTGCCAGTGATTCTAATGCTTCTTGCCACACTGGCAGATATTATTTTACCAGAGGACAGTTTATGGTTTCAGATATTCAAGTACATTGGAGATCCAATTACAGCACTGCTGATTGCAACCGTGTATTCTTTCTTCAGTCTTGGCTTTGTGCAAGGGATGAGCCGTGACCGGGTGCTTTCCTTTAGTAATGAGTGCTTAGGTCCGATCGCTTCCATTCTGCTTGTCATTGGAGCAGGCGGGGCTTTCAATAATGTGCTTATCGATTCAGGTGTCGGTGATTATATTGCAGATTTAGCCAAACACTCGCCGATCTCGCCAATTTTGCTTAGCTGGCTGATTGCTGCGGTTATTCGTGTGGCAACAGGATCTGCTACGGTCTCCATGATGACCGCAGCCGGTATTGTCGCACCGATTGCTGCATCTATGCCGGATGTGAGCAGAGAGCTTCTAGTGTTAGCTACAGGGGCGGGTTCGTTGATTTTGTCTCACGTGAATGACTCTGGTTTTTGGCTGATTAAAGAGTATTTTGGTATGACCATTAAAGAAACGTTTTTGACATGGACGGCTATGGAGACGATCATTTCTGTTAGTGCCATTGCATTTATTATGATCATTAATATGTTTATATAGTGAAACGCAACAGCCTGATTCTTCGGAATGGGGCTGTTTTTGCTTTTAGCCATACCACCTTTTTCAGATTGGGGTAAAATGAAGATATTGAGAAGTGGGAGGCGGACAAGATCGAACCATTAAAACACGTTTATCATGAATTATTTATTGCAGAATTAGCCGAGAAACTTGCACAAGCGTCGACTGGATTTGATGCTGAAGAATTCCAGCGGCTTGTGCTCCAAAAGGATTGGGAGCAGCTGGAGTTAAAAGGCAGAATGAGAAGAGTCACTGAATCAATGCATGCCTGTCTACCTAAGGATTATGAGCAGGCAATTGAGGTGCTGCGTCAGACAGCCCCGCATTTTTCAGGACTTAGTGCGCTTGTATTTCCAGACTACGTCGAAACGTACGGTCTAACACATTGGGATATCTCGATCAAGGCGCTCGAATTCTTTACGCCTTTTTCCACTTCTGAATTTGCTGTTCGGCCTTTTCTAATTCAGGATCAAGACAAAATGCTGGCGCAAATGCTCGTATGGTCACAGAATCAAAACGAGCATATCCGGCGGCTTGCTAGTGAAGGATGCAGACCACGTTTGCCATGGGGATTAACTGTTCCTGCACTTAAAAAAGACCCTTCGGTTACGTTCCCTATATTAGAAAACTTGAAGTCGGACCCAGCGCGGTATGTGCAAAAAAGTGTAGCGAACCACTTAAATGATATTTCTGCAATTCAGCCTGATCTGATGAAGAAGACGGCTAAAAGCTGGTATGGAACGAATGAACATACGAACTGGATCATCAAACATGCATCCCGTACCTTACTAAAAAAAGGCGATCCAGATATCATGGCTTTGTTTGGTTATGGGGACGATCCATCTGTTCAAGTAACGGATTTGAAGGTAGTGCAAAATCCAATTCGTATTGGAGAGAAAATGATCTTTCAATTTACACTTCAAGCTGCTAAGCCACTAAAGCTGCGTGTAGAGTATGCCATAGACTATGTCAAAGCTCGGGGTACCCGCAACCAAAAGGTATTTAAAATCACAGAGTTTGAAACAAGTGCAGCGTTACATAGAGAATTCGTCAGGTCACAGTCCTTTCAAAATATGACGACGAGAAAGCACTATGAGGGAATCCATACTTTAACGATTATCATCAACGGCATTCCAAAAGCATCGGTTGATTTTGAAGTAACAGAAGATAGAAGCTCATGAAAAAACCCGCCATTTCGGCGGGTTTTGGCGTTTAAGCCTTCTTTTTCATTAAGAATGAAGCGATGATGGCAGCGACTAAGAAGCCGATGCTGATAATGGAGCTAGGCAGGTTTTCTTGTCTGAATAGGAACAAAACAAAGCTCAAGCTGAGTACAAGACCTGCAAATAAAGTCAAATACGGAAACAGCCACACTTTGAAATACGGCTCCTGTGGATATTTTGGCCGCAGCTTTAGATGTGCCATACAAATGCTGATCCAAATGAGTGAAACCGCAAAACCAGGAATAGCCAGCATATAGCTGAAAATTTGGTCCGGATATAAGTAAGCAAAGAATGTTCCAATGAGAAGAAATAGAACGGTGACCCATAAACTCAAAATGGGTACGCCTCTTTTGTTGACTTGTGCCAGCTTTTTCGGACCGCCATCTGATTTAGAAAGAGAATGAATCATTCTCGTCGTTCCATAAATTCCAGAATTGGCCGCAGATAGAACGGCTGTAATCAAGACGAAATTAATGAAGTGAGAGGCGCCTTGCATACCAGCAGCAGAGAAGACTTGGACAAAAGGACTGTTATTTGGGTCAATTTGATTCCAAGGAATGAGTCCGCAGATGATCAAAATCGGCAATGTGTAAAATAAGATAATCCGCCACATCATACTTTTGACTACTCCAGGCAAGACCTTCTCCGCATCCTTTGTTTCAGTAATGGTCAGCCCGATCAATTCAGAGCCTCCATAAGAGAAAATAACCACTAAAAGTGATGCAAAGATCGCACCCCATCCGTTCGGGACGAAGTTTTGATAGTTGGTAAGCGCTGGTGTACTTTGTTCGTTTGGAATGATCCCAAATAATAATGCTGCACCGAGAATAATAAAGACAATAATAACGAAAATCTTCATTCCAGCGAACCAAAATTCAATTTCACCAAAGTATTTTACATTATTTAAGTTAATTCCGATGACTAAGAGAGAGCAAAGTAAACATAGTGACCATAGCGGTACGTTCGGCAGCCAGTATTGAAGCAGACTGCCAGCTGCAATAATCTCAATGACACATACAGTGAGCCACATAAAACAGTAAACCCAGCCGACAACAAATGAAAAACGTTGTCCAAGCGCAATTTGTATAAGGTCGCGTAGATTATTTCCCGGGTACACAATGGCCATTTCGGCTAATGCTGCCATCACAATGAGGAGCAGCAATCCGGCAAATACATACGAAAAGATCACCCCAGGACCTGCTAAACCAATTGTATCGGCACTTCCTTTAAAGATTCCTGTACCAATGACCCCGCCCATCGCAATCATGCGAATGTGACGCGGTGATAAAAGCTTTTTTAATTCTTGTTGCTCCTGATTCGCGCTCATGACGTTCTCCTTTTTTAAAAATGCTTATGTTCCATTTTCTTTTTTCAAGACGCCAGTGTCAATATAAAAAAAGAGATTTTTCAGACAAAAACAGAGGTTGATTCTATCATTTTACCCACATAACTCCATAAAACACTTCCTTCATCCAAATCCAACATATGAAATCCCATGAAAAAAATAAACATTTGCCTTCATTATGACATAAACAATTGTCTGTTTTTGTCGATATATCTTTTGTATTACTAAAGTCCTAATAAAGAATTGTTTATAACTGTAAAATATTTCAAAGACGTAAGAGTTGAAAGGAGTTATGAAAGATGTTTAAGAGAAAAGGAAATGATTCATCGTCTGAAATCCTTCTGAGTGAAAGCAGCCAATTAATAGAAAAAATCGAAAAAGGAGACCTTTCAGCAAGACTAGACACTGCTGCATTCTCTTCAAGCCAAACGATAGAAGCGGTAGCGCAAATTAATGAAGCTTTGCAAAAGATGCAGGATGCCAATGAAAATATTCAAATGAGGGTGGAATTAGTGACAAAAGCCATTAAAGTTGGCTTATGGGATATGATCGTCATCGCTGGAGACCCGGTCAATCCAAAAAATGAATTTACATGGACGGATGAATTCCGCAAAATGCTCGGCTTTCAAAATGAGCACGATTTTCCAAATCTATTAGACAGCTGGGCATCTCGAATACATCCGGATGAACAAGAATATACATTAGATGCATTTGCTTCGCATTTATTGGACCATTCGGGGCGTACGCCGTATGATATCGAATATCGCTTAAAGTTAAAAAACGGAGATTATCGCTGGTTCAAAGCAACTGGAACGACCGTTCGTGATCGAAATGGTGTCCCTCTTCGTGTGGCGGGAGCACTTTTTGATATTCATGATCAGAAATTGAAAGAAGAAGAGCTGCAAGCATTTGTCACAAGATATGACTTAATCAACCGTGCGCTTGTCGAAGCTCCTTGGGACATGGTGGTAGAGGCCGGCGACCCAGTCAATCCAAATAACGAATTCTGGTGGTCTCCGCAGTTCAGATCAACTCTTGGCTTTACGGATGAAAAAGATTTCCCGAATGTTCTGAGCAGCTGGAGCGATCGTCTGCATCCTGAGGATCAAGAAATGGCTCTCCAAGCTTTTGCAGATCATTTAAATGACCACTCAGGCCGCACACCATTCGACATTGATTACAGATTACAGAGTAAAAATGGTGAGTACCGCTGGTATCATGCGGGTGGTGAAACCATTCGTGATGAAAAAGGTGTTCCTCTTCGTGTGGCAGGAACTATTCGTGACATCACGTTAGAAAAAAACAAAGAGAAAACAGCGGATGAAATGGCTTCACAAGTAGAACAGCTTTCAAGTTCTATTAGCGAGATGGTATCGGGCATTAGCTCTGTGACAAATCAAGCACAGGAGCTTGCTGTTGCTCAAGAGCAGTCAACGTCTGCCGCCCACTTAGCAAAAAATAGTGCAGATGAGACGAAAAATATTTCTGACTTAATCAAAGAAGTGGCGAACCAAACGAACCTGCTTGGTCTAAATGCTGCGATTGAAGCAGCTAGAGCTGGTGAACAGGGACGTGGATTCTCTGTCGTTGCAGATGAAGTGCGAAAGCTGGCGCTGCATAGTGCCAATGCAACGGAAAATATCGAATCTAGTTTAACGGATATGAAAACACAAATTGATGAAATTCTTGAAAATATCTCGAATATGACAGCTCTTACGCAAACTCAGGCTGCTTTAACAGAGCAGGTGAACGCTGCAGTCGATGAAGTGAATCACATGTCTCAGCGTCTTGTGGCGTATTCAAAGAGTATTTAATCGTCAAAAACCGCCCTCTCGTCGAAGGCGGTTTTTTCATTAAAATTGATCTGCTGGGAAAACAATACCTGCATCTTTTCTTGCAGCGTCAAGGACTTTCATCACGGAGAGACTTTCATCAAGCCATGCATAGCATTGTTCGTGATTTTCTGTTTCAATAATATGCTGGAAAGCTTCAGCCTCATAAAACAGACGGTTTGGATTCGTTTGTGCATTGAGTGAGACGACCCTGTCATCAACATGCAGCAGCACTTCCTCACATCCATTCGCCCCATTTTTCACATGAATGAAGCCTTTTTCTCCTTGAATCAATGCAAAGTTCATGCTGCTTGTATCCTTACTGCCCACACTTGTCGCAATAAAATCATTGTAAGTGAATGTCAAAACACCAGATGTGTCAATACCGTTTGGATGGCGGTTTGCCTGATATCGGACCTGCTCTGGTGATCCAAATAGGTTCATGATGAAATGGACATTATAGATATTAATATCCATCAGCGCTCCTCCAGAGAACGCAGGGTTAAAGACATTTGGCGTTTCGCCGGCTAGTAGCTGATTATATTTGCTTGAATATTGACTATAATTGCATTGAACCAGTTTGATTTTACCTAATTGATGAAGATGCTTTTTGATTAAATGATAGTTTGGCATATGAACGGTCGTAATGGCTTCAAATAGGAGAAGCTGCTTTTCCTTTGCGAGAGCGATTAAGGCTTCCAGCTCTTTAACATTTGAGGTGAAAGGCTTTTCGCATATCACATGTTTTCCGTGTTTCAATGCAGCCGTTGCATGCTCGCTATGTAAACGATTCGGTGACGCGATATAAACGGCTTCTACGTGAGGATCTTCTAGCATAGCGGTAAGATCCGTATAAGTTGTCTGCACCCCAAATTTGTCTGCGAGCTTCTTTGCCGTTTCTTCCGTTCTTGAATAGACAGCGTGGCAAGAAGCACCTTCGAGCTGGTCAATGGCTTGCAGGAAGCCTTCCACAATGATACCTGATCCAATGGTTGCGATGTTCATTCTCCAAAACCCCTTCCACTCGTTTAAGCTGTCTCTAGTATAACCGATGTTCTCATTGGACGTGTAATGAGATACCTGAGCGAAGGTGTGCCAGTGACCAAGACCGGCACACCTTTGGTAGCCCTTACAATCAGCTGATGTTTGCTAATGTTTGCTTTGTTAACAATTGAATAGCTGCCTTCCTTTTTTTTAACTCTTGAATAGAGTGTTGAATATCTTCGACTTTTTGCTCGAGCAGCTGTTCAGCTTCTGTTTTTGACTGTTTTTCGAAAAGTGATTTGATAATTTCACGAATTTCTTTAAGGGAGAAATCTAGCTTTCTCGCTTCGGTGATAAATGATAGCATGAGTACATATTTTTTATCATATAGACGATAGCCGTTATGCGCTCTTTTGGGCTCTGGAAGCACCCCTTCATTTTCGTAAAAACGAATGGTTTCAATATGTACTCCAGACATCTTTGACAATTTACCTCTCGTAAACGTAATCATTCCCTGCACCTCCTTTCTTTGCTATCCATCATACAATTAGATTTGCTAGTTTCAAAACATTCTATAGTGCTAAACAATTGGTCTATTTTACTTGTTGTAAATGGGGGATCAGCACGATGAATAGAATACGTTATAATAGAGTAGACTCATGTGATATTTGTTACAGATATGAACAAGTAGACAGCGTGAAGAAAAAACGATAGGCTAAAATAGTTAAATAGTAATGAAATAACCTGTCATCATGGGAATGGTGGCTCAAAATAGTGACAGCACGTTTTTGCTGAGAAAAGGGGACCAGTGAATGTATAAATTAGTCGCAATTGATATGGATGGTACGTTATTAAATGATCAACATATGGTGCCGGATGAAGTGTTTGAAGCCATTCAACAGGCAAAGGCAGAAGGAATTAAAATTGTTTTATGTACAGGCCGGCCAATTGGCGGGGTAAATCGCTATTTAACTGATCTTCAGCTTGATCAAGAGGGAGATTATGTGATCGCCTATAATGGAGCGCTTGTTCAAAACAGCCATACAAATGAAGTGGTGTCAGAGCTGACATTATCCTATGATGACTTAACTTCTTTATATGAATTGAGCCGTCAGCTGGATACACCGATGCATTATTTCGATTCGGCCAATTTATACACACCGAATCGCGATATTAGTGAATACACAGTGCATGAAGCCTATTTAACAAAGCTGCCGCTGAAATATATGCCTGTTGAAGAGGCAGATTCATCGATGAGACTTCCGAAAATGATGTATATTGATCAGCCAGAACGTTTGGAAAAAACGATACAAGCCATCCCGTCTGAAGTGAAGGAAAAGTATATGATGGTGAAAAGTACAGATTTCTTCCTTGAAATCTTGCATCCTGATGTGAGTAAGGGAAATGCTGTGAAGCTTCTAGCGAAGGAGCTGGGAATTCCTCGTGAAGAAGTCATGGCCATTGGTGACAACGGGAACGACATATCAATGGTAGAGTTTGCAGGCTGCGGCGTCGCTATGGGAAATGCCATTGATGATGTCAAAGCTGTAGCAGATGTTGTAACAAAATCTAATAATGAAGCCGGAGTAGCACATGTGCTGCATGAGCTGGTTTTAGGAAAATAAAAAGAGAGAGCGGTCTACCAGTGCGGTAGCCGCTTTTTTATATATTGGAGAAAAAGTAAACAAGCATACGTCTGCTACTTAAATTCGTCTTTTGCAGCATCGCTTTCACATGATCATGAACGGTATGGGGTGAAATAAATAACGTGCTCGCAATTTCCTTTGTCGACTGGCCCTTTAATAAGCAGTCGAGGACGTTCATTTCTCTTTCTGTCAGTCTGTACGTTTTCGCCGCATAAGGAAGGATATCATTTGTTTGAGCTCGTTTGATGTGAATCATGACAGCCTCCTCCTGCCTGTCAGCCTGCGCTAATCGAAAGGCTTGAAGAGAGAGGAACAACCCCGTAGGCAATCTCGTCATGCTTGCCGGTGTTTGCTCAATACCGCCGTATAAAAGTTTTGCCCCTAATGCTCTAAACGGGCGTGGCATGATCGCCCTGTCATGGATTTGTTCAAAGGCTTGAAACGTCTGAAGCCAATGAAGACCTGTCTCATTTCCATAAAGAAGGTTGTAATCGTGCGAAAGAATAAGGAAGCCTTGTTGCTCCGCCGCCGCGTCTTCTTCAGTATCTCTTTTCTTGAAAAGTTCATCTCTTAGCTTGGCTGCGAGTCTGGGCGTTTGTTCGATGACCGCTTGGATATCTTTTTCTTGAAAAGGTTCCTTGTCCTTTAGACGATAGAGGCTGGCAATCCCCCAGCATTCCCCCTGAATCACAAGAGCTGCCCGCAATTCATCAGACCATCCTTTAGGTAACAAAATATTTTGGTAGCGCTCACTGCTAAGATATTCTCCGCTTTGGACTAGGCTCGCAGCATGAATAGGGCCTTTGGCTAGAAACTCATGCTGATGTACGTCCCTTTTTAAAAACTCATTTTGAAACAGCTGGTCATGAATTTCTTCAATCGATTCATCTGTGAAGGAACCTGTCGAGAGGAGAGTGGCTGGATCAATGGTCGTGATACAGGCGGCATCAAAATCAAGGACGGCAGCAAGTTCATCCCGAATGTGTTGTCTCAGCTGCTGAAAATGAGTGGCTGGATTGGTCACATGATCTCCTCCTCAAAAATCCCCACTTTTAGGGATCGTGTTTTCTGGTGTCTCTTTTTACAATAAAGATGTTATATCATTAGTGTACAGGAAACGATGGAAAGCGGAAAGGAACTGGAGGAGAAGGACATGAAAGAAAACCAGCATTGGCACGATCCCGTTGCTGAGTCATATGCAGCGACGATTTCACATAAAGTACCCGGCTATCACCTTTTGCATGAGTTAACAGTAGATGTATTAGAAACTGAAATAAAGGGAGCAGCTCCCCGCATTCTAACTGTCGGAGCGGGTGGGGGCGAAGAGATCATCAACATGCTTCAGAGAAAAGAAGACTGGCTCATCACAGGGGTCGATCCGTCACCTTCTATGCTGGACATGGCGAAACAGCGAGTTGCACAGCTAGAAATGGAGGCGCGTGTCACATGGCATGAGGCCTCATTAGATAAGGTTTCAGCTGAACCTGTTTACGATGCAGCAGTGAGTTTGCTTGTCATTCATTTTATAGAAAAGCGCCAGCTCTTTTTAAACGAGGTTGCCCGCAGGATTCAACCAGAAGCACCGTTTATGTTGGCATTTATACAAGGCGAGATGAAGTCTCATGCATTTCTACAGGAGCTTCACATGCTCTCTCTTTTCATGCAGCGGCAAGGCCTAGAAAAAGAGGTGTTTACGTCCTTTAAAAACAGGCTGGGACAGACGACACACCCTGTTCCCGAGGAAGAAATAAAAGCGCAATTAATCAAAGCAGGATTTGAAGACATCAGACCTTATTTTCAGGCAGGAATGATCAAAGGGCTTGTTTGCAAGCGGAATCGTAGAGAGGCGGATGAGAAATGAGAACACAGGTGATGGTGATAGGCGGCTATGGACATGTTGGACAGCAAATATGTCTTCAGCTAAGTGAAGTGTATCCCGGTCAAGTTGTTGCAGCAGGCAGAAGCTATGAGAAGGCAGAGAAATTTTCACGCCAGACAAAAGGGAAGGTTCTTCCCTATCAACTTGATGTCAGTGAGCCGTTATTTTCGGACTGGGTGGATCACACAAAGCTGGTGATCATGTGTCTCGATCAAGAAGACACGTCATTTGCTGAAACAGTTCTGCAGTCAGGTATTGATTATATAGATATCTCTGCGAAAGGGGCGTACATGGAACAGGTGGCAAAGCTGGATCAGCAGTACATCGGTGCAACGGCTTTACTCAGTGTTGGGCTTGCGCCTGGCCTTACGAATTTATTGGCAGCAAAAGCATCATCTATGCTCTCATCAGTGAATCAAATAGATATAGGGATTATGCTTGGATTGGGTGATCAGCATGGAAAAGCCGCCATTGAATGGACGCTTGACAATGTCCATACTGACTATGTGCTTACTGAGCAACATCAACGTAAAAGAGTCAAAAGCTTTACTGGAGGAAAGCGTATAGATTTTGGGGTGAAACTTGGAAAGAGGAAAGCCTATCAGTTCCCCTTCTCTGATCAGCAGACATTGCCTTTGACACTCAGCGTGCCTTCTGTGACGACAAGGCTTTGTTTTGATTCTCGCGCGGCAACGCGGGCATTTGCCTTCACAAGGAGTCTTGGAATGACGTCACTTCTCACTGTTCCGAAAATCAAGGGAAGAGCCATTTCCATGATTCAATCGGCTCAAATGGGAACAGATCAATATGCAGTGAAAGTGGAGGCGACAGGAATGGAGAGGAACAAGATTCATCAAGCAGCGCTTGGAATAAAAGGGCATGATGAGTCTCAAGCCACAGCTCAAGTCGCCTCTGCTGCAGCACTACATTTATTGAGCAGGCGGTTTCAGACAGGTGTGTTTCATATCGAACAATTATTTTCATTAGCGTATGAGAATGGAGAATTTGCGTTGGTGGATCAAAAAACAAAGGAAAAGCGTGTGTTAGCGCTGAAAGCCAGCCTTTTAACCGCATAAAAGAATACGAACATAGGGTAATTCAAATTGAGGGTTGTAGACGGGAATGATAAAAAGGTTACGTTTTGCAAATAAATTTCAAGCGGGTGTTTACAAGTGTTAAATACAGAACAAGATATCATTAAGAATTATATAGATTCACCCCAAAAATTGAAAAAATTATATAAACGAGTATTGTTCGTTGTTAGTTTATCGCAAATATTTGGAGGGGCTGGACTAGCCGCAGGGATTACGGTAGGTGCCCTTTTAGCTCAACAAATGCTTGAAACGGAAGCCTATGCAGGAGTGCCAATGGCTTTATTTACTTTGGGGTCGGCTTGGGCAGCTTTCATTGTAGGAAAACTTTCACAACGTTATGGACGACGCATCGGTTTATCGACAGGTTTTGTTGTTGGAGGGATCGGAGCAATTGGCGTTGTGATTGCAGCTATGATAAATAGTGTCATTTTATTATTTGCATCGCTCTTCATTTACGGTGCGGGAACAGCCACAAATTTACAAGCTCGTTATGCTGGGACTGACTTAGCGAACTCTAAACAACGTGCAACGGCCATTAGTATGACAATGGTCATGACAACATTTGGGGCTGTAGCAGGTCCGAATTTAGTTGAAATGATGGGTAAATTCGCTGTATCAATTGGTGTTCCATCACTTGCGGGTCCCTTTATTTTATCAGCCGCAGCATTTATTGTAGCAGGTCTTGTCCTTTTTATTCTGCTGCGTCCTGATCCGTTAGTTATTGCTCAAAGAATAGCAGCTTACAAAGCAAAACATGAGCATGGAAATCAACCAGATGCTGTTGATAAAAAAATAGATAAAAAAGGGATTACAGTAGGTGCCACGGTTATGATCTTAACTCAAATTGTCATGGTTGCACTCATGACCATGACACCGGTACATATGCAGCATCATGGTTATGGATTAGCCGAAGTGGGAATTGTTATTGGTTTTCATATAGGTGCAATGTATCTTCCTTCACCTATCACGGGTGTACTCGTAGATAAATTAGGACGAACAACTATGAGCATAGCGTCGGGCATAACATTGTTACTTGCTGGTTTATTAGCAGCATTCGCACCAAGTGATTCAATGATTCTATTAATCATTGCTCTGTCTTTACTTGGATTGGGATGGAACTTTGGTTTAATTAGTGGTACTGCTCAAATAGTTGATTCTACAGAACCATCAACCCGGGCCAAAATCCAAGGAACACTCGATGTTTTTATTGCGTTAGCAGGTGCTGCTGGCGGTGCTCTTTCAGGAATGGTAGCTGCGAATACGAGTTATGCGACATTATCTTTAAGCGGAGGAATTTTATCTTTATTTCTCATACCTGCAATAGTTTGGTCCTTTAAAAGTAAAACATAATGCAGCTCCGTGCTGCATCACAAAAAAAGACATGACCCCCCATCATGGGAGAGCATGTCTTTTTTCATCTTCCATAAAAATACGTTTTGCTTCATAGTAGAGCACCTGCACAAATTTCTTCACATTGACAAGCTGGATGCTTGTTTTTTTATGATGATGTCGACACATCCCCTTTTTTCTTGATGCTCGCTGTGATGAGCTGTGTCAATGTGTCAGAACCTTTTTTTGAAAGATGGACACCATCGGGCTGGAAATAGGATGGTTGTCCAGTAGCGGCTGAATGCCAATCAACCAAGGTGACATTTTGATCTTGATCTGCCACTCGCTGAATTACCGCATTCACATCATTTTCCCATGACCTCGGGACCCTCGTATTCACTAGGAAAATATGTGCCTTTGAAAAGTTTTGAATGAATGCTGTCAGCGTGTCCTCAGTAAAATAACCATTTGTGCCAAGTTCAATGATAACAGCGGCATCAGATTGATTAAATGATTTGTATTGAGGGGCGATGCTGATGGCTTCGTTCATCTGTCTGCCAACTTTCCCATCGATGGTGATCTGTTTATATGCTTTTTCAAGATTCGGCGCAATGTCTAACATGACAGAATCACCAATGGCAAGAATTTGGTGAAATTGTTTTTGATTAGCTGCTTTTTTCTCGTGCTTTTCTTTCTTTTTCTTCGCTTTTGATTCCGATGGTTCGGCTGTTTTTTTCGGTGCTGTCTTAATTTGCGTCACTTCCTTCACATGTGGGGAGGAAGTGGACGAGCTAGACATGCCAATGATAAATAAGATCAAAAGAGCTGCAGTGATTCCCAGGAACACCTTATTAGATGTAGACCATTGTTTGATGCCTTTTTTCCAAATAGACCAAGAGGCAAAATATTGTCTAAAGCCATGCTGGCGGATTGGCTGTTCAATGAAGCGATAGGAAGCCTCAGCAACTAGTAAAATGGCGATGAGCTGCAATGTGACACGCGCGATGGAAGGCTGTCCAATTTCAATGACCGGTGTGGTCAGAACGATAATGGGATAATGCCACAGATAAATACCATAAGATCGCTTACCAAGCCAGACGAGCGGCTGAAAGGACAGCCATTTCCCGATAAGACTTGCAGGGTGGCAGACGCACGCAATTAAGATGGCCGCATTCAGACAGAATAAAAGCATGCCGCCCTGATAGAGAAAGGCATCGAAATCGTCCACTGCATAAATACAAAGTAGGAAAATCGCAAACGAACCGAACCCGGCAATATGTAAAATACGTCTGCCAACAGGAAGTAATTTCTTGCTGGATAGTCTTTGCATAGGCCACACAAATGCCAGACTGCACCCAATCAGGAGCGCAAATGCACGAGTATCTGTTCCATAATAAACCCTGCTTGGATCGGTATCTGGTGAATAAAGAATCGCCATCCATAGGGCGGAGACAAGTGCTAGGCCAAATGTGATCATAGGCAGATGAGACCTGTTTTTTACCCATTTCAGCCCTGCAATCAACAGGACCGGCCAAATGATATAAAATTGTTCTTCAATTGCCAAAGACCACAAATTTTTCAGTGGAGATAGGGCATTGAAGCTATCAAAATATGAAAGCTCGTGAAAAATGTACCACCAGTTACTGACATAAAAAAAGGACGATATGGCATCGCCACGAATGGACAATAATGCGTTTGAACCAGCAATCGCGCACCAGCTGACGGTTATAAAAATCATGATGTAAGCAGCTGGAAGAAGCCTCCTGATCCGTCCCATCCAAAATGGCAAAAGCTCTTGATAGCCTAAATCCTGCTTATGTAACAAGATCGTTGTAATCAAGTAACCAGAAATGACAAAAAATAAATCAACGCCAAGAAACCCGCCGCTTGCGGGTCCGATATGTAAGTGATAAGCAATGACTGCCAATACAGCAACGGCTCTTAGTCCATCTAATCCTAAAATATAACGAAAACGATTTTCCTTGCTGTTCATGAAAATGAATCCCCCATCAATGTCAAACGCTTCTTTTTGTTGTTCATTCAAAAGAGCAACGATTCTTTTATTTTATATAAAATTAGACGAATCAGCATTACATTTTGTTGGCGAATTTCTGTCTTTTTTTAAAATTTTTTCATACGAAAAAAGAATTGGTGGGTGAAGAGATGTCGAATTTGATACTCAAAACCAAAATCCCTGTCATAATAAAAGAAGAAGGAAAGGGGATGTGCTGAATGAGAACGATCGAAAATGATCAGTTATTGGTTCAGATTCATGAAAAGGGAGCGGAAGTCAGGGAGGTGCTTGACAAGAAAAGCGGGCGTCACTATATGTGGTCTGGTGATCCAGCTTATTGGGGCAGGGTGTCGCCTATCTTGTTTCCAATTGTTGGGCGATTAATGAATGATCAATACAAGATGGACGATCAAACCTTCGAGCTCACGCAGCATGGATTTTTGCGTGATGTCAATTTTGATTTATATGAAGAAACGGAGCATACGGTGACCTTTCAATATGAATCAAGAAGCCGACACATGAAGCAATACCCGTATGAATTTACAGCACGTATTCGTTATGAACTATTAGAAAATGGACTGAAGATTTCCTGGGAAATTGATCATGACGGAGATGATACGATGTATTTCTCCATTGGAGGGCACCCAGCATTTCGTGTTCCTCTTGTTGCAGGCGAGCAAGCAGCAGATTATTCACTCACATTGACACCTTCGACTGAACATCTCCCTGTGCAATATGAACTGCGGAATTCACTTGTCAGAGAGAAAGGAAAAGGCATTGAGATTGAGCCGATCCAGCTTCGACCAGAGCTTTTTCAGCAGGATGCGATGATCTTTAGCCATATCAATCGAGTGTCTTTGACTTCTAGGGCAGGTCATGGAGTTGAGGTCGATCTCACTGGTTTTCCGTTCGTGGGCATTTGGTCGCCTTATGACCAAGAAAAAGGAACGATGGCTCCTTTTGTTTGTATTGAGCCTTGGTATGGCATTGCCGATATGGAAGGGACGAATGGGCAGTATAAAGAGAAGTTTGGCATTCAAATGTTAGAACAGAATGAGACCTTTCATGCCACTTATACCGTTTTCTTCAAATGAACATTTGTGCATGAAGAGGTGAACAATTTGTTATGATAGAAGAAAAAGGGGGCGTATGAATGGATCGAGAGAAACAACAGCTGAGTATTGAAGCGGCAAGGCTTTACTATTTGTCTGATTACAGCCAGCAGGAAATTGCCAAGCAGCTCAACTTGTCGAGACCGACTGTATCTCGGCTGCTTCAATATGCGAAAGAGAAGGGATACGTCCAGATTACGGTGATGGATCCGTTTGAGGATTTAAACGAGCTTTCTTCATTGCTCAAGGAAAAATATGACCTGCTCGAAGCTCATGTGGTGTTTTCGCCAAAAGACGACTATCCAACCATCACCGATTATTTGAGCCGATTTGGTGCAGATTACTTGCAAGAGACGGTGAAAGACGGTGATATCGTTGGCGTGAGCTGGGGAACGACTATGTATCAAATTGCACAAAAGATGCAACCTAAACAGGTAAAAGGTGTAGAGGTTGTCCAGCTCAAGGGCGGAATCAGCCATTCTCATGTGAATACATATTCTGCGGAAACCATTCAGTTGTTTGCTGAGGCCTTTCAAACAGCACCGCGCTATTTGCCGCTTCCTGTTGTATTTGATAGTGCTGCTGTCAAGGAAATGGTGGAGCAGGACAGACATATTCAGCGAATTATTGAAATGGGCAAGCAGGCGAATATCGCTGTGTTTACTGTTGGAACGGTAAGAGATGAGGCACTTTTGTTTAGACTAGGTTATTTCCGTGAAGAAGAAAAAGCGCTCCTCAAGGCATCCAGTGTCGGAGACATTTGCTCGCGTTTTTATGATCAAGATGGACGCATTTGCAGTGAAGCCATTAACAATCGCACAATTGGTGTGGAGCTAGATGATTTAAGGACAAAAGAACGATCCATTCTTGTCGCTGGCGGTCATCGAAAGGTGGCTTCTATACACGGCGCACTAAGAGGAAAATATGCGAATGTATTGATCATCGATCAGCACACAGCGAGGGCTCTTTTAAATGTCACAAAATAGATGAACAAAATTTCATAACCATGTTTACAATTGTTCATATGTCATATATGATGAAAGTATCATAATTAAAAGGAAGTGTGAAGCATGACGATAGCAAAGCTCATTGATCATACAGCACTAAAACCAGATACATCTAGAGCTGCAATTATGCAGTTACTTGAAGAAGCAAAGACTCATCAATTTGCATCTGTTTGCGTGAACCCAACTTGGGTATCTCTTGCGTCGAAAGAACTAGCAGGAACAGGTGTTGATGTATGTACAGTCATCGGTTTCCCGTTAGGCGCAAACACAACAGCGGTGAAAGCATTCGAAACAAAGGATGCGATTGAAAACGGTGCAACAGAAGTGGACATGGTCATCAATGTTGCGGCATTGAAAGACGGCGAATATGATATGGTTGAACAAGATATTCGTGCAGTTGTAGACGCAGCAAAAGGCAAAGCATTAGTGAAAGTTATCATTGAAACATGTTTACTTACTGATGAAGAAAAAGTCAAAGCTTGTGAGCTTTCAGTGAAAGCGGGCGCTGATTTTGTGAAAACATCGACTGGATTTAGTACAGGCGGTGCAACAGCTGAGGACATCGTATTAATGCGTAAAACAGTAGGACCTGACATCGGTGTGAAAGCATCAGGCGGCGTGAGAACAAAAGAAGACGTTGAGGCAATGACAGCTGCAGGTGCTACCCGTATTGGCGCAAGTGCAGGCGTTTCCATTATCAAAGGGGATCAATCATCTCCTTCGAAAGACTATTAATTCATACGATCCTATGGTAGGATAACATTCATGACTCATAAATGATGAAAAAGTCATATGCGGAAGGACCTCTCTTCTGGGAATTTCTTCCGCGTTTTGTTTACGAAATAGGGTTTGTTCCATACAAGCGCATTAATGTAAACGAATTCATTCAAGGAGGAAAAACATGAAATACGTGATTGGTATCATCGGTTTGCTAGTGATTCTCGCCATTGCATGGCTGGCTAGTAATGGGAAAAAACGAGTGAAATTCCGTCCAGTAATTGTCATGATTGTACTGCAATTTATTTTAGGTTATATCCTGCTCAATACAGGTGTTGGAAACTTCCTAGTCGGAGGCTTTGCAAAAGGATTCCAAATGCTTCTAGGCTATGCCGGCGAAGGAATCAACTTTGTATTTGGCGGGTTAATGAATGATAAAGCGTCTACTTTCTTCATCAATGTTTTACTGCCGATCGTCTTTATCTCGGCGTTAATCGGTATCCTGCAGCATTGGCGTATTCTTCCGCTTATCGTACGTGGAATCGGATATTTGCTTAGTAAAGTAAACGGTATGGGAAAACTAGAATCTTACAACGCAGTAGCGTCTGCGATTTTAGGTCAATCAGAAGTCTTTATTTCTATTAAGAAACAACTTGGATTATTACCACAGCAGCGTCTTTATACATTATGTGCATCTGCAATGTCGACGGTATCGATGTCGATTGTTGGTGCGTACATGCAAATGATTAAACCAGAGTACGTGGTTACAGCACTTGTGCTGAACCTATTTGGTGGATTTATTATCGCATCGATCATCAATCCATATGAAGTGTCTAAGGACGAAGACATGCTTGAAGTCGTTGAGGAAGAAAGACAATCCTTCTTCGAAATGCTTGGCGAATACATTATGGATGGTTTCAAAGTAGCGATTGTTGTTGCTGCAATGTTGATTGGATTCGTTGCATTAATTGCGATGATTAACGGTATCTTTACAGCTGCCATTGGTGTTTCTTTCCAAGATGTACTTGGATATGTCTTTGCTCCATTTGCGTTCATTGTTGGTGTTCCTTGGAGCGAAGCGGTACAAGCAGGAAGCATTATGGCGACCAAAATGGTATCGAACGAATTTGTGGCAATGCAAATTCTATCCGGTGATGCTTTCCAATTCAGTGCTCGTACAGAAGCGATCATTTCTGTATTCCTTGTATCATTTGCGAACTTCTCTTCTATCGGTATCATTGCTGGAGCAGTCAAAGGCTTAAACGAAAAGCAAGGGAACGTTGTCGCACGCTTTGGATTAAAGCTGTTATTCGGTGCAACTCTTGTCAGCTTCTTAACAGCAGGCGTTGTCGGTTTGATTTACTAATTTAAAAAAAGGAATGGTGAAAACAATGAGAATGGTAGATATCATTGCGAAAAAACGTGACGGAAAAGAATTATCTTCAGAGGAAATTTCTTTCTTTGTCAAAGGTTATACGGACGGAACAATTCCTGACTACCAAGCAAGTGCCTTGGCTATGGCAATTTTCTTCCAAGATATGACGGATCAAGAACGTGCAGACTTAACACTCGCTATGGCGAACTCAGGAGATACAATTGACCTGTCTGCTATTGAGGGTATTAAAGTAGATAAGCACTCAACAGGCGGTGTAGGTGATACAACTACGCTTGTACTCGCTCCTCTTGTTGCGGCACTAGATGTACCTGTTGCGAAAATGTCTGGGCGCGGCCTTGGGCATACAGGCGGTACAGTGGACAAGCTTGAAGCGGTCAAAGGCTTCCACGTAGAAATTACAAAAGACGAATTCATCGAGCTCGTGAACCGTCATAAAGTAGCGGTCATTGGCCAATCAGGCAACCTGACACCAGCTGATAAAAAGCTGTATGCTCTTCGTGATGTGACAGGAACTGTTAACTCAATTCCGCTTATTGCAAGCTCCATTATGAGTAAGAAAATTGCTGCTGGTGCAGATGCGATTGTACTCGATGTGAAAACAGGCGCAGGTGCTTTCATGAAAACACCAGAAGACTCAGAGAAGCTTGCAAAAGCCATGGTGCGCATCGGAAATAACGTAGGCAGACAAACGATGGCGGTCATCTCTGACATGTCCCAGCCGCTAGGATTAGCGATTGGAAATTCCCTTGAAGTGAAAGAAGCGATTGATACGCTTCGAGGCGAAGGTCCTGAAGACTTAAACGAGCTTGTGCTCACATTAGGAAGTCAAATGGTCGTTCTTGCGAAAAAAGCAGACACACTTGATGAAGCAAGAGAAAAGCTGATTGAAGTGATGAAAAACGGCAAAGCACTTGAGAAATTCAAGGAATTCTTAGAAAACCAAGGTGGAGACAGCTCCATTGTGGATCAGCCTGAAAAACTGCCGCAAGCACCTTACAAAATCGAAGTACCTGCAAAAGAATCAGGTGTCGTAGCTGAAATCGTCGCGGATGAAATCGGTGTTGCAGCGATGATCCTTGGAGCAGGACGCGCAACAAAAGAGGATGATATCGACCTATCTGTCGGCATCATGCTGAACAAAAAAGTGGGCGATCGTGTTGAAAAAGGAGATTCACTTGTGACTCTGCATGCGAATCGAGAAGATGTTGCAAATGTCATGGAGAAAATTTATGACAACATCCGCATCGCTGATCATGCCGATGCACCAACTTTGATCCACACGGTCATTACTGAATAAAGAAAAAGGACAAAAGTGATTCGTCGCTTTTGTCTTTTTTTATGCTCGTCATTTTCTATTGAAATAAAAAAATTCACTTTATGAAACAAACCTCTTGCAATCATCAAATAATGGGTGTATATTAATTGACGAGTCAATGATTGATATATCAAGTAATTGATTTCTGAATAGAAAAGAGGGGATGGCATTGACTGCATTTTGCTCTGAAGAGGCAGAGGTATTATATCGTTTGCAGTGCGTGAACCGTATGATGGGCGTGAAGTTCGAAGCATGCACGGGCATCAGCCAATCAAGACTTGAGTTGTTATCGCTGTTATTCCAAGCCGATGAAATCAGCCAATCAGATTTGCAGAAAAAAGTAAATATTGATAGTGCAGCTGTGACGCGTCACTTGAAACAGTTAGAAACAAAAGGAATGGTCACACGCAGAAGAAAACCAGAAGACAATCGAGTCACACTTGTTCGCTTAACAGACGAAGGCAGAACAAGAATCGAAGCTTCTAAAATAGAAAAAGAACGATTTATCTCAGAAATGCTTGAAAACGTAAGTGAAGAAGAACGAAGGCTTCTCACTGATGTGCTCATCCGTATACAACAAAACATCGAAAAGATTCAAACAACCTAAAGGAGTGTTACACATGGCTACAACATTAAAAACAAACGATTTTATGGAAATTATGAAAGGGCGCCGCTCTATTCGTAACTATGATCCATCTGTGAAAATCAGCAAAGAAGAAATGACAGAGATTTTAGAAGAAGCAACAACTGCACCATCATCAGTGAATGCACAGCCTTGGCGCTTCATGGTGATTGACAGCCCAGAAGGAAAAGAAAAGCTTGCACCACTTGCAAAATTCAACCAAACACAAGTGTCAACATCAGCAGCTGTCATTGCAGTTTTTGCAGATATGAAAAACGATGAATACTTAGAAGAAATTTATTCAAAAGCAGTAGAGCATGGCTACATGCCGCAAGAAGTGAAAGAAAGACAAATTGCTGCATTAACTGCACACTTTGAAGTTCTTCCAGAGCAAGTGAACCGCGAAACAATTTTAATTGACGGTGGGATTGTGTCTATGCAGCTTATGCTTGCTGCACGTGCACACGGTTATGATACAAATCCAATTGGCGGATATGATAAAGAAGTCATTGCTGAAACATTTGGCTGGGATAAAGAACGTTATGTACCAGTCATGCTGCTATCAATTGGGAAAGCAGCTGACGAAGGCTATGCATCTTACCGTTTACCGGTTGATCGTATTGCTGAGTGGAAATAATATCTTTTCAAAAGGAGACGATCAAATGATTATTATTCATGCAGGGATGACCATTCATCCAGAAAAAGAAAACGTATTTTTAGAAGAAATCAACGAATTAATGAAAGCTTCACAGGCTGAAGAAGGCAATGTTTCCTACAAGCTGTTCAAGGATACAGATAAGGAAAATACCTTTTTAATGGTAGAAGTGTGGAAAGATGACGCTGCGGTTCAAAGCCATAATGCAAGTGCTCATTTCCAGGCGTTCGTAGCGAAGGCAAAAGAATTCTTAGCCGCTCCACTTGACGTGGTTGCCTTTCAAGGTCAGCAGCTTTCATAGAAAAACAACAAACACCCTAGGCGGTTATCGCCTAGGGTTCTTTTATTTTCGACATATGGTTCCACCTATTTCATTCACGTATTGTGCATTTTCCACAAAATTTCTGAAAATAAAATGTTTTTCGACTTAACTATATTGGAATATGCTAGAATTAGATATTATTTATTACCAAAATAGGGAGGAACCAAAATGAAACAAGGGAAATGGACGAAAATTGCACTAACCGCTGTCCTAAGCTTAGGAACATTGACAGCTTTCAGCACCCCTCTATCTGCCCACACCACAGAAAAATCAACATCCTCTGATGGCGGTCATTATTCAGGTATTCCATTTGACTCAAGTGTCGTAAATGAAGACCGTCTCGTCAAAGCCTTGAAAAAACAAGGAAAGATCAAAAAGAATGCCAATGAGGCAGAAACCCAAAAAGCATTAAAGAACTATCTAAAGAAAAAAGAAGAATCGGCAATGAAACAAAGTGCCAGCACTTTAACAGAAGAGCCTGAATTCCTCAAAGAATACAAACAAGAGGTACATAACAAACTTGCCAAAAAGAAAAAGTTAAAGAAGCATAAAGGAAAAGAAGGCAATCAAGTAAAACCGGTCAAAAAGGAAAAGTATAAAGGTGACGTCCGCAATGATAAGGTATTGGTTTTATTAGTAGATTTTAAAGATTATAAGCATAATAGTATCAAAAAAGAAGAGACTGATATGTATTATGACAAGTTTGATCAACAGCATTATCAAGATATGCTTTTCGGAAAAAATGGCTACATCGGTCCAGATGGGAAACGAAAAGTATCCATGAAGCAATATTATGAAAAGCAGTCCGGCGGCAGTTACACAGTCAGTGGAACAGTTGCAGGATGGTATACAGCGAAGCATGAAGCAGCTTATTACGGCGGGAACGTACCTGACGATTCAGGCAGTGACGGCAGACCGCGCGAATTGGTAAAAGAAGCACTCGAAGCAGCAGCAAAAGATCCAAATGTTGATCTCGGCGAGTATGATCAATGGGACCGCTATGATATTGATGGCGACGGTGTTTATAACGAGCCAGACGGCATCATTGACCATCTGATGGTCGTTCATGCCGGTGTAGGTGAAGAAGCAGGCGGCGGACAACTTGGCGCTGATGCGATTTGGTCACACCGCTGGTCACTTGGTGATGTATTTGAAATTCCGGATACTGAATCTGAAGTCGGACAAGGCGGGAAAATAGGCGCATTGGATTACACCATTGAGCCTGAAGATGGCGCAGCAGGTGTGTTTACACATGAATTCGGACATGATCTTGGTCTTCCTGACGAGTACGATACACAGTACACAGGCAACGGAGAGCCCGTTTCTTACTGGTCGATCATGTCAAGCGGAAGCTGGGCAGGTAAAGTGCCTGGTACGGAACCAACAGGCTTTAGCCCATATGCGAAAGAAATGCTTCAAAATCTGCATGGGGGCAACTGGCTTTCTGGACAAACCATCGATGGTAAAACATTAAAGAAAAGCAAAACCGTCTTAATTGATGAAGCAGCAACAAAAGGAACGAACCATGACGCCGTTCGAGTCGATTTACCAGATAAAGAGATTGTCGTTACGACACCTGCTCAAGGAAAATATTCGTACTTCAGCGGAACGGGTGACAATTTGAATGCAACTATGACGACAACAGGTATTGATTTGTCAAAAGGAAGCAAAGCAGAGCTGACATTTAAAGCATGGTACGATATTGAAGAAGGTTATGATTATGCGTATGTCGAAGTGCGTGAAACAGGGACTGATCAATGGAAGACCATCGCGGGTAACATCACGAATGATCGAAATGAAGCAGGTGCAAACGAAGGCAATGGCATCGATGGAAAATCAGACGGCTGGGTAGATGCATCCTTTGATCTGTCTGCTTATGCAGGGAAGAAAATCGACCTGCAATTCCGTTACACAACCGATGCAGGCTATTCACTTCCAGGTTTATTTGTAGATGATCTGAACGTCAAAGCAGATGGAACGAACGTATGGTCAGATGATGCCGAGGATACATCTACTTTTACCTTTAATGGATTCTCAAAATCTAATGGAAAACAATATGCAGCACAATACTATTTACTAGAGTGGCGCTCTTATGCTGATGTCGATAAAGGCTTAAAGCATATTAAACGCGGTGCAAGTCTGATGAGCTATAATAACGGTTTGGTCGTGTGGTTAGTCGATCAATCGTACAGTGATAACTGGGTTGGAAAGCATCCGGGGAACGGCTTCCTTGGCGTAGTAGATGCAGATCAGCAAGTATTAAAATGGAGTGACGGTTCCATTGCCGCCACAGGCTTCCAAGTACATGATGCAGCATTCTCTTTGAATCCAAGTACGAAGCTGAATATCGATTATACAGCAACAACGGGCTTAACTTTGCAAGATCGCTACATTCGCCCGACTCGTACATTTAGTGATAAAAAGAACTATGTGAATCCAAATAACCCAGATGCAGGACGCGATGTACCGAACTATGGATTATCCTTTAAAGTCGTTGGACAAAGTAAGGATCGTTCTGTTGGAAAGGTGTTAATTTCGAAAAGTAACTAAATAGAAAGCCGGATTCTACTATTGAATTCGGCTTTTTGATATGTGAGAAAAGGATTATAAGGACACGATTTGGTTTTTAATCGAATGTCTGTTCTTTTTTATTTTGATATCCGAATGAAACCATTATATAATAGAGCCTGGAAGATTTTCTTTCAACCATGATTCTTTTAGCTGTTAAAACAAAGGAAAGGATGAGCGTTACCAATGAGTTATGTCACTGCCAAGCAATTAAAGGTGATTCGAGGGACGATGCAGACTTTTTGCAGCCATTTGGAGTATGATGGTCATGGTAAGCTTCATATCAATACCATCATGGCTTTTATTAAAAAGGAATTCGGCGTGAGAAAAATGAAAGACATTCCACAAAGTCGCTTTACAGAAGCGCTAGAATTAATACAAGACTTTGATTTATACACGGATAAAATAGAAATTCGTGACCGTCTATCAGAAAGGAATTAACTAAATTGAATATTTTAGCAATGATTTTAGTAGGAATTGTCGCATTAGAACACATTGTCATCATGTTATTAGAAATGTTTTTTATGGAATCAAAGATGGCGAAGAGATCTTTTAAGCTGCCAGAACACTTGCAAAAAGATCCAAATGTCAAAGTGATGTTTGCTAATCAGGGGCTTTATAACGGGTTTTTAGCAGCAGGACTCATTTGGGGACTCATTCTTGGATCGAATACCGTTGGATATATGATTCAGCTATTTTTCATTCTTTGTGTCATCATCGCAGCAGTATTTGGCGGTGTAACATCCAATAAATCAATTATCATCAAACAAGGAGTACCAGCGCTTCTTGCATTAATTGCACTGATGCTGGCGATCTAATCTTAAAATAAAGCCGCCCCTAGAAAGGGCGGCTTTTATCTTTTTCGAAGTCCCATCAAACGAATAATGGATGTCAGACAAAGGGCAACAGCAACGGCCAAAATGATTTTTCCGTACATGACCCCTGTTAGGTTCATTAAAAAGACGGCCAATATAATACAGAGCGTGATGATGATCATCACAATCGAATAGGTTTTCATCTCTTTTTCCACTCCTTTAAAAATCCCCTCATGTGACACGAGAGATCTGTCAATCTTTCCTCATATTATATCACTCAATGACAATTTTACATGAAATTCCCTACCAATAGAATGTGACATATTGATTAGATTTTGAGTCATACCATATTTTTTAGAAAATCGGGTATAACATAAAGAACTGACCCAAAGTCATATTGCTTGATATTTAATTGTGCAAAATATAAAATAACCACAGGATAAATCGAAAGGATGATCAAGATGAGTAAGAAAGTGTTATTAGTATCGACAAGCAGCCCAGAAATGAATGGACATCCAACAGGCTTATGGCTAGAAGAGTTAGCAGAGCCATTTCATATTTTTAAAGAAAATGAACTAGAAGTACAAATTGTCTCTATTCAAGGTGGCACTGTACCAATTGACAAAAATTCAATTCCTGAAGGTGTTCCAGCGCAATATCAAGATGTGTATGAACGACTTCAAGACACAAAGGCGCTTACAGATGTGAATCCAGCTGATTATGACGGTATTTTCTTTGCTGGGGGACACGGCCCTATGATCGACTTTGCGTCTAATCAATTGGTGGCGGATGCGATCTTAGCGGTTTCAGATAAAAATGGTGCGATCGGAGCCGTTTGTCATGGTGTTTCAGCATTCGTTGATGTGAAGGACGAAAATGGCAAATCATTTATCGAAGGCAAAAAAATCACAGGCTTCACCAACGAAGAAGAGGAAGCCGTGCAGCTGACATCAAAGGTTCCATTTTTATTGGAAACAAAACTTCGTGAGCAGGGGGCAGCGTTTGAAAAAGGAGATGCCTTTGCGCCATTTGCTGTCGTTGACGGACAAATCATTACTGGACAAAACCCCGGATCAAGTGCAGAAACAGCACGTTTGTTTGTTAAAACTATTGCATAAAACGATCAAAAACCAGCCGTTACTCATGCGGCTGGTTTTTTTGTTATAAAAATGTCCCAAAAAAGACCAAAACAATGATTGGAATAATGGTAAAATTATCACAGGGTAAAAAACCCAAATGAGGAAAAGGGGATGTTCCTGTGAGAGCATTTTATGTCAAAATCACTGCAGCTTTACTGTCTGTTTTACTCGTCGCAACAGGTTTGTTTTCACCAGCATTAAAAGCAGAAGAAGCACCAAAATCAAGTGGGAAACGATCACCACTGACAGAAAAAGCGATTCAGCAAGTGCAAGAGTCGTTTTTGAAGCAGGATGAAGGAACCGCTATCCAACAGAAGCAAGTGAAAAAATCATTTAAAGTGAATAAGAAGAAAGGAATCAGTATCAAACGAAAAGCTGCTAAAGATGGCAAAATGCGCACGTCTGCCGTTCGCTCCATTGATGGACTAGCCATAAATCAATCGGCTGTCTTAACAGAGGACGACCCAGTTGATTTATGGTTTTTAAGCACATCTTCACCTCAGGCACTCATCAGCCGGATTACCTCTTCAAACGCTGATTATTTCGTTCAATTGTTTGTTGTTGATTATGAAACAGGACAAGCCTACCCAACGGATCTTATTCAACCGGCAGGCAGTCTGATTGCGTTAAGCAATTTACCAGCGGGTGATTATGCGTTTGGTATTACCAGCGGTGGAGACTTTGGAGACTCATATACATTACAGGTGAATGCCAAAAACCCACCAAATTTCACAGGTGCTGAATCCCTGTCATCAACATTGCAATACTTTGTCGCTACGTATGCCAATGGGGATGTTTTCGCAAATGGTACAAAAGTATATAACAAACAATCTAAGACCGCCGATTATAAATGGGAGCGTGTATTTTACTTCTCATATGATGGAAAATATGAACAGAGAACTCATTCTGTTGACAGTGTGAAGGTGAAAAGTATTTCAGCACCAGTGTCGTACTCTGCTCCATACGCAAGTTCCTCAGAGGCCATTCTCGTCTACTTAGATGTGGAGACTTTATTTATGTATCATGAATCATCGTTTGCTAGTGGGCAGTACTACCATAGTAGCTTTGTTGATACACTCGGGAAGACGACACCAAGACGCTTAGATATTGATGATATGACAAATTACGGTGATCATATTTTAGCTGTAGATTTAAAAACAGGAAAGCCGATCGATTTCTTCAGTGTGTTGAATTTCTACTATGCTGCAGGGATCGAGAAACTGCCAACAATCAGAACGTTGAATTAAGAAAGGCGGTTGACATCAAATCGCCACATGTGTAGAGTAAAGATAATTAAATGACAAAAGTCCACTAGGGGAGTCATGTATGACTGAGACAAGAGAAAATCTTGGACCCTTTGAACCTGATCTAGTTCGTACTAGCGGAGGGAAGTGGAGCTGGACCTTGTCTTATTCATGATTGAATCGATAAGAAGGCCGCTCCATTTGGGGTGGCTTTTTCATTTATTCAACTGAAGAAGAGGAGGCTTTTTTTATGACATTTTCTACGCAATTAAGGAAAGAAACAGAACCGTTATTTGAAGCCATTTATCAGCATCCGTTCGTCAGAGGCCTGGCAGCAGGAAAGCTGGAAAAGGAACAGATCATTCATTATGTCAAACAGGATGCAGAATACTTACAAGCATTCATTAAAATTTATGCAGCAGCGCTCAGCAGATGTACAGACAGAGAGGATATTGCGTTTTTTCATCAGCAGATGGCGTTTGTACTAGATAGTGAAACGCACCCCCATCAAAACCTTTGCCGAGTGGCAGGAGTAGCATATGATGGGCTCCAAGGTGCTTCTTTGGCTCCGAGTGCTCATCACTATATTCATCACATGCTGCAAGTCGCACAGGAAGGTACGCTTGGTGAAATCATCGCTGTCCTGCTTCCATGTCCTTGGACATATTGGGAAATAGGGAAACGAATGCTCACAGATGTGCAGCCAGACCCGTCACATCCGTTTTATGAATGGATCACGTTTTATGGAGGATTAACCGATTCTGTCACAGGTGAGCTTTGCAAGCGGCTCGATCAATTGGCGGAAGCAGCAAGTGAGAAGGAAAAGGAAAAAATGAAACAGCATTTTATCTTAAGTTGCCAGCTCGAATACAAGTTTTGGGAAATGGCCTTCACTGTTGAACAGTGGCCAGTTCAACTGGAGGTGCATTCATCATGACATGGAAGATGAAAGAAGTCGTCCTTGCTGTGATTTTATCCGTTGCGTGCGGTGTGATCTATTTAGGATGGTCCACACTTTACTTACCGATTACAGCACTTGTTGGCCCAGCAGGAGGCAATATCATGTTTGGAATATGGGTCATTGCCAGTCCAATCGTTGCGTATATCATTCAAAAGCCGGGGGCTGCCCTGATTGCGGAAACAGCTGCCGCGGCTGTGGAATTATTGACAGGCAGCCACTTCGGACTTTCAGCTTTGCTGATTGGTGTATGCCAAGGGCTTGGGGCAGAAATCGCCTTCGCTCTTTTTGGGTATAGACGATACCGCATGTGGACACTGATGCTGTCTGGTGCCTTTGCAGCTATCGGAGCGATGGCGTACAGTCTCGTGGCAAATGGCTTTGGTTATTACACGCCTCAAGTTTTACTTATGACCCTTGTGACTCAAATTATTAGTGGAATGATACTTGGCGGCTGCCTTGCGAAAGTGGTGGTGGACGCACTATCCAAAACAGGTGTACTGAATCAATATGCCATCATGAAAGAAAAACGAAACAAAGGTGAACAGCATGAATTCATTTCTCGCGTGCAATGATCTGACTGTCCGTTTTTATGAACAGCCTAAGCCTGTTTTAAATCAAATCTCCCTGACGATTCAAAAAGGGGAAAAGGTGCTTATTTTAGGGCCGAGCGGAAGCGGGAAATCCACGCTCATTTCGGTTCTGGCTGGAATCATTCCAGAGCATGTGGAAGCAGACATGCAGGGTGAAGTGGTGTTACAAAGACATACAGGCGTCATGTTTCAAGATCCAGACTCTCAGTTTTGTATGCACCGCGTCAATGAAGAAATTGCCTTTAGCTTAGAGAACCGTTCCGTCCCTCGGGAAGAGATGGATGATATCATTCAGCAACTCATGCAAAAAGTCCAACTGAATGTCGATCCGCATACAGAGATTCACACTTTATCTGGCGGCATGAAGCAGCGATTGGCACTTGCTTGTTTACTAGCATTACAGCCGGATGTTCTATTCTTTGATGAACCAACCGCACAGCTTGACCCAGCAGGTAGAATGGACATATTTCAACTGCTGCAGCAGCTTGCAGCCGATCAGCAGCAAACCATGATTTTTGTAGAACATGTACTTGACGGAGTTATTGAATGGATGGATCGGGTGATTTTATTAGATGACCAAGGCAGCATTTTAGCAGATGGAGCTCCAAAAGATGTGCTCGTAACATATGAGAAAGAAATGAAAGAGGCAGGAATTTGGCGGCCAAAATTATTTCCCGAGAAATGGTCCACGATTATTCAAGATCCATTTCATCCACTGAGTCAAACCTTTATGCAAACCTATGAAGCAAGAAAAGAGCAGCATGAAAAAGTGCAGTCAATCGAACGAGAGACAATGATTCGTACAGAAAATCTTCAATTAAGCTACGGGAAAAAAAGGATTATGAGTAACCTTCAGCTTGATATCAAAGCAGGAGAATGGGTGGCGATTATTGGAGAAAATGGAAGCGGAAAAAGTACGTGTCTCAAACATTTGATCCGCTTAGAGCCAGCTAAAAAAGGTCATATTTTCTTAAAAGAAACAAACCTTAAAAAATGGTCTGACCGACTACTCTATGAAAAAGCAGGCTTTGTGTTTCAAAATCCGGAGCTTCAATTTATACAAGACACAGTATTCGATGAAATTGCCTTTGGCGGCAGACAGCGAAACTGGCCAGAATCAGTCGTACAAGAAAAAACGGCCCAGCTGCTGAAAGAGTTCGGTTTAGAGAAGCATGCAAAAGCACATCCCTTCACCTTAAGTTTAGGGCAAAAAAGAAGATTGAGTGTTGCCACGATGCTCCTTTTTGATCAAGATGTATTGCTGTTAGATGAACCGACTTTCGGGCAGGATGAAAAAACGGCGAAGGAATTAATGAGGCGTTTAAAAGAGCGGCAGCGCCAAGGCACGACCATTGTGATGGTTACACATGATATGGAGCTTGTCGATGAATGTGCCGATCAAGTGCTTCTTTTTCATCAAGGCAAGCATGTATATGATGGCACCCCTTATGATTTATTTTCAAATCAGGAACTTGTCGATGCTTATCAGCTGAGAGCTCCTTTACATTATCGCTATGTGGCAGAAAGAAAGGATGTGCTGACGATTGCAAAGTAATCATTCCTTTCTTTCTACTGTGAATCCAGTCATGAAATTACTCGCTCACCTGCTTGCGATGGGCTGCCTCATGGCGATATCTGATCCTAAAACAACCTTTATCATCTGGCTGTTTGCTCTTGGCATTGGACTTGTTTTAGGTGGATGGAATATGAAGTATCTCATCACAAGGCTTCTCCCTTATCTGCTCTTTTTTATTCTCGTCTTTTGGATGATGGCGGCATTCGGCAAGGGGGATCATACTGTTTGGAAGTGGGCGTGGTTTCATATCACGGAGGAGAGTTTAAGAAATGGTCTCACCATCGCTTTCAGAATGCTTGGATTTGTGACATTTGGCCTCCTTTTTACGTCCACCACAGATTTGACGGCATTTATGATGAGTTTGATTCATCAATGCCGAATGTCTCCAAAATGGGCGTATGGAATGCTTGCCGGGTTCCGGTTTATTCCGTTATTTCAAAGTGAATTAAAACAAATGAAAGCTGCACATAAAATCAGAGGCTACAAGCAAAAAAACAGCTGGAAGGCCTTTATGCGTTATGCATTACCTCTTTTTACGCAGGGCGTACGAAAATCAGAACGCTTAGCGATTGCAATGGAAGCCAGGGGCTTCACGGGGACGAGAGAGCGAACGTATTATCATATCATGAGCACCTCATGGATTGACTATATGTATCTTTTTCTCATCGGTATCAGTGTCTTCATGTGCATTTACCTTGTTTAAAAAACACCCACATTCTCTTGATAGAATGTGGGCTTTTTATATATCTTAGGTCATTTGATTGATATTAGTACACATTACAGGCTGTAATAGATCATATAACGAACCGATAAAGAAGGTGTACTGAGAAAAAGAGAGGATGAACGTAAGCGAATGTCACAGAGAATTGATAACATTATAGACGCTTTACCAATCATTGGACTTGCTATGAGAGAACAGCTAACCTTTTCTGTTATAGGGAAAGAGAAGGTTCTTTATTATCAGCAACATGGGAATATTGATTTAGGATTTAAAGCTGGTGATAAAGTAGATCCTGGATTCCAAAACTTTGCGATGCTGAAAAATGGGAGAGAACCATCGTTTATCCAAATTCCGAAAGAAGTATACGGGATTCCAATGGATATCGTAGCCGTTCCAATTACTGATGAATTAGGTCAAGTAGTTGCTGCCTTCTGTGTGGCCTATGACCAAACCAATCAACAACGATTAGATCACATCATGACGGAGAGCAACGAAGCTTCGGAAAAACTAGTCGCAATGGTACAGCAGGTTGCCGCACATTCAGAGGAACTACAAGCGACAAGTGAACAAATTCTTCAAAATACGAAAACCACTGTCGAAAATTCCTCTAAAATCAATCAAGTATCTAATCTCATTAAAGGTATCTCTGATCAAACGAACCTACTTGGACTTAACGCATCAATTGAAGCTGCAAGAGTGGGAGAAGCAGGAGCAGGCTTTGGAGTGGTCGCAACAGAAGTGAGAAAGCTGTCAACTCACGCGAAACAGGCGACAACTGATATTGAAACAGCCCTAAAAGATGTGCAGGGGTCAATCAAAGGAATGGAAGAAGAAATTGCGCAAATTGTCGCTTCCTCTGAGCATCAGGCAGAACTTGTAGGCACTTTTACAAAAATTATTGAAGGCCTTCATGAAACAAACGAAACGATGAAAGCATTAGCAAACGACTTAGTGAACTATCAAGTGAAATAAAAAAACGATAAAACCTCCAGCTGAATTGGAGGTTTTTTATCATTTCAAGGTGAGAAACTTGTTAGGATTATGACCGTTTTATCGCTGACAGGCAGGATACACTTCTGTATGATAGAAAAAGAGAGACTAGTTTTGTCATTAGACCTATTCATAAGGAGGAAGATCATCGTGACACAATCAGCAAAGCTGCAAGAAATACTTGCACCCTACCGTCCGTTGTTAGATGAAACGGAAAAACCAATGATACAATTGCAGATGAAACAAGGAAAAACAGGACCATACGACAGCAAAATAGCTGGTGATCCTTACTTCCCCAAAAACGACGAATATCCGGTTGATGATGAAGGGCATCCTATGAAACTTTTGGCGCAAATTAATTTCGGCCAGCTGCCAAAGCTGAAGGATTATCCAGAAACAGGGATTTTGCAAGTCTTTATTTCTGTGCATGATGATCTTTATGGAATGAATATTGACCATAAAACAGAGCAAAAAGATTTTCGAATTAAATTTATTGAGGAACCTTTCTTGGCAGAAGAAGAGTTATTGACTGATTTTTCTTTTGTGAAAATTCCAGACGATTTTTATTTTCCTGTAACGAAGGAAGGCGCAATTACAGGTGAATTAGCAAGCGAAACGATCAGTGTAGGAGATTTCCGCTTTGAAAAAGTCACAGGAAAGAACAGCTGGGACCTATTCGAAGATGCAGATGGTGTTAATGGCGATGAAGCAGATGCCCTGCTGGATGAATTTTATGAAACAGCGAGTGGCTTTGGTCACAAATTGGGCGGGTACCCAGGGTTTACACAAGAAGACCCGCGTACCTATGTAGATCAAGAACATACCGTTTTGTTATTACAAATTGACTCAGATGACGAAGTAGATTTGATGTGGGGAGATTGCGGTATTGCCAACTTCTTTATCAAACCAGAAGACCTCAAACGAAAAAATTTCGAGAATGTTGTCTATAATTGGGACTGCTCCTGATTTTGTAAAAAACACACTCTAAACACTCTTTATAGAGTGTTTTTGTGTATGTTTTTAGACTTTTTTGCCCCTATTTCGTCATTTTTGAGAGGTAATATGTCATTCTTTCTAGTTGACCGGATCAAAAAAAAATGTAAAATCATCTTAAAGTCCTCTTTTTTGAAAATAATAATAACATGACATATGATTCAACGATAAAATGCTCGAAAAAGCGGAATGTACTGGGGGGTATCAATTGATCATTTCGAAAGTAATCAATAATAATGTTGTCAGTGCGTATGATGACGAGCAGCATGAGCTGGTCATTATGGGCAGAGGGATCGCGTTTCAAAAGAAAAGCGGAGACCCGATTGACGAAGAACGAATCGAGAAGGTATTTTCTATTCAAAATAAAGATATATCAGAAAAATTCAAAACCCTGCTTTATGATATTCCAATCGAGTATATGCAAGTGTGTGAGGCGATTATTGAGCATGCGAGAACAACGCTTAACAAAAATCTAAATGACAGCATCTATGTGACGCTGACGGATCATATCACTTTTGCCATTGAACGTCATCAAAAAGGAATGGACATCAAAAATGCCTTGCTCTGGGAAATCAAACGGCTGTATAAAGATGAGTTCAGATGTGGTTTAGAAGCGATTCGGATCATTGAGGACAAGCTGAGCATCCATCTTCCTGAGGATGAAGCGGGCTTTATTGCCATGCATATTGTCAATGCAGAGCTCAATGAGGAAATGCCAAACGTGATTCAAATCACCAAGCTCATTCAAGATATTTTAAACATCGTAAAGTATCACTTTCAAATTGATTTAGACGAGGAATCATTAAATTATTTCCGATTTGTGACGCATTTGAAGTTTTTCGGACAGCGTCTGTTTAACGAAACACAAATGGAAAATCAAAATGAGTTTCTGTATGAAGTGGTAAAAGAGAAAAACACTGCAGCTTTTCAATGCGCAGAAAAAATTAACGAGTATGTTCAAAAAGAATACAACCGAAGTCTCATAGAAGATGAAATGCTATATTTAACTTTGCATATAGACAGAGTAATAAAAAGAAAATAAATTCAAAAAGAAAGCGTTGACATCACAAAATTAACATGATAATTTATAACTATAAACTAAATAACCCACAATCTTTTAGGATTGTTACTGGTCAAGCAGGCAAAACCTAAATCATTGTCCCTATCTTTGATAAGGCATGATTTAGGTTTTTTTATATCTAAAGACTTATAAAAATTAAATAACGATCAATCGCTATGAAGGATTGTTACTGGTTAAGCAGGCAAAACCTAAATATCGATTAATGTCTGAATCGCTATTTCTCGGACATTAATGGATGTTTAGGTTTTTTCTATATCAAGATGAAATCAACGATTGGAGGGTAACACAATGAACCACAAACAAACAGCAAAAGAAGTGCTAGAACTTGTCGGCGGTGAAAAAAATGTTAAGCAAGTCACACATTGTATGACAAGACTTCGCTTCAACTTATACGATGAAAGCAAGGCAGATAAAGAAAAGCTGCAATCAACAGACGGCGTCATGGGCGTGAATCAAAGCGGAGGTCAATATCATGTCATTATCGGCAATGATGTCTCAAATGTCTATCAAGCGATGATTGCTGACTCTGGGTTATCAACAGATGTAAAATCAAGCGGTACAGAAGAAGCATCAAAACAAAATGTGATATCAAAGCTTTTCGATTTTATCTCTGGTGTCTTCACACCGATTCTCCCGGCCATCGCTGGAGCCGGTATGATCAAAGGGATTTTGGCACTGATGCTCACATTTCAGTGGATATCAGATAAAAGCAGCACGTATGCGATTTTAACAGCTATCGGAGATGGAGCCTTTTACTTCTTACCGATTCTACTTGCTGTAAGCGTAGCCAAAAAAATTGGTACAAATCAGTATATCGCAGCTGCCATTGCAGCAGCAGCACTGCACCCGCAGTTAACCGCTTTACTGGGTGCGGGAAATACAGAATTTCTCGGCTTGCCAGTGGTTGCCGTTGTGTACTCTTCATCGGTAATTCCAATTCTTCTTACCATTTGGCTCGGCTCATATGTTGAAAGATTCGCAGAAAAATATAGTCCAAAATCATTAAAGATCATCCTTGTTCCAACAGTTACACTTCTTGTCGTTGTACCGGTTATGCTCATCGCGGTTGGACCACTTGGTGGAATTATCGGTAATGGCCTTTCAGGTGGAATTGATTTATTGTTTAAACATGCAGGTATTCTGGCCGGACTCTTGATTGGCGGATTCATGTCACCATTGATCATTACGGGCATGCACTATGCACTGCTTCCAATCATGATTAACAACATTACATTAAACGGTTTTGACTTTATTCTTCCAATGATGTTTGTAGCGAATATGGCACAAGCAGGCGCAGCATTCGGTGTCTTCTTAAGATCAAAAAACAAAACATTCAAATCATTGGCGATGTCTACAAGTATTACAGCTTTAATGGGTATTACTGAACCTGCTATGTATGGTGTGAACATGCGATTGAAAAAACCGTTCTTTGCAGCCCTCATTGGTGCAGCAACAGGCGGCGTGTTCATGTCGATCTTTAAAGTAAAATCATATGTGGTATCTGGATCAGCAGGCCTCCCAGGTCTCCCAACATTCATTGGACCAACATTTGTCTACTCTATCATCGGCTTAATCATCGCCTTTGTCGTAGCATCAATCATGACACTTGTTCTAGGATTCAAAGATGTACCAGTGAAAGATGATAAAAAAGCAGACAAACCAGAAGAAAAAAAAGACACAGCAGGGCTTCAAAATGAAGTGGTACAAAGCCCGCTTGAAGGTCAATTAAAGCCGCTCAATCAAGTAAATGATGCAACATTCTCTAATGAAATCATGGGCAAGGGTACAGCCATTGTGCCAACTGTTGGACGCGTTGTTGCACCGTTCAACGGCAAGGTTGAAACCATTTTTCACACAAAACATGCCATTGGCTTGAAGAGCGACCAAGGCACAGAACTTCTTATTCATGTCGGGATTGACACGGTAAAGCTTGACGGAAAGTATTTCACAAGTCATGTGCAGTCCGGTGATCTTGTACAAGCAGGGGATGTGCTGGTTGAATTTGATATCAAGGGTATTCAGCAAGAAGGCTATGATGTGACCACACCTGTTATTGTTACCAACACAAATGATTATGCTCAAGTTGATGCGAAAACAGATGGAGCGATTACAGTGAAAGAGACACTGCTTACAGTCAGTGTAGAAGAAAAAGAGGAGGGCATTCAACATGAACAAGTTAGAAAAAACATTTCCTAAAGGTTTCTTATGGGGCGGCGCTGTTGCAGCCAACCAAGTTGAAGGCGCATATAATAAAGATGGAAAAGGCTTATCGACAGCTGATGTATCGCCAAATGGTATTATGCATCCATTCGATGAATCAATGAAAGACCTAAACTTATATCATGATGCCATCGATTTCTACCATCGCTATAAAGAAGATATTGCACTCTTTGCAGAAATGGGATTCAAGAGCTTCAGACTATCTATTTCTTGGCCGCGTATTTTCCCAAATGGCGACGATGCGGAACCGAATGAAGCAGGCCTCGCTTTTTATGAAAAAGTATTTGATGAACTGCATAAGCATGGAATTGAGCCAGTTGTCACGATCTCTCACTATGAAATGCCGCTTGCACTTGTGAAAAACTACGGTGGATGGAGAAACCGTAAGCTTGTGGATCTTTATGAAACATACGCTAAAACATTGTTCACTCGCTTTAAAGATAAAGTGAAATATTGGATGACTTTCAATGAAATAAATGTCGTGTTACATGCACCTTTCACTGGTGGCGGGCTTGTATTTGAAGAAGGGGAAGACGAGAAAAGCATTCAATATCAAGCAGCGCATCACCAATTTGTTGCAAGTGCTCTGGCTGTTAAAGCAGGACATGAAATCATTCCAGATGCAAAAATTGGCTGTATGATTGCAGCGATGACCACATATCCGTACAGCTCAAGACCAGAGGATATGTTTGCTGCAATTGAGCAAGACCGTAAAACATTGTTCTTCTCAGATGTACAGGCAAGAGGCTATTACCCAGGTTACATGAAACGTTATTTCCTGGAAAATAACATCAACATTGAGTTCCAAGACGGGGACGAAGACATTTTAAGAAACCATACAGTTGACTATATTGGCTTCAGTTATTATATGAGTTTTGTGACGAGTACTGATCCAAAGATCCTTGAACAAGTTACTGGTGGTAACCTATTTGAAGGTGTGAAAAACCCTTATCTAGAAGCAAGTGATTGGGGCTGGCAAATTGATCCGAAAGGACTTCGTACAACACTGAATCAGCTGTATGACCGCTACCAAAAGCCATTGTTTATCGTAGAAAATGGATTGGGTGCTGTCGATCAAGTAGAAGAAGACGGATCAATTCAAGACGATTACCGAATTGATTACTTCAGAAGCCATTTGCTAGAGGCGAGAGAAGCCATCGCAGACGGAGTAGACCTGATCGGTTATACAAGCTGGGGCCCAATTGACCTAGTCAGCGCATCAACGGCTGAAATGAAAAAACGCTACGGCTTCATTTATGTCGACCGTGATAATGAAGGAAACGGTACATTAGATAGAAAGAAAAAGAAAAGCTTCGATTGGTATAAACAAGTGATTGCGACTAATGGTGAACATTTGGATGCATAAAAGAAAAAGACAAACCGCTCATACTGCGGTTTGTCTTTTTTGTCCTTTGAGGGACTACGAAGTCCACACTTGATCAGCAATCTCAATCACATGACGCAGCTTTTCCCATTGCTGCTCTTCTGTTAACAGGTTGCCTTCCTCTGTTGAGGCGAATCCGCATTGTGGACTCAAACAAATTTGGTTAATGTCCACATATTGAGCCGCTTCCTCAATGCGTTTTTTAATCTGTTCAACTGGCTCAAGCTCACCGTATTTTGAAGTGACAAGGCCTAGTACGATTTGAAGGTTTGGGTTCTTCACATATCGAAGGGGCTCAAATCCGCCAGAACGATCGTCGTCGAATTCTAAAAAGAGACCATCAAGATCTAAGCCGGCGAAAATTGTTTCTGCCGCTGCTTCGTAACCACCTTCAGCTGCCCAAGTTGATTTAAAGTTACCGCGGCAAATGTGCATAGTAATCACCAAATCCTCTGGGCGATCAGCAACGGCTTCATTGATTGTCTTCGCAAACGACTCACGAAGTTCATCTTCTTCACGGCCAAAGGCTTTGATTTGCTCGTGACCTTTTTCAGAAAAGAACACGGCCCATGCCGTATCATCCAGCTGCAAGTAGCGGCAGCCTGCATCATAAAAAGCACGGATGGCTTTCTTATACGCCTGTGCCACATCATGGTGGAATTCCTCTAAGCTGTCATACACTCCTTCTTCAAGCTTTCCACGGAAAAAGAGCATATTCGGACTTGGAATCGTCATTTTAGCCGTATGATCACCAGCGATGCTGTGAAGGAAACGATAATCCTCCAGCATTGGATGATCTGTAAAATCGATTTTGTCTGTTACCTTGATCCCTCTTGCTTTTGTCGTTGTGTTATGAAATTGAATGCCCTGATCTGCTTCAAATCCTTCAACCCCATCGAGTCCTTCCAGAAAGTCAAAATGCCACCATGCACGTCTGAACTCACCATCTGTGACAACCTCTAACCCAATTTCTTTTTGCTTCTCTACAATACGTGTAATTTCTTCGTTTTCAATTTGTCGGAGTTGTTCTGCTGTCAGCGTACCGTCTGCTTTTAGCTTGCGTGCTTCCTTGATGCGTTCTGAACGTAGTAAGCTTCCTACTTGATCTGCGCGGTATGGCGGTTTCGTTGTTTTCTTTCCAATGGTTTGTACTTGTGTCATGCTGAATCCCTTCTTTCTTCAGGTTAAAAAATCAAATAAAAAAGCTCTTCCTTGGATAAGGAAGAGCATCATATACTGTGAGAACTCTGCCTTATCTTCAAACAAGCATCTGCTTGCTTAAGGAATTAGCACCATTCTGTTCCTAGGAACAGCGGTTGCCGGGTTTCACAGGGCCAGTCCCTCCACCACTCTTAATAAGGTTACCTTTTGATTCAATTTTCTTAATAAACACAATTATTCAACGTTTTTAGGGAAAAGTCAATGGTTTTTACAATTTAATTTCCTACATGAACAAATCAGCAACAAGAACACCAGCAAGTCCGACAAGTGAAAGCACGGTGACCATCAATGTCCACGTTTTAAAGGTTTGAGCCATTGATAGGTTAAAGTATTCTTTATAAATCCAGAAACCCGCATCATTCACATGAGAGAACGTGATACTGCCGGCACCTGTTGCGATCACCATTAATTCAGGGCTGACACCCGTCAGGCCAATCAGTGGTGCAGAAATGCCAGCCGCCGTGAGACCGGCGACAGTCGCTGATCCTAAAGAGACACGAAGGACAGCAGCAATGAGCCAAGTCAGAAGCAGGGGAGAAAGTGTGCTTCCTTGCATGATCCCTGCAATGTATTGATCGACGCCGCTATCAATGAGCACCTGTTTAAAGGCGCCTCCACCCGCAATAATTAATAAAATCATAGCAATAGAGCCGATAGAATCCGTGATGGACTTCATCACGTCCTGCATGCTCTTTCCTCTTCCAAGCCCAAACGTGTAGATGGCAAGCAGCACTGAGATTAATAGTGCAATCGCCGGTTCGCCTAAAAACTCAGCGGTAGGCAGCAATGGGGAGGAAGGGAAGAAAATTTCTAGAAATGCTCTGAAAGTCATAAGCAATACAGGCAAAACAGCGGTGAAAATGCTAATGCCGAAGCTAGGCATTTCTTCTTCTGTGAATTCCTTTGGATTAAATAAGTTCTTTGGGATATGTGCGTGCAACTGGTCTTTTTTAAATAGTTTTGTAAACAGAAGTCCACCTACTAAAACAGCAGGAATCGCTAAAATAATCCCAACCAATAAGGTTTGTCCCATGTTTGCTTGAAAGACATTCGCAATGGCAGTCGGCCCTGGGTGAGGAGGGAGGAAGCCATGTGTGGTGATGAGAGCAGCGACAAGCGGCATGCCCACATACAGCACAGGAAGTCTTGCAGCCTGAGCGATCGTAAAGACTAATGGAATTAAAATAATGAATCCGGTTTCATAAAATAGAGCAATTCCAATCACAAATCCAGTCAGCATTGTCGCCCATTGGATTTTTCCGATGCCAAATCGGTCAATGAGTGTCATCGCGATACGCTGAGCACCGCCAGAATCAGCCATCAATTTCCCAAGCATCGCTCCAAAACCGAGAACGAGTGCCAGGTGTCCGAGCGTACTGCCAAGTCCTTTTTCGACGGAAGCAATCGCTTCTAGTGGTGTCATCCCTTCTAACACAGCAACAATTAAAGAGACAATAATCAAAGAAATGAAAGCGTTTAACTTAAAGACAACCATGAGTAAAAGCAATAACAAAACGCCAAGTCCAATAAACACTAACGACATGATCTTTCCTCCTTTGTGGTGCATAAGGGGGCGCAAACACCCCCTATGCCTTATCCTTCAAGTATGTCTACAGCTTCTTTTAACGTATCCTTTGACCCAACATTTCCCGGGAAAATCACATAAGACATGAAAGGGAATTTACTTTCTTCTCCTGTTTGCCAAACAGGGATCCCTGGTTTGATTTGACCTGCCACGGTCGCACGTCTCACGCTAAGACCTCTTGTCCCAATATCGCTGGAAGTAATTCCGCCTTTGGCAATGAGATACTTAGGACGAATGGTGAGGCGCTGGACAATACTTGTCACAGCATCACTAATCTGTACAGAGAGCTTTAATTCTTCCTCTTGGCGATCATCCCCAAGATCAAGCCGTTCTCTTCTTGTATAAACAGCCACAGATTGACCTGCTACCAACAGTGCTTCAGTTTGCTGAATGACACGGTCAATTTCTTTGCGAAAGGCATCAGGCTCTAACACGAGGTGGGTATTAAATTCAATAAAAGCCATCTCTTTATTTTGCTCAAGCGCTTTTAATTGTTCTGTTGTTTTTTTCACATGAGAACCGATCATAATGAGACCACCATGAGGGCTTTCTTCTTGTATCAAGTCACCTCTTGTTAATAAGGCCTGATCCCCTATACCGCCAAGTACTTTTGTGAGCGCGGCCGCACTTCTGAACATCAGCTGCTGTCCTGCTTGAATGGCTTCAATGAGAGCGGTGACAAAGACTTTGACATCGTCATAGTCCACTGCGTTTACAACCACCTTTTTGAAATCCTTCACACCCATGATCTGTTGTTTGATTTGATCGATGCGTAAAGCCCGCAGATCAGCTAACGAAATGTAGGTTGTGTTCTCTTTTGTGAACAATCCCTCTGACTTTTCTTCAATCCATTCTCCTAGATGAGAGGATTGAAAGCCGAATGTACGGTCTCTTGCAAATTCTGTATCACCAGCAGGAATTAATTCGTGTCCTTCCTGTACGTAATGAGTATTGTCGATCGTAAAGCGTCCGCCTTCTTGGAAAAAAGGAAGAAGGATTTCTCCATCGAACTGGCGGGAGCTTTGCTGTTCAATGGTCGTTTTGAGTACTTCAGTTTCAAGCGGAAAGTGTCCGCGAAGAGTAGAATCTCCTCGGCTGACAATGATGAATTCCTGATTAAGCCGTTCAGCCACCTTTACAATGGTTGCAGCAATGGTTTCGTGCGCAGCGGCAGTTTCTTTCTCTGTCATACTGCGAGAATTGGTCAGTATAAAGAACATGCGGCTGTCTTCAAGAAAACCAGCCTCAATGCTTTCTTCTGACCAATCGGTGAAAACAGAGACGCCATGTACGGTTTGAATCCCTGTTGGATCATCGTCTAATACAATGACTTTATGCTGAAAGCTGCTCAGTGCTTGTTCGTATGCTGATTGAATGGCCTTTGAATCTGCTTTTGGAATGGCATTCAATATGTCAGTACTTTGCTTCATGACCATCTCATCCTTTCTTTACTTCGACATGAGCCATTTTTTCGTAATATTGAACGATGCCGCCATGATCAAGCCCGGATTTTCCGTCTGCTTTGAGGGCGTGGAAGATTTCAAGCAGCTGGCTAGAAAGGGGAAGAGGAACACCGATATCATGAGCAGTTTCCATGACATTGGTTAAATCCTTCAAGTTGATGTCGATGCGTCCGCCAGGTTCAAAATTTCGTTCTAAGATGAGAGGAACTTTTGCATCGAGAACGGCACTTCCTGCCAGTCCGCCGCGGATGGCTTCATACATCTTATCAATGGCAATGCCTGATTTAGCGGCTAGAACGAGCGCCTCGGACATGGCCGCAATATTTAAATTGACGATGATTTGATTGGCTAGCTTCGCTGTTGTGCCGCTACCATTTGCCCCAACTAATACGACCTCAGTGCCCATCGCAAGCAGGACATCCTTCACTTGCTCAAAGATGGATTCTTCGCCGCCAGCCATGATGGCAAGTGTTCCGTCTATTGCCTTCGGTTCTCCGCCGCTGACAGGTGCATCGATAAATTCCACCTGCTGCTGTTTGGCAAGAGCAGCTAAAGCCCTGGAGGTTACAGGAGAAATTGAGCTCATATCTACGATGACAGTGCCAGGTGCGGCTGTCGTTAAAATGCCATGATCACCTGAAACGACTGCCTCTACATGCTCTCCTTTAGGAAGCATTGTGATGATGATATCGCTTTCAGAAGCTGCCTCAGCTGCTGAAACAGCACCTTTTGCTCCGGCTTTCTGTAACGATCGAATCGCTTCCTCATTTAGGTCAAAAACCGTTAAAGTATGACCGGCTTTTAATAGATTGAGTGCCATAGGTTTTCCCATAATACCTAGTCCAATAAATCCAATCTTCTTTGTCACGTTGTCCGCCTCCTATATAGAAAACCCTTACAAAAAGCGCTTTCTTTTCTTTGTGTTAGTATATATACTATCTTTTAAATTTAATAGTAGGAAATAAACTATTGTTCATTTAATGTACATGACGTGATAGGAACGTGTCAACGGAAAATATGAAAAAAGTCACAAAAAAAGACCGGAATCAGCTCCGGTCTTTTGCGTTCATGTTTTATTTTTAGCTACAGCTAATCGAGATCGTTTCACGTTTTCAATGGCATTTGATCCTAGCTCTAAAACAGCGGCGACGTATAGTACATCAATGATCACAAGCTGGTTGATACGGGAGATCATGGAGTCCGATCGATAGGTTGTCTCTCTGGAAGAGCTAAGCAGATGAAAATCAGACCGTTTTGCGAGCTCAGATTTCGGATAGCTGGTAATAGAAGCAACCCTTGCCCCTTTTTCTTTTGCAAACTGTACAGCGTCAAGAATTTCTCTGCTTTCTCCTGAATGGGAGATTGCGACGATAAAATCGTGTTCCGTGGCGTGTGTTGCAATCATATTCATCATATGCGGATCACTGCAGAGGCTCACTTCAAAACCAAGCTGCAGGAACTTATGATAAGCATCACCAGCAATAAAGCTGGACGCACCTGCTCCAAAAAAGACGGTTTTATGTGCCTGTTTCATGTGTTCAATGAATTGTGTGACGGCATGATCCTCTAAAATATGTTTCATATCTTGGATAGAGTTTGTTGTTAACTCTATGACCTTATGCTTAATGTCAGCTACACTATCGGATGCCTCGATCTCGCCGTATATGGATTGAGGTGTATTGGTCGCGATATCCTGTGCGACATGGACACGAAACACTTGGTACGATTCATAGCCAATTTTTCTTAGAAAACGAAAAATCGTCGTTTCGCTTGTGCTGCATTCAGCAGCGAGTGCACTGATAGAATGAAGCACAACTTTCTGAGGGTTTTGTAAGATGTAATTGGCAATCTTTTTCTGGGTTGGGGACAAACTATGAAACGTCGTCCGAATGTGACTAAAAATATTCTCTTCTATGATAAACACCACACTTCATCTAGCATTCTATATTAAGCATACAGGAACTTATGAAAACGGTAAACAAACCAGATGTGGAAAAATGAAGAATAATATGGAAAAAATACTTCTTTTGGTTCTTTTGTCATGGTATACTCATTTGGTAATAGACAAAAATGGGGGTTTTTACTATGACAATGAAAAAAGGCCTAACGATCGGCCTGCTTATTTTCTCACTGATTGTTTCCTTGTTTGCGCCAGTTGGATCTGCGGATGCCAAACAAGCAAAAAAAGCAAAAGTAAGCACACATTATTATAAAAAGAAAAAAACGTTCAAATATGCACAGGTGAAAAACCTAAGCAAGGCGCATATGAAAACCATCAATCGTGATTTAAAAGAAGATATTGCTTTCTCTTATTCTACTTACTTGTTCTTAAAGGATGAAGCGAAAAAGGAAGGCTTTGGGAAGATCACGTACGAGAGATCGTTTAAAACGAAATTTAACAATGGGAAGAAACTAAGTATCTTAAACTATGACTACATGAATGATGGCAGCATGCACGGGGACACAATGGTTTCCAGCATGAACTATGTGTTAACAAAGAAAAAAACAAAGCAGCTGTTCTTGACTGACGTTGTGAAAACAAAGAAAAAGCGTACGAAAGTAAGAGATTATATTTATAACTACACAAAGAAACATAAAAGTAAATTCTATGCGAACCTGAAAAAAAGTGACATTGAAATCAACTATAACACACAGTATTACTTCACGAAAAAGGGAATTGCTGTTGTCTTCCAGCCATATGAAATTTCACCTTATTATGTTGGAATTCCTATGATTCAAGTTCCTGCGAAGGTATATAAATAAAAAGAAAAACGACCACTGAATCTGGTCGTTTTTTGCTGTTTATGCAAACAAAAAAGAGCCCCTCATGAGGCTCTTTTATTTGGATTTATACTTGTTTAGGTGCTTCGTTTAGTGGGTGACGGCGTTTTCCGTTGTAGTGGCGGCGCATACGAAAGATTTCAAACTCCGAAAGCTCTGCGCTTTTTCTTTTTTGGGTGCGGTTATCTTTTTTGAAAGAGAATAGTAAGTAGCAGCAAAGTGAAGCGATAATCAATAAAATCATCATATGACATTCCTCCAATTCATCCTATTCTTTAAGTGTAGACAGGGTGAGTGATGTTTATAACTGAAAATAAGCAGCAGAATCGGTTTAGTCCTTAAGGTTCATTCGATCTGCTATTTTAGGTCTAAAATACTGGTTGTTTTTAACTATTATATTTCCAGTTATTTCACTCGTCAAGAAGAATTTTTTCTGGGGTTGTCTCTATTAGTACGAATAAGTGTCATAAAAGTTTCAGAAAATTGTAAACTTTTATTAAAAAACCGTTCCCGAACAGGAACGGTTGTAAACATGTCTATGCTTTTTCTTCAAATAAACGGGCAATTTCAACGATAACTTCGGTTGCTTTCACCATGTTTTCAACGGAAATAAATTCATATTTACCGTGGAAGTTTTCCCCGCCAGTAAAGATGTTTGGCGTTGGTAGACCTTTATATGAAAGCTGGGAGCCATCTGTGCCGCCGCGGATTGGTTCAATGACCGGTGTGACTGAGCGATTTTCCATAGCTTCATGAGCTATGTCCACAATATGTTTCACCGGCTCAATTTTTTCTCTCATATTATAATATTGATCCTGAATGCTGAGGGTGATGCTGTTTTCTCCGTAAGTGGCTTTTAAGTCATTTGCTATTTTTTCAAACAATGCCTTGCGATTGTTGAATTTCTCTTTATCAAAATCACGGATAATATATTGCAGCTCCGCCTCTTCTACTTCTCCTACAAATTTCGTCAGGTGGAAAAAGCCTTCGTAGCCTTCTGTATACTCCGGAGATTCGTCAGAAGGAAGTTTGTTATGAAAGAGCATCCCGATTTTCGCAGCGCTGACCATTTTGTCCTTAGCTGTTCCTGGGTGGACGTTGTTTCCTTTAATGGATACTTTCGCACCTGCTGCGTTGAAGCTTTCATATTGCAGCTCGCCAAGCGGTCCGCCGTCAATTGTGTAAGCATAGGAAGCGCCAAAGGCATCAACATCAAACTTGTGCGGCCCTCTGCCAATCTCTTCATCTGGCGTAAAAGCGACGCGGATTTTTCCATGCTTAATGTCTGGGTGTTCAATTAGGTAATGCATAGCTGTCATAATTTCTGCGATACCAGCTTTGTTATCTGCACCAAGCAGGGTAGTGCCATCTGTTGTGATCAGCGTATGTCCTTGGTACTTTTGTAAATTTGGAAACTGTTGTGGAGATAAAACGATATGTAGATCTTCATTTAAGGTAATGTCGCCGCCTTGATAGTTCTCATGAAGCTGCGGTTTTACATTTTTGCCGGTGAAGTCAGTGGCTGTGTCGATATGAGCCAAAAAGCCAATAGTCGGCACGTCTTTGTCTGTGTTAGACGGAATCGTTCCCATGACATAGCCGTTTTCATCCATTGTCACTTCTTGAATCCCAATGGACTTCATTTCTTCAACAAGCTGTCTCGCCAGGTTCAATTGTCCTTCAGTAGATGGGCAGCTTTCCTTTTCTGCATCTGACTGCGTATCTACCTTCACATAACTTGTGAAACGCTGAATCATTTCCTCTTTCATCTATACGTCACTCCTTTTGTAGAATACGTCCATTTTATCACGTCTTGAATGCGCTTCATAACAAGAAAGGCTTTCTCTGGCAATTAGAGAGGAAAAAGGCCTACTTTCATTAGGTGATGTGCTGAATGGTTCTTTAGGGTGATTTTTTTGGGTGTCTTTTTATTTATAATGAAGACATATAAAATCATCCATTTGTACGTTAAATTGGGAGAAAGGGGTGCGAAAGTTGGATTCTAGTCAAACGCTGGCACTCGCTCAAAAGTTTCAGGAAGCGGCTGATGAGATTCGGCAGTCAAAGCAGCTGCTGGAAAATCGGCTGAAGGCAGTAGGATCAGGCTGGCAGGGAGAAGCAAGAGATAAATTTGATCAAAGCTTTGAAGAAACAACGGCACGCTATGATCAATTTGAAAAGGATTTGCTTGAAACAAGTCAGGAACTGCGTGATGCAGCGGTCAAAATTGAGGAGCGTAAAGCTGAAATTGCCAGAATGGAAGAGCTTGAGCGAAAGAGACGAGAAGAACGGAGAGAAAGAAACAGAGAAGGGAGATGATGTGATGGCACGTGACATTGTGGTTGATCCAGATCAGCTGACAGGGTTGGCGAATGATTTTGTAGGCGAGCTGTCAGCCATTGAAACGAAGCACCGCGATTTACATAGTGAACTGGACGGGCTGATTTTAGGCTGCGATCCTCGGTATAGAAGCTGTTTTTCTGGTGTCGGGGATGCATGGGGAGCAGGACAAGCGTTAATCAGCAAATTGAGCAGCGATGATATTGCCATTCGTCATGCAACAGATAAAATGGTCGAAGCAGATGATATATTGCGGAAATTGTACAGCATCTATGATCAATATGGTACACTCACGAGCTTAGCAGGTATCGTGATGATGCAGGCGAAATATTACGGGCTTGGGATGACGACCTTCATTAAAGAAAATGGCCGATATGCAGCGCAGCATTCGAAGCTGCTGCTTGATCTGACCAGCCGGGTAGAAGGAACGAGATTTGACAGGTTAGCAAGGATTTGGTTGAGTAAAAAAGAATTATTAAAACGATCGAACTGGCCTATGGCTGACTTGGTCCATAAGAAATTCACAAAATTTTATCCTGACGATACAGTTGCGTTCACAAACAGTGTCCGTGATTTTACAAAAGGAAGTATTAATTGGAAGGACACAGCTGCGATCAAGTCTGTTCTGAAAAATGGTGCAAGGTTTGCGAAAGGGAATGCCATCATTGCAACAGTTGTCACTGGTGCAACAGAAACAGTGGGCTGTGGATTGAAAATTGCCGAGAACTATGCAGAATTCGGTGATCAGCCAGAAGTTCTTAAGCGTGAAAATGCAAAAGCTGTTGGAAATGCAGTGAACAATACGGTCTTTATCGCTGGCGGTTCTGTCGCAGGTGCCGTTGTCGGCGGCGCTCTAGGAAGCTTCGCAGGCCCGATTGGTACCGTTGTTGGCGGAGCCATTGGTTCAGCGGTAGGTGGATTTATTGGAGAAAAAGTCGCCAAGCTGACATCCGGTTTTGCTGAACAGATGGCAGTGAAATTAAAGGACCCGATTCATGCGGTCGTGGATAAAGGGAAAAAAGCATTCGAACTGGCGGGGCAAGGTGTGAAAGCAGTCAATGATACCATTGATCAGGCAAATCAGGTGATACATAAAGGGATAGAAAAAACAAAAGAAACCGCAGATTCGCTCATAAAGGGTGCAGGCGATTTCTTTAAGGGTGCATTTTCTTTTGGATAAGGAGAGATCAAGTTGGATCAGCTAAGTCTAAGTATTGAGGAACTCATCTTTAGTTTTTACAGTGAAGGCTATTTTGAACAAGGCATGTCCTTAAAGGAAGCGTATTATCCTGATGTTGAGGATGAGCGCCTTGGGTTTTTATTTGAAATTGCGTGCCGTTCTTTGCTCGCAAAAGGTGTACTGGAATTTCGAAACAGACAATACCGTTATAAAGCGGAATACCGTCATTTCATCCAGGCGATGAATGATGCCTCTTACACCGTCAAGGCGTCTAGATTTGGAGATTTAGATGAAGAAATCAGCACCTCCTTTCACACAACTCAGGCGGGTGTATATGCGCATCATACGCTTTATGATCAACAAGTGCATCAGATTCGTAAACTGAGCGGCGATCAGCAGGCAGAAGAGCAAGTGACAGCCTTTTTCAACATACAGATGAATGATCACCCTGAACCTGTCATCAGTCTCCAGGCGGAGGAATTTGAAATGCTGTTAGAGCAAGCAAGCGAAGCAAAAAATGAGTGGCCATCCTTTCTGAATCAAGCAGAGAATCAAGAGCTCGTGAAGGCATTTGTTTCTGATGTACAGACGAGAAAAGGAAAGATGGATTCCCTCATGAAGGTCGTCTATGACAAAAATAATACGCCTGATGTGGAGTCGATGATATTTGTCATTCCAGGTGAGAACCAATCGTGGCTTGTATCAGGAGTAAAAGAAAATCAATTTCGCATTGAGACGGCTCATCGAGACGGGTTCCGTTCTATATTCTAATGGAGAAAAGGAGAATGACGCTTGAATCCAAGTGAAGTAATAGAAGTAAGGAGCAGACCTTTTTTAAGAGTATGGGCATTCTTAGCAACGGGCGGCTTCGGTATCATCGGTATTTGGTTATTTTCAGAAGCTCTTACATTTGAATCGAACTATACATTGTTTTTATTTTTAGGCGGACTATTAGGTATTGTCTATGGCTGGATCTCCTTTTTGATGATTTTGCCTGCTTTTACGAAGAGGGGAAATGTGATTTTTCGGATTCAGCGTGGAGAGAATGGCGCTGTGCTGTACAGGGAGCGAACGATTCCTTTTCAAGATATTCAATCAATCGACATGCGCAGGCATCGGTACAGCATAAGAGGATTTCTTTTTATGGATGTGCTCATTCGGAAAGTAGATGGAAAATTGATCAGAATTCCGGCGTACAGCATTTTAGATGAAGAAGTATTTGAGCAGACCGTCAAACAGGAGATCTATCCATATTTACATCAGGCAGCCCAAGAAAATTGGAGACAGCAGCATGGCCAGGGAGAAGAGAAGACCGACTAAGCTGTTTTGTCAGAATTGTATAGGATGAGGCGCCACTTTTTCGAAAAAATCGTGTATGATGTCAGTAAAGACTGAACACTCGAAAGAGGTGATGAGATATGGATAAAGAGATGGTAATCGACCTCGTCACAGAACAAATGGCACGGATTCGAAAAGAAAAGGATTATACGCAGGATCGCATGGCGGAGGTACTTGGTCTATCGAAACGGCATTTACAGCAGGTTGAAAAAAACAGGCTGCGTCTCAATTGGACGCAATCCGCGGCTGTATGTGCATTATTCAGAGATAGTGACATTCTGAAAGGGACACTAGGGGATGACCCGCTTGAGATTTTGGAAGTTGTGGCACATGATGAATTACATCTATCAGTTGAGCGTACGATTGGCGGAAAGGTTTGGTGGAGGACGGCTGTCAAAAAAGGCACGTTTCGCCTTCAGCAAAATGTACTTAGTCAGCACTACCGCATCTTAGATGAGGAGAATTATCGCTATTATAGTTCTTTTAATAAAGAAGAAGCGAAGCGGCGGCTAGAGGAATTAAGCCAGCTGTCTTCTCCATATTGAGATTGGAAAGAGAGGCACCTGTTTGATAGGTGCCTCTCTTTTCTGTGTTTATACTTTTAGAGTGTTTTTCGCCCGAATAAAGGCAACAAGCTGTTTGATTTCTTCATCATTTAGGGGAACGCCGTCTACATGAATGGTTCCTTCTTTTGCTTCCGTCAGTTCAATTTTGATATCAGAGATTTTGCGTTGTATCTCTGGCTCGTCCGTTCTACCAAGTAAAAAATCAATGGACGTATCATACAAATCAGCCAGCAGCTTCACTGCTTCAAGCGAAGGTCGTCGGTACCCAGATTCGTAACCGGCATAGGTGCTTTTGGCGATACCTAGGCGATCTGCCGTATGCTGGAGAGACCATTTTTTCTTTTTTCTAAGAGTGGTTAAACGATCGAGTATCATACATGAACGCTCCTTTATTTACAACAACAGTATATCATATTTTGGCATAGAATGTACGCGTTATGCGTAACAATTTCTTGATTAATTCGCGTTATGTGACTATAATGGCAATGAAGGTACGCGTAAAGCGTATATTATAGAATAGCACAAGCTAGCTTATAATATGTGTGACAAACGAAGTAATTTTACGAAAGAGGTGGACCTGTTGAAGAAATTATTGCTTTTAACGACTGGTGGGACGATAGCATCTGTAGAGAGTGAAAATGGATTAGCTCCAGGTGTTAAAGCTGAGGATCTTTTGAGCTATTTAAACGAAATTAATGCAGAATATACAATGGACACAAAGTCCCTAATGAGTATAGATAGTACAAATATGCAGCCTGAATACTGGGTTGATATCGCAACAGCCATTTATGAGAATTATGATCAGTATGATGGGTTTGTTGTGACTCACGGAACCGATACAATGGCCTATACATCAGCAGCGCTGTCTTATATGCTGCAAAATCCTGATAAGCCGATCGTGATTACAGGTTCACAAATTCCGATTACTTTTAAGAAAACAGATGCGAAGAAAAACATCACAGATGCGATTCGTTTTGCATGTGACGGTGTTGGCGGCGTATATGTCGTGTTTGATGGCAGAGTCATCCAAGGAACACGTGCGATCAAACTAAGAACGAAAAGCTATGATGCATTTGAAAGCATTAACTACCCATATATTGCATCAATTGAAAACCATCAAATTGAATACAATAGCAAAGTAAAAAGAACACCAATGAAACCGCTTAAATTAGATGCATCCTTGAACACAGATGTGTGTCTGTTAAAATTGCACCCAGGCCTTAAGCCTGAGTTTTTAGATGCAGTCAAAAGCATGTACAAAGGCGTTGTCATTGAAAGCTACGGCAGCGGCGGAATTCCTTTCGAAGGAAGAAACCTTTTAGAAAAGATCAACGAATTGCTGGAAGAAGGCATTTCTGTTGTCATCACCACTCAGTGTCTTGAAGAAGGCGAAGACATGAGTGTGTATGAGGTAGGACGCAAGATCAATCAAGAATTGGTGGCACGTTCAAGAAATATGAATACAGAAGCTATCGTGCCGAAACTGATGTGGGCACTAGGCAAAACAACAGATCCAAGAGAAGTCAAAAAGATTATGGAAACGCCAATCGCAGAAGATTTAGTGATTTAACTATTCTATAGAAAGCAGGTCATAAGAGATGGTTCAAGCAACTTATCGCTATGAGAAGGATTTTCTTGGTGAAAAAGAAATTCCAGCAGACGTGTATTATGGGGTTCAAACCCTTCGTGCGAAAGAGAATTTCCCGATTACAGGATATCGGATGCACGAGGAACTAATCAGAGCCTTTGCCATCGTGAAAAAAGCAGCAGCTCAAGCCAATATGGAAGTCGGACGTTTATATGAAGGAATTGGAAATGCCATCGTTCAAGCGTCTGACGAAGTCATTGAAGGCAAGCTTCACGAGTACTTTATTGTCGATCCAATTCAAGGCGGCGCAGGAACGTCCATGAATATGAATGCCAATGAAGTGATTGGAAACAGAGCGCTAGAAATCATGGGACATCAAAAGGGTGAATACATCCATTTAAGCCCAAACACACATGTGAATATGTCGCAATCAACGAATGACTCATTCCCAACGGCGATTCATATTGCTGTGCTCAAGCAGTTAGACATTCTGCTTGAAACGATGCAAGCCATGCAGGACGTCTTCAAAAAGAAAGCAAAAGAATTCGATCATGTGATCAAAATGGGTCGTACGCACTTGCAGGATGCTGTTCCAATCCGTTTGGGACAGGAGTTTGAAGCTTACAGCCGTGTGCTGAGCCGTGATATTAAGCGGATCAACCAATCGAAGCAGCATTTATATGAAGTCAATATGGGTGCGACAGCTGTTGGGACGGGCTTAAACGCAGATCCTCGTTATATTGAGATCGTGGTGAAAAAGCTCGCTGATATTTCTGGTCTTCCTCTTGTAGGCGCAGAGCATCTCGTGGATGCAACGCAAAATACAGATGCTTACACAGAAGTATCCGCCGCTTTAAAAGTATGTATGATGAACATGTCTAAGATTGCCAATGACCTTCGCTTAATGGCTTCTGGTCCGCGTGCAGGTCTTGCTGAAATTGCATTGCCAGCTCGTCAGCCTGGATCATCCATTATGCCTGGGAAAGTCAATCCAGTCATGGCAGAGCTCATTAACCAAATCGCATTCCAGGTCATTGGGAATGACCACACGATCTGTCTTGCTTCTGAAGCAGGCCAGCTTGAGTTAAATGTGATGGAGCCTGTTCTGGTCTTTAACTTGCTTCAGTCTATTAGTATAATGAATAACGGATTCCGCTCATTCACAGATCATTGCTTAGTGGACATTGAAGCAAATGAAATACGTTTGAAAGAATATGTAGAAAAAAGTGCAGGCGTAATCACTGCCGTGAACCCTCACTTAGGCTATGAAGCAGCTGCTAGAATTGCAAGAGAAGCCATTTTAACAGGTCAATCGATCAGAGATCTTTGCTTGCAGAACGATGTTTTAACGGAAGAAGAACTTGATATTATCTTAAATCCATTTGAGATGACAAAGCCTGGCATTGCGGGTGCAGAGCTCCTAGAGCGATAATATTATCAAAAATTTTATTTTATTAATATGTGGAATTGCCTGTGAAAAAGAGAAAAAACAGGCAATTCACTTTCTTTCGAATTGACACACTTTTTTCACAATATTTTGAAAACGCTTAACGCACGCACAAAGGGAGGAAACACAATGAAAACACCACGTCTACCATCTATTTTAGAAGTCGTAGCTGTACTTGGCTTGTTTTTAGCAATTGTTTTATCATTTACTCTTTACTTCAAATTAGATATTCAACTCGCATTGTTTATCTCATGGTTTATGGTTATTGCGTTGGGTATTCGATTGGGGCATTCTTATAAGGATCTTCAAAACGCCATTACAAAAGGGATATCGAATGGTTTAGAAGCTGTTTTAATTTTAATTGCAGTAGGTGCACTTGTAGGAACATGGATTGCTGGTGGAGTTGTACCAACGTTAATTTACTATGGACTGGAATTTATTCATCCTAATATATTCTTACTAGCTACACTGATTATCTGTTCCATTATGTCTGTTGCTACAGGAACATCATGGGGTACAGTTGGAACCGCAGGTATTGCCATGATTGCGATTGGTGAAGGTTTGGGAATTCCATTACCTATCGTGGCTGGTGCTGTTTTATCTGGAGCCTATTTTGGTGATAAATTATCTCCATTATCTGATAGTACTGTCCTTGCTTCCTCACTTTCAAAAGTGGACGTGCTCGCACATGTTCGAGCGATGATGGTCTTATCCATACCTGCCTTTGTCATAACTGCCATTATGTTTACCATTACCGGGTTTATGTATGGCGGAAAAAATATTGATCAAGGAAAAGTAGAGTTTTTGAAACAAGCACTGCAAGATACATTCACGATTAATATTTGGATGATCATTCCGGCGCTTATTGTTGTGCTATTACTTGTCTTGAAAAAACCTTCAATGCCTGTTATTGCGATTGGTGCGCTTCTTGGCGCAGTTTGGGCAATGGCATTCCAAGGGATGAATCCAGCCGATGCACTTGGTACAGCTTATAATGGTTTCTCTATTAATTCAGATGTAGAATTCTTAAATACGCTGTTAAACCGTGGCGGTATTGTGAATATGCTTGGATCTTTAGTGGTCATTATTCTCGGACTTGGTTTCGGTGGAGTATTAGAATATTTAGGCGTATTAAAAGTCATCGTTGCGACATTTGAGAAAAAATTACATAATGCAGGGAATGTAACGCTGTCTACACTCGTTGTTGCGTTCTTCGCCAATATCTTTGGCTGTGCGATGTATGTATCGTTAATCCTTACACCAAAAATTATGGAAAAGAGCTACGATAAATTAAAGTTAGACAGACGAGTTTTATCCAGAAACTCTGAGGTCGGTGGTACGCTTACTTCTGGTATGGTTCCATGGTCAGATAACGGTATTTACATGGCAGGAATTCTTGGCGTATCGACATTCTCTTATTTACCATTTATGTGGTTGAGCTTTGTCGCCATTGGTCTTGCGATCATTTACGGATATACGGGCAAATTCATTTGGTACGTGAAAGATCAACAAGAAAGAGAAGAATCGGCCTCATAAGCCGTTTCCAAAAGCCGCTCCTGCACGGGGCGGCTTTGTTTGTCCTAGGACCGAGAGACTATATGTGACATATAGCAAACGAACAGGAATTTAGACCTCCTATAAAAGAGGTCGAAAGGGGGAGTGTGAAGCAGAGTGAAAGCATATTTATCCCATAAAAAGGGCACAAATCCCTATTCAAACATGAGTCTTTGAACCTTATAATAACAATATTGGAAAAAGTGCTATTCACCTTACGCTCGTTTAGAGGGACTCTAAGCAGCGTTTTTATTTTGACAGGAGGAGGAACCCATATGAGCTTATCGGATATGCTGTCTGCCCTTAACGGTGGCATTTCAAATAAAAAAGCAGAAATTGAAGAGAAAATCGCTCGGCTCAAAAAGGCGAAAAGCAAGGTTGAACGTGAACAAGATGCGGCAGAAACAGATTTAAAGCAAATCAAGCAGCCAAAGCTTGGGACCTCTTGGAAAGGTGAGCGAAGCCAGGATTTCAAAACAGACCGAAATGAAGCACATGATGCGCTGCAAACGATCGTGAACGATAAATACCCACGCTATGTGAGCCGTATCGAATTCAAAATCAGTACATTAGAAGCAGAACAAGCTGCGTTATCCTTTGCCAGTTCCTTAGCTGGAGACGCCGCACGCCTTGCTGAAAAAGGAGAAGACGCAGTAGAGGACGCAAAACGCTTGATCTCAAAAGCATGGAGCAGCTTGTAAACAAGATTCATGCTGAACAAATCTGGAGGATATCACAATGGGACAAATTAAGTTAAACTACCAAACAGTCATGGATAAACTAGATGAAGTCTCCCAAGCAGTCGAAGCTTTAGCGATGAAAAAGGCAGCAGATAAAGCGGGTGAAAACAGCCTTGAATTTGTAACCAAGTGGACGGCACGTGAAGCAGAGGTAAGCGAAATGGTTTCAAGCTTTAAAGAAGCCCTAATCAAAAACGTTCAGGATACACGTTCTAACGTGAAAACATTAAAAGAACAAGACGAAGCGATTGCTGCAAAATAGTCAGCACAATCGCTTTTATTTATGGATATCATTTACATGAAGTAATTGTAGTTATAAAGACTCATATAAAATTCGGGGTGTAAGACCTTGTATTATTCCGTTTTTCTTCCAAACACGTCACTAAAAGGACACCTTTTCCCTATTTAAGCCTGAGGCTTTTCACCTTATACTATACTTAATGAAAGCAGAACGATAGAAATGTCAGGATTGGAAAAATCAAGTGAGTCGATGGTTTCCAAAGGTGCTCACGCCGTGCTTTCGTATGAGGTCAGATAGAGGTGGATGACATGAGTTTATCCGAGATGCTGCACCATCTGCATATGGGAATTGAGAACAAACGTGCAGAATTTGACGAAATGATCTCTCGGTTAAAGACAGCCAAAAGCAATATTCGAACAGAACAAGATCTTGCCCAGTCAGATATCAAAGAAATCAAGAAGCCTGCTCTAGATTCGTCATGGAAAGGCGAGAGAGGAACCGACTTTCATCGCCACCGAAAAGACGCTTACAGCGTGATGCACGACATCGTCAACGATGAATATGAAAAATATATAACAGAGATTGACCAAAAAATCTTACACTTTGAATTGAAAAAAATGGAGCTGGCCGTTGCCAGTAATTTTGCAGGAAGAGCTCAGGACGTGATGGAAAAGGGCGAGGATTTTGCAAAGGATGTTAAACATTTGATTGAACGGGGCTGGAAAGCTCTTTAAAACCATAAACGAAACAGCCGTCTCATAAAAGGGCGGCTGTTTTTTTGTTTAGTCACATCCACCACCGCCGCTATCACCTGAATCACTCCCGCAGGAGGCATCAGAAGCATGATGGGTATACGAATCAGTATATGTACTAGTCGTTGAATTATGATGTGCAGAACGCTTAGCAGATGCACGTTTATCCTTTGGTGTGAACAAGCTGGCAACGATGGCTCCTAAAGAAGCTAATATGATAATGACAAAAACCATAAAAGTACCCATAATGCATCCCTCCTCTAGTATCATATTCATACGAATGAGCCATATCCAGGTTCCCGATTTGAAAGAAAAACTGGGCAAAGAGTTCTATTTTCGTTTATGATGATAGGCAAAAGTAAATGCCAAGGGAGGAGAGCCCATGCTATCTCTACGTCAGGAGGAGCTTCTGAAAAGATTGATGCAAGCGGAGCAGGAACTGACAAGTGAAGAAATTGCCCGTGTGATCGGAGTCACATCACGAACCATCCGAACAGATATGAAAGCGCTTAAAATTTTTTTAGAAGAACATGGTGCCGCACTACATATTAAACGCGGGGCAGGGTATACATTGAGCGTTGAAGATTATGGGGCATTTCGTACATTTTTGAAAAAATCATTGAGAGAAAGAAATGAGAAAAAGGAACAATTCATTCCCAATCAGCCTGAGGACCGCGTGGCTTATCTATTGAAAAGGCTGCTTTTGTCAGAAGACTATATCAAATTAGAGGGATTGGCAGAGGAATTATTTGTGAGTGAATCCACAGTGAAAAATGATTTAAAAGCTGTCAGGCATTTGTTTTCATTGCATGGACTTTCTATATCGCACCGCCCTAAATATGGACTGCGTCTGACAGGCGATGAAATGAAATTAAGATATTGTATGGCAGAGCATGTATTTCAGCAGGATCAAGCGAACTCTGCACTGTTACCTGAAGAAACGTATCAACTGATTCAGGACATCGTGCGTTCACGTACAAAAGCCACCGGGCTTCATTTATCAGAAATCGGTTTAAGTAATTTAGTGACCCATATTGCCATCGCATGCAAACGAATAGAAGAAAAAAAGCTGGTTAAGATGCCAGAAGCGGAATTGAGAGAAATTCAAGTGCAGCCAGTTTTCCAGATAGCTCAACAAATGACAGAAGATATTCGCCGCGTATTAGCGATTGATTTTCCGTTATCTGAAATGGCGTACATCGCAATTCACTTAATGGGGGCAAAGATGATGGCATATGGAGAGGCTGGCCATACGCTATTTCATCTGCTGGACGAAGATCATTTTCGTTTCACTCACCAATTGCTTGCTTATGTGGAGGAGCATATGTCACTTGATATTCAGTTTGATAAGGAGCTGATCGTTGGTTTAAGTCTTCATTTGCGTTCCGCCATTCATCGTTTTAGATACGATATGAATATTCGAAATCCCTATTTACCAGACATTAAAAGGCACTATCCCATTGCGTTTGAGGCGGGTGTTTATATGGGCAGGTGGCTGAAGGAAAAAGAGGGTGTTGAGATTCCTGAGGATGAAATCGGATATTTGGCACTTCATATTGGAGCTGCAATCGAGCGGACAAAAACACAGCATGTGAGAAAGACATGTCTTATTGTGTGTGCGACGGGTGTCGCCAGCAGTCAGCTTCTTCTTCATAAGCTCACGGCGGCTTTTAGCGGAAGACTGGAGATCGCTGGAACTGCAAGTGTCGGGGAACTTCCTTCATATGATTTGAGAAGCATTGATTTTATTATTAGTACCATTCCGCTACAGAATACATTGCCGGTACCAGTAATTGATGTACATACGATTCTAAGTGACGATGATATTGTCCGGCTGAAACGATTTGTGCAAAATTCACAGGATACAGGGGTTTTACGGTATGTGAGTCCGGCGCTGACATTTTTTCAGCAAGACCTTCAATCAAGGGAAGAGGTTCTTCAATTTTTCGTGAACGTGTTAAAGGAGCAGCATCGAATCCCAGACGAGTTTGAACAATTATTGCTAGAAAGAGAGCAAGTGTCACCCACCTCTTTCGGTCATTTGGTTGCGATTCCTCATCCAATTAAACCAGCAACAGATGACACGTTTTGTGCAATCTGTACGTTAAAAAAGCCGGTGCTGTGGGGAGAAGATCGAGTACAAGTCGTTTGCTTATTAAGCATCCAGAAGACGTATCAAAAAGAATTACAGTCGCTTTATCAATTTCTTGTGCGGCTGACAGAACGGAAGGAAGTGGTGGAGCAGCTTATCAAAGCCTCTTCATTTGAAGAATTGACAGCAGCTCTTCAAGTATTGGAGCAGCCAAATGAAAAAACGCGACACCCATTTCCGCATCTGTGAGGAAAAAGATTAGATGTTAATGAAAGCGCTTTTAAAATAACATCAAAAAGGAGGATGATCACGAGTTTGTGCAAAGGGGGAGACGGATCATGAGCTTCAAGGAGAAAGCGGCAGATGTCATGGGGCATGTGGCTTATCGCATCACCAATCAGAAATATATTATGGCGATTAAACAGGCATTTGTCACACTGATGCCGATCATCATTACAGGAGCTTTTGCTGTACTGGTGGCGAATATGATCATGAGCCCGGAAACAGGGCTTGCTCATTTTGAGATATTCAGGTTTTTAGCAGAGCTTCAGCCTATTATGAAGGCAATCAATTATGCCACGCTGAACTTTTTAACCATTGGGGCTGTGTTCCTCATTGGGATTGAGCTTGGGAAAATCAACGGGCACAAGTCGCTGTTCCCAGGATTGATGGCGTTGATTTCATTTATATCCGTTATTCCAACGACACTTCTTCTTGAAGTTGATGGATCGATGCGTGAGGTTGTAGACGTGTTGGCAAGACAATTTTCCGATCCAAAAAGCTTATTTTTAGGGATGATCATTGCGATCGTATCTGTGGAAATCTTTTGTAAGCTGACTGAGGTGAAATGGCTGCAAATCAAGATGCCAGATTCGGTTCCGTTGAATGTGGCAACGTCTTTTTCATCACTTTTTCCTTCTATCATTACAATTACGATCATTAGTTCATTCGGGTTTGCATTTCATCGTGTGACAGGCATTTATTTGCATGAAGCAGTGTATAACGTTGTGCAGCGTCCGCTAGAAAGTGTTGTGCAGGGGCTGCCAGGGATTTTAACGTTGATGTTTGTGGCACAATTTTTCTGGGTGATCGGCATCCATGGTAACCAGATGATTAAGCCGATCCGGGAGCCGCTCTTATTAGGATCAATTGCAGTGAATATGACTGCATTTCAAGAGGGAAAAGAGATCCCGAATATTATCACGATGCCGTTTTGGGATGTGTATATGAGCATCGGCGGTTCAGGTGTGACCATTGGTCTTTTGATTGCGATTTTTATTGCTGGGAGAAGGGAAGAGATGCGAAGCATTGCCAAGCTCTCATCAGGACCCGGACTGTTCAACATCAATGAACCCGTTATTTTTGGATTACCCGTCATGCTAAACCCTGTGATGGCGATCCCATTTATCGTCACACCGCTTGTGACAGGTACGATTGGTTATATTGCGACGGCTACAGGATTCGCTGGAAAAGCGGTCGTGATGGTGCCGTGGACGACACCGCCGCTTGTGAATGCATGGCTGTCAACCGCTGGCAGCATGGGAGCCGTCATCACACAGCTTATCTGCATTGTGGTTGCTGTTTTCATCTATTTACCGTTTGTTCTCTTGTCTAACCGCAAGCCAGAAGCAGCACCAGATTCAGAATAAACATTCAGACAAAGAAAAGGGAGGCGGCAACATGAACAGCATTGAGATTCCAAGAGATTTTATCCTAGGTGCTGCGGCTTCTGCATGGCAGACGGAGGGCTGGAAGGGAAAGCGGGCGCATCAGGACTCGTACATCGATTTATGGTATAAGGAAGGGTATCACGTATGGCACGAAGGCTATGGGCCGGCTGGTGCAACGAATTTTTACGAGCGCTATCCTGAGGATGTAGCCTTAATGAAAGAGATTGGGCTGACACATTACAGGACATCGATCAATTGGTCGAGATTTCTCATAGATTACGAGAATGGGATAGTGGATGAGGCCTACGCTCGTTACATTGATGATCTGATCAATGAATTAATCGCAGCAGGTGTAGAACCGATGTTTTGCTTAGAGCATTATGAGCTTCCTGCCGTTTTGCTTGAGAAGTACGGCGGATGGTCATCAAAGCATGTCGTTGATCTGTTTGTTCTCTATGCAGAAAAAGTGTTTGAGCGCTACGGAGACCGGGTCAAGCATTGGTTTAGTTTTAATGAACCGATTGTTGTCCAGACACGCGTTTATCTAGATGCTATCCGATATCCGTATGAGCAAAATACGAAGAAATGGATGCAGTGGAACTATCATAAAGCACTGGCAACAGCAAAAGTGGTGAAGCTGTTTCAGGAGATGGGTTTGAAGGAATCGACAGGAGCCAAAATTGGGGTGATTCTCAATCCAGAAGTGACGTATGCAAGATCGTCTGCTCCGCATGACCAAGAAGCGGCACGTATGTATGATTTGTTTTTTAATCGAGTGTTCTTAGATCCTTCCATCAAAGGGGAGTATCCAGAGGAACTGATCGATGTGTTGAAAAAGCATGATATTCTTTTCGATTCCACAGAGGAAGAGCTTCAAATCATCAAGAATCATACGGTAGATGTCGTCGGACTTAACTTGTACTATCCGCATCGTGTCAAGGCGCCGAGTAAGGCTTGGAACGAAGGGACGCCTTTTCATCCATCCTATTATTACGATATGTTTGAGCTTCCAGGGAGAAAAATGAATCCTTTCAGAGGCTGGGAAATCTACCCGAAGATTGTCTACGATATGGGGATGAGGATAAAAGAAGAATACGGAAATATTGAGTGGTTTGTGGCCGAAAATGGCATGGGTGTAGAAAAGGAAGAACGGTTTAAAAAAGAAGACGGTATCATTGATGACCAGTATCGCATTTCATTTATCAGCCAGCATTTGAAGCGGGCACTTCAAGCGAAAGCAGAAGGATCAAATTGCACGGGCTATATGCTTTGGGCATTTACAGACAATGTCTCACCGATGAATGCCTTTAAAAATCGCTACGGCTTAGTCGAAATCCAGCTGGAAAATGAACGAAATCGACAGCTGAAAGCATCTGCGTATTGGTACCAGACATTAATCAAAACTAGGGGACTGACAGTTGAAACAGAAGTCATTTATCAATAGGAGTGATGGGATATGAAACGAATCATTCTCGCTTGTGCAGCAGGAATGTCGACGTCCATTGTGGTGTCGAAAATGAAGGCCGCCGCAGAAGCTAAAGGGCTGGATTACTATATTTATGCTATACCTGAAGGAGCCATTGCGGATGAACTAGAAGAGCATGGAGAGGATGTAAAGGCGATTTTACTTGGACCGCAAGTAAGTTTTATGAAAAAAGCAGCAGAAAAAACAGCGGCACCTTATCAAATCCCTGTCGATGTCGTCAATGTGAGGTTATACGGAACAGCAAACGGAGAAAAAATCCTAGATCATGCACTGAAACTAGCAAATGAATCTTGAGTAATTGGAGGAGAAGCAGATGACGGTATTAGAGGAAATGCAGGGAGCAGCCTTTCAAATCATTGCCCATGCTGGCGAGGCAAGAAGTCATTATGTAGAAGCGATTCGTCTAGCAAGAGCTGATGATTTTGAAAAAGCGCAGCAGTTGATCGAAAAAGGGGAGGAAGCGTTTCGAAGCATCCACAACCTGCACTTGTCGCTGATTCAAAAAGAAGCGGCAGGTGAACAGCTTCCGTTTTCTTTACTGCTGATACACGCAGAAGATCAAATGCTCACAACAGAGACCATTCATCTGCTCGCCATCGAGATGATCGAAATGTGTAAAAAAATGAATACCCTGTCAAAATAGATATCAATGAATAACCAATTTCTGTTATAATCATTCGGTAGATAAAGAGAAAGCAGGATTGGTGAATGAAGAAAACATGTATGCTGATGACGGTTGGTCTTATGCTGCTGCTCATTTCTGGCTGTATGGGAATGAAGGAGCAGGCGGAAGGAAGCCAGCAAGTCGTCAAAGATGAAAAGGGTCCATTACAAACAAAAGATATGCATCAGAAAAAAGAAACGACAGTGATAAAGACACAAAACTGGATGAAGCAAAAGGAGCCGGTCGAGCTTCCAATTTTGATGTATCACAGTATTTCAAGCGGCAACTCGTTACGTGTGCCAAAGAGCGAATTTGCATCTCATATGAAATGGCTGAAGGACAACGACTATGTCACACTGTCGCCAGAAGAGGCGTACCGCGTTTTCACAACAAATTCGATGCCAAGTAAGAAGAGTGTCCTCATTACATTTGATGATGGATATACGGATAACTATACAAAGGCATTTCCGATTTTAAAACAGCATGGAATGAAAGCAACGATTTTCATGATTGAGCAATCCATTGGCCGTCCGAATCACTTAACGGATGAGCAAATGGATGAGATGATCGCACATGGGATCTCGATTGAGAGTCATACGATTCATCATTTAGAGCTCAATCAATTATCAAAGCAGCAGCAGGAAGAGGAGTTAAAAGGATCAAAGACATTCTTTGATCAGCGATTTTCTCAGCGTACGAGAATGGTCAGCTATCCTGTCGGGCGCTATAATGAAGAGACGTTGAAGCTGGCGAAGGAAGCCGGATACCAAATGGCTGTTACCACTGAACCAGGACATGCGAAGAAGGAACAAGGCATGATGTCCTTGCACCGCATCCGCATTTCACCGGGACTTTCACCAGAAAGCTTTGGCAGGCTGGTTGAAGCGAAGTAACGATCAATGTTTCACATGAAACATTTTACGACAAGTTTCATCAAAATGAATCATGATATATCTTGGTCTCAAATGTCATGACAAGAGACACTTAGATGGACAGAACTTTCATGACCATGGGAGTTCTGTTTTTGAAAAAAATACTGCATTCAAACACTACATCTTATGAAACACCTCAAAGAAAATCTTCAAGTATCAAGCCCACCAATGAAGAAACAATCAAATTTGTTGAGCATCACAAAAAACTGAAGAAACACTACATTGAAAAACCAATTGAGAACAGAAAGGGAGAGGGAAATATGTCAAACTTTGTTGGAATCGACCATGTTCAACTAGCTGCCCCAAAAGGCAGTGAAGAGAAAGCTCGCTTGTTTTTTGGTGAAATTTTAGGGATGAAAGAAATACCTAAGCCTAGTAATTTAGCTAAACGAGGAGGTGTCTGGTTCCAATGCGGTCATCATCAGCTTCACATTGGCATTCAAGAACATTTTCAAGCTGCAAAGAAAGCTCATCCAGCTTTTCTTGTAAAGAGCCTATCAGAATTAAAAGAGGTATTATTGAAGCATCAGATTAGTATAAAAGAAGATGAGCCATTGGAGGGAGCCAATCGGTTTTATGTAGAAGATCCATTTGGGAATCGAATTGAGTTTTTAGAGAGAAGAGACTAGAAGACAAAAATAAGGCTGTCGAGGAAATCTCGACAGCCTATTTGTTATTGATAAACGGGATAGCCCGTCATTTTGATATCTTTCCCGAGTGGTTCCACGGCGAGTTGATCCAGTTCAATGGCATCACTCATGAGGCGTATGCCTTCGCCTCCGAAAAAGGAAGGGGAAAGTCGTCCGCCAATGAGTTTAGGCGCCATATAGATGACCAATTTATCTACAAGCTGCTGTTCTAAGAAAGAGGCGTTAATCTGGCCGCCGCCTTCAATCATGAGGGAGGAGATATTTTTTTCTCCCAGCACTTGAAGCACTTCCTGCAGGGGAACCCGCGTGTCGCTGTCAGTCATAAAGACACGGACGCCAGCTTCTTCTAAAGCCGCTCGTTTTTCCTCATCGGCTTGCTTTGTTGTAAAAATCCATGTAGGTGCCATCTGATCTGTGACGATCTTTGCTGTCAGTGGTGTAGACAGCTTAGAGTCTAAAACAATTCGAATCGGATTGTTTCCATTTGGAATCCGCGCAGTTAATGAAGGATCATCGTGAATGACAGTTTGAGCACCGACCAAAATCGCATCATTGATACTGCGGATATGGTGAGCATCATAACGGGATGTCTCAGATGTAATCCACTTGCTGTCAGACGTGGCAGAGGCGATTTTCCCATCTAAGGTAATGCCCGCTTTGAGCGTCACGAAAGGTGTTTTTTTCGTAATAAAGTGATTAAATACTTCATTCATCAGTATGGATTCTTGTTCAAGTACGCCCGTGATAACTTGGATGCCCGCGTCTTGTAAAATGGCAATCCCGCGGCCAGCGACAAGTGGATTCGGATCAAGAGCCGCGACGACAACGGTTTCGACGCCGGCTTTCACAAGTGCTTCGGCACAAGGGCCTGTGCGCCCATGGTGGGAACAAGGCTCAAGGGTCACATAAATCGTGGCTCCTTTTGCCTTGTCTCCAGCCATGTTGAGTGCATGAATTTCAGCATGCGGTTCACCGGCTTTCATATGAGCGCCGACTCCAACAATCTCATTCTCTCGCACAATCACAGCCCCGACGAGCGGATTCGGAGATGTCTGACCTTTCATTGCCCGTGCATTATCAAGGGCTAGCTTCATATATCGCTCATGATGTGGCAATCGTACGCACCTCTTGCTCCGCCTTCATGTGACCTGAGCGGTTGATTTTTGTTTGCAAGTATTTTTCGTTAAATTCAGAGATATCTCCCCAAAGCGGAATGCGTCCAGAAAGAGATAAACCTGCATGGCTGATCGCATCTGTCTTTTTCGGGTTATTGGTAATGAGTCTGACCGGTTTTGTACGAAGTGTTTGAAGAACAGCAATGGCTTCTTCGTATTGACGTGTGTCATCTTCAAAACCAAGTGCTTCGTTCGCTTCTACTGTATCATAGCCGTTTTCTTGAAGAATATAAGCCATGGCTTTACTGAAAAGACCAATGCCGCGGCCTTCATGATTGGCTAAGTAAAACAGGGCTCCTGCTCCATTGTCCTCAATCATTCGCATAGACTGCTTCAATTGGAATCCACAGTCGCAGCGCTTGCTTCCGAAAATATCGCCAGTGTGGCAAATGGAATGCATACGGATAAGAGCTTCGTCAGCGTGCTCGAAATCCCCATACACAAGAACGCTTGACTGCTGATGATCAGCCAGCTGGCGGGACGAAAGGCTTTCAATTAAAGCTTCATCTGACAGTGGCTCTTTTCCATCGTCTTTTAACCATGAATACCAGTTGAACATCACGGTTCTGCCGTCTAAATTCACTGGCAGTTTAATGGGTCCAGTGATATAGATATACCCGTCTTCTTGCTGTACTCGTTTGATTTTATCTTTTAATATGGCTGTTTTAAGCTCTGTGTGTTTGTCCATATTCTGCACCTTCTTTTTAGTCTGTTTCTTCAATCTGTAAACGAACGAGAACGCCAAATGGATCAACAAATTCGCTGCTTTTTCCTGTCGTGTTGACTTGAGTGCCCGCTTTTGTCAGACGTTCGACGACGGATTGTCTGTCTGCTTCTTCTGGGAAAACCAGTGTATAGCTTCTAATTCCTGAAAAACGTGGATCAATGGCTCCTTTTCGTCCGCGTCCCCATGCATTAAAGGCAAGGTGGTGGTGGTACACACCAGCGGCGATAAATACGCTTGCTGGTGGAGCCATTCGGATATGAAAACCGAGCGTATTGACATAAAAGGAATCCGCTTCTTCTGGGTTGAGATGGAAATGCAAGTGTCCCATCACTGTACCGGCAGGGAGTCCTTCCCATGTGGTATCAGCTGCTTCTTGCAGGAGTCCATCTCCATCAAGCGGTGCATTTCCGCCACCTTTCAGTTCTCCATGCTCACCGACCCAAATGTCCTGAGGACGGTCAGCATAAATTTCTACGCCAATGCCGTCAGGATCACTTAAATAAATGGCTTCACTGAAAAAGTGATCGCTTGCTCCAATTAAAGGATAGCCTTTTTTGATTACATGTGCCAGCCATGTGCCCAGGTTTTTTCTGGTAGGTAATAAAACAGCAAAATGATAAAGTCCTGGCTCATGATCAGGCTTTTCTTTCAGTTGTGCATCTTCTTTTAACAAAAGAATCGGTTCCTTTGCATTGCTGCCAAGTGTCACCGTGGAATCTGTCTTTTCTAATATAGAAAATCCTAAAATGTCTGTATAAAAAGGTAAAGAACGATCAAAGCTGGACACATGTAATTCTGTTACACCCAGCCTTAGCTGCTCAATTGTCTTCAAGCTCGGTCATCTCCTTCATGATATATGCATCGGCATGTTCAAATGTTTTTGAAAATCTATAAAAAATGAATACCTTGTTACTTTTAGTAACTAAACTATATAATAGTTAGTGACTTATTTCAAGTAATTAATTGTGTTATAATAAAAAAAAGAGAAAAAAGCAGGAGGGAGTAAGATATGGCTCAAGTAGATGGCTGTCCAATTACAGATGCCATGGAGATTCTAGGCAAGAAGTGGGTCATTCTCATCATCAATCAGCTTCTGACAGGGCCTAAGCGTTTTTGTCAGCTTGAAAATGAAATGAACATCAGCGGAAGATTACTATCAGAAAGGCTGAAGGATTTAGAAGCTGAGGGACTTGTTGAGAAAAAAGTATTCCCCGATATTCCAGTACGGATTGAATACGAATTAACAGTTCAAGGGAAGAAAATTGAACCGATTATTCGTGAAATGTATGCTTGGTCTTTAGATCGTAAACACAGCAAAATAGAGGAACATGTTTCATCTTAATCCATTTCGATCAGTGTGTCTGATCGAAATTTTTTTGTGTGATTTTCCAGAAAACTAAGACAATAGTATGAAAAATGATGTTGACAATCATTTCATGCATTATATAATATCAAGGAGAAGAGGGTTCTTTTCCCTGTAATGGAATGGAGGTTATGCCATGGTATTATAAATGGGACAGATTGCCTAAAACTCGTATCAATCCATCATTTAGAAGCAGACATCTTTGACTTTTAGGAAGCAAAGATTTATTTTTTTAACTCAATTGATAATGATTATCATAATCATCTATAAGTGTGTTCCAGCACTTGTGAAGGTTATTTTTTTTATTATCTATTGAGAATAATTATCAATATCATTTAGGAGGGTTCACATGAAAGTCATTCGTTCAACATCACCCGTATTATTATTCCTTAGTTTTGTTCTATTATTTGCTCTAGCACCTGTTAGCTCGGCCTCAGCAGCTGGCTTAGCAGATGGTCAATATTCAGCGCAATATGTGGTATGGAAGGCAGATAGCGATTCGACTTCAACAGCGAATACGTATTTTGAAAAACCAGCCAAGCTTGTCGTAAAGGATGGAAAAATCAAAGCACAAGTCACGTTAACGAACAGCTCTTGGATCACAAGCTTTAAAACGCTCGATCAAGGTGTCTACAAAGATGCGAAGGTGATCAGTACAAATACAGCTGCGAATAAGAGAACAGTAGAATTCAATGTGAACAGCCTGACTGAGGTTGTACCAGCAAAAGTGAGTGTGACTGTACCAGCCATCGGATATACTGGCAATTACGACATTCGCCTCAAGTTTGATGCGCCATCTGTTCAATAGAAAGGGAGGAAATTCGCTTGATGAAAAAAAGAATGAGGCTGTCAGTCTTCATGGCGGTTTTTTTACTGGCACTTATGCTGCCTTTTTCAAACGCACAGGCTGCCGCATTAAAGGATGGTACATACTCCGTCAATTATACAGTGCTAAAAGCTGAAGGAAATGCAGTCTCAATGGCAAATGATTACTGGTTGAAGCCAGCAAAAGTGATAGCGAAAAATGGAAACCTGACAGTACAAATGACGATTAAAAATAGCAGCTGGGTAACGGAATTTAAAGTGCCGGGAAATGGCGGCTATGTCGATACAACCGTTCTCTCAACAAATAAAAAAGCCAATACAAGGCTCGTTCAGTTCCAAGCTCAAAGCTTGTCTAAACCGATCAAGTCCAAAATTCATGTCACTGTGAAATCTGCTGATTATGATCATGATTACACCATTCAGCTGAAATTCGATGAAAGCAGCATCAAGTCACTTTCGTCTAACAGTGCAAATCAATCAACGGGTGCAGCAGAAAGTAAGCAGCCAACAAAAGAATCAACGAAAAAAGCTGATTCATCCACAACGAAACAAGAAGAAAATCCTCAAACGGGTGATACAAGCCAAACAGGGTGGCTCCTTGTGCTTGTCTTATGTTCTGGCGGGTTTTTAGCAAGAAAGTGGATCATCAAGCATTAACGGAAGGAAGTGTCACCATTTGAAACGTCTTTTTCATCTAAAGGCAGCCATTCTGCTTGTTTTATTCAGTTTGTTGACTGCGTTTCAGATTCCTCAAGGAACAGCTCAAGCGGCATCATTCGTTGATGGGGAATACACAGTCGGATTCACCATTTTAAAAGATGGTACCTCAGAAGCGTCTATGATGGATACCTATACAGAAAAGCCAGCTAAGCTGATTGTGGAAAATGGCAAGACAACAGCTTATGTCACACTGAAACAAAGCCAAGAAATTACAGACTTCAAGGTTGAACAAAATGGTGCGCTCGTCACCACTGAAACAGTCAGTGAGGATGAAACAGCCAATACACGTGTGATCAAATTTGATGTCGCCGACTTATCAGCGAAATTAAACGGCTGGGTGAAAATTTACTGGGATTTAGGCGGCTTTATTTATGACGAAGCATATGACGTACAGCTTGCATTCGATCAAAGCAGCTTAACACTCGTTACGCCTGCAAAACCAGACGATAACGAAACAAAACCAGATGATCAAAACGGTACAAAACCAGACGACAATGAAACTAAACCGGATGACCAAAACGGTACAAAGCCAGATGATCAAAACGGTACAAAGCCAGATGATAACGAAACAAAGCCGGATGATCAAAACGGTACAAAACCAGACGATCAATCGACAACACCAGGCAATAACAATGGCACAAAACCAGATGATTCTGCGCAAAATCAATTAAAAGATGGCGTATATCGTATCAATTACAGTGTGCTAAAAGGGGATACGGATGAAGCATCTCGAATGAATCAATACTTCTCACATCCCGCATCCTTAACCGTCAAAAATGGAAAGCAGACCATTTCCTTTACGGTGAAGGATCATAAGTCTGTCGCTTCTTTGAAAACAGAGAAAAACGGTTCTTATCAAGAAGCAAAGATAGTGAGCACAGATGAAGCGAAGAATACAAGAGTGGTTTCATTCGATGCTGCTGATTTGAAAAAAGCGGTGAAAGGAAAAGTACACATTGTAGTAGCAGCCGCTAACTATGACCAAACCTACGATATTCGTTTTCAATTTGACTCAAAGAGTATCGCTCCAGTGAAGGACGGACAGGTGGTAGAGGAAGAACCACCAGCTACACCAGAAACGCCAAAACCAAATACACCATCACCAGAAACAAATAACAGCGGAGCTGATCAAGAGACTACTCAGCTAAAAGATGGTGTATACAAGCTTCCTTTCTCAATGAAGAAAGCAGACAAGGATGAGCTTTCCCGCATGAACGATTACGTCGTGAGCCCTGCGACACTGGTTGTGAAAAATGGCCGCCATTTCGTTTCATATAAAGTGAAAAACAGCTCAGCCATCACGTCATTCCAAGTAGGAACAGGCGGAAAGTTTGAAGAGACACTTGTCGCGAAAACAGATCAAAAAGCAGATACACGTGTCATTCAATATGAAGCAAAAAGTTTAAGCAGTGCTCAGGCTGCACGCGTAAAAATTGATATTCCAGCTGCGAACTACCATGAGCAGTACGATGTCAAACTTGTCTATGACACAAAAGGAATCGCTCTCGGTGAGGGAAGCGGAATTTCAACGGTCATTGGAGACGATGAGAGTATCGGATTTATCAAAAATCCAAATGATCACGATTCTCAAACAACTCAACTTGAGAATGTAGCACCAGAGGAAACGGGTGCGGAGCAGATGACATTTACGCCATCAGATGACCAAACCAAATCTGAGTCTGGACAGCTGAATCCGAAAACGGGAGATACCTCTCTTCTTTGGGTGTATATTCTTTTATTCGGCGGTTCGTTATTCGTACTCGTCAGAAAATATCAAACACGGATAAGATAGTTCGTTTTATTTTAAGTGAGATGCGCCTTTTTCCTCGGCGCATCCACTCTCTTTTTTCGAAAGGAGGCTTCTGTTTTTGAAGCATCGAATGTTATGTACCTTGATCGCTGCCTTCAGTGTGTGCATGATCTTATCGGGCTGCTCACAGTCAGCTGAAAGCTCAGCAAAAGGCAAAAAAAGCGCTGAATCAAGTGAGCGTATTGTAGCAACGACTGTAGCTGCTGCGGAGATCATGGATGCTTTAGAGGTTGATCTTGTCGGGGTGCCAACAAGTCAAAAATCCTTCCCAGCTCGTTACAAAGGACTGCCAGAAGTCGGCAATCCCATGAGCCCGGACATGGAAATCATCCAATCACTTCAACCGACAGATGTCCTGTCTGTCACAACCCTTCAATATGATTTAGAGAAACCCTTTCAGCAAGCAGGTGTCCCTGCCACATACTTAAATCTCGAGAGTATGGCCAACATGGAGAAGGCCATCACGAAGCTTGGAGATAAGTATGACAGGAAGAAGCAGGCTGAGCGCATTGTGTCTGCGTTTGAGCAAAAAAAGAAAGACATACAAGAGAAGGCAAAAGGAAAACGCAAGCCGTCCGTTCTGATTTTGCTTGGTGTGCCAGGAAGTTATTTGGTGGCGACAGAAAATTCATATATTGGTGATCTTGTACGTATCGCAGGAGGAAAGAACATTGTGGAAGGCGAGAAAATGGAGTATTTGGAATCCAATACGGAGTATTTACAAAAAGCCAATCCAGATATCATTCTCCGAGCCGCACATGGGATGCCGGATGAAGTCGTCAAAATGTTTGATCAAGAATTTAAAACAAATGATATCTGGAAACATTTTAATGCGGTCAAACAAGACCGGGTGTATGACCTCGAAGAAAGCTTATTCGGGACAACAGGCAATTTAAAGGCAGCAGAGGCATTAGATGAATTGACTCGTATGTTGTATCCGTCATAAGTTTGCGAATCTTAATGATAAAAGGACGTTCAAGATGAAAAAAACAGGATTTTTATTTCTGATAGTCAGTCTCTTACTGGTCTGCGTGTTTATTTATTCAGCCATTACTGGGAGCATTCATGTGACCCCAATTGAATTATTAGAAGGGCTCATCACCGGTCAACATGCACAGGTAGAAATCATTAAAGATTTGAGAATCCCCCGCGTGCTTATCGCGATGTTTACAGGGGCCGCCTTATCTGTCTCCGGTGTACTGCTGCAGTCGGTCATGAGGAATCCGTTAGCTGATGCCGGCGTTATTGGGATTTCATCAGGAGCCAGCTTCTTTTCATTAATGGCGATTACAGCGCTTCCTCAATTTTATTTCTACTCACCTTTATTTTCGGTATTAGGCGGGGCGATTGCGTGTTTCCTCGTGTACGTTCTGTCTTGGAAGGGTGGTTTAAGCCCGATCCGCATGATCTTAGTTGGGATTGCCATCAATGCCATGTTTACTGGGATGGCTGAAGCTTTTGTGACCATTTGCAGCTATTTCAATATCACAATTAATCAGTCAGGACAGTCGAATCTCACGATGAAAACGTGGGGAGATGTCCGTTTAATCGGTGTCTATGGTGTCGTCGGTCTTGTCGTTGCACTCTTCTTCAGCAGATGGTGCAATCTCCTGGCCCTTCAAGACAAGACAGCGAAAAACTTAGGCTTGCGTGTGACCAGAATGCGCCTTTTGATTTCCATCACAGCCGTTTTACTTGCGGCAGTGACAGCTGCAGTAGCGGGCGTGATAGCCTTTGTCGGCTTGCTCATTCCGCACATTTCAAGAAGGCTTGTCGGCTCGGATCACCGAGTACTGATTCCATTTTCTGCGTTAAGCGGGGCTTTGCTTATTTTGACGGCTGATACGCTTGGTAGGACGCTTGTGGCGCCAAATGAGATTCCTGCTTCTACGATCATGGCCGTGATTGGCGGGCCGTTTCTGATCTTTTTATTAAGAAGGGGGGACCGTCTCCATGGACATTCGTGAGGTGTCATTCTCATATGACCAGCAGAAGGACATCGTTCAATCGGTCACAACACAGATTGAAAAGGGGAAAATCACAACCATTATCGGTCCAAATGGCTCGGGAAAATCCACACTGCTTTCCTTAATGGCAAATAATCATTGTCCAAATAAAGGGCAGATACACTTAGACGGGCAAGCGCTGAATGCGTTCAAGCCAAAGGAGCTGGCGAAAAAGCTCGCTGTCGTCCATCAGCAAAATGAAGCGCCTCTTGATTTAACGATCGAACGGGTCGTGGCATTCGGCAGAACGCCGTACCAGACAATGCGCGGAGGAGACAAGGAAGAGGACGAGAGAGCGATAGAATGGGCGCTGTCCAGTACAAAGCTAACGGACAAACGAAAGGTGCCGCTCGCCTCACTGTCAGGTGGAGAGCGGCAGCGTGTATGGATTGCGATGGCACTTGCGCAAAAAACACCGATCCTTTTCTTAGATGAACCGACAACTTATTTGGATATCTACTATCAATTTGACATTCTTGAGCTGATTCGTGAGCTGAATGCCAGGCATGGATTAACCATTGTCATGGTGCTCCACGATATGAATCAGGCTGTCCGCTACAGCGATATCATCATAGCGATGAAGGATGGACAGATTATCAGTGAAGGACAGCCAAACGATGTGTTAACAGAGGAAAACGTGCGGCACATTTATGATGTGTCCGTCACGATTCGACAGGATGCAGAAACAGGGATGTACATCGTGCCTGTTGGTATATAAGCTGGGCAAAAAGCAGGTGAGACAGTGTGAAACGAGGAAAACGGCTTTGGCAGCGGATGCTGACGATCGTTTGTTTAGGCGTATTGATTTATAGCGGTACAGCCATCGGCTTCGAACTTTTCGGTTATTATCAAAATCGCCAGGTGCTTGCAAAGGCTCAGACGATGTATGGACATGAAGAAATGAATGAAAAACGGGAGTCGGGAAAGATCCGTTCGTCATTTGATGAGCTGCGGAAGGTGAATGAGGACATTGTCGGCTGGATCAATATGGAGGATACGATGATTCAGTATCCGATCGTTCAATCTCGCGATAATGCGTTCTACTTAACTCGTAATTATTTAAAAAACGACACCCGGGCAGGCAGTATCTTTATGGATTATCGTAATGATGTCCTGCATGAAAGCCCAAATACGGTGGTGTACGGCCATCGGATGAGGGATGGATCCATGTTTGCTGGACTCACAAACTATCTAAAAAAAGATTTCTTTAATGAGCACCGGACATTTCAGTACGATACGCTGTATCAAAGCTATGAAGCGGAGATTTTTGCCGTGTATGAAACGACGGTTGACTTCGATTATATTCAAACCGATTTTCAGGATCTTGGCGAATATGCACATTACTTGCAAACTGTGCGGAAGAAATCAATCTATCAAACGAAGACAGACGTGTCCACAGATGACCTCATCCTCACCTTATCGACCTGTGATCATGTACTTGCACCTAAAAACGGGCGTCTCGTGGTACAGGCAAAGCTAAAGAAAGTTTACTAGAAAAGGAGAGACAGACGGTTGAAATTTTCACATGTGATCTTGGCGGGACTCGTCTTGATGCTTCTCCTCAGCGGATGCAGTCAGGCAGCACCTGTAGAGAAAGAAAGCGCGGCAGGAGCGCTGAAGATAAAGGATTTTACCGGAAGAACGCTGTCATTTGATGAATCCCCTCAGCGTATCGTCGCCTTATCGACCGGGGACTTGAGCATTCTATATGCTTTAGGCGGTGAGGCGGTCGGCAGGCCAACTGCCGAGTTACCAGACAGCTTACAAAAGGCAAAGTCCGTACAAACGATTGGCACAACGCATCAATTTGATGTAGAGCTGATCACAAGCCTACAACCTGATGTTGTGCTTGGAAATGAACAATTAAACAGCAAGGACATCTCGACAATAGAAGGAATTGGTTCACAGCTTCTTTTGACAAGCGCCAATTCAGTGAAGGACATCCAGCGCCAAATTTCGTTATTTGGGGAGTTGCTTGGGAAGCAGCAAAAGGCTAAAGCACTCAATGATCAAATTGATGAGCGGAAAAAGCAGGTCAAGCAGCCTAAGAAAAAAGTAAAAACACTCGTTGTGTACGGTGCACCCGGCACATATATGGCGGCGCTTCCTCAATCCTTAAGCGGAGATTTATTGCATATCGCCGGGGGTGCAAACATTGCTGAGAATGAACCGGCACTCGAAAAATTCCCTCAATACGCCCAAATCAATGCAGAAATGGTGATCGAAGCCGATCCTGATCTCATTCTGCTCATGACACACAGCAATCCTGAAGATGTGAAAGCGGGCTTTATGAGTGAAATGAAACAGAATGCAGCATGGCACGACGTATCAGCTGTCAAAAATGGCCGCGTGGAGATTTTGCCTAGTGATTTATTTGGGACGAATCCAGGCGCAGACGTCATCAAGGCGATTGATGAACTAGAAAAGAGATTGAAGCGATTGTCATCATGAAGGTGAATGCAGAGTTAGATTTTCAAAAAAGACAGTCGAGACGAAGGTGGCTGATACCAGGACTGCTTCTTTCGCTAGGTGTGGGCATATGTCTAGGGCTTGCATTAGGCTCTGTTCAATTATCGCTGCCAGATTTGATCGCTGCTTTGACGGGATCAGGCCAGCCTGTCCATGAAAAAATCGTCATGGATTTACGCCTGCCGCGCGTTCTCATAGGCTTCATCGTCGGGGCCTGTCTCGCAGCATCAGGAGCGATTTTACAAGGAGTCGTCCGAAATCCACTCGCTGATCCCGGCATCATCGGTGTGACCGCCGGCGGTGGATTAGCGGCTGTACTCAGCATGATTGTGTTTCCACAATTCACGTATCTGCTTCCAGCGGCTGCCTTCCTTGGCGCTTTATTAGCGGCACTCGTTGTGTATATCCTGTCGTTTGACCAAGGGGTTTCGCCACTGAAATTGATTCTGGCGGGAGTGGCAGTCAATGCCCTGCTTGGTGCGGTCATGAATGGGTTGATGGTGCTTTATAGTGAGCGTGTGCAGGCTGTTCTGCCTTTTTTATCAGGAGGATTAAATGGACGGAGCTGGCATCATCTGAGCTTTGTGTCACCCTATGCGCTTGCTGGATTGTGTCTTTGTTTTTTTGCAATCAAGCCGGCAAATCTCCTTTTGCTTGGTGATGATTCAGCGCAGCTGCTTGGCCTTAGAGTCGAGCGAACCCGATTTTTCTTAATTGCACTGGCGGCGCTTTTGGCAGGTGCGGCGGTAAGCGTGAGCGGTTTAATTGGATTTGTCGGTCTTGTCGTCCCTCATTTTATCCGCCTTTTAATTGGAGATGACTACCGGTACCTGCTTCCGATCTCAATGCTTGGCGGCGGCGTACTTGTGGTCTTTGCAGACACAGCGGCACGGGTATGGTTTACACCGGTTGAACTGCCTGTGGGTATTCTGCTTGCCTGTATCGGTGCACCTTTCTTCCTCTATTTATTAAAAAAGAAAGGGAGGGGTTAAGTTGGATGTGATTGCGATGAATGACGTGAGTCTCAGTCAAGGAGGCTTTCGGCTGTCGTCTATTTCAGCAGCTGTGCCTAAAGGGAGTGTAACAGGAATTATTGGACCGAATGGGTCAGGGAAGTCGACGTTTATTAAAGCGGCCGCACGCCTTACGTCGATCGAAAGCGGCATGATTTATATTCACGATATCCCGCAAAAAGAAATGACAGCCCAGGAGATTGCACAGGAAATCGCCGTTCTAATGCAGACGAGAACTGCCATCCCATCGATGACAGTACGTGAGCTGGTTGCACTTGGACGCAGTCCGCATCGTTCGATCTGGAAAAAGAGCTCGCAGACAGATCAGGAAGCGATAGAGTGGGCGCTTGATGTGACAAATAGCCGCGTGAATGAAAACAGGATGCTGCATACATTGTCAGGCGGAGAAAGGCAGAAGGCGTATATTGCAATGGCACTGGCTCAGAAAACAGAGACGATTATTCTGGATGAGCCTACCACTTACTTAGATATTGCGCACCAGCTTGATTTACTAGAGCTGCTCAAACAGCTGAATGAAACGCATGGGATCACCATTTTAATGGTTCTTCATGACCTGCAGCAGGCAGCAAAATATTGTGACCGCCTGATTGCGATGAAGCGTGGTCAGGTTTACCAAATAGGGACACCAAACGAAGTATTAACAGAAAACTTTTTCAAAGAAGTCTTTGGGATTCAGGCAGAGGTTCACTTAGATGGAGAGCATCCGCTCATTATCCCAATCGCTTCGATCCAACAACAAAAGGGAGATGAATCAAACATGATCATTGTAAACAACCAGGTTAGAGTAGAAAAAGGCAGTGCAGACCACCTCGTCAAGCGTTTTAACAAGCAGGGACAAGTAGAATTCATGGAAGGATTTTTAGGCATGGAAGTCTGGGTCACACAGCAGACAACTGATTACGATGAAGTGACCATTCATACCCGCTGGAATCGAAAAGAAGATTTTGTGAACTGGACAAAATCTCAGGCATTTGGAGATGCACACGCTCACGGAAAAGCGAAACCTGAAGGGCTATTAAAAAACAAAATTACGTACTATGAAGTACAAGTGACAAGACCTGCTTTACAGAAAAAAGCTTAAAATAGAAACACAGCGCTGTGGCCCACATGCAGCGCTATTTTTTTCGCTTTTTTATTTTCCGTCACATATTTTTGACAAAGTATTCAAACAACTGACACAATACCATCCAATTTTTAGGTAAAATTTACTTTATTTTTGAAGCGTATGGGTGTAAAGTACAGGTATAAATAACTAACCGAATGAAAATCAAGAGTAAAATTTCACCGAGTGAACCATTTCAAATGGACTTTTATTTGTGAATCATTGAACAAATAGTGAACATTTTGTGAAATGGTGAGCATGAATCGTTCGGCATGTGAAAGTAAGGGAGGATGTAAGGCTGTGAGTGAGCTGTTTTTAGCAAGATTTCAATTTGCTTCAACGACATTATTTCATTTTATTTTTGTTCCTATGTCAATAGGTTTGGTGTTTATCGTCGCATTGATGCAGACCCTTTATGTCGTCAAGAAAAAAGACATCTATAAAAAGATGGCGAAGTTTTGGGGTCACCTGTTCTTACTTAACTTTGCAGTAGGTGTGGTAACAGGGATTCTGCAGGAATTCCAGTTTGGGATGAACTGGTCAGATTATTCAAGGTTTGTCGGTGATGTCTTTGGTGCACCGCTTGCCATTGAAGCGCTTTTGGCCTTTTTCCTTGAATCTACATTTATTGGACTTTGGATATTCGGCTGGGATCGTCTGCCGAAGAAGATTCATTTATTGTGCATTTGGCTTGTTTCCCTTGGTACGATCTTTTCGGCGTTTTGGATTTTACTCGCCAACTCATTTATGCAGGAGCCAGTTGGATTTGCCATTAAAAATGGCCGTGCAGAAATGAATGATTTTGGCGCTCTTGTGACGAACCCGCAGCTTTGGGTTGAGTTCCCGCACGTTCTGTTTGGTGCACTGGCAACAGGAGCTTTCTTTATTGCAGGAGTTAGTGCCTATAAAATGATCAAAAAACAAGAAATCGCCTTTTTCAAAAAGTCATTCCAGATTGCGATGGTCCTCGCTTTAATTTCTGGCTTAGGTGTGGCGTTCTCTGGACACGATCAAGCGAAGCATTTAATGAAATCACAGCCAATGAAAATGGCAGCAAGTGAAGCCCTTTGGAAGGATAGTGGAGATCCAGCGGCTTGGACACTATTTGCCAACATTGACACAGATAAAAAAGAAAACTCTGCGGAGATCAATATTCCGTTTGCCTTAAGTTATTTGGCTTATTCGAAGTTCAGCGGGGATGTTCCAGGTATGCTGACACTTCAAAAAGAATATGAAGCCAAGTTTGGTCCCGGGGACTATATTCCGCCAGTGAAAACAACATTCTGGAGCTTTAGAATCATGGTCGGTGCAGGCATGCTGATGATTTTTGCTAGTATGATTGGCTTGTACTTAAGCTTTAGAAAGAAACTTGAAACAAACAAATGGTATTTACGCTTCATGGTATGGATGATTGCGTTCCCGTTTATTGCGAACTCAGCCGGCTGGATCATGACTGAGATCGGGCGTCAGCCGTGGACCGTCTTTGGCATGATGACGACGGCTCAATCGATTTCACCGAACGTATCGTATGGCATGCTGTTATTCTCAGTCATTAGCTTTACGGCGATGTATCTGATTCTTGCTATTGTGCTCGCTTACTTATTCATTCGAGAAATTAAAAAAGGTGCACATTCTGAAGAAGATACAGATCAAAAGGATGAAACGGACCTGTCTACAGATCCATTTGATGGAGGCGCATATCATGGCATATCTTAACGAGATTTGGTTTATTCTTGTCGCAGTATTGTTTGTTGGATTTTTCTTCTTAGAAGGATTTGATTTTGGTGTCGGGATGTCCATGCAGCTGCTTGGAAAGGACGCGCACGAGCGCCGCATTTTAATCAATACGATTGGTCCTTTCTGGGATGCGAATGAGGTCTGGCTGATTACAGCTGGCGGCGCTATTTTCGCTGCATTTCCTCACTGGTATGCCACGATGTTCAGCGGATACTATATTCCGTTTGCGGTTCTCCTCTTAGCGCTCATTGGGCGCGGGGTCGCCTTTGAATTCCGAGGGAAGGTTGAGAAAGCCTCTTGGATCAAGGTGTGGGACTGGGTCATCTTCTTTGGCAGTCTGCTTCCGCCATTTTTACTAGGTGTATTATTCACGAGTATTTTACGCGGGATGCCAATTGATCAAGACATGAACATGTACGCTGGTTTTACGGACTTTGTGAATCTTTATTCAGTGATCGGCGGGGTAGCTGTGACAGTTCTTTGCCTGTTGCATGGCTTGATTTTCGTCACACTTCGTACAGAGGGTGAATTAAGAGATCGTGCAAGAAAACTGGGCCAGCGTGTCCTGCTTATTGCACTCCCTGTTCTTGTTATTTTTGTCGGTGTGTCCATCATAGAAACAGACATTTATACCGTACGCCCGATCATCACCATTCCGTTAACTGTGCTGATTGTGGCTTGTTATATAGCTGCTCTTGTTTTGATGAGAAAAGAACGTGATGGCTGGACATTCTTATTCACAGGCGCAGGCATCATGGTGACGGTGTCCATGCTGTTCACTGCATTGTTCCCGCGCGTCATGATTAGTTCAATCAGCCATTCATTTGATCTCACGATTCAAAACGCTGCATCTGGATCTTATTCACTGACGGTCATGACGATTGTGGCCATTTCTTTGCTGCCCTTTGTGCTTGGGTATCAAATTTGGAGCTATTACGTCTTCCGTAAACGTGTAAGCGGTAAGGAGCCAATGACCTACTAATGGATAAACGTTTGCTTCAACTAAAAGGAATGAGAGGGCTTCTTGCCCTCTTAGGTATTGTGTCACTCATCCAAGGAGCAAGTATTATTTTCCAAGCACAGTGGCTGGCACATGCCATTACAACGCTGTTTGACGGGAAAAGCCTCTCGCAGGCAACGCCATATGTCCTGCTATTTCTTGCTGCCTTTCTTGTGCGGCACGGTCTCACCTTGATTCGGGAGAAGGTCATGTTTACGTACTCTTCCCGAATTGGAGCAGACGTCAGAAAGCAGCTGCTAGACCAACTTTTTCGATTAGGGCCTGCCTTCGCAAAGAAAAAAGGGACAGGAAAGCTTGTCACATTAGCAATGGAAGGAATTGCTCAATACCGTCAGTATTTACAGCTGTTTTTGCCGAAAATGGTGAACATGGCAGTGATTCCGGCAATGGTCCTTATCTATGTGTGGACATTAGATGAAACATCGGCCGTCATTTTAATTGTGACGCTGCCTATTTTAATTATTTTTATGATTTTGCTAGGCCTTGTTGCTCAGCGTAAAGCGGCCAAACAATGGAGATCGTATGAGAAATTATCCAATCATTTTACTGACTCTCTCCGCGGCCTTGAGACGCTTCGTTACTTAGGTATCAGCAAAAAGCACTCCCGTAATATTGCGGAGGTGTCAAAGCGATATCGAAAAGCGACCATGAGCACACTGAAGGTCGCCTTTCTATCATCGTTTGCACTCGATTTCTTTTCCATGCTATCAATTGCAACCGTCGCTGTTTTTCTTGGCTTGCGATTAATTGAAGGAGAGCTTCTCTTATTGCCGGCTTTGACGGCGCTTATGCTGGCGCCAGAGTATTTCCTGCCGGTACGTGAAGTAGGAAATGATTATCATGCGACGTTAAATGGAAAAGAAGCGAATGAAGCTATGCAGGTCATTTTAGAAGAAAAGGGCTTTCGCACGCAGGAGACACAATCTGTGCAGCTGGACAAGTGGGATGCACAATCCGTGCTCACGCTGCAAGATGTTTGTGTCCAGCATGATGAACATGCCCCTTATTCCATTCAGGATGTAGATCTCACTGTCAAAGGGAAGAAAAAAATCGGCATTATTGGTGCCAGTGGTTCAGGGAAATCGACGTTAACCGATGTCCTTGGCGGCTTTGTTGAACCGTCTTCGGGTGAAATCACGCTAAACGGCCAGCCGCTTGTTCATTTACAGATGAAGGAATGGCAAAAGGAAGTTGTCTATATGCCGCAGCATCCCTATTTATTTCACATGACATTAAGAGAAAACATTCGTTTTTATGAACCGAATGCAACAGATGAAGAAGTGGAAAGAGCTGTGCATGAGGCTGGTTTAACTCAGCTTGTCACGCAGCTGCCAAATGGTCTGGATGAGGTCATTGGAGAACAGGGAAGAGGGCTAAGCGGCGGACAGGCGCAAAGAATTGCCCTTGCTCGAACTGTGCTGGGCCAGCGGTCGATTATACTGCTAGATGAACCAACGGCGCATCTCGATATTGAAACAGAGTACGAATTGAAGAAAACAATGCTTCCACTGTTTGAACATAAACTTGTGTTCTTAGCGACACACAGACTCCATTGGATGCCGGACATGGATGAAATCATTGTCATGGATCAAGGAACCGTCGCAGAAATGGGGACACATGAATCATTAATGCAAAGAAAAGGCGTGTATTATCAATTGGTACAGGAGCAAATGGGGGGCGGTCACACATGATCGGTAAAGGCTGGTTTATACCTTATATCAAGGAGAATCGAAAGCTGTTTGCCTTGGTTTTATTTTTAGGAGCCATTGCGGTATTCTCTGCTTCTATGCTGATGTACACGTCGGGCTTTCTCATTTCAAAAGCCGCGACAAGACCTGAGAATATACTCATGGTCTACGTCCCAATCGTGGCTGTACGTACCTTTGGAATTTCGCGCTCTGCTGCACGCTATGCAGAAAGGCTGGCGAGCCATCAACTCATTTTGACAATGATTGAAAAAATGCGTGTGCGTCTGTATGACATGGCTGAACGAAGTGCCAAACAGACAAAGCTGGGGACAGGTGAAATGCTTGGTCTCTTGTCAGATGATGTAGAGAGACTGCAGGATGCCTATTTAAAAACCATCTTTCCATCCATCGGTGCACTGCTTTTATATGCCGCATCCATTGGAGCACTTGGCCTTTTCTCATGGCCTTTTGCTGGACTGATGCTGCTTTATATGGCACTCCTCGTATTCGTTTTCCCATACGTCACAGTGCTTGTGAACCGGGCAAGACAAATTCAAATGAAAAAAGGCAGAAATGAACTGTACAGCCATTTAACAGATGCAGTCATGGGCGTTAGTGACTGGCTGTTCAGCGGCAGGCAGAAAGATTTTGTTGATGGTTATGAACAAAAAGAAGCGCAGCTGTTAGCGCTTGAATCAGCCAAGCACCGGTTTATCCGCCTGCGCCAATTTTTTGCACAGCTCTTGATTGGAGGAGCTGTCGTACTTGTCGTGTATTGGAGCGGCTCGGTCGTTCAGTCAGGATCCATGTCACACACCCTGATTGCAGCCTTTGTGCTTGTGCTGTTTCCATTAACAGAAGCCTTTCTTCCGCTGTCAGATGCGGCAGGTGATATCCCTGTCTATCAGCATGCTGTCAGCAGATTACATCATTATGAAAAGCAGTCATATGAAGGAGAAACTGAGAGCGAGGCAATGGATCAGTCAATCCTTTCTCACGATGAAGCTGTCTGTTTCGATCAAGTGTCCTTTCGGTATGACACGCATCAATATGTACTTCAAGACCTGTCCTTTTCTCTGAAGCAAGGGGAATCACTCGCACTATTAGGAAAAAGCGGTGCAGGCAAATCGACCATTTTAAAATTGTTAGAAGGGGCAGTCGTTCCAAATCAAGGAGCTGTCAGTATTCAAGGAAAACCGGTTCAAAGCATTCAAGAGAATGTGTCTGCCTATGTGTCTGTGCTCAATCAACAGCCTTATTTATTTGATACGACTGTTTTAAACAATATTCGTTTAGGATCTCCAGAGGCGACAGAAGAGCAGGTAAAAGAAGCAGCTAGACAAGTGCAGCTGCATGATTACATCGAGTCTTTGCCAGAAGGTTATCACACAGGTGTTCAGGAGACAGGGGTTCGATTTTCAGGTGGAGAAAGACAGCGTATGGCATTAGCTCGGATTTTGCTGCAGGATACGCCGGTTGTTGTATTAGATGAACCGACCGTCGGGCTTGATCCACGGACAGAGCGTGAATTGCTTGAAACCATCTTCCGTGTGTTAAAAGGGAAAACAGTTATTTGGATAACCCATCATCTGACTGGCTGTGAGGCGTGTGACCGCATCATGTTTATTGAAGACGGACGCATTGAGATGCAGGGTCAGCATCAGGTTTTACTAAAAGAAAACAAGCGTTATCAAAAGCTGTATGAAATGGATCGTCCTTTTTCTACAATATAAATGAAATGACAAGAACGTTCGGACAGGAAATCTCTGCCCGAACGTTTTGTGGTTTAAGGGTTTACTTTACCAACACCTGTATTTGAGATCACTTCTGATTTCACATTGTTCACGTTAAGCAAAGAGTAGTTATAAGGAGGGTTATACGTACCTGTTGAAGATGTTGGCAGACTGCCTGTGCTGTTAATATAAGAGTTGTTGATGACATGCCATGTTCCAACTTGACGGCTGTCCCAGCTTCCAATGGCATTATTGGTGTTTTCAAATACGTTGTGTTCTATTCTCATCTTTGCGCCCATACGTGAGTTAATCGCTGTTGCCAAGATGCCTTTATAATAGTTGTTATAGACATGGCCTTCCCCGAAGCGCATAGACGGTACACGAGAGTTCAGGTTTTCAAAACGGTTGTTGTGGAACGTAATTTTTCGATTATAGTTATCGTTATCGGAGCTGCCCATGAGCATTGTTTTCCAGCTGTCATGTACATAGTTCCACGAGAAGGTAATATAGTCAGAGTCATTTTTCACATCAAATAAACCATCGTAGTCATCCTTCCCAGAATTCAATGTATTGTACAGTTCATTATGGTCGACCCATATGTTTTTAGAACCGCCTTCGATCCCGATCGCATCTTTGTCACCTATTTTGCTGTGGTGGATTTTCAAGTTGCGGATGATGATGTTATTGGCACGCCATACTTTAATGCCAATCCCATTAAATTCGCCGTTCGTCCCTTTACCGACGATCGAAACATTATTTGTATCTTTCACATCGATTTTATTGGCTGATGTATTAGAAGGGGTAATCGTCCCGTCTACTACAATTTTTAATTTTTCGTTTGTTCCTTTATTTTTGAGGGCAGCCAATAATTCATTTCCAGTCTTGACTGTGACGGTTTTACCGCCTTCACCGCCTGTTGTGCCGCCATTTAATGTGGAGAAGCCTTGTTGATTAAAGTTGGCCATAATAGAAGGGCTTTCTGGGTATTTGGCTGCTGCCTTTGCCTCCCCGTTTGGTGCAAATAATGAAGTGACGAGACCAACAGCTAATACACCGGCTAACATTGGAACTTTTCTCTTCAAAGTCAACATCTCCATTCTCTATTTCGTTTTAATGAAAACGTTTCCAAAATAAGCTGTGATTCAACCAATCCTCCTTCCTTCACAAGCATCGCCTCATTCGGAATGTAGGAAGAGCATAGCATGCAAAAAGGTATCATCGGCTAAGGATAGGCGCGGCGTATTCCATGATTTTCTAGGAAGCTAAGCCAATGATTATTTTATTTCATCTTCATGAGATAAGGACCATTGTCGATAGGTATGTGGATGACATCATGATTATGGAGAGGAGGCTCTCCATTTGCTAGAAAATCAAAACGCATCATTTTGTTAGAGAAGAAGGAATGCCATAATCATTACATAAGAAAAAATGGCATATAAAATGGGTTTCATAGAAGTTATGCTAAAAAATAAGGTCTATTTTAAACGGTATTGTCATTCGTGTCGTCTCATGAGTAAGAGAAGAAAGGGAAGGAGGGACGTGTTTGGAGCAGACAGAAGAGACATTATTGATTCAGCGGGCAAAACAGGGCGATGATGCCGCGTTTACAGCCCTTTATCGGCATCATTATTCCTTTCTTTACCGATATATGCTGAAGCTTACCCTTCAACAAGAGCTGGCAGAGGAAATCATGCAAGAAACGATGCTGAAAGCGTATATGAAACTTTCTTCATTTAGAGGAGATGCCTTATTTTCAACCTGGCTCATTTCGATTGCATCTAGGCAATTTTTAGATCACCAGAAGAAAAGAAAACGTGAACAATTGAGAGAAGGAAAAGCCAATCAGGAGGCCATACGCCGTTTCAAATGGAACGTTCAGCAAAAGGGGGACACATGGCATGACATGTGGGATGCTTTAAATGAATTAAAGGCTCAGGAGCGAGCACCCATTATTCTGCACTATTATTATGGCTTTACCTACCCAGAAATGGCTTCAATGCTCGGAATGAGAGAAGGCACTGTGAAATCGAGGGTTCATCATGGATTAAAGAAAATTCGAAAGGAGTGGGATGTATGAAGGAAGATCGTTTGACCGAACGTTTAAAAGAAGAGCTGCAGCAGCTAGATGAACAAATTGAAGTGAAACAGCCAAGTGAGCAGGCTGTCATGATGATGTTGAAACAGGCGAAGGAACAAGAGAAAAGGCGTTTTAAACAAGAAGTGCTGGCATACGTTTTGATCAGTTTGACCATTCTGGCACTCTTTGCAGCTGCCATTACCCATTTGCCTATCATCTTCATTCTTCTCCAAATAGTGAGCGTACCCATCTGCTTTATTGTTGGCTACAAGGAATATCAACATATCAAAGGAGGGTCTTCCTTATGAGTCAGACAGAAATGATCATCTTATTGTGCGTCTTGCCGTTATTGTTTGCACAGGGCTTTCTTTTATTTATGGATGCAAAGAAAAGAGGGCGTTACAAGTGGTTCTGGGGTATTGTCGGTCTCATTAACTTTCCATCGTCTTCTATTTTATATTGGCTTTGTGTCGTGCTACCTGATCGAAAAAGAGGCGGGAAGCTCCGAAAAGATTGAGTGCATCTGATCAAACTTTTGACCCTTTTTTCGTTGGAAAACAAGCTAGAAATTCATCATGATTCATGTATTTGTCAAAGAAAACGGGATGAGAAACATCCGCTTGTTCGTTTCTAGCACATTAGTCATTCCTCGAGCGCTTATTTTTAAAGTCAATTGCTGCGGCTGCTTGATCTATCTCAATTCGGCATCATTTTCATCTGTTATCAATATTGATCAGATTTTACAATTGGTGTTAAATTAATCTCAATATGCGTTAGAAAATCTAACAATTAAAAGTGTGGAGATATCTACAAGGAGGCAGATGCGACATGTTGACCTTAGATCGAGCAGCACAAACAGCACAAAGCTACATCCACCGTGTGTTAGAAGAGGTGGAAAAACGAAATCCCGGCGAGGAGGAATTCCAGCAAGCGGTAAAAGAAATTCTGGAATCACTCGTCCCAGTTTTTGCGAAGCATCCAGAGTATGAAAAACAGGGCATTTTAGAACGGCTCATTGAACCTGAGCGGCTTGTGATATTTCGAGTGCCATGGGTAGACGATGAGGGCAAAGTACAAGTCAATCGAGGGTTTAGGGTTCAATTCAATAGTGCCATCGGTCCTTATAAAGGAGGAATTCGTTTCCATCCAACCGTCAATGCAAGCATTATCAAGTTTTTAGGGTTTGAACAAATCTTTAAAAACGCACTGACTGGTATGCCGATCGGTGGAGGGAAAGGCGGATCGGATTTTGACCCTAAAGGAAAATCTGATGGAGAAATCATGCGTTTCGTTCAAAGCTTTATGAGTGAACTCGGCCGATATATTGGACCTGATCAAGATGTGCCAGCAGGTGATATTGGTGTAGGAGCACGCGAAATTGGCTATATGTTCGGACAGTATAAGAAAATGCGCGGTGCTTATGAAGCGGGTGTACTCACGGGGAAAAGCCCTGGATTCGGAGGCAGCTTAGCGAGAAAAGAGGCGACAGGCTACGGACTGGTGTACTTCATGGAGGAAATGCTGAAAGCACATGGGCTCCAATTTGAAGGGCGTTCAGTTGTTGTGTCGGGCTCAGGAAATGTGTCTATTTATGCAATGGAAAAGGTAATGGAATTAGGCGGTAAGGTTGTGGCTTGCAGTGATTCAAGCGGAGCAATATATGATCCTCAAGGGATATCACTTGAGACCATTAAGCAGCTGAAGGAAGTCGAGAATCAGCGGATTGGGGCATACATAGACATTCACCCGCATGCTGAATTAATTGAAGATTGTGAACAAATTTGGTCCGTTCCTTGTGATATTGCGCTGCCATGTGCAACACAAAATGAAATATCAGAGGCGCATGCACAGCAGCTTGTGGCAAATGGTGTCATCGCTGTTGGAGAAGGAGCCAATATGCCGTCCACTCTTAAGGCGGTCAAAGTATTTGAAGAGAATCGTATTTTGTTTGCGCCGGCAAAAGCGGCGAATGCTGGCGGAGTAGGTGTCTCAGCACTGGAAATGGCGCAAAACAGTGCAAGAATGTCTTGGACATTTGAAGAAGTAGATGATCAGCTGAAACAAATGATGCAGTCTATTTATCGTCAGTGTACAGAGACAGCGGACGAATATGGACACTCAGGGAACATCATGGTTGGAGCAAATATTGCAGGATTTCGTAAGGTGGCAGATGCCATGATTGCACAAGGCGTGATTTAACTCCTGCTCTCCCGCACCTGTTTATTTCATGACAAGATGGGGAATCGTCCTTTAAGAATGACAATAAGGAGGCGCGGGAGAAATGAAAAAATGGCTGAAACAAATTGTCAAATGGGCACCTGTGATTTATCCAGTGGTGAGGAAAATATATAAAGAGCGAAAAGCATCTAAACGTCGTAACGTATCAGCCGGATAATCCGGCTTTTTTTATGCAAACATACAGATCCTGTGTTGTAAAAAAATAATAGAATCGAATGATCCATTTCATCCCTCTCTCCGTTAAGTACATAACAAACGGAAAGAGGAGGAAATAAAAGATGAACATGAAGAAAGCAATGTTAACCATTCCACTGAGCGCAGCGTTACTATTCCCAGCGGCTCATAGCGCAAGTGCACACGAAGGACATATGCATGGGGAGGCGAAGAAGACGTCTTCGTCACAAGAGGTATCAAATAAAGCAACAGATCTTCGAGCAGCACTAGATCAGCTGTTTTCAGAGCATGCCTATTTAGCGGTGATCACGATGCAAAAAGGAATTGACGGCAGTAAAGACTTCGATCAAGCAGCGGCGGCTTTAAATGACAACACGAATGACTTATCAGATGCAATAGCCTCTGTGTATGGTAAAAAAGCAGGCAAACAATTCAAAGACATTTGGTCAAGTCATATCGGCTACTTTGTTGACTATGTACAAGCCACAGCGAAAAAAGATGATGCAGGTAAAAAGAAAGCGATCAAGCAGCTTGACCAATATCGAATGAAACAAGCCGATATGCTCGATCAAGCAACAGACGGCAGACTGAAAGCAAGTGAGCTTGAAGAAGGCTTGAAGATGCATGTGAACGAACTGTTAAAAGCGTTTGATAGCTATAATGAAAAGGATTTTGATACGACCTATGAAACAGTGAGAAAATCCATTCATCATATGTTTGAGGTAGGAAAAGGCGTGTCATGGGCCATCACAGATCAATTTCCTGGGAAATTTGATCAAAAGTCAGTGGATACACCAGCAGCGGATCTTCGTGAAGATTTAAACTACTTGTTCTCAGAGCATTTGGCACTCGCAGTAGTTGCCATGCAAAAAGGAAATGATGGCAGTAAAGACTTTAAGCAAGCAGCGGCGGCTTTAAATGAAAACACAAATGATTTATCTGCTGCAATTGCAACTGTTTATGGTAAGGATGCAGGCAAACAATTCAAAGACATTTGGTCAAGCCATATCGGTTACTTAGTTGATTATGTCAAAGCGGATGCATCAGGGGATCATCAAGCAAAAGAAAAGGCTGTCAAAGATTTAGATGCGTATCGAATGAAGCAAGCGAAATTCCTAGATCAAGCGACAGATGGACGTTTGAAGGCAGCTGATTTAGAAGCTGGTTTGAAAACACATATTGATGAGCTGATCAAAACGTATACGTCTTACCATAATGGTGAATATGATCAGCTTTATCCGACAGTGAGAGAGGCTTATGGTCATATGTTCATGGTTGGTCAGGATGTCGCAGCAGCGATTGTTGATCAGCATCCTGAGCTGTTCAAATCGAACATGCCTAATGAAATGCCGAAAACAGGTATGGGAGGCTCAGCCGGTCCTTTAGGCATGTCCTATGAAGCATTTGTGGGAATGATCGCAAGTTTGATCCTCGCAGGCGGCGTGGCAGGTGCATTCTTCCTTAATCGCCGTAAGGCATCAAATTCTAACTCATAAAGACAGACGGGAACGTGCACAATCGTGCCGTTCCTTTCTTCAAAAGGAGGCCGGCTTAGATGAAGAATTGGCTGCTCAGTATTCTTTCATTTCTTATCATCACAGGCTGTTCATCACAGTCAATGGATGAATCGTCATCCTCAAAAAACATATCAGCTTCTAAGGAAATGACCACACATCAAGCTGAGGAACAGAACCACTCGCACGATACATTAAAAGACGAGCCATCTGGTATAGTACCAACTGAAATCGCCATTCCCGCTATTGATGTCAAAGCAAAAGTGGAGAAAACAGCTTTATTAAAGGATGGCAGTATGGGTGTCCCTCAGGATACAGACAACACGGCTTGGTTTGAAGATGGTCCAAAACCGGGGGATAAAGGGAATGCCGTCATGAATGGCCATGTAGATAATAAATGGGGGCCATCGGTATTTTATCGATTAAAGGAGCTAAAAAAGGGTGACAAGGTGATCGTCACGTCCTCATCGGGAAAAAAGCGAACCTTTGAAGTCATAAAAGTAAGAAGCTATCCGCGTGAGGAGAAGCCCAATGCGTTTTTTGGATACGCTTTTACACGGAATCTCAATTTAATCACTTGTACAGGGACATTTGATCATGCAGCAGGCACGCATGAAAAAAGATTGGTTGTCTTTACCCAGATGATCTCTTGATAAACAAGGCGGATACACGATGGTGTACGCCTTTTTTTCGTGGTTTTCGCAAGTATCTTTCAAAAAGATTCATAGGACATTAGATATGGTTAGTTGTATAAATAGGGGCATTTGTCATATAAATGAGTTGGCAATTTTTATTTCTTTTCAGTAGAATATGAGTAATGAAGAGAACTGCAAGCGTATACAACCTGTCCAGACAAGGCAGATTCTCCACCCCTACATAAGGAGGCCGATCTGATGCTGAGTAAAAGACTGGCGCACATCTTAAGTCAGCTCATGGCAGCTGAGACCCCGCTCACAAGCGCTGCACTATCTGCCAGTTTACAAGTGACAAGCCGCACCATTCGTACAGACATAAAGGAACTGAACGACCGTCTTGCCCCTTATCAAGCAGCTGTAACAGCTGTAAGAGGAGCTGGCTATGAGCTGTTGATCAACGATGAGAATGCCTTTCGCCGTTTTATGAAGGAGGAGGTTGAGCAGGAAGAGCCGCTTGCTGTGCTGCCAGAGGAGCGAGTTCGGTTTATTTTAAAAAGGCTTCTTTTGGCAGAATCCTATGTGAAGCTGGAGGATTTACAGGAGCAGCTGTTTATTAGTAAATCGACGATGAGCAACGATGTGAAATCGGTCAAACGTAAGCTGGAGCCCTTTGATCTGAAGCTGGAAGCGAAGCCGAGCAAAGGCTGCCGGATCAAGGGATCAGAGATGAAAATTCGTTATTGCATGTCAGAATATTTATTCAATGAACGTCGTTCTTATCAAACGATGCTGAATACAGCGGTCACCATTTTGCCAAAGCATGAACTCGAATTGCTTCAGAAAACAATGATAGATTATATCAATGAGGAAGGCATGAATCTATCAGACATTTGCATGAATAATTTAATCGTTCATGTTGCTATTGCCTGCAAACGAATTAGACACGGAAACTATGTATCTGTTCTTCCAGAGGAAATCAGCGAAATTCCGCGGGCAAAAGAATACAAGGTCGCTAAAAAAATGGTGGAGCGTCTTGAAGGGCTGCTGGATGTCTCATTTCCACAAGAGGAAATCGTCTATATCACCATTCATTTACTAGGAACAGCCAAAATGGTACAGTCCTTTTCCTCGAGCGGTCAAAAACAAATTGTCGATGATGACACGAGTCGGCTTGTACAGCTCATGCTGAAGGCCATTGATCAAAAATTGCAGCTTGATTTAGCCGGCGATACGGAACTAATGATTGGATTGAGTCTGCACTTAAAGCCTGCCATCAACCGATGTAAATATGGAATGAACTTAAGAAATCCGATGCTTGATGAAATAAAAGCGGGGTATCCACTTGCCTTTGAAGCGGGGATTATCGCCAGCAGGGTCCTTGAAGAAGAGGAGGGGCTGAGTATTCATGAGAATGAAATCGGATATATGGCGCTTCATTTTGGTGCGGCTTTAGAGCGGAGGAAAATGGAGATCCCGCCGAAGCGGTGTCTCATTGTCTGTGCGTCTGGTGCAGGGAGTGCAAGGCTGCTGCAGGATCGTTTGCGTTCACAATTTGGATCAAAACTGACCATTTTAGGAACAGCAGAGCTATATTCGCTTCCGCATGTCTCTTTACATGCACTGGATTTAATTATTACAACCATTCCAATTCATATGGAATTACCGGTTCCAGTCATTCAAGTGAACACCATTTTGGGAGGCGGCGATTTTTTAAAAATTGAAGAAGCCCTGACGAGTGAAACAAGGGTGACATTGGCCTCGCAATATATGAAAAAGGAATTGGTTTTTACAAAACGCCCCTTTCACACAAAGGAAGAGGTCATCACCTTTTTAACGCAAAAAGTCATCGAAATGGGATTAGCGCCAGCTGAGCTCACACCATCTGTCATGGAAAGAGAAGAGGCTGCCCCTACCTCTTTCGGACATTATACGGCGATTCCGCACCCGATGACACCGCTGACAGATGAGACGTTTTGGGCGATATGTACATTAGAAAAACCAATCATTTGGGGAGAGAAAAAGGTTCAATTTGTCTGCTTGCTTTGTGTCGAAAAAGAGAATGCCAAAGATTTAAAAGGCATGTACCGCCTGCTGGGGGAGCTTGTGCATAATGTGAAATTCATTCAGCACCTGATCGCCTGTGATACATTTGAAGACATGCTTGATATCATGTATAAAAAGGCTCCTTCGTACAAGAACTAACTGTGTGATATTAACTTTTTCCGCTTCCTAAAGGAAAAAGTATGGGTGTTTATGAAAGCGGTTTCATAATATGATGAATGTGTAAAGAATAGCTTCACACTTTGAAAAGGGGGCGTTTACACATGAACATCTTATTGGTTTGCGCAGCAGGTATGTCCACAAGCTTACTTGTCACAAAAATGGAGAAAAGCGCACAAGAACAAGGAAAAGATTATCGTATTTGGGCAGTATCTGGAGATTCTGCGAAAAATCATATTGATCAAGCCGATGTGCTTTTATTAGGACCTCAGGTTCGATATTTATTACCGCAAATGAAAAAGCTCGGAGAAGAAAAAGGAATACCAGTAGACGTAATTAATACCGTGCATTATGGCGTATGTAATGGCGCCGAGGTTTTAAAATCTGCTGAACAGCTAGTGAACGGATAAAGGGGGCGGAGGGGATGAATGGATTCAACCGATTTCTAGAAGAGAAGGTCATGCCGTTTGCAGGGAAGATTGCCGCTCAAAGACATTTACAAGCATTGCGTGACGGAATTGTTTTAACGATGCCTCTCATTATTGTCGGTTCACTGTTTCTCATTTTAGCCAACCTTCCGATCCCAGGATACAGCGATTTTATGGCAAGTATCTTCGGAGCAGAATGGGCCACGAAACTATCCTATCCTGTTAATGCAACCTTTGACATTATGGCACTTGTTGCAACCTTCGGGATTGCTTACAGGCTGGCTGAAAAGTATGCCGTTGATGCACTATCATCTGGTGCGATCGCTGTTGCGGCTTTCCTGTTGGCTACTCCATATCAAGTACCTTTCACACCTGAAGGCTCAACAGAAGCTATCCTAGTAGGCGGGGGCATTCCTGTCACACTGATGGGCAGTAAAGGCTTATTCGTTGCCATGATTATTGCCATGCTTTCAACCGAAATTTACCGCTTTATTGTACAGCGGAATATCGTCATCAAAATGCCTGATGGTGTACCGCCAGCAGTCAGTAAATCGTTTATTGCACTTATTCCAGGTTTTGTGGTCATCACACTGATCTGGGTCGCTAGACTTGTGATTGAGATGACACCTTTTGAGAGTATTCATAATATCATCACCGTCTTAATTGGCACACCGCTTTCCATTCTTGGTGGCAGCTTAGGCGGCAGTATCGTTGCGATGGGTGTGCAAATGCTCCTATGGGCATGTGGTATTCACGGAGCAACCATTGTCGGGGGCGTCATGGGGCCAATTTGGCTCGGTGCAATGGATGAGAACCGTCTTGCATTCCAAGCAGGAGAAGTGCTGCCGAATATTTTCACAGCGCAGTTCTTTGAAATCTTCATCAACGTCGGCGGAAGCGGTGCAACGCTAGCTTTGGTGCTGACCATGATCTTACGTGCTAGAAGTAAACAAATGAAACAGCTTGGCCGCCTTGCCATTGGGCCAGCCATCTTTAACATCAACGAGCCGATCATTTTTGGAATGCCGATTGTGATGAACCCAATGCTTCTCATTCCGTTTATCCTTACGCCAATCATGATGATCATCACCACATATATCGGAATGAGCACAGGCCTTGTGGCAAAACCGGCAGGGATTGCTGTCCCATGGACCATGCCGCCAATCATTTCAGGCTATCTCGCCACAGGAGGTAAAATCTCTGGTGCTGTCATGCAGCTGATTAACCTTGCGTTGTCATTTGCTCTATACTACCCATTCTTTAGAATGTGGGATAAGCAGAAATTGAAAGAAGAAAGTGAGCTAGAAACAAAAGCATCAACTGATGAAAATGTCGTCAGCATGTAATAGAGGGAACAAGGGGGATGCGGCCGATGGAAATGGAACAAATTGTGTTTCAACTCATCCTGCACGGCGGAAATGGCAGAAGCTCAGCGATGGAAGCCATTACGTGTGCAAAGCAAGGTAATTTTGATGAGGCGAAGCAAAAAATGCAGGAAGCACAAGACGCGTTAAATGAGGCGCATCACGCACAGACAGAGCTGATCCAAGGAGAAATCAGGGGCGAAAAGACGGATATTAGCCTCCTCATGATTCATGCGCAGGATCATCTCATGAACGCAATGACCGTTAAGGAGCTCGCAGCAGAAATCATTGAGCTCCATGAAAAAATGAAGCAACTCGGAGGTGTCAATTCATGAAAGAAGGAATCAAAATTGTCACAATAGGCGGTGGATCGAGCTATACGCCTGAGCTCGTCGAAGGGTTTATTAAACGATATCATGAATTGCCTGTAAAGGAATTATGGCTTGTGGATATTGAAGAGGGTCAGGAAAAGTTAAACATCGTGGGCGCTCTGGCGAAACGTATGGTCGAAAAAGCAGGTCTGCCGATTGAGGTACACCTGACTCTTGACCGACGGGAAGCCTTGAAGGACGCAGATTTTGTGACGACACAATTTCGTGTAGGACTGCTGGAAGCACGGGCAAAGGATGAAAGAATACCGCTTAAATATGGCGTCATCGGTCAGGAAACGAATGGACCAGGCGGTTTATTTAAAGGCCTTCGGACCATCCCGGTCATTTTAGACATTGTGAAGGATATGGAAGAGCATTGCCCAGACGCATGGCTTGTGAACTTTACGAATCCAGCCGGCATGGTCACAGAAGCTGTTTTACGCTACACGAATCTCAAAAAAGTCGTCGGTCTATGCAATGTGCCGATTGGGATCAAAATGGGAATCGCTAAGGCGCTTGAAGTGGATGTAGAACGCATTGAGGTACAGTTTGCCGGTCTCAATCACATGGTCTATGGATTAGACGTATATTTAGACGGGGTCAGCATTATGGATCAAGTGCTTGATGAACTAGGAAATCCAAACAGCCAGTGGTCCATGAAAAACATTGAAGCGAAAAACTGGGAACCTTCTTTTGTGAAAGGATTAGGGGTCATCCCATGTCCGTATCACCGCTATTACTATAAAACGAAAGATATGCTGGAAGAAGAACAAAAGGCGGCTCAAGAAAAAGGAACACGAGCGGAGGTTGTACAGCAGGTTGAGCGGGAACTATTTGAACTCTATAAAGATCCTGATTTGTCGATTAAACCACCGCAGCTCGAAAAAAGAGGCGGGGCCTATTACAGCGATGCGGCTTGTAACTTAATCAGCTCCATCTATAATGATAAGCATGACATTCAACCAGTTAATACAGTGAACAGAGGGGCGATTGCCAGCATTCCGGCTGAATCAGCGGTTGAAGTAAACTGTATCATTACGAAGGACGGACCAAAGCCAATCGCGACAGGTGATCTGCCTGTAGCTGTCAGAGGGCTCGTTCAACAAATCAAATCATTCGAGCGTGTGGCAGCCGAAGCAGCTGTGACTGGAGATTACGAGACGGCTCTTGTTGCGATGACAATCAACCCGCTCGTCCCATCTGACGAGATTGCAAAGCAAATTTTAGATGAAATGCTTGAAGCGCATCGTGAATATTTACCGCAATTCTTCAAATCAGTCAATGCTTAACACATAATGAGTGACCCCTTTTATGGGGTCATTTTTTATGATTTCTTCATATGGAAACTGGAGAAAGAAGTGTATGATAGAAAAAACAGCATGTATGGCTTCAAAGAAAGGACTGTTGGAATATGGTTGCAATTGGTTTAATGCTTTACGGGTTTGTCGTACAGCCTATCATGAGTTATGGCACAGTGATCTTGTTTTTGTATGGCCTTATTGCTTCATTTGTTGGTCTCATTCGGCATAAGGGCTATGTGTGGATCTATGTTCTCCGTCTGCTTGTTTGTTTCACCATTCCAGTGACCAACCTATTGATGTATTTCGCAACGATTGGAGGAGATGCAAGAAAGTTTGATTTCCAGCCGATGCCGCTTGTTTACTATCTTGTCTTTATCCTAGAAATCATGATCATCTTTTTGCCAGAGATTTTTTTACTGATCGAAAGAAAGCGGAGCATCAAGGGGAAACAGTGGATATACGTCGGGGCAATTGTTGCCGTATCGGTCTTGTTTTGGTGCACGATTTGATGGCAAGCAGACGAGTCAACTAAGTCTTTTTCGCTTTTTGTTTCTGTAACTTCTTTCGTCTAACCTTTACAAAAGAGATGGAAAGAGCAAGGATAGAAATCCCAAGCGCCTTAAATAGAAATCGGGTGAGGAACGGTGAATCGTCGAAACCAGTAGCGACGATCATCGATCCGATACAGATCCCAATGAACGCTAATAGATAAGTAAAAAACATACCATCCCTCCTCAATTTATTACCATTATAAGGGATAAAGGAGAGGTAAATAAACAAAAAAGAACCCTTCGTGAATGAAAGGTTCTTTTACATGATTATGCTTGCTTGACGACCGAGTCAACTTCAACTGTCCAGCCGAAGATGTCTGGCTGTGTTCCTTTTTGGATGCCAGTAATGGCTTCATATAATTTCTTGGATACTTCGCCTGTTTGACCATTTTGGATCACATATGGCTGATCATGATAAATTAATTCCCCGACAGGAGAGATCACGGCCGCCGTTCCAGTCCCAAAAATTTCTTCAAGCTCGCCAGATTGATGTGCTTCAATTAACTCATCAATTGAAATTTTGCGCTCTGTGACTGGAATTCCCCAATGCTTTAACAGCTCAAGTACAGAGTTACGTGTGATGCCTTCTAAAATGCTGCCGTTCAATTCAGGCGTCACGATTTCTCCGTTGATTTTAAAGAAGATATTCATGCTGCCGACTTCTTCAATGTATTTTTTCTCGACCCCATCAAGCCAAAGAACTTGTGAAAACCCTTTCGTTTCAGCCACTTGCTGTGCTTTAAGGCTTGAGGCATAGTTTCCAGCTGTTTTGGCATTTCCTGTTCCACCCTTAACGGCACGGACAAACTCATTTTCAACGGCAATTTTGACCGGATGAATGCCTTCTTTATAGTATGATCCCACTGGAGATAAGATAATGATCAGCTTATACGTGCTAGACGGTGCAACGCCTAAATACGGCTCAGTGGAAATAATGAATGGACGAATATACAAGGAAGTGCCCTCTGCATCAGGTACCCAATCCTTATCAATGCGAATGAGTTCATTTAAGCCCTCTAATACTGTTTCTGAATCAATTTGCGGAATACACAGGCGGTCATTGGATCTGTTTAAGCGTTCCATGTTCTTTTCCGGACGGAATAAGAGAATTTTTTGATCCTCAGAAACATAAGCCTTTAATCCTTCAAAAACAGATTGACCATAATGGTAGACCATCGAAGCTGGGTCCATTGGAATAGCCTGATAAGGAATAATTCTTGGATCATACCAGCCTTTATCAATTGAATAATCCATCACAAACATGTGATCTGTGAAGATTTTTCCGAATTCAAGTTGATCAGATTGAGGTTTTGGTTTTTTTGTTGAACTAAGTTCAACGCGGATGGGTTGTTTTGGCATTGTAAATCTCCTTGCTGTTTGATTATTTGAAAATTCTAATAATATGAAATAATTATGATTCTATTCTATACCTTCACAAAATATTAGCAATAGGTTTTCTGGAATTCAGACAAGAAAAATCTGTTAAAGCGCTTTCCTTCTCTCTGCTGTCAGTTTGGCTCATGTCCCCCCTTTTTAAAAAAGAAATAAAATCCAAATACGTTATTAACTGATTAATCTGACAATTTAAAAACGAATGGTTTTCCTGTAAGATATTCTTTCAACCATACACCTTTTGACTAGTACATTGCAAGGGACATTGTCATATTTTAATCCTCTTTTTTTTAACCGATAAAGGAAGAAGAGAAGGGAAAGGAGCAAACAACAAGATGAAACGAGTGATACCAAGCATTTTACTCATTGTATTCATGTCCATGATCAGCTTTGGCTGTCAAGCGATGACAGAGGAAGCTGGTGCTAAGCAAAGCACAGCTTATTACGTAGCGGTAAACGGAAACGACAAAAACCCGGGAACAAAGCAAAAACCTTTCCGCACGCTGAAAAAAGCAGCAAGTATGGCGAAGGCTGGGACAACCATTTACATGAGAGGCGGTACATACAAAGAGAAATTGATTGTCCGTTATTCCGGAACAAAGAAAGCACCCGTTGTCTTTCAAGCTTACGGAAAAGAAAAACCTGTGATTAGTGGGGCATCCCTTAAAGGAAATCAAGCCGATGGCGGTCTTGTCACGGTCGATCAAAAGAGCTACATCACCCTCAAAGGCCTCACTGTAGGACATCTTAAGACGAATAAAGAAGATTTAACACCAGTTGGTATTTTCATCAAAGGAAGCGGTAAAGGCGTAAAACTGCTCAATAACCGAGTGTATGACATTCAGACGAAACATGAAAATGGAAATGCACATGGAATTGCTGTCTATGGGACAAAAGCTCCTGCAGCAATAGAAGACATTGAAATCAAAGGAAATACCGTTGAAAAATTAAAACTGGGCTTCAGTGAAGCGCTTGTGCTAAATGGAAACGTCAAAAAGTTCCGTGTGACACATAACACGGTCCGGCACACTGATAATATTGGCATTGATTTAATTGGTTTCGAGAACGTAGCACCCTCTAAAAAGTATGATCAAGTTAGAAATGGAGTCGTCTCTAGAAACAAGGTATATGAGATTACGAGTGCAGGGAACCCAGCCTATGGAAGCGACATCTCCGCTGGCGGAATTTATGTTGATGGCGGCAAAGACATTGTGATCGATCATAACATCTCACATAACAATGACCTGGGGATTGAAGTCACAAGCGAACATAAAGGAAAAATGGCAGATCGCATCCGCATCGAACACAATCAAGTATATTTAAACCGTTATACAGGCATATCTATTGGCGGCTATGATACGAAGCGTGGCGGTACAACCAATACGACGATTTCACATAATATTTTGTACAAAAATGACACAGCCGGCTTAGAAGGCGGCCAATTGCTAATGCAGTATCAAGCAGTGAACAATCGAATCACGAATAATATCATGACGGCTAGCGCCTCGCATTACTTAGTCGTGAATCTTTATCAAGTGAACCAAAAGAATACCTTCCAGAAGAACGTTTATGATGATCGCAAAGGTGCGAAAGCATCACAGTGGATTTGGCGCGGGAAATGGATGGAAGGCTACAAAACCTATCTCTCTAATAGCGGTCAAGATAAAGGATCAGCCCATCTCAACCCACAATTTGTGAATGAGAAAAAATATGATTTCCGTCTGAAGAAATCATCACCTGCTAAGAAAATTATCGGAAGCTGATGATATTTTAGAAATTTTCAAAAAAGTCATTGACATTGATGTGACATCACATTAAAGTAAAGAAGACATTTCAACGAAAACAAATTTCATAACGGATCTCTTATCAAGAGAGGCAGAGGGACTGGCCCTATGACGCCCAGCAACCGTTTCTATTGTAGAAATTGGTGCTAATTCCTGCAAAGCTGTTACAGCTTTGACAGATAAGAGAGGAAGACTTCCCGATACATGTTTCATGCAACGGTGATCAAGCCTCTCTTTCCAAGAGAGGCTTTTTTTCGTCTCTTTTTCGAATCAAATGCCTGTTTGACAGGCGTATTTCCACTTTTTTACCTAGTTTTCCGATGTGAAAAATTTAAAACAACTTGAGGAGGAACAGCAATGAAGCGTAAGCATTTTACATCATTTCTTGTCTTATTAACGGCATTAACCGTCCTATTATCTGGCTGCGGCACTGGATCAAGTGCAGGCTCAAAGGCAAATGCAAACGAAAAAGTCTCTTTTGACAATGTACCGAAGCGATTTGCAAAGGGACAGGGAGCAAAAATTAAAGTCATCCGCAAAATTGGAGGAGACGATCATACAGCTCAATTTTTAGCTGGAACGAAGGCAGAAGGTGAAGCACTCGGCTTTACGGTAGATGTCTACACCGCAAATGGTGATACAGCAAAATTCCATGATGCCATCTCTCAGGCGCTGGAGGAAAATTATGATGGCTTTATCATCTCTCACGGGGACGACGAGGCGACAGTCGCTGATGTGAAAAAGATCACAGCGAAAGGCATTCCAGTTGTAGCATTTGATTCAAATCCTAAGCTAAAGGACATCAAAGGAGTCACAGTGACGTCTCAAGATGACGAACAATTAGCGAAAAAATCATTAGACGCGCTCGTTTCTGATTTTAAAGGAAAAGCAAATATTGCGTACCTATGGGTAGATGGATTCCCGCCAATGGTGAGACGAAATAAGGTCTATCAAGAAACGCTCAAACAACATTCAGGGATCAAGGAGCTTGACCGCTTTGGTGTAGCCTCTTCTGATACGTCTGTTCAAACGCAAAATGCAGTAGCAGCCATGCTGAATAAGTATCCAAAGGGCAAACTGGACGCTATTTTTGCCACATGGGATGCCTTTGCCATTGGGGCAGCAAGAGCGTTAAAGGAAGCAGGAAGAACAGAAGTGAAGATTTATGGGATTGATGTGTCAAATGCTGATCTTCAAGAAATGACAGCGAAGGACAGTCCATGGAAGTACACAGCAGCGGTTGATCCGAAGCTCATCGGCGCAGTCGACGTGAGGATTCTTGCGAAGAAAATAGCTGGTGAGAAAACACCATCTTCCTATGACCTTGAGGCCTCTCTCATCTCGCAAAAGCAGCTTCAACAAGCAGGAAAAGCCATTAACATGGTCAATCTTGCAGACGAAGTGAAGGGATTCGGTTCATCGACTGCTTTTGAGGAAGATTGGATGAAGACCTTGAAGAAGCATTATACAAAATAAGCGACGTGCACTCTCTTTCCATAGAGGGTGTTTCGTTTTTCAGATGATATCAAGAGAAGGAGGACACCTATGACAGCGCCGCTTGTTCGTATGAAAAATATTTCAATTGAATTCCCAGGGGTCAAAGCTTTAGATCAAGTGAATTTCACATTAAAAAAAGGGACGGTCCATGCGCTAATTGGAGCGAATGGTGCTGGGAAGTCCACGTTAATGAAAGTTCTTTCTGGCGCTCATTCCCACTTCGACGGAACCATCCACATCAATGGCCAGGCGGCAACCATTCAAACCCCAAAGGATGCATCCTCATATGGTGTGCAGACGGTCCATCAAGAAGTGGATACGGCTCTTGTTCCCTACTTAAGTGTTGGTGAGAATATGATGATGCATGAGATTGAGAAAAAAACATTTGTCAGTTGGAAAGAGCTGCATCGCAAGGCGGCTCAGCTATTAAAAGAAATGGACATCGACATCTCCACAAAACGACTTGTCAGCGATCTGACCCTTGCTGAAAAACAGATGGTGCTCATTGCTAAGGCCGTTTCCATTCAATGCAGCATTTTAATCTTAGATGAACCAACAGCTCCGCTTAGTCATGCAGAAACAAGCAAATTATTCTCCATGATTGATCGGCTGAAACAGTATGGGACAGGGATCGTGTTTATCTCCCATCGCATGCCTGAAATTTTCACCATCTGTGATGAACTGACAGTGATGCGAAATGGAACGGATGTGGCAGCCCACCTTGTCAAAGACACAAATCCGCAGCAAGTCATTGAAGAAATGCTAGGTGCGCCATTAGAGGAACAATTCCCGTCTCGCAAACCTTTGAAAGATGCACCTATTGTGCTTGAAGTGAAAGAGCTAAACGATCAAAACAAATTAAACAACATTCACTTTTATGTCAAAAAAGGAGAAATTCTCGGGATCGCAGGACTTGTCGGTGCTGGAAAAACAGAATTGTGCAAAGCCCTTTTCGGTGCCTCAGAAAAAAAGACGGGGACTGTGCAGCTGCATGGTCAAACCATTCACATCACATCGCCTCATCAAGCTGTGAGAGCTGGAATAGCTCTTGTGCCTGAAGAGCGGAGAAAAGAAGGGGTTCTGACCGAAGAGAGCGTGGGGTGGAACTTAACGGCTGCAAGTCTTCATTCATTTTCACGGATATTCAGCTTCTTACATCGTTCGAAGGAAAAGCAGGGTGCAGGCGACATCGTCAAACGACTTGGTGTCAAAACGCCGTCTCTTGAAGCAAAGGTGAAGCACCTATCTGGTGGAAATCAGCAAAAGGTTGCCATCGGAAAATGGCTGCTGGCTGAGGCAGATGTGTATCTCTTTGATGAACCAACTAAAGGTGTAGACGTTGGAGCGAAAAAAGATATTTTCACTTTGATCGCAGAGCTTGCCGCCCGCGGAAAATCTGTCATTTATGCGTCGAGTGAGCTATCAGAGATTGCAGGTATCGCTGACCGCGTATACGTGTTATATGATGGCAGCATTGCCCGGGAAATGACTGCACCGACGACTGAAGAGGAGCTTTTATATCATTCAACAGGAGGACAATCATGAGCGAACAACAAATTCCAGCCCCTGTGCAGCAAATCAAAAAACAGCGGCCACCCTTTCATCTGTTTGATTTCTTTTATCGATATGGGACGATTTTAACCATTGTCGTGTTGATTGTGGTATTTGCGGCAGCGAATCCAGCGTTTTTGCAATCGGGAAATATCATCAATATTTTACGGTCTATCTCAATTGTGACCATCATTGCGGTGGGCTTAACCATCTCATTGGCAGTAAACGGTTTTGATTTATCAGTTGGATCAGTCGCTACGCTGTCAAATGCCATTGTCATTTCTATGTTCGTATGGTTCTCGCAAAACCCACTGATTGCCATCCTTTCTGCACTAGCGGCTTCTATCATTGTTGGATTGTTAAATGCATGGATGATCGTCAAAATGAAAATTCCAGATATGCTCATGACATTAGCCATGATGTTTATCATTCAAGGGCTGGCTCAAACGTATACGAAAGGGGCGACCATTTCTGAAAATATGGTGCTGCCCGATGGCACGTTTTCAACGGGAACGATCCCTGCCTTTTTTAGCAAAATCGGACAGGTGCCATATATCATTCTCATTATGGCTGCCATTGTTCTATTTGCGCATGTTTTCATGACCTACACAAAGCATGGCAGATTCATGTACATCATCGGTGGGAATAAGGAAGCGGCTCGATTGTCTGGCATTCATGTGAACAAATACAAAATTGCGGCCTATCTGCTTTCTGCGTTATTTGCAGCGATCGGAGGTATCGTGCTGGCATCAAGGGTGATGACAGCAGAAATTAATGCTGGTGCACCATATTTAATGGATGGAGTAGCGGCTGCTTTTATCGGCTTTTCCGTCATGGGAGCAGGTAAGCCAAACGCATTTGGTACTTTTATCGGGGCTGTACTCATCGGAATCTTACAAAATGGGCTTGTGATGATGTCTGTTCCTTATTATGCAATGGATATTGTGAAAGGTTCTGTGCTGGCTCTTGCACTGGCGCTGACCTATTACAAACAAAGAGGCTAACTGCGTATTTTTTAAAACCATTCGAGTCCTCTCTCCGTCTAGTAAACGGAAAGCGGTACAGCTGCCGTTTCCCAAAAGGAGATGACAAAGAAAATGAATATGTCAGCAACTCATGTTGAAGATTTGAAAAATGTCATGGAAGACTGGAAAAATGAACTATTAGTATATAAATTTGCATTAGATGAAATGGATACAAAGTTTTCGATTATCAGTCAGGAGTATAATTTAATCCATGGACATAACCCTATAGAGCATACAAAATCACGGATCAAATCCTTTGAAAGCATCGTGAATAAACTAGCAAGAAAAGGATGCGACATCACGACACAATGTGCCAAGGAGCATATCCATGATATCGCAGGTGTCCGCATCATCTGTTCTTTTATTCAAGATATCTATAATATTATGGATGTATTGAGGCAAAGAGAGGATTTAAAGATCCTTGAAGTGAAGGACTACATTCAACATCCGAAACCAAATGGCTACAGAAGCCTTCACTTAATTGTTGAGATTCCTGTCTACTTAACGAATCGTGTGGAGTATGTGAAGGTTGAGATTCAGGTACGGACCATAGCGATGGATTTTTGGGCGAGTCTAGAGCATAAAATCTATTATAAACTGCAAAACGATGTTCCTCATCAACTGACTGATGAACTGAAGGAAGCCGCAGATATTGCCCATTACTTAGATGAAAAAATGCAAAATATCAAACGAGAAATTGATTAACACATAAAAAAGCAGCTGTTTTGATCACAGCTGCTTTTTTCATATTAAGGGTTGGTTCCACGATCCCTCTTTTGAATGATATCTTGAGATTGTGCAGATTTGCTGTCTTTTTGAACGGAAGCACCAATAGAAACACCTGTTATCAAGAGGGTAAAAATCGCACTTGTGATAAGCCATTTCTTCATCATACATCACTCCATATTCTTAACAAGTTTTTAAGGATAATGCCTTGTTTCTAAAATAAGAGGATTCTTCATGAAGTCCAAGATCCATTAAGTAAGCAGCTGCATCCTGACAAATAGCTTCAAGATCAACAAGGAAATTCATCGATTCTAATTGATCACAATAAGACTTGATTTGCTCAATCATGTTGTCTGGCTGAATCATAAGTGTTTCTAAAATGGATAATTTAAGTGAAATGTTTCGTTGTTTTAAATTTTCTGCTTTTTGAAGTGAAAGCTGTACATAATAGTGGAACAAACCTGGCTTTTTCAGCTTAAATAGTGCTTTTGTGTAGGCGTACATGGCAAGTAAATAGCCGCCTGGAGAAGAAGTTTCGAATGTTTCTATCATTAAAGCCTTTTCTAGGAGTGGCACAGCTTCACTGTATTCATTTCTTAGACTTTTAATAAAGGCTGCATTACAATAGGCGTGTCCAAGCAAATCTGGATCTTCCATCTGTTCTAGTGAATGAATCACTTCTTTGAACAACGATTCTGCCTCATCATATTTCGACTGATCCGCATAATTCAAAGCAAGCATCATTTGACAGCTGATTGATTTTTTCACATAACATGGATCTGCGTCGTAAATAGATGAAGCCTTCTTTAAGTGGTGGATGGAGAGAAGCGTGGACCTGATATTATAGTAAAGACACCCTGTTTTATAATGAAATTCGGCTTTTTCAATGTCATCATGTACGAGATCTAATTTATCCTCGGCCAATTTTAAATGGTGAAATGCCGTATCCTGATTGCCTCTGCGCATTTCATACATCCCTTTAAAGAAATAGAAATAATAGCTGAGCATATCATCCGTACGGATGGCATTTTCATCAACAAAAAGACTATGATCTAACGAAGCTGTATCTTCTATTAGATCTTTAAAACGGTACTCTAGCAGTTGATAGTAAAGTAAGACGTCTTGATTTTCTTCCATTCGATCAAACGCCTGAAGAATGTCTTCTTTTAACTGGATGGCACCTTGTATCTCTCTTTTTTTCATCATGACATACCAATCATTGAGCATATTTGCTACATCAACGGACGACAAAACACCTGCTTCTGCCAATTCTTATCCTCCTTTCTTCATCTATCAAAATCCGTTCTTTTGAATCAACTTTCCATATTCCAGTATCTTCTTATATTTTAAGCTCTCTCATGCAGTTTGTAAAACATGTTTTTTGATGTAAATTCAACCAGTAGTGAAAGAAATAGGGAGAAGAGACATTTTGTATACGCTTACATATTTTTAGGTAAAAAGAGGGTTTTGAAAAAAATATACTACAATATCAATAAAGAGTGGAAGCCGGTTGTTGAGTTTGCTTTCGTATACTAGAAAGAAACATCATTTATCAAGGTGCTGTCTCATTTTTTTGTGAGATTATCTTACATTATAATTGTGAATGACTCTTCTTTTAGAATAAAATGAGTTATTCGCAAAAAAGTAAAATTTAAAGAGACTATTGATCTAGAATTGTATGGATCTTTGGTATTGATAAAAAACATCACACACTATAGCTTTAGCGTGTTATAGTATTATTGTTATTGCGAATATTTAGACAAAACTGACAATGGGGGTCGTGTTTTATGAAGAAATCGATGTTATTGATCATGGGACTAATTGTTGTGCTTGTCATGGCAGCCTGTGGATCAAAATCAGACAGTGGTTCGGGAGAAGACAAAGGCACATATAAAATTGGGATAGATACAACGTATCCGCCATTTGAATTTGAAAAGGGCGGTAAATATGAAGGCATAGACGTTGATTTAATTAATGCAATCGCGAAAGATCAAGGTTTCAAAGTGAAGCTGGAAGCTATGGACTTCTCAGGTATCATTCCAGCAATGCAGGCAGGACAGCTTGATGTTGGAATGGGCGGGATGAGTATTACAGATGAGCGTAAGAAGAAAGTAGATTTCTCAGATCCTTACTTCGACGCTGGGCTGACAGTTGTTGTGAAAAAGGACAGCAGCATCAAATCAATTAATGATTTAAAGGGGAAAAAGCTAGCTGTTAAAAACGGGACGACTGGTGCAAAGTTCGCATCTGATAACGCAGATAAATATGGGTATGAAGTCGTTCAATTTAATGACAGCCCATCTATGTTCCAGGAAGTATCAAACGGAAATGCAGATGCCTTAATTGAGGATTATCCTGTCATTACGTATGCGATCGCACAACAAGATTTAAAATTGAAAACAGTTGGAGACCGCTTGAATGGAGACCAGTATGGTATCTCTGTCATGAAGGGGAAAAATCAAGACCTATTGAAGAAAATCAATAAAGGTCTGGAGAACCTAAAGAAAAACGGTGAATATGACAAAATTATTGATAAATATTTGAAGTCATAACACAAGCGAGGCGCGCTCCGAGCGCGCTTTCTTTATGTGTCAGCCGTATGTGAATTAGGGAGGGAGAAACATGGATACAATTATTAATGCATTTCCGTATTTAATGGATGGTTTGCAAACCACTTTATATATCTTTGTTGTTGCCATCATTTTAGGATTTATCATCGGGTTAATTGTGGCATTATTCCGTCTGTCACCATTTAAAATCTTAAATTTCATCGCACTCGTCTTTGTGAATGCCATTCGAGGCACACCATTTATCGTACAGCTATTCTTCATTTATTTTGGTTTGAATACACTGGAATTCATTTCGCTTGATCGAGTGCCCGCAGGGATTATAACAGTAGCAATTAATGCAGGGGCTTATTTCTCAGAAATTATTCGTGCAGGGATTCAGTCCATTGATAAAGGGCAAACAGAAGCTGCGCGCTCATTAGGCTTTACAGGGGGACAAAACATGCGCTTTATCGTCCTTCCGCAAGCCTTCCGCCGCATGCTTCCAGCGATTACAAACCAGGCCATCATCAGCTTGAAGGATACATCTCTCTTATCTATTATCGGGATTGCCGATATTATGCAGCGAGGACAAGTTCAAGCATCGGCTACATTTGATCCATTGAATGTCTGGCTCATTGTCGGTGTCATTTATTTCGTGATCATTTATTTACTTTCTCTACTGGCTAGCTACGCAGAAAGGAGATTTGATATCAAATGAGTATGATTACGGTGAAAAACTTAAAGAAATCCTTTGGCGATCACGAAGTCTTAAAGGATATTAATGCAGTCATCGAGGAAAAGGAAGTAGTGTGTGTCATTGGTCCTTCTGGATCAGGGAAAAGCACGTTTCTAAGATGCCTCAATAAATTAGAAGATATCACTGCTGGAGAAGTCGTTGTCCACGGACACACGATTACAGACCCAAAGGTGAATATCAATAAAGTACGACAAGAAGTAGGCATGGTGTTTCAGCACTTTAATTTATTTCCTCATAAAACTGTTTTAGAAAACATTACGATCGCACCGATAAAGGTAAAAGGCATTGAAAAGAAGGCAGCGGCCGAAAAAGCGCTAGACTTGCTTGAAAAAGTCGGCTTAAAAGACAAAGCCCAAAGCTACCCTAACCAATTATCCGGTGGACAAAAACAGCGTGTTGCCATTGCAAGAGCCTTGGCAATGGACCCGAAAGTACTATTATTCGATGAGCCGACATCAGCTCTTGATCCTGAAGTTGTGGGTGATGTATTAGCTGTAATGAAACAATTAGCTGTCGAAGGCATGACCATGATTGTGGTGACACATGAAATGGGCTTTGCAAGAGAGGTAGGAGACCGTGTCATCTTTATGGATGGCGGATATATTGTCGAGGAAGACAAACCGGAAGCTCTCTTTGGAAACCCACAGCATGAGCGTACAAAATCATTTCTTAGTAAGGTGTTATAAAAAAGAGTAAGGGCATGTATATGCTCTTACTCTTTTCTTTATGAATAAATGGAAGATAGATTTAGCGGCACGATTTCCTAGGAAATATTAGCGCTGGAAGAATTCGATCCATTCTTGATCTGGTCCTCTGAAAAAGAAGTAGCAATATCCATTTGGTAATGTCGTGATTTCTTCATCGATTAATTCAATTTGTAGCTTTTGAATACGATTGAATTCAGCATGAATATTGTCTGTTGTGAAGGCGAGATGATGGACCTTCCCTTCAGATGGCAGGTCACTGCTGTAGCCTTGGATGAGCTCAATTTCCGTTTCTGCTTCATCTTTAAAACCGAGAAATGCAAGCTCAATCACTCCATTTGTATGAGTGATGCGGTCCTTTAATTTCATCCCCACCACTTTTTCATAAAAATCAATCGATTGATCAATATTCGAAACCATAATACCTGTATGATCTAAGCGTAATGTCGTCAAAAGAAGTGCCTCCTCTATGTCATGTTGATATTTTTCTCCTCATCTTATCATAATAGAAGTAACGTATACATTCATATGGTAGGATAGAGAGAGTCAATTTAGGATAAGGATGACACAAATGAAAAAAATCTCATTAAAACAAACATTTGCGGAACAAGTGAAAAAGGGATATCCGCTCATTTCCAAAGATGCAGTATCGAATGTGAACGGTGTACGGGAAGGCGAGCTCATTGAATGGGTAGATGAGCGAGGCGCTTTTTTAGGAAAAGGGTATTATGGTGTGCAAAATAAAGGAATCGGCTGGGTACTAACCTTTGATGCGAACGAAAAAATAGATCAAGCTTTTTTTGTCTCTAGGCTTGAGCAGGCAGCAAAAAGCAGAACGCATTTATTTCGTGATGCACAGACGACTGCTTTTCGTGTGTTCAACGGAGAAGGGGATGGAATTGGCGGCGTCACGATTGATCATTATGACGGATTCTACCTCATCCAATGGTATAGCGAAGGAGTCTATACATTAAAGGCAGAAGTATTGGCTGCACTTGAGCAAGTATATCCAGACTATAAAGGCATTTATGAAAAGAAACGGTTTGATACGTCTGGACAGTATATAGAAGATGATGATTTTGTGAAGGGAGAGAAAGGTGAATTTCCTCTCATCGTGAAAGAAAACGGCATGAACGTAGCAGTTTACTTAAATGATGGTGCGATGACGGGCATTTTCCTTGATCAGCGTCATGTGAGAAAAGCGATTCGAGATCGTTATGCAAAGGGAAAGACTGTGCTCAATACGTTTTCTTACACAGGTGCTTTTTCAGTAGCAGCTGCGCTTGGTGGAGCGAGCCGTACGACAAGTGTGGATGTTGCAAACCGCAGCTTGAAAAAAACATCTGAGCAGTTTGAAGTCAATGATATTGATGTGGACGGGCAGGATATCAAAGTCATGGATGTCTTTAAATATTTTCCGTTTGCAGCGAAAAAAGGCTGGACCTATGATCTTGTCATCTTAGATCCGCCTTCCTTTGCACGAACGAAAAAGCACACATTCAGTGCGGCGAAGGATTATAAGAAGCTATTAAAAGAAGCCATCCAAATCACAGCTGAGAACGGCGTCATTGTGGCATCAACGAATAGCAGTGCATTTGGCATGAAGAAGTTCAAAGGATTTATTGCGCAGGCCTTTAAAGAATCAGGGAAAACATATCGGATACTTGAAGAATATTCTCTTCCTGAGGATTTCCGTACAACGAAGAATTATCCTGAAGGGAACTATTTAAAGGTTGTCTTCATACAAGCATAAGAAAAAGCCATTTCCGATAAGGAATGGCTTTCAGCGTGTAGACAAACCCTCGCATTCGCTGTCAGGTCTGCGCTCCGGTGCTCACGAATGTCAAATTCGCTCCGCTCCTCGTCCTTCCTAGACTGCAAAGGTTTCCTATCACGCTGAAAATAAGACAAAGTGCTAAAATAAAGAACATTTTAGCACTTTGTCAACAATCTAAAAGCTATTTCCTATAAGGGAAATAGCTTTTTTTATAAGGCAAACGACATGAGGATCGGCGCTGCACATAATGTAATAATGGCTGAAATAATCATCGATACACTTGAGATCGTTCCTGAGACGGAGCTCATTTCAAAGGCTTTCGATGTTCCTGCACCGTGTGCACCTGTTCCAAGCAGGACGCCCATGGCAATGTCATTATCGATGCGGAAGTAACGGATCACCATTGGACCGATAATCGATCCAAACAGTGCGGTTAAAATGACAAACACAGCCGTAACGGACGGCATGCCGCCGATCATTTCTGACACACTCATTGCTACAGGTGTTGTGACCGATCTTGGGACAAGGCTCTCAATAAGGCCTGTGTCCAGATGAAATAACTTGGCGATAAATGCCGTTGATAAAATCGCAATGATAGAGCCGCAAGCCACATTCAAAAGAATTTCCACTGCATGCTTCTTCAGGATATGAAAATACTTATATAAAGGAATGGCAAAAGCAACAGTCGCAGGCTGCAGCATATTCGTGAGCCATTTCCCGCCTTGATTGTAAGCATCGTAAGGAATGTTGACGATTAACAGCAAGACGACAAGAACAAGCGGAGTGACAAGTAATGGTGAGACATAAACCTTTGGATGCCGTTTGTACACCGCTTTTGATCCGAGATATAAAAGAACTGTTAAGATCAGAAATAGTCCGCCAACTAACATAGCTTTTTTCGCTCCTTTCGTTTCGCAATCATTTGCGTCATGATACCAGTTGAGAGCATGACCACAAACGTACTAATTAAGACGACAAGGACAATACTTGTGCCAGATTGAGAAAGCAGTTTTCCATAATCAATGACACCAACTGCTGATGGAATAAAGAAAAGCAGCAGTTCTCCGAGCAGCCATACGGCGCCAAGTTCTATCCATTTTAATTGAATGATCTTAAAATGAAGTAATAAGAAAATGACAAGAATGCCTAAGATCGTGCCCGGGATTCTTAAATGCAAAAAGGCCGCTAGCACATTCATGAATTTCGCAAAAATAAACAAGACCATAATCTGAAGGGCAGCAATCAGCGGCTTTTTGAGCAATTTCACTTTCTGTTCACTCCTTTTTCTATATAAAATGTTCACTATTTCACAAAAACATGACAACGTTCCAATTGATGAGGTTACTTTAAAGTGTACAGCACGTTTAGTTATAGGTAAAATACATATATCGAATAGTAATTATTCCTTTTGTCTATAGGAAGGATGAAGCATGTGGACATTAGACATTTAACATATTTCTTAGAAGTGGCAAGATTAAAGAGCTTCACGAAAGCATCGCAATCCCTTTACGTATCACAGCCGACCATTTCCAAGATGGTCAAAAACTTGGAGGATGAGCTGGGGGTGCAGTTGTTTTACCGAAATGGACGGCAGGTTGAAATGACAGATGCCGGCCAAACCATGTATACACAGGCGAGTGAAATCACGCAGTCATTTCAGAATTTAACGAGCGAATTAAATGATTTAATGAATGTGAAAAAAGGACATATCCGAATCGGACTGCCCCCGATGATTGGGTCAAGTTTCTTCCCGAATGTCATGGGAGAATTCCGCCAGCAATATCCAGATGTCACATTTCAATTGGTCGAGCACGGCTCCATTAAAGTAGAGGAAGGGGTCGAGGATGGGTCGTTAGATATTGGTGTCATTGTTCTGCCTGCAAATGATAAAATTTTTCATACGTACACCATTATTAAAGAGAACATGAAGCTCGTGACGCATCCATCCCATCCGATGGCCGGTCGTGAGGAGGTACATTTAGCTGATTTAAGGGAAGAGTCGTTTATTTTCTTTAGAGAAGATTTTGTTCTGCACAGCCGGATTTTAAATGAATGTATGAATGCGGGATTCCGGCCAAATGTCATTTATGAAACGTCTCAGTGGGATTTCATTAGTGAAATGGTAGCTGAAAACTTAGGGATTGGACTTCTGCCAGAACGAATCTGCCGTGATCTTGATCCTGAAAAAGTAAAGGTCATTTCCCTAAACCCATCAATCCCGTGGCATTTAGGTGTCATTTGGCGAAAAGACCGCTATTTGTCGTTTGCGGCAAGAGAATGGTTAAAGCATACGAAATCTTACGTGTGGGATGCAGAGTAAAAGGGAGGATGATACAGATGAAGACAAGCCGCGCGTCTCATTTATTGGAGAAGGTTCGAGAGGAAAATCCACTCGTTCATAATATCACGAATCAAGTCGTGACGAATTTCACAGCGAATGGACTGCTTGCTTTAGGTGCTTCGCCAGTCATGGCAAACGCCAAAGAAGAAGTAGCTGAAATGGCGCAATTAGCGGATGCACTTGTTCTTAATATTGGCACACTGACCAAGGAGACGGTGGAAGCCATGATTCTTGCTGGACAAGCCGCCAATGAAAAAGGTGTACCTGTTTTGTTAGATCCTGTCGGCGTCGGTGCGACAACGTTTCGAGCGAATGCAGCTAAACAGCTGTTAGAGAATGTGAAAATGACCGTGGTCAGAGGAAATGCTGCTGAGGTGGCTCATTTACTTGGAGTGGATGGCTGGGAATCAAAAGGCGTTGATGCGAAAGCGGCGAATGGAGATGTATTGGCATTAGCCAAACAAGCGTCCGTTGTACTTCAGACAATAGTGGTGATCACAGGAAAAGTCGATGTGGTGTCAGATGGAAATGAGGTACTGTCCATTCATAATGGACATGAATGGCTCACCAAGGTGACGGGAACCGGCTGCTTGCTGACATCTATCATAGGAGCATTTTGTGCAGCAGGTGAAAGGCCGCTTCATGCGTCGGCCGCTGCATTGCTGTTTTATGGTGTGGCAGCTGAAAAGGCAGCTCTGCACACAAAGGATAAAGGACCGGGGACCTTTCAAATGGAATTGTTAAACGCACTAGAACACACAACCGGCGATGATGTTCTGACACTAGGGAAATTAGGGGGAGTTTCACATGACAAAGGCTGATCAAGAGCAAATCAAACAGCAATTATCGGTTTATTTTATTATGGGAACAGCAAATTCAACGAGACAGCCGCTTGATGTTGTGAACGAGGCCATTCAAGGCGGAATCACCATGTTTCAATTTCGTGAAAAGGGTGAAAAAGTCTTGCAGGGTGAAGAGAAGAAACAATTGGCTCGTCAAATTCAAGCGCTTTGCCAAGAAGCAAATGTTCCTTTTATTGTGAATGATGATGTACAGCTAGCGATTGATCTAGATGCAGATGGCGTTCATGTTGGACAGGAAGACACAAACGCAAAACACGTCAGACAAAGGATCGGTAATAAAATATTAGGCGTGTCGACGCATAACCTAGATGAAGTGAAACAAGCCATGAAAGACGGAGCAGATTATGTCGGGATGGGCCCAGTCTATCCAACGGAAACGAAAAAGGATACACGCAGTGTCCAGGGGGTGTCTTTGATTACTGAAGTCCGCCGTCATGGCCTTCAAATTCCGATTGTGGGTATCGGAGGGATCACATACGACAACGCTGCACCAGTCATACAAGCGGGGGCAGATGGCATTAGCATCATTAGCGCCATTAGCCAGAGCACCGATCCAAAAAAAGCAGCAGAAAAGCTGAAATCACTTGTTGAAGCAGAAAAAGCATCTCTTTGATCTGAGGGAGACATGGATTGAATCAATTCATGTCTTTTCTTATGTCGGGGAAAATAGACAGGAGAGAAACAAATGTGTACAATTATATAGTTCGATTGTTTTCGAAATGACAGGTAAATAAAGGAGAATGAACATGGAAGTGCTCGATACATATTTTCGCCGATACGATGAAGCAGGAAAAGGGCAGGAGCAGCTGGATGAATTGCTGGCATTGTTTTCTGACGATGTCATGATTGTCTTAAATGGCGCCCAGAAGCCTGGAATCCAAGCATTCACACAATTTTTGAACACATTTTTCCACGTACATGATGACATTAAGCATATGTGGGATGGATGGGTTAAAAGAGAAGATGGGAAGTATGAAACAAACTGGGCCGTGTGCGGAAAGCTTTCTGATGGCCGTGTCTATACAGCAGAAGGAATTGATATCGCAGAGCTGGACGACCAAGGGAAGATCGTTTATTTAGAAAACGTTCCGAAAAACCCAGAGTTATTCCAGCGCTATTAAAAAGCCGGCTGAGCAGCCGGCTTTTTTATTTGTCTAAAGCATAGGCCTCGATGGCTTCTTGAACAGATGTTTCTTCATCAAAAATAAGGTGGCGGCTGTACACTTCACTCAAGTGTAGTGATTTTTGCTCTAAGTGATCTACAAGCTCAAAAATATCTAGAATGGCTGCTAATTTTATGTTAGTTTGGCCACCTTCTGCATTATCATAGGTTTCCTCTGGGAAGGCTTGTTTGACTATTTTCTTCACTTGACGTTGGTTCTTAGCTTTTACCAAGACGATTCGTTCTTCAAAGATTTTATCGGGTATACTGCTTGGTGATGAGATGGATTCGAATAATAATTTTGCGGAATAAATCCTTTGCATACGTCATCCTACTTCTTTCTTATCGTTTTAAATAATTTCCAGTATGTGTATAACATGATAACATAGGAATGACATCTTGCAGGAAATACATAACGATAAATAGATTCATTACGGGGAGGGATAGGAATGAAGGGTGTGGTTGATAACATAGGGGAAGTTCATGAAATTCTGTTAATCATCATTACATGCTGCTCTCTCATCACGTTTAGAAGGGTTGCCAGGTTAGAGAAGTATAAAAATAAGTTGAAAAGCCAATTTATACCTTACTGAGACTTGAACAGAAGAACACAAAAAAGCCGGCTGAGCAGCCGGCTTTTCCTTATGAATCAGTATCCATATGCATGCCTGTATGTGCCTTTACTTGAATTTCCGTAAAGGTGTCTTCATCTGCTTTTTCAGACGAGAATATCGTGCCTAAGTATGCGGCAAGGAATCCGAGTGGAATCGAGATAATCCCAGGGTTCGACAGCGGGATGAGCGGCTCTCCTGTGAAGATGGCTGCTCCTGATGGGTCCCAGACGCTTGGGCTGAGCGAGACGATAATCAGTGCGCTTAGAAGGCCTGTTAAGCTTCCGGCGATAGCACCCGTAGAGTTAAATCGTTTCCAAAAAACAGTGAAGATAATTAAAGGTAAATTCGCACTCGCTGCGACTGCGAAGGCAAGAGACACAAGAAAAGCGACGTTTAAGGACTGGGCAAATAATGCAAGAATGATAGAGAGGATCGCCACGCCGATTGAAGCAAAGCGTGCCGCCTTCACCTGCTCCCGCTCACTCGCTTTTCCTTTGCGGATAATCTGACTATAAAAGTCATGGGCAAAAGCTGACGCGGCGGATAAAACAAGACCAGTCACCACTGCTAATATGGTCGCAAAGGCGATAGCGGAAACAAAGGCAAATAATAAATCTCCTCCAAGGGCTTGTGCCAGAAGAGGTGCGGCCATATTTCCGGCTGCATCTGCTGCTGTGATCGCTTCTGTTCCAACAAAGGCAGCAGCACCAAAGCCAAGGAAAACCGTCATTAAATAAAAAATCCCGATGATCCAAGTAGCAGAAAGAACCGATTTTCGCGCAGAAATCGCATCCTTTACTGTATAAAAACGAATCAAAATGTGCGGCAGACCTGCTGTCCCAAGCACTAAGGCGAGGTTAAGAGACAAGGTTTCTAAAGGCACATCATATTTATTTCCCGGGTGAAGAAACGATTCACCAAGCGGGGTTGCAGTTTTCATCTGTTCAAACATCTTTAGCAGACTAAAATCAAACTTTGCAAACACAAGCAGAGAAATAATGAGCGTCCCAAGCATGAGAAGCACAGCCTTTGTGATCTGTACCCAACTGGTCGCAATCATGCCGCCAAACACGACATAAATGGTCATCAGGACACCCACGATCAGCACTGCGATCCAGTAATCAATGCCAAGAAGCAGCTTGATTAACGCACCTGCTCCAACAAGCTGTGCAATCATATAAAAAGTGGAGACTGTAATGGTATTAAAGGCGGCAACCCCTCGAATGGCAGGGCGCTTAAATCGTGCAGCGATCATGTCTGCCATCGTATATTTCCCTAGATTTCGTAGCGGTTCAGCCACAACGTAAAGAACGACAAGATACGCTACTAGAAAACCAATGCTATAGAAAAAGCCGTCAAATCCGTTTAACGCGATCATTCCAGCGATCCCTAAAAATGATGCAGCAGACATATAGTCGCCAGCAATGGCAAGGCCGTTTTGAAACCCGGTCAAACCTCCGCCTGCTGTGTAAAAATCACTCGCATTGCTTGTTTTTTTTGCAGCAAAATATGTGATGACCAATGTGAGACCTACGATCGCTACGAACAAAATAAAAGCGGTCATGCTCATTCGTCATCACCTCTTGATTCAGTTTTTAAAGCGCTTACATAATTGTCGAACTTAGCCGCTTTTTTTGCATAAAGTCCACATAAAACCCAGGTCATGACAAATTGTGTGAGGGCGAATAACCAAGCCCATGAGATCGCGCCAATTGCCGGCGTGTTCAAAAAGGTGAAGTAGGATGTAGCAACCGGAAGTGAAAAGTAAAAGAGAAAAAAGAAAATCGTCATCGGTACGATAAATCTGCGTTTTTCCTCAAGAAGTTTTCGAAAATCCTCTGAAGCGGCAACCTTCTTATAATGAACTTTTTTGTCTGCCATTGTTTCCTCCTTTGTACGAATTAGGGACAAGGTACTCCAATGCATATGAGACGATCTGGCTGTTTATGACAGTATATCATAAAAAAGGCACCCGAAAAGGGTGCTTTCTATCGATAATTTGCAAGAAATTGTTCTCTCGCTTTTTCATACGCTTCTGCGTCAAAATGATCTCCGCATTTATGAATACACCAAGGCTCTTCTTGTTTTGCAATCCCAACTTCATAGCCCTGCTGAGTGAATTCAAAGGACTGCGAGACATCATAAAAATGAAAGCCATCAAAGAGGTCCTCACGCCACCTCACATCGTATTGTGTTGCCATGAATAGACCATCAATAGCCGCAGCTTTGATATAATCTTGCACTTCGGGCTGCTGACGGTCTTTTTCAAACGAAAGCAGCTGATAGGTGTCGTGGCGATATTCAATGACTTTACCCCTGCAATCAGCACTCTCCCACCAAATTCCATTGTCAGGCACGCTTTCTGCTCCAATCACGCCCACCAGGCCAAGTGATGGATTTTGTAAAAAAAGGGGGATGAGCTCGAGCAGCATATGCTGTTTGACAATCAAGGTATCCTGATGAAGGTAGATTTTAAACTGAGCTGGATGAGTGATGGCTTCATTATAGGCAGAGGTCATACTTGATGCCTGTCTGATTGGTAAGACCTCCACATGGTATCCATGAGGAGCCGGAAGAGAAGCGAGCTGCCGGAAGCAAGCCTGAAACATCGATTCATCATTTACACATAAAACAAACAGGATGGTCGGATTACTCATGAAATGGAACCGCCTCGACCACATATTGATAGGCTGTAGCAGCCTCGTGAAAATCAGAACGAATGCCGTGTTTCATGAGTAATTCATGTAGGTCATTCAACACGCCTGCATAGGAAGGATGCTGTACGCGAATAGCCTCGAATTCGCGAATGCGAAAACCCGCTGAATGAAAGAGTGCATGTATTTCGTGAAGCGTGAAGAAGCGTAAATGGGTTTGATCCATTAACCCTGCATCTGTATAAGTAAATCTGCCGGCTAGTAATTCTAAAACCGTTGAAATGTGGCTGATATTTGGAATAGATGACAGGATGGCACCCTCTTTTTTAAGGAAGGGTTTCACCTTTTTTAAAACGGCCCAAGGGTCCAATAAGTGCTCGAGGACATCTCCGAAAATAATGCAGTCAAATTGTTCATGTTCATAAGGGAGAGCCATCTGTTCAATATTTCCGCAGAGAACATGATCCAGCTCTTGCTCAGCCTCTTTTGCTGCGTCTTCAAATGACTCAATGCCATAGATGGTTCGGCCCTTTTGTTTCAGGACTTTTCCAAGCTTGCCTGTGCCGCATCCGATATCCAACAAAGACGTCCATTCCGCGCGAATACGACTGACGATGACCGGGTTTACCCCATGATAATACTGATCCTTTTTTTGGTGATAATACGAAAGGGAATCTGAACTCACGCTCTACCCACCTTTCTGCTTTCTCATTGTTTTCATGGTTAATATATGGGTGGGCAGCTTGGTTTTATAACGAGAGAAGGACAATTTTCATGAATGCAACTAAAAAGGGATCATATAGAGAACGGGAAGTGGACTGTCCTCCTAATATAGAAAGACAGAACCCCATTGAGTGAAGGGATTGGTATGGAGAGGTGTTCAATTATTGTAGCGTATCGTCATGAAAGGATTTTCAAAAGGTCAATTGACAGGTCAGAACTTTTAGCCAAAGCAGTCTGAAAGACAAAGGATAACGGCGTTGATTTACGGTTTGTTTATCATCTTCTGATCACCGTTGGATGTTAAAAAAGCTTGTATTTCTTCGATGCCTAGTCCAATTTTTTTCGCTTCCTGAATCAAATAAACCCACTCTTCGTCAACTCTTCTTTTCACTTGCGTATCCATAATATCCTCCAGTTCAATAAGACATATTCACTGCAACCAATGACTTGAACAAACCGTCTAGTAACTGTACGTGTGGTTGAAAACAGCACAAAATAAATTTTTGTCGAAAAATGATGACATTTAACCTATTTTGTAAAATCTATCACCTACCACGTTCCTAAAAAAATGACTAAAAAACCCATAAATATTGAAATCTTACTTCTAATAATAAACAATTGTAAAGTCAGTTGAAAGATTATAAATTAAAATAATGAAAAAGACCTAAAACATTTGACTCATATAAACCAATTGTGTTGACATTTGCCATCGAGTAGAACAAATTTCATCTTTACAGGACGTACATATTGTTCGTTTGGGAAGTTCTTCTTAAGATGGTATTCTAAAAGAAACAGAAACCACCAAGAAGGAATGAAGAAAGACATGTATAGCCTTTTTCAAAAGTATCGAGAAGTTGTCATGTATCTTGTGATGGGTGTGTGTACAACCATTGTCAATATCGTCAGCTTCTATTTATTCGTTGAGATGTTTTCCATGGATTACAAAACAGCTACGGTTGTTTCATGGGTATTTGCTGTTCTCTTTGCTTATATCACCAATAAGAAGTATGTCTTCAAGCAAAAGGCTCGTGACACAAAAAGCCTCATGCGTGAACTTTCTTCATTTTTTAGTGTTCGTCTCATGTCTCTAGGTGTAGATCTGGGGCTGATGATTTTATTTGTGAGCCAAATGGCGCTCAATGAAACCGTCGCAAAAATTCTCGTCAACTTTGTGATTGTGGTGGTCAATTATGTCGCCAGTAAATGGTTCGTCTTCAAGAAAACAAAAGAAGATGCGATTTAACACATAAAAAAGATAGGTGATGTGAAATGAGCAGCAGGCCAGACGACTTATATGATGTCATATATCAACAAGCAGAAAAGCAGCATGAACAAGTGCTGAGGCTAGTCAAAGAAATGACCGCACATCCAGAAGCGTTTTCGGAACAAGAAAAGGAAAAGATCAACCGAATGGACATTGCGCTTCAAACGGCAACGGACATTTTAGAAAACTTAATGACCCCTGATACGCAAATGACCATTGTTTTAAGACAAGGGAGAATTCATGTTGACCTGTCAAAAGCGTAAAAGAAGCAGCCAATGATAAAGCGGCTGCTTTTTATTATGCATCGCTTGTTTCCCGTAGTTGCTTTGGAGACATGCCAATTTTCTTTCGAAAGACTTTATTCAAGTAATTCGCATTTCGGTAGCCGCACTGTATGGCAATTTCTTCAATCGAGTATTTCGTTGTTTTTAGTAATGTTTCCGCCTTCTCTAACCGGATATTGGTTAAGTAGTGAATAGGTGTGAAGCCAGTGGCCTTTTTGAATTCCCTCGTAAAATGACTTTTGGATAAACGTGCCGCAGCTGCCATATCGTCTGGGCCAATTTCCTCGTGAAAATGATGGCTGGCAAACAAGGCCGCTTGAACGATAGGCTCAGGCCATTTCTCCATTTGTCCCTCAAGCTTTGGCAAATATGAATACAGTTCCATGACAAATTGATAAGCAAGGCTAGACCCCTCAAATGGATTGGTAATCCGTCTTTCACTGGCTTCATCATAAATTTTCTTCAGCAGGCGGATCGGTTTGGAATTAGGATGAAAACGCATGACCTGCTTTCCTTGATCTATAAATTGGTCAAAGCAAAGATCGCAGGCTTCCCCATAAAGCGTCAAATAGAGAAATTCCCAATGCTCACTGTCTTCTGGAAAATAATATTGATAGGCACTTGGGCTTTTCACAAGAAAGGCCTGCCCTGGCAAGACTTTGAACCGCTTCTGTCCGATTTCAATCATGCCGTGTCCAGACAGTGTGAGCTGAAAGATGCACTTGCCCTGATCCTTCCGCTCCACGCCATTCCAGCTGTATAAAGAAGATGATTGAACCTCCCAGCCAACAGACCATATTTGTGCCGGCAATGTAACATCAGAATGGTGAAAACGAAATGCAAATGCTTCCTTCTTCAAATTGGAAAACCTCCTTCACAGCAAAAAACAACCTTTTTCTATTTTGAATCATGGTACACCTCATATCACATCGTACCATTCACAGCAAAAAAAGGGTATTTTTTAACGATTTTTTTACCATTGAACTTACGCAGTTCAGGCAACTAAAATAAGAGTATCAGAAGAGAAAAGGGGAATGGATATGATCGATATGTTACGCACGGCATTTCACCAGCAATTTGGGGATAGAGAAGAAGAACTTCGCTATTTTTTTGCCCCGGGAAGAGTGAACCTGATTGGTGAACATACAGATTACAATGGAGGTCATGTATTCCCTTGTGCGCTCACTCTCGGTACATATGCAGCATGTGCCAAGCGGTCAGATGGCCGCGTGAGAATGTATTCCTTGAACTTTGATGGCGATGGTGTGAAAGAATTCGCCCTTTTTGAAATCGCTTACTTGGAGTCAGACGGCTGGGCGAATTATCCGAAGGGCGTGTTCCATCAGTTTATCGAAGCAGGGATGAAGATAGAAGAAGGATTTGACATAGTATACGGTGGAAATATTCCCAATGGCGCAGGGCTGTCTTCCTCTGCCTCCATAGAACTTGTCACCGCTGTCTTTATCAATGAATGGCATTCATTCGGCGTTTCAAATGCCCGTCTTGCCCTCCTTTCGCAGCGTGCAGAAAATGAATTTATTGGCGTCAATTGCGGCATTATGGATCAGTTTTCAATCGCTCTTGGAAAAGAAGATCACGCCATCTTGCTTAATTGCGATACCCTTGATTTTGAATACAGTCCGTTTCGGCAAGAGGGGCTGGCGCTTGTCATTGCCAATACAAACAAAAAGCGGACACTGGCAGACTCCAAATACAATGAACGCCGGTCAGAGTGTCAATCAGCTTTAAACGATTTGCGAAAAGAAATCGATCTTGCCCACTTATGTGAGCTCACGGCTGATGAATTTGCCGATCATGCCCACTTGATTCAGGATGAAACATGCCGCAAACGTGCAAGGCACGTGGTGACAGAAAATGAGCGGACGATGAGAGCGATAAATTTTTTGAAAGATGATAAAATTGAAAAGCTAGGCGCCCTCATGAAGGCATCTCATCTTTCTTTAAAGAATGATTATGAAGTGACTGGATTTGAACTGGATACTCTGGCAGAAGCCGCTTGGCTCCATCCTGGAACGATTGGCTCCCGTATGACGGGCGCGGGTTTTGGCGGCTGCACGATCAGTATTGTGAAAGAAAAGCAGCTGGCATCGTTTATAGAAGAAACGGGTACGATTTATCAAGAGAAGACAGGTATTGAAGCCTCTTTTTACATAGCTGGAATTGGAGGCGGCGCAAGAGAACTCACGAAGGAGGAAGTGTTATGACGATTTTAGTATGCGGAGGAGCAGGGTACATTGGCAGTCATGCTGTAGCGGCTCTTTTAGCGAAAGGTGAACAAGTAGTAGTAGTGGATAATTTGCAGACAGGCCACAAAGAAGCTGTTTTGGAGGGAGCTGTTTTAGAAGAGGGAGATTTACGAGATCAAGATTTTTTAAGACAGGTTTTCAAAACGCATCAAATAGAAGCGGTTATGCACTTTGCCGCAGATTCACTTGTAGGTGAGAGTGTAACAAACCCGCTAAAGTACTATGACAACAATGTTGGGGGAGCAACAGCTTTACTTCAGGTGATGAATGAATTTGATGTGAAACACATCGTTTTCTCTTCAACCGCAGCTGCGTATGGTGAACCAAAGCGTGTGCCGATCGTTGAAACGGATGAGACGAACCCAACCAATCCTTATGGAGAAACAAAACTTGCGATTGAAAAAATGCTGCAGTGGTCTGAGCAGGCATATGGAATGAAATACGTCGTGCTTCGCTACTTTAATGTAGCTGGCGCTCATACAGAAGGACTTGTCGGAGAGGATCATCAGCCTGAGACACACCTCATTCCGATCATTCTGCAAGTGGCTTTAGGAAAACGAGATCAGATCATGATTTACGGTGATGATTATGAGACAGAGGACGGCACGTGTATTAGAGATTACATTCATGTCATGGATTTAGTAGAGGCGCACATCTTAGCAGTTGATCGTCTGCGTGCTGGAAAAGGAAGTGCAACATATAACTTAGGGAATGGCACAGGTTTCTCCGTGAAGCAGGTAGTAGATGCTGTAAGAAACGTCACGGGGCATGCGATTCCAGCACAGGTGGCTGACAGACGCGCGGGAGATCCAGCAAAGCTGATTGCTTCTTCTGAAAAAGCGCTGCAAGAATTAGGGTGGGCACCTCAATATGCTGATCTTCACACCATTATTCAAAGTGCGTGGGATTGGTTTCAGAAGCATCCAGACGGCTACCAGAGTAAATAACGCGTAACAGGCAGGCAAGAGAGGGGACAGAGAGAATGGCGGTAGATATTTTTGGAAAACTGGAACAGCTGATTCAATACGGAGTCAATCAAGAGCTGATTACACCACTAGATATCGATTATACGAGAAATCGGCTGCTTGAGGTGCTTGGGCTGGATGAAGCTGAGGCAAGAACAGTCTCAGGGGATGCGGAACTTGAAGACATCTTAATGCCAATGCTGGATTGGGCAGTAGAGACTGGCCTTATCCCTGAGGAGACGGATACGTATCGCGATTTACTAGATGCGAAAATCATGGGATGCTTGGTGGCGCCTCCAAGTGTCATCTACGCGAAGTTTGAAGAGAAACGCCAGCATGAAGGGCCAGAGGCGGCTACAAGCTGGTTCTATGAAATGCAGCAGCACGCACACTATATTCATACTGGCAGAATCGCCAAAAATGTGCAGTGGTTTACACCAACAGATGATGGCGAGCTGGAGATCACAATTAATCTATCGAAGCCGGAAAAGGACCCAAAAGCAATCGCTGAAGCCAAAAAACTTAGTCAAAAGCAATATCCTCTTTGTCTCCTTTGTAAAGAAAACGTTGGGTTTGGGGGACGGATCAACCATCCAGCGAGACAGAATCACCGGATTATTCCTGTGACACTCACAGATGAATCTTGGTTTCTACAATTTTCACCTTATGTGTACTACAACGAGCACTGCATTGTGTTCAAAGGCGAACATGAGCCGATGAGTATCACCAAAAAGACCTTTGAACGATTGCTTTCTTTCATATATATATACCCGCATTACTTCATCGGATCGAACGCCGACCTTCCGATTGTCGGGGGAAGTATATTAAGTCATGACCATTTTCAGGGCGGTGCGCATGAATTTCCGATGGCGAAAGCGAAACTTGAAGATGTTTTTTCTCTGAGTGCCTTTCCGAATGTGAGGGCCGGGATTGTGAAATGGCCGATGTCTGTGATCCGCCTTCGAAGCAGCGATAGGCAGACGCTTGCAGACGCCGCAGACTTTATCTTAAACGAGTGGAGAATGTATTCAGATGAAGAAGTGGAGCTGCTAGCTCATACAGGAGAGACGCCGCATAATACCATTACTCCAATTGCACGCCGCCATGGAGATGACTATGAATTAGATCTAGTGCTGCGTAATAATCGTACAAACAAGCAGCACCCGGACGGAATTTTCCACCCACACGAAGAAGTCCATCATATTAAAAAAGAGAATATCGGATTAATTGAAGTGATGGGTCTTGCAGTTCTTCCTGGTAGATTAGCAGAGGAATTAAGCCAATTAAAAGAAGCGCTGTTATCCCAAAACCCCCTTGAAGAAATCAAAGCCCGTCCTGCTATCACGAAACACGAAGCATGGGCAAAGCGTCTGCTTGAAGAGAACACCTTTACAGAGGAGAATACAGAAGCCATTTTACAAAAAGAAGTCGGCATGATTTTTTCTCGAATTCTCTCACAGGCGGGTGTGTTTAAAAGAACCGAGCAAGGGAAAACAGCTTTTAAACGTTTCATTCATACACTCATATAGGCAGGTGATTAGATGATTGAACAAGTAAGAACAATAATGGAAGAAAAACAGCTCGACGGTGTCTTAATTCAAAAGCGAAATAACTTCTCCTGGCTGACAGGAGGAAGAAGAAATCATATCGTGTTAAATACACCAGAGGGTGTTTGCAAGCTGCTTGTGTTAAAAGACGACATCGTCCTCATTGTGAATCAAATGGAAGAAAAGCGGATCATTGAAGAAGAGATGGCGTATATCGATCACCCATTTCAAGTGGTGACGATGGATTGGTTTGAGGATGATACGGCACACATTCAAACACTCACAAAAGACAAACGAATCGGGTCAGACATTCAAATGGATGGATTCGAATCGGTTGAGCCGGATTTGTCGCAAGTTCGATCCATTCTTTCTGCATCACAGCTCCGCCAGTATGAAACGCTTTGTCATGAAACAGCGGTCATTGTAGAGAGTGTTTGTAAAGAAATCGTTCCAGGACAGACGGAGCACCAAATCGCTTCGCTTGCGGCTCAAAAAGCGATCGCGCAGGGAATGACGATTGAAGTGCTGCTTGTAGCAACAGATGACCGGATTCATCAATACCGTCATCCAATTCCAACAGACAAAAAACTTCAAAAGCATGCGCTTGTTGTTCTTTGCGCTGAACGGCATGGACTCGTGGCGAATGTCACAAGGTCTGTTTACTTCGGTCAGCTTCCACAGGAGCTTGAAGAGAACAAAGAGCGGCTTGCAAGAATTGACACGGTCATGAATGCCGCTACGCGCCCCGGTAAGACTTTGGGAGACGTGTTGAAAGCAGGTATCGCTCAGTATGAAAAAGAAGGCTTCCCTGATAGCTGGAAAAAGCTTCATCAAGGAGGAAAAACGGGCTTTATATCTAGAGAAATTATCGCAGTGCCTTCATCGGAGGAAGAAATTCAGCTGCAGCAAGTGTTTACATGGAACCCTTCATTGCCTGGATTGAAATCAGAGGATACGATGGTCGTAGAGAAAGAGGGGAACCGCTTTTTAACCTATACAGGCAAGTGGACATACATTGACGTTGAACATGAAGGGGACATCTATAGGCGCCCTGATATTTTAGTAAGAGATGAATAATTGCAGAATGCCGGCGCTAAGCCGGTTTTTTGCTGGAAGTCATTAAGTGGGATTCCACATATTCAACATGATTACCAATTCTTACAGCGTATAGTCAGAGGATCGATACTTTCTTTTCTTATCAACTTGCGTTAAAATAAGTAAGGTTTTTGTTAAATGTGGGGATACCTATTTTGAAATTGTTTACCTAGATAAAATTTCATTAAGTTAAATTGAAATTTGACCAAACTTTTTTATTGTGGTAAACCTAAATTTGACAAAGTTCTTGATTGTTTGTCCTTTGCCTTCAACTCTCAACTTTTCAAAATCCTAGAAATTTATTGTGTGTGCAATAATATAAATTTATGTCGAATTTATGACATTTTAAAAGAAATCTGTTGAAAAATAAATGAACTTTTGAAAAAAGGGAAGCTAACTCTAACAGATTTTGATAGCATTACAAAGGGAAGAAAAGTTTTCGAAGGCAGATGGCTTTTCACAATTATTCAGCAATTTATACATTATCTAAGGAAGGATGGTGATCTTCTTGTTCAGAGCCATTAAACCTATGCTTTTATTAGCGATGCTCGTGAGTGTTTTTGTATTAGGAGGTTGCAGCAATATCGCTGTTTTAGATCCTAAAGGACCAGTCGCAGCACAACAAAAAGACTTAATCCTTTTATCTATCGGATTTATGCTCTTTATCGTTGGTGCGGTATTTGTAATGTTTACCATCATTTTGGTTAAATACCGTGAGCGTAAGGACGTTGGAAACGCCTCTTATAACCCAGAAATACACGGGAACACGCTTCTAGAAGTTGTCTGGACAGTGATCCCAATATTAATCGTTGCTGCCCTTTCAGTTCCAACTGTAAAAACAATTTACTCTTTGGAAGAGGCACCTCAAGCAACAAGCCATAAAGATCCTCTTGTCGTTTATGCGACAGCTGTTGATTGGAAATGGATCTTTAGCTATCCAGAGGAAAATATTGAGACAGTGAACTACTTAAACATTCCAAAAGATCAGCCGGTTTTATTCAAAATCACTTCCGCTGATACAATGGCATCACTATGGATTCCTCAGCTAGGCGGGGAGAAGTATGCGATGGCTGGAATGGAGATGGAACAATACCTTCAAGCTGATCAAGTTGGCACATATCAAGGAAGAAACGCCAATTTCACAGGCGAGGGCTTTGCTCAGCAAAAATTCAAAGTCAATGCGATGACGCAGTCTGACTATGATAAATGGGTAAATAAAACAAAGAAAGAAGCACCAAAGTTAACGAAGAAAACGTATGACTACTTGATGCTTCCTGATGCTGCAGATGTGCAGACATTCTCATCAACACATTTATCCTTTGCGAAGCACGGAGAGGATTCTGAATATGCACTCCAAGCACGCAAACGTTTAGGTTACCAAGCAGTTTCTCCGCATTCCAAGACAGATCCTTTCGAGAATGTGAAGAACTATAAAAGAAAATTAGAAACAGAATAAACTGACTAAGGAAAGGAGGAGGCCGTTATGCATTTAAAATGGGATGAGTTTTTTGTAACTGGAGACCCATTAATTCTTGGTGCGCAAATTTCTATCGCTCTTACCTCCATTGCCATCGTGTTTGTTTTAACCTACTTTAAAAAGTGGAAATGGCTCTGGAAAGAATGGCTGACATCAGTTGATCATAAAAAGCTTGGTATCATGTATATCCTTGCTGCTGTGATTATGTTCTTCCGCGGTGGGGTAGACGGACTGATGATGCGCGCGCAGCTGGCGCTTCCTAATAATACGTTTTTAGATTCAAACCACTATAATGAAATCTTTACAACGCATGGTACGATCATGATTCTATTCATGGCGATGCCATTTTTAATTGGTTTAATCAACGTCGTTGTTCCTCTTCAAATTGGTGCACGTGACGTTGCATTCCCTTATTTGAACAACCTTAGCTTCTGGACATTCATGGTCGGAGCAATGCTGTTCAACATTTCCTTCGTTATTGGAGGATCACCAAGTGCAGGCTGGACGAGTTACATGCCGCTCGCCGGAAATGATTTCTCACCAGGACCTGGACAGAACTACTACTTGCTCGGGCTCCAAATTGCAGGTATTGGTACACTTATGACAGGTATTAACTTCATGGTGACCATCTTAAAAATGCGTACAAAAGGTATGACACTTATGCGTATGCCAATGTTTACATGGACAACATTGATTACGTCTGTCATCATCGTTTTTGCATTCCCTGTACTAACAGTTGCTTTAGCACTTATGACATTTGATCGTTTATTCGGTTCTGCATTCTTTACACTCGAAGCAGGCGGTATGCCGATGCTTTGGGCGAACCTATTCTGGATTTGGGGACATCCTGAGGTATATATTGTTATCCTGCCGGCTTTCGGTATTTTCTCAGAAATTTTTGCGACGTTCTCAAGAAAGCAGTTGTTTGGTTACAAAGCGATGGTTGTCTCGATTGTGGCAATCTCTGTTCTTAGTTTCCTTGTGTGGGTTCACCACTTCTTTACAATGGGGAACAGTGCAGCGGTTAACTCATTCTTCTCGATTACAACAATGGCGATTTCTGTACCAACAGGTGTGAAAATCTTTAACTGGCTCTTTACGATGTATCGAGGCCGTATCAGCTTTACATCACCAATGCTTTGGGCACTTGGTTTCATCCCGAACTTCGTAATCGGTGGTGTAACTGGGGTTATGCTTGCGATGGCAGCTGCGGATTACCAGTACCATAACACGTACTTCCTTGTATCCCACTTCCACTATGTATTAATCGCAGGTACTGTATTTGCTTGTTTTGCTGGTCTTGTTTTCTGGTATCCAAAAATGTTTGGTTACAAGTTAAACGAAAGAATCGGCAAATGGTTCTTCTGGGTATTCATGATCGGATTTAACATCTGTTTCTTCCCGCAGTACTTCTTAGGACTGCAAGGAATGCCAAGACGTATTTATACGTATGGACCAGAAGATGGCTGGACTGCACTAAACTTTATTTCAACAATTGGTGCATTTATGATGGGTATCGGATTCATCATCCTTTGCTACAACATTTACTACAGCTGGAGACACGCAAAACGTGAAGTGTCTGGAGACAGCTGGGGAGAAGGGCGTACACTTGACTGGGCGACATCTTCTGCAATTCCGCCGCATTATAACTTTGCAGCACTTCCAGAAGTGACAACACCAGATGCATTCCATCATTGGAAGCAAAACAATGTAGACGTTCATCCTGAAAAAGAATTCAAGAAAATTCACATGCCGCACAATTCAGGCAGACCGCTGATCATGTCTGCATTCTTTGGACTTGGTGCATTCGGTCTTGTATTTGAATGGTACTGGATTGGCGTTATTGGCTTAATCGGTGTATTCGCAACGATGATTTTACGTTCATTCGAATATGACGATGGCTACTATATTCCTGTTGAAGAAGTAATCGAAACAGAGAAAAAGAATAAGGAGGCGCAGAAGTAATGGGACATAATGATAGCAGCTATGCAAATGCACCGCTTGAATATCGCTCTGAAACCGGACGTTTAAACATTCTTGGTTTCTGGATATTCCTTGGCGCGGAAATCGTGTTATTCTCAACACTTTTTGCGACCTACTTTGTTCTACATGGCAGAACAGCTGGTGGCGTTTTACCAGCTGAGCTGTTTGATATGAAACTTGTATTGATCATGACATTCCTGCTATTGGTTAGTTCATTTACATGCGGGATTGCCGTTCATGAAATGCGCCGTGGAAGTACAAAAGGGGTTGTCATCTGGACGATTCTCACACTGCTTCTAGGTGCAGGCTTCGTTGGATTTGAGATTTTTGAGTTCTTCCATTATGTACATGAGGGTGCGAGCATCCATACAAGTGCGTACTGGTCTGCATTCTTTGTACTCTTAGGAACTCACGGACTACACGTATCGATCGGTATCTTCTGGATTACCGGAATCTTGTTCCAAATTAAAAAACGTGGATTAACTCCACAAACAGCAGCGAAGATTTTCATCTCAAGTCTATACTGGCATTTCCTTGATGTTGTATGGATTTTCATCTTCACAGCTGTTTACTTGATCGGATTAGGGGGGCTTTTGTGATATGGCTGGAAAAACACATTCCTCAGCAGAGCACGAACACTTCCCTTGGAAACACGTAGTTGGCTTCATTCTATCCATTGTGCTGACAATTTTAGCATTCTGGATTGCCATTGGAGCTGAAATTGGCAGTTCCGCAAAACTATGGATTATCTTTGGTTTTGCGTTCATTCAAGCATTCTTGCAGCTGTTCATGTTTATGCACATGACAGAGAGCGAGAACGGAACTGTTCAAGTCGGAAATACTTTGTTTGGTCTGTTCTGTGCGATTATCTTCGTCATCGGATCTGTTTGGATCTTTGCGGCTCACTACAGCCACGGAGAGAACAGTAAAGACGGTTATTCACCGTCTGCACCAAAGCAGTCTGAGCATTCAGAGAAATAATAAAAAAACCACTCATCTCTTAAAGGTGAGTGGTTTTTATCATAATGGTGATAACGCTTCCAATAGTTGGGCGATATCTATCTGCTGCTGAATCTTTTGCGAATGAATGGAAGTCCATAGATGAGGAACGCTGCAATGTGAGCCAAAATCACGTTAATGGCAAAGAATGCGATCATGAAGGTATGTCCTGCTGGAGATAAACTGCTTGTCATGTAAAGACCGAAGAAAATCCACATAATCATAATAGGTGGAATAGATGCTAATGCAATCTTTCTGTTTTCCAGCCATAAAAACAGGGGTGTAGCCGTTGCAATACATAGGTACGCAAAGAACATATCCATCGTATCCAACTCCTTTGTAAGTTGATGTTCAAATCAAATGAGAGGTCAGGATGCAATTGTGTCTGTTTTTAGGAGATATTGTGAACATTTTGTTACAGGTATTATACCACAATTGACTTTGAAGTAAACGTAATAATTGGAAAATGGGCCTTATTCCATACAAAATGGTTTTATTCCTCATTCCTCAGTGCAGCTATCTCATCTGATGTTTACTTGTCATATCGCCACATAGGTCATTGAATTTTCCCCTTAAAATCTGTAAAATAAACTTTTTAAAGGACTTGAGATCGGTTGAATGAAAAGTGTATAGAGGAATTTTTTCCTATTGTTAGGATGAAAAGTATTTCATTTTTTGAAAATTGAATGGAACCTTTCGGATGTATCTTCCGTCATATTTAAGGTGAGTTGATTTTGTGAAAATTTCAATCTAATATAAACAAGGGCTTTTATGTTTTGTAATAAGGGTGGTTAGTTCATGAACAAGCAGAATACATCTCCTTACTATCAAGGAGATTTGATTTTTATATTTTTAGCCTTCTTTGCCATCAGTGTCATTGCGATTTATGCTGCGGGTCAATTTGGGCAGTATGGATCTAATGCATGGACGAGGCAGATCATATACTATATGGTCGGAGTTATATGTATTGTTGCTATTAATTATTTTGACTTAGAGCAATTAGAGAAACTGAGCTTATATATATTTATAGGCGGCATTATGCTGTTAATTCTTCTTAAAGTCGCTCCTGCACAAATCGGGGGTCATGATTTTGCTCCAATCAAAAATGGTGCAAAAAGCTGGTTTGTGTTGCCTGGAATAGGGACATTTCAGCCATCAGAGTTCATGAAAATTGGTTTGATTATGATGCTCGCATCTGTCATTGGAAAGTCTACACCTAGAGGAAAGCGGACATTAGAGGATGATATTTTCCTTCTATTAAAAATTGCCGGAGTGGCGGCTGTACCAGTTGGACTGATCTTCTTGCAGGATGCAGGGACTGCGGCTGTTTGTATGTTTATTGTTGTGGTGATGGTATTTTTATCAGGGGTCAATTGGAAACTGATCTCTCTCATTGGCTCAGTGGTTGTACTTTTAGTTGCCTCTGTTTTAGCCGTGATTATCTTATTCCCTGATTTTGCAAAAACAATAGGCATTCAGCAGTACCAGATCAACCGTATTACCGCTTGGCTGCCTGATAGTTCTTCGGCAGCCAACCAAGCACAGACGCAGGATGCATCTGGATCTGATAAATATCAAGTAGAGCAGGCGATCATGGCCATTGGGGCAGGGCAGATTTTTGGGAATGGCATTAAAAACTTAAAGGTCTATGTTCCTGAAGCACAAACGGATATGATTTTCTCCATTATAGGTGAAGCCTTTGGCTTTATCGGCTGTGCGTTTGTTGTGATCATGTTCTTCTTCTTGATTTACCGGCTGGTCGTACTGATTGACCGAATACATCCTTATAGCCGATTTGCGTCATTCTTCTGCGTCGGATATACAGCCTTGATTGTGATCCATACGTTCCAGAACATTGGAATGAACATAGGCGTGATGCCTGTAACAGGGATTCCGCTCTTATTTATCAGCTTTGGAGGAAGCTCTGTCTTGTCCGTTCTGATTGGATTCGGGATCGCCTATAACGCAAGCGTTCAATTAACCAAATATCAAAGTTATTTATTTAAATAAAACGGGTAAGGGCAGTCTAAGTATAGGCTGTCTTTTTTTATTGCGAGTTTTAATTTTTGAAAAGCCCTATGTCTTTGTTTTATGATAGAAGAAGTCAAGGAGGTCTTCGAGTTGAACAAAACGATAGAAACCATATTAAATCATCGATCCATTCGTTCGTTTACAGACGAGCGTTTGACAGAAGAAGAGGTGCTGACACTGATCAAAAGTGCACAGGCTGCTTCAACATCAAGCTACGTACAGGCGTATAGTATTATTGGTGTAACAGATCAGGAGAAGAAGGCCAAGCTTGCTGAACTGGCTGGAAATCAGCCTTACGTTGAGAACAATGGGCATTTCTTTGTCTTCTGTGCAGACTTGAAACGCCATGATCATATTGCAAAAAAAGCAGGGAAGAATCATCAGGAGGCGCTTGAGAATACAGAAGCCTTTCTCATTAGCGTCATTGATGCGGCATTGGCTGCACAAAATGTCAGTGTTGCTGCAGAATCAATGGGACTTGGAATCTGCTATATTGGCGGACTGCGTAACCAGCTGAGAGAAGTCTCTGAAGTGCTTGAAACACCATCTTATGTGCTGCCATTATTCGGTCTGGCTGTTGGTCATCCAGCTAATCAGTCGTCTCAAAAGGAACGGCTGCCAGTTGAACTCATATATCATGAAAATTCATATCAGCAAGATGAAGCGCATGTGGATCGTTATTTAAAAGAATACGACGATCGTATTTCCGCATATTATGAAGCACGAACAAACGGTGAGAGAAAAGATACTTGGTCTGAGCAGATGCTGCGAGGCTTTAACCAGCCAAAGCGTGCCTTCCTTGGAGAATTTGTGAAAGAGAAGGGCTTTAATCGAAAATAAATAAGACAACCCCCTTTCCATTAAGAGAGGGGGATTTCTGTAAGAGGTGCAGCATGATGAAATTAAGTATACTGGATCAATCTCCTTTGATAGGAGGTGCTACGCCTGCTGAGGCTTTGAAGCAGACGGTTGAACTGGCGAAGCAGGCGGAAAAGTGGGGTTATCACCGTTTTTGGGTATCAGAGCATCATTTTTCAAATCGGCTTGCAGGATCAAGTCCAGAGGTGCTTCTCGGCCATTTATCAGCCGTTACGTCGCATATACGCATTGGCTCGGGCGGCGTCATGCTTCCCCACTATAGCGCCTATAAAGTAGCAGAGAACTTCAGGGTTCTCGAAGCGCTGGCTCCTGGCAGAATTGATCTTGGGATTGGACGTGCCCCTGGTGGTATGCCCATTTCATCTATTGCTCTTCATCATGGGGAGCGAAAGCGTTTAGGTGATCAATATCCTGAGCAAGTAGAAGAATTGAAGGTGTATTTACACGATCTAGCGGATGAATTTTACCCGCTGCCTCATTTGACTGCTTCTCCGAAGGTAGAGACCGTGCCAGAAGTTTGGATGCTCGGTTCCTCTGGAGGGAGTGCAAGGCTTGCGGCGAAAGCAGGTGCAGGCTACACGTTTGCTCTTTTTATTAATGGTGAAGGCGGAGAAGATTCTGTCGAGCAATATATCAATCGGTTTGAACCTTCAGTATTCGGTGATAAGCCGCGTGTCAGTCTGGCAGTCTTTGTTTTATGTGCTGAAACAGAGGAGCAGGCAGAAAAACTAGCTGTCAGCTTAGATTTATCTTTACTTGCCAATGAACAGGGGCTGAAGCTTGAAGGCTTTCCTTCATATGAAGAGGCACAGGCGTATTCTTACAGTCCATATGAACAAAAACGAGTGGCTGCCAATCGTCAAAGGATGGTCGTTGGAACACCAGCATCTGTGAAAAAGCAGCTGACCACACTCGCCAAGGCTTATCGGACAGATGAATTGATTGCTGTGACCATCACACATCACATGCAAGACCGGCTCACATCGTATCGTTTATTAAAAGAAGCCTTTGATGCATAACGTATGTATATTTATCGTCCACGCAGCCAGTAAAAGGGGAAAAGCCGCATCATAGTGAGGAAGAAGGCGGCTGACACCAGCAGGCTGAGCGGGTAGATACAGGAAGCATAAACAGTCAGCTCGCATGCTTGATGAAAAGGACGAGGCTGTTTCTTATGTAAAAAGGTTAGAAAATAAACCAAGGTGATCGTCAGAAAAAAAGCATTAAAAAAAGAAACGATCGATAGCCATATCAACATGAGTTTCTCTTTCCTCCATATATGATCGAAAAGCCTTGATGAGCTTATCCGCTCATACAAGGCTTTTCTTGTGATTCACATTTATTCAGGGTAAATTTCGAAAGGTTCCTTCGTTTGTACGGTATCTGATTTTCCTTTCAAACTCGCATACGCAAGCATTGTATACTCACCAGCTTCAAGCTTCTGGCCTTGATTGATTGTGCCATTCCATTTTACGCGGTGCTCTCCTTTATCAACATGTTGATAAACACCAGCTTCACCTAAATACTCTCCATCTGTTGAGTAGACAAGGAATGCAAGGTTCTCAGCACCGCCAGGCAGGTAGCTGCTGATGACATAGCTTCCAGCACGGTTGTCAGGCTCTACGGAAACAGAAGTGACGCGCGGATAATCTGGCTCTTTCACAATCAATAAAGTAGGGATTTCCGTGACCTTTCTGCCATTTTCGCGAATGGTTATGCTGCCTTGGTACGTCCCTTTTTTGGTTTTTCCGTAATTCACCTGTACTGCGGAAGTAAAGGATCCAGTGGAATTCCCTTTGACGGTGATTTTTTTCGTTCCGTTTGTACTAATGCCGCTGCCATTGAATTTGTAATCAATGGTATACGTTTTCGGTGCTTTTGAAAGGTTTTCTACCTTGAATTTCTTCGTTTTGATTTGAACGCCTTTTTCCTTTAAGAAAGTGCCGTAAGAATAGCTCGCATCAGAAACGATAGAAGACGCTTGAAGTGATTCCATGATTCGAACGCTGCCTGTTCCTTGTGTGTTATGAGGGAATGGGCTGCCATTTGCGTCAAACAGTTTTTCTGCTGTATTCATCAGTAATGCTTTGATTTGTCCAGTTGAGTACGATGGTTTTGCTTGTTTGATGATCGCTGCAACTCCTGCCACATGTGGAGAAGCCATACTTGTTCCTTGCTTAGAACCATATCCGTAAGGCTGAGATGGATCATGCGTTGGGATCGTACTCACAATGCTGACGCCGGGTGCTGATAGATCAGGCTTAATCATCCACGTATCCACAACAGGTCCGCGGGACGAGAAGTCAGCGACTTGCTCACTAAGTTCTTTGACAAATTGAATGGAGAAAGCCGTTGTATTGTTTCCAGCCTCAATGGCTTTGATAAGCGCTGTTCCTTCAGCTTTTGACAGCTTAATTGTAGGAAGTGCGAGACCTGGTACATCGACTGGGATTTCTCCATCGGTATTGTTATACATCACAACGCCGATTGCACCAGCTGCTTTTGCATTGTCGACTTTATCCACAAAAGCAATGGCACCACGTTCAATCACGGCCACCTTTCCTTTAACATCGATGTCTTCAAAGGCCTTTTCGTCACCGATTCCAGCTTGGACGAGTGTGACTTGTTTTTGGTCAAGCGCTTTTAAATCACTCTCTTGGTAGTAGCCCATGACTTTTGCAGTGGAATAGTTCGGGAATTTCACATTGTAAAGGCTGTACGGAAGCTGAGTTGCTCCGACAGAAATGGCATCTCTTGACGTGCCAGGTGAACCGACTGTCCAGTTGTTCGGACCGCTGTTTCCATTGGATGTAACAGCGACAACGTCTTCAGACATGGCCCAATCGAGAGCGATGCTCGTTGCATAATCAGGGTTATTGACACTGTTTCCAAGAGAGAGGTTCATGACATCTGCTCCGTCAGTAACCGCCCGGTCGATGCCTGCAAGAACGTTCTCAGTTGTTCCAGATCCACCGGGTCCAAGTACACGGTATGCAAGAAGTGTGGCATCCTTTGCGACACCTTTAATTTGTCCATTTGCCGCGATCGTTCCTGCGACATGTGTGCCGTGATCTGTGGATTCGCCTCTAGGATCTCCTTTAGGTGTCTCTTGCGGAGAATAATCATTATCAACAAAATCATAGCCTTTGTATAAACCGAAGTTTCCTTTTAAATCAGGGTGGGTATAGTCTACTCCAGTATCAATGACTGCGACTTTGACCCCTTTTCCAGAATAGCCGGCATCCCATGCTTTTGGTGCACCGATAAATGGAGCGCTCTTATCCATAAGCGGGGAGACATCTTCGTTTGGAAGCTGGATGCTTTCCTTTTTCACTTCATCGGTTTTATATGTAACATCCGGATAAACAGCTTTTACTCCATCAACTGCGAGTAGCTTCGGGATTTCGTTTGCAGGAAGTTTCATAGAGAAACCAGAGAAGACTTTTTCATATTCTTGACGAACACTCGCTTTATCTACCTCTTTGAGTGCTGCGTTCTTTACTTTTGTTCGAGATTTTTTGAGGGAGGCTTTTGTTTGTGCTTCTCCGTCTTGCTTGGCTTCAACTAAGGATTTTTCTTTTAATTCAACAATGACAGTGGTTTGTTTTTTCGAGTTGACATTGATTTCACCGAAGATTTCTGCTTTTTCTAGTTCCATCTTTTTGTTAGATGGAGCAGCAGCAGCCTGTTGACCGGTAAAGAATGTGGATAAAATAAAAATAGTGGAGAACAATAGAACAGAAGAACGAGATATGACCTTTTTCATTAATTTTCCCCTTTCTAGCTGTGTTTTTAGGGAGATAGCCTTTCTTTTTGTGGATAAATAGGAAAGATTCACTGCCCGTTATTAAGTATTCAATATGTTGAAAACAATTCCTTTACTAAAATGGTCTTATTTTACATAGTTACAAAGAACTATTTTGTTTATAAAGTCGCACTTATTCACAAATGTCTGTTGATAACTCGATTATTAAGATACATATATGGAAAATAAAAAATTTACATACACAAAATCTAGTGAGAGGGTGTTGATATGTGGATAAACCCTGTTGATAAGGTGTGCTTATCTTTGGGATAGCGTGTGCATAAAATTTTCAATGAAACATCTAGGCACATGATGATCTTCTGCACTTTTCAACAAAACTTCTGAAAACTAGTTTGTTTTTTCACCCAGATTGTGACAAACCTCTCTTTTTTCTCGGGATATGATAGGAGCAGTTGTTTTGATAGAGTTGCTAGATTCTAAGAAAAGCGGAGGGATGTTCAGTGAAGAAATTAAAAAGCTGGTTGAGCTTATGGTTTGGTTTCATGATGAATGTGCTTGTGAACCCTGGTGTGATGATGAAGCAGCAAGGGGTTCAGGCGGCCGCGGCGGATGCCGGATTCTTTCAAGTAGTGAAAGAGAGAGAGCTGGAAAAGCTGGCAGAAGAACATAAGAAGAAACGCAGGGCAGAGAAGCGATTGACTCAAAGTCTGATGATGCTTGAAGAGAAGACGATGCGAGAGGCGCGTGCTGGTCCGCTCTTACCTTTACAGAAAAAGTGAAACAGGGTAAAATCCCACATAAGAAATGTTATCTGCTGGGAGAGGATACCCCTTGAAGATATATAAAATATTGAATAACAACGCAGTGGTTGTAAAGGAGGGCGATCAGGAGAAAATTGTGATGGGACCCGGAATTGCTTTTCAGAAGGGGAAAAATGACGTCGTTCCTCTTCAAAAAATAGAGAAAATCTTTGTTGTGCGTGAAGAAAATGAGAAATTCAAACAAATTCTTGCCACATTGCCAGAAGCGCATATTGAGGTGGCAGAGCATATCATCAGTTATGCAGAAGGTAAACTCATGATGCCGCTCAGTGATCACATCCACATATCACTGACTGATCATTTGTCCTTCGCCATTGAACGCCTTCAAAAAGGCATTGTGTTATATAATAAATTGCTTGGTGAGATCAAAGTCTTATATAAGCAGGAATATGAGATTGGAAAGTATGCCATTCGTTATGTAAAGGAGCGGCTTGGGGTCGAACTGCCGGACGATGAGGCAGGATATGTGGCACTTCATATTCATACGGCCAAAATGAATACGGAGTCCATGAAAAAGACCGTGAAATATACAACGATGATCAAAGAAATGATCGAGCATATTGAAAGCTATTTTCAGCATTCAATTGATGAGGATAGTATTTCCTATCAGCGGCTTGTGACACATTTGAGGTATGCATTAGGCAGGTTGGAATCGAATGAGGCATTTCAAATCATGGACGATGACATGCTGATTTTTATCCAAACAAAGTATGATACAGCTTACCGGTGTGCACTTGGACTCGCTGATTTGTTAAAAGATGAATATGGACTTCATCTCCCTGAATCGGAGATCGGCTACATCACGCTGCATGTCCAGCGTCTGCAGGAAGCCGAATTGGTTTAAAATGATCGTGCCTGCATGCAGGCTTTTTTTATGCACACTACTCTTATTAGTGTATATGGGTCATTGGATTTGAAAAAAGAGGTTGACGCATGTCACAGTCTTATACTATGATGAAAGCGTCATCAAAATTTGATATCGCGGGATTGTGACTGTCAGGCAGGCAAGACCTAAAATTTGCGTAACGAGGGGACGTGTATGTCCTTTGCTCGTTGGTGAATTTTAGGTCTTTTTTGCTTTAAAAAAGGAGGAGACATCATGGATTATCAAAAAACAGCCAAAGAATTAACAAGTCTGTTAGGCGGCAAGGAAAATGTCATCAGTGCCACGCATTGTGCAACAAGACTCAGATTGGTGGTGAAAAATGAGGATTTGATTGACAAAGAGGCCATTGAAGAACTTGAAGGAGTGAAGGGGGCTTTCTCGAGTTCAGGGCAATTTCAGGTCATTTTCGGAACTGGATCTGTCAACAAAGTGTATGAACCATTTGCTCGTGAGACTGGTCTCGAGACAGGCGACGAGAAACAAAAGCCTGTCAGCCATGATGAAGCAGTGAAACAAAAAATGAATCCACTTGCGCGTTTTGCAAAGACGTTATCGAATATTTTTGTACCGATCATTCCAGCAATTGTGGCAAGCGGTTTATTAATGGGTCTATTAGGTATGATGAAAGCCTTCAAATGGGCTGACCCAAGCTCTGCGGTCTTCCAAATGCTTGATATGTTCTCAAGTGCAGCCTTTATCATTTTGCCGATTTTAATTGGGGTCAGTGCAGCGAAAGAGTTTGGCGGAAATCCATATTTAGGAGCCGTCATTGGGGGAATTATGATTCACCCGAATCTGCTTAATCCGTGGGGATTGACGGAAGCAAAACCAGAATATATGCATTTATTCAATGTTGATATTGCTCTTCTTGGTTACCAAGGGACGGTTATTCCAGTGTTATTGACCGTATATATCATGTGTCTTGTTGAGAAGAATTTAAGAAAAGTGGTTCCGAACAGTATTGATTTACTTGTGACCCCATTTGTGACGGTGATTGTAACTGGATTTGTGACGTTTATTGCAGTTGGGCCGCTTGGAAGAATGCTTGGTACAGGAATTTCGAATGCGCTGACGTTTATTTATGACCATGCAGGGTTCTTAGCAGGACTCATTTTCGGCGGTGCTTACTCTTTAATTGTGCTCACAGGGGTTCACCATAGCTTCCATGCGATTGAGGCAGGATTGCTGAATGATATTGGACGTAACTATTTGCTGCCAATTTGGGCAATGTCCAATGTCGCGCAAGGCGGGGCAGGATTGGCTGTCTTTTTCTTAGCCAAGCGTGCAAAAACAAAAGAAATTGCCCTTCCTGCTGCCTTCTCTGCTTTTTTAGGAATTACCGAGCCTGTTATATTCGGTGTAAACCTTCGCTACCGTAAACCATTTATTGCGGCGATGATCGGAGGCGCATTGGGCGGGGCATTCGTCGTTTTCACGAAGGTAGCCGCCAATGCTTATGGTTTAACAGGCATTCCGATGATTGCGATTGCAGCACCATTAGGTGTTCAAAATGTGGTCAATTATGTAATTGGTATGTTAATTGCTGTTGCTGTTTCATTTATTCTCACCATCATTTTTAAAGTAAAAGAAGTAGAAAAATAATCAAGGGGTGGTCACAGTCATGACAACAACTGACGCAGCACTTCGTCAAAAGATAGCAGAACGTATTCGAAACTATGAGCATTTGGTTAAAAAGGATGTGTACCGGCAGCAATTTCATTTAATGCCGCCAGTCGGTCTTTTAAATGATCCGAATGGGCTGATTCAGTGGAAAGGAATTTATCATGTTTTTTATCAGTGGCAGCCATTCAAAACGGGACATGGAGCAAAATTCTGGGGTCATTACACATCGACAGATCTAGTGAATTGGCATCACGAAGAAGCCGCTCTTGCCCCAAGTGATTGGTTTGATCAAAACGGCTGTTATTCTGGCAGTGCATTTATAGACGATGGGCAGATGCATGTGATGTACACTGGAAACGTTCGGGATGAACAAGGGAACCGTGAGACGTATCAATGTTTAGCTGTTTCAGAGGATGGCATTCACTTTCAGAAAAAAGGTGTCGTGGCAACGCTGCCGGAAGGTTTCACTGCCCATTTTAGAGATCCAAAGGTATGGAAGAGGAATGGTCAGTGGTACATGGTTCTTGGTGCACAAAGCTTAGACCTGAAAGGACACCTTGTTTTGTTTACCTCTGATACGTTAGAGAAGTGGACGTTTCAAGGCACGATTGCAGGCAGTGGAAAGAATGGTTTAGACAATTTCGGCTATATGTGGGAATGTCCAGACCTGTTTGAGTTAGACGGCCGAGATGTATTGATTGTATCACCGCAAGGGCTCAAGCCGGATGGTTTAAAATATCACAATACCCATCAATCAGGTTATTTTGTTGGGAGATTGGATGATCATACTTATCAATATACGCATGGAGCGTTTGAGGAGCTGGATCGAGGCTTTGACTTCTACGCCCAGCAAACCTTTCTAGACGAATCAGGCAGACGTCTTTTAATCGGGTGGATGGGGGTGCCTGATCAAGGAGAAGAGCATCATCCGACGATTTCTTATCAATGGATACACTGCCTCACGATCCCGAGAGAGCTCCGTTTAGATGATGACGGACATCTCATTCAAAAACCAGTAAGTGAACTTCAATCCATGCGGACCAATGAACAAGAGCATGTTTTTCATATTAAACGTTCTGTTCATTCTATCCCTGTAGATGATATTACGAGCGCAGAGGTATTCATTGATCAAATTGACACACAGAAAGGGTTTGAATGCTGTATCCGTGCAGCTGCACGGATCATCTATGATAAAGAGGAAGGGAAGCTGACATTAGAGCGGGATCGATTTGAAGATCGATCAAAGGAAGTTCGTGAAGCGGTCATAGAGGAATTACACGACCTGCATATCTTTATTGATGCATCGTCGATTGAGATTTTTGTAAATGGTGGCCGAGAAGTTTTTACTGCACGTTACTTTCCTTCCCCGGGAAATAAATCAATCTCCATCAGTGGAAGAAATGAAACAAAGCTGACATTGAAGACATGGCATTTACAAAAAGAAGCAGGTCGTTGATCCGTACCTTACAAGTGATGATAATATGATGTGAAATTAAAATTAACCAAAAACAGCACGACATATAAAAAAGGGAGATTCAGGGCCGTCTGCACGATTGATAGAAAGGTTTGATGAATACATTTCTCTATCAGATAAGCGAGGTGCGGGAAATTGGGTACCCCAATACCGCATCCTCATTTTATTCCACTGTCATAAGTGGAATTTTTATTTTCATTGTTTTTTTGCTTTTGGACCAATGGTAATCACAACGTCTACATATCCCTCGCCATCAATTCCATTATATTTTCCGGAAAACGATCGTTTCCCATTTGCTTCACTGTTCGTTTTACTTTATCTGCTGTTCTTTATAAAAAATGTTTACTTTATTAAGTATGAGTGATAACATACATTTAAATTGTTGGTAATAAATATTACTTTTATATAAAAAATAGTAATTTTTATTACGCAAGATAAATCATAAAAATTTTTTTGAGGTGCGTGATAATCCTTTGGGGATAGGGGTTGCGTCACTCATTTTATTTTTGAAAGCGCTGTCTTATTGGTTTGTGTATGGAAATGAACCACTTAGTTGATTGTTCCACTATCCAAAAAGAAGAGAAGTGTATATTGGTCAGTGATTTTGCACAGTGGTTGGATGTTATCAAGGCATGTAAAGAAGATGCTATTGTTAACAATTAAATAAACGAATCTATTATATCAATATGAAGTTAAGGGGTGTATTTGCATGGGAGTATGGAATTTTAAAGGCGGTTCTATTTGGTCAGAAAAGGGATTCATTCCAAATAAGTCTACAAGAATAACAGTTACTCATGAGGATGATAGGGAGATTCATTTATCTGAATCTAGCGTAATTGTACCAGGACTAGTCGATTTTCATTGTCATTTATGGGCACCTGGAGCGGAAATTGGTGTGAAAGATAAACAATATCTCTCCTCAGGAGTAACGACAGTTGGGGACGCAGGTACTTTTGGTTATGACGGATGGGAGGAAGCAAATCGTTATTGGGAAAAGAGCCCATTAACAGTTCGTTCTTGGTTATCAGCCTTACCAGAAGGGCTAACCAATCATCCCAATCCTAACCCAACCAAGCCAGAAAGTATTTCGTTGGATCGAATTGTTGAAGTTGCATCTTTAGCTGATGATCGTTTATTAGGAATTAAGATTCGCTTAGGTCAGGTGGACATAACGACTGACCGGTCTTTATTACGCTTAGCAAGAGAAGCAGCCGATCGAACTGATTTACGAATGATGGTTCATTTAACTGAAACTAAACTAGATATTGAAGAGGTAACACAATATTTTAATAAAGGGGACATTCTCACTCATCCATTTCAAGGAAGGGATGGAAACGTGTTGAATACTGCCGGGAAGGTAAAAAAAGAATTTCTAGATGCAGTAGAAAGAGGGATAGTATTAGATATCGGTCACGGTAGAAAACACTTTAATTGGAATGTTTTTTATAAATGCTTAGCTGAGGGAATTAAACCAGATACGATCAGTTCAGATTTAACAAGCGCGTCATGGAGAAAATACCCTGTTTATAACATGAGCTACATCATTTCTAAAATGATTGTAGGTGGAATGTCTCTAGATGAAGCTTTTAGAACCGTTCTGGTAACAGCTCCTAAATTGTTAGGAATTGACGATTTTACTTTTACTCCAAATAACCTTGTGGTTCTGGATTCTACTTCTACTGAGACTGCTTTTCCTGATGTAGATGGAGAAACCGTGTTAGGTAACATTAATTATCAACCGAAACACTTAATATTTAACGGTATACCAGATATTGAGAGCGTTTCTAGTTGGAAATAAACATTTTTGACAGATATATTTCATTTTGTTCGCTGTCTTGAGGAAACAACAGAAGGGTAAATGGAGATACTCTTAGACATCTTACAGAACCGTAAGAGTATCTCTTTATTTTTTAGATAAATGTAAGCGTTATCAAAATTTCTTTTTAAAAGGAGGAATTTGATTGGAAAATTCTCAATTGAATTTCGAAAAGAAGACGATTCGAAAGGTGACACGAAGAATTATCCCGTTACTATTTTTACTCTATATTATTTCTTATCTAGACAGGGCAAATGTGGGATATGCTGCATTGGAAATGAATGAAGCACTAGGGCTAACAAGTAAAATGTTTGGTCTTGTGACAGGTATTTTTTTTATTGGTTATTTTCTCTTTGAAGTACCAAGTAATATTTTAATGCAAAAATTTGGGGCAAGAGTTTGGATTACTAGGATACTCTTTACTTGGGGAATTATTTCTATGGCAACTGGGTTTGCTCAGAATGCTACCCAGCTCTATATCATTAGATTCCTTCTTGGAATAGCAGAGGCAGGTCTATTTCCAGGTATTATTCTATACCTTACTTATTGGTTCCGAGCTAAAGAAAGAGCAAGTACAATTGCGATGTTTATGACAGCAATCGCCGTTTCTTATATTATAGGGGCTCCCGTTTCTACTTTAATTATTGATCATATTCATTGGATGAATGTGCCTGGATGGCGTTGGATGTTTATTATCGAAGGCGCCCCTGCTGTTATTTTAGGGTTTGTTACATATTTCTACTTAACAGACCGGCCAGAACAGGCAAAGTGGCTAACAGCCGAAGAAAAAAATTGGTTGATTTCAGAATTAAGAAAGGACGAGGAGCTACGAGAAAAGAAAGGCCAACAAACAACTAGTCATAAGACGGCCTTGACTGATCCTAAACTGTGGTACCTCGCCTTAATTTACTTTGTATATACTGCAGGTACACTGGGTGTTGGATATTGGATGCCCCAAATTATTAAAGGCTTATCTAGTTATTTATCAAACACCCAGATCGGCTTCATTGCTACAATCCCTTACATTATTGCTTCAATCGTCATGAATTACTGGTCAAGACGCTCAGATCGCACTGGTGAAAGACGTATGCACACAGCTTTACCGTTACTCGTAGCTGGTTTAACGTTACTCAGTGTAGGAATGGTATCCAATCCATTTATTGCAATGATTTTCATCACCATATCATTGGCAGCCATGTATTGTTTTAAAGGTCCTTTTTGGTCATTACCCACTATGATATTGAGTCCGGCCACAGTAGCTGTTGGAATTGCAGTGATTAATTCAATTGGAAATCTAGGAGGTTTTGTTGGCCCTTATGCAGTTGGATGGCTAAAAGATGCTACAGGAAAAATGCAAGCCGGTTTGATTTTCTTAAGTATTATTTTAATAATAGCTTTCATATTAGTATTAGCTATGAAATTTGAGCAAAAAAGAACTGCCTTCAAGAGTCAGAAGGAAATAGGGGAAATCCGGCTTGAAAAATAATTTGTCTACAATCTGAGCAGATCAATGATCTGCTTTTTTCTAGTGAAATCAGCCTGTATCTTAAGGTCTATATCGTGTATATACAAGGTTGGCCATAAGCGGTTTGATGACGTTTTACATATATGATAACAGGTGGAATTATGGTATCATTTTAAAATATATACAGCTGAGGCTGACGTTTATCCAAATGCGGTAGGACAAAAAAGGGGTTGTTTACTTGAATTCAAAACAGCAGCCGACGACTAGAAAACGCTTGGAGACAATGGCAGATCATGTTGAAGATAAACGTGAAGAATATAAAGAATTGCTCATTCAAGTTCAATCTATTCTCGGTGAACCTTCTTTAGAGCAGGAAGAAGTGAAAGAGAAGCTGTCAGATACGTATAAACAAATGAAAGAATATGCTTTATTTGTTGAATCCATCGAAGCCTTTATTCGAAAAATGGCGAAAGAGTCCGATCAGCAAAAATAGGCATTCATGTATGGATAAAAGAGTGTACTCGGTTGCGGGTATGCTTTTTTGTTTCGGTCAGATTATTCAGAAATTTAAATGAAAGCGTTGACATTTTTATTGTCATGATAAATAATAAATAAAAATTCATCTGAGCATGTACAGGAGGAACGATATGAACCATACAACCAAGAAATGCCTGATCACCTTTATGATTGTCCTATTTTCTATGAGTTTTCTTTTTCCTTCCATTTCTTCTGCCCGAAATCATACGTCGTATGCTGCATCAACTGCTTCAGTCCCGTCTGGTCAATATTATCGTTCACAAGAGGTAGCTCTGCATTCTCACGTTCAAAAAGCTTCTCTTTATTACACAACAGATGGCAGCCAGCCGACAACTCAAAGTCAGTTGTACAAAAAGCCCATACATATCGAAACTGATACGACTTTAAAAGTAAGCGTTTACAAGAAAAGTCACCGCCTTTCCACGTCTACATACAATTATCGGTTTGTCACACGAGAGGACATAGCAACATCTTTTTTATCTTTCGAATACAAAGGAATGCCTTATCGGCTGTATATTCCAAAAAATCGTAAGAGGGGTAAAGCCTATCCTCTCGTCCTGTTCTTACATGGAGGCGGTGAGAGGGGAACAGACAATCAAAAGCAGTTACTTGCGAATGATGGTGCAGTTTTATGGGCTTCCCCTGAAGTCCAAAAGAAACATCCTTCGTACGTATTAGCCCCTCAGGCGCGAAATGCTGTGGATGGAGGCTTTGCATTAACAAGAAATTTGCAAAATGAAATCGATCTGACAAACGTGTTTCAATTTTCACCGGATTTACACAAAGCTTATGATGTCCTTCAGCATGTGTTAACTTCTTATCAGATTGATCAGAAAAGGATTTATGCGACGGGTTTATCACAAGGTGGATTTGGCACGTACCAGTTGAACATCACATATCCTCGTTTGTTTGCAGCGATGATTCCTATTGCGGGGGGTGCAGATCCAAGCAAGGCAGGAATTTTAGCACACAAGCCGATATGGGCATTTCATGCAGAAGATGATTCCATTATCCCTATCAGCTATGCGAGAAATACAATTCAAGCTATTCAAAAAGCAGGCGGAAATCCGCTTTATACGGAGTACGCAAGCAAGTATGGATATGACCATGCATCATGGACGCCTGCTTATGAGACGCCAGGCTTAACCGATTGGCTGTTTGCACAGAGACGCAGCTTTCGATAAACAAAAAACCGATTCACCTACTAACAAGGCGAATCGGTTTTTTTCTGTTTTATTTGTCAAAACGATGAGCAGAATGCTTTGTTGGTCCGATGTATTCGTTTAGCTGGAAAGAGCCTTTGATGGCAGCAGTGATGAATTCTTTTGCTGCATAAATGGCTTCTTTCACGTCTGATCCATTCGCTAGTTCAGCTGTGACTGCTGCTGAGAATGTGCAGCCTGCGCCGTGTGTGTATTCTGTGTCGATTTTATCTGTTTCAAGGCGTTCGAAGGTTTGTCCATCATAAAGCAAATCGATGGCTTTGTCTTCGCTTAGCTTACCGCCTCCAGTGATGACCACATATTTAGCACCAAGTTCGTGAATGCGTTTTGCTGCTTCTTCCATTTGTTCAATCGTTTTGATCTCGCCGATTCCGCTTAATTGACCTGCTTCGAAAAGGTTAGGTGTAATAACGGTTGCCAGTGGCGTGAGCTTTTCGCGCAATGCTTCCGCGTGCTCTGGGTAAAGGACTTCGTTCGCACCCTTACAAACCATAACAGGATCAATGACGACATTTTTTAGGTCGTATGTTTTGATGGTGTCAGCTGCAAGCTCGATCACGTCGACGGTTGGGAGCATACCTGTTTTCAGTGCATCTACACCAATGCCTTCAACAATGGTAGAGAGCTGCGCGCGAATCGTCGCCGTATCAATTGGAAACACCTGATGATCCCAATGATTATGAGGGTCCATTGCAACGACAACGGTTAAAGCTGTCATCCCGTAGACGTTTTTTTCTTGAAACGTTTTTAAATCTGCTTGGATACCTGCACCGCCGCTTGAATCCGAACCTGCGATGGTGAGTGCTTTATTCATAGACATAGTTGCTGAACCTCCAATGTGATGTGTAACAGTTATTGTTCTATCCCTTATTATAATCAGCTTTTCCATTTATCACAATGAAACGGCATAAAAAAGCGTTCCTCTCTTCGGAACGCCTTTCTTTCTTACCTTTTACAAATCACCAATTTCCCTTTTTTCAGTTCGTCTAAAAGGGTTAAAGCTAACTTTTGATCGGCGCCAACTGACATCATTTTGGCCATCAGTTCATCATCCCGGGTGCGAATGACATTGGCGACTTGATCCAAAATCCCTTGATCGACTGCAGTCATGCTTTTGGCGTCTGTATACTCCGTTACGGTATCAGAGCGTTCTGGGTCGTACGCAAAAACAAATACAGCGTCCTTTGTTGAACCCGATGAATGAAAGTGGTCGATGGCCTGTTTCGCTTCTTTACTATTCTCAGCCGTGATATATTCCATGATCATCACTCCTTTTCATCAAAAATTCCCATTTTCCCGTCAAATCAAACCGCCTTTTATATCATGAGAAGAAAGCCAATTTATGTTTTAATGGAAAAAGACGAATCTATTAAAGGAGTAAGCTGCATATGAAGATTTCCTTATTAATTGTGACACATAACCGGCTCAGCGCACTGTGTGAGCTGCTTGAATCCATTTCAAGACAAACCGTACAGCCTTTTGAAATTGTCGTCGTCAATGATGCAGGAGAGCGAGTCGACATCATTCAGGAACTTTACCCTGAGCTTCCGATCCGCTTGATTCATTTAGATGAGAATGTCCAGCATGTGAATGCCAGAAATGTGGGGGTGCGGGAGCTGACAGGCGACGTCATCATGCTGAGTGACGACGATGATTACTTCACACCTTGTCATATCGAACGCATGAGCAAGGCGTTGGAAGATGCCGATTTTGTCTTTTCTGATGCAGAAATTGTGTCGTTTGAAGAAAAAGGCGCGACCCGCTTCCCACTGTCGAGACGTTTGTTTGCTTATACAGCGGACATTGAGGATATGCGTGTCTTTTCTACATATGTTCCTTCCGGCAGTATGTACAAACGCTCTATACATGATGAGATTGGCTATTTTGATCCAGCGATGCATCATTATTGGGACTGGGACTTCTTTTTGCGTGTATCACAGCATGCCCGAGTCAAACGAGTACCGGCTGCCAGCGTGATCTATGCGTTTTTTGACGGCGGTGGAAATCAGTCTAGTGATCTTGGTGAAACAAGGAAGAACTACCTAGATGATTTAAGTGAAAAGCATGATTTAGGCGACCTGCCAACAGCGAACTTTGCTATATTATTAGAAGAACCAGCGATGAAAAAACGAGAATCAGAGAGTGAGATTGTGTGGGATGGAAAACCGATGATCTCCAGACTAGCGCAGCAAGTAGAAGGAGGAAAACCACAATGAAGCCATTTTTAAATGATAGCTGGTGGGCTGTGATGAAAAGTGAATTTGAACAGCCATATTATCAGGAATTACGAGAATGGATGAAGGAAGAATATCGCACGCAGACCGTTTTTCCAAAACCAGATGACGTGTATCGTGCCCTTCATTTGACGTCATATGAAAAGGTCAAAGTGGTGATTTTAGGACAAGACCCTTATCATGGCCCAGGGCAGGCACATGGATTAAGCTTTTCTGTTCAGCCAGGCGTCAAACACCCGCCATCTTTGAGAAATATTTTTCAAGAGCTAAAGGATGATCTTGGCTGTCCTGTTCCAAACCACGGCTCACTTGTCAGCTGGGCAGAGCAGGGTGTGCTGCTCTTAAACACTGTGCTGACTGTGAGAAAGGGCGAGGCGAATTCGCATAAAGGCAAGGGCTGGGAACGTGTGACAGACCGCGTGATTGATGTGCTGAATGAACGTGATCAGCCCGTCGTTTTTGTGTTATGGGGAAGACATGCTCAAAACAAGAAAGAACGCATTGATCAAAACAAGCATTACATCATTGAGTCACCTCATCCAAGTCCTTTTTCTGCAAGAAACGGCTTTTTTGGCAGCCGGCCGTTTTCAAAGGTAAACACGTATTTAAAGCAAATGGGATTCGAAGAAATCAATTGGTGTATCAAGGATATTGAATGAAAATAGGACGAGGGGAGAGCCCCTTCGTCCTGTTTATTTTAAAAATTTGCGGACCAAGTCGAGTCCGTTTTTCGCATTTGGATAACGGAAGGAAAAATCGAAGCGGTTCGTTTGACGCAGGACGCTTTTTTCATGCGTAAAAGTAAAGAAGCTTTCCTTCCCGTGATATCGTCCCATGCCGCTTTCGCCGACGCCTCCGAATGGCAGGTAAGGTGTAGCGACATGCATAAGCGTGTCATTGATACATCCTCCGCCAAATGAGAGGTTTTCTAGAATATACGATTCTGTGTCTTTATTTGTTGTAAATAAGTAAAGCGCCAGCGGCTTTGGCCTTGCTTTGATCATATGCGCTGCCTCATGCAGAGAATCAAAGGTCATGACAGGCAGGATCGGCCCGAAAATTTCCTCCTGCATGACGGGATCCTCCCAAGTGATGTCGTCTAAAATGGTCGGAGCGATTTTAAGCTCGTGTTCATTGCGCTGTCCACCTGTGACGATCGTTCCATTTGAGAGAAATTGTGAAAGCCTGTCAAAATGACGCTGACTGACATTTTTTCCGAAGTGCGGATGCGTTTCGGGATGTTCACCATAAAAGTCACGGATACAGGCCGTCATTTCTAGCAAAAGTTTCTCTTTGATGGATTCATGAACGAGCAAATAGTCTGGTGCAATGCAAGTTTGCCCTGCATTGGTGAATTTTCCAAAGGTGATCCGCTTCGCTGCCAGCTTGATGTCGGCATCGGGCATGACGATGCAAGGACTTTTTCCGCCAAGCTCAAGTGTGACAGGGGTCAAATGCTTTGCGGCGGCTTCCATGACGACTTTGCCGACTGCCACACTTCCAGTAAAGAAGATATAATCAAAGGGCAGCTTCAGCAGCTCTGTACTGACATCGACACCGCCCTCTACGACAGCCGCATGGTCTTCTTGAAATACACGTTTCATGATAGTGCTGATCAATTGTGAGACTGCCGGGGTCAGCTCAGACGGTTTTAAAATCACGGCATTTCCCGCAGAAATCGCGCCGACTAATGGAGAAAGGGCCAATTGGAAAGGATAGTTCCAAGGGGCAATGATGAGCACACTTCCATAGGGCTCCTTGATGATCATGCTTTTCGATCCGATATGAGTCAGCGGTGTTTTCGCGCGTGTTGGCTTCGCCCATTTGTGAAGGTGTTTGATGGTATGATTGATTTCTTCATACACCATCCCGATCTCCGTTGTATAGGCTTCCTGTTCGGATTTATGTAAATCATGGGCTAAGGCCTGTAAAATATCCTTCTCATGCTGTTTGATTGCTGCTTTTAAGTCTTGAAGAATGCGGATGCGTTCTTTAACTGCCGGCTTCTGAAAGACTTTTTGTTTCTGAAATAGAGCGGTGAGCTTGTTCATGATTTAATCCTTTCATAGACGATTTTGTTTCTTTTATTATGTGTGAATAAAGGTGACGGGTCAATTAAGAGAGGCGTGAGCGCACTGCTTTGAAAAAATGAACCCATTTGGTTTGTTCATTTGGTAAAATAATGTTGAAAAGAGATTTTTTTAGATTGGAGGGTCTACCCTTGAATATTCATATATCAAGCCTGCTTCAAAAAATGGAGGAAGCGGTTCAAAAAGCAAAACAAAGTGGAAATGATGAAGAGGTGAAACGTCAAGTGGCGGCCATTTCTTCACTATGTGATGTCATTCTCGACGCACCATCACAGGTGCAAATGCCGCAGTCGCCAGTCATCTCACCACCTCCATCGATACATACACCATCAGCGCCATCTGTGTCTTCAGATCAAGCCATGCTGGAGAAACTCATGGGCACAAGTGGCGCGAAGAAATTTCAGCAAAATGATGAGGGTCAAAAAGAGAAGGACGGGAACGGCGACTCTATTTTTGATTTTTAATGGTCTTGTCACGACAAAGGGAAGGTGATCGGTTTGAAACTATTTTTGGGCGCCATTCAGTGGATGGCATTTTTTATCGCAGCTTCTATTGCCGTACCAATTGCGATTGCACAAGCATTTGAATTGAACCAAGTACAATCGGCAGAGCTGATTCAAAGTACTTTCTTTTCACTTGGTCTTGTGGCGATGGTGCAGTGTTTATGCGGCCATATGCTGCCGATCAATGAAAGTCCAGCAGGGCTTTGGTGGGGTGTGTATACCCTTTATGCCGGCATGACAGGAACAATCTTTGCGACGTATCCTGAAACCTTGCAAGCATTACAAGGGGCTTTAATTTTTAGTGCTATTTTCTTTTTTATTTTTAGTCTATTTAAAATCATCAATTGGCTCGCGTCTTTATTTACGCCAGTCGTCACAGGCATTTACCTGCTGCTGCTTGTTGTGCAGCTAAGTCAGCCAATTATGAAAGGGCTGATGGGGATCGGGTATCGAGGAAATCAAGTAGACGGGCTTGTCTTTTGCTTATCGATCTTGATTATTATCCTCACCTTCATGATCAGCCGCTCAAAATGGCATTACTTGAGGCAGTTTTCTGTGTTATTCGCACTTGCAGGCGGATGGCTGTTATTCGCTCTACTCGGATTGGCGAAGCCGGTTCGAATTCCAGAACAAATCATTGAGTTTCCGAAGCTGTTTCCATTCGGTATGCCGGTCTTTGACAGTGGATTGCTTGTCACGTCCTTTTTTATAACGATTTTACTCATTGTGAACATGCTGGCAAGTATTCGAATTGTAGAAAGCTCAGTGAAGGCATTTGGTGAACTGCGAGAGCGGAAGAGAGCACGTCCTGCTGGGTTTGTCGCAGCATTTGGTCATTTACTAAGCGGGCTGATCGGTGCGATTGCGCCTGTACCTATTTCGGGGGCAGCAGGATTTATCCAGACAACCAAAATTCCTTCGAGAAAGCCTTTTTTCATAGGAAGTCTGCTTGTTGTTCTCATTAGTTTGTTTCCACTGCTCATGAGCTTTTTCTCTGCATTGCCATCACCTGTGGGGCTTGCTGTAAACTTTGTGGTCTTCTCTTCCATGATTGGGATTGCGATGTCGGAGTTTGATCAATATGAGAAAGAAGAAATTCCGCGGATTCGCTTTGTTCTTGGGATTGCCGTTTTAGCAGGCGTAGGGGCGATGTTTGTGCCTCAGGGGGCCTTGAAAGGAATGCATCCTGTGCTCATTTCATTATTAAGCAACGGTCTTGTTCTAGGCACGCTCATTGCGATTGTTGTCGATCAGGTCTTGTTACGAAAGAAAAAGAAATCCGACAATCTCGTGTCAACGTAAAGGGAAAGTTGAATGTCGCCCTTCACCCGCGCTATGATAAACATAATTGACGAGATAAGGAGAATGACGAATGAAACTATTTTTCATTTTAGGTGCCATTAACGCCATGCTTGCTGTAGGCCTTGGAGCCTTCGGTGCGCACGGTCTAGAAGGGAAAATCCCTGAAAAATATATCGAAATATGGAATAAAGGTGTTCAATATCAGATGTTCCATGCCATTGGCTTATTTGTTGTCGCTTTTCTTGCAGATAAGCTGTCAGGTGTCTCCTTGGTTCCTGCCGCTGGCTGGGTGATGCTTGCAGGCATTCTTTTCTTCTCAGGAAGCCTTTATGTGCTGGCATTGACCCAGGTGAAGATTCTAGGTGCCATTACCCCAATTGGCGGAGTAGCATTTATCGCCTCTTGGATCATGCTGGTCATTGCAGCAGCAAAAAATTTATAAGGTAAAAAACCGATGCTCTCATAGGGGCATCGGTTTTTTTTCTTAACTCCAGTAAGGAGTATAATTGGGTGGTGCTTGATAATAAGGGACGTAGTGAGAAGGAGGGACAGGATGCGTTTGAGACTCTTCCTCCCGGTGGCAAAATGGTCCGATAAACACGCTTGGTTTCACAGGCTTTGTCGCCTGCTTCCACTGTGTTTCGTTCATGCAATAAGTATGGGCCATGATGTGAGAAGGGGTGAGGGTGAGAAGGTCTGAGCCTAGGATCACTTCAGGTGTAGATGCGTTAAAAATGGCTAACAAATGAGTTCTGTCTTGGAGAGCGACTTCATAGTGCCACCAGCCTTGAGGCACGTTTGCCACCTGTCCAGGTGTAATAGTATAGGTGTGCAGTTTTTTTGTAAATGGATTCAGCATCGATACGGCAGCAGAACCGGCTATACAATAAACAAGCTCTGCGGCATTTTGATGATAATGAGGCTCTACGACTTTGCTTTTACTCAAATATATATCCAGCAGGGACACTTGATCCAATGAGTTTAATTGTTTTTTTCCTAACACATTAATCAGGTTATGCTGATCGTATTTCACAAGGGGGCTTTGATTCAGATCGTATGAAAATTTCACATTTGGTGATGTATAATCCAGTTCAACAGTCATTGATGTCACCTCTAGGCTTTTGATAAAAACTACTAGGCATCTTATGAGCCGCGCCCCAGAGGTGTGACAAAAACCTAGACAAAAGAAAAAAGCAAGGGCACCTGAGCCTTGCTTTTGCCATGTATGTCGTTATCTCGGAGAATATGTTGACATTGAATATGGATAGTCGTACTGAATTTCTCCATCAAACGTAATGTAATCAAGATAGATTGTTAATAGTAAGTATCGTGTTCCTGTTTTGTTATCACTAATGATAATGTGGTCACGTCCTGCAGCTTCAATGACGCCTCTAAAAATCTTCGAATTCCATTCTTTACTCGCCTCAAACGTCATATAAATCGTGGCTACCTTGCCGCGGTTCAATCGTAAAATATTTTCAATATAGGACTGCTCAATAGGCAACTGTCCGGTGACATTTTGCTGATAAATCGGTCCAGAAGGAATTTGGTATGGCTGACCGCCGCCTTGCGTTCCTTGGCCTCCTTGTGAAGTGCCGGTAGACGGCATTGGTGAAAACCCCTGCTGCATTTGTCCTTGCATTTGACCCTGCGTTTGGGGAGGGACTGAATAACCCATCTGCTGCGCAGGATACGGATTTGCTCCATATTGTTGCTGGCGGAAATCTTGACCTTCGAAACCCGAACCTTGCCCAAATTGATTTTTCAATTTCATAACGTTCCTCCTCTTTCCTCATGGTGTTCTAAACAGAAGGCGTTTAGGCGCCTGTTGTTTCCATAGCATTCTTTCTCTCTTTCACACTATGAGACAGGAGGGGAGAATATGTACATTGAACGAAAAAAAGGAACTGCTACGCAATTCCTCAGTGTTTAGACAAACCTTCGCCTTCTATCGGTACTCGTCCTTTTTACATGATCCAGTTTACAGCGTGCTGAACATCAAATAAAAGTGTCACGATAAGAAAAAACGCGGCGGGCGGTGTGATCACAATGATGAAGGCTTGCCATAATCTGAGCTTCATCACAGCGACAATGCCTAAAACAGTCATTCCAAATATCCACGTCTTTGCATATACATCCGTAAGAGTTAAAAGATCGATATAATACCATACTTCATAATGCTGATCTAAATATGGTGTGATTTTAACAAACGTATACGGACCGAGCATCCCAACAGTGGAAATCCAAGTAAGTGCAAATAAAGCAGAAGGGAAAAAGACCGTCAGTGTGCAGGCCTTGAGTATATCTCGATACGCCGTTTGACAGCCGAAAAAGAGACGCCCTAACCATTTGATGATGAGGGCACCGAAAAATAGAATCATATTGCCTGCCAAAATACCATAACCCGCTCCTTGTAACAGAATAAAAGGGAATGGAATATGATTGCCCATATACTCGCTAAAATACCCTTCGTAGATCCAGCCCGTACCGGCGATACTTGCAAGGAGCATCATCAGCCAAATTGGTATATTGGAATGTCGATATGAGCGAATAATCGTTTTTGTCGCGACGAAAATTTTAAAAAATCGAAAAAATCCTTTTACTTCCTCTTCTTGGGAGTGATCATTCTTCATAGCTTCCAATGTTCTTTACTCCTTTAATACACATAAATGATTACTTATATTACCAAAAAGTTCACGTTTTTCAAAGAAAGATCAATAAAAAAATACAATTTTATAAAAAATAGGTCACTCTACAGTCTCTTTAAGAGGAGACACATATGATAAACATAGTTTGAAAGAGACCGAGGTGATAATTTTGACAAAAGTAACTGTCATTATGACGAGCTACAACAAGGCGGCTTACGTCGGCAGATCGATTGAAGCGGTCCTGCAGCAGACGCTGTCAGACTTTGAACTTTTTATCATGGATGATGGATCAAACGAAAAAACCCTTGCTGCTATTGAACCGTTTCGCAAAGATCCCCGCGTTCACTTTATCCAAAGCGGTGTCAAAACATTGGAAGAGAGAACAGCGAAAACTCGCTACGCCGTGCTGATTAATCAAGCATTAGAACTGGCAAAGGGTGAGTATATTTCCTATGCCACTGATGACAATGTCTATGCCCCGGACCGTTTAGAGAAGCTCACTCATTATCTAGATGCCCATCCAGATGAAGATATTGTCTATTCTAGTTCTAAAGTTATCTATTTAAATAGCAAAAAAGAGCCAGTGAAGGAAATGATTCGGCCGGCGCAAACAGTGCAATGGAATGCTCCCTGCGCTATAGATCATTGCTCTGTCGTGCATCGTGCATCCATCTTATCAAAAATTCATGATGAATTTGGGTCCTACTGGGACGAGAGTCCGCATTTTTATCGAATAGGGGATGCCCGTTTCTTTTTTCGGCTAAATCATTTTTATCCGTTTTATCCCTTTGATGAAATATTAGATACAAATTACATCACAGAACAGTCGATTCATTATCAGCTGGCAGCAGAAGAGAAAAGTGCCTTTATTCAAGCACTTCCCGAGCAGTCTACCTGCTGGGATCTCCGCAGCATATTAAAACAAAAATATGGGAGGTGACCTGAAATGTCGCACTATATTCATCATTATTGGCAGGTGTACTTTGAGTATGTGAATCTGATGAAAGATTTGTCCTACAAGGAAATTCCTCTTGGGTTGATCAGCAATTTTTATCAATATATCAGTCCTGAAGTGAGGGAACGCATGGAAGATGAAGCATTTGGTCAAGAACTGACAACCGCTTGTCCATTACCGGAAGAGATTCAGCCATTTTTTGATCAGCATAAGCAGCAGATCAAGCGTATAAGTTATCGTCCGGCGAATGGAAAGGTATTGCTTCACTTTGAACACCTGCGTTTTACTGAACAAAATTACAAGCGGTTCCATCCAAACCAAACGGTGGTGCTTGCTCGCTGGAAGAAGGCAGATTATTTCGGATTACCTGTTATCAGTAAGCCGGAATTAACCGGAGAGGTTAATAAAGAAGCCCACGCTGAATATATTGAAAAAGCAAATGCTCTCCTTAAACCTTACGCTCACCACCCTGTCTTTGGCAATGTCTTTTTTAGAGAAAAATTGCGGAAGGATATTGTGCAATTTATTGATGTCATTGACCAGATAGAAGTGTTGTTTCAAATGCAGCCGATTGCAGCTGTTATTGTTGGAACGACGGAGGATGCTTACAGCCGCGTACTCGCTTTGCAAACAGTGAAACGCCAGCTGACGAGTATCTGTCTTCAGCACGGCGCGCTTATGGGAGACGAAGCCTTTTTACCGATTTTCACGACTTGCCATGGGGTGTTTGGAAAGTATGAAAAGGACTGGTATGTAGACAAAGGCTGTCAGCCGGAACAGGTGGAAATCACAGGTCATCCGAGGTTTGATTTGGTGAAGGAGCGAACACCGCTTCAACAGGATCTCATTTTTCGTAAATTGAACTTCAGTCCGGCTAAAAAGACCGTGCTTGTGGCAACGCAGCCGTTTTCTGAAGCCTTCTATGGTGATGTTCTTAAAACGATTGCCAAACGGAAAGACATTCAGCTGATCATGAAGCCGCATCCTTGGGAAATTGCTCGAAATCGATTAAACGACTATGTGTCTATTGAACGAGCGGGAAATCATGTGAAGTTGATTAAAAAAGAAATTGACCTGTATGACCTGCTGCCATATGTGGATATCGTGATTACGCTCACATCAACAGTTGGTCTTGAAGCCATGCTTTTTGAAAAGAGTGTGCTGATCGGGAAAATGACAGAAGGCAGAAGATACCCATATTACGAGTCGCTTGGCAGCTATCATATGGAAAACCCTGTTGAACTAGCTGAGAAAGCCATTCGTATTTTGTCGGATGAACAAGAGATGAAGCTGGCAAAGCAGCAAGGAGCTCAGTTCATTAAACAACACTATCCGCATGCGCGATCTACCGATGTTCTGCTTTCTCTGCTCAAAACAAAAACTGGTGTGGATTTTCAGAGATGAAGATAGGGGTGTGCAAGCGATATGGGAAAAAAGAGAGCACAATTTCTTCCTTATGCTCTGCCTTTCATTGAACAGGAAGAAATCGATGAAGTCATCGGAACATTAAAGTCCGGCTGGCTGTCAACTGGACCAAAAGTAAGACAGTTTGAAGAAGAATTTCAGCAGCTGACCGGTGCAAAACATGCGATCGCAGTCAATTCATGTACGGCTGCTTTATTTTTAGCGTTAAAGGCAAGAGGGATTGGGGCTGGGGATGAGGTGATTACAACACCTCTGACATTCTGCGCAACAGCAAATACAATCATCCATACGGGAGCAGCGCCTGTATTTGTCGATATTGATCCAGCAACACTCAATCTGGATGCAGAGAAAATAGAAGCGGCCATAACACCACATACAAAAGCAATTGTCCCTGTTCACTTTGCTGGTCAATCGTGCGATATGGACCGGATTTTAGCGATTGCCAAAAAGTATGATCTATTTGTACTTGAAGATGCTGCCCATGCTCTTTACACAACGTACCACGGTCAGCCCGTTGGATCGATTGGGGATGCGACCGCTTTTAGCTTTTATGCAACGAAAAACCTAGCGACTGGTGAAGGCGGCATGCTGACAACAAATGATGATGCGCTTGCGGCTCGAATTAGACGACTAGCGCTCCATGGGATGAGCAAGGGAGCGTGGAATCGTTATGGAGAAAAAGGAACGTGGTATTACGAGGTCGAGGAACCTGGTTATAAAATGAATATGTTTGACGTGCAGGCATCGTTAGGGCTTGTTCAGCTAAGCCGACTAGATGACATGCAGGCACGGAGAGAACAGATTGCAAAAGAATACAATCAGGCTTTTCAAAAAGAAGCGGGCCTGACCCTGCCGCCTGTGCATCAAGAAGGAAGACATGCATGGCATTTGTATGTACTGCAAGTGAATCCAAAAGAAGCATTCATCACGCGTGATGAACTGATTGATCAGCTGCAAAAGGAATATAAAATCGGCACGAGTGTTCACTTTATCCCTGTTCACTTGCATCCATACTATCAAAAAACGTATCACTATTCACCAGAGGATTTCCCTAAGTCACTCGCATACTACAAGCAGACGCTCTCACTGCCGCTCTATCCAAGTATGACAGATGAAGATGTGCAGGATGTTATCACAGCGGTGTTGTCTATTTTAAAAGAACAGAAGGCATCATCATGAAGGTCGTTCATTCCATCGATGATCAGGTGCTGGCGGCTTGGCTGGAGAAATACGGACAACAAGCGGAACAAATGAACGCCTTCAAGCAGTTTGCTCTTGTTAATGGTGCCCAGCTCAAAGCGGTCCTGTTATATGAATGGTCAAAATGGGAAAGCAGCATTTTTGATCAGCATATTTTTCATGTGAAGTTTATAGAAGCGGAGTCAGCGTCAGCTTTTCAAGAATTGATGGAGCGTTTCATCAATTGGATGAGAACAGAAAAATGCGATTTTTTCTTTTTACGTCTTGAAGCGTCTGATCTTGAAAAAAACCGCATCGTCCAAAGGCTGTCACATGTGTACTATGTAGGCGGGCTCACTCGTCTTGAGGCGCCGCCTGTTCAAATGGAAATACCATCAACAGGTGAAGATGTGGTCATCAGTCTGCCGGATGAAAAGGAATACGATGAGGCGGTGTCACTTGCTCATCAGGCTTTTGGGAAAAGCCGGTATGCACTTGATCCTTTTCTAGATCAGAATGTCGTCCAGCATTTTTTTCAGGAATGGATGAGAAATAATTTGCTCGGACGTGCAGATATCAATCTCGCGGCAAAGGTGAACGGTGAAGTCATTGGATTGATTCAAGGTGTAACAAAGGGCGATGAACTGATCCTTGATTTATTGTCCATTAGACCAGATGCACAAGGAAAAGGGATCGGAAAAAAGCTGGTTACGGCGATGATAAAAGCCTCGTATGAGAGAGGGCACCGGTTTATGTCTGCCGGAACTCAGATGCATAACACAACCGCGATTCAGCTGTACGAAAAGCTGGGCTTTAGAACAAAAAATGCCTTCTTGTATTACCATGTGTGGCCGAAAAAAGGAGAGAGGTAAGATGGCGCATTTCTATATCGGAGATCGCAAAGTGGGGGATGGTGCGCCTGTCTTTATCATTGCAGAGGCAGGCATTAACCATGATGGAAAGCTGGATCAGGCACTTGCTTTAATTGATGTGGCAAAAGAAGCAGGTGCCGATGCGGTGAAGTTTCAAATGTTTCAAGCTGGTCGGATGTATCAAAAGGAACCGGGTTTGTATGAAACAGCCAAGGGAGAAGAGGTGTCCATTTTTTCTTTAGTAGAACAAATGGAGCTGCCGCCAGAATGGCTTCCGGTGTTATTGTCACGCTGCGCGGAAAAAGGGCTGATTTTTTTAAGCACAGTGTGTGACGAAGAATCTGCGGATCTATTGAATCAGACTGATCCGCCGGCTTTCAAACTGGCATCCTATGAAATCAATCATTTGCCGCTTATGCGTCACACGGCATCTTTTCAAAAGCCCATTATTTTCTCAACAGCTGGGGCAACCATTTCAGATGTCCATGAAGCATATGAGGCGATTACAAGCGAACAAAATCAGCAGGTCGCTATCATGCATTGCATAGCAAAGTATCCAGCACCTAGAGCTTACACGAATCTGCGAGTGCTTCAAACATTAGCTGCGGCATTTCCCGATGCAGTTATTGGCTTTTCTGATCATAGTGAGCATCCGACTGAAGCGCCAGTGGCCGCTGTGAAGCTTGGGGCAGCAATTATTGAAAAGCATTTTACAGTAGATAAAACGTTACCTGGGGCGGATCATTCCTTTGCTCTTGATCCTGATGAATTGAAGGAAATGGTTCAGCATATTCGAGCGGTAGAAAAGCAGCGGCATCTAAAAGAAGCTGACACTCATTCAGTGCCAGAAGAGCTCCTTGGCAGTTCTTATAAAACGACAACAGCTATTGAAGGCAAGATTCGTGAATTTGCGTATCGAGGCATTTTTACGACAAAAGGCATTGCGAAGGGCGAGACATTAACCACAGAAAATCTAGCCGTGTTACGTCCAGGACAAAAAAGCCAAGGTCTGCATCCGCGTTATATGGCGATTTTACTTGGCGCAAAGGCTGTCAGAGATATCCCAGCCCATACAGGGGTTTCGTGGAAAGATGTACTCATGCAGGAGACGCCAAATGATCAATGATGTGCTCTTTGTCATACAGGCGAGAATGGGCTCAACAAGGCTGCCAAAAAAGGTGATGAAACCGATCGGCGGTATGGCGCTGATCGACCTGATTGTTGAACGGGTAAAGCAATCAGATCATTACAATCACAAAACGCAGAACCTCATGATTGCCACAACAGTTGAGGCAGAAGATGATCTGCTGGCTCATTATTGTCTCTCAAAGGGATATAAAGTATTTCGTGGCAGTGAGACAGATGTATTGCAGCGATTTGCGCAGATTGTCCGTCATTTTGAACCGCAAATCATTGTGCGTTTAACAGGAGATAACCCATTTATAGATCCGGCCCTTTTGTCGAAAATGCTTGAAAAACATAGACAAGAGAAGGCTGATTACACGTATACGACTGGCACACCACTCGGTATTTCCGGGGAAATGATCGACGCACAGATTTTAAGTGAAATCGACAATTTTCCCCTTACGCAGCCAGAGCGTGAGCATGTCACGCTCTATATCAGAAAGCATCCTGAGCAATTTCATCTGCAATTATTCACACCGCCCAAAGAACTTGCATATTCTGCTTATCGATTCACGATTGATACAGAAGAAGATTATGAGTTTGCGACCCGTTTACTAGAGAAAGCTGGCGGCTCCATTGATGTACCTACGGCTGAACTCATCACCATTTGCGAACAAGATCCCGATATTGTTCGATTGAATCAATTTGTGAAACAGAAGGATGCTGAATGAACAAGAAAATCATGATTGTTGTGTATGGCGGGTTTTTAAGAGGAATGGGGCATGTTGTCAGAATGAAACGGCTGGCAAATCAACTGCTTCAAGAAGGAAACGACTTATATTTCTATACAAATGAACAGATCTGTGTAGAAATGCTCTCAGGTCCAAATTGGCACGTTCATTTAGTGCAGGAGTCGAAGGCATTCCTTCAGATGGAAAAGGATATAAAAGAGCTGAATCCTGATCTTTTGCTGATTGATGTACTTGAATGTGACCTCCAATTTCTTCGATTGATCAAAGCGTGCTCCGGCTCTGCAAGGCTGGTTTTATTCGAAGAAAATAGAGCAGAAGCGTGTCAGCTTGCCGATGCTGTCGTGAACGGCATTTATGGCGGTCTGGACGAAAAGCACATGCAAGTAGATGGGACAGCATATTTTGATGGAACACCTTATTTATTGTTAGATCAAGAGATAAGTCGGTTAAAAGACACATATGAGGTTCGAAAAGAATGCAAAAAGGTGGTCATCAGCCTTGGGGGCAGTGACCCGCGTGGATTGTTATCAAAGGCTGTATCAGCACTTCTCGAAGCTGACCACCTACACATTTTAGCGGTTACAGGAAAAGCCTCCCGCATTGAAGAACAAATAGAGGCTGAGCATATACAATTCATTCGTCATACAGATCAATTACTTGCGCGTCTCTCGGAAGCCGATCTGGCAATAGTGGCTGGCGGGATGACGTTATACGAGGCAGTTTGTATCGGAGTGCCCAGCATTGTCCTTTCACAAGTAGACCACCAAGCAGTGACAGCCGCTCGTTTTGCGCAAAAGGGAGCCTGTCACCATCTTGGATTAGGTGAACTTGTGGATGAAAAAGATATTCGGCGTGCTGTGGAAAGACTGTCCGGCAGCTATTTTCTCCGCAGAAGCATTCATCTCAATGGACGGACACTCATAGATGGAAAAGGAACTGAACGAGTGAAAAACATTCTTATACACCTCATGAATCATTACCAAAAAGAACATAAGGATGTGTAGATGTGAAGGGAGTTATTTTAGCAGGAGGAAAGGGATCACGACTGGCGCCTTTAACGAAGATTTTCAATAAACATTTATTGCCGGTTGGTCCATATCCAATGATTTATTGGTCATTGTTCAAATTGAAGGAAGCAGGGATTTTAGATGTGATGGTCATATCACAAGAAGAACAAATCCCGCTGTTTCAAAAGCTGCTTGAAAGCGATCAGGAACTGGGAATGAACATCGTATATCAGGTACAGCCTGAAGCGTCTGGAATATCAGACGGTTTATCCTATGCAAAGCCCTTTGTAGAAGGGGAGAAGTTTGTGCTGATGCTTGGTGATAATGTATTTGAGGATTCACTAAACCCTTTTGTTGAAGCCTTTCAGCAGCAAGAAAGAGGAGCCAAGGTTTTGTTGAAAGAAGTGGCAGATCCAAAGCGGTTTGGCATTGCAGAAATTGATGCCACGCGCCAACGGATTTTATCAATAGAGGAAAAGCCGGAGTATCCGCGCTCATCTTACTGCGTCACGGGCATCTATTTTTATGACCAGGAAGTCTTTCAATATATTGAGAGAATCTCACCGTCAGATCGAGGCGAATTAGAGATTACAGACGTGAACAATCTGTATATCTCAAATAGTCAGCTGACCTATGATATGTTAAAAGGGTGGTGGATTGATGCAGGAACACATGAATCTCTCCACCAAGCATCTGCGAAAATGTTTGAAACGATGAAGAAAAAAGAGGGATCCGAATGACGAAGTCTTATTTAATTACAGGCGGAGCGGGTTTTATCGGACTGAATTTTGTGAAGCTGCTGCTTCAGGATGCAGATGTCCGGCTCACCGTTTTTGATAAATTAACGTATGCCAGCCATCCAGAGGAGATGGATGAATTATTAAAGTTGTCTCATTTTCGTTTTATTCAAGGGGATATCACCCTTCAGCATGAGCTGGACCAAGCATTTGACGAAGTCTATGATGCCATCATTCATTTTGCGGCAGAATCGCATGTTGATCGCAGCATTGAATCAGCAGAGCCTTTTATTCAAACAAATGTCCTCGGAACGTATCGTATGCTTGAAGCGGTCTTAAAAGGAAAGGCGAAAAAGCTCATTCATATTTCAACAGACGAAGTATATGGAGATTTGGAGCCAGATGATCCTGCTTTCACAGAACAAACACCACTTTCACCGAATAATCCTTATTCAGCAAGCAAGGCGAGTTCAGACCTGCTTGTGAAATCCTATATCCACACTCACCAATTACCCGCGATGATTACACGATGCAGCAACAATTACGGACCGTATCAGCATGAGGAAAAATTAATCCCGACCATTATTAGAAAAGCAGTCAATGGAGAGAACATCCCGATTTATGGAGACGGCCAGCAAATTCGCGATTGGCTGTATGTAGAGGACCATGCGAGAGCTGTGAAGCAGGTGCTCGAAAATGGCACAGCGGGGCAGGTATACAATATTGGCGGCGGCAATGAGAAAACAAATCTCGATTTGACCAAAACGATTTTATCGCAGCTCGGAATCAGTCATGATCAAATTGCGTTTATTCAAGATCGAAAAGGACATGACAGACGGTATGCCATTGATGCCAGTAAGCTAAAAGGCGAGCTCGGCTGGACGCAGGAGACGTCATTTGAAGAAGGTATCGAAAAAACGATCAATTGGTATCGAGCCAAATACGATCAGAGCGAAGAAGGGTGACGGATGAAAGTTTTAATCACCGGTGCAGGCGGCCAATTAGGGAAAGAATTGAGCAGGCAGCTCAAGGAAAAAGACATGACCGTCATTGCCTTAACGAGGAACATGCTCAATATCGCAGACCAGCAAGCGGTCAGGCATGCGATGAGACACTATCAGCCTGATATTGTTGTCAGTGCAGCAGCCTATACATCTGTTGATCAATGTGAAACAGAAACCGAAAAGGCGTATCTTGTGAATGGTATTGGCGCCTACTATACAGCATTAGAAGCAAAGCGCGCAGGGGCTGATGTGTTACATGTCAGTACAGATTATGTGTTTGACGGGCAGGCGGACACCCCTTACCAAGTCGATGCACAAGCAGATCCTCAAACCATTTATGGAAAGAGTAAAAAGCTTGGTGAGGAATTGATTCAGCTTGTATCAGACGAAGTGAAAATCATTCGTACCTCGTGGCTTTACGGACATGAGGGGCATAATTTTGTGAATACCATTCTTCGGCTTGCTGAAACGAAGGATCATTTACGCATTGTGAACGATCAGATAGGGTCTCCTACTTATACAAAGGATGTAGCCGAGGCTCTGATTCATTTGTTTGATCAGAAGGCAGGCGTGTACCATGTCAGTAACCGAGAAAGCTGTTCCTGGTTTGATTTTGCGTCAGAAATTGTGATGAAAAGCGGCTTGTCCGCCACAATTGAGCCGATTTCCACGGAAGAGTATGGCTTCCAAACGCCACGCCCGGCCTATTCTGTCTTAGATCTTCAAGCGATTGAAGCCACAGGCTGGCAGCCGAGGCATTGGAAGGATGCACTTCACGAATACTTGCAGAAAGAAGGGAGATGGCATCAGCATGATTGATGGTGTTCAAACGAAAAAACTCATGAAACATTGTGATGACCGCGGTTTTTTTGCAGAGCTCATTCGAGATGATGAACCGATGCTGAAACGCTTTGGTCAGGCGTCATGGTCGAAAAGCTTTCCAGGCGTGATCAAAGCCTTTCATTATCATGAAAAACAAGACGACGTTTGGTTCTTCCCCGCAGGTCATGCACAGGTCGTGTTATATGATTTGCGTGAGGACTCTCCCACAAAGGGGCAAACCGATGTGTATTATATGGGGGAAGACAATCCGATGCTGCTTCTTATCCCAAAGGGTGTCGCGCATGGCTACCGTGTATTAGGTGAGACGCCACTGCAAATTGTGTATTTCACAACAGAATCGTATGACCCGAAAAACCCAGATGAAAAGCGAATCGCCTGGAATGACGAAATGATCGGGTTTGATTGGGAAACGACATTTAAATAGAGAACGAGGGGCCTTTCGCAGGAGAAAGGTCTTTTTTTGTTGAAATACATTCTATATGTGTCATTTTATGTATATGTACGAAGCTGATAAGAAAAGGGATGTGGATGAGTTTGTCTAAAAGAATTGCATTTGTAACAGGAGCAAGTACAGGGATTGGAAAGGCCATCGCCATTAAGCTTGCCGCTCAAGACAATGTAAAGGTCATCATCAATTCTAGAAATCAATCCTCACTAGAAGAAGCGCAGCAGGACATTGGGCGTATGGCAGAAACAAAGGAGCCGGTGGCTCTTTTCTGTGGCGACATGTCAGATGAAGGGGTGCGGGCTGAGGCTTTTGAGGAAATAGAAAAAGAGTTTGGCAGACTGGATGTGTTGATTAATAACATTCCGGGGGGAAAGCCAGATACCTTTGATTCATGTGAGAGCGAGCAGATGATGGCAGCATTTTCTCAAAAAGCCATTGCGTACATTGATACGATGAAGCGTGCAGCAGCGATGATGAAACGACATGAATATGGCCGGATCATTCAAATTGTCGGGAACCTATGGAAGGAACCTGGTGACCAAATGTTTACGAACAGCATGATGAATGCAGCGATTATCAATGCTAGTAAAAATGCTGCCACACAGCTTGCACCTTCAGGGATCACAGTGAATTGTTTAAACCCGGGATTTATTGCTACAGATCGGTATGAACAATTTATCGGAAACATGATACGTAAACAGGCATTATCGCGGGAAGAAGCTGTACAGGCTGTAGCGTCAGGAATTCCAATGCAACGAGTGGGCTCAGCGAGTGAAATGGCTTCATTGGCTGCTTTTATCGCATCAGAGGAAGCCTCCTATCTTACAGGACAACAAATATCTGTCGATGGTGGTTCGATGAAAAGTATATAGCATCAAAAAAACCCGCTAGATGCGGGTTTTTTGATTAAAGCGAATCGGAAGGATGCGAAGCCGGTCGATAAACAGGGCAAGCTGTTCAATTGGAGCAACCATTGAGATGCGGACATGACGTTTTCCATGTGCTCCAAACACCCCCCCGGGCGTGACAACGACATCGGTATGTTCGAGTAAATAGTCTGCAAATGCATGAGAATGTTCAAACTCATCAGGGATTGGAGCCCATAAATAAAAGGCGCCAGCTGGACGTTCGATGGACCATCCTAGCTGCTTTTCTGCCTGACGGATGAAGAAGTGAATTCGTTCAAGGTAGACCTCTTTTAATGATTGAATGTGACGGTCATCACTTTGCAAGGCGACGGTTGCGGCTTGTTGAAATCCGCCATACATACTAACAAACACATGATCTTGGAAGGCGTTAATGGCTTGGATGATGTCCTCATTACCTACAGCAAAAGCGACTCTCCACCCTGCCATATTAAATGTTTTGGATAGAGAATATAATTCTACTCCTACACTTTTTCCAAGAGGAGCATTCAGAAAGCTTACTGGTTTTTGCTCATAATGAAATGAACCATAGGCAAAATCATGAATGACATGCAGTCCGTGAGCTGATGCAAAATCAGCAGCCTCTTCAAAAAATGCATCATTTGCCACAGCACCTGTTGGGTTATTCGGATAATTTAAGAAAAGAACCTTTGCCTTTTTGAGCACCTCCGGATCAATTGAAGAGAGATTCGGCAAATAGCCATTTTTCGTTTCAAGTTTGATGCAGTAGGGCTTTGCGTCTGCCATCAAGATCCCAGAATGATATTCTGGGTATCCTGGATCGGGGACGATGGCAATGTCCCCTGGGTCAAGCAGACACTGACTCATGACATAAAGGCCTGTTTTCCCCCCATTGAAAAGGGCCACTTCTTTCTGTGGGTCTATCTCAGTCTCGAATTCTTTTTTGTAGAAATCTGCAATGGCTTGCTTGAAAAAGTCGAAGCCTCTAAAAGGTGCATACTGCTGAAACTCTAAAGTGCCTGCTGCCTCTTGAAGCGCGCTTACGATATGTGCAGGAGTCGGAAGATCAGGATTTCCCTGCCCAAGGTTGATGATGTTCGCCCCGTTTTGTGCTTTATGCGCAATTTTCTCAAAGACGGTTCCAAATTTCTGTTCTGGCAGCCGTTCAATCACGTTAGATGGTAAGATCTTCACCACATTACCCTCTCTTTCTATCCCTTCACTAATTCATCCATTAACTGAATGGCAGCTTGCTTCTGTAAGTTGCGGATGGATGCGGCAACATCCTGTGAGGATGACCCTTTTAATTCAAGCGACACGATGCCATTAAAGGCTTCAAATAAAGAGAGATCCACAAAGGTGCCTTTAGATGGGACGGATTCACTGACGATCACAGTATCTCCAACTAAAGCATCCTGCGGAATATGGACATGATCAATGGTGATATGTGTGGCCTCTGCCGGTATGTGTCCGCTTTCTTTGAAATGCTGAGGGTATAAATGGCAGTCTGCTATATAATGCGTATGTCCAGAAAGCAGCTCTTTTGGCAGATTCGCTTTTTTTCCATCGACTAATACATCGATCAGCAGCTTGGCCATATCCACACCAAACACTTTTTTGATATTCGGAATCATATTCCAGCCAGCAAATCTAGCTGCGGATTCGATCAGTCCTGTTTCTCGATTTTTCATGAGCTTGATCTCTGTATGGGTCGCACAGTTTTCAAGTCCCAGCCCTTCATTTGCCTTCTTAGCTGCCTCAATGATGATTTGCTGTGCTTCATTGTCTAGGATCGAGGGAGTAATATGAGCCGTTTCTGTAAAACCGATTTGAGGGGTCTTGTCATGTATGACAAAAGGGATATATTCTCCCTCCACGACGAACCCTTCTACACTGACATAATCAGAATAGCCACCCTCTTGATACCAATCCTCGTAAGCCCCCTCTAAGTACGTTTCAGCGACAAATGGTGCTTCATATGTCACAGCGTTTGGGACGGGAATGGTTTGCAAATAGGACTGTACGTTTAAAAAGAGATCATCACTGCCGGCTCTGTCATGAAAAAGGGTCACGCCAATCGAGCTTGCTAAATATGTAGGCTTTAAAATAAGCGGTGTCCCGATATGTTCAATAGCTTGCTGGAAATCAGCTAAAGTGGTGACAGGCTGAGTTTTCACCGCTTTGACACCAGCAGCGTTGAATGCAGCTCTCATTTGGCTTTTATCACGCGCCATTTCAGCTGCTTTTACCCCAGCGCCGCGCAGCCCCAGCCGTTCGGCGGCTTTTGCCATTGGTGCAATGAATAATTCATTATTGGTGGTGATGGCATCAGCTTTGAAAAAGGAAGCCACACGGACTAGGTCATCCACCACCTCTTCCTCTGATTTCAAATAATCATCATGTGCCCAGTAAATAGAATCAGGGTGCTCAAAAGAAGGGTGTGTCTCAAAATAATCACGGTCTTTGATGACGGCAATGGAGTATTTTTCTATTAGTTCAGCGTGTCCCTTTGTAATGGCAAAGGGTCTCGGGATGTAAGAAACGATATGATAAGATGCCGCCACGCTTTCATAAAACATATGGGGCGGGCATCCTCCTAAGTCAGCAATGACAAGTACGGTTTTTTTACTCAATGAAAGCACTCCTTTTTATCTAGCGGTGTAACCGCCATCTGCTGTGACAACACTTCCAGTCATATAGCTGGATAGATCAGAGGCGAGAAACAGCATCACGCCCGCAATTTCTTCAGGTTTTCCGAGACGAAGCAAGGGATTCACCTTTGCTTTTTCCTTTTTGACAACCTCAAGACTTTCTGAATGATTGTCTAAAAAGGATTTTTCATTTAATGGCGTATCAATGATGCCTGGGGCGATACAATTCACCTTGATTTGATGAGCGGCATAGTCAATCGCCATCGATTTGGTGAGCTGGATGACACCGCCCTTTGTTGCGTTGTATGCAGGAATGTCAGGCCAGCCAACGAGACCTCCGACAGATCCAGTATTAATAATACTTCCGCTTTTCTTCTCAAGCATATGCGGCAATGTATGCTTACTCATGAGAAATACACCCGTCAGGTTGACCTGTAGAATGTGGTTCCAATCTTCCAGTGTCATCTCGTGAATAGGTGAGACAATTTCGATGCCTGCATTGTTAATCAACACATCAATTGTCCCGAATTGGCTCAGCACGGATTGAACGGTTTTTTGACAGTCAGCCTCATTTGTAATATCTGTTTTGAAAAACGCAGCATGTTCATGAGGCAATGATTCAACGAGTTGTTTACCGCTATCTTCATTAATATCAGCCACAGCTACTTTTGCTCCGTGTTCAAGGAAAAGCTTGACGGCGGCAAGCCCAATCCCAGACGCACCTCCTGTAATCAGGACGACTTTTCCGGCAATGTTCATTTCTTCACCTTAGACGCTTTTGGCTTTAAGCGGTTATAGCGTGGAGGGAAGAAGAGATTAATAGACTTTGATGCTTCTGGCTTTGGATTAATGGCGCCGTGATCTTCTTTTGGATCACAGAAGTAGGTCGTGCCAAATTCCATCTTCTCTGTAAAGCCTTCAATCGTCATATCGTATCCACCGCTAATGCAAATCCCAATTTGTTCATTACGGTGCTTATGAAAAGGCATTTCCCCGCCATTCCCCGGAATGTTGGCAATCATAAGCTCCATCCAGTCCTCCACAAAAAAGGTCACTTCCATGCCAGGAAGCAAATCACGCGTTTTGAAAATGTCTAAGAAATAAGTAGGAGGAGCCGTATATTCCTCGCCATCTTTTAATCTCTTAATATCAATGGCGATCACTTCTTCATCTGTCAGATTCGATGCGCCGTGAGGAACGAATGGTGGTGCAATATAGGCTGATTCTAATGGGGTGAGCACTTGGGTCGATTGGCCGACCGTCATTTGAAGCTCGCCTTTTAATACGATGCCGATTTGCGCTTCTGGATGCTCGTGAGGTTCGATGATCGTGTGAGGAGGGACGTATGAAATTAACACTTCCGTATCGCCTCTGACAGTAGAATATTGGATGACACCATTATCCCATTCTCGTTTTTTCGCTTGAGGAAAATATAATTCTTGCACCTTTTGTTCAGTCGTCATGTTACATCTCTCCTTTTCCGAATATAGACCAGCTCATAGGAATGCTTTTAAATGTTCGAATGAAGGTGAGGCCGTATGTAGCTCTAGCCACCTCATTGGTTAAAGCGAAATCAAATTCGCCGTCTCTTACTTTTTGTGCGGCTGTACTTGTGGAATTGACAAGCTCAAATTCAGCATTTTGATGAATAAAATATTGAATCAAATTCACAGGTGCAGGATGAGAAACAATTTTTAAATGGTGAAGCATTTGTTCTTGAAAGGGGAAATCTGGTCTGACAGCCAAACCATACATGGGCGTGTCACATCTGAATATTTGTAAAAGCTGCAGGTCAGGTCTCATGTAGAAATGTTTGATTCCTTCGTATGCGTGTGGAACGAGAGTGTATTGGAGTGCGTTAGAGAGAGTATGTTCAATGCAAGTTTCGAATGTGTCGTAAAGGGATAGTTTCGTATGAGTGCCGAGTGTAGTGGTGGAATGAGAGATGAAATGTTTTGCTGCATATTCACTGCTTGTCCCCTTAGGGCCTAATGTATTAACTGTAAACATCTTAGGTGAAACGATGGGCTCTTCTTTGAAATGAAAAACATCATTCTTTAAGATCATGTTTACCATCCAATCTTTTTCAAATTTTTACTAGATTATAAAAAATAAAATTGGTAATTGTCAACAAAATTTATAAAAAATGTATTTTATGATGATATTAAAAATTGATCTAAAAAACTGCACATATCGAGATGTGCAGTGAAATGAGCTCACGTTTCAAAGGTATTTTTATGTTTCTGCTGTAAGGTTTTTTCACGTTTATAGCTGACGAAGCTGATGAGAAAACCAACGAGCGTAATGAATGCACATACAAGTCCTACCGTATGATAGCCGAAATGGACATAAACAGGTCCCATCAAAGCGGACCCAAGCATAACGGCTAGATTGGAAGCAAGGCTGTAAAAAGCCATCACTTTGCCTCGGTGAGTTTGGGAGCAGTCGCTCAGGACGGTGCTCAAAAGCGTGACGGATAAACTTTGCATGGCACCCCAAATAAATAAAGCGAAAATGAGCAATGTCCATGAGAACGGGGCATAAGGAAGTAAGGCAAGAACGAGCGTAATGCCGCCCAGCACAAAGAAAAGAGACCGTGTTTTGCCAAACCAATCTGCTAATTTCCCGGTAAATATACTCATGGAAAAACCAACGCCATAAGCCATGATCAGAAGTCCAGCTGTTGATTGCCCTCCGGAAAACAAACTTTGCAGGTAAGCTCCTAAAAATGAGTACATGCCATAGAATCCAAGCATGTTACAAAATGTCACGGTCAAATAGGCAGGGACACGGTCGATTTTCAAAGCCCCCCATAAAGAGCCTGATTTCTCCCTAGCTTGAGGTGCCTTCGGATGAGCTTTGGCGACTTGTTTTCGAGATTCAAGGATGACGAGCAGCAGGACAACGAGACTCATCATGGCGAAAATCCAAAATGTCCAGCGCCAGTTCAAACTTTGGCCGATAAAAGCGCCAATGGGCACACCAAGGACAAGAGAAAGAGACCAGCTCGAGACAATGAGTCCCATCACTTTGCCGCGATATTCATATGGAACCCGGTCGCCCACAAGAGCATAGGCTGTTGGCACAAATACACCAGTCGCCAGCCCAGAAATAGCACGGCCTGCAAAAAACACGGCCAAATTTGGGGCAGCAGCACACATCACAGTTCCAATCAAAAAGAAAGAAAGCCCAATAATCAAACACAGCTCTCTTGAATACCGGTCCCCTAAAGGAACGAGCAGCGGAGCTCCAACCAGCACAGCTAACCCATAAATGCTGATGGAAAGAGCGAGAACATCAAGAGAGTGCTGAAAGGAGTTTGATAAATCAGGCAGCAGTGGTGAAATCACCAGTTCCTCCGATCCCGCCGCAAAAACGCCAAGTGTGAGTGCGATGGCAAGTGTGATGGGAAATGTTTTAGAAGCCTGGCTGTCTAAAGATTCTTTCATCAAGTGATCCCTCCATACTTGCTTTTTCATTCAATTCCGTTAAAATAAATTCTACCATTATTTAGTTTTATTTTACATTTCGCATCATAAGTATTATCATCAAATACTTTTCAAATGGAACGATTTTTGGATAGGAGAGGTACGAATGAAAATCACCGATGTAGATGTGCATATTTTAAATGAATTGAGAGAAGATGCCCGCTTATCCATGAGGGAATTGTCCAAACGAGTGAATTTATCAGCACCTGCGGTAGCAGAAAGAGTGCGTAAATTAGAGGACGCAGGGATTATCGAGGGGTATTCTGTTCAGGTCAATTATAAAAAATTAGGGCTTCTGATTGACTGCCTGCTGGAAGTTACGGTGTTAAATGGGGAGTATCAGCGTTTTGTGGCTTTTATGAACGAGCACCCACGCGCTTTTTTTGCTTATCGAGTGGCAGGACAGTCTTGCTTTTTCATTAAGCTGTCAGTTTCGTCTCTTGAAGAAATTGAAGCCTTTATTCAAGAAGTATCTGGATTTACAAAAACCGTCTCCCATATTGTCTTGTCAGAGCACTCTTTTTCTCACCCTATTCAGGAACGCTTGAAACAAATAGAAGAGCCAGAAATGACTGTGATGAAATAAAAAAGGACCTATGTCAGGTCCTTTTTATTCGTTTATCTGACTGATAACTCATAAACGTAATGATAAGGCCAATAAATGTCACAGCTGCAGCAAATAACGGAACAAGCTGTAAATGTGTGATGTCGATAGCAAGACCGCCAAGCGCTGCACCGCCGGCATTCCCAATATTAAAGGCAGAATGGCTGAGGACATATATACAAAATAAATTAAACAGACTAAATGTATTTGTAAAAATGTGAATTGTTAATAAGGTATTATTGCTGATGTGAAGTTGTTGATTGTGGATTTATATGAATCATTAAAATCTCTCAATCTATTAATATATATGCATCAACAAGGTTTTTATAATTTCCCTTATATTTTTTGTCTTTTATTTTTATTGTTTATCTTTATATTAATTGTTTCTTTAATCTACCTTGTTTATTACACATCATTGGCTTACTAATTAGCCTTCATTCATCAATTTAGTTATTTAATTTGTTTCCAAAAAAATAACCTTTTTATGCTAAAATATTCGTATAGTAATAATTTGAAATTAAAGGAGTTAATTCTTTTGAAGCTTTTAAAAGTAATAGATTACGCAGCATTAATGGATATGCACAGAACAAGAAGCAAAGAAAGTCACTATAACAATTTGCCTATTGACGTAGGTAACAGGGATCGTTTTTTTAGTGCTCAGCCAATTGATTTAGAATTCCACATCAACAACCATACAGCAAACTTAAAAAGTGGAATATTTTCTTTTAATTCAAGCATCAAATCTGGTGTAGATAAGAATGACAAGGTTTCTGGGGAAGTGTTTTTACGAAAAGAGTCAAAGCACAAGCCCAATGTAATCTTCGTACATGGATGGCGAATGGATTCATACGACAGAATCAAGAAGATTTATCACGATAAGATCGTTAAAAATTATGATTGGAATATGTATTACTACACGCTGCCTTATCATTTCGATAGGGAACCACAAAATTCAACATATTCTGGTGAACAGATGATTAGTGCTAATATAAGTCGAACAGTGCAATCTTCCCAGCAAGCTATTGTTGAACTTAGAGGGTTGATTAAATGGATCAAGGAAAATGAAGGTGGGGAAATAATCGTAGTTGGTATTAGTTTAGGAGGGTGGCTAACAAACTTATTAGCAACAGTCGAGAAAGACGTGAATATTGTTGTATCAGCTTTTTATGCGAATAATATTGCGCATTCCATCTGGAACACTCTTCCTGGGAAGTATATACGAAGAGATCTGGAGGAACATGGAACAGAGTATGAAGAACTCGACAAAGCTTGGGATATTATGAACCCTAGTAAAGCAAAACTTCTCGTAGACAAAGAAAATGTACTCTTAATATCAGGAAAATATGACATGTATATTGACATAAACGATGCAGATACTCTGTGGAATAGCTGGAATCAACCTAAAAGGCACGTATACAGTTGTGGCCATGCTGGAATTGTACTATCTAGAAATAGAATAGCAGCCGACACACTTCAATTTATTGAAAGCAGGCTAAAGAAATAAAATGATGTTCATCCTAACTGCATTGTTGTGGGCCATGAGTTTAGTTTTGTTTCTTACTTATCCTGAAAATGAAAAAACAAGATGGGGCAGCTTTATAGGATTTTTTGGTGGTTTTGGTGGTTTAAGTGTAATTTTGTCGTATTACTTGGATGGTTCATCTAGCCATCTACAGCTAATCCATTATATTACATCATCGCTAGGACACTATGGAACAGCATATGCAATTATGATTTTCGGCCTTGTGTTCTCAGAAATAATCAAAAGTAAAAAGCGAAGTTTCATTTGGAAAATAATTTTGTTCATACCCGTAATCATTATGCAGATTTACTTTACAGAATTTCCTCAATGGCAAACACATCATGTATTTCTCTCTTTATGGGTCGTACCATATGTCTTTATTTCAATAGGTTTGATGGTTTATGCAGCATATACAGAAAAGAGTATAACAAGCAAAAGACAAAAGATTTATACATGTCTAGTTGTTGTTCCAACACTATTATTTGCGGTATTCACCAATATAATTTTAGAAGCCTTTGGAATATTTGGTGTGTGGATGCTAAACCCTTGGGTCATAGCTATTGCTTTTGTATTATTTGTTTATTTTATAATCAAATATGGCTTCCTGGGAGTACAGATAAAGTTTGAAAAACAAAGAAGAGACTTAACAATGAAGGCAGTAACATCTGGTACTGCCTTATTAAATCATTCAATAAAAAATGAAGTAGCCAAAATAGATCTCCTTGCAAATAATCTGAAAGGGTCAAAATTTGGGGGAAATCAGGAATCAGTTGATATGATTCTTAAATCAGCCAATCACTTGTTTGAGTTGTCGAGCCGTATTCAAAGTAAACTTGATATTATTGAATTAAAGGAAACAGAATTTAATATTATAGATCTTGTTAATTCAAGTGTTGAACTACTTCAGCCACAGATCAGCACTGTTCAATTAAAGAAATTATTTGAAGTGGATGCGAATATCTATGCAGACCCTATTCACTTGCAAGAAACATTATTAAATTTAATGAAAAATGCGATGGAAGCAATGGGGGATAATAAGCAGATAAAGATCAGAGTCTACCAGTTGCGTCGTAAATTACATATTGATGTCGCTGATAATGGTAAGGGCGTTAATAAAGAAATGCAGGCCAAAATGTTGGACCCCTTTTTCTCTACGAAAAAGAAGGTTGGAAATTTTGGTCTTGGCTTAACATATTGTTATAACGTCATGACAAAACACAACGGCAGCATAAAAGTAAATAGCCAACTAGGAGAGGGAACAACTATAACCTTAACTATTCCTAGAAACAGAGTTATCAACTTAAAATCAAGTTCAAGTTCGAAAAAAGAAATTGTTGGTGAAAGCTATGGATAATAGGATCAAGGTAATGATTGTTGAGGATGATCCAGTATGGATGAAAGGTATTAGCGACTTAATTTCAAAAGAAAAAGATATGGTTGTTGTAAAAAAAGCTTTCACGAAAAGTGAAGCCTTACAGCTGGAGAATCATGAAATTGATATTATTCTTATGGATTTAACTTTATCTGAAGATGAGGAATTAGGCGGTTTAGATTTATCAAAAGAGTTAGTTGAAAGAGGTTTCCAGAAGATCATAATGCTTACTTCCTGGGAAGAGCCTGCAATCATTCTAGATTCATTTGATCAAGGGGCCATGAATTACATTAACAAGTCATCGTACAAAGATATTCCAAAATTTATTAGAGAAGCTTTTATAGATAAGGTTACATTAAATGCGAATGTTTCAAGTCTGTTGATTAATGAACTGCGTATAGAGAGAAAAGCCAGCATATTAACTCCGGCCGAAAGAGAGGTTTATAAATTAAAAGAAAAAGGGTTAACAAGAGGGCAGATTGCAGAACATTTGTTTAAATCGGTCGAAACAATAAAAAAACAGTTGAAGACGATAAAGAAGAAACTTAAATAAAGGGGGGGGGGTATAAAATTAACCCTCCCTTTTTGTTTTATCATCTTGTAAAGTAATATTCGTAATCGAATTTGAAAATCCGCTTAATAGGTCACGTTCCTTATCACTTAATTCGTTGAAGGATTGTATGAGGGGGCAATATTATTCATATGTGAAAGAACATTAGTTGACAAAAATGATTGATTAAACTCTATTTCGCAACCTGAAATTTGATTAAGAAATTGTTTAATATTCCCATTATTCTGGGCGATATCATCAATTTCAAGGAAGAGAGATTTAGGCAGAACTTCATACTATGTAATATTTAAAGCTTTGCAAATTTTAATCAGTGTCTCGATGTTTGGAGAGGAAGTCCCCCTTTCAATTTTACTTATAGTGGATTGGGAGGCTCCTGAAAGTAGAGAGTTCAGGAGATGATATCTTTAATACTTGCCTGCGTTTGAGAATATTACTTCCTATTCCATTTCGTAATTCGTTCATAAGATCCACGCACCAATGCTTGTTTTTTATTTAATAATAGCAGAAAAAGGTGAGATATTTTAATCCCCTAAGAATATTCCTTAAGGAGGTGAAAACCATAAAGAACATCGTTAAAGAAAAGAGAAAAGAAAAAGGGTGGACCCAGTTTCATTTGGCAACAGCTTCCGGGGTTTCACAAGCAACCATCTCTAAGATTGAGAATGGAGACTATAATAAATCCTCTCTTGCCGTAATGATGAAAATCGCGCAAACATTAGGAATAAAGATAGAGGATTTAACAGAAAATTTATAAACGGTGGTGCAACATCAAATATGAGACAAGCGCAAAAAAAGTCAGAAGAAAAAATGGTAAGATTTGAATTTGTTGATCTTGCTAATACAGTGACGATTAAGACCTTTAATAAAGAGATTTATGTTTTGAAATCAAGTTTATTTGTTCAAAATGTCAATAATAATCAAATCTTAAGATTTCATGAAATTTATTATGATATAAGAACAGTAAGAACAATTGAAGGCAAAGTTCTTGCTAAACGCAAGAATAGAAATAGTGAATTGGTTAAGGTTGGAAGATCAAGATCAGTTAGTTATAGAGCAAGTTAAACTGTAATGATTATTAGAATGTTCCTTGAAAAAAAATTATGCGTGGTGCTTGGTCGAAGATCACCAACCAAGTTAACTATACGACTAATCTAGTTAGTGGGGAGAAGCTTAAAATCCACTTGTGATCCAATTCGTGACTGAGGTTTTCTATTTATAATAGGAAATTCAAGGTTGTTGGTACATGCCAAAAACCAACATTATAAAAAGAGATAATACGAATAAATATGGAAGTTACATTTCTTGTACCATATAATGTATTTTAAGTTGGTTTCCATATTTAATTGTAGCACCTAGAGTCTTTTATTACGGCATTCATTCTTAGAAAAAAGCGTTAAAAGCTGGAGTGAGACTTGAAAAAAATTATGTCAAAACAAAAACTAAAGATGAACAGAAAAACATTGTGACTAGCAATGAGAAAAGTAATCAAGGCGTTACTAGTAAAACCGAAGAACAAACTCCTAGCAGCAATAAGAAAGTCCAAAATGGATACAGTTCAAATAAATCTAATAATAATTCCAATGTTTCTAGATCACTTAAATCAAAATATTCCCAAGAAAAATCACAATATTAGTTCTAGTTCAACTAGCCAAAAAAATCTTAAGTAAAAAAAGAGACTCAAAAAAAAGTCGCTTAATAAATTCTATCTCTAACGGTAAAAGAACTGGTGGTGGCAATATTAAAAATAATGGAGGTAACAGTGAAGGTGAACTTGACGTGACATGGGATGAACTAAATAAATAGCAAGAAAAAAGAGTATTTCTTAAAAAGAAATACTCTTTTTTTATTAAAAAGGGCGAGGATACCTATATGAAATTATTATTAAGGCGTTTATTGATTGTTTTAAGTTTAATTGTTATTGCTTCTTTAATGCTAACCCAACCACTAATAATACAGCCAGGGGGATAGAAACATTTAGGGTTAATAATGAGGGCTATTTAGAAATGGATGAGAAAGTATTGTACATGTTAATCAATGGAAAAAGGGAGAAGGTCTCGTTTGAAAAATTGATTAATCATGGTAAAAGAATTAAGAATTAGTTATTGATGAATAGATTGAAAGTATGCATTTGAACTGTCTTTTTTATTCAATCTTTTCAATAAAAATACTACGTATGCAGCTTCACCCAAAATTGATGGTGCCGGATGATTATCTACTTACGAAGGTGCATGTAACAGCATATCTAGAGTCATTGCTGTCGGAAGTTGAAGCAGGCAAAATGACGAAAGAAGACTTTTACATGGAATTGAAGTAATTTGTCAATAAAATTTATTTTTCCATTAAGAACAACGTAAAGAGAATAATTGTTGAACGAGAAGTAATAGCAACATGTAAACAGTGCGGAAAAACTATTCTTAAAAATTCTAAGGCTTATAGTTTAAAACAACTTGGAGAAATTGGGGTAGAAAAAAGTTGCGCTAAAGGAAGCAGCCAAATGACTCAATGGGTTTACTGTAAAAGTGAAACTAAAGTTAAGCAAGGGTAAAGCTTGGGCCAATTGATAGTCTATAGCTTTGAAAATAAAAGAGTGGAATTTGCTGAGCAAAGATAGCCTCCTATTTAGGAGGTTTTTTCTTTCTTTACAATAGGAGGAGTCAATTTTGGTGAGGACAAATATCTTATTGAAACTACCTAACACCTGGAATGTCTTGTTTATTGTATTTGCCGTGATCGTAATGATAGGTGTTTGTTATCATGTTGCAAACTATCTTTCAAAGAACAAAAACAAGAAAAAATTCATAAAGTCCGGCATCAAGGATATTGATTATATGAATGATTTTCAGTTTGAGCAATATCTGGCATATATGTTTAGCGCCAATGATTATAAGGTTCAGGTGACACCTGAAAGGAAGGGTTTTAGGGCTGATTTTATCATAAAAAAATCAGGAGCAAAGATCGTAGTGCAAGCAAAGCGTCAAAAAGCTAAGGTTGGTATAAAAGCGATTCAGGAAATAGTGACCGCTAAAAATCACTATAAGGCTGAAGAGTCCTGGGTAATCACGAACAACTTTTATACTAAAGGTGCGCGAGAACTGGCTGAAAGCAATGATGTTAAGCTTTTGGATAGATACAAACTCATTGAACTAATGACAGCACTCAATTTATCAGTAAGCATGACAGCTGGTGAATTCAAACAGAAAGGAAAGGCAAAGCCGATCAAGTGTGTTTGTGGTGCTGAAATGGTCAGTAAAAAGAATAGGCATTCTGGCCGTTCGTTTTATGGTTGCACAACGTATCCAAAATGCTCACATACAAAGTCAATACTGTGATTTTCTTTCTGACCTCATGAGTATCAATGTCTGTTTCTATTCAAATGAAAACCCCCCATCTCTACGAGAATGGGGGTGTTTTATGTTTCGATAGAACATAGATTCAATCCATACTTTTCTTCTAAAAGTTTATTCATTTTTTTTAGATGTTTACTATAGCAAAGGGCAATCTCTTGATACATCTCTTTTTCTTCAGAGTCACACGAGTTAAGCTTTTGTGCTGTTTTTATTAACTCTTGTTTTACATGAGAATAATGCTCTAGTGAGCGCTCAAACTGTTCCATTATTAATCCCCCAGTAAAAGACTCTCTAACTTATTTAATTTAAAACCGGCTACCGTAATTTCATTTGGTTCATCTTCAATCTTAATCACTGTATAAGGTACACCTAATACTTTTTTCTCTAATAACTCTTGTCTATTTTTTTCAAATTCTACTTTCTTTTCTTTATATTCAATCGAATGGTTATCTAGCCATTCCTTCTGTTTGATACAAAAACTACAACCTTTTGCTGTATAAATAACGACTTTTGGATTCATAATCATTCTCCTTTTATTTATTTCTAAAAGGCAGCAATCGGATTTGAACCGATGATAAAGGTTTTGCAGACCTTTGCCTTACCCCTTGGCTATGCTGCCATTTAAGTAAACTAATGCATCTAATAGATTGAAAGTAAACGTCCATTATAGATTATTTAAATTTACCTTAAATTTACTATAAAGATTATTTGAAAGTGGTGATAAATCCACATAAAATAGAACATATGTTTCTTGATATTTATTGAACCGTTTACTTTTTGTGGGCTGAATTCATTATAAAAATAGAGGTGATTTCTTTGAGTCAAACTTTATTGAATTTCGATTTTTTAAATGAGCCGATTGTAAAACGTTTTCTTGCTGATCCCCAAAATCAACGATTATTTCAAGAGGTGACTGAAAATCCAAATGAACAAAATCATTTATTGTTAGATAGAAAGTTCAAAGTGTTTTATAAAAAGGCAAGAATGCTTAAATATTTCAGCACCATGATTAGGATATCTTCAATTGATTTTGATAAAAAAGATCGAAAGATTAAGCAGCGTTTCTTACTTACATTAGATGCTCCTTTAAATAATGAGGATGAAAAAACTACACGAACTGAGACAATCCCAGATCCAGTAGAAGAGCCCTTTACAACTTCTTGTGTAAATTTAACAGAATGTATTACAGATCCAACGTTATACGAAGCTTATACCAGATTAAATAAGAAGCAAAAAAAAGTATTGAACTTAATGTATATAGAAGGCTTAACTCTTCAAGACATAGCAACTTTTTTAGGAGATTCAAAACAAAATATCAATAACATTCATAAGAGAAGTCTCAACAGATTAAAAAGCACTATTAGTCTTAAAAATTAGGAGGACTGAAATGGACTCTTTTTGTAAACATGAAAACATAACTCAAATTGAACAAGAAGAATTATTACAAATGTTAACCCCTCTTATCAAAAAATGTCTATACAATGTTTCATATCAGGAGAGAGAAGACTTTGAACAAGATATTAAGCTAAAGTTACTTGATAGATTTAATTTTATAAACGATCAGGAGGTACCAGGCTTTTGGGAGTTTGCGATACAAAAAGAAGCACAAAAGAACATTTGAATTTTTTAAAAAGGAGAATGTACTTTTGACATATCCAATTCACTTTATAGATAACGGTGGTGATACCACTTAAAAAATTAAAAGGAGTTGGAGTATTTGCAAACAATCAATGGCATTTATTTGCAAGGTAAAGAACTAGAGGGATTTAAAGAACGTGCAATTAAATCTAGTAAATTTGAGGAGTTACTAGAAACGATTAATGACCTTATAGGTAATGATGATTTAACAAAGGAACAGTTGCTTATTGAATACGGATATAAAGGAGATATTGAATTAGAAAAAGACTATGTTGTTTCAGCTAGTCAAGTCGTTCTCGGCAACGAAAGCAAAACAGCACGGATTGTTTACCGTGAGCTTAAAGACCTTGATGTACCTGAGAGTTTCAAATTACAAGGTCAAGTTTTAACATCTGATGAAGCTGACTCACGTCATCTACTAGGGATTTCATTTACTTCTGAAGGCGAACTTGAAATTGATACTATTCACACTGATTATCCGGATACTGAATTACCAGATATAACCGAGCCTTTGCCGGATGACCCTAATTACGTCCCGCAAGATACAGAAAATTACGCTGAACCTAAAGAGAAAACTGGTGTAGCTATCACTAAAGCTTGGTGGACTTCCAATGGATGTTTACCTGGAGGATATCAACATTGCGGAGGAAACTGTGGTTATGGGCTGAAACATGGAGGTAAAAAGCCAATTAACTATACAGATAGCTGCTGCGTGTTACATGATCGTTGTTACGGTAGTAAAACAAAAAATTGTAAATGTGATTCAATGCTTATCAAGTGTGTGAGAAACGAGATCACTTGGGCTACTTTTGCAATCAGACTATATTTCGGACCAAAAGGTTGTTAGAAGAAATGCCTAGCTATTCAAGCTAGGCATTTTTTTGTTCACTTTTAAAAAATCCAGAAATGCTGGTAATAATTAAAGCGATAACAGATGATATTAACAAAGAAACGCTGATAGCTCCTAACCCTAAGCCTTCCCATCTTCCGACAAAAAAACTTATGATTAATAAGATGATACTTCCCATCATTAAAGCTGCTGGAAATCCATACTGTAAAGAAGAATTTCTTTTTTTAAATATTAGAGAAATGCCAAATATAATAACTGTAAGGATAGTTGTAAGTAGCCAGAATGACATTTTTCTTGCCTCCTTGAAAGAAATGATAAAGAACCTTTATGAATATTTATGTATCTCTTCAATATCGTACCACTGATTTTGTTTGTTTACCACTGAGCTGATAAATCGTTTTTTTATTTCTTTTACTTCTTTGTTGTCTTTATGGTGTTTCTCGTTACTCATTTAGATCATAAAATCTTTAAATTTCCTATTGGGTTTGCGATAGTGAAAATAAAAAGAGAGGTTTGTTTGACGGAAAAGTAACAAGCTTATTTACTGCTAATATGATCGGTGATTGGTACGAATTGTTAATGAAACAGAACATACTAAGGGCTGAAAATAAGAGAAAAATCCATTCACTTTCTTTTCCAGTTTAAGTAATCTTTATTTTCGGAAGTTTCATGTCAAGACTCAAACTGATGTTCAAAGAGAAAGGAAGATAATTTGGTACTCCCTAAACCCTCAATATCTGCTGTATTCCTTCTTAAAAGTCACGAGAGTATTTTTCAAAAAAACAAAAACACTCCCAGATTTATGAAAGTGTTTTTTCGCTAGATTTACTTCGAGGCTTAAAGGATAGCTCGCAGTCTTTACAGTACAAGTAACCGAATATCTTTTCTCGTAGTTTAATCAAGTAAATAAATATGATGACAAATAATCCAATCCTTATTAAAAAAATAGAAAAGAACAATAAATTTGTTATGACATACGAGATGAAAAAAGAAATAAATAACATGAGTAATATTGCTAGGCAGCCTGCGTTTCTTCCCCTTTTCCCCACACGATTACTGTTGCACCTAGGGCATCTTTGCCATTCCAAAAGCTAAACCTTCTTTCCAAATTTTATGTATATTCCATCATAGCATAAATAGGAAAGAATTTTTCCAACAAATTGTTAATGTTCTTGTTCAAAGAACATCAGGATAAGTTTATCGGTGTAGATTTGCGAGATATTAATTTCTATTCACCAGTATATTTGACCCAAATGAAAATTAATTCGGTTAAAGGTGAAGTAAAAATAGCATTACCCTCTCATATACATCGACCTTCCCATTGGATTAACTAATTTTGTGTCTTATTTAAGAAAAGGGAGCTTTAAGAGAGCCAACGAAGAAGCCTAATTGACAAATTCAGTCATGCCAATCGAAAACGCACCGAGTGTTAATGCAAAAATAGCGATGGGGAAGTTTCTCATGATGTGATCACCTTTCTAAACAAATACATAAAAAAGCTTCGGAAAGATCCGAAGCCTTAAGAGTTTATCATACATGGAAATAAGACGCCAGCTGCTCGTTTGCTAAACGGTTTCCAACAAAGAAGGAACCGAATTCGCCGTAGCGTGCACTGACTTCATCAAAGCGCATTTCATAAACCAATTTTTTAAATTGGAGCACATCATCAGAGAAAAGGGTAACGCCCCACTCATAATCATCAAAACCAACAGAACCTGTAATGATCTGTTTTACTTTTCCAGCATAGCTTCGGCCAATTAAGCCATGGCTTCTCATAAGAGATTTACGCTCATCCATGGAAAGCATGTACCAGTTGTCATTGCCAGAACGTCTTTTATCCATTGGATAGAAGCACACGTATTGAGAAGAAGGAAGCTCTGGATATAGGCGCGCACGTACATGCGGGTTCTCGTAAGGATCTCCGCCATCTCCGCCTCCTGCTAAGTAGTTGCTGAGCTCAACAACTGAAACATAAGAATAAGCTGGAATCGTAAACTCTGCTAGTCGTGTTTTGTTGAATTCAAGTTCAATTTCACCTAGTTCTTCCATTGTCGGACGTAAAATCATGAGCATAATATCTGCTTTTTGGCCGACAATACTATAGATTGTTTGGCTTCCAGCTTTATCTTGCTCAGCTATTTTCCATTTTTCCAATAGACCTGTGAACTCATGAATGATGGCTTGGCGCTCATCACTTGTCAGCAGCTTCCAAGCTGTCCAGTCGATCGTTCTAAAATCATGCAGCGCATACCAGCCATCTAGTGTTTGAGCTGCTTCATTTGTTGTATGTTGTTCGCTCATTTCTTTCACTCCTATTAACAGTTTTCCATCTGTTCCAACTATAACATAGTTTGTCCAAATGGAGATGTGATCAAAACTTGAACGAAGAAAACAGCTTTATCAAAATTGATTAAATTAGTTTGAAAAATAAGAATTTAATTTGTAAGCGCTATAATATAAGTTGGTAGTTTGAATTTAGGTAGAAGAAGAGTATGCTTAAAAGAGAACGCTTTTTTTGTAAAATCAAGGAGGGTATTGTAGTGGCAGATATTTTTTCAACAGTTCAGGAAAAGGTTGCAGGTAAAGGAGTAAAGATCGTTTTTCCTGAGGGAATGGACGAACGCATTCTAACAGCCGTTCAAAAACTAGCAGACGGCAAAGTATTGCAGCCAATTGTGGTAGGTAAAAAACAAGAAGTTGAAGCAAAAGCAAAAGAATTAGGTCTTACACTTGCTGGTGTTGACGTGTATGATCCTCATACATATGAAGGTTTTGAAGAGCTTGTACAAGCTTTCGTCGAAAGACGTAAAGGCAAAGCAACAGAAGAGCAAGCAAGAAAAGCATTACTAGATGAAAACTACTTCGGTACAATGCTTGTGTATAAAGGTCTTGCAGACGGACTTGTGAGCGGTGCGGCACACTCAACTGCTGACACAGTGCGTCCAGCACTTCAAATCATTAAAACAAAAGAAGGCGTAAAGAAAACATCTGGCGTCTTCATCATGGCTCGCGGCGAAGAGCAGTACGTGTTTGCTGATTGTGCAATCAACATTGCTCCAGACAGCCAGGATCTAGCTGAAATTGCGATCGAAAGTGCAAACACAGCAAAAATGTTTGATATCGAACCACGTGTGGCAATGCTTAGCTTCTCTACAAAAGGCTCAGCAAAATCAGACGAAACAGAAAAAGTATCTGAAGCAGTTCGCATTGCAAAAGAAAAGGCACCTGAGCTTGTACTTGATGGAGAATTCCAATTCGATGCAGCTTTCGTTCCTTCAGTAGCAGCGAAAAAAGCGCCAGATTCCGTGATCAAAGGTGATGCTAGCGTATTTGTTTTCCCTAGCCTCGAAGCTGGAAACATCGGTTACAAAATTGCACAGCGTTTAGGTAACTTTGAAGCTGTAGGTCCAATCCTGCAAGGCTTAAACCAGCCAGTAAACGATCTTTCAAGAGGCTGTAATGCCGAAGACGTTTACAACCTTGCGCTGATCACAGCAGCTCAAGCATTATAATGATCTCGACAAAGGCAGCCAGTACGATAGATTCGTGCTGGCTGTTTTTTTGATGACAAATGTGTACAATATAGGGGGAAAAGAAAAAATTTGATCGTAGATAAAGCCGATAGAATGGGCAGGTGCTATAATGAACGATTTAATACATAAGCTTCAGCATAAGGTCGCGGGATTAACAGAGGCACAAAGGAGAATTGCAGATTATATCGTGCACAATCCGATGGAGGTCGCGTTTTTAACCGTAGATAAATTGGCTTCAAAAGTTGGGACGAGTACAGCTACCATCATGAGATTCTCTGCTGCTGTAGGGTATTCCGGTTTCTCTGAGCTTCAAAAAGAGCTTCAATCAAATATGAAGCATAAAGCCGCCCCTCAAACGAGACTTGAAGCGAACCTCAAGCATTCAAATAAAAGTAAGCTTTTGCATAATCATGTAGACCTGCAATTTCAAAATATCCAGTACGCTTTAGACAATATCACGGAAGAAACCTTTCAGCATATTGTTGAAAAAATAGCCAGCTCCCGCCATGTTCTGTGTACAAGTGTCCGAAGTGGAAGACCTGTTGGCGAGTATCTGTCATTTGGAATCAATCGGCTATTGGGGAACTGTCAATATATTGATGCGGACAAAAGTGACTGGGTGGATGATCTCGTTCATTTTCAATCTAATGATTTCATTATAGCGGTCAGCTATCCTCGCTATGCAAAGCGTATAAAGGACTTGCTGGAGGCAGCGAAGTCATATGGGGTGGAAGTGCTTTTAATTACAGACAGCTACAGCTCTCCACTAACTAAGTATGCACAATATGTATTACCATGTTCCTCAGCAAGTGTGGGCTCTCATAACTCTGTCGTATCTGCTATCTTTATTGTAGATTATATTTTAAGTGCCTTAGCCATTAATGACCCTGAAAGGACAAAACCACGTTTAGATCAAATCAATCATATGTTAACGAAAATGAGTTATCACACAACACATTAGTCGTGTGGTGACTCATTTTTTTCATTTAATTTTTTGAAAGCGCTTTACTAAATAAAATCGAGATGGTATGATCGTGTCACGAAAGTAATATATATTACTTTAATAAAGTTTAATGTAACGAATATAACTCAAAGGGGATGATGGAAACAATGAGTACTGTTCAATTCGTGTCAAATGATCTAATAGATCGGGCAAGAAAGCTTAACTCAACCTTGCTGTCAGACGTGATGGGATGCACCGGAGCGATGGATCATCAAATTAAACCTGTTGCAAGAGGCATGAATATAGTAGGGACTGCTTTTACCGTTAGCTTACGGCCAGGGGATAATTTATTTCTTCATCATGCGATCTACTCTGCTAAAGAAGGAGATGTACTGATTGTTGATGGAAAAGACCATAAAGGTCATGCATATTTAGGGGAATTGATGGCAGGTGTAGCAAAGGCTGTAGGAATAGAAGGAATCGTGATTGACGGGCTTGTTCGCGACAAACTTGCTTTAGAGGAGCTGGCTTTTCCAATATACAGTAAGGGGTTTATGCCAAACGGACCTTTTAAAGATGGTCCTGGGGAATTGAATCAAACCATCTCGTGCGGCGGTGTCAAAGTAGCACCAGGTGATTTAGTCATTGCTGACGATGATGGAGTCGTCATCGTTCCACAGGAGAAGGCGGAACACATGCTCACACTAGCGGAAGAGAAACAAGCGTATGAAAATCAGAGATTAAACACGATTCAACAATATATGGACGAAGGAAAGCAAGACACTAGTCTCTTAGCACCTGCATGGCTGGCAGGCAAATTGAAAAAATTTCAGGAATAGGGGAGAATCGGTGATGAAAATAGGGTTTATCGGTTATGGAGAAGCAGCATATGAGCTATCAACGGGATTGAAAACAGAAGGATTAGATCAATTTTATGCGTATGATGTACTTTTACAAAATGAGAAATTGGCTGGAACGTTGAAAGAAAAAGCATCGCAGACAGGAGTTCAATTAACCAGCAGTATTAGTGAAGTCATTGAGAAATCTGATATTGTCATTGCAGCTGTGCCAGCGAATAAAACTTTAGAAGTTGCCCAATCTGTAACGGGAAGTTTGAAAAAGAATCAACTATATGTAGATGTGTCAGCATCAACACCAGACATCAAAAAGCAAGTGGCCAATGAAATTGAAAAGCAAAAAGCTCTATTCGTAGATGCTGCCATGCTAGGGCCTCTTCCAGTCAACAAACACAAGGTTCCGATCACGGCAAGCGGCAGTGGAACCGACCAATTCATGAAAGTAATGAATGCTTATGGCATGAATATCACAAAAATCAGTGACCAGCCAGGAGATGCTTCTGCCTTAAAGCTGATCAGAAGCGTTTATATGAAGGGGATCGTTGGTCTCATGATTGAATTTTTGGAAATTTCCAAAAAATATAATGTGGAACAACAAGTGATTTCTTCATTAAGCGATACAATGGATAGCAAAAGTTTTGAAGAGACTATGAACCGTCTTGTGACAGGGAGTGCATTACATGCAAAACGACGAGCGATCGAGCTTCTTGGCTCTATTGAAATGTTAGATGAAGCAGAGGTTGATGCCAGCATGTCTCGGGCAGCGCAACAGAAGCTAGAGAGATTAGCAGACTTTCAATTCGTTGAACGGTTTAATGGGAAAAAGCCGGCCAGCTGGGAAGAAGTTATTGACGTGATGCAGCAGGGGTAATAAATTGTAAGCGTTTTATTTAACAAAGGGGAGGCGAAAAACGATATGGGTTTTATTGCGTTGATTGTATTCATAGCTGTCATCATTATATGGAATGTCGTCGTGAAACGGAATATGGGAGAAGCCATGCTATTAGGCTTTATTGCAACCACATTATTTGGCGGATTGGATGCATTAAGACTTTTCTGGGATGGATTAAAATTTGCATCCACATATGAGGTGCTCTATGCAGCTGTCGCATTTGTATTCATGGCTTATTTAATTGAAAAGCTGGAATTAATTCATGCACTCTTGCGAATCTTAAATTCGGTTGTAGGTAAACTTCCTGGTGGAGCGGCTTATATGAGTACGTTAGGCTCAGCAGTCTTAGGTGCTCTTTCAGGTTCAAATTCTGCAAACACAGCTGCCACTGGCTCTATCACGGCATCTTGGATGATTAAATCAGGCTGGAGCCGAACCCATACAGCGACCATTTTAGCAGGGAATGGCGGACTTGGAGCGGCACTGCCTCCAAACTCTTCCATGTTTATCATGCTGGGGTTTGCACCAATTGCAGCCCTTGTATCTGAGGGAGATTTATATATTGCGCTTCTCATAGGAGGACTGTATCAAGTCGTATACCGATTTATTTTGGTGTATATTCTGGTGAAAAAGAATAAAATTCAGGCCATGCCGCCAGATGATATTCTTCCTTTTAGGGAAGCTGTGAAACAAGGGTGGAAGTCGATCTTTATTTTTTTCGGTGCCTTGATTCCTATCATTATCACAATTGGTCCACTGGCAAACTACTTAAAAAGTAATCCAAACATTGGACCAGAGGCAATGGATCAAATTTCTTTAATTACGTGGATTCCGATTCTCATGATGTTGATTAGTTTAACGATCGGGAGAAAAAAGGCGTCTGCACTTGATTGGTCTCAGTTTTTCAAGTCGGCCATTCCTAAATTTACAACGATTGGTGCCTTGATGCTGTTTGCTGTTGCAGCAAGTCAGGTGCTTGCTGAATTAGGATTGGCAGAAGATTTGACGCAAATCACATCAGTACTTACCATTCCGAAGTGGCTCATGGTGCTCATTGTGGGAATTCTTGTCACGCTGGTGGCTGGGCCATTATCTTCAACAGCTACATTAACAGCTGTTGGACTTGTCTCATTTTCAGCTTTAGTCTCAGTCGGAGTGGATCCAGTTGTGGCTGTTGTCGCCATTCTTGCTTTTTCATCGACAGAAGGCGCTTCCCCTCCGGCATCAGGATCGATTTTCATTGCTTCTGGTCTTGCAGGAGCCAAACCTGAGAAAACCTTTATACCACTGATTCTCTACTATATGCTGCCAATCGTGGGAATTGGCTGGCTCATCGGAATGGGAATACTTCCAGTATAGAAAGGAGAAACACATGAGAGCATTAATGGAATTATTATTTAAAGTGCTGCTTGTCCTGTTCTTAACGTCAGGAGCCCTGTTGGTATTCGGTCAAATACTAGGGATTCTCTTGCAAAAGGGAGATATGATTATTGCGAGTACGAATCTATTCAAAAACCCAACACTGGTGTTAAGTGCCTTTTTTAGTCTTGTTGGTTTCTCTCTCAATTATATTCCTGAAAAGAAAGACACCTCATTTAGCGATCATCCATCAGCATCAGCGAGTGATTCGCTCAAATAAGCAATAAACAGCTGGATTCAGTAAATGAATTCAGCTTTTTTGTGCGCGAGAAATAGGTATTAAAACCCAATACGTACGATTCATTTTTTGGCAAAGTCACTTTCAATCATATGCCTCTTGTGCTAGTAAATGGTTTCCTAGCAAAAGTAAAATCAGAAGCTCAAGAAAAACATATTCCAGAAACACCAAATTACAAGCAAGAAGTAGCAAATGGAAAAAATAAAAGCATTTTTTACGGAGATAATAAAAAGGCACAAGAATTGCTGGATAAATATGCAGGGACAGGCAAAGAATTGGGTAAGAATAAAGAAAGGATAGACTTTGGTCAAGCAATAGGAAAATACTATAATATTGATACTGGAAAGTATGAAGAGACTACTAAGGGAATGATACATTATGGGAAAGATGGTGCTCACATCGTACCAGCGAGGCCTTAAAATGAATTGGAGGTAAAAAATGGGTTACGATTCTTTGATTGGAACATTAATAATGTATGAAAAAAAAGATATGATTTTGGAATGGAATAGTGGGTTGAAAATCTTAGGAAAACTAGATACAGTTTTTGAAACAAATAATATGTTAGATGAAGATGATATTAATTTTACAGAATATATTGCTGCTGCTTTCCAAGTGAATGATATTCTATCTCATCCTAATGAAAACAGTGGCAGTGTATACGATTGGTTAATTCAAGAGAAAAGCTCTTTAGTTGAGATATCTCTTTATGATGATCCACCAAATAAGATTTTGGTAGATGGTCAAATAGTATGGGAATTGGCAGTTGAGTAACAATTGACATCTTAGAACTTTAAAATCCAAGCCCTCGGTAAGAGGGACTTTTAATTATTTATGAGTTAGTGAAATATGCGTCAAGTTGATCATTGGCAAAACCGGTTTCTGTAGGTTCATACCCGGGGCAGTTTGGGCTGAAATATGATAGCGCATGTGTATCATCAAAGCTCAATCTATATTATTACCAGTAAAGTACCATTGAATGATTTAAATAAAACTTCGAAAATAGGAGCGTTCAATGAACAAAAAACAAGAACTAATAAAACAAATCCAAACCGTCATCAACATCCTAGAAAAAGAATATTCAAAAGAGATCAATCAAGGTGTTCTCCAATTAATATACAAAAGATATAAAAATGCACAAAGGATCATTCAGAACAATGAAGATCTCCAAAAGATGTTGATCATTGGCGGGGTGAGAGCTTATTTGGATAGTTACAATGATTATTTAAACCCCTTTCTAGATGAATTACATAAAGCAGAGAGTTTGCTAAAAGAAATGCTGTAATAGATAAAATGGCTGTCTATAGTTCTAGATGAGGCTATTTTCTTTTAAAGATGTATAAAAGGGTCATGAAAAAATCAGCTACTTAACATAGAGGAGGCTTTAAAATGCTCAATTTACCTCAAATCCCAAATTTGCACGTGAACAAACCAGCAAGTGACATACATATCAAAGAGGCAGAATCCCAGCTAAACATGCAATTGCCCCATGCTTATAAGGAATTGTTGAAACAGACAAATGGATGTTCTGTTGGACGTGACGTTCTACTATACGGAACTGAGGACATAGTGGAACGCAATACAACGCGGGAAGTCCATCATTATGCCAGCAGCTATGTAGCCATTGGCGACGATGGCGGCGGGCGAGTACTTCTCATGCGGCAGGCAGAAGAGGAGAAAAAAGTGTGGATCGTCGATGCTGGTGTGATGGACCCGCAGCATGCGGAATTGGTGGCTGAAGACTTGTTGAGCTGGGTAAATGAGGGCTGTTTCATAGAAGTTTAGTCTATTAAGGAGATGATCAATTTGCCGTGGAATACATTGATCGCTGCGTGCCTCGTGGTTGGGGTTCCTGTCGTTTTAATTGCAGCTTTTTATTTCATCTCGAAAAGGAAGAATAAGAAAACAAAATCATCTAACTGAAACGCTCTGTGACGCCAAATGTTATGGAGCTTTTTTGCATTCTCCCTCCATTCCTCCCATGGTATAATAAACACAGTTTATGAACGAGAGGATATGCAGGACATGAAAAATGAACCTATTGAGTTATTGACACAGCCGACATGGCGAATCATAGATCAATCGAGCCTAGGTCTCTATGTAGACCCAAAGCAATCCTTTGCGATGGATGATACGCTTTGCGCGTCGGTGGGGAAGGGCCTCTCACCAGCGACAGCCCGTTCTTGGGTGCATCACAATACGATTGTGCTTGGGATTCAGGATACAAGACTTCCTTTTCTCCAAGATGGTGTAAAGCTGCTTGAGGATGAAGGATATCGTGTGATTGTGCGCAATTCAGGCGGTCTTGCTGTGGTACTGGATGAAGGCGTACTGAATGTGTCTTTAATCTTTGCTGAACAAAAGAAGGGCATTGATATTGACCGCGGGTATGATGCGATGGTGGAATTGATCCGCCGGATGCTGTCAATGTACGAGGTGGACATTGAAGCCTATGAAATTGTCGGCTCTTACTGTCCAGGCAGCTACGATTTGAGTATCAATGGAAAGAAATTTGCCGGCATTTCTCAGCGTAGATTACGCGGAGGGGTCGCTGTGCAAATCTATTTGTGTGCAGATGGAAGCGGTCGAAAACGAGCTGATTTGATTCGCCGTTTTTATGAGGTGGCCTTAAAGGATAAACGACATGAGGTGAAAGCGGTATTCCCTGATATACAGCCGGATACGATGGCATCCCTATCAGAATTAACTGGAAAACCAATTGACTGTGCGCTTCTCATGCGTCTTTTACTAGAAGAACTCCAAAAGCTGAGCGATCAACTGACAGCTTCAGGACTGACCACCGAGGAACAGCTAGAGTTTGAGAAAAACATGACGCGGATGATTGAGCGGAATGAGAAAGTGTTCTCGTAAACACATCTTTCCATCTTAAAAAATAGGGGTGATGTAATGGAAACGAAACTTCTGAAAGCCATTGAACTTCGAGAAAGTGGACATCTTCAAGAATCCAATGACATGCTCACCCGTCTTGTAGAAGAGTATCCAGACCATGCCTCCATCCATTATCAATGTGCTTGGAGTTATGATGTGTTAGGAAAAGAAAAACAAGCTGTCTTTTTTTATGAAAGGGCCATTGAGTTAGGATTGTCTTCAGAAGAACTAGAAGACGCTTTACTAGGATTAGGAAGTACATACAGAACCTTAGGGGAATATGAAAAGTCAAAACAGATATTCCTGCATGCGATGGAAGCTTATCCGCATAATAAAGCCATTCAAACGTTTTATGCCATGACTTTGTATAATTTGAAGGAACATAGCAAAGCGATGGAAATATTACTGAACTGTTTAACTGAGACGACAAACGATCCTGCTATTTTGAGTTATCGAAAAGCCATTGATTTTTATTCGAATCAGTTAGATAGATTGTGGAAATGATTTATATAGATTTGGAGGGGCAATGTAATGGAAGAATCCCCTCCTTTGTTATGAAATTTTATATATGTGATAGTCCTTTATGACATAAGAAAGAAGGAAAATGTATTGTCATTCATCACCACGTATTACCCGCTGTTTATGCTTTGTGTTTTGTCTTTGTTGTATGTGATGTATCGTATTCAGCCGATGACCTCTACGATTAAAAAAATCATCATTGTGCTCTGTGTGTTAACAAATGCCGCATATATTTGCTGGCGTCTCTTCTTTACACTGCCGCATGAAGGTACATTTAATATGATAATGGGCATCTTGCTTGTGGCCTGTGAATGTATTGGATTTTTACAGCTGCTTGTGTTTTATACACTTGTTTGGAAGCCTTCAAATCGGAAACAAGTCATGATCAGTGATCTTGACAGGCTGCCAACAGTTGATATTTTCATAGCTACATATAATGAACCAATTGAAGTACTGAAACGCACGGTTGCAGGTTGTTTGAATCTGTCTTATCCAAAAGGCAGCGTCCATATTTATTTATGTGATGATGGCAAGAGGGAGTCTGTAGAGCAGCTTGCTTCTGAGTTTGGCGTTCATTATCTGACAAGAACAGATAACAAGTTTGCTAAGGCGGGGAATTTAAACCATGCGATGTCTCAAACGAATGGGGAGCTGATTCTCACACTTGATGCTGATATGGTCCCGCTTCCTGCCTTTTTAGAAAAGACAGTGCCTTACTTTCATGATGGAGCGACTGCATTTGTTCAAGTTCCACAAGCGTTTTATAACGAAGATCCTTTCCAATATAATATGTTCTCGAAGGATCGAATTCCAAATGAGCAGGACTTCTTCATGCAAACCCTCCAAGCCGGTAAAGATCGATTCAATGCGGTCATGTATGTCGGGAGTAATACGGTATTTAGAAGAACAGCATTAGAGGAAATTGGCGGATTTGCTACTGGGGTAATTACAGAAGACATGGCGACAGGAATGCTTCTCCAAGGGAAGTTCAAATCTGTGTCTGTCGGAGAGGTATTAGCTGTCGGTCTGGCACCAGAAAGCTGGCTTGATCTGTTAAAGCAGCGAGACCGCTGGTCGAGAGGGAACATTCAGTGCGCCCGTAAGTTTAATCCATTGAAGGTTCGCGGCTTAACGCTTATGCAGCGAGTTCTTTATTTAGATGGCATTGTGTATTGGTTTAACGGTTTGTTTAAAATGATTTACATTCTTACACCGATATTGTTTTTATTATTTGGTATTCAAAGTTTCTGGGCAGATTTTCAGTCCATTTTCATGTTTTGGCTGCCGGCGTTCTTTAGTTCGTATTTAGCGTTTAAACTGGTGTCGAATCAAAAAAGAAGTATGTTTTGGAGTCATATTTACGAAAGCTCTATGGCATTCCACCTGGCTGGTGTGGCTTTAAGTGAGCTATTTTTGAAGAAGAGGGTTGAATTCCTTGTCACACCGAAGGGAATTCAAACGGACAAGAGACATTTTCATTTGAAAACGATGATTCCTCATTTGATCTTCTTGCTACTCTCATTGCTTGTCCTTGTGAAAATAGGATACGATATGAAGGTAAATGGGACGATGAATGCTGATCTCACGTTGATTAATATTTTTTGGGTACTTTATAACGGTGCAGGGCTGTTCATGGCACTTATTGTGGCGTTTGATCGTCCGCGTTATCGAAAATCAGAGCGTTTTGTCATTGAAAAAGAGGGGCATCTTCGTTCCGATCATCAAGATGAGTCGATTGCTTGTTTTCTACTAGATATGAGTGATTCAGGTGCGCGTCTATCCATTCCATCGGATCAAGCTTCTTCTCTAAATCAAGGACAAATGCAATTATTCTTTTCAGAGAATGAAAGTGTGGCATGTGATGTGGTCTGGAGTCATCCGGAGGGAGACAAGCTGATGGTTGGTGTGGCTTTTACTGACACAGAAAAATCACAGTACCTATCACTGATCCGCTTCTTATTCACACGAGAGCACGTATCGATAACGGATCGTGAGAAAAAATCCTATGCTGTTCGGACATTTCTCCGCTTTGTAAGAGAAACGGAGAAAGTACCAAAGGCTATTCGGCGCAAATGGATGAGAAGACCATTGCAAGGTGTGGCAGGCACGCTAGTCTATGAGGACCGGTTAGAAGAGAAGGTGCCGGTGAACATACATGATATTAGTTTATCTGGGTGTAAAATCGAGTCTGAAGCTTCAATTGAATTACATGACAAAGTGCTAATCACCATTGATACAGAATCTCTGACAGAGCAGCCGGCGATTGTGGTCTGGACATCACAAAAACGCGGCCGCACAATAGCCGGACTCAAGTTTGTTCAGCCTGAAATCAAGCAGATAGAAGAAAGAGAGGGAGTGGTTTCTTGAAATCCAAAAATGGCGGTTACCTCTATTTACTATGGCTTCCTGTCATCATGGGAGCCGGCTACGGCATTTCGCTTTTAGTGCCATTTCTTCAGCCTGTACTAACACTTGGCATCGCAGGTCTTTATATTTTTATGTTTGGTGATTTTCAAGTAAGGCAGGTCAGGTATATTTTTATGTTCGTGTTTTTGATCAATGTCCTTTTTAGTGTAATGCTATTTTTGGGCATTTAAAAAAGTGCTTCCCGAGGCGGGGAGCACTTTTTGTTATTCTGCCATTTTTTCGAGGTTGCCGTTCCGGTCCATTTTAAAGGTTGGTGCGGCACTATCGTCTTCTTCAAACAAAACTAGTTTTCTTGCACGGTTCATGATTTTGACGAGTGTTTCATAATCTTCTTGAATCGTGAGCTGATCCTTTTCGAGCTTTTTCACTTCAGCTTCTAGCTGCGAGACTTTATGAGAAAGCTCATTGTTTTCTCGTTTTAAGCGGCTGTTTTCCATACGTAAGGCAGTGGATTGCTGACCATCGCCTTCATAACGGCGTAAGAAATCAATGATATCGTCGATGGTTAATTCTTGATGCTGCCTAAATGGATTCGCTTCCGGCTTTTTCTCTGCGGTATTTGGGGCAGGAGAAGCCTGTGACAATAAATGTGATAAACTAGCTAACTCTTCATTGTAGCTTTGATCCACAAACTGAAGCTGTTCGGCAGTTTCAGCAGCTGGTGCAAATGTTTCTTCCTTTGCTGGCTCCAATTCCTGTGAGAATTCCTCCTGAGTGACCGTTTCTTCTACTTGCGGCTGATAAAGTAATCGTTTTTTCGCAGGCTGGCCATTGCCAAGTGCGCGCATCCGTTGTTTTCGCTGTTTTTTGGCAAGTGCCAACGCTTTTTCATATTGATGCCTCACGACAGCGTTCCATCTAAATCCGCATGCTGCGGAGGTGCGGTTCAGCTTGTCTCCTACTTCTTCAAACGCATTTAGCTGCGTACTGCCCTCTCTGACGTGACGTAAGACGGTTTCTGCCAAGAGGAGATCATTTTCCTCTGACCAAGCATCTTGTCTTTGTTTTGACATGTGTTTAAACCCCCATATGATTTGATGGTATTAGATTAGCCAAGTTCATGATGGTTTATACAAGTTTGCTAAAAGGATAGTGGAAAATACTAGCTTTTATGTAAGCGCGTCATTGGGACGGCAAAGCGTCTTGCAAGTCCAGCCGCTTCGATGTACAATGTTGGGTGGTATATTAATCACGATTGGCTGTCCAACTGTTTCATATAGAATGAAGTATCATCATTGAAAGGAAGCGTAAGACCATGGCTAATGAGTTTCGCGTATGTGACGATTGTGATGCGACGAACCTAAAGACGTTATTGCCTCGACTCAAATCGGTTGACCCTGATGCAAAAATTGAGATTGGCTGTCAATCTTATTGTGGTCCAGGACGAAAAAAGGCTTTTGCGTTTGTGAACAATCGCCCATTATCCGCACCAACAGAAGATGAATTACTCGAAAAGGTTCAAAAAAAAGTCAAATAAATGTCACTGAATGTGTTCAGTCGACCTAAAAAGAGGTCCGTCCCTGTCAGGTCGGGCTTTTTACGTCCATGCAATCTTTGAGAACACATTCACCAGCAAATTCAAGGATGTTTTCGGGAAAAGTTACCCGATATAATAGAAACACGTCTTAAAAAAAGAGGGACGAAACGATGGCGTATCCAAAAGGTAAATTATCTGAGGAAAAGGTATTTAAAGATCCTGTGCACCGTTATGTTCACGTAAGGGACGCATTAATATGGGATTTAATAGGAACAAGAGAATTTCAGCGCCTGAGACGGATTAAACAGCTAGGAACCACGTATTTGACGTTTCATGGTGCAGAACACAGCCGATTCAATCATTCACTCGGTGTATACGAGATTGTGAGACGAATTGTGGATGATGTGTTTAAAGGGCGGCCGGAATGGGATGAAGGAGAGCGCGAGCTTGTACTTAGTGCAGCCTTGCTTCATGACCTCGGACATGGTCCATTTTCTCATTCCTTTGAAAAGGTCTTCCACTTAGACCATGAATCGTTTACAAGAGATATTATTTTAGGGCAGACGGAAGTCAATGAAGTGCTCCGCCGGGTGAGTGATGATTTCCCGAAGCATGTGGCTGAAGTCATTGCCAAAACGTATCAAAACAAACAGGTAGTTAGTTTGATCTCAAGTCAAATCGATGCCGACCGAATGGACTATTTGCAGCGTGATGCCTACTATACAGGCGTCAGCTACGGCCACTTTGATATGGAACGTATTTTACGTGTGATGCGCCCGAGAGAAGATCAGATTGTGATGAAGCAGAGCGGGATGCATGCGGTAGAAGATTATATTATGAGCCGTTATCAAATGTACTGGCAAGTCTATTTCCACCCAGTGACACGCAGTGCTGAAGTCATTTTAACGAAAATCCTTCATCGTGCAAAAGAGCTGCATGAAACGGGTTATATTTTTACACATGCCCCAGTTCATTTTTACTCAATCTTTGAGGGAAATGTCACCACAGAGGACTATATTAAGCTGGATGAATCTATTGTTTTATTTTATTTTCAGGCGTGGGAAGATGAAGAAGATCACGTGCTGGCCGATTTGTGCCGCCGTTTTATGAACCGCCGATTGTTCCAATATACAGAGTTTAATCCAAATGAAGAAATGACGAAATATTTCAAGCTGACCGCCTTGTTTAAGGAGGCAGGAATTGATCCTGACTACTATTTAGTGGTCGACTCGTCTTCTGACTTGCCCTATGACTTTTATAGACCAGGAGAGGAAGAAGAGAGGCTGCCAATTCACCTTTTGACGCAAAGTGGTCATATTAAAGAACTGTCGAGACAGTCAGATATTGTTGACGCCATTTCCGGTAAACGAAGAACCGATCATAAACTTTATTTCCCGATGGACTTAATTGTAGATATGTCGGAAAAAGCTGAAGAAAAGAAGGCGATCATGAAGCTGCTTGGTTTGGGATAAAGAAGTACTGAAAAAGGAGATGTCGGGAATTTGTTGAAAGAGCATGCAAAGTTGATGAAGGTATTCTCTGAATCAGGGGAAATCGTTGGACGGAAGAAGCTGCAAAAGATGATTTACATAGCAAAAAAGCTAAATTTGCCATTTTACGAGAAATACGATTTTCATTTTTATGGCCCCTATTCAGAGGAGTTGACGCTCAGAATTGAAGAGCTGTGCAACCTTGGATTCTTGGACGAAATGAAGGAAAAAAAGGGCGGATACTATCAATATCGCTATTCGCTGACGGACAATGGGAAAGAGTTTCTCGATCAATGTGAAGTGGACATGCCTGACCTCAAAGTGCTGACGCAGCAGATGAACGAGCAATCGTCCCGTTTCCTAGAGCTTGTCTCAACGATTTTATATTTTGATGACCTGCCAGAAGATGAGATAAAGGAAAAGGTCTTCACCATTAAAAGCAAGCAGCGCTATACGGACGAAGAATTTGAGGCTGCCCTTGCTTATATTGATCAGTTGAAGGAATTGAACTAGTTGAACAGAAGCCCGAATTTCAGGGCTTTTTTTGTTTTGTAAGACCCAGACCAAAAGCGCTATTTTTCGATAAAATGTGTGTCAAAATATCTGAAAAATTAGTGAAAATGACGTAATTCGACTTTTTTCCTGTGCATCTAATTCCCTGTTTTTGACTGAAGAGAAGGAAAATGGTGAATTTTCAGTGAATATATAACTTTGTGAAAAACAAAGGAGGGATAGGAATGAAAAAGCGTTCAGTCTTTTTGTCATTTTTATTGGTAGGTAGTTTGTTACCGGGAGTAAGTTCAGCTTCAGCACCAGTAGCGAGTGCTGGTCATGGGCATGATCATGGTCATGCGCCGTTCGAAACCCATATTGGTGAGGGGTTGCCAAAGGCAAACGATTTTAAAGATTTGACGGCAGCACCTCCAATTGAGCGAGATGTGACAACAAAGGTATTAGATGAGTCTGGTAAGCAGGTAGGCTCGAGAACCTTTAAGGCCAATACAGGAGATTCAATTTCAACAAAAGCAAGTACAGGCAGTCAGAAGGTCACTGTCTATGCGGTTGCTGATGCGCAGTATCGTGCGAAATATAGTGACTGGCAAACACGGATTGTCAACATCATCGAGCAAGCAGATGTCACGTTTAACCGTGATCATGATGTGGACTTTGTTGTACAGGCAGTAGGATCTTGGACGTCTTCGGGATCAAATTCATCACAAATTCTTTCCAACCTTGCGCGCAGCTTTGATGGCAGAGGATACGACTTTGTCACTGGATTTACAGCAAATCCAAACTTTGATGCTGGCGGAATCGCTTATGTCTACAATAGTGCACCAAGCGGAAGTGCATTCGCCGTGAACCTTGACCAAGGAACAGCGAATACAGCAAAAGCGGCTACACATGAATACGGCCATAACTTTGGCTTACCGCATGACCCTCAAGGAAGCGGCATTGTCTGCTTAATGAATTATGATTATTCCTACACAGTTGACTACTTTGATGCGGCTCATAAAAATCAAGTGAACCGTAATAAAGCTTGGTACAGATAAGAAAGAAGACAAAAGGACAAACACCTTAGGTGTTTGTCCTTTGTCTGTAATGGGCTGAAAATGTTAAAAGAACCTTGTGAGATAATGATTTTGACGCTAAATAATATTGAAAACAAGTGGAAGAAATATAGTGATTTATGGAATGAAATAAATGAGTGTGTAATTGATGGAGGGCATGATTTGAGTTGTAAGGTATGTAAAAGTACTGATGAGGATACAGGAGAAGTATTCAAAATTTTTACAGCGTTTCACTGTTGGAAAAGGAACGGAGAATTGAAGGTTCATCCCAAGCCTTATAAGTGGCATATTCTCAAAAGACTACGAGGACAGATACAACAAGGAGACATTGTGTTGGTTCATGCTCGAGGCCAACGGGTATCCGTATTAGTGATTGATGTTTCAAGAGAAGAGCTAGAGGAAACGGGTTGCTATTACAAGCGAGTCATTAAGATTTTAGATCAAGTAGATAAAAATAAAGAAAATGTACCTGTGTGAAAGAGAGACTATTAGAGGAGTCTCTTTTTTTATTTAAAAATTCACTCAAATTTAACATGTCAATTCAACACATATTAAAATATCCTTAAAATTCTATTTATGTTTACATGATCCAAATTTACTATTATTATGGTTGTTGTGAACTATGTAAAAAAAGGAATTGGAGGTATTAATATGAAAAAACAAAAAGTTATTCTCACATCCTTGTTGTCAGCATCCATTTTATTCACTGGGTTTGGACTGGAGGGGAATGCGCAAGCGAAAGATGTATTCCCTTCTATGAACAATGAAAGAGCCAAAGAAGAAATAGAAGAAATGAAAGCAGAGGGAATGACCTCTGAACAGATTAAAGAGCTTTACGAGATGAGTAGGAAGGAGTATGACTCTGTATCTACGGAAGCAAAAGCAGAAGCTATATTCGAAGAGTCGCAGAAAGATATCGATCAGTATATCAAAGATGGTGTGATTGACGAGTATTTACCTAAGTACAACGAAGAGAAAGGTAAGATGAGCGTCAACGCCAAGAAGAATTTAGGTACTAAGGGCGATGTTTTAGTGAGCTATGACTTGAATTCAGGTAGCTCCGCAATTGGCTTCGGACACGCCGCAATTGTCTCAAGAAAATCAGCTAAGACAGTAGAGGCTTGGCATAAAAATTGGAGTCCTATTAAACAACATGGAGTCAGAAGATATAATAATAATTGGGGTTCTAGAAAGAAGGTTTATGGACTATGGGTGAAGAAGTCTAATAATACCAAATATGTAAATGCAGCTAAATATGCTGAAAAGCAAGCCGACCAAAAGAAGCCATACAATTTGAACTTTCTTGACAAGAAAACTACAAAGAAATTCTATTGTTCTCAATTGGCTTGGAGAGCTTGGAAGAATCAAGGACACGACATTGACAATTTAAAAGTTGATTCGGTTGTGTCGCCAATGGAATTAGTAAACTCTAACAACACGAAGGTCTTTTATCATAAAAAGTAATTAAATGAGCAGTCGGGGTCTCCCCGATTGCTTTGCTATTGAAAGGGGATGATTGAATGAAATACTTTAAGTTACTTTTATCAGCTTGTGCCATAGCACTTGTTTGTTCAGCATGTTCAAAGAAAGAGGAGGCTGCGGGGGACTCTCCTAAGGGAGAATTGAGCAATATGAAAGATAGTAAATTTGCTATCATATATTCGCAGGCAATGGACAGAGGATGCGAGATAGTCAACTACAACGATGAAGGAAAGAAATTGTCGAGTATAACAATGAAAGACTGCGTGGGATTTACCTCATCTACTCAAAGCAATCATAATATCTACTTTTCATCTAATAGGTCTAATTATCATGTATCTCTAAATAAGAAGACTGGGAAGGTAGAGCCTTTGAATACAAAATCACTTTCAAAGTCTACAGATGATGAGGGGGCATTTTTTATTAACTACTCTAATGGGTATGTTCTACACGACATTAATGTGGGCTTTACAGAGAATGGCTTGGTAGGAGAATTAGTATACTGGAATGAAGGTGCCAACGATAAAAATCAACTTGAATTAAACGGAGAATTAACAACAGCTATATTTGAAGACAAAAAAATCTATGCCATTCTTAGTAATGATGAAAGTGTCACAGTGTCTTCAATAGACTCTAAAACTCATAAAGAAAAACGAAAAAAGTTAGACATAGACTCAGTATTCTTTCCTGATAATAATGAATCTTTGAAGTCATTAAATAATGGAGAATTAATTCTTGCCTTAAACGATGGCGTTGACAGTAAGAAAAAATCGATGTTGGTTGTACTCGACAAAAAAACTCTCGATAAGAAAAGAGAAATAGTAATGGATAAGGGATTCACTATCTACAAGACTAATGTAGACAAGGATAAAGTCACGATAGTCTCCTATGAAGGAGAAGTCAAGACATTCAACAGAGAACTTAAAGAGATATCATCTGAAAAAATTCCACTTAATTTTAAATCAGATGACGAACGTTTAGAAGAGGTCAAGATTTTAGACGGTAAGGTTTATGCATTGGTGAGAATGTTTGATAGAGATAAGAATGGAGTTATTGGCAGAATTATTGAATATAATATTGAAAGCAAAGACTCTAAAGAGATATCTCTAAAATCTGATAGAGATTGGGAAATGACGAGCTTGGAGGTTGTAAAATAACTGACGAGGAGAGTGGAGTAAATTAACTTACATTATCTTCAACCTATGGCTCTTGTCTTATTCACATTACCATTACTGTATTTGGCTTGGGGGATTATTGGCTATTTAATCTTTAAGAAGATTCGTGTGGTTCTAATTATCACATTTATAACCTCAACCATTTTCATATTTGCCTACACCGGATTCGACATGTCAAATATGTATTGGGTAGGAATTGTGACTTTTTTAAGCATGTGTACTTCCTTAATGGTTAAAATTATACGAGATATGTATATTCGCTACAAAAAAGCATAAAAGTATGCTTTTCTCTATTATAAATGGAGGAATGGAAACTTTAAGGAAAAAATTAAAGCTGTCGAGATTTTCTCGACAGCCTGAGGACAAACACCTTATGGGTTTGTCCTTTTTATATGCTTACAGGTCGCTCATTCGCTTTCCTGCTACGGCATAGTGTTCTTTTTTCATTTCTTCAATAATAACAGAGACTTTTTCTGCACCTGCGCCTGTTGTTTCAACAACAGCATCAGTGACTTTCTCCACAAGCGCTCTTTTTTGCTCGTCTGTTCTTCCTTCAAGCATTTGTACGGTGACAATCGGCATGGCGAAAACCTCCTTTTTCCTTTAATGCTACGCTTCCCTTTAGTTTAAGGGACTTCTTATAGTATACTGAATGAAGTAAATCATTGTATAGAAAGAAAGAGGGATTCATGCCTTTGAACCAATTTCTTGTTTATCCATTAGAACTTATTCCATATGTCGCCATTACGCTTGTTGTTGCATTTACGATGCACGAGCTGGCGCATGCATATGTTGCGTACCGTTTCGGAGACCCGACGGCTAAGAATCAAGGGAGACTGACGTTAAATCCACTGAAGCATCTCGATATATTCGGGACGATTTTGATCTTTGTGGCCGGGTTTGGCTGGGCGAGACCTGTACCAGTGAATCGTTACCATTTTAAAAAACCGCGTTTAGCAGGGATTTGTGTCTCTATTGCTGGACCATTAAGTAACTTAGTGCTGGCGTTTTTGGGCTTTCTTGTGTATGTGCTTCTTCAGAAGTTTGGCGGGGAATGGATCATGCGCTTTGAGCCGGGAGTCGATTATTTCTTCCAGATCTTTATTAACTTAAACGTCATCTTGTTCTTATTTAACTTATTGCCGCTTCCGCCGCTGGATGGATATCGTATCATTGAGGACGTGGTCAGTCCTGGTATTCGTGCGAAAATGACGCAATTTGAACAATATGGGATCATTATTTTTCTCATATTCGTGATCACACCGCTGGGTCAGCTTGTGTTTGGTCCATTGATCGGAATGCGGGATCAAATCATATACTGGTTTAATCTTATTTTGAAGCCGCTGCTTTAGGAGGTTTAATGAATGGAAGGTAAAAAGAAGAAACCAATTGGTTTTAACATCATTAAAAAAACAGATGCAACCGACGGACATGGAGGCTTTGGGGCAGGTGCCCTCAGCCTTGATAATATCTCGCCAGTCATCATTGATGTAGAGGAAAAAGAAGCTGTCATTGATATTGGTGCCATGCATGCAAGAAGTGCCGTCGAAAAAGGAATTAAATTTTTGAAAACAAAAGAAGAGGTACCGAACGGAAAGCCTTATTGGCTCGTATGGGTGACGATTGACCGCAGAGAAGAAGGGCCTTATTATGCAGGTGTGACGGCTTGTGAAATGACCGTTGACCGTTCGATTCGCCGCGGGTATAAGTCACTTCCAGAGCATGTGAATTTAATGGATAAATCGATGAAGCGAAAAATCGTCGTGAGTCATATGGATGACGTATCCAAAAAGGTGCTGGCTGATTTCTTAAAGGGTCATAATGAAGCACTATGGGACGCATCGACAGATGAATTAAAAGAAGGATTGGCTGTCCCTGAATAATTGTGAAATTTTTGTGAAGAATGGCGGATCACTACCAAATCCATCCGTTTTTTGAGTAAACTGGTGTTAAAGCTAGGACATGGAGAATCCCGAGATGCAGATCTCGGGGTTTTTCATGTCTTTTTTTAACGTTTCAGCCACTTTTCCCACCATTTCTTTGGCTTTTGATCTTGAACTGGTTCCTGCTCAGAGGCTTTGTCCTCAGCGCCATAGCAGACACCTGTCGGCTCTGTTCCTTCTATAAAATAAGTAAACACCTTTGATTCACAACCTGGCCCTGCGAGGTCGCCAGTTTTTGGATTGATATATACCCCTTTGACACCGTCTGGAGGCATGAAGGAGGAGGCTGGCTGCTTCGAGAGGGCTGATTCCATAAAGGAAGCCCATATTTTTTTCGCATAGGCCGTTTCTTCGACTGAATCAATGGTGCGGCCTTTATCATAGCCTGTCCATACACCTGTGACGAGCTGGGGAGAGAAGCCGATCATCCAGCTGTCGGCTCCTGTTGTCCCGGATTTTCCTCCGTATGTTCGTGTAAGGTCCTTTATAATGGTGCGGCCAGTGACACTTGTATAGCCGTTTAATTGATTGTTGAACATTCCTGACATCATATCGGTGGTGACAAAGGCTGCTTTTTCATCGAGGATTTGTTCTCGTTTTTGTTTCTCTTCAAAAAGCACATTGCCTTTTGCGTCGGTTACTTTCGTAATAAAGGTTGGTTTGACGCGTTTTCCGCCATTGACGAGCATGGCGTAAGCGTTGGTCATTTCAATGGGTTTCACAGGAGACGTGCCTAGAGCAAGAGATGGTACTTGATCTAGTTTCTCCTTGATTCCAAATGTCTTGCCAGCACGTACAAGCTGCTCCATTCCTAAAAATAGATGGGTCTTTACAGCGTAAATATTATCAGACAGCGCTAAAGCTTGTAGCATTGTAATGCCGTCATTGGCGTAATAGCCGTGATAATTGCTTGGTGAATAAGCCGCACCGCTGCCTTGATCATCCAGTTCAAACACCGTTTCCTCACTGCGCATGACGGTTGCGGGTGTAAACCCGTTTTGCAAGGCAATGTAATAAAGAAGGGGTTTCATGGTTGAACCGGGCTGCCTTTTTGCTTGTGTCACCCGGTTGAATGGACTTTTCTCATAATCTCTCCCACCTATGAGGGCAAGTACATGGCCTGTTTGAGGATGGATGGCGGCAAAGCCAATTTGGATATCTGATTTGGAATCCATCGTGTTTTTTAACGTCTTTTCTGCGATTTTCTGTAATTTTGGATTAAGGGTCGTTTGGATATGAAGTCCATAGGTTTCGATCTGTTCCTCTGTTAACCCCAAGCTTTGTTTCAACTCTCGAATCACATCGTCATAAAAATATGGGGCTTGCTTTGCTTGCAGCTGCTTCTTCTGCAAAGGGCGATAGGACAGCTTTTCTTTCGCAGCGTCATCGGCTGCTTTTTTCGTAATCATGCCATCCTCTTGCATTTGTCTCAAAATCATATTCTTTCTTGCGCCGGCTTTCTCCTCATTCACATAAGGGGAATAGAGAGAAGGCCCCTTTGGGATACCGGCAAGAAGGGCAGATTCAGCGAGGGTTAAGTTCTTTGCTTTTTTCCCGAAATACAGACGTGACGCTGCTTCCACACCGTACGCTCCGTGACCATAATAAATGGTGTTCAAGTATCCTTCTAAAATCTCATCTTTTGTATAGTTTTGCTCTAAACGAATCGTGTAAAAGGCTTCATTCCACTTCCGCTTCCACGTTTTATCATGATCTAAATACAGATTTCGTGCATACTGCTGGGTGATCGTGCTGGCACCTTGTACCTTAGCCATGGCACGAATATCGGCCACCGCAGCACCTGCCATCCGTTTTACATCAAAGCCATGATGCTCATAAAAGGTTTTATCTTCAACAGCCACAACAGCCTGTCTCATATGAGGAGACATATTCTTTAATGGCACCCAATATCTCTTTTCTCCAAAACTGGATTCTCCAAGCTTTGACCCATCAGCTGCATAAATGGTCGTGGATTGGGGAACTTGAACAGAAGGGGCACCTTGCCATTTAGCTATTAATAGAATCGTCAAAAAGACAGTGCCTGCAAATAGAAAAGCGAGCAAGCCGATAAAAAAACAGGCTCGAATCGTTTTCACGGTCATGCGGATTTTTTTATTACTCATGATTGTGTCCATGCAAAGCCCCCATTTTGACGGTTTTTTATCAGTATGGAACAAAGAAAACCGTTTTAAACAAGCGATTGCAGGAGCACCTTAAAAAATGAAGAGAACTCATGCGGTTCTTTACAATTTGATATGAATCCACTATACTTTTTTCTTGGACAATCGATATAGTCAAAGCCGATAAAAGGCGCTAACAATAGATGTTTGTTTATTATTGGATGAGAGGAAGATGAACAATGAGCGAACTTTGGTATACAGAGAAGCAAACGAAGAATTTTGGTATTACATTGAAGGTGAACAAAACCCTTCACACAGAACAAACAGACTTTCAGCATTTAGAAATGGTGGAAACAGAAGAGTTTGGCAATATGCTGTTTTTAGACGGCATGGTGATGACATCTGAGAAAGATGAGTTTGTATACCACGAAATGGTGGCTCATGTTCCTCTTTTCACTCATCCAAACCCGGAAAATGTTCTTGTCGTAGGTGGAGGAGACGGCGGTGTTATTCGTGAAATCCTCAAACACCCAAGTGTGAAAAAAGCGACACTTGTTGATATTGACGGAAAGGTTATCGAATACTCGAAAAAATTCCTTCCTTCTATTGCTGGGAAATTAGACGATCCTCGTGTAGATGTCAAAGTCGGAGACGGTTTTATGCACATTGCTGAAGCTGACAACGAGTATGATGTGATCATGGTGGACTCAACTGAGCCAGTTGGACCAGCTGTGAACCTATTCTCTAAAGGATTTTACGCAGGAATCTCAAAGGCACTCAAAGAAGACGGTATTTTCGTTGCACAAACGGACAACCCTTGGTTCACACCGGAGCTGATTACAAATGTACAGCGTGATGTGAAAGAAATTTTCCCAATTACGAAGCTTTACACAGCGAATATTCCAACGTATCCAAGCGGTCTTTGGACATTCACCATCGGTTCTAAAAAATATGATCCACTTGCTGTAGAAGACAGCCGTTTCTTTGATATTGATACGAAATATTACACAAAAGAATTGCACAAAGCGGCATTCGTTCTGCCGAAATTTGTGAGCGACTTAATCAAATAAATCAAGCGAAATGGAAATGCGCAAATGACGGTTTGCGCATTTTTTGAAGCGTAAAAGGAGGAATCTTGCATGAGATTCGACGAGGCTTATTCAGGAAAAGTGTTTATTGGAAGTCATCCGACATGGGAAGATGCAAAGGTCATTTTATACGGCATGCCGATGGACTGGACAGTTAGCTACCGCCCAGGTTCACGTTTCGGTCCGAACCGCATTCGTGAAGTATCGATTGGTTTAGAGGAATACAGCCCTTATTTAGATCGTGAGCTGCACGAGGTGCCATTCTTCGATGCGGGTGACATCCCACTTCCTTTTGGGAATGCACAAAAGAGCTTAGATTTAATTGAAGAGTATGTCGACAGTATTTTAGAAAAAGGAAAGTTTCCATTAGGAATGGGCGGCGAGCATCTTGTGTCTTGGCCGGTTTTCCGTGCGATGTATAAGAAATACCCTGATTTGGCCATCATCCATATGGACGCACATACAGATCTTCGTGAGGAATATGAGGGTGAGCCACTTTCACATTCAACACCGATTCGTAAAGTTGCAGGACTGATTGGACCTGAAAATGTATTTTCTTTCGGCATCCGTTCTGGGATGAAAGAAGAATTTGAATGGGCAAAAGAAGCGGGTATGCACATTTCTAAATTTGAAGTGCTGGAGCCATTGAAGCAAGTATTGCCAAAGCTAAAAGGGCGTTCAGTATATGTGACGATCGATATTGATGTACTTGACCCAGCTCATGCACCTGGTACAGGAACGGTAGATGCTGGCGGTATTACATCAAAAGAGCTGCTTGCATCCATTCATGCGATTGCAGGATCTGACGTCAAAGTCGTTGGGGCAGACCTAGTCGAGGTAGCACCTGTATATGATCACTCTGACCAAACAGCGAATACAGCGAGTAAGCTTTTACGCGAAATGCTGCTTGGGTTTGTGAAATAATCAGTTGATAGAGGAGCTTGTCATCTCATGTGGACAAGCTCTTTTTTTACATTGGTCAAAAAATAAAGGAGGCAGCTCATGCTTTCGTCAATATTGATGGTGTCCCTCGCTTTATGCGTATTAGCGGCAGGCTTTCTCACACTGAAACGAGAGCTCGCAGCTGATCCGCCTGTTTTTGCTTCTAAAAAGGAAGCAAAGGTGGAGTTAGTTGGTTTATTTCAGGATCGAGGCTTTTTCTATCTGACGGCCATTGCGTTATTCATGCAGTTGGTATTTAAAAAGGATCAAATCGCACCATTTGATTTTTTTCAGGCATTTTTGGCAAGTTCAGGCATACAGGCTCTTTTTTATTTACTGAAAAGAAAAGACTTAGGCGTAAAGGCTGGACTTGTCGTATTGGTCAGTTGCATTTTTCTTTTTTTCTAAAGGGATGGCTGAAGATGAAAAACGAAGTTTAATCGCCGTGAAGAAGAGAAATGATGGTATGATAGGCGCTCATGATTATGGTATACTATTTTAGTTAAACGGGTCTTAGCAAAGGAAGTGCAAAATGACACAAAACCAAATTTCAATTCATGTAAAGTCAGTGATGAAACCAGAGACGGAGCCGGCTGAAACGATCGAATTCCGCACGACTGGAACGTATCAAGAGAAGAATGACAAAACGTATCTCACTTACCATGAAGAACATGAAATGGGTCAAGTAAAAACCGTTGTGAAAATGAGTGAAAAAGAAATTTTTGTCATGAGATCAGGAGCTATTCAAATGAAGCAGCGCTTTCTCATTGGAGAAACGACCGTCACACATTACACGATGCCATTCGGTACACTTCAGTTAGATGTGCACACACATGGCATTGATCTCGATGTGGACAAGGGACTGCTGCACATTACGTACGATATGCTGACAGGAGAAGATCAAAAGCATTTACATACATTATCGATTTCGTATAAGGAGGATTTACGTTCATGAATATCGCAGAACAGGTCAAAGATGCGTTAAAAGAAGAAATCATTGCGGCAGTCGTCAAAGCAGGACTTGCCGATGAAAGCCAGGTGCCAGATGTCCTTTTAGAAGTGCCGAAAGACAAAACTCACGGTGATTACTCTACCAACATGGCGATGCAGCTTGCCCGCATTGCGAAAAAAGCACCTCGTCAAATCGCAGAAGACATCGTCAATGCGTTTGATAAAGGGAAAGCTTCCATTGAAAAACTGGATATCGCAGGTCCAGGATTCATTAACTTTTATATGAACAATCAGTATTTAACAAAGCTGATTCCAGCTGTCCTTGAAGCAAAAGAAGCGTATGGCGAAACGAATACAGGCGGCGGTCAAAAGGTGCAAGTCGAATTCGTCTCAGCCAACCCAACAGGTGACCTTCACCTTGGACATGCCCGCGGAGCAGCTGTAGGAGATTCCCTTTGCAATATCCTTGATAAAGCAGGGTTCGATGTGAGCCGTGAATACTATATCAACGATGCAGGGAATCAAATTAATAACCTCGCTTTATCTGTCGAAGCACGTTATTTTGAGGCACTCGGTCTTGAAAAAGAAATGCCTGAAGACGGCTACAGAGGGGAAGATATCAAAGGCATCGGACAAAAGCTTGCGGATGAATTTGGTGACCGTTTCGTGCATGAACCGGAAGAAGAGCGTATGAAGTTCTTCCGTGAATACGGATTGAAATACGAATTAGAGAAATTACGTGTAGATCTTGAGAATTTCCGTGTACCATTTGATGTATGGTATTCAGAAACCTCTTTATATGAAAACGGAAAAATCGAACCAGCGCTGGAAACACTTCGTGAAAAAGGCTATGTCTTTGAAGAAGACGGCGCAACATGGCTGCGTTCAACTGATTTTGGCGATGATAAGGACCGTGTGCTGATTAAAAAAGACGGCAGCTTCACTTACCTGCTTCCAGACATCGCATATCATAAAGACAAACTAGACAGAGGATTTGACCAGCTCATTAACATTTGGGGAGCGGACCATCACGGCTATATCCCTCGAATGAAAGCGGCGATCCAAGCACTTGGATATCCAGCTGGCAAGCTTGAAGTAGAAATCATCCAGCTTGTGCATCTTTACAAAAACGGTGAAAAGATGAAGATGAGTAAGCGTACAGGAAAAGCTGTCACAATGCGTGATCTCATTGAAGAAGTCGGCTTAGATGCGACTCGTTATTTCTTTGCGATGAGAAGTGCGGCGACACATATGGACTTTGACCTAGACCTAGCCATTTCTACGTCTAACGAAAACCCTGTGTACTATGCACAATATGCGCATGCGAGAATTTGCAGCATGCTGCGTCAAGGAGAAGAAAAAGGCTACGAACCAAACCTTGAAAAAGCCGATTTCTCTCACATTCAATCGGAAAAAGAATACGATCTTCTCAAAATCATTGGCAGCTTCCCAGAAGTTGTAGCAGAAGCAGCTGAAAAGCGTATTCCGCACCGCGTGACGAACTATATTTATGACCTTGCATCAGCCCTTCACAGCTTCTACAATGCCGAGAAGGTCATCGATGTAGAAAACGAAACAAAAACAACAGCACGTCTTTCACTCATGAAAGCAACACAAATCACGCTCGCTAATGCATTAAAACTAATTGGTGTATCGGCTCCGGAAAAGATGTAATGAAATGAAAGAAAGCCCCACTCTATTGGATGAGTGGGTTTTTGTCATTCAACGTTTATATCATTTTTATTTCTCTGGAAAATCTCAATTTCATAATTCTCTAATGCTTGTTTAGGAAGTTTCTTTTCTAATATAGACTGCAAACCTGCTATATCTTTTGAAGTATTGATGCCGATGGAAATTGTGGGATCTGTCTTAACGATTTGATAATGTAACAAGCCATGCTCTTTCCATAACGAGTCTAATACTTGTGTCACCTTTTGATCTAATTCTTCTTCAGAAAGAGTGAGACGATTTGGAGTGGAACTTAATCCAAGAATACAAAGAGTAATAAAAAACAAACCAATCAAACGTTTTTTCATTATATCTCCTTAAATAGTTAATATATTCCTTTAATAGATTGTAGCATCCAATTAGGTTTGTTTAAATAACTTAACAGAAACATGCTCATAGAAGGCATTGTTCTAGATTTATTTAATGGAACAACATGTCATCCACTCAAAACATGTAAAAACCCGCTATCTCTTGAGGATAGCGGGTTTTAAAAATTATCCAAGTGTATTAATAATGTTAGAAATAGAATCAAATAATTGGCTAAGTACATCAGAGAACATAGAGTGTGCCTCCCTTCGGTAAGCATGTAGTATGTGTGCGTCAAATGAAATTATCCAAGTGTGTTAATAATGTTGGAGATAGAATCGAATAATTGGCTAAGTACATCAGAAAACATATTTTTGCCTCCTCTCTTTTCTTTTTACATCTACTCAACGAAGGGAATGAAGGGTTGGATCACTTTTTCTAAAAAAAATTTAAAAAAAGATGGTGGCATAGAAAAAAGCACCGGCTATTCGGGTGCTTTTTTGCCTTTAGTTATGAATGAATGCGTAGCTTTATGTCACCATTTGTACACGCTAGCTGAACGTTTCCGCCAATCGGGAAGGTGAAGACGGGCTGTGTATGTCCGATATCGACATCGTAAATCACTGGGATGTGTTTGAGCATTGGGTGCTTATCTAGAATGAACCTCAAATGTTCCTCTGTCATCTTGGATTTCTTCTGAAAGCGTCCGATGATCAATCCTTTGATTGATTGTGCATGCTGCAAGAGGGAGGTAAGGTCTCTGGCGAACATTTCAGGGAATACCAGCTCATCATCCTCGACAAATAAGATCGCATCCTTTACATTCGGCATAAACGATGTCCCTTGCAGTAAGTTCAGTGTACAAAGGTTTCCGCCATACAAGGTGCCTTCAGCTGTTCCTTCCTGATAAATCCCCCATGTTGTCGGATGAAACTGCCTGTTCGCTTGATCGAGATACCAAGCATCATCACTCCATTTTGTCGAAGGAATCACATCAAACGGTTCGCCGCCGTTCATCAAGCAAGCTTGAAACATGGCAGTCTGCTCCTCCTGCCCCTGCTCCATGTAAAAGCTGGAAAAATGGGGGCCGGAATATGTCACCATATCACATTTCGCTGTAATGGCGTTTGCAAGTGCAGTGATGTCACTATAGCCGCAGAGGACTTTAGGGTGCTGACGGATCAAGTCGTAATCAATATAAGGCAAAAGTTCATTGCAGTTGAAGCCTCCGATGGCTGTCAAAATACCATCGACATCATGATCTCTGAACGCCTCATGCAGATCAGACAAGCGGTGTTCAATAGACGATGAGGAATGAAGGTCACATTCAAACACATGCTGTCCCAAAGAGACAGTGAAGCCTAAAGCCTCTAAATGTTTTTTCGCTTGAGCAATTCCTTCTTCTGATAAAATGCTGGCACTTCGGCTTGGGGCAATAACACGTATATGGCTCCCTTTTTTAAGAGGTGAGGAGGTATGCATAAACAGATCTTCCTTTCCATCACATATTTCTCTATTATATCGGATCAAATAGCGAAAGTCTGTAAAGGCTAGGAGAAAGGAATGGGTCGTGCGTTTCATACGAGCTGTGCAAAGGGTATGGAAGAGAAAAAGACAGAATGAGGGCGGAGAATGTGAAAAAGAGAAGACTGGAATTTTTATTTTTATATTTTATGATATTTGGGGCATATGTGGTGTATTGGTGGACTGTGCCGGCGTGGAGCGTTCAGCTGTACGCAGCGATTTATATCGCCATTATTTTATTTAGTATCGTCTCACTCATGTTGGAGAATCGTACATCACAGCACACGTTATTATGGATATATGTGCTGGTTTTTTTCCCGATCATTGGCTATATGTTTTATCTGTTCTCAGGGCAGCTCTATGTAAAAGGTCATTTATTCAAATCAAAGAGAATGTATAACCGTGAAAAATTAAGAAGAATATCTGAGCTTGAGAGCAAGCCGGATGAATCACGTTTAACCGATAATCAGCGTGGTTTTTTTCAATACACAGAAAAAGCTACAGGCATGCATGTGAATACAAATAGTGATATGGACATTTTAAAGAATGGAGAGGAGACGTTTCCCCGAATTTTTGAAGAGTTAAAAAAAGCAAAATCATTCATTCATATTGAATATTACATGTTTAAATCTGATTTCCTCGGCCACCGGATGATGGAGATTTTGATTGAAAAAGTGAAAGAAGGGGTAGAGGTCCGCTTCATATATGATGCGGCGGGCAGCATTCGTTTCTCACGAAAAGATATTAAACGCTTGAAGCAGGCAGGGGTAAAGGTCGCTCCTTTTCTACCTTTAAAATATGGATTTTTTAACCAAAAATTCAATTTCCGAAATCACCGAAAAATCGTCATTATTGATGGAGAAACAGGGTTCGTCGGCGGATTAAATGTTGGCAAGGAATACGTAGGACGGGATGAAAAGATCGGCTTTTGGCGTGATACGCATGCCATGTTAAAGGGTGAGGCTGTTCAGACCCTTCACTCCGTTTTTATGCTCGACTGGGAATATGTATCAGATGAAGTATTAATTGATGATCCGAAGTATCATACGCCGCATCCTGTGACAGGAGAGGATGTCATTCAGGTTGTACCAACTGGACCTGATATGAAAGAAAGTATGAGTGATTTATATGATGCTCTCATTTCTAATGCGAAACAATTTGTCTGGATTGCCACACCTTACTTTGTACCAAACGAATCGATTCGCACTGCGCTCAAAATCGCTGCCACAAGAGGGGTGGATGTGCGGGTGATGGTACCGGAGATCAATGACGGATTTCTCACGCAATATGCCACACGTTCCTATTTTTCTGAGCTTCTAAAAGAGGGCATCAAGGTGTATCACTATCAAAAAGGGTTCATGCATCAAAAGGTGATGATCGCAGATGGAGAACTCGCCTCTGTCGGCACCGCAAATGTTGATATGAGAAGCTTTCAGCTTAATTTTGAGGTCAATGTCTTTACAGCTGCGAAAAAGCCAATTGAGCAATTGATGGCCCACTATGAGGAAGATATGAAGGAATGTGAGCAAATGGGTCCTGTGCATTTTTATAAAAGAGGCTTAAAAGAGCGGTTGAAGGAATCATTTGCCCGATTGTTTTCTGGCGTATTATGAGGATTTCCATCCAAAGAAATCATTTCCTGATCTAGTATTTTGCAGAGGATTCCTCTATAATTGAAAATGATTATCAATTATAGAGGAAATGAGGTCCTTTTACATATGCTAAAACGCTTTTTCGCCTATTACAGGCCCTATCGCGGTCTGTTCTTTTTAGATTTCTTTTGCGCTGTCGCAGTTGGATTAATGGAACTTGGTTTCCCGCTAATCGTGAACTACTTCATTGATACGTTATTACCGACAGGGAACTGGACAGTCATTGCCTGGACCGCACTTGCTCTGTTTATCATTTATGCCCTAAGCTCAGTGATGCAATTTATTGTGTCGTACTGGGGACACATGCTTGGCATTAATATTGAAACAGATATGAGGAAGAAGCTGTTTGATCATTTTCAGCGTCTCTCATTTAAGTTTTTTGATAACAACAAAACGGGTAAGCTTATGTCTCGGATGACAAATGACCTCATGTACATTGGGGAGGTGGCTCATCACGGACCTGAGGATTTGTTTATTGCGATTATGACGATTCTTGGCGCCTTTGCTGTCATGCTAATGATTAACTGGCAGCTTGCTATTTTAACCTTCTTGATCATGCCCGTCATCATTTGGCTTGCCCTTCATTTTAATAAAAAGATGACACAGGCGATTACACAGCTGAACAATGACATTGGAGACTTTCATGCAAGGGTTGAAAACAATATCGGCGGTATTCGTCTTGTTCAAGCCTTTGCCAACGAACATTTTGAGAAAAAGCGTTTTGCTGAAAACAACAACCGCTTTCGGAAAGCGAAGCTTCTTTCATATAAAATCATGTCGGTTAACGGCTCAATCAGTTACATTCTGACACGTCTTGTGACACTGTTTGTCCTTCTAGCAGGGACATGGTTTGTTCTGCAGGGTCAATTAACGGCAGGTGGATTTATCGCGTTTGTTCTGATTACAAACGTCTTATTCAGACCGATTGATAAGATTAACACAGTGATTGAAATGTATCCAAAAGGCATTGCGGGCTTTAAAAGTTATGTCGACTTACTTGAAACAGAGCCAGATGTGAAGGATACAGAAGGAGCTCGTGATGTATTCGGGCTGAAAGGTGAAATTGAATATCGAAACGTGACATTTGGCTACGATGAGCACAGTCATGTGTTAAAGGATATCGATTTGAAGATCAAACAAGGAGAAACCGTTGCGTTTGTCGGGCCCTCAGGAGCCGGGAAATCGACGATTTGCAGTTTGCTGCCACGTTTTTATGATGTGGATGAAGGGGAGATTACGATTGATGGCGTGAGTACAAAATCGATGACCCTCTCTTCTTTAAGACAGCAGATTGGCATTGTGCAGCAGGATGTCTTTTTATTCTCAGGCACCATTCGAGAAAACATTGCGTACGGCAACCTAGAAGCTAGTGATGCAGAGATTTGGGAGGCTGTACGTCGTGCGCATTTAGAGGAACTCGTTCAGCGTTTCCCAGAAGGATTAAATACTGTCATAGGCGAGCGCGGCGTCAAATTGTCAGGCGGTCAAAAGCAGCGCCTGTCCATTGCGCGGATGTTCCTAAAAAATCCTTCAATTCTTATTTTAGATGAAGCCACATCAGCACTTGATACAGAAACAGAAAAAGCTATACAGGATGCACTGAGCGAACTGGCTGTCGGCAGGACGACACTCGTTATTGCCCACCGCCTGGCAACAATTAAACACGCCGACCGTATCATCGTCGTAACAGAGGAAGGCATCCAAGAACAAGGCCGCCACCAAGACCTCATCCAAATGGGCGGCGTGTACAGCAGACTGCATGAAGCGCAGTTTGGTCATTGATAGTAAGGCGTAAATGAGTTCAGCTATTGAGTTGGACTCATTTTTTTACATGTGATAATAAAAAGTGGTTCGTCCTGCAAATATTTAAATCACCATTTAAATGGAATTTTGATATAATTTAAGGAAATTAGATCCAAAAGGAGAGGGTTGTTTGAGCGAAACAGCAAAAACATTCATGCTGAAAAGCATTCACTACGTGACTCTTGTTGGTTTATTTATATTGATCATTCCAGCTGGAATCAACCCAGTATTTTTTTATATCGGGATTATTTTATTTGGCATTCACCTTTTTGTAAACGTTATAGACAGTTCTTTAAGCAAAGTCAAAATATCGATAGCATTGATTATTAGTTTTACTCTCATATTACTTGGCCTTTTTAAAATATTTTTTTGAAAAGATTTTCATTCGTTCAGTAGCTCTTTTGATAAAGGGCTTTTTTTGTTAGGATAGAAAAAATGCGTGTAGGAAGGATCTGATGGAATGAAGGGACTTCGGCGATTACAAAAGGGCGATAAGATCGGTATTTTTTCACCTTCAAGTCCTGCATCAGCGACCTCGCCTCTTAGGTATCAGCGGGCGAAGAAGTGGCTTGAGCAAAAAGGATTCATTGTGATCCCAGGATCATTAACGGGGAAAGAGGATCACTACCGTTCTGGTACAATTCAAGAACGAGCTGATGAGCTGAATGAGCTGATGGCTAGAGAGGACTTGGCGTGCATCATGTCAATGATTGGCGGGACGAATTCAAATAGTTTGCTGCCTTATCTTGATTTTGAGCTGCTGAATCAACATCCAAAAATCATGATCGGTTATTCAGATGCGACAGCGATTCTACTAGCGGCGTACGAAAAAACGGGACTGCCTGTTTTCTACGGGCCGGCGCTTGTCCCTTCTTTTGGCGAGTTTGAACCGTTTGTTAATTTTACATATCAGTCATTTGAGGACATCTTGATGTCCCCTCAAACCATTCCTTATCAGATTGAAAAACCGCCTTTTTGGACAGATGAACGAATCAATTGGGAAGAAAAGACGGGGGATAAAAAGCAGCGTCCGAATGATTGGCTGTGCGTCATAGAGGGACAGGCAGAAGGTAGATTGATCGGAGGGAACCTGAATGCGATGTACGGCATTTGGGGAAGTGAGTTCATGCCAGCCATCCAAAACGGAGACATCCTCCTTATTGAAGATTGCATGAAAACCGCGTCAGTTGTAGAGAAGAATTTCTCTTTATTGAAAGTAAATGGAGTGTTTGAACGGGTGTCAGGGATTCTTTTAGGAAAACATGAGCTGTTTGATGATGAAGGGACGGGCAAAGAGCCTTACGAGATTTTACTTGAGGTGCTCGGAGAGACAAAAAGACCACTCATCGCTGATTTTGACTGTGCCCATACGCACCCAATGCTTACGATGCCAATTGGGGCACAAGTGAAAATAGATGCAGCTTCTAAACAAGTTTGGTTAACAGAAGATTGGATATAAGAAAAAGAGCAGCCCGAGGCTGCTCTTTTTTATGAAACCTTTTCTTTCTCAAACGGCTGAAGAAGATCTTGCGCTTTTTTCCCTTCAACCACAATTAAGTAATCAGATTCTAAATGAGTGAGCCTGAAGGTTTCAAGCTCTACGATGTTCTTAATGCTGCACATTGTTTTTTTAGAATACACATATATACGATGCTGAGCCTGCTGGCACTTTTCATAAAGAGAAATAAGCTTATGTAAATTCAACGCTTTTGCAGCGATTCGGATTGAATAGATTTGAGACATCTTCATATCCTCCTGTTAATTACTTTCTCACAATAGCTTTGTTACCCCCATTTGCACAAAGGTAAACCTTTCTCTATGATTTCCATTCAATGGTTCCTCCGCCCGTCCGCTTATTGCCCCTAATCGCAGACAGCTCTTCGACTAGACGGAGCAGAGCCTGATCCTTTAATTTTGCTTCAATCATAAAATCTACATCACGGCCATACGGTTTTAATGCTTGAAAAAGCGGTAAGACAAAGTCCATATCTACACCATCTGCATGACTGCGTATGGCTTTTTCTGATTTAGGTGAAGACAAGTGGATTTTGGGCGGAATGCCAGTCTTTGTCCAAGTGTCGAACATTCTTGGAAGGATGTCATCGAGTGCGGCATCGTCATCTTTATTTGCCACGTGATGATGGTAATCAAAAACAAACGGAATGTCATGCTTTTCACATACACCAAGCGTTTCGAGCGACGTATATGTTTTGTCATCGTTCTCAAGTGTCATTCTCGCTTTGATATGAGCCGGAAGTTGTTTAATATTTTCATCAAAGCGTTGAAGAGCCGATTCTTTATCGCCGTAAGCCCCGCCTACATGAATATTCATGTAACCTTCCTTTTCGAGCTTCATCGCCTCAAGCATCTGATAATGGTACGTCATATCGATGACGGCATTGTCTGTAATTGAAGGTTTTGGGCTGGTAAACAAGGTGAATTGATTGGGGTGAAAGCTTACCCGTAAGTTGTGCCGTTTCACCAACTCGCCAATCTCAAGAAATTCTTTGTGAAAAGGTGTCACGAAGTCCCAGCGCACCTCGGGATGGGTCGCGAGCGGGACGATCGAGCTTGAAAAACGGTACAGCGGGATATCATGAGCAATGGCGAAATAAAGCGTTCTTAATGTATTCACGAGATTGGCTTTCGTTGTTCGCAATAAAGCCTCTTTTCTTTCTTCCTTAGAGAGCTTGCTGTATCTTGCAAAGGTCAGCGACTTGGCAGGAGAAGCTTCCCACAAGGTGACGGCATTGGACACATAACCAAATCGATAACGCATAGGTCATCTCCTTTATAAAAAATACGAGAACATGGCGGCAACCCACTCAAGCGGCCGTGTGAAAAGAGGGCGCTTTGACAATGTTTCTTCTGTCAGGATCTCAGATACTTCCATATGCTCCCGAATTTTTTCCTCCACGTGTGCAGTAAAGTCGGGATCATCAATGGCTACATCTACTTCTTCGTTTAAAAACAAGCTTCGTTTATCAAAATTCGCGGTACTGATCATACAGCGGCTGTGATCAATCAATATGGCTTTCGAATGATAAAACCCTTTATAAAAACGATAAACAAGACATCCAGAGGCAATGAGATCCTTCAAATAATGAAAACCAGCCTCTTTGACAAGTGGATGATCCGCTTTCATTGGAATGATAATTTCAACTGTGACGCCCCGTTTTCGTGCATCAAGCAGCGCCTTCAGAAGAGGAGCTGATGGAATAAAATAAGGCGTACAGATGATGATCTGTTTCTTTGCTTGCTCAATATCTTGGAGAAATAAAGCTTCTAAAGAAAAACCGGCAGTCGCTCGTGTTGTGCATTGTAATGTTCCCGGTTCCAATGCAGGGAAAACCTCATATTGCAGCTGATGAATGCCAGACGACCGGTACAAATCATTCAGAAACACATGCTGGAGATCTGCGACAACCTGTCCAGTCATCCGCAAATGATAATCTTTCCAAATGCCAAAGCGGCCTTTTTTCCCAACATATTCATCGCCTATATTAAATCCGCCAATATAGCCAATCTTCCCATCAATCACCGTAATTTTACGGTGATTTCTCATGTTTAACCGGTAAATCAAAAAAGGAAAACGAGGCTTATTTAAAAAGTAAAATTGAATGCCGCTTCTTTCTAGCATGTCAATCGACTTTTGATCAAACGGATAGGAGCCTAATCGGTCGGTTAGCAAAAAGACGGAAACGCCTTGCTCCGCTTTGGCTTTCAATGCTTGGAACACCCTTTGACCAATCTTGTCGTTCTTTACAATAAAGAACATCATATGAATAGAAGAAGAGGCCTGCTGTATATCCGTAAGCAGCTGATCGAAAAATGGTTCGCCATCATGATAAAAGGTGGCATCGCCGCTTGTTTGGTCAAAAGACCGTTCAAATGCATGCGTAGAAAAATATTTCTTCCCCATATAAAGGTCTAACATGACGAGCAAAACGATGGCAATGAGTACGAGTAGGATGATCAATGCGATCATGAAACTTCCTCCTTTTTTGCATATTTCAATAGTGTACCCAAACGCACAAAAAATATTGACTGAATACTCATTCATTATTTATGATAGAGGTACAACATGGAAACGGAACAAAGTGGGTTTTGGGGAATGAAAGGGGGAGCAAGATGAATAGCCTTTTAATCATCAACTTGATCGCATTTGCGGCGGTGACCGCTTACGCTCTGTATTTGTTTGTTTATCTCATTCGAACACGAGCGGCGTATATTCGTCTTGGTAAAAAAGAAGAGTTTCAACAAGACATGAAGAAACGCTTAGAGCGTGTTTGGGTCAATGTATTTGGGCAAAAGAAGCTGTTAAAGGACAAGAAGAGCGGCATCATTCATGTGCTGTTTTTCTACGGATTTATCCTTGTACAGTTCGGAGCCCTTGATTTTATTTTGAAGGGGCTTGTTCCAGACAGCGGGCTTCCTTTAGGTCCGGTGTACGGCGTCTTTACGTTTTTCCAAGAGGTGGTCACACTTCTCATTTTAGTGGCCGTTGTATGGGCTTTCCATAGAAGATATGTGGAAAAACTTGTCCGTTTAAAACGAGGTTTTAAATCGGGTCTAGTGCTTTTATTTATTGGCGGATTAATGCTGACAGTCTTACTAGGGAACGGCATGAACATCATCTGGCATGGGCACTCTCTATCACCAACTGAGCCAATCGCTTCTGGTATTGCTTTCTTGCTGGGAGGAATTTCACCTCTTGCGGCTGCGATTGTTTTTTATGCCGCATGGTGGGTGCATCTGCTCATTTTGCTGACATTCTTAGTATATGTTCCTCAGTCAAAGCACGCTCATCTGATTGCAGGGCCTGTGAACGTATTTGTCAGCAGATTAGACCCGCCAGGCAAGCTGCAAAAAATCGATTTTGAAGATGAGACACAAGAGACCTTCGGTGTGGGAAAAATTGAAGACTTTCGTCAGTCTCAGCTGATCGATCTTTACGCCTGTGTGGAATGCGGACGCTGCACGAATATGTGCCCGGCAACAGGGACAGGGAAGATGCTGTCTCCAATGGATTTGATTTTAAGGTTAAGAGATCATTTAACCAATAAAGGGGCCGCCATTACATCGAAGACACCTTGGGTCCCGCAGCTTGCCTTCAAGCAGACAACAGGAAACCAGCTGGCACTGCAGGCGAGAGGAGCAGGTGCGGAAGAGTCGGCTGCCAGCTCTATATATCATCCTTCTCTTATTGGAGAGGTCATTACAGAAGAAGAGATCTGGGCATGTACGACATGCCGAAACTGTGAAGACCAATGCCCTGTCATGAATGAACATGTCGACAAGATTATTGATATGCGCAGATATCTTGTGCTGACTGAAGGAAAAATGGACGCAGATGCACAGCGTGCCATGACAAGCATTGAGCGCCAAGGAAACCCGTGGGGATTGAACCGGAAAGAAAGAGAAAATTGGCGTGAACTGAGAGAAGATGTGCATGTGCCGACAGTGAAAGAGCTGAAAAAAGCAGAGCAAACCTTTGATTATTTATTCTGGGTTGGTTCAATGGGGGCATATGACAATCGAAGCCAAAAGATTGCACTTGCCTTTGCAAAACTCCTCAATGAAGCGGGGGTATCCTTTGCGATCCTAGGCAATAAAGAGAAAAACTCAGGCGATACACCAAGAAGACTCGGAAACGAATTTTTATTCCAAGAGCTTGCTGCAAAAAATATTGAAGAATTCCAGAAAAACGGCGTCACAAAGATCGTCACGATTGATCCACACGCCTACAACTTATTTAAAAATGAATATCCAGACTTTGGACTTGAGGCAGAAGTGTACCATCATACAGAATTACTGGCAGAGTTAGTGAAAGAAGGGAAAATAACGCCTGTACATGAAGTGAACGAGGTAATTACCTTCCACGACTCATGCTACTTAGGCAGATATAACGAAGTGTACGACCCGCCAAGAGATATTTTAAAAGCCATTCCAGGTGTGACGCTGAAAGAAATGGAACGCAACCGTGAAACTGGTATGTGCTGCGGTGCAGGCGGGGGCTTAATGTGGATGGAAGAGGAGACGGGTACCCGGATTAACACTGCACGAACGGAGCAGGCGCTACAGGTCCAGCCGTCCATCATCAGCTCAGGGTGTCCTTATTGCTTAACGATGCTGGGAGATGGGACGAAGGCGAAGGAAGTAGAGGAGCAGGTAGGCACATTTGATGTCGCCGAACTTCTTGAAAAATCAGTGTTTGGCGAGCCTGGAAAACAGGTGTCGTAAAGATGACAGGCCGATGAATAGGATGTTCATCGGCTTATCCATGGCGCTGTTACATCAGCTGCCTAGATGATATGTAAGCGGTAACAATTAGGAGGGACATACATGAGTACGACGGTCATTGTATCTGGAGCAAGAACACCATTTGGAAAACTAGGCGGTGCTCTCAGTGGTTTGACTGCCGCAGAACTAGGCGGTATAGCGATCAAGGCTGCACTGGAAAGAGTTTCGGGTTCTCATGAAATAGATGAGGTCATTATGGGAAGTGTTTTACAAGGAGGGCAAGGGCAGATTCCTTCAAGGCAAGCAGCAAGATATGCTGATCTTCCTTGGTATGTTCCAACACAAACCATCAATAAAGTCTGTGCATCAGGCATGCGCAGTGTGAGCACGGCAGATCAAATCATTCGAGCCGGTGATGCTGAGGTCATCGCGGCGGGCGGTATGGAATCCATGTCTCACGCTCCTTATCTGCTAAAAAAAGCGCGATGGGGCTACAAAATGGGAGATGGTGCAGTACAAGATGCGATGATTTTAGATGGCTTAACCTGTTCGTTTACAGGCGTTCATATGGGTGAGTATGGAAGTATGGCTGCAAAGGAGCTGGGCATCACGCGGGAAGAGCAGGATCTGTGGGCACTCAGAAGTCATGAACGGGCCATCGAAGCGCAAAAAAGTGGCTTTTTTCAACATGAAATCACCCCCGTCACTGTCAAAACAAAAACGGGAAAACGGCTGATCACAGAAGATGAATCTCCGCGGCGTGATACGTCATATGAACGGCTGTCAAAGCTCATGCCTGTTTTTGATCAGACAGGTACCATCACCGCTGGAAATGCACCAGGTGTCAATGATGGTGCAAGTGCACTTCTTCTAATGAAAGACACGTATGCTGCACGGCATGGTGTAAAGCCTATGGCAGTCGTTCTCGGTCATACTCAGGTTGCTGTAGAGGCGAAGGATTTCCCGAAAACACCAGCCCTTGCCATCGAGAAGCTTTTAAAGAAAACAGGAAAGCGCCTAGAGGATATCGATTTGGTTGAAATAAATGAGGCCTTTTCAGCTGTGGCTCTGGCATGTGAAAAAATGACCGGGATCGACCGGCGGAAAATGAATATCAACGGAGGGGCTGTCGCACTCGGTCATCCGATTGGGGCAAGCGGAACACGTATCATATTGACATTGATTCATGCATTAAGACAAAGAGGCGGTGGCATTGGCATTGCAGCGATTTGCAGTGGAGGCGGTCAAGGAGATGCGATCATGATAAAGGTAGATGAAAAGGGAGGCGTTTTTTGATGAGCATAGAAGAGACCGTTCTGGTCGTTGGAGCCGGTCAAATGGGATCAGGCATTGCCCAAGTGTTTGCACAGTCAGGCTATACAGTCCTGCTCCATGATGCATCAGAAAAGCAGATTCATCGAGCGATTTCCTCCATGACCAAACAACTGACGAAGCGGGCAGAAAAAGGAAAGCTGGCACATCAGGCAGTCCGAGATATCACGCAGCGACTTGCCGTATCCACAGATTTAAAAGACGTTCAGCAGGCTCATTTAGTGATTGAAGCTGCTTCTGAACAAATGAGTGTCAAAAAACAAATCTTTGAAACACTTGATCAATTTGCAGAGGCGGAGGCCATATTTGCGACAAATACGTCTTCCTTGTCGATCACAGAATTAGCAGCTGTGACGAGCAGACCGGAGAAAGTGATTGGCATGCATTTTATGAATCCCGTTCCTGTCATGAAACTCGTTGAAGTCATTCGCGCGCTGCAAACGAGTGATGACACATATCAATTTGTTTATGAAACAGCGAAGACATTAAACAAAACCCCAATTGAAGTGGAAGACTTCCCAGGGTTCGTCTCAAATCGCATATTGATGCCAATGATCAATGAAGCCATTTACACCCTATATGAAGGCGTGGCAGATGCAGAAAGCATTGATGGCGTGATGACACTAGGGATGAATCACCCAATGGGGCCGCTTCGTCTAGCTGATTTCATCGGATTGGATACATGTTTATTTATTATGAATACCCTTCACGAAGGACTTGGAGACAGCAAATATCGCCCTTGTCCTCTTTTGAAAAAATACGTGAATGCAGGCTGGCTTGGCAAAAAGACAAAGAGAGGTTTTTACACATACCACGACCACTCATAGGGGGAGTCAAGATGGATGTTATGCTTACGGATAAACAGCGTCTCTGGAGAGAACAGACAGCAGAATTTGCACGCCAGCGTGTATTCCCTGAAGTAGAAGCCATGGAACAAGGCCGGTTTCCAAAAACCCTTTTAAGTGAAATGGGAAGGCAAGGCTATCTAGGGATTCCAATACCAGCTTCGTATCAAGGCTTAGGAGCAGATTTTACAACGTATATCATCGCAATCCATGAATTATCGAAAGTGAGTGCGACCATCGGTGTCATTGTGTCCGTTCATACATCTGTTGTGACGATGCCTATTTTGACTTTTGGAACGAAGGAACAAAAAGAATCCTATGTCCCGCTGCTTGCATCAGGAGAGAAGCTAGGCGCCTTTTGTCTGACTGAACCAAAGGCTGGATCAGATGCCTCCAGTATTCAGTTAAGAGCAGAGCGGATGGGCAGCGATTATGTATTAAATGGGACGAAAATCTTTATCACAAGCGGCGGAGAAGCAGAGTTATATCTTGTCTTTGCGGTGACCGATCCGGCTTCTGCGAGAAAAAATATATCGGCGTTCATTGTAGAGAAAGATACGCCGGGATTTACGATTGGAAAAGATGAGAAAAAGATGGGACTGCACGGTTCAAAAACAGTCACGCTTCATTTTGATGGCGTGCGGATTCCAAAAGATCAGCTGCTGGGTGCAGAAGGAGAAGGCTTTCAAATTGCCATGTCTAGCTTAAATGCAGGGAGAATCGGAATTGCGGCTCAAAGCCTTGGCATTGCAGAAGCTGCTTTAACCGAGGCAGTCAGCTATTTAAAGCGACATCCAGCAGGTCTTGAAACGACCATTCGACTGGGCGATTTGGCGGCGAAGCTTGAGGCAGCTAAATTACTCGTCTATCAAGCGGCTTCTTTCAAAGAGGCCAATCGTCCCGTCACAAAGGAAGCATCAATGGCAAAGCTATTTGCGTCAAAAACGGCGGTGGAGATCAGTACAGAAGTGATCCATTTGCTAGGCATGGATGGTTATACGAATCGCTATCAAGCAGAACGTTACTTTCGTGATGCGAAAATTTGTGAAATCTATGAAGGAACAAGTGAAATACAAAGGCTGGTCATCTGTAAACAGCTAATATGAAACGAGGTGGCTCACGATGCAGTTCCAATTAAGTGACGAACATGAAATGATTCAAAAAATGGTGAGAGACTTTGCGAAAAATGAAGTGGAGCCAACAGCAGCAAAGCGAGACGAAACAGAGACATATGATCCATCTATTTTTCGCAAAATGGCAGAGCTTGGTTTAACGGGTATCCCTTGGCCGGAAGACGTGGGCGGAATCGGCAGTGATTATTTAGCCTATGTCATAGCAGTTGAGGAGCTTTCAAGAGTATGCGCCTCTACAGGCGTCACCCTGTCCGCTCATACATCTCTCGCTTCATGGCCAATCTATACATTCGGAACAGATGAACAAAAAGAGACCTATTTAAAGCCGCTTGCAGAAGGGCAGAAGATAGGAGCATATGCGCTCACAGAGAGCGGTTCTGGTTCAGATGCTGGCGGAATGAAGACAACGGCCGTCAAGGCAGGCAATGAATATGTCCTGAACGGGGCGAAAATCTTTATTACAAATGGAGGCATTGCAGATTATTATATTGTGTTTGCCGTAACAGACCAAGGAGCTTCATCCCGAAATACAACTGCTTTTATTGTAGAAAAAGAGACACCTGGTTTTTCCGTTGGCAAAAAGGAAAGCAAACTGGGCATACGCTCATCCCCAACAACTGAAATTCGATTTGAAGATTGCCGGATTCATGAAAGGAACCGGCTCGGTCAAGAAGGAGAAGGATTCAAAATAGCCATGATGACGCTCGATGGCGGCAGAAACGGCATTGCTGCACAGGCAGTTGGGATTGCTCAAGGCGCTCTTGATGCGGCGGTTGATTATGCCAAGGAGCGTAAACAATTTGGCAAACCGATTATTCAGCAGCAAGGGATCGCCTTTAAGCTGGCTGATATGGCCACAGCGATTGAAGCATCAAGGCTACTTACTTACCAGGCGGCATGGCTCGAAACGAAAGGACTCCCGTATGGAAAGGAATCAGCCATGTCCAAGCTCTTTGCCGGTGATACAGCGATGAAGGTGACGACAGAAGCGGTTCAAATCTTCGGCGGATACGGCTACACAAAGGATTACCCAGTCGAACGATACATGCGTGATGCGAAAATCACTCAAATTTATGAAGGAACACAGGAAATCCAGCGTCTGGTCATCTCAAGGAAACTGCTAGATATGTAGAAACGAAGCAAAGACCACCTGAATGTGAGGTGGTCTGTTTTGGTTCGTCATGCAGTTTTCAAATATGAACGCATTGTCAATGCTCATCCATATCACCATAGTGTTATGTTAAAATTAGGGAAAATATCAATATGGAGGTTATGATGATGAACTCAACATTTATGGCCATTTTGCCAATCGTTATGATGGTTATCTGGATAATGGTGTCCGTGGAGCTTTCGAAATCTCCAAAAAAGCAGGAAGAAAAAGAAAACAGCCGCAGAAAACTGATCGTACTCATGTCTGCTGGAATATTATTCACGATTCTTGTCGTTGTCTCATTCATTCAGAACATCCCATTTTAAAACAGACGTGAAAAAACTGAAAGACAAAAAGCATGCCGTACACAAGAACAAGTCCAATTTAACGCAGATGATGAAGTTATAGGTGCTCCCCTTGAGAAAAATCAAAAATTAACAACAATAAAGGTGGCATAAACTCCCCTAATTTGTTTATAATGAGAGGTATGGTTTGTCGTAAGAATAAGGTATAAATACTTATTATTTCACTGATAAATGGATACATACATGTAATAGAAAGGGAGTGTCTGACCTTGAGTTTGAAAGAATACTCACAGGAACAGCTCAAACAAATGTCTTTAGTTGAACTTGCTTATGAAATTTTCAGAGACAGCAAAACACCAATTACGTTTTCCGAGTTAATAGATGAAATTGTCCGTTTGCAAGGAATACAAAAATCCGATCTAGATGATCGACTTGCTCAATTTTATACAGACTTAAATATAGATGGCCGCTTTATTTCGTTAGGTGATCAGAGATGGGGACTTCGCAGCTGGTATCCAGTTGATCAAATCGAAGAAGAAGTTCAGCCAGCTGTGAAAACAAAAGCGAAAAAGAAAAAATCAAAAGCAGCTGTCGTTGAAGACGACTTCGATGAAATCGAAGAGGAAGAAGAAATCGACGAGCTTGAAGAAGACCTTGATCTTGTTGAAGACGACGATGATCTCGACCTAGACGATGATGAAGAAATCGATGAAGATCTTGAAGACTTCGACGAAGATGATGATGAAGATGATGACGGCTTAACGGAGATTGATGAAGACGATTTAGACGATGAAGAGGAAGAGAAATAACCCTCTCAAACCGGTCCTCAAAACAGGACAAAACCGTCTTGACTTTCCTGAGCGAACTATGTAGTATGTATTTTGGGCTCTCTAAAAAAGAGTACGTAAAGATACGTTCATTTACGCTCCCTTTCATTTATTTGAAAGGGAGCTTTCTTATTTTTCAAGAGATTTAGGGATACACTCTAAAAAGGATGAAGCTGTGCATGCGTAGACATGCAAGGGTAAAAAAGAGAGGAGCATACGAAATGACAAAGTATATTTTTGTAACAGGAGGAGTTGTTTCCTCACTTGGAAAAGGAATCACGGCTGCTTCGTTAGGCCGCCTTCTGAAAAATAGAGGGATGGATGTCACCATTCAAAAATTCGATCCATACATCAACGTAGACCCAGGGACAATGAGTCCATACCAGCACGGTGAGGTTTTTGTCACAGATGATGGTGCTGAAACAGATCTTGACTTAGGTCACTACGAGCGTTTCATTGATATTAACTTAAATAAGTACAGCAACGTCACAACTGGTAAAATCTACTCAACTGTTCTGAAGAAAGAGCGCCGCGGTGACTACTTAGGTGGAACAGTACAGGTCATTCCCCACATTACAAATGAAATCAAAGACCGCGTGTACCGTGCCGGAAAAGAAACGGGTGCAGATGTGGTTATTACAGAAATCGGCGGAACAGTAGGAGATATCGAATCCCTTCCATTCCTTGAAGCCATTCGTCAAATGAAGAGTGACATCGGCCGCGAAAACGTGATGTACATTCATTGTACCCTCGTTCCTTACATCCGTGCAGCGGGTGAATTGAAAACAAAACCAACACAGCATAGTGTAAAAGAACTTCGCAGTCTTGGTATTCAGCCAAATGTCATCGTGGTCAGAACGGAAATGCCATTGGCACAAGATATGAAGGACAAAATTGCACTGTTTTGTGATATTGATACAAAAGCTGTTATCGAATGTCAGGATGCAGACACGCTTTACTCTATTCCGCTTGATTTACAAAAACAAGGGCTGGACAAGCTAGTATGTGAACATATGAAACTTGACTGCCAAGATGCGGACATGACAGAGTGGACAGCACTTGTTGATAAAGTGCAAAACCTTTCAAAACAAGTCACAATTGGTCTTGTAGGGAAATATGTTGAGCTGCAAGATGCTTATATTTCTGTCGTTGAATCACTTCGTCATGCTGGTTATGCGTTTGATGCAGATGTTCAAATTAAATGGATCAATGCAGAAGAAGTGACAGCAGAGAATATCGCTGATTTCGTACAAGATGTTGACGGCATCATTGTTCCTGGAGGCTTCGGAGACCGCGGAGTAGAAGGGAAAATCATTGCTACACAATTTGCCCGTGAAAACAAAGTGCCATTCTTCGGAATCTGCTTAGGAATGCAAGTGGCATCAATCGAATACGCGAGAAACGTATTAGGCCTTGAAGGAGCTCATTCAGCGGAAATTGATCCTGAAACAGCATTCCCAATCATTGACCTTCTTCCAGAACAGAAGGATGTAGATGATCTAGGCGGAACACTTCGTCTCGGTCTATATCCTTGTAAATTAAATGAAGACTCAAAAGCTTTTGCTGCATACAATGACGAAGTGGTCTACGAACGCCACCGTCATCGTTACGAATTTAATAACGAATACAGACAGCAAATGGAAGCAGCAGGCTTCGTCTTCTCTGGTACAAGCCCAGACGGACGTCTTGTTGAAATTATCGAGCTCAAGGATCACCCTTGGTTCCTTGCTTCTCAGTTCCACCCAGAATTCGTTTCAAGACCGACAAGACCACAGCCATTATTTAGAGATTTCGTTGGTGCTTCACTACAAGCATCTGAATCAAAATAAAACAAAAAACTGCCGAGAATATCACTTCTCGGCAGTTTTTTTATTCATATTCCTCCACGATCTCCTTCACAGTAAACGATAGGGCATGGTAGACGTATAAGCAGGTCATTAAAGCAGGAAAACCAAACCTTGTCCCATCTTCTGCGGGCACAAGCGGTTTCTTGAGCTGGAAATCAATGTGGACATCACAATGCTCTTCAATCGTGGACGGCTCCTTTTGTGCCGGACCTACACCAACAACGGGCGTACCTTGTTCGTGCAGCTCTTTAACAAGAGATTGAATTTCCTGATCTTCTGGGTCTGAATAAAATAGCAGCACCCTGTCACTTGGTTGAAGTAAGCTGCGCTCCTTTTGATCGAGCGGCAGCACTTTCGCACCGGGAAACGGCTCCTTGCTTTCAGATGCCTCTAGGGCGACAGCAGCCAGTTCATTCTTTCCGTGAAAATAAACGGCATGTCCACTGACAACAGCCTGTGCAAGAAGGCGTGCACCGTCCTCAATCGCTTCAGCCTGCTTTTCTCCAATACGTGAAAAAATACCTGATAACTGGGTCGTAAAAATTTTTAACAAGACTCATTTCCTCCTTCGGTCAGATCATTTTATAATAGAATATAAAGAGAATATTAGGAAAAATGCTCAGAAAATGTCGTAAAGTAAACTATTATAATTAAAGGAAATGTGAAAATCAAACAGAATTATTTAACAACAGCTCTTTTTATGGCGAAAAATGAAAGCAATGGGGTGTAACAGATGAATGAGAAAATTTTAATTGTCGATGATCAGTACGGTATTAGAATATTATTGAATGAAGTGTTTCATAAAGAAGGCTATCAAACCTTCCAAGCTGCCAATGGACTACAGGCATTAGATATTGTGAAAAACCATAGACCGAACCTTGTCCTGCTTGATATGAAAATCCCCGGGATGGATGGTATCGAAATTTTAAAACGGATGAAATTAATTGATGAAGATATCCGTGTCATCATTATGACAGCCTATGGCGAATTAGATATGATCCAAGAATCCAAAGAACTAGGTGCATTGACGCACTTCGCTAAGCCGTTTGATATTGATGAAATCCGAGATGCTGTCAAAGAATACTTGCCGCTTGAAACAAATGGCTAGATGGAAATGATTGAATCGAGTCATTCTGTTGCCGATTTGTCGAATAATTGGTATCCTATAAAGGAAGAAGAAAGCGATCTGACTTTGAAAGTTTACATATGGCGAGAAATTCTGGTCATGCTAGGGTGGAGAGCTTTTTTTAGCAAGCAAATTAGCTACATAGGGAGGATTTTTCATCATGCCTTTAGTTTCAATGACAGAAATGTTGAAAGACGCAAAGGAAAAAGGTTACGCTGTTGGACAGTTTAACTTAAATAACTTAGAATTCACGCAAGCGATTTTACAAGCTGCTGAAGAAGAGAAATCTCCTGTTATCTTAGGAGTATCTGAAGGAGCAGGACGCTACATGGGCGGCTTCAAAACAGTTGTCGCAATGGTTAAAGCGTTAATCGAAGAATATAATGTAACAGTTCCTGTTGCGATTCATTTAGATCACGGTTCAAGCTTTGAATCATGTGCAAAAGCGATTCATGCAGGATTTACTTCTGTCATGATCGATGCTTCTCACCACCCATTTGATGAGAATGTGGAAACAACTGCGAAAGTTGTTGAACTTGCACATTTCCATGGTGTGTCTGTTGAAGCTGAACTTGGAACTGTTGGTGGGCAAGAAGATGACGTCATCGCTGAGGGCGTTATTTATGCTGATCCAAAAGAGTGCCAAGAGCTTGTAGAACGCACTGGTATTGACTGCCTTGCACCTGCATTAGGTTCAGTACATGGTCCATACAAAGGTGAACCAAACCTTGGTTTCGCTGAAATGGAAGAAATCGGTAAAACGACTGGCCTTCCACTTGTTCTTCACGGCGGAACAGGTATCCCAACTGCTGACATCAAGCGTGCAATTTCACTTGGTACAGCAAAAATCAATGTAAACACTGAAAACCAAATTGCTTCTGCGAAAGCAGTACGCGAAACACTTGCTGCAAAAACAGAAGAGTATGATCCACGTAAATATCTTGGACCAGCTCGTGACGCAATTAAAGCGACTGTTATCGGCAAAATGCGCGAATTTGGTTCTTCTAACCAAGCATAATTTGATGAGAACCGAAAGCCGCCTGAGTCACAGGCGGTTTTCTCCATATCTCGAGAAAGCGCAATCAAATTTACATTTCAGACAATTTATTGATAGGAGAGTGGCACAGTTATGTTATTTTTCGTAGATACAGCGAATATTGAAGACATCAAAGAGGCGCACGAGCTTGGCATTTTAGCAGGCGTCACAACAAACCCTAGTTTAGTAGCGAAAGAAAAGAACGTATCATTCCACGACCGCCTTCGTGAAATCACTGACGTGGTATCAGGCTCTGTCAGTGCAGAAGTGATTTCCTTAAAAGCAGAGGAAATGATTGAAGAAGGAAAAGAGCTTGCTGCTATCGCACCAAATATCACGGTCAAAATTCCAATGACTACAGATGGCCTTAAAGCTGTTAAAGCATTAACGGACCTTGGAATTAAAACAAACGTCACATTGATTTTTAGTGCAAACCAGGCACTTCTTGCAGCTAGAGCTGGTGCGACGTATGTTTCTCCATTCCTTGGCCGCCTAGATGATATTGGCCAAAATGGTCTTGATCTCATCAGCGAAGTGAAAACTATTTTTGATGTTCATGGATTAGATACACAAATCATTGCTGCATCCATTCGTCACCCGCAGCATGTGACAGAAGCTGCGCTTAGAGGTGCTCATATCGGCACAATGCCGCTGAAAGTCATCAAGCAGCTGACGAAACACCCATTAACGGATGCAGGCATTGAGCAATTTTTAGCAGACTGGAATAAATAAATGATTGTGGCAGGCGGGATCGTCTCTCGTTTGCCGCAGTTTTCCTTATAAACGCTAAGAAATGTTTTGTGCAAAGAAGAGAACATCACAGCCTCGCAAAGCTTCGATTATTTTTCTTCCGACAAATTTCGTTTAACCTGTATTCTTTCTCTTGATATTGGCTAAATTTTGGACAAGACCTTTTAAAGCGCGACATCCACAAACAGTATAACTCCAACAGTGATCTTCTTTAAGAAGGGAGACAAATATGGAAAAGTTAAACATTGCCGGCGGTGATCCCTTGCGCGGGACCGTACATATTAGTGGTGCGAAAAATAGTGCTGTGGCACTGATTCCTGCCACGATTCTCGCTAATTCTCCAGTAACCATTGAAGGCCTTCCGCATATATCAGATATCGACACATTGCGAGATCTGTTAGAAGAAATTGGCGGAAAGGTCACTTTTGAAAAAGGTGAAATGGTTGTTAATCCTGTTTCCATGATTAGTATGCCGCTTCCTAATGGAAAAGTGAAGAAACTGCGTGCATCCTATTATTTAATGGGAGCCATGCTGGGAAGATTCAAGCAGGCTGTCATCGGACTGCCAGGAGGATGTCACTTAGGACCTAGACCGATTGATCAGCATATCAAAGGCTTTGAAGCACTCGGAGCCGAGGTGACAAACGAGCAGGGTGCGATTTATTTGCGCGCTGAAAAATTAGTCGGAGCCCGGATTTATCTTGATGTTGTCAGTGTAGGTGCGACGATCAACATCATGCTGGCAGCCGTACTGGCTGAAGGAAAAACCGTGATTGAAAATGCTGCAAAGGAACCCGAAATTATCGATGTAGCGACACTGCTTGCAAGCATGGGTGCCAAAATCAAAGGTGCGGGGACCGATGTCATTCGAATCGAAGGTGTAGAATCCCTTCATGGCTGTAAGCATTCAATCATCCCTGACCGCATCGAAGCAGGAACATTTTTAATAGCTGGTGCAGCGATGGGAGATGAAGTTGTACTTGATAATGTGATCCCAACTCATTTAGAATCAATTACGGCGAAACTTAGAGAAATGGGGTTCACCATTGAAACGAGCAACGATCAGATGCTGATCGTTGGCAGAAACGAAGGACTCAAGCCTGTCGATATCAAAACCCTTGTGTATCCGGGCTTTCCGACTGACCTTCAACAGCCGATGACGGCGCTGTTAACAAAAGCGAAAGGCACGAGTGTGGTCACAGATACGATCTACTCAGCTCGCTTTAAGCACATTGACGAATTGCGCCGAATGGGTGCAAACATGAAGGTCGAAGGAAGATCCGCTATTATTACCGGACAAACGCAGCTTCAAGGAGCAAAGGTCAAAGCAAGTGATCTGCGTGCAGGAGCTTGTCTTGTTGTCGCAGGGCTAATGGCAGACGGTGTGACCGAAATCACAGGGCTTGAACATATAGACAGAGGATATAGTTTGCTTGAGAAGAAGCTTGAAGGCTTGGGTGCAACCATCTGGCGTGAAAAGCTGAATGATCAAGAAATAGAAGAACTTCAAAATTCATAAGGCTTTGACTGTGAGAGGAGATTTGGACAAAAATGGAAAGAAGTTTATCGATGGAACTAGTACGGGTGACAGAAGCAGCTGCATTAAAATCTGCCCGTTGGATGGGAAGAGGATTAAAAGACGAAGCGGATGATGCTGCAACAAGTGCAATGCGTGATGTATTTGACACCATTCCGATGAAGGGAACAGTGGTGATTGGCGAAGGGGAAATGGACGAAGCACCAATGCTTTATATTGGGGAAAAGCTTGGGAACGGATATGGACCTCGCGTGGATGTCGCTGTTGATCCATTAGAAGGAACAAACATTGTGGCAAGCGGCGGCTGGAATGCCTTAGCTGTCATTGCAGTTGCAGATCATGGCAACCTGCTGAATGCACCTGATATGTACATGGATAAGATCGCAGTAGGTCCAGAAGCGGTAGGCTGCATCGATATTGAAGCGCCTGTCATTGATAATCTTCGCGCTGTTGCAAAAGCGAAAAACAAAGATATTGAAGATGTGGTTGCAACGATTTTAAACAGAGATCGACATGAAAAAATTATTGCTGAACTGAGAGAAGCAGGAGCAAGAATTAAACTGATCGATGATGGTGACGTTGCAGGAGCCATTAATACAGCATTTGATCACACAGGTGTTGATATTCTATTTGGTTCAGGCGGAGCGCCTGAGGGTGTCCTTTCTGCTGTTGCATTAAAGGCACTTGGTGGTGAAATTCATGGTAAGCTTCTTCCTCAAAGTGAAGAAGAATTAAGACGCTGTGAGAAAATGGGGCTGGATGTTGGTAAAGTCCTCAGAATGGAAGATCTCGTAAAAGGAGATGACGCCATTTTTGCAGCGACAGGTGTAACAGACGGGGAATTACTTAAAGGTGTTCAATTCAAAGGCTCTGTTGGAACAACGCATAGTGTTGTCATGCGTGCGAAATCGGGTACAGTTCGTTTCGTAGACGGCAGACACAGCTTAAAGAAAAAACCGAATCTTGTCATTCGTCCGTAATCTGAAAGCGGGTATTCATTACCCGCTTTTCATATAGGTGTCAAATGTATATCATTTTCTTTTTAAAGTTGAATATTCTCTGCAAATGAGGTAAAACTAAAGAGTGCTGCGAAATTTTCTGCGAATTTACTTCTTTTAAGCTTCAACAAGTTTAAATACTGCCGCATCATGACGATATACTCATTATCCTTCTCTATGTTAAAAAAGCTCTATTTCACATTGTTCCTATCTTTCACGATAAAACGAGTGGGAGCGTTACCATCAGAGCGAGGTCATTCCAACAACAACGGAATTAAAAAGCTAATCAAATACAATGGTCATGCATTTGTAAAGAAATACATTGACTAGAAAAGTGTGGTGTCCATATTGAAAGATGTTTCGATTTCATCTTTGGAAAATATGAAATTAAAAGAGCTGTATGAGTTAGCAAAACGATACAAAATCTCTTATTACAGCAAACTAACAAAAAAAGAATTAATTTTTGCCATCTTAAAGGCGAATGCTGAGCAAGAGGATCTCTTATTTATGGAAGGGGTTCTTGAAATTATTCAGTCTGAGGGATTTGGTTTCTTAAGACCGATTAACTACTCCCCAAGTTCTGAAGACATTTATATTTCAGCTTCACAAATCAGACGCTTTGATTTACGAAATGGAGATAAAGTGTCTGGAAAGGTACGACCTCCAAAAGAGAATGAACGCTACTATGGCCTCCTTCATGTAGAAGCGGTAAATGGGGACGACCCAGAATCAGCAAAGGAACGTGTTCACTTTCCTGCACTCACACCGCTATTTCCTGACCGTCAAATGATTCTTGAAACACAGCCTAATCACCTGTCTACTAGAATTATGGACATGATGGCGCCAGTTGGATTTGGACAGCGTGGTTTAATCGTTGCACCGCCTAAGGCTGGGAAAACTATTTTGCTTAAAGAAATTGCCAACAGCATTTCTGAAAATCACCCAGAGGCAGAGCTGATTGTCCTTTTGATTGATGAACGACCAGAAGAAGTAACAGATATCGAACGTTCTGTTGCAGGGGATGTTGTTAGTTCAACCTTTGACGAAGTACCGGAAAACCACATTAAAGTAGCAGAGCTTGTCTTAGAGCGTGCGATGCGTCTTGTTGAACATAAAAAAGATGTCATCATCTTAATGGACAGCATCACAAGGCTTGCTCGTGCATACAACCTTGTGATTCCGCCAAGCGGCCGAACGCTTTCAGGTGGTATTGATCCAGCGGCTTTCCATCGTCCAAAACGCTTCTTTGGTGCTGCGCGTAACATTGAAGAAGGCGGAAGCTTGACGATTTTAGCCACTGCACTTGTTGATACAGGATCACGTATGGATGACGTGATTTATGAAGAGTTTAAAGGAACTGGAAACATGGAGCTTCATTTGGACCGTTCTTTGGCCGAAAGAAGAATTTTCCCTGCGATCGACATTCGCCGTTCTGGTACGAGAAAAGAAGAACTGCTTGTGCCAAAAGAGCATCTTGATCGTCTATGGGCGATGAGAAAATCGATGTCAGATACACCTGACTTCGCTGAGAAGTTCATGCGTAAAATGAGAAAAACAAAGACAAACCAAGAGTTTTTCGATATTTTAACGCAAGAATGGAAACAAGCGAATATGTCTGCATCAAGAAGATAGCTTCTTAAAAAATACATTTGCAATCATAGACTTACACTGTTATAATTTTATCATGTGCGTTTCAGAATTTATTTCTGAGATATTAACTCTGTTTCCGAATTGGATTCAGGGCGGAAGGAGATGACAGTAGATGAAAACAGGAATTCATCCTAACTACAAAAAAGCTACAGTCAAATGCGCTTGTGGAAATGAGTTTGAAACTGGATCAGTAAAAGAAGAGGTACGCATCGAGATTTGCTCTGAGTGCCATCCTTTCTATACAGGCCGTCAAAAATTCGCTTCTGCTGATGGACGTGTTGACCGCTTTAACAAAAAATACGGTCTTAAGTAATAATAGATACAATAAACAGGCAGGAATCCGTTCTTGCCTGTTTTTTTACGTGGATTGATGGAACTTTAAAACGGGGGAGAAGACCTTATGTATGTGATGAAACAAAGCGGTTGGCTTGAAGTCATCTGCGGTAGTATGTTTTCTGGAAAGTCGGAAGAATTGATTCGGAGAGCCAAAAGGGCCACCTTTGCCAAACAAGAAGTAAAAATATTCAAACCATCGATTGATAACCGATATAGTACAAGCTCAGTTGTGTCACATAACGGTTCATCATTAGATGGGATTGCAGTAGCCTCACCAAAAGACATAATAACGCACATATCAGAAAGAACCGATGTCATTGGCATTGATGAGGTGCAATTTTTTGATGAGACAATCATTGACATTGTCACTCAATTGGCTGACCAAGGCTACCGAGTCATTGTTGCAGGCCTGGATCAAGACTTCAGAGGAGAGCCATTTGGTGTTGTTCCGCATTTAATGGCATGTGCAGAGCTTGTAACAAAACTTCAAGCAGTTTGTTCGGTATGCGGCTCCCCAGCGAGTAGAACACAACGCTTGATCGACGGTAAACCCGCATCCTATGATGATCCTATTATTTTAGTAGGTGCGCAGGAATCATACGAAGCACGATGCAGACATCACCATGAAGTACCAAGACTTGATGTTGGTACAACACTTGACAAATAAAAAAATAGCAAATGCCGCTGTGTTTCGTTTTTCGAGATTTTGACTGAACACCCATCATTTGTACTTAAATAAATTAAATAACACTACGATTAAATTATCTAATTTTCAACGCTTGCGTTTTGTTATAAGCAGGCATAAAATGACTAACTGTAGTGTAAAGCATTTAAACGAAAAGTTCGATTTCTTGTCATAATTTTTTTGATTAAGGATTTTTCTCCTTAATCGTTCTTTGGATTAATAGTTCACTTTATTTATATTTTAGAAAGAGGGTAGTTTTTGATGAACAACGTGAAGAAAACAAAAGAAGGGTACCTCGAAACCACTTTGACAGGTAAAGATGTATTATCGATTCCAACGTTGAACAAAGGCGTTGCTTTCTCTGAAGAAGAAAGACAAGAGCTTGGACTTGAAGGCTTACTTCCTCCAACGGTTCTCACTTTAGAACAGCAAGCAGAAAGAGCGTACAAGCAATTTCTAGCTCAGCCGGATCGTCTTCGTCAAAACGTATACTTAAGTGATTTACAAAACCGTAACGAAGTATTGTTCTACAAGCTTTTAACAGAAAAGCTTCGTGAAATGCTTCCTGTTGTGTACACACCAACTGTTGGTGAAGCGATTCAAGAATACAGCCATGAATACAGAAGACCTCATGGTGTCTATCTTTCAATCGACGACATTGACGGCATCGAGAAAGCATTTGAAAACTTGCACGCAACTGCTGGAGACATTGACCTCATCGTTGCAACTGACTCTGAGAGTATTCTTGGAATTGGTGACTGGGGTGTTGGTGGTATCAACATCGCAATCGGTAAATTAGCTGTTTACACGGCTGCAGCAGGTATTGATCCTAGCCGCGTGATTCCAGTTGTATTAGATGTTGGAACAAACAATGAAAAATTATTGAATGATCCATTATACATCGGGAACCATCACAAACGTGTACAAGGTGAAAAATACGAAGAATTCATTGATGCTTATGTAAAAGCAGCACTTAAATTCTTCCCGAAAGCATTGCTGCACTGGGAAGACCTTGGAAACAAAAATGCGCGTAACATCATGAAAAAATACAATGATAACATCTTAACGTTCAACGATGATATTCAAGGTACTGGTGCCATTACTTTAGCGGGTGTTCTTGCAGCTGTCAAGAAAACTGGTACTCAATTGAAAGATCACCGTGTTGTCATCTTCGGAGCTGGATCAGCTGGTATCGGAATCGCAGATCAAATGCGTGACACAATGGTTCTTGAAGGTTTAACAGAAGAAGAAGCAAACAATGCATTCTGGACTTTAGACTACAGAGGATTGCTAACAGACCAATTTGAAGATGAAGTGCTTGATTTCCAAAAACCATACCTTCGTTCTTCTAATGAAGTAGAAGGATGGGCACGCGATGAAAAAGGACAAATCTCATTTGCTGAAACGGTTCGCCAAGCGAAGCCAACAATTCTTATTGGTACTTCAGGTCAAGGCGGCGCATTCACTGAAGAAATCATTAAAGAAATGGCAGCTCATACAGAGCGTCCAGTGATCATGCCAATGTCTAACCCAACACCGCTTGCTGAAGCAGTGCCAGAGGATCTATTCAAATGGACTGACGGCCGTGCACTTGTTGCAACAGGAAGCCCGTTCGAAAACGTTGAGTATAACGGAATCGAACATGAAATCGGACAATCAAACAATGCGTTCGTTTTCCCTGGACTTGGTCTTGGTTCAATCGTAACAGAATCAAAAATCATCACAAAAGGCATGTTCGTTGCTTCTGCAAATGCAATTGCTGAAATGGTTGATCATGAGAAACCAGGTGCTGGTCTTCTTCCAAGTATTGATAAATTGCAAGAAGTGTCAATTCATGTGGCTGTTGAAGTAGCGAAAGCAGCAATTGAAGATGGTGTCGCAAGAAAAACGCCGGACAACATCGAACAAGCTGTGAAAGACGCAATGTGGATTCCTGAATATAAAAAAATAGTAAGAGCATAATAAAATGTGTAACGCGGCATTGCTTCGGGTAATCTAAGCAATGCCGCAATAAATAAGAAACATGTAAAGGATTTAAGGAGGAATAGTAAGATGGACTTTTTAAATATTTTGATCCTCCTAGCACCGATTTTTTTCGTTATCGCGCTGGGTTGGTTCGCAGGACACTTCGGCAGCTATGACGCTAAATCTGCAAAAGGTGTAAGTACACTTGTAACAAAGTATGCTTTACCAGCGCACTTTATCGCCAGTATTCTGTCAACACCAAAAGATAAATTCTATAGTCAAATTCCATTTTTCGTTGCATTGATTTTCGGAATCGTTGGTTTTTATATCATTATCCTTTTAGTTACGAAATTTGCTTTTAAATATGATTTAACAGACTCATCTGTTTTCTCATTAAACTCAGCACAACCGACCTTTGCATTTATGGGGATTCCGGTCTTGGGTAGTTTATTTGGGGCTCAAGAAGTTGCAATTCCGATTGCGATTACCGGAATAGTTGTAAATGCAATGCTTGATCCAATTGCAATTATTGTATCAACTGTCGGTGAAAAAACAAAAGGGAAAACCAAAGACGGCGAAAGCTTCCTAAAAATGACGACAAAAGCAATTTTGCACGGTTTATCAGAGCCGCTTGCACTTGCACCATTAGCCAGTATCATTCTTGTTCTTTTAGGATTTAAACTTCCTGCAATTGGACACGAAATGTTAGAGGAAATTGGCAGCGTTACATCAGGGGTTGCGCTATTCGCAGTCGGTGTCACTGTTGGTATCCGCAAAATTAAATTAAGCTTGCCAGCCTTCAGTATTGCATTGCTAAAAGTAGCTGTACAACCAATACTTATGTATCTTATTGCGGTTCTTATGGGTCTTTCGGCTGATGAAATTACAAAAGCTGTATTACTTGTAGCCTTCCCAGGTTCAGCTGTTGCAGCAATGATCGCAACACGATTTGAAAAACAAGAGGCGGAAACTGCATCCGCATTTGTCATCAGTGCCATCATGTCACTCATCACATTACCGATCATTATTGCTCTTACCGTATAATATAGTAAAAAGGCTGCCTCGACAGGCAGCCTTCAGCGTGTAGACAAACCCTCGCATTCGTTGTCAGTCCTGCGCTTCGGTGCTCACGAATGTCAAATTCGATCCGCTCTGATGCTCGTCCTTCCTAGACTGCAAAGGTTTTCTATCACGCTGAAAGAAGACAAAGGGCTAAAATCAAGATTATTTTAGCCCTTTGTCAAAAATCTGAAGGCTGCCTCAATAGGCAGCCTTTCTTAGCGAAATGAATGAAACAGAGGGAAGAGTACACGCTTTTTTTTGAGGTCAGGGGGTGCGATTTCCTTTTTTTCTTCTGCTTGTGACGGTTTTTTCAAGGTTGCGGCGAGGCGGTCAAATTTTGTGGATAAATCTTCAATTTCTCTGCGGTGCTGAAGCAGCTGATACGATACACCTTCATCTGCTTTTTTAGCCAATTTCCGTTCAAGTTCTTGCAGGCGGTCTTCGACATCAGTGACGTGTAATTGCTGCTGGATGAGCGCTTTCACTTGTTTTTCTAATGCTTCAATCCGCTGTGTAGAGACATCAGCTTCGGCAGCAGGTGCTGATTGACGAACGGTTTCTTTATGGAATGGCAGTTGAATGTCTTGGAGGATCACACCTTCACTCATTTGGTGTTTGACCTCTTTGAGCAGCTGTACAATATCTTCATGAAATTCATAATGTCCAAGTTCATTCCGGGCGACAGGGATGTTGAGCTGTTTGACCCAACGCTGAATCGTCTTTGAAGAAACACCAATTTCCTTTGCAACCTCATTTGTATTCAAACCAAATGCCCTCCCTTTTTTCAATTACAAGTACCATTCTCTTTAAGGAGGACCTGTTCCTTCACGTTAGACAAAACAAGTAACCAATCGCCAAAGATCGTGTTTTCTAGCGAAAAATTGCAGAAAATCAATTGTTTTGGAAATTTTTTTGACTGTCATACCCCGCTATACTATAATTAGACTGTTACGCACAAAACAGAGGTGAAGACCATGTTAGACCGTTTAAAATCAATTGAAGAACGTTATGAAAAACTAAATGAATATTTAAGTGACCCTGAAGTGGTGAACGACACTACGAAGCTTCGTGAATATTCGAAAGAACAATCCGATATTCAAGAAACTGTTGAGGTATATAGACAATATCGTGCGGCATATGACCAGCTGAAAGATGCGAAAGCAATGCTGGAAGAGAAGCTGGATGCCGAGATGCGCGACATGGTCAAAGAAGAAATTTCAGAGCTCACTGAGGAAACGGAACGTTTAGAAGACGAGCTGAAAATCTTGTTGATTCCGAAAGATCCAAATGACAACAAGAACGTTATTGTGGAGGTTCGTGGTGCAGCAGGCGGAGAAGAGGCTGCTCTTTTTGCAGGTAACCTTTACCGTATGTATAGCCGTTATGCTGAAATGCAAGGCTGGAAAACAGAAGTCATGGAAGCAAGTGTCACTGGCACAGGCGGTTATAAAGAAATCATCTTTATGATCAGCGGGAAAGGCGCTTACTCCAAACTAAAGTTTGAAAACGGCGCACACCGCGTGCAGCGTGTTCCAGAAACGGAATCAGGCGGACGGATTCATACATCAACTGCGACAGTCGCGGTATTACCTGAGGCTGAAGAAGTTGAAATTGATATCCATGAAAAAGACATCCGTGTTGATACTTTTACATCTAGCGGACCTGGCGGACAAAGTGTCAATACAACCATGTCTGCTGTTCGATTAACTCACCTTCCAACAGGTGTTGTTGTATCCTGTCAGGATGAGAAATCACAAATTAAAAACAAAGAAAAAGCCATGAAAGTACTGCGTGCGAGAATTTATGATAAATTCCAGCGTGAAGCACAGGCTGAATACGATCAAACACGTAAATCTGCGGTTGGAACAGGGGATCGTTCAGAGCGTATCCGTACGTACAACTTCCCGCAAAACCGTGTAACAGACCACCGCATCGGATTGACGATTCAAAAGCTTGATCAAATTTTAGAAGGAAAACTTGACGAGGTCATTGATGCACTAATTATGGAAGACCAAGCAAGAAAGCTTCAAGATGCAAAATAAAGAGCGAACAATCTTCGAAGCCCTTAAATGGGCTTCTTCTTTGTTAACGGAAGCTGGCAGAGACCAAAATGCAGCAGAACTCCTGTTGATGCATGTGCTCGGCTGGAGCAGAAGTGAGCTTCTTGCACGATTTCATGATGCGCTGCCTGAGGAGCAAGATCAACTGTTCAGCAAATTTGTGACGCAGCATAAGGCAGGTGTTCCTGTTCAGCATTTAACGGGTGTTGAATTCTTTTACGGACGTCCTTTCGAGGTGAATAAGCATGTTCTTATTCCTCGTCCTGAAACGGAAGAAGTTGTGTTGGCGGCGCTCAATTTGGTAGGTGACGTTTTCCCGCCCAATCAGCCGCTCAAAGCAGTTGACGTTGGCACAGGAAGCGGAGCCATTGCAATTACGCTCGCTCTTGAAAAAAAATCACTATCTGTCACAGCGACTGATATCTCACAAGAAGCACTTGCGGTAGCAAAGCGGAATCAACAAGCGCTCGGTGCAGACGTTCATTTTTTACATGGAGATTTACTTGAACCGGTTATAGCTCAAGGTATTAAAGTAGATGTATTTATTTCCAATCCACCTTATATTGCGGCGGAAGAAATGGACAGTCTGTCTGAGGTTGTGACGAAGCATGAGCCGGTGAATGCGCTGACGGACGGACGTGATGGCTTGTGGTTTTATAAACGTCTTGTTCGTGATCTTCACAGCGTGCTGAGTGAACAGGCAGTTGTTGTCTTTGAAATTGGACATACGCAAGGTCAAGATGTCACAGCGCTTCTCGTGCAGGCTTTTCCTGAAGCGCATGTCTACACCGTCAAAGATATTAATGGAAAAGATCGAGCTGTTTGCGCACACATTCAAAACGGAAAGTCCGGCTGAATATAGCCGGACTATTTTATTATGTAAAGATGAAACTTATGGTAAAAGAGAAACGTATATATAGAAGAATGAACATTCTGATCATGATTTTTTACATAAATTTGTTTTGAAGGAGCGAATGGTGTGAACAAAAGGTATGCGATGGTGTTGGTCATCGTCAGTGTACTATTGATTGTGAGTGCTTGTGGTAAACCGAGCTTTAAAAAAGAGGCAGCAGCATTTGGAGAAAGCTATAAAAAAGCACAATACACAGTGAATCGAACGGATGACCTATCTGATATGAAAGAGAAGCTGAAGGTTTATTTAACCGAACATGAATATCAAGAATATACACAAGACAGCATGTTCCCGAGCATATTAGAAGCGGCGAAGGATCAAGATTGTCAAATTAAGCTGAAGAAAATTATGTTTACGCCTTCAGATGAAAGCGATGACAGAATTGAATTTAACTATGAAATGGTGATCCAATTTATCGATCACAAAGGAAAAGTCAAAAAAGAAATCGAGAAAAAAGGGGCCATGACTGTTATTAAAACAGAATCTGGTTTAAAAATCAGCCGAGATTGGGATGGGAGACTGTACCCTTCTGACTACCAATCCTCACTCAAAAGTCGTTCTTAAAGAGAACGGCTTTTTTGTTTTGACTCATAATCTATTAAAAAATTCATATTGACTGTTTATGAAATGAGTTTCCTGGACACAATGTTTGTAGCGAAAAGAAAAAGTGGGGGGAACACTCAATGTTGAAAAGTAAAACGATGATTTGTCTTTATATGTTTCTATTATTATGCGGTGCTTTTGCAAACCTTGGCAGAGAGGAGACGGCGGCTGCTTCTGCAAATCAGCCTGTTGTTATACCAGATGAAGCGATTCGATTACGCATTTTAGCAAATAGTGATCGTTCAGCGGATCAGGATGTGAAAAGAAGTATTCGTGACGAGGTCAATGCGAATATGACGGAGTGGGTCAAAGACCTCAGATCCATTGAAGAAGCAAGACGTGTCATTCGATCAAAGCTGCCAGAAATCAATCGTATCGCCAAAGCGAAATTGAAGGAACAGCATATTGATCAATCTGTATCGGTCAGTTTTCAAAAAGCTTCATTTCCAACAAAACTCTATGGAAATTTCGTCTATCCTGCTGGGAAATACGAAGCCATTTTAATTACGCTTGGAGAAGGGGACGGAGCCAACTGGTGGTGTGTGTTATTCCCGCCGCTCTGTTTTATCGATTTTTCAAACGGAGAAGCCATCGCCTCACCAGAAGGCGATGATGATAAACAAGTGACAGCGCAGCAAACGAAAGAGTCTGTCAATGAAGTGGTGAAAGAAGAGGAAGAAGAGACAGGTGAAGTGAAGTTCTTTTTGTTCGAATGGGTCTCTAGTCTTTTCTCTTAAAAAAGGTATAAATCGGTTTTTGCCTCATAGAGTTGAAGTAAGAGATCAAAAAAGAGGTGAAAGCATGTATTATCAATTAAGAATAGCAGAAGAGGAAGATGTCCCGTCGATCAATGCTTTTCTTGAAAAGGGACAAGCAAAAGGCGGAGTAACGCTTGCAGAGCGAACGACATTTGTCGTGATGGAAGATGCGGATGGTCAGCTGGCAGGCTGCTTAGGTCTTGAACAGCTCAATGAACAAGAGGGATTGCTGCGGTCGCTTGTCATATCAGATAAGCTCGGTCAGGGGCACATTGTCTCCTTGTTCCAAAGCGTTCAAACGCTCGGAGAAAAAATAGGTGTGGATACTTTTTATGTCGTTGCAAACCATTCCTCTTCCCATGATTTTTTGGCATTAATGGGCTTTACGCCTTTAGAGGAAATCCCAGAAAGCATATGGAGTTCTGCACATGCAAAAGAGACATTGGGGAAAGAACAGGCTGTGGTCCTGCAAAAAAAAGGCAGTTAATCACAAAACGATGGACTTATACACATACTTATCCACTATAAAACAAGCGTTATCCACAAATTGTGGACAACGCTTGTTTTATTGATCATCATCTTTTATACTTTCAAAAGGATAATTGAGATATATCAACAGTTTTATCTTTTTTAAAAGGAGTTTGTATGATGTTAAATACAAAAAGGTGGTCTGTGGATTTAGAAAAGGATTTATCCACATACTATCCACAAATTAAACAGGCGGCCGATCTGCTGCAGCAAAATGAAGTGGTTGCTTTCCCGACAGAGACCGTTTACGGACTCGGGGCAAATGCGAAAGAGACAGAAGCCGTGATGAAAATTTATGAAGCGAAAGGGCGTCCGAGTGATAATCCGTTGATTGTTCACATTGCGGAAGTTCAGCAGCTTCACGAATTTGCACAAATAGAAAGCGAAAAAGCGAAGGCGCTGATGGATGCCTTTTGGCCGGGCGCCTTAACCATCGTTCTTCCGTGTAAGCCGGGCACTTTATCCAAGCAGGTTACAGCAGGTTTATCCACAGTAGGTGTGAGAATGCCTGACCATCCCATTGCGCTTGAGCTCATCCGAGCAGCTGGTCTGCCAATTGCTGCACCAAGTGCGAACCGTTCAGGGAAACCTTCACCAACACAAGCCGACCATGTAGCGAGTGATCTCGAAGGAAGAATCGCTGGAATTGTGGATGGAGGTAAAACTGGAATTGGTGTTGAGTCAACGGTTGTATCCTGTGTCGGTGAGACCCCAGTGATTTTAAGACCGGGCGGAATTACAAAAGAAGCATTAGAAGAGGTCGTGGGGACGGTGAGTGTGGATCCAGGGCTGACAAAAAAGGACGAGGCGCCAGTATCGCCAGGTATGAAATACACACACTATGCACCTGAAGCCCAGATGTATATCTTTCATGGAAGTGATGAAGACATGCAGCGGCACATTCAGAAATACAAAGCTGAAGGTCTAAAAGTCGGAGTACTGACAACAGAAGAAAAGAAATCGCTGTTTGCGGCAGATGTTGTGTACAGCTGTGGATGGAGAGAAAAACCTGAAACGGTTGCTGCAAACCTCTATCGTGTACTGAGACAATTTGATGAAACGGATGTAGACTTGATTATTTCAGAAGCCTTTCCAGAGCAAGGAGTTGGTTCTGCCATTATGAACCGTCTGCAAAAAGCCGCAGGAGGGCGTACACTCCCTTCGTTCCAATAGTTCTAACCTTTCTTGGACAAACATAGGTTAAAGGAGAATGTGTGTCCAAGGGGGATTTACATGAACGAACTAGCTGGCGAATTGCTGACGCTCAGCATCATGGCTTTTGCACTTGGAATGGATGCTTTTTCGGTTGGACTTGGTATGGGGATGATTCAGCTGAGGTTCCGCCAGATCATTTATATTGGATTTGTTATTGGGATATTTCATATGTTTATGCCGCTTTTTGGGATGCTGACAGGTCAGCTCTTATCCGGATGGCTCGGTCTTCTTGCCACCTATATTGGCGGGGCGCTGCTTTTGGTGCTGGGACTGCAAATGATCGTTGCTTCTATCCGCAAAGAGGATAAGCCCTTTATCGCACCTGTTGGGACTGGTCTCGTTCTTTTTGCTACAAGTGTCAGCCTAGACAGCTTCTCTGTTGGTTTAAGCCTCGGGATTTACGGTTCCCAGGTGTGGATGACTATATTATTGTTTGGTTTTTTTAGTATGCTTCTCACATGGCTCGGATTATTACTCGGCAAACAGGTTCGGTCATGGGTGGGTTCATATAGCGGCGCGCTTGGCGGAATCATTTTACTAGCCTTTGGTATCAAATTATTATTTCCGCTCTAGCCAGTCTCCTTACATAACATGTAGAATGAAATGCTATATAATAGAAGAAAAGGAGGGCGAAAGATGAAAATCTTATTTGTTTGTACGGGAAATACATGCAGAAGTCCAATGGCTCAAGCCCTTTTTGCTTCCATTGCAGATGAAAAAGGTTTAGAGGTCACTGTAAAATCAGCGGGCATTTTTGCCTCCGATGAAGGGAAGGCGTCTCCTCAAGCGATCGAAGCATTATTTGAGAAAAGCATTCCACTGAATCACTCATCATCAAAATTGACAGAGGAGCTTCTGCGCGAAGCTCATTACGTCTTCACGATGACTATGCAGCATAAACAGTTGATTACTGAGCAATATACGCATGCAAAAGGCAAGGTCTTCACTTTAAAGGAATTTGCGACAGGAACAGAAGGCGATGTATCCGACCCGTTTGGCGGAAGTCTTTCTGTTTATCAGGAAACTCGTGATGAACTTGAAGCTTTACTGTATCAGCTCGCTGAGAAATTGAAAAAAGATCATCATCATAGATAACCTGTAAAACCGTTGCGTCAACGGTTTTTCTGCTTTTGTTTGCAAATCACTAGGCAGAGGTTAAAATATAACTGTAAATAAAGAATGAATGTAAGATATAACAGATCAACTCACCCTTAGGAGGAATTGCCCGATGAAAGTAGCCATTGCATCCGATCACGGCGGAACGAATATTCGTGAAGAAATCAAACAACTGATGGATGAATTGAAGATTGAATACATTGATATGGGTTGTGAATGCGGATCAGGTTCTGTAGACTACCCAGATTATGCATTCCCTGTAGCCAATATGGTGGCAAACGGAGAAGTCGACCGCGGCATATTAATTTGCGGGACAGGCATCGGCATGAGCATCTCGGCAAATAAAGTAAAAGGAATTCGCTGTGCATTAGCACATGATACATTTAGTGCTAAAGCAACTAGAGAACACAATGATACGAACGTTCTTGCAATGGGAGAGCGAGTGATTGGACCAGGATTAGCACGTGAGATTGCGCACATTTGGCTGACAACAGAGTTTACAGCAGGACGCCATGCTGTGCGGATTGGCAAAATTGCTGATTACGAAGAAAAGCACCTATAAGGAGCGCTTAATATGAACATTGGTCAAGATTGGCTTGAAATGTTAAAAGAGTTTCATCAAACAGTTGAATTGCGTGCCGGGCAAATCTTAGTTATTGGCTGTAGTACGTCAGAAGTGGCTGGTGAGCATATTGGTACTGCAGGAAGTGAGCAAATTGCTGCGTCCATCTATCAAGAATTGGATCAGTTAAGACGAGAGACCGGCATTGAGCTCGCCTTTCAATGCTGTGAGCATCTAAATCGTGCCCTAGTCGTTGAAGAAGAAGTGGCTTTCCGTTTTAACTTGGAGATTGTAGCTGCAGTACCTGTCCGTAAAGCGGGTGGTTCGATGGCGGCTCACGCGTATCAGCAAATGGAACATCCTGTATTGGTCGAATCCATTGAGGCGCATGCTGGAATTGATATCGGCGATACGTTAATTGGGATGCACTTAAAGATAGTCGCTGTACCTGTCCGTCTCAGCCGTCATCAATTAGGACATGCACATGTGACTTTTGCGAAAACACGTCCGAAGCTGATTGGCGGAGAAAGAGCGGTTTATACAAGATCATAGCTTCGATATATTTCTAATATAATGTTGAATGATGAAGACGCTTTACCACTTGAATATTCGGGTTTTCATAAAAAAGAAGTCGATTTTCCAAAAAAAACTTTTACATTTTACTCAAAAACCGTGTACAATGAGATGGTGAAAACATCGAATGGAAATAGATTGGAGAGGATTTCGCTGATGAAACATTTACCTGAGCAAGACGCACAAGTATTCAAAGCAATTCAACTAGAGCGGAAACGCCAGCAGGACAAAATCGAATTAATTGCATCAGAAAACTTCGTAAGCGAAGCAGTCATGGAAGCACAGGGCTCTGTATTAACAAATAAATACGCTGAGGGTTATCCTGGTAAACGCTACTATGGCGGCTGTGAACATGTAGACGTTGTGGAAGATATCGCACGTGACCGCGCAAAAGAAATTTTTGGCGCTGAGTATGTGAACGTACAACCTCACTCAGGTGCTCAAGCGAACATGGCTGTTTACTTTACTATTCTTGAGCATGGCGATACAGTGCTGGGCATGAACTTATCACATGGCGGACATTTAACACACGGAAGCCCTGTAAACTTTAGTGGTGTACAGTACAACTTTGTAGAATATGGTGTAGATAAAGAAACTCAGCATATCGACTATCAAGATGTACTTGAAAAAGCACGTGAACATAAGCCGAAACTAATCGTTGCGGGTGCAAGTGCATACCCACGTCAAATTGATTTCAAAAAGTTCCGTGAGATTGCTGATGAAGTCGGTGCTTACTTTATGGTCGACATGGCTCACATTGCTGGTCTTGTTGCAGCAGGTCTTCATCCAAATCCAGTTCCTTACGCAGATTTTGTGACAACGACAACTCACAAAACATTACGCGGACCTCGCGGCGGAATGATTCTTTGCCGTGAAGAGTTTGGTAAAAAGATTGACAAATCGATCTTCCCTGGTATTCAAGGTGGACCACTCATGCATGTCATCTCTGCAAAAGCTGTTTCTTTCGGTGAAGTATTGAACGGAGATTTCAAAACATATGCACAAAACGTCATTGATAATGCAAAACAACTAGCTGAAACTCTTTTATCTGAAGATATTCAGCTTGTATCTGGCGGAACAGATAACCATCTTGTTCTCATTGACTTGCGTTCTCTTGGCATCACAGGAAAAATTGCAGAAAACGTTCTTGATGAAATTGGTATTACAGTGAACAAAAATGCCATTCCTTATGATCCAGAGAAACCATTTGTCACAAGTGGTGTACGTGTAGGTACAGCAGCAGTAACAAGCCGCGGTTTCGATCAAGAAGCGATGAAAGAAGTCGGTTCCATTATTGCGCTTGCGCTAAAACATCATGAAGATGAAGCGAAATTAGAAGAGGCGAAAAAGCGTGTATCTGATCTTACTGCCCGTTTCCCTCTATATAACGAATTAGATTATTAAAAAACAGACCCATTTGCCTATTTTTGGCATGTGGGTTTTTTTTGTAGGATTTGCGAATCATATTGAAAGATGATGTCTTTTTATGTAGAATTGTAGGAAGTGTGCAAAGTTCACCGGAAGATGACAGAAAAGGAGTTGTAGCAAGCAATGGCAAAGGTTTATGTATTTGATCACCCGCTTATTCAGCACAAACTTACATATATTCGTGACGTTCATACAGGAACAAAAGAATTTAGAGAGCTAGTGGATGAAGTCGCAACATTAATGGCATTTGAAATCACAAGAGATTTACCGCTTGAAGAGGTAGATGTAGAAACACCTGTACAAGTAGCGAAATCAAACGTGATCTCAGGGAAGAAACTCGGTGTTGTGCCAATTTTAAGAGCAGGTCTTGGAATGGTAGACGGGATTTTGAAACTCATTCCAGCTGCTAAAGTGGGACATGTCGGTTTATACCGCGATCCGAAAACATTAAAGCCTGTTGAATATTATGTGAAGCTTCCATCTGATGTGGAAGAGCGTGAATTTATCGTAGTAGACCCAATGCTTGCAACTGGCGGCTCAGCAGTCGAAGCGTTAAACAGCTTGAAAAAACGCGGTGCGAAAAACATTCGCTTCATGTGTCTAATTGCTGCCCCTGAAGGTGTAGAGGAAATGCAAAAACATCATCCAGATGTTGATATCTACATTGCAGCATTAGATGAGAAACTAAACGAAAAAGGTTACATCATCCCAGGTCTTGGTGATGCTGGTGACCGTATGTATGGAACGAAATAAGAAAGTCTTAATAAAAGCCCACATGCAAACGTGCATGTGGGCTTTTGAAATATATGACAAACGGTTGATACCGTTCTTAGAAAAATCAATGTATACTGAACATTGGCTGTTTTTTTCAATGATTGTCACATCTCTCCTAAAGTTTGATGAAATTGTGAACATTTTGTGTGCTCTATCACTATAGAAAAGTTTTTTAACTTTGAACGGATTGACACATCATAGACGCTATTGTATGCTAAACGAGGGTATTATGGTAAGGTTTTCATAGCCTATAGCACTCTACTAATCCTCATTGTGAACCCTTTAATAATCAGGGTTTGTATCAACGAATGAAGCAGCATCCCATAGATCTAAAGATTTCAAGTCTGATTGTGCAATTAGACCGATGGGTGATTGATTTTTTTCGAACAGGACGGCTTATCATCAGCGTCTTCTACGCAGTTTTCATCACCATTTATCACCTTTTTTACAATACTTTTCATCGGGAGTCAGATGAATGAACGATCCAAACGCGATTTTCCGCAGACAGAGTAAATACATGTTCTATCTATTGGCAATTTTTGTGTTTGGCTATGCCATGCCTGGTTTTAAACCACTGTTTCTTGGTTTGATTATCGGCACAATTTTTGCTTTCTTTAATTTATTCCTACTTATACGGAGAATGCACGCTTTTGATCGAGCGGTTAAAAAAGGAAAATCCATTCGTTCAATGGGAAGTACAGCCAGGTGGGCCAACGCGATTCTCGCAGTAGCGATTGCTTGGCGTTACCCTAATGAAGTTCATCTGGCAGGTGTTGTTATAGGATTAATGACAATATATCCTGTCATTATGATAGATTCCTTCATTCAACTTAAACGTTCTACTATGGAAGAGAGGTGAATACTCTTTGGGTCACAGTTCAAAAACTACAGAATTTTTAGGGTTAACGTTCAACTTATCCAATGTTCTCATGATTACGATTGCTAGTATCATCGTTCTTCTCATAGCGGTGCTGACTACTCGTGTTCTGTCTATTCGTCCGACTAAGGCGCAGAACTTCATGGAATGGATCGTTGATTTTGTTCGAAATATCATAGGTAGTTCGATGGACATGAAAACAGGAGCCCCATTTCTAGCGCTTGGCGTTACATTACTCATGTACATATTTGTTTCAAACATGCTTGGACTGCCATTCTCGATTACGGTCGATCACAACTTGTGGTGGAAATCACCAACTGCTGATCCTGCAATCACAATGACACTAGCAATTATGGTCATGGGTCTCACACACTACTATGGTGTCAAGGCAAAAGGAGTCAAGGAATATACGAAAGACTACTTTAGACCAATTCCGCTTTTAGTACCATTGAAACTCATTGAAGAATTTGCAAACACGCTAACACTTGGTTTGCGTCTTTACGGAAATATTTTCGCTGGAGAGATTCTTCTTGGGTTACTTGCAGGACTTGCGACCAATTTCTACACGCAAAACATTGCGCTTGGTATCGTTGGTACATTAGGTGCCATCGTGCCGATGATTGTATGGCAGGCATTCAGTTTGTTTGTCGGAACAATCCAGGCATTTATCTTCACCATGCTGACAATGGTGTACATTTCCCATAAAGTCAGCGACGAACACTAAAAAATTGAGAGTCCAAAAAGGACGTTATTTTAAAGGAGGAGCTTTTTAATGAATTTAATAGCAGCAGCAATTGCAATCGGTTTAGGAGCACTAGGAGCAGGTATTGGTAACGGTCTAATCGTATCTAAAACAGTTGAAGGAATCGCTCGTCAGCCAGAAGCTGGTAGAGAACTAAGAACACTTATGTTCATCGGGGTCGCTTTAGTTGAGGCACTTCCAATTATCGCTGTCGTTATCGCATTCTTGGCATTCTTTGGTTAATATGTGAGAAGCGTTCTAATATGAATTTTAATGGCGAAGATCAGATTAGTTCGAAACTTCGCCATTCCTTTATGTTTTGTTTCTTAACATATTATTTAAAGAAGGGAGTTGCCGTACTAAATGTCTCAGTTACCAGTGGTTTTAGGAGCAGGGGGCTTAAGCTTCAACGCCGGTGATATGTTATTCCAGCTTATCGCTATGCTCATTTTGCTTGCACTTTTAAAGAAATTTGCGCTTAAACCTTTATTAGGTATTATGAAGCAGCGTGAAGATTATATAGGAAATGAAATTTCAAGTGCTGAAGAAAAGCACGTTCAAGCTGAAAAGCTTCTTGAAGAACAACGTGTCTTATTGAAAGAAGCACGCGAAGAATCACATACACTCATCGAAAATGCGAAAAAGATTGGTGAAAAACAAAAAGAAGAGATCATTCAAGCAGCACGTCAAGAATCAGAGCGCTTGAAAGAGTCTGCTAGAACTGAAATCGTGAAAGAAAAAGAACAAGCTGTGGCTGCACTGCGTGAGCAGGTTGCATCACTATCTGTGCTGATTGCATCTAAAGTGATTGAAAAAGAACTTGATGAGCAGGCACAAGAGAAATTGATTCAAGAGTACCTTAAAGAGGCAGGCGAAAGCCGATGAGCGTAACTATTGTCTCTAAGCGTTACGCTTCTGCTCTTTTTGACATCGTTCTTGCTTCTTCGGCAGTAGACGAAACTGAAAAAGAGCTGAATGAGATCAAAAAAGTTCTAAAGGCTGATCAAGAACTCAATGACTTCCTTGTTCATCCAAAGATTACGGCAGACAAAAAGAAACAGTTGATTGCTGAAGCTTTCAAAGGTGTTTCTACTTATGTATTGCACACAATGTATTTACTGATTGACCGCGGACGCACGAATATTTTCTCTGAAATGACGTCTGAGTTTGTGAAACTTGCAAACCGTACGAAACAAATAGACGATGCGGTCGTGTATTCAGTGAAACCGCTGAGCGGTGCTGAAATCCAATCTTTATCTGAAGTATTTGCCAAAAAAGCCGGAGTCACATCACTGCGTGTTGAAAATGTGATTGACAAGGATCTAATAGGCGGAGTGAAAATCCGTATCGGAAACCGCATTTATGACGGCAGTGTCAGCGGAAAGCTTTCCCGCATTGAACGTCAGCTTGCAGGCGAAAATCGTTAGAAGGGGTGAAACCTTAGTGAGTATCAAAGCTGAAGAGATTAGCGCGCTGATAAAGCAGCAAATCCAAAACTATCAATCAGAAATTGAAGTAAAAGATGTCGGTACAGTCATTCAAGTAGGGGACGGTATCGCGCGTGTACATGGCCTTGACAACATTATGGCAGGAGAGCTGGTTGAGTTCTCTAACGGTGTAATGGGTATGGCTCAAAACCTTGAGGAGTCTAACGTAGGTATCGTTATTTTAGGACCTTACAAAGATATCCGCGAAGGTGACGACGTAAAACGTACAGGTCGTATCATGGAGGTTCCAGTAGGTGAAGAGTTAATCGGACGTATTGTGAACCCGCTTGGTCAGCCTGTTGATGGACTAGGTCCAATCTTAACAAGCAAAACACGTCCAATCGAAAGTGAAGCACCTGGTGTTATGGATCGTAAATCTGTACATGAGCCGCTTCAAACAGGAATTAAAGCAATTGATGCCTTGATTCCAATCGGCCGCGGACAGCGTGAATTGATCATTGGTGACCGTCAAACAGGTAAAACATCTGTTGCAATCGATACGATTCTAAACCAAAAAGATCAAGACATGATCTGTATTTATGTAGCCATCGGACAAAAAGAATCAACGGTTCGTGGTGTTGTTGAAACACTTCGTAAGCATGGTGCGCTTGACTACACAATCGTTGTCACAGCTTCTGCATCACAGCCAGCTCCACTTCTTTACCTTGCTCCTTATGCAGGTGTAACGATGGGTGAGGAATTCATGTATAACGGCAAGCACGTACTTGTTGTCTATGATGACCTTTCTAAACAAGCGGCAGCTTACCGTGAGCTTTCATTATTGCTTCGTCGTCCTCCAGGTCGTGAGGCATTCCCTGGTGATGTTTTCTATCTTCACTCTCGTTTATTAGAACGTGCAGCGAAGCTTAGTGACGAAAAGGGTGGCGGTTCTATCACAGCATTGCCTTTCGTAGAAACGCAAGCTGGCGATATTTCTGCATATATCCCAACAAACGTTATTTCCATCACAGATGGACAGATTTTCTTACAATCTGACCTCTTCTTCTCAGGCGTACGTCCAGCGGTAAACGCAGGATTGTCTGTATCTCGTGTAGGTGGTTCTGCACAAATCAAAGCGATGAAAAAGGTAGCAGGTACACTTCGTCTGGATCTTGCTTCTTATCGTGAGCTTGAAGCGTTCGCTCAGTTTGGATCTGATCTAGACCAAGCAACTCAAGCGAAATTAAACCGTGGTGCAAGAACAGTTGAAGTCTTAAAACAAGACTTAAACAAACCGCTTAAAGTTGAAAAACAAGTAGCGATTCTTTACGCACTAACAAGAGGATACTTAGACGATGTTGCCATTGCTGATGTTAAACGTTTTGAAGCTGAGTTATTCATGTACATTGAAGAAAACCATAAAGGCTTGTTTGACACAATCTCTCAAACAGGAAATATGCCTGCTGATGAAGAGTGGAAGACAGCAATCGAAGGCTTTAAACGTACGTTTGCACCAAGCAACTAATTAGTAATCTTTCCGAGAGAAAAAGATTCTCTTTTTCTCTCTTTTCACGTAAATGAACACGGATTCCTGAAAAAAGGTGGTGAAATCTTTGGCCTCATTACGCGATATAAAGTCAAGGATCACGTCAACGAAAAAATCGAGTCAGATCACAAAAGCGATGCAAATGGTATCAGCTGCGAAACTGAATCGTGCTGAAAACAATGCGAAGTCTTTTGTTCCTTACATGGAGAAAATCCAGGAAGTGGTTGCTGCAATCGCAACTGGAACAAGTGCTAAGCACCCAATGCTTCTTTCAAGACCTGTCAAGAAAACAGGGTATCTCGTCATTACATCTGATCGAGGGCTTGCAGGACCTTTTAACAGCTCGATTTTGCGTGCCGCTTACCAAACCATTCAATCTCGTCATCAATCCGCTGATGAATATGCGGTGATTGTCATTGGTAAAATCGGACGCGACTTCTTCAAAAAGCGTGGTATTCCAGTTATTTCTGAAGTAACAGGGCTTGGAGACGAAGTAGCGTTTGCTGATATTAAAGAATTAGCAAGCAGCACAGTTCAAATGTTCTCTGATGAAGCGTTTGACGAACTTTACATGTTCTACAACCACTTTGTCAGTGCGATTTCACAAGAAGTAACAGAGAAGAAATTATTGCCGCTAACGGACCTTTCGGCCGCAGCGACACCAAATAAACGTTCCGCATCTTATGAGTTTGAGCCTTCTGAAGAAGAAATTCTTGAAGTTCTCCTTCCTCAATATGCAGAGAGTTTGATTTTCGGTGCGCTTCTTGACAGCAAAGCAAGTGAACATGCTGCAAGAATGACAGCAATGAAGAGTGCAACAGACAACGCAAAAGAATTGATCGACAGCCTGACACTCTCTTACAACCGTGCTCGTCAAGCAGCGATTACACAAGAGATTACAGAAATTGTCGGCGGAGCAGCTGCCTTAGAATAGAAATAATTGTCAGGAGGGAATGCAATGAAAACAGGACGCATCAGTCAGATCATGGGACCAGTCGTAGACGTTCGTTTTGAAGACGGTCACTTGCCTGAGATTTATAATGCGATCAAAGTTTCGCATAAAGCGGAAAGCGAAAGTGAAGTTGATATAGACTTAACTTTAGAAGTAGCACTACATTTAGGTGATGATACAGTGAGAACCATCGCGATGGCATCAACAGACGGTGTGAAGCGCGGTATGGAAGCTGTAGACCTTGGAAAACCAATTTCAGTACCAGTTGGTAACGTAACACTTGGACGTGTATTCAACGTACTGGGAGATAACATTGACTTAGATGAGCCACTTGGTGTGGAAGCTCAAAGAGATCCAATCCACAGACAAGCGCCTTCTTTTGATCAACTTTCTACAGAAGTTGAAATTCTTGAAACAGGTATCAAAGTTGTTGACCTGCTTGCTCCTTACATCAAAGGTGGAAAGATCGGTCTATTCGGTGGAGCCGGTGTAGGTAAAACCGTTCTGATTCAAGAATTGATCAACAACATCGCACAAGAACACGGCGGTATTTCTGTATTCGCTGGTGTTGGAGAGCGTACACGTGAAGGAAACGACCTTTACTACGAAATGAAAGATTCTGGCGTTATCGAAAAAACAGCCATGGTCTTCGGCCAAATGAACGAGCCGCCGGGTGCACGTATGCGCGTTGCCCTAACTGGTTTGACAATGGCAGAGCATTTCCGTGATGAACAAGGTCAAGACGTATTGTTCTTCATCGATAACATCTATCGTTTTACACAAGCAGGTTCTGAAGTTTCAGCCCTTCTTGGACGTATGCCTTCAGCGGTAGGTTATCAGCCGACACTTGCAACAGAAATGGGTCAGCTGCAAGAGCGTATCACATCTACAAACGTAGGATCGGTTACATCGATTCAAGCGATCTATGTACCTGCGGATGACTATACGGATCCAGCTCCAGCAACTACGTTCGCTCACCTTGATGCAACGACAAACCTTGAGCGTAAGCTGACTGAAATGGGTATTTACCCAGCGGTTGATCCTCTTGCTTCAACATCTCGTGCACTTGCACCTGAGATCGTTGGCGAAGAGCATTATGCGATTGCGCGTGAAGTACAGCAAACATTGCAGCGTTATAAAGAGCTACAAGATATTATTGCCATTTTAGGTATGGATGAATTATCTGAGGACGATAAGCTTGTGGTACACAGAGCGCGTCGTGTTCAATTCTTCCTATCTCAAAACTTCCACGTAGCAGAGCAGTTCACTGGCCAAAAGGGTTCTTATGTGCCATTGAAAGAAACTGTTAAAGGCTTCAAGGAAATCTTATCTGGTAAATACGATCACCTTCCAGAAGATGCATTCCGCTTAGTTGGACGCATTGAAGAAGTGGTTGAAAAAGCCAAAGAGATGGGTGTAGAGGCCTAATCTGGTCCTTAGGAGGGTAAAAGCATGAAGACCGTTCAAGTCAATATCGTTACTCCCGACGGCCCAGTGTATCAAGCGGATGTGGAAATGGTCAGTGTAAGAGCAGAAAGCGGTGAGCTTGGTATTTTAGCTGGCCACGTTCCAATGGTTGCTCCGCTAAAAATCGGTGCAGTTCGCTTAAAACATAGTGGATCAACTGAATTGGTTGCAGTAAGTGGCGGATTTGTTGAAGTCCGCCCTGAACAAGTAACGATTCTTGCTCAGGCCGCTGAAACATCAGACAAAGTTGATGTTGATCGCGCTAAATCAGCGAAACAGCGTGCTGAAGAGCATTTGAACCACCCGAATGAAAGTGATGTACGCCGGGCGGAACTCGCATTAAAACGGGCGTTAAACCGTTTAAATGTAGCAGGGAAATAAAACAGAAAATCCTTCTTATCACTGTGATAAGAAGGATTTTTTTTAGGATGACATAAGAGATTGATACATCGACACATAAGGATGAGATGCTTGCTTTTCTAAATATAACTGCTCGCAAAATTGCGTACTGCAATGCCATGTTTTATTGTTTCTGCGTAAGCCAAGCGTATATTGGTGCGAAGAGTCCATATAAGGCCGCACTACCCAGTCAGCATCTGAATGATGACGGATGACAACCTCTCCTAAATACACACTCATCATCGCTTCTAATGCATCTATTGGCATTTTCCACTCAGCGAACAGCTGCTTGGTCAATGCATCAAAGTATAGTGATTCTAACTGATACAGGCTTTCCTCAGAGTAATCCAAAGAAATGTTATGAAAATGACACAATTGTGCTAATTCTTCTAGCTGTGTCTGTCTATAATCAAAGTAGAAAGCAATGGCCTCCCATTCATGATCAAATGAGGGAACCAATTCTCCGTACAAATCAACAAAGTCAGGAAAAGAATCTTTCAATGTGTTCAGCTCCTTCCACACGCAGTATATCATCTCCTTGGCATCAGGATAAGAGGGGATTCACACTAAATGTAGCTCTTTTTTCCAAATGATTCATCTTTCCGATTTTCGAGGATATAATGAAAGGGAGTTTTCCTTTACAGAAATAAATAAAAGGAGGATTCAATTGTATGGAAGACGTAGGACAACAAGCAATCGTGGGCATTGTGATCCACCTATTTTTTATCGCGGTTACATGGTGGGCACTGCTTGCTGTAAATATTGATCCACTCATTAAAAAAGGGAAAATCGTTCAAGCAAGGCTGCTAATGATGCTCATTACCATTGCCATCGCATCTGCGGTCAGTAATTTCTTCCTTGATTACTTAAATTTCTCCAGACAAATTCCTTATATGTTCTAACATAAAAGGTTTGGTCACGGCCTTCTGCGGGAACGTAAAAAGAAGGGTCAAAAGGCGCGCCTTTTGTTGACTTTTCCACGTATGCATTGACCTCCTTGCGGCAACACTTGTAGCAAGGGGGAATGACAGGTGAAAAAGTATTTGAAAGGTTGGCCATTATTTGCGTTTATTCTTTTTTTTGTTCTGATGATTCAAGGTGTTCGTGCGGAAGAATCTTCTCCGCTCGCTCAAATAGCAGAAGGTTTGAAAAACCAGCAAATCGAAGTCGATGGATGGACCCTTCATGCCAAAACAAATGTAGATATTTCATCCGAACAATTTTCAAAAAAAGTGAAACGTTTGAAAGACGAACTACGACAGTATGAGTGGACCGAAAAAAAAGAACAACATGTCACCAAAGTCACAGGAATTTACAAAGATGAAAAAAATGATACAGAATCGAAAATTTTACTCGTTAAGACCGACACAAAATCAAATCAAAAGTCGTATTTATTATATGAGCAAAAAGGTGCTCGCCCACTGAATACCTGGGAGCATACATATGATCAGTTCGTACGTCATGCAAAAAGCATATTACAAGAGAAAATTGTAATTTTTACTTGTCTCGATGGTCATGTAAATGGTATGATGGATGTTGTTTTGCAAAAAAAAGCTGAAACGTTAGCAAATGAATTTCAAGCAAAACCAGTTGAGTATCTCGTTGAGTCTAATTTTGTGTCGCTTTCCGCTTACACAGAGAAGTGGGAACAGTTCATTATGACTTCAAATGATAAAATGAATGTTCAAATTGCCATCAGAAGTTCGGAAATGAACGAAAATCATACGATTACGGTTGGCACACCAATCGTAACGACTGAATATTAATATAGAGAATTTGGGACGCGGAGGGGAAGACCTTGGAAAAAATCATCGTCCGCGGCGGTCAAAAGTTAAACGGCACAGTTAAAGTAGAAGGCGCAAAAAATGCCGTTTTACCAGTTATCGCTGCATCTTTGTTAGCAAGTACAGAAAAAAGCGTAATTTGTGATGTACCTACGCTCTCCGATGTATATACAATCAATGAAGTGTTACGTCATTTAGGAGCAGAAGTACATTTTGAAAATAACGAAGTATCAGTTGATGCATCTCATGCACTAGAAACTGAGGCTCCGTTTGAGTATGTCCGTAAAATGAGAGCATCCGTGCTTGTCATGGGACCACTTTTAGCAAGAACAGGTCATGCAAGAGTTGCATTACCTGGAGGCTGTGCAATTGGTTCAAGACCAATTGATCAGCATTTAAAAGGCTTTGAAGCAATGGGAGCTAAAATTCAAGTAGGTAATGGTTTCATCGAGGCTGAAGTAAAAGGCCGTTTAAAAGGTGCAAAAATCTATTTGGATTTCCCAAGTGTAGGGGCAACTGAAAACATCATCATGGCAGCAGCATTAGCGGAAGGAACAACAATTTTAGAAAACGTAGCAAAAGAACCTGAAATTGTTGATTTAGCAAACTACATCAATGCCATGGGCGGTAAGGTTCGCGGTGCTGGTACTGGTACAATCAAAATCGAAGGTGTGGAAACACTTCACGGTGCAAAACACAACATCATCCCTGACAGAATTGAAGCAGGTACTTTCATGGTGGCAGCAGCCATTACAGAAGGAAATGTTCTTGTAAAAGGCGCAGTGCCAGAGCACATGACATCACTTGTTGCAAAAATGGAAGAAATGGGTATTCAGATCATTGAAGAAGAAGAAGGTTTAAGAGTCATTGGACCATCTGAGCTCAAGCCAATCGATCTAAAAACAATGCCGCATCCTGGGTTCCCAACGGATATGCAATCTCAGATGATGGCGCTATTGCTTCGTGCGAACGGAACAAGCATGATCACAGAAACGGTGTTTGAAAACCGCTTTATGCATGCTGAAGAATTCCGCCGCATGAATGGCGATATTAAAATTGAGGGTCGCTCTGTCATTATCAATGGGCCGGTTCAACTTCAAGGTGCTGAAGTGGCAGCGACTGATTTAAGAGCAGGAGCAGCACTTGTACTTGCTGGATTAGTGGCAGAAGGTCATACACGTGTCACAGAGTTGAAGCATATTGACCGTGGTTATGTGAACTTCCACCAAAAGCTTGCAGCAATCGGTGCAGATATCGAAAGAGTAAACGATGAATCAGCAGATGTGACACAAGAACAAGTTGTATCAGATCTGAACGCGTAATCATAAAGAAATCAGTGTGTCCATTGGGCATGCTGATTTTTTTATGATTCATAGAATGCCTCATTTCACAAAGCTTATCATTAGTGTATCCAACCATCTTAAATTTTATTCATACAGACGAACAGTAAAATCCATTTGAAGAACAGCCTCATACCTTCATAAAAGACTTGTCCACTAAATGAAAGAAGCTGTCATATTAGCTTGTCCCTGCCCATAGGATAAAAGAGATTCAATGACAAATGGGGGCAGCCAAATATGAAACCAATGATATGGACAATCGCAGGAATATGCATCATCATTTTAATGATTCCAACATTACTTGTGTTGCCGACATTCCAAGGGAAGCCGGCGGCCAGCCAGCACGTAGCAGCGGAACCATCAGTTAAAAAAGAAGTGAAGGGTTCAGTCAAATTGAAGCAATCACCCGTCGCTATCCCCGTCTATCGCTCTGCTCATCAGCAGGTAGAAAACATCCCCTTAGAAGAGTATGTGATTGGTGTCGTAGCATCTGAAATGCCAGCTGATTTTGAAATGGAAGCACTCAAGGCACAGGCGCTCGCAGCAAGAACGTATATCGTCAGACAAATGATCAGTGATAAGACCGTCAAATCACCTAAGGGCTCGCTTGTAGATGATACCCAAATGTTCCAGGTGTACAAAAACAAACAGGAACTCAAGAAAATTTGGGGGAAAGCGTACAATTGGAAATTAAAAAAGGTCACGGAAGCTGTCGCCAGCACACAAGGAAAAGTGCTGACTTATGACGAGAAACCAATTGATGCTTCATTCTTTTCAACAAGTAACGGAAAAACGGAAAATGCCGAAGCCTATTGGAAAAACGAAATCCCTTATTTGAAAAGTGTCTCAAGTAAATGGGACGAAAAATCGCCAAAATTTCAAAACAAGAAAACCATCTCGGTAAGTGAATTTCAGCAAAAATTAGGTGTGACGCTCACTCAGCAGGCTCAGGTCGGACAGATAGTAGAACGGACACCAGGAAACCAAGTAGCGAAAGTTGTGATCAACGGTAAAACACTGTCAGGCCGAGACATTCGAGAATCACTAGGCCTTCATTCAGCGGACTTCACATGGGAACGCCAGGGCGAGCAGATTGTCATTACAACAAAAGGATATGGTCATGGTGTAGGCATGAGTCAATATGGTGCGCATTATATGGCGCAGGCTGGAAAAAAAGTAGATGCCATCGTGAAACATTATTATAAAGGAATTCAAATCGAATCAGCTGATCGTTTTCTCAACACGTATATGGCTAAAAAATAAAGCAAAGGTGCCTCAGAAATGGGGCATTTTTTTTGTGTGGTCAAAGAGGTTTGAACAGAATGTGACAAATTGCGACTTAAGACGCACCGAAGGAAAACTTAAACATTTATGTCCCGATAAGAACTGATGGCCGATACAAAGCCCCTCAAAAGGAGGAGAAATCGAGAGGATAAAGGGTCTGTTAGGTGAAAATATCTAGACATCTGACAGAATTTTAGTGATTTTGATGAAAGAGAAAAAGGGACCGAGTCCTATACCATTCCAAGACAGAATATTTTACGATTAAGATGTTTCAATTAAATACATAAGGAGGAAGGAAAATTATGTTGAAAAAAGTATTCTCACTCGTAACCTTAACTGTATTGACATTATCTATGTCAATCTCTTCACCAGTATTTGCAGAAGCATCTACAGTCAAAAAACATAATAAAGATGTAAGAGTCACAATCTTGCTTGATGCAAGTGGAAGCATGGCAAGAAAAGTTGAGGGAGAGCGCAAATTTGATCTCGCCAAACAAGAGGTATTTAAATTTGCTCAATCACTTCCAAAAGACGCTAAAATTCGTATGAGCTTGTTTGGTTCTGAAGGAAACAACAAAAATTCAGGTAAAGCTCAATCATGTGAAGTCATTAGAGGCGTTTACGGCGTACAGCCTTATGAAAAAGACAGCTTTGAAAACTCTTTAAACGGACTTGGACCAAATGGCTGGACACCAATTGCACGTGCACTTGAAAATGCAAAGCAAGCGGATGAGCAGCTTACTGAAGGAACAAAGCATATTGTGTACTTAATCACTGATGGTGAAGAAACTTGTGGCGGAGATCCAGTAAAAGTAGCAAAAGAATTGCATAACTCAAAAGGATCAACTGTTGTAAATGTGATCGGGTTAGACTTTAACGATGGCTATGAAGGTCAATTGAAGCAAGTAGCCAAAGCTGGTAAAGGCCATTACTACCAAGCAAGCACTGGTAAAGAAATGGGTTCTATCTTATCAGCAGAATCATTAAAACTACACGAATAACTTGCTGAACAAAAGGGAAACGATTGATTCATGCTTTCGTTTCTCTTTTTCTGTACAAAAGTAAAAAATGGAGGTTTTTATTGATGAAAAGAAATATCATATTAACCATTTTGGCTAGTCTTGTCCTGCTTCTTTCTTCACCAGCTCATGCTGTAACAAAACAAGAGCCGCCTGCTCATGTGGTGATATTACTCGATTTAAGCGGTAGCATGGCACAATCAGTTGAAGGTGAAAAGAAAATCGATATCGCCAAACGATCTATTCAAAGCTTTGCGAGCATTTTATCAGAAGATACACAAGTTCTACTTCGTGTGTTTGGTCATGAAGGAACCAATAAAAATGCAGGGAAAGCCATTTCTTGTTCAAGTTCTGAAGCCGTTTACGGATTTGGATCATATGAGCCATCAACATTTCAGCAAGCACTAAATGTGTATAAGCCAACCGGCTGGACACCACTTGCAAAAGCATTAACTGATACGAAACAAGATTTTGAAGATCACCAGGCTGAAGAAAAAAATATTGTTTATGTTGTCAGTGATGGTGAAGAAACTTGTGGTGGAAGCCCTTCACAAGCAGCAAAGGAATTACATGAAGAAGGAATAGATACAATTGTCAATATCATTGGCTTCGACGTAAATGAAAAAGAAGCAAAAAGTTTAAAATCTGTTGCAAAAGCGGGTGGAGGACATTATCAACCGGCTGCAAATGCCGAAGAATTGAACCGCATTCTACAACAAGAAGCGAGCGCTTTTGGTCGGTAGAGAGTGAATGGCAGCTGGGGAAACAACCCCAGCTGTTTTTAAGTTGACGATTAATTCAAAGTCGTTTCTAATTCATCAATTCGTTTCTCCACGTAATGCTGATCCTTTCTTGCATGGAAGGTTTCGGCTTTTTCTAATATGGCAGCCGTATTATATTCGGGAATCTGTGAGTAGCTCTCATACACACCTTTAGGAATTAAAACGTTCCCTTCCGGCCAATAAACTGCGATATTGCCACGTCTCAACTCTCCGAATTGAGCCACTCCTTGATAGGATCCATATTGATTAAAGAGAACAACTGGATCACCTTCTTGGACATAAAGCTCCTTTGCATCTTCTTCATTCATTAGGATAGAATGCCGTTTTCCACCATTAAAGGCATCCTTTTCACTGTAGATCATGGAGTTGAATTGCTTTCCTCTTCTTGTCGTGATATTGAAATGTCCTTCAGTTTTTCGATATTGAGGCAGCTGAGCAGGAAGCAGATGCCCCTTTCCGTCTGGCGTTGGACACACGCCATCTTCACAAAGCCATGCGCCTCCCCATTGAAACACGTCTCCCTTATGACGTAAATGCTGGATGCCATCATAGTTTCGATTGGCGATCGCTATCTCACGACGAATGTCTTCAGCTGTTTCAAAATGAATCAGCTCGGCATCTTCTGGGCGGACCCTTTTCGCAAGATCAACATAAATGTCCCATTCTGCTCTGGCTTCCTCAATACGAGGTCCTTCAATTTCTGGACTGAAATATACCATGCGTTCTGTACTGGTTGATGTGCCGCCGCCTGGTTGTTCATATCTTGTCATAGCAGGCAGCACAATTACCGCCTCTTCAGCGTCTACCAGCGTAGAGGTATTCAAAATGATATCTTGGTGGACACGGAGTTCAAGTTCAGATAATGCTTTTTCAATCGCTTCTGGATTTGGCATCGTTTCTAAAAAGTTTCCACCACTTGTAAACAGCATTTTGAGTTTTTGTGGATGATCTTTTGGGAGAGCCATCTTCTCAAAGGATTGCCCAATGGTGTCACCATGCCATTTAGGAATGTCAAATCCCCATATTTGTTCGATTCTTTCAATATTCTCTTCATCAAAATCACTACCCGGCAAAACGAATGGATCAGCGCCCATTTCACCGGAACCTTGGACACCGCTATGCCCCCGAATTGGCATGACACCACAATGTTTTCTGCCAATGAATCCTCGCAGCATGGCAAGGTTGGCAACCTGTGATATATTATCAGTTGCAAAGCGGTGCTGAGTAAGGCCCATACTCCAAATAAAAACACCTGAATTAGCATTGGCAAGCAGTGTTGCAAAATCCTTCATTCTTTCTTTTGATAAACCTGATGATGCTTCTAGGTCCTCCCACTTCAACTGTGCGACATGCTGTTTTAAATCCTGTATGCCTCTTGTATGGTTTTGAATAAATTCGTGATCAAGAGCTGAATGGGGAGCATGCTGCTCCATGTCAAACCAATGCTTGATGACGCCGTTCATAAACGCAATATCTCCGCCTATATTAACTTGGTAAAAATCATCCGCAATTTTTGTCCCGAATAAAGCACTCTCTGGAATAGAAGGAACCCAGTACTTTTCCATGGCAGGCTCTTTATACGGATTGATGACGATAATTTTTGTCCCTTTCTTTTTAGCAGCATACATATATTTAGTGGAAACAGGCTGATTGTTTGCTGCGACAGATCCCCAAAAAATTAATACATCCGTTCCAATCCAATCATTGTAATTACAGCTGGAAGCACCGATGCCAAGGGACCGTTTAAGGGCGGTTTTACTTGGTGAATGGCAAATGCGAGAAGCATTATCAATATGATTCGTCCCTATAAATCGAGCTGCCTTTGCAGCGGTATAATAAACTTCATTTGTAATTCCTCTGGCGGTTAAATAGAAAGCAAGCTGCCGTTTATCAATTGATTGAATTTTAGCTGCGATTTGATCTAGTGCATTATCCCAAGAAATACGTGTAAAGGCATTGTCACCTTTTTTTCGGAGCAATGGATAAGGAATTCGCCCAAGCTTGCGAAGAGAGGTGCTGTCCATTTGCTTTAGCTGATGAATATCTTCAAACCATTTTGGATCAATAGCTGGCATTGTGTTAAGACGAAGTACATTTAGTCTTGTAGTGCATATATGGGGTCCTGTGAGCGTTTGATCATACAGTCCTGAGACGCCAAGGGCACAGCCGTCACAAACGCCCTGCGTTAAAATACGGTACGCGTAGGGAAGGTTATCTTTGTTCTCCCATGCCACTTTCATCGTATCTCGAATGTGTTTCGGTTTCACTTTGCCAAGCCCCATTGGTGCAAAAGAGGCCCATAGCTTTGGTGAGGGTTTTTTATTGAGTTTAACAGGCCCCTTATGTTTAGTTTTCCCCATGAGATCATCACCCTCCTAATACTTTGTAAAGCGTTTTCATATCTAAAAATTACCTTTAGATTGTGATTCTGTCAAATTCAAATTAAGGTCGGGCTGAGACAGAGGAAGCAGTAGGTAGGCTTGTTTCTCTCAGCTGCTGAATATCCTTCCGAATAAGAAGTGATATGATAAAAGCGATGAAAAATAAGCCAGAGAACACCATAAGACTCTGTGTGTAATTACCTGTTATATCTCGGATGAAGGATGAAAATAGGGGTCCTGCTAAACCCGCAGCGGCCCAAGCCGTCAGAATATAACCGTGTATGGCACCAAGCTGCTTTGTACCAAACAAATCTCCAATATAGGCTGGAATTGAAGCAAATCCTCCTCCATAGCACGTATAAATGATCGCCATGACGATTGAAAAGATGAGCGGTTCTTTTAAATAGGGGAGTAAAGGAAAAGCAATGAGCTGGATACTGAAAAAAATCGTATACGTATTCGGTCTTCCTATATAATCTGAGAACGATGCCCAGCCAATTCGTCCTAACCCATTAAAAGCACCTAAAATGCCCACAAGAGTAGCTGCAGCACCTGCAGTGAACCCAACACTTTCTTGAGCAAGAGGTGACGCTACTGAAATAATAGCAATTCCGCATGTGATATTAATAAAAAGCATAAGCCACAAATAATAAAAACGTCTTGTCTTGATCGCTTCATTTGCAGTAAGCTGTGATAAATCTTGAGGAATTTTTCCTTGCTTTGTTTTGAATGCGTCAAATTGCTTGACGTCATGAGGTGTTGGTGGTGATAAATAAAGAGATGAGATCACCATGATGATAAAATAGGAGATTCCAAGAATATAAAAAGTATTTGCGATATTCACTTTTTCAATGAGAAATTGAATAATTGGGCTGCAAATAAGAGAAGCAAATCCAAACCCCATAATGGCTAAGCCGGTTGCAAGCCCTCTTCGATCCGGAAACCATTTGACTAGAGTTGATACAGGTGCAATATAGCCTACTCCTAAACCTATTCCAGCAAGTACACCATAAAATAAATAGAGGAGGGGCAGTGAGGACATGTGTACAGCGAATCCTGATCCAGTCATTCCGATGCCGAAGAAAATAGCTGAGAAGAGCCCCGATGCCTTTGGACCATACCTTTCAACGAAATGTCCCATGAAAGCAGCAGATAAACCTAAAAATAAAATAGCAATACTGAAGGTGAGACTTATTTCTGTTAATGACCACTGAAAGGCTTCATGTAAAGGATTCGTAAAAACACTCCAAGCATAAACAGACCCAATAGATAAATGAATTCCTACAGCACTTGTTGCAATGAGCCAGCGATTTTTCGATTTGTTCATTTTGTTCCCCCCATATAAAGCAATCAAGAAGTTTGATAAGATAGAAATATGTTACATTTTCATGACTTTTTAAAATAATATCACAATTTGATTGGATCATATAACTAAATTTGCATTGAAAGGAAGATCATACAATGAATCCTTCTGTTAAAAAGAAACGAGTCATACACCAATACCGTGAAGGCCAGTTTACATGCAAATCTGATGAAATTGTAGAAGAATTTCCTTTAACTGTGATGGTGAATGGAGAAGAATTTGTGACACTTGTTTGTTCACCAGAGCACCTGAAAGAATTGGTTATCGGCTTTTTGGCTTCAGAAGGGGTCATTCGATTTGAAAATGAGATTAAAAGGTTTACAATAGATGAAAGTATGGGTTTTGCCTATGTTGATTTAGTTCACTCAAGTGGATTTGATTCTTCAGATTTTACAAAACGAGTGATTGGTTCATGCTGCGGGAAAGGAAGACACTTTTATTTTCTTCAAGATGTGAAGACGGCAAAAACAGCCATTGATCGAATTAGTATTTCTGCTGAAACCTGTATGCATCTCATGAAATGTTTGCAAGAAGAAAGTCAATTATTTCAACATACTGGCGGAGTGCATAATGCTGGACTGTGTGACACAGAGAAGCTATTCATCACTAGAACTGATATAGGAAGACATAATGCTTTAGATAAAATTTATGGATATTGTTTACTCCAGCGAATCCCACTTAGAGATAAAATTCTTGTGTTTAGCGGCCGGATATCGTCAGAAGTTCTATTGAAGGCAGCAAAACTAGGAGTCTCTATCGTCATTTCAAAATCAGCACCTACTGAGCTAGCGCTTCAAATGGCAGAAGAATTAAATATTACGACAGTTGGATTCGTCAGAGGGAAATCCTTTAATATTTACACTCATCCTCAGCGTATTACAGAATAGGAGGCAAAGCATGGACAGTATTTTAGATAAAAGACATCGACCATTGCGCGATTTAAGAATATCAGTAACTGATCGCTGTAACTTTAGATGTACGTACTGTATGCCTGCTGAAATTTTTGGACCAGATTATCCTTTCTTGAAAAAAGAAGAACTGCTTACTTTCGAAGAAATTGAACGACTTGCTACCCTTTTTGTAAAGAATCTAGGTGTAGTAAAATTACGCATCACGGGCGGGGAACCTTTAATGCGGAAGGATCTGCCTGTCTTAATAGAAAAGCTCGCAAAAATTCCAGGGATTGAAGACATTGCGATGACAACCAATGGAACGCTTTTACCTTTATATGCTGATCAGTTAAAGAGAGCTGGTCTTAATAGAGTCACCATTAGTTTAGATTCATTAAATCCCGATCGTTTTAAGCAAATGAACGGAAGGCACATTTCTATCCAAAAAGTGTTTGATGGCATTGAGGCGGCAAAAAAGGCTGGACTTGCTATCAAGATTAATATGGTTGTTCAAAAAGGTGTGAATGATCAGGATGTCTTACCAATGGCGGCTTACTTTAAAAAAGAAGGACACGTTCTCAGGTTTATCGAGTTTATGGATGTCGGTAATACGAATAAATGGAATCTAGAACATGTCATGACAAAGAATGAAATAATTGAATTAATTGATTCAACATATCCTATCAAACCAGAACCTCCTCAATATACAGGTGAAGTTGCCAACCGATTTTTTTACAAAGATGGTTCAGGTGAGATAGGCATTATTTCTTCCGTTTCAGATGCTTTTTGTGGAACATGTAACAGAGCAAGGCTATCTGCACGAGGGGAATTGTTTACATGTCTGTTTGCATCATCGGGTTTTGATCTGAAACGGATGATTCGTACGACAAAAGATAATGAAGAGTTAGCAAACTTGTTAAAGGAATTATGGTCGAATAGACTTGATCAATATTCAGCTGAGAGAGAGCAGAAAAAAGATCAGAAAAAGGTTGAAATGTCATACATCGGTGGATAATGACAACAAAGTATCATGATCAGGTATTTTTGAAAAGAAGGAAAAATGGCGTAATCATTGTTGAAAATCCTTTTTTGAGAACAGGTTATTTTATCTTATGAACTCATTCATTATAAAAAACCAGCAGAGATTCTGCTGGTTTTTAAATGCCTATTTTGAACTTCAAAAAGCATGAGATAAGACTTGAAAATAGATTTTTCATCGTTTTATGCCGCTTTACTTTTCCGAGTGCTGTGATAAGATCAAATCATTCTTTACCAGCTCGATTTTTTCACCCCAGGGATATGACCCTTATAGGCAAGCTCACGAAAAGCAATCCTAGACATTTTGAATTTCCTTAAGTAACCTCTTGGACGGCCGGTTAATTCACAACGGTTTTTTAAGCGGGTAGGGGAAGAGTCTCTAGGTAATTTCCTTAAAGCTTCATAGTCACCTTTTTCTTTTAACTCTTTCCTTAATTCTGCATATTTCAATACAAGCTGCTGTCGTTTTTTTTCTTTAGCAATCTTAGATTTCTTTGCCAATTAAAACCCTCCTGGCCTAATTTTGTATTTTCCATTGAAAGGGGTCCTCAAATGTAGTCCAATCTTGATCAAATTCCTCAGGTGTGAGCAAGCATTGATCAAGAGTGCGAATAATTTCTGCTTTAGGCAAATCCACACCGATAAACACAAGTTTTGTATGACGATCACCAAACTCTGCGTCCCACTCATCTAGAAGCTCTGGTTCCTGATTTAATATCCGTGTTTTTTCTTGCTCAGACAGAGCAGCAATCCAGTATGCAATTGGTTCAATCGCAACAGATTTCCCAGCTTGTGAAATTAAAATGGTTAAATCATGATGTGTGGCAAGCCAAGTAAAACCTTTCGCACGAACGATCTGCTCAGGCATTTGATCTAACCAATTATTCAGCCTGCCTGTATGAAAAGGGAGTCTTCTTTCGTAAACAAAGGATGAAATTTGGTATTCTTCTGTTTCCGGCGTATGCTGAGCATGTCCTGCGTTGATCTCTTTGATCCATCCAGCAGAAGCACTTGATTTTTCAAAGTCAAATAAACCAGTATTCAATATGTCATCTGGCTGTACTTTACCTTGTGAGGTTCTGATGATAGATGCTTCTGGTTGTAGTTTGTTCAGCACATGCTCAAGTCGATCTAACTCTGAGGATGATACTAGATCACATTTATTGATAATGAGCACGTCACAAAATTCAATTTGATCAATGAGTAAATCTGAAATTTCTCGTTCGTCGTCATCGGAAACCGCTTCTTTACGATCTAATAAACTCTCTCCTGACTGGAAATCAGTCCAGAAGCGATTTGCATCTACTACTGTGACCATCGTATCTAGACGGCAAAAGCGGGTCAAATCTATGCCCATTTCTTCATCAATATAAGAAAACGTTTGAGCGACGGGAATTGGTTCACTAATTCCAGTTGATTCAATGACAATATAATCGATATTACCTGCCTTACAAAGGCGTTCTACTTCGATTAACAAGTCTTCTCTCAAAGTGCAGCAAATACAACCGTTAGATAATTCAACTAGTTTCTCATCTGATCGAGAAAGCTCACCGCCTTGTTTGACTAGTTCTGCATCAATATTAATTTCGCTCATGTCATTGACGATCACAGCCACTTTTAATCCTTTGCGATTTTGAAGAACATGATTTAATATCGTTGTTTTTCCTGCTCCTAAAAAGCCGCTTAATACTGTAACAGGTATACGCTTATTCATTTGTTTTTGTCCTTTTGAAAACGATCATTTTGTTTTCCGCCTCACTTAAAAAGTAATAATTACGATTTATAGTCTAAAAAATTTATTTTGTTTCTCTATGAAGGGTATATTTCTTTAATCGAGGAGAATATTTTTTTAACTCCAATCGGTCGGGATTCGTTCTTTTATTTTTTGTTGTGATGTAGTTTCTGTCACCTGTTTCAGTACAGGCTAACGTAATTTTCACGCGCATAAGTAATAGGATCCTCCTTTAATTCGTAATAGTTACGATTTGTATTTTAAAATGAACAAGACTGAATGTCAAGCATAGGGGGATAATCCAGGCCAAGTGATAAAAACAAAAGGGGTATCGAACGACCATTGATACCCCACTCCATTAATAAAAGTCACCGAGTTCTTGTTCGTAATCACCTTCATATTGCTGGACATCATAAGGAATTTCTTGGAGGAAGGCTAACCCGCCTAGTATAAGCATCAAAACAATGGCAATGAATGAAAGAATAACTGCGGCAATACTTGAAATGGCAAACAGTGTCTGCATTTTCATCATCTTAGCGTATTGTTCTAATAATTCTTCGTAAGAAGTATCAGGAGCCTGAATCAATTGTTCAGCTGCTTTTACAGATTTTTGTACATGGATTCCCATCATAATGAGGAAGACGCCAAGGGCTGCAGGAAGAACAAGCCAAAAACCAATAAGAATAGCCAGACCGCCTGAAATATAGAGAAAGATACTACCAACCTTTCCCCACTTTACGATTGAATGAAGAGATTGAATGATTTTCTCAGTTTGTTGCATTGGTGTTCACTCCTTTATGTATTCACTCTTTATCATACTTGAGTAAGTAGTGCTTTAGGAAGAGTGAATGTTGATTAATGAAAATGTTTCTATCTTCACCTCACTATTTATGGATAAATAAATTATTTCCAAATAAGAAAAAAGTAACATTTACTATTAAAATTATCGATAAATTATGTCATAAACAAGATTGATAGTAAAAAATAATTAGTAAATTTATCAAAATATGTTGTTAGTTGTCTTGTAATTGGTTATTATTGTGTTGTATTACCATAAAAATTGGAAGGTGGAATTCATATGTTAGATCGTTTCTTAAACAAAATGACCAATGTTCAACCTGCAGCTGCAAGATGTATTTTGCAAAAATTAGTCACTTCATGTAAATCAGCACCGACTTGTTTCCTTCAAGGTGTTGGAACTTTCCGTTACTACGTGGATCGTGACACAGGTGAGATTTGTACTAGTCAAGAACGCGTTAGATGTGGCTGCTAAATTTAAGGATCTTATTTAATAGGATGTGAACGCATGAGCATATCTTCAATTTCATTCTTAAAAAATGCTATGCAGACGTCAAATAGGCGTCAAGCGGGTCAATCATCAAATTCTTTTTTAACCCAAGCGGCTCAAATTGTTCAAGGTGACCATTCTCCAGAAGAGAGAAAGGCATTATTTCAACAACTTACTTTAGTTCAGCAAGGTAAAGATTTGGAACTTCATGTTTCTAAATTAAAGGAACTAGAGAAAGAGGCTCAAAAAGAGACGTCTTCTTCGTCTGTTACTGTGAATCAGCATGGTGACCAAGTAGACATTTCAAATGAGGCACGGAGTGAGTTTGAACAAGCCGAGGAACAGGCTTCAGATGAAGCAAGAGAAGCTGCTACAGGGGAAAAAGATCTAGATGTTCACTCAGATCCACAATAAAAAAATGAGGCATGTGTTTGATATTCTTCACATGCCTCATTTATCTTTATTTTGCAGATATCCTTGAATAAAGACCATCCGGAAAAGGTGCTGCATATGAGATGATTTCATCTTCTTCTACCATGATGTAATACGGAAATTCTTCAATTTGGAATGTGTCTATCATTTGTTCGTCCACTGTGATAATTCGCATGTTGGTTTTATTATCACGATATAATTCTTGATCCTCTTTTTGCCCATTCTTTAGCAAAATACTAAATGAAACGTCTAATTTACGCTGCTTTTTCGTTTCTAGAAATTGTTCAAGTGATGGAATGCAATGCGGACATGATGTATCAGTGAAAATAAGCAGCTGCTGCTTACTGTTGGTTTGCAGTAAATCATTCACTGGAATAGGTGATGGTTTATCAAGCAGCGGATGCACTAGTTTTTGTCCAACATGCTGTATCGGTAAAATGATCAGTTCCATTTGTTGTTTTAAATAGATGATGACTCCGATCGTTAATAATAGGCTGCAAAGAATAAGAGTGAGCTGTAAAAGTAAGATTGCATTCATCGTATATCGTCCTCTCAGAGTGAAGTTACGCAAAGCTATCATAATACAAATATCAAAAATATGTCAATTATACTAAATGGTGTAAGGTGGAGCGTTTGATGAGTACAGTGAACCATTGTCTATATGCAATCTCCTATACTTGGAAAAGAAGTCGATCTTATCTTCTTCTTACCTTATTGATCCAAGTAATCGTTGGTTTTATGCCTTTGGCTAGTGTCTGGATTATTCAAACTTTGATTAATGAAATTATTTTATTCATGACGTCTTCAGGAGACATTCAAAAGGTTTTGTGGTTATTTGGACTGCAAATGGTCATCGTAGTTTTAGGATATGGGCTTCAATTCGTTCTTCAGCTTAGCCAGCAGAAAGCGACAAATTTGATTGGTCTGCATTTGAAGGGTGAATTGCTTCAAAAGGCGATCAGGCTGCCGTTTATTACATTTGAACACCCTTCTTTTTACAATGAAAGTCAACGTGTGATGAACAGTCATCAGCATGTTCTGAGTATGGTTAGAAGTATCTTTACAATCATGAGCGCATTGATTACTGTTGTATCACTTCTTTTCTATATGATCGGTATCCATTGGGGCTTGGCAGTTATTCTGATCGTGTTTACCCTGCCTGTCTTATGGATTGAGCTTTTCTTTGGAGGAGCGCGTTATCAATTAAACCGCATGTTAACTGCCAATGACCGCAGAGAAATGTATGTGTCCGATCTTGTTGCGCAACGAGATTCATTGAAGGAAATCCGTTTATATGGAATCGGGGATTATCTTCTTCAGAAATGGAAAGGTCATTATGTAAAAAGTGCAGATGAAAAATATAAACTGCTTAAGCGGCAAGTTCGCTGGGAGATGGCGGGCGGGTTGCTTATGACATTTTGCTATGTATGCTGCGGTCTTTTTATTGTCTTTCTTATTTTTCAAAAAAAATTAGCTGCCGGGACATTTGTCGCTGTGCTGCAAGCGGTGCAAAACATCCAAAGTGGTTTTCAGGACTTAACAAGAGAATGTTCTAGTTTATATGAAACAAGTCTTTATATTGATGAAATGAGAGCTTTTCAAAAGAGAGAAGAAGAAATTCATGAGCAGGTAGAAGAGGGGGCATCGCTTCGGAAGATCGAGTCTATTCAGTCCATTACACTTGAAAATCTCTCATTTACTTATCCGAATATGAAAACACCTGCCATTGAGCATATACATTTTCATATCAATAAAGGTGAACGTATTGCATTGGTGGGGGATAACGGATCAGGTAAAACCACCTTGATCAAATGTTTGACCGGTTTATATGATCCAGATCAGCCGAATATGCAAAAAGTCAACGGTGAGTCTATTTCTACTATTCAAAAAAAGTCATATCATGCGAGAATGGCTGTTCTTTTTCAAGATTTTATGAAGTACGAGTTTACTGTGAAAGAAAACATCGGGTTTGGCCGTATTGATCATATGGACGAGGAAGAGCGGATGATCTCAGCTGCAAGGCAAGCAGGCATAGAGAAAAGAATTCATCAAATGGAAGAAAAATATGATGCACAGCTTGGCCGGTTTTTTGAAGAAGGCCATGAACTGTCTGGCGGACAATGGCAAAAGCTCGCGATGGCTAGAACCTTCTTTAGAGAGAGTGATTTTATCATTTTAGATGAACCGACTTCTGCTCTTGATCCACTCTCGGAAATTTCACTCATTCGAAAGCTATTCGATCACAGGCAGGATCAGGGTGTCTTGTTTATCACACATCGAATGGGAGCGGCCCGTTTAGCAGACCGTATAATCGTAATGAAAGATGGTGCTTTCGTTGAAGAGGGGAACCATAATGAACTGATGGTGTTGAACGGAGAGTACAAAAGGCTTTACGAGGCACAATCTCAATTATTTCAACAAAAGGAGATGGCGTAAGGTGAGTGTCTTTTATTATATAGGTGTCTATTTACTAGGGATCATTTTTGCGGGTGCATGGTTTGATAAAGTGAAAAAACAGACGGCACATATGCAGCAGATGGATGCTTATCGGCTACTGCCTCCTTCTTTCACGGCACCCATGTTTTATTTGTTTTTAACTGCTGAATTGGTTTGTACTGGTTATTTGTTCATATGGCACATGACTCTTGTACCGGCGATTGGTCTTACAGCACTTTTATGTATTTATACTGGAGCGGTGACCTTCAATTTATTGAGAGGACATCGTGATATTTCTTGCGGTTGTGGTGGACTGCTTGATAATGAACGCCTTCACTGGGGAATTGTGATTCGCAATGTGTCGATGCTGGCTCTTGTGATCGGATTGTTTTATGTGCATTCCTATGTAGAAACCATTCCATGGCAATATAACATTATTTGTTTTCTCATTGCCGTGGCTGTCTCTTTCATGATAGCGGTGGGTCAAGAAGTCTTAATGTTTAAAAGAAAATGGATCAATCAATTTGAATTATTTATAGAAGGAGACGATGTGAAATGACAGATATTCTATTGATTATTGTGTTATTCATTGTCATTGCTCAGCTGGCTGTGATATTTTTGCTCGCCCGTTTTATCGGAAAATTTATGAATAAAATTAAAACCCTTGATGGAATTGAATTAAAGGAAGCGGATGTGGGGGATCCTGCACCGTTATTTCGAAGCTATTCCCATTTAGGGAAGAAGGTCATTTTGAAGGAATATTTTCAAAGTGGGAGTGCTGTGATGCTGTTATTTGTAAATTCTACTTGTATGACGTGCAAAAGTATTTTGGCAGATCTGCAGCAGCAAATCGCTGGCGATGATACTCAATTCATTATTATTAATGGAGATGAGCAGGCGGATGATACGCCGATCCTTGAATTGCTTCCGTCCCAAGCTGTGTATACGCGTTCTTCACAAATTATGGAGTTGTATGGGGTAACGGTTGTTCCACAAGCAATTCTCATTGATGAACAAGGTATCATTCTGCAAAGAAAATCTCTTCAAAATGCGAAACAGTTTGAACAGCTGTTACATGCGTCATAAAAAAGCGTCTCTTTGTCAGGGAGACGCTCGTTTTATAATTCTTTTCCTAGGATATCTAAATCGTATCTGCTGCCGTCCATTTCTGCGATGCGTGGCAGGTGGCCCCATGTCTCAAAGCCGTGCTTTTTAAATAGTCGAATGCTGGCTTCGTTGTGCCCGAAAATAAAGGCAAGTAACGTTCGAATGCCTAATGACGGTGCTAACTCAATGGCTTCTTGTAAGAAAAGTGAGCCTAAGCCTTTTCCTCGATAGTCTTGGTTCAAATAGATACTCATTTCAACGGTCCCGTTGTATGCAGGTCTACCGTAAAATGTTTCAAAGCTCAGCCAGCCGTAGATAATTCCATCTTCATCTGTTTTCACATAGAGAGGTCTTTTTTCGGAATGATTCAAAAACCATTGCCGGCGGTCCTCAACCGAAACTGGTTCTGTATCAGCGGTCACTTCTCTTGAAGCAATGGTTGAATTGTAGATATCAACGATCGCTTTGAGGTCATCTTCTGTTGCTATGCGGTTGAAAGTTTTCACAATTAAGTCCCCCATCTTTTTTTCATTTATCATACATATTATTGATGCGATTGCGCAAAATAAAAGAAAAATGATTTCGTGTGTATATATTTTTTGAAAAGTGTTCAGAATGTTGCTGAGGTGATGAAAAATGAGAGAGGAAGAAAAGAAACGTACTTCCAAAATCACAAAAGTTCAGCAATTTTTCCGTAAGCGCTGGGTATTCCCTGCTATTTACTTGGTCAGCGCAGCGGTCGTGTTAACAGCCGTTCTTTGGTATCAAGCTGTATCAAAAGATGTGAAAGACCAACTATCTGATGGAAATCAAACAGGGCAAGAACAGCGCGATGATGCTGTTGAAGTTGGAAAGCCAATTGAAAATGTCGCAATGCCGGTCCAGAATTCTGATAATGTTTCTGTCGTGAAAAAGTTCTATGAAGCAGATGCTGACCAAAAAGAAAAAGAAGCAGCACTTGTAAACTATAATAACACCTATACCTTGAGCAAAGGTATTGATCTTGCAGATAAAGATGGCAAAGTGTTTGATGTCACAGCTGCTCTTAGTGGAACAGTGGTTCAAGCGAAAAAAGATCCAGTTCTTGGTCATGTCGTTGAAATTGAACATGAAGATGGATTATCAACTGTCTATCAATCGTTGTCACAAGTGAGTGTTAAAGAAGGCGATGAAGTGAAGCAGAATGATGTCATCGGTGCTTCTGGTAAAAACCTATATGGCGCTGAAAGCGGCAACCATGTGCATTTTGAAATTCGTATGGAAGGTTTAGCGCTTAATCCGCTTAGCTTCATTGACAAGCCTGTTTCTACGATTGAAAAAGCAGCGCAAGAAGTGACGGAACAAGCAAAAGAACCTGCTCAGCCAAAGACTGAGGAAAAAACGAAGGAACCTGCTGCTGAAGATAAAGCCAAAGAGCCAGCTGGAGAAAAATCGGAAGAAAAGTCTGATGAGAAGGGGAAATCCTCTGATCAAGAAAAGTCTTCTGATTCCTCTAAAGACAGCAGTCTGTCAGAAGAAACTAAACAATCTTAATGTCTTACAAGGTCCTCTGTGTATATAAAAATATGCAGAGGTTTTTTTCTGCTTAAAAAGATCCTCCGCCACTCGGCGGAGGATAAACTATAGGGCGGCAGGTCCTTCTTCACCTGTCCGAATGTTGATTGTATTCGCTATCTCATATATAAAAATTTTCCCATCCCCTGGTTCGCCTGTACGAAGTACCTTTTGAGCTGTTTCAACGACCTGTTCGACAGGTACTTTGCTTAGGACGATTTCGATCTTTAATCGTTCGTACACGTTGCTTTCTCTTTTGACACCGCGGTATAGCTCTGTATGTCCCTTTTGTAAGCCGCAGCCGTGTACATTTGAAAAGGTAATCGAGGTGACACCAATCTTTCCAAGCTCCACCTTTAATGTTTCAAAATTAGCTGGACGTGTGACAATCTCCACTTTATACATTTTGCTCATAGAGACACCCCTTTTTCTTAATCTTGATAAGCTTTTTCACCGTGCATGGTTAAATCAAGACCCACGGATTCTTCTTCTTCGGTTGCACGAATTTTGAAGAAGACATTGACCAACTTGATGATCACGTATGTCACAACGGCAACAAAAGCGTACGTGGCAACAATCGCGACCACTTGCTTCCAAAGTAAGCTGGGATCTCCGTAAAATAAGCCATTGGCTCCACCGTCATTGACAGAAGTTGTGGCGAAAAGTCCTGTTGCAATTCCTCCCCAAGTACCGCCAATTCCGTGAAGGCCGAATGCGTCTAGTGCGTCATCATAGCCAAATTTGGCTTTGAGAGAAAAGACGCCCCAGAAACAGACGATCCCGCCAATGAATCCTATTATAATAGAAGCAAACGGTGTAACAAAGCCTGCGGCAGGTGTAATGGCGACAAGACCTGCGATGGCTCCAGAGATCGCGCCGAGCATGGTTGGTTTTTTGTTGATCATCCACTCTACTAACAGCCAGCCGATGATTCCTGCAGCAGCGGCTGTATTGGTGTTAATAAAGGCAAACATGGCCACGCTGTCTAATGTAAGAGCACTCCCCACGTTAAAACCAAACCAGCCAAACCAGATGACAGCTCCGCCGAGAAGAGTGTAGATCAAGTTATGCGGAGAAGAGCTTGCTGCGTCTTTACGCTTCCCGAGCACAATCGCCACGACAAGACCCGCAACACCGGATGAGATGTGAACCACGTTCCCGCCTGCGAAGTCAAGCGCACCCATCTCGCCAATCCAACCGCCGCCCCATACCCAGTGTGCGACTGGAGCGTATACAAATGTGACCCAAAGGAGTGTAAATACAACGACTGCTGAGTAGCGAATCCGTTCAGCGAAGGCACCTGAGATGATAGCTGTTGTTAAGACGGCAAAGGTCATTTGGAACATCATGAACAATGAATGTGGAATGGTCTCGCTATAGGAACCGGGCTCAAAGCCTACGCCTTTCAGGCCAACCCAGTCTAATCCTCCGATCCATGCATTGCCTGGTGCAAAAGCTAAGGAATAACCGAATACGATCCATACGATTGAAACGATCGCTAGTGACGTTAAGCTGTGCATGGTTGTGCTTAACACGTTTTTACTTCTCACGAGTCCTCCGTAGAATAAAGCTAAACCCGGTGTCATTAACCACACGAGTAGTGTGCAGAAGAACATAAATACTGTATCACCCATTTGCATGCTGCATTCCCCCGAATCATTCAGAATTATTGTTTTCTTAATTCTTCATTATAGAGAGAAAAGTCATATATAACATATACATGTAAGTTTATCTAACATGGTTTTTTGGTTAAGTTCAATATAAATGGATGAAAAGTTCGTAAAAAATGAGCAAAAACGTCAGTTAAGCACTAAAAATGAAGGGCGTTTGACCTATAAAATGGAGCTGAGAAACAGTTTTGTACGTTCCTCCCTAGGAGAATCAAACAATTCCGAAGGGATGCCTTCTTCGACGATGCGGCCCTCATGCATATAAACGACACGATCGGCAACTTCTTTTGCAAAGCCCATTTCATGTGTGACAATGACCATGGTCATGCCTTCTTTTGCGAGGCTTTTCATCGTTTGCAGCACCTCGCCTACAAGCTCTGGATCAAGGGCAGACGTAGGTTCGTCAAATAACATGACATCAGGCTTCATAGCGAGAGATCTGGCGATGGCTACACGCTGTTTTTGACCGCCTGATAGTTTAGAAGGATATACGTTGGCTTTATCTGCAAGTCCGACTTTATCTAACAAGGCGCTGGCTTCGGTGATGGCTTGCGCTTTCTTTGTTTTTTTCACCATAATAGGTGCTTCAATGATATTTTCAAGCACAGTTTTGTGCGGAAAAAGATTAAAATGCTGAAACACCATTCCTATTTTTTGTCTCATTTCGTTTAATTGGTCGCGCTTTGGATGAACAGGGCTGCCATCGATGATGATATCTCCGTCATTTTTTATTTCTAAAAAGTTCATACAGCGGAGCAAGGTGCTTTTTCCAGAACCGCTTGCGCCAATTAAGACGACCACATCATTTTCATAAACGGTGAGATCGATATCTTTTAAAACATGAAGCTCTCCAAAGTATTTATTGAGTTTTTCAACACGAATGACTTCCTTTGATTCTGTCATACTACTCCTCCTATTGGTCACTGGCTGATAATTTCTTCTCAAAGGTTTGGACAGCGAATGTTAACAGCAGGACAAGAACTAAGTAATAGACGGCTACAACAAGTAAATACGTCATATTATCAAAGCTGTTGGAGCCTTGCGTGGTAGCGATGTTAAATAGTTCATTCACACTAATAAAGGCGGCGAGTGATGAATCTTTTAAGCCGATAATGAACTGGTTGCCAAGAGGGGGGAGGGCGCGCCGCATCGCTTGCGGGAGAATGATGCGCCTCATGGTTAAAAAACGACCCATGCCAAGAGAGCGTCCTGCCTCTTTTTGCCCTTGATCGATGGATTGGATGGCGCCTCTAAATATTTCGGCTATATAGGCGCCATTATGAAAGGCGAGCGCAATGGATGCAGCCCAGAAGTCGGGTATATTCAATTCTGTGAGACCGAAATATAGGATGAAAATTTGAACAACAAGTGGTGTTCCGCGTACAAGAAAGATATAAGCATTGGCGGTATAACCGAAAACGGCTATGCGGGATATTTTCAATAAAGCAAAGAAAAGCCCGATGAACATACCGATGAAGATGCTGATCACCGTGAGCTGTAAGGTGATCAGCATTCCTTCTAAGAAAATGCCTCTAGAATCAATGAGTGTCTGAAAAAAGTGTGCTAAGGTAGGCAAAACAATCATCTCCATTTGAAGAAAGTGCGCCTATAAAAAGGCGCACAATCGTGGTTTTAATCTTGTTTGACCGTGATGTCTTCATCAAAGTACTTTTCGCTAATTTGTTTTAATGTTCCGTCTTTTTTTAATGCATCAATCGCATCGTTGATCTCTTCTATGAGCTGTTTATTTTCTTTTGATACAGCAATTGCCTGCTCGCTTTGTCCGAGTCTTTCCTGCGCTTCGATTTTCAATTTTTTCTTCATCGCTTCTGCACCTGTGGCGAAATCTGTCACGACTGCATCGTGTTTTCCGTTGGCTAGTGCTTCTAAGGCGACGACATCACTATCGTAATATTTTGGTTCTTGCCCGCTATGTTCCTTTGCAATATCAGCGTAGGACGATCCTTTTGATACAGCAATTTCTTTGTTTTTTAAGTCATCAGCATGTTGAATGTCTGCTCCAGGTCTTGTGAAAATTTGCGGACCAGAGTAGTAATAGGGCTTAGAAAAAAGGACGTGTTTTTTTCGTTCCTCATTGATGGTATGACTGGCAACTGCCGCATCAAATTTACCTGCTTTCACACCTTCGACGATGCCTGCGAATTTATATTTTTTCTGTATAGGTTCGAGACCTAGTTTGTCACTAATCGCATTGCCTACGTCGATATCAAAGCCGGACATCTGATTTCCATCCATGTAACTAAACGGATGAAATTCACCTGATGCTGCAAAAATAAATTTTCCATCCTCCAAAATTGGCGACCCTTTCGCTGTAGAATTACGTTTATCTCCGTTCCCATTTGTTTCGTTTGAACCACACGAAGACAGAAGTAATACTGCAACCGAGAAAAGGGCTGGGACCCAAAACCGTCTTTTTTTAATAATAAGCTTCTCCTCCTTTTCAGCCGTTCTCCCTGTAAGGAGAAAGTAGGCTTTTAAATATGAAATGAATATTACCATCTCTACCTCATATTCTCAATTTTATATGTGCTTTTCCAAAAGCCGCCCTTTTTAAAATGTATGTCTAGCTTTTCCGAGAGAGAACTCGATTTGATCAGGGTAAAAAAGGGAATTGAATCTCATAATAACGGGAGGATGGGCAAAGAACATGCCAGAAAGAGGAGTAGTGTATGCACAAGTGGAAAGACAATCGAAAAGTTTTTTTAACCGCTATTGCCTTTGGAACGATGTTGAATCCACTGAATTCATCAATGATTTCTTTGGCCTTGCATCAAATTCAGCATGAATTCGGTTTGTCGTTTACGACTGTATCTTGGCTTATTTCTTCTTTTTATTTAGCTAGTGCAGTGACGCAGCCAGTGAGCGGCCGGATTGGGGATCATGTCATGAGCCGGAGAACCTTATTTTTATTCGGTCTGGTTCTTGTTGCAGTCTCAGCCATCTGCGCGCCGTTTGCCCCGACGTTTGCGGTGCTGATTGTGATCCGTCTGTTACAGGCGATTGGAAGCAGTGCCATTTATCCCTCTGGGGTCGGACTCATTCGGGATCATATTCAAGAAAAACAGGCTTCTGCGTTAGCGGTATTATCCATTTTTGCTTCAGCGATGACGGCACTTGGGCCGACGCTTGGCGGATTTTTAATGACCATTGGCGGTTGGCCGGCTATCTTTTTAGTGAATCTGCCGTTTATTTTGATCAGTTTCTTTCTCGGTCTATTTTTGTTTCCGAAGGAGCAGAAGAAGAGAAAGCTGCGCATAGGCGAAACCGTGCGAACACTCGATTTGCCAGGGATGCTTCTTTTTACTGTCTGCATTGTTCTCCTGCTTTCATTTTTATTATCACTCGGTGATGGCATTCAATATGTTCAAGGCATTCTTTGTCTCCTGAGTGCAGGCGCTTTTATTTGGTGGGAGTATCAGGTGGATGAACCGTTTATTCAAATTCGGATGTTCAGAGAAGAGCAGCGGCTGTCACTTGTGTATGTGCAATTTATCATCTTAAATATCTTTTTCTATTGTCTCTTTTTTGGTTTGCCGAGTTATTTTCAAGATGAGTTAGGCTGGCGTGTGGAGATGACGGGTCTTTTTATGCTGTGTATGTCAGGAGTGAGCATTATTGTGTCGCCTCTGACAGGAAAGTGGGTAGATCGCGGGGATGAACGCCATCCAGTTTTAGCGAGTGCAGTATTGATGCTGGCTGGAGCGTCTGCGATGACTTTCTTTTTTATTCCTGCGCCATTATGGGGGAAAGGATTGGTTCTAGCGCTGCTTGGACTCAGTTATGGAATTGGGAATGTTGCGCTTCAAGCTGCGATGCTCAAAGCAAGTCCTCAGCAAATGATTGGCACGTCCTCTGGACTTTTTCAAACATGCCGCTACCTTGGTTCCATTCTGTCATCTGCTGTGCTTGGCATGCTCTTTGGGGATGAAATTGCTGGTTCTCATTTTGCGCAATTAGGCTGGACGTTGATCATCATTTCTCTTATTGGCATTGGTGTCAGTCTTTATTTTTCAAGTATGGTTAGAGGGAGACAGCCAATAAAAAAAGCGGCACGATAAGTGAGAGAAGAATCTTCATCACGTTATCGCAAAACCGCTTAAGAGTTGGACAGGTCTGAGCCCTGATCCTTTGTCTTCCTTCTGAAAATTTTCCCCACAATTGTCTCGTAAAATGTCACGATACGATCAATAGGTGAGTCAAAGAACTTCCATAATTTATTCATGATAAAGACAACCACAATCGATACGACTAAGCTGCCTAAAACATCAAATGGATAATGGTGACCAACCCAGATGCGGGAGAATCCTGTGAGTAATCCAAAGACGAGCAAGATGTTGCCGAGCTTTTTATTACGGGATCGAATGGCTAATGAAAGAGCCAGTGCACCTGTTGTATGGTCACTTGGGAAGGAAGCGTCTGCTGAATGCGGGATGAGTGTGTCGACTTTATGCGCCACAAACGGCCGCTCTTCATAATGAAACAATGTAATGGCAAAGTTGACGATAAGTGCTACAATGCCTGTTACACCGGAAAAGAAGACATGCTTCTTAAATTTGTGATTCCCTAAAAACCAGCAAATCAATAAGACAAGGGCATACACAAGAATGGCCTTTTTCGTAATGAATATCATGGCCTGATCTAAAAACTCAGAATGGTGAGCCATCCCGTGTATGACTTTAAACAATTCGTAATTCAAAACATCACCTATACTTTCGCTTAATGCCAACTATTTTTCAAAAAAGCTTGTATGCTCTATTTGAAATATCCTATATTTTAGCATGTTTCCGGTGAAGTTTAAAATAGTATCCTTTTATTCTGAAAGGGAGACCTTTTGTGCTTTTGCTTCCTGGGGTTTTCGTTCGCTCCAATAAAAAACGCCCATACTCAGTAAGACCACAATACCCGCAATGAGGTACACATTTGAAAAGTCTGTGAAGCTGACAAGGAGTCCAAAGACAAATGAGCCAGCAGCAATACCCGTATCATACAGGGTGAAGAAAGTGGCCGTCGCATATCCTGTACGGTGAGCTGGTGAGTGCTGAATCGCAAGAGTTTGTAAACATGGCACGAGCGATCCGTAGCCAAGTCCAATCACAGCGCCTGATAGAAGAAGCATTGTGGCTGAATGTGTCGCTGTCAGCATCCATAAACCAATGGCAAAAAGGGCAATCGAAGGATAGATCACAACGTGAGCTCCAACCCGGTCAAAAAGTCTGCCTGTAAATGGACGTGATCCAAGCATTGCAGCCGCAAACACAATAAAGAAATAACTGCTTGCACCCATCAAATGGAGTGAATTGGCATAAACTGAAATAAATGAAATAATCGGCGAATAACAGAAGGAAATAATGATGCCGACGGCCGCTGTTTTTAATGCGCCTTTTTCAAACAGGTGAGAAAACGTGAATCGGAAGACAATGCTTCCACCGTTTTCCGGCTCTGGCTGTCTAATCAGCATTGTAAAAGCGGCTCCGATCGTTACGATAATGGAAAAGAGAAGAAATAAGGAATGAAATCCTATTTTCCCTACTTGATTCAGTGCGATAAATGGACCGATGACAACAGCGAGGTTCATGGACATCACAAAGTATCCGAGTCCTTCCCCGCGTTTATGTTTCGGGATCATATCAGCCGCAATGGCACTGGCTACTGTCGTCAAAATACTAAAAAAGATCCCTTGTACGAAACGCAGTATAAGAAGCGTTTGGAATTGATCAATCGGGATGTATAAATAAGTGAGTAAGGCAAAGGCCGTAGAAGAGAAAATCGCCATCCGTTTTTTGCCGAATTTCTCAATAATGGCGCCCGAGAAAGGTCTTGTCACAATGGCAGACAATAAGAAGACCGTCACAAGCAGGCCGCCCTGTGATTCTGTTCCATTTAGTTCATCCATTGTGTAAATGGGCAGTAATGTCAAAAGGGCATAAAAAGAGGTGAACGTAAATAAATTCACCAGGACAATCATAATAAAGTCTTTTGTCCAAATACGTTCGTTCATGATGTATGTCACTTCCTATTCAGTAGATAATTTGTGTAAAAGTGTATGGAGGAGTTGTTTTTCTTCGTAGGTAAAATCTGAAAGACATTCTTCTTCAAATTGTTCCACCGTGCGTTTGATTTCTTCAAATCGGGCTTTTGCATCATCTGTCATCACGATCAGATTCTCACGTTTGTCTTTTCCTTGTACACGTTTCACCCAGCCGTTTGCTTCTAAACGGGTGACGGTTCTGGTGATCGTCGGTGCTTCGACGTTCAAATATGTCCAGATATCTTTTTGGGTTTTCGGGCCGAATGTATCCAAACAAAAAAGCACAGTCCACTGGGACATGTACAAGTCATAAGCAGCAAGCGCTTCGTTCGCCTTTTTAGACAGCAGTCGTGCGCCTTGATGTATTTGATGTAAACACTCTCTATTTAACGTATCCATATGCTCACCTTTTTTAAATATTTAGCTAGGTAAATAAATTCACCTTTTCTATTTTACGTGCTGAATCCTTTCTTGTAAAGTGAAAATTTTCGCGCCCCGAAATGATTTTTTGTTTTGCCTTTTCTGATAAATCCCTTGTCCCATCTTCATTTTTAGCATATTCCCTATTCAATGCTAATACACTGTTACAAACCTGACAAAGAGAGTGTTTGAGGTGAGGGATCGTGTTTGGCATTTACTACCTAATGGATGAGAAATTACGACGAACAAGCGCCGCTGAAAATGGATAATCTTCATACGGATCTCATTTCACACTTCTCACATCCATTTTAGGGAGGTCGAGTGGTGTGCACGATTACATCAAAGAGCGAACAATCAAGATAGGAAAGTATATCGTGGAGACAAAGAAAACCGTTCGTGTTATTGCGAAAGAATTTGGAGTCTCTAAAAGTACTGTACACAAGGATCTAACAGAAAGACTGCCAGAAATTAATCCAGATCTGGCTAATGAAGTGAAGGAGATACTGGATTATCATAAATCAATCCGGCACTTGCGAGGAGGAGAAGCCACCAAGTTAAAGTATAAAAAAGAAGAAATTTTAGAAGGCGAGCCTGTGAAACAGTAAGCTTAGTTCTTTGTTCATAAACATGATATATATATCTTTCTCATATCGGTAGTTTCTAACCACAAATTTTGTAAAGACTTTTGTAAAGAAATATCTTTTTTTCTGCAAATTATGATAGAATATATAATTAGGGCAGAATGTGGTATTTGCTATGGAAACAGATTTTCAAGGAGGATATATATAGATGTTTGCTAGGGATATTGGAATTGATCTTGGTACTGCCAATGTACTGATTCATGTCAAAGGAAAAGGAATTGTGTTAAATGAACCATCTGTGGTAGCTCTTGACAAAAACAGCGGGAAAGTTTTGGCTGTTGGAGAAGAGGCTAGACGTATGGTTGGACGTACGCCTGGGAATATTGTTGCGATTCGTCCATTAAAAGATGGCGTAATTGCTGATTTTGAAGTAACTGAAGCGATGCTCAAGCATTTTATTAACAAATTAAATGTGAAAGGGCTATTCTCTAAGCCGCGTATGCTCATCTGCTGCCCGACAAACATTACATCTGTTGAGCAGAAGGCGATCAAAGAAGCTGCTGAAAAAAGCGGTGGTAAGCATGTATTTCTTGAAGAAGAGCCAAAAGTAGCAGCCATTGGTGCTGGTATGGATATTTTTCAGCCAAGTGGAAACATGGTCGTAGATATTGGAGGCGGAACGACAGATATCGCTGTCATCTCAATGGGTGACATTGTAACCGCCTCTTCTATTAAAATGGCTGGAGACAAATTTGATCTGGAAATTCTAAACTACATTAAAAAAGAGTACAAGCTGTTGATCGGTGAGCGCACGGCTGAGGATATTAAGATCCAAGTTGCAACGGTATTCCCAGACGCACGTCACGAAGAGATTTCAATTCGTGGACGAGACATGGTGACAGGATTACCAAGAACGATTACCGTCACAAGCAAAGAAGTAGAAGAAGCATTGCGTGAATCTGTATCTGCAATTGTTCAGGCTGCGAAACAAGTTCTTGAGAGAACACCGCCTGAATTATCAGCTGATATTATCGATCGCGGCGTCATCATTACAGGTGGCGGAGCTCTTCTAAATGGGCTTGATCAATTGCTTGCAGAAGAGCTGAAAGTACCGGTTTTCGTTGCTGAAAATCCAATGGACTGTGTAGCAGTTGGTACTGGCGTGATGCTTGATAATATGGACAAGCTGCCAAAGCGTAAACTCAGCTAATGATTTCCCTCATTCTTTTTAGAAAGAATGGGGGATTTTTATTAAAGAACCCTGCTAATTAGCCGATATATTTCATAGAAGATTGTGTTTAGGTCATGTGAAAGAATTTGAATGAGGTGAGCACGTGTTAAAAGGACTATACACCGCAACATCTGCCATGATCGCTCAAGAGCGGCGGACAGAAATGCTTTCAAATAATATCGCAAATGCGAATACGCCAGGTTATAAAGCAGATGAAGGGGCAATGCGTGCATTTCCAGAAATGCTGCTGAGCCGAATGGAATCAGGACGTTTCCAAACATCCTCAGGCAAAGGCTTTAGTGTTCCATTGCAATCGCCGATTGGTGGAATCAATACTGGGACATATATGCAGGAATTAATCCCTCAATTTACACAGGGAACTTTAAAAACAACAGATCAAACAACAGATGTAGCACTAGTTGAAAATAATGTGCCGATCAATCCTGAGACCAATCAGAAATCAGCGCTATTTTATGCGGTCAACACACCAGAAGGCGTTCGTTATACAAAAAGCAGCTCCATTACATTGAACGCACAAAATCAGTTGACCATTAATGGACGTGCTCTTCTTTCCGTGACCGGCCAGCCGATTACGGTTCAGAGTGAGAATTTCAAAGTGAATGCAGATGGTACTGTCACTGAAAATGGCCAAAATCTTGGTCAAATCGATGTACGAGTTGCGATGGATACAAGAAACCTAGCGCGTGAAGGAAATGATTTATACCGTACAGCTGATAATCAGCCCCTTCCAAGTGCAGTCAATAACGGTCAAATGTCCTATACGTTAAGCCAAGGGGTATCGGAGCTGTCGAACGTCGATGTGACAAAATCATATACAGATATGACAACAGCCTACCGAGCATTTGAAACAAACCAAAAAGTGGTTCAGGCATATGATAAAAGCTTAGAAAAAGCAGTGAATGAAATTGGAAGAGTGTACTAATCAAGAAATAAAAAGAAAGGAGGATACTTATGCTTAGAACGATGATAAACGCAGCTGTCTCGATGAATGAAGTGCAAAAGCAGCTTGACATCATCAGCAACAACATCGCGAACAGTGAGACAACAGGGTACCGCGCGAAAAACACCCGTTTCTCAGAGCTGATCAGACAGCAGTTTAATCAGGTAGATGAAAAAAATGATCAGGTGGCAAACAGTCGTCTGACACCTGCTGGGTTAAGGCTTGGTACGGGGACAATGGTCAATGCGTCCATTAACTCGCTGCAAGGCTCAATTAAAGAAACTGGACGTGATCTTGATGTTGCATTCGGAGCGCCGTCGCAGTATTTGCAGGTCAACGCCGGCGGTAATATCCGTTATACAAGAGATGGTTCACTTTACTTACAGCCGGGCAATAACCGTAACCAAGTACAGCTTGTCACGAGCGAAGGCTATCCGATTCTTGATGAAAATGGGAATGCAATCGTCTTAAATGCGAATTTCCGTGATATTTCAATCGATAAAAATGGACGGCTTACGGCGATTTCAAGAGATAATCAACCGAATCAGCAAGTGAATCTAGGCGTTGTACAAGTCAATAATTCATCAGCACTTGTCTCTGAAGGAGATAATTTGTTCTCAGTCGACGGAACCTATCAAGGCGCACTAACAGCACTAAATGGAGCAAACCGAGAGGCGATTCAGCTTCAGCAAGGTGCGCTGGAAACGTCAAATGTGGACATGTCGAAAGAATTAACAGACCTCATGACAACGCAGCGTTCCTATCAGTTGAACTCAAGATCTATTACGATGGGCGATCAGATGCTGGGATTAATTAATACAATTCGATAATCAGCAGGCTCGTATCAGCCTCTCATGATAAAAAAGGCGGCTCGCTCAAAGTCGCCCTTTTTTTTATAAAAATCTGAGACATCAGCAAGCAGATCCTCAAGATCAATCCAGGCTTCTTTTCGTTCAAGACATGTGACGAGCGTGGCGATCTGCTCATCTGCCTTTGGCGTTTGGCTGTAGAGAAGAGATAAGATTTGAAACTTCATTCTTAATATATCAAACTGCGAAGCAACGGCTTCTTTCAGCCCTTTTTGAATATACTTCATCCCTTCATCGGTTAAATTTTCTTTAAAGCAGGAACGCACAGTTTCGTATAGGCACGATACATAGGAGTGTGCTGACTTTCGGTATGCTGGGAGACGAAGCGCTTTTTTAAAGTAGTCCAGTGCTTCCTTGTGACGATTTTGTCTCGACTGAATAAAGCCAGCGTCATAATAAACGATACCGAGCAGCTCTTGATCATCAATCTTTTTCACGTAATCAATAATCTCAATGAAAATAGCTTCTGCTTCCTCATATTTTTTTTGGTCGCTATAGTTAAGAGCGAGTACAATTTTACACCGATAGATGCTGTGGATGTCTTCGTGCTTTGCAAAAATATCCATGGCTTTTTGAACATGACGAATCGATAACAACGAGTAACGGTTGTTATAATAAACACCGCTTGTACGGAAATGGAACTCTGCTTCTTCCAGCTCATCGTTAAGCAATGGCAGTCGTTCCTCTGCCTTTTCGAGATAATGAATCGCATCATTTTGGTCACTTTTTAAAGATTCATATAATCCGAGAAAGAAGTAAAAATAATATTGTAGTTCTTCGTTCATTTCATCTTTGTGTGGCAGCAGTTCGTGTTTGAGTTTTTCTAAGTCCTCTGTTTGATTCATCCAGAGCTGATGACGAAAAAGCACCAGCTGATAATGGAAATAGAGCTCCTGTTTTTTTGATAATTTACGTTTATATTTTAGTAGTGTTTTTTTGATTTCTTCAGCCTTCGAAAAATGTCGATGCTTCAGCATTGTATACCAGGAATGGAGAAGTTTTTTTATGGATTTATCGCTCATAAAATTCATTTTTACCCTCTTATTTAATCAATGATGTAATATATATTACCATATTTGTGAAAAAACAATGAGTGTAGTGTGGATTATATTTGATGACAATTGGTAATGGTAGATTCTATTTTTTACCATATACGCGAGGAGAATATTGAAAAATGCCAGCATTCATAATATACTTCTATAGGAATCAAATGAAGATCAGCGATATAGAAAAGAAGGAGAGATCAAGATATGCTTGATGCTCAGCAAATTCAAGACATTATTCCACACCGTTATCCATTCTTATTGGTCGACCGTATTTTAGAGGTTGAGGGAGAAAAAAGAGCGGTTGGGATTAAAAATGTCACAGTAAATGAAGAATTTTTTAATGGCCATTTCCCAGGATACCCAGTCATGCCGGGTGTGCTTATTGTAGAAGCACTCGCACAGGTTTTTGGTGTGATTATGTTAGGCAAGGAAGAAAACAAAGGGAAAATTGGTTTGTTTGCAGGGATTGACGGCTGCCGCTTTAAAAGACAGGTCAAGCCTGGAGACCAGCTTCGTTTAGAGGTTGAAGTGACGCGCCTCCGCGGACCGGTTGCAAAAGGAAAAGCAGTAGCGACAGTAGATGGCGAAGTTGCATGTGAAGCAGAACTGACATTTTCTATCGGTCCTAAAGTATCATGATTTTCCTGGCGGTTCATCAAGCATGAATCGCTTTTTTATTTAGAAACGTTCAGTTAGAACGGATAAGGACTTGCAATTTTGACAAAAAAACGTCATATTAGACAAAAAAAGATGAAGGTGATAAAGGATGCTGAAAGAATTTAGAGAGTTTGCCGTCAAGGGCAATGTCATTGACTTGGCTGTAGGTGTCATCATTGGGGGAGCATTTGGCAAAATTGTCACTTCTCTTGTAAATGATTTAATCATGCCGCTTGTTGGTATTATTATTGGAGGGCATGACTTTAGCGGTTTATCCATTAAAATCGGAGCTGCTCAAATTTTATATGGAAACTTTATTCAAACAGTGGTTGATTTCTTAATTATCTCGTTTTCCATTTTTATCTTTATTCGTTATTTGAATAAGTTAAAACGGAAAAAGGTCGAGGAAGAAGAGGTTGTGGAAACGCCGGATCAAACGGAAGTTTTGCTAACTGAAATTAGAGATCTATTGAAAAATCAAAGCCAGTCTAAAGATGTGCAATAGAAAAAGAGCGGCTGATCCCGCTCTCAGCGTGTAGACAAACCCTTGCATTCGGTGTCAGGTCTGCGCTCCGGTACTCACGAATGTTAAATTCGCTCCGTTCCAGTGCTCGCCCTTCCTAGACTTCAAAGGTTTTCAAACACGCTGAAAAGAAGACAAAGGGCTAAAATCAAGTTCATTTTAGCCCTTTGTCAACAATCTAAGAGCGGCTGACCCCGCTCTTTTTTATGTGTTTTGTTTAAAAGCATCCAGTAGTTTTTCTCCTGAAAGCCCCTCTTTGACGAGGTCTTTTAATACTTCTTCAGTTTCTGTTCTGTAACGATTTGTAATCATTTTACCATCGAGTAATACAGAAATGTTTTCTTCTAAGGCAACGATGTTTTTGACTTGGACAGATAGGTGAACAGGGCGGTTGTTTTCTTTAGTGATCGTTACAAGAATCTTCACTTCTGTGTGCTGCTGAAAGAGTACCTCAAACACCTGTCTATGTTTCTTTGGAATGAGTGCCTCGATCATCCAGTGATTTTCACCGTCTTCTTTATTAATGATTAAACCGTCACGAAGGGGAATGCTGGACATTTTATCTTGCTGTGGATCAAGTTCAATTTTTAAATCAATCAGCCTAAAGGTTTTCATATTTATCACCTCACAAGCGTTCATTATTCGTAAGTATTATTATAGCATACAACATCTGTATAAATGAAACCGCTGCCTGCTTAGAACTAGCTGCACATGAGTGAAAGGAGATGTTTTATGGAGTCCTATCAATTGAGAAATATTCATATTGGCGAGGAGAAGGCAAAGAGTGATATACGTGTTTATTCGTGGGGAGACATTCTTTCATTTTGTGATGTCTATATGGAAGAAGGAGAGTCACTCACGTTTCAATATGTCACTGAGGATCAAATGGACTGCTTTGAGTTTCAGTTGTCGGTTCATGATGGCCGGCTTTGTTTTTATTGGTTTGCGTGGGACGGATCTGATTATATTCACATGCCTTCTAGTAATTGGATTCATTCAGATATTTTTTATCAATTTATGAAAAATAAGTATTTCATCAAACAAAACAAGATGATGTTTTATACGCAAGCGGTAAAAAACAGAAATTAATGAGGATATAGAGAATTTGAAGGCCTATTTTGCTATTTTCACGTTTTGTCACATCAGGCCTTTCTACGTAGACTAGGGGTAGCTGAAAGGAAAGGAGGCAAGTCCCGATCAAAAGGTAACGTCTATCATCTGACAGCCCCCCTCTAGCTAAAGCTGATAGATGCTGCCTTGTGCATATGAACACTGCGTAATAGAACCAATGCTTCTTTGTATAGGTCATGTGTCCCCTTATGAATCCCCTTTGTGTGTATCCGGTCATAATGCGTGGCCGGATACCCTTTTATTCACTGTTTAACCGATCAGCTCTTGCAAATAGTGGATACTCATTACATAATGATGATGGATTTTGTTAACGGTATATCGGTTGAAAATAAAGACAAAAAGGAGAGAACGATGACAAACATTCAATTAATCGCAACAGATTTAGATGGCACTTTATTGAACAGTGAACACAAAGTGAGTCAGGAAAACGAGCAGGCATTAAAGGAAGCAGCTGCGAATGGAATTGAGGTTGTCGTTTCAACAGGGAGAGCGTATTTTGATGTGAAGTCTATTTTTGACCAGCTTGGTATGAATACATGGGTGATTAGTGCCAATGGAGCTGTGATTCATGATCCAGCTGGACAAGTGTACCATTCAGCTGCTTTACAAGAAGAAAAGGCTAAACACATATTGTCATGGCTGGAAGAACGTGATTATTATTATGAAGTCTTTACAAACGAAGCCATTTTCACACCGAATCGCGGCAGAGAGCTTCTTGCGATTGAAATGGACCGTTTAAAAAGTGCAAATCCAGAAACGGATCAAAATGTCTTAAAGCAAGCGGCAGAAGTTCAATACAGCCAGTCAGGTTTTTCTTATATTGATACATATAAAGAATTGTTTCGTGAGGATCGAAAGCTTTCATTTTACAACATTTTAGGTTTTTCTTTCTTTCAGGACAGATTGAAAGACGGATGGGATATGTTTGGTAATGATTCAGATTTAACATTGGTCAGTTCGGCTGATCATAATTTTGAAATTGGTTCAAAGCACGCGTCTAAAGGGCAGGCATTAACAAGGCTGGCAGAAAGACTAGGTATTCCTTTAAGTAGGGCAGCGGCTGTAGGAGACAGTTTAAATGATGAATCGATGCTTCGAGCTGCTGGTGTTGGGGTTGCGATGGGGAATGCGAGGCAGGATATAAAAGAAATCGCTGATCACGTCACGTTATCAAACGATGAACATGGAGTGGCGCATATGATCCGGCACCTTTTGAAATAGATGAATCAGATGTCGCGGTATAAATCACATAGGATGAAGCGCATTCTACAAAAGAGGAATTCAGAACCACTTCTATTTACACATGATGTGGAACATCATATAATTTAATTAAGAATATAACCCGCTTGTAAGGAAAATAAGGAGAGTAAACGAATGGCGCTGGAATCTTATAAGTCCGAAAATCTGCATTTAATCAAGGAAGCCTTGGACTATACTCAGGTTGGCCTGACGGTGACGGACCCGTCTTTACCTGATAATCCTTTAATATATGTGAACAAGGGCTTTTTAGATATGACAGGCTATCAAGAAATCGAAGTATTGGGGAGGAATTGTCGTTTCCTTCAGGGAGATGAAACTGAACAAATCGCTCTCAAACAAATTAGAACAGCCATTGAGAACAAAGAGGCTGTCACTGTTCAGCTGAAAAATTATAAAAAATCTGGACAAATGTTTTGGAACGAGTTAAGTGTCGCTCCACTTTGGATTGACGAAAATGAAGGGAAACGTCTTTATTTCGTTGGTCTGCAAAAGGATGTCACGAAAGAGAAGGAACAGCAAGAGCTTCTTGAGCAATCAATTGATGAAGTGCTGAATATTTCTGTCCCAATCGTTCCTGTGAAAGATGGGATCTCTGTGTTACCGATCATTGGTACATTAACAGCGCCAAGATTTGATAAGATCATTTCAACGGTCTCCACCTATATCTCTCAATCCAAGGATGATTATTTTATTGTCGATCTGTCCGGATTATTAGAAGTCGATTCATTTGTGGCAGATGCGATTTTTAAGCTGAACGATTTGATTTTAATGACGGGTACTGAACTCATTGTGACAGGAATTAAACCGAATCTTGCAATGAAAATGGGAGAAATGAGAGAGGACTTCCGTGAATTAAATACGTATATGAATGTGAAATCTGCATTGAAAAAACTGAACATTTAGCTTACGTTTATATCAAATAAAAAAGAGGACTTTTCATGAGAAGTCCTCTTTTTGCTGTGATTAAGATGATTGAGCGGCGGCACTTAAGGTAAATAAATCTTCTAGTTCGTTTGTCGATAGCTCTGTAATCCAGCTCTCGCTTTGGATAATTTGATCATTTAATGTTTGTTTTGTTTCGAGCATTTGATCGATTTTTTCCTCGATTGTGCCCGTTGTGATCATCTTATGGACGTGAACAAATCGTTTTTGTCCAATCCGATAAGCTCGGTCTGTCGCTTGGTTTTCCACAGCAGGATTCCACCATCTATCGTAGTGAATGACATGGTTTGCGGCGGTTAGGTTGAGTCCTGTTCCTCCTGCCTTTAAAGAAAGAATTAAAATGTTGAATTCTTTCTTTTGGAAGCGGTCCACCATTTTGTCCCGCTCCTGTTTTGAGAGGCTGCCATTTAAAAATTGGACCGGTTCTCCAAACATCTTTTCTGCCAGCTGCTTGATCATGTTGCCCATTTCAATATACTGCGTAAAGATGAGGCAGCTTTCTCCTTGCTCATGTATCGCTTTTAACAGCTCTGCGAGTTTATCCATTTTTAATGAACGTTTCAGCAGTTTCAAATCTGTTCCACTCTCTTTTAAATAGAGAGCAGGGTGATCACAAATCTGTTTGAGTCTGCCAAGCATACTTAAAATAATGGCTTTTCGCTGCATCCCTGTTAATGATGCCATATGTTCAAATGTATCCTTCACGAGCTGTTCATATAAAGACGCCTGCTCAGCGGATAGCGGAATGAATTCTTTTTCTTCGAGTTTTTCAGGAAGGTTCAGGGCAACCTCTTCATCTTGTTTTGTTCGTCTTAATAAAAATGGTTTGATCAGCTGCTGCAGCTGTTCAATTCTTTTTTCTTCACGGTCTTTTTCAATCGGAAGGACGAACTTCTTATGGAAGCCGGTCAGGCTGCCGAGATATCCTTTGTTGACGAAGTCGAATATGGACCAAAGCTCTGTCAAACGGTTTTCCATTGGTGTCCCGCTGAGGGCAATGTGATGCTGTCCTTTGAGCTGTCTAATCGCTCTCGATTGTTTCGTATGGGCGTTCTTGATATTTTGGGCTTCGTCTAAGCAAATGGTATTCCACTTTGCTGCCGTTAATTCATCACGATCAGAATGTGAGAGTCCATAAGACGTCAGAACAATATCTGTTGACTCGTATGCTTTTGTGAAGTCCTCTCCCTGTGGACGCGATGGGCCATAATGCAGGGCAACCTTCAAATGTGGTGCGAATGTTTCGAGCTCTCGCTGCCAGTTTCCTAAAACAGAGGTCGGCGCAATGATGAGAGAGGGAGCGGCATTTTGCTCCTGCTCCTTCAAATACGTGAAATATGCGATCATTTGAATCGTTTTTCCAAGACCCATATCATCTGCTAAACAAGCTCCAAATCCATGCGATCTTAAAAATAAAAGCCAGTTCACGCCGTGCTGCTGATACGGACGCAGTGTGCCTTTAAAGGACTCACTCATTTCGTAGGTTGGCAGCTCGTGCGTATCATTTAATTGGTGGACAAGCCCTCTTAATTGCGATGAAAGTTCAAATTGAATATGAGCAAATGCTGAACTGTCCAATAGCTCTGGAATCGATTCAGAGGAGGCTTCTTGATCTGCCAATTCACGTGACAAAATATCAGACATGTGAAGTCCTTCGTTTTCGGCACGCTCCATCCACTTTTTCATTTGCTGGATGAAGGTAGGATCTATTTTGATCCATTGTCCTCGAATGTTGACAAGGCGTCGTTTGCTTTGGACAAGCTCGTTGAACTCATCTTCTGTCAGTTCAATGCCGTTTGTAGCAAAGCGCCAATTAAAGTCCATTAATGCGTCCATTCCGACATGCGATTCGCCTCGCGGTGTAGAAGAGATCCTTGCTTTTAACATCATCGTGCTGTCTTTAACAATTTGCCACCACGATGGGAGCAGAATCTCAATACCCATATTAACAAGGGTTTCACTCGCTTCAGATAGGAAGAGCCACGCCTCTTCTTCTGACATGAGTGTGGTGCCAGATGTGAAAGAAAGCCAAGGGACAATTTGACTGAATCGTTCCAGCTCTCTTGAAATTTTATCTTGATACGGATGCCAAGACCTTTTCAATGAACGGATGCCTTCAAAAAAGTGAAGGTCACTGTTTTTCTTATCTCGCAAAAACAATTCGATTTTCCAATCATCTCCGTCAAAATCCGGCTCATTTAAGCGCAAGCCGACAGTGAACGGCGTCTCATCATCTATCCAGCCAATCGTCTCCAAGAAATCCTGCTCATCTAGAAAATGTCCTTGGAAGGTTGAGAGTGCAGGCGATTGTGCGTTCATGCGTTCCCATTTGTGCTGCAAGGCATCATCATACTGAATATAATCCTGTACAGCAAAGGAGAACCAATCAGCCGTATAACCTTCTAATAGGCCTTCTTTGTCTTTAAACCGAAGCTCGCCTTTTGTCCACGCCTCGTAATCGGGAACGAAATCTTCGTCCTCGATAAATTCGTAAATGGTGGAGGCTGTTTTCATCAGGGGCTCCGTTTCATCCGTTAATGTCACATGACTAAACGTATTAAATGAATTTTTTCCTAGCAATTCAACGGTCATCCAAGGGCTTAACAGGAAGGCAGGTGTTCCAATAAAGCTGACATCTTCTAAGAATGTTCCGTAGAAAGAAGATTCGTGCCATTGGAAAAGCTGCCTCTTCATTTCATTAAGCGGAACAGGGTGTCCGTCCTCTGCTTGCGCTGAAATGGTGAAAGAGAAATCTTCTGTTTGTTCTGCATGAATGACAATTTGTTTATGGCGTGTCATCAATCAATTTTCCTTTCTTCATTTCCTCTTGGAACGCACGCAGCCGTTTTGTTGAATCTTGCAGCTGCTTTACATACCTTTCCCAAATCGTGGTTTTTTTTGTTTTATGATAAAGCGTGCGCAGTTTCTTCAGCATTTTCACAGACTCTCGATAAGCACTTCGATTCTTTTGATCGAGAAGCAGTGAGATTTCACGGTGGTACGATGGAATGAGGGCTTCTGGCTCCTCTTTTGCAATCTGTTTGATCAGATCCTTCTCCAGTTCACTAATGGAGAAACCAACAAGGCTGTGAATCTCAATCCATTCCGCATAACGCTGCTGTGCATACAATAGCTGACTGTATTCTGTAAACGCATAGGGCATACAGATTTGGAGATAGCGTTCATATAAATGATGATCCTTCGTCTGCTTAAAATATGCATCTAAATAAAAGAAGAAATCACTGACGGCTCCCCGCAGTTCTCTGTAGGAAAGGTCGAGCTGGCAATATTCCTCTAATATATAGGTGATTTCGTGATACCAGAGCTTGAGCCGCTTCCAGTCCTTTCGGTTTGTGAGATCCTTCAGCCAATTGAGCACATTTGGCAGCATGTCGGCATTGAGCAGCTGTAATTGCTGAAAGAGGCTTTCATCTTCTTTCAGTAAATAATCCATGTGCATCAGTCCGATGGTACGTTCAACCGTTTGTTCTTTTTTCTGGGCGTTCTTTAGTAATTCTGTTTCTTTTTTGACCCATTTCCCTCTATTTAATATGGTGCCCCAAATCTCCATAAAGACCGCTACTCGTTCATGCTGGAAAGGTCCATTGATTTGAAGAAGTGTGCGAACGGCAGTTGGTGTGTTTTCAAGAAACGGATCGAGGGAAAAGGAAAGGGCGTATGTCTTCAAATGATCCACTGAATCGAAAATGGTGTTCATGAGCTGTTCTACATATGGATTCATGGAATAAAAGTCTTTTCCGGCATCAAGCCGGCCGAGGTCGATCAGTTCATGAAGCCTCAGCCATACATCGATTGACGTATGAATCGCATACAAGCTCTTGAATTCAGGTGAAGCAGGTGCGTGTTTTTTTAGGATCGATAAATAGCCGTAATACAAATGCTGCGGTGTTTGCTGGTGCTTTGGTGTCCGTTTCAGCCAGAGGTTAAATTCCTCTTGGAAAAAAGTCAGCCAGCTTTGGAGTGATTGTTCGTCTGGGCGCTTCACTTGGAAGTGCTGGCGAATCAGTTCTTTGCTGCGCTGTAATTCATCCTTTTCTGACCAATTTTCTGTAAATCCGGTCACACTCTCTACTTGAGCGTATAGCGAAAAGAAGACAGCGAGAATGTGTTTACAAAGTCCATCTGCTGGACATGAGCAGCTGCTTCTCACAGGAAACAGCACATGAAGGTGGACTCTTGCTGCCACGACATCATGTACATAAGCTGACCATTCGGTATCAGACTCTTGCTTGAGCCGATATACGCTGTCCTGTCTATAAGTAATCAATGCTTTTTTGATGAGTTGTTTGTTTTCATCTGTTGCAGGAAGAAGTTCTTTGATCTGTTCGGCTGTTTGTTTGATTTCTTCTTCGTTGATGTTGTGCTGAAGCATTTGATCCGCTCCTAACCAAGTAAAAGATTCCAATTCTTTTATTATAGCTCAATGGGGATTTATAAAAAAGTTTTTCATGAAAATGGTCATAAATTTCAAAAGCTGTCGAATGATGTAATAGAGTATTGCATAAACCAACCTTACAGCATATAATAATGAAATTAGTGGAATCGAAAGGATACAGACATGGATAATAAGGGTTTAAATCAAGAGGAATTTTTAAAGATTTTGATGTACGCTCATGATATTGGTGAAAATTCAAATGATGTCACAACAAAAGAAATGCTTGAAAATCTGATTGCTCATATTCGAAATGGTCTTGTTTCATAAAAGTGACCCCCTGCTAGTGATGGCAGGGGGTTTTTGTATGCTTTTAAGAATGGAATGAAAGCTCCCGGCATACGATGTCATTACAAGCATAAGGAGTATGGGGAGCTGATGGTGTCATGAATATTGCAATTGCAGGCTGTGGGTATGTGGGGCTTGTGACAGGTGTGTGTTTAGCGGAAGCAGGTCATGATGTGGCGTGTATTGATATTGACCGCCGAAAGGTCATGCAGCTGAAACAGGGAACTCCCCCAATGTATGAGCCCGGGTTAAAAGAGCTATTGAAACGCAATCTTGAGCAGGAACGAATTCATTTTCACATAAATGGAGCGGAAGCCTACACGAAGGCAGATGTATTAATGATCGCGGTCGGCACCCCGCAGCAGGCAGATGGCCAAGCTGATTTACAGTTTGTGTTTCAAGCTGCGAAAGAGATGGGGATAAAAGCAAAATCAGGTGCGATTCTTGTGGTGAAAAGTACGGTGCCTGTCGGAACGGGAGATCAAATCGATCAGCTCATCCATCAAGAATTAGGACGGAAGAAACCATTAGCTATTGCATCTAACCCAGAATTTTTACGGGAAGGCTCTGCCATTTCAGATACATTGAGGGCGGATCGGCTTGTGATTGGAGCTGAAACAAAAGCCGTATTAGATCAGTTGGAGGACATGTATGCTGATTTCCACCTTCCATTGGTCAAAACAGACCGTAAAAGTGCTGAAATGATCAAGTATGCATCAAATGCATTTCTTGCGACAAAAATCAGCTTTATAAATGAGATTGCCTCCATTTGTGAAAAAACGGGTGCTGATGTTGAATGGGTGGCGAAGGGAATGGGGCTTGATCAGCGGATCGGTTCTTCCTTTCTAAGAGCGGGCATTGGCTACGGAGGTTCTTGTTTTCCAAAGGATACAAATGCACTTGTCCAAATTGCAGGGCATGTGTCCCATGATTTTGAGCTATTAAAGGCTGTCATCAAAGTAAATAATGAGCAGCGGGCAGGTTTTATCCGAAATATCCAGGAGCGGCTGGGAGCAGCGCTTGAAGGGAAGCGAATTGCGCTTCTTGGTCTGTCCTTTAAACCGAATACAGACGATATGAGGGAGGCACCATCTATTCCGATCGCTCATGAGCTCCATCAATTAGGTGCGGAGCTTGTGGCGTATGATCCTGTTGCTGCCCGGCGTGCAGCTCGTGAACTGCCGGATCAAGTCTTATTTGCTCAAACGATTGAAGAAGCGATCAAGGATGCCGATGCGGTCTGTCTATTAACAGAGTGGGCGGATATTCAGTCGTTTCCACTCGCGTCCTACAAAAAATGGATGAAGCAGCCGCTTATTTTCGATGGACGAAACTGTCATACACTTGAAGCGACAGAAGAAGCAGGGGTCGAGTATCATTCGATTGGGCGCAGATCAGTTTCTCCAATTTATATGTAAAAGAAAACCGATAACAGTGAATGTTATCGGTTTTTATGAATGCGGCAGAATGAATCCACCATATAAGAAAGCAGCCACAATAAGAAAGGCAGGGTGCAGCTTGAATTTGGTCATCAAGAAAAAGGAGATCGCAGCAATGGCGAGCGATTGCGTCCAGCCGATGGCTTTCACTGCATCTCCGCCGATTTCCCATGTTAATAAAAGCATCATCATCGCAATGACAGGCTGTACGGATAAGGTCATGCCTTTTACGACGAGAGATTGGCGAAAACGGTCAATGAGCTTGAGCAATAAAATGAGTCCGGCAGCGGACGGCAGGACAGTTGCAAGCAGTGCCACGATAAAACCTGGCCAGCCCATGACGTCATAGCCGACATATGCTGCAATCTTCGTAGCGATTGGCCCCGGCAGTGCATTGGCTAAAGCCAGCATATTGGAAAATCCTTCGTTCGTCATCCAATGAAAATGATTGACGATTTCTTCATAATTGAGCGGGATGGATGCAGGGCCTCCGCCATATCCTAATAGATTAGATAAAAAGAAAGCCCAGAATAAAAAGAGAATCAGTATCATGAAGACACTCCTTTCTCTTTATTTGACCGATGCCAGCGATTTTTCAGCTTAAAATGAAAAGCGCCATAAAATAAAAAGATCATCACAATGATTCCTGGATGAATGGAGAGCACTTGCAGTCCGACAAAGGCAAGAAGGAATAGAGTGATCCCGAAGATCATGCCGAAGCCTTTCAGCGTTTTTTGTCCAAACTCATATGCCATGATGCCTAACAGAACGGCAATGACAGGGGTCACAGCACCAATCATATTTTGAATGATTTGTGAGGAGCTTAAGACGCTGACAAGTGTGACAAGGGCTACCATGGCGAGACATGTCGGTAAAATATGAGCAGCTGTTGCGACAATTGCGCCAGATACGCCCTTTAATCGATAGCCGAGGTATGCTGACATTTTTGTTGCGATTGGGCCTGGTAATGCATTGGCGATGGCGAGTGTTTCTCCAAATTCGTCATCGTTGATCCATTGATATTTCACTACCGCTTCATGGCGAATAAGCGGTATCACGGAAGGGCCTCCGCCAAAACCGAGAATCCCGGTTCGCACCATAGCGATAATGAGTTCGATATATGATTGCAAGTGGTTCAACTCCTGTCTACAATTTCATGCCCATACGGCTTTTGTATCGTTTAATGAGCATTTGGCAGTCCACACTGACAACGCCTTCTAGCGGGTATAGTTTTTTTGTCAGAAATGTCTCCATTTCCTGTTCATCTTGAAAAATGCCATGCATATGCAGCTTGCTTGGTCCTGTCATATGATAAAGACTCGTGACAGCTGTTTCCTGTTCAAGCTGAAGGGCAACCGCTTCTAAAAATTTTGGCTCTACCTCTACATTAAAGAAGACAGAGACATGAATGCCGACCTTCGCGGGGTTAATCACAGCTGTGAATCGTTCAATGACCCCTGCTTCAACGAGCTGCTGAATGCGGGCTTGTACGGCAACACGTGACAGACCGACCTGTTTGCCGAGATCTGTGTAAGACATGCGCCCGTCCTCGTGTAATAGGGATAAAATTTGTTTATCTCTTTCGTCTAATGTTAAGTTCGGAATGCTATAGTCTTTTGACACCATATAACCACCTTTCTTCTGTTGATATTCTATCATATTTCATTACGTATAGAATGATTGATTTCTCATTTACTATCGAAACGAAAACGTTACGGGTGAAAAAACATCTTTATGCATTAAAAAACACCCCGAGCTCATCGGGGTGTCTTCATTTATTGATCCGGGCTGCTTTCTGCACTGGCAATTTGCTGTGCAAGGTCAGCTCGATCAATGTCGGCTTGAAAGAATTCCTGCGTATTCGGCAGGTGTAAATTCATATGACGTTTTTGAGATATGCGGATGGTGACTTGATCAACGGTGTAATCAAATACGTGTCCGCCAACACTTCGATCTTCATCAATAAAATGAAGGTGATATCCACTTACCGCAATGCCGTGTGCGTACTGCGGTGTACGGAAGCCTGCGATCGTACCTTGAATATCCTCGAAGTCGAAAATAGGCTGAGACTTGACTGCTTCTACCATCGGAACGTAAGGTTTTTCCTGTTTTTCAACCGTACGTGTTTGAACCTTTTTGAATGATCCATCAATGCGGACCGCATAAAAGATATTTTTACTTGGTAAGATGCGGTCAATTTCTTCTTCCAGTTCTTTGGACGTCATTGGTGCATCAATTCGATGAACGATATCTGTTTCAAAGAAAGCTAGAGAGCAGAATGGTGAATAATCTTGATCGGTGACTGGTGTCGCTGTTCCATCCGAGCGCAGCCGGTAGAATGCACCGTCAAAGCCGATCAGCTCCCCATCTAATTGATTAAATGTACCGATGCCGAAATCACCGTGTTCAGGAATATGTGCGAGGGAGAAATCTCCATCATATACGGCTTCAAGCAAGGAGGTCATCGTTGATACTTGATAGACCTCCTGCTGTTTGTCATGCTGTCTTGTGTCATTCTGTTGATTCATTGGGTGCATCATACCCATATCCGCTCACTCCTTTAATGTAATGTATCGAAGTCTTATCTGACGTTCGCTGTGTGTTTTTTTCGATAGACTTCTGGCCATTTTTGACTGGCGAGGTCAGGGTTATCTTGATAGTCAATCGGAATATCAATGATCACGGGTCCTTCTATGTTTATACCCTTTTGAAGGACGGTTGAAAGCTCCTCAGGTGAGTTGACCCGTAATCCAGTCGCTCCAAAGCTTTCCGCATATTTCACTAAATCGATCTGTCCGAATTCAACGCAGGATGTACGGTCATATTTCATTTCCTGCTGGAACGCAACCATGTCATATGTGCTGTCGTTCCAAACAAGGTGAACGAGGTTTGTCTTTTTGCGGACAGCTGTTTCTAACTCCATTGCGGAGAAGAGAAAACCGCCATCACCCGAAACCGAAATAATCTTTTCATCTGGATTCAATATAGAAGCCGCAATTGCCCATGGTAATGCGACGCCTAATGTTTGCATGCCGTTACTCACCAAGAATGAGTTCGGTTCATAGACGCGGAAGTGACGGGACATCCAAATCGCGTGAGATCCGATATCACATGTGACCTTTGTGTCATCAGGAATCAGGCGTCTCAATGTATGAATGACATCCAGCGGGTGAGATCGATGACTTTCTCTTTCTGGTGCCTTTTCAATGTCGCTTAATAGCTCCTGTAATTCAGTGACTAATTCTATGTTCTCTTTGCATAGAGAAAGAGGAACACTGTCATGCGCTAGATGTTTGACGGTTTCAGAAATATTGCCTACAAGTTCAAGCGCTGGCTCATAAAAATGGTCAATATCTGCCTGCATGTCATCAACATGGATGATCTGGCGCTGCTGCGGCTGAAGATTCCAATGCTTCGGATCATACTCGATTGGATCAAAGCCAATGGTCAAAAGGACATCTGCTTGTTCAATGAGAAGGTCCCCCGGCTGATTACGGAATAAGCCGATTCTGCCTACATATTGAGACTCGAGCTCTCTTGAGAGAACGCCGGCTCCTTGATACGTTTCAACAAATGGGATACCAAGTGTTTTTAATAATGCTCTTGTGGCATTTGCAGCAGCTGGACGACTGGCTTTCATTCCCACAATCGCAATAGGTAAGTGTGCATTTTGAATTTTGGCGATAGCCGAACTGATGAGAGCATCCGGTGCAGGACCTAATTCTGGAGAAGGGTGAGCAGACACTGCTGTTTGTGTGGTGTGTTCTGTCACGACATCTTGTGGAAAGCTGATAAATGCTGCTCCAGCCTGCCCTTTTTGTGCCGCGCGAAAAGCATTTGTTAATGCTTCTGGTATATTATGAACGTCTTGTACTTCAACACTATATTTGGTGACTGGTTTGAATAATGCCGCATTGTCGAGTGATTGATGTGTTCGTTTCAGACGATCTGCACGAATGACGTTTCCAGCGATTGCGACAACAGGATCACCTTCTGTATTGGCTGTTAATAGCCCTGTTGCTAAATTAGATGCACCAGGACCTGATGTGACGAGACAAACACCTGGTTTGCCAGTTAAACGTCCGACAGCAGCTGCCATAAAGGCTGCATTTTGTTCGTGTCTGCATAGGACAAGTTCTGGACCTCTGTCTTTTAATACATCAAATACAGCGTCAATTTTTGCACCTGGAATGGCAAAAACATGGGTCACACCTTGAGCAATCAGCGTATCGACAATCAACTCTGCTCCTCGTCTTGTTAGGGGTTGTGCTTGAGATTTCATTTACCCCGCACTCCTTTCGGCAAGTAAAATTTTTTATGAAAATATATTTTCATGATATGATTTACTATACATTTCATAAAATAAAATTTCCAATATATGTTTAACGCAGTTTTGATATGTTTCACGAATAAGTGTGTGAGGAGTGAAAGGATGGAACTGAGACATTTGCAGTATTTTGTCACAGTAGCGGAGGAGCTGCATTTCGGCAGAGCAGCCACACGGTTGAATATGACACAGCCTCCACTTAGTCAGCAAATTAAGCAGTTTGAGGAAGAATTGGGTTTTCCTTTATTTCACCGATCGAAACGGGTGGTGGAGCTAACAGCTGCTGGAAAGGTCTTTTTACATGAGATTCGGGGAGTGTTGCAACAGCTTGATAAAGCGGTTGATCATGCCCGTCACACAGCAAGAGGAGAGCTGGGGAAAATCATCATAGGTTTTGTTGGAACGGCGACGTATGATATTCTGCCGCCCGTTGTACGTGAATTCAGGGAGCTGTATCCCTCTGTCAGTATCGAGCTGCAGCAGCTTTCTGTTCCGCAGCAGCTAGAGGCACTTTTAAATGGTGAGATTGATATCGGTTTCTTACATCCTACAGCGCCGCATGAAGAACTAGTCAGTCGTTTGATGAAGCAAAGTGAATGTATTTTTGCGATTCCAAAAAATCATCGATTGGCTCAACAAGAGACTGTCACGATTGAAGATATCCATCATGAACCGATTATTTCTTTATCACAGGAATCGTGGCCGTCCCTTTATCAGCACTTTGTCCTGCTATGTGAAAAGTACGGATTTTCTCCAAATATCGTGCAGGAAGCGGCGGAATATCAAATGATCATTGGCCTTGTCACAGCAGGGATCGGTATTGCAGTGATTCCAAAATCAGCCCGGCGTTTATTTAATCTGGATGTTGTTTATCGAGCCATTGAGGGTGAACAGCTTCTGGCGGAATGGACGATTTCCTATAGACGGGAAAATCATAATCCCGCTTTATTTCATCTTGTCCACCATATCCTGCATCGCACCGAGCTAGAATAAGAGGTATAGGGAACGGGTTATGGTATGATGTCGTTACATTAAAAGGAGGCGTACCTGAATTGATTACATTGCAAATGGATCAGCTGTCACGAAAAGAGGCATATAAATTATTATCTGGATCTATCGTTCCAAGACCAATTGCGTTTATTACAAGTCTATCTAAAGAAAATGTCGTCAATGCCGCACCATTTAGTTTCTTTAATGTCATCAGCGGACACCCGCCGCTCATTGCCGTTTCTATCGGACGACGTGATGGTCAGATGAAAGATACTGCGCAGCATATCATCGATAGGGAAGAGTTTGTCGTTCATGTGAGTGATGAAGACATGATAGAAGATATTAATGAAACAGCTGCTACATTGCCTGTTGAAGAGAGTGAGCTGGAACGAACCGGTCTTCATCAAGTAGAGAGTCATGTCATTTCAGTGCCGGGAATCAAGGAAGCGCGCATTCGTTTTGAATGTCAGCTGGAAAAGCATCTCACCTTTCAAAATGATGAAGGGGAGATCACGGTCGATCATATCATTGGCCGGGTGGTATGTGCACATTTAGATGAGGGTGTTTATGATCTAGAAAAAGGCTATGTTTCTACTAATGAATTGAAACCAGTCGCGCGCCTAGCAGGTAATGATTATGCCCATTTAGGCACGTCATTTGTGCTGAAAAGACCACAGTAATCAAAAAACCCCCGAGTGATGCTCGGGGGTTCTGTTTATTTCTTCTGTTCTAGTTTCAGTGGAGCTGCGATGTTCTTTTGTACTTTTTTCCCTTTTAATACGTCGTTTGCAGCACCGACTGCCAGTTGACCGATCAGCTCTGGCTGCTGTGCAACCGTTGCAGAGAGTTTTCCTGCTTTGATTGAGCTGAGTGCATCTTCGTTCCCATCAAAGCCAACGACAAGAATGTCTTTCCCAGAGCTTTGAATCGCCTCTAGCGCGCCAAGTGCCATTTCATCATTGTGGGCAAAAACGGCTTTGATGTCAGGGTTTCCTTGAAGGAGGTTTTCCATGACATTCAGTCCTTTTGTCCGGTCGAAGTCAGCAGCTTGTTTTGCTGTCACTTTTAGGTCTTTATCTGCTATTTGATGGAATCCTTTTCCGCGCTCACGTGTAGCGGAAGCACCTGGTACGCCTTCTAATTCAGCGACTTTTGCTCCTTTGCCGAGCTTGTCGATGATAAAGTTAGCTGCCATTTCGCCGCCTTTGACGTTATCTGAGGCGACAAGTGCTTCTACCTTTCCACTTTCGGCTGAGCGGTCTAATGTGATGACAGGTATATCAGAAGCGTTCGCTGATTCGACAGCGGTTGATATGGCAGATGAATCCGCTGGGTTGATGAGCAATGCGTCGACACCTTGCTGAATTAAATCTTCTACATCACTTGTTTGTTTAGCTGAATCATTTTGTGCATCTGCAATCACGACGTCAATGCCTAGCTTTTTCGCTTCTTTTGTCACACCGTTTTTCAAAGAAACGAAGAATGGGTTATTTAATGTCGAGATTGACAGCCCAATCTTGATGTCTTTTTTCTTGCCATCTTTTGATGACTTGGCCCACTCAGGTGGTTCAAGTGAGCAGGCAGAAAGCATGAACAATGAGAGAGTCAGGATGAGAATAAGATATTTTTTCATAGCAGCTGCCTCCTTAAGCAGATTTCTTTCTGTCTAGCAGGACTGCAATCAAGATGACAATCCCTTTCACAACAGATTGATAGAATGATGAAACACCAAGTAAGTTCATACCATTGTTCAGGACACCGATAATGAGTACCCCGATGAGTGTGCCGACAATTCGTCCTCTTCCGCCGGACAGGCTTGTCCCGCCAAGTACGACGGCAGCAATGGCGTCAAGCTCATAGGACGTGCCAGCTGTTGGCTGTGCAGAATTCAGACGAGATGTTAAGATCGCACCTGCTAAGGCAGACATGAAGCCTGCTAATGAATAGATCATAATTTTCACGCGCGGTACTTTGATTCCTGAAATGAGCGCAGCTTTTTCATTCCCGCCGATCGCATATGTTCTTCTGCCGAAAGGCGTTTTATGAAGCAGTACCCAAAGGACGATAAAGGTGAGAAGCATCGTGATTGCTGGAACAGGAATGCCTAAGAAATATCCTCGCCCGAATAACTGAAAGGCATAGTTAGAGCCAAGCCCAGTAATTGGGTTTCCATCTGTATAAACGAGTGTCAAACCTCTGAAAATCGTCATCGTCGCAAGTGTTGCGATAAAAGGAGCCATTTTTCCTTTTGTGATTAATAGACCGTTAATCATCCCAAGAACGGCACCGATGATACAGCCGACGATAATGGCTAAAATCGGGTCCATGCCAGAAACGATAAAGCCGGCAGTCAGGGCACTGGACAGTGCAAGAATGGCACCAACTGATAAATCAATACCTCCAGTTAAAATCACAAACGTCATCCCAAAGGCAATGAGGGCATTAATGGAGATTTGTCTCAGTAAGTTTAAGATGTTTAAAGGTTCTAAAAAGGCCGGGTTTAAAATAGAAACAATGGCGACAAGGATGATGAGTCCTAAGAATGGCCCAAGCTTTTGCATGATGTTATCAAATCGTCCATTTGAAGTAAGTGGTTTCATGTTACTTCCCTCCTGTAGCTAGTGTCATAATTCGTTCTTGTGTTGCTTCTGTTTTGTCTAATTCTCCGCTGATGGTACCTTCATGGATGACGAGTACTCGATCGCTCATCCCGAGTATCTCTGGGAGTTCAGAGGAGACCATTAAAATGGCAACGCCTCGATCAGTCAGTTCATTCATTAACTGATAGATTTCTCGTTTCGCTCCGACGTCGACACCTCGTGTCGGTTCATCTAAAATCAAGACCTTTGGCTGTATGCCGATCCATTTGGCGATGACGACTTTTTGCTGATTTCCACCAGACAGGCTTCGGGCAGAAATATCAGAGGAAGCCGTTTTAATCGTCAGTCGTTTGATGAGCAGGTCGACAAAATCCTGTTCATTTTTCTTATCAATCAGTCCCTTTGGAGAGAAGCTTTTTAAGTTTGGCAGACCGATGTTTTCTCGGATGGATGCATCAAGCATGAGCCCTTCATCCTTGCGATCTTCTGTGATAAAGCCGATACCGAGCTTGACAGCATCACTTGGTTTTTTAATAACAGCCTTTTTTCCGTGAACCCAGATTTCTCCTTTGTCAAGAGGATCAAGGCCAAAGAGTGACCGCATCATTTCGGTCCGGCCAGCCCCCATTAAGCCTGCAACACCGACGATTTCTCCAGCTTTAACTGAGAAACTGATATCTTGAAATTGTCCTTTTTTCGTTGCTTGTTTCACCTCGAGGACAATATCTCCTGTAGAAGGCGTTCGCTCGGGAAATCGATCTGTCAATTCACGGCCGACCATTTTTTTGACGACTTCGTGGAAGTTCGTTTCAGGTATGGCTTTCGTATCGACCGTTTTTCCATCACGCATGATCGTAATCCTGTCACAGATTGCAAAGATTTCCTCCATACGGTGAGAAATATAGACGATGGAAACGCCTTCTTTTTTGAGAGATTCAATGACCTGGAAGAGCTTTTCAATTTCACGTTCCGTTAGAGCTGCTGTCGGCTCATCCATGATGATGACTTTCGCATCGGTCATTAATGCCTTTGCAATCTCAATCATTTGTTTTTGTCCAACAGAACAGCTGTCTGCCTCTTGATCAAGCGAGAGATTCACAGACAACCGGTCCAGCTGCTTTTGCGCGAGGACCTTCATTTTCTTTGTGTCTAGCAGCCCAAGCTTCGTATAGATTTCTTTCCCGATGAATAGGTTCTCCAAGACGGTCATATCCGGCCATATGTTGAGCTCTTGATGAATGAAGGCGATGCCGTGCTGTTCCGCTTCTTTTGGATTTTTGAAAGCGGTTTCTTTCCCATCGATTTGTATCGTTCCTTGATCTAAAGAATAAAGACCTGTAAGCAGGTTCATTAAAGTTGATTTTCCCGCACCATTTTCACCCATGAGTGCGTGGACTTCGCCTGTGACGAGGTCAAAGGAGACCCCGGAGAGAACGGTGTTTTTCCCAAAAGCCTTATGGATGTTATGCATCTCTATGTTCATATCTGGCTCCTCCTTTTAAAAGATGACACCGGCATGAAGAATGCAGTTTGCGTATGGGGTGGCTTCACCCGTTCGAATGACTGCTTTTGCCTGTTTGGTCATGTCTTTGAACGTCTCGTGGTCTACTTCATGTAATGGTTTTGAGAACGCTTTCTTAAGAAATAAATGATCTCGTTCATTGGCCTCTTTGATTTCACTAGCCACAGTCATGTTTTCAACAGCCATTTCCTGAAGAAGGAGGGAGGTGACCTCCTGAAAGGACGGTGTGCCGATTGATAATGCCAGATCGATTTTGACTGGACCTTCTGGAATAGGGAGACCGCAGTCTGCGATGACGATTGTATCTGTATGGCCAAGGTCAGCAAGCACCTTGGCGATATGGCTGTTTAGGATGCCGTTTTTTTTCATTTCTTTTTCTCCAATTCTTCTCTTGTTGGCATGCCGCCTTGTGCGCCAAACTTTGTGACAGATATTGATGCTGCAAGATTGGCAAAGGCAAGTGCATCATAGAGGGATTTGCCTTCTGTTAAGGCGACAGCCAAGGCTCCGTTAAAGGTATCGCCAGCTCCTGTTGTATCGACTGCTTCGACAGGTACACCTGGAACTAATACTTCTTTCGATCCATCAAAATATCGAACCCCATTTTTCCCTTCTGTGACTAGTAATTTGTTAGGGTATTGACGCAAGGCATCTTCAATTGGCAGACCATCGAACATAAGAACAGCTTCGTGTTCATTCGGTGTAATGTAAGCAGCCTGATTTAAAACCTGCTGCGATACTTTGCGGGCTGGTGCAGGGTTTAAAATCACAGGGATTTCTTTTTCACTGCAAATGGAGCAGACCGCTTCGACCGTTTCTTCAGGTATTTCCTGCTGGATAAGAACCATCCCGATATCATCAATTGTAGAAAGAGCATCATTTACATAGTCAGGAGTGACCTCATTATTTGCCCCTTTGACCACGACAATGCTGTTATCACCTTCTGCTAAAATGATATGAGCTGTGCCGCTCTCCATTTCGGTAACCGGTTTCATATGTGAGATGCGGACACCTTGTGTTTGTAAATTACTGAGAATTTCCTGACCATAAGCGTCATCACCAACTCGGCCGACCATATATACATCTGCACCGAGTCTGGCACTTGCGACTGCTTGATTGGCACCTTTTCCGCCTGGGACCGTTTTAAACGATTCTCCTAAAACCGTTTCCCCGGCATTTGGCCGTTTATCTGATGTGACGACTAAATCCATTGAACAGCTTCCTACTACAACAATATGACTCATTGTGAATCCACCTTTCTTGTGGTCTCTCGTTCAATAAAAGAGACGGGCATTTGAATAACTGGCTGATCTATCGGTTGTTTCTGAATCGCTTTGATTAACAGCTGTGCCGCTTCTTTCCCCATCTCATAGGCGGGTTGCCTAATGGTCGATAAGGAAGGGAAAAGCAGCTCGCTTTGCGGAATATCATCAAATCCAATGATTTGAACGTCATCTGGAATGGCTTTTCCAATACGAAGCGCTTCATGGATGACCGCTGTTGCGACGATGTCATTGCTGGCAATGATCCCATCTGTTTCAGGGTACAGCTGGAAGAGGGCTTTGGCGCTTTTTCGGGCTTCTTGAAAGGAAAAGGAAGCATTAGACATCACATGAAAGTCGACACCTGTATCCGTGAGAACATCGAGTGCGCCCTTGAAGCGCTGCCGAGCTGTTTGTAGATGGGCAGGTCCTTTTAGCAGTGTGATCTGCCGGCTGCCGCGTCTAATTAATTCCATTGCGGCCATTTTCCCGCCAGCTGCAGCATCTGCAAAAACAGAAGGTGCATGTGGAACGGTTCGATCTAAAAACACAACAGGTAAATCATCATCGTTGTATATATCTGATTCAGGTTCATTTGTGACTGCGATGACACCGACCACTTGATTTTGTTTAAAGGTTTGTAAGTAGGCCATTTCCTTCTCTCGATCCTCATCACTGTTCCCGAATAATAACCGAAAACCGTGCGCATGAATCTCATCCTCAACACCTCTAGCTAGTTGAGGAAAGAAGGGGTTTGTGATATCAGGCAAGATTAAGCCGATTAAGCGTGATTCTCTTTTGAAAAGGGATCTAGCCACTTCATTGGGAAAGTAGTTCAACTCCTGCATCGCTTGTGTCACGCGGGTTTTCGTATCTGAATGGACGTATCCAGTATCATTGAGCACGCGTGAAACAGTGGCAACAGACACTTGTGCAGCTTTTGCAACATCTTTAATGGTAGCCAATGGAGAGCCTCCCTTCATGAGTGTGTAACCGTTTACACACATAGATTATCACGAAAGCATTAAAATGACAATCTAAAAAAAATAAAAAAAGAAAAGAAAGATGACTTCTTCCTTTTCTTAACTAATAATACCTGTTTGTGTAATGTTCACTTTCACTTTTGGAATGATTTTCACCTTCGGATAATCGGTGACCCAGTTCATTTTCATATACTCATCATAGTGTCTTACCCGATATTTTCTGCCAAGGCTGAGAACGTCAGAATTCGCTTCTTGCAGGGCGGCAATGACTTTTTCAGCGTCTTTTGTGAAAATAGCTGATAGCCTTTTATTTAACATTTCAATTTTTTTATCTGTATCTAAATTGTCTTTCGGGTATTCAATAACAGAGGTGGTGAATTCAAACTCAAGAGAGAAGGTTAAGTTTCGGTGATCAGGATTGACGATTTTAATGTCTCTCTTTGAATCGGTTACTTGAACGGTGATGTAATTGTTCTCTTTTAATTTCATATCACTTCTTACTTTTTTCGTGAAGTTTGCATAGCTGCCCATTTTTTCATCCATAATGGTGAGCAGAATGGCATCCTGGGCATAGAGTTCACCTTTCTTTTTCTCATTATCAAATAAGGCAACCCCCCTCACACTCGTTAACTTTTTTGACTTATCGTAGTAGAGTAACGGCAGTGTGAAATCCTCACCGGTTTGCAGCATTTTGGACCGGATATTTTGAATGTTCTTAGGTGAAACTTGTGAGGAGCGTGATGCAGAAGTGATCAGGTTGTTTAAATAGTCGCTCACAATAAGTTTTTCCTTGAGCAGTTGATTGATTAAATCTACACAGCTCCCGCCTTGCACCACTGCCAAGTTTGCGAGTAAAGGGCTTTTGGGATCGCGGTAAAACATATCTAAGTAAGGGAGCAGCCGGTTTTGGGCAAATTCATCACCGATCAGCAGCACACGCATTTTCGACATATCGATTTTCTGGTCTACACTCCGGCTAAAGTTGCTTCTTGCTTTTCTTAAAGTAGGCGCATCGGTTGTGAGAACAGTGGTTAAATAACTGCCGGTATTCCCTTGCTGCATACTTTGAGACTGCTGCACCTTTCGATAGGTAATCGAATATCTCGCATTGTCATCCTCTCCTTGATCAACAGCTGAAGTTAAAACAAGAGAGATGTCTTTTAATAGGTTTTGATCCCAGCAGCCTGGCATGAAAATGAGAGAAACACAAATAAGCAGTGTCAACATGTACTTATGATGCATGTGATTTCACCTTCTTTTTGCGGTGTTTGATCAAGATAATAACGGCCATCATGATCGGAAGTGTGTAAATAAATGAATATTGTGCAACAGTGGTAAAGTCATTAAAGCGCTGAATTCTGAAGTTATCAGTTGAAAGATAACAGCTGACAGCATAAATCAAAATGGCAAAATAGTAGACATATTTTTTGTGATTTTTTTTCTTAAGCATACTGGATACACCATTTGCACAAAAGTACAGATAATTACTCAGTGTAGCTAGAATGACAAAGACCCAAAAGCTTAGAAAAATTAAATCCGTCCGCTCAATGACACCGAACGTAATGGTTTTTAAAAGGTACAAAACAGGATTCGGGATGACATTAAGCTCAGCCGGGCTGAAAAACATAAAACAAATTAATGTAATAAATAGGTAGTAAAGTGTCGTACATATATTTGAAATGGTCATCACTTTATATCGTTCCTTAATGGAGCCCTTCATTAGTGGAGAGATGACCAGAATCATCTCAAATCCATTCATTGACAATACCACATCCTTCAATCCAATTTGGAGTTGAGAAACATCCGTTTGGAAAAAAGGCATGAGATAATCAATATTGGTTCCTTTCAATGCATAGAACATCAATAGAGAGAGCATGAGCAAAAAGGGCGTTAAGATAAAGTTGAATCTGACAATGGCTGTAATTTGCTCCTTTGCGATATAGATAATGCATATCATGAGTAATAGGTTAATGACCCAGTTTGGTGTAAGCGGGAGCACCCAAATGCCAAGAATCCTTGTGAATATTGAAAGCACAACGATACAAACCGAGGCAAAGTATACCGTATAGAGCGTGACCAAGATGCGTCCAATCCATTTTCCAAAGACCTCAATCAGCACTTGGAAAAATGACGTTTCAGGATACTTGTAGATGATATAAAGAAAAATCGTATTGATGATCTGTATAAAAAAACACGCTAAAATAATCGCCATCCAGCCATCGTGTCCTATGTCTTTCATCAGCAAATGGGGGAGAGCTAAAATTCCAACACCAATTTGAGATTGGATAATAAAAAAAACAGCTTGAGGTGGAGATATTTTATTTTTCATCTTTCTTTTTCCATCCTCTCAGTTGTTCAATTTGTTTGCTCTTTTGCGGATTTAAATAAACAGGTCGGTTCTTGTACATCCACATTGGGAGTCGAACCACAGTATCTTTTAAGTCCTGCCAGTTAAATGGAGCAACAGGTGATAAATATGGTACCCCTAGTGATTCTAAGCGGCATAAATTCATAAGCATAATGGCGAGCCCAAATGAAATGCCAATAAATCCAAACATTGATGCCATAAACATGAGCGGGAAACGAAGCATCCTGATGGTGGACGTCATTTCAAACGACGGAAGTACAAATGAAGCGACAGCAGTTACAGCGACTACAATCACTTGGACATTCGAAATAAGTCCTGCCTGTACAACCGCATCCCCAATAACCAAACCACCTACGATTCCAATGGTCTGCCCGATTGGTTTAGGCAGACGCACTCCAGCCTCACGTATGAGTTCAATCGTGATCTCCATCAAAATAGCCTCTATTAATGGAGGAAAGGGAATTCCGATAATAGAGTTCTTCATAGTAATGGCTAGTTCATCAGGTACAACCTCATAATGAAACGCAATAACAGCAATATAAAAAGATGGCAATATAACTGCGATGATGCAGGCAAGATAACGCAAAATTCGAATAAACGTAGCAGGAATCCAGCGGCTGTTATAATCATCTGGTGACTGAAAGAAGCTAAAGAACGTGATAGGCAGAATGATGGCCATTGGACTACCATCCATGAGTACGACTATTCTGCCTTCAAGGATCGCAGATCTCACCTTGTCCGGACGTTCTGTATCAATCAGCTGCGGGAAAATAGAAAATGAATCCTCCTCAATTGCCTCAACGATAGAGCCAGGACTTAACAGTGTGTCTACTTTAATAGAAGAAATCCGTCTGTTGACCTCTTCGACCTTTTCTTGATTGGCAATATCAGATATATAAACCGTTGCAAGCTTTGTTTCCGATTTTGTACCGATCTTATGATATTGAATGGCGAGCTTCCGATCATTTAAATGGGAACGCAGTAAGTAGATATTGGTATCAAGACTTTCAACAAATCCATCATGTGCGCCTGCGATAATACTTTCCGAAGAAGGTTCAGAAATAGAGCGCAGCGGAGGCTGTCCAACAGCAAATAGCTTAATTTGTGAGGAGTTTTCATCAAGAAAGGCAATACTTCCTGCAATAATACTGTCTGTGATCAGCGTCAAGTCGCCTGTTTCAAGTGTGCTAAGAGATTTTGTATAATCCTGCTTTCCAGGAGGGCCTAACAAGTTGCCGATGATGAAATCATTTAGTTTTCCTTCATCTATTCTTGTTTTTATAAAAAACAGCGCAGATTTCGTTTCATTCACCATTAATTCTCGGTATTCAAAATCGCCGCTTTGCTGAAATGTTTTTTTCAGGATCCGGATTTTTTCCTCAAAGCTTCCTGATAAAAAATGCAGGCGTGTTTGCTCATTGGAGTTTGGCATCTTGAGCCTCCTCTCACAGATTTTTTAACCATAGTGTAAGCGGAGAAGCGAATTTTATTCGTCACCTTTGGGGAAAGCATGACATGAGCTGACAACTTTCAACTAAATTCATATTAAAAATGTTAAGAAATGATGAATCTTGATAAAAACAAATGAATAATGTTTCATTGTTTAGGTCATAAGGTGCGAATCTCGTAAAGAGAAGGTACACCGAAATGATCAAAGTTTTACATCTTATCCCAATTTTTCGTGACCTAAAAATAAGCAGATGACTTGATTTTTTTAGAGGTGACCTTTGTCATAGGTCAACACACAGCAATCTGACCAAGGAGAATGACTTTCTAACCTGTTCGTTCAAAAATATAAAACATTCCAAAACACGCACTATTCATTTAAAGCGCTGATATGACTGATGTTATAGAGAATAACGGTCTTTAAAACATTGATTCAAAATACATCTTAATAATTGTCGAAAAATTTAGGGAGAAAAGGACAAAAGATTTTCGGATCATTGATGTTAACGCTTTCTCATGAATTCAGCAGAAATTCAGACTGATTTTTGTCCGTCTTTTGGCCTTTTCATTTAAAGGATAGGTAGGCAAAATAGCCTTTTGATTAGAGGAATTTGGCATACGAGGAAGTGAAAGATTATGTTACATAATACCGATTGTGATTTTATGCTGAACAGATATACTGTTGATTGAATTTACATATCACACTCATAAAAAAAGGAGATGTAGATAGCGATGTGGTTAATCGTTATAGCCTGTGTCATCATGTTAGGGATTGGCTTTATTGAAAAGAAGCGTCATCAGAAAAATATCGATGCCCTGCCGGTGCGCGTCAATATTAATGGTATTCGCGGAAAGTCTACCGTCACAAGATTGACAACCGGTATCTTAATGGAGGCAGGTTATAAAACTGTCGGTAAAACAACGGGAACGGATGCAAGAATGATTTATTGGGATACGCCAGAGGAGAAACCGATTAAAAGGAAACCGCAAGGACCGAATATCGGAGAGCAGAAGGAAGTTATGAGAGAAACAGTTGAAAGAGGAGCAAATGCCATCGTCAGTGAATGTATGGCGGTAAATCCAGATTACCAAATTATCTTTCAGGAAGAGCTGCTTCAAGCAAACATTGGCGTAATTGTAAACGTTCTTGAAGATCATATGGACGTCATGGGGCCAACACTTGATGAAATAGCAGAAGCCTTTACAGCGACAATTCCTTACAATGGACACTTGGTTATTACGGATAGTGAATATACGGATTTCTTTAAAGAGATTGCGAAAAAACGCAACACAGAAGTCATTGTTGCAGATAATTCCAAGATTTCCGATGAATTTTTGCGGAAATTTGAGTACATGGTTTTCCCAGATAATGCTTCACTGGCACTTGGTGTTGCCCAAGCATTAGGGATTGATGAAGATACGGCATTTAGAGGAATGTTAAATGCGCCGCCTGATCCAGGAGCGATGAGAATTCTTCCATTAATGGACGCGAAAACACCTGGACACTTTGTAAATGGATTTGCGGCAAATGACGCATCCTCTACATTGAACATTTGGAAGCGTGTGAAAGAAATTGGATATCCAACAGATGAACCGATTATTATTATGAACTGCCGTGCGGATCGTGTAGATAGAACGATCCAGTTTGCGGAGGATGTACTTCCTTATATTGAAGCAAGTGACCTTGTCTTAATTGGTGAAACAACAGATCCAATTGTGAAGGCATATGAGGAAGGGAAAATTCCGGCTGACCACTTACACAACCTTGAATATCAATCTACAGAACAAATTATGAATATGCTTGAGAAAAAGCTTCATAATCGAGTGGTTTATGGAGTCGGCAATATCCATGGTGCCGCTGAACCGTTAATCGAAAAAATTCAAGAATACAAAATTAAGCAGCTTGTCAGCTAGGAGGAAATATAGAAAATGTTCGGATCAGATCTTTATATCTCGTTAATTTTAGGTGTTCTACTCAGTTTAATCTTTGCAGAAAAAACAGGAATCGTACCAGCTGGACTTGTTGTTCCGGGTTATCTGGCGCTCGTATTTAACCAGCCAGTCTTCATTTTAGTCGTCTTATCTGTCAGCTTGCTTACGTATGTGATCGTTCGTTTTGGCTTATCAAAATTCATGATTTTATACGGACGCAGAAAGTTTGCTGCGATGTTGATTACAGGGATTGCCTTAAAACTCATATTTGATTTCTTCTATCCAGTGGTCCCATTTGAAATAGCAGAATTCCGCGGAATTGGAATCATCGTCCCTGGATTGATTGCGAATACGATTCAAAAGCAAGGTCTTACAATTACCCTTGGAAGCACGTTACTTCTAAGTGGTGCAACATTTGCCATCATGTATGTTTACTATCTATTTTAAGATAAGGTGTGTCCAATGATGAATAAAAAATTGAGCTTTCAGGAAAAGCTGCTGAAAATCACAAAGAACCAAAAGAAAAAGACGAATAAACACGTACTCATTGCTTTACCGATTGTCATTGCTTGTACATTTCTATTTACGTTTATCGGGAAAGCACAAGTGCCAACTGTACAAAAGAATCCAGAAAACATCCTGACCGCTTCGTTTGTCGGTGACATTATGTTTGGAAGAAACGTAGAGAAAGTAACAGACCGCTATGGTAAAGAGCATCTCTTTCGCTATGCCAAGCCATATTTTGATGTGTCAGATTATGTGACAGGAAACTTTGAGCATCCAGTCGCAACAGATAAAGAACAGGCAGCCCAAAAGAACATTCATTTAAAAACAGATGAAGATTCTGTCCAAGCATTGAAGGATTTGAATTTCTCTGTCTTAAACTTTGCGAATAACCATGCGGCAGACTATGGTGAAAAAGGGCTGAACAATACAATCGATGCCTTTGAACAAACTGACATGGATTATACAGGCGCAGGTCGTAACCTCCAAGATGCGAAGCAGAACATTTCATACAAAGAAGTAAATGGTGTCAAAATTGCTACGCTTGGTTTTACAGATGTGTATGGGAAAGATTTCAAAGCAACGAATCGCCAGGCGGGTATTCTGCCAGCCGATCCATCTATCTTTATTCCGATGATTTCGCAGGCTGCTGAAAAGGCAGATATTGTCGTTGTTCATGCTCACTGGGGACAGGAGTACAACAATGAAGTAAACGACAGACAAAGAGAATTGGCAAGAGCGATGTCTAAGGCCGGAGCTGATATCATTATCGGTGCTCACCCGCACGTCCTTGAACCAATGGAAGTCTATAACGGAACGGCGATTTTCTATAGCCTAGGCAACTTTATTTTTGACCAAGGCTGGTCAAGAACACGTGATTCTGCACTTGTTCAGTATCATCTGAATGAAGATGGAAAAGCGACATTTGAAGTTGTCCCAATGTACATCAAAGAAGCAACACCTGCTCCAGTAAAAGCAGGATCTCTTGAATCAAAAGCGATTATCCGTATGCTGACCAATGGAACGAATGCGGATTGGAAAGAAAAAGACGGACACATTTTCTTTGAAGTAGATCACGCTGATAAAGTTAAAAACTTAAAAGAAAACGGAGGGAAAGAGAAGAAATGAAATTCCTAAAAGCAAGCTGGCCGTTTGTTGCGTTAATCTTAGTCTTTGTCTTTATGTCTGCTTTTAAATTTAGTGACAGTCTGACAGATCACGAAAAACAAAAGATTTCGGTTGAAATGCAGAAAATTGAACAGCAAAAGCAGTCAAAAGCGGAAGCAGGTAAATAACCTAAATAGGAGAAAGGGCACGCACATCGCGTGTTCTTTTTTTGTCGAAAAAGGGTGTAAAATGAATGGTGTCATGCCGAAACTATAGAAGATAGGAGGGAAAGGATCATGAAATGGAAAGGAATGTTGATCGGAGGGTGTGCGCTTGTAGGGCTGATGTTCATGTCTCAACCAGCGGTATCTGCTCAAACACCATCTCTTTTGGAGCAAGCGGAAAAGCTGATTGGAACACCTTATCATAAAGGAGGAACCGATCCAAAAACGGGCTTTGATGCATCTGGGTTTATTCAATATGTGTACAAGACATCCGAAACATTTGATTTGCCGCGGAAGGTAATTGACCAATATCAGATTGGAAAAAAGGTATCATGGGATAAAGCGCAGCCCGGTGACCTTGTGTATTTCCGAAGTCTTGAAGAAACGAAGGATATCCCAACACATGTGGCGTTGTACGCGGGGAACGATCAGGTCATCCATATCACGCTTAGTCAAGGTGTGGTGAAAACGGATGTCAGCAAAAGCAAATATTGGACTGATCGATTTTATGCGGTCAAACGCTTGCCCGGCACACAAGACATTTCTGATGACCCTCTTGTGAAAGATGCGATGACCTATTTAGGTATTCCTTATGTATTTGGAGGAACCGATCCAAAGACTGGATTCGATTGCTCAGGTTTTTTACAGTATTTATTTGAAAAATCACTTGGAATTTATTTACCTCGAAGTGCTGAACAGCAGTGGGCTGTTGGAGAAAAAGTGGCATTAGACGATATTCGCCCTGGGGATTTTGTCTTTTTTAGCAACACATATAAACCCGGAATTTCTCATGTAGGTATGTATATTGGAGGCGACCGCTTTATTCATGCGAGCCGTTCTGAAAGTGTGACAATTTCTTATTTGTCTGAATCGTATTGGCGCGAAAAATGGACAGGTGCGAAACGATTAACAGATCTGGAGCTGTCGAAAGAGGATCCTATCGTATCAAAAGCCGCTACGTATATTGGCGAAGTCCCTTATGTCAAAGGCGGTACGAATCCAAAGCAAGGGTTTGATACAGCAGGGTTTACGCAGTACGTGTATCAAGAAGTGCTTGGCATTGAGCTGCCTCGCTATGCATCAGGTCAAGTCAAAGCAGGTACGCCTGTGAAACGTTCTGAGCTTCAGCCGGGAGATATTGTCTTCTTCAGCGGGACATCATTGATGCCGGCAATTTATGCAGGATCAAATCAAGTCATTCATGTGACTGTCTCAAACGGCGTTGTCTTAACCAATATGAAAACAAGTACGTACTGGAAGGACAAATATGAAACGGCTGTTAGAATCAAAAAATAAAGAAAAAGCCCGATCAATACTTGGATCGGACTTCTCTACTTCTCTCTAGGCGCTGATCAGACAAGCGTCTTTTTTTCATGGAATTGATTTTGTAAAAGAAGATCAATAAAATAAGCGACACCATCTTCATGATTCCCTTTTGTGATGTAAGTGCTCTTTTCTTTAATGACATCAACCGCATTCCCCATTGCAATGCGGTGGCCTGCTTCTTCGAACATAGAAAGGTCGTTTGGGCTGTCGCCAATTGCATAAATATGTGAGCGGTCTACACCATAATGGGCTGCGAGTTTTTTCAGGGCATGTCCTTTTCCAGACTCTTTTGGCAGCACCTCAATAATATGTTTTCCAGACGAGGTCAATGAAAGCTCGGGCATGTCTGCCAGAAGATTTCGTGCTTTAGTCAGTTTGTTCATATCAAACGAGAAGCAGAGTAATTTATAGGTCGGTTCATTCGACTCAAAAATCTGACGGATATCATCCACTGGTTTGATGCCAAATTGTTTAAATTGCGTCATGGCTCCCTCCCATAGATCAGCGAGATCCTCATTTGGGTTTGCGCTTTCGATCAGATCAAATTCTGCTTTCAGCTTCTCTTTTCCATCGTAAGGGGAGAGGAGAGCATCGTCTGTATAGACTTCAAAGTAAATGTTTCGTTCCACTAATGCCTTAGCAGCGCGCTTGCCCGCTTCTTGGTCCAATGTGATTCGGCTGAAGAGCTCGTATCCCTCTGTATGGACAGTCCCGCCGTTTGCCGCAATAATGGGGATGTCCAAATCGCCAAGCAGCTCCTTTACATCAAAAGTTGCCCGCCCTGTACAGATGGTCACAATATATCCAGCTTCCTTCGCACGAATCAATGCCTCTCGGTTTTGAGCGGATATTTCACTTTTTGTATTTAAAAGTGTACCGTCCAGATCAATCGCAATCATTTTTTTCATCGCTGTCAAATCCTCCTTCATTCATGCAATAGCCTCTTCAAAGTATGTACGATTTCCTTTATTCTCATAAAAAAAGGATGGTTGTTTCCTCACTATCAAGGCTAAACAAAAAAGAGCGAATGATCAAGGAAATAAGAAAAAGCGCCCCAAAGGGACGCTTCTATTTATGATAATTCAAGCTGCTTTTTCAATTCAGTCTTCACTTCGTTCAGCTGGTTTTGATCCAATTGGTAATAATAAACCCCGTTTGGCTGGTAATCAGATCCTTTAAGCTGGATGGTATCAACCGATTTCAATGAAGTCAGAAGCGGGAAAAGACCGACTAACTCCTTCATAGAAAGGGTGGTTGACACATTATCACCGAGTGTATCAATGATATTATCGTATGACGGAATAGATGTTAAAGATTTTGATTTATCAAAAATGGCTTTTAACACTTCCATTTGCCGCTGTCCACGCATTAAGTCACTATCTGCTTTTCTTGTTCTCACATATGCGAGTGCTTGATCCCCATCTAGTGTATGAGTTCCAGTTTGAAGCACAACCTTGCCTTTTGTATCTTTTTTAATCTGTTTCACAAGGTAATCATCCTTGATGTTAATAGACACACCGTTTAATTCATTGACGATTTCTTTAAATGCTACAAAATTACTTTGGATGACAAAATCGACCGGAATATCTAGTAAATCTTCAACTGTACTCACTGTTAAATCTGCACCGCCAAATGCGTGTGCGTGAGTAATTTTATCAAAACCGTGGCCTGGAATATTAACGTATGAGTCCCTAGGAATGCTTAATAATTTAACGGTTTTATTTGTGCGGTTAATGGTAGCCAACACCATTGCATCGCTTCGTGCTTGTTTCACTGTTTCGCCCGGTCTGCTGTCAATTCCAAGCAGCAAGACAGAAAAGCTGTCTTTTCCTGGATCGAATGCTTCAATCCGTTTCACAGATTGTGCGCCGCGATCAAGAGATACTTGAGCCTTTTTGGCAGCATTTGTTACTTTGTAGTAGGCGTAGCCAGTAACAGAAGCGGTCGTCAGTAAAAGAATACCAAATATAAAAAGAGTGACTTTCACCCATGGTTTTAAACGCTTTTTCCCTTTGCGTTTACTTCGTGATTGATCCATATATTTTAAACCCTCGCTATGATTTTATAGTAAAGATGTCCTTCTTTATGCTTACAAACTAAAACAAATATACCTTAAAACGGGATATAGTGCGACATTTTTTTCACTAACGCTTAATTGACGTATCCTTCTCGTAAAAAGTTTCAAAGATATACAAATGAAATATATTTGTCATAAAACATCGAAATGTTTGAAATGACAGGAAGTGAGGAAAATGATTTTTCATAGAGTACAGAGACAAAAGTGGGGTTATGAACATGAAAAATCGGAATGGATGGCTTTATTTCTTCGGCGCCCTTGGCGGTGCTTTATATGGCTATGATACAGGTGTCATCTCCGGCGCCATCTTATTTATGAAAGAGGATTTAGGTTTAAATGCGTTTACAGAGGGGCTTGTCGTCAGCTCGATTTTAATCGGGGCGATGCTCGGTTCCTCTCTTTCTGGAAAGCTGACAGACCAATTTGGGCGGAAAAAAGCCATCATCGCCGCAGCGATTTTGTTTATTATCGGCGGATTTGGTACAGCTCTTGCCCCGAATACGGAAGTGATGGTTTTATTCCGAATTGTACTAGGGCTCGCTGTCGGGTGCTCGACAACGATTGTTCCATTATATTTATCTGAACTTGCGCCAAAGGAATCACGGGGGGCACTATCCTCATTAAACCAACTCATGATCACATTTGGTATTCTTCTAGCCTATATTGTGAACTACGCTTTAGCGGATGCAGAGGCATGGCGCTTGATGCTTGGAATTGCGGTTGTTCCTTCTGTTCTTTTGTTATGTGGGATTTTGTTTATGCCGGAAAGTCCCCGCTGGCTGTTTGTCCACGGACAGGCTGATCGTGCGAAGGAGATATTATCTAATCTCAGAAAAAGTAAGCAAGAAGTGGAAGAAGAAATTTCGGATATTCAAAAGGCGGAAAGTGAAGAAAAAGGCGGTTTTAAGGAATTATTTGAGCCATGGGTACGCCCAGCATTGATTGCCGGTGTCGGCTTAGCCTTTCTGCAGCAGTTTATCGGTACAAATACGATCATCTACTATGCACCAAAAACATTCACAAGTGTTGGCTTTGGGAATTCTGCGGCGATTTTAGGAACTGTCGGAATTGGTGCAGTGAATGTCATCATGACGTTTGTTGCCATCAAAATCATTGACCGTGTAGGGAGGAAAGCGCTGCTCCTATTTGGGAATGCAGGAATGGTCCTTAGTTTAATTGTCCTGTCAGTGGTCAACCGATTTTTCGAAGGGTCAACAGCTGCAGGATGGACAACCGTTATTTGTTTAGGTCTCTTTATCGTCATCTTTGCTGTCAGCTGGGGGCCAGTCGTTTGGGTAATGCTTCCTGAGCTGTTCCCGGTACATGTCCGAGGAATCGGTACAGGCGTTTCAACTTTCCTTCTTCATACAGGAAATTTAATCATCTCGCTTACATTCCCAGCTTTATTAAGCGCGATTGGTATCAGTAATCTCTTCCTCATCTATGCGGTCATCGGTGTAGGCGCCTTCTTATTTGTGAGGTACTTAGTAACCGAAACGAAGGGGAAAAGTCTTGAAGAAATTGAAGAAGATTTAAAAAAGAGAAATCGTGCCGTCGCAGGTGACGAAGGGAAAACAGTGTGAACAATGACCAGCTGCCGTATGCAGCTGGTTTTTCTATGTTAAACAAACGTTTAATCAAGAAAGGACATTCCCTCATCTTCTGAACGTGCTTCCTATCACATACATATGGAACAGGCGGGCGAAAGGTGGAAATGAGATGAAAGGGAAAACAAGCATTGTCATGCTGACGTACAACGAACTGCATTTAACGAAAACATGTATCGAAAGCATTAAACAGCATACGATCAGCGACCAATATGAACTCATCATCGTTGATAATGCGTCAACTGACGGCACGAAGGAATATGTAAGAGAGCTGGATGATGTGATTTTCATTGATAATGAAAAGAATGAAGGCTTTGCAAAGGGATGTAATCAAGGGGCAAAAGAAGCTTCAGGAGACAGCATTCTCTTTTTAAATAATGACACGATCGTGACGGAAAATTGGCTTCCTCCATTAAAAGAGGCGCTATTCGCTTCAGAACGAATTGGGATGGTGGGACCCGTTTCTAATTATGTGAGCGGCCCTCAGATGGTCCAGCCGTCGTATACAGATGTAAAGGAGCTCCCAGCCTTTGCTAAGGAATATACGTCTAAGAGAAAAGGTCAGAGAACTTATGTGCACCGGCTTGTAGGGTTTTGCTTGCTCGTGAAAAGAAAGCTGATCGAGGATGTGGGGTTATTTGATGAGCGGTTCGTATATGGATCATTTGAGGATGACGATCTTTGCTTACGTTCATTACTGAAAGGATATCAGCTGCAAATTGTGCATGATTCCTTTGTGCATCATCATGGTCATGCTACCTTCAATGCCAATCAAGAAACGAACATCTCTACACTGTTTACTGAAAACAGACTTCGATTTTTAGATAAGTGGGGCATGGATCTAAATTTGATCACCCCTCATCCGTATTTTGCGGAATTACTCCCTGAGGACGCTGCATGTGTGCTGGATGTTGGGTGCGGCGCAGGGGCAACCGGGCTTGAATTGATGAACCGGCAGTCTGTAACCATGTACGGGGTAGAGGAGGATGCATTAAAAGCAGCGGTCGCAAAGGCGTATTACGAAGAAGTGATTGAGGCAAATGCGGATGAATACCCATGGTCAGAGAAAGAGGCCTTTTTTGATGCGGTCATTTTTTCAGATGTTTTAGAGCATGTGTCAGACCCTTGGCACATCATTGAGCAAGCACACGCATCTTTAAAGCCAGGCGGTGTCATCATTTGCTGCCTGCCTAACATGATGCATGCAGAGGTGCTTCTTCCTTTGATGACAGGGGACTTTACGTATCAAGATGTAGGAATTTTAGATCGAACCCATATGCGGTTCTTCACACCAAACACCATGCGTGCGCTTTTCCCAGACCAATTGTTTGAACGCGTGATCGAGCAGCGGGTCAATGTACAGATTGATCAAAACGTTCAATTGTTTTTTGATGAGGTGGCAAGAATAGGAGCATCACTTGGCTTTCAAACAAAATCGTTGTCTGATCAAGTGACTTTGTATCAGCTTCTCATTGTCGTACGTAAAAAAGGCGGCTCCCCATCGGGATAACCGCTTCAGCGTGTAGCCAAACCCTCGCATTCGGTGTGAGGTCTCCGCTTCGGTGCTCGTCCTTCCTAGGGATGCAAAGGTTTTCTATCACGCTGAAAAGAAGACAAAGGGCTAAAATCAAGATCATTTTAGCCCTTTGTCAACAGTATGAGGGCGGCTCCCCATTGGGATACCGCCTTTTGGCATTACCATTTAAAGCTTTTTGTTGCGCCTTCTGCACCAAAGTTCAAGATGCTGACTTTGACATCGTAATCGATGGCTGCTTCTTGGAATAGCCTATCCCACTCGGTACCGTGCTGATCCCAATAGTCGGGATATTTCATACGGAACTGCTGGTTTAAAAATATGGGATCAACGCCGACTTCTTTTTGCACATGATTTACTGCTTTTTGAATGCGTTCTTTAATTTTATGAGCAAAGATACGCTCAAAACGTTTAATGTACTGCTCATCGAATGAGTTTTCAGGAGGATATTGATCCTCAGACAATTTTCCATTTGTTTGTATGCTAATTTTAAAGGATACCTTTCCGTCTTTCAGATAGGGCTTGACCTTGGTTTTTGCTTTTTTTATTTCATACGTGATCGGATAACCTTTGTAGGTGGCAGGTACAACGCCGCCAGTGATACGGCCCATTACCCAGTTTAAAGATTGGACATCTTTTGCTGGGATAAAACCAATCAGCTTTCTCGTTTTCCCATTTATGATTCCTGCCCCATCATAAATAATTTCACTGTCGATCACATCTACACTTTGTACGAGGAAGCTAACGCCCATCTGAAAGTAATCAGACGACCGGCCAATACGTGTTGGCGGTGCGATCTTTCCGTTAAAGCTTCGGTTTTTGGATGTTTCAAAGATATGCTCAACCGGTACCTTCTGTTGAGACTTTAACTTTTGATTGATGACTTTTGACGCATCACCTCGTGACACGAGGAGATAGCTGCTGCGCCGAACCTCATCATCTCGAATAAAATGATTAAGTGTTCCTTGAATATCGTGATGCTCTGCTTGATTTCTGCCAAACAAGAAGATTTTCATGTGATCACTATAGATCGGCGGGTCCTTCAAGGCGACATTACTGACAGCCTCAAGCACATTTTTTCCCTTCGAGACAACATTCACATAGCCGGGAGAATCGGCTTCTTGTGTCCCGCTTGTTTTCGGTACAAGGTTTTGGTAGGTCAGCTTAACTCCATTGTCATCATCCTCATCAATACCAACACCGCGTACAAACGATAGTTTTTCAATATCCTTTAAGTCCCAGCAGCCTGCTGATAGAAGGAAAAGACAGCAGGAAAAAAAGAATAACAGTATACGCCTGCCTCTCATGTAGAACGACCTCCCCATTTTTTGCGTATCATCAGCAGGATAGCAGTAATAAAAGGAATGGCTAAAACCGCAAACAATGCGTAGCCGAGTAAAGTAGAGTAGTAAAAGACTTCATTGATATTTCTAGGGAAAAGTGAGAGTGCTGATGTAATCAAAAATAACAGCCATAACAGTCTCGTTATATTGGTTGTTTTAAAAACAGTGAAGCAGCCTTTAATCGCAAACTGGAAAAAGCCCAGCATACAAATGAACTGCTGGCACGTCCAGATCGTCAGTAAGAAAATATCAAATCGTTCGATAAACACTCCTTCAAGTTCAAGCGCTTGAATGAGGGAAACTGTTGGCCAAGTGAGAGATTTCGTTTCACCAACGGTCATGGAGCCAATCACTATAAAGAGTGTGAGGGAATATACAAGAGAAGTAATTCCAACCCCGATTGCAGCCGCCCATTTTGCCTTAGACCATTTGTCTTTATAAATGAGCGGGACAACAAACAAAATCACTTCAAAGCCTGTAAATTGAATAAAGGTTTGAGAGAAAAGGTTACTAAAATCTTTAAAACCATGCGCCATCACAGGGCGTAAATAATCAAAATCAAATATTTTTAAACAAAACAGCATGAGCGCTATGTAAATGACCATGGTGATCGGATAAATATAGGTCACCATTTTGACGACTGGAAAGATACCGCTTTTCAAATGATAGATCGCCACGAGTAAAAAAATCATCACAATCACGGTCATGGGAGTTGATTGCAGCAGGAAAAACTGAACCACTTCCCCAAGGACACGTGCCTCAAAGCCGACAATGCCTAGTAAATAGGCGATCAGCATTAAATTAAAGATTGTGCCAAAGAATGCGCCCGCTCCTTTTGTATTTGACTCGAAAATGGTGTCTGGTGCATTCTTTTCGGCAATCCACCCCAACAAAAAAGCAACGAAAGCAAAGATGACGCCCTGTAATAATACAATGATCCAGCCATCAGGGAATCCTGAATTGGCAGAACTGCGTGGAATGGTTAAAATTCCAGCGCCTATCATTGTAGAACTGCACAGAATGGTGACTTGTAACAATGATAGCTTTTCAGGTCTGTACATCGTTTAATCTCCTTGTCTTCTGAGGTTTTTTATTTTTGCTGTTTTTGGTCTGGATTTAAATAGCCCGATTGGTAAACGAACGTACGTATCCTTTAAATCTGAAAACGGTGAAGACAACACAGGTGTGAAATAGTCAAAACCAAAGGTCTTTAACTGCATCAAGTGACAAAGCACAAATAAATAACACATGATTAAACCGTATAATCCAAACAATGCCGAACTAAAAATGGCCATAAACCGCAAAATACGCAGTGGGAAACTAAAGTCATATGACGGTGCCGTGAAGTCAGCCAGTGCGGTCAGCGACACAATAATCACCATTAAGGCACTGACGATATTGGCTTGGACAGCTGCCTGACCAATAATAACCCCGCCAATGAGCCCAATTGTCTGTCCGATGGCTCTTGGAAGCCGTAGTCCAGCTTCCCGCAGCAGTTCTATCGTAAAAGACATGAGAATGGCTTCGACAACAGGAGGGAAGGGAACATTCTGCCGGCTGCCTGCGATGGTGAGTGCCATTCTTGTCGGTAATAAACCGGGATGATAAGAGACAAGTGCAATGTAAAGCCCGGGTAAAAAAATCGTGAGCAGCACGGCAATATAACGAAGTAAACGCAAAAGAGTCGCGCTTGTCCACCTCTGATAATAATCCTCTGGTGATTGCATCAAAGCTGTAAGTGTCATAGGTAAAATGAGGGCAAAAGGAGTCCCATCGAGCAAAATCGAGACTTTGCCTTCAAGCACAGATGCAATCACCCGGTCAGGACGTTCTGTGTTTTGAATCTGTGGGAAAATGGAGATGTGACTGTCCTCAATCAACTGTTCAATATAGCCGGTTTCAGGGATGTCATCCATTTTGATTTCGGCCATGCGTGATAGAACATCTTCTACTAGTTTAGGGTCAGCAATATCACGAACATACACAAGAGCAGCGGATTTTTTATTGCGAGTACCGATACTCACCTTTTGAATCACAAGATTTGGGTCGTTTGCCCGTTCGCGGAGTAAAGCCGTGTTTTTTTCAAGATTCTCAATAAATCCGATCCGTGGGCCTCTTACAAGAACTTCAGATTGCGGCTCTTCTACTTCCCTAAATTGAAAAAGATTTGTATGGAGTGCAAGTGCTTGAGCCGCTCCATCTACAAATAAAATAGCCCTGCCGCTATATAACTGCTCGATGGCAAGGTTCATATCATCCAGCACATCACTTTGAATGCCAAAGAACGTTTTTGAAAGGGAGGAAAGTGTAGTAGAATCAACCTCAGTGAGGTCCAGTTCCTTTTGCATTGGTGAAATGATTTGCTTAGAAAGTAACTCAAATTCTGTGAGTCCTTCAATGTACACGAGACATGCAGACATAGTGGAAGGACCAAATGAAAAAGAGTGGAACACGATATCATCACTTCTTCCGGCAAAGCTTTTGACACGCTTAATGACGGACGCTATATCTTGTTCAATACGACTTTTCATAATACCTCACCCTCATCACATGTTTTTTATAGAGTGACTCGGAAGGTGGAGAATTATACAAATAGAAAAAAGAGAATCCCGGATAGGAATTCTCTCGTCTTTTTATCTTGCAAGCCAGCCGCCATCAACGGCTAAAATATGACCGTTCATATAATCAGAAGCTGGTGAGCTAAGGAAAACAGCAGCACCTGCTAGATCCTCAGGTTTTCCCCAGCGCCCGGCGGGAATTCGTTTGAGAATCTCTTCATTTCGATTTTCATCGTCCCGAATGGCTTGTGTGTTATTGGTCGCAATATACCCAGGCGCAATCGCATTCACTTGAATATGCTGGCTCGCCCATTCATTGGCAAAAGCTTTCGTCAGCCCTGCGACAGCATGCTTGCTTGCTGTATAGGCGGGGACAAAGACGCCGCCTTGAAACGATAGAAGGGAGGCGATATTGACAATTTTCCCTTGCCCGTTTTTCAGCATTTGCTGTCCAACCTTTTGCGTGAGGAAAAAAAGACTGTTGATATTCACATCCATGACCGTATGCCAATCTTCCTCTGAATAGTGAGCCGCTTGCTCTCTTTTAATCGTTCCAGCATTATTGATTAAAATATCAATCGTATGCTTTTTTAATATGGCGTCGACATCCTGTTTTGCAGTTTGAGGATCGGAAAAGTCAACCTGAACCGCATGAAATGATCGGCCTGCCTGTTCGACAATTGCCTTTGTTTCTTCAAGCGGTGTGTGGTGATAAGTGCCGATGATATCTGCACCTGATTGGGCAAGCGCCACGGCAATGCCTTGCCCAATGCCGGTTCCAGGACCTGTCACAAGGGCTGTTTTTCCTTCAATGGAAAAGAGGGACGCTGCATATGATGTTGTCATCATCCTCGTTACCTCAACTGATCCATTGGGACAAAGTCCATATCTTTGAACGTATAGTTTTCGCCCGCCATTGCCCAAATAAATGAATAATTCGCTGTGCCTGAGCCTGAATGGATGGACCAGGCAGGTGAAATGACTGCTTCCTCATTTGCCACAACAAGATGCCTTGTTTCAGAGGGCTCCCCCATAAAATGAAAGACGCGTGCATCCTCTTCGATATCAAGGTATAAGTATACTTCCATCCGGCGATCGTGAATATGAGCAGGCATCGTGTTCCACGTGTTATTGGTTTCCAGCTGAGTGATTCCCATCATGAGCTGACAGCTTTGGATGCCGTCTGAATGGATGACTTGATACAGGTTTCGTACGTTGGAGGCAGCTGCTTCCCCTAAGTGGTTTGGTGTTAATTCAGCGATGGCTGCTTTTTGCGTAGGGTACGCTCTATGAGCCGTGGCTGAAACTAGATAGAACTTGGCCTGCTCTCCTGATGAACTAGCAAACTGTACATCTTCGTGACCAAGACCAATATATAAGAAATCTTTATGCTCCAGCACAAAGGCCTCATCATCAACAGTGACTGTTCCTTGTCCGCCGACATTCACAATCCCGATTTCACGTCTTTCAAGAAAATACTCCGTTCGTAAAAAGTCCCCAGCATCTAGTGTGAGCGGCTCTGCTGCCGGCATGGCTCCGCCAATCACCACGCGATCCTCATGAGAGTAATAGAGCTTTAATTCACCACTGACAAATAGCGTAGGAATATGAAAATGACGACGAAGTTCCTCTGTTGTAAAACGTTTGACCTGTTCAGGATGTACAGCATAACGATTTTCCATTTGGATAAGCCTCCCTTTCCATCTGAAACAAATATTGATATTTATTTGGTATCGGTTTCAAGGAAAATTCTAGAGGAAAAAGAGAGCGCCGTCAACCGTTTATTTGAAATCGCTTTCTTTTTATCTGATTAGACGAATTTTTGCCATCATCATGCAAAAAAATCTTCTGAAATGCCATCAATTATGATATGCTCTTTTTAAGTTTATTTGAAATCGGTTTCGAACCAAATGAGAAGATCAATTGTGGGAGTTTTTTGAATGAAAGAGAAAAAGCAAACGAAAGTGACCATTAACGAAGTAGCAGCTTATGCAGGGGTCTCAAAATCAACTGTATCCAGATATATCAATGGCAGAACAAATGAAATTTCTTCAGAAAAGGTAAAAAAAATCAAGAAAGCCATTGAGGAACTCCATTATCGCCCGAGTCAGCTTGCTCAAGGACTAAAAGTCAGAAAAAGCAAGGTCATTGGGTTTATTGTAGCCGACATTACGAATCCATTCTCTGTGGCAACACTTCGCGGAGTTGAAGAGATTTGTGATGAATATGGATACAGTATCATGGTGTGCAACACAGATAATCGTCCAGAAAAAGAACGGGAAATGCTCCTTAAGCTGAATGCACATTATATTGAAGGGCTCATCATCAATACGACAGGACAGAACAATGACATTCTGGAGGAGTTTAAGAAAAACGGTGTGCCGATTGTTCTTGTGGACCGGAAGCTGCCTGAACTAAAAGTCGACACAGTGACCACGAACAACCGTGATATCACAATCCGGCTGCTTCAACAAATGTATGAGAAAGGCTATGATCACATCGCATTCTTTACTGAGCCTGTCGATGGAATCAGTCCTCGTGAAGAACGAAAGGAAGCATATGAACAGACAGCTTTGAGTAAACATAAGAAGCCAATCATTGCAGAAATTGATTTAAAGCAAAAGGAACAAATGCGCGAAGAGATTGTCCGTTTTCTACAATCAAACGAACAGAAAAAAGCGATTTTAGCTGGCAATGGATTACTCATGCTGAAGCTGATTAGTGAACTTGTAGAGCTTGGGATGAAGATTCCTGATGAGATCGGCATTGCAGGGTTTGATGATACAGAATGGTATAAGCTGATTGGACCTGGAATCACAACGGTTGCCCAGCCATCTCATGAAATGGGGAAAGCAGCCATGCAAAAAATCAAGACACGGCTTGAAGGGGATGAAAGTGCGCCCCAAACGATTCAGCTTGATGGTGAAATCATTGTAAGGAAATCTTTATAAATGATAGGCAGAGAAGAGTATACAGACGTGCATGCTCTCTCTTTTTCAACTGATTTGAAACCGGTACCGAGAAAGGGGAGAAATGAGTGAAAGCATTGGATGCGGTCACATTTGGGGAATCAATGGCGATGTTTTATGCAAAGGAAGTTGGGGAGCTTCATCAAGTGCATACATTCCAAAAGGCGCTTGCTGGTGCAGAAAGTAACGTGGCTGTCGGTTTGGCGAGGCTGGGCTTTCATGTGGGCTGGATGAGCAAAGTCGGAGCAGATTCACTTGGCACATTTATTTTAGAAGAGCTTCAAAAAGAAGGGGTCGATACAAGTGCAGTGCTCCGTTCAAATGATGGGTCTCAAACGGGCATCTTACTTAAATCAAAAGTGATCGATGGAGACCCTGACGTCACGTATTATCGGAAAGGCTCTGCTGCGAGCACAATGAGTCCAAGCGACTTTCCCGCCACCTATTTCAAACAGGCAGGCCACCTTCATATGACTGGTATTCCGCCTGCCCTATCCAGTGAAATGAGAGCGTTTTCTCTTCGTGCCCTTCAAGAAATGAAAGCAGCAGGCAAAACCATTTCATTTGATCCAAATCTTCGGCTTCAGCTATGGGAAGAGGAGGAGGACATGATTCAGACGGTGAATCAAATCGCCTCGCAAGTGGATTGGTTTTTTCCAGGGCTTGCAGAAGGGCAAAGGCTCACGGGTTGTCACGAGCCAGAAGAAATTGCAGATGTTTATTTGCAAAAAGGCGTCAAGCTAGTGGTCATTAAGCTAGGGGCAGAAGGTGCCTTTTATAAAAGTGCAGCCGGACAAGGAATGGTGAATGGATTTTATGTGCAGGATGTCGTAGATACAGTCGGAGCTGGTGATGGATTTGCAGTGGGGGTCATCAGCGGCTTACTTGACGGCTTATCAAATGAAAAATCCGTGACAAGAGGTAATGCGGTTGGGGCACTTGCAGTGATGTCTCCTGGCGATAAGGATGGACTGCCTACCCGGGAGGAGCTTCAAGCTTTTATGAAAGAAGCCAAACGATATCAAAGGCGGGATTATATGAAAGGGGATGAGAGATATGGGAAAGTCAGCAAGTTTGAGCGTTAAAAAGCAGCTCGCGTCTTGTAAGTTGATCGCGGTGGTGAGAGCGGGTAGTGAAAGAGAAGGCATTGAAAAGATTGAGCGTTTAAAGAAAAAAGGGGTCCGTGCTATTGAAGTGACGTATACCACGCCAAATGCTGAACGCATCATCGCATCCTTTCAGCAGGAGCAAGACCTCATTGTAGGAGCGGGAACGATTACGACACTGGAGCAGGCACAATCAGCTGTTGAGGCAGGCTCACAGTTTATCGTCAGTCCAGGATATCTTCCTATGATTGGAGAACATCTCTCATTTTACGACACACTCTATGTACCAGGGGTTCTCACCCCGAGTGAAATCATGCAGGCGAAAGCAGATGGCTACGGCTTGCTCAAGCTTTTCCCAAGCGGCTCCTTCGGTTTATCCTATATGAAAAACCTGCAAGGTCCATTTCCAGAGATTGAATTTATTCCTACGGGTGGCATTCATCCAGCTGATGTTCCGAAGTGGCTTCAAGCAGGCGCGGTGGCTGTCGGTGTCGGAAGTCAGCTTGAAAACAGTACAGCAGAGGAATTACAAGCCGTTCTTTCCTCATAAATACTTGTAACCGAACAAACAATTGGGTGTAGATGCCAGTTGTTTGTTCGGTTATCTGACATAACAGCAGATAACCATTCAACTCTTCACGTACAATGATCGGGAAGGAGTGATGGAAATGTATATACTACAAGATGAACTTACGGATGGACGAATTGATCAGCTGATTACTGCACATATAGAAGAAATGAAGGTGCATTCGCCGCCAGAAAGCATTCACGCCCTTCCATTAACTGATTTAAAAAAACAAGATGTCACCGTGTGGAGTGTGCGAGATGGAGAGGAGCTTCTTGGCTGCGGAGCGTTAAAGGAGCTGTCAAGTGAACATGGGGAAATCAAATCGATGAGAACTGCAGCCCTCCATATGCGGAAAGGTGTAGCGAGGTATATGCTGAATCATCTTCTCCAAGAGGCAAAACGGCGCGGGTATACACGTGTCAGCTTAGAGACAGGGGCAATGGCTTTCTTTGAACCAGCAAGAAAACTATATGAAAGCGCTGGCTTTCAGTATTGTCCGCCTTTTGGTACATATCAAGAAGATCCAAACAGTTTATTTATGACAAAGGAATTATAGAGGTCGAGAGAGTATGCTTATAAGCAGCTCTTTTTTTATGCGGAAATAGTGAAAAGGAGGAGGATACGGTGAAATTATCTAAGTGGATCGGAATGAGCGCATTTCTCACATTTTGTGTGGTATCTGTCATCTTTTTAACGTTATTAGGTCAAGATTTATTTAAAATTGAAAGCGCTTCCGATAAAACAGCGTCAACGTATCAATACCATTTTGTCCTTGTACCGGAGGAACTTGATAACGAATATTGGCAGCTTGTACAAAAAGGAGCTGCTGATGCGGCAGACGTTCATCACGTGTATCTAGAATATTTGGGCCCTAAGCAAGCGGATGTCGACGATCATCTGAAAACCATCGATATGGCGATCGCTGGGCATGTTGATGGCATTATGACGCAGGGACTTGATGCGAAAAAATACAAACCGCTTTTTCAGAAGGCGAGGGAAAAAGGAATTGATGTCGTCACCATCGATACGGATGCAGAAGGGAGCAAACGTCAAGTGTATGTAGGAACGGACAATTACTATTCAGGCTTTATCGCAGGGCAGGCACTCATCGCAGATACAAAAGGTGAACAGTATGTAGGAATTGTCACAGGCAGGCTGGATGCCATTCATCAAAAGCTGCGCGTCAAAGGCTTTCGAGATGCCGTCTCCGCTGAAAAACGCATTCATATTGCTGGAATAGAAGAATCAGCCATTACGAAGTCAGGTGCCTCAGGTGCCGCTTATAAACTATTAAACGATCATGCGAAGCTCACCGCATTTTATGGCACAAGTGCATTAGATGGTGCAGGCATCATTCAAGCAATCGCACAGTATCAATCATCCACTGATTTTTATGTGCTTGCATTTGACACATTGCCTGATACGATTCAGGCGCTTGATGATGGAACGATTGATGCCGTGGTCGTGCAGCATCCTTATGAAATGGGCTATCAAGCGGTTGAATCGCTTGTTCGTTTGCAAAAAGGTGAAAAAGAAGAACCGCTTCAGTACACGGGAACGAGTGTGATCCGGCGCGGGGATCTGCCTCTTCAGCAAACAGACAGAAAGCAGGGGATGCAGCCATGAGAAAGATTCGAAGTAAGCTGTTATTGGCATTTTTAATCCTTGTGCTTCTTGGCAATGTAGCCGCTTTTTTTGTCTACTGGAGCAGTTCAAAAATCACATCAGAATATAGCAGGAGCTTCCGTTCTTTTCTGCTGCTCAATGATATATCGACAGAAGCGAAAACGATGTATGAAAAAGTCAATGCCTATGCCATTGAAAAGGATCGGAAGTTTGCCAAAGAATACCTTACGTCAAAACAAAAAATGAAATCCTACGATCAAGCGCTACGAAAGGATGCCGGGCTTCATGCTGCGATTCCTTCTATTGAAAAATATCAATATATGATACGGACGCTCATCAATGAAAGTGATGCGACCATGACACATGTAAAAGAAGGGAAAATCGAAGAATATGCTGCAAGTGTGAAGGAAGTGAGAACCGTCTCCTCCTATATACAAGAGCAGACGATGACCCTGCTTGATGATGAATTATCTGAGTATCAAATACTCTATCAATCTCTTCAAAAAAGGCATCAAACCTATGCGCTCTTTACCTTGTGTCTATTTACGTTATCAATAGGGGTCGCATTATGGATGGCTTATATGATTGCTGGCGGGATATCAAGACCCATCGTTCATCTGTCCCGAAGCGTAAAAGAAGTATCAGAAGGAAATTTTGATGGAGCGAATTTGCATGTCACCTCAAAGGATGAAATTTCTGTTTTAAATGAAGCCTTTCAGCGAATGCGGCAAGAGATGAAAATGATGATTGAAGAGATCAAACAAAAGGCAGCATTGGATCAAAAAATCAAAGACATGAAGCTAAAAACGCTGCAAAACCAAATGAACCCGCATTTTTTATTTAACACATTAAACATCGTTTCGCGGATGGCTTACTTAGAATCAGCGGAAGCCACATCGAGATTGATTCAATCCGTTTCTACGCTGATGCGGTATTCGCTGTCTGCTCTGAGTACATCCGTTACATTGGAACAAGAAGTGAAAGTGGTAAAAGAGTATTTTCATATACAAGAAACGAGATTTGCCGATCGTATTACCTGCAAAACATCCATCGATGAGTCGTGTTTATCTGTACATATCCCAAGTCTCACCTTACAGCCGCTTGTCGAAAATGCCTTCATTCATGGCGTCGAACCAAAGGAGGAAGAGGGACTTGTCGAGCTCTCGATCTATCAAGAAGGCGGCTATGTGATGATCCGGATTCGGGACAATGGGATGGGCATCAATGAATTGGAGAAAAGAAGATTGCTGTCAGAAAAAGAAGAGGAAGATCCGAACATCCTGAGTAAAGGCCACTCGACAGGAATTGGTCTTCGAAATGTGATGTCAAGACTGCGTTTGTTTTACGGGGTGCAAAATGCCCTTCAAATTGATTCAAAGCCAAACGAAGGCACCACCATACAATTGGCTATTCCGATGAAGGAGGGACCGGCATGCTGAACGTGCTGATTGTCGATGATGAAAAAATAGAACGACTAGCGATGCGGAAGTTCTTAACCGAATGGGTTCCAGAGTGTCATATAGCAGGAGAAGCGGAAAATGGAAAGAAGGCGGTTGAATTCGTGCGATCTGAGCCCATTCATCTTGTGCTCATGGATATCCAGATGCCTGGCATGGATGGACTGACGGCGATCAAACAGATCAAAGCAAGCAGTCCTCATACAAAATTCATTATGCTGACAGCCTACGATACATTCGATTACGCCAAGCAAGCGATGCAAGAAGGGGTGAAACAATACCTGGTCAAACCAGCTGATAAAGACGAAACCATCGCAGCCATTCGATTTGTAGCAGCAGAAATAAAGCAGGAGGCGTCTCAGCGGCAGGCGGCAGCGGCCGATCAGCAGTCAAAGTGGCTTGAAGCCCATATCATGAACGGTCAATCCTATACCTCCATGGAGTTTCAACAACTATTTTCAGAATATGAAGCAGGTCTTATCATCGCGGTGCAGCGGACGGGCGGGAATCAACTGTTGGACGATTTACTGAAATCTGCACAATTTCATACGGTGCCGATTCAGATGGGGGGTGAACTGTTTACATGCTTCATTTATAGTCAGCAAGGACCAGGTCAGCTTAAGGCAGAGGTGCTGCAAGCCATTCGAGCTGCCATGACAAACGGTCAGCCTTCACCTGTCGTTGGCATAGGGCACCCAGTCTCAAACCCGCTTCATCTTCAGAAAAGTGCAGCAGAGGCGAAGCTTTCCTATTATCAGCGAAAAAAGAGTGGCGGCGTTGTTCGTTATGGCTTTTACCAAACAGACATAAAGCCCGGTCCATTGATTCATCTGCCAGACCTTGCGGATAGCATGATGCAGGCGCTCGAGGAAGGGAGAAGAGAGGATGCGTTGGCTTTATTTGATGCTTTCCAATTAGAGGGGGCGACGATTTCACAAGTAAAGGAACTGCTGATTCTCTTCAAATCACGTCTCCGTACAGATCTATCGATATTGACAATCAGCACCGCAGCTGAATGCCGTCAGTGCTGTGAACACCTATGTGACGTGTATGAAGCGAGAACCCAGACCATCAATGACATTGAGCGGGCAAAACGTTACATCAAAACGCATTATTGTGAACAGATCACACTTGAGCAAACGGCCGCTTATGTTGATTTAAGTCCAACCTATTTCACAAAACGATTTAAAGACGAGACGGGTCTGACATTTAAAGAGTATGTGACAAACTGCCGGCTGGATAAAATCAAAAAGCTCCTCAAAGACAGCTCGCTTAGCTTAAAAGAAATTACCTATCAAGCAGGATATACAGATCCTAATTACGTCAGCCGTGTGTTTAAGAAGATGGTTGGCTGTTCACCGAAGGAATATCGAAAACAGGTCGTAAAAAAATGAAGAATTTCATAAAAAAGTGAAGAAGTTTGCCTGAAAAAAAGCAAGGATCTTCCATTATACTTATTTTGATAACGCTTACAAAATAGGGATGGGGGATCAATTATGAAGGTCAAATTAGGCTTTACACTGCTTGCACTCTGTATGCTTATCGTCACTGCCTGCAGTTCATCGACGAACTCAGAGGCAAAAAAAGAAGGCGGAACGGAAAAGCTCGAAATTTTCTCTTGGTGGACAGGAGCGGGTGAGGAAGACGGGCTAAAGGCACTCATCCAGTTGTTTGAAGAGAAGAATAAAGATATTCCAATTGAAAATGCAGCTGTCGCAGGTGGTGCTGGTACGAATGCAAAGGCTGTTCTGACTAGCCGTATGCAGGGGAATGATCCGCCTGCTACGTTTCAAGTGCATGGCGGGGCGGAGCTGAATGAGAGCTGGGTCGCGGCAGGCAAAATGGAGCCGCTGGATGATTTATATGAAAAAGAAGGCTGGAAAGACAAATTTCCAAAATCACTGATTGATCTTGTCAGCAAAGATGGAAAAATCTATTCCGTGCCAGTGAACATTCACAGGGGCAATGTGCTTTGGTATAACAAGAAGGTATTTGATGATGCAGGCTTAGAGCCGCCAGCGACATTTGATGAATTTTTCAAAACAGCAGATGCATTAAAGAAAAAAGGGATCACGCCACTTGCGCTTGGAGATAAGGAGCCTTGGGCAGCGACTCATTTGTTTGAAAGTGTTTTGCTTGGTGTATTAGGGGCAGATGGTTATCAAAAACTTTGGGCTGGCGACATGAAAATGGATGACCCGAAAGTGAAGGAAGCGGCAGACATCTTTGGGCGCATGCTCGAATACGTCAATGATGATCACAGCTCACGTAACTGGCAGGATGCCTCACAGCTCGTGGCAAAAGGCGAAGCTGCAATGAATGTCATGGGTGACTGGGCGAAGGGGTACTTTGTGAATGATCTTGATTTGAAGGTGAATCAAGACTTTGGATACACGGCGACTCCTGGAACGGAAGGAAGCTTTATGGTGATCACCGATACATTCGGACTGCCAAAGGGTGTGAAACAGCCAGAAAACGTGAAGAAATTCTTATCTGTTTTAGGATCTGTGGAAGGACAGGATGCGTTTAATCCGCTAAAAGGATCGATTCCAGCACGTGTGGATGCAGACGTATCAAAATATGATGAATACGGAAAATCGGCGATGAAGGCATTTAAAGAGTCTAAGCTGGCGCCGTCTCTTGCTCATGGCTCAGCTGCTGAAGAAGGGTTTGTGACGAAAGCGAATCAAGCCGTCAATATCTTCGTGACACAAAAAGACAGCAGCCAGTTTGTATCATCTTTAAAAGATGCAATGAAATAAAGACGAAAGAGGCGGCGGCTAGGCACCGCCTCTTTTTTAAAAGGAGTGTAGCTTCATGCGCATGGACACATCGCCGATGACAAAAACATCTATGCCCAAGGTCAAACGTATGCGGAAAAAATGGAATGGAGATCAGCTGCTGGCGCTGCTCTTTTTAGCCCCGTCAGCGGTTTTATTATTCATCTTTGTTTACGGCTTTATTGGCTGGACAGGATATGTGTCATTATCAAACTGGACCACGCTTGTTCCTGATTTCTCTTTCGCAGGTCTTCGCAATTATGCCATGCTGTTTCAAGATTTCCGCTTTCAGTCAGATCTTCGAAACACGGTCTTTTTTACTCTATTTTTTATTGGGGCTGTCATTGTCTCTGGTCTTGCACTTGCGATTTTACTAGATCAGAAGATCAAGGGGGAATCTCTTTTTCGGAATTTATTCTTCTTTCCGATGGCCCTTTCCTTCGTTGTCACAGGGGTTGTATGGCAATGGATTTTAAACCCGTCAACAGGGGTGAATTTATTTTTGAAAACGCTCGGTATCCAGCCTAAATGGTACACGGATACGAACATTTTGGCCGGATTTGTCTGGGGGAAAATTGAGTTTGGTGTACCTGCGGCCATGATTGCCGTCGTGATTGCAGCTGTTTGGCAAATGACAGGCTTCTCTCTGGCGATGTATTTGGCGGGTCTGCGAGGAATTCCAGAGGAAGTAAGAGAGGCTGCTAGAATGGATGGTGCATCGGAGTGGCAGATTTACTGGAAAATCATTTTTCCTCTTTTAAAACCGATTACTGCAAGTGTTGTTATCATCATGGCTCATATTTCATTAAAGATTTTCGATTTGATTTACTCGATGACAGGACCGGGTGCGAACTTTGTCACCGATGTCCCGGGCGTGTATATGTTTGAAATGACCTTTAGAGGAAACCATTATGCAGGCGGTGCCGCCATTGCGATTGTCATGCTGATCTCTGTTGCGGTCTTTATCGTGCCATACCTCCTGTCGAGCCGGAAGGGGGCTTCATCATGACAGCCAGATGGTTTGTCCGTCCAGTTCTTTATGCTTTATTGATTTTGTGCAGTCTCTTTTTTTTGATGCCAGTTTATGTCATGCTCGTCACAAGCTTGAAGCCATTAGGTGAAGTCACCCTTGAACGAATGTGGTCGCTGCCATCTACCATCGATTTTTCAAGCTATCAAATCGCGTTTGAAAAACTGGCACCTAATTTAATGAATTCTCTTTATCTAGTCATTCCTGCTACTTTATTGTCAGCTGTTTTAGGTGCAATGAATGGATATGTATTATCAAAATGGCGTTTCAAAGGATCAGAAGTCGTCTTTACGCTGATGCTGTTTGGGATGTTTATTCCATATCAAAGTATTCTAATTCCACTTATTCAATTTTTGCGTGAAGTCGGATTGTATAATTCAATTCCAGGGCTTGTGCTTGTCCATGTCGTATACGGACTTCCGATCACAACGCTCATGTTCCGAAATTTCTATGTGAGCATCCCAGATGAAATGATTGAATCGGCGAAAATGGATGGCGCAGGGTTTATCGGGATTTTCAGATATATGATTCTTCCGCTTTCGATCACAGGATTTGTTGTGGTCGCCATTTGGCAGTTCACAAATGTGTGGAATGAATTTTTATTTGCAGTCACGATGACCACTGCGGAGCATCAGCCGGTGATGGTTGCCTTGCAAAATCTATCAGGCAGTCAAATTGTGCAATGGAACGTCCAAATGGCAGGAGCGATATTGGCTGCGCTGCCGACACTACTCGTCTATATTCTTCTTGGAAAATACTTTGTCAAAGGGCTTCTTGCAGGCTCTGTCAAAGGGTAAAACAATTTTTGTGTTATCGTTTTCATTCGGTGTACTGAAAGGATTGACTTCTCTTTAGATAGCGTCATAATAAAAGTTGAGACTTACTAGTTTTCATCAAGCTAGGTAAGGATTATCAAAGGGTAGCAAAGGGAGGAGTCATCCTGAATGAAGCAGTCACCAATTTTTTTACTGCCTGAATTGAAGGAAAGAATATGGGGAGGTACAGCCTTAAGGGATCAATTTGGCTACGATATTCCTTCTGATCAAACGGGAGAATGCTGGGCAATTTCTGCTCATCCAAACGGACCAAGTGTCGTGCAAGACGGTCCATATAAAGGGAAAACGCTGATCGAACTTTGGGACAATCATAGAGAATTGTTCGGGGGGATAGAAGGCGATCGCTTCCCGCTGTTAACCAAAATTTTAGATGCAAACCAAGACTTGTCCGTTCAAGTACATCCAGATGATGATTATGCGGAAAGACATGAAAATGGCGAGCTTGGAAAAACAGAGTGCTGGTATATCATTGACTGCAAAGAAGGAGCGGAAATGATCTATGGGCACAATGCAAGAACAAGAACTGAGCTTGTCACCATGATGAATAGCGGAGATTGGGAAGGTCTTTTGCGGCGGGTGAAAATTAAGCCTGGTGATTTTTATTATGTGCCAAGCGGTACCATTCATGCACTTTGCGAAGGAACGCTTGTCCTTGAAACGCAGCAAAGCTCAGATACAACCTATCGCGTATATGATTATGAACGAAAAGACCAGGATGGCAACGAACGTGAACTTCATTTTGCACAAGCAATTGATGTCACGACGGTTCCTCATGTAGACGGTTATGCAGATGAATCAGTTGAAACACGCCGAGGAGTGACCATTCGTACATTTGTTGAAGCAGAATACTTCTCTGTGTATAAATGGGAAATTGATCAAAAAGTAGAGCTTTCTCAGGATTATCCGTTTTTGCTATGCAGTGTGATTGATGGAGAAGGGTCTTTAGAGCATGACGGAAACACATATCCACTGCCAAAGGGCGCTCATTTTATTCTGCCGGCTGAAACAGGAAGCTTCTCAATTGAAGGATCTTGTGAACTGATTGTGTCGCATATATAAAAATGAAAAGACTTTCAAGCATAAATAACAGCTTGAAAGTCTTTTTTATTACAAATATAGAAAGGTTAGTTTAGAACTTTATAAAAAGTGTCCATTGCTTTTTTATTATACTCTTTATAATTGAATGGAGCATAAGAAGTGTGTGTCTGAGAGCTAAAGTTGTTTAAACCTTCTATAAGCCCATCAATACTATTATTGACTAGAGCCCCGTATTTACCATTCTCTAAAACAGTCCTATTGGCAACGATATCTGTCGCTAAAATATCCATTCCTAGTGTCATTGCTTCTAAAAGGACCATTGGCTGCCCTTCATAATGTGAAGATAAAACAAAGCAATTACACATTTTTAGGATGGTAAATGGGTTTTCAACTTGGCCTACTAAGAATACATGGTTTTGCAATTCAAATTGTTCTATTAACATTTGAAGGTCATTCTTTAGTGGACCGTCACCGAGAATATATAGCCTGCTATTTGCATTTGTTTCGACATGTTGCTTAAACGCAGTGATTAAATTATCTTGCCCTTTCTCTGGCGATAAGCGTCCCATATTAACAAAATTATAGTGATGTTTTGATGGATAAGGAACAAACTCATTTCCTATCTGGAAACCGTGAATTTCGATGATTTCAAGTGTTTTTTTATCTACCCAGCCTATTTTTTCATTATTGAGCTCTATTGCACAGTATGTTGATATAGGTGTGGTGACCTCTTCAGTGACATCAACTTCTTTTTGATTATATAGATAATAATCTTCCACGACTTGAAACCGTGTATTTTCATTTGTTTTATTATAAATTTTAAACTCATTCAAATGAAGCAAGGCAGAATAACTCACTTCTTTACGATTTAAAATAGATTGAGGGTCTAATTGTTTAAATGCTTTTACGTTTAACCACCCAATCACTTTTCCATCATAAGAAAATTGATAATAGGTAGATTTGCTGGTTTTATGGCTCTTGATTACAGTTACGATCGCATCTTTATAGAGATCAGCGCTGCAGACTTCAGCATAACCGAAATTCGGATATGCTTTAGACCATACTTTATGATTTTCTGTTTGAACAATCTTCATTTGCTTGTTTAAATTTCTTTCTAAAAGTGTTCTATTATTCAAAGAGTGAATAAATTCTTCATGTTTATGGTAATTTTCAGTTAATAATGTGTGCTTTTCTTTTTCGATCAATGCTTGTTTATCTTCAGGGAGATCACTATTAACTTCGTAATTTTTCAGTATTTTTAGTGCTGAGGAATCTATCCAGCCAATTAGTTGTTTATTAATATAAAATCTGCTATAGACGGAACGTTCAGTTCTAGCTTCTCTATCTATTTCCACCATAATATTCTTATATGGATGGCTAGAAGAAACCTTTTTAATTCCCTTCGTTTTATAGGGTTTTGTCCAAATATCATTGCGCTTAGGAGATGCAATCACTGCTAGTTTATGAACTTCTTCTTCACATATAATGCTATCTGGTAGAATCTTAAACGCTTCTTTATTTAACCATCCCACCACATGATCTTCATAAGTGAATTTATATAAAACTTCGTTTTGTTTTGTTACAGCTTTTCTTGTAATCATGACCACTTTATTTTCAAATTCTTTAGCTGAAAAAGTGGAATAATTATTTTCAACTAATGTGGGGAGTATTTTATCGTGTTTACTGCTTAAAATTTTCGCCCTGGATTTAAAAGGTTTGTTCAATCTGATTAGGCTTGTATCTTCTTCTTCGCTAGAAGTTAATTCTGTTCCTAAAATTTTGTCTGGGTTAATAGAGTTCATTACATAATCAAATTTACTTTCTTCTGCATATTGAGATAAATTCTGTTTGTTTAACTCCATCGTCCCTTTAGAGACACTCACTAACTTATCGAATTTATGATATATGGTGAATAAACCTCTCAGATTAATTCTATGAGGTTTCTTACCGTTAATCGTCCTTTCGCTATCTGAGAGAAGATCATTATGCATAAAACATATTTTTGTTTTCGCATCTGCAGAAACGAGATATTTAGCCCAGTATAAGCTATAGCCACTAAAATCAATCACATGATCAAAAGTGGATTTTCCGAATAGGCGCTTGAATTCTCTGGAATAAGCTTCTTGTGGATAGAGTCTTTTTTCTAGTTTCCCTTTTGCTCCGCGATTATGAATTAATTTATCTTTATAAACTTCTTGCAGAGTATATACAGGTAAGCCTGGCTTGAAGATAAATCTGACATTTTTATTGACTTTTGCAATATTATTTAATACTTCTTTTGAGTTTGGTGTACTCATATAACAACTCACATCATATTTATCATAATCAATATTTTGAGTTAAGTTAATGAAAGAGGAAGTAATACCATTATTTTTCATACCTCCTGGATATATCAATATCTTTTCTTTCACTTTATTATGAGTATCGATGCAGCGAACGGTTTCAGTCTCATTATTGAAGATAGCCTCAACTACTCTTTCAGTCACTTTACCATCGTCGTACTTTGTGAAGTCATGTTTAAACTGCTCATACTTGGTTTTGAATTCTAAATTTATTTCCTTTATTCGACCAATTGATTCTGCCAAATCTCTTATATTATAGACACGAGGTCCTGGAAGGTTTTCAAGATTAAAATACATTCCCCGTTCTTCGTTATATTCATCTGCGTCCCACATATAAAATAGGACTGGTTTATTTGTAACTAAAAAATCAAAGAATATACTCGAATAGTCAGTGATCAATAAATCGGTCGCACTTAAAAGCACATTTGTATCAATAAAATCCGGTATGAGCCGGCCTTGTAATTCCGTTGATCGACTTGCTTGGTGATAAAGAAAAGGATGAAGCTTAAGAAGAATATTAAATTCTTGACCGCATCGTTCTTGTAAGTAATTCAGGTCAGAAGTGATCTGAGTTAAATTATTTTTAACCTTACCAACATTCGTCCCTTTCCATGTCGGTGCATATACAATAGTTTTTTTCTCTAAAGATAGGCTAACTCCAAAAGATTGAAGATTTTTTTTTAATGCGAGAGGATCAGTATTTAATGTTAGATCAATTCTTGGATATCCTTCTTCTATTACTTTCCCTGAAAAAATGTGTTTCAACTTATAACTATTTAAGAACATGCTTGTTGTATGTTCATTTGGGCTAATAAGATAGTCTGAGCTTAAAAAATTTCTTAATACGTTCTGAGAATGTGCAGGATTTCCTGGGATATCAAAGCCCATATACTTTAATGGTGTACCATGCCACGTATTAATATAGACTTGCTCTTCTTTACATATAAAAAAAGGTTGGAAAGTAGAGTTATTGATTAAATATTTTGCAGTGGCTAAATATTTCAAATAATCTTTAGAGTTCCTTTTAACAAAAATCACGTTTTTGGCATCTCTATACTTACTTAAAATTGGTTCTAATGTTTCAAAGTCTTCAATAGACCAAATATGAGTATAGTCTTTAAAATTTGGCTGATGAAGCAGGTATTCAAAAATGGCTAAAGGACTATCGGTCATGCTTTTTCCATCTCTAGATTCATAAAGTACGGTTTTATCAACAACATCAAGATGTTGATAATAGTAAGCATATAGGTTATTCCTTTGGTGTCTCTTATCTTTAATAAAATTCCTTAAAGGGTCTTTTAGAAAGTTTATTTTCCTTTTTAAAATCTTTTTGTTCCTTTTTATGATCTTCTTATTCATGATTGTGACTCCTTTTAACATTCCTTTTTAAAAAGTCAAAAATTTGTTGTAATATACAGACAAGTGAATTTAAAAATTTCGATAAAAAAATACAAATGATGCTATATGATACCATATCTTTAAAGAGAAATTAATATGATACTAAATCTTTAATGGAAATTTAAGATGATGAAATGATATTTAGGTGAAAAACATCCTGAATATGTCATTTTCCATAGATAGATATAAATATAATGAGTCTTTTGTTGTTAAAATAATTAGGTGATTCTGTCGATAAAGAGATTAGTAGACTATTATGCAAAGTTAAGAGAGGGACAGGGAACATGAAAAAAACCATCAAGATTATGTTACTCGCAGCTGCCTTTGGTATGACATTACACACGGGTAAAGAAGCGCAAGCAGCCTCCTATGTCGACCAATCCATTTATACGATGAACACCACAAAGGTATTTACAACAGAAGCAGAAGTGAAAAAAGCAGTGGAAACACTGAAGAAGGACAAAAAGTGGACAGCCACTTATCAAACCTCAGGAAATACGTCGAGCTATCAGCTCACTGCCTCAGGATATGAGTCACAAGCAGCAGCGAGTGCAAGTGCAGCTGCATTAAAAAAAGAGGTGGGCATGAGCGGTACGGTGTCTCCAGTAGGTGACCGCCTTCCTTTACAAAAGGTCGTATCTGACCCAGTTAACGATGAAAATCAGGCGAAAAAGCTCTCACTTGAGCTAACAAAAACATCTGGGCTCAATAGCTCCTATGAAGTTATCAATCAAAGTAGGCCTTCTTATCAGGTCATATCAGGAACCATTGATTCTGAAACGAAAGTGAAAAATATTCAAACCGAGTTGCAAAAGCAGGCAGGCGTCACCAGTACATACCAAACCGAAAACAAAGCTGGCACTGTATATCAGCTGATTTCAAGCGGTATTGTTGGACAAAGTAAGGCGAATACGATTCTGCAAGGTTTTCAGAAGGCATCCGGTTTAAAACCAGTGCTTCAAACGGTAACAGCGGGTAAGCCGTATTACATCGTCACATCCGCTGCACAAGCGAACCAGTCGAAAGCACAGACACTCCTTACTCAGCTGCAAAAAGAAGCAAAAATCAGCGGGAAGATTCAAAAGACAGGAGCCTTAAAAAATGTCTACAGCTTGGAATCAGGCTATTTCAAAGACAACAAACAAGCAGCTTCAGCTGCGGCTCAAATTAAGAAGCAAACCGGTGCTGCAGGTACTGTGCAGCGAGTGGGAAAAACAAAAAATTATATCGTAAAGCTCAATCAATTGAACGATACAGCTTACGCAAAAACGATAGCTTTTTTCAAGAAAAAGAAATGGCGCTACACGTCCAAAAAGATTTCTTCTACACAGCCATATCAAGTAGTGACAGGGAATCTTTTAGGAGATGACCAAGCGAAAAAAGCAGCGGCTTTCTTCCAAAAGAAAAAAGTATCTGCAACAACGAAAAAAACAGGCAAGGTATCAGACAGCACATATCGACTCGTCGTCAATCAAGCAGTGGACCAAGCGAAAGTGAATAAAGGTGCCGCATACTTAAAAACGCAGAAGGTGACAAGCAGCATCAAGACAAGCAAGGGACAGGCTGTCAGCAAAACATATAGTCTTAAGACAACACCTGTATATGAACAAACTAAAGTGAAGCAGGCTCAAGAGATCATCAAGAAAAATGGTATTGCCAGCAGTACAAAAACGCTGACAGAAGTGGTCAAGCAATACCGTATCACGACAGAGCCGACAGTGAATCAGACAAAACTGAATCAAGCACTCAGCTATTTGACGAAACAAAAAATGAAGGCTGCTGCACAAAAAACAGGCGCAGTCGATTATGCTCAATATCAGATCAAAACAGGTGCCATCTCAACAGCTGCACTGCGTGACCAAGGCATGGCATTTTTCAAAAAACGGAATGAAACCGCTGCGTATACAACAACAACGAAACCAACTTACAAAATCAACATTACGCAGCAATTTACAGGATTACCAACTGTAAATGAAGCCATTGCATTTGTGAAAAGCCAATATGGCTGGACTGCCACAGCCGTAAAAATTAAAAATGGCCCAATGGTCATGCAAACGAACTACAACCTCACTGTCAATGAGATGGTAAACAAACAAATGAAGGTGTCACCACAGACAGATGGTGCGGCCTATGTCTATGCATCATATGTAGACCAAGCAACATCGACAGTGAATACGGATGGCTTAAATGTCCGTTCTACACCTGATTCGAGCTCTGCAAGCAACATTGTGGCACAGCTGAATAAAGGAGCAAAAGTGAAACAGCTTGGAAAAGAAGGAAACTGGATCAGGATCAACCTCGGCTGGAGAAATGCAAGTGCAGCAGAGGTGCAAAAATATGTCGATCCAGCCAATATTGCAGAAGGTACGCAATCTTATTTTCAATTTCTGAAACTCTCTGAAGCTGCAAATCTCAATCCGGCAGAGGTCAATACAAAGATTTTAGCAGGCAAAGGGATTCTTGCTGGAAAAGGACAAGCCTTTATTACAGCAGCAAAAACGTATCATATCAACGAAATTTATCTTATTTCTCATGCGTTGCTTGAAACGGGTAACGGAAGTTCCATTTTAGCGAATGGTACAATGTTTAATGGAAAGAAAGTATATAACATGTATGGCATTGGTGCATATGACAGCAATCCGAATTATCTCGGTGCAAAGTATGCGTATGAACAGCAATGGTTCACACCAGAGGCTGCGATTATTGGCGGGGCAAAATTCATTGGCAACAGCTACATCAATAATGCGACATACAAACAAGATACGATTTATAAAATGCGCTGGTCTGCTACAGCAACTCATCAATATGCAACAGATATTGGCTGGGCTTCTAAGCAAGTCACTCGTATGTATAGTTTGTATAACCTGCTTGATGACTATACGCTGTATTACGATATCCCAGTGTATAACAAATAAAAAAACGTCCGTGCTTCCTATTGAGAAGCCGGACGTTTTTTTTGTAAGAGCAGCTGCTGTTCAATGAATGAAAGGAGCTGCTGACTTGATTGTCCCTTTGAATATTGGTTCCATTCCTCAGCAAAGGTTTTGATTTGTTCTTTATTGGTTGATACGTTTAGGTGTAAAAGCTCCTGCAAGAGCATGTCTTTCGTGACGCAAGCCTTTCCAGGAATGATGTCTTCATACCGATCAACTAAGCCGCGTTTCTCCCGATAAGTGTCTAAGTCATAAGTGAAGAACAAGACAGGCTTTTCGAGCAGTGCATATTCAAACACAATCGACGAATAATCTGTCACTAGGACATCACAAGCACAAAGCAATGGATAGAGCGGCTGATCGGACACATCAAATATCCATTCACCGTCTGTTTCTGCTTTCGCTAAATGTTTGACTGCAGGATGAAGCTTGACGAGCAGAATATAATCGCCATTCAGCTCAGTTTGCAATTGCTCTTTTGAAAAAGGCAGGACAAAGCTGTCCATTGCAAAGTCTCGATAGGTCGGTGTATAGAGCAGGATCTTTTTCCCTTTTGGGATATCATTCAGCTTTAAGGAAGGCTGATGCTGTTCATAGTACAGATCCGTCAGTGGTACACCAGTTGGTAAAAAGCGTTTATCATTTGCCCCAAACGAGGTCTTGAAAATCTCACGCATGTGATCTGAGCCTGTTACGATATAGTCGAAAGACGCATAGACACGTTTGAAGCGTTCGATGTCTCGGGGACTTCGTTCAGAATTTGAAGCATCTTCAAGCCCGAACTTTTTCAAAGCGCCATTGGCATGCCATACTTGAATACAGGTGGTAGAAGGCCGTTTTCTAAGCACACTCGTCATGAGAAAGTAATTATCCGTCACGACAACCTTGCTTTTAAACATCGTATACATACATTGAATGAGATGGAGAGGATTTTTTTCATAAAAATAGCGAAATGACAGATGAGGCCCGTCCTTTTCTATCGCAGAAGCATGCTTCGTATAGAGGACAGTAAGCTTCATTGTCATGTTCGCCTGTTGTTGATAAGTATGAATGAGAGCAGCCGCATTCTCTTGGAACGAAACAAGCAGCGTCACCTGGTTTTCACGCGGTTTCACGCCGCTCATCAGCCATCCAATGAAAGAAATAAAAGCTGCGTAACATGAAATCATCATTGAGCGTATATTCATCATTTTTCAGTCTCTCACAGCTGCTTCGTCTGATCCTTTACCTGTTCAGGATAGTAACGTTTTTTTCCTTTGCTTTCCTTCAATACGGCAAAAGCGTACTTAGGAATATTCAGCATTCGTTTCCATCTCCATGGATTCACAATCAATCTATACAGCCATTCTGTATTTGTCTTAATCATCCAGCGTGGTGCACGCTTCACCGTTCCGCTAAATACATCAAAGCTTCCGCCTAAACCGATGCAAACAGCCTGCGGGAATAAATGGCGGTATTCGTAAATAAAGTTCTCTTGGTTTGGATAACCTAATGCAACGAACACCATATCAGGTTTCGAGCGCGCAATTTGCTTTGCTACGAAACGTTTATCTGCTTGATAGCCGTCACAGCTTCCGGCAAGGACCACATTTGGATATTCCGTATCAATTCGCTGTTTCACAGCCTCAAGTACTTCTTTTTTCGCACCATATAAAAAGATTCTTTTAGACTGCTTGTTTGCTAGATCAAGCATAGACATGAAGACATCAAAGCCGGCAATCCTTGACTTAAGCGGACTTTGGGTCATGCGGGACATCAATACGACGCCTACGCCATCCGGCAGTACATAATCCGCAGATGAGACGACTTGATGGTACGCATGATCCTTCATGACGGCATAGCCTATCTCTGGATTGACAGTCGCAATCATGGCGCCTCTTTTCTGAGAAATATGGTGCTGGTTCATATAGCTGATAAATTCATCTAAGTCGCCGTTTACATAAGAAAGGTTAGAGACCACTTCTGTTTGCATTGTTTAGACCTCCTTTTTAACTTGTTATCTATGAACGTTCATTGTAAATTTCATTCTTCGCCTACTCATCATTTTATCACAGATGCTCCATGAAATATTAACAATAACTTTACAAACCTTTAAATTTCATGACATTTTCATCAATTCAAATGGACGATCCTCTGTGAAATATTGATTCCTCGGACTTTTCCTCCTGTGCCCAATAAATTGGAAATAGTTTGTCTTTACATTTTCTTAACCTTTCATAGGCGTTGTGATATAATGAAGTTCCGAAGAGCGAGAAAATGATCGATGATAATAGGATTACGGATAAACATTACTGCTTAAAGCAGACGAATAAGGATGAAAGAAAGGAGTTTATGTTTGCAATGAAGAAAGTTATTACTTACGGTACATTTGATTTATTACACTGGGGGCACATTAAGCTGCTAGAACGTGCAAAGCAGCTTGGAGATTACTTAGTGGTGGCCATCTCTACAGACGAGTTTAATTTACAAAAATCAAAAAAAGCTTATCACAGTTACGAGCATAGAAAGCTGATTCTTGAAACCATTCGTTATGTAGACGAAGTTATTCCAGAAAACAGCTGGGATCAAAAAGTCCATGATGTGCAAGAGCATGATATTGATGTGTTTGTGATGGGAGATGACTGGGAAGGCAAGTTCGATTTCTTAAAAGAACATTGCGAAGTCGTTTACTTGAAGAGAACCGAAGGCATCTCGACAACCCAAATTAAAGAAGAAATTGCTGGACTTTAATAGATCAAAAAAGTACTTCTTATCTTTTGGTAAGAAGTACTTTTTCATGTAAAATACAATGAGTAAGTCAACAATATTATGAAGGAGAGCTTCCTTTGTTTCAAAATTGGATGAAGAAAAAAGTTGAAGACACATTTGATCAACCTGAACAACATGAAACAATGGCCTCAGTGGACATGCCTGATATGGACTACTACTTTATTATGGGCGATGTACCAAAACAGGATGAGAGCTTAACGAAGTCTTTAAAGGCAAGAATAGAACCATTAGTTGATCCACATAAACGTACTGCAATTTTAACTTTGAATTATGATGTAAATATGAAGGAACGTATTCACCGCATGGAAGAAATTTTTTCTCCTGAGGTTGAGATCTTGAATGTGTATGAACACTATATTCTACCGGAAAGCGGAAGTAAAAGACGTTACTCGGAATTTATTGTCGGTGAATCATCGCATTCGATCAATGAAGCCGTAATTCCAGCAGAAGAATCCAAGATTCAGGTGACGAGATATGAACGGTCTTCTTCTCCCATTTGTTATATTGAACAGTATAATGAAGAGCGGCAATTGGTGAAAAGGGAAGAATATAATTGGCAGGGCGTTTTATGCAGAGTACAAAGTTTTGTTCCCCATACAGGTGCACTATACTTGGAGGAATTGATCAATGACGATGGCAGTATTTATATGGAGTTCATCTACCATGGAGATGTAAAAAAGAATCCAGTTCGGCATATTAATTGGTATAAAAAAACAGGAGTTCAAACATTTACAAAGAAGACGGATATTAAACAATTATGGCTATCCAGCATTCAATCACAAAATGACCGTTTGAAATTGATGATTACAGAAGACCGGGATCAAGACCGCCACTTGTTTAAAATTGAGCAGCCTGAAACAACTTATTATGCTGCATTTGTGCATGACTCACATTATGAGGAAGAGCAGCATCAGCTGAAACCCCAATATGAAGAATTGTTTAAACAAATAAGAAAACAGCAAGTGGATGCCGTGTTCTTTGGGGATACTAAGCATAAAGAAGATGTCGAGAAGATTTTAGGAGAACAAGCCTATTTTTATATGATACCTTCTGATAAAATGTCGGTTTGGAATACAGCACTTCATCATATGCTCGAAAATCGTGAGCGTAAAGATGAACTAAGAAGGATTGTGGATTGTACAAAATGGATCTTGCGTGATCTGAGCTCTGAGAACCACGTTCTTCATCTTCAGCTTGAGTTAAAAGATGAAATGAGTCATGCGAATCATGTGCAAATCGATTTTGCAGGATATGATCGAGTGAATGGAGCTGAAATCATTTCTCAAACAATCGATGAAAACCTTTTAGTCAGCTTCCCAATTGGCCATTTTCAAACAAAGAAAAACATTGAAATCAACCAAACGAAATTTGTGGATTTTTACATCCGGTTTAAGACAGAAGATAGGCAAGAAGTCCTACATCGCCTAGAAGTAGATGAAGAGCTGCTCACCAACAAACCTTCATCGCTAGATGGATGGTCGTATCAAACGAAACAAGGAAACTACTCTTGGAAAGTGAAGTAGCGATACACTAAACAATAAGATTTCTGAAACAGAGGAGATTAACGATTAATGATTGAAGAGGGAATTCATAAGAAGAAGAGTGTCGTTGGAGGGTTAAAAAATCACCATGAGAAACTAGAAATGCTGATTCGCATCCATGATGACATGCCATTAACAGATAGAGAATTTTATTTGTTTATGAGGGAGAGAGTATCAAAACAAGAACTTTTCCTTCCGCTTGTTCATCAAGAAGAGAATCTATTCAAATTGGTATTGAGTGAATCATCGCTGCCGCTTGCGTTAGAACAAGGCCAAACATATAACTTGTATGTCACGGACTATATAAGCACAAACAAAGAAGAGGATGAGGACGAACTTGAGGACTCAGCTTATGATTCTGATACCGAAGAAGAGGAAGAAGAAGTAAAAGAAGCGTATAACTCTGAGGTAGAAGAGAAAACGCCATACTATAAACGTCGTTTAAAAATGGAAGTGGAAAAGCCTGAGCTGACTTTTATAGAAAATACAGACGCAATGCTCTATGTCATTCCTTATCGCACAGACAAAGGGAATGCATCTTTCAAAATCAAGCGTGAGCTAAAGGTTGTGAAATTTGATCACATCGAGCTCAAGCAAGAGTGTACGTTATCTTTATCTGGTTATGCAGGCGTTCTAAGTGCAGAACATCCTTATCAGATTAAAGAGGTAAAGCTTCTATTGAAGAAAAATGGTGAAGAACCAATTGAGCATCGTTTTCCGGTCAATATCACCCATATAAAAGATGAAGTGATCGAATACCGTGATGATCAACAAGTACCACAGCTGTATCAATTCTTAGCTGAAGTTCCTTTATCAGAATTAACCTATTCCTTGAACAAACGTCTTGTATTTCGCTTCTATCTTGAATTTATATGCGAAGTAGATGGAGTGGAGGAAACGTTAACAACTGCTTCTTTAGTGCTTGGAGACCGCTCGAATAAACTCAAAGGACTTGTTCAAATTCATAAACGAAACGATGTACCAATTCGTTATGAAGTGTATCGAAAGAAAAAAAGACAAACACTTGGTATCCGTGTTAATGATTACACCATGAAAACACGTGCCAAGTATTACGCCAAAAGCAAGTGGAAGAAATTCAAAAAGAAGATCGGTAAAATCAAAAAAGTCCGTAACCGGTTTGTGACAAGAGCGTTCAAAACGACCTTTAAACTGGCGAGTAAGCTGTCTGTGAAAAAGAAAACCATTGTTTTTGAAAGCTTTAACGGAAAACAATTCAGTTGTAACCCGCGTGGTATTTACGAGTATATGAAAGAAAATCACCCTGAATATACACTGATCTGGAGCGTTAAAAAGGGTCATGAAGCACCGTTTAAGGAAAAAGGCATCTATTATATCAATCGTCTGTCATTGAAATGGATTTTTGCGATGGCAAGAGCCGAGTATTGGGTCGTAAACAGCCGTCTGCCGCTATGGGTTCCAAAGCCAGATCACACAACATACTTGCAGACTTGGCATGGTACGCCGTTAAAACGACTGGCAATGGACATGGACGAGGTGCATATGCCTGGAACAAACACGAAGAAATACAAAAAGAATTTCACGAAAGAAGCATCAAATTGGGATTATCTTATCTCTCCTAATGCCTACTCGACTGAAATCTTTACACGTGCGTTCCAATTTCAAAAGACCATGATTGAGTCAGGATATCCGAGAAATGACTTCCTTCACAATCAAAACAATGAAGAAACGATGAGAGCACTGAAACAAAAAATGAACCTGCCGCTCGATAAAAAATTGATCTTATACGCACCGACATGGAGAGACGATCAATTTTATAAAAAAGGGCAGTACAAATTTGATTTAGACCTTGATTTGCATGAGCTCAGAGCTGCTATCGGAGATGAATATATTATCATTCTGCGTATGCACTATCTAGTTGCTGAAAACTTTGATTTAGGGCCGTATGAAGGCTTTGCATATGACTTCTCTCATTACGAAGACATTAGAGACCTTTATATGATTTCTGATCTGCTCATCACAGATTACTCATCTGTGTTCTTTGATTATGCAAACCTTAAACGTCCGATGCTGTTCTATGTGCCAGACATTGAAACCTATCGTGACAAGCTCAGAGGCTTCTACTTCGACTTTGAACAAGAAGCACCTGGACCCCTTGTGAAAGAGACAGCAAGTGTTATTGACTGGGTGAGAGAAACAGAACATTCGACCTTTACACTACCAGAATCATTTGCACCGTTTTATGAAAAATTCTGTTACTTAGAGACTGGAGAATCTTCGAAGCGGGTCGTTGAAGTTGTGTTTGAAAAATAAATAATGATAAGCACTATTAAGGTTAATCAAACGTAAACGACCTTAATAGTGCTTTTTTGGTTTGATTATTTAAAATTGTAATTTATCCTCCAAGATTAATGTTAACTTTGTATTAGGTATATGTTATTATAAAGCTGATATTCAAGTGGGAATAAGCTATTTTACTAGAACTTTTGACATTTCTAAGTAATTTTTCATAGGAGGATTATCTTGAAAGGAATAATTTTAGCAGGTGGGACAGGCTCAAGGCTATACCCTATTACAAAGGGTATTTCTAAACAGCTAGTTCCAATATACGACAAACCAATGATTTATTATCCATTATCTGTTCTTATGCTTAGTGGAATTAAAGAAGTCCTCATTATCACTACTCCAAGTGATTTAGAACAATTTAAACGTCTTTTAGGAACCGGAGAAAACTTGGGAATACATTTGAGTTATAAGGTGCAAAGCGAGCCTAAAGGACTTGCAGATGCATTCATCATTGGAGAAGAATTTATTGGTGAAGATAGTGTATGTCTAGTGCTAGGAGACAATATATTTTATGGTCAAGGGTTGACTGAAATATTAAACAAAGCAGTGAACTTAAGGACAGGTGCGCTTGTTTTTGGATATTATGTAAAAAATCCAGAAGATTATGGAGTCGTACAATTTGACAATGGCGGTAATGTTCTAGGTATAGAAGAAAAGCCTAGCCAACCTAAATCAAACTATGCTGTACCAGGTCTTTACTTTTATGACAATAAAGTGATTGATATAGCAAAAAATGTGAAGCCTTCTGCGAGAGGTGAAATTGAAATCAGCTCTATTAATGAGTATTATTTGCAACAGGGTAAACTGAAGGTTGAAATTATGGGTCGAGGAATGGCTTGGCTTGATACTGGCACACATAAAAGTTTACTTGAAGCGAGTAATTATATTGAAGCTGTTCAAAATAGACAAGGGCTCTATGTGGCATCATTGGAGGAAATTGCTTACCGTAAAGGGTACATAAACGAAGAACAACTTTATCGCTTAGCATTACCTTTATCAAAAACTGAATATGGAAGTTACTTATTAGATCTAGCTGAGAACAAAGAAGTCATTATTAAATAAGGTTATGAAGGAGAGTATGATGAAAACTTACCTCGTTACAGGTGGAGCAGGTTTTATAGGATCTAACTTTATTGCATTTTTGTTAAATACAAATAAAGATACTAAAATTATCAACTTAGATAAATTAACGTATGCAGGAAATCTCGAGAACTTAACAGACTATGATGATTTTGAAAATTATAAGTTTATTAAAGGAGATATTAATGACTCAGTTTTACTGCATGAAATTTTTGAAAATAATGAAATTGACTATGTAGTGAATTTTGCAGCCGAATCTCATGTGGATAGAAGTATTGAAAATCCCACCATTTTTGTTGAGACTAATGTGCTTGGTACACTGAATTTGTTGAATACAGCTAAAAAGTTTTGGCAAAATGGTGAAGACACATATATAAAAGGAAAAAAGTTTATTCAAATTTCAACGGATGAAGTATATGGTTCATTAAGTAATGAAGGTTATTTTACAGAAGAGACACCTTTAGATCCACATAGTCCATATTCAGCTAGTAAAGCCTCAGCAGATTTATTGGTTCAGTCATTTTTTGATACGTATAAATTTCCTGTAAACATTACTAGATGTTCTAACAATTATGGGCCATTTCAATTTCCAGAAAAATTAATACCACTTGTTATACATCAATGTATTGAAAAAAAACAAATTCCGGTTTATGGTGACGGATTGAATGTAAGAGATTGGCTCTTTGTAGAAGACCATTGCAGTGCAGTAGACTTAGTTATAAAAAACGGTCAGCTTGGAGAAGTGTATAATATTGGTGGACACAATGAAAAAACAAATATTGACCTTGTGAATAAAATTATAGATTATTTAAATGAAAAGGTAGATAAAAAAATAACCAAAGAATTGATTACCTTTGTGAAAGATCGAAAAGGTCATGATAGACGTTATGCTATTGATCCAACGAAGATTGAAAAGGAGCTTCAATGGAAGCCGAAGTATCGTTTTGAAACTGGTATTATAAAAACAATTGATTGGTATTTAGATAACTCTAAATGGTTTAAAAATATTTTAGATGATGAATATAAAAAATACTATCAAAAAAATTATGGGAAAGTAAATTAATATAACAATTGGTATGCCCTATTCAGTAGTATGGATGGGGAATTTTACTTTTTTTAATGATGAAAAATGCAAATCGAGATGGGGTTATGATGACTAAATATGAATATTAAAAAATTATTTATAAAAATATTTAAATCAACAATAAATAAACATAAAGTAGAAATTCAAATAAAAGAAGGTAGACTTCTTTTTTCTGTTAAAAATTTAGGGCTTTTCCCATCCCATAAGTATATAATCCTGAAAGATAGAGAAACTGGTAGATTTTTAAATAGTCAGATTAAAAATAGAACAGCTATTTTCAATCTGAAGGATATAGCTGATTTCGGTAAAAATGGAATTTTTGATGTGTATATTAGTCTTAGATTACACAGTAAATATTTACGGAAAAGAACCCCCTTTAGTTTGAATGATCAGGGGTTTGTATCATATTCGGAAGATTTGAATTTGAAATTTAAAAGTTTTAAGACGAAAAATGGTTATTTATCTTTCGATTTCAAAAAGAATAATTTTTCACAGTATATAAACATTTTAAAAAGTGTAGGTTCTAATTTCTATATTGAAGGTGAAGTTACTCAATTCTCAAATGAATATCAAGTAAACCAACTAGAACTAATTGCAGTAAGAAGAGATAATAATAAATCATTCGGTTATTCAATAAACTTTACCCAACAAGGAAACAAATATATTTTCAAACAAATTATCATGATAGATAAATTAAAGAAAGATTTAGACCTCAATAGCAGATGGGATTTATTTTTACAAATCAGGGATAATAATCGGCGGATTTGTTATAAAGAGCTAATAGATATGACAGGGTTTACTGATTTCTCAAAAGAGGAAGATAGATACCTACTTGCAAATGATTATAAAGATAAGTATAAACTCATTGTTTATGTAACTATGGGAAAGGAAAGTTTGGCATTTTGGTTTACCGATAATGAACAATATCTGAAAACTTACAATATCGCGCGAGGCAAAACGGTTTTTAATAACGTTTGTGAGAGTCAACCAATGAATAAAACAATGGTTTTCTTTGAAAGTTTTTTAGGAAAAAGTTATTCGGGGAATCCAAAATATATTTATGAATACTTAATAGAAAATGGATATGATAAAGAGTATCAGTTTATATGGTCATATCAAGGAGAATCTAAAATTCCAGGAAATCCTATAATAGTAAATAGAGAAGAGGAAGATTATTATAGGTATCTGGCTCTTTCTAAGTACTGGGTTAATAACATTATTTTTCCTGTTCATCGAAAGAGGGAAGGTAATGTGTATATCCAGACATGGCATGGTACACCCTTAAAACGATTGGGATATGACATAGAAGTAGATGGGCCTGAAAAAATGGCTAGAGAAAATTTTTATTTAGAATCTCGTAATTGGGACTACTTATTAGCAGCAAACGAATACTCTAAAGATATCTTCCAGCGGGCTTTTAAGTTCGAGAAAGAAATAATATTAAATGGATATCCATCTAATGATATTTTTCATAAAAATAATAAGCAAGAAAGAATTGAATCGATCAAAACAAAATTAAACATCCCAAAAAATAAACAAGTAATATTATATGCACCAACATGGAGAGACAATGAATTGAGCGGATCTTGGAATCATTCTTTTGAAATGAAATTCGATTTAGAACAGTTCCAAAGAGAATTTGGTGATGATTATATACTAATCTTACGTATGCATCATTTAATCTCTGATTATTTAGTTCTTAGTCCAAGTAAACATTCATCAATCATTGATTTATCTAAATATGATGATATTCAAGAGTTGTATTTAATTTCTGATATTTTAATTACTGATTATTCTTCTGTGTTTTTTGAATATGCAAATAGTAAAAAGCCAATTTTGTTCTATGCATATGATTATCAACTTTATAAAGAAGAAATTAGAGGTTTTTATTTAGATATGTACAAGGATTTACCTGGTCCTGTGTTAGAGGAGCAACAACAGTTGTTCGCTGCTATAAGAAATATTCATCATATTAAAGATGAATACAGCGAAAAATATAATGAATTTTACCAAAAATACTGCGGTCTTGAAAAGGGAGATTCAGCCAAATTAGTTAGCGGAACAGTGTTCGGCAATCAATAATTGGAGGTAACAATGAAAAATGTATTAGTGTTCCCATGTGGTTCAGAGATTGGTTTAGAAATTCACAATTCACTTAAGTTCTCTAAGGATTTTGAGCTGATAGGTGCATCAAGTGTCTCTGATCATGGTAAATATGTATATAAAAATTATATAGAGAATGTCCCAGATATACATGATGAAGACTTTATTGACAAATTGAATCATTTAATTGGTGAAAATAAAATTGATTTTATTATACCAGCTCATGATAGTGTTGTGTTGAAATTAGCACAAAATCAAAAACGCATAAAAGCAATAGTTGTAACATCTGACCAATTGACATGTGAGGTTGCTAGATCTAAAAAGAAAACTTATGAATTTTTTAAAAAGCAACCTTTTGTCCCCAAAATGTACGAAACAATAGAGGAAGTTGAATTTTTCCCTGTCTTTTTAAAGCCTGATGTTGGACAAGGATCAAAAGGAGTAGCTCTTGCAAGAGATAAAAAAGAGTTAGAATTCTATAAAAATAACAAATCTGATTTACTAATACTAGAATATCTTCCAGGTAAAGAATATACGATAGATTGCTTTACGAATAAAAATGGAGAACTTAAATATGCTGGAAGACGAGAAAGAAAACGAATTAAGAGTGGCATAAGCGTGAATTCAGCTACGTTGCAAATGGATGAACAGACAAGACAAATTGCTTATGAAATTAACAAACATCTTCAATTTAGAGGAGCATGGTTTTTTCAAATTAAAGAAGATGTGAATGGGGATTACAAATTGTTAGAAGTGGCTCCACGTATTGCAGGAACTATGGCTCTATATCGTAACAAAGGTGTTAATTTCCCATTACTTAGTTTATATGACCGGATGGATTTTGATATAAAAATAGAAGATAACGGTGTGGACATTGAGGTAGACCGTGCACTAATCAATCGTTTTACTATTGCTTATTCTTATCAAAGAGTATATGTTGATTTTGATGATACGATAACGTATAAAGACAAAGTCAACCCACTTTTAATGTTATTTTTATATCAATGTTTCAATAGTAATAAAGAAATTATTTTAATTACAAAGCATATTCATAATATCAAAGAAACCCTAGAGAAACTTCGAATTAATGCAAACCTTTTTAATCGTATAATTCATTTAGAAAAAGAAGATATAAAATCAAAATATATAGATAACCAAACACCTTCTATATTTATCGATGATTCTTTTAGTGAAAGAGATCAAATTAAAGCTGCTGGCATCCCAGTATTTGATGTAGATTCAATAGAATCTTTAATTGATTGGAGAAGTTAGATGGGAGAACAACTTAAATTTCCACAACCAATACATGTTACAAAACCAAAACTTCCTAAATTTGAGGAGTATACTGATAAAATAAAAGATATTTGGGAGAATAACTGGTTAACAAATGACGGTCCATTACATGAAGAATTTAAAACTAACCTTAAAGATTATTTAGGAGCTTCAGAACTTGAACTGTTTACTAATGGTCATTTAGCTTTGGAATTAGCCCTGAAAACATTAGAAGAAAAAGGAGAAATTATTACTACTCCTTTTACTTTTGCTTCTACGATTCATGCAATAAAAAATACTGGTTTCCAACCAGTTTTTTGTGATATTGAATTAAACACATTTAACATTGATGTTAAACAAATTGAACACCTGATTACAGAGAAAACAAGAGCAATTGTTGCGGTGCATGTGTTTGGGAATCCTTGTGATGTAGTTGAATTAGATAGAATCTCAAGGGATTATGGGATACCTCTTATTTATGATGCTGCACATGCTTTCGGAGTAAAGGTGAATGGAAACTTTATTGGAGAATATGGTGATGTTTCTATGTTTAGTATGCATGCCACAAAAGTTTTCCATTCTATAGAAGGTGGAGTACTGTGTTATAAACGAAAAGACTTAACTAAATTACTCAAAGCTTTAAAAAATTTTGGTATTACTTCTAGTGAAACAGTTGATTACATTGGGATTAATGCAAAAATGAATGAATTTCAAGCTGCTATGGGATTGGTTAATCTTAAAGAAATTGATCAAGATATCTTAAAGAGAAAAGAAGTTTATCATCTTTATGAAAAACATCTTTCTGAAATACCAGGAATTAACTTAGTTCGAATTAATAGAAATGTCCAGCATAACTATTCTTATTTTCCAATTTTATTAGAAAATTTAAATATGAGAGACTACTTAAATGAAGTATTAAAAGAATACAACTTATTTACTAGAAAATATTTCTATCCACTATGTAATGATTTTGGATGTTACTCATTTAATTCAAATGAAACACCAGTAGCAGTATATGTGAGTGATCGTATTTTGGCATTACCAATGTATTCTGAATTAACCTCTGATGAAGTAAAGCAAATTTGTACCATTATTAAAATTGTTTTAGAAGATTATCATATTCAAGACAATAATAGAATGACGAATCAAGTGGGTGAGCTATCGAATGAGCCAGTATAAACTAAGTGTAGTAGTGTTGGTTTATAATACAGAAAACTATTTGAAGGAGTGTCTTGACTCACTAGTCAATCAATCGATGCCTGACTTGCAGATTATTGCAGTGAATGATGAAAGTCCTGATAATAGTGCGGAAATTTTAAATGAATATGAAAAGAAATACCCTAATATAACGGTAATTCATCAAAAAAATAGTGGTGGAGCTAATGCAGGAAATCACGGGTTAAAATATGCAACTGGAGAATACATAACCTTGATGGATTCAGATGATATACTGCCACTAGATGCATATGAAAAGTTATATTTAGAAGCCAAAAGAAGTGAAGCGGATATTGTCATAGGAAGGCCTAATATTTTAATAAACGGGGTTCAAAAAGAAATTATTTATAAAAAAGAGAGAGAAGTATGGCAAGCAAACAGATTAATCGAACATGTGAGAGATTATCCTGACATTTTTTATGATGGATTTTATTGGAATAAAATTTTCCGCAGAGAATTGATTTTTGAACACCAATGCTTTATGCCTCCAGGTATGCTATATGCAGATCGTCCGATGGTTCATAAGGCATTTTTATACGCAAAGAAAATAGCCATCATCACAGATGTTGTGTATCTTTGGAGAAAAAGAGGAGAAGAAGCAACTCAGAAATCAATAACCCAGCTAAACGGTGATTTACGTAATTTCCAAGATCGAATAGAATCTCTTAAATACCAAATACAATATTTTGAAGATTATGGAGATAAAGAGCTTGAAAATGAGTTTTTAAAAAGAAACATTGAACGCTTATTCTTTCCAATTAAAAATATTGTATTGGACAAAAAATTTAGACACGTCTTTTATAAAGAAATTAAGCCTATTTTACAAAAAGTTGATCATATTTTCGATAATGATTTAGGAATTACAAGTAACCTTTATATTTATTTTATTTTGAATGATTTGCATGAAGAATTGATTTATTATCTATCTGGTAACCCAAAAGGAAGAGTAATAAAAGACAATGGGAAATTTTACTGGTCGCTTCCTTTTTTTAGAAATGAAACACTTAATATACCAGATGAATTGTTTGAGATAAAAGTGTTAAAAGAAGAATTTATAAAAATTAATAAAATAGGTATTGAAGATGGAAAGGTCATGTTCGAATGTATAGACATTCCGAAATCATTTGATGATGCAAGTGTCTTTATTTCATTTGAATCTAGGCATAATTTAACCGAAAAGACTGTAGTTAGTGCGTTTGTAGATCATAATGGTAAATTAAAAGCAGAACTTTCGTTAAAAGAATTTAATCAAGTTGCGACATATGATATTTACATTATTGTAAAAAGAAATCATAAGGAAGATAAATTTAGAATCTCTAAAAAAATGTATAGTAACAAATTTAATAACTTCAAAGATTCAAAGTTTAACTTATTTTTCACTAGTAACGGAAAGCTGTCTCTTGAAAATATTGATGTGAAGTTAGAACAGCTGATTTTAAATGATGTAGGCATTTTTATATTGACAGAACGGCCAATAATAGAATCAGGTGCATTTTATTTAAAAAATAGAATAACACAAGAAAAGATCTTTATGGAAAAGGTCTCGAGCACAGAATTCAAGATTAATTGGAAACACTTTTTTGAAGGATTTAAAACATATGACTTATTTTATTGTTCTCAGGAGTGTCATTTTAGATTGAGAAAAAGTTTGTTGACAGAAAAATTAAATCATATGTATCGATTAGAGCCTTTTCAGATAGAGTTTTATGAAACGGATAAAGGAAATATTTCTTTAAAAAGTTCGACTTTCTTAACTCGTTTATTGTCAAAGCTTAAGAGTTGAATCTAGCTAGGAGGGGGTAATTTCCTCCTTTTTTAATTTCATTAATATACCTACTTTCTTTGTCGACAAGTGAAATATTCCTCAACATCTGTTACAATTATGAGCGGTGCTTTTTAAAAAAGTAATTCCAAAAACTTATATCTAAGGAAGATTAGAATGAACGCAATGTTGACGATACTAAAGGAGCAAATCAGCTCATTTCCGCTGATTATGCGACTTGCTGTTTATGAAACAAAATCAAAATATCAGATGAATTATTTAGGTGTTTTATGGCAGTTTTTAAATCCATTGATTCAAATGCTGGCTTACTGGTTTGTTTTTGGTATGGGTATTCGAGGAGGACAGCCAATTGTCATTGGCGGCGTGGAGGTTCCGTTTATCATCTGGATGCTTGCTGGATTAATCCCTTGGTTCTTCATTAGTCCGACGGTTCTTGATGGATCAAACAGTGTGTTTAAACGCATTAATATGGTATCGAAAATGAATTTTCCGATTAGTGCGCTGCCGTCTGTGGTGATTATGTCCAACTTGTTCAGCTACTTTGTCATGATGGGGGTCTATCTGATTGTGCTGATTTCCTATGGCATCTACCCTGACGCGCATTGGCTGCAATATATATACTATCTTATTTGTATGATCGCGTTTATGTTTTCGTTTAGTTTGTTTAATTCCACGATTAGCGTACTCGTGAGAGACTATCAATTTCTTTTACAATCCGTGACACGATTACTTTTCTTTTTGCTGCCGATTTTTTGGAATATTTCAGAGAAACTTACCGGAGATAAGGCGTGGATTGGAGATATTTTAAGGCTGAATCCTCTTTTCTACATTATTGATGGTTTTAGAAATAGTTTGTTAAAGGGAGAATGGTTCTTCCATGATGTCAAATACACACTTTATTTTTGGCTGATCACGCTTCTTCTTTTAACAGTCGGTTCATTACTTCATATGAAATTTAGGGATAAATTTGTCGATTTTCTTTAAAAAGTAAGGAGATTATACGATGAAACTAAAGGTTTCGTTTCGAAACGTATCCAAGCAATACGTCCTATATAAAAAACAGTCGGATAAGATTAAAGGACTGTTTTTACCTAATAAAAATGAAAAAGGTTTCTTTGCTGTTCGTGATGTGTCCTTTGATGTATATGAAGGCGAGACCATTGGTTTTGTGGGGATTAACGGATCTGGGAAATCGACAATGTCGAACCTTCTAGCGAAAATCATTCCACCGACAAGTGGTGAAATTGATATGGACGGCCAGCCATCGCTAATTGCCATTGCAGCAGGGCTGAACAATCAATTAAGCGGAAAAGACAACATTCGTTTAAAGTGCTTAATGATGGGACTGACGAATAAAGAGATAGACGAACTTTATGAAAAAATCGTAGAGTTTGCGGATATTGGTGACTTTATTGACCAGCCTGTAAAGAGCTATTCAAGCGGAATGAAATCCCGTCTTGGTTTTGCCATTTCAGCACATATCGATCCAGATATTCTTATTATTGATGAAGCACTGTCTGTTGGAGACCAAACCTTCTATCAAAAATGTGTGGACCGCATTACAGAATTCAAAGAACAAGGAAAGACGATCTTTTTTGTCAGTCATTCTATTAGCCAAATCCAAAAAATCTGTGATCGGGTGGCTTGGATGCATTATGGTGAACTTCGTATGTTTGATGATACGAAAAAGGTCGTGAAAGAGTATAAGGAGTTTGTTGATTGGTTTAACAAGCTTTCCAAGAAAGAGAAACAAAAATATCAAATGGAACATAAGGAAGGCAGAAAAGGCGTACAAAAGACAGAAAAGGTGTCTCGTTATCAAGATAACGGAAAACGGCGCTCATTGTTCGGACCCGCATTTCAAGTGACAGTTTTAGCGGCCTTAACGATTTTGCTTGCCTTATCAATGTTTTCGGATCGCCCGCTTCGTACACTTGCGACATTTGGTGCAATTTCATCAGATAAGACAGAAGCGCCTCAGTCAAAGAACCCGCAGACGAAGGGGGCGCCCGATATGAAAAAGGTGGATCAACAGATGATTGTCACGGCTGATCCACTCAAGGTTTACAAAGACCAAGCCATGAAAAAAAAGGCTGATGTCACTTTGCCATTTGGACAAGAAGTACAGGCTGTGGCTGAAAATAAACAAACCGTTCAAATTAAAACAGCGTCAGAAACGTATTTTGTTAAACCTAATGCGCTTCAAAATGCAGAGGATTTAAAGCCATTATCCATTCGACCAGGACAGTTTAATTCCTATGTATCTCCTGCATCAGCAGGTTCGTATGAGTATCTACTTTCTTTCCTTGGAAAAGAAGAATCTGTGCTTAAACAGAGAATGCAAACGCTGAGCTCATTGAAAAATGATCAAGGAGATATGATTGAACGATTGACCACAGAGAAAACCGACTATGTCATTCAAAAGGGTCAGGCAAACACGATTGTGTTTCGAGAGGTGATGTCCATCTCTCCTTCCACACTTGGGCTGACAGAACAAAATGTCTGGATGAATGAGGAACGAACAAAATTCGCAGTGAAGGGCGAAAATAACCTGTTTGTCATTGATAATGAACAGCATACACTGACTATTTCAGTCATTAACTAAAAAAGCTGCCGATACCGGCAGCTTTTTTAGTTCACTTCTTCTTTTTCGAGAAGCTGTTTCATAAATGGAATGAGTTTCTTTTTCAATTCCTCATCCTGAAGAGCAAACTCAAGCGTCGTTTCAATGAAGCCTTGCTTCTCGCCGACATCGTATCGTTTTCCTTCGAAATCATAGGCGAATACGCGCTGGATGTCATTTAGCTTTTGAATAGCATCTGTCAGTTGAATTTCTCCGCCTGCACCAATCTCTTGCTGTTCAAGGTACATAAAGATCTCTGGCGTGAAAATGTAGCGCCCTAAGATGGCTAGGTTCGATGGTGCTGTTCCTTGAGGCGGCTTTTCAACAAAGTTTTTGACTTGGTAGCGGCGCCCTTCTTGTGTAAGTGGGTCGATGATCCCGTAGCGATGCGTATCGCTGTCTGCTACTTGCTGAACACCGATGACAGATGAAAGAGTTTTTTCATATTCATCCATCAGCTGGCGAAGCCCAGGTGTTTCGGCTTGAACAATGTCATCACCTAATAAAACAGCAAAAGGCTCATCACCAATAAAATTGCGTGCGCACCAAACAGCATGTCCAAGACCTTTTGGTTCTTTTTGACGAATGTAGTGAATATCAGCAATGTTAGAAGATTTTCTTACTTTTTCTAACAGTTCCTTTTTCCCTTTTTCCTCTAGGTTACGCTCAAGTTCTGGAGCAAAATCAAAATGATCTTCAATTGCTCTTTTTCCTTTTCCAGTGACGATAATAATGTCTTCGATTCCTGATTCAACAGCTTCTTCAATAATATATTGAATGGTTGGTTTATCAACGATTGGGAGCATCTCTTTAGGCATGGCTTTTGTTGCAGGAAGGAAACGTGTCCCGAGACCTGCAGCTGGTATAATGGCTTTACGTACTTTTTTCAATGTATTTTGCACCGTCCTTAAATACTGATGTGAAAATTAAGAGAATACCACTAAATTCTACCTTACTTTTAAAAGTAATCAAATAATTTTATGATGTTTAAAGTAATTTTAATAGAAAATTGTAAATATAAACAATCAGATCTGTGAAAAATTTATTAATTTTAGCATGGTTAGTTTATCATTTGAAGAGATCTTTTGTATAATAAAAACAATATGTATTGATGGAAAGAGGCATAAACAAGTGAAAAAACTAAATGTAATGACTATTTTCGGTACTAGACCTGAAGCAATCAAAATGGCACCACTTGTCCTTGAACTGAATAAACATCCACAGATAAATTCGATTGTTACTGTAACAGCTCAGCATAGAGAAATGCTTGATCAAGTCCTTGAGGCTTTTTCTATTACGCCAGATCATGATTTAAACATCATGAAGCAGCGCCAGACATTATCTGAAATCACATCAAATGCACTTTTGAAACTAGATCAATTATTCCAAGAGGAAAAGCCTGATATTGTCCTTGTTCATGGAGACACCACTACAACCTTTGCAGGAAGCTTGGCCGCATTCTACCACCAAATTTCTGTCGGTCACGTTGAAGCGGGTTTAAGAACACACAATAAATACTCGCCGTTCCCTGAGGAATTGAACCGACAAATGACAGGCACGATTGCCGATATTCATTTTGCTCCAACAAATGAGGCGAAACAGAATCTTTTAATTGAAAATAAAAAAGAAGAGACGATTTGTGTGACGGGGAATACAGCGATTGATGCATTGCAAACAACGGTTACAGAGCAGTATCAACACCCTATTTTAGAGAAAATAGGCACAGATAAAATGATTTTGTTAACGGCTCATCGCAGAGAAAACCTCGGCCAGCCGATGAAAAACATGTTTAGAGCGATTAGACGTATTGTAGAAGAGTTTGAAGATGTTCAGGTTGTATATCCTGTACATTTAAACCCTGCTGTTCGTGATGCGGCTCAGACAGAATTCAGTGATCTTGAACGTGTGCACTTAATTGAGCCGCTCGAAGTAGTTGATTTCCATAACTTCGCTGCTGCCTCACACTTTATATTAACGGATTCTGGCGGTGTACAAGAGGAGGCGCCTTCTCTAGGGAAGCCAGTACTAGTGCTGCGCGATACAACAGAACGCCCTGAAGGTGTGAAAGCTGGTACGCTGAAGCTCGCGGGTACAGATGAAGAGACCATTTACAATATGGCAAAGCAGCTGCTAGTCGATCAGAAAGAGTACGACAACATGTCGAAGGCGTCTAATCCATATGGTGATGGACAAGCGTCAAAACGAATTGTCGAAGAGCTTCTCCATCGTTTTGGATTAAGCGAAGAAAAACCAGTTCCATTTCAATCATAAAAAAAGAAGACTACATTTCTGTAGTCTTCTTTTTTACTGCTCTAAACTTTCCTTCAATTCCTTCTTCACATTCGCAAGACTGCTGTCATCAAGCTGGTAGTAATAAATGTTATTGATACGTGCGCCTGATCCTTTCAGCTCGTGCTGTTTTACATGCTGTCTTGCATCACGATAATCATTCATCATCGTCCACATATCGTCAAATGACATGTTTGTCTTCATATTATTTTCTACGACTTTGAACATATCGCCGAATTTCGTAATAGATGAAATGTTGGCACCTTTTGCAATGATGCCCTCAATGACTTGGCGCTGTCTTTGCTGACGTCCGAAGTCACCCTTTGGATCTTGCTTTCTCATTCTCGTATAGGCAAGGGCTTGATCCCCGTTCAGGTTAATCTCTCCTGTACCAAATGAGTGGCCATCATAGCTAAATGCAAACGTGCTGTTCACCGTAATGCCGCCAAGTGTATCGACAATATCCTTAAAGCTTTCCATATTGACTTTAACGAAGTAATCAACAGGTACATCAAGCAGTTCCTCTACAGTATCTGCTGCCATTTGTGTACCGCCGAATGCGTAGGAATGGTTGATTTTATCCATTGTGCCTTTTCCGACAATTTTCGTATACGTATCACGCGGGATACTCACCATTTCGGTCGTTTTCGTTTTTGGATTTACTGTCATGTATATTAATGTGTCTGCACGGCCTCGGTCATTTTTTCGTTCATCGACACCCATGACTAAAATAGAAATCGGGTCTTTCTTATTTAAATCGACATCTTTGTCACGCTTATCTGACTTCTTTAAATTCTCCTGAATGCCTGCGACGGTCGATGCTGCTGTGTTCCAAAGATGATATGCGTATCCGCCAGTTGCTAATACGAATAAGCCAATAATCGATAAAACAATCCAAAGAACCTTTTTCTTCTTTCTTTTTCTTTCAGCTCTCATAATGTCCCTCACCTTTTCTATGATTCTTCCATGATTATAGGTTTACGAATCTTGATAAACAAGTTATTTTTTTACTCTGAACCTAGATATAGACGTTGTAACAAAAAAAAGGTTTCAAAAAACCTTAAATTTACCTTAAAATAATAAGTTATAAGACGATACAAAGACATGAGGTGAAAAAAATGAAGAAAATCGTCGTTTTACCGTTCTTAATACTGCTACTAGGTATCGTGCTCACTGCATGTGGAACGGCTGAGCAGTCCACAGGAGAAAACAAGACAAGCAGTTCAACTCCTCAGGTGCTGGAAGAGAAAGCTGAATTTATTGGAATGGCTGATGCACATACAGTCGAAGTGAAAAAAGTGAATACAACCTTAAGCTATGAATTTACGGATAATTTTAAAGATGTGTTAAATGAATTTAAACCAGGAGACACAGTAGAAATCTCTTACTTTATTAATGACAGTGGTCAAAAGGAAATCCAGAAGATTGAAAAACAGAAGTAAAAAAGATGGGCGGGATGAACAAAATTGAAGAAAACAGGCGTTACACTAATCGTTCTCATGATACTGACTCTACTAGTCGCACCCTTTCAGTCTGCCATGGCAAGCTCGGCAATTTCAGTGAAATTGTCTAATTATATCGGAAACAAAACAAGCATGGATATCTCAACAACTGGGGAATACAAGCTATCAGGATCAAATGTTGCTGTGACGAAAAGATATGACGGCAAAAATCGCTATGAAGTAGCCAATAGCATTGCATCTGCTGGCTGGAAAAATCCTTCAACTGTTGTCATTGTCAGTCGTGATGCATTTGATCATGCGATTTCTGTATCACCGTTAGCATACAAATTGGGCGCACCTATTTTGTATACGAATATTGAAAAACTGACGAAAACAACAGAAAACCAGCTGAAGAAAATGAAGCCGGATAACATTCTGATTGTCGGAAATACGAAAAGCATTTCAACAGCTGCTGAGAAATCTATTAAAAAGTATGGCAAAGTCAGACGTATTAGTGGAAAAGACAAGTTTGAAATCTCCCAAAAAATCGCTAAAGAAATGGGTAACTATAAGCAAGCTGTCGTTGTCGGCGGGAACTCATTTATGAATGGGATTGCCATTGCATCCTATGCATCGAGAAAGGGATACCCTATCCTGTTAACAAAAAAAGATTCCATTCCGTCTTATAGAATGCCAAGTAAAGTGATCATCATCGGCAGTACGAAAAGTACTGGACAAAAAGTTGAAAATCAAATCAAAAAAACCTCACAGGTGACAAGAATCAGCGGTGCCAATCGCTATGAATTATCTGTGAATATTATAAAGAAATTAAATATTAATGCAGATAAAGTTTATTTGGCGAAAGCTTCGAGCTATATTTATGCTATGCCGCTGTCGCAATTGGCTGCAAAATCTAACAGTACCGTTGTGTATGTGAAACCCGATTCTGTCACAGCGTCTTTAAAAGCACTGTTGAAAGAAAAAGGTACATATGCTTATCATCTTGCGGGCAGCACAAGTGCGATTAAAGATAGCTTGAAAAATTCCTTAGCCAAACAAGTTTATCTGAAAAAAAATCAAAACTACCAATTGAATATTTCTAACGGAAAAATTTCATTAAAAGGCATAAAAACGTATAACACAGTAAGAGTTGTTCCTGAGAAATATTCAACAAAAAATGTCCTTCAAATTGCAGGAAAGCCGTATTTAGGCAGCGTAAACTTTGCAATTGAATCAGGGTATATCAGGCCGACTCTCGAAAATATTCCATTTGAAGACTATTTAAAAGGCGTAGTGCCAAATGAAATGCCTGCAAGCTGGAATGTTGAAGCGTTAAAAGCACAGGCAGTTGCCGCTAGAACGTATTCTGTGAAAAGTATTGGAAAAGTCGTCCCTGATACAACAGCCTTCCAAGTCTATGGAGGATATAACTGGTACACAAATTCGACAAAAGCTGTCGATGCCACAAAAGGAAAGGTTCTGAAATACAACAATCAACTCATTTCAGCAACCTATTACTCTAGCAATGGAGGTTATACAGAGGCAAGTGAAGAAGTATGGGGAAATGCACTGCCATACTTAGTGGCGAAAAAGGATCCAAAAGATCCAGTCAATCCATGGACACTGAAACTCTCTAAAAAACAACTGAGCACGACATTGACTGCTAGCACAGCAGCATCTCAATGGTCTAAGGCAAAAGAGACAAATGCAGCTGACCTTGCTGGCCTGAAATCATGGCTGCTTAAAAACAAAGAAACTGCTGCATCTGATATGAAAATCGCATCCATCTCAAGCCTGACGTTCTCAGGGAAAACAAAAGGCCAGCGTGCGAAGACGGTATCGATCAAACTGACATACCATCTGAAAAACAAAACAGGCACATATTCGGTGAACAAAAGCACAACGGCAAGTATGAAGATGACCGAGTTTCGATCAGTCATGGGCGCAACAAAAGTGAAAAGCACGTTTGCGTCAGTCAAAAACAACACAAATGACTTCACGATTTCAGGAAAAGGGTATGGCCACGGCATTGGTATGAGCCAATACGGAGCCAAAGCGAGAGCTGAATCTGGAAACTCATATTCTTCCATACTCTCGTTCTACTATCCAGGTACAAAACTAACAAACTATTAAAGGGTAAAAGGAGGACATAGAAGATGCGCTCATTGATGAAAACAGCCATCCTCAGCCTCATTGCTATTTTCGTTATCGTTCCAACAGCTTTGGCAGACAATTCAGTCTCAAGAATTGATGGCGGGAGCAGATATGCTGTAGCGGCAAACGTAGCGAAAAAAGGATGGGGAACTGCAAGTACAGTCGTTTTAGTAGGGAAAACTGCGTATGCAGATGCAACAGCAGGAATTCCACTTGCACATCAAAAAAATGGACCAGTTCTTTACACAAACAGTAAAAGCCTTTCGGGTGATACAAAGAAAGCCTTAACTTCATTAAAAACAAAAACGGTGATCGTTTTAGGCAGCACATCAAGTGTGTCAAACAACGTGGTCAATCAAGTGAAGAAAATGGGCATCTCCACACAGCGTATTTCAGGAAAAAACCGATATGAGCTATCTGCTAATATCGCGAAAAAAATGAAAAAGCCAGCAGGCGTCGTTGTCGTTGAGGGTTCTTTCTATGCACATGGGATTGCAATTGCACCTGTAGCCGCTCAAAAAGGATTCCCGATTCTATACACAGATAAAAAGGGACTTCGTTCTGAAATCGCTTCTGTTGCAAAAGCAAGCAATGTCAAACAAACCATTGTAGTCGGCGGAGAGAACTACGTCACAAAAGCAGCTTATAACCAATTGAAGTCTCCAACACGAATCAAAGGATCGACTCGTTATGATGTCGCGGCAAATATTGTGAAAAAATACAATATGAGCGTCAATAATACCTATGTAGGAAGAGGATTTGGCTATGCCACTTCATCTTCTGCTGCTGGCATTGCGGCGAAGCAAAACAAAGCATTGCTTCTAACGAATGAAAAGACGCTGCCAAAAGTAACAAGAGCAACAGTGAGCAGCAAGAAAATCACTAAATTTACTGTTGTAGGCAGTACAAATACTGTCACTCCAACTGTTGTAAACCAGCTGAAAAACCCGGCTGTTGGGAAAAAAGTATTCATTGATCCAGGTCATGGCGCGCATGATTCAGGAGCTGTAGGTTACGGATTATATGAAAAGAATTTGAATTTAGACGTAGCAAAGCGTTTAAATACGAAATTAAACAACGCTGGTGCACTTGTGACCATGTCAAGAACATCAGACACATTTGATAGTCTTCAAACACGAGTGAGCAAAGGTGCCAATGCGAAAGCGGATATCTTCATTAGTGTCCATGCGAACTCAAATGATAACAGCAGTGCAAATGGAACAGAAACATACTATGACAAAACATATGCGGCTGCAAACAGCCTGAAGCTGGCGCAAAACATCCAGCCAAAAATGGTTAGTGCACTAGGGACAAGAGACCGTGGTGTGAAAACAGCTGGCTTCTACGTCATTAAATATTCTAAGATGCCGAGTGTTCTTTTAGAAACTGGTTTTGTTTCTAGTCCAGTTGATTCAAACATCTTGAAATCTGCTACGTATAAAGATCGTTTAGCGTCAGGTATTTCAAGCGGTGTGTCAGGTTATTTTAGATAAGAAAACACAAACCTGAGGGGTGCCTCAGATACTCCTCTTAGGCTGCTCGAGTAAGAACTCGGCAGCCTTTTTTTAAAAGTCTACGAAGAAACATTGTCAAGTTAAAAATACATTTCATTTTTGGCTATGTTTGTTATAATTGAAACATAGAAGGTGAATGGTTTACGCATAAATCTTCAGCAAACCGACAAATCATGAAGAGGTGACGATCTTGAAAAAATTAATCACAATGCCGTTTCTAGTATTGCTTCTAGGAGTATTGCTCACAGCGTGCGGCACAACAAATCAATCAAGCGATAACAAAAAGGATGACAGTCAAAAAGAAACAACTGAAGCAACCGATCAAAACAAAGATAAGGCTGCAGACGAAAAATCAGAAGATGATCAATCATCAAAAAATGAAAAATCAGATGATCAAAGCAAAGAAACAGCTGCTCAAACAGAAGAACCAGCAGGTCAATCTGATGAAGAAGCAAAAGACAGCTCAAGCAAAGAAATTACAAAAGAAGAACCTGCTAAAGACCAATCAAAAACTGACTCAAAATCTGACTCTAAAACAAAGAAAGAATCAACAACTAGTAAGAAAAATGAAGTCACCAAAGAAGGCACATATGTCGGTTTGGCTGATGGACATACAATTGCTGTCAACATTGATGGAAAAGAAGTAGCGATTCAATTCGGAAATACCTTTTCTAAACAAGTGAACAGCTTAAAAGAAGAATCAAAAGTAAAAGTAACCTATACAAAAGATGCAAATGGAACACTTCGATTGAAAACGATCGAATCTGTAAAAGCAAAATAAAGAAAAGACCCGGAGACCCGCAGAATTGCGGGTCTTTTTTACGTTGAAAAGGGCATAACTTGATATAAGTGCACATTCTTAACACAGTTTTACAAGACTTAACAACCCATTTACATTTGCTTAATGTTGCTCTGCTAAACTGACTTTCATAGAACATCTCTTTACACAACAACTACTTTGAATGGTGAGGTGCAGGTCAGTGAGTGCAGAGAAAGCGATGAATCTTTACAGAGAATATGAAGTGAGACGAAATCACTCTTTTGCCTTAACAGAACATATGGTTCGTTATTTATTTGCAAAACGTTTCATAGATTTAATGTTCTCGTTCATCGGATTGATGTTGAGTACGCCAATCATTTTGCTGTTTGCTCTTTTGATTAAGCTGGAAACACCAGGGCCAGCCTTTTATATGCAGGAAAGGGTCGGGAAAGACGGTGTTTACTTTAAATTATGGAAGCTCAGATCGATGAGAACTGACGCAGAAAGCGGAGGAGCAAAATGGGCTCAAAAAAATGACCCGCGTATCACCAAAGTGGGGGCATTCATCCGTAAAACAAGAATTGATGAACTTCCGCAATTTATCAACGTGTTAAAAGGAGAAATGAGTATCGTAGGTCCTCGTCCGGAAAGACCGATGTTTACCGCAGAATTTAATCGGACGATTCCAGGCTTCACAAAAAGATTGGCAGTAAAGCCGGGGCTGACAGGTCTTGCTCAAGTAAATGGCGGATATGAAATGAGTCCAAGTGAAAAATTAACACATGACTTACAGTATATTCAAAACTTGACATTTTCTCTCGACACGAAGATTATGGTAAAAACGTTAAAAGTCATCATGACTGGTGACGGAGCCAGATAAGTAAAGTAGGGAAGAGAAATGGCAAGTATAAAAAAACGCATGCTAGGCGGGGCAAAATGGACAAGCTTGTCCGCATTGATCATCACCATCATCCAAATTGCACAGTTCGCCTTTTTAGGGAATGTGATGTCACTCAAGGAATTTGGACTCGTTGGCATGATCACAACTGTCACAATATTTACGCAGATTTTACTTGATCTAGGAATTGGGGCAGCGATCATTCAAAAGGAACAAACGACAGAACGTCAATTATCTACATTATATTGGATCAACTTGCTCACAGGGATTATCTTGTTTTGTCTGCTCATCCTGCTAAGCCCAATGATAGCCGCTTTTTATAACCGGCCAGAGCTAGAGGGTCTGCTCAAGCTATTATCGATCATGTTTCTGATTGCACCGATTGGCCAGCAGTACCAGTATATGATGCAAAAAGACTTAGCCTTTAAAACATTAAGCACCATTGAAGCTATTGCGACCATCATATCGCTGCTCGTTTTACTCGTTTTCGCCTTCTTCATGAATCCGATTATCGCCTATGTCATTTCTCAAGTGCTGCTGCAATCAGGAAAAGGTCTCATGTATGCAGCGGCTTATTGGAAGAAGTGGCGTCCAGCACCTGTTTTTGCATTAGGAGAGGTGAAGGAATTTTTCTCATTCGGTGCATTCCAGCTCGCATCCAGACTGGTCAACCGAGCAGGATCAAACATCGACATGATTTTAATCGGCCGATTTCTTGGAGCGGAGGCGTTAGGTATTTACAGCTTGGCGTATCAAATTGTGACGATACCCGTACTGAAGATAAATCCGATTGTGACGAGAGTGGCTTTCCCAGTTTTCGCAAAAAGTCAGCGTGATCACTCCATGCTGCGTGAGGGCTTCCTCAGTATGACGAATATGCTCGCATTGGTTAGTTTTCCATTATTAATCGGCCTTGCTGCCGTATCAGACAGTTTTATAGAAGTCGTGTTTGGAGAGAAATGGCTAGTAGCGGTTCCGGTTTTAAATATATTGTGCATTGTCGGCCTGCTGCGTGTGTTGATGAATCCAAACGGTTCCATACTTCTTGCAAAAGGGAGAGCGGACTTAGCCTTTTATTGGGATACGGGGATGCTCATCGTGTATGGCTACGCATTATATGCAGGTGTCATGACAGGCAGTCTGCTCACAGTAGCTTGGATTTACTCAGGTGTCAGCCTGCTCAACTTTATTGTCGGTAGATGGCTCATGGCATATGTCATTCAGCTTGATATGAAGGTGTATTTAAAATCACTTGGAAAGCCTGCTATCATGACACTGCTTATGGCGATCTGTGCGATAGCTTTACATCAAGGAATGAAGCTGACATCAGCAGATATTTCACTTCAATTACTTCTGACTGTTTGTGTCAGTGCTGCATTGTATGGCTTGTTGCTCATCAAAATGTATCCCCAGGCTGCAGGCAAATTATTGAGAAGAGGTCGTTCGTCATGAAGGTACTATGGCTGACAAGTGTATATCCTAGTGAAAAACATCCGAGTGAGGGCGTATTTCATGAAACGCAAGTCCAGGAGCTGCTCAAACAAGGAATAGAAGTGACTGTCATTTGTCCTAATCCAGAGAATCCGCCGGTTTTACGGATGCTCAAGTCATCCTATCGGCAGAAAAAAGAGCTGCCTGAACAGGAAGTGCGGAACGGAGTGACAGTTTACAGACCGTCTTATCGAGCGCTCCCTGGACAGCTGAAATGGGCACAGCCGAGTAAACGAATAGCGGCTTCCGTTCTCCGGGCAATGCAGCATCATCAGCTGTCACCAGATTTCATCCATGCGCACTTTGCCATGCCGTCTGGCGGAGCGGCGGCTGTCATTCAGAAAGAAACGCAAATCCCTTATCTTCTGACCTTACACGGCAGTGATGTGAACGTATATCCGAGCTATAGCAAAGGGGCACAGGCAGCCTTTGAAACGGCGGTGAAGCAGGCGTCTGTTGTTCTGACGGTGAGTGAGGAGCTCGCTAAAAAGACAAATGATATGACGAAGGTAGAAGCAAAATGTCTTCCGCTTGGTATACCGCTCCAATCATTTTCAAGAACGGAAGAAGATCAAAAAGGCATCAGAAAGCACTTAGGTTTACCGCTTCAAGATAAGCTCGTTGTTTTCGTCGGGCGTTTAGTGAAAGAGAAGGGCTTGCTTGAATTAGCTGATGCTGTCAGCAGCATGGATGGTGTGAAAGCAGTCTTTGTCGGAAAAGGCCCCCTTGCAAAGGAGCTCACGGAACGGGCGGGAGCATCTATCATACTTCCAGGGCAGGTGCCGAATGAGCAGGTAAGAGACTACTTAATGGCAGCTGATCTGTTTGCACTCCCTTCCTACAGTGAAGGAATGCCAACCGTCGTTCTAGAAGCGCTCGCTTTAAAAGTACCTGTCATTGCAACACGGGTTGGCGGTCTCCCATCCTTATTTTCTACCTATCAACACCTGCTCGTTGAACCACGTTCGGCGAGTCAGTTGAAAGAGGCGATTCACGCCTGCCTTTATGAAAACAGATGGAATGAGCAAGTGAAAAGCGATCTTCATGAAATGGTTCATACAGAATATTCATCAGAACATAATGCGAAGCACCTCATTCAGCAATATGAGAAGGTGCTCAATCAATCAACATCCATCGTTTAAACAAGATGAAATGTGCAAAGAATGATAGATAGATAAACAGCTTGGAACGGACAATATGCTTTTACTGAGAGGATGAAAAATGTTGAAGAAAATTGCTGTGATTGGAACAGGGTATGTCGGGTTAGTATCGGGTACTTGTTTTGCTGATATCGGAAATCGTGTCATCTGCTGTGACATCGATGAATCAAAAATCAACAGCTTAAAAAGTGGTGTCGTTCCCATTTATGAACCAGGTTTAAAGGAATTGATTGAAAAGAATACAGAAGAAGGAAGACTGTTTTTTACAACGAATATTCCTGCCGCTATTAGGGAATCAGAGATTATCTATATTGCTGTAGGGACACCGATGACACCACAAGGGGAAGCAGATTTAACGTATGTGAAAGCCGTCGCTCAAACGATCGGTGAACACCTGAATGGCTATAAAATCATCGTCAATAAAAGCACAGTGCCCGTTGGAACAGGCCGTCTCGTTCAAGCCATTGTGGAAAAGGCATCGCGCAGCAAATATCCCTTTGACGTCGTATCCAATCCAGAGTTTCTCCGAGAAGGCTCTGCAATTCAAGACACGATGAATATGGAGCGGGCGGTCATTGGTTCAACAAGCACTCATGCTTCCACTACCATCATAAGGCTGCATGATCCGTTTCAAACAGAGGTTGTGGAGACCAACTTAGAAAGTGCTGAAATGATTAAGTATGCTGCAAATGCCATGCTTGCCACAAAAATCTCTTTCATTAATGACATTGCAAATATTTGCGAAAGGGTAGGCGCTGACGTTGAAAAAGTCAGTGAAGGAGTTGGATTAGACAGCCGCATCGGGCATAAATTTTTAAAAGCAGGCATTGGATTTGGGGGTTCTTGTTTTCCGAAAGACACAATGGCTCTTCTCAAAATTGCCGAAACATCCGGGTATCGGTTCAAGCTGATCGAATCTGTCATTGAAACGAACAACAACCAAAGAGCCCACCTTGTCAGCAAACTGATGAGTGTGTTCGGTGATATTAAAGGAAAAACCATTTCTGTCTTAGGTCTTGCATTCAAACCGAATACGAATGATATGCGTTCCGCACCTGCATTAGATATTATCCCAATGCTGAGAGAGCTAGGTGCTTTTGTAAAAGCCTATGATCCGATTGCTTATATGGAAGCTGAGCGGGAGCTTGGTCCGCAGGCGGTTTTCAGCAATGACCTGTATGAAACAGTAAAAGATACCGATGCCTGTCTCATCCTAACAGAATGGGATGACGTACAGAAGATGGATAAAGACCAGATCAAGCAGCTGCTTCGTTCGCCAATTGTAATTGATGGAAGGAATTTGTTTGATCCAGCAGAAATGAAAGAGAGAGGATTTATTTACCAGTCTATCGGCCGCCCAAGTGTATGGGAAGCAGAATTGGTATCGAAGGCACAATAACAGGGGGAGCTTGGATGAAGAAAGTATTGGTTACTGGGGGAAGCGGATTTATTGGATCACATACGGTAGAGGCTTTACTAGAAAAAGGCTATGAGCCCATCATTCTTGATAACTTTTCAACTGGATCTCGAGAAAATATTGCCCATCTTTCCGTGCAATGCATAGAGGCAGATGTCACAAAGCCAGCGACGATTGATTTGATCAAACAAATCGCACCGGATTATATCATTCATCTTGCAGCACAAGTAAGTGTAGCCATTTCCGTTCAGGATTTCGTTTTTGACGAAGAGGTCAATATCAAAGGATCTCTGCACGTCATGAAAGCTGCGGCTGAAGCAGGGGTGGAAAAAGTCATCTTTGCCTCATCAGCAGCTGTCTATGGAGACCCGGTGTATCTGCCAGTAGACACCGCTCACCGGCTGAAGCCTGGTTCACCTTATGGCTTAGCAAAACTGACAGTAGAGCGGTATTTAGAAATGGCAAAATCACTTTATGATGTGGACTATTGTATTCTCAGGTACAGCAATGTATATGGTCCGCGCCAAGACGCACTTGGCGAAGGTGGTGTTGTCTCTATTTTCTCTGATAAGTTTGCAAAGGATGAGGCCCCTTTTATCTTTGGAGATGGGGAACAAACAAGAGACTTTATCTATGTGGGTGATCTAGCGGCAGCGAATGTTGCGGCATTAACAGCCCAATCAAACGTTTGTTTAAATATTTCGTGTGGTCATTCCATCACTGTGAATGAACTGTTTCAAACGATGAAACGGGTAACGAGATCACAGCTTGAACCGATTTACAAACCGCAGCGTGCAGGAGATATCGTGCATAGTACATTAGCAAATGAGGAAACGAAACAAGTCTTAGCTTGGGAGCCTGTTGTGAGTTTACAGGAAGGTTTGGCTCGTACCATTTCCTACTATAAACAGGAAGTCAAGGCTTAATCCCTCAAATCGGATGGGTTGCTTAGGAGGAAAATGGGTATGAGCGTGAAACAAACAGCATGGCAAATCATGATCGGATGTATATTATTTGCAGCAGGGCTAGGACTTGTACAAATGGCGTTTGCGCAGCCCATCGGGTTAAAAAAGATCGTCGCCATTCCGGTCCTGCTTTTGATCCTGACGGCTTTTCTCGTGTTAATGAAGCTATACATGAACGGTGAGCAAGTGTTCATGTCAGCCATTTATCTTTTAATTGCATTGACCTTTCTCAACAACGCTTTCTTTTCAATTAGTGCTGGGTTCTTTAGTCTTTTTCTCTACCGTATTATGCTCATTGCTGCTTTTGCTTTATTCATATGGCGGATGAGAGATAAGGGGACGTACATATCGCAGTGGCAGCAGATTCGTGTAAAAGGGATTCTTGGTTTTTTCGCTGCATGGTTTCTTTATGGGCTCATCTCACTGCTGTGGGCTCATTCGGTGACAGACGGTCTCAAATATATGTCCCTGCTTGCGATGGGGATGGGGTTTGTCTTTCTTGTGGTCATGTACATCCAGCGAATGGATCAAGTGGTCACCTTTTATAGCATTTGGCTCGTCATGACTGTATTTGTCATGGGGATAGGGTTTTATAATCACTTTACTTTGAACCATTTACCGAATACTTCATTATATCTTGGGCCGGCGTATAAACAGCACTATCCTACAGCTGTCTTTTTTAATCAAAATGATTTTGCGACGTTTTTATCGATTAGTTTTTTCTTATATTTAGCGTGTATGCGTCAAATGAAAAATGGTTATATCAAAGCATTTGGATTATTTGGCGCCATCGCAGCACTGTATCTCATTTTGTTAACAGAATCCCGCGCAAGCCTGCTTGGCATATTTGCAGGAGTCGCCATCTATGTGTGGCTGCTCATGCCGCGCTTTCTCAAAAAGTGGTCACTCATCGCAGCAGGCGGACTTGGTGTCATCTGTATCGTTGTTTTTTCAGCCAAGATTTATTCAGTCTTTTATGACTTGTTTCTCGCTTCTCAGGTCGCGCATTCTTTTAGTGAACCACTCCCATCCAACATTGCCAGAGCGAATTTGATCAAAAATGCATGGCATTTCTTTACGGATTCATACGGATTTGGTGTCGGAGCGGGGAATGTGTCTTACTACTTAGCCCACTTTTCAATCTTTGATACAGATCAAGTGGTTGAAGTGCACAATTGGCTGCTGGAAGTGATGACGAACTTTGGATTTGCGGTCATGCTGGGCTATATCTCCGTCTACGCTTATCTCATGTTCACGCTGTATAAACAATATCAATGGGCTGACACAAGATCAGCAAAAATGATCATTGAAGGTTTGTTCGCTGCCATGCTGAGCTTTCTCGTTTCAAGTATCAGTCCTAGTTCTGTCTCGAATTTATATTTCCACTGGGTCTTTTTAGGACTCGTGATCGCAGCGGTGAATATGTTGAAAAACAAACAGCGGTTTAAGACTTGGTAAACCGTGTGTGATGCTGCGCTGGTATGGCTACACTAGTGAAAAAGCAAATACGTCAATGTTGGGAGAATGAACATGTCTGGTTTCATATCTAGAATAGGGAAGCGAATCAAAAAGTATATCGTATGGCTCGTGCTGCTGCCTGTCGTATTAGGCGCTTTTGGATTCTTTTTTGCCAAAGGAACAACGCAGCAGTCTAGTTACACAGCTGCTGTTACTCTCACGCTTGGTAAATATGATGACGGAGTGTATAACAATATAGCTGAAGTGACATCTCTATTAAAAAGCGATGCATTTTTGAATGAAGCACTCAGTGACATCAAAGAAGAAGAAAGGCAGGATGTGAAAAGCCGCCTCATCCTCACCAATCAATCAGATACACAATTACAGCTGTCCTTCACAGATGCTGAGAAGGATCATGCTTTAGCTGTCGTGAAGCAGGTGTCAGATACATTTCTGAAGCAAGACAAAGCATTATTTACAAAAAGGCAGCAGGTGATTGAAAGTAGATTATCTGCTTTAAAAGACGAATCTGTCAGCAACGATTCCAAAGTAGATAAAGAACGATTCCTATATGAATTGGAGTCTACAAAGCTTGGAATGAAGCAGGCGAAGATTGTGGATCCTGCTCAAGTTCTTGATGAAGGCAATAAAGGCATGTCAGCGAAAAAACGTGCACTGCTTGGACTTGTCATTGGCTTTAGTATCTCGCTCATGTTTGTGGTCTTGCCCGAAGTGTTCAAAGAATCTTAATGATGAACTGGAGATGAGTCTTAGGTGAACAATCAACCGTTAGTATCAATCATTACACCGGCCTATAATGCGGAACGTTATTTAACGGATACAGTTCATTCCGTCCTTGCCCAAACCTATTCCAATTGGGAACTGATCATCGCAGATGATTGTTCAACAGATGGAACAAGGAAGCTGCTTGGGGACTTAAGTGAAGCAGACGACAGAATCAACGTCATTTATTTAGAGAAAAATGGGGGAGCCGCCATCGCTAGAAATACAGCCATCAAACAGGCAAAAGGCCGCTTTATTGCTTTTTTAGACAGCGATGATAAGTGGAAAGAGACGAAGCTCGAAAAGCAGGTAGACTTCATGCTGACAAACGATTATGCCTTTACATTCACGGCATATGATATTATCGCAGAAAATGGAGAACCATTAGAAAAAACCGTCACTGCACCAGCAAGATTAACTTATGATGAAGCTTTGAAAAATACCATTATCGGCTGTTTAACGGTGATGCTTGATGTACAGAAGATCGGACATATAGAAATGCCGAACATCCGCACAAGACAGGATTTAGCAACGTGGCTGTCCATATTAAAAAGAGGATTTACAGCCTATGGTATGAGTGAACCGCTCAGTGAATACCGCATCGTTGGGAACTCGATCTCTAGTAACAAGTGGAAAGCAGCGAAAAAAACGTGGTTCGTCTACAGAGAAATTGAGCAGCTTCATTTTGTCAAAGCATCTTGGTGTTTTATGCACTATGCGACAAATGCTGTGAAGAAGCGCTTATAAAACAGAAGGGAAAAAAGGTGATAAAGGTGAAAGCAGACTCGATCATACATGTTATCGTAGCGACGGGAGAATGGGGACAGGACGGCTTGAGGTACAGACGGCATCGACTGGCGGAATTTCTAGCATCTGATCCAGAAACGAAAGAGGTCATCTGGGTATGCCCATCTGCATCCCGTCATAAAGCTCCCTTTCAGCCCATAACCGATCGAATGAAGCAATTGACCATTCCTGATGTGCTTAAGAACAAATTTTTTCGCTTTGGCCGATATCAAGACATGTTCTATATTCATAAATTGTCCCCACTTCTTGAGCATTTGCGGCAGGAAGAAAAGAAGGGAATCGCTGTTTGCTTATGGTATACGTTTCCGGGCTTTCCGCTCTTATCTTCTTTATTTGAATGGAAACATATTGTCTATGACTGCAGTGACCTGTGGGGAGAGCCGATAAGCGGCAAAAATAATTTGCTTTCTTATATGAGGCAGCGTGTCATTGTGAAAGCAGAAAATCGAATCATCAAATACGCACACAGCATTACATGCTCTTCTCAATACTTGCACGATCAAATTAAAAAACGTCTCATGGGTGAACCGAAAGATGTCTTTACAGTGGAAAATGGCGTTGAGTACGATGTGTTTGCCAAAAGCAATCTTCCATGTAAGGAGGATGTGCTGGGAGGAAGAGAAGGAACTGTTCTTGGTTTTATTGGAGGCATCAAGCCGAAGCTGGATTTTGACATGATAGCAGAAGCTGCCCGCATGCAGCCTGATTGGACATTTTTATTTGTCGGTCCGGATGGAACAAATGGTGATCCATCTTTTCAGCATGCACTTAAACTGCCAAATGTGATTTGGACAGGTGCTGTTGCACCAGAAGAAGTGCCTGCGTATATGAAGCTGATTGATGTAGGCATGATGCCATACAAACAATCTCCTTACAATCAAGCCGTGTTCCCGCTCAAGCTATATGAATTTTTAGCCGCAGGAATACCGGTTGTCGGTTTAAATCTTCCGTCAACGGAAAGGCTAAAAGAGAATGATGTGTATGAATATTTAGAGGGCGAAGATCCTGCACTCTTCGTAGAAGCCTGCCAAAAAGTGATCAGCAAAAAAGACGATATGGATTATAGACATCTAAGACAAAGCCGTGCGAAGAAAAAAGATTGGCACGCGCTGTTCACAAACATGGTGGAACTAACGAATATTAAAGAAAACGCATAATTCATCAGGGATTGTGCGTTTTTATTTGTTTCTTCTTCACAGGGGAAGCTTGTGATCATCCTCTATTCAATTGTATAATGGAAAGAGCGGCCAATATACAAAATACAGATTTCAATTTAGAAGGAGACTGACCTATGGATTACGAACGCGCCTTATTAGCGTTTTTTGTCTCTCTGGCTACAGTTTTAATTGTGACACCAATCGTCAAAAAGTTTGCAATTAAGATTGGTGCAGTGGACCAGCCGAATAAACGAAAAGTTCATGATAAAGTAATGCCTCGAATGGGCGGTTTGGCAATTTTTATTGGGGTAGCGGCTGGAGCATTAGCAGGCGGGCTGTTTCTACATAATAAAATTACAGCAATTTCAGTTGGTGCCGTACTTATCGTCATTCTAGGTATATTTGATGATAAATATAATTTAAGTGCAAAATTCAAATTTCTCGTACAAGTTCTTGTTGCTTGTCTGATTGTAAGCACAGGCTTAAAAATGGACTTTTTCTCTGTTCCTTTCTTAACAGATCGAATTGAGTTAGGCTGGATGGCATATCCCCTAACCGTGTTATGGATTGTCGGAATCACAAATGCCATTAATTTAATTGACGGCCTTGATGGACTGGCTGCCGGTATTTCTGTCATCGGTTTATCAACCATTGCCGTGATGGCATTTTCAGCTGATAAAATTTTGATTCTTTCTTTATCCCTTGTTGTCATTGGTAGTACCATCGGCTTTCTTTTTTACAACTTTCATCCGGCGAAAATTTTTATGGGTGACACCGGTTCGCTTTTTTTAGGCTATATGATTTCGGTACTGTCACTATTAGGGCTATACAAAAGTGTCACTTTGTTTAGTGTAGTTGTCCCAGTGATCATCTTAGGTGTCCCTATTTTCGATACCACCTTTGCCATCATTAGACGAATATTAAACAAACAGCCAATCTCAGCACCTGACAAATCTCATATTCATCATAGACTGATGGCCTTTGGCTTGTCCCATCGCATGGCTGTCATCGTGATTTATATGATTGGCTTAGTCTTTAGTCTAAGTGCGATTTTGCTGACAAGCGCCACCATTTGGTTATCACTGATTATTATCTTTTTACTGGTCATGTTCATGCAAGTGATTGCAGAAGTCACAGGCTTGGTGAATGAAGAATTTAAACCATTTACGAAATTTTATAAACGAATGGTCAAAAGGCAGTAAAAAACAGCCCGTTCCTAGGAACTGGGCTGTTTTTATTATTGTCCAGGTGTGCTGGTCGATGAGTTAGTTGTATCACTTGACCCTGTTTCACCAGAGGATGGATTGGTTTGTGAATCTGTTTCAGTTGAAGATTCAGTAGGAAGCTTTAAATGCGTCCGTAATTCATTTTGGACGTTAGCTAAATTGGTCGGATCTGGCTCAAAGTAATACGTGCGATTTGGCCCTAAATAAAGGTCTGATCCCTTAATAGAAAGTGTTTCTGTGTCGTCTCCTTTAAATCCGCTGTAGATTTGCTGAAGCGCAAGACCTTCTGTGATACGGAAATTGGTCGTAATGTGATCACTGACCTCTTTAGCGATGTTATCGACGTTCGCAATGTTATTTGGCTTCGCCATTTGATCAATCATTGCACGTAAAATTTGTTTCTGACGATCGTTACGTCCGAAATCACCGCGTGGATCTTGTTTTCTCATCCGTGCGTAAGCAAGTGCTTCTTCCCCGTTTAAATGCATATTGCCTTTTTTGAAGTAAATCTTTTTCGATTTTTTAACATCACTTTTTTCATTGAAGTCAAATGGAACATCGATATCAATTCCGCCGACTTCATCAATGACATCCTTGAATCCGTCGAAATCAACGGTTGCATACTTATCAATCGGAATATGCAAGAATTGTTCGACAGTTTCGATCGTTTCGTCTTTACCACCTTTAGCAAATGCTGCATTAATCTTTTCTTTACTTCCTGTTGTATCACTTGCAAGCTGTACGCGTGTGTCACGAGGAATACTAACCATTTTCATCGTTTTGTCTTGAGGGTTAATCGTTGCGACAATGAGTGAATCTGAACGGCCATGATCACCCTTTGTGGCATAATCCTCAATTCCGACAAATAATACAGAGAAAGGTTTTTTCTTAATATCAATGACAGCATCACGAAGATTCGATTTCTCTCCACGGTTTAGTTCATCATATGTTTTGTCAGCAGCTTGAAGAGTATTGACGATTTTATATACTGCGAATCCGCCCATGCAGATGATAAGTAGCAAAAATAAGACCAGAATACGTTTGATAATTCTCTTCTTCTTACTTTTTTTCTTTCGTACACGCACTTTTACTCGTTGTGCCATTCATCTGTCTCCTTTATCGGACCAATGTCCTTTTCTAAATAAATCAATTCGCCTTCTTTTGTAACACTCTTTCCATTTGTCAGCTCAGTCATCCACTCAATGAACTGCTCTGTTTGTGTTTCTTCGACATATGTCTCAAAAATAACATCTTCTGCATAATGGATTTCTTTTAGCTGAAAAGATGAGGCTCTAAGCTCATTCTCTACCTTTCCAAGCCATGTATAATCTATTGTTGTGTGCATTGTACGCATTAAACAGCGCTCTACCATTCCAACATGGTTGATAGCTTCTGATACAGATTTTCCGTAGGCACGAATCAATCCACCGGCACCTAGCTTGATACCGCCGAAATAACGAGTGACCACAACGACTGTATCTTTCAGCTTCCGTTTTTTTAGCACTTCAAGCATTGGGACACCTGCTGTACCACTTGGTTCACCATCATCATTCGCTTTTTGAATGAGGTCATGTTCACCAATGAGATAGGCTGAACAGTTATGTGTAGCATTCCAATGTTGTTTTTTAATGGATTGTATAAATGCTTGTGCTTCTTCTTCTGAGACAGCACGCTGTATATGACAAATAAAACGTGATTTTTCAATGACGATCTCATGCTCGCCACGACTTTTTACTGTAAGATAGCGATTCAGCAAAAGACATACCCTCCTGACAAGCAAATTGTAAGACTAGTGAAAATTTGCATTGGTTTTAGAATTTTACAGCGTATTTTGTTATGATGATAGGAGCGGAAAAAGGGTCGTCATAAAAACTTCAAGATTTATACGCATTCTTTCATTATAATTCGACATAAAATGCAGATCAATGACATTTATAATAAAAAAAGATGACATCACTGTTACGGGAGGGAAAAGCCATGACAACACCCAAAATGGATCCGAAATTATTGGATTCAATCATCATGAAAATGCTAAGTACAGTTGATGGCAGCAAGGACGAAGTATTTAGAATAGGCGAACAGTCCCGTCAACAATATGAAAGCCTAGTAGAAGAGCTGAAGCAAATCAAGCAACAAGTAAACGAAGTAATTGATTTTGGGGATAAGCTGGAAGTCCATACAAGACATGCTAGAAATCGCTTATCTGAGGTCAGCAGAAACTTCAACAAATTCAGCGAAGAAGAAATACGGGAGGCCTACGAAAAAGCACATAACTTGCAGGTGGAACTCACCATGATTCAGCAGCGCGAGAAGCAGCTGAGAGAAAGAAGAGACGATCTGGAAAGACGATTACTAAGCTTGCAAGACGTCATAGAACGCTCTGAAACCCTTGTGAGTCAGATTACAGTTGTTCTCAACTATCTCAACCAGGATTTACGCCAGGTCGGCGTTTTACTTGAAGATGCTCAGGCAAAACAAGATTTTGGGCTCAGAATTATTGAAGCCCAAGAAGAAGAACGCAAAAGAGTGTCTCGGGAAATTCATGACGGCCCTGCTCAAATGCTGGCAAACGTGATGATGCGTTCCGAATTAATTGAACGGATTTTTAGAGACCGCGGTACAGAAGAAGGCTTTAAAGAAATTAGAAGTCTCAGACAAAATGTGCGAAATGCACTGTACGAAGTAAGAAGAATCATTTATGATTTAAGACCGATGGCTTTAGATGATTTGGGTCTGATTCCAACACTAAGAAAATACTTAAACACAATTGAAGAATATGATGGGAAAACCAAAATTACGTTCCAATGCCTAGGTGATACAGAAAGCGAAAGAATTGCTTCTCAATTTGAAGTAGCACTGTTTAGACTAGCCCAAGAAGCTGTCACAAATTCATTAAAGCATTCAGAAGCCGAAGAAATCTCTGTCAAAGTAGAAGTAACGAAAGACTTTGTGACCTTAATTATTAAAGACGATGGAAAAGGCTTTGATATGAAAGATGTGAAAACAAACAAAAACAAATCCTTCGGTTTACTTGGCATGAAAGAACGCGTAGACTTACTGGAAGGTAAAATGACCATAGACTCAAAAATAGGTCTAGGGACATTCATCATGATTCGCGTGCCACTAACATTGCAAAATAAAATTGTAAAATAGAGTCAAAAGACATATTGACCATAAAGTTCAGGTGTAGAACAATAAACATGGGGAGGCGTAGCTTGTGACTAAAGTAAATATTGTAATTATTGATGACCACCAATTATTCCGTGAAGGTGTCAAACGGATTTTAGATTTTGAACCTACTTTTGAAGTAGTTGCAGAAGGAGACGACGGTGACGAAGCTGCACGTATCGTAGAACACTATCATCCGGATGTTGTCATTATGGACATTAATATGCCGAATGTAAATGGTGTTGAAGCTACAAAGCAGCTTGTTGAGCTTTATCCCGAATCAAAAGTCATTATTCTATCTATTCATGATGATGAAAACTATGTAACACATGCATTGAAAACAGGAGCGAGAGGCTACCTGTTAAAAGAAATGGATGCAGACACACTCATCGAAGCAGTGAAAGTTGTAGCTGACGGAGGCTCTTATTTACATCCGAAAGTCACTCATAATTTAGTAAATGAATTCCGACGCCTAGCAACTAGCGGCGTTTCAGCACATCCACAGCACGAGGTATATCCTGAAATTCGCAGACCACTTCATATCTTAACTAGACGTGAATGCGAAGTTCTTCAAATGTTAGCTGACGGAAAGAGCAACAGAGGAATTGGTGAATCGCTCTTTATTAGTGAGAAAACAGTCAAAAACCACGTGAGTAACATTTTGCAAAAAATGAATGTAAACGACCGTACACAAGCTGTTGTTGTAGCAATTAAAAACGGCTGGGTAGAAATGAGATAATGTTCCGGACAAGTACTCCTTTTTCGCCTGTTTTTTGTTCTCTCACATTTTAGCTGGAGGGAAATGATAGACAGGGTAAGGAGTCTTTTTCGGATATAGCGGGCTTGCCTATTGATTAGGCAGGCTTTTTTGATTACTATTATAAATCTAATGAAAAAATGATCATTCTTTTAAAATAAAAAAGAGTAACTTAACGAATAAGGAAGGTATTTAAGAATGAAAATAGCCGTTGTAACAGACAGTACTGCTTATCTACCACAAGAGCTACGTGATAAATATAATATTCATATGATCCCCCTCAACGTCATCTTTGGCAGTGAATCATACCGTGAAGAAATAGAAATGGACTGGAAGACATATTATGAAGAAATCAAAAAACACAAAGATCTTCCAACAACCTCTCAGCCTGCTTTTGGTGAATTAATAGCCTTATATGAAAAACTAAGTGAAACATACGACGCCGTGATTAGTATTCACCTTTCAAGTGGAATTAGTGGAACGTATAATAGTGCTGCCTCAGCGAATGATCTAGTTGAAGGGATTGATATTTACCCGTTTGATACAGAAACAAGCTGTATGGCACAAGGTTTTTATGTGTTAGAAGCTGCTGAAAAAATCCAAGAAGGTGCTTCTTTAGAAGAAGTGTTAGCACATCTAAATTACCTGAAAGAAAGTCAGCGGGCGTATTTTATGGTAGACGATTTAACTCATTTGCAAAGAGGCGGCAGATTAAATGGTGCACAGGCTTTTATTGGAAGCCTCTTAAAGGTAAAGCCTATTCTGCATTTTGACAACAAGCTAATTGTCCCTTTTGAGAAGATTCGCACACGTAAAAAAGCCATTTCACGTATTTTTGAATTATTTGATGAAGATGCATCACGTGGTGTTCCGATGAGAGCAACACTGATACATGGTAATAGAGAAGAAGAAGCAGAAGAATTAATTGCGCACTTATCAGAAAAATATCCTCATGTTGAATTTTATAAAAGCTACTTTGGTGCCGTGATCGGCACCCATCTAGGTGAAGGCTCTTTAGCTCTTGGCTGGGTGATTAGATAATTCCTAAAAAACCTCTTTTCTTATGGAAAAGGGGTTTTGTTTTTCTATTTTACCCGTTGGACGAAAGGTCATGTCTTTGCGCATAATAGGCAAACATCAATTGAAAGGTGTTTGGTTAAGTTGAATATGGACAAAGCAATGGAACTAATGCGGCAGCTGCATTCACGCCATTTGCTCACCGCCGAAACAAGGTGCCCACAGTACAAATTGGATTGGCTGGAGGAGAAGGGCTTAGTCAATCGAACACCTGCGATTGAGAGGAAAGCAAATGGTTTTACATGCTGCCGGTGCGGTGTATCACACAAGCGGTACTTTGCTCACTCTCCATGTGAAGTGTGTCAAAAGGATTGTGTGTACTGTAGGTCATGCATCATGATGGGAAAAGCAACTGAATGTGGGTTTCTTTATGAATGGACAGGTCCACAAAAAGTAGAAACATATCGAGCTGAATTAACATGGCAGGGAGAGCTGTCTAAAGGACAAAAAAGAGCGTCAGAAAAAATGATTGAAGCTATCAAAAGCAAATTTGATCTGCTTGTTTGGGCGGTTTGCGGGGCAGGGAAAACGGAGGTGCTTTTTCACGGAATCGAATATGCGTTAAATCAAGGAATGAGTGTCTGTATTGCGACCCCTAGAACAGATGTTGTGCTTGAACTCGAACCACGACTTAGAAAAGCATTTCAAGGGATGACAATAGCCGTACTTTATGGAGGCAGTTCTCAAAGGTTTCAGATTGCACCGCTAGTGATCGCCACAACCCATCAGCTGATGAGGTACAAAAATGCATTTGATGTGGTCATTGTAGATGAAGTCGATGCCTTTCCTTATTCAATGGATGAACGTCTCCAATTTGCTGTTCTAAAGGCGATGAGAAAGAACGGAGGGGTTAGGATTTATTTAAGTGCGACACCCTCTAAAAAAATGACGAGAGAGGTTTCTAGTGGAAAACTGGAAGCGATAAAAATTCCTCTGCGTTTTCATAAACAACCATTACCCGTACCGACCTTTCATTGGATTGGACATTGGAAAAAGAAATTAAAAAAGAATCAGCTGCCCCGTAAAGTGATGAATTGGATGCAGAGACATATTGCAAATAAAAGAAGAGTATTACTTTTTGTTCCTTCAATTGCTACCATGAAGAAGGTAACGAAAATTCTTCGAGAACACTCCTTAAACGTGGAGGGAGTGTCTGCCGATGATCCAGATAGGAAACAAAAGGTTCAGCACTTTAGAGATTACGTATACGATGTACTAGTTACAACCACTATTCTAGAAAGAGGCGTAACCATTCCAAATGTTCAAGTGGGGGTATTAGGTTCGGAATCTACTATTTTTACAGAGAGTGCACTTGTTCAGATTTCTGGAAGAGTAGGCAGACACCCGGATTATTGTACAGGAGACGTTTTCCTTTTTCATTTTGGTTTAACGAGAAGTATGAAACAAGCAAAGAAGCATATCGTTAAAATGAATGATACGGCTGCAAATGAGTTTTCTGAAAAACAGTGTGGGTTCAACTAAATCATGGTACATTATATTCACAATACACAAATGGCAGGAGAGACAAAATATGCTACTCAATGCAAAAGAAATACTACTCAAGGAAATTCTCTATCAATATCTCAACCAATTAAACATGATTTGTCATTGTGAAAAGTGTATGGAAGATGTATTAGCAATTTCACTGAATCAAGTGAAACCACAATATATAACAGACATCGATAAAATATCTTACAGTAAATCTGAGATGGTGGATAAACAGAAGAATACTGCTATGCTAGTTATTCTGACAGAAGCAGCTTCCAAGGTCTCCGCATTTCCAAGGTGTGAAAATCGTCTGCTGCTGAACAAGAAAAACAATTGAATTGCCAAATTTGTGAGGGACATTTTGTGCCGGCTTTTACCTGGAAATCATTCCTACTATTAAATGATGATCGTCTTTGTGTAGCATGTAAGAATGACTTAGTAAAGATTGAGCGTCCTATTTGTCCAACGTGTGGAAGGGCGCAGTCAAATGACCAAATGTGCCAGGACTGCGATAGATGGAATGAACGCCCTGATTCTACTAAAGTTCTTGTGAAAAATAGGTCAGTTTATACTTACAATGAGTTGATGAAAGATGTCCTTGCCCGCTTTAAATTTCGGGGTGATACGGCTTTAGTTGAGCTGTTTAAACGAGATGTACAAGCAGCATTTAAACATTCCTTCAGCATAAAAGAACCATTACTGATTCCGATCCCTTTAAGTCATGAAAGACTAAAAGAAAGAGGATTTAATCAGTCCGTCATCATCGCTTCTTTGATAGGTAAGCCAATATTGCAGCCACTCGTGAAAATACATCAAAGTAAGCAGTCCAAAAAAAAGAAAAATGAACGCCTAGATCAAAAAGGATTGTTTCAAATAAAGCATACAGATGTGATTGTTCAAAGGGATATTATATTAGTTGATGATATCTATACAACGGGAGCAACCATTTATGATGCAGCAAGAATTTTAAAAGACGCAGGTGCCAAAAGTGTTTCTTCTTTTACGTTGATACGTAGTTAAAAATCATGATAATTAACCGATAATAAGAAAAGAAAATAACGTAAGGGGTTTTGGTTATGAATCAATTGGCAAACTGTCCACAATGTAATCAGCTATTTTTAAAAACCACCATCCAAACGGTTTGTAACAAATGCTATGAAGAAGAAGAACGTTCTTTTGATATCGTATATAAATTCTTAAGAAAACAAAGTAATAGACAATCAACCATCGCTGAAATAGTAGATGCAACTGAAGTTGATGAAGAATTAATCTTGAAATTTATTCGTTTGAAAAGACTGCAAATTAGTCAATTTCCGAATATTAATTATCCTTGTGAAAGATGTGGCAAAGCGATCAGGAAAAACAAGCTATGTAGCCAATGTGAACAGGATATTCATTCGCAAATCAGCCAAATGAACCAAGAAGAAGAGCGTAAAAGGGAGATTGAATCTAGGAAAAAAGACACCTATTATGCCATTAATCCTAAAAACGACTGATTCCCTAAACTAAGTTGCAGTTTGGTCGATAAAATGGATAGAATCAAGACAGACTGTAACGGAAAGCGAGAGGAATCCCGTGAAAATTAATCGATATGGAACACAACCAGTAAATCCTTACAAGAAAACATATGAGAAACAAACGTTGCAATCGAATCAAGCAAAATCAACTGATAAAGTCGAAATTTCTAAAAAGGCAATCGAAATGCAAAAGGTGCCGAATATTATGAGAGAACGTCAAGATAAAATTGACCAAATTAAAAAAAGCATTGAAGCCGGAACATATCAAGTAGATACAAAAGGCATTGCAGATAAAATGCTGAATTTTTATAAACAACAATAACAAAAGGGAGCAGCGTGAATGTCAGTTAAAATAATTATTGAAGAACTGCATCGTCTCTATGGATTGCATGAACAGCTATTAAAGTTGTCTAAGGATAAAACAGAAATGCTGAAAAGCAATGAGATTGATGCTCTTTCAGAGGTTCTGAATTTAGAGCAAAAGTATATTCAGGCCATTTCTCAATTAGAAGAAAAACGAATTGAAGCGACCGTTCAATTTTTACAAAGTGATCAATCACCAACCATCACTGCATGTATCGAAAAGGCTGAAGGTACAGATCAAGAAGAGCTCATTTCATTATATGAGAAACTAAATGACATCATGGTGGAACTAAAAGATGTAAATGAACTGAACAAGCAGCTTATTCAGCAGTCACTTCAATTTATTTCACTGACATTCGATCTCGTTAACCCCAATAAAGAAAATATGAATTACGGACAAAATGGTCTTGAGAGTTCAAAGCCTAAACAGCAAAGGGCTTTGTTTGATTCAAAGGCGTAAACAAGGAGGATACCAATGGGTTCTACATTCATGGGACTAGAAACGGCAAAAAGAGGAATCACAGCCCAGCGTGCAGGGCTTTATGTCACATCAAACAACGTCTCCAATGCAAATACGGAAGGCTACTCAAGACAAAGAGTGACCTTTAAAGCAGAAAATCCTTATCCAGTCCTTTCTGTTTATGATGGAAAGACGTATGGTCAAATGGGGACAGGTGTACAAGTTGGAACGGTTGAAAGAATTCGAGATAGCTTTTTAGATCTACAATATAGAGATCATAACAACAACTTGTCTTACTACTCAACGAAGTCAGATGCCCTTTCACAGATGGAAGGGGTTATGAATGATTTGACGGATGAAGGCTTGAACAGAGCTTTTGATAACCTATGGAAATCATTACAGGTCTTATCAGAAACAAAAAATGCTGATACAGCTTCTGCACGTACAGTTGTTAAAACAAGTGCACAGGCTCTAGTTGACCAATTCCGTCTGCTCAATTCTTCTTTAACAACGGTACAAAAGAATTTGAAAACGGAACTCGATTCAACAGCCAAAGATGTAAACACTCTATTATCTCAAATAGATGAAGTGAACAAACAGATTGCAGCAGTTGAGCCAAATGGATATCTTCCAAATGATCTTTATGATACACGTGATACTTTGGTAGATCAATTATCCTCACTTGTTGATATTAAGGTCAGCTACAATCCACCTGGCGGTAATGCACTTAAAATTGCTGAAGGAACTGTCAACATCGACATTATCGGTGCAAATGGACAATCTGCTGGAAACATTTTGAATGGTATTACAAATGAAAAGTCTGAACTGCAAATCTCTTACGATAATACTACGGGACTTGTTAACTCACTTCAATTCGGAACAACAACTATTGCAGCGGATCAATTACAAGTAAACGGTAAAGTAAAAGCACTTGTTGAGGCTTATGGCTACATGTCAAACGGTGCTGAAAAAGGCATGTATCCAGATATGCTTGCAGAACTGGATGAAGTAGCACAAGTATTCATGGATACATTTAACGATGTACATAAGCAGGGGTACACGTTAACTGGTGCAAGTGGACAAGACTTTTTTGATATCGAGAATAACAATGAGTTGAATAAAGGTTTGGCAGCTCGTATTAAAGTGAGCGATGTCATTTTAGCATCAACAGATAATATTGCAGCATCTCTCAATCAAACTCAAGGTGACGGTTCGAATGCTACGAAATTAGCTAATATACAAGACTTAAAATTACCAATCGGCGGAAATACAACGACCATTCAGGATTATTACCAAAATGTTATTGCTGAGATGGGGGTACAAGGGAAAAAGAACATGACGCTTGAAAGCAGTTCAGCTGCTCTTGTCAATTCAGCCAATGAACGTAGAATGTCGACTAGCGCTGTCTCCATCGATGAAGAAATGACGAATATGATCCAATTCCAGCATGCATATAATGCGGCTGCGAGAATTATGACATTACAAGATGAAGTACTGGATAAGGTAATAAACGGCATGGGTGTCGTAGGAAGGTAGGGATAACGGATGCGAGTCACACAAGGTATGATTTCTCAAAACTCACTTCGAAATATTAGTAAAAGTTACGAAAAACTTTCTAAGATTAATGAGCAGGCACAAACAGGAAGACGTTTCACGAATACGTCTGATGATCCTGTTGCAGCAGTAAAAAGCCTTCAATATAGTACTGCCTTGTTTCGAAATGAACAGTATAAAAATAACTTAAATGAAGCACAAAACTGGATTGATACATCTGAAACAAGTGTCACTGAAATTATTGATATTATGTCAAATATACGAGATAAAGTGCTTGATGCGGCAAACGGAACAAAGCAGCCAGAAGATTTAGCAGCTATCGGAGTGGAAATTGGTCAGATGAAGAATCAAATCATCGATGCAATGAACACTCAAATGCTAGGTAAGTTCGTATTTAATGGGACAAATACAAATGTTAAACCAGTTGTTGAGAATGCAGACGGAACGTATACATTTAACTTCGAAAATTATACAGGTGCGAATGCTGTTCAAGCGAATATTTCTGATGGGATTACTTTAAATGTAAACTCAAATCCAATCTCAGCGTTTGGTGGACAGGCCAACGGTCAAAATGTCATTGAAATGCTGACTGATTTAGAAAATTCATTGAAAAATGGAACATTCGCGAATTCTGATGATGCATTAGGAAGTATCGATCAGTTTAAAGAAGTGATGAGTGCTGAGCGATCTGACCTAGGAGCGCGTTCGAATCGTGTTGACTTAGTAGGAAGTCGTTTGACTTCACAATACCAAGTATTGAAAAATGCTAAATCAGATAATGAAGATGTTGAAAGTGAAAAGGCAATTCTTGATCTTCTTCAACAAGAGACGGTGAATAGAGCTGCTTTAGCGACAACAGCTAAAGTCATTCAGCCATCCCTTGTTGATTTCTTAAGATAATAAAAAGCATCCGTAGGGTGCTTTTTTGCATCATGGAGGTGAATATATGCAAATCCCTAGATTGTTAATGCAGCAAACCTATGCAAAGCTTCAAATGTCGACAACTCCTTCTAGGCAAGAAGTAGAGCAGCCACGAGCGGACCTTGAGATTCAGCAGCCGCGCGCTGTCATGGATATCAAAAGGACACCGTCGAAATTAACCATTGATCAAACCGAGGCATTTGCCGATATGGACATCAAGTCGATTTTTAGACGTTCTGAGGAATGGGCAGCTGAGGGGAAGCGGGCTGTTGGAGAAGGAATGGGCCGAAGAGCGGAAGAAGGAAGTGAACTTATCAAGATCGAGAATGGTGGAAATGCGATTGCTGAATTTGCCAAGATCAACGGCAGTCCTCCAGCAAAACAATTCACCATTGGTGTGATACCTTCATTCTTTAGTGTGAAAATTCACTATCAGCCTTCTGAGCTTCAAATTGATGTGGAGCCGCAAAAAGCTATCATAGAGGCAACACCTCATAAACCAATCGTTAACTACCAGCCAGGTAAGGTCAATATTGATATGTTACAATACCCAGAATTAAAAATAGAAGTTGACGAAACGGGCCAAAATGGTGATAAGGTATAGTTAAGAAAAACGAAAAGGTCGTGAATTATGATCATTCAAACAAAATACCATGGTGAAGTGACAATCAAAGAGGAGCAAATCATCAACTTCTCTAACGGGATACCAGGATTTCTGGATCAAAAACAGTTTGTCATTTTGCCTTTATCAGAAGAATCTCCGTTTTTAGTTCTTCAATCATTGAAAAACGCAGCATTAGGCTTTATCGTCAGCAGTCCGTTTTTATTCTTCAATCAATACGAATTTGATTTAGACGAAACGGTTGTAGACATTCTGGAAGTAGAAGATGCCAATGATGTGGAAGTAATGGTTATTTTAACAATGGAATCATCTATTGAAAAAACAACAGCTAATTTAAGAGCGCCTATTATTGTGAACCGGAAAAACATGAAAGCCAAGCAGGTGATTTTGCATGATTCAGCCTATCATACAAAACATTTGTTAGAGGTGGCATCCTCATGTTAGTGCTGTCTCGTAAATTAAACCAGTCAATTCAAATAGGCGATGATATTGAAGTCAAGATTATTTCAATCGAGGGCGATCAAGTGAAAGTCGGGATTGAGGCTCCTAAGCACATTGATATTCACAGGAAAGAAGTGTACCTGTCTATTCAAGAAGAGAACAATCGTGCTGCAAGCTTATCCTTAGATCTCCTCTCTCAATTATCCTCACAAAAAAAGTGAGGATTTTTTTATTGCATTCAGCTGTCCTTCTCCGTGTGAACGTGTTCCGATACAGATGTTCATGATCTATAGGAAACTTTAACAAATCGGTCCATCTATATTTAATTTGCAAATTCAAAGCCGATATAAAAGATAGATTAAAGCACAGGAGCTGAATAACTATGTCTGTTGGTAAGTTGACATCGCTAGAGCCAATTATCGATGCATTTCAAACCCGTGTTTCTAATAACCAGAATGACAATGTAAACTCTGACTCACAAGCAAATGGCAGGGCTGTTTCAAAAGAAGAAATTGAAAAAACGCTTCAAGGCGCAAACAAGCTGATTGAGCCTACTCAATTTCATCTTCAATTTGAATTACATGAAAAACTCAATGAATATTATGTCAAAGTCGTAGATAACCAAACAGAAGAAGTTATTAGAGAAATTCCTTCCAAGGAATGGCTTGATTTCTATGCGGCAATGACAGAAATTGTCGGTTTATTTGTAGATAAAAGAATGTAAATGAAGGGAGAACATAAACAATGGTCAATCGTATTACTGGATTTTCAAATGTGTTCGATATTGATGAAATCGTATCAAAGCTGATGAAAACGGAGCAGGCACCACTTGATAAAATGACACGCCAGAAACAAACACTTGAATGGCAAAGAGACAGCTATCGCGAGGTTAACTCGAAAATCAAAGAATTAGATGATTTGATCAACAGTTTAAACTTAACGCGTCCAAGTACATATGGCGCAAAAAAGGTAACAAGCTCTAATGAATCTGCTGTCACAGCAACTGGGTCAACAAATGCGACCTCTGGCTCTATTCATGTCACTCAACTAGCGACAGCTTCTGTCTTCAAATCCTCTGGTACATCTGGATTTACACCAGCAAATGGCACGTTTACGTTTGAAGTGACGACACCAGATTCAACAAAACCGAAAATGGTGACGATCAATACCTCTGATTCCGATACAATCGATGACATCGTGAAAAAGCTGAACAGCGCGCAATTAGGTGTGACGGCTTACAAAGGCCAAATCTCTGATGGCACTAACTACGTGGATACAATTGCTCTTACTTCTCGGACAACTGGTGAGGGTGTCAGTATTAAAGCAGCTGATGGCAATTCAGCTTCATTTTTAACGCAATTAGGCTTCCAAGTAGATGGAGATAACAAATTAGTTGCGACCACTCAAGGACAGAAGGCGCAATACGAGATTAATGGTCTGAAAATGGAAAATAACAACAATACATTCACACAGGCTGATATTACGTACGAGCTTAAAGGAACAACGGATCAGCCTGTCAGCTTAAACGTTTCAACAGATGTGGATGCAATCTATGACAAAATTAAACAATTTGTTGATAAATACAATGAGCTCGTTGAGCAGATTAATGGTAAAGTCAATGAAAAGAAAAACAGAGACTATCAACCATTAACGGCTGAAGAGAAAAAAGGGATGTCTGAAAAAGAAATAGAGCTATGGGAAACGACTGCGAAGTCTGGCTTGCTGAGAAGTGATTCCATTTTACGATCTGGTGCCTCTAAAATAAGAAGTGATTTGTATGCTAATATTACGACAAGTGATGCGAATAAAATCCAACTCACACAAATCGGTATTGAGACATCATCCAAGTATAAAGATGGCGGAAAGCTGGAATTTAGTAAAGATATAAATGGAGTAGAGAAATTAAGAAAAGCCATTGAAGAAGACCCGGAGAAAGTCAGACAAATGTTTATCTCGGGTAGTTTAAATGTGGATTCAAAAGATAAAGACAAAGCACAGCAGCAATATCAAGAACAAGGAATCATTTATCGTGTCAAAAATTCCTTAACTGCCTTCACGAAGAGCATTCAAACAAAGGCGGGAAGCACAACAATGGAATTAAAGGAATACGGACTTGGTAAGGACCTTGATTCTTTGACAAAACGAATGAGTACATTCCAAGATCGTTTAAAAATGGTTGAAGCCCGTTACTACAAAAAGTTTAACGCCATGGATAGTGCAATTCAAAAGCTAAACAACCAATCTGGCTACCTTTCTCAACTGCTTGGACAATAATTGGAGGTTTATAACATATGGCAATACAGAACCCTTATGCCGCCTATCAGAAAAATTCTATTGAGACCGCAACACCTGCCGAGTTGACGCTTATGCTTTATGAAGGCTGCTTAAAGTTCATCAGAATAGCGAAGCATGCCATTCAAAAAGAGGATGCAGAAACGAGAAACTTGAACCTGAAAAAGGCTCAAAACATCATTCAAGAATTAAATGTCACCTTAAATCGTTCCTATGACGTATCAAAGAGTATGGCAAGTATGTATGATTACATTTATCGCAGACTGATAGAAGCTAATCTTCAAAATGACGAAGAGATATTGAATGAAGTAGAAGAGTACGTAACTGATTTCCGTGATGCGTGGAAGGAAGTCATTCAAACCGATCGAAAAGGCCGTCACCACTCTATCGGGGGCTCTCTATGAGTATTGTGGACCAGCTGCATGAACAAACATTAAAAATGGCAGCCGAAATAGCGGAAAATCCGCAAAGTGAAACACTTGTTGAAGACTTTGATGCCTTTTTAATTGAGAGAGACGAATTAATGAGAGATATACAGCATGAATTGACGGATCAAGAAAAAGAGAAAATCCGAGAAATCATACAAACAGATCAACAGATGGCGAAGCAATTAACGGTTATCCAAAATGGGATAAAAGCAGATATTCAAGCCATTCAAAAAAAGAAAACAAAACAGCTGAATTATCAAAATCCATACCAGCCCATAACAAGTGACGGCGTATACTACGATAAACGGAAATAAATAGGTGAGACCTGTGGCGTATCGTTCAAATGACTATATTTTATTAACCACATATTATGAACTTCTATACACGATAGAAGAGAGTCTAAAATATTTAGATGAAATTGAGAAGGATTTTGACAAAACAGAAGGGGATCGGATCTTTAATGATCTGATCCATGCCTTCTTTCATTTAGACACAACACACCCCCTTCTGCTTTCAATTATAGAAAATGAACACTTTGCCAAAACGATTCGTTCGTTTGATCAAATATTTTTAAGTTTTGATATACTAGCTTTCTATACATTCCCTTCAAATCACTTCCAATCATTCCTGAAATCATATTTTATACCTGAATATAGAAAGTGGATGGATGAAATACATGCCTGTATGAGGCCGTATGTCATTCATTAATTTTTGTCCAATTCAGACCATTCGGAGGAAATTATGAGACTAAAAAATCAATTTTTATTTGGGCTTATTGTCATATGTGTATTGTTTGTCAGTATGTTAGGATTCTCAAGCTTTCTCTATTACAAAACAGATCAATCCTATAAAGCGTTATTAAGCAAGGAAGTAAAGCTTTATCAGACCTCGCTGGAATTAGAGGCGCTTCTGCAAAAGCAGGAAGCACAGATTAAAACATATGTCGTCGTCCAAGATGCAGAAAATTTGCAGAAAATTGAGCAAACATATGAAGATATTAATAAGAAAACAACAGAAGCTTCGAAATTAAGTACGGTCAAACAAGCAAAAAATCTATTAGATCAAATCTCAGAAAAAAATTATCTCTACTACACCTCAACGAATCGATTATTTAATTCATTAAATATGCAAAATCAAAAAGAATTCAACACCCGCCTCACTCAAGAATTACAACCTATCGAACAAGAAATACATACCTTTACAAAAGAATTCGCTCAAAACCAGCTAAAACAACGTGATCAAAAAATCAATCAGCTTAATCAAGATAGTAATCAATTATTGCTTACACTCATTTTGGTCAGTGCTGCGATTATTGTTGGCTTTCTGGTGATTGGTGTCAGATTCGTTCATCGCATGACAAAACCAATTGTTTCTGTCACAAATGCCGCAAGAAGGATGGCAGATGGTGACCTGACCCTTGAAGAGATTGAAGTGACCTCTAAAAATGAGATTGGTCAGCTCGGCACAGCCTTTAATCAAATGACGGCTCATTTGCGTCAGCTTATTTTGCAGGTGCAAAGCGGATCAAGACAGCTTGCTGATTCTGCTGCTCAATTTGAGGAAACCATCAGTCAAACGATATCGGCTAGTGAGCAGACATCTAGCTCGATCGAACAGGTCAGTGAAGCTTCACGTGAACAATCAGATGCGGTCGGAAAAGTCGCCTCTGCCATTCAAGAAGTATCGACTGGTATGCAAAATGCAGCTGTACACACGTCCGATGTTTCGGGTCACTCAATTTCAGTGACTGAAAAGGCTGAAGAGGGTGCCGCTCTTATTCAACAATTTGTGAAACAAATGAGTTCTATTAAAGAGTCTGTGAATGAACACCATTCCACAATGGCCAATGTACAAGCGCAGTTTACAGGCATTCAAGGTCTGTTAGGTCATATCCATGCCATTGCTGACCAGACGAATTTACTTGCTTTAAACGCAGCCATAGAAGCAGCAAGAGCGGGAGAACATGGAAGAGGTTTTGCAGTTGTAGCAGATGAAGTGAGGAAGCTGGCAGAAGAATCTAGTCAGCTGACAGATCAAATTAGTCAATTACTCGAGAACGTGAACAAAGATACAGAAAGGTCATCGCAATCGATGACGAAGGTTGAGCGGGATGTAGCAGAGGGTGTAAAAGTATCACAATTATCTGAACAGAGCTTCCATGAAATCCTGGAATCTATTCGTGATATTTCAATGAAAGCCGAAGAGCTGTCAGCCACTGCAGAACAGATTTCTGCTAGTACAGAGGAAATTTCTCAAACGGTTGGTGTCATTGAAGAAGGTGCGAAACGAAACTCAGAAGAGACGGAGTATATGTCTGCTGCTGTTGAAGAATCATTAGCGGCAAATGAAGAAATGAAAGCCGCTGCGGAGGATTTAAAATCCTTGTCTCAATCGCTGAAAACATCCATTTCATCTTTTACCATTTAATGTGCGCTGGTCTTTTTCAAGAATCAGCCGAATATATATTCATCACCTATCAAGCAACAGTTGAAGCACCGCAAAATTCGACAAATTTCAATAAATATTCACATTTATTTTACGTTTGAGCAGGAGAAAAGGAGGGAAAAGTAGAAATAGGTTTACATATCCTTAATTTTAAAGGAGGCGTTCTTTACATGAATTATAATGTCAGAGGAGAAAACATCGACGTAACACCTGCACTAAGAGATCATGTCGAGAAAAAAATTGGAAAGCTGGAGCGTTATTTTGAGACAGATGTTGATGCTTCAGTCAACGTGAACTTGAAGTTTTACAACGATCAAGAATCTAAAGTTGAGGTTACCATTCCAATGACTGATCTAGCACTTCGAGCTGAGGTGCATAATGAGGATATGTACAATGCAGTAGACCTAGCAGCCAGTAAATTAGAACGTCAAATTAGAAAGCACAAAACAAAAGTAAACCGTAAATTCCGCGAGCAAGGTGCCAAAAAGCACTTATTTGCTGGAGGAAATGGTACGGCTGAAGTAGCGGTTCAAGATGACGAAGAGATTGATGAAACAGAAATCGTCAGACAAAAACGTTTCAACTTAAAGCCGATGGATAGCGAAGAGGCCATTCTCCAAATGAACATGTTAGGTCATAGTTTCTTCGTTTTCACAAATGCTGAGACAAATTTGACCAATGTGGTTTATCGCCGAAATGACGGTAAATATGGACTCATTGAGCCAAACGCTTAAATATCAGTTGATGCTGATTCAAAAACAACCTAAATAAAGTAAACCCGTTCCTTTCATAAGGGGCGGGTTTTTTGTGCGAAATTATGGCAAATTCTTTGGAAATGAAAGAAGGTATGGTATGATAAATGCAGGTAAATATGGACCTGTCAAACTTTTGGACATGCCGAAAAATTGCATGAAATAGAGGAGCGTTATTATATGCTTGGAATCTTAAACAAAGTGTTTGATCCTACGAAACGTACGATCAGCCGATATGAAAAAAAGGCAAATGAAATCGAAGCTCTCGCTCAAGATTTTGAAAAATTATCTGACGAGGCTTTACGAAATAAAACGATTGAATTTAAAGAAAAACTTGAAAAAGGACAATCCGTGGATGACCTGTTGGTTGAAGCATTTGCTACGGTTCGCGAGGCTTCCCGCCGCGTAACAGGAATGTTCCCATTTAAGGTGCAGCTCATGGGGGGGATCGCACTTCACGAAGGCAACATCGCTGAAATGAAAACAGGTGAAGGGAAAACATTGACATCAACAATGCCTGTTTATTTAAATGCTCTTTCTGGAAAAGGCGTCCACATCGTGACAGTCAACGAATATTTGGCAAGCCGTGATGCGCAGGAAATGGGCAAAATTTTTGAATTTCTTGGTTTAACGGTCGGCTTAAACTTAAACAGCTTAGACAAAGATGAAAAAAGAGAAGCGTACGCCGCTGATATCACGTATTCAACAAACAATGAACTCGGCTTTGACTATTTACGAGATAACATGGTGCTTTACAAAGAGCAGATGGTTCAGAGACCACTTCATTATGCTGTGATCGATGAGGTTGACTCCATTTTAATTGATGAAGCGAGAACACCTCTTATTATTTCTGGACAAGCTGCGAAATCAACAAAGCTTTACGTACAAGCCAATGCATTTGTCCGTACATTAAAAATCGAAGATGATTTCACGTATGATATTAAAACAAAAAGTGTGCAGCTGACTGAAAGCGGAATGACGAAGGCGGAAAAAGCTTTCGGCATCGAGAACCTGTTTGATGTCAAACATGTCGCGCTCAACCATCACATCGCTCAGGCGCTGAAAGCACATGTTGCGATGCAAAAAGACGTGGATTATGTGGTAGAAGAAGGCCAAGTAGTCATCGTTGACTCCTTCACAGGACGTTTAATGAAAGGACGCCGTTATAGTGAAGGTCTGCATCAAGCCATCGAAGCAAAAGAAGGTCTTGAAGTGCAGAACGAAAGCATGACACTAGCAACAATTACGTTCCAGAACTACTTCCGTATGTATGAAAAGTTATCTGGTATGACTGGTACAGCAAAAACGGAAGAAGAAGAATTCCGTAACATTTACAACATGCAGGTTGTGTCAATCCCGACCAATCAACCAGTAGTTCGTGATGACAGACCTGATTTAATTTACCGCACAATGGATGGTAAATTTAAAGCAGTGGCTGAAGATGTTGCGCAGCGCTATATGACAGGACAGCCAGTTCTTGTCGGAACAGTAGCAGTTGAGACATCTGAGCTTATTTCTAAGCTGCTTAAAAATAAAGGCATTCCTCATCAAGTGTTAAACGCGAAAAACCATGAGCGTGAAGCACAAATTATTGAAGAGGCTGGTCAAAAAGGTGCTGTGACCATTGCGACAAACATGGCAGGACGTGGTACTGACATCAAGCTTGGAGAAGGTGTAAAAGAACTTGGAGGTCTGGCTGTTATCGGGACAGAGCGTCATGAATCCCGTCGTATTGATAACCAGCTTCGCGGACGTTCTGGACGTCAAGGAGACCCAGGGATTACCCAATTCTATCTATCCATGGAAGATGAATTGATGCGCCGATTTGGTGCAGAGCGAACGATGGCGATGCTTGACCGCTTTGGCATGGATGACTCTACACCAATCCAAAGTAAAATGGTGTCTAAAGCCGTTGAATCATCTCAAAAACGTGTAGAGGGGAACAACTTTGATTCCCGTAAGCAGCTTCTGCAATATGACGATGTGCTTCGTCAACAGCGTGAAGTGATCTACAAACAGCGTTTTGAAGTCATCGATTCCGACAACTTAAAATCAATTGTCATCAATATGATCCAATCTTCAATTGAGCGTGCTGTGGGATCTTATACGCCAAAAGAAGAGCTACCTGAAGAATGGAAACTAGATGGTCTTGTTGAATTAATCAACACGAACTATTTAGACGAAGGTGCCATCACGGTCAAAGATATCTTCGGTAAAGAAGCAGATGAAATCACAACTTTCATCATGGATCGTATTAAAGAAAAATACGATGCAAAAGAAGAAACATTTGGCGAAGAACAAATGCGTGAATTTGAAAAAGTCATCGTTCTTCGTGCAGTGGATTCGAAGTGGATGGACCATATCGATGCAATGGATCAGCTGCGTCAAGGTATTCATTTACGTGCGTATGCACAAACGAATCCGCTACGTGAATACCAAATGGAAGGATTTGCGATGTTTGAGCATATGGTTGCTTCAATTGAAGATGATGTGGCCAAGTATGTCTTGAAATCAGAAATCCAAAACAACCTAGAACGTGAAGAAGTGGTTCAAGGTCAAACAACGGCTCATCAGCCACAAGAGGGCGATGAGGAGAAGACAGTGAAGAAAAAGCCGGTACGTAAAGTCGTAGACATTGGACGAAACTCTCCATGTCACTGCGGAAGCGGCAAGAAATATAAAAATTGTCATGGGAAGACAGAATAATTAATGGAAAGAGGTGAAAACCTCTTTCTATTCATGTCAGCCCCCATACATCTATGAGGTGAAGGATATGGAATTAGTAGAAATTAGACAAGAGCTTGAAAATATGGCTAGCAGGCTAGCTGATTTTAGGGGGTCTCTTTGACTTAGAAACAAAAGAAGCCAAAATCGCAGAGCTTGAAGCGACGATGTCAGAGGCTGATTTTTGGAATGATCAGCAAAAGGCTCAAGGCGTTATCAATGAAGCCAATGCACTGAAGGATTCTGTGAATTCCTATCATGAGCTCAGTGAATCGCATGAAGAGCTGCAAATGACGCATGACTTATTAAAGGAAGATTATGACGAGGAGCTTCATGCAGAGCTTGAAAAAGAGCTGAAGAACTTAACGAAGCAATTTAACGAATTTGAGCTGCAGCTTCTCTTAAGCGAACCTTATGATAAAAACAATGCCATTCTGGAGCTTCACCCAGGTGCTGGTGGTACCGAATCACAGGACTGGGGTTCTATGCTTCTGAGAATGTACACTCGCTGGGCAGAGCGCAGAGGCTTTAAGGTCGAAACGCTTGATTACCTTCCAGGTGATGAGGCAGGAATTAAGTCGGTGACATTGCTGATCAAAGGGCATAATGCGTACGGTTATTTAAAAGCAGAAAAAGGTGTCCATCGTTTGGTCCGTATTTCTCCTTTTGATTCATCTGGCCGTAGACATACATCCTTCGTTTCCTGTGATGTCATGCCGGAATTTAATGAAGAAATTGATATTGATATTCGGACAGAGGATATCAAGGTGGATACGTATCGTGCAAGTGGAGCTGGCGGTCAGCACGTCAATACGACGGACTCTGCTGTTCGTATCACACACATTCCAACCAATGTCGTCGTGACGTGCCAAACAGAAAGATCACAAATCAAAAACAGAGAACGTGCGATGAAAATGCTGAAATCGAAACTTTATCAAAAACGGATCGAAGAACAGCAGGCAGAATTGGATGAAATCAGAGGAGAGCAGAAAGAAATTGGCTGGGGTAGCCAAATCCGCTCTTATGTATTCCACCCTTATTCTCTTGTGAAAGACCATCGAACCAATACGGAGATGGGAAATGTTCAAGCGGTGATGGATGGAGATTTAGATTCATTTATCGATGCTTACCTACGTTCGAAATTATCATAAAAACTCGGCTTCTTGCCGGGTTTTTTTAATTGTGAGAAAATATAATGAATATAAAGGAATACATACGACATACTGATTCTATATCCTTTGTATGATGAAATTAGTAAATAAAGGGGGAAATATTTTGGGATTAACACCATTGCAAGAAACGTGGGATTTAGATGCCTTTTTTAAAGGAGGCAGTTCTTCACCAGAATTTAAGACATACCTGCAAACCATTCAGCAGCTATTAGATGAATTACGACAAAAGGTGGATGCCTTTTCAAAAGAAGATACACACATTGAAAGCAAATTAACGTCTGTCCTTGACACGTATGAAACTACATATAAAAAATTGTCTCAAGCAGGTGCATATGTATCCTGCCTCCAATCTCAAAATACGAAGGATATGAAAGCAGGCAGCCTTCGAGGTACGATTGCCAAGCTAGAAGCGGATTTAGGAACCATCCTTGCACTGTTTGATCAAGCGCTTGCTGCTATTCCTGCAACCAAGTGGGAAGAACTGATGAATTCAGCAGCCTTTTCAGATGTCCGCTACATATTAAATGAGCGAAGAGACCGTGTGAAAGATCAATTACCTGTTGAACAAGAAACACTGATTCAAAAGCTGGCTGTAGATGGTTACCATGCGTGGGATGAGCTTTATTCCAGCTTAGTGAATAAAATTACCATTCCGTTTGAACAGCATGGTGAAACGCAGATGATCTCTGTAGGCCAAGCGGAAAATGCTATGGATGATTCAGATCGTGAAGTCAGAAAAGCCGTTTACCACAATCTAGAGCATGCATGGACGCAGGATGAACATTTATTTGCAAGTACGCTCAACCACCTAGCTGGTTTTCGTTTGCAAGTGTATGAAGCAAGAGGCTGGGATCACATTTTAAAAGAGCCGCTTGAAATTTGCCGTATGAAACAAGAAACCCTTGATACAATGTGGTCTGTGATTGATGAACATAAGCAGCCATTCATTGATTATTTACACCGAAAAGCTGAGATGCTTGGAGTGGATAAGCTGAGCTGGTTCGATGTTGGGGCTCCTATCGGCAATGAGACCAAAATCTATCCTTATCAAGAAGCAGCTGCTTTTATTGTGAAACATTTCGCTGGATTTGGAGAAGAGCTCGCTGCTTTTACAGAAAAAGCCTTTAACGAACGCTGGGTAGAAGCTGAGGACCGTCCAAACAAACGGGTAGGCGGCTTTTGTACAAATTTCCCTGACAGCGGAGAATCACGCATTTTTATGACCTTCTCAGGAAGTCCATCCAATGTGGCGACACTAGCGCATGAGCTTGGTCATTCATTCCATCAGGACGTGATGCAGGATGTTCGCATTCTGAATCGCAAATACGCAATGAATGTAGCTGAAACAGCGTCCACCTTCGCAGAAATGATTGTAGCTGATGCTTCATTAAAAGAAGCGGCAAATGAAGAGGAGCGTCTCAGCTTGTTAGAGGATAAGCTGCAGCGCAGTGTAGCATTCTTCATGAACATTCAATCTCGTTTCTTATTTGAACAGCGATTTTATGAAGAGCGTAAACAAGGAGAAGTGCCGGCTGACCGATTGAATGAATTGATGGTCGAAGCGCAGAAGGAAGCGTTTGGTGACTCATTAGATGAATACCATCCTCATTTCTGGGCGTCTAAGCTGCATTTCCATATCACGAATGTTCCATTTTATAATTTCCCATACACCTTTGGATACATGTTCTCGTTAGGAATTTATGCAAAAGCATTGCAGGCTGGTACATCGTTTGAAGAGAAATACATTGCATTATTAAAAGATACTGCTTCAATGACAGTAGAAGATTTAGCTAAAAAGCATCTAGGCGTTGACCTTACTCAAAAAGCATTTTGGGAAGAAGCCATTCGTTTGGCTGTAGCAGATGCTGAAGAATTTTTAGAAGTGACGAAAAAATAAAAGTGAAAAGCTCCCGTTATGGGAGCTTTTTTGCTGGCTTCAGCCAATCCAGCATTGTCTGAATGAGATCATTTTGCTGAGACAGGGCTGGAATGTCCGCCGGCTGATCTCCTTTTTGTTTGCCATACATGCCAAATTGCGCATGATTCCCGCCTTTTATTTCATGATAAACGGTTTGAGACGGCAGATTTGCTTTCGATTTTTTGATTTTCTCTTGTGTTGCCAGCCCATCCTTTTCACCTGAAATAGAGAGGACTTTTAGTGACGATTGTTTCAGGTCATCTGATGCTGGATAAGATGCTAGGAAAAAGAGTCCATCTAGCTTGCTCTGATTTTTTTCTGCAAACATAGCGGCAGCTGCCCCGCCAAGTGAATGTCCGCCAATATACCAGTGTTTGATCGTTTGATGATCTTTGATGATGTCCTGCGCTTTGTTTGGATTGAAGATCGCAAAGGAAAATGGCATGTCAGGGATAAAGACAGAGTAGCCTTTTTTCATCAGCGTATCCCCAATATAGGCATACGCAAGTGGTTCCACCTTTGCCCCAGGATAGAGAATGATGCCAGTATCACTTTTTGATGCTTCAAAAGTATAAACATCGTTTTTATGTTCCACTCGCTCCATGTTCACCTGTTTTTTTAATGCTTCTGATGGTCCGTATGTAAAGCGGCTCCATATATAGAAAGCACCAAAAGCTAAGATGATCAGTGCAAGTAATGTCATACCTGTTATCTTCAGTATTTTCTTCATCGCATGCCCCTTCTTTCTCATGTACATATTAAATATACCATCATTTACTCCTATGCCAACTGGCAAGTACGCTGATCCGTCTGTGTGATAAAGTGTTAATCCATTAGCACTGCATTTGGCTGTTATTTACAATCGTTTTAAGAGGGCTTAAAATAGGTGTGCATTCAGAAGTAACGGAGGAAGAAAGACATGAAGCAGGGATATTCACAATTTTGGATTGAAGTGAAAAATTATTTGTTCATTTTAATCGGATCTGCCATTGTGGCGATTGGATTTAATACGTTATTATTGCCGAATCAGATTGCAGCAGGCGGTGTGAGCGGAATTAGTACCATTATGCAGTCATTCGGCTTTGAAGCAGCGTATGTGCAATGGGGGCTCAATATTCCGCTGTTTATCGCTGGCTTTTATTTATTAGGCGGTACATTTGGAGTGAAAACACTCGTTGGCTCGATTTTTTTACCTTTCATGGTGTTTGTCACACGACATATTGCACCTGTCACACACGAAGCGCTGCTGGCAGCTATTTTTGGCGGTGTGGTCATTGGAATCGGTATAGGGCTCGTGTTCCTTGGGAATGGATCAACGGGTGGAACGGCACTCGCTGCCAAAATCTTTAATAAGTACACTGGACTCACGCTAGGCACATGCTTAGCGATGATGGATGGTTTGATTGTTCTGGCTGCAATGACGGTCTTTGGAATCGAAGAGGGGCTATACGCGGTCATTGGTGTGTTTATTTCGAGTAAAACGATTGATGTGGTACAGGCTGGCTTCAGTCATTCGAAAATGGCGATGATCATTACCGGGCATGAAGATGAGGTCAGACAGGCAGTTTTTGATCAAATTGACCGCGGTGTGACGAAGATCTCAGCAGTCGGAGGGTATACCGATCATGACCGCCCAATTTTGATGTGTGTCGTTGGGCAGTCACAATTCACAAAGTTGAAACAAGTGGTGAAAGCAATCGATGCATCAGCATTTGTCATTGTAATGGATGCAAAAGAGGTGCTTGGTGAGGGTTTTAAAAGGGCATAAACAAGGATATAATAGCGTTGACCAAATGATTGTAAGGGAGGGAAATAGATGAAAAAAAGCGGATTAACGATGCTATTTGCAGCAATGCTTCTTGTTCTCGCGGCTTGTGGAGGAAATTCAAGCAGCAGCGAAAAAGAAGGCAGCAAAAGTGCTTCATCTGTGAGCAGTGGTGAGGAGATCTATCAGCAAAACTGTATTGGCTGTCATGGGAAAGACCTATCTGGCGGAGGCGGACCAAGCCTGAAAGAAGTAGGGAAGAAATATAATGAAAGCCAAATCGCAGATATTGCGCAAAACGGTAAAGGCTCTATGCCAAGCGGAATGGTAGATGAGAAGCAAGCAAAAGAAGTAGCAAAATGGCTTGCAGAGAAAAAATAAAACCTTTGTCTAATCGACAAGGTTTTTTTGTTTTTTATATGTAGAAAAAGACTTTTGGATAGTATGAAAACGCATTATATTAAATTTTATTTAAAAAATAAGGGTATAAAGGCACGTTTTTCGGTTTTGATTGTTCTATTTACCTTTTATTTATAAGTTTTGAAATATAAATGTAATACCATTGCGTCGATTCATGACGTATAATTGGAGTTGTTGAAAATGAGACGATTCAATTTTTTCATCTTTTTGGATGAAAAGGACATAAATTGCTAGTAAGTATCGAAGGGTATGTGCGTAACCATACATAACGTTTTTTGACGAGAAGTGTCAAAACATCATGATAAGCTGTTAGTCAGCGAATAAGAAAAGATTAGGTGATTACATGATTCAAATGAAGGAAGTCTACAAGATCTATCCTAATGGCGTAAAGGCGATCAATGGAATCAATGTCTCTATCCATCCAGGAGAGTTTGTGTATGTTGTTGGTCCCAGTGGTGCTGGTAAATCCACTTTCATCAAAATGATGTATCGTGAAGAGAAGCCAACCAAAGGGCAAATCTTAATTAATAACAAAGATTTAGGTTCAATGAAGGAAAAAGAAATTCCTTACGTAAGAAGAGAAATTGGCGTAGTATTCCAAGATTTCAAACTGCTTCCAACTCTTACTGTGTTTGAGAATGTTGCATTTGCTCTTGAAGTGATTGGTGAACAGCCTCATATCATTAAGAAAAAAGTGCTTGATGTTCTCGATCTGGTCCAGCTAAAACACAGAGCGCGCCAATTTCCTGACCAGCTGTCCGGCGGTGAACAGCAGCGTGTATCTATCGCTCGGTCGATCGTCAATAGCCCTGAGGTCGTCATTGCAGATGAGCCGACAGGAAACCTTGATCCAGACACTTCCTGGGAAATCATGAAGACGCTCGAGGATATTAATAACCGCGGAACAACAGTGGTTATGGCGACACACAACAAAGAAATTGTAAACACCATGAAGAAACGCGTCATCGCAATCGAAGATGGAATGATTGTGCGTGACGAAGCAAGAGGGGAGTACGGAATTTATGATTAAAACTCTCTCGCGGCATTTACGTGAGAGCTTCCGTTCACTAGGAAGAAACACGTGGATGACTTTTGCATCAATTAGTGCGGTTACTGTCACATTGATTTTAGTTGGGGTTTTCCTTGTGATTATGCTCAACTTGAATAACATGGCATCGAACGCTGAAAAAGAAGTAGAAGTAAAAGTATTAATCGAATTAACGGCGAATCAAAAGCAGCAGGATGAATTAAAAGCAGAAATTGAAAAGATTCCTGAAATCAGTAATGTGAAGTACTCATCTAAGGATGACGAACTGAAAGCTCTGATTAAAAGCTTCGGAGAAAATGGACAATCCATGGGACTTGTTGATCAAGAAAATCCATTAAACGATGCGTTTATTGTGAAAACAACAGATCCTCACGATACACCAAAAGTAGCGAAGAAATTAGAAAACCTAAAGGGTACATATAAAGTAACCTATGGGAAAGAAGAGGTCAGCCGACTCTTTAATGTAGTCGGAGTAGCGCGTAATGTCGGCATTGTGCTCATTATTGGGCTGTTATTTACAGCTATGTTCTTAATCTCCAATACGATCAAAATTACGATCTTTGCTAGACGTAAAGAAATTGAGATTATGAAGCTGGTAGGTGCAACGAACTGGTTTATCCGCTGGCCATTCTTCATTGAAGGATTATTGCTTGGTGTATTTGGCTCCATTATACCTATTGCTCTATTGCTTGGCACGTATCAATATGCAGTGGGCTGGGTCGCACCGAGAGTACAAGGCTCATTTATTTCAATGCTTCCATACAACCCGTTTGTCTATCAAGTATCACTGATCCTGCTAGTGATCGGTGCAATCATTGGGGTATGGGGAAGCTTAACGTCTATCCGTAAATTCTTAAAAGTATAAATATATTTTGATGGCAGCATTCGAGGATTCTATAGAAGATGTGACCGGTTGATCCGATTCATCCGGTCGACTCTTCATGTCGACAGTTGTCATGGGAGGGGAATATCGTTTTGAAAAGAAAGCTGATGATGGCTGGAATGGCAGCGTTTATTGGAACAACGTGGCTATACATTCCAGGGAACGAGAATCGTGCATTCGCATACGAAGACCTAGATCAAAAACGTCAACAAATCGAAGAGAAAACATCGAAGACTGAATCAAACTTGAAGAAGAAGAAGTCAGAGCTGGCAAAGCTTGAAAAGAAAGAATCAAAGCTCAAGAAAGAAATTGAACAAATTGACCAAAAGGTAAGTACTGCAACTGAAAAAGTCGCTGAAAAAGAGAAAGAAGTTAAAAAAACGAAGCAAGAGATCAAACAGCTGAAAAAAGACATTCAAGTCATCAATGAGCGAATTGAAAAAAGAAAAGCCATTTTCAAAGACCGAATTCGTTCTATGCAAAAAAGCGGCGGTACGATCAACTATTTAGATGTGCTGCTAGGTGCTCGCAGCTTTAGTGATTTTGTCGGTCGTGTTGGGGCTGTCACAACGATTGTCGAAGCAGACAAAGACATGATTACAGAACATGAAAATGATTTAAAGCTGGTGGAGCAAAAAGAAGCAGAGCTAAATAATCAGCTAAGTGGACTTGAAACATCTCTGAAAGAGTTAGAAGCACTGAAAAAAGATTTATCTAAGAAGCACAAAGAAAAAGAACACATTTTAGGTGATGTGACAGATAAAAAAAATCATGCACATGATGAACTAGGTAAGCTTGAGAATGAACAAGAAATTCTTGCGAACCAAAAAGCGGCTGTGAAGTCTGAGGAAGCACACCGTCAAAAGGAAGAAGCGGCGAAAGCAAAACAAGCAGCTGAAAAAAATGCACCTGCACCTCGTAGCGGCGGATCAGATCAAGTATCTGATACACCAGCAAGCAGCTCAGGCTTTATTAAACCAGCTGCAGGGCGTTTCTCATCTGGCTTTGGCGGACGTTCTGGCGGAAACCACTTCGGATTAGATATTGCAGCAAAAGGCACAGTTCCTGTCTATGCAGCAGCATCTGGAACCGTCACAAACTCAAGTTACTCATCGAGCTACGGAAATGTTGTGTTCATTACGCACAATATCAATGGACAGACATATCAAACTGTATACGCCCACCTGTCTACAAGAAGTGTGTCAACAGGACAGAGAGTTGAACAAGGACAATTCCTTGGCTATATGGGAAATACCGGCCAATCGCATGGTCAGCATCTTCATTTTGAAATTCATAAAGGATTATGGAATGGCGCGAAATCAAATGCAGTCAATCCAGCGCAATATATCCGCTAATCAAAAAGCCGATAACATGACGTTATCGGCTTTTTTTGTCTAGATAGAATTAAAATAACAGCAGTAACCCGGCAATAATAGGTGTTAACAGAACAGCTGATTTCAATAAGAGCTTCGGTGCAAGGCGTGTGAATTTCGCGCCGATAAATGCGCCTAAGACGGTTCCGATTAATATTTGGATCAGCAAGATAAAATCAACATAGCCCTCTGAAATATATCCAATTCCACCGCCGATGGAAATCGGAATAATGACAAGCATCGTCGTGCCAACGGCTTGCCGAATCGACAGCTTCAGTAAAATCAAAAGTCCTACTTGAATAAATGGTGCAGACCCGATACCAAACATTCCTGACAGCATTCCAGACACAAGGCCTAAAATAATGCCTCTTGTCATCAGCTGGCGTGAAGAAAGCGGCTGCTGCTCAGCCTCTTCATTAAGAACAAATAGTTTGATCATCATAAAAACAGCGGATAAAAAAAGCATCCCTGCTGTTAAATAGTGCAGACTCTCTTCTGGAATAAAAGGAGCGACCTTAGCCCCGGCAAAAGAAGCAATACAAGCCAGAGCCCCGACAATCAAACCAGATTTTAACTGAATGTTCCCTTCCCTGTAGTGGCTGTATGCACCTGATAGTGTCGTAAATGCCATAGCGGCTAATGACGTCCCGAGTGCTGTATGGATAGGGATATCAAAAATTAATGTAAGCAATGCGATGACAAATCCCGCCCCGCCTGCTCCTACAAAACCTAATAAAATTCCTAATAAAAGCATCGTCAAGATAATATACATAGCGAAGACTCCTTCTCAATCATAACAAAATAAAAATTACACCTAATAAAATGATTCGTCAAGCCTTCACGGGAGAATGTCTTTACATGAAATCCCTTCTTCTGGCATATAATAACTCAGGTCATCAGGAAGAGTTGAAGAAGGAGGCCAAATATGAAAAAACAAATCGCATCTATTATGGCAAGTGTCGTTCTCTTAATAAGTGCAGGTGTGATGACGCATAAAGAGGGAACTCATGCGGAGTCACCGCAAGCAGCTGCTGCAATGGCTGGACAAGCTCAATCAAGTGATAAGGCAAAAGAGAATGGGATGGAAAAGATCGAGAAAGCCTATGACCTTATTTCGAATGAATATGTAGAGGAAGTGGATCGGCAAAAGCTGCTTGAAGGCGCGATCCAAGGAATGCTTTCGACGTTAAACGATCCATATTCAGTATACATGGACAAGCAAACCGCAAAGCAATTTTCTGATTCGCTTGATTCTTCCTTTGAGGGGATTGGGGCAGAAGTGGGGATGGATGAAGGAAAAATCATTATCGTCTCCGCCTTTAAAAAATCCCCTGCGGCAAAAGCGGGTCTAAAGCCGAAAGATGAAGTCATCAGCATTGACGGTGAACCGATGAAAGAAAAAAGCTTAAACGATGCTGTGCTGAAAATAAGAGGGAAAAAAGGAACGTCTGTCGCCTTAACAATCAAACGAAATGGGATTGAAAAAGAGCTAACGTTCCATATCAAACGAGAGGAAATCCCGCTTGAAACAGTGACTTCCTCTGTAAAAGAGGTCAATGGGCATAAAACAGGCTATATTGCGATCTCCAGCTTCTCTGAAGATACGGCGAAGGATTTCACGTCAAGCCTGAAACAGCTCGAGAAAAAGGGCATAGAAGGCCTTGTACTGGATGTGAGAGGAAACCCTGGCGGCTATCTGCAAAGTGTGGAAGATATTTTGAAGTATTTTATTACGAAGGATCAGCCCTATATTCAAATCGCAGAACGGAATGGCGACCGGAAGCGATATTTTTCAAAACTGAAAGAACAAAAGCCTTACCCAGTCAACGTCTTAATTGATAAAGGCAGTGCTTCCGCTTCGGAAATACTTGCTGGAGCCATGAAAGAAGCCGGAAAGTATGAAGTCGTCGGTGATGTCTCCTTTGGAAAAGGAACTGTGCAGCAGGCGGTTCCGATGGGAGATGGAAGTAATATTAAATTAACGCTGTATAAATGGCTCACCCCAAAAGGCAATTGGATTCACAAAAAAGGCGTCGTACCGACAATTGCAATTCATCAGCCAGATTACTTTACCGCAGGTCCGCTTCAGCTAAAAGAACCGCTTCAGCTTGATATGAACAATGAGGAAGTGAGACAAGCCCAGACGCTGTTAAAGGGATTGTCATTTGACCCTGGCAGAGTAGATGGATACTTTGATGAAGAAACGAAAAAGGCCGTACTTGCCTTCCAAAGCACATACAATCTCGATAAATCAGGTGTCATTGATTTGAAAACAGCGGAAATGATGAACAAAATGGTGGATGAAGTGAAATCATACGAAAAAAATGACCTTCAATTACAGACTGCACTAAAAGCACTATATCTTAAAAAATAAAGAGGCGAATAATAGCCTCTTTTTTTTGGTTCATAAGTGTCATGAACATGTAATAATTTATGATTAAAAATAAATTATATCGAGAAATATATTCATTTATTTTACAAAAAACATAACATTCCTTCGATTTTACCCGATAACATATGTATATAAGAGACTTTCTGTTGATTTAAACATGTCATGAAAATGAAACTTTTGAAAGTTGTATGTTACATAAATAATTCTTACAATAAAAAGTAGCACTCATTTTAAATATTTTATTTTTTGCGGATATTCAGCTTGAGCATTAAGCTGTACCGAGGTTTGCGCTTTTCTTAAAAGAACTAGTAAATGGGGGTACACAATTGAAAAGGGCAAGTATTGTGAGAGAGAAAAAATATTACGAGTTGGTAGAGGAACTTAAGAGTCGTTCGAAAGATGTGACGTTTTCCGCTACAAAGGCATTAAGTCTGCTCATGCTGTTAAGCAGGTACTTGGTCAATTACACAACGGTAGAATCAGTCGACGAAATCGATGAAGACTGTGCTGAGATATACTTCAATTATTTAATGGATAATCATAAGAGACTTGGTATAAACTTAACCGACATCAAGAGGTCGATGCAGCTGCTCGGCGGCATACTAGATGTAGATGTCAATCACTACTTAAAAGATTTTTCACTGTCGAATGTCACACTTTGGATGAATCAGGAGAAATAAACCTGATGTCAAGCATCGATTTATTTGATAGAATAAGAGAAAATGCTTGACTTGGGCGGTGAACGATAATGAGCTCGGAGTGGATGGGAGCCGGATTAAAAGCGGTCGGTCTGTTTTTAATCCATCCTCTTTTTTATTTCATGATATTAATCAGCCTATTGCATGGCTACATCCGCGTAAAGCGGGAGAGAAAAGCGTTTCAAACAAGAATAGAAGATGTATACGATGAACTTAAATTTACATATTCAAAGGGATGGATTCTAGGGATATGCCTATCCGTCATTTCAGTAGGCTTAGGGATTGCCCTCCCCCCTGGATTCATCGTGCTGATTGCAGCGATGACCATCGTTTTCTCTTTATTCTTTAAGGCGAGTGCGCTTTCGTCTGCATACACACTCGGTTTCAGTTTTATTGCGGCACTTGGACTGATGCATTTCCAAGTGAGTCATTCTTGGCTGCCGCAGCTCTCAATGATGAATGCATCAGCCGTTGTCATTCTGCTAGGACTTTTATTAATGACCGAGGGGATCCTAGCCTATCGAACGGCGCATTTACGTACATCGCCTGCTATGGTGATGAGTGCGAGAGGACTTTTAATTGGTCAGCAGCGGGCAAACCGTCTGTGGCTTTTACCGCTTGTTTTGCTGATGCCGGCAGGTGAATTCACTTCTTCTCTGCCATGGTGGCCGGTGCTTCAAGTGCATGATCAAAGCTTTTCATTTATTTTGATTCCTTATATCATCGGATTCGGTCAGAGAATTCAAGGCTCACTGCCAATTGTTAGTATTCAAATTACAGCTCGGCGTATTCTCATGCTCGGACTCGCTGTCGCGTTATTAGGTGCTGCAAGTATTTGGTTTGAACCGATTGCTTGGGGAGCTGTATTGATTGCGGTGGTAGGAAGAGCCTTTCTCTCATGGAAGCAGAGGGTCAATGACAATGCAGCCCCGTTCTACTTCTCTAAGCGTAATCAAGGGCTGATGGTGCTAGGAATTATTCCAAATACACCAGCGGCTGATTTAAAGCTTGAGATCGGAGAGGTCATTACAAAAGTGAATGGAATTGAGGTAAAAACCGTTTCGGAATTTTATGAAGCCCTTCAAACCAATCGTGCTCTAACAAAGCTCGAGATCATTGGCTTAAATGGTCAGACAAGATTTGAGAAACGGGCTTCTTATGAAGGGGAGCATCATCAGCTTGGCATCCTGTTTGTAAAGGATGATCCACAGCAAGAACCAACGGCAATTTCATCTTAAAAAAAGCTGCTAGAGATGGCAGCTTTTTTCTTTTGGGCGCGCTTCTTTCCCGTAGGATTCGCCCCATTCACGCATGGCGAAGATGATAGGCTTTAAGGTATTTCCGAGAGAAGTGAGTGAATATTCGACACGAGGGGGGACCTCCTCATAGACTTCTCTATGAACAACGCCGTCTTGTTCAAGCTCACGCAATTGCAGTGTGAGGACACGCTGAGAAATTCTTGGCAGAAGCCGGCGCAATTCATTGTAGCGTTTTGGTCCGCAAGTCAAATGATAAAGGATCACTCCTTTCCATTTCCCTCCGATGACACTTGTCGTCACTGAAACGGGACAGCCATGATTAACAATACTGACTGGATTGGATGGTGCACTCATCTTAAGACTCCTTTCTAAGGCAAATTTGGTGATATACGAACAAGATGGTAACTAACGAACAAAAATGTGCGTACTTGAATCACTCGAAGCTTTTCTTATACCATAGAGATATCACATCACACATTCGGGCTGTTTGTTTTCTTATCATAACAATTTCTATATGTGAATGGAAAGAAATTGGATTGATGAAACACACCCCCTAATTGGATAATAGAAAGGATGAATACAATGCGAGACAAAGAGCAATTAAAAAAAGAAATCATTGAGGCGTATGAGTTCCGCCATGCGACAAAAGAGTTTGATCCAGCGAAAAAAATATCAGAAGATGATTTTGCGTTTATTTTAGAAACAGGAAGACTTTCCCCAAGCTCTGTAGGGTTTGAACCTTGGAAGTTCCTCGTTGTTCAAAATGAAGCATTTAGAGAAAAATTAAAAGAGTATACATGGGGAGCGCAAAAGCAGCTTCCGACTGCGAGCCATTTTGTGATCATCTTGGCAAGAACAGACGCCCGTTATGATTCAGCATATGCAGAATACATCAACAAGCAAATCAAAGGAATGACAGACGAAACGTTCGAGATGGTGAAGGGACGCTACCAAGAATTCCAAGAGAATGATCTTCATTTGTTAGAAAATGAACGTACGCTCTTTGATTGGGCTTCAAAACAAACGTATATTGCCCTTGGAAACATGATGACAGCCGCTGCACAAATCGGCATTGATTCATGCCCAGTCGAGGGATTCAGCTACGATGAGATTCATCGCATTCTAGATGAAGAAGGGCTGCTTGAGGATGGTCAGTATGATATTTCTGTCATGGCAGCCTTTGGTTATCGTGTGATCGAGCCGAAGCGCGGCAAAACACGCCGTCCGATGGATGAAGTAGCAGTTTGGATTCGTTAAAAGAGAATGTCTGAAAAAGGATGTTGACAATTGCGTGGTTAGTCAGTATATTTAAAAAATAAAATCTTTGATGAATATACAAATGGACTATAAACGCTTTGACTTGAGAATAGTAGATGAACATCCGTTTTTTAAGAGAGCTGCGGGTTGGTGCAACGCAGTAAAACGAATCATTGAACTCGCTCAAAGAGCGGTAAGACTGAATGAATAGTAAGTCTTTACGTGTGACCTCCGTTAACGGGTTTTAAGATGGATTCAGCTAGGGTTGAATCAATTAGAGTGGTAACGCGGTTGCAAGGTCAGTCGTCTCTTCAAGGAGATGACTGGCCTTTTTATATGCTTTTATCTTATATTTGTCTGAAGATTCAAATTTAAAGGAGCTAAAGAAAATGGAAAAGGAACATGTGCAGTTAAAACGAACAATGACGTCAAGGCATATTATGATGCTCGCACTTGGCGGTGCAATTGGTGCTGGTCTTTTTAAAGGAAGCAGCTCTGCTATTGATATCGCAGGTCCTGCTGTCATTTTGGCATATATGATTGGTGGTCTTATTTTATTATTTATTATGCAAGGACTTGCTGAAATGACGGTTGCACGACCTGGTGCAAGAACATTTCGTGATTTAATTGAACCTGTGTTAGGCAAATATCCGGCCTATTTCTTAGATTGGATATACTGGAAAATGTGGGTGCTGAACATTGCAGCAGAAGCGATCGTATCTGCGATCTTTATTCAGTACTGGTTCCCACAGGTGCCGATTTGGATACTTGTGTTAATCATTTCACTTGTTGTGACATTGATCAACGTTTGTTCCGTTAAAATGTTTGCTGAGACGGAGTACTGGTTAGCTTCTATTAAAATTGCTGTCATTATTTTATTTATTATCATTGGGTTAACCATGCTTTTTGTCTCATTTGGTCAGCATGCAGCACCGGGATTATCCAACTTAACCGGCCACGGAGGATTTTTCCCGAATGGAACGGGCGGCTTAATTGCGGCTATGCTTGTTGTGGTGTATTCATATGGCGGGACGGAAATGATTGGGGTCACATTAGCAGAAACAAAAAACCCTGAAAAAGTCATCCCAAAGGCTATTCAAAGTACATTTGTACGAATCATCGGTTTCTATGTACTGCCGTTCTTCATCATCGTCAGCTTGATTCCTTGGAATCAAGTAAACAATGAGCAAGTGAGTCCATTCGTCACCGTGTTTGCAACGATTGGCGTGCCATATGCAAGTGATATCATGAACGGTATCATTTTACTAGCGATCTTGTCTTCTATGAACTCTGGGCTGTACGCATCCTCAAGGGTACTTTATACGCAAGCGATGGATGGACGAGTATGGAAGGGCTTTTCAAAGCTATCAAAACAGCAGGTGCCTGTTAGAGCAATCCTAGTGTGTACATCTACATTGTATGCCGCTGTATTGATTTCTCTTTTTGTAGGAAGTCAAACCTTTAATTATTTAATGGGATCTTTAAGCTATACGGTCTTATTCATCTGGTTTATTATTGCTGTCGGGCATTTAAAATCTCGAAGTGTAGCAGAACCAGGAGGATATCGTGTGAAGCTGTATCCTTTTACAACATGGTTTTCTGTGATTGCGATCATTGCCATTTTCATCGGCGTTGTGTCAACAACTCCAATTGTCCAAACAATGGTCACAATGGGCATTTATCTGATGATTACTCTTTCTTTCTTCATCAACAGAAAGCGGTTTGAAACAGCTGCTTAATACAAAAAGCGTGCGGGACCTTGAAACAGGTCTCACACGCTTTTTTAATGCTGTTTGTATTGCTTGAAATGAACAGGGGGTTGAACAGGATGTGGCTTTGACTGAAGCCCGTAACTCTCTCTTACGATGTAAAGTGGTCGATCTTTTGCCTCGTCGTAGATTCGGCCGATGTATTCCCCAATCATTCCCAGCATAAAGAGGATAATGCCGCTAAAGAACAGCTGAATGACAATTAATGAACTCCATCCTGTAATGGTGCTGTTTGTAAAAAGCTTTAAGTAAAGTACAAGAAACATTGAAATGAATCCGATAGCGGAAAGGGCAATTCCTGCTATACTCGCTAGCTTCAAAGGTTTATAGGAAAAGGAAGTGATTCCATCCATCGAGAGCTTAAGCATCTTTTTGAGCGGATATTTGGTTTCTCCTGCTAGACGTTCATCTCGAACGTACTCTACTGCAATCTGTTTGAAACCTACCCAGCTGACTAGACCGCGAACAAATGGATTTTTTTCTCGTATTTTTCTCATTTCATGGCAAACTCTACGATCCATTAACCTGAAGTCACCGGTGTCGATTGGGATATCTACTTCGGTGATCTGACGTAAAACGCGATAGAAAAGGGAAGCGGTTTGCTTTTTGAAAAAAGATTCACCTTTTCGTTTGGTGCGTACGGCGTATACGACTTCATAGCCTTCTTTCCATTTTGCGATCATCTCTAATATCAATTCAGGCGGATCTTGTAGGTCTGCATCTATCACGATGACAGCTTCTCCCTTTGCATAATCCATCCCAGCTGTAATTGCAATTTGGTGTCCGAAGTTACGTGAGAAATCAATAAGTCTTACCTTCGGATCGTTTTGGGAATACCCTTTAATTAGTTCAGCTGTTCGATCCATACTACCGTCATTAACGAAGAGAAGCTCGTATGCTTCTCCCGTCGAATCCATGACTGTTTTCAGTCGCTGATAGGATTCATGGATCACAAGTTCTTCATTATAGACTGGGACTACAATAGAATATTGTATGTTCTTTTCCATCAGTCATCGTTCCTCCCTTTTAATAGATGAATTAATCAACGGATAGTTCATAAAGAGTGCCGCTCTCCATTCCGCCCATTCGTCCATTTGACTGATCATTTTGTTCTGATTGTTGGCTGTCTGTTTGCTGGTTCACTTTGGATGTAGAGCTGTTCTGCCATTTAGAAGCAGATACTTTTTTGCCATTTTTTTGAATCCAGGTTAGAATGTCAGAGCTGCCGCCTCTCATACCAGAAAGATAGAAGTATTTGATTTTGCCGTCTTTGACGAGCTGTTTGAATTCACTAAGCGTGAGAATGTTATCAGATCCACTAAATCCACCTAATGCCATAACAGCTTTTCCTGTTTTAATAATGTAAGGTGAAGCAGTGGTTGCATCTGTTGTTCCGAATAGGAATTCTTCTCCCGTATTATTTTTCTCAAGATAGCTGATCAACTTTTCATTGACTTGTGAACTCATGCTGCCACTTGAAGTGGCAAGCTGAGGACCAGCCTCTGGAAGCATACTATTTCCTCCATAAAGAAGAGGTGTGCTTGCCCAGTATAGTGGTGCAATCAGCATGCCTAGGATGGCGATGAGAGACACGAATTGTTTTCGTTTTTCTTTTCCTTTTATCAAAAGCAGAGAAAGGATTGTTCCAACACCAATGATACCGACTGCAATGCTTAGTCCAAGACCGATCGTGCTTGTAAAAGTGGATAGGATAAAGGTTTCAAATGCTGTTGTAACGAATATCGCAATTGGAAGCAGCCATTTTTTAAACCCAGTTCCTGTTTGAAATAATTGTGTCATAGAAACCCATCCGGCTCCTGCTAATACAGCAATTGGTGGTGCCAGCATGATCAAATAATAATGATGGAAAAATCCTGCTACACTGAAAAATGCAGCAACAGGTATAAGCCAAGCTAACCAAAATAGAGTTTCTTTTTGTTTTGTATTGAGACGTCTTTTTTCAAAGGCAGTCGAGAAGAAGATACCAATCGCACCGAAGATTGCAAATGGAAGCAGCCAACTGATTTGATCGGATAGTTCAGATTGGAACAGACGTAGCGGTCCTTTGGTTCCTGTACCAAACATGCCGGAGCCATTTCCCATTTTTCCGGCCACGCCATTTGGCGGTCCATCACCATTACCGCCAAATGGCATATCAGGTGGTGTTGTGCCGTTTGCACTGCTTGGTGGTCCTTGCATTGAAGGCTGTTCCTGACTGGATGATTGGTTTGAATTGTCTGAGTTGTTTTGATTTCCATTAGATGGCGGCTGAGGCATGGTGGATAAATCATTGTCATTTTGCTGATCACCCTGCTGTGAAGGGGGCTGTCCCTCATCCTGATTTGTGCCACCTCCCCCGCCAGACTGTTGACCAGTCAACCGCTGAAGACCGTTGTAACCAAAGGCTAATTCTAGTGCTGAGTTCGATTGACTTGATCCCATATAAGGGCGATTGTCTTTATAAGTGAGATCAACCGCGATAGACCAAGAAGCAGATACACCTAAAAGAACAATCATTGAAATCATCAGTGATAACAACTTTTTCTTCCATGTCGTTCGGTAGGCAATGATGTAAAAAAGAATGAGTGCTGGTACGATCATATAGGCTTGTAGCATTTTTGTATTAAAGCCGACGCCAATCATCGCAAACGAAACAATCGCCCAAAGAACCTTTTGCTGTTTTACAGCCTTGAACATCATTCCTGTTGCTAGTAAAAGTATAAAGACAAGTAAGCTGTCAATATTATTTGTTCGAGATACAGCAACCGCAATAGGTGTACACGCCATGATAAGTGCCGCTAATCTTGCCGCTGCTTGACCAAAAGTTGGTTTGACAAGACGATAGATCAGATAAACAGATCCAATGCCTGCTAAAGCTTGAGGCAAGATGACGCTCCATCCATGGAGACCAAAAATTTTGGCACTCATCGTTTGCAGCCAGAAGGTGAGCGGGGGTTTATCCACCGTGACATATCCTGCTGGATCAAATGAAGCAAAGAAGAAATTATGCCAGCTTTGCATCATACTTGTGACAGCCGCAGTATAATACGCATTCACCGTATCATCTTCCCAAATGTTATAAATGTTTAAGATGGCAGATAAGATCAATATGAAAAATAAATAAATATCAAATTTCTGAAAACGTCTGATCAAAAGCATGTCACTCCTTTTTCTTCACTTGAAAAAAGTGTAACAAGCAAATATGAATAAAATGTTAATAAAAAAAGGCCATTTTTTTATTTTTTAGAAATAAAAACAGCTCTTAATGAAAAGAGCTGTTCAAGTTGTAGAAAGTTCTATGGATACTGAATTTATCAGATAAAATAGTGATTCTAATGAGAGTAAAATATGTGAGTAGCTATAGAGTAGGTGAGCTCTCATTGAACGGAGCATTGGGAAGTTGAATGATGGCTGTTGTACCAAAGCCAGGCTCAGATTGAATGTTGAATGTCCCATGGTGTTTTTTGATGATTTGATAGACAATGGCTAATCCAAGGCCAGAGCCGCCATCTTTTCTTGTTCGTGCTTTATTTACACGATAAAATCGCTCAGAAACATGTGGAAGATCTTCTTTTGGAATACCATTGCCTTCGTCAGTCACTCTCAATTGAGCAACACTTTGGTGAGCTTGTAATTCAATCGATATTGATTTCCCAGATGGCGTGTAATGAATGGCATTGTCCAGTAAATTACGTATCACTTGTTGGAGACGGTCGCTATCACCATAAACAATACAATCCTCTTCAAGCATTCGTTTGAAAGTAATGCTTTTATTGCCTGCGACGAATGCCATTTGATCAAGAACATCGTGGATCAGCTGTGCAAAGACAATTGGCTCCATCGTTAGTGGATAAGAGTCTCCTTCTAACTGTGCAAGATCTAAAAGATCGTGCACAAGACGGCTTAAACGTGTGGCCTCATCTTGGATGATTTGCATCCCTTTCTTTTGATCAATGATCCCTTCTTCAATTCCTTCTGCATAGCCTTTCATATAACTTAAAGGCGTTCTAAGTTCGTGAGAGACATTCGCAAGAAATTCTCTGCGGTGCTGTTCAACTTTTTCGAGAGTTGAAGACAGTTTATTAAAGGAGCGGCTAAGCTGGTTTAACTCATCTCCTTTTTTGGTTACGGCCATTCGTTTTGAAAAATCACCAGATTCCATTTCTATTGCAATTTCTTTCATTTTATTAATGGTCTGCACAATTTTATTGGAGCTCTTATATCCGATCAAGAATATCAGGAGCATAATCAATAAGATGGATATACCAAGCGTCAATCTAATTTGAACAAAGGGTTCATATACATCTGATAAGGGCATGGAGAGGAAAATAGTCCCCGATAGATCATCATTGCTTGAGAAAACAGGAATGGCGATGCCAAGAATATCTTGGTGAAACTTCGGGTGTTCTCTAATTAACACGACGGTTTCACCTTGAAGGAGCTTTTGGCGTTCCTTGAACGTAATGAGATTGTCATTTGTGTCCGTATCAAAAGGAAGTCCACTTGAAAGTTCCATTGGATCATCTGTAAAAATAACGTTCGCCTGACTTGAGTCATTTGCCCATTTCATTCTGTCGGTAAAATACTTGTCTTTCCCGTGTGTGTGATAGATTTCTGCCAGCTTCTTACCTTGCAAACTTAAGGAATCGATCTGTTTATCAATATATAAATGCTGGTATAAGTAAAAGGTAAGGGCAAGCGCTGAGGCTGCAACGATTCCGATTACTGCAAGGATTAAGAAGAGTACTTTCTTTTTAATCGATAATGGCTTCATTCTTCCTCCTCAAACTTATAGCCGACACCCCAAACGGTTTTAATATATCGTTCTGCTTCCTTTAATTTCAGTCGCAGCGTTTTGATATGTGTATCGACTGTTCTTAAAGAGCCGCTCGTTGAATGTGATTCCCACAATTTTTGATAAAGGTGTTCTCTTGAAAACACTTGTCCTTGGTTGAGCAAAAGAAACATGAGTAAATCAAATTCTCTTCTTGTTAAATTAACTGGCTGTTGATGGAGGTAAACTTGTCTGCCATCTTGATCAATCTCCATGTCACCAATCTGTATTCGGCTGCGCTTTAGCGAAAGACCTCTAATTCGTCTCAGGGTTGTTTCAATTCTTGCTGCAAGCTCACGCAGACTGAAAGGTTTCATGATGTAGTCATCTGCTCCAATTTCAAGGCCTCTAATTCGGTCCTCCTCATAACTCCTTGCTGTTAAAAATAAAATTGGAATTTGAGATGTTTGTCGAATACGCTGACAGACTTCAAATCCATCCATGTCAGGCATCATGATATCTAATACAACAAGGTCAATAGATTCCTTTTCAAGCTGATACAAGGCATCTTTTCCATTATTCGCAGTGATAATGTGAAAGCCATGTCTCTTTAAAAAAGACCCGATTAACTCAAGCATATCAAGCTCATCATCTACGATTAAAATACGCATTTGTTCCTTCATTTCTTTTCCTCCAACACGATAGCATAAGGTCCTGATGGGACATTTAGTTGATTTTTCATAATAAGTGAGTGTTTATCGATGATGGATACTGAGTTGTCATCCAAGTTACTCACATAAATTGATGTCGTATCAGCGGTGATATAATTCGGATTTTGACCAGTTTCAACAGAAGCAAGCTGCTTATTTGTTTTGGTATCTACTTTGTATAGCGTATGATCTCCATGACATAGTACATATAAAGTAGAAGAATTTTTCTCTGGAAAAAATGCAACAGGCATAACGCCTAGCTTTATTTCTCGCTGTTTTTTGCCAGTTTTAGGGTCATAAGCAAGAATACTCTTATTTAAGGTACCTTGTTTACCATGGCCGCCGATCCAAATGGACTGCCCATCAAAATGAATCCCAGAAGGCCGTTCAAGTACAGAAAACGTACGTATATTTTTTTCCTTTTCAATATCTATGACTGAGACAGTATGACTTTCTGCATTTAAAACAAATAAAACACCTGATGAAGAAAGTGTCATAGAAGAAGGTAATTTTCCGGTTTTCACAGTTGATTTTATTTTTTTACTCTTCGTATCAATAAAATAAACGACATTTTTCTGCGAATTTGCAGCAATTAATGTATGAGAAGCTGCATCATATGTAAGGGAAGTCAGCCCTTTATCCAAATTCATATAATCTGTTGCTGTCCCTTTTTTTAAATTGATTTCGATAAGGGATTCTCCCTCTTTACTTGTAGCAATGATGACGTCTTTATTGATTTGAATAAGATCAGTAAGTGGGTGTTTTAAATCCACAGAAGAGAGCATTTTGTTTTTTTGTATATCAACTATTGAAAAGGAGGCTTTTTTTAATTGAGAGATGACAGCGATCGATTGAGAGCTGCCTGGCGGTGTAAATTGCTGTTCTTTTCCACAGCCTGTCAAGAATAAAAGTAGAGCTGATAAACAGATTAAAACATATTTCATGCGTTCCATTCTTCCGCTCCTTTGCGTTCTCTATTTTCAAAATCATACCACAAAAATTGTGAAAAAAAATTGAAGTTATCTATGCTGAAAAGAATGAAAAAGAGTTTTTAGGTGAAGTGAGGGGAGACAATTTGTACTTGAAGTTCCTTTTTTGTCTGGTCGTATGCCATTTTTCCTTCTTTAAAAGATGATTTTCAGGATTTGATGGATGCACTTGCTATAGCTTACAGTGATACAAATGATGAAAAACTCCCCCGCTCTAAATAGACATAGAGCAAGGGAGCCATTAGGCGGAATGTTCAGATGATGGGGAGGTTGATTTTGTTTTTACACGTTGAGATAAAAAGAAACCAAGAATGCCTGCACCCATTAATACAATAAATAAAGATTGAAAACCACTCATGACACCAATCAATGTAGACGAAATGATACTGCCAAAATATCGAAAGGTAGAGAAAATACCAGATGCTGAACCGGATAAGCTTTGATCAACAGACGTTAAAGAAGCCATCTGCATACTAGTCATTCCAATCCCTGATGAAATTCCACCTGCGATAAGTGTCACGATAAGCAGTGGTAAGGTAGGGTACTGACTGAGTGTGATTAACATGATCCCTGATAAAGTGAGGCAGATAAATGAAAAGCTAATCATTTTTTTAGCGCCTTTTTTCGGATGGAGTCTTGCCCCTAGCAAGCCGCTAATAGACATGCAAAGAGAAAATACTGATAGAATGATACCGCTTTGTGTATGAGACAGTGAAAGTTGTTGTTCCATAAACAGCGGCATAATTAGAAGGATGGCATACATGACAAAATTACTTAGCATGATCGACAGGTTAGCATTTGTAAATGAACTGTTTTTAAAAAGCGATAAATCGATGATCGGATTCTTTACTTTCCGTACATGTATAAAGAATAATGGAATGACGATCAACGCTAGAATTCCATAGATCAAGTATTCATTTAGCAAATGGCTTTTTGTGCATAGAATGAGTGTGGCAATCCCGATGGTTAAGTACAATGAACCAATGATGTCCACATTTGCTTGTAAGCGTGTATGGTTTATTTTTGGAATGAGTAATACGCCGGTCACAAGTGTAAGGAACAAGAATGGGATATTTACAAAGAATATAGAGTGCCAATCAAAACTCTGAATAAGAATCGAACCAATAAAAGGTCCAAGTGCGGCACCAATACCGGCTCCAAACCCAAAGTATCCCATTGTTTTAGACAGTTTTTCGGGGGATACTGTTGCACGAATCAATGCAATGCTATTCGGTGTTAAAATAGCACCACCAGCTGCTTGAATGGAACGAAAAGTGATAAGAAAAGCTAGATTAGGTGCTAAAGCACATCCAATCGAGCCAATTAAAAAGAGCATGACCCCAATTAAATACATTCGCCGGTGTCCATATATATCTCCTAACTTACCAGCGATAGGCTGAGTGACTGCCATGACAATAAGATAAATTGTGACAACCCAAGTGATGTTTGAAAGGGATTGATTATAATAAGTTGAAATGGATGATAGAGCGACAGCGATCATCGTTGAGTTGACTGGAACTAGTATAGCTCCAAGCAACAAAGAATAGATGACCAAACTCTCTTTTTTTAACCTCAATGTGTATACCACCTTTTGTAAAAAAGAAGAATTTCACCCTTTAAGCGGGAGAAATTCCTCTCATGAAAATGTGTGTGCATGTCTCAATAAAATCTTCTTTTTGTGTGAGCACGAGTTGTAGATCTTGCTCTAGCTGCTGAATGAAAAATCCAAAATACGTACTAATGAAGATGTCTGCATAAATGTCTTCTTTTCCTTTTAATACAAGATGCTCGGCACCCATCTTTTTGAAATATTGTATCAGCATTTCTCTTAGTTCTTGAGGATATATCTTTTCATGACTGGTTAAATCCTTAAACATAGCCGGTTCTCGCATGCTGATATAAATAAATTCTTTTTTGGAAGTCAAATCTTCAAGGAAATAGGTGCCGAGAAACTTTAAATCGGTGTATAAATCGCCTTTAAATTCTGCTTCTAGGGTTTTTGTCGGTGTTGATTTCATTTTCATAATGGCAGCAATGACGCCGCGTTTGTTTTTAAAGTTGCGAAAAATAGTTGCTTCACTCACATTCGCTTTTGTTGCTATTTCTTTGGTTGTTGTTTTTTGATAGCCCTTTTCAGTTAATAAATCCATTGTTGCGCGAATGATTCGTTGATTTGTAGATTTTAACAAGCATACTCACCTCAGGTTATGAATGTGTTTGCAACAAAGTAAGTATACCGATAAAACCTATGAGCGCCAATATCATCCAAATGATAAGTTTATGAACGCGAATGCTGCTTTAATATCTGAATGCGCCCATTGCTGCCATCTACTGTCACAAGGTCACCGGATTGAAGTGTTTCAGTTGCTATTCTAGTACCTAAGACAGCTGGCATCATATACTCTCTCGCAATAATAGCTGAATGAGATAAAATGCCTCCAGCATCGGTGATGACTGCTTTCGCATCTCTAAATAAGCTCGTCCATAAAGGTGTAGTCGTTTTACAAACTAATATATCATCCTTTTGAAATTGTGAGAATTCATCAGCACATGTAATGACTTTTACTCTTCCAGAAACAATACCGCTGGATGCGCCAATTCCATGGATCACATCGTGTGTGTTGTTATCATTTTCTCTTAATGAACCAAGCATTCTTTCCACTTGCTGCAATTCAGCTTCAGTTGGAGTGCCGGTGTAAGCTGGTGGTTGAATGGCTTCATTTTCTTTCATTTCCATTTTTCTTTGCTGGATAACCGAATCGAATGAGATAGACGTTGTGAGCGCTTTTTGTACCTCTTCATCGTAGAGATACCAAAGATCTTCTTGATGAGGAATGGCTCCTTTTTTTGCGAGAAGCTCACCAATTTTTAATAGATATACCCGGGCTTTTGCATCTAACATTGCATCAATGTAGAAGTGGTGGTCATCTCGGATATTCGCTGCTTGAAGGGCAAATTGATACAGCGTCTCAAATTTTGTTTTAAACGACTCATCCTTCACTTGACTCATAAAATGTTTATACGTCTCTTGTCTTTTAATCACTGCTTTTGCAAATTCTTCGTCAAAATCACATTGGGACTGGATGTTATTTCTGATGATATCTAATATAAACTCCGGGTTTTCTACCCAAGTCTCATCCGTAAGGTCATGACTTTTAACAGATCGCCAGCCGTAAACTTGGAGAAAATCCTCCAATTTCGAAATGAAATGTTTCCCTTTTTCGGAGTGATTGAGTGCATATAACAGGTCCGGGTTCTTTTCATGATGAATAAATGCCTGATGAAGTTCTGGATCTTGAAGGACATCCTTTGCTATATCAGATAGCAGCTTGTCTGTTTCAAGAGATTTGTTCATCACGCCTATCATCATTTCGTGCAGCAAGACGACTTGTGTTTGATCACCGGTATATGTTACAAGCATGTCTTCAATGATGGATGATAGTATGACTTGCGGTGTGACGATATCAAAATGATCATCATATGCTTGGATATAAAAATCCTTTAATTCTTCAAAGCCGATGATGGCTTTTTCAATGGTCATAGGTTCATTCATTTGGCGATCGAGTTTTTCGTAAAATGGAAAGAAATTTTTCTCTAGAATCTCATACATCCGTTCACTTAAATGCGGAAATAGCTCAAATATACGTTCATCAAAAACGGGTGCAGCTCCCTCTTGCGCTTCTGGCAGTGCCGGTGCTGAGTATAAGTGGCCTCTGTAAAGCTTAATATCTTTGATGTTCATATCAGGTACTTGATACTTTTCTCCATTTTTCTTCATCCCGCTTTTTAAGGCTGGTATGATCAGGCTTGAGAAAAGAGGGCTCGTTGGACCAGGCATATGATCATCCATTGAAATCCAGAAATCCTGCAGCTCATCTGGCTTCATTTGAAAAGAAGCACCCGCTGTTTCATCTAATGCTTTTGGGAGAGCTGTAGTAATCGGCCTCGCTTGAAGTAAATAAAACGACCCATCTGCAATTCCAAATTCGATATCGACTCCATGTCCGTAAAGTTCTTCTACTTGTTTTGTGATTTGTGCGATTTCTATCAATTGATCATCGTTTAAGCAAAACTGGCCAGCCATTTCCTCCGCTACTGGTTCCTCGATGACACCCTCTTGGAAAGGAACAATTTGTAGCTCTTTCGCCCCAAGTGTTTTTTCAATCGAAAAGTTCTCTTTATCTACAATAAACGTGTCTGGTGTCACAAGACCGGAGACAATTGCTTCTCCCAATCCGTAGCTTGCGGTCAGCATCATTTCATTTGGTTTCCCCGATATGGGGTTCTCACTAAAGATGACACCGGAGACGTCAGAATGGATCAATCCTTGAACGACAACGGCCATAAGCGGCATATCTTCCTCGTTTTCATTCATCTCTTCCTTATATTCTGTGACTCTCGCTGCAAAATAAGAAGACCAGCATTCTTTGACCGCCTGTAAAAATTCTTCATTAGTTTTGATATTTAAATAGGTCTCGTACTGTCCTGCAAACGAGGCGCCTTCGAGATCTTCAGCAACAGAAGAGGATCGTACTGCAACTGAGGGGTAAGTCTTCCGCAAGGATTGAAAGGACGAAATCAGCTCAGCTTCCATTTGTGAAGGAAACGATGCTTCTTTGATTTTTTGAGAAAGGTTTTGTTCTGCTGGCTGCAGATTGTGATATGAAAGAAAGCTTTCAAAGCTGTTGGTTTTAATAATAAATCCATCTGGGACTGGCAGGCCGTGATTGTTTAATTTGATTAAATTCAGGCCTTTTGCCCCTGCGAGTGATGCGGATTCTTCAGCCGCATGAAATAAAACTGAATACATGGGAATGCCCCCTTATCCAAATAGCCAATGATTTGTATGTCTCTCTATTTTTCAAAATGATAGTGCGCACTATCATTTTAATCATAGAATTGATTGGATGTTATTGTCAAAGACGGAAAGACCTATCTTTACAAAGGGGACAATCTCACTAATTTTCTTCTATTTCTAAAACAAAAGTCTCCGAACATGAAGAAAAAAGGCAAAATTGAAAACTGTGAATTGTTCAATATGCCAATCTTTACTATAATCAAGGAAGTAGACCATGAAGAGGGAGGGTTTTTGTGATTACAAAAGCCATATTTGCACTAGTTTTTCCTTTCCTGCTCGTTATTTTATTTTCAAAGGTTACTTATAATCATTACGTAGGCATTGCGTTAACAGCAGCGCTTTTATTTGCTTCGTATATGAAAGGCTATACAGAAACCTACTTTATTGTGGGATTAGATATTATTTCTTTAGTAGCTGGGGCTTTGTTTATGGCTAAAAAAGAAATCGAAAAGAGAGAAAAAGCTGAAAAACATCAATGATGTTATCTCAATGCTGAAAGCTGACATGTTTTAAACAAGAGCTGTGCTTACGATTTCTAGTAAGCACAGCTTTCTTTTTCTGCTCATCGAATATCTCACTCCAAAATGTTCCATACTGAAAGGAAGGTTTTCTTAAGAGGGTTATTTGCCAAGGGAGAGAGGGTATGACTGTATTGGAAATAAAAATCAAGTGAGAGCCGAACTTTAGTTCGTATTTTTGTGTTCTTTTATGATAATATATTCATTAGATAGATTTCGTAACGAAACGGAGGCTTTGATGTGAGTGACCGCTTTGAATTAGTTTCTAACTATCAGCCCCAAGGAGATCAGCCAAAGGCGATTGAAAAGCTTGTTGAGGGGATCCATCAGGGGAAACAGCATCAAACGCTGTTAGGTGCTACAGGTACGGGAAAGACCTTTACTGTCTCCAACCTGATCAAAGAAGTGAACAAACCGACGCTTGTCATTGCGCATAATAAGACACTTGCCGGTCAGTTATACAGTGAATTCAAGGAATTTTTCCCGAATAATGCTGTTGAATATTTTGTGAGTTACTATGATTATTATCAGCCAGAGGCATATGTACCTCAGACCGATACATTTATTGAGAAAGATGCCAGCATCAATGATGAGATTGATAAGCTGAGACACTCGGCTACGTCCTCGTTATTTGAGAGAAGGGATGTCATCATCATTGCCAGTGTGTCCTGTATTTATGGCTTAGGTTCGCCAGAGGAATACAGAGAGCTTGTACTGTCTTTGCGCACTGAAATGGAGATTGAACGCAATCAGCTCCTTCGTAAGCTGGTGGATATTCAGTATTCTCGTAATGATATAGATTTTCAGCGCGGAACCTTCCGAGTCAGAGGAGACGTCGTTGAGATTTTTCCTGCTTCACGAGATGAGCATTGTATCAGAGTGGAGTTTTTCGGTGATGAAATTGAACGTATTCGTGAAGTGGATGCGCTGACTGGAGAAATACTTGGTGATCGTGACCATGTGGCCATTTTCCCAGCATCTCACTTCGTCACAAGAGAAGAAAAAATGGAAAAAGCCATTATCAATATTGAAGAAGAGCTAGAAGAACAGCTTGAAAAGCTTCGCGAAAATGGAAAATTACTTGAGGCGCAGCGCCTTGAGCAGCGGACAAGATATGACCTTGAGATGATGAGAGAGATGGGCTTTTGTTCAGGGATCGAGAATTATTCAAGACATCTGACCTTGCGTCCTCCTGGTTCAACACCTTACACACTGCTTGATTATTTCCCAGATGATTTTATGATTGTTGTCGATGAGTCGCATGTGACGATTCCGCAAATCCGCGCCATGTACAACGGAGACCAAGCGAGAAAACAAGTGTTGGTTGATCACGGATTCCGCCTGCCATCAGCACTTGATAACAGACCGCTCACCTTTGATGAGTTTGAAAAGCATATCAATCATATCGTGCATGTATCAGCAACGCCTGGTCCATACGAGCTTGAGAAAACGCCTGAGGTTGTGGAACAAATTATTCGTCCAACAGGATTACTTGATCCAATTATTGAGGTGCGCCCAATTGAAGGACAAATTGATGACTTAATTGGAGAAATTCATGCACGAATTGAGAAAAATGAGCGTGTGCTTGTGACCACACTAACGAAGAAAATGTCTGAGGATCTCACAGATTACTTAAAAGAAATCGGAATCAAGGTGAATTACCTGCATTCAGAAATTAAGACCCTTGAGCGGATTGAGATTATCCGTGATTTGCGTCTCGGTAAATATGATGTGCTTGTTGGAATCAACCTTCTTCGTGAAGGACTGGATATTCCAGAGGTGTCGCTCGTGGCCATTTTAGATGCGGATAAAGAAGGCTTTTTGCGCTCTGAAAGATCCCTCATCCAGACGATTGGCCGTGCAGCGAGAAATGCAGAAGGCCGGGTCATTATGTATGCAGACAATATGACGAAATCGATGGACATTGCGATTCAAGAAACGAAGCGAAGACGAGAACAGCAAGAAGCATATAACGAGAAATTTGGGATTACCCCACAAACCATCCATAAGAAAATTCGAGATGTTATTAAGGCAACAAAGATACATGAGGATTCGGAAGAATACGAAACAAAAGCAGCACCAAAGCTTTCGAAAATGAGCAAAAAAGAAAGAGAAAAAGTGATCGAAAAAGTCGAGATGGAAATGAAAGATGCAGCAAAAGCGCTTGATTTTGAAAAAGCAGCAGAATTAAGAGATCTATTGCTAGAGCTAAAAGCGGAAGGATGATTGCCTGATGGCTATGGAACGAATAGAGGTGAAAGGTGCTAGAGCCCACAACCTTAAAAATATTGATGTGAATATCCCGCGTGACCAGCTAGTGGTCATTACGGGGTTATCTGGTTCAGGAAAATCGTCGCTTGCCTTTGATACCATTTATGCAGAAGGTCAGCGCAGGTACGTTGAATCTCTTTCAGCGTACGCACGCCAATTTCTTGGGCAAATGGATAAACCGGATGTAGATGCCATTGAAGGTCTTTCTCCGGCGATTAGTATTGATCAGAAAACGACGAGCCGAAACCCTAGATCAACAGTTGGTACTGTTACTGAAATTTATGATTATTTGCGTCTCTTGTATGCTCGAGTCGGAAAACCGATTTGTCCTATACATGGGATTGAAATTACGTCACAAACGATTGAGCAGATGACAGATCGTATTTTAGAGTATCCTGAAAGAACGAAATTACAAGTGCTTGCCCCAGTTGTTTCCGGCCGCAAAGGAACACATGTGAAAGTACTTGATCAAATTCGGAAGCAGGGCTATGTGCGAGTGAGAGTCGATGGAGAGATGGAAGACCTTTCAGAAGATATCGAGCTTGAAAAGAACAAGAAGCATTCCATTGAAGTGGTTATTGATCGTATCGTGGTGAAGGAAGGCGTGGCTGCTCGTCTGTCTGACTCACTTGAAACCGCGCTGCGGCTAGGTGAAGGCCGAGTGATGATTGATGTGATTGGACAAGAAGAGCTGTTATTCAGCGAACATCATGCTTGTCCGCATTGCGGGTTCTCTATTGGTGAACTTGAGCCGAGAATGTTTTCATTTAATAGTCCTTTTGGTGCCTGCCCGAGCTGTGATGGGCTCGGTTCCAAACTAGAAGTCGACCCTGAGCTTGTCATTCCTAATAAGGATCTGACTTTACGTCAGCATGCCATTGCACCATGGGAGCCGCAAAGCTCGCAATACTATCCTCAGCTTCTTGAGGCCGTATGTACACATTATGGCATCGACATGGACATTCCTGTGAAAGATATCCCATCGCATTTATTCGATAAAATTTTATATGGAAGCGGATCTGAACGGATTTATTTTAAATACGAAAATGATTTTGGACAGGTACGTGAAAATGAAATTGAGTTTGAAGGTGTTCTTCGTAATATTGAACGACGCTATAAAGAAACCAGCTCTGATTATATTCGTGAGCAAATGGAAAAATATATGGCGAATCAGCCATGTCCGACATGTAAAGGATATCGTCTGAAAAAAGAAACGCTGGCGGTTCTCATCAATGGCAAGCATATCGGAGAAATCACCGATTTGTCTGTCTCTGATGCCCTTGATTTCTATGAAAAAATCGAGTTGTCTGAGAAAGATTTGCAGATTGCCCAGCTCATTTTGCGTGAAATCAAAGAGCGCTTGTCTTTCTTAAATAATGTGGGATTAGATTATCTGAATTTGAGCCGGTCAGCTGGCACACTATCAGGTGGAGAAGCGCAGCGGATTCGCCTGGCGACTCAAATCGGGTCAAGGCTGGCAGGTGTTCTTTATATATTAGATGAACCATCCATTGGTCTGCATCAGCGCGATAATGACCGGTTGATTGGGACGTTGAAAAACATGCGCGACATCGGGAACACACTGATTGTCGTCGAGCATGATGAAGATACCATGCTTGCCGCTGATTATTTAATAGATATTGGACCTGGAGCAGGAGTTCATGGAGGAGAAGTGATTTCAGCTGGAACGCCAGAAGAAGTCATGAAGGATCCGAAATCATTAACAGGACAATATTTATCAGGTGAGAAATTTATTCCGCTGCCAATCGAGAGAAGAAAGCCTGACGGCCGCTATATTGAGATAAAAGGTGCAAAAGAAAACAACCTGAAAAACGTGAATGCGAAGTTTCCTCTTGGCGTCTTTACAGCTGTGACTGGAGTATCCGGCTCAGGGAAAAGTACGCTTGTGAATGAAATTCTATTAAAATCACTTTCACAAAAATTGCACAGAGCGAAGGCGAAGCCAGGGCAGCACAAAGAAATCAAAGGAATGGATCATTTGGATAAGGTCATTGATATTGATCAATCTCCAATTGGCCGTACACCGAGATCGAACCCTGCCACGTATACAGGTGTCTTTGATGATGTGCGGGATGTGTTTGCACAAACCAACGAAGCAAAGGTAAGAGGTTATAAAAAAGGCAGATTCAGTTTTAACGTCAAAGGCGGGCGCTGTGAGGCGTGCCGCGGGGATGGCATCATTAAAATTGAAATGCACTTTTTGCCAGATGTGTATGTACCTTGTGAAGTGTGTCACGGGAAACGTTATAACCGTGAAACTCTTGAGGTCACATATAAAGGGAAGAACATTGCTGATGTGCTGGAAATGACGGTGGAGGACGCACTCCAATTTTTCGAGAATATCCCGAAAATTAAGCGGAAGCTTCAAACGATTTATGATGTGGGGCTTGGATACATTACACTTGGACAGCCTGCAACGACATTGTCCGGAGGAGAGGCGCAGCGCGTGAAATTGGCATCTGAGCTTCACCGCCGTTCAAACGGAAGGTCTCTTTACATTTTGGACGAGCCGACAACAGGTCTGCATGTGGATGATATTGCCCGTTTATTAAAAGTGCTTCAGCGTTTGGTTGAGAACGGTGATACGGTGCTGGTCATTGAGCACAACCTTGACATTATCAAGGCTGCTGATTACCTCGTTGATCTCGGACCAGAAGGCGGTGCAGGCGGCGGAACGATCATTGCCTCTGGCACTCCTGAGGACATTGCAAAAGAAGAAGCATCTTACACAGGCCAATACTTGAAGCCTATTTTAGAGCGTGACCGTAAGCGTATGAAACAGCTGGTCAAAGAAACAGAAAGTGTGACTTCTTCATAAAGAAAACCCCTCTTTTTATCGAGGGGTTTTTCTTTTATTGCACATCTTCCTTCGGCATTAAATTACTGAGGTGCGTTAAATCCTTTAAAATATGCGTGCTGCTGCTGTCGAGCAGTACCTTTAAATAACGGATATCACCATACTTTGGATGAGACGGATGAATGGTCTCAAGCTCCTTGATCATATCGCTGTTCATGCTTTTCTGTTTCTGTATAAGGTCTAAAAGCGTTTGAGCCGTGTGGTTTGAATTATGATGATCTGTCAAAATAATTACCCCCTATAATGATAATCACCATCTTTTCAACATATTTTAAAGGGTAATCTGTGAAGAATCTACTCTTAGGTGCAAAAAGAAATAATTTGTGTCTAAGGTCATATGTAAATCGAATGATTTTGAAACTTTTTATACGCAATAAACGTATGAGTTAGAAAGGAATTTTCGTTATGAAGGAGCGAATATATATGAATAGAGATCAGTCGATTATTGCTTCTATTTGTTACTTTAGTGTATTTTTTATGCCGTTTATCGTACCGATCGTGGCGGTTTTTGTAGTAGACCAAAAGGAAACGAAACGGCATGCGATGCGGGCATTATGGTCACATCTTTTGCCGGTCGCAGCATGCATTCTATTGGTTTTTGGGTCTATCCCGTTTTTATTGGCGACACAGGCAGGCGACTCGCTCATTCCAGTCATGACGGTGTTCATCTTGTCTTTTTTAGTAGCCATTGGCTTTTTGATCTCTGTCATTTGGAATATCATTCAAGGTATTAAAGTACTTCAATCCATCAAATCTTAGGAGGGCTTTGTATGAATGAAAAAGAACGAATTTTAAAATTAGTAGAAGACGGGGTATTATCAGCAAAAGAAGCAATTACGCTGTTAGAAAAATTAGAAGAAGGTCAGTCCGTCTCATTAGAAAAGTCTACGGATGATCACACCTTTCATGAAGAAAAAGCTGGAGCAGAGAGTAAAGGAAACGGCACCGAAAATCTTGGGGCAAAGCTGTTTGGCTGGTTAGATACTGCGGTGAAAAAGGTAAAAGACGTGGATCTTGATTTGAACTTTGGACAGTCCGTTGATGTTGAGCATATTTTTCAGTTCAAAGACGCATCGCTCTCTCATTTAGATATTCAATTAGCGAACGGCAGCCTCAACGTGATGCCTTGGGACGATCGAGATATTCGAGCAGAGTGTCATGCGAAAATCTACCGTGCAGAGGATGGAGAGCAGGCAAGGCAGCAATTTCTCAATCAATTGGACTGCGGGCTTGAAGGGGATAAATTTTTTATTCGAACCGAAAAGAAGACGATGAAAGTCAATGTTACTTTATACGTACCGCGTATCCAATACGATAAGATCAAGGTCAAGCTGTTTAATGGGCCGATTCGCGGGGAAAAGCTAAAGACAAAAGAACTTGCCGCGAAAACCACAAATGGTGTTGTCTCTTTTGCCTCGTTACAGGCAGAAAAAGTCGGAATTGAAACAGCAAACGGACAAATCAAACTGGCAGATCACGAGTGTGGTATGATTGAAGTAGAAACCATCAATGGGCTCATAGACCTGCGCGGGAAAAGTGAATCAATTGATGCCCAAAGCTTTAACGGAAATATTGCGGTTCAGCTGTCAGATGAAAAGTGCCGTTCCATCTATGCGAAAACGACAACAGGCAGTGTGGACGTTCAGATCCCGCGCGCATGTGCAGTGACCGCTGAGCTGAAAAGCAATCTCGGGTCTATCTCTCACGATTTACTTGATGCAGAGATGATTAAAGAAAAAAATGAAACATTACAAAAAGAGAAAATGATCAAAGCCAATCAACAAGCGGCACACAGTATATCCATTTTTGCAGAAACAAAAACAGGCTCAATACAAGTAAAGCACCAATCAGACAAGGAGTGATTCTACATGAAGAAGCTTTATCGTTCAGCAACAGATAAAAAAATAGCGGGTGTTGTTGGTGGACTTGCGGAATATTTAAGTGTTGATGCATCGCTGCTTCGCATTTTAACAGTCATCATCGGATTTTTGACAGCATTTATGCCGATCTTTCTGATCTACTTCATTTGGTATTTTGTTGTTCCGGAAGAAGGCACTAAATAAATGCTTAGATGGATCGTCAGTATTTTAGTAAATGCATTACTTTTAATCGTCATTGCTGGATATTTTGATTCAGGCATTCTGCCTGGGCTCGGGAGCGTGTATATTGAAGGGTTTGGCGCAGCCATTGTGGCAAGTATCATTTTGTCCTTGCTCAATATTTTAGTGAAGCCGTTTTTGATCATTTTAACGCTTCCAGTGACCGTCCTTTCTCTAGGATTGTTCTTATTTGTCATCAATGCCATTACACTCATGATGACATCGAGCTTTATGGGAGATAGCTTTAACATTGATGGATTCGGAACGGCCATTTGGATGGCTGTCATTTTGTCCATTTTCCATCTGTTGATACAAAAAGGAATCGTAGAGCCGTTAGCGAAAAAAAGCTAACGGTTTTTTTGTGCAAATTTGTATCGTTTCTCCGTTCCATCTGACATAAAAACCACCTTCAGGAGACACAATATCCGAAGGGAGGCGGTGCAAGATGGTGAACGTGAGCAGACAAATCATACTTTTATGTTTTTTTATCATTCTTTTTTGTTTCAGTCAGCCTGCTTCAGCAAGGCCTTTTCTTCAAGCAGAAGTGAATGTACCGGACAAGCCTTTTTCGCCTTTTATCTTTGATCAATTTCATGTGGATGTCCGCCCGGTTCAAGGAAAAAGCCATGACCTTCAGTTTCGTGCGTCCATTAGTGACCAAGAACAGATTTTGTCTGCGAACTTGTATTATAAACAAAGTGATGAACTGGGGTATCGCTTGATTCCAATGGAACGGCTGCCCGGAATGAAGCCAGAATTTACAGCGAAAATTCCGCCAGATCAATTATGGAATCCAACCGTTCATTACTATACTGAGTTCCTTACGCAAAAATCAGTGATCAAAACAGCAGAGAAATCGGTTCATTTAAATGGATTTGAAGAGGATCTTTCGCATATTCCGGACTTATTCATCACAGAAATTGTCGTTAATTCAAAAAACCGAAAAGGCAAAGATGCTTTTGAGTTTATCGAAGTGTATAACACGACACATGCGCCTATCTCACTTAAACATTATCAGCTCCGCTACCGCAATCCCACACAGGGTATCGAATTGGATGATGTATATTCCTTTCATAAAAATCCAATCACCATTTCACCTGGAAAACCTTATGTTTTTTGGCTGAGAAAAAAAGGGCAGGAGCATTTAACTGTAGCGGACTTTAATGCCATGTACAAAAGCCAATTAAAAGAGGGCGAGCATCTAACCATTATCGAGAGCAAAGGGCTGTCCAACTCTAAATCTCGTCTTGTTTCGATCACAACAAATATAGGTGAAGAGATTTCTTCTGCCGCATTTCGTTTGAAGCCATCATGGTTTAGCGAGCATAAATCCTTGCTGTTTAAGTATCCAATGGATGGTACGACGCAGACGAAGCTGATTTCGAAAATTGAGGAAGAGCCCACTCCAGGTAAAGTGCTAAAAGCACAAATTCCATCTGAGAAAAAGGAAATTTCTCAAGATATCCATAAACCTGTGATTGAAGATATGACGATAAGGAAACCGGTGAAACCAACTGAAAGCGTAGAGATTAAAGCAGATGTCCAGGATGATCAGGCCGTGAAAACCGTCAAGCTGCGTTATCGAACGAATCGAAAAGAAGCGTTCAAGGAAATACTGCTGCAAAAAGACCAAAATGACCGGTTATTTCATCATATTATTTATTCACCTGAGTTGATTGGGAAGGAACAATTGGAATATCAGCTTGAAGCGTCAGATGGCGAAAATGAAGCCAAAACGTTGAAAAAAACGGTTGATGTTGAGCAGGTTAGCAAAGCCCACGGTCTCCGATTCAATGTAGAAGAGGGAGATACGGTTTCAGGGTTATTTTCATTAAAGGCAACGTCTGATCAGAAAAAAAGCATCGAATTACGGATTGATGGAAAACGGAATCAGCAAGTATCCGCTGCCCTTGAAGCAGATCCATATATCGCATTTGATGTCAAAGGAACAAATTTATATTTTAAAAATGGGGTGTCTATAGGTAAGCGTTTACTTTCTGTTTTTGATGATTCGACAAAAGTGTACCGTACCTATACAATGCCAATACCAGAAGAAGAGATAAAAAAGGCAGGTCTCCAAACGATCTCATTCCACGCTGGCACAAAGTCTTCTCCGATAGACAGGCTCCCTGGAGAGAATCATGATGATTTTGAATTGAAAAACGTCAGGATGATCTTATCGAATGGAACACAAATTCAGCCAATCAATGCGAAGCCGCAAAAGGAATGGAGAATGGGAGACAGCGGGAACGCAAAAAAGGTTAGAACGTTTCAATTTGAGATTCCAAAAGAGGCTTATGTCTCAACCTATATAAAGTGGGATACAAAAAGGCTGAAAGAAGGGCCACACCTAATTGAGGCCAAAACCTCAGACGAGCATGCTTCAGTACGTGTGAAAGTTGATAACACTGGGCCGAGAATTAAGACCAACGTACAAGCAAAGGATCAATATAAAGGCGCCTTTACATTAAAAGCAAAAGTAACGGATCGCTGGAGTGACATAGAGGAGTTGAAGGCGTATGTAGATGGCAAACCAGTTTCTTTGCCATATCAGACGTCCTCTAGTGAATTAAAGCCTGGGAAGCACACGTTTATGATCAAAGCAAAAGACGCTGCTGGGAACATGTCGACGTTGAAAAAAGAGTTCAAGACCGTACATGAGCATCCAGAAACACCAGAACGGGTGGCAGATAAGACGAAAATGAAATCATCAAAGCAAACTGTGCTAACCAAGGATCCAACCAATGATAAGTTAGATTACTCTTTTTATCGTGCCTATCAATATACATCGCTGCATCCTTCAATGAAGATTTTTAAGTATGCAGCAGAGACAGAGCCGCCAAAGAGTTTTCTTCAAAAAGGAGAAATGATTTTTTCTGATCAAGAAAGGAACCGCATTGCATTTGTTGATGGGAAGGCAGTTGAAACGAAGGATTTACAGCGTTTTCCTTATCATCGTTTTCAAATTAAGGTTCATCATGATGTGCGCGAAAAGGATGTCGTCGAAGCTGTATGGAAAGGGAGTTCATTGTCGGGGAGAAAGGTGACAATGTACGCATGGAATCACCAGCAGGAAAAGTGGGATAAAATCACTCATCACTTTGCGAAGGATCAAAAGGAATTTTACCTAAAAGGGCTGCTGTCAGTGAGACAGTACATGAGGAATCAAACGTTTGATTTGCTAGTACAGGATGAAATCAGCAAATCACAAAAGCCATATAAGATGGTGTGGATGTCTGACACTCAATATTATGCAAAGAGCTATCCTCATATCTTTAAACAAATGGTCGAATGGATCAGAGATCAGAGGGAGAAATTAAACATTCAATATGTGTTCCATACAGGCGATATTGTGGATGATTCGAAGGATAAGCAATGGCACCGTGCTGATACATTTATGCGTGTATTAGATGAGAATCACATTCCCTATGGTGTTTTAGCAGGAAATCATGATGTTAGACACAAGGACGGTTTATATGCGGAATACGGGAAATATTTCGGGGAAAAACGCTTTGCTGATAAGCCTTACTATGGTGAATCCTATCGAAACAATAAAGGTCATTATGATCTCATCTCTGCCGGCGGCAATGATTATATGATGGTGTACATGGGCTGGGGGATTAAGCAAGATGAAATTGATTGGTTAAACTGCGTGATTTCTGAGCATCCAGATCGTATTGTCATTTTAAATTTCCATGAGTATTTGTTAGTGAGCGGCAACCGAAGCCCGATTGGCGATCTCATCTTCCATCAAGTGGTGAAACGCCATCCTAATATTGTGGCAGTATTTAGCGGCCACTACCATGGAGCAAGCAGGAAAGTAGATGAGATTGATGATGACCATGATGGAAAAGCAGACAGGAAAGTATATCAAATACTTGCCGATTATCAGTCGGGACCTGAAGGTGGGCAAGGGTTTATGAGGGTCATAACAGCGGATCAAGAAAAAAATCAACTTCATTTTACAACATATTCACCTTACTTGAATAAAGAGCATTTTTACGATCCTAAAACGTATGGAGATCAAGATGAATTTTCAATCGATGTGGATTTGACACCGAAAATGAAATCTGTCAAAACCAATTATTTTGAACTCAATGTGTATACGAATGTTCTTCTAGGAGAAGCGCGCGGCGTAAAAAGCGGCAAAAAAGCGAGCTTTGAGTGGGAGGGCTTAAAGCCAAATGAAGATTATTATTGGTACACTGTAGCAAAAGATCGTTTCCAAGGAAAAGCCATTTCACCAATATGGAAAATTCATACAAAAGATGATGACGAAACAAAATTTCTTAGGAAATAAAAAAACAGTGCTCCGTGTCAGGGGCACTGTTTATCTTTCCATTGTATGAATGAGCTTGTAACGATCCCCTCTATAAACGGAAACAACATACTCAAATGGAACGTCTTGTTGAAAAAAAGTCGTTCTTGTTATGGAAAGCACAGGATCGCCTGTTGAAATAGACAGCAAGTATGCTTCTTCCTTTGAGGCAACATTGGCTTCAAGCTCCTGTTTGGCATGAGCAATGACATGACCAGTATGAGTTTCTATATATTCATATAAAGAGCCAGTTAAATGTTCCTTTGTTAAAGCTCCTGCAAATCTTTCAGGTATATAGCTCGTTTCAATCGCCATCGGTTCATCATTTGCAAGGCGTATCCGTTTTAGTTCAAAGACATCATCACTATTTGACAGTTGTAAGGCTGGCAGCAGGTGCTCTGGACATACGGTTTTTTTGAAGTCAATCAGCTGGCTTGATGCTTTGAGCCCTCGTTGCCGCATATCCTCTGAAAAGCTTGTTAAGCCTTGAAGCGGCTGTTCAAATTTTTTTCGGCTAACAAAGGTGCCTTTACCTTTTTGTCGATACAAATATCCTTCGTTCACAAGATTCGATAAGGCTTGTCTGACAGTCATTCGACTAATACCAAAGCGTTCGGCATATTCTCTTTCAGAAGGAATGAGTGTATCAGGTGCTAATGTTCCATCCTCAATCTGCTTTTTCAAGTTCTCCATAATCTGATGGTACATCGGAATAGGTGACTGCTTATCAATAAACATGTGAAAATCCTCTCGTTTTTAGCGTAGTGATCCAGCTTCTCGATCAATCAAAACTGTTACATCTTCATGGAGTTTCAGTGCAGATGCTGGGAAGTCTGGATGAATCTCTGCCTGTTCTAAATATTGTATCACTTTCGCTTTTGATTTTCCCGAAGCAAGAAGGAGAATCTTTTTACTTGAAAGAATGCTCGCAATTCCCATTGTGATCGCATGAGTAGGTACCTCATCAATAGAAGAAAAGTATCTTGCGTTAGCCTGTCTCGTGTTCTCATCTAATTGCACGACATGAGTCTTTGAGTTGAAAAGGGTACCAGGTTCGTTAAAACCGATATGTCCATTTTGACCGATTCCAAGGAGCTGGAGATCGATGCCGCCTACATCCTCAATAAGCTGGTCATATCTTAAGCATTCCTTTTCTAAGTGAGCTGCATTGCCATTTGGAAGAAAATACTGACTCTGAGGGAGATCAATATGGTCAAATAAATGACGTTTCATGTAGGTCATATAACTATTTTCGTGTTCTGGATCAAGCCCTGCATATTCATCTAAATTGATTGTTTTTGTTTGCTTGAAAGACAATTGATGTGCTTGATGAAGTTGAATTAACTCTTTGTAAGTATCAATAGGTGTACCGCCCGTTGCTAGGCCGAGTACGGCATCGGGTTTAGCAGCTATTGCATGTGCAATAATGGCGGCTGCTTCTTTTCCTAATTGCTCCTTGCTTTCAAATTCGATGATGTTCATTAGTGGTTGGCCTCCTTTTTTTCAAAGACGATTTGTCCACGGCAGATCGTCATCATCAGTTCACCAGATTCATCCCAAATCACCAAATCTGCTAGTTTTCCAATTTCGATGGAACCGAGCTGTTGATCAAGTCCCAGCTGAGCGGCTGCATTGGTTGAGGTCATTTTCGCAATCTCTGTCCACTCACAATTTGTGAGCTGTTTCATCCGTTTGACGCCATCTTTCATTCGCAAAATCGATCCTGCAAGTGTACCATCTTCCAGCAATGCTTTTTCGCCGCTGACTGTGACCGTCTGACCACCAAATTCGTATGTTCCATTACCGAGCCCTTTTGCACGCATCGAGTCTGTGATCATGATTAAACGATCACTTCCTTTTGCCAAATACGCAAGCTTGATGGAAAGAGGATGGGAGTGAACCCCATCTGTGATCAGCTCGGTATAAAGGTTCTCATTCGTAAGAGCAGCACCTACAGCGTTCGGTTCACGATGCTGAAACGAACTCAGTGCATTATAAAGGTGCGTTACATGGCGTGCACCATGCTTAGCTGCTAAATTAATCATGTCATGTTGGGCATTCGTATGTCCAATAGAAGGGATCATGTTCTTTTCCTGTAACAGGGACAGAAAAGCAAAATCTGTGTCTTCCTCAGGCGCAAACGTGACAATTCGAATTAGCTGTTCAGATGCATCCAGCCATTTTTTGAAAAGCGGAATATCGGGCTGTTTAATCCATTGAACAGGCTGTGCCCCTGCCTTATCTTTAGAAATAAATGGACCTTCTAGGTGGATTCCTAGACATTGCGCCTGACTTCCTGCATGTTCTTCATTACTTTGTTTCCACTGAGCGACATTTTTAAGTGCCTGCTCAATCTCATGATAGTTTTGTGTAATGGTTGTCGCTAAAAAACTTGTCGTTCCTTCTGATGGAAGGTTGTCAGCGAGTGTATTCATCGCTTCTGCTGTCGCATCCATCATGTCTGCACCATATCCACCATGGATGTGAATATCAATCATTCCAGGGAGTAAATAAAAGTTTTCCCGGGAAATATATACTTTTTCATAATTTCCTGTCGGTGGTGATGTTGAAATATAGTCAATCTTGCCATCGCGTAAACCGACAAAACCGTTTTCAATGATCTTTGTCTTTGTCACAATATGAAGATTGGAGAGCAATAAAGAACCGCTCATGTTTGAGCCCCCTTATTCGTTATCTTTCATTTAAGTTTACTCTTTTTAAGTATAGTTGTCTATACCAGTGAGGGCGGTGAAACAGGAACAGGATAAAATACTGTTTTGGGTTCATCATTGAAAGTGATAAAATAGAGCTGTATTTCTGAATCGCCTGTGATAAAAGGAGGAAGAAGCGTGCCGAAAGTTCGTACGAAGGACATAATGGAACAATTTCATCTTGAACTGGTAAGTGGGGAAGAAGGGATTAATCGTCCCATTACAATCAGTGATCTTTCCAGACCAGGTATAGAAATGGCTGGTTATTTTACATATTACCCAAAAGAAAGAGTTCAACTTTTAGGGAAAACAGAGCTTTCTTTTTTTGAACAGCTCCCAGAACGAGAACGAAAGCAGAGAATGATGTCTCTTTGTACAGATATTACCCCTGCCATTATTTTGTCTCGAGATCGTGATGTGCCGAAGGAATTAATCGAAGCATCAAATGAAAATGGTGTGCCCGTTTTACGATCTAGTCTAAAAACGACAAGACTTTCGAGTCGATTGACCAACTTTTTAGAAAGTAAGCTGGCACCAACGACTGCCATTCATGGTGTGCTCGTAGATGTATATGGTGTAGGTGTATTATTAATTGGGAAAAGCGGAGTAGGAAAAAGTGAAACAGCCTTAGAATTAGTGAAGAGGGGACATCGCCTCGTTGCAGACGATTGCGTGGAAATCCGTCAAGAGGATCAGGATACGTTAGTCGGAAGTGCACCAGAGCTAATTGAACATCTTTTAGAAATCCGCGGGTTAGGCATTATTAATGTGATGACCTTATTTGGAGCAGGCGCTGTCAGAAGTTATAAGAGAATTACGATTGTGATGAATCTGGAGCTTTGGGAACAAGGCAAACAGTATGATCGTTTAGGACTTGAAGAAGAGAAAATGAGAATTATTGATACAGATGTGCCGAAGCTGACGATCCCTGTGCGGCCAGGTCGAAACTTAGCGGTTATCATTGAAGTGGCTGCGATGAACTTCAGGCTGAAACGTATGGGGCATAATGCAGCAGAACAATTTACAAGTAAACTTGCCGATGTCATTGAAGACAATGGCCAAGATGAATAGGAGTTGACTATATGAACGAAGCAATTCATCCAATTGATCCGATCGCTTTTCAGCTCGGACCTATTTCGGTTCATTGGTATGGTGTGATTATTGGGGTCGGAGCCTTGCTTGGACTCTGGCTCGCACTGAGAGAATGTGAAAAAAGAGGAATCAATAAAGATCTGTTTATTGACTTAATCTTATTTGCCATTCCAATCGCGATTATTTGTGCCCGAATTTATTATGTATCCTTCGAATGGGATTACTATCAGCAGCATCCAAACGAAATCATTAAAATCTGGAATGGTGGAATTGCGATTCACGGTGGGCTGATTGGTGCCGTGCTGACAGCCATCGTTTTTACAAAAGTGAGAAAGGTATCGTTTTGGAAAATAGCTGATGTCGCAGCACCTAGTATTTTACTAGGGCAGGCAATTGGGCGCTGGGGGAACTTTATTAACCAAGAAGCGCATGGTGAGGCGGTTTCAAGAGCCTTTTTAGAAAATTTGCATCTGCCTGAGTTTATCATTAATCAAATGTATATTGATGGTACCTATTATCACCCGACGTTCTTATACGAATCATTATGGAATCTTGCCGGTGTTGTCATATTGATTTTATTACGGAGAACTTCGCTGCGCAGAGGCGAAATCTTCTTATCTTATTTAATTTGGTATTCAATCGGCCGTTTCTTCATTGAAGGGATGAGAACAGACAGCTTAATGCTGACAGAGCATCTTCGAATCGCACAGATGATTTCGATTGCGATATTCGCAGTGGCTGTTCTACTGATTTTCTTTAGAAGAATGAAAGGATACGCATCAATTTCGTATAAAGAGAACAATTCATCGAATTAAGCAGGGGGGATGAGAAGAGATGAGAGAGACATGGAAAAACGGCTTGAAAGCAGGACTATCGACAACTTGGACTCTTGGCAAAGTTATCTTTCCAGTAACTATTCTCGTCAGTATCTTGCAGCATACGCCTGTCATGGATTGGATCATCCGATTCATTCAGCCATTTATGGGGCTGTTTGGTCTTTCGGGGGAAGCAGCGATTCCGCTTGTATTAGGAAACATGCTGAATTTGTATGCGGGAATTGCAGCCATTTTGACATTAGAGCTTCCTGTGAAGGAAGTGTTTATTTTGGCGGTGATGCTGTCCTTTTGCCATAACCTGATCATCGAATCGACAGTGGCGGCAAAGGTTGGACTGAGAGTATCTGTGATTTTGCTGGTTAGAATCAGTCTTGCTGTTATTTCTGCTATTGTCATTCATCTCGTTTGGCAGGGAGGCGAGGAGCCAGCGCAATATGGACTTTTGAGTGCAGCTCAGGCGGCTGATGTGCCTTCCAGCTGGTACATGATCGTTCTGCTTGCTATACAAAAAGCAGTACTCGGTGTGCTGCAGCTTGCTTGTATCGTTATCCCGCTCATGATCATCATTCAATTCATGAGAGATTTAGGCTGGCTTCATACACTGTCTAAGTGGCTGTCACCTTTTACTAGAATGCTTGGGATGAAAGAAAATACGTCTATGACAATGGTGGCTGGATTAACGATTGGTCTGGCGTATGGAGCCGGCGTGATGATGAAGGCAGTGGAAGAGGACGGTGTGAGTAAAAAGGACTTAACCCTAGCTTTTATTTTCCTCGTTGCCTGCCATGCGGTGGTCGAAGATACGCTGGTTTTTATTCCACTTGGTATTCCAGTATGGCCGCTTCTTGTGATCCGCCTGATTTCTGCAATTTTATTGACAGCTGCCATTAGCTATATTTGGCGGAAGCGGGAACATGCAGCTGTTAGAAAGGAAGCCATATGAACGAATCGACGATCAACACAGTGCTATTTGATTTAGATGGCACATTAATCAATACAAATGAATTAATTATTGCTTCATTTCAGCATACGCTGGACCATTATTACCCTGGTCAGTACAGCCGTGAGGATATTCTTCATTTCATTGGTCCGTCCTTGTTTGATACATTCTCTGCGATGGATCCTGAGTTGACGGATGACATGATTCAGATGTACCGCACGTTTAATCATAAGCAGCATGATCTGCTTGTGACTGAATATGAGACCGTTTTAGACACATTGAAAGTCCTGCAGGATCGAGGATTTAAGCTCGGTATTGTCACAACGAAGATACGGGATACGGTTTTAATGGGATTGAAGCTGACCGGTTTAGAGCCGTTCTTTGAGGTCATTGTGACGCTCGATGATGTACAAAATGAGAAGCCGCATCCGGAGCCTGTTCAGCTTGCATTATCAAAGCTTGGCAGTGATCCGCATGAAGCGGTGATGGTTGGTGATAATTATCATGACATTTTGTCTGGTCAAGCGGCAGGGACAAAAACGGCAGGTGTCGCTTGGTCTATTAAAGGAGAAGAGGCCCTTTTAAAGCATCTCCCTGACTTCATGCTGAAGAAAATGAGTGATCTCCTGGCGATTGTTGGAGCTGATTAAGTTGAGAAAAACAGATCGATATCCAGTAAAAGGAGTCAATTCGCTGCGGCAAGTCTATCGGACAGTTCCCTTTTTCAAAGTGGTGAAAAATTTCATTTTTATTCAAATGGCAAGGTACACGCCGTTTATGGGAATGAAAAATTGGATATACCGAACTTTTCTTCGTATGAAGGTCGGCGAGGATACGGCGTTTGCCTTAATGGTAATGGTTGATCTGATGTTTCCTGAGAAAATCACCGTCGGACGAAATAGTGTAATCGGTTATAACACGACCATCTTATCCCATGAGTATTTGATTAAAGAGTACAGACTTGGGGAAGTCTATATTGGTGATGAAGTCTTAATTGGAGCTAATTCCACTATTTTACCTGGTGTGACCATTGGGGATGGAGCGATCGTATCGGCTGGTACACTTGTTCATAAGGATGTGCCAGCAGGCTCATTTGTTGGAGGAAATCCAATGCGCATGATTTATACGAAGGAAGAAATAGAAGCACGTCAATCTAAGTCTGCTGAGTAGCTCGGCAGACTTTTTTGTTGACAATGTGACATGGTGTAACTATAATGATTACAACAGAGGTGAGAAAACATGAAAATCAGCAGCAGATTTACTGTCGCTGTCCATATTCTGGCCTTGCTATCACTTGAAAAAGGATCTTTACAGACATCGGAGGATATCGCAGGAAGTGTGAATACAAACCCAGTGGTCATCCGCCGCATTATGAGTAAATTGAAAAAAGCAGGCCTAATCTCAACGAGTCTTGGCAAAGGTGGTTCGCAGCTGAACCGCAGTGAAGACGACATCACATTGCTCGATGTGTATAAAGCGGTTGAAGTCGTAGATGAGGGTGAATTGTTTCAAATTCATGAAAGCCCAAATCCTGACTGTCCGATCGGTGCAAATATTCAAGCGGTGCTTGAATTAATTTTATGTCGCGCTCAAAGTGCGATGGAGCAAGTACTTGCTGAGATCAAATTAAGTGAACTAACGCATGTGCTAATCAAAAAAATTGGATGATCAATTCAATTTTTTTTACCTCTGTTGTAACCGAAATAGTTACACCTTTCTTTATCAACATAAAACCATATTGTAGGAGGAGTTAACATGAAAATTGGAATTATTGGCGCAACAGGAAAAGCAGGACAAGAAATTGTGAAAGAGGCTCAATCAAGAGGACATGAAGTAACGGCAATCGTCCGAGATGCACAAAAAATGACTGATTCATCACTAGCTGTTCTTGAGAAGGATGTGTTTCACTTGCAAGCAGATGACATCAAAGGATTTGATGTGATTGTGAATGCATTTGGCGCACCTCCTGGACAGGAGCATCTTCACGTAGAAGCTGGGAAAAAGCTGATTGATATTTTAAAAGAAACACCTGAGACTCGTTTAATCGTTGTGGGCGGAGCAGGAAGTCTATTTGTAGATGAGGCGAAAACAACAAGACTTGTGGACACACCAGAATTTCCGAAGGAGTATGTGCCTACTGCTTCTCAGCAAGGAGAAAATCTAAAAGATCTTCAACAGTCAGAGGGATTAAAATGGACATTCCTCAGCCCTGCCGCATTCTTTAATCCAGCTGGCAAACGTACAGGTTCATACGTGAAAGGGAAAGACAATCTAATTGTCAATTCTAAAGGTGACAGCTATGTAAGCTATGCTGACTACGCCATTGCACTGGTTGATGAAGTGGAGCAGGCAGCCCATGTTGGAGAACGTTTTACCGTTGTATCTGAAGCTGAATAAGCAGTTTCATGGCCGCCTAAAAATGATAAATGGGGAATCTAACGTATGAACGAGCAAGAATTGTCTTTCATTTATGTATGGGATGCGTATTGTGGCTGGTGTTATGGATTTTCAAACAGTATCCGCACTTTGCATGAAAATCATCCGGATATATCACTAACACTTGTGTCGGGTGGTTTATTTGTAGGGGAAAGGAGTCTACCGATAAAAGATTATCCACACATCCCAGAAGCAAATCAACGTATTAGTCAGCTGACTGGTGTCGAGTTTGGTGAACGTTATCAAAAGCTGCTAGCAAACGGAACGTTTCTTTTAGACTCTGAGGCTGCGGCCATTGGTTTTTCTGCATTAAGATACATCGCACCTGAGCGTTCATTGTACTTGGCTTCATCGATGCAAAAGGCTTTTTATCAAGACGGAAAAAGTCTGAGTGATGAGGAAACGTATCGGGAGATCGCTTTGGCGCATCATCTTGATCCTGACGCAGTCATTGAACGTATGAAAACAAAAGAAGCGATCAATGATGCATATGCTGACTTTGCGAAGGTTCATCAACTTCATGTGAATGGCTATCCTACACTTTTATTAAAAAGAGGGGATGAATACTTCAGCTTGGGCGGAGGTGCAATGACGGCTGAAAAGCTTGAAGACCGCCTGAAGGAATTACTAGAAAAATAAATCATTTAAAAACAACCTCTATGCGGATAGAGGTTGTTTTTTTACGCTTTAATGATAATCGCCTGACTGCCCATCTGTTTCCAAGAATCTTCAAATTGATCACGGTCGACCTTTTGATTCTTTTCTCCATATGGGTTATTCAAGTAGACATGCTTCTTGTCATAGCCTGTGATAACTACGCTATGCACATTAAAGCTTACATCTATTTTGCCATTTGGTGTATTCCAAGTTTCGATATTATCGGTTTTGTCAAAGGTGGATGTCGTAATCACCCAAACAGGGTAGCCCTTTTCAAGTGACTGATAGATGGCCTTTTTAACAGGCTTTCCGGTTAAGTCGACAACTTGATCGCCCGCGTATTTTTTCGCAAGCTGATAAATCGGTTCGTGGTAAACCCCAAGACCCGGTCCATTCTCCATATCGCCTACAAACCCGTCATGAGGGTCACCTTTTAAGCCATTTTCATAATTGAGCGGAACACGTTTGATTTCATTTGCCAATGCGTTTTTCGTTACTTGCTCATAGCCGCTGTAATGAAGCAGCATCGCTAAGCTCGTGACTTCGCATCCATTATAAAGCCTTGGTGCATCCATTTGATTGTAGAGAATGACGTCCATGGCTTTTTTGCTTCCTTTTAGTGAATGATGTGTGGTTTCTGCTTTTTTTGTTGAACGAGTTTCTTCAGCTGCGAGTGCCGTATCGTTTTCTTTTTTTGCTGCTTCTTGCGGCGAAGCTGTTTTCTTGACTTGGTCGATTTGTGAAACGTATATAAAGCCGAAATAAACAAGACATGCGCACAACAAAGTTAAGATTAATGTCTGGATGAACTTCACTGTTAATCTCCTGTGTTATTCAATATTTTTAAGTATTATAGCACGTTCCTTCACCGAACATACAGAAAAGGCACAGGTGTCACTTGAATGTAATAATTCCAGAATATGTTGATGAAAATAGAGAGAAATAAAAATGATTGATTTAATCACTTTATTTTGTTAGCATATTATCATATTAGCGAACTAAAGGATTCGGAATTTTTTGTTTTAATGTGTTGGAGGTGCGGAAGAACATGTTTATGTTTGAGAAACCATATGGTATGCGGGATTCATTACCTGGATTGTATGAGACGAAGAAAAAAGTGAGACATTCTTTAACAGAGGTCATGAATGGTTGGGGTTTCCGTTTAATGGAGACACCAACGCTTGAATTTTACGATACAGTCGGTGTGCAATCGGCGATTACTGATACACAACTTTTTAAACTTCTTGATCAAAACGGGCAAACCCTTGTACTGAGACCTGATATGACAGGTCCGATTGCAAGGGTGGCGGCTTCTAAGCTTCATGAACAGGCGTATCCGCTTCGTGTCGGGTATGCAGCGAGTGTGTTTCGTGCGCAGGAAAGAGAAGGCGGAAGGCCTTCGGAATTTGAGCAGGTCGGAATTGAATTGATTGGTGATGGTTCAATTAGTGCAGATGCTGAAGTCATCGCACTTGCCGTATTTGCCTTAAAAAATGCCGGGCTAAGGTCCTTCAAAATCGCGATTGGGCATGTCGCTTTAGCAGAGACGTTATTTGTCGATGTACTCGGAAATACAGAGCGTGCAAACGTCCTTCGCCGCTTCTTATATGAAAAGAATTATGTAGGATACCGTCAGCATGTGAAACAATTACCGCTTTCCTCCATCGATAAAATGAGGCTGTTACAGCTTTTAGAGTTAAGAGGCGGCCAAGAAGTGATAGAGCGGGCAGAGGAAATCGTCGTTTCACAAGAAGGAAAAGAGGTGCTCGCACAGCTAAAGTCGCTATGGGAGACACTTGAAGATTACGGCTGTACAGAATATATCCGTTTAGATTTAAGCATGGTGAGTCATATGAGCTATTATACGGGTATTTTGTTTGAAGTATTTGCTGATCATGTTGGATCGGTCATCGGAAGTGGCGGTAGATATGATCAATTACTTGCTCATTTTAATGCACCCGCACCAGCTACAGGGTTCGGACTTCGACTAGACCGTCTTCTTGAAGCGCTGGATGCGAAAGAGATCAATGAGCCGCAGGAAGCTGTGATTTTTAGCAAAGAACAAAGACTTGAAGCTTTTGCTTTTGCAGAAAAGGAGCGGTCAAAAGGGAAAAAGATCGTCCTGCAAGACTTAGCGGGGATTGAAAATATTGACGCGATGACCAAGGCATTTGAACAGGTGACTTATTTTATCGGCGCTAGAAAGGAAGAGCGAAATGGGTAAAGTGTTGACGATGGCGATGCCAAAGGGCCGGATATTTGAAGAAGCAGCCGGGCTGTTAAGACAGGCGGGGTACCAGCTGCCAGAGGAATTCGAGGATTCAAGAAAATTAATCATAGATGTACCAGAAGAAAACCTCCGCTTTATTTTAGCTAAGCCAATGGATGTGACCACCTACGTAGAGCACGGTGTGGCGGATGTTGGCATTGCAGGAAAGGATGTCATGCTCGAAGAAGCTCGTGATGTGTACGAAGTGCTCGATTTAAACATCAGTAAATGTCATTTAGCTGTTGCTGGTTTGCCAGGAGCGAGCTGGGGTGGTGTCGCACCGCGTGTGGCAACAAAGTACCCAAATGTCGCATCGTCCTATTTTAGAGAGCAAGGGGAGCAGGTGGAGATCATTAAGCTGAATGGTTCCATTGAATTAGCACCGCTCATTGGGCTTGCCGATCGCATTGTTGACATTGTCTCTACAGGTCAAACACTAAAGGAAAATGGACTTGTGGAAACGGAGCATATTTGTGATATCACGTCACGTTTTATTGTCAATCCTGTGAGCTACAGGATGAAGGATACGGTGATCGATGAAATGGCACAGCGTCTTGCAAGAATCATTGAAGGAGAAGAGGAGGAATCATCATGAACATCACCTGCATACAAGAAGGTGAGACAGATACTCTCTCACTCAAACGGACTTTAGATACAGGAACAGAAGAGCAGCGTCAGGCTGTTCAGCGCATTATACAAGAAGTGAGAACAAATGGTGATGAAGCTGTACGGTCTTTTACAAAGCAATTCGATGGCGTGTTGATTGAACATCCGCTTGTCACAGAAGGTGAAATGGAAGAAGCTTACCAACGTTTGGATAAAGAGATGGTTCAGATTATCCAAACGGCTATCAAGCATATTCGCACATACCACGAGCGCCAGCTGACCTCTTCTTGGTTTTATCACCAAAAGGACGGCTCAATGCTTGGTCAAAAGGTGACACCGCTTGATGCGGTAGGTGTGTATGTCCCGGGTGGAACAGCTGCTTATCCATCATCCGTCTTAATGAATGTAATCCCTGCGCTAGTTGCTGGCGTTGAACGAATCGTTCTTGTGACACCCCCTGGGAAAGATGGACGTCTCTCTGACGCTGTCTTAGCTGCGGCGAAGGAGCTTGGTATTTCTGAGATGTATAAAATGGGCGGTGCACAGGCGATTGCGGCACTTGCCTATGGAACGGAAAGCATCAAGCCTGTTGATAAAATCACGGGTCCAGGGAACATTTATGTAGCGCTGGCAAAGAGGGAAGTATTTGGTCAGGTAGATATTGATATGATTGCAGGTCCAAGTGAAATTGCAGTTCTAGCAGACGAAACAGCAATCGCGCATGAGGTAGCGGCGGATTTACTTTCGCAGGCAGAGCATGATGCCCTTGCATCTAGTATTTTGGTAACACCGTCTAAGACACTTGCTGAAAGCGTGCAGGCTGAAGTCAGAAAGCAGCTGGATACTTTGCCGAGAAAATCAATCGCAGCACAATCCATTCAAGATCATGGCCATATTTACGTGACAGAATCAATCGATCGTGCAGTAGACGTCGTCAATCAATTAGCACCAGAGCACTTAGAGGTGCTAACAGCATATCCAGAATCACTTCTTGGTCAAATCAAGCATGCGGGCGCGATTTTCTTAGGACGCTATAGTCCAGAGCCGGTGGGCGATTATTTTGCAGGGCCGAATCATGTGCTGCCAACAAACGGAACAGCTCGATTCTCCAGCCCGCTTGGTGTGACTGATTTTCAAAAGAAAACGAGCATTATTTCATATAGTCAAGAGGCCTTTGAAACACATCGGGAAAGCATTGCCGCTTTTGCCAGATTAGAAGGGCTTGAAGCACATGCAAGGTCGATTGAAGCGAGAAAGCGGGAGGAATCGTAATGAGACAGGCGAAAACAGCGAGAAAAACAAATGAAACGAACATTTCATTAGCGCTAGAAATTGATGGAGAAGGAAAAGCAGATATTCAAACAGACGTCCCTTTTATGACGCACATGCTTGATTTATTCACGAAGCATGGACACTTTAATTTGACTGTCGATGCGAAAGGAGATACGGATGTTGATGATCACCACACAACAGAAGATATCGGCATTGTGCTCGGGCAAATGTTTAAGGAAGCGTTAGGCGATAAAAAGGGAATTAAGCGGTATGGTTCAAGCTTTGTTCCGATGGACGAAACTCTTGCCCAGGTCGTGGTCGATTTAAGCAATCGTCCTCATTTGGAAATGAGAGCGGCCTTTCCAAGTCAAAAGGTAGGTACCTTTGATACAGAGCTAGTACATGAGTTTCTGTGGAAATTTGCACTTGAAGCCCGGATCAACCTTCATGTCATTGTTCACTACGGAACCAATACACACCATATGATTGAAGCCATTTTTAAAGCGATGGCACGTGCCTTAGATGAAGCAACAACCATTGATCCACGTGTGAAAGGAATTCCTTCGACAAAGGGGATGCTCTAATGATCGGAGTCATTGATTACGGAATGGGAAATTTGTTCAGCGTATCAAAAGCATTGGAACGAGCAGGTGCCCGTTATATCGTTTCCTCTGATGTGGAGGAGCTGAAAAAAGCAGATGCTTATATTTTGCCCGGAGTTGGTTCGTTTCGTGATGCAATGCAGCTGTTAAAAGAGACTGGACTTGAGGCGTTTATTCATCAAGTTGTGCAGGAAGGAAAGCTGTTATTCGGCATTTGCCTTGGCATGCAGCTGTTATTTGAAGAAAGCGAAGAGGCAGGCCGCACAAAAGGATTGGGGCTGTTAAAAGGGCGTGTCGTTCTTTTAAAAGATCGTGATCAGGACGGGAAAAGGCTGAAGGTACCTCATATGGGGTGGAATGAGCTCACATTTCATCAGCCCTCCCCATTGTTTGACGGTGTACCAGAAGGATTTGCATACTTTGTTCACTCTTATTATGTGAGTGATATGAACCCAGATGAGCAATTAGCAAGCGCGGACTATGGTGTTCAAGTACCAGCAATCGTTGGCAAGGGAAATGTGCTTGGTGCACAGTTTCACCCTGAAAAAAGCAGTACAACGGGAATGGCGCTGCTCAAACAATTTATTCAATTAGCAAACGAACAGAGGGTGAGCAAATGAGTGAGTTTACATTATATCCAGCGATTGATATGAGAAATGGCAAATGTGTACGTCTTGTACAAGGTGATTATGATCAAGAAACCATTTATGGAGATTCACCGCTCGACATGGCCGCGAAATTTGCGAAGGATGGAGCAACGTGGATTCATCTTGTGGATCTAGATGGTGCAAAAGCAGGGAAACGTGTCAATCATGAGCATGTGCTGGCGATTGCATCTTCTTTAGATGTGAAGGTACAAATCGGCGGCGGTATTCGGACAGAAGAAGACGTTGCTTTTTATTTAAAGAGCGGCGTCGATAGAGTGATACTTGGCAGCTCAGCTGTATCTAACCCAGCCTTTGTGAAAAAAATGCTGGCGCAATATGGAGAGAAAATCGCAATTGGGATTGATGCGCGAAATGGCTTTGTATCGACTGAAGGGTGGCTTGAAACGTCTAAAGTGAAGGCAGAGGAGCTCGGCAGGGAATTGGCAAAGGAAGGCGCAGAGGTCTTTATTTTCACCGATATTCAAATGGATGGCATGCTGTCTGGTCCCAATGTGGAAAGCACGGTTCGCTTAGCAGAAGCAACCGGCAAACAAGTGATTGCTTCAGGCGGTGTCAGCGCGGTAGCTGATCTTCAAAAGCTGTCAGCGCAAAAAGAAACTGGTGTGTCTGGTGCGATCATTGGAAAAGCACTTTACACGAAGCAGTTTACTTTAGCGGAAGCATTTGAAGGGCTTGACCGCATATGATGACAAAACGAATCATCCCATGTCTTGATGTGAAGGAAGGGCGTGTTGTCAAAGGAGTGCAATTCCTAGGCTTAAAGGATGCTGGTGATCCGGTAGAATTAGCGCAGATCTATGATGAGGCAGGGGCGGATGAACTTGTCTTTCTAGATATTTCTGCGTCGCATGAAGGCCGGAAAACGATGGTGGATGTGGTTAAACAAGTCGCGTCCACTCTTGCCATACCATTTACGGTAGGAGGCGGGATTAACCACCTTGATGACATGAAGCGTATATTAAGAGCGGGTGCAGACAAAGTATCTGTCAATACAGCAGCTGTGTTAAGGCCAGAACTGATTTCAGAAGGTGCTGACTTTTTTGGCTCCCAGTGTATCGTTGTCGCAATTGATGCAAAATACGATGAAGAGAAAAAAGCATATATGGTCTATACACACGGGGGACGCCGTCAAACAGATTTAGAGGTTAGCGACTGGGCGAAGGAAGCTGTGCAAAGAGGTGCAGGAGAGATTTTACTGACAAGTATGGATGCCGATGGTGAAAAGACAGGCTTTGATCATCGATTGACAAAGCTTGTATCAGAGGCAGTCACTGTGCCAGTTATCGCTTCTGGCGGCGCTGGCAATGCCCAGCATATGCTGGAGGCATTTACAAAAGGAGAAGCTGATGCAGCATTAGCAGCCTCCATTTTCCATTACAAAGAAACCTCCATTCACGAGGTAAAGACATATTTGAGAGAACACGGGGTGAAGGTCAGATGAAACAGGCAAATGAATTAACTTTTAATGAAGCAGGCCTGATTCCTGCGATTGTACAGGATGCTCAAAGTAAGGAAGTACTGACGCTGGCATATATGAATCAAGAATCCTATGAAAAAACGCTGGAGACAGGTGAAACATGGTTTTATAGCCGGTCGAGAAACGAGCTTTGGCACAAAGGCGCCACCTCCGGACATACCCAGCAAGTGAGTTCTATCCGATATGACTGCGACAAGGACGCTTTGCTTGTCCTTGTCGCGCCAAGCGGCCCAGCCTGTCATACTGGCAGCTATAGCTGTTTTTCGGAAGAAGGCGTAAAGCGTCAAAGCGAAGAGCAGGATCGTTTTGCGATATTAAATGAACTTGAACAGGTCATTGCAAAGCGTCAGGCGGAAATGCCTGAAGGTGCTTATACTACCTATCTATTTGAAAAAGGGGTCGATAAAATCCTGAAAAAGGTAGGGGAAGAAGCGTCTGAGGTGATCATTGCAGCGAAAAACCGGGATCAAGAAGAATTGAAATGGGAAACAGCGGACCTCCTCTATCATCTTCTTGTGCTATTACGTGAACAGCAATTACCGCTTGATGATGTATTAAAGGTATTAAAAAAGCGTCATCAAGGTGAATGAAAAGCCGGGGGATATCCCAGGCTTTTTATTTTTAAATGAAAAACAAATCCTTCCTTTCCTTTTGTTCTATGTGACGACTGGTGAAGTATGTTATACTACACACGGTACACTGTTCGAAATGGAGGGTATCGGTGAGTAAATACACTTCTCAAAATAATCACACACAAGTCGTCCAGCTTTTTCAAGATGGGCATTACTTTTTTCATAAAGGTCTTAAAGCATATAGAGAAAGAAATTTGTCTAGGGCAAGTAAGCTAATACAGCGGGCCATCGTACTTGAGCCTGAAAATGTAGAAATGCTGTCACAGCTTGCCATTATTTATACTGAAATGGGTCATTACCAGCAATCAAACGAACTGCTTGATTTCATCCTCGAACACATCGATGAAAACATGTCTGAGTGTCACTACTTTAAAGCCAATAATTATGCCAATCTCGGACTATTTCAAGAGGCATATAAATCAGCTACTGCTTATGCCGCACTGGAAGAGAACGGGGAATTTGCGGATGAAAATGACGACCTCCTGGACCTGCTCGATATGAGCGACGAAGAGGACGAAGATTTTCCTTATGATCAGGATGACCTGATTGTGAAGCAGGATCAAGCAAACCATTTGCTTGAAAGCGGCAGACTCGATGAAGCCATTGAGATGCTGGAACAGATGATTGTTGAGTATCCAGAATTTTGGTCAGCGTATAACAATCTCGCTTTGGCCTATTTTTATTCTGGCCGAATCCATCAGGCGAAAGAAATGTTGAACCGGGTCCTTCATGAAAATCCCGGTAATCTGCATGCCCTTTGCAATCAGCTAGTCTTCTACCATTATGAAAAAGAAGAAGAGAAGGTCAACAAGTTAGCGAAGCAATTAACGCACGTGTATCCAATACTAAGTGAACAGCGTTATAAGCTTGGTGCAACATTTGCCCTTGTAGGAGAATTTGAATGGGCCTTTAAATGGCTTTATTCTTTGTACAAAACAGGTTTTCAGGGAGATAGTACATTTTTATACTGGCTTGCAAGCGCAGCCTATCATACAGGCCACAAAACGCTCGCCCAAACGGTTTGGGATAAGATGGTCGAAGAAGATATCGACGCAGATGAGATCAAGCCGTGGCAGGATAAACCTGAGGAGACTGAGCCAATGGTCTCGATTGAGGAACGTCTGACTGCGTACTATGTCAGCAAACAAAAAGGAGAACGTGACGTTCTGCAGTCTGTCCTTGATGCACGTGCAGCGAAAACGGCCTTTGAACAGCAATTCATAGAACTGCTTTTGTATGAAGATGAAATGAAAGAAAAGTCTTTTTCAGAAGATGCAGTTTTTGCAAAACAGGCGGCATCCAGTTTAGAGGAAGCCGTTCAGCCTGACAGCCATATGCCTTATTTTTGGTTATTCCATATTATTCAGCAGGCACGTGCTTCTGGTATTGATAAGAAAAATGCGCCTGCCTGGGCAGCAGCATCTTATTATCTATGGATGAATGAACAAGAAGAATCAGCTGTCAGCAAAAAAGACATTGCGTCTGCTTTTCAAATCAGTGTTCAAACACTGTCAAAATACGAACGAGAAATCTGTACGTTAATTGATTAAATAGGTAAATAGATTCAGAACATCCCAGCATGGCCGAAAAGGTCATGCTTTTTTCTTGGATAAAAAGGTGGGATTTGCAAGGAATTGGCGAAGTATGACAATCACGACATGTTTTTGAAACATAAATGTAATAAAAATATTAGCTCATTTTGTCGATGTCTCATGTATAATGAAAATCGTGGATTAAAACAAAGATAGATATTTAAATATTTTACTATACATAATGAAACACCCAGTGATGAAACAATCTGGTCAACATCTGACTGAACAATCAGGAAGAAAGACATAGAGAGCACAGATTGGTCGCAGAGAATTTGCTGCTTTCTAATGTCGCTTGGGAAATTGTCAAAGGAGGAACTATTTGTGAAAAAGTTTATTACTTTCGGTTTAGCTTCGGTGATCGGAGCGAGCGGTTTATTTATTCCATTTACACATGAAGCAAACGCACAGAACTTTGAACAAAAGAAACAAGAACTAGACAGCAAGCAATCTGAGGTAAACAAGAATCTTCAAAAGAAAAAAGAAGAGCTTTCAAAGCTTGAAGCAAAACAAGAGGCACTTGCACAAAAGCTTAAAGATATTGATGAGAAAGCTTTAAAAACAAGTGATCAAATCGAAGAAAAACAAAAAGAAAATGAAAAAACAAAAAAAGAAATCAAAGCACTGAAAAAAGAAATTGCTGATACAGAAAAACGTATTGAAGAAAGAAACGAGTTCTTGAAAAAGCGTGTACGTGCCCTTCAAGAGAGCGGCGGTTCTACGAAATACATAGATGTATTACTAGGAGCAAAAAGCTTTAGCGATTTCATCAGCCGTGCAGGTGCAGTTTCTACACTGATCAACGCAGACAGTGAAATCATTAAAGAGCAGGAAAAAGACAAAGCAGAGCTTCAAAAGTCTGAAAACGAATTAAACACAAAGCTTGAAAATGTGCAAAGCACACTTGCAAAGCTTGAAACACTTCAATCAGACTTGAATAAACAGCTTGATGAAAAAGACAAGCTATTCAAGCAAGTGAAAAAACAAAAAGGAAGTGCTTTTTCTGAAATCAGCGAGTTAAACAGTGAGGCTAACAGCATTGCATCTGAAAAGGACGCAACAGTAGCTGCACAAAAACAAGCTGAAAAAGAAGCTAGAGAAGCAGCTCAAAAAGCAAAAGAAGAAAAAGCGCAAAGACAACAGCAGCAGCGTCAAGCTAGTGTTCAAGCGGAAGACAACAGCTCAAATAACGATAGCAGCCCATCTTCAAGTAACAGCGGGTCATCTAATAACAACAATAACAATAATAACAGCAACAGCAGTTCACCAAGCAAGAAGCCATCTACTGGCGGTGGATCACCTGTCAGCAGTAACGTAGGCGGAATTGAAGGTGCAATCAGCACAGGTTCTACTATTGTTGGACAATCTCCATATAAATGGGGCGGCGGCAGATCACAAGCCGATATTGACGCACGTCGTTTTGACTGTTCTTCATTCGTTCGCTGGGCATTTGCATCAGCAGGTATCAACCTTGGACCAGTTGGCGGTACAACAACAGATTCGCTTGTAGGTAAAGGAAGAGCTGTAAGTGCATCTGACATGAAACGCGGAGACCTTGTGTTCTTTGATACGTATAAAGTAAATGGACACGTTGGTATTTACTTAGGAAACGGTACATTCTTGAACGATAACAGCTCTCGCGGTGTTTCAGTTGACTCAATGAGCAACGTATACTGGAAAAAAGCATTCAAAGGCGTTGTAAGAAGAGTCGTTGAATAAATCATTACTTTTTATATAACCGTAAACAGGCTTCCTTAAACAGCAGTTTAAGGAAGCTTTTTCTTTTTTTGAAGATATGAGCAAATGATTCGCTTATTCCCCGCAGATTTAATAGGATATGGGTAAGGAATAAAAACTAAGAGTGGAAATGATGCTCTCTGTCATGAATGGAAGCATCACCCAAGGGCATTCTAATAAGAAATGCGAGCAGCAATTGAAGAGGGAGTGACAGTTGTGTCAGAAGAAAAAATCTACGATACGATCATCATTGGAGCGGGTCCTGCCGGAATGACAGCCGCTGTTTATACATCACGGGGAAATCTTTCAACATTAATGATTGAAAGAGGAATTCCAGGCGGACAAATGGCGAATACGGAAGATGTCGAGAACTATCCTGGCTTTGAAAGTATTTTGGGGCCGGAACTTTCAAATAAAATGTTTGAGCATGCGAAGAAATTCGGTGCAGAGTATGCGTATGGCGATATCAAAGAAATCGTGAACGGTGAAGAATACAAAATCGTCAAAGCCGGCTCAAAAGAATACAAAGGACGCTCTGTCATTATCGCGGCAGGGGCTGAATACAAAAAAATCGGTGCACCAGGTGAAAAAGAACTTGGTGGCCGCGGCGTATCATATTGTGCAGTATGTGACGGAGCATTCTTTAAAAACAAAGAGCTTGTCGTCATTGGCGGCGGAGATTCTGCTGTAGAAGAGGGTGTGTATCTCACACGCTTCGCTTCTAAAGTAACGATTATCCATAGACGCGATAAACTTCGTGCACAAAGCATTTTACAAGCGCGTGCCTTTGATAATGAAAAAATTGACTTCATGTGGAACAAAACCGTGAAACAGATCAATGAAGAAAACGGGAAAGTCGGCAGTGTAACATTGGTTGATACGGTAACTGGTGAAGAAGAAGAATTTAAAACAGACGGCGCCTTTATCTATATCGGAATGCTGCCACTGTCTAAACCGTTTGAAAATCTCGGCATTACAAATAAAGAAGGCTACATCGAGACAAACGAAAGAATGGAAACGAGAGTGGAAGGTATTTTCGCAGCGGGTGACATTCGTGAAAAAACACTTCGTCAAATTGTCACAGCAACAGGAGACGGAAGTATTGCAGCACAAAGCGCACAGCATTATGTAGAAGAGCTTGCTGAAAAACTCAAAGCAACGAAATAAATGGCTGTCGTAAATCCTTAATATAGCGTCATGGGCTTTTAACTGGAATGTAACACGGGTGAAATAATTTTCCGTTATGATAAAACTAGTAATTGACCCCCTTTTATAAGGAATACATGTTTGGCACGGATGTGAATCCGTGTCCTTTTTTTTGCCTGAAATCAGAAATTCACGAGATGTTCACAAATGACGCATGGAGAACCGTTAGATGCTGTAAAATAAAGAGTAGAGAAATGGCTCGTTACATCATTCAAACGAAAACCGGTCTGTTTTCGGGGAAGAACGGGCATGTTCATTGTGGGAGTCAGGTTGAACCTGTATAATAAGTTAAAGACATAAAAGAGTAGGTGACAGCTGATGCAACGAGTAACCAATTGTGTGCTGCATCACGAAGATCAAGTTCTCTTGCTGCAAAAGCCAAGACGGGGCTGGTGGGTAGCACCGGGCGGCAAAATGGAAAGCGGAGAATCGGTCAAAGATTCAGTCGTTCGAGAATATAGAGAAGAAACAGGTATTTATATTTTAAATCCGCAGCTGAAAGGTGTTTTTACCTTTATCATAAAAGAAGGCGATCAAATCGTTCAAGAGTGGATGATGTTCACCTTTATGGCAGATTCATTTACCGGAAAAAACGTAACAGAGTCAGAGGAAGGCATTTTAAAATGGCATGACGTAAAGGATGTGCCTCATTTGCCGATGGCTCCAGGAGATTCCCATATTCTTGATTTCATGCTCAAAGGAAAAGGACTTCTGCACGGCACTTTTACGTATACACCCGATTTTGAGCTGATTGCTTATCGGTTAGATCCTCAGGGAGAATAATACATGAACCGTTTTCATAAAGAAGGAGAGGAAGCAGGCATGAATACACACAAACAAGAAGATATTCAGCTTGTGATTATTACAGGAATGTCAGGTGCGGGGAAAACCGTCGCCATTCAAAGCTTTGAAGATTTAGGCTACTTTTGTGTTGATAACCTGCCGCCATCACTTTTACCGAAGTTCCTAGAGCTCATGAAGGAATCGAATTCCAAAATGAGCAAGGTCGCTCTTGTGATGGATTTGCGCGGACGCGAATTTTTTGACAGCTTAATTGCGGCATTAGATGAAATGAGTGATCTTGACTGGATCACGCCAAGGATTCTATTTTTAGATGCAAATGATAAGGTGCTTGTCTCAAGATACAAAGAAACGAGACGTTCGCACCCCCTTGCGACAACAGGTTTGCCGCTTGAAGGAATTGCAATGGAGCGCGAGCTGTTAGAGGAGTTAAAAGGCCGGTCTCAAATGATTTTTGATACATCGGATTTAAAACCAAAACAGCTGCGAGAAAAAATCGTCACGCACTTTGCGACAAACCAAGGTCAGGTGTTTACAGTAAACGTGATGTCCTTTGGCTTTAAATACGGTCTGCCGATTGATGCTGATCTTGTCTTTGACGTGAGATTCCTGCCGAATCCTTACTATATTGAGAGTATGCGTCCACAGACTGGAAACGATGAAGAAGTGCGCTCCTATGTGATGAAATGGAGTGAAACGCAAAAATTCACAGAGAAATTAATCGATCTTCTCAGCTTTATGCTTCCGTCGTATAAGAGGGAAGGAAAAAGTCAGCTTGTGATCGCCATCGGCTGTACAGGCGGGCAGCATCGATCTGTGACGCTGGCCAACTATTTATCGGAGTATTTTAAAAACGATTACTATACACATGTCACTCACCGGGACATTGAAAAGAGAAGCAGAAAATAGATGACGACACTACCAAAGGTGGTCATTCTTGGCGGTGGCACTGGCTTATCTGTTTTGCTCAGAGGGCTAAAAACGAAGCCAGTGGACATTACCGCTATAGTAACGGTTGCTGACGACGGAGGCAGCTCAGGCAGACTGCGGCATGATTTGAATATTCCCCCTCCAGGTGATATTCGAAATGTCCTTGCAGCTCTCTCTGATGTTGAACCGCTTGTAGAAGATTTATTTCAGCACCGTTTTAACAAAGGGAATGACTTAACAGGCCACTCACTCGGCAACCTCATTCTTGCGGCCATGACAAATATAACCGGTGATTTTTTTCATGCCGTCACTGAAATGAGCAAGGTTTTAAATGTGAGAGGAAAAGTATTGCCAGCAGCAAATTCAAGTGTTGTTCTTCATGCGGAATTAGAAAATGGGCAAATGGTGACAGGAGAATCGAAAATTCCCACCTATGGTGAGCGAATTAAACGAGTGTTCCTCACACCTGATACGATTGAACCGCTGCCAGAATCTATTCAAGTCATTCGTGAGGCGGATTTGATCGTCATTGGGCCTGGCAGTCTGTATACGAGTATTTTGCCAAACTTGCTTGTCCCGCATATTGGAGAAGAAGTGATTCGCTCAAAGGCGAAAAAAGTGTATATTTGCAATGTCATGACGCAGCCGGGGGAAACGCTTTCCTACAGTGCAGCTGATCATGTTCAGGCATTAAATGATCATATGGATCGTCCATTTATCGATACGATTTTTGTGAACAATAAAGAAATTCCAGAAGAAATCAAAGCAAAATATGCAGAAGAACAGGCACAGCCTGTCCAATTCGACACAGATGCACTGAAAGCAATGGGACTAGAAGTGATTCCTGGAGAAATCATTACATACGACCAGCATGTCATTCGTCATGACACGCTGAAAGTAGCCTCGCTGCTTGTCGATCTACTGCATCAGAAAAAATAGGAATGGGGGTGGCAAGGATGTCATTTGCATCCGAAACAAAAAAAGAGCTGACTAATCTGGACGTGAAGGACTGCTGCACAAAAGCAGAGCTTTCTGCCCTCATCCGTATGAACGGTTCATTATCTTTCTCTAATCGAAAATTGATTTTAGATATACAGACAGAGAACGCAGCCATTGCAAGACGTATTTATACGCTGCTTAAAAAGAAATACGATGTGACAGTCGAGCTGCTCGTCCGTAAAAAAATGAGATTGAAAAAGAATAACGTGTATATTGTCAGACTGGTAGAACGAGCGAAAACCATTTTAGAGGATTTAAAAATATTAGGTGAGCAATTTGTATTTGAGCGCAATATTTCAGAAGAGCTCGTGAAGAAAAGATGCTGCAAGCGCTCCTATATGAGAGGTGCTTTTTTAGCAGGCGGTTCTGTGAATAACCCAGAAACGTCCTCCTATCACCTTGAGATTTTTTCACTATATAAAGAACATAATGATGCCCTTTGTGAGCTGATGAATCAATTTCATCTCAATAGTAAAACACTTGAGCGCAAAAAAGGGTACATTACGTACATGAAGGAAGCAGAAAAAATCACGGAATTTTTAAGTGTTGTGGGCGCTCATAACTCACTGCTTCGCTTTGAAGATGTGCGAATCGTCCGAGACATGAGGAACTCCGTCAACCGGCTCGTCAATTGTGAAACAGCAAACTTAAATAAAACGATTGGTGCATCACTGCGTCAGGTCGAGAACATTCAATTTATTGATGAAAAAATTGGACTTGATGCCCTGCCGGAAAAGCTGCGTGAAATTGCTAAACTGCGAGTCGACTATCAAGAGGTCACGCTGAAGGAACTTGGAGAAATGGTGGAAAGCGGCAAGATCAGCAAGTCAGGGATTAACCACCGTTTAAGAAAGCTAGATCAAATCGCAGAACAATTACGAAACGGACAAGCTGTTACACTCAAATAGGAGAATGAAAAAGGGAGGCAGATCATATGGTGGAAAAAACGGTCACCATCCAGCTGAAAACAGGCTTGCAGGCACGTCCAGCTGCTTTGTTCGTACAAGAGGCTAATCGCTTTGGAGCTGATATTTTTCTAGAGAAAGATGGGAAAAAAGTCAATGCGAAAAGCATTATGGGTCTCATGAGTCTAGCGATCAGCTCTGGGGTTACTGTCACACTGATTGCAGATGGTGCGGACGAACAAGAAGCCATTGAGGCGTTAACAGATTTTATCAATCAAGAAAACTGAGTCTCTTCAAAGGCTCAGTTTTTTAGGAGGGAATGTCATGATTCAATCAGCTTTTTTACAGAAGATCGGATATGAAGGCCAGTCGATCACCTTTAATGACTTACCTGTATTATTAAAAAAAATGGCCTATACCTTTCCATTTGAAAATAGATCTGTTCTGAACAAACAATCCTACGCTTTGAATCAAGAAGGGTTGAAGCAGCATCTTCTTGAAGAAAACAGAGGAGGTCTTTGTTACGATCTCAATCCTCTCTTATACTATGTGTTAAAAGAGGCTGGGCTCTCTGTACAGCTTCTTCAAGGGACAGTGTATATCAAAGAAGCGGACACGTGGGCCATTGATGGCACGCATGTAGCCATTATGTTGAAGCATCATAACGAACGCTTTCTCATTGATGGGGGATTTGGTGTGAATTTACCTCTTCAGCCTGTGCCTTTTACAGAAGATTGGGTGGAAGGAGCGTCTATTCGGTTTCGCGTCAAAGCAGAGAAAACCGAAAAGGGGACACATCTACTCCAATTAGATAGGGGAGATGGTGCTGAAACAGGCTATGCTTTCACATTGAACGAGGTGGACGAGGCTGCATTGGTCCAATTGAGACACGAGATTTATGAAAATGAATCCTCTACTTTTAACAAAAGACCACTTGCGTCAAAGCTCACGCCAACAGGACGTGTGGTCGTTACTGAGGATCATGTCACCACACATGAACATGAAGAAGTGTCGAAAAAGCCGCTTCCGGTTCCTTTTGAGGATTACGTGAAAAAGCTTATACCGTAAACCATACTAAAAGACAGCCCCAGATGAAACAGGGCTGTCTTTTTTATTGATTATCGAATACGTGTGAAAGTCGCATAATGGTCTGTTGTTTTGTAAATGAGCCAGTCGCTTGAATACACAAGACGGTCAGCATTGCGGAAGCCTGAAACGTAGTTGATGTCTGCCTCACGCCATGTGCGGCCGCTTGCTGAAGGAAGACGTCCTTCCCGGTTTGAGAAAATATCTCCACCGATGCTTTTACCTGGCGCCACTTCTGCTAGATTTCCCTTAGATGCCACCCATCCGAGAGCACTTGCTTGTGATTTCGTAATGTAGTTATCAGGCAGTCGTTTGTAGCGAATTAAATAATCTGCTACACCATCAAACGTATTAATGACGGCAAGGGTACGTACATCTGGCGTGAGCTGAATAGAAGCATTTTCAGTTGTGGCTGTTGGTGTAAGAGGTGTTTCTGCATGAACTTGCTGCGGGATAAATCCAGAAAACAGAATAGCAGCGATCAGAGCGAACATAGTCAAAACTGAACTCAATCTTTTCATCTTCATCCTCCTATTAAGGAAATCCGATGCCGTCCTCTTGATGCTTGTCTACCTCATATTATAGCACCCGAACATGAAGGAAATGTAAAGAATCAGGATCTTTGCTAAAATGAGACTTTTCTCCTAATGTCTCCTAAAGAAATAAATAAAAAGACGCAGTTCAGTTCCCTGCGTCTTATCTGATCAAGAGGAAGCAAGCTCCTTCACAACATCAACAGGCGCCTTCCCATCTATTCCATGAATCACATTATGAATGGCTCGTTTCAGCATGAGATCCCTTGTTGTTTCAGTAGCGGAACCGATGTGAGGGGCTAGGGTGACATTGTTCATCTCTTTGAAAGGATGATCCTCTTGAAGCGGTTCCTGCTCATACACATCAAGACCAGCGCCTTTGATCCATCCCTTCTGAAGTGCTTGAATGAGGCTTTTTTCATCCACTGTTTTCCCGCGGGAAATGTTTACAAATAAAGCCGTTTGCTTCATTAACTTCAATTCTCGTTCCCCAATCATATGATACGTTTCCTCGGTCAGCGGTGTAATCAACACAATGATATCAGCTTGTTTTAAAAGATCATCAAGTGCACAATAGACAGCGCCATACGCCGATTCAGCCTTTTCATTCCGGCTTCGGTTATGATAAAGAACATTCATATCAAAACCATGTGCTGCCCGTTTGGCAACTTGTTCTCCAATACGTCCCATGCCAATAATACCGAGCGTTTGGTGATGTACATCGATGCCAAAGATCTCTTCTTCCTGTACGAATTTTGTCCATTTTCCTTCACGGATAAAACGATCAAGCTCGGCGATTCTTCGCGCAGAGGAGAGAATGAGCGAAAAGGCAAGGTCAGCCACGGTATGATCGAGCGTATAAGGGGTGTGCGTACCAATCACGCCTCTTTGCCTCATCGCTTCTATATCGAAATTGTCATAGCCGACAGAGTTATTACTCACTACTTTGAGTTTTGGTGCGTGATCTAACAGCTCTTGATTGATTTTCGTCCCAGACGTTAAAAGACCATCAGCGTGCTGCAGCTTCTCAAACAAAATGTCTCTTGGAATAGGGTCTTTAGATTGCCAAACCTCGTATGTACAATGTTCCTTTAGCATTTCCTCAAAAGAAGCAGGTAAGGGTTTGGCGACAAAAATGTGTGGTGTCACAGTCAATTCGCTCCTTTCACATGGTCATCTTACTCTTTTTATTATAAAGCAACCATTTCGGCAGAACACGTTTGAATGTTAGCAGCTCAATATTTAATATACTAAAATAACGGTAAAGAAAGACATTTTCTTAGTGAAAAAGTAGATTCATATGCCATCTGATGCATTTTTTATCTATATAAAAATAAGCGGATAGTAGAGGAGACATGTGAATTTGCAAGATTTTACGAGAGATTATCTGACAAACTGGAAAATAGATCGAGACTTTTTGATAGAAAATTTATTATATTTGAAATGTATTAAACGGGATGGTCATTTTCTACTAAACCATTTTATTGTCTTTTAGTGTGATGAGAACAATAGATTGAAAACAAACCCGCGAATCCGCTGGGATGCAGCGTAAAATAGAGAAAATAACGATATTTCTTCTCATCGTTTTCTCATTTTTTTCTTTTTTTTCTATCATTTTTCTTCTCTATTCTTGAGAACACGAGAAGGAAAAGGAGGACAGGCACGAGCTTACGTTACTTAAAAAAGATGGGAGATGGCAAAATGGGATCAAAATTAGAACAGATTCTTCAGCACAATTCAGAGTTTGTGAATGAGAGACACTATGAGCCTTACAAAGCGGGGAAATTCCCTGAGAAGAAATTGGTTATTTTAACGTGCATGGATACCCGTCTTTTGGAATTATTGCCGCAATCTATGGGGCTGCGCAATGGGGATGCAAAAATCATTAAGAATGCGGGCGCTATCGTGACACATCCGTTTGGCAGTGTGATGCGGAGTATCCTGCTAGCTATCTATGAGCTAAAGGCAGAGGAAGTATGCATTGTAGGTCATCATGAATGCGGAATGGCAGGTCTTGCGGCGGACCCTTTACTTGAAAAGGCGAAAGCACGCGGAATCGAAGAGAAATGCTTAAGCATTGTGAAAAACTCAGGAGTCGATTTAAAGGGCTGGCTGACAGGCTTTGATTCAGTTGAAGAGAGCGTGGCTCAAAGTGTGAAATTAGTGAAAGAGCATCCACTGATGCCAAGTGATGTGGCTGTTCATGGACTGGTGATTCATCCAGCAACAGGAAAGCTGGATGTCGTTGTGAAAGATAAATTGATTGACCCGCAGTATACCTAAATCATCTACACATACTTAAAGGAGGCCAACACATACCATGCGTTTTTATGGAAGATTTGAAGGGTACAATTCATCAAAGTTTAGACGCGATTTAATCGCTGGGCTTGTCGTGGGGGTTGTGGCAATTCCTTTAGGCATGGCATTTGCCATTGCATCTGGTGTCGGACCAGAATATGGATTATACACAGTCATCGTTGCCGGCATTTTGATTTCATTGTTTGGTGGTTCAAAGTATCAGATCGGCGGGCCGACTGGGGCGTTTGTTCCAATTTTATTCGGGATCGTCAGCCAGTACGGTATTGAAAACTTGCTTATTGCCGGTTTTATGGCAGGCTGTATGCTTGTATTATTCGGAATATTCAAACTAGGAAAGCTCATGAAGTTTATTCCTCGTCCGGTTATCATCGGTTTTACTGCTGGCATTGCTGTCATTATTTTTTCAGGACAGATTGCCAACTTCCTCGGATTAAAGGGTGTTGAAAAACATGAAAGCTTTTTCCTCAATATGAGAGAAATCGTGGTCCATCTCGGTACCACAAACAGTCTCGCCATCATCACAGCCGTCACCGGGCTCATTGTGATTTTGGCGGCACAAAAATACATTCCCAAAATACCTGGTGCTCTATTAGGTCTATTGGCTTCTACGTTTCTCGCTGTTCTCTTCTTTCAAGGACAAGTTGAAACGATTGGCTCTGCATATGGTGAAATCCCTCGTCAGCTGCCAACCTTCGCTTTTCCTGAATTGACGATTGAAAAAATGATATACCTCCTACCCCCAGCAATTATCATTGCACTTTTAGGCGGTGTGGAATCGATTTTGTCCGCAATGGTTGCTGATAATATGAAAGGCTCTAAACATGACAGCAATAAAGAGCTTGTTGGACAAGGAATTGCCAATATGGCGGCACCGCTTTTCGGAGGAATTCCAGCGACGGGCGCTATTGCCCGCACGGCAACGAACATAAAAAATGGCGGAGCAAGTCCGATTTCTGGTGTTGTGCATGGCGTTGTCGTTTTGTTAATTTTAATGGTATTTGCGCCATATGCGTCAATGATTCCACTTGCTGCAATGGCACCAATTTTAATGTTTGTTGCTTGGAATATGAGTGAGAGAAAAGAATTTATCAATATTGTGAAAGTGAAAAATGCCGATTCGCTTGTACTTGTCGTGACCTTCCTGCTCACAGTGATCGGTGATTTGATTATTGGCGTCACCGCTGGTCTCATTTTAGCGTTTATCGCTTTTATCAAAAAAATGAGCCAGACGACCAATATCCATACAAATGTCGCTGTTCCTCAGATGGAAACAGCAGCTGCTTTAGAAAAACAGGTAGACGAGAAAGGGATCAGTATGTATTCCATCGAAGGGCCGCTCTTTTTCGGAACAACAGATTCATTGGAAAATTCGATTTTGGACCATGTTCAAACAAAACCGAAAACACTCATTTTGCTTATGAATAAAGTCAATTATATGGACACATCGGCAGAAGCGGTTCTCATGAATATCTCCAATCGGTTAAAGCATCATAATGGAAAGCTGATGATCGTTGGGCTTCAATCACAGCCTAAGGAGCTTTTGCATCGAACAGGTCTTTTCCATCATATCGGAAAGCAGCATTTCTTTGAACGAACAGATGACATCTCACCACAGCATCTTTAAGGCTTAGAAAAACACGTGACAGCTGGTCACGTGTTTTTTACTGACTCTTTTTCTCCAGAAAAACGCTTTGTGAGTTTCTGTTGATGAGCGCTGAAGACCTCTTCTACTGTGACGTCATAGAGATCCGCTAAAATGAGGAGGTTTGCTAAGACATCTCCCATTTCTTCAATGAGTTCTTTCTTCAGCTCAGATGATTCCTGTCTCTGCTCATCAGGCCGGTCTCGTCCAATTTCTATTGCTCTAACAGCACGAGCGAGTTCTCCCGTTTCTTCCATTAAGAAGCCTAACCGGATAAACGGTCCATATTCTGTCCAATTTCTCATTTGATAAAAATCCTTGATCCACTTCTCCATTTCAGTTGTTTGCATTCTCTCTATACAGCTCCTTATATGGTGTTCACTCTTTTGATTTTATACTATATATAGAAGAAACGGCTGTTTTTTTACAAATCATTATAGTAGAATGAGTGAAGAAATCATAGAGAGAGATGGAGCTGTTTTGATGAAAACGATTTGTGTGTTTGCTGGTTCAAATCCAGGTGTAAATGATGTCTACAAACAAAAGGCTGTAGAGCTGGGGGCTTATATGGCGAAGCAGGGCATTCGTCTTGTTTACGGCGGATCGCGTATTGGGTTAATGGGCGCGATTGCCGATGAGGTCATGAGACATGGCGGGCAAGTGATCGGTGTCATGCCTAAGGGGCTTTTTAGAGGAGAAGTCGTGCATCAAGAGCTGACAGAGTTAATTGAGGTAACAGGCATGCATGAACGAAAAGCGAAAATGAGCGAGCTGGCCGATGGGTTTATTGCGATGCCAGGTGGCTTTGGTACATATGAAGAATTATTTGAGGTGCTGTGCTGGGCACAAATCGGCATCCATCAAAAGCCGATTGGATTGTATCAAGTGAATGACTATTTCAACCCGCTTATGGACATGGTGAAGTTTAGTGTACAGGAAGGCTTTTCAAATGAATCACACCTTCAATTGTTACATGCTTCGAGCGAACCGGAGGAATTAATCACGCAGATGGCTTCTTATCAAACACCGTCTCTTCAGCAGAAATGGACGGAGCTGTCTTAAAGTATGTTTAAATGACAAAAAACCGTCTGTTCAAGGAACAGACGGTTTGTGTTGTGATCATTATTTTTGGTCTTCTGTATTACGGGTCAAGACTTTGTCAATGAGTCCGTATTGAAGTGCTTCTTCCGCTGTTTTGAAGTTGTCACGATCTGTATCGCGCTCAATGACTTCAATTGGCTGACCAGTACGTTCAGCAAGTACTTGGTTCAGTTTATCGCGTAAAGAAAGGATTCGTTTTGCCGCAATTTCAATTTCTGTTGCTTGACCTTGGGCTCCGCCTAGTGGTTGGTGAATCATGACTTCACTGTTTGGAAGAGCATAACGCTTACCTTTTTCACCAGCAGCAAGCAGGAACGCACCCATAGATGCAGCCATACCAATACAAATAGTTGATACCTTTGGTTTAATAAATTGCATCGTATCGTAAATGGCCATACCAGCTGTGATTGAACCGCCAGGGCTGTTAATGTAGATAGAAATATCTTTTTCTGGATCTTCAGCTTCTAAGAAAAGCAGCTGTGACACGATGGAGTTGGCAACATTGTCATCGATCGCAGAACCAAGCATGATAATACGGTCTTTTAAAAGACGAGAATAAATGTCGTAAGCTCTTTCCCCACGATTTGTTTGCTCAATGACTGTAGGTATTAAATTCATAATGTTCCTCCTTCACCTTTTAGGTAAGTATGTAATTCTTAATTCAATGATACATTTTTGGTCAATAAAGGTCAAACAAAACGCTGACCTAAATTCAAATACCCCTATCCATTTTCCCCAAAATCATTCCACTTCAAACCATCATATTAGTTTATGTATCCAAAGTAAGAAAATACATCATCATGACGAATGATTAATCATTGCTTTCTCGCAGTATTTCCCTTATAATTTGATATGCTGACGTTCAAAAAACATATCGTGCGCTCGTAGCTCAGTTGGATAGAGCGGTGGTTTCCGGTACCACGTCTGCCGGGGGTTCGAATCCCTCCGAGCGCGTACTTGACCTTGTTTACGATAGACAATGGTCTCAACGAAGCCCTCTCCTTTGGAGAGGGTTTTTTTGTTCCGCCTCATGTATGATTCACTTTTAAAACGTTTCATCTATGAATGTTTATTTATGCTATAATTAATAATCATTCTCAATTAAAGGTGGTTTTGTAAGTGAAAAAAATGATTTGGCTAGTCAGTCTGCTGGCACTGCTGTTAGTAGCATGCGGGCAGAAAGAGAATAAAGAGCAAGCAGCAAGTACGCGTACATATACAACGGAAACGGGTGAAAAGATCACGATTCCTGCCAAGCCGAAGCGGATTGTTGTGTTAACAGCGCAGCTTGGGAACTTTAAAAAGTTAGGTGTGACACCTGTTGGCATGACAGATGTTTATCCTAAATCATCCTTTTTAGATGAAACAGGTGTGAAGCGGGTGCCGATGGAAAATGTGGAGGCGATTGCAAAGCTGAAGCCTGATTTAATCATTGCTTATTCACAAAACGAACAGATTGAAAAGTATAAAAAGATTGCCAAAACGATCACGTTTACGACAAGTGAACATAGCTTCAAAGAGATGCATATTGAAATTGGAAAGATTCTTGGAAAAGAAGCGTTAGCGAAAAAACAAATACAAGAAATGGACGAGAAGCTGAAGAAAGACGGAGAAGAAGTGAAAGCGAAAATTGGTGATGACAAGACATTCTCCATTATGGATGTCCAGCCAAAGCAAGTGTACTTATTTGGTACGGACTTTGGCCGCGGCGGGGAAGTCATCTATCAAGGCTATGGATTCAGCTTACCTGAAAAGGCAGAAAAGGCACTTCCAAAGGAAGGCTATCTTGGAATTTCATTAGAAGAGATGAATGAGTATACAGGAGACTATTTACTTGTACCAACAAAGGATGGAAAAGAGCCAAATCTTGATATTACGAACAGCGGTGTATGGAAGAAAAATCAAGCGGTGAAGCAAGGGCATGTCCTGTACTATTCAATCAAGGAATTTATCTATGCAGATCCGATCTCCATTGAAAAACAGTCTGATGCATTTAAAAAAATGCTGCTCAAATCATAATGTGAAAAAGACAAAGTGCTTATTAGGAGACTTTGTCTTTTTTTCTGCCACTTTATGATGAAATACTGGACATAAGACTCATTTCTTCCCTTTTCAGGCGTATTTGTTGAGCCGGCTTGCTGTATATGATTAACATGGAAGGGAATTGACAATGAGGAGGGATTTCTTGTGGCGAAGATTTTATTGATTACGTTTCCAGCTGAAGGACATGTGAACCCTATGTTAGGAATGATCAAAACATGGGCGAATCGAGGCGATGAAGTGCATGCGGTTACAACTGTACATTATCAGGAACGAATCAAACGCTTAGGCGCTCACGTACATATACATCCAGACTATATTCGGACATTACATGTGGAAGAAGGAGATTTAGATTCCATGCAGCCGTTCTTTCATGCCATGCTGCAAACATCATATGATATTTTAGAGGTAGTGGAAACACTTTCCGATAAGCATTCATTTGATTTGGTCTACTACGATATGTTTGGGGCAGGAGAGCTTGTTCGAGATTACTTGCGCATTCCGAGCATTGGATCCAACCCATCTTTTGTGCTGCAAGAGGCGCATTTTGATACACCGCTATACAGAAAGGATGAGAAAGCCGATCATCTGTTAGAAAAAATACAAGAGCGTTTTGGCGTTCAGCCAACGCGTTTGATGCAATTTATGAAAAACCGTGGAGAACTGAATATCGTTTATACAAGTGAATATTTCCAGCCTTCTGTTGATTCATTAAACGATTCGTTTGTTTTCATTGGACCGAGCTTTCTAAAAAGAGCCGACCAGCATGATTTCCCGCTGGAAGCACTTGAACAAGAAAAAGTCGTTTTTATTTCCATGGGCACCGTTCTTGGGGATACAGAAGCATTTTTTAATATGTGTATCGATGCCTTCGCAGACTTTGACGGAAAAGTGATTATCGCAACAGGTGAAAAAGTAGATCGTTCTCTCTTAAAAGAGGCGCCTGCTCATTTTCTGATCGAGCCTTATGTGCCGCAGCTTGAAGTGCTCGAACTGACAGATGTGTTTATAACGCACGGCGGGATGAATAGTGTCAATGAAGGTATTCATTACCACGTTCCGATGGTCGTCATTCCAGTCGACAAAGATCAGCCGATGGTGGCACAAAGACTGACTGAATTATCTGCTGCCTGTGCACTTGATAAAGATCATCTGACAGCAGAGCAGCTAAGAGAGACCGTTGAGACGGTTTTAGGCAGTGATACGTACCGGGCGGGGATTGAGAAAATTGAAGAAAGCTTCCAAGCAGCAGGTGGAACAGAAAAAGCATTAAGAGTGATCGATCAATTCATACAAGCGAAACAGACTCAATCATGAGTCTGTTTCAGCGTGTAGCCAAACCCCCGCATTCGTTGTCAGTCCTGCGCTCCGGTGCTCACGAATGTTAAATTCGCTCCGCTCCGGTACTCGTCCTTCCTAGACTGCAAAGGTTTTCTATCACGCTGAAAAGAAGACAAAGGGCTAAAATCAAGATCATTTTAGCCCTTTGTCAACAATCTGAAACAGACTCAATCATGAGTCTGTTTTTTTTGAAAAGACGTTGTATTTCCCATTTCTGTATGCTAACATTCAATTCGTAATCATTTCGATTAATAATCGTAATGATTACGATAATGTTGAATTGGAGGAAATACATATGAGTGATCAACCTGTTTACATAAAGAAGAAATATGAGAAAAAGCATCCCTATGTGACATACACCTTGATGCTGTTTTCAGTGATGGCTTGTTTTTTATTGGCCTCATGCTCTGGAAACAAAGCATCTTCCAGCATGAATGATAGAGAAGAAGATGAGCTCGTGTATGCAAGTACAAAAGATATCAGGGACATCAATCCCCATCTATATGGCGGAGAGATGGCTGCTCAAAATATGGTGTTTGAATCGCTTGTCGTCAATACAGAGAAGGGCGTTCAGCCTGCCTTAGCGAAAAGCTGGGACATTTCAAAAGATGGAAAAACCTACACCTTTCATCTTCGAAAAGGTGTGACTTTTTCAGATGGTGAGCCTTTTAATGCAAAGGCAGTGAAATTGAATATAGATGCTGTCATCAAAAATATTGAAAAGAACGCTTGGCTTAATCTCGTATCCGAAATCAAATCCACAAAGGCGTTAGATGACGATACATTTGTTCTCACGTTGAAAGAGCCTTATTATCCTACGTTAGAAGAGCTGGGCTTAACACGCCCCTTCCGTTTTATTTCTCCAAAAAGCTTCATTGATGGAACGACTGCAAAAGGAGTCAAAAGCTATGCAGGTACAGGTCCTTATGTTCTAAAGGAACATAAGAAAAATCAATATGCCGTTTTTGAAATGAATGACCACTATTGGGAGAAAAAGCCGAAAATTTCAACCGTGAAATGGAAAGTCATGCCGGACCACCAGACCATCTTACTTGCGCTCCAAAAAGGAGAGATAGATCTTTTATTTGGAGCAGATGGTGACATGATCGATGGAGACTCATTCCAGGCTTTAAAAGAAGCAGGTCAATATGGTGTAACCGTGAGCCCTCCTGTTGGTTCAAGATCGATTGTCATTAATTCAAACCAGCCAATCACAAAAGATCCGAAAGTAAGAGAAGCGTTTCAATACGCCATTCAAAAGGACATGATCACAGAAGGCATTTTAAATGGAACGGAAAAGGTGGCACACACATTGCTTGCCCCTTCTGTCCCTTACGCAGATATCCCATTGAAAAAGAAAACTTATCAAAAGAAGAAAGCAGAGGCAATATTGGATGAGGCAGGCTGGAAGATGAAAGAAGACGGCTATCGCTATCAAAATGGCAAACTGCTGAGTGTGGCTATTTATTATAATTCTGATAATGCGGGTGAAAGAACGATCAGTGAATCAATTCAACAAGATTTCAAGCAGGTGGGGATCAAGCTGGATATTAGAGGAGAAGAAAAACAGGCATTTTTAGATCGGCAAAAAACAGGAAAGTTCGATCTGATGTACTCGCTGTCTTGGGGACTTCCTTATGATCCACAAACTTATGTCTCTTCATTCCGTGTAGCATCTCATGCTGATTATCAAGCCCAATTAGGATTGAAAAAGAAAAAGTGGCTGGACGAGACGATTACGAAAGTATTAGTAGAACCAGATGAGGAAAAGCGGAAACAAATGTATCAAGAAATATTGACGTATATCCATGATGAAAATGTCTACATCCCAATCTCTTATTCTGTGACAAAGGCCGTTTATAATAAGCGCCTGAAAGGCGTAGGTTTTCATGTGTCCCAGTATGAAATCCCATTTGACCGTATGTATTTTGCGTCATAAAACGGAGGTAGAGACATGACTCGCTATCTCTTAAAACGAATATTGATGCTTTTCCCGCTTATGATCTTCATCACCTTCTTTGCTTTTGTACTGCTGACGATGCGGGCAAGTGATCCAGCAGAGGTCGCTTTGCGGGTGAATCAAGTCACACCAACAGAAGAAATGATTGAATCGATGCGTCAGGAATTAGGCTTAGACCAGCCGTTTTTCATCCGCTATGCCACATGGCTTAAAGATGGATTAACAGGTGATTTTGGTAAGAGCTATGTCACACAGGAGCCGGTTTTTAATCTTATCATGGAGGCGCTGCCTGCTACATTGCAGCTTGCAGGAGCAGCGCTCTTTTTGATCATATTGCTCAGTTTGTTGTTCGGGGTGATTTGTGCATATGCTGCTCATTCCTGGGTGGACCGGATCTTGAGAGCCTTTGTGTTTATCGCCGCTTCAATGCCTAGTTTTTGGCTGGGGATATTATTGATTTGGCTTTTTTCTGTCAAATTCAATTGGGTCAATACGAGTGGAATGGAAGGGTTCAAATCGATTCTTCTTCCAGCTGTCACATTATCATTTGGCTACTTATCGACCTATGTGAGACTGATACGCAATCAAATTCTAAAATTTCAGCACGAGCTCTTTGTTTTTTACGCAAGAGCACGTGGTTTAAAGGAACGAACCGTTCAACTGAAAGTCATGAGGCATGCCCTGCAATTAGCGGTGACAGCACTTGGCATGTCTATTCCAAAGCTCATTGCGGGAACTGTTATTATTGAGAACCTTTTTGCTTGGCCAGGGGTTGGCCGGTTGTGTGTAACAGCTATTTTCCATGCTGATTTCCCCATAATTCAAGCCTATTTGTTTGTGATGGGGTTCCTGTTTGTTATGTGCAATCTCATCGCTGATGTGATCCAAATGACCATGAATCCGCAGTTGCGAAAGGAGGTCTGACAACGATGATAGGGTGGCATCAATTAAGAAAAGACCGTATGGCGATTCTTTCAATCTGGCTGTTAGCACTTGTCGCTTTAGCTGGACTGTTTGCACCAGTGTTAGCACCACATGACCCAACAAATACGAACATTCTTCAAAAATATGCCGGTTTCAGTCTTACTTATCCACTTGGAACGGATCATCTAGGAAGATGTGTATTGTCTCGGCTTTTATATGGCATTCGGACAACAATGCTTGCGGCCATGCTGACGATGTGTATCACGATGCTCATTGGCAGTGTACTTGGACTCATGGCAGGATTCTTTCGAGGAAAGGTGGATGGGGTTTTGATGAGGCTGTGTGATGTCATGCTTTCCTTTCCAGCAGAGGTGATGATCCTTGCGGTTGTGGGAATCCTCGGACCTGGACTATTCAATATTATTTTGGCGAATGTCCTAGCGAAATGGGCCTGGTATACAAGAATGATTCGTTCATCTGTCCTTCAATATGCGAATGAACCTTCTGTTCAGTTTGCGAAGGTGTCTGGCGGCACACCCTTTTACATATTGAGGAGACATCTAATTCCTCGCATTTCAGGAGAAATTGCTGTTTTTGCGACACTTGATGCGGGCTGGGTAATCTTAAATATATCAGCACTGTCTTTTCTTGGGTTAGGTGTGAGTGCACCTACACCAGAGTGGGGTATGATGCTCAACGAGGCGAAGAATGTTATGGTGACACATCCTGCCCATATGCTTGCGCCTGGACTTGCCATCTTGTTTGTGGTCATGGCGTTGAACTTTTTAGGAGACAGCCTTCAGCATGCCGCGAATCCTGCCATGCATCATACAAGAAAGAAAGGGGTGAGGCCATTTGCCTTTAATCGATGTAAAAAATCTGTCCGTACATGATCCACAGCAGCAAAGGAATATAGTGACGAATATCACATTTTCTTTACACCAACAACGCTGTTTAGCCGTCATTGGAGAAAGTGGCAGTGGAAAATCAACTGTCGCAAAAGCGTTAATTGACCTTGTCGCCCCTTCTTTAGAAGTGGAAGGAACGATCATTTTTGACGGCAAAACATTGACAAATCAAGAAGCGCATCAATGGCGGGGGAAACAAATAGGTTTCATCTCACAAGATGCTATGAATGCATTCAATCCCATCGAAACGATTGGTCATCAAATAATGGAAACATTTCAGCAGCATTTGGGCTTACGCGGGAAAGAAGCAAAAGCACATGCTATGGCTGGGCTTGCACGTGTCCATTTAAAAAATCCATATGATTTGATGAAAAAATATCCGTATGAACTGTCTGGAGGAATGCTTCAGCGTGTGATGATCGGCATCACGATGATGCTTTCTCCTAACGTGATCATTGCAGATGAGCCAACTGCATCGCTTGATGCCTTTAATCGGCGTGAAGTCATCAGACAATTACACAGGCTAAAGGAAGAAACCGGTGTTACCTTGATCGTCATAACGCATGATTTAGGCGTCGTTCAGGCAATCGCCGATGAGTTGATGGTCATGCACCAAGGAGTGATGCTTGAGCATGGGTCAGCCAAGGAAGTGTTCACATCACCCGAGCATCCCCAAACAAAGCATTTACTGGAGACGAGGCTTCGATTATCTGCTCCTATTAAAGCACTGCGGCAGCAGAAGAGAGCGGAGGCGTTTCCATGTTGATCACAGCTATAAATCTAGTCAAACACGGTGAGAAGAAAGGTCTTTTTTCACATCAAAAGAAACCAAAAGACCGCATATCAAACGTTTCGTTTCAAATTGAAAAAGGACAATGTGCCGGATTAGTCGGTGAGAGCGGCAGTGGCAAAAGTACATTGGCACGTATCCTGCTCGGTTTAGAAAAAATAGATAGAGGCGAGGTACAGATTGATGGCATGCCAGCTGACAAGTGGCGGAGAGTGAATCGGGGGAAAATGAGTGTTGTCTTTCAGGATTATCTATCTTCTGTTCATCCTTCCTTTACGGTGAAAGAGATCGTAGCAGAACCGATGCGTTTGTTAAAGCAGAATCAGAATCTGGATCAGAAAGTTTTGTCATTACTTCAGCAAGTCAGGCTGCCCTCGTCTGTACTGAATCAATATGCTCATCAGCTAAGCGGCGGTCAGCTTCAGCGAGTGTGCATCGCACGAGCCATATCAACGCACCCATCCATTCTCATACTAGATGAAGTCCTGAGTTCACTGGATGTTTCTGTTCAAGTACAAATATTGGAGTTGCTTGAGACATTAAAACAAGAGCTAGACATGACGATCCTTCTCATTACCCATGATGTAGAAGCAGCGGTGTATCTATGTGACCGTCTTCTATTTTTACATGAAGGAAGCCTAGTGGAGGAATGCAAAAAGGACGAATTGTTTGAAGTGTCCCATCCATTTACACTCCAGTTAATCGACTCACTTATGCCTTTTCAGCTTGACAAAAAATAACCAATCTTTTATCGTATACGTAACAAACGATGGAAGGGTGACCCAATGCAATGAAGTACTAATCCTATGACCTGTAAGCAAAATGAATGAACGAAGGCAGTGAGCAAACGATCGGTTTGCCATGTTTGCTGCGTTTTCATTTTTTAGCTTCGGAATAGGATGGTACAGCTTGGGAATCAAAGAATGAGGTGTTTGATACGTGGGATGTGTGTGTTCAAATTGGAACGGCACACCATACTGGATCAATCCGCTTATTTTTGTACACCATTTTGCCTCCTATTCTGAGAATGGGAGGCTTTTTCATGTCTCCTGATACGAAAGGAGAGGATTGGATGTTATTAAAAGCCAATCAGTTAAAGGTATTTCGAAAAGATCGCTTGTTATTTGATATTGAGGAACTAGCCATCCATCAAGATGATCGCATTGGTCTTGTAGGGACAAATGGCAGCGGCAAAACAACTTTACTGCATGTGCTGGCGGGGCAGGAAACACCAGACAGCGGCACGGTGGCCGCCACTGCGACTTGTACCCTGCTTCCACAATTGAAACAGGGAGATGGCAGACAGAGTGGCGGTGAAATGACCCAGACTTATATTGAAAGAGCATTAAGCCGGCCGTCAGCCCTTTTATTAGCAGATGAACCGACAACTCATTTGGATACAGAGCATATTGAGTGGCTGGAAGATAAGCTGCGTCATTATCAGGGAGCTCTCATTGTTGTTTCACATGATCGTGCTTTTTTAGATGCAATATGTACGGAGATTTGGGAGCTAGATCATGGGAAGCTTCATCATTACAAAGGCAACTACACACATTTTGCACAGCAAAAAGAGCTGGCACATCGTCAGCAGGTGGAAGCGTACGAAGCCTATACACAAAAGAAAAAACAATTAGAGCATGCACTGGAAAAGAAAAAGAAAAAGGCGGACAAAGCGACAAAGCCATCCCAAAAGGTGAAATCCTCAGGACCTAAAATTGCAAAGCCCTACTATGCAAATAAGCAAAAAAAGCTGCAAAAAACAGCCAAATCCATTGAAACCAGGATGGAGAAATTAGAAAAGGTTGAGAAAGTAAAGGACATTCAGCCGATCCAAATGACTCAGCATACGATGAAGGAAGTAGCTAGCCGTACCATTTTGCGAGTGGAAAATGTAGATGGCAAGGCGGGCGATAAAGTGCTTTGGAAGCAGGCGAATGTGGAAGTGAGGGGCGGAGACAAGGTTGCCATTATCGGAAACAACGGGAGCGGCAAAACGACATTTCTCCGTATGTTAGTGAATGGACATCCCGGAGTTACTCGCTCAGAGGCCGTCAAGCTAGCGTACTTCCGTCAGGATCTTTCAGGATTGAAGGTAGATGAATCGATTTTACAAAATGCGCTGAAAGAGGCGGTTCAAGAAGAGACAGTGGTTCGAACGGTTTTGGCGAGACTAGGATTTAGAGGGGATGATGTGCATAAGCCTGTTGGCGTATTAAGCGGGGGAGAACGGGTGAAAACGATGCTTGCGTCCTTACTTGTCAGTGATGCCAATGTTCTCATGCTGGATGAACCGACGAACTTTTTAGATCTGGCCGCAGTTGAAGCACTTGAAGGTCTCTTGAAAGATTATCCAGGTACCGTTGTGTTTGTTTCCCACGATCGCAGGCTGATTGAGGAGGTTGCCACTCGTATTTTCCATATTCATGAGGAACGTATTGAAGGATTTGACGGCACATATGAAGCATATAAACAAAAGGAAGAAAAACCAGCTGTGACAAATAGAGAAGAGGAGCTTCTGTTAATTGATATGGAGCTGTCTGAAGTGCTCAGCCGTTTAAGTATTGAGCCGTCGCAAGAGCTTGAAGAGAGATTTCAAGCATTATTGAAGCAAAAAAAGTCTTTGGAGTTATAAAACAAAAACCCCTGTTTACTCTACAGGGGTTTGTTCATGTCGTTCTTTTTTTAATTGTTCAAGTTCACTCACTGTGACGAGCTGGTAGCCTTGTTTGGTGAGTTCACGGATGATCTTTACTGCTGCTTGAGCTGAGCTTTCATAAATATCGTGCATTAACACTGTTCTGCCATCTGCTGCATGTGAGAGAACGCGGTTTGTGATCTGCTGGCTGTTGCGGATTTTCCAATCCTCAGGATCAACATCCCACAAAGTGACCTTCATCCCAATCGCCTCATTGATGTCTTGATTTGTACCGCCATATGGCGGTCTAAAGTGCGTAGGTGTATATCCACTTGCTTTCTCAATCAGCTGCTGGGTGTCCTTCACTTGTTTCACGGCTTCTTCTAGAGGCAGTCTTGTTAATAAAGGGTGATTGTAGGAATGGTTTCCGATCTCATTCCCGCCTTTTAGAATGTCGGCAAGCATTCCAGGATAATATTGCACCCTGCTGCCTAAGACGAAAAAGGTGGCATGTCCTTTATTTTTCTTCAGCGCATCTAAAATTTTTGAGGTTGTCGCTGGATTCGGTCCATCATCAAATGTGAGTGCGATGGCTTTTTTATTCGGATCAAGCTTTGATTTTTGCGGAAGCTTGACGGCTTTTCTTTTTGGATTCGGTTCTTTCATTTCATTTTTATTTTTGATTTTATCCATATATTCTGGCTTTAATATGTCCTTCAGCAATGTCTTTTTGATTGCGAGTGTTTGCGGACCAAGATCCTCTGCGGCTACTTGAGATGCAGGGAAATAAAATTCTACATATTTGTCTTTCAAGGCAAATTGACTGAAGTTTTGAGCATCAGGGGCTGTTCCTTTCTGAAGGAGAGGCTGATCCTTAGATAAGGTTTTGTCCTTTCGAAGCTCCGTATATGTAATATAGGATAATTTCTTTAAATAATTGGTTTTAGGCAGAAATAGATCTTTTGTGTCAAGAAAGGTTTTTTTCTGAAAATCAAAGTTAATCGTGAGATGATTGGTGGTTCCATTTTGCTGGCCAGTATACGTATAGGTCGTAAAGCGAATGGCAGCAGACTGCTTTGCATAATGCACCATTTCATAATCAATATTCAGTTCATAGCGTTTATGTTCATCGATATCCTTTGCTTCGCTGAATGTTTTTTTGAAATGCTCTAATGCTGAATTGGCATAGCTTTGAATCTTGTCATCTAGCTCTTTTTGATGAAAAAGAGGATAGTTGACTGCATATCTCATAAATTTCCCGTCATTTACGAGAGTGACAATTTCCACGTTTTTATAGTTCGTATCTTGCTTTACATTTTTCTTCTCTGTACCGCTTGCTTGTTGATTTTGAAAGAAAGCAACTGCTCCAATGACGACTGCAAGCGCAAATAGGACGATACTCCATTTTCCCTTTACTGACACAACTTTCAAATCTCCTCTCATGACGGGGCATTCTTTATTATTTTGACATCTGTTTGTAATATTTTTATAACATTTGACTTACTTTTGTAATTTTAGTGGATATTCATGCAAAATGTCAACTATTTTCCTATTAAAATATGAGAAAACATGATAGGTCGTTCTGTGAGGCAAAAAGAACCCCGCCTTTCTCTGCTCCGCACATACCTTCATTAATTAAAAAATAGGGTGTACATTGATTTTTTAGAGGCTGGCGGCTATAATTTTGTTGATTATGATTCTCATTTTCAAACTGACTTTTAATGAAGAAAAGGATGACACCGATTTTGCAGGATAAGCGAAAACCTCAACAAAAGCGATCATCACATATTCTGTTCTTTTTAATATTTTTTCTCGCCGTTATTGGTTTAGCGGCTGCCATGTTTTTTGCTGTGTCATACGGTGCAAAAACATTGTCTCTGCAAACGGTTTGGACAGCTGTATTTGACTATCAGTCAAATGTCACAGAGCAGCAGATCATCCATGAATTAAGACTTCCCCGTGTTTTAGGGGCAGCTCTAGTGGGAGCGGCGTTTGCCGTAGCGGGTGCTCTTATGCAGGGCATCACAAGAAATCCACTGGCAGATGCGGGGATTTTGGGTATTAATGGCGGTGCGATGTTTGTGGTCGCTCTCTGTTTTGCTTTTTTCCCAGGAATGCCTTATTCGGCACTGATGTTTTTCTCCTTTATTGGTGCTGTGCTCAGTACGCTACTGATCTTTGCGATTGGGGCGGCTGGCGGCGTATTGACACCGCTGCGTCTCACTGTAGCAGGAGCGGTTGTCGCCGCATTGCTTCATGCGCTCAGCTCTGGGATCGCGATTTATTTTGACCTGAGTCAGGATCTGGCTTTTTGGTATGCAGGCGGGGTAGCTGGTGTGAAATGGCCGCAGCTGACGATTCTTGCTCCGGTCATTCTGATTGTGATCGGATGGGCAATGCTATTAGGCCGGTCACTTTCCTTACTATCGCTCGGTGAAGATACAGCGGCGAATTTAGGGGTGAAAACACGACAAGTACGAATACTAGGCATGACCGCTGCTGTGTTATTAGCAGGGGTTTCTGTATCAGCCGTCGGGTCGATTGGGTTTGTCGGTCTCGTCATCCCGCATATTGCACGAAAGCTTGTTGGTGTAGACTATCGTTTCGTCATTCCGATGTCAGCGATATTAGGCGCAATGCTGCTTGTCTTTGCAGACCTTGCCAGCCGTACAGTCAATCCGCCAAGAGAGCTTGCCATTGGCGTGATGGTGGCACTTGTTGGTGTTCCTTTCTTCTTATACATTGCCAGAAAAGAAGGGAGGAACCTGTCATGAGAGAGAAACAGCGTGCTCTTGCCGTGACAGTCGTTTTGCTTTGCCTGAGTGCGGCTGTTGTGCTGTATAGTTTAAATACCGGTACGCTGAAACTCAGCCCTGTCATGGTCGTCAAGACGTTATTTGGCTTTGGAGATTTCCAAAGTGAAACGGTGCTGTTTGACTATCGTCTGCCTCGAATCGTGGTGACGATGTTAGCTGGTATTGGTCTTGGCATTGCTGGCGGCATTTTGCAGAGCTTATCCCGTAACCCGCTGGCTGATCCTGGAATCATTGGACTGAATGCAGGGGCAGCATTTGGCTTAATTGTGTTTGTGACATATTTTCATGCACTTGAAGGCAATCCGTCTCTTCTTATTCCGCTCTTTACGTTTGGCGGCGGACTGCTTGCGGCAGCGGTTATTGTCCTTCTTGCATATGACCGGCATGAGGGGCTTGTTCCTATCCGTCTGATCTTAGTTGGCATTGCGGTTGCTGCGGGATTTAGTGCACTCACCTTATATTTGTCATTGAAGCTGGATGAAGATACATACACGTTTGCTTCGAGATGGCTTGTGGGCAATGTATGGGGGAGAGACTGGATTCATGTACTGGCACTTCTGCCTTGGATTGTATGCCTTGTGCCACTTACGCTGATGCAGTCAAACACGCTCAATGCATTGACATTAGGAGACGCTGTCGCCTCAAGTGTAGGTGTACGAGTCCAGCGTAAACGTCTCCTCTTGCTGACCTTAGCGGTAGGCCTCGCGAGTGCAAGTGTTTCGATGACAGGCGGTATTGGCTTTATTGGCCTCGTCGCCCCGCATTTGGCCAGGCGGCTGGTCGGGTCATTGCATCAGTATTTTTTACCAGTTAGTGCGCTGCTTGGCTTGTTGATTTTGGTTAGTGCCGATACAATCGGGCGATCCATCTTTGCTCCAAATGCCATACCAGCGGGTGTGGTCGTGGCCTTTATCGGTGCCCCGTATTTTCTCTATTTATTAACTAAAACGAAATAAACATGAAAGAGGAACTCATCATGAAAAAACTACTAGTGTTTGGATTAACGCTCTGTTTCTTGCTACTTGCCGCTTGCGGACAACAGGAAACAAAGAATACAACAAATGAAAAGACCAATGGAACACCAAAGATTGCTTCCTTGTCCATTCATTTAACAAATGACTTGTTAGCCCTCGGTATCAAACCAGCGGGCTCTGTTGTAGGAGGAGACTTAAAAGATTTCCTTCCACATGCGAAAAAGCAGCTGAGTCAGACAAAGGAGCTCGGCATTGCAGCTGATCCAGATATGGAATCACTGCTTGCGTTACAACCAGATGTTATTTATGTTGATGAAGAATTAGCCGGACAAGACTTATCGAAATATAAGAAGATCGCCAAAACAGAAGTGTTTAATTTAAATGATGGCACATGGCGGGATCATTTGAAAAAAATCGCCAAACACGTCAATAAAGAAAAAGAAGCGGACCAATATATAAAGAATTACAATCAAGAAGCAAAAGAAGTCAAATCGCTCATCAAGAAAAAGATTGGAAACGGAAAAGTCATGGCGATCCGTGTGACAGCAAAGGAGCTTCGCGTATTTAGCATGAAGCGCCCAATGGGTCCTATTTTATACGATGATTTAGGCCTGACACCTGTCGATGGTGTGAAAAAGCTGGACAGCAAGCGCCCATTTGAAGTGATTTCTCAAGAGGTTCTTCCTGACTATGATGCTGATGCGATCTTTGTTGTCGTCAACCGTGATGATAAAGCGCAGCAGGCATTCAAGCAATTAGAAAAGACTCCAATTTGGAAGGGTCTAAAAGCAGTGAAGAAAAACCAAGTCTATCCGATTGCCGATCAGCCATGGCTCGATTACTCAGCTCTAGGCAATAAAATGGCATTGGATGAAGCAAAAGAGATGTTTTCTAAATAAATAGCAAATGAAATCAGGCATCATTCCGCATATAGGAATGATGTCTCTTTTTTTGATTCGTTCTTCTATTCATTCGGCTGCTGCATACATATGAGAGAGAACGAGCAATACCGCCCGTGAGAAGAGGAAAGGGAGGGGTTACAGTTGGAGGTTCAAAAAATTAGTGCAGGTACCATTGCAAGGCTTGTGCTGCTTTTACTGGCGCTTGTTAACAGTGCGCTAACCGCTGCGGGAAAAAGCCCAATTCCTATTGATGAAGAAGGCGTTCAGCAATTCATCACGCTGGCCTTTCTGGGGATTACATCACTATGGGCCTATTGGAAAAACAATGATATAACGAAAAAAGCACGAACAAAAAAAGAAGAATAAGAGAAAAAAGAGCCTTTCATGAATCAAAGGCTCTTTTTCATCGAAGCGTCAAACGCCTCTCCCCGCAATCATTCTTCCTGAAAGGCTTACGCCCGGCGTTCTCCCATGTTGTTGAGGAAAGCTTTTACTTCCTCAATGCTTAAGCCAATTGCCTTCGCTTCACTCATTAGACGCTTCCATTCTGCAATATTTGAGTCAGTCAGCTTTCTATGAGTGACATGTATCGACTTTTCTTCCTGCTCCTTTCGGTACGTTTGGAGCAGCTGATAGAGCTCTTCTTTAGGCATGCCGGCTTGGACGGCATTGACGATATGCTCCCGCCATTCGTGTTCATCACCCTCAGTGTAATGAAACATCATCGTCTCTGCATCAAACAGCTCTTGTAAATCAATCTCTAATGAAGAGGATACCTTTTTTAAGAACTGGACAGATGGATTCCTGTGGACACCACGCTCAATTTTGCTCAAATATGACTTAGAGACATGAGCATCCTCAGCCAGCTGCTGAATCGAGTATCCTTTTCTCTTTCGGTAAATGCGTATCACCTTGCCTATCATTCGATCAATGATCTCCCTTCTCCCCGGCGAATAGTTCTGCGACCTTTTCGTTCATTATAAGAAATAAATTGTTCTTTATAAAATTCAAAAACGTAAGAATCAGGAAGTAAACAAAAGAAAACGAACGATTTCGTTCTTTAAAAAGAACTATAAGACCTATTATGACATTTTTCTTTGCGGGTATTATCTTTTATAATCCAATCATTAACAAAAAGAAACCATATATAACCTTTTTATGATGAAATCGGGAGGTATCTATGAATGAGAATATAGGTTTTAAGCAGCTGTTTTCTGTCATTAAAGAGAAAATGGCCCTTCTGATCCTGATTGTCCTGATCGTAACGGGCATTTCAGCCTATTATCAGTTCTATGTCTCGACTCCTGTATATCAGGCAACCACTCAAATTCTTGTTCATAAACGCAGCAATGACGCACAAGCAGATTTAAACGATATTCAGATGAACCTTCAATATACACGTACCTTTCAAGTTTTATTAAAAAGCCCAATTGTCATTGAAAAAGTAAAAGAAACACTCCATCTCACAGAATCAGCAGAAGGACTAAAACACAAAATTGCCACAAGTACAGAAAATGAGTCTGAGGTCATCAATATTTCTGTACAAGATGAGGATCGCGCGAAGGCAGTCGCCATTGCGAATACTGCAACAGAGGTGCTGCAAGAAGAAATCAAAAAAACAATGAATATGGATCGCATTAATGTTTTGTCTGAAGCCAAGCTGTCCAACACGATTCTGATGAATTCGAGAAAATTCGTTCATATCGTTCTGGCACTAGGCGCCTCTTTATTAGGGGGAATGACACTCATTTTCTTAATGAATTTACTCGATGATACTGTAAAACGAACACATCAAATAAGAGAAGAGATCGGATTGCCGTCCCTTGGCAGTGTCTATCAGATGCAGGCAGACAGGAGGGCCAAAAAAGACAAGCAGTCCGTCATAACGGGAGGACAGAACATTGATCTTTAAGAGGAAGAAGAGAGAAAAGAGAGATTTATCCTGTATTTCTGTATTAAATCCTCACTCTGTCATTGCGGAACAATTCCGTACGATCCGAACAAACATCGAATTCACATCGATCCAAACAAGGCTGAAATCGATATTAGTGACCTCCTCCTTGCCGAAGGAAGGGAAATCATTTACGGCTGCAAACTTAGCAGCTGTTTTTGCACAGCAGAACAAGCGGGTGCTGCTCATGGACGCTGATTTGCGAAAGCCGGCCGTTCATGAATATTTTGACCTGAGTCATCACACCGGTTTGACAAATGTGCTATTAAATAATTGCAGCTTGGAAGAAGCTATTTTACCTACACCGATTGAGCATTTAGAGCTGCTTCCGAGCGGAACCATTCCGCCGAATCCAGCAGAGCTGCTCTCCTCTTCTGTGATGAAGCAGCTATTTTATGAGATTGAACAGCAATATGACATGGTGATTGTTGATTCCACGCCGCTTCTGCCAGTTGCAGATGCAAAGATCTTGGCGAACCGGACGGATGGGAGCATTCTCGTTGTCTTAAGCGGCAAAACAAAGATTGCTGCTGTGAAGAAATCAAAAGAAGTATTAGAGGGAACAACAAGTAAACTGCTTGGAGCTATGCTAAATGGCAAGAAAGAGAAAAAGGGCAGGCTGTACATGTATTAAAAAGATTGATAGGTGATGTCTCCTAATCTTTAACAATGGAGGCACTCGATCCTGCTGTGGGCACAACCGGTGCCTTAGATGCTCGTCATCAGTAGTGGGATGTGAGGACGGGTTTGATGCCCATGTTACGTAAGAATAGTGATGCTTTAAAAAGGGGGAGGAGCGTTGACTTACGCCCAAAGATTATCAATCATCGTAGCACTAGATTCATATCTCATCTTAGTTGCCGTCTTTTTTGGTTTTCAATTTGTCCAAGAGGCGGCTTTAACCGTTTATACATTTGAAATGCTCGCCATTTCTTCACTCAGTCTGCTCATTGGGCACCATCTATTTGCCTGCATATTTCATGTGTACAAGCAAGTATGGGCTTATACAGGAGTAAGAGAGTTATTTTCTTTAATGAAGACCTTTGTGTGTTCTTTTTTATTTTCGATGACGATGCTGTACCTTTTCGTGCAGACATGGCCATTTCGGTTTTTATTCATCGTGTGGCTTTTTCATATCTTATTCATCGGTGCCTCTCGGATGGCTTCCAGGCTATTTCATGACGGAGCAAAGCGGCTTCAGGCAGAAAAGGAGCGGGCATTAATCATTGGCGCCGGATCAGCGGGGACCATGCTCGTTCGTCAGCTACAGCAATCGAGTGATGTACATATTGAGCCAGTCGCCTTCATCGATGATGACAAGACGAAACATAGGCTTGAAATTATGGGTCTGCCTGTCATAGGAGGAAAAGAACAAATTCAAACAGCTGTCGTGATGATGGATATTCAGAAGATCATCATTGCCATTCCATCTAAAAGCAGCCACACCTTAAAAGGGCTGTATAAGGAATGTGTAGCGACTGGAGTCAAAACACAGATCATGCCGGAAATGGAGCAGATTTTAAAAGGAACCCATGCGCTGAATCAATTACGGGATGTACAGCCAGAGGATTTACTAGGGAGAGAACCGATTCAATTAGATACGAGCCGTCTATCTGCTCATTTAAAAGGAAAAACGATCATGGTCACAGGGGCAGGCGGATCAATTGGGTCAGAAATCTGCCGTCAAATTTGTGTGTTTGCCCCTCAAGCGATTGTACTTGTGGGACATGGAGAATTTAGCATTCATTCTATTTTACTAGAGCTGAAAGAATTATATGGAGACAGCATCAGACTCTATCCACAAATTGCGGATATTCAAGATAAACAGAAAATGAGTGAAATCGTTGGTCAGTTTCAACCGGATATGATTTATCATGCTGCGGCACATAAGCATGTTCCGCTCATGGAGATCAGTCCGAAAGAAGCTGTGAAAAACAATATTATCGGCACAAAAAATGTCGCGGAAGCCGCACACGAGCACCGCATTGAAACATTCGTCCTCATCTCATCTGACAAAGCAGTCAACCCTGCCAATGTGATGGGAGCCACTAAGCGGTTTGCTGAAATGTTGATTATGCAAATGGGGGCAAGTAGCGAAACAAAATTTGTCGCCGTTCGATTTGGAAATGTACTTGGAAGTAGGGGGAGCGTCATCCCTATTTTTAAGAAACAAATCGAGCAAGGCGGGCCGGTGACGGTCACGCACCCAGCCATGACAAGATATTTTATGACCATCCCAGAAGCATCAAGGCTTGTGATTCAGGCAGGTGCACTGGCAGAAGGAAGACAGATTTTTGTTTTAGATATGGGGGAGCCAGTGAAAATCGTAGACCTCGCAGAAAACCTCATTCACCTCTCAGGCTACACCACAGACCAGATTCCGATCACTTTCACAGGCATTCGTCCTGGGGAGAAAATGTACGAAGAACTACTCAACCAGCATGAAAAAGCACAGGAACAAATCTTCCCGAAAATTCATATCGGCCATGCGCTGGATGGTGACCCATATGTGCTGAACCGCTTTATCCATGAATTTGACATGATGAGTGAAGAGCAAATGAGACAAGCATTATTTGCTGCCATTGAGTCGCATGATATGTTGTCCGAACAGATGAAACGAGAGGAGGAGCCGCTTGCCAATGAAGAAAAAAGTCTTGTTTTGCGCAACGGTTGATTATCACTTTAAGGCCTTTCATCTTCCATATTTCCGGTGGTTTCAGGAAAAAGGATGGGAAGTGCATACAGCGGCAAATGGCCAGCTGGAGCTGCCCTATGTGAATCAAGCTCACTCGATTCCGATTCAGCGCTCTCCTTTTCATGTCCGCAACCGGCTTGCGTATGTAGAACTGAAGAAGCTGTTAGCGAAAGAGCACTATGATTTCATCCATTGCCACACACCAATGGGAAGTGTCATTGGCAGGCTTGCAGCCAAAGGCGCGCGCAAAAAAGGAACGAAGGTTCTTTACACGGCACATGGCTTTCACTTTTGGCAGGGGGCGCCGCTTCAAAACTGGTTGCTCTATTATCCAATTGAGAGATTTCTTGCTCGCTATACAGACGCACTGATCACCATTAATGGGGAGGATTTTAAAAGAGCAGACCGTCTATCAAAAGAGCGGACATCTGTTTATTATGTGCCTGGTATGGGTGTGGATATGAAACGGTTCGCACCAGTCGATGAAAAAGAGAAGCAGCGTCTTCGCGCAGCCTACGGTTTTTCTGCGGAAGATTTTATCGTGCTGTGTGCTGGCGAATTAAACATGAATAAAAATCAAGGAATGCTCATCAAAGCATGTGCGCAGCTGTCTAGGAAAATACCAAATATAAAGATCGTGTTTGCCGGGGAAGGGACAATGAGACCAAACTATGAAAAGCTTACCCGCCAGCTCCAGCTTGAAAAGCATGTTCACTTTGCTGGGTTTTGCAAACAAATGGAGGAATGGATGCATTTGAGCGATGTGTGTGTTTCCACCAGCTTGAGAGAAGGGCTAGGCATGAATTTGCTTGAGGCGATGTCGGCAGAAAAACCCGTGATTGCAACGGAGAATAGAGGGCATTGTGAGCTTGTCAAACATGGCGTCAATGGTTTTTTAGTTAAACCGCAAGATGTGAATGGTTTAGCTGATTACTTGCAGCAGCTCTATGACAAAAAGGATCAGCTGCCCCTCATGGGAAAAGCGGGACGCTCTATCGCTCATGCATTTGCACAGGAGCAGACGGTCAGTGCAATGGAAGAAATTTATACAATTTATATGGATCAAGCAGAGAAGGTGATACAGCATGCGTAAACCAAAGGTGTCAATTATCATGGGCGTCTACAATTGCCAAGAGACAGTAGAAGAAAGTATTGAATCCATTCTTCATCAAACATATGAAAACTGGGAGCTCATCATATGTGATGACGCATCAACAGATGGCACTTATGAGAAGGTGCTGTCTTATACAAAACGACATCCTGAAAGAATTCGCCTGATCCGTAATCAACAAAATCAAAGGCTCGCTGCCAGTCTTAATCGCTGTCTGGCTGAAGCGAGGGGGGAGTTGATTGCAAGGCAGGATGGCGATGATCTATCGGTGCCTGTTCGTTTAGAAAAACAGGTTCATTTCCTCGATACATATCCTGAATGCGATGTGGTCGGTACGGCGATGACGGTTTTTGATGAAACGGGAACAAAGGGTGTACGGGCACTTGTTTCAGAGCCTGATCGGAAGGTGATGGCAAGAGGGACTCCTTTTTGTCATGGGACCATTATGATGAGGGCTTCTGCTTACAAAGCTTTAAATGGATATCGCTCTGTGAAAACAACAAGGCGGATGGAAGATATCGATCTTTGGATCCGCTTTTTTGCTGCTGGGAGGAAAGGCTTTAATTTACAAGAGCCGTTATATCTTGTGAGAGAGGATGAAGCAGCCTTTCAGCGGCGAAAGTTTCGATATTCGATGGATAATGCCTGGCTCGTTTTAAAAGCATGCTGGCTATTAAAGCTATCGCCGCTTGACTATTTATTTGCTCTAAAGCCGGTGGTCCGTGCCTGCTTGTCACCGAAGGTCATGAAGCTTTATCATCGCCGGAAGCTGGCGATGTCTATGTTGAAGAGGAGGGCTGTTCGGGATGAGTGAGCCAAAGCGCGTGCTTCATATTGTGGGCGGGATGAACCGCGGCGGAGCTGAAACGATGATTATGAATATCTATCGTGCACTCGACAGGAATGTCCTTCAATTTGATTTCATTACCCACCGGCAGGACGTCTGTGATTATGATGAGGAAATTCGCGGGCTTGGGGGACGCATCTTTTATGTCCCGAGTATTGGGGCGTCCTCTCCGGTTGCTTTTGTGAAAACATTGACAAAGACAATTAGGCAAACAGGACCCTATCAGGCCGTGCATGCACATACGGATTTTCAGACAGGCTTCTCCGCATTTGCTGCAAAACTAGCGGGTGTGAAGGTGCGCATTTGCCATTCGCATAATACAGCGTGGAAGCAGTCGCCAAACTGGCTGGATCATATGATGCTCAAAGGGTTTCGCCAGCTGATCTTTGCATTCTCTACACAGCTTGTTGCATGCGGCGAGGATGCCGGAGTCTTTTTATTTGGACAGAAAAAAATGCAGAACGGGCAAGTTGAGGTGCTGCCAAATGGGATTGATTTATCCCTTTTTTTTCAGCCTGATCCAGACGAAAAGGCGGAGATCAAAAAGCAGCTCCATCTTCGCGAAAAAAACATGGTCATCGGTCATATTGGGCGGTTCCATGAGCAAAAAAATCATGTTTTTTTTATGGAGCTGGCCCAGACCTTAAAGAAGCAAGGCGTTTCATTTCAGCTTGTCCTCGTAGGAGATGGACCGCTGAAGCAAGTAGTCGAATCATATGCGGAGAAGGCAGGCTTGATGGAGGACATTGTCTTTACAGGCGTCGTATCAGACGTTCCACAGTATATGAAAGCATTTGATGTTTTTGTGATGCCTTCCTTGTTTGAAGGTCTTCCGCTTGTATTAGTGGAAGCACAAGCATCTGGGCTGCCTTGTGTGATTTCAGATCATATTACAGAGGAAGTAGATTTAGGCTGCGGGCTTGTGAAAAGGATGTCGCTGCGAGATTCCGCGCATGAATGGATGAAGGCGGTGCTTGAAGCATATCATGCAGAACCTCCTCTTCAAGAGACCATTACCTCACAGCTTGAACAAAGAGGATTTGATGTGAAACAGAATATTACACGTGTGATGAATCTATATGGACTGTAAGGAAGGAATGGCAGATGGCGGTTTATTTGGTGAACATGATCATGGTCTATTTATGGTCGAGCTTTGCCGCATTTTACGGCAGACGTGATGATACCATTCAAAGCGGATGGCGGCCTAACAAGCTTCTTGTGTTTTTTCCGTTTTTGTTTCTTTGTATCGTGTCTGGTATTCGGTATAAAGTAGGAACCGATTTTGTCACATATGGACAGATGTATGAGTTCTCCATTAACTATGAAAAGCCTTGGCATATATTTGGATTCGGTGTGGATAAAGCCGCAACGGATCCAGGGTTTACGTTTATTTTATGGATGCTTAATCAACTGACTCATGATCCGCAAATCATGTATATCTCAGTCGGAGCCATTACTTATTTTTTTATTATCAAGACGCTTATTCAATATGGCCGTCCATTTGAGCTCAGTATGCTGCTTTTTCTTGGGACCTTTCATTATTATGCGTCATTTAATGGCATGCGTCAGTATATGGTGGCAGCGATTCTTTTTTATGCCATCCGGTTGGTGATCAATGGTCAGTGGAAATTGTATTTTCCGCTCGTCCTTGTATGTTCATTGTTTCATTCATCGGCTCTCATCATGATTCCTGTGTATTTTATTGTGAGGACAAAGGCTTGGTCTTGGATGATGCTGTTCTTATGCCTGATTTTCTTAGGCTTAACCGCGCTTTATGACCGTTTTGTCTCAGTGTTTGTCGTGATGCTGCAAGGAAGTTCATATGGTCATTACGAGGAATGGCTCACAACGAATACGAATGGAATGAATGTGACAAAAATCGGTGTCTTGATTTTGCCGCTTCTGCTCGCTTTCTTTTATCGAAAACGACTTCGTGAGCTGACACCTGAGAGTGATTACATTGTGAATTTTTGTTTGCTTGGTTTCTTGTTTGGCATCCTTGCAACGAAGGATGTCATTTATGCAAGATTTCATATTTATTTTGGCTTGTATCAGCTCATTTTACTGCCATATTTCACACGTATTTTTGATCAGCGGTCTAATGTGTTTATGTATGTAGGGATTGCTGTTTGCTATATTCTGTACAGCATCATGCTGATGCCGTTCGATTCTTCGGTTTTGCCGTATAGAACGATATTTACAAAGTAGATTTGAAGAAAGGTGGGGCATGCTGTAATGCCAGCTATCAGTCTATTGGTCGCAGTTTACAATACGAGTCAATATGTGGAGCAATGTCTTCAATCAATTGCAGATCAAAGCTTTTCCGATATAGAAGTCATTCTTATCAATGATGGATCGACCGACCGCAGCGGTGAATGGCTTGAAGCGTTTGCTAAGCGTGATGAGCGTTTCCGGGTGATTCATCAATCCAATCAAGGGTTAGGCGCTGTGAGAAACAGGGGCATCGAGGAAGCGAAAGGGACGTACCTCGCCTTTGTGGATTCAGATGATATTCTCGCTCCTCATTACTGTGAAGCCATGTACGAAAAAGCCGAAATGACCGGGGCAGATCTTGTTGTGAGTGAGTATTGGATTCAATTTGAACAGTCAAAGCGAACGATACCAACGACGCTGTTAGACAAGCGGTCAGCTGAAAAAACGGATTTAATCAAAGCGTTATTACATGGAGACTTGACTGGATTCTCATGGAATAAGCTGTATCGGCGTGCCTTTATGGAAGAACACCACATTCGATTTCCGCTGCGGGGGGAGCTAGAGAACATTGAAGATCAATATGTGACGCTGCGCTGTTTTTCTTTAGCACGCAGCATCGCTTTTGTTCATGAGCCTCTTTATTATTACAGGGTTCATCTGTCATCTATTGTACAGCGGTATCAGAAGCAGTATTTTCATCATGGACTGACCTTTTATCATGCACAGCGCTCTTTTTTAAAAGAGCATGATGACCTCTCTCTGTATGAGAAAGCATTAGACTTTTTTATCGTCAATCATACGCTTCATTGTATGCTCAACGAATGGAAGAGCCAAAATGATCTCTCTATTCAGGAAAAGCTTGATCACATGCGTGAAATGGTCACACATGATGCCTTTCAGCATGCCGTCAAACAAGTGGAACCATCGAAGCTCACAGTACGAAAGCGAATGATTTTATTTCTTGCTAAGTGCCGATTGGTTTATCCGCTTTCTGCCGCGGCATCTAGCTATCAAAAATGGATCGAATATCAGACAAGGAAATAGGGGTGATGGGATTGACAGTGCAGCAAATGAAGGCAAAAACCGCAGAGTGGCTGCTCTTAAAGGTCAAATATCCGCTTGAGTATAGACTGAGCCGCCAAAGGCTGCCAGAGCTGAGTCATCAGAAGAAAATCATTCTCACGCTGCTGCCGGGCCATGATAATTTAGGGGATCATGCGATTGCCTATGCGAGTTATTGTTTTTTAAAGAAACACTTTCCAGCCTATGACATCATAGAAGTGGACATGAAAGAGATCTATCGCCTTGCCCGTCCGCTAAAGCGCAGCCGGCATCCAGAAGACATCGTCTGTATGATCGGTGGGGGCAATATGGGGGATTTATACCGGTACGAAGAATGGACGAGACAATTTATCATCAAGACCTTCAAGTCCTATCCCATGATCCAGCTGCCTGCTACTGTGCATTTTACAGAAACAAAGAAAGGGAAAAGGGAGGAGCGCCGCGCCATACACACGTATAAGCAGCATCCAAGACTGCTCCTCATGGCAAGAGATCAAACAACCTATGAATGGATGAAGCAGCATTTTCCTGATCAAGATGTGTGGAAACAGCCTGATATGGTGCTGTCATTAGACGAATCATCAAAGGATGAAACACGTGAAGGGGTTCTGCTTTGTCTGCGTGAGGATCAAGAAGCATATCTCACAAAGGAGGAGCGCCAGCAGCTGCAGCAGTATATCCAAGAGACATATGATCAAGTCGGTTTGATCACAACGACAATTGGCAGACGGGTCGATCGAACAACTCGCTTGGAGGAGTTAACGTCTTTGTGGACGGAGTTAAAACAAACGCAGGTCGTCGTGACAGATCGTCTGCATGGCATGATCTTTTGTGCGATCACTCATACACCGTGTGTTGTCCTTAGGTCGTTTGATCATAAGGTAATGGAAGGATTTGAGTGGGTGGCTCACCTTCCGTTTATGACCCTTTTAAAAGAACCAAATGAGACCGCTGTGAAAGAGGCCGTTCATCAGCTGATGAAAACAAGTGGTCAAAAGGGAGAGGAAGCTGGATGAGGGCTCTTAAACGCTGCGTGAAAGCACAATGAATCGAGCGTTTCTTTATAATGCCAGTGCGAACTTAATCACATTTGTACTGATGATGCTCATGTCTGTTTGTTTAACACCTTATATTGTTCATACGCTTGGAGTGGAAGCATTCGGCTTAATCCATCTGACGCAAAACATGATCAACTATTTATCGGTCATTACCGCTTCGTTAAGTGCGGTTGTTGTGCGTTTTTTTTCTGTGGCGGCTCATAAAGGAGAGATGGAGAAGGCGCAGCGCTATCTCGCTTCCTATTTCGTCAGTTCGTTTTTACTATCTATTAGTCTCTTTTTGCTTTGTCTTTTCATATCTCATCAGCTGGTTGAGTGGCTTCATGTGCCCGATCATCTCGCAAAAGACACACAGACCGCCTTTATTTTAGGGGGTCTTTTATTTATGCTCAATTTCGTCATGTCTGGCATTGGGGCTGCACCGTTTTATGCGAATAAGCTCTATGTATCAAGTGTTGGACAGGCAATTCAAATGTTTCTGAGAGCACTGATGATTGTCATCCTGTTTACATGGACGACACCAGCCATTTGGCATATTCCACTTGCGGCCGTCATTGGAAGCTTAGCGGCTATGGGGATCGGTATCTATTATTTTAAAAAACTCATCCCTTGGTTTTCGTTTAAGTGGCGGCATGTCTCGTTATCGTCTAGTCTCACCCTTGTTCGATCAGGGGTCTGGCATTCATTTGAGCAAATGGGGATTTTGTTGTTTTTACAAATTGATTTATTGATGACCAACTTGCTCATTGGAGCTGAAGCGACAGGCAAATATGCGGCGATTTTACAATTTCCATTATTATTACGCACACTGGCAGGGACACTGGCCGTTGTGTTTGCACCAACAATCACGAAATTTTATTCGAATCACGACAAAGAGGGGCTCATTCAATATGCTGCGAATGCTATTAAGTGGAGCGGCTTATTTGTTGCGTTCCCAGCCGCGCTTTTAGGAGGTCTCGCTGGTCCGCTCATGCTTCTATGGCTTGGCCCTGCTTTTGAGGAGCTGAAATGGCTTCTCATGATTCATGCGGCTTATTTATGTTTGACCTTGATGTTTTTACCGCTCACATATGTGCCAACCGTGTTTAATCGTTTTAAAGTTCCTGCGGTTATCACCCTTATATTAGGTGTGTCTAATGTGCTTTTTGCCTATGGATTGACTCATATGCTGCAGCTCGGTTTATATGGCATTGCATCCGCGGGGGCAATGGTTTTATTGATCAAAAATATTGTGTTTCTGCCATTTTATACGGCTAGCATCACGAATCAGAAACGCACCATCTTTTACAAGCATACGCTGGTTCCGCTTGCAGGAGCGCTATTTATTTGGGGCGTCTGCGCAGGAATTCAAGTGGTATATAACGTGACTTCATGGTGGGAGCTGTTTTGTATTGGCGGGCTTTGTTTCATTCTCTATATAGGCTACTTGTATGTGTTTGCAGGAACGAAACGAGAGCGGATGCAGCTGATGCGTAAGGTAAAACATGCGGTCTCCCGCTAATATGAAAAGGAGATGCAATGATGAAAAGAATGATCGATGTGATGGTGGCATTGACGCTGCTCATCGCAGGCAGTCTTCTTTTTCTTCTCATCTATGGACTGATTAGATGGAAAATTGGAACGCCTGTGGTGTTTCGGCAGAAGCGGCCTGGTCTGTATGGCAGGCCTTTTATGCTCTATAAATTTCGGACAATGACCGATGAACGCGACGAACATGGGGAGCTGCTGCCAGATCATCTGCGTTTAACAAAAACCGGCGCCTTGATTCGAAAGCTTAGTCTTGATGAATTGCCGCAGCTTGTCAATGTACTCAAAGGAGAGCTCAGTCTCGTCGGGCCAAGACCGCTTTTGATGGAGTATTTGCCTATGTATACAGAGGAACAAGCAAGGCGTCATCTTGTGAAGCCCGGCATAACAGGATGGGCACAGGTGAACGGCCGAAACACGCTTTCCTGGGAGGAGAAATTCACCTATGACCTTTGGTATGTCGAGCATCAATCGTTTTGGCTCGATATGAAAATTCTATGGATGACCTTGCTGAAAGTCATGAAAACAGAGGGGGTGCAGCAGCCGGATCATGCCACAGCTGAAAAATTCAAAGGAACCGATATGTAAAAAGCAAACCATTGGTTTAATTGGGGCTGGAGGACATAGCAAAGTCATCCAAGATCTCATTTTTGCACATTCCGATTACTCATTATGTGCGGTGTTAGATGATCAATTTGAAGAGGTGGTCACTCAAAGCGGGATTTTGTATGGACCGATCTCCATGAGTGAGCAGCTGAGAAAGACCATTCCACATATGAAATGGCTGATTGCAATCGGACAAAATGAGATCAGACTGCTCATGAAGGAACGCCTCTCATTTGAAAATACAGCGTACGCCACACTTATTCATCCAGAGGCGGTCATAAGTCCGTCAGCTGTCATTGGAAGGGGGACTGTCGTGATGGCAAGGGCAGTGGTACAAGCAGATGCAGCCATCGGTGAGCATGCGATTATGAATACAGGATCTATCGTGGAGCATGACTGCATACTCGAATCGTTTGTGCACCTGTCACCAGGCGCGGTTCTGACTGGCGGTGTTTCCGTGCGGGAGGGTGCACATATTGGGGCAGGTGCCGTCGTGACACCGGGTACAACGATTGGAAGCTGGACGGTCATTGGCGCTGGAGCAGCAGTGACAAGAGATATACATGATCAGAAGGTTGCGGTAGGAATTCCTGCAATGGAAATCAAAGATCGGAAAGAAGGTGGAAAGTGATGAAAGAAAAGAAGCGAATTTACTTATCTCCTCCGCATATGAGCGGAAAAGAGGATCTCAAAATAGAGGAAGCCTTCAAGAGCAACTGGATTGCGCCGCTTGGACCGCTTGTGAATGAATTTGAGCAGACAGTAGCGGACTATGCAGGAGTGAAGACAGGCGCGGCTTTATCCTCAGGAACAGCGGCGATTCACCTTGCTTTAAAGCTGATAGGTGTACAAAAAGAAGACATTGTCTTTTGTTCCACCCTCACGTTTGTTGCAACGGCAAATCCGATTTTATATGAACAAGCGTCGCCCGTTTTTATTGATTCTGAAAGGGAGACGTGGAATATGTGCCCGCTTGCTTTAGAGAAAGCCTTTGTTGAATCAAAACGTCTTGGTAAAAAACCTCGCGCGGTCATTGTCGTCCATTTATATGGGCAAAGTGCAAAAATGGACGAAATCATGGCTCTGTGTGAAGCATATGATGTACCCGTCATTGAGGATGCGGCTGAATCGTTAGGTGCGCTGTATAAAGGAAGGAAAAGCGGCTCAATGGGCAGGTTCGGTATCTATTCTTTTAATGGAAATAAAATCATTACAACATCAGGGGGCGGAATGCTTGTGAGTGATGATGAAGCTGCGATTGAACGATGCCGCTTTCTTGCGTCACAGGCCAGAGAACAAGCCATGCACTATGAGCATCAAGAGATGGGCTACAACTATCGCATGAGCAACCTCTTAGCAGGGGTCGGGATTGCTCAAATGGAAGTGCTGGACGAGCGTGTTGATCAAAAACGCCGCATTTTCCAGCGTTATCAGGACGCTTTATCAGAAGCGGAGGGTCTTCATTTGATGCCAGAATATCAAGAAACGAAATCCAACCGCTGGCTGACGGCATTGACAATTGATCGTGATACAAAATTGTCTCCAGCAGATATCATTCTTGCTTTAGAAAAAGAACAAATCGAAGCAAGGCATGTATGGAAGCCGCTGCACCAGCAGCCGCTCTTTCGCCATTGCCCTTTTTATACTGCGGAAAAAGGGACGCCTGTATCCGAGCTGTTATTTGAGAGGGGGCTTTGTCTCCCGTCTGGAACGAGCATGACAGATGCAGATCAGGAGCGTATCATCCATATACTTCATGACATGCTGCGAGAAAAAACATTTACCTCTTCACAGGCTGCTCATTCGTAAGCAGCCTGCCTCTCTTTCTATCAAATTCCTCAATTTGTGGAATAATTAGGAATAAGTATTGTCATGTCGTTTCAAATATGATATTGACAAGGGCTCCCTTCCTCCTTAAAATGAAAATGATTATCAGCATCAATTAGGAGGAGCAACTTATGACTATTTGGAATAATTTTCCGAAAATTAAAATAAATACTGTGTTACCCTTCCTGCTTATTCTCTTTTTATTAGTAGGATGCTCTCAAACAAACAATGGAGCGGATGGAAACAAGGATCACCCTGACATGATCACTATGGCGTGGCCAAGAGATATTGGTGAAATGAATCCACACGTATACAACCCATCACAATTGTTTGCACAATCAATGATTTATGAGCCGTTGGTGAGCTATCAAAAGAATGGAAAGCTGAAACCAGAATTAGCGAAATCATGGGATGTTTCAAAGGATGGCAAGGTGTATACGTTCCATTTAAGAGACGGAGTAACATTCTCAGATGGCTCTGAATTTAATGCGGATATTGTTAAAAAGAACTTTGATACGATTTTAAAAAATAAAGATTTACATAGCTGGTTAGGTGTCATTAAGAAAATCAAAAAGACAGAAGCCGTTGATAAAAAGACATTTAAACTCACATTAACAGCACCATATTATCCAACTGTTCAAGAATTAGCCGTTGTTCGTCCAGTTCGTTTCTTAGGTGAAGCAGGCTTCCCTAAAAATGGAGATACGTCAAAAGGAATTGAAAAACCAGTGGGGACAGGCCCTTGGATTTTAAAAACATATAAGAAAGATGATTATGCTATTTTCGAACGAAACGATCATTATTGGGGAGAAAAACCAAAGGTAAAAGAAATCAAGGTAAAGGTTATCCCAGATGCGGAAACGAGAGTCATGGCATTTGAAAAAGGTGATGTGGATCTACTTTACGGAGAAGGAACCATTAGCCTTGATTCCTACAAACAGCTAGAGGCAAGCGGCAAGTATGAAACGAAAATGTCAGAGCCTGTTGCAACGAGACAGCTTGTCATGAACACAAAAGTGGATCAGCTGTCAGATGAGAAAGTGCGTCATGCCCTTCAATATGCCTTCAATAAAAAATCAATGGTAGAAGGGGTCACTTCTGGTTTAGAGGATGAAGCAGATCACATCTTGCCGACAAACATGCCGTATACGTCAAACATTCAGGTGAAGTCTTTCAAATATGATGTGGATAAAGCCAAAGCATTGCTGGATGAAGCGGGCTGGACACTTCCAAAAGGAAAATCCGTTCGTGAAAAAGATGGGAAAAAGCTTGAGTTCAGCATGATGTATGACTCGGCAGAATCGATTCAAAAAGCGATGGCAGAAACGCTGCAAGCCGAATGGGCAGCCGTTGGTGTCGGCGTCAAGCTTGAGGGTGTGGATTTGGCCACACAGGTTCAGCGCTTTAAAGCCAATAAGTTTGATATGAACTTCTTTAGCAACTACGGAGCGCCGTATGATCCGCATACGTTTATGAACGTTCTCTCATCAGATGGATTTGGATTCAAAGAAGCCATTTCAGCCTACCCAAATAAGGAAAAGCTGATCAAAGAAATGACGGAAATTCCATCAACAACAAATGAAAAGAAACGTAAAGCACTGTATTCGTCTGTCTTATCCTCTTTACAGGATCAAGGGGCAATTGTGCCAATCTCTTATTTTAAAAAGACAGCCGTTTATCAAAAAGCTGTGAAAGACTTTGAATTCCCTGCGAATCGTGATGAACAACCTTTCACAGGCATTAAGCTGAAGTAACAGAAGGAAGGTAAGGAAATGGGCCGCTATATCGTCAAACGATTGCTATCAATTATTCCTGTATTTTTATTAGCCACACTGCTCACAACTGGTATGATTCACCTTTCGCCAGTTGACCCGGCTGAGGCATATTTAGCAGCGGCTCATATCCAACCTACGGATGAAATATTAGCGCAAAAACGAAGTGAATTCGGCTTAGATGAGCCATTTTATATGCAGTATCTTCATACCATTGAAAAAGTCATTCATCTTGATTTCGGCCGGTCGTATATGTCCAATCAGCCTGTCGTTGATGAGGTGATGTATCGAATACCGGCAACGATTCAATTGGCACTGACCAGTCTGCTGATCGCTATTTGTGTCAGCATTCCGCTCGGCTTTTTCAGCGGCATGAGGAAAAATGGTGCCGTTGATCATGTGAGCCGGCTGATTTCTTTCTTAGGAGCATCTATCCCAACGTTTGTCTTGGGGTATTTGCTCATCTTCTTTTTTTCAGTGAAGCTTGACCTCTTACCCGTTGAAGGGATCGGCACATGGGAGCATCTTATTCTGCCGTCGATCACACTGGCAGTCCCTTTAATTGCTACGTATACAAGGCTGTTACGTTCAAGTGTGAGTGAGGCGCTTCAAGAACCTTTCGTTCAATATGCGAGAATGAGAGGATTGAAGGAACAATCGATCATGTTCAAGCATGTGTTCAGAATTGCGATATCGCCGATGCTGACCGGTCTTGGGGTGAACCTCGGCAAGCTGTTAACCGGAACCATTATTGTAGAGGCCGTTTTCTCATGGCCAGGGTTTGGCCGCTTTTTTATTGAAGCGATCTTTAACCGGGATCTGCCAGTCATTCAATTTTATGTCCTCATGTCAGCCTGTATTTTTATCTTGAGCAGCTTGATGGTTGACTTGATTCAGCTGATCATTGACCCTCGTATTTCTAGAAAGGAAGGCCGCCAGCAATGATGACAAAAGTAAAACATCTCTTCTCTCATCAAAAGATGATCTCGATCTGCGCCCTGCTGCTCGGTCTCCTGCTGATTGTGACAATATGTGCGCCATGGATCGCTCCACATGATCCGGCAGCTGTTAATCTAGCGATGAAGCTAAAGGGATCTTCGTGGGAGTATCCGCTTGGAACAGATCAATTAGGGCGGTGCAATTTATCTCGTATTTTATATGGTGCGCGTGTTTCGCTTGGCTGTGCGTTATTAATCTTTCTTTCTTCGTTATTCATTGGTTTAATTGTCGGCCTGTTTTCAGGATACAAAGGCGGCTGGATTGATCATGTTTTGATGAGAATCTGTGACGGTGTCATGGCATTTCCAAACTTGGTGCTGATCCTTGGGTTAGTCGGCATCTTCGGTCCGGGACTTTCTCAAGTCGTACTTGCCTTGATGCTTGTGCAATGGGTGTATTATGCCCGCGTCTTCCGTGGAATGGTGCTCAGTTTAAAAGAACAGAACTTTATTGCAGCTGCAAAAATCAGTGGGACCTCGCACTGGAACATCATGAGAAAGCATATGATTCCCAATGTCCTGCCGCCTTTAGCAGTCATTGGAACACTCGAAATGGGCTGGGCGATTATGGACATTTCTGCGATGTCTTTCCTCGGATTAGGGGTTCAGCCTCCTATGCCTGAATGGGGAGCAATGATTCATGAAGGGAAGTCGTATATTCAAACGAATCCTCAGTTGATGCTGTACCCGGGTCTTGTGATCATGACTGTGGTGATTCTGTTTAATTTACTAGGAGAAGCCCTTTCAGAGAAATATGGTATCAAACGCCGTGTGTAAAGGAATGATCAATGTGCAAGAGCCCATTTTACAAATAGAGAACCTGCATGTGCATACGAAAACACCTCAAGGGACAACCCCTCTTATTCAAGAAGTATCGTTTGAAGTAGAGCGCGGTCAAATCCTTGGATTAATTGGTGAGAGCGGCTGCGGGAAAACAGTGACAAGTATGTCGATCTTACGTATGCTTGATCGAAAAACAACTGAAGTCACTGGCAGTATCACATTACAGGGACGAGAATTGATCGGTATAAGTGAAAAGAATATGCGGTCCATTCGAGGCAAAGACATCTCATATATTATGCAAAATCCAATGAACAGTTTTACGCCGGTATGGACAATCGGCCATCAGCTGGTTGAAACCATCCGCCGGCATTCTGCTGTTAGTAAAAAGAAGGCACGAGCACAGGCAATGGATGCTTTAGCGCAAATGAATCTGCCGCAGCCAGACGAACTGTTCAACAAATACCCCTTTGAATTAAGCGGAGGGATGCTGCAGCGTGTCATGATCGCCATGGCTGCCTGTATGCACCCGCCCCTCATCATTGCAGATGAGCCGACAACTGCTTTAGATGTACACAATCAGAAACGGGTGCTTCAGCATCTGAACCAAATTCGTCATAACTATGGAACGGCCATTTTACTCATTACCCACGATCTTGGTGTCATTGCTGAAATGGCAGATCAAGTTGTCGTCATGAAACAAGGAGAAATTGTGGAAAAGGCAGGAGTTCTTGAACTTTTTGAACAACCAAAGCATGATTATACAAAAAAACTATTAGCAGCTCGTCCATCTATCCCAGCTGTTTGCCCGATTTGAGGTGAGAAGGCCCTTGCATTTATTAGAAGTGAAAGCAGTCAGTCATGCATACAACAGCCGGTCGTTTCTAATGAGAAATAAAGGCGCAGCCCCTGTCCTGAAAAGCGTCGATTTGAACATTGAAGAAGGCACTTGCCTTGGACTGCTGGGACAAAGCGGTGCAGGAAAAAGTACACTTGGCCGCATCATACTTGGTTTAGAGAAACCAAGAGCTGGACAGGTTCTTTTTGAAGGTCAGGATGTTTATCGTGCAGATCAGCAAACACGTAAGCATTTTCGCAGGCATGTGCAAGCGGTATTTCAGGATTCCTATTCGGCGGTAAATCCAAGATGGACAGTTGAACAAATTTTATCTGAACCGCTTGAAAACTATGAAACCATGAGCCGAAAGGAACGTAAAAACGTGCTGATTCATTGGTTGGAAAGAGTCGGGCTCAGTGAAAAAGATTTGTCTAAATATCCGCACCAATTCAGCGGCGGCCAGCTGCAAAGGATCAACATTGCTAGAGCTTTATTGCTCCAGCCAAAGCTCATTGTACTTGATGAATCTGTCAGCAGCTTAGACATGGTCACACAGGCTGTCATTTTAGATTTATTAGTAGAATTAAAGAAGGAGCTGGGTGTGGCTTACTTATTTATTACACATGATATGACAGCAGCCTATCACTTAAGTGATCAATTGGCGATTCTTGATCAAGGAAAGCTTGTCGCCCAATTTCAATCAAAGGAAGAATTCTTTTCATCAGAAGAGGAAGCGGTGCGGAAAATGAGAGATGCAATGCTCGCAGACCATCCTTTGTCACGAACGATTGGCAGACCGGTTCGGTAAAGCTTTATTATCAATGCCTCTTTGAGAAGAGGCTATTTTTCATGAAAGGCAGGTGGCGTCGTGAACCATCGAGCGTATTTAGCTTTGGCCATTCCTTTAACGATTTCAACGATGACCACTCCTTTACTTGGAGCTGTTGATACAGCGGTTGTCGGTCAGCTCGCAAATCCTGCTTATATTGGAGGCGTTGCGGTCGGCAGTCTCATTTTCAGTACATTATATTGGCTGTTTGGTTTTTTGCGGGTAAGTACATCTGCTTTTGCCGCCCAGGCAAACGGGGCGCAGAATGAGGAGCAGGGTGTTCTTGCTTTTCTAAGACCTTTTTTCGTCGCCATCATCGTCGGACTTTGTTTTATTGCCCTGCAATGGCCGATTATTCAATCTGCTTTTCTAGTGATCTCTCCTGATGCTGATGTCCGTCAATTTGCCGCAGACTATTTTCATATTCGCATTTGGGGAGCGCCTTTTACTTTAATGAATTATGTCATATTGGGCTGGCTGATGGGGATGGCAAAAATGAAAGAAGCCCTTTCTTTACAAATCTTGATCAATGTCATGAATATGGCGCTTGCATTTCTGCTTGTTCATGTGTTTTCGTTTGCGGTCAAAGGAGTTGCGGCTGCGACATTGATGTCTGAACTAACCGCTTTTGTGTTAGGGGCATGGATCATCATGAAGCATTCGTCAAACGGATTCCAGATGCCTTCCATTAAGAAAATCATGGATACTCACGCAGTGCAGAAAATGTTTCATGTGAATAAAGATTTGTTTATCCGGACGATCTGTCTGCTAGTGGTCATCAACATGTTTACGGCAAAAGGGGCTTCTTTTGGTACGGAGCTGCTGGCAGCTAATGCTATCTTATTTCAAATTCACTACATCATGGCTTATTTGTTCGATGGTTTTGCCAATGCGTCCAGCATCCTTGTTGGGCGGTCAGTTGGTGCAAATGACCGTTCTCTTTATGAAAAAACTTTAACCCTTTCAAGGCAGTGGGCACTTGTTATGGCATGTGTCATTGCGGCGGTTTATTTTCTATTAAAAGAGCCGATATTGAGCCTGTTTACAAATCTCCCTCAGCTGCTTGACGTGACATTACGCTATGCGGACTGGCTTGTACTTTATCCGTTTGCGGCTTGTTTCGGTTTGGTCATTTACGGCGTATTTACAGGTGCGACAGAAATTGCCCCTGTTAGAAATTCGATGCTGTTTGCAATGATTTTGTTTATCGTCGTTCAAACCGTGGTCACGCCCATTTGGCACAATCATGGCCTATGGTTTGCCTTTATTATCTATACTGTAGGGCGGTCTGGCTTTTTAATGATGTATAAATCGAGGCTGGATCAGAAGCTTTTTGCATATGATAAACACCCTTTGTCATCTTGACAAAAGGGTGTTCTTTTTCGTTCATTCGCTTTCTTTTTTCACCTTTTGATAGGCTTCATCAAGATGCTGAATTCGCTTCAATACAACCGCATTTTTGGTCAGCTGGTCTTGAACAAGCGTTGACACCACTGAGCGGTAATAGGCATTCATCGCATGAACTTTGTCTTCATTTTGGTTCATGGCGATGTGCTGTTTCAAGTTGTCGACAAAGTATGGAACGGAAAAAAGTTCAGACATAGAAATCACTCCTATTTCGTATATACGGTCCGTCAATCTTCATGTAAAATGATGAGAGGGAGGGGAGACAATGAGCCTTAAACTGCAACAAGAACAGGTATTAAAGCAGGTGCTCACACAAGAACTCAGGCAGGCCATTACGCTGCTGCAGCTGAATTGCGCAGAGCTCGGCGAGTATCTTGACCAGTTAGCGCTTGAGAACCCTCTGATTGAGCGGAAAGACACGGACAGCTATCAACCAGTTTATCATAAAAAATCACAAGAACGAATGACAGAGCCGTATCGAACGCATCAAAAAGAAAGCCTGCAAATGTTTTTAAAAAGACAGGCGATTGATTTGAATTTAAGTGAAAAGAATCAAAGAATCTTTCATTTTATGATTGAGTCCATTGATTCCAATGGCTATCTAAATGAACCGATCGACGCAATGGCAGCTGTCTTAAAGGTGCCAGCTGAAGAAGTAGAAGCCATCCTTCATCAGCTGCAATCACTAGAGCCTGCCGGGATTGGCGCAAGATCATTGCAGGAATGCATTCTCCTTCAGCTGCGAAGAAAAAAGGAGCGCTGGTATGAAGCTGAGCTGATCATCGAAGAGCATTTCTTTCTTTTTGCCAGAAAGGCTTGGAAGGAAATTGCGGCGAAAACAGGTGTTTCAATGAAAACACTCCAAGCGGTACAAGATGAAGTGTCTCAGCTTGAACCAAGACCAGGCCTTCATTTCTCATCTGATGAAGAGCATGTGTATATCGAGCCTGATGTGACGATTACTGTGGTGCAGGATCACATCACATTTGAGCTAAATCAGCGCGCTTTTCCAGACGTTGAAATGAATGAAGGCTACTTCGCCATGATTCAAGACCAAAAGCGGCACGAAGCATACACGTATTTAAAGGAAAAAGAGCAGCAGTACAATTGGCTTGTCCAAGCGCTGAGGCAAAGAAAGCAAACGATGACTCATGTCGTTCGAGAGATTATCTCACATCAGACGGATTTTTTCCTAACAGGGAAACATAAAATGAAACCGTTTACTATGAAGCGGATCGCAGATATACTGCAAGTCCATGAGTCAACAATCAGCCGTACTGTAAAAGGGAAAATGGTGCAAACCCCTTATGGTCTCATGGAAATGAAACAATTTTTCCAAGCAAAATTAGAAGGGCATTCGCTAGAAGAGGCGTCCAGCTACACAGTCAAAACGCATATTGCAGAGCTCATTCAAACGGAAAATAAGAAAAAGCCGTATTCAGATCAGCAAATCATGACGCTGCTTCAGCAAACCTTTGGCATCCGCGTGTCGCGCAGAACCATTGCAAAATATCGCGAACAAATGAATCTCCCAGCCTCAACGCTGAGGAAGCGCTACGATTAAAAAGAAGTACTTGCCAGAACATGGCACGTGCTTCTTTTTTTGTTGAAAGCAAGGCAGCCCGAAGATTTCTTGAAAATTAAAGAGGGGAGACGTGTGATCTGAAATTTTGGGGTAAAGTATAAGATAGGGCATGAGCCGATAGGGATAGACAACAGTGATGAGGTGAGACCAATTGAAATATAAACAAATCAAAACGAAAAAAATATATGAAGAAATTGCGGATGCATTAATTGAATCCATTCGTACAGGTGAGCTTCTTCCAGGGGAAAAATTAGATTCGGTTCAAGCGCTTTCAGAAAGCTTTCAAGTCAGCCGTTCCGCTGTAAGAGAGGCACTGTCTGCTCTTAAAGCGATCGGATTAATAGAGATGAAACAAGGGGAAGGCACGTATGTGAAGCAGTTCGATCCTGAGCAGCTCACATTTAGTCTGTCTCCTGCATTTTTAATGAAGCAGCATGATATCACGCAACTCCTTGAATTAAGAACCATTATTGAGACGGGTGCTGTCAAAAAGGCAGCGCTTTTGCGAACGGACGATGACCTTCATCAGCTGCGTGAGGCACTCGAACAAATGAAACTAGCAGAAGCGCATAAAGAAATTGGTGAAGAGGCAGACCTCTCCTTCCATCTCGCTTTAGCCAAAGCCTCAAAGAATGATTTATTAAAGGCGTTAATGAATCAGGTCTCCACCTTGCTGGTAGAAACAATGCGGGAAACGAGAAAAGTCGTCTTGTTTTCAAAGAAAGCCTCCATTCGGCAGCTTTACAAAGAACATGAACACATTTACAAAGCTGTTATGGCAAGACAGCCAGAAGAAGCAGAAAGAGCGATGCTCACGCATTTAAAAAATGTAGAAAAACTGCTGAGTGATGTGAGTCAAGAACCGGCAGGACAGTCAGAACCACAGTAAGCTGTGCCGAATGAGGGCACAGCTCTATTATGAACGAGAAATATGCAGTTTCTTCATGCGATATTGCAGACTTTGCCTGCTCATGCCCAATATCTTTGCAGTCTGTGAAATATTATCGTCCATTTTTTCTAAGTAATGGACGATGTATTGTTTTTCGAATCGTTCCATTTGGGTTTGGAAATCAGTCGTATGTTCTGCGCTTGTATAAATAAACGTGTCAGCTGCTGCGGTATGCTGCAAAGGATTCGTCTGTAATTGCGCTGCGGGACGGCCTTCCCTATGTTTAAATCTAAAATGATATGGAAGGTGATGCATGCTTAAGTAATCCTCATCCATCATCATATTCATCCCCGCTTCAATCACATGCTCCAGTTCCCGTACATTCCCCGGCCAATCATACGCTTGAAAAAGGGCTAGTACCTCTTCATCAGCCGCCTTCACCTCCATTTGAAACAGCTCATTATATTTTTGAATAAAATGACTGACAAACGTAGGAATATCTTCTTTTCGCTCAGAAAGCGGCGGAATAAATAAGGTGACAATACCTAGCCGATAAAATAAATCCTTGCGCATGCGTCCGCCTGCGATCGCATCTACAGGGTCCTCATTCATATTGGCAATGACTCTTACATCAACGGCGATTTCTTTTGTGCTGCCTAACCTTCTCACCCGCTTCTCCTGTAATACGCGCAGCAGTTTTGCTTGAAGACCAGGATTCAATGAGTTGATCTCATCAAGCAGAAGTGTACCACCCTGCGCCTGTTCAAATAAACCGGGCTGATCAGTTGCGCCGGTAAAAGCCCCTTTTTGCGTACCAAAGAGCAGACTTTCAATGAGATTATCAGGCAGTGCCGCGCAATTCTGGGTAATAAATGGTCCAGATGACCGGCTGCTGCCGTTATGAATGCTTTGAGCAAATAGTTCTTTTCCTGTTCCTGTTTCTCCCACAATGAGCACATAGGAAGAGGTGCGTGTTGCTCGTTTTGCATGCTCAATCACCTCTAAAAACGCAGGGCTTTGTCCAATAATGGAATCAAAGGTAAAGCGCGTGCTTCCTTTTTTCTTCATATTGTGGTGAATCAGCCGCTCCAGCTTGGTCACATCATTCGAAATTTCAACCGCTCCTTGGATGAGGCCATCTCGAACGAGCGGGTATGTATGATTAATCGTTGTGATTTCTTTTCCATTGTAATTATGATACGTCTGCTTTGCATGAACGGTTTGTTTCCCAGTTCGCAGTGCTTGGACGAGCGTACTGTGCATTTCGTCTTGGAAGACGAAGAGGTCTAATACATTTTTATGGAGAACATCAGAGCGTTTCAAAGACTCAATCTCCATCATTTTTTTATTATAAAAAACAGTATTGCCATTCTCGTCAATTGCATGAACCCCGACATCTATTAAATCGAGCATTTGCTTATACAGATCAATCTCATTTGCTAGCTTTGCAGTATAAGAATCTTCTTTCATTGCGCCACCTCCAGACGTTACCTCTATTTTACATGAAAAATTTTGCGGTTTCCTCTAAAAAATTTGGCATGCGCAAAGATATTTTGCACAAATAACCTGCTCAATCATCGCCATGATGCAGGCAGAAAGTTGGCACGATCCTTGCATATCATATGTGTGTAGATGAACCTAATTTAAAAAAGGCTAGCTTATAGAAGGAGGAATAGACGATGACACAGACAAATGAATTGATTCAACAAACGGAACAATACGGTGCGGCAAACTATCATCCGCTGCCAATTGTGATTTCAGAGGCTGAAGGAGTTTGGGTGACAGACCCTGAAGGCAATCGATATATGGATATGCTGAGTGCGTATTCCGCAGTGAACCAAGGCCATCGCCATCCCCGCATTATTGAGGCGCTCAAAAAACAGGCAGACCGTGTGACACTGACTTCAAGAGCTTTTCACAATGATCAGCTTGGACCATGGTATGAGAAAATTTGTCAACTGACGAATAAAGAGATGGCACTCCCTATGAATACTGGAGCTGAGGCGGTAGAAACAGCTGTAAAAGCAGCACGACGCTGGGGCTATGACGTCAAGGGAATCGAAGACAATCGCGCAGAAATCATTGCGTGCGTCGGAAATTTCCATGGCAGAACAATGACGGCTGTTTCCCTTTCTTCTGAAGCAGAATATCAAAGAGGTTTCGGTCCAATGCTTCCAGGCATCAAACTGATTCCTTACGGAGATATTGAAGCGTTACGTGAAGCCATCACACCACAAACAGCGGCTTTTCTGATTGAGCCTATTCAAGGGGAAGCGGGAATTGTCATGCCGCCAGAGGGCTTCTTGAAGGAAGCGAAGGCGCTTTGTGAACAGGAACATGTGCTGTTCATTGCAGATGAAATTCAGGTCGGATTAGCGCGAACAGGCAAGATGTTTGCATGCGACTGGGAAGACATTGAGCCAGATATGCTGATTCTTGGGAAAGCTTTAGGCGGCGGTGTATTCCCAATCTCGTGTGTAGTAGCAAACCGCGATATATTAGGCGTGTTTAACCCTGGGTCTCACGGCTCTACCTTTGGCGGCAATCCTCTTGCGTGTGCGGTGTCGCTGGCTGCACTAGATGTCTTAATCGACGAAAACCTTGCAGCGCGTTCTATGGAGCTTGGCGAATACTTAAAAGACAAACTGTCTCGCATTCAAAGTCCTGTTATCAAGGAAGTGCGCGGCCGCGGATTATTTATCGGCATGGAGCTGACAGAGGCTGCGAGACCTTATTGTGAGAAGCTGAAACAAGCAGGACTGTTATGTAAGGAAACCCATGAGACCGTCATCCGCTTTGCACCGCCTCTCACTATTTCTAAAGAAGATTTAGACTGGGCGATTGGTCTTATTGAAGCATTATTTCAAGCATAAATGTCAAAGGGGGAGAACCATCACTTTCTCCCTTTCTCTTTCCACGAACAGCGAATTTTGTCAAAGGATGATGAATAGAAGAGTGAAAGTGGGGAAGCGGATTTGAAGCAAGAACAGCATAATGAACTAGAACGTTCCATGAAAAGCAGGCATCTCTTTATGATTGCCTTAGGCGGCGTCATTGGTACTGGTCTTTTCCTTGGATCAGGACTCATTATCCATCAGGCTGGACCCGGGGGAGCCATTCTCTCCTTTATCATTGGCGGATTGTTAATGTATTTGGTGATGCTCTGTCTTGGAGAATTAGCAGTGGCGATGCCGACAGCGGGTTCCTTTCAAGAGTATGCAACCAAATATATAGGCCCGTCCACAGGCTTTATGATCGGCTGGCTTTATTGGTTTAGTTGGGCATGTACAATTGGACTGGAGTTTACGTCAGCAGGCATTTTGCTCCAAAGGTGGTTCCCAGATATCCCTGTTTGGCTGTGGTGTCTTGCATTTAGTGTGATTTTATTTGCCGTGAATGCCATCTCAGCTCGCAGCTTCGCTGAAACCGAGTTTTGGTTTTCAGCCATTAAGGTCGCTGCCATCCTATTATTTATTATCATTGGAATTGGCGCAATTTTCGGAATGATTCATCTGAAAGATGGAGAACCAGCCCCTCTATTTCGTCATTTGACGGATCATGGCGGACTATTTCCTAACGGCGTTTTTGCTATTTTATTAACCATGGTCACGGTCAATTTCTCCTTTCAAGGAACAGAACTTGTAGGGATTGCAGCAGGAGAGAGTGAAAGCCCTGAAAAAACATTGCCGCGATCTATACGAAATATTATTTGGAGAACGATGGTCTTCTTCGTTTTATCCATTGCGGTTCTGGCCGCTCTTCTTCCGTGGCAGACAGCAGGCACCGTCGACAGTCCGTTTGTCGTCGTGCTGGACAAGGTCGGCATACCATATGCTGCAGATATCATGAATTTTATCATCATCACAGCCGTCTTATCTGTAGCAAACTCTGGGTTATATGCATCATCACGTATGCTCTGGGCGCTTTCGAAAGACGGAAAAGGACCCGACTTTACGAAAAAACTGTCCAAGCGTAAAATTCCGATCAATGCATTATTGGTGACAATGGGTGTATCTGCACTATCTCTGCTTACAAGTGTTGTAGCACCAAAAACGGTGTATGTGTGGCTCATTTCTATTTCTGGTATGGTCCTTGTTGTGGTGTGGATGTCTATTTGCTTGTCCCAGTATTTCTTTAGAAAACAATTCATAAAGGAGGGCGGAGATGTAAAGGATCTCGTCTTCCGAACACCGCTCTATCCATTTGTTCCATTAGCAGGCTTTATCGCATTTGGCATCGTCCTCATCAGCTTATTTTTTATCGAGGATCAGCGGATCGGCCTTTATTGCGGAATCCCGTTCATGGCCGCCTGCTACATCATTTATTATCTTAAAATCAAACCGAAGGAAGAGGCAAAACAGTTTGGAACCATCACAAAAACATAAGCAGGTCCTGAAAAAAATGTGCATGCTGATATCACCAGCATGCACATTTTCAATCGTCTATTCATTCTATATAAAGGGAAATAAATATTTTGAAAAGAAATATCATCGCAAGAACCTTGATGACAAGCAGGCTATCGGTGAAAATGTGTCTATTTTTTGTCTAAATGTGTTTCTAAGAGTTGAAAATGCAAGATTATCCTGTTAAAATAATTAAAGAAAGCAGGGATTGATTTTTTTTGGCTGTGGCGGGACGTTTTTTGTCACAGTGGGACGTTTTTAGTCCAACGTGAAAAGAAAGGGTCGTTAGCCATGAATCGTTTATTGGAAGCTCAAAAAAAATTATTGCCAGATCTTCTCATTGTTATGCAAAAACGCTACGACATTTTGCAGTACATCAGATTAGCTGAACCAATTGGCCGCAGAAGTCTTGCGACGAGTCTTGGTCTCAGTGAGCGCATCTTACGTGCTGAAGTTCAGTTTTTAAAAGAACAAAATCTGCTGGATGTCAAAACGAGCGGCATGATGCTGACGAGTGAGGGTCACGCTTTGCTTGAAATGCTTGAAGGAATGATGAAGGACGTTTTAGGTTTAACCTTTTTGGAAAATACACTAAAGAGAAAGTTAGGTCTGGAAGAAGTCATTATCGTTTCTGGTGACAGTGACGAATCCCCGTGGGTGAAGCAAGAAATGGGAAGAGCTGCTGTCCAATGTATGAAAAAAAGGTTTACTGGAAATAATATCGTCGCCGTCACTGGCGGAACGACGATGGAAGCCGTTGCCGAAATGATGACCCCTGATGCCAAAAACCGCGATATGATGTTTGTCCCTGCGAGAGGCGGTCTTGGGGAGAATGTTAAAAATCAGGCAAATACCATTTGTGCCCACATGGCTGAAAAAGCTTCCGGTACTTACAAACTGCTGTTTGTTCCAGGGCAGCTTTCAGAAGGTGCTTACTCTTCCATTATTGAAGAGCCGTCCGTCAAAGAAGTGCTTCAAACGATTAAATCGTCCACGATGCTCATTCATGGTATTGGTGAAGCAAAAACAATGGCGATGAGACGAAATACACCAGCTGAAGATTTAAAAAAGATTGATGAGCATGACGCAGTGACAGAGGCCTTTGGCTATTACTTTAATCGTGATGGTGAGGTCGTACACAAAGTGCACTCCGTCGGCATGCAGCTAGATGATCTAGAAAGCATTCCACACATCATTGCTGTTGCAGGTGGATCATCAAAGGCGGGGGCGATTGAAGCTTATTTCAAAAAACCACGCCGAACGGTTCTCGTCACAGACGAAGGAGCCGCAAAAGAGTTATTAAGGGAGTCAATTGATCCCTCAATATAAAACATTGTGACCTATAAAAGGAGGAAACATCATGGCAGTAAAAGTCGGTATTAACGGATTTGGACGTATTGGACGTAACGTATTTCGTGCAGCATTAAATAATCCTGAAGTTGAGGTAGTAGCGGTTAACGATCTAACAGATGCTAACATGCTTGCACACCTTTTACAATATGACTCTGTTCACGGAAAACTAGATGCAGAGGTTTCTGTAGACGGTACAAACTTAGTAGTGAACGGTAAAACAATCGAAGTATCAGCTGAGCGTGACCCTGCGAAATTAAGCTGGGGTAAACAAGGCGTAGAAATCGTTGTTGAATCTACTGGATTCTTCACTAAACGTGCAGACGCTGCGAAACACTTAGAAGCTGGCGCTAAAAAAGTCATCATCTCTGCTCCTGCTAACGAAGAAGATATCACAATCGTTATGGGTGTAAACGAAGACAAATACGATGCAGCTAGCCACGATGTCATCTCTAATGCATCTTGTACGACAAACTGCTTAGCACCATTTGCAAAAGTACTTAACGATAAATTTGGTATCAAACGCGGTATGATGACAACTGTTCACTCATACACAAATGACCAGCAAATTCTTGACCTTCCGCACAAAGACTACCGTCGTGCTCGTGCAGCTGCGGAAAACATCATCCCAACTTCTACAGGTGCTGCGAAAGCTGTTTCACTTGTATTGCCTGAACTTAAAGGTAAATTAAACGGTGGCGCTATGCGTGTTCCAACACCTAACGTTTCTTTAGTTGACCTTGTTGCTGAATTAAACCAAGATGTAACTGCTGAAGACGTAAATGCAGCACTTAAAGAAGCAGCTGAAGGAGAACTTAATGGAATCCTTGGCTACAGTGAAGAGCCATTAGTATCTGGTGACTACAATGGTAATGCAAACTCTTCAACAATCGATGCTCTTTCTACAATGGTGATGGAAGGCAGCATGGTGAAAGTGATCTCTTGGTACGATAACGAGAGTGGATATTCTCACCGCGTTGTTGACCTTGCAGCTTACATTGCAAAACAAGGTCTTTAATTTCTCACACTGAAGGAACTCACTTGGTTCTTTCCTAGAGACACGATATAATGAAGACGGACAAGGGAAGGGGAAGCATCCCTTTCCCTTTTTCTCTGTTTTTATCCGTTCTGCACGATTTCTCGTTTTGATGAGGGCAAAATGGGAAAAGGATAAAGAGAGTCTTGTCCAACGCGTAAGGAAACCAGAATAAAGGAGGATCTCCTGACGAGCATGAATAAGAAATCAGTAAAAGACATTGACGTAAAAGGTAAAGTTGTGTTCTGCCGCGTAGATTTTAACGTTCCAATGAAGGACGGAGAAGTGACGGATGATACTCGTATCCGCGCAGCATTACCAACGATTGAGTATTTAACAGGACAAGGCGCAAAGGTACTGCTAGCTAGTCATTTGGGTCGTCCGAAGGGTCAAGTTACTGAAGAACTGCGTCTGACACCTGTGGCAAAACGTCTGCAAGAGCTTCTTGGAAAAGAAGTGGAAAAAGCAGATGAAGCTTACGGCGACAACGTGAAAAAGCAAATCTCTGACTTAAAAGAAGGAGATGTGCTAGTGCTTGAAAACGTTCGTTTCTATCCTGGTGAAGAAAAGAACGATCCTGAATTATCAAAAGCATTTGCTGATTTAGCCGATGTGTATGTCAATGATGCGTTCGGTGCTGCACACCGTGCACATGCATCGACAGCAGGTATTGCAGCTTATCTTCCGGCTGTTTCAGGCTTCCTCATGCAAAAAGAGCTTGAGGTGTTAGGAAAAGCCATTTCAAATCCTGATCGCCCATTTACAGCGATTATCGGCGGCGCAAAAGTAAAGGATAAAATCGGTGTGATTGAAAGTCTTCTTGATAAAGTAGACAACCTCATCATCGGCGGCGGACTTGCTTACACATTTGTGAAAGCACTTGGCCACGAGGTAGGGAAATCTCTATTAGAAGAAGACAAAGTCGATTTAGCGAAATCCTTTATGGACCGTGCAAAAGAAAAAGGAGTGAACTTCCTGATTCCAACAGATGTTCTGGTAGCCGACGACTTTTCAAATGATGCGAATACAAGCATTGTGCCAATCTCTGAAATTCCAAGTGATCTAGAAGCACTTGATATTGGAACAGAGACAAGAGAAAAGTATGCTGACGTTATTAAAAACAGCAAACTTGTTGTCTGGAACGGGCCAATGGGTGTATTTGAAATCGATGCATTCGCTAAAGGAACAAAAGCTATCGCAGAAGCACTGGCAGAAGCAAAAGATACATATTCTGTCATTGGCGGTGGAGATTCAGCAGCAGCTGTTGAGAAATTTGGTCTTGCCAATCAGATGAGCCATATTTCTACAGGCGGCGGCGCTTCACTTGAATTTATGGAAGGCAAAGAACTTCCTGGTGTTACTGCATTAAACGATAAATAAGACCAAAACTGCTATAAGGAAGTGTCAATCATGAGAAAACCAATTATAGCTGGGAACTGGAAAATGAACAAAACACTTGGCGAAGCAGTCAGCTTCGTTGAAGAAGTTAAGTCATCTATTCCATCTCCTGACAAAGTGGAATCCATTGTCTGTGCGCCAGCTCTTTTCCTTGAAAAGCTAAACAGCCTTTCAAACGGAACAGACCTTAAAATTGGTGCACAAAACATGCACTTTGAAGAAAATGGTGCATTCACTGGTGAAATCAGCCCTGCTGCTCTAAAAGATCTAGGCATTGGCTATTCAGTGATTGGGCATTCAGAGCGCCGTGAATTCTTTGCAGAAACAGATGAAACAGTGAACAAAAAAGCACATGCTGCATTCAAGCATGGCATCGTTCCAATTATTTGTGTAGGTGAAACGCTTGAAGAGCGTGAAGCTGGCAAAACAAATGAACTTGTCGCTGATCAAGTGAAGAAAGCACTAGCTGGTTTAACGAAGCAGCAAGTGGCTGAATCTGTGATTGCCTATGAGCCAATCTGGGCTATTGGTACAGGAAAATCTTCTACAGCGAAAGATGCAAACGACGTTTGCGCACACATCCGCCAAACCGTTGCAAGCGAATTTGGTCAAGAAGCGGCAGACAGCCTTCGCATTCAATATGGCGGAAGCGTGAAGCCGGCAAATATTAAAGAATATATGGCAGAATCCGATATTGACGGTGCTTTGGTAGGCGGCGCAAGCTTAGAACCTCAGTCTTTCGTTCAATTATTGGAGGAAGGTCAATATGAGTAAGAAACCAGCTGCATTAATCATCTTAGACGGGTTCGGTTTAAGAGGCGAAACAGTCGGTAACGCTGTCGCACAAGCAAAAAAACCGAACTTTGACCGCTACTGGAACGAATTTCCGCATCAAACCTTAACGGCTTCAGGTGAGGCAGTAGGTCTCCCAGAAGGTCAAATGGGGAACTCTGAAGTGGGGCATTTGAACATCGGTGCAGGACGCATTGTGTATCAAAGCTTAACAAGAGTGAATGTTGCCATTCGTGATGGGGAATTTGAGAAAAACGAAACGTTCCTAGATGCAATGACTTATGCAAAAGAGAATGACAAGGCGCTTCATTTATTTGGTCTCTTGTCAGACGGCGGTGTGCACAGTCACATCCAGCATCTTTTTGCCCTGCTGAAGCTGGCGAAAAAAGAAGGCTTAACAAAGGTATACATTCATGGCTTTTTGGACGGACGTGACGTTGGTCAGAAGACAGCCAAAGTGTACTTAAAACAGCTGGAAGAACAAATCAAAGAAATCGGTGTCGGTGAAGTGGCAACACTTTCTGGACGCTATTACTCAATGGACCGTGACAAACGCTGGGATCGTGTGGAGAAAGCGTACCGCGCGATGGCGTATGGTGAAGGCCCAAGTTATCAAAACATCTATGATGTCGTTGATGACTCCTATGAAAATGGAATCTACGATGAATTCGTTATTCCATCTGTCATTACGAGAGAAAATGGTGAGCCGGTTGCCAAAGTAAACGACGGCGACTCTGTGATTTTCTATAACTTCCGTCCAGACCGTGCCATCCAAATCTCGAACACTTTCACAAATGCAGATTTCCGCTCGTTTGACCGCGGAGAAGCTCATCCGAAGAATTTACACTTCGTTTGCTTCACACACTTCAGTGAAACGGTTGACGGCTATGTTGCCTTCAAACCAGTAAATTTGGATAACACAGTAGGAGAAGTGCTTGCTCAAAACGGATTGAAACAGCTGCGGATTGCTGAAACAGAGAAATATCCTCACGTGACGTTCTTTATGAGCGGTGGCCGTGAAGAAGAATTTCCTGGTGAAGACCGCATCTTAATCAATTCACCAGATGTGGCAACCTATGACCTGAAGCCGGAAATGAGCGCTTATGAGGTAAAGGATGCACTTGTTGCAGACATCAATGCTGACAAGCATGATGCGATCATTCTGAACTTTGCTAACCCGGATATGGTTGGTCATTCAGGTATGCTTGAGCCAACAATCAAAGCCATTGAAGCAGTAGATGAGTGCTTAGGAGCTGTAGTCGACGCAATCCTGGCAAAAGGCGGACATGCCATCATCACGGCAGACCACGGTAACGCAGACGTGCTAATTACCGAAGAAGGAAAGCCGCATACTGCACATACAACGAATCCTGTGCCAGTCATCGTGACGAAAAAAGGTGCGACGCTTAGAGAAGGCGGCATTTTAGCCGATCTATCTCCAACGCTTTTAGACTTACTTGGCCTTGAAAAACCAAAAGAGATGACAGGGACATCATTGATTCAAAAATAACAAATTGATTCAAAAGGAGAGAAATTAAAAATGCCATACATTGTTGACGTATATGCACGCGAAGTATTAGACTCTCGCGGTAACCCAACAGTTGAAGTAGAAGTTTACACAGAATCTGGCGGCTTTGGCCGTGCGCTTGTTCCAAGTGGTGCTTCTACTGGTGAATATGAAGCAGTAGAACTACGTGACGGAGACAAAGACCGTTACCTTGGAAAAGGTGTTCTGACAGCTGTAAACAACGTAAACGAAATCATTGCACCAGAGCTTTTAGGCTTTGATGTAACAGAACAAGTAGCGATCGACAAAATGTTAATCGAACTTGACGGAACAGAAAACAAAGGGAAATTAGGCGCAAACGCAATCCTTGGTGTATCTATCGCTGTAGCACGTGCGGCTGCTGATTTCTTACAAATTCCACTTTATCAATACCTTGGTGGATTCAACTCCAAAACGCTTCCAGTACCGATGATGAACATCGTCAACGGTGGAGAGCATGCGGATAACAACGTAGACATTCAAGAATTCATGATTATGCCTGTAGGTGCTCCAAACTTCCGTGAAGCACTTCGCATGGGCGCTCAAATCTTCCATAGCCTGAAATCTGTATTAAGTGCAAAAGGCTTAAACACAGCTGTAGGTGACGAAGGTGGATTCGCTCCAAACCTTGGTTCTAACGAAGAAGCACTTCAAACAATCGTTGAAGCGATCGAAAAAGCTGGCTTCAAACCAGGTGAAGAAGTGAAACTTGCAATGGATGCTGCATCTTCTGAGTTCTACAACAAAGAAGACGGTAAATATCATTTATCAGGCGAAGGTGTTGTGAAAACATCTGCTGAAATGGTTGACTGGTATGAAGATATGGTATCGAAATACCCAATCATCTCTATCGAAGACGGCCTTGATGAAAACGACTGGGAAGGTCACAAACTATTAACTGAGCGCCTTGGCAGCAAGGTTCAGTTAGTAGGAGACGACTTGTTCGTTACAAATACGAAGAAGCTTTCTGAAGGAATCAAAAACGGCGTTGGTAACTCAATCCTGATCAAAGTAAACCAAATCGGTACATTAACTGAAACATTTGATGCAATCGAAATGGCAAAACGCGCAGGATACACAGCAGTCATCTCTCACCGTTCTGGTGAAACTGAAGATAGCACAATTGCAGACATCGCTGTTGCAACAAACGCTGGACAAATCAAAACAGGTGCTCCGTCTCGTACGGACCGTGTGGCGAAATACAACCAATTACTTCGCATCGAAGATCAATTGGCTGAAACAGCACAATATCACGGCATTGCAACATTCTATAACTTGAATAAATAATGTCAGCTATGCGCTGCGTCCCACTCTTTCATGAGAGCGGGACGCAGCGTTTTTTTTGTTGAGCGAAATCCGCTGGCTAATTCATTTGACTTATCCTATTTCTGTAAAACCTCCTCCTTCAGTTAGAGAAGAAGTCAAAACCCCCTCCATTTATAAGCACTAAATCATGAAAATTCGTCTAAAAATATGATCTGAAATGAACTTATGCTTTCTGTAAGGGGGTGGTATCATTTTACATATATTAGGGGGTGATGAGATGCTGAATCCTTTTAGCCTTCGTTTTCCAGTAGGTGTGTATATGTATGTCCTTCACCTGTTGGCGGCATATGATGAAAGGAAGCAACGAATTCTAACTTCTAAGAATGTACAGAAAAACGCATTTTGGATTTATGTCCTTGCCGCTATATTGGGCATTATTTCACTTGGAGCATTGATTTGGGCATGCAAGACCTTTGGACAGGGCTCGAAATTTTTAGGAGAGTTCAAATTATTAGGCATGTACGTTAAAATCCAGTGTGGTTATTAACAGGGATGAGAACAGATGCAAGGTCATCTGTTCTATCTGAATCAAACGGAGGGATATGATGCTGACATTACAATTAAAAGAAAAAACATATAGCCGCACCTTCTCTCTCCGCAATATTCAAATAAGTGTCGAGAAAGGGCAGATGCTGCTGCTTTTGGGGCATAATGGTGCGGGAAAGACAACGATGATCCAATCCATGTTTGGGCTGACGCCATTTATAGGATGCGTCACTTTACATGGTAAACAGCTGAACCTTCAATCCTCAGAACATATCTCCTTGTTGAAAAAACATGTTTCCTATATTCCTGATGACCATTCGTTGTTCGATTATTTATCGCCGAGGGAATACTTCCAATTACTTCAGCTGCCAAATGAGCAAGATGTCACACGGGAAGAGACGTTTATTGACCTGTTTGAGCTGGGGGCGTATATGGATCAGCCTATCGCTCAGCTGTCTCATGGCAATCAAAAGAAAACACAGATCATTTCCCAGCTCCTCAGGCCATGTGATTATTATGTGTTCGATGAGCCAACAAACGGACTTGATCCAGATATGATAATCATCTTAAAAAAGGTGCTCACGAAGCTGAGAGAGCAAGGCGCTGGCATTCTCATTTCAACCCATCATTTGAGTTTTGGTGATACGCTTTATGACCATCTCATGATCTTGAGAAATGGTGACGTCAAACTGGATATGTCCCGCCAAGAAACGAATCAGACATTTCCTCATCAGGCACTTGAAGAGATTTATAAAGAAGTGAACCGAGATTACTATATGCAGGTGGAGAGGTTACTCAATGATCTGGACACGACACGTTCTTCATAAAATAGAATGGGGGATGCTGACAGCGAAAGTCAAGCAGCTCGCAAAAAAGTACCCTATACAGCTTCTCGCAGCCGCGGCTTTTTTCTTGCTCATGTATGCGATATACGTCGTTATCAGCCTGCGCTTTTTCATGCAGGCAGGAGAAAGCGAGCCAACTGCTCTATACCTCCAATTGATGAAAATGACGCTTTTACTTTTAAGTGCAGGTATTGTGTTATCCCGCAATAAATTAAAGCGCCAGGAATATCAATTCTACTTTTTGAATAGTGCGGTACAAAGTGTGCCATTTGTCCTTTGTGTATATTTCTTTCCGATGCTCTTTTGTTTCCTCGTGGTTGGACTGCTTTTTTTACCGATTGTATTAGGCCTTTTGATCAGCGGTGTTACGCCATCTCTTTATTGGATAACGGTTGTGTGCATGACTTGCTGTGTACTGGCGCTGCTTGCGCTTGCTTCTTGGATGTTAATGCGGATTGCTGTGAGCCATTTCGTATCAAAAACAAAAGAGCATTTGCTGCTGCAAACGCTTGGCTTTGCGGTGCTGAATCTATTGGTGTTTCTCCTTTTGCAAAAAGCAATGGAGATGATCCGCGTATGGCCACCAGTCTATCTCATATTTCTAATGATCCTTTTAAGCGCAGGCTGGCTATGGCTGAAGGGGTTAGCGGCTTCTTATGTCCATTGGATGTTTTTGCAGCTGAAAACAGAGGTGAAGTCGTTTTCTTATAAGAAAATCAGAACGAAATCTTCCTTTCTGACGCACCTGCGGCAGGAATTGGTCTATTTCAGCCGGTCAGTTGTTTTTAAAGAACAGGGCATTTTGTTTTTATTTCTCGTTTGTTTAACGGCGGGGCTGCCATTTGTTTTTACACCGGTAGAAACCGGCTGGCTGTATGCCTTTATTGTGCAGTATGCGTTAAAGGAAATATTGATCATGCTTCCGCTGATGATTGGCAGAGAATATCATATGAATCAAAGGGCCATCTTTATGTTAAATACATCAAAGGGCGCTTATTTATTGTCGAGAATTTTATTTTATTACGCTATTAATTTGTTGATATATTTTGTGTTTATTGGGTTTGCATCTATAGTGATAGGCATTGAAAGTGAAGGCCATGTCCTTGCAAGTTTGTCCATTTTGTTGATCACTGTCATGGCGGCCTGTACCGGATTTATCGTGAAGATCAGTGAGTTTAATAAACTGTTTGTCATCGTAATGATGATTGCTGTATTCAGCTTCATCGATATGCTTTTATTGAAGTGGCTTTCAACAGATGTGTATCTTCTCGCTACCGCCTATCTGCTAGGTTCACTTGCATTTTTTAGCTGTATTTATGCGGTCATGTTAAAGAGGCCTGTCTTGCGATGATAGAGCTTGTGTGTAGTTTCCTAGCGGTTGTGCTGATACATGAACTCGGTCATATGCTGATGATCATGGTGTGTAACAAAATTGAAAAAAGACCGCTCTTTGATTTTGTGATAACGATTGATTGGAAGCATGTGGCGGTCGTCCATGAGAAATTTGTCCGGCCGAGCTTCAATATGTTGGTGGCACTTGCAGGCCCGCTCTTTCCGGTGCTTTGTTCGATTGTGCTTTTTATGATATGGAAACATCCGATAAGTCATCAACTGCTGTTTTTTTCTTTACTAAATACGGTGATGCTGCATCCAGCTTGCCCTGACGGAAAAAATATCACAGCCAGTTTAAAAGAGATGAAGGAGAGAAAGAGATGATTAAAGTATTTCATTCGTTTTCCAGTGGTTTAACACTTGCGATGCTGTATGTTTTTGCTGTGTTTATGACCCCTGTTTTTTTACTGCTGCTAGAGGTCAATCATGTTGAATCAAGTCCAACAATGTTTGGCATGCCATTTTATATCATGAAAATTGAAGAGTATCAATTCAGTTCAGAAGCGACGCTCTTTGGATGTGTGGTCTGCTTTTTAGCTGGCGCCGTGCTCTATTTTTTCATTCAATATGTGAAGCATGTGGTGAAAAAGCGCAGAACATAAAAAAAGCAGACGGAACAAAACATCAGTCTGCTTGCAAAGTGAGTGAGAGCCGTACCATATCCATACACTGAATGCCATTTTCAAAAATCGGTTCATCATAATGCTTAAGAAAGAAATCGTGGTCAATAGATGTCATGCGGAAGCCGCATTTCTGATAAAGTGCGAGCTGCTGGATACTCGAGTTACCTGTGCCGATTTCAATCGTGTGAAAGCCGGCGGCTTTCGCTTCAGAAATGGCATGGCGGATCAGCTGCTTTCCAATTCCTTTTCCTTGCCATGATTCCTTCACGGCGACATTGATGATTTCGACTGTATGCTGAGACAGAGATAAAAGCACATAGATACCAATCACGTCCTGTTCATGATAAGCGGCATAACAAGTACCGGATTGCACATATTCAAGAACCTTTTCCTTTGAAGGATCAGCTAAGAGTAAAAGATCCATAGGGACAGAATGATCACCTGACAATGGCCGAATGTGTATCATGTTTTTCATCCTTTCTATTCTTTAATATATCCTTGTTTCACACCCCAATCATATTGATCCTGTACCCATTGTGAGGGCGGATTGTGGGTGACATTTGGGTCTTTTTTGACAGTTGTTTTCCTTGGAGTCTGTGAAGTATGCTTATTCGCTTGAGCAGTAGCTTTCGCTGCTGTCAGCTCTTTTTGAAGCTGGTCGATTTTTGCCTCAAGCGCTTTACGCTGTTTGACTTCTTTTTGATAGGCTTTCTTTTCTTTTTTGAGCTTTTTCGTGATGATAGACAGTTTCTTTTTTTGATCTTCGTTTTTATGCTTCATATCTGCTTGATTTGATTTTAACTTCGAAAGCTGCTCAGTGTTTGTTTTGCTTTCTTGCTGATGTTTTTCCTCTGATGCTTTGATGGACTGCTGCTGCCAAACAATCCAGCCGGCTGCTCCTAAAACCACAGCAGATAGAAGGATGATGGTGATTGTTTTCTTCATGTGTCATTCCCCTTTCTTTAAACCTTTATTATCATCGGTTAAATATATACAGGTTTTAACATCCTAAGGGAATATTCACATCAGATTGGCAGACACTATGAAAAAAGGAGGGTGTCTGTTGATTTCCTTTATGATTCATGTCGTGGTCTCATTATTTGCTGTATCAAACCCTATTGGAAACGTGCCTCTTTTTATCACCTTAACTGAAGGGTATACAGAGAAAGAACGCTCCCAAACAGCCAAAAAAGCCATTGTGGTCTCTTTCATTATTTTGGTTGCCTTTTTATTGGCAGGGAGGCTCATTTTCAAATTGTTTGGGATCGATATTCATGCACTCCGCATCGCCGGAGGTATTTTCATTTTTGGTATCGCTTACAATTTACTGAATGCAAAGGAGTCACATGTCCAAAATCCTCATTCTGAGGAAAAGGCAGAAAGCAAAGAAAAGGCGGATGTCTCCGTTACGCCGCTGGCGATTCCGATCATCGCTGGTCCCGGTACAATCGCTACAGTGATGAGCTTAACCCCGGGAAGTCAAGGGATGCTTCACATGTTTGCGATTTTAATCGGCATTGTCATCGTACTGGCGATGACCTTTTATGCTTTTCATTATTCAAGTTTCATTATGCGAAAAATGGGGAAAACAGAGATGAATGTCGTGACGCGCTTAATGGGATTAATTCTTGCTGTAGTGGCAGTTGAAATGATTGGTGCGGGCTTAAAAGGGATGTTTCCGATGTTTATGTCATAAGTGTATATAAAAAAGCTGTTTTTTTCTACAATGATGTAAAATAAAACAGCTTTTTTTAAGGTTTCGGCACATGCTTAAATACTTCTTCACTCTCAAAGAATTCAATTAAGCGGCTAATCCAATCATAGTAATCAAGACTTTCCTTGATTTCTGAAAGAAGCAGATTGATTTTATCCTCTGTCTCTTCTGGCAGGTCGTCCTGTTCAAGCAATTCCAGCAATTCCTTGCACGTTTTCTTATGTGCTTTGCGGTTTTTGCTGACAACTCGGGACCAATTGGCTGCAAACAAGGAAATAAACGTTTGGTATTGATCTTGCTCAACGTCATAAAGATCTTTACGTATTCCTTTTTCATAAACCTTTTCCGCAATATTCAAATCGAGCATTTCTCGAACGACTTGACTCATTCTCGTTTTGCTCATGCCTGTCGCCTCTGATAGCTCTCCAAGCGTCATTGGTTTACGGTTCATGTGAATGATACCAAGCACTCTACCTACTGTAGAAGAAAGACCAAAGGCATTCATGTTCTCGGCAGCTTTTTCAATATAATGATCCTGTGCTTTTTGAATGGCGCCTAACGCTTGCTTGTCCACTCCCCGATTCATCCCTTCACGACTGACAATTTGTAACACAATATATCATATACCTGTTTGTTGATGAAAACAATAAATATTGAGTATTTGCTCGTAATTTGGAGGAAAAAGGAGAGATCTCTATCTAGCAGGACGTTAACTGAAAATTTTAAATAAATGTTATGCAATACAAACACATCATAAACTTTTTATTTTATAAAGTTTGCACTATAATAAATAAGGTGTAAATTTTCTGAAAATATTAATCCGACTAATGGAGGTGTCTCATTTGCTGAAACTAGAGAATGTATCTAAGACGTATAAAGGCGGAAAAAAAGCTGTCAAAAATATTGATTTAGAAATAGCAAAAGGAGAATTTATTTGTTTTATTGGACCGAGTGGCTGTGGTAAGACAACAACCATGAAGATGATCAACCGACTCATCGAACCTTCCTCAGGAAACATCTTCATCGAGGGAGAAAATATTATGAAAAAAGATCCAGTTCAATTAAGAAGAGAAATTGGCTATGTCATTCAGCAAATTGGACTGTTCCCCCATATGACCATCGCACAAAACATTTCACTTGTTCCAAAGCTGTTAAAATGGCCGGAAGAAAAACGAAAAGAACGGGCACGTGAACTGCTGAAGCTTGTCGACATGGGACCAGAATATTTAGAACGCTACCCTCATGAACTCAGCGGAGGACAGCAGCAGCGCATCGGTGTTCTTCGCGCACTAGCAGCGGAACCCCCTCTGATCCTCATGGATGAACCGTTTGGCGCACTTGATCCAATCACTCGAGATTCATTGCAGGAAGAATTTAAGAAACTGCAAAAAACGTTAAATAAAACCATCGTATTCGTCACACATGACATGGACGAAGCCATTAAACTAGCTGATCGAATTGTGATTTTAAAAGATGGAGAGATTGTCCAAGTAGGTACGCCTGACGATATTCTGCGGAACCCTGCCAATGAATTCGTAGAAGAATTCATCGGAAAAGAACGTCTGCTTCAATCAAATCCGAATATGGAACGTGTAGAACAAATGATGAACACGTCACCAGTCACCATTACAGTTGAAAAAACATTAACAGATGCCATCTACATCATGAGAGAAAAGCGGGTCGATTCCTTGCTTGTAGTAGATGAACATCATGTGCTAAAAGGCTATATCGACATTGAAACAATCGATGCGAACCGCAGAAAAGCAGCTTTCGTTGGTGATATTTTAAATACAGAGTTCTATACCGTACAAGAAGGCGCACTTCTAAGAGACACTGTCCGGAAAATCTTAATACGCGGCATTAAATATGTACCGGTTGTGGATGCAGAAGGGCACTTAAAAGGCATTGTGACACGTGCAAGTCTTGTAGATGTTGTGTACGACTCCATTTGGGGAGACGATACGCCGGCGGCTGTCACTGAAATGAATTAAGGGAGGTGTACACATGGATCAAATCATCGACTTTCTAGAGAAAAATGGTGGGGAACTCCTCACAAAAATGTGGGAGCATTTATATATTTCCTTAATTGCTGTTGTGCTTGGTATTATCGTTGCCGTTCCTTTAGGTGTGGTTCTCACACGAATGAAACGAGGCGCAGGCTTTATCATCGGTATCGTGAATATCTTTCAAACACTCCCTAGTTTAGCGATTCTTGCCTTTTTTATTCCTATTTTGGGGGTTGGGAAAATACCTGCAATCGTTGCTCTCTTTTTCTATTCGGTTTTACCTATTTTAAGAAATACGTATGCCGGGGTCCAAGGTGTGAACAAAAACTTGCTTGAATCCGGTAAAGGAATCGGGATGACAACATGGGAACAAATTCGTCTTGTTGAACTCCCGCTTGCTGTACCGGTCATTATGGCAGGTGTCAGAACGTCAACGATTTATTTAATTGGCTGGACAACACTTGCAGCCTTTATCGGTGGAGGCGGTCTAGGTGACTACATTTTGATTGGACTTCAGCTGTATCAGCCGGAATTTATTATTGCAGGTGCGATCCCAGTCACGATTTTAGCAGTCATCATCGACCTATCATTAATGAAGCTGGAGAAAAAAGTAACACCAGAAGGCTTAAAAGGATTGAAGGAAGTTTCATAAGGAGTTGGCTTATGTGAAGAATCGAAAAACAAAATGGATCAGTGCACTGCTTGCCGGATGCTTGCTATTGATAAGCGGCTGTTCACTTCCTGGACTAGCCGGCTCCTCAGGGGGCACGCTGCGAATCGGAGCACAAAACTTTACCGAATCAGAAATTATGGCCTATATGGTTGGCGATATGATCGAACATTACACAGATAAAAAGACGACCATTGTGAAAAACCTAGGTTCCAACACTGTGCAGCAGAAAGCAATGGAAAACGGAGACGTTGACATCTCTGCCACAAGATATTCAGGCACCGATTTAACAAGTACGCTTGGAATGGATGCAGAAAAAGATCCGGAGCGTGCGATGGAGATCGTCCAAAAAGAATTTAAGAAACGATATGATTACAAATGGTTTGATTCTTATGGATTTGATAATACGTATGCCTTTGCCGTGACGCAGAAGATGGCGAAGGAAAACAAGTTAGAAACGGTTTCTGATTTAAAAAAGAATGCGAACAATTACCGTTTTGGTGTCGATAATGTATGGCTCAAAAAGAAAGGCGACGGCTATGAAGGGTTTGTGAAAACATACGGAATTAAATTTGGCAGCACATATCCGATGCAAATTGGTTTAGTCTATGATGCATTAAAAAATGAAAAAATGGATATTGTGCTTGCCTATTCAACAGATGGACGAATCAAAGCCTATAACCTCAAAATCTTAAAAGATGATAAACGGTTCTTCCCGCCATATGATGCATCGCCAGTAGTCCCGGAGAAAGTTTTAAAAGAAAATCCAGGGCTTAATAAGGTGATCAACAGGCTGATCGGAAAAATCGATACAGAACAAATGCAAGAGCTGAACTACCAAGTCGACGGCGAGCTTCAAGAACCAGCAACCGTTGCAAAGAATTTCCTGAAAAAGCACAATTACTTTGAGTAAGATGGGGAGGTGTCACGGCTGATGGACACACTGCAGCAATTATGGACGTATTATCAGCAGAACGGTTCATATGTGTTAGAAGAATTTTATCGGCATTTTCTCATGTCGGCGTATGGGGTGTTGTTTGCGGCGATTGTCGGGATTCCAGTAGGCATCTTTGTGGCGCATTACCGCAAGCTGAGCAATTGGGTCTTCGCCATTACCAACGTCATTCAAACGATACCGGCATTAGCGATGCTTTCCGTGTTGATGCTTGTATTAGGACTTGGCGCAAATACAGTCATCCTATCACTCTTTCTGTATTCGCTTCTGCCGATCATCCGAAACACATACACAGGCATTGTCAGCATTGAACATGCCTATTTAGAATCAGGTAAAGCGATGGGTATGACGAAATGGCAAGTGCTGAGAATGGTTGAATTACCGCTTGCTTTATCAGTCATTATGGCAGGTTTAAGAACCGCACTGGTCATCGCCATCGGTATTACAGCGATTGGAACATTTGTGGGCGCGGGAGGTCTTGGTGATATCATCATCAGAGGATCAAACGCCACAAACGGAACAGCCATCATTTTAGCAGGTGCGATCCCAACGGCACTCATGGCTATCATTGCTGACCTTGTCATGGGCTGGCTCGAACGCTATTTAAGCCCGACAAACAAGAAAAAAGAAAGAAAAGCGTTAGCTGAAAAAAACATCACATCTGCTTAAGCGGTTGAAAAGACAAAACCTCCCTTACATCTGTAAGGGAGGTTGTTTTATGATGATCAGACAGTTCACATGCATGTATTTTATGATTCAAGCGTGATCCATTCAGAGGACCACTTCGCAATTTCTTCAAAAACGGGTGCAAGTGAACGTCCCATATCTGTTAAAGAATACTCTATGCGCACGGGTGTTTCAGCAAAAACCTCCCGTTTTACAATACCTGCTGCCTCCAGCTCTTTTAATCTCTCAGATAATACTCTTCCGCTTAAATTTGTCAGGGCTGCCTCAATTTCACTAAAGCGCTGCTGACCTGAGAGAAGCTGAAAAACAATCAGTGCCACCCAGCGTTTGCTCAATAACTCAACTGCTTTTTCAAACCGCGGGCACATGTCAGATTGATTCATCTTTCTTCACTCCAATCTGAACCCATTATACCGTAAATCTGTCATAAATCGGCGTAAAAAGCTTGTTAATGATGAAAACATTTATGAGGATGATCGGCTGTTTAACATAAATAACAAATAGCGGTTGAGGTCCTCTATTTCTTTTTTCGAAAGGGTCGACCATATGTCACCATCAAATATTTCGAGATCATCAAGTTCATATTGCGCTGCGGCTTCCTTTATTTTGGATAAAGCCAGATCCTCTTCCTTGATCTGATGGACAGGAGAGACTTCCTCAATATAGCCCGCAGCCTGCATCATGTCTTCATAAGGTACCTTTAACGCACCAGCTAGCTTTTTAATCGTAGGAGGTTTCGGAATGCCGCGTTTCCCGTTTTCAATACGAGAAATACCGGCAGCGCTGACCTCAGAATACATCGCTAATTGGTTCACTGACAGCTTCTTTTCTTCACGTAATGCTCTTAAATATGCACCAAAGTTCATCAACGCAAAACCTCACATGGTTATAGATTCGATATGTCTATTTTACTTGATATGTTGACTATTGGCAATAAGTATACCATGAAAATATTGACATTAGTTAATGGTGGATGTACATTAGGTTTATGCCCCGCTATTTGTTCGCCTTTTTTTGGTTGATGAGCGTGAGAAAGTATTCATTCAGCTGGCTGATGTCTTGTGCGGAGAGCCTTTCCCATTTGTCCCCGTCAAAAATGGGAAGATGTTCTACATCCTTTTGAAGCGCCGTTTGATAGATTTTTAACATGGACTCATATTTCGGTTTCATTTCATGAACTTGTTCCTGTTCAATATGACCGGCAAGCAGCATTAAATCCTCATAAGGCACCTTCAAGGCGTGTGCTAATTTTTTTATGGTTAAAGGCTTTGGCACACCGCGCTTTCCATTTTCAATACGAGAAATACCAGCAGCGCTTACACCTGAATACATGGCAAGTTGATTGACCGACATTTTTCTATTTTCTCTTAAAATGCGTAATTGTTCACCAAAGTGATTCATGACATCGAACCTCACATTTCAGTATATGACTTATTTTAGTATGATCATTGACCAAAGGAAATAGCAGAGGGGCAAAAGTGTTGACATAAGTTAATGAATCTGCTTGATGTGAGAGCCTTACATGTTGTACATATTGATTCCATAGGAGGTTGTAATGATGGTCGAAAAGATTCAGATCAGGCGGGCTTTTGTCATGCAGTATATGATCGAGAACGATATGTCTTTAAATCAGCTCGCTGATGAAATTGGCATCTCTCCTGCCACTCTTAGCAGGGTATTAAATGGTCACCGAAAACCAGGACAGCTTGTCATTGGCAAAATGATTCATTACTTTGATAAAAAATTTGAAGATCTATTTTACTATGAAAATGTTGACAAAAGTCAATAATTCATATCATCACCAAGGAGGAAATGTCATTGAAAAGGACTGGGATGGTCAGACAAATTGATTCTCTCGGCAGAATTGTTCTGCCCTCAGAAATGCGCAAGGTACTCAATATTAAAGAAGAGCAGCTGTTAGAAATTTTCATTGAAGATCAAACCATTATGCTGAAAAAATATGATGCAGATAAGAGCTGCCTGCTAACGGGACAAGTGACGAAGTACAACAAAAGCTATGGAAATGGAAGCGTGATGCTGAGTCCTGAAGGAGCTGAACGTTTGTTAGAAGAATTAAAACAGCTATTGAAGGAAGAAGCAACTCATTAAAAATGAGTTTTTAACCGGAAAATTGCATATAAAAATGCTGCAGCCAGCACTTTGGAACGAAATTGTATCAAAATAACGAATCAAGTCGACAATATATAGGAAATCTTTATTTTGATGTTTCGTGACATGCACCTTGTTTTCATGTAAAATAAAGTTATGTGTACCAGTTTGTCTGGAGGTGTTTTCATGCACGCATTTGTTATCACATTACTCGTAATTGTCAGTATCGCACTTATCATCGTTGTATTACTACAATCAAGTAAAAGTGCTGGACTGTCAGGCGCTATTTCAGGTGGAGCCGAGCAGCTTTTCGGTAAACAAAAAGCGAGAGGCCTTGACTTGATTCTTCACCGATTAACGGTTATTTTGTCAGTGCTTTTCTTCATCTTAACACTTGCATTGGCATATTTAGGCGTGTAAAGCGCGAGTAACAGAAGGTCTGATCTTTTTTCAGACCTTTTTTTATTATCAGCACTCTTTTGTGTTTGTTTCATACATACAAGTGGAAAATATAAACCATATCAGAAGGAAAGGAAGTCACATCATCATGAAAGTTGTTACACCAAAACCATTTACGTTTAAAGGTGGAGAAAAGGCGGTGCTTCTTCTTCACGGTTTTACTGGGAATACAGCCGATGTTCGAATGCTTGGTCGTTATTTGAACGAAAGAGGATATACATGCCATGCACCTCAATATAAAGGACACGGTGTGCCGCCAGAAGAGCTTGTTCATACAGGCCCGTCTGACTGGTGGAAAGATGTAGAAGAAGGCTATCAATTCTTAAAAGATGAGGGCTATGAGGAGATTGCGGTTTGCGGACTATCCCTCGGAGGAGTTTTTTCATTGAAATTAGGTTACACTGTACCTGTAAAGGGAATTGTACCTATGTGTGCACCTATGTACATAAAAAGTGAAGAAGTCATGTACCAGGGTGTACTAGATTATGCCCGTAACTATAAGAAATTTGAGGGTAAGTCAGAGAATCAAATTGAACAAGAAATGGAAGCGTTCAAGAAGACACCAATGGATACTCTCAAGAGCCTGCAAGAACTGATTGCAGATGTCAGAAACAATGTCGACATGATCTATTCACCTACTTTTGTTGTGCAGGCACGTCACGATCATATGATTAATACAGACAGTGCGAATATCATTTATAACGAAGTAGAGACAGATGATAAGCATCTGAAATGGTATGAAGAATCAGGCCATGTCATCACGCTTGATAAAGAGCGGGAGAAGGTTCATCAGGATGTCTATGCATTCTTAGAATCGCTTGATTGGTCAATTTAAATATATAGGGGGTTAGAGTGTGCAAAAAGAAGAATTTATGGATGAATTACTCGCTTTTATGAAAGAAGAAGCGTATAAACCGTTAACAGTTCAAGAGCTGGAAGTCATGATGGAGATTACCAATCCTGATGATTATAAAGAGCTCGTCAAAGCACTTGTGACGCTGGAAGATCAAGGACTCATCGTTCGCACGCGCAGCGACCGTTACGGTGTACCAGAAAAAATGAATTTAGTAAAAGGAAAGCTGTCTGCTCATGCAAAAGGATTTGCATTTGTAACGCCTGAAGAGTTTGGACAGGATGATATTTTCATTCCGCCAAATGAGTTAGGCACAGCGATGAATGGCGATACCGTCATGGTTCGTGTCAGCCACAAATCAAACGGCACGAAAAAAGAAGGAACTGTCATCCGCATTCTGGAGCGCAATACTCAGACGGTTGTCGGTACCTATACTGAAACGAAAAGCTTTGGCTTTGTTATTCCTGATGATAAAAAAATCACAAACGATATCTTCATTCCGAAATCCGCTAAAAATGGAGCGGTCGAAGGTCATAAAGTCGTTGTGACGCTGACAAGCTACCCTGAAGGAAGAATGAGTGCAGAGGGTGAAGTGACTGAAATCCTTGGTCATAAAAATGACCCTGGCATTGATATTTTGTCGATCATTCATAAGCACGGTCTGCCAGGTGAGTTCCCAGAAGAAGCGCTTCAGCAGGCAGCGGACACACCGGAAACGATTGATGAAAAGGACCTTGAAGGCAGACGCGACTTGCGCAATGAAACGATTGTGACGATTGACGGTGCAGATGCGAAGGACTTAGATGATGCCGTAACTGTGCAAAAGCTGGAGGATGGCAAATATAAGCTTGGCGTGCACATTGCAGACGTTTCTCATTATGTTACAGAGAATTCCCCGATTGATCAGGAAGCTTATGAACGTGGAACGAGTGTGTATCTCGTCGACCGCGTCATTCCGATGATTCCGCATCGTTTGTCTAACGGTATTTGTTCATTGAATCCCAAGGTCGATCGTCTCACCTTGTCTTGTGAAATGGTCATTGATCGAAACGGAAAAGTCGTCAAACACGAGATTTTCCAAAGTGTGATCAAAACGACAGAGAGAATGACCTATTCCGATGTAAATAAGATTTTAGTCGACCAAGATGAAGAACTTCTAAACAAATATGAGCCGCTTGTTCCGATGTTCCAAGAGATGGAGAAGCTTGCAGAGATTCTACGTGACAAACGAATGGAGCGCGGAGCTGTAGACTTTGATTTCAAGGAAGCAAAAGTACTTGTAGATGATGAAGGAGCAGCAAAAGACGTTGTCATTCGTGAGCGTTCCGTTGCAGAGAAATTAATTGAAGAATTCATGCTTGTTGCAAACGAAACGGTTGCAGAGCATTTCCACTGGATGAATGTTCCGTTCATTTACCGAATTCACGAAGAACCAAATCCTGAGAAACTTCAGCGCTTTTTAGAGTTCGTGACGACGTTTGGTTACATTGTAAAAGGAACGTCAACGAATATTCACCCGCGCGCACTTCAAAGTGTCCTCGATGCTGTAAGGGATCAACCAGAAGAAGTCGTCATTCAAACTGTGATGCTTCGCTCTATGAAACAGGCGAAGTATGATCCAGAAAGCATTGGCCATTTTGGATTATCAACGGAATTCTATACACACTTCACATCACCGATCCGACGTTACCCGGATTTAATCGTGCATAGACTGATTAGAACCTATTTGATTCAGAAAAAGACAGATGAAGCGACCCTAGAAAAGTGGGGCCAGCTGCTGCCTGAAATCGCAGATCATGCGTCGACAATGGAGCGCCGCTCAGTCGATGCAGAGCGTGAAACAGATGATCTGAAGAAGGCAGAGTTTATGCTAGATAAAATCGGTGAAGAGTTTGATGGCATGATTAGTTCCGTGACGAACTTCGGACTATTCGTTGAACTGCCAAATACGATAGAAGGTCTTGTCCATGTCAGCTACATGACTGACGACTATTATCGCTTTGATGAGCAGCACTTTGCCATGATCGGTGAACGGACAGGAAATGTCTACCGAATCGGTGATGAAATCACTGTCAAAGTTGTGAATGTCAATAAAGATGAGCACTCGATTGATTTTGAAATCGTCGGTATGAAGGGCACTCGCCGTAAATCACCAAAAGATTTCAAGTTCAAAAAACGGACAGATCCACCAGCGAAAAAAGGGCGTGGAGGTCAAAAAGCCTCTGGGGAAAAAGGCAAAGAGGATAAAAACGGAAGTGACTGGTTCACAAGCCGTAAGAAGAAGAAAAAGAAAAAACGCGTATTTGAAAACGCACCGAAACAAAAACGCAAAAAGAAAAAGTAACGTGCCAAAAAGCAAATAGGGCATCACGCTCTATTTGCTTTTTGACCACATGGCGTCAGCATTGTCGAAAGGTGGATTGTTTGATAAAATAATCCGTACGATTTGGACCGTGTCTGTGTCAAAAGGAGGGTGTACGCCAATGCCAAAGGGAGAGGGAAAGGTTGTTTCCCAAAACAAAAAAGCAAATCATGATTACTTTATAGAAGAAACTTACGAAGCCGGCCTTGTATTACAAGGAACTGAAATCAAATCGATTCGTGCTGGAAAAGTGAATTTAAAAGATTCCTTTGCCAAAATCGAGCGAGGAGAAGTGTTTCTTCACAACATGCACGTGAGCCCATACGAACAGGGGAACCGTTATAACCATGATCCGCTGAGAACGAGAAAGCTGCTGCTTCATCGCAAGCAAATCAGCAAATTGATTGGTGCGACAAAGGAAGAAGGCTATTCACTTGTGCCTCTGAAACTATATTTGAAAAATGGCTTTGCCAAAGTGCTGATCGGAATCGGAAAAGGGAAGAAGAAATACGATAAGCGTGAAGATCTGAAGAAAAAAGATGCAAAACGTGAAATCGAACGTGCCTTCCGCGATCGTCAAAAGCAATTCTAGCCTGATGCAGATGGCTTGCTGAGAGCGGAAGCATTATGCTACAATATGTTATGCAGAAAACAATCATCGCTGTTTTGACAGAAACCACCAGTTGTTTCGAGCGATGAGATTGTTATAATAGTTATATACGGAAGCAGTGAAGCTGAACTTCCATCCCGTATATCCCTTTTACAAGGGGACGTTACGGATTCGACAGGGATGGTTCGAGCTTAGGCTGCGAGCCGAGAGGCGATCTCGTTAACACGCACTTAAATGTAACTGGCAAAACTAAAAGTTTTAACCAAAACTTAGCACTAGCTGCCTAATAAGCGCAGCGAGCTCTTCCTGACATCGCCTATGTGTCTGTGAGGAGCCCAATGAAGTAGGCTACGCTTACGTTTCCGTCTGAGGACGTAAGAAGAGATCCATCAGACTAGCTCTCCAAGCGCCCGTCAGCAGGCATGAGGATGAGTGAACACAAAATATGTTGACTACGCTCGTAGACGCTTAAGTAATCGATGTCTCTGGACGTGGGTTCGACTCCCACCGTCTCCATCAAAACTCTTAGAATGCAGTCGTATCAAGGGTTTGAAAGCCCTTGATGCGAGACTGGCAACATGAAAATTGAGATTAAATACAAGAAGACGCTATTGATAGCGTCTTTTTTTTATGCTTTTTATAATTTTTTAACAGAAAAGCCAAATGAGGATCTATTTACTAATAAATTGAATGAATAGCTAAATATAACTATTATTTAACCGATGAAATGTAGGAATGTTACACCATATACAAGTGGCAATTTCATTAAATTTAAAGCTTGAAAATAACAGCAGGAATGCAGAAGGAGTTTATCTTAGTGAACAAAGTAAAGACTAAATCACTATTCGCAACGATGATCATGCTTGCTGTGCTGATGGTATTCGGTACAGCGTGCAGCAACCAAAAAGCAGAAAAAGAATATGCCGAGTGGTATGAGAACTACAGAAGTGATATCGAAGACACAATGCTCGTGTTTGCTAAAAAGATGGTGGCCATTGATGCAGGTAATGATGAATGGCTTGGATCTGTCGAGAAGTCACTTTTTGATGTACAAAAAGTCATTGATGAGGGTAATGAAAAGAAAAACGTTCCTGGTGCTTATAAAAAAGCACATGAGTATTTGCTAAAAGCAAACAAAGGATATCAATATGCCGTAGAAGAAACACCGAAAGCACTTGAAAATCTTGATCTTGAATCATTGGATAACATTTCGAAAAGTCTCGACAAAGCATACGATCAAACAGCCAAAGCCGATGACGAAGTAGAAAAAGTCTCAAAGGATAAGGAGTAATTCACACATGAAGACAAATAAAAGGACAATGATTTCAGTATTTCTTCTAGTATTTACATTGATGATGAGCACAGCATGCGGTAAAAATGAAGCAGCAAACGGTTCATCGTCAAATAAAACGCCGGCAAAACAAGAAAAAATTGAAAAGATGACCGATAAAGAATATGCTGCATGGTATAAGGGGTATTTAAAACGTTTTGAAGATAGAATTATGCCTTTCTTTTTTTCATTAGTTCCAATGGATAATGTTTATGATAAAGAATGGGCTAGTGAACTTGAGAAGAAAATTGATAGCCTGCGAGAATTACTTAGCGAAGCCAAAGAAAACGAAAACAAAGTTCCTGATACGTATAAAAAAGTAAATAGTTACTTAGTAAAAACAGATGACAAATTAGAACCGGTTTTCAAAGATATCATAAAGGTTACAAAGCAAGATAAGGTCGTTGATGATGATTTGAATTTCATAGATTCTAGAATGAAGAAAGCATTAGAAGAGATGGTTCTTGCAAAAACAGAAGTTAGTAAAATTGAAGATGAGAAAGCTAAAGATACACCAAAGGACAAATCAAAATCTTGATTTTAAAAAATGATGCTGGAACTTTTTAAGGGAGATACACCGAACTTGGATCACAACAGAAAAAGAGATGCCACATCTGGCATCTCTTTTCTTATGTACCCTTTCTCATAGAAGACACCACCAACCGAACAAACAAAGGAAAAACGACAACCACCGCAATCAGCATCAAAAATCCATCTGACACAAGTTCCACAAATGTAGTCTGAATCACATATATCGCAATCAGCAGCAAGTAACTGATCAAAAATAATAATCCAGAACTTCTCTTTTCAAACGGTTTTTCCAAAAGAATCAGCATAAACAGCCCCATCATGATGATCCAAAAAGTCATATTCCTTTCGAGTCTCCTCTCCATTGATCCCCACATTGTACATATATTTTTCTGGGCGCAACATACTTCTCCCTCAAATTAAGCAAAAAGTAGTGAAAATATAAGGGGGCACGAACAGGTAACGCCTGAAAATTTACAAAAAACCTCCAACCAATTCAAAATCACATCTTCCCATTTGTGACGTCCTCATATATAGTAAGATTAGACTAGTTCTAAATGACTGAAATTGGGGCGTTTACATGGATTCGATTGTTTTACATTTTATTGTGATCATGAGTGTTTCTGGCATTCTGTCCGTGATATTATCAATCATTGCTCATGCAAACCGCCATCGGTATATTGGCTGTCAATTGTTTATGTACATGTCTGGAGCAACTGCGATTTATATCTTTGGGCATACGTTTGAATTATTGGCTCGTACCCCTGGAGAAATCATGTTCTGGGTTTGTTTTCAATACATAGGTCTTCCGTTTATCGCACCGCTCAGTCTGCTGATTGTGCTGCAATTTACGGGGTTCCATCAATATTTCACAAAGCGCCGCGTGCTTCTCATCTTATTGATTCCAACTCTCACAACCATTTTGGTGTTCACCAACTCTTTACATTCGCTCTTTTATCGAGACATCACGATAAATCCAGTAGATGGTTTTTTATTGGCTGATTTTACGATTGGCTATTGGTATATCATCCATGGCGTTTATACGTTTGGCTGTTCGATGCTCGCTATTTTTATGCTGGTTTGGTTTTTACGTGTCACAAAAAAAGAATATTTAAAGCAGATTCTGATACTGTTAGTGGGAATGTTATTACCCATTATGACTTCTTTTATCTATTTATTAGGCGTCACTCCTTTTCATATTGATCCGGTCCCTGTGGTGATGTTTTTGACTAACGCACTCTATTTATGGGCGATTATGTCGTTTCAGCTCTTTAAAATCTCTCCCATTGCAATGGAGCGTGTGTTTGAGCATATGTCTGAAGGGGTTCTGATTTTAGATCGATATCGGACACTCATTGATTACAACCCCGCTGCAGCATCGATCATTCCGACACTTGCGAATAAAAAGGGAATTGGCTATAAAGTCGACGATATTTTCTCAGGAATCATCAAAGATTCAGCGTTCATTCAGTGGCTGCGCTCTCCGCAGGATCATTCGCAATATGATCTAATGTGGAAAAAGGAAAAAGACCAGTCCTGCTATTATCATCTGACCGCTTCGTCTCTATTTAATAAAAGAGGAGAGATCGAGGGCAGGCAAATAGTGATCAGTGATGTAACAGAGCAGCGTTTGCTGCAGGAAGAGCTGGAGCGTCGTGCGTATATCGATGGTTTGACGAATATTTTCAATCGTTCTTCTTTCATCGAACGAACGCAGCTGATTTTGGAAGAGGATGCGCAGGATACGGCGGTTATGCTGTTTGATATTGATTTCTTTAAACAAATTAATGACACACACGGACATCATATTGGAGATGAAGCGCTGCGTCATGTTGTCTCTATTTGTCAGGAGCATTTACAAATGGATGATTTATTTGGACGATATGGGGGAGAAGAGTTTGCGATTTGTCTGCCTCATCAGTCATTTAAAGAGGCATGTCATATCGCGGAACAAATAAGACATTCGTTTGAAGCGAGTTTCTTTACGAATGATGAGGAAAAAGTTCGAGTGACAGCGAGCTTTGGAATTGCTCATACAGCCAATGATCCTTGTGTATTAGAAACACTTCTATTTGAAGCGGATCAGGCCTTATATATGTCAAAACGCCAAGGACGGAACCGGATTTATGCATCAACTGGTAAGGGCCATGTGCTGTATCATGAGCAGGATCTCCCGAATTGACTGTTGTCCCGACATTCGATATGATAAACATAACATTGAACGGTTTCCTAAAGGGGAGTAGCTTTTACGGTCTGGTCGTCATTACAGAAACATTCGTTGTTTCTCGGTCATTCCGGCATGAACAATGTTAGCCAGACCTTTGCCTATCACACATGAGGCAAAGGTCTGGCTATTTTTAAGGTCTTTTTGCATCTGTGTGATATAGAGGGAAGCGGAACAAATGATGCTTTTAATCCTACAGATGAAAGGATGATCGATCTTGAAAAAATATGTGATGGCTTTCCTATTTTCCGGAACGCTTGTATTAAGCGGGTGCTCCGGCTTGCTTGATCAGGTCAACGATACAACGACATATGTCACTGAGGCAAATGACTATGTGACAGACATTCAGCAATTTACAGAGGACTTTCCAAAACTCGCTGAAGAAGCTGTGCAAAATGCCGCCAAAAAAGCAGAATTAACGCAGCAGCTTGAATCATTGAAGGCAAACATTCAAGATTTTAATGAAGTCACAGCGCCAAAAATGGCAGAAGACCTGCATGCACAAATCATTGAAAAAAATAAAGTGCTGTCAGAGGAAATCCAAACGTATTTACAGCAATTGAAAGCAGGCAATATTGATGCTGCCTTCATACTGGAGGATCAGCAGGGATTGATGAAACAGCTTCAACAATCCGTCAATCTTTTGCAGGATATCGAACAATTAACAAATTAGGACCAACATAGCTTTATATGCGATGCTCAGCATATCTTTGCCTTTTCCGGTGGAGATATGCTTTAATTTAGGTAACGAAAAGTCATAATAGAAAAAAGGTGATCACATGACAGAACATGAAGAACGACATATGGCTTCGCCAAGAGCCGAGAAGGAAAAAGACCAATTGATCAATCGCTTGAAACGAGTGGAAGGACAAGTTCGCGGGATTCAGCAAATGATTGAAAACGATCGTTACTGTATAGATGTTGTGAATCAAATTTCCGCAGTCAATGCGGCTTTGAAAAAAGTCAGTCTGCATTTGATGGAAAAGCATACACATCATTGCGTAGCAGATGCTATCAAGAGCGGCAATGGGGATGAAGCCATTGAAGAGTTAATGACGGTCTTTACGAAACTGACAAAATCGTAGCATTTATGTTTACATTGATACCCTACTAGGGTATAGTAAGTTATAGAAAATGATTGATGGAGGCGATGAGAAGTGGAACAAGCAACACTTCAAGTGCAGGGCATGTCTTGCGGACATTGCGTGAAAGCAGTCGAAGGAAATGTAGGAGAATTAGCAGGTGTGGAATCTGTGAAAGTCCATTTAGACAAAGGACAGGTGGAGGTTTCATTTCACCCGGATCAAGTCACATTACACCGTATCTCTGATGTGATTGAAGAACAGGGATATGATGTCGTATAAATGAACATACGTGCTGCATGACAGCACGTCTTTTTTTCAAAATATAATACCCCCATGGAGTATGTGGAGAGGTGAGATCAATGAAAAAGGAAATTGACTTTCAAATTACGGGGATGACCTGTGCTGCCTGTGCAGGCCGCATCGAAAAGGGATTGAACAGGCTGGAAGGTGTGGAGGATGCCAGTGTGAATTTGGCGCTTGAAACTTCCCATATCATCTACGAATCAGAGCAGTTAACACCAGATGATTTGAAGCGAAAAGTCCAATCTCTTGGTTACGATGTGGTGATAGAGAAAGCAGAATTTGATATAGAGGGAATGACTTGTGCGGCTTGTGCAAACCGAATCGAGAAAAAAATTAACCGAATGGACGGTGTCGATCACGGGTCTGTAAACTTTGCGCTAGAGACACTTCAGGTCACATATCATCCGGGCCAAACGTCTACAAATGATATAAAAGATGCAGTGCAGTCTATAGGGTATTCTTTAATTGAACCAGACGTAGATCAAGCAGAGGGAGGAAAAAAAGATCACCGCCAAGCAGCAATAGAGAAGCAGACGGCACGCTTTTTATTCTCAATGATTTTGTCACTGCCGCTTCTTTGGGCAATGGTCAGCCATTTTTCTTTCACATCCTTTATATGGCTGCCTGAAGCGTTCATGAATCCATGGGTTCAGCTGGCGTTAGCAGCGCCTGTGCAGTTTATTGTCGGCTGGCCATTTTATGTAGGCGCGTATAAGGCTTTAAGAAATAAAAGCGCCAATATGGATGTTCTTGTCGCACTTGGGACATCTGCCGCGTTTTTCTATAGTTTATATGAAAGCATCGAGTCAGCGATTCGAGGCACACATGAGGCAGCCCTCTATTATGAAACAAGTGCTGTCCTCATTACATTGATCGTGCTCGGAAAATTAATGGAAGCAAGAGCAAAAGGAAGATCATCAGAAGCGATTCAAAAACTGATGGGCTTACAAGCGAAAGAAGCGGTTATCGAACGAGATGGCAAACAGATGACTGTGCCTATTTCTGACGTGAAAGTGAATGATCTTGTGTTTGTCAAACCGGGTGAAAAAGTGCCGGTAGATGGAGAGATCATAGAGGGAACAACCGCAATAGATGAGTCCATGATTACAGGAGAAAGTCTGCCTGTTGATAAAACCGCAGGAGATATGGTCATCGGAGCAACGATCAATAAAAATGGATTTATGAAAATAAAAGCGACAAAAGTCGGAAAAGAGACGGCGCTTTCCCAGATTATCCGAGTCGTAGAACAAGCGCAGGGCTCAAAAGCACCGATTCAAAGAATGGCAGATCAAATATCAGGGATATTTGTGCCCATCGTTGTAGGAATTGCTGTGCTCACATTCCTCATATGGTTTTTCTTTGTCGACCCTGGGAATGTGACGTCAGCACTTGAAACCTTTATAGCCGTCATTGTTATCGCATGTCCATGTGCGCTCGGACTTGCTACACCTACCTCTATTATGGCTGGCAGCGGCCGTGCGGCTGAATCAGGCATTCTGTTTAAAGGCGGAGAGCATTTAGAAGTGACTCAATCACTCGACACGGTGGTGTTAGATAAAACAGGAACTGTGACAAAAGGGGAGCCGAGTCTGACAGATGTGTTGGCATATGCGAATTGGACAGAAGATGCGGTGCTGCAACTAGCAGGATCGGCAGAACAGCAGTCGGAACACCCGCTTGCCCGAGCGATCACAGATGGAATGAAGGAACAAGGTCTTGAAGCAGTCGGAGTTGAAGCCTTCCAAGCAGATCCAGGTCATGGAATTGAAGCAAATGCCGCAGGACACAAGCTTTTAATTGGAACGCGTAAGCTATTACAGAAACATCATATCCCATATGATCAAGTCGAATCATCCGTCACAACGCTGGAGGAGCAAGGAAAAACGGCTATGCTTGTCGCGATTGACGGCGAAGTCGCTGGCATTGTCGCGGTCGCAGATACGATCAAATCATCCTCTCATCAAGCCATCGCTCGTCTGAAAGAGCAGGGGATTCACGTTGTGATGATGACAGGTGATAATAAACTAACAGCAGAGGCGATTGCGAAACAGGCAGGCATTGATCATGTCATTGCTGAAGTGCTGCCTGAAGAAAAAGCGGCTCATATTGCAGCGCTTCAGAAACAAGGAAAAAAAGTCGCCATGGTCGGAGACGGTATCAATGATGCCCCAGCTCTTGCAACAGCGAATATTGGGATGGCTGTGGGAACAGGGACAGACGTTGCCATGGAAGCAGCAGATATTACGCTCATGACAGGAGATCTCCATGCGATTGCAGATGCGCTGCAATTTAGTCAAAAAACAATGAGAAACATTAAGCAAAATTTATTTTGGGCGCTTGCCTATAACTGTATTGGGATACCGATCGCTGCATTTGGTTTCCTTGCGCCATGGCTTGCAGGAGCGGCAATGGCCTTTAGCTCCGTGTCCGTTGTGCTGAATGCGCTCAGATTGCAGCGATTGAAGCCAGTCAGAGAAGGAGTGGCAGAATGAAGATGAATGTCAAATGGGTTTGGACGATTAGTGCATTGTTCTACGTTGTTCTTGTCCTCATTGGATATGCGATGTACGATAGATTTTCTACACAACAAGATACACCAAGTGAACAAATGCAAAATCATTAAGACTTCGCCAAAAGCGAAGTCTTTTTTTAACAATATTGTGGAAAAACCCACCTTTTTAAAGATTTTTCATAAAAAATTCACTTCTTTTTGTTCCTTTTTGTCGTTTTTTGTAGGTTCGTCGTTAAGATGCGATTAAGCAACAAAGAAAGCGTTATCAAAAAAAGGGGGTTCACGTATGAAAAAGTTAGGGTTAGCTTCTCAAATACTCATTGCACTTGTTCTGGGTGTTGTCGTGGGAGCGCTGTTTTATCAAAATGAAACCGTTATTAATGTGTTAACGCCGATTGGCGATATATTCATCCATTTAATTAAAATGATCGTTCTTCCAATTGTTATTGCTGCATTGATTGTAGCAGTTGCAGGTGTAGGCGATATGAAAACGATCGGAAGACTCGGCGGAAAAACAATTCTTTACTTCGAGATTGTGACAACGATTGCATTAGCAGTTGGACTGCTTGCAGCAAACGTCTTCCATCCTGGTACAGGAATTGATATGAGCAACATGGAGAAAGGCGATATCTCTAAATATGAAGAGACATCTAAGGCTTCTTCTGAAAAAGCGACTTTCTCTGAAACGTTGGTTCATCTTGTACCAACAAACGTTTTCCAATCTATTGCAGAAGGTGATCTATTACCAACCATCTTCTTTACAGTCTTATTCGGATTAGGAATTGCCGCAGTAGGAGATAAAGGAAAACCAGTATTAGGATTCTTTGAGGGTATACTCGAAGCCATGTTCTGGGTGACCAATAAAGTGATGAAGTTTGCACCATTTGGTGTATTCGCGCTCATCAGTGTGACGGTGATCAAATTCGGGGTCGGAGCGCTTCTCCCGCTAGGTAAACTGGTACTTGTCGTTTACGGTACAATGGCATTCTTCGTCATTGTTGTACTTGGCATTATTGCTAAAATGGCTGGAACAAGCGTCTTTACACTATTTAGAGTATTAAAAGAAGAAATCATTCTTGCATTCTCAACAGCAAGTTCAGAAGCTGTACTGCCTAGATTAATGGACAAAATGGAGAAGTTCGGCTGCCCGAAAGCGATCACGTCGTTCGTTATTCCAACAGGCTATACCTTTAACCTAGATGGAAGTGCCATCTATCAATCCATTGCTGCGATATTTGTTGCACAAATGTACGGCATGCCGCTTTCCATCTATGAGCAAATTACGTTACTATTAATTTTAATGCTGACATCTAAAGGAATGGCTGGTGTACCAGGTGCATCGATCGTTGTTGTCATCACAACTCTTGGTGCTATGGGACTGCCGCTTGAAGGACTTGCCTTCATCGTTGGGATCGACCGACTTCTTGACATGGTTCGTACAACAGTGAACGTATTTGGTAACTCACTTGCAGCCATTGTCATGTCTAAGTGGGAAAAAGTATTTGATCAAGAGAAATCGAAGAAGTATATTGAGGAATTGAAACAACAAACAAAAGCAGCGTAAAAAAGGAGATCTTTTCAAATGACGAAGCTACAGGACAAGCAAGTTCGAATCGAACGAGACTTTCTAGGTGAAAAGGAAGTAGACACTCAAGCATATTATGGAATTCAAACATTACGTGCAGTGGAGAACTTTCCAATTACAGGCTACCGTATTCATGAGGAACTCATCAAAGCATTAGGGATTGTCAAAAAGGCAGCCGCACTTGCAAATATGGATACACAGCGACTATATTCTGGCCTTGGAGAAAAAATTGTTGAAGCGGCAGATGAGGTCATCGAAGGAAAATGGAACAATCAATTTATTGTCGATCCAATTCAAGGCGGGGCTGGCACTTCAATGAATATGAATGCCAATGAAGTCATTGCAAACAGAGCGCTTGAACTACTAGGAAAGGAAAAAGGCGCTTATACTGAGCTAAGTCCAAACACGCATGTGAACATGTCGCAGTCAACAAACGACGTTTTCCCAACAGCGATTCATATTTCAACATTGAATATGATTGAAAAACTACTTTATACGATGGAAAACATGCATCAAGTCATGACTGAAAAAGCGCAGGAATTCGATCATGTCATCAAAATGGGACGTACGCATCTTCAGGACGCTGTTCCAATCAGACTTGGACAAGAGTTTAGTGCGTATGCAAAAGTTCTTGCTCGTGATATTAAACGTATCAAGCAGTCTAGACAGCATTTATATGAAGTCAATATGGGTGCAACAGCAGTCGGAACTGGATTGAATGCAGATCCTAAATATATTCGCCAAGTGGTTGGCTATCTATCTGACATTAGCGGATTACCGTTAGTTGGTGCTGAAGATTTAGTCGATGCAACGCAAAATACAGATGCTTATACAGAAGTATCTGCTGCGCTTAAAGTATGTATGATGAACATGTCTAAAATGGCGAACGATATTCGTCTGATGGCTTCTGGTCCAAGAGCAGGCTTTGGTGAGCTTCACTTGCCGCCGAGACAGCCAGGTTCATCTATCATGCCAGGGAAAGTTAACCCAGTTATGCCTGAGGTCATGAACCAAGTGGCATTCCAAGTCATTGGGAACGATCACACAATCTGTCTTGCATCAGAGGCTGGCCAGCTTGAACTGAACGTGATGGAACCAGTGTTGGTGTTCAACCTGCTTCAATCTCTCAGCATGATGAAAAATGTATTCGAGTCCTTCGTGGACAACTGCTTGCGTGACCTAAAAGCAGATGAATCTAGATTAAAAGAATATGTAGAAAAGAGTGCCGGTGTCATGACGGCGGTGAACCCGCACATTGGTTATGAAGCGGCTGCACGAATTGCAAGAGAAGCCATCCTTACAGGCGCATCTGTACGTGAGCTTTGTCTGCAAAATGATGTGTTAACAGAGGAAGAGCTTGATGTCATCTTAAATCCTTTTGAAATGACAAAACCAGGTATTGCTGGCGCATCACTTTTAGAAAAAGATCGTTTAGAAGATTAAGCGGCATCATGAGAAGCGCACACCGGCAAAGTTCCGGTGTGCGCTTTTTCATGGAGGTTTGTTTTTCTTTAGCTCACATAGTATACTATCGTCAATTATTAGGGATGTGACTGCGTTTGAATCTACTGAAAAAATGGCTGAATACAGAGCCTTATTTAATTGTGCTGCTCATTGTACTGACGCCGATTGGCGGAGAATTTAAATTTTATCCATTTGAGGACAGCTTTCGGGTCAGCTTTGGAACCGTTGTCTTTTTCTTTATCCTGCTTCAAATGAAAAGATTTCCTGCATGGGCAAGCGGCATCATCGCTGGGATATCTGTTTTTGCGTTTCGCGTGCTGCTTGATACAGCCGTGACAGGGCATCTTCCGCTGGAAGAGGCGGTTTCATTAAGATTTCCTTCCCTGCTTTATTATGTCGTCTATGGCACACTCTTTTATTTATTGAAGGTCAGACGTTTCCGCGACCGGCCTTGGCTGATTGGAGCAACAGGCATCATCATGGAGCTGTGCGCAAGCGTTGTTGAGATCATTGCACTTCGAGGCACCATGGATGAAATTTTAACGGGGCGGACGCTGTTTCAATTATTTGTTTTGGCGATTTTCAGAAGCTTTTTCGTGTTAGCTTGTTATACAATGATTCGCTTATATGAAGAGCAGGCGAGAGAGCGTCAGATGAAAAAGGAAAAGGAACATCTGCTGATGCTCCTGTCCAACCTTTACACGGAATCTACATATTTTCATAAAACACTCGCACATGCTGAGCACATTACGGCTACATCCTATCAATTGTATCAATCTCTTCACCATGCAAAGGACGCGGAATCATTGGATTTGAAAAAGCTCGGTAAAACCGCCTTGCAAATTGCAGGAGAGGTGCATGAAATCAAAAAGGATAACCAGCGGATTTTTTCTGCCTTATCAAAGCTGATTCATGAGGAAAATTTCCAGGCTTATGAGAGTCCTTCTCATATCGCTGGGCTTGTCATTCGCATTCATGAAAATTATGCTGAAGCTCTTAAAAAAAACATCGTCTTTCATTATGATGAAGATGGGCAGCACCCCGCCTATCACGTGTATACCATTCTATCTTTGTTAAATAACATCGTATCCAACGCTGTTGAAGCCATTCCTGTAGAAGGAGAGGTGTCACTTTCTATTTCACAGAAAGAAAACCAGGTGATTTTTCAAATCAGCGACAACGGGCCTGGCATTAAAGAACGAAATCATCATGTTATTTTTAAACCAGGCTTCACTTTAAAATACGACCAGGTTGGGAATCCATCGAGCGGTATCGGGCTTGCGTATGTAAAGGATACAGCGGAGAAGCTTGGTGGGAGTGTTGAGATGAAGAGTATCCCAAATAAACAAACGATTTTCACATTAACGATACCAGTAGATCAAGTCAGTAGAAAAGAGGGGATTGGGAGATGAGATTTTTTATTGTTGATGATGATGAAGCCGTTCGTTCTTCACTGGCTCAGCTCATTGAAGATGAAGAGCTTGGTATTGTGGCCGGAGAAGCAGAGGATGGCGCAGAGTTAACAGCCAGCTACTTAAATGATTTGCACATTGATATTTTATGTATTGATCTATTGATGCCGGAAAGAGACGGGCTTGAAACGATTCGAGCAATCAAGGATGAGTTTCACGGGAAATATTTAATGCTGTCACAGGTTGAAACAAAGGAATTAATCGGACAGGCGTATACACTTGGCGTTGAGTATTATGTGACAAAGCCGATCAATCGTGTAGAGGTCTTAAGCGTTCTCCATCTCATGATTGAACGCCTTCATTTAGAGCATTCAATTGAAAATATTCAGCACTCACTTAAATCGGTCATGCAATTTCAGCAGCGCGGTCAGACGAAAACGAAGCAGCGGGGGAAAAGTCTTGCAGAGGCAGGGCAGTTTTTGCTGGCGGAGCTTGGTATTGTTGGTGAGAAGGGGTCTAAAGATTTATTAGATATGATCCTGTTTACAGACCAGTATTTAGCGCTGCATGCTGATCATCATGATTCCTTTCCTTCTTTAAAGATCATTTTCACTGGGATTACGGAGGATAAATTAAGTGAGCCCTACACATCGGCAGACATCGCAAGAGAAGCAAAGGCAGCCGAGCAGCGGGTAAGACGTGCGATCAACCAATCATTGAAACATATCGCATCACTTGGGCTAACCGACTTTTCCCATCCAACATTTGAAAATTACGCATCAAAATTTTTCGATTTCACCATCGTGCGAAAGAAAATGAGTGAATTGACGAAAGAGATGAGCGGAAGAGAAGAACACACCCGTATCAATGTGAAGAAATTTGTGCAGGTGCTTTACTACGAAGCAAAACGTATTTTTATGGAAGATTAAAAAAAGACATGCTCTCCAATTAGGGAGACATGTCTTTTTTTGTGATGGATTGCAGGTGCATTTGCAGCACGGAGCGTATGAGCTGAGGCGGTAACCGATGAGGCTGTACAATTCCATTCAATGCAAGCCCATTAATGACCGCATAAAGCCGCTCAGTTTCTAATAAAAGATCGATATCATCTAGCAGCAGCCCATCCTCTTTCAATTTCATTAAACAATATTGGGCGGTTTGGAAAAGTTCGTCATACATCTTTGCATTGAGCGGCTGTAGATCTGGTTCAGTCAGTGCCTTGACGGAAAAAGCCTGCCACACCTCCATTTCAAATTTTCGTTCTTCATCAAGTGGAAGAACCTGCTCCAATAAATTGATGACATTTTCCTCCGTTGAACCGTTTAATGGAAGCCCTGTAATCCGCTCCTTGACTCTTTCCTGAATTAAATTCATGGAGAATAGAAACAACTCTTGCTGTGTGGAAAAATAATGACGCATAGAGCCGGCTGAAATTCCAGCTTCTACTGCTATTTTTCGTACAGAAGCGCTTTCCAATCCCTCTTGTTTAATCACTCTCATTGCAGCTTGAGCGACCTTTTGTTTTTGTTTATGGTGATCGACGATTTTTGGCATACATTGATTTTAGCATAGCTGTTGTTTTTTTAACACATCTGTGTTATTTTTTATTTAATACAATTGTGCTAAAAAGGATGTGGGGAAATTGGTCGGGTTATTGATTGTGGCATGTGAAATTGGTTTTTGGCTGTTTATTTTAATGGGGTTAACGCTTCGTTATGTGTTTAAACAGAAAAAGTGGGGTGCTTTCTTTCTTGTCTGTACGCCGGTTTTAGATCTCATCCTTCTTGCGGCTACTTATATAGATTTAAGACAGGGGGCTGTGGCGACTGTCATCCACGGGCTTGCGGCTGTTTATATTGGTGTGAGTCTGGCCTTTGGACATCAAATGGTGAAATGGGCAGATGCTAAGTTTGCTTATCGTTTTGCAGGAGGTCCTAAGCCAAAGGGAAAACCAAAGTACGGTAAAGAGCGGTCTATGTATGAAATGGTCGGCTGGGCTCGGCATGTTATTTCTTATGTCATCGGAGCGGGGCTGTTATATGGTTTGACCTATCTCATCCAAGCACCAGAGCGGACGGAAGCGCTGATGCAGCTTGTCAATACATGGGGAATGATCCTAGCCATTGATTTTGTCATTAGCATCAGCTACGTCATTTGGCCGAAAAAACATCCAGAAAATATAGCAGGCTGACAAAAAAGACAGGCGGATTCACTCCACCTGTCTTTCCTTATGATGACAACCCTTTGTAAATGGTGTCAATATTCCATTTCATCATCTTATAGTAGCTGTCTCCATCTTCACCTTTTTTTCCAATAGAGTCAGTGAAGACTTTCCCTTTGATTGGAACCCCGGTTTCCTCAGAGAGGCTTTCAAGGCTTCGTTTATCAACGCTTGTTTCAAGAAAGAGAGCAGGAACTTGATGATCTTTGACAAAATGAATGATGCGCTTCATTTGTCCTGGTGTTCCTTCACTTTCTGTGTTGATCTCCCAAATGTAGCCGGCTTTCAGTCCATACGCCTCTGCAAAATACTTGAATGCTCCTTCACTTGTGACTAGGAGCTTTTTGTCTTTTGGCAGCTGATCAAACTTGTCTTTTGCTTCATCGTGAAGCGCTTGAAGCTTTTTAATATAGGCTTCTGCATTTTTTTCGTAATCCTCTTTATGCTCAGGGTCCGCTTGAATGAGGGCATCTCGGGCATTTTGGGCATAAAGGATCCCATTTTCAACATTCAGCCATGCGTGGGGGTCCTGCTGGCTTTCGAGCCCTTTTGAAGACAAATGCTTCACTTTGACGCCTTTACTCAGCTCGGCTACAGGTGCATCATCCCCGTCCTTGCCGCTCGATTCGAGCAGTTTTTGAAACCAGCCGTTTCCTGTTTCAAGGTTCAAGCCATTATATAGAACAAGGTCTGCATCCGTCGTATATTGAACATCCTTTGGCAGTGGGTCAAATTCGTGTGGGTCTGTACCAATGGGAACAATGCTGTGAATAGAGACATGCTGCCCGCCTACTTCCTTCACAATGTCATAAAGAATGGAGTAGGTCGTAACAACTTTTAATGTACCGTCATCTTTACCGGAATTACTTTGCTGGGTCGAACAGCCTGCGATGATCATAAGGGCAATGAATACTGCGGTCAAACGGATTGCAAATACCTTCTTCATATATGTCCTCCTTTTACATAGACGCTTCCTTTTTTAAGTGCGTTCGTTTTCGTTTAGATTTTAATGATCTCCATAGAATGCCTTGCTTTGGTGAAAAGATAAAGGCACTGCCGAATAAAATGGTGGCCACCAGCACGATGGAAGCACCAGACGATAAGTTATACGTAAAGCTAAGCCCTAGGCCTATGACAGCAGATACAGCACCGAAAAAAGCAGATAAATAAATCATGATCCAGAGCCGGTCTGTCAAGAGATAAGCGGTGGCTGCCGGCGTGATCAGCATGGCAACGACAAGAATAATCCCAACGGTTTGCAGTGATGCAACGGTTACAAGGGTCAATAAGGTCATGAGAAAATAATGAATCATACGATTCGGCAAACCGTAAACCGAAGAAATCACCGGATCAAATGAACTAATGAGCAGTTCCTTGTAGAAAACGATGACGGCTAGCAAAATAAAAATGCCGATGCCAAGTGTAATCCACATATCAGCTGATCGAACAGCTAGTACGTTTCCAAATAGAATGTGATATAGGTCACTCGAACTTTTCAAAAATGTGATCAAAATAATTCCGATTGAGAAAAAGGCTGTAAAGACAATGCCGATGGCTGAATCATTTTTTATGCGGCTGTTTTGACTCACGTAACCGATTCCAATCGCTGTTAACACGCCAGTTAAAACGGCACCGAAGAAAAAGTTAATTCCAAGCATATAAGAAATGGCGACACCTGGCAGTACGGCGTGTGAAATGGCGTCTCCCATCAAGGCCATGCCGCGTAAAATGATAAAGCAGCCGATAACGCCACAAATGATGCCTACCATAACGGATGTAAATAGTGCTTTTTGTAAAAAAGCATATTCAAAGAGTCCGGTTAAAAATTCCATTACACGTCTCCTCCTGCTGATTTTAAGAATGGCAGCTGTGTTTCATATGCTTCCAGCATGATCTCTGGGCGAAGAATGTCGTGTACAGGCCCTGCTTTGATGAGTTTTTTATTTAACAGAACAAGATGGCTGAAATAATCATCTGCCTTACTTAAATCATGATGGACAACCAAAATGGTTTTCCCTTCATCTCGTAATTCCTTCAAAATGCGCACCATCGTTTCTTCACTTGCCATATCAATTCCGACAAACGGTTCATCCAAACAGAAGAGCTGTGCGTTTTGAGCAAGAGCCCTTGCAAGGAAGACACGCTGCTGCTGCCCGCCGGATAACTCACCGATTTGTCTTTTGGCAAAGTCCTGCATTCCGACTTTTTCTAAACAGTGATACGCATATGCCCGGTCTTCTTTTTTTGGACGTTTCATTAGTCCGAGCTTCGGATATGTTCCAAGTAGTACGGTATCCAGTACATGAATGGGAAACGTCCAATCTAAATCATTTCTCTGCGGTACATAGGCGATCTGTTTTCTCACTTGTTTAAAGGGCTGTTCAAAAAAACGAATATCCCCTTGATCTTTTTCAATTAAATCCAAACATGCCTTGAGTAACGTCGATTTACCAGCACCATTTGGACCGATGATTCCTGTCATTGTCCCTTCCTGTATGGAAAGAGAGACGTTCTCTAATGCATCTTGTCCGTGATATGAGACATGAAGACGGTCGATTGTTAAAGCATTTGACATCTCTTGCGGCCCCTTTCAATCATGATTGCACTTCCTAAAGATATATGCATAAAATAAATAATTTTGACTAAAGGATGAAATGATTCTCTAATGCTAATTTGTTTCCTTAGGGAAACTTTTATTTTATTCTAAGCGTCTGTCCTTCTTTTGTAAAGAGAAAAACTGAAAACGATCGTTTTTATGTTATGCGGGGAGCAGGGGACATGAGCTTGATTTATTGAAAATCCGTATGACAGAATCGGACACAAAAAAACCAATTATTTCTTCATAAATGATTGACAGAAGACAAGAACTCCTCATATAATAAAGGTAATCCAATATATGAATATATGCTCATATATAAAGTTTTTGATTTTTAATAGGTTTAATCGATCCAGGGAACGTTACTTATCATATAGAAAAAAGGTGAGAACATGAAAAAAATGAAGGATGAATACGTATTAAACGGTCTTGATTGTGGAAACTGTGCACGTAAAATTGAAACAGGTGTCAGCAAAATGGATGGCGTTGAAGCTTGTTCCGTTAATTTTGCGACAGGGACATTGACTGTCACACATGCAGATAAGCAAGAAACGATGTCAAAGCGTATTGAAAAAACGGTTCAGTCCATCGAACCTCATGTGAGTGTATCACCAAAAGAAGAAGGCCATCATCACGATCATGATCATGGGACAAAGAATTTAAAAGCGATTGTGCTGAAATTAATTGGCGGTGCAGTCATTGGAACAGCGGCTTATTTCATACCAGAAGATGGCTTACTAAAATTCATCACGTTTTTCGCAGCCTATTTACTAGTCGGCGGTGATGTGGTTTTTAAAGCGCTGAAAAATATCGTGCGCGGCCAAGTATTTGATGAGAACTTCTTAATGACCATTGCAACAGCTGGCGCTTTTGTGATTCAGCAATATCCAGAGGCACTGGCAGTGATGCTGTTTTACCAAATTGGAGAGCTGTTCCAAGGGGCAGCAGTGAATCGTTCAAGACGATCCATTAGTGAATTAATGAATATTCGCCCTGAATATGCGAATCTCAAAGTAGGAAATGAAACGAAAAAAGTGAAGCCGGAAGAAGTAAAAGTCGGTGACCGTATCGTCGTGAAACCAGGCGAAAAAATTCCACTTGATGGCCTCGTCATTGAAGGCTTTTCACTCGTGGATACCTCCGCATTAACAGGGGAGTCTGTGCCGCGGGATGTAGAAGCAGGGAAGGAAGTTCTTGCAGGATTTGTGAATCAAAACGGGATTCTTGAAATTGAAGTGCAAAAAGGACTTGGCGAATCGGCAGTGACGAAAATATTAGATTTGGTTGAGAATGCGAGCGGCCGAAAAGCACAGACAGAAAACTTTATCACAAAGTTTGCAAAATACTACACACCGGCTGTTGTTGTATTGGCATTATTGCTTGCCTTTGTGCCGCCGCTTCTCATTCCATCAGCACAATTGTCTGACTGGGTTTACCGGGCACTCGTTTTCCTTGTTATTTCATGTCCGTGTGCGCTTGTCGTGTCCATCCCATTAGGATTCTTCGGGGGAATTGGGGCAGCTTCTAAACGAGGCATCCTTGTAAAAGGCAGTAACTATTTAGAAGCACTGAACTCTGTGAGCTATGCTGTATTTGATAAGACGGGCACACTTACAAAAGGAAACTTTACAGTGACCAATATCGTGACAACTAGCGAAAAGTGGTCAGAAGAGGAGCTGCTTTCTTTTGCAGCTTTAGCAGAAGCTCATTCTTCACATCCGATTGCTGAATCAATTAAAGCAGCATATGGTTCGCCGCTTGATGAAAGCCAGATTGAAGCATATGAGGATATTGCAGGACATGGAATTAAAGCGACCATCAGTGGTTTACAGGTCTTAGCGGGAAATCACCGCTTGATGGAACGAGAAGGCATTTCATATGAAAAAGAAAAACGAAGCGGAACGGTTGTGTACATGGCCATTAACGGTGAGTTTGCCGGATCGATCTTGATTGCAGATGAATTAAAGGATGATGCAATTGAAGCTGTCTCCGCTCTAAAAGCGTCTGGCATTCAAACTGTCATGCTGACTGGTGATGCCAAGCAAGTCGGAACAGCGGTCGCCCAGCAAATTGGCATAGATGAAGTACATGCAGAATTATTACCGCAGGATAAAGTAACAAAATTAGAAGAAATTGATCAGAAAAAAGCGCCTCAAGAAAAATTATTATTTGTTGGGGATGGCATTAATGATACACCGGTATTAGCAAGAGCAGACATAGGTATTGCGATGGGCGGACTTGGTTCAGATGCAGCGGTAGAAGCGGCTGATATCGTCATTATGACAGACCAACCGTCAAAAGTTGCAGAAGCCATCGCTGTCGCTAAACGAACAAGAAGGATTGTCTGGCAGAACATCGCATTTGCTCTTGGGGTTAAAGGGGTTTTCCTATTACTCGGTGCATTTGGTATTGCGACCATGTGGGAAGCCGTCTTCTCGGATGTCGGTGTGACCGTACTAGCTGTTTTAAATGCCATGAGGGTGATGAAATAAAATTGTAAGGAAAAATTCATGAATACCATCTTTCATAATGAATCCCCTCTTGTTAAAATAGAAGAAGTTGGATAATGGCATTATTCTAAGCTATTATCCTTTTTCTTTTGAAGGAATGAAAAAGATAAGGTAGGTGCTTATGTGAGTAAAAAAAATAATCAATCTTCATCCATTAAATTTGCTGTCATTTTAACCATCATTGCAGCTCTTCTCATCGGTCTATTTGTTGTGATTGGGAATAAAAACAGCGAAGAAGCTCAAACAGTCGACAGTAAACCTTCTATTAAAGGTCAGCCTGTTATGGGAGATAAAAATGCAGCCGTGCAAATTGTCGAGTTTGGGGATTATAAATGTCCTTCATGTAAATCATTTGAAACAGACATTTTCCCAAAGCTGAAAGCGGACTACATAGATAAAGGCGATGTATCATTTTCGTTTATTAACTTACCACTTCCTGTTCATGGAGATGGCGCTGTATTAGCAGCACTAGCTTCTGAAGAAGTATGGAAAGAAGATCCGAAAAACTTTTGGGCATTTCATGAAGCTGTCTATCAAGCACAGCCAGATAGTGAAGCAGAATGGGTTACGCCTGCTAAGCTGACGGAGCTAGCGAAAAAGACAACAAAAATAGATACGGACAAGCTTAAAGATAACCTATCAAAGAAAACATATCAGCCGCAGCTGAACACAGATGATCAGCTTGTGAACCAATATAAAGTGAATGCAACACCAACTCTTTTCATTAACAATAAACAAGTCCAAAACTTTTATGACTATGATGAAATCAAAGAATTAATTGATCAAGAGCTCAAAGGGAAAAAATCATGAAGAATAAGCTTGTTTACTTATACAGTGCTTGGATCGTCTCTATCGTTGCGACGATGAGCAGCCTGTATTTAAGTGAAGTAAAAAAGTTTATCCCATGCGATATGTGCTGGTTTCAGCGCATTTTCATGTACCCGCTTGTGCTTTTACTTGGAATTGCGACATTCAGAGGCGATGTCAAAATAAAATATTATGTCCTGCCTTTGGCTGTGATTGGCGCTTGTTTTTCTATCTATCATTATATGGAACAAAAGGTACCTGGCTTTGCATCGATTCGCCCTTGCCTGAGCGGTATTCCTTGTTCTGTTGATTATTTGAACTGGTTTGGTTTTATCACCATTCCACTACTAGCCCTTATTGCATTTATTCTCATCATCATTAGTATGCTGCTGTTAAATGCAAAAGAAGATTGAAGGAGATAGCCTGCTTATAAGCGGGCTATCAGCGTGTAGACAAACCCTCGCATTCGTTGTCAGTCCTGCGCGCTGGTGCTCACGAATGTCAAATTCGCTCCGCTCCAGTACTCGTCCTTCCTAGACTTCAAAGGTTTTCTATCACGCTGAAAAGAAGACAAAGAGCTAAAATAAAGATCATTTTAGCCCTTTGTCAACAATCTGTAGCCTGCTTATAAGCGGGCTATTTTTTATTTTTGCAAAAAGATAAAATTTAAAGAAAATTTGTATTGCTTTTCGCCTGTGTCAGATATACATTAAGGGAGTAGTATTAGATGATTAGATAATGGTAAGGAGATAAGCGGAAAATGGCATGGGAAGTCTTAAGTATCATTGGCATTGTCGCATTCGCCATTAGTGGTGCGATTGTGGCGATGGAGGAAGAGTACGATATTCTTGGTGTGTACATTTTAGGGATTGTGACAGCATTTGGCGGTGGAGCGATTCGGAATCTATTAATTGGTCTTCCGGTGTCTGCTTTATGGTCACAGGGCAAAATGTTTACCATTGCCCTTGTATCTATTACGATTGTGTTTCTTTTTCCAAAGCTTTTGCTTAAGCACTGGAGCACATGGGGAAATTTCTCGGATGCGATCGGTTTAGCAGCGTTTGCGATTCAAGGCGCACTATTTGCTGTGCAAAGAGAACTCCCGCTCAGTGCGGTCATTGTGGCAGCCATTTTGACTGGAAGCGGCGGCGGAATTGTACGTGATTTATTAGCAGGACGAAAGCCGCTTGTGCTAAAAGCAGAAATTTACGCCGTATGGGCAGCCCTTGGCGGCTTATTCGTCGGACTCGGCTTAGCGCAAGGCGAGCTTGCTTTATATCTGCTGTTTGTCATCCTCGTCGTATGCAGGGTTTGTTCCTACTTATTCAAATGGCGTCTTCCCGCCAGGTCTTATTTTTTAAATAAAGGGTAAAACGAAAAAAGGGCGATTCCGCTCTTTTTTTTGTGTTTAATAAGAGCTGAATGTCAGCAGATGTTGGAGTTTTCGTGTAAAATAAAAGTAGGTCTATTGTTCATCATTTGAACAATACATATGATGAAAATTTTGTCAGCAGGCTGAATATCTGGATTCAGCCTTTTTTTGCCTAGATGGATTGTTATGTGTTGGTTTCACTTTTTGCGGAATACTAAAGAAGCACTTCTGATCGGACGGATGGATGAAATGAACACATCTTTGCATGTAAGCAAAACTTGACGAAAAATATACATAGGAGGGACATGTACTAGTGGAGATTTTTTTGGCAGTGCTCGTACTACTGGCACTCATTGCAGCATCTAATATTATCAATCGTTTTGTCCCCTTTATTCCTGTTCCGTTAATTCAAGTGGGCTTAGGAATATTGGTGGCAGCTTTTCCTTCAGGTTTACATATTTCTTTAAATCCTGAACTCTTCTTCGTTCTATTTATTGCGCCACTGTTATTTAATGACGGGAAGCGTACCCCAAGGGACGAGCTTTGGAAATTAAGAGCACCTATTCTTCTTTTAGCGCTTGGTTTAGTGTTTGCGACCGTCGTTGTAGCGGGATATACCATTCATTGGATGATTCCAAGCATACCGCTTCCAGCCGCATTTGCGCTTGCAGCGATTTTATCACCGACAGATGTGGTGGCAGTAAGTGCTTTATCCAGCCGTGTGAATATGCCAAAGGGCATCATGAGACTGCTGGAAGGCGAAGGGCTGATGAACGATGCATCAGGACTTGTCGCCTTTAAATTTGCCATTGCCGCAACAGTGACGGGAGCCTTTTCAATTGCTCAGGCATCCTTTAGCTTTGTACTCATTGCCGCAGGTGGTTTATTAACTGGATTTATTCTATCCTTCTTTATCATTCGTTTTCGCTATTTTCTCCGCCGTTTAGGAATGGACGATGTCACGATGCATATCATCCTGCAAATCCTTACACCATTTGTGATTTATTTAGCAGCAGAAGAAATTGGTGTATCCGGAATTTTAGCCGTTGTGGCAGGTGGTGTGACGCATGCTATTGAGCAAGATCGAATGGAAGCGAATTTAGCCAAACTTCAAATTGCTTCATCAAACACATGGAATATTATTTTATTTATTTTAAACGGACTTGTTTTCGTCTTACTTGGATTGCAGATTCCGGATGTTTCTACAGTCATTTTCCAAGATGAATCCTTTAACAACATGCAGGTGATTGGCTACATCTTAATTATTACACTGTGTCTCATGGTGCTGCGGTTCTTATGGGTATGGCTGTTCTGGGCAGGAAAATGGAGTGCAACAAAAAAGCAAAATGTGAAAAAGCCGAAGTTTCGCGCCTCGATGCTGATGACATTCTCTGGTGTCCGCGGGGCTGTGACATTAGCAGGTGCCTTTTCAATACCATTTACGCTCGCGGACGGATCACCATTTCCAGAGCGGCACTTGATTATTTTCCTCGCAGCAGGCGTGATCCTATGTACACTCATTTTAGCTAGTGTGCTACTGCCTCTTTTATCTGAGAAAAAAGACAAGCAGGTCGACGTGGACTTGGATACAAAGATTCAGCATGCAAAACGGAAGCTGCTCAGAAGTGCTATTAAAACGTTAAAAGAAGGGATGAATGAGGACAACAGGGAAGTATCCCTTGCACTCATCAATGATTACCGAATGAAGCTGAGAAATATCCAGCGTGAACCATACCAATTCGGGATGAGAAGACAAGAGAAAAAAATCAGACTGCATGGTATCAAAGCAGAACAGATGAAACTTCAACAATTAATTGATGATGAGAAAATTGATAAGGAAGAAGCTTATGAGCTGCAAGAGAGATTTCATGAGCTGGAAATGCTGTACTCAAACTCATTCAAAATTCGTTTTTCAAAGGTGAAGTTTCTCCGCTTGCTTCAATGGCTGCAATTATGGCGGCCGAATCAGCATATTTCAAACGGTATTTTAGAAAAAGAGGACTCGTATAAACAAATCCGTAAGAAAACGGCTGAAGCTGCGGTAGACTCGATCAAACAGCATATGACAGATGAAAACCAGCAAACGTGTCACCAAGTTATTGGTTTTTACAACCAAGTGATTTACCGCTGTGAACACGGTCCAAGCTTCTTCCAGCAAAAAGACCGTTCATTTGACCGAAAGAAAAAAGAGCTGAACTTCCAAGCTGTACAGACGATTCGAAATGAAATACAAACCTTATATGAAGATGGTGAGATCAACCGTGATATTGCCCATCATTTAAGAGAGTATATCAATGACATGGAAGCTGTTCTGCTCACTAATACGTGATGTTGTCATCTTCTCCCCCATGTTTTATGATGAAGAAAGAGAACGAGCAGGGGGAGATCAATGATGGCTTATTATGGAGCAATTGAAGCTGGGGGTACAAAATTTTGTTGTGCAATCGGTAATGAGCATGGAGACATCTTAGAGGAAATGACGATTCCGACAGAGCACCCGGATCAAACAATACAAAAGCTCATTCCATTTTTCAAGCAGCATGACATTGCAGCATTAGGGGTTGGCTCCTTTGGACCCATTTGTGTACAAAAGGACGATCCTTCATACGGTTATATCATGAACACACCGAAAGTGGAGTGGAAGCAATACCCGTTCATTCCTGAGCTTGAGAAGCAATTAGGCGTCCCCGTATCTTTTACAACTGATGTCAATGCCGCAGCACTAGGTGAATTAACAAAAGGGGCAGCAAAAGGGCTAAGCAGCTGTTTGTATATCACGGTCGGTACAGGCATTGGTGCGGGGGCTGTTGTGAAAAATGAGCTTCTACACGGTCATTCACATCCTGAGATGGGGCATATCCTTGTCAGGCAGCATGAATCTGATCCATTTGCAGGTGTCTGCCCGTCACATGGAAATTGCTTAGAAGGACTGGCAGCTGGACCAGCGATTGAGAAAAGGTGGGGGAAACCTGCCAAAGAGCTGACGCAGGATGAAGCGGTTTGGGTACTTGAAGCGGACTATTTAGCGCAGGCGCTTATGCAGTACTCGCTCATTTTAAGCCCAGAGCGCATCATCATGGGCGGAGGCGTCATGAAGCAAAAGCAGCTATTCCCACTCATTCGAGAGAAGCTAGCTGCTTATGTCAATGATTATGTGGACCTGCCGCCGCTTGATACATACATTGTCTCCCCTGGGCTTGAGGACAAGGCTGGCATGACTGGTGCGCTGCTCTTAGCCATCGAAGCGAAGAGAAACGCCTGATAATAGAGTTTTGAAGCGCAACATGAGATAATGAAAGAGATGGAATCTATAAAAAAGGTGGTTGTTAAAATGGTCAAAAGCTTGAATGATACCGTAACACTGAATAACGGAGTCGAAATGCCTTGGTTTGGTTTAGGTGTATTCAAAGTGGAGGACGGCAATCAAGTGGTAGATGCCGTAAAAGCAGCCATACGGAACGGATATCGCAGCATTGATACGGCAGCTGTTTATAAAAATGAGACAGGCGTAGGAAAAGCGATTAAAGAATCTGGTGTGAAACGAGAAGATTTATTTATTACGTCTAAAGTATGGAACACAGATCAAGGCTATGATAAAGCGCTTGAGGCGTTTGACGCAAGCTTAAATCGATTAGGTCTTGATTACTTAGACCTCTATTTGATTCATTGGCCTGGACCAAATGCAGATACATTTAAAGACACTTGGCGCGCTCTTGAGAAGCTTTATAAAGACGGGAAAGTCAGAGCCATTGGCGTCAGCAACTTCTACATTCAGCATTTAGAAGAGCTGTTAAAAGATGCTGAGGTTGTTCCAGCTGTGAACCAAGTGGAGTTTCATCCGAAACTGACACTTGTTGAACTGCGTCAATATGCAAAGGAAAAAGGCATTCAAATTGAGGCATGGTCTCCGCTGATGCAAGGGAAGCTATTAGAGCATGACGTATTGAAGGACATTGCTGCACGCTACAATAAATCTGTTGCTCAAGTCATCTTGCGTTGGGATTTGCAAAGCGGTGTCGTGACAATTCCTAAATCAATCAATGAAGAACGCATTAAACAAAATGCAGACATCTTTGACTTCGAGCTTTCTAAAGAAGACATGGAAAAAATCGATGCTTTAAACAATAACGAACGCGTCGGCTCGAATCCAGAGACGATGACGGTTGGGTTTGAATAAATTAAAAAAATCCTCTTTCTCATGTGAGAAAGGGGATTTTTTACGTACTGCTTCGGCGTACAGCCAACAGCATGATAAAAGATAGAATCACAATACAAATCGTCCAAGCCCAAGCAAGCTCCATTCGTCCGGAATCAATCGCCACATAGATAGCGGTTGGGAGTGTTTGCGTTTTTCCTGGGATGTTGCCGGCAAACATTAAGGTCGCCCCAAATTCTCCAAGGGCTCTTGCAAAGCTGAGGATGCTGCCTGATAAGAGGGAAGGCAGGGCAAGTGGTACTGTAATATAGGCGAAGACTTGGAATGAATGAGCACCATCTACTTTTGCAGCCCCTTCAATGTCTGACTCAATCGTAGAAAATCCAGCCTTTGCAGATTGATACATAAGCGGGAATGCCACAACTGTTGATGCAATAACTGCCGCCCACCAAGTGAAAATGACCGGCTGGTGAAAGATCCATTCAATCGCGCCCCCGATCATGCTATGCCTTCCGAATATGACGAGCAATAAAAAACCTACAACCGTTGGCGGAAGGACAAGCGGCATCATCAAGAGCGTTTCTACGATCATTTTTCCCTTAAATGATGTTCGCGCCATCCAATAGCCAATCAATGTACCAAAAACAGTTGCCAGCAGCCCGCTTACAACGGCAACCTGCACGGACAGCCAAATGGGAGATAGGAATTCTTCAGTCATCATAGGCATTAATTCACTTGAAAGCCGTACTTTTTAAAAATTGATTTGGCTGTTTCTGATTGAAGAAATTGAAAAAAGGACTTGGCTTCCTCTACATGTTCTGTCCCTTTGACGATTCCTACTGGATAAATGATCGGGGAATGCATGTCCTGATTGGCTTCATCCGCAATTTTTACTTTTTTGGAAACGAGGGCATCTGTCTTATACACAACACCAGCCTCCACATTTCCTGTTTCTACGTAGCTTAAAACTTGCCGCACATCCTTGCCGTACACAGCGTTCTTTTTCACTTGATCCCAGATGTTCAGCTTTGTGAAAATCTCTTTGCCGTATGTACCAGCAGGAACGGATTCTGGTGTGCCAAGAGCAATCTTCCCTTTTATGTGCTGGGCGTCTTGAAAGCTTTTAATAGAGGAAGAATGATCATTTGGCACAATGAGTACAAGCTCATTTTGGATGGCATCCTTGATAAAATGTTGATCGATATCTCCAGATTGCACAAGCTCATCAAAGGGCGCTTCAGCTGCTGAGAAAAAGAGATCTGCTTTTGCCCCTTGTGCGATTTGCTGCTTCAATGCGCCGGATGACCCGAAATTATTTGTTAATGTCACATTCGGATGCTCATCATTAAAGGCGGATTCGATTTCCTTTAGTGCATCTTGAAGACTTGCCGCTGCTGAAATGACAAGCTCTGTTTTTTTGCTTGTATCCGATGACTTCATCTCTGTTTGACACCCGCTCAGGAGCAAGCAGATGGCGATGATGGGGAAGAACGCATACTTCATGTTCACACCTCTTATTATTCAATATCATATGTATCCTATATTATAAGCAAACTTATTTGACCATTCATAGGCTTTCAGTAAAAAGAGAAAAGAAAAAGCCGCCAGATGGCGACTTTTTAATGCTGATAAAAACGCAGCAAATTCCCATTGATCACTTTGTCTGATAAGGAAAGTTCTTTATTGGCTTTTTCGATATAAGGCTGACACACCTCATCCTGTTCAACAGGTTCTTTTGTTTTTTGATCATAGCAGGTGTTCTTTGTATAGAGATAATCATCTGTAATAAAGTTCCCGTTTCTCAAAACAGCAAAAGGCGTCCGTTCGTTTGAAAATAAGTCATTGCCAAATTGAATGGCATCCTTCGTTTCAATACCGAGTAAGTGCAGGAGTGTCGGTTTCACGTCGATTTGCCCAGCTGTTTCAGAAATTGTCTGCGGTGCTTGATCTGTGACCCCCGGAATGTAAATTAAAAAGGGCACCCGCTGCAATTTCACAGCATCAAACGGTGTGATTTCATCTTTTTTGAGCAGCTCTGCCATTGCCTGATGATGTGCCTCGGAGATACCATAGTGATCCCCCATGAGGACAAACATTGTATTTTCATACAGTCCTTCTTCTTTCATGCGGTCAAAAAATGTCTTAATGGCTTCATCCTGATAGCGGACGGTCGTCACATAGCGGTTTAAAATGGCGCTGGACGAATCATATTCATCAATCAATTGATCCTTTGGATCGATTTCAAATGGAAAGTGATTGGTCAAGGTAATAAACGTGCTGTAATAAGGCGCCTTCAACTTTTTTAAATAATCAATGGATTGGTCAAAGAAGTCAATATCCTTTAAGCCCCAGCCAGTTGAATTCTGTTCATTGACCTGATACGAATCGACATCATAAAAGCGGTCAATCCCAAACGATTCATACATCACATCACGATTCCAAAACGTTTTATTATTCGCATGAAATTGGACGGATTGATAGTTCTTTTTTTTCAACTGCTTGTATAACGTGTCGTATTCGTTGTCACTCGCTGTGAAAAAGACAGCGCCACTGCTAGATGGGTAGAGGGAATTTGCGACAATAAACTCTGAATCCGATGTCTTTCCTTGCTCAGTCTGCTGATAAAATTCATCAAAATAAAAACTCTTTTTAGCAAGTTGATTTAAAAAGGGGGTGATGTATTGTCCATTCACCTTTTGATCAACGACAAATTGCTGTGTTGATTCTAGTGAAATGAACACAACGTTCCTGCCTTTAGCAAGTCCAAAGTACTCTTCGTTTGGTGCACTGTAATCAGCCTTTGTGTAGTTTGCTACGGTTGAAAGTGTATCTTCATCTGCAAAGGCTTTTTGTCCAATACGCGCTGTTTGGGCAGCGCCGTCATACAGGTGGAACTGGAACAGCCCAAGGTTTCGTACAATCACTTCTCGATCATAAGAGCTTGTCAGAAAGCGAGGGTGATCCATCATGGCTGAACTGACATGAAACAATAGAAAGCTGCAGCACACCGCATAATATGTTTTGATCGTTTTAAAGGAGGCTTTTGGCGCTAAAGGTTTGCGCTTTAACAGCCACGCCAGCACCACGAAATCAATGAGCATCAGTAAAAACAGCGGGTGGAACAATTCTGTCATACTGCTGCCCATATCTCCCATGTTTTTCGCTTGAAATAAGACAGGGATTGTAATGAAATCAATATAAAATCCATAAAAGATCGTATTCGATATGAGAATCGCCGTCAAAATCAAATTTGCGGTTAATAAAAATACTTTTTGTTTCGTTTCATTTAAAAAAAGAGCAATCCCAAACAAAGGGAGCAAAAAGCTAAGTGGATTGATCAAAAGCAGCCATTCATGAAACAGATTGGCCGTTCGTATGTGAAATCCGAATTGATAAATGATGTATGTTTTCATCCACATGAAGAGGATGGAGTACACTAAAAACCAGTGATTTTTGAAAAACGCTTTCATTTATGTAGCTCCTCACCATTCTGTATTCAGCTGCAAGGCAAAAACACTTATCTTAAACCTACTAAAAAAATGAGGAATGATCAATTCATATCCTGTGTTTTTCGGAAAACTCTTTCTGATTCATTAGAATGGGATGGAGATGCCGCAGAGGACAGCGATGTAATAGCAGGTAACGACGGTGAGAGCAGCTAGTACGACTTGTTCTCCTGTGCTGCCTGTTTTGACATAGAAGGGAAGACGCACTTTAATGGAAGCCGGAAATAAAAATTTAATCCCATTCACTGTTCCTGCATCCAGAATGAGATGGCTTGCCATCCCGACTAGTAAACCGATACTTAGGCTGTCATTTGGAATGTATGTTGTTGCTAGAAAATAAATGATCAGCAAAAATAATAAACTGTGTGTAAATGTGCGATGACCGAACACACTGCTGATCAGTGTCGAGAGCAGCGGGAATTTTCTGCCGATTTTACTTTTTGTATGGCAAAGATCAGGGATCAGAGCACCTGCTGATCCAGCAGCAGCCATCGTCACTGGGTCGAATCCATAATAGTAGGCAACGGCTGTGGAGGCGGCAATTCCGCCCATGATGTGTGTTTTTCCTGTCATGATGCGTACTCCTGTTCTATCTTTAGTTCAAGTACTCACTATATCAAGGGTAGATTCATTCAGCAAGGCTTATTTCTAAAGAAAAAGAGGCCAAAAGGGTTGGCTGAATGGAAAAACATTCTATAATAAGGGGGAAGTCATGTTGATACTAACGATAAGGATGCGATTCGGATGGGTAATGCAGACATTTTAAAAGAAATTGTTCTTGTACATTATGAAGTCAGCCGTAAATTAAACCGCAAGTTACTTGAGTTAGAGAAAGACATCACGCCCCCACAGATATATGCTCTTTCTATTTTGATACAAGGCAAAGTATCACATGCCGAAGAGCTGAAGCAAAGACTCTCTTTAAACCCTGGTGCAGCCTCTATCGCACTCAATAAATTATGTGAGCAGGGTTATATTCAAAGAGAACGGGACAAGGACGATTCGTCACTTGTCCGTTTAGAAGTCACGGAAAAAGGGATGGCCATTTATGAAAAGCATACACGTCTTTTCGGAAAGGTGATTCAGCATATGATGTCAGACTTCACAAAGGATGATTTAAAAACCTTTCTGTCGTACTTGCAAAAAATGAGACAGACCTTTCATGATGATTGAGCCTCTTCCCTTGTATAATGCTGAGCGCTGTAGCACAAATTAAACAGGCAACCGCATTATATGAAAAGGGAGGAAACAGCGATGTCATTTTTCCAAAAGGATAAAAAAGCGAAAAGTGAGAAAAACCATCAGCAGGTAGATCAGCTGTTAGAGGAAGCAAGTAAAGAGCTAGCAGGCGATCCGCTTCAGGAAGCTGTACAAAAGAAGAAAAACAACCAACAATAAGCAGGTAAAGGGCAGAGAAAAGGTTCTCTGCCTTTTTTCTATGTTTTTCCCTTTGACAGATGTGAGAATGTTTGATAACCTTCGTGTAGTAAAAATGAATAGAAATCCTCACGCTATGTCTCAGTGAGGTAGAGGTTGCGCGGATGATGAGTCACTCATAGGAGAGATGGAATCGTAGATCATGAGAAAAAAGGCATCAGCGCCGAAGTGTAGAGAGAGCTCCAACTTTCTTTATGCTGGGTCTGCATTGAATAAATGCAGGACTGCCACGTCTTTGAAGCGTGGAGGGCTATCCGGAGATCAAGGTGTATGTTTTGAAAAGCATGGACTTTTGTTCAGGCTTTTTTTTATGTTCTGAGTCACAAAAATAAGGGTATGCTGTTAAAAAGTAATCCATTATGAACATAAAGAATGCAAGTCATTGCTTCACAAATATATCAATGAAGATACTGCCGGGTCTGGTCCAAAGTGAATAAAACGGAGGTACGGAAATGGAACAGACAAAAAAATGGGGTTTTTGGTTATTGACGGCTTTTGTCGTCGGAAATATGGTAGGTTCAGGCATCTTTATGCTGCCAAGTACGCTTGCCCAGCACGCAAGTCCTTTAGGTGTGACGATGGCATGGCTTGTCACAGGCGGCGGTGTGCTGATGATTGCGCTTGTATTTGGGCATTTGTCCATTCATAAGCCGCAGCTGACAGCTGGACCACAAAGTTATGCAAGGGCGCTTTTTAAAGATCCGAAAAAAGGGAAAGCAGCTGGATTTACAATGGTGTGGGGATATTGGGTGGCAAGTTGGATTAGTAATGTCGCAATTATTACAAGTCTTGCTGGTTATTTAACGACTTTTTTCCCGGTTCTCACAGTGAAGACTGAAGTTTTTACCTTTGGAAAAGAAGCGGTCACGCTTGGTCAGCTCATGACGTTTATCGTATGTACCCTTCTTCTATGGGGAACACATACCATTTTAATTACAAGCTTAAGTGCTGCAAGTAAATTGAATTTTATTACGACCTTTTCAAAGGTGCTTGGATTCGTCCTTTTTATTGTTGCGGGATTATTTGCATTTCAAACGGCATTATTTGAACATTACTACTTCCCGGTTGAAACAGGCAGCGAAGGAGTGCTTGGCCTTGGAGGTCAAATTCATCATGCGGCTATTTCCACACTATGGGCATTTATTGGAATTGAATCAGCTGTCATTTTATCAGGAAGAGCATCCTCACAGCGTGATGTGAAACGTGCGACCATTACAGGTCTTTTAATCGCACTTTCGATCTACATGATTATCACATTGATTACGATGGGCGTTCTGCCGCACGATCAATTGCAAGGCTCTGACAAACCATTCGTAGACGTGCTTCAGCTTATTATTGGGCCAGCTGGTGGAATTGTCATGGCTCTGCTGGCGATTATTTGCTTGTTTGGTTCGATGCTTGGCTGGATTTTACTTGGTTCAGAAGTGCCGTATCAAGCAGCAAAGGCTGGTGATTTTCCGGCAGTATTTGCAAAAACAAACAAAAAAGGAAGCCCTGCTTTCGCTTTGACTGTTACAAATATTATGTCACAGCTGTTTATCTTCTCTGTGATGTCACGTACGATTAATGAAGCTTTTACCTTTTTAACTACATCAGCGACACTTGCGTATCTTATTCCGTATATTGTGTCTTCCATCTACAGCTTTAAGGTCATTATGCAAGGTGACACGTATGAGCTTCAAAAAGGAAATCGAACGAGAGACGGCATCATTGCACTTGTTGCCATGGGGTATTCAGCTTGGGTCATTATTTCAGGAACAGCCGACTTGAAAACCTTTGGTCTTGGAATCGGTCTATTCTTAGTAGGTATTTTGCTTTATCCATTCATGTCAAAAGGATTTGCCAAAGGAACGGTATAAGGAAGACGTTTCTCCATCTCTGGAGAAACGTTTTTTTATGATGCAGATGTCAATCGATCCACAATAAACTCTAGCTGACCTTCTAGTGACACTGGGTCATTAAAGAAGAAACCGACTGGATCTATTTCGAATACATGTTTATTTTTGACGGCAGGAAGTGATGTCCAAATGCTGCTTTGATACACTTGGTCACCTTTACTTTTTGAGCCGCTCCATGGACCTGTGAAAATATAGTCGCCTGCGAATTCTGGCAACTTCTCAAGAGAAATATTCGCATAGCCAACACCGCTGTCGATCGCTTCTTTTTTGACAGCCTTCGGTGCTTTTAATTTCAGCTCGTCATAAATGATTTCGCCTCCGCGGGCAAAGGTGTTTCCGAAGATATAAATGCCTTTATCAAATGGCGATACAATCGAGACCGTTTTGCTGCCAACAGCTTTGGTTACCTTTGGTTTCACCTCAGCAATTTTGGTATCCCATTTTGTGATCCATTCTGTTGCTTTTTTTGGTGTACCTGTCATTTTACCGAATTCTTTTAGCTGGTCTTTGAAAGAATATTGATTGTATTTTACCGCTACAGTTGGGGCGATTTTTTTGTATTGATCAAACTTCTCATCTTCCCCCCAAGCAATAATCATATCTGGCTTCGAAGCGGCTACTTTTTCGACCGATGGGGTCCTTCCGAGATTTTCCACTCCATCTGTTTTCCCTTTATAAAAAGGGTTTTTAAAGATGGGTGATGTTGTAGCAACTGGCGTCTTGCCGAGTGTGACGAGGTCCCCGTAATAGCTTTCTGCAAGAAGAACTATTCGTTTCGGATTTTTCGGAAGCTTCACTTCACCTTTGGCATCCTGATATGTCATCATGTCATTCTGTTTCGCTGCAGATTGTTTATTTGAAGTGCTGCCGCAAGCGGCTGTAAAGATCATAAGGATCGATAAAGAAATCAAAAGAAATCCAGTTCGTTTTTTCACAAAGGTTCTCTCCTATTCATTTTTCCTTGATAATGATTCTCAATTTCATTTTTTATCGTAACATGATAGGAACAAAAATGCATTGGCTAATTTAGACCTAAAGAAAAATGGTGAAATTCTCACAATTTTTTTGTGAAAATAAAGAAATTTATCAGAACAATGATTTCAAAAAGAAAAGAAAGTGATATACTAGACTTCGAGATTGATAATCATTATCACTAATAGAGAATAAACATGAACGGAAAGGAAGAGACTGGTTTTGGGCTCACAATCGAATAAACAGCTGCCAGCCAGCGATGATACGATCGATATTGTCACGAAGCCTTTTGGAACAGCAGCTGTTATCATCATAGGAATCATCGCTTTAGCATTTGGTCTTTTTTTATCAGTATCATTAGGAGCGGCAAACATTCATCTACAGACTGTATGGGAAGCCGTTTTTCATTTTGATCCACAAGAAACTTCACATCAAATCATTCGGGAATTGAGGCTGCCGCGCACAGTTGGAGCCGCGCTCGTCGGTGCCTTTTTAGCCGTATCAGGTGCCATAATGCAAGGAATGACAAGAAATGCGCTGGCGTCACCGGAGATTATGGGTGTGACAAATGGCTCCGCATTTGCGATTGCCATTGCATTAGCATTTTTCCCTGGCCAATCTTCTTTCACATTAATTCTTTGGTCATTTATTGGAGCCGCACTCGGAGCTTCTATTGTATTTGGTGTCGGTACTATGTCAAAAGGGGGACTGACTCCGGTTAAACTCGCACTAGCTGGTACAGCGGTTGGAGCACTTTTGAGCTCAATTTCTTCAGCCATTGCCATCCGTTTTGACGTCGCTCAAGATATGAGCTTTTGGTATGCTGGCGGAGTGGCAGGTGTGAATTGGAGCAACATTCATATCATCATTCCAGTTGCCATTGCAGGACTAATCATTGCAATGATCCTTGCCCGTTCGATCACGGTTCTGAGCTTAGGTGAAGAATTGGCGAAAGGACTTGGACAGTATACGAAAACGGTCAAGGTGCTTGGCGTATTGGTTGTTATTCTTTTAACGGGTGCTGCCGTGTCGGTAGCAGGCTCTATTGGTTTTATCGGGCTTGTGATCCCTCATGTCACTCGATTCTTGGTTGGAGTGGACTATCGCTGGATTATCCCATGCTCCGCTATTTTAGGGGCCACTTTGTTAATTTATGCAGACATTGCTGCGAGGCTGGTCAACGCTCCGTTTGAAACGCCAGTCGGTGCCATTACGGCGATTATAGGCGTTCCTTTCTTCTTATATTTAGCTAGACGAGAAAGGAGCGGAATTTAAATGGAAATGGTGCAGCAAGCAAAGAAAAAGAAATATCAACGAACGATGCTCATGATTTTTTTCGCGATCGTAGCTGTGTTCCTTATTAGTTTAAATACCGGAGAAATTCGGATCTCTCCGATGGATACATTGAAAACACTTTTTGGATTCGGAAGTGAAATGGATGAGCTCGTATTATTCGAATTCCGACTTCCAAGAATGGTCATCGCTTTACTTGTCGGCGCTTCTATCGCTGTATCAGGAGCGATTTGGCAAGGTGTTTCTCAAAATGGTTTAGCTGACCCAGGTATTCTCGGCGTCAATGCCGGCGCTGGTTTTGCCGTTGTGCTATTTATCTTTGCATTTCAAGGCACGATGGCGAATTTAGGTGACTTTACGATTTTTGTACTGCCGCTTTTCGCGTTCGTAGGTGCAGGTTTTGCTGCATTTCTTATCTATGTGTTAGCGTGGAAAAAAGGCATCACACCTGTCCGATTGATTTTAACTGGTATTGGTGTTAATGCTGCGTTTTCAGCAGCGATTGTGGTCATTCAATTGAAAATGAGCCCAAATGATTTTAACCAAGCCATCGTGTGGTTATCTGGAAGTATTTATGGCTCAAGCTGGACGTATGTCCTGTCTGTTCTGCCATGGATGGTGATTTTCCTTATATTCGCGATTGTCAGATCACGCTATTTAAATATCATGAATTTGGGTGATCAGCTGTCCTATGGATTGGGTATTTCAGTTCATAAAGAAAGAAGCTTGTTCATGCTGATTGCCGTTGCATTAGCTGGTGCGAGTGTTGCTGTTGCAGGGAGTATTTCTTTCCTAGGGTTAGCCGCACCGCACTTGGCGAGAAAGCTTGTTGGGCCAAAGCATCAAGGAATGATACCGGCCTCCGCGTTAATTGGGGCGCTGTTATTATTATTGGCGGATACACTTGGCCGCGTCATACTTGCACCATCAGAAGTGCCAGTTGGCCTTGTCGTTTCTGCTTTAGGCGCACCTTACTTCATTTACTTATTGATGAAATCGAACTAATGAGGAAGGAGAGACAACATATGAAATCGCTCGAAACAGAAAAGCTTTGTATCGGTTATCAAGACCGTTTGATTGTAGAAGATTTGAATGTCAGTATCCCAAAAGGCAAGGTGACAACACTGATTGGACCGAATGGCTGCGGGAAATCAACCATTTTAAAAACGATGTCTCGTATTATGAAGGCCAATCGAGGAGCTGTTTATTTAAATGGCCAGGCTATCCATGAGACGCCGACAAAAGAAATTTCAAAACAAATGGCGATCTTACCGCAAACACCCGAAGCACCTAGTGGACTGACAGTGTATGAGCTTGTGTCATATGGACGTTTCCCGCATCAAAATGGGTTTGGCCGCTTATCAAATGAAGATAAACGAATCATCAGATGGGCACTTGAGGAAACGGGAATGATCGCTTTTCATGATCGGCCAATTGAAGCACTTTCCGGCGGACAGCGCCAGCGAGTATGGATTGCGATGGCACTTGCCCAGGAAACAGAACTGCTCCTATTGGATGAACCTACGACGTATTTGGATCTTGCACATCAGCTCGAGATTCTTCAGCTGTTAGAACGCTTAAATAGAGAGCAGGGGCGAACTGTGTTGATGGTCATCCATGATTTGAATCATGCGGCGCGTTTTTCACATTACATGATTGCCCTCAATAAAGGGAAAGTCATAAAAGACGGTACGCCTCATGAGGTCATGACCAAAGAGGTACTCAGTCAGGTATTTCATATTGATGCAGAAATTGTGCTTGATCCTAGAACGAACAAGCCGATTTGTTTAACATATGATTTAATGAATCATGAACGAAAGCTAGAAGCTGTAAATGGATAATAGATGTAAAGGAACTCGGTGCAGATGCCGGGTTTTTTTGCGTGTTTGAAACTTCCTAGTGCTGCTATTTTCTCCAGTTGATTTTTTTCGCTTTTATGCAGAAAAGAGGTACTTTTTTACTTTAGACAATGGTAATATACGGTTAGAGATCATAGCTAGAAAGGAAAGAGATGCGTGGAAACAGCAAAAATATTGATTGCAGATGACGAAGAAGCAATTGTGAAAATGGTTGAACGCGTATTAAAAAAAGAAGGATTCAAGCATATTTATAAAGCCTACCATGCAGATGAAGCATTAGATGTTGTCAAAAACGAGGACATCCACCTCTTACTTCTAGATGTGATGATGCCCGGTAAATCTGGTTTTGACGTTCTGCCTGAAATCAGAAAAATAACGAAAGCGCCTATTTTTTATTTAACTGCAAGAACGTCTGATGTCGATAAACTGACGGGCTTTGCGCAGGGGGCAGACGATTATATCACGAAGCCATTTAATCCGCTTGAGTTAGTGGCTAGAATTAAGGCTCACCTAAACCGAACATATATCTCCTTACAGGAGGAACAAGAAGACACTCAAAGCCAATATCATTATGCCCATTTCTCCTATCATCCTCATGCAGCCGAATTGAAAGTAAGAGGAGAGGTGACGGCATGCTCAGCTCAGCTTCTTTCTTTGCTGAAGTACTTTTGTGATCATCCGAATGTGGTTCTTTCAAAAGATCAAATCTATGAGAAAGTATGGGGCGTCCCATCATATGGTGATAACAACACTGTCATGGTTCATATTCGAAAGTTGAGAGAAAAGATCGAATTAGATCCGAGTCAGCCCGAATATATTGTGACGATTCGTGGTATGGGTTATAAATTTATACCGCACCCTGCAAAGGTTCTTCAATAATTTATGAATTTACGAGCAAAACTTTTCTTTCACTTTGTCGGACAAATGTTTATTGTCATTGCCATTCTGATGATCGGGAATACGTTCTCTGAGAACTTATATTTAACAAAACACTATGAGAACATGACTGAAACTGGTTTAACTAAAGCTGATGGAGATACACTCATGAGCTGGCTTTATTTTAATGAGGATGGAAAAATGGAAGCCGACGATCAGCTCAAGCAAGCAGTGAAAAAACGAGACGGCTGGCTGCAAGTGATTGATTCGAAAAAGAAAAACGTTTATAGCTATCACCGCCCTAAATCCATTCCAACATCCTATCAAAAGGATGAAATGATCAAGATCTTTGAAAAAAGAGAATTTAAAGATTACAAGATGTACTTCTGGCCAATTGAGATTGATCAAAAAAGCTTTATTGTGTTATACGGGTTCAAAACGAACAGTACAAAGGTAGCCAATTATCTGAAGCAGCACGAGAAAAATTTGGCTGCATTATCTCAATATTCGGTTGAAACGAAAGAATTCTTGAAGAGAATGAACGGATCGGTTCATCTGTTCAATGAAGAAGGAAAATATTTAAAAGGCATTCGGACCAACACAAGTTTGAAACATAACGTAACAGATATTGAATTGCTCAAGTATCAATCGAAGCCTTGGGAGTTTAGAAGTGACCTCACTTATATGAAAGTGAATAAAAACCTGTATATCATCGTTTCGGTACCAAATAAAGTATACAGCCCAGATGAGCTTTACGATAAAGAAAGAGACGCTTTAAATCAATATACAACCATCTTAATTGCAGGTCTTGCGCTCACTATTATCATTGTCATGACATTATGGTATTCGTATCGCTATGGGCTACCAATTTATCACATTATTCGCTGGCTGATTTTCTTATCAAAAAATAAATTGCAGGAACCAACAAATAGAAAGGGAATTCCAGTCAGTAAAAATAAAAAAGGCCGTATTAAGCGGGAATACCGTTTATTTGAGGATATCCTAAAAACAATGGATCAGCTCACACATACGTTAAAAGAGAATGAAGCAAACCGAAGAAAAATTCAAACCACAAGGGAAGAATGGATTGCAGGATTGTCTCATGATTTGAAAACGCCTCTAAGTACGATTTACGGCTATGGACTCATGCTTGAATCCGATCAATATCAATGGTCCAAAGAAGAAGTCATGGAAATGGGACAGGTGATTCGTGAGAAATCAGAATACATGTCGACACTGATTGAGGATTTAAACCTCACGTACCGATTGAAGAATGGTGCCCTGCCTATTAATCGTAAACCGGTTGAACTCAGTGAATTTTTAGCTTCCATTATGGATGAGTTCTCAAGAAGCTCCTCATCTGAGGATTATCCATGCTCCTTTGAAGATCAAACAGATGGTGTCATATTTGAGATCGATAAAGCCTGGTTCAGACGAGTGATTGAGAACCTGCTGGCGAATGCAGTGAAGCATAACGAAAAAGGCACTCATATTACAGCTGTTTTATCTGAAACAGATGAAGAAGTTCGGATCGAAATGAAAGACAATGGCCGCGGAATGGCACAGGAAACGGTGGATCACCTATTTAACCGCTACTACAGAGGGACAAATACAAATGATCCAACGAACGGAACTGGTCTCGGGCTTGCGATAGCAAAAGAGCTCGTCTTGCTGCATGACGGTGATATTCAAGTTGAAAGTGAACTAGGCTCTGGAACAACTATTGCGATTATCCTAAAAAAATCATCACCTGTAAAATAGCAAAAAAACGATTTTCTTTTCTAAAGGAGATCGTTTTTTCCTGTTTTAGGATTGAAATCAATTTTGTAAACGATTACAATGAAATTGTTAACGTGAACAAATCATTTTTATTTATAAGAGAGATGGGGGAGTTTGATGAAAGCCTTTTTAGATGATCAGTTTTTACTCAACAGTCAAACGGCGGAAAAGCTATATCATGAGTTTGCTAAGGACCTTCCAATTATAGATTACCATTGTCATTTAAGCCCCAAAGAAATCTATGAAAATAAAACCTTCCATAATATCACCGAAGCATGGCTCTACGGAGATCATTACAAATGGCGTGCCATGAGAGCAAACGGCATACCAGAATCACACGTCACAGGGGATGCCTCAGACTATGAGAAATTTCTGGCGTGGGCGAAGACTGTTCCCATGACCCTTGGAAACCCGCTCTATCACTGGACTCATTTAGAACTGAGACGATATTTTGGAGTTGAGGAACTTTTAAACGAAAAAACCGCACACATCATCTGGCAAAAAGTAAATGAAAAGCTGCAAGGAGAGGGTTTTGGTGCAAGAGACTTCATTGTGAAATCGAACGTTGAAACAGTTGTGACGACAGATGATCCAGTCGATTCGCTTTGCTATCATCAAAAACTGCGGGAAGAAGGATTCACTGTGCAAGTGCTGCCCGGATTTCGGCCTGATAAGGCACTTGATATAACGAATCACCTATTTACAGTGTATGTTCACGAACTGGCAGAGGCTTCTTCTACTCCAATCCAATCCTATCAAGACTTTTTAACAGCACTCCGTGCAAGAATTGATTTTTTCCATGAACAGGGCTGCCTGATCTCAGATCATGCCATTAACGAAATGACGTTTGAAGAAACGACGGAAGAAGAAGTGGAAGCCATCTTTCATAAAAAAATGTCGGGTCATGCATTGACGGAAAAAGAGAAGATTAAATTTAAAACACAAACATTCATTAAGCTTGGTCAGGCTTACTATGAGCGGGGCTGGGCGATGCAGCTTCATATCAATGCACTTAGGAACAACAATACGAAAATGTTTGAGCAGCTTGGGCCAGATACAGGGTATGATGCGATGAATGATGAAGACATTGCCAAGCCGCTTTGCCGAATATTGGATCGTTTAGAACAAGAACAGGCACTGCCAAAAACCATTCTATATTCCTTGAATCCTAGGGATAATGTTGTGATTTCCACATTGGCTGGAAGCTTTCAAGACGGAACGGCACCTGGGAAGATTCAGCACGGTACAGCTTGGTGGTTTAATGATACGAAACAAGGGATGACAGAGCAGATGATGGCTCTATCCAGTATTGGACTAATCAGCCGTTTCATTGGGATGCTGACAGATTCAAGAAGCTTTTTGTCGTATACAAGGCATGAATATTTTCGAAGACTGCTTTGCGATATCATCGGAGATTGGGTAGAAAAAGGGGAAGCTCCATATGATCTTGATCTGTTAGGGGGAATCGTGAAAGGAATCAGCTATGAAAATGCCAGACAGTATTTCCAATTTGACCGGGCGAAGCAGCTCCAGCATCCGAACAAAATGACATGAAGAAAATGAAAGCGATTTTATGATAAGATGGTAAAAAATCATAAAAGGCGGAATAGCATGACAGTCACAATTAAAGACATAGCAAAATTGGCAAACGTCTCTCATACCACGGTATCAAGGGCTTTGAATAACAGTCCTTTTATTAAAGAGAAGACAAAACAAAAGATTTTGTCGATTGCAAAACAGCTGAATTATTCACCGAATGTCCATGCGAGAGGCCTTGTATCACAAAAATCATTTACAATCGGTCTGTTTTTTACGAGTTTAACAGAGGGTACATCTTCAAGCTTCTTTGTGGATGCGTTAAAAGGTGTCAATAGCGTCATGACAGAGTATTATAATCTCTTTGTCAGAGGAATTGATGACTTTCATGATTATACAACCATTCATAAACAACGCTATGATGGCATTTTGCTCATGAGTCAAAGCGAGCACGATGAGGCGTTTATCCATCATGTGAAGAAACAGGGCATTCCCATCATTGTGCTGAATCGCCGTGTAGAAAGTCATGAAGTCATGAATATATTAGCAGATGATAGTCAAGGAGCTTACCAGGCTGCACAACATTTCATTCAGCAAGGTCATGAACAAATCGCCATCATTGAAGGGAAAGAAGGCTTTAAATCAACTCAAGAAAGAAAAGCTGGTTTCCTGCAAGCGTTAATTGATCACCAAATACCTATGAAGAAAGAATATATGATGAAAGGCGATTATCACATGAAAAGCGGCTATGAATCAATGGAATCGCTGCTGGCCCTTGATGAACCGCCAACAGCGCTCTTTTGCTCAAATGATGACATGGCGATCGGTGCAATGAATGCTTTATTTGCAAAAGGCAAAACGTGTCCAAATGATATTTCTATTATTGGTTTTGATGATATTGCATTTTCATCCTATACCACACCTGCATTGACAACGGTGAAAAAGCCGATTGAAAAAATGTGTGCACTTGGAGCAGAAGCCATCCTTTCAGTAATAAACGGTGAAGAGCAAGAAGAAGATCATATGGAAAAAGTGTATGTTCACACAGAGCTGATGATCAGAGATTCAGTTAAAAAGGTGCAGTAATCAGCACCTTTTCAGAAAAATGTTCACGTGTGCATATTACTTGGAGAGGGGAATCCATTTGAAACGATTATCAAAAGCCATTTACCCGGCACCTGAGTATCCGGAAACGATTTTGCAGATTGGTGAAGGAAATTTTATGCGAGGATTTATCAATTGGCACATCCAGAAGCTGAACGACTGCACAGATTTTAAAGGAAGAGCGGTTGTTGTCCCTCCTCGAAAAGGATCAGTGGCAGCCTTAAATGAACAAGATGGCTTGTACACATTATGTATTCAGGGATATCATGCCGAGCAAGAAATGAATGAACGTATGGTCATCCAATCGATTAGCAGAGGAATTAGTACGTATACGGATTACGAGGAGTTTTTACACGTAGCGGAAAACCCGGATCTCCGCTTTGTCTTCTCAAACACGACGGAGGCAGGACTTGTGCTCAAAAAGGAGGACCGTTTGGAGGATCGGCCGCAAGCCAGTTTTCCAGGAAAGCTGACAGCGTTCTTGTATCACCGGTTTAAAGCTTTTGCTGGAGATGAGCGGAAAGGTCTGATCATTCTGCCTTGTGAATTGGTTGAACAAAATGGTGATCGATTGAAGGAATATGTGATCAGTATGGCAGCTGAGTGGGAATTGCCGCCTGCGTTTATGACATGGATAAAAGAGGCCAACACGTTTTGTAATACGCTTGTGGACCGGATTGTCCCTGGATTCTCTAAGGAAGCGGCTGAAATCGTAGAAAAGGAAGAAGGGTATATTGACGAATTGCTTGTCACGGCAGAATATTATCATCTTTTTGTCATTGAAGCACCTGCCTTCGTACAAAAGGAGCTCCCCTTTCAAGAAGCAGGGTTAAAAGTTCTTTTTGTAGAGGATATTGCGCCTTATCGTATGAGCAAGGTACGAATTTTAAATGGTGCACATACAGCGATGGTGCCGATTGCTTACTCATGCGGTATAGAAACTGTAAAAGAAGCTGTGGATGATGAGCATGTTGGTCCGTTCATCCGGCGTATGCTAGAGGAGGAAGTACTGCCAGGACTTGAACTTCCTAAAAATGAGCTTCTTCTTTATACACAATCCGTTTGGGATCGTTTTTGCAATCCATTTGTAAAGCATCAATTGCTGGATATTGCACTGAATGGGGTATCCAAATTCCGAACCCGTAATCTTCCGTCATTGCTTGATTATGTCGAGCAAAAGAAACAGCTGCCAATGAAACTTGTGTTTTCACTTAGCAGTCTCATTTATTTCTACAGAGCACATGCAGGAAGGGTAAAGGATGATGAAACTGTGCTCACGCTCATGAAGGAAGCATGGGAAAACCGTTCCAATGAAGCGGTTGCAGCGAGTATCCTTTCATACGAATCATTATGGGGCAGAGATTTAACGGATGTAAATGGATTGAGTCAAGCTGTAGCTGATCAGCTTACCCTCATACAGAAGCACGGGATGAGTGCGGCTGTTCACCAAATGATGCGTCTTCAATATGAAAATCAGGGGGAGAAGGCATGAAAGACTTTATTGTAATCAACCCTTCAGATAATGTCGGTATTGCTTTAAAAGGATTGGAACAAGGGGAAGAGCTGCAGCATCAAGGACATACGATTATCTTAAAAGAGACCGTTGGCAAAGGTCATAAGTTTGCATTGGCTGATATCAAGCAAAGAGAGAATATTATCAAATATGGCTATCCCATTGGTCATGCAGTGACTGCCATTTCTGCTGGAGAATGGGTGCATACGCATAATATTAAAACCAATTTATCTGGCAAGCTAGAATACGAATACCAGCCTTCATTATCAGAAAACCCCTATAAAAAAACGAATCTTACATTTAAAGGATTTAAACGAAAAAATGGTGAAAGCGGAATCCGCAATGAGCTTTGGATTGTTCCCACCGTTGGATGCGTGAATGGCATCGCCGATCAAATGATCCAAATATTCACCGCTGAAATGGGTGGAAACATCCATCCTTTTGAAACAGCCCTCGTATTAAAGCACAATTATGGATGCTCACAGCTTGGGGACGATCATGAAAATACGAAAACCATTTTACAAAATGCGGTGAAGCACCCTAACGCTGGAGGAGTACTTGTTCTTGGACTTGGGTGTGAAAACAATGACATTGAGGATTTTCAGTCCACATTAGGTGAATATGACCGTACGAGAGTGAAATTTTTAAGAAGCCAAGAAGTAGGAGATGAGATTGAGACGGGAGTCGCTTTACTCAAGGAAATTTATGATGCGGCGAAAGAAGATCATCGTGAAGATATTCCGTTATCTGAGCTGAAAATTGGCTTGAAGTGTGGAGGATCAGATGGATTTTCCGGTATTACTGCAAATCCGCTTTTAGGCAGACTGTCCGATTTTATTGTCGCGCAAGGTGGAACGACGGTGCTGACAGAAGTGCCCGAAATGTTTGGTGCTGAAACGATTTTAATGGAGAGAGCAGCATCAGAAGCGACTTTCGACAATATTGTGCAAATGATCAATGACTTTAAACAATACTTCTTGGATCATCGACAGCCGGTATATGAAAATCCTTCCCCGGGAAATAAAGCTGGTGGAATTTCGACATTAGAGGATAAGTCTCTCGGCTGTACACAAAAAGCAGGCACTTCTGATATTAAAGATGTATTGAAATATGGGGAGCTGCTGAAACAAAAGGGATTGAACTTATTAAGTGCACCTGGTAATGATTTGGTTGCTTCATCTGCTCTTGCTGCTTCCGGTTGTCAAATGGTGCTTTTTACAACAGGCAGGGGGACACCATTTGGTACGTTTGTGCCAACAATGAAGATCTCGACCAACACAGCTTTATATGAAACAAAAAAGCACTGGATTGACTTTAATGCCGGAGAACTGCTTGAAGATGTACCGAAAGATGTTGTGTTAGAAAAATTCATTTCAACGGTTATTGATGTGGCGAGTGGGAAGCTGTTAAATCATGAAAAAAACAATTTTAGAGAGCTGGCTATTTTCAAAACAGGTGTCACACTTTAAGGCGACTGGGGGATGAGAAAGTGTCTAAAAAACGGAATTTGATGTATATCACAGCAGGAACGGTACTAACTGGAGTCGGAATTGCTCGTTTAGCAAAGCAAGGGAAGAAAGATAAAAAAGCAAACGGGATCGATCAAGTGTTAAAGCAGATAAAAGCGCCGCATTTCCCAGATCGTGAATTGAATGTGGTTCATTATGGAGCAGATGCGGAAGGGAAAGAGTTATCTACAAATGCCATTCAGTCTGCCATCGATGAAGCACATCGGTTGAAAGGAGGAAGGGTGCTGATCCCAAGAGGGACGTTTGTGACAGGTGCTTTAGAATTGAAAAGCAATGTAGAACTTCATCTGCAGGAGAAAGCCTATGTGACATTCAGTCAAGACCCAAAGGATTATCTGCCTCTTGTACTGACAAGATATGAGGGGATTGAGCTTTATAATTATTCACCTCTCATTTATGCACACCATGCAGAAAATATCGCTATTACTGGAGCCGGAACGCTTGATGGCAGAGGGGATGAGCATCATTGGTGGCCTTGGAAGTATGGGACAAATGGCCAGCCCTCTCAAGATCAGGATCGTCAGCTCTTGTTTGAAATGGCGGAAAAGAGAATACCGGTAGAAGAAAGGGTATTTGGAGAAGGCCATTATTTAAGATCGAGCTTTATTCAGCCATACCAATGTCAGCAAGTTCTAATCGAAGGAGTGACAGTGAAGGATTCACCAATGTGGCAAATTCATCCTGTATTAAGTAGTCACGTCATCGTCCGCGGCGTTAAAATCATTGGGCATGGACCAAACACAGATGGTGTCAATCCGGAGTCTTGCCGGAATGTGCTCATTGAAGATTGTTACTTTGATAACGGAGATGATTGTATTGCCATCAAATCGGGCAGAAACGAGGATGGACGGAGAATAGGGGTTCCATCTGAAAACATCGTCATTCGTAGAAATGAGATGAGGGATGGACACGGCGGTGTGACGATCGGGAGCGAGATTTCTGGCGGGGTAAAGTTTGTTTATGCAGAAGATAACGTAATGGACAGTCCGAACCTTGATCGGGCACTGCGTATTAAAACCAACTCTGTCAGAGGCGGTACGATTGAACATATTTATTTTAAAAACAATACAGTCAAAAGTCTAAAGCATGAAGTGATCTGTATCGACATGATGTATGAGGAAGGAGATGCTGGTCCGCATCGTCCTGTTGTACGTCATATTGAAGTAGAAGGACTCAAAAGCAACGGCGGACGATATGGTGTGAAAATAGCCGCATACGCACATTCTCCTGTTACTCATTTTAAAATGAAAGATTGTGTCATAGATGAAGTGGCGTATCCCTTATCTTTAGAGCATGCAGTTTCTCCTGCTTTTCAGAAAGTCGTTATCAATGGAGAACCAATCAATCAATAGAAGAGTGAAAAACAGTCTTTTTAGAGGCTGTTTTTTTGTTTTATGAACAGAAAAGACGCTTTTAGAAATCACATATACAACCTATCTGCACTGTAGTATAATATTCCCGAAATTAGAAAAGAATTGACGAAAGAGATTTCGTTAAGCAGTACATAAACCAGGGGGTTCACTCATGAAAAAGTTAACAGCTATTTGGCTATCGTTATTGCTTGTGATGGGTGTTTTAGCAGGATGTGCAGGCGCTGAGACAGATCATAAAGCAACAGGGTCACAAAATAAAGAAACGGCCACTGCGGCATTTCCAGTATCGATTAAAGATGCAGCTGGAAAAACGGTCGAAATCAAAGAACAGCCTAAACGAATTGTTTCGTTAATTCCAAGTAATACAGAAGTTGCCTATGCACTCGGCCTTGGAGATAAAATGGTTGGACGATCAGACTTTGATAATTATCCAAAGGAAGTCGAAAAGGTAGAGAAGATTGGCGGACTTGAATTCAATGTCGAGAAGGTCATTTCATTAAAGCCAGATCTTGTGTTAGCACATGCATCTCAAATGGGATCAAAAGAAGGATTTAAACAGCTTGAAGATGCAGGGATAAAAGTTCTGACTGTAAATGATGCAACCTCCTTTAAGGATGTGTACAAATCAATCGATATGATCGGTGAAGCAGCTGGCGTGAAAGAAGCATCAACAAAACTTGTAGACGAGATGAAAACAAAATTGAATGACATCAAGAAACAAGCAGAGACGATTTCAAAAGACAAACAAAAAACTGTCTTTGTCGAAGTGTCAGGTGCGCCTGAAATCTATACAACTGGTAAAAATACATTTATGGATGAAATGCTTTCTGTTATCCATGCCAAAAATGCTGCTGGCGATCAAACTGGCTGGGTGCAAATGACAGAAGAATCGATCATCAAACGAAATCCTGATGTCATCGTGACAATTGATGGTTCCAGCTTAGCTGATTTGAAAAAAAGAGACGGCTGGAATGCAATGAAAGCAGTGAAAGAAAAACAAGTCTTTCAATTGAATACGGATCTCGCATCAAGACCGGGACCGCGATTGGTTGAAGGAGTCGAGGCTCTTGCGAAAAGCGTCTATCCTGACACGTTCAAATAAATTGATCATCGCATATACACTAAGTGCTTTACTTCTTGTGATGAGCATTGGAATGGGAATCTCCTTTGGAAGCTTAGGGATTCCCATTCCTTCTATTCTTCGTATATTTGTTCATGAACTATTCGGAGTACAGTTTGGAACCATTGATTCCATCGATCGCAATATTATGATGAACATTCGGCTGCCAAGAGTCATATTAGCGGCATTAGTCGGAGCAGCACTGGCGTTATCTGGTGCAGCTTTTCAAGGTTTATTAAAAAATCCTCTCGCTGACCCTTATACGCTAGGGGTATCTCAAGGGGCATCAGTTGGAGCTGTAGCGACTCTGTTTTTTAGCTTGCAGCTCCCGCTTGTTGGCAGTTTCACATTGCCATTATTCAGTATGACAACGGCGCTTGTGACCCTGTGTCTCGTTCTCTTTTTTGCGCGTCTTGTTCATCGGGGGATGAGCATTTCTTCTTTAATTTTAACAGGAGTGATTTTTAGCTCTTTTTTGGGTGCGCTCATTTCATTGATGATTGCTTTAACAGGTGATGATCTAAAAGAGATCATTCATTGGCTGCTTGGCAGTGTGTCCATGAGAGGCTGGCGTTATATTGCGCTTTTTCTTCCTTTCTTTCTTATTGGGACCTTTACGTTAATGTTGATGGGGCGAGATTTGAATGTCATGACATATGGCGAGGAGAAGGCAAAGCTATTAGGTGTCCATGTGAAAAGGAGCAAATATATTGTGCTCCTGGCAGGCTCGATTCTGACCGGAAGTGCAGTAGCGGTATCAGGGACGATCGGTTTTGTAGGACTTGTGATTCCGCATTTTATCCGCCTCTTAACTATCACGGATCATCGGCATCTGCTGCCTTTGTCTATGTTGAACGGTGCTTCCTTTCTCGTATTAGCAGATGTGTTATCCCGTACCATCATTGAGCCGACTGAATTACCGATTGGCATCATTACTGCGTTAATTGGTGCACCTGTATTTGGCATCATCCTCATTCGTCAATATAGAGGGGGGACGCACGTATGATTCAAGTGAAGGAAATCAGAGGTGGCTATGGAGAGAAAGAGATCATTCGTGGCATTAGCCTTGAAGTAAAGCAAGGAGAATTTCTCGGTATACTCGGCCCAAACGGGAGCGGGAAGACGACCCTGCTTAAAATGATGGCAGGAATTTTAGCCCCTGAGAGCGGTGAAGTGCGCCTCGGCGGTCACCTTGTTCAATCCTATCAGCCAAAGGCGCTTGCGCAAAAGATGGCAGTTCTGCCGCAGAAAACGGACCAAGCTTTTTCATTTACGGTGGAAGAAACCGTCCAATTCGGCCGTTATCCATATCAAAAAGGGTGGCTGCAATCTGCTACGCAAGAAGATGTGCAGGTTGTCAGAAAAGTAATGGAACAAACGGGTGTAGCGCAGTTTAAGGATCAACCCATCCATGAGTTAAGTGGCGGTGAACAGCAGCGTGTGTATTTGGCACAGGCATTGGCGCAGCAGCCTGAATATTTATTGCTGGATGAACCAACCAGCTTCCTTGACTTAGCCTATCAAAAAGATTTGCTTGATTTAATTAAAGAAGAGACGGCTTCTTCTAGGTTAACGGTCATTGGCGTATTCCATGATGTGAACATCGCTAGTTTGTATTGTGATCGACTGCTGCTGCTTCATGAAGGAAAGACTGACATGTTAGGACTGCCGCATCACGTCTTGACCACCGAACGAATCAACCGTGTGTATGAAACAAATGTGACACCGCTCCAGCATCCATTTAGGGCAAACCCTCAGTTGATGGTTGAACCTGCGGTCTCTTCAAATGCATCAATTGTAAACATAGCGGATGGCTGGAGGACATATGGCTCAGAAGGAATGATATTTTCCATTAATCAGCCTCTTCGCATCCTTACCTCACATAAGGAAAACGGCGGTTTCTTTTGGAAAAGGTCGATTGGAACGGGAACGAAGACGCTTCATCATCAGTTAGAGCCAACTGAAGATATGCTGTTTTTCGAGCAAACTAAAGGATTAGCGAAATACGCCGCAGAAGACGCCGAAGATGATATGATCCTTTACAGCATGCTTCAGCAGGAAACGTTGATTATTTGGCTTATCCTGAAACGATCTTTATCAGACGGCGCAGCTGTTCAGCTCATAGGTCAGCTTGTCCATATCATTAAACAGGAGACGAGTCTTTCCGTTCATCATCTTTGTATTGCTGCACCCAATTCGCAAGAAACGGAAGATGTTGACCTTTTACAAGAAAGATTAGGACAAAAGGTGCATGGGCTTCTTCATAAGTTGAAAGTCATTCAAAAGTGAACGTACAGTTATATTTAGGTTAGTTGAGTAAAACAGTTGATATTGTAAGGACTACACATATCTAAAATGTGTAGTCCTTACAATTGTTCTTAAGAAAAAAAAGCTGTCACAATGACAGCCAGTTCTAATTTTATATCTAAGACGGTTGAATTCTAATTAGATGAAATGCCCTTTCCGCCTTGTGTTATTAAAGTATTGATTCTTTCCATACCAGTAATAATTGGTTTCGCACGACTTATTAATGTTTGGGTAGCTTCAAGACCTAAAGACGCTTGATGGGCATCTTCATTTGCCCACACTTCATAAACATAAACAGAATTTGGTTCATTCTCGGAAATATTCACAAGATATATTTCACATTCATCCAAATTCTTCATTGATTCTGCTGCTTGTAACAGAATATCAACCATTTTTTCTTTTTCGCCTTCTTGCACCAAAAACTTGTTAAATAAACTAAATTTACTCATACCATCCTCCTTCATTTTGTCTTAATCACATTTTAGACACTATAAACTATATCTTCAATCGTTATTTTATAAGGAAATAAAAGGGGTGGTTGGCCTTCATAATGGACAAATGGTTCACTTTTCTGTTTCATTGATGATATTCATTCACCATGTTTTAGTAAAACAACTACATCCTATTTAGTTCGGGTTATACTAAAAGGACAAAGCAGTAGAAAAGGGGGAATACCGTTGAAACTTTATACGAAAACCGGGGATCAGGGACAAACAGGCTTGATCGGAGGAAGAGCCGATAAAGATGACGTGAGAGTTGAAGCTTACGGCACATTAGATGAGGCGAATAGCTTTATTGGCCTTGCGCATGCAAATTTACGGGAGCATGGCGAATTGTTTCAGGACCTTTTGTCAGAGCTCATCGTTATACAGCATGAGCTGTTTGACTGCGGCGGTGATTTGGCAGCAGTGAAACCACCTAAAGAGGGCAAATTAACAGAAGCCTCTGTGGCAGTCCTTGAGGAAAGAATGGATGTTTATGTAGAAGAAGCTGCGCCGCTCACCAAGTTTATTTTACCGGGCGGTCAGGAAGGTGCTGCTCTTTTACATGTGGCGCGGACAGTCGTTAGAAGAGCAGAGCGGCATATTGTGACGCTTGCGAAACAGGAGGAGATTCCAACCGTTGCGCTCACATATGTAAACCGTCTATCCGATTATTTATTTGCTGCTGCCCGAATCGTGAATCATCGGCTTGGTGAAGCTGATGTTGAATATGAACGAAGTGCCGACGTGTTTCGTTCTAAATAAGGAAAGCACTCTTCGAATGAGAAGAGTGCTAAACGTCTTCGTTCTGTAAGCACAGAAGGGATTCCAAGTCTTGCTTGTGCAATGAACACTTTATTTCGTATACAAATGCTTCATCAGCTCTTTGTTTTTTTGAATAAATATGTCATTGTGCGAAGAAACCATTCCACGAGCGCTTGCATCAGGCATTACGTATTGCTTCGATTGGTTTACCGCATTCGCAGCATCCTGGAAAGCCCCAGCAATCAAATGTAATTTTCCTTCATGATGCAAAATATCGCCTGCTGCATAAATGCCCCGGACTGACGTCTCACTCAGTGGAGTTCCTGCAATCCAGTAATCCTTCTGCTCTAGTTTAATGGTACTATTCGCAAGTAATTCTTTGTCTCGTTCGTATCCATGATTGATAATGACTTCATCTATGGCTAGCTTAAATAAAGTATCGTCCTGATTATTTTTGAGGACAACCGTTTCAATCCGTTCATGATCGTCTGCTGCGATGAGCTTTTCAATCGAGGTATGAAGCAGACATTGGACAGAGCTGTTATTAAGTCTTGATATTTCGGCTTCATGTCCTTTTAAAGCATCTTTCCGGTAGGTTAAATACACTTGCTTGGCAATCGGCTCCAGCTCATTCGCCCAGTCAATGGCTGAATTACCACCTCCTGAGATCAACACGGTTTTATCTTTAAAACGTGCAAGGGATTTGACCGTATAATGCAAATTTTGAACCTCAAATCGTTCTGCACCCTCAATATCCAATTTAATCGGCTTGAGGATACCTACTCCAACAGCTAAAATGACGGTTTTGGAGTAATGTTTTTGATTGGACGCGGTGTGGAGAACAAAGTGACCTGTTTCGTCTTGAGAAATAGAGGTCACCTTTTCTCCGAGTACGACCTTTGGATCAAAGGTCAGTCCTTGAGTAACAATTTGTTCAATCAGCTGCGAGCCTGGAACTGGCGTTAATCCTCCTATATCCCAGATCATCTTTTCTGGATAAACATGCACCTTTCCTCCAAGGAAAGGCTGGAATTCAATCAGTTTCGTTTTCATTTCACGCAGTCCACTATAAAAGGCGGAAAACAATCCAGCAGGTCCGCCGCCAATAATGGTTACATCATAAACTTCCATATCCTGCATCGTACAATTCTCCCCACTTCTTTTGCTTCATTTATTTTTAAAAATGACCATAGTCATGATTTCATAGCTGATTCATGCAGTCTCATTTATTTTCTAATTGCTGCTGCAAGGCTTCTAAAAACTGGATGCGGCTATAAGCAGGTCCTCCTTCAAGGAGTGGATGTACCACATTGATATAAACCTGATCCTTTTTAAAGGCCGTCATATTTCGAATAACAGGATTCTTTTTCATGTCATCAAATGCCTGGCTTGCCTCTTGATTTTCATCCGTAGAAAATTGTACAAATAGATAATCCGGATTCATTTCTCCTAGCTGCTCGACAGAGATTGCTTCTTGTGTCTTTGCCAAACTAATCGGCTGAGGAACGGCGAGACCCAATTCGTTATACAAGACAGGATTGAAATACACATCTTCTGGATATACGAAGGCTTGTGCTCCCCGAATGCGAATGATGGCTACTTTTTTATCCTTGAGCTTTTCCTTTAACGAAGCTTTTGCGTCTTTGACATCTGTTTTGTATTGAGTGAGGATTTTCTCTGCTTTCGTTTGTTTTCCTGTTAATTCGGCCATTAGCTCTAAATTAGCCTCCCAATTTGTCGCGATATGGGAGATTGGAATGGTCGGCGCAATTTTCTCTAACTTGTTAAGTACGACTTGTTGAAATTTAGAGGAGCCTAAAATAACGTCAGGTTTCAAACTTAATATTTTCTCAAAATTTGGCTGCTGTTTTTCACCGATTGATTCGGAATCGCTTGTGATTGAAGCAAATATTTTCGGAAACTTTCCTCCTACTGATATTGCCCCTGCCGGATGAACATCAAGTACAACGGCATCTTCCATCGCTTCCATTGCCCCAGTAATGACGATTTTTTCGGCTTTTTTCGGGATGGTATACTTTTTCCCAAGATACTCTATTGTTTTCGTAGCAGCATCACCTGAATTTTCAATTCCGGCATTTTTGCTTCCGGAGGCTGTAGTTGATTGCTTAGGCTTGTCTCCGCCGCCGCATGCCGCCATGATCAGCATCAATAAGGAAATGAAGCCGATGATCATTAATTTCTTATTCATCTTTTCAAAACTCCTCTCAAACTGTCTATTGTAGTCGTGCTTTATTTCATCCCCAGATGCTCACGTAAGGTGGATCCTATATATTCACTTCTAAATAAGCCATGTTGGACGAGTAAGGGGACCAATTCGTCAAAAAATAATTCTAGTGATTGTACTGAGCCCGGAAGAGCAATGAAACCGTCTAAAGCGCCTGCTTCAAACCATCTGGTTATTTCTCTCTGTGCATCCTCAGCTGTTCCCACGATGACCCAGTGTGCCGATCCAATGACCTCTGGTCTGGAGAGTAGTTCTCTTACGGTAGGCTGCGTTTGTACAATCAACCTGCGCAGCAAATCAGCATGAGTCTGACTGCGTACCTGCTCATCCAATCCTTGCAGCATATCGGCAGGAACGGGTTGATCTAAGGGAAGGTGACGAATATCGAGACCTAGAATCGATTGTATCGCTGCATAACCTTGTGCAGTGCTTAAATGGGAATGAGCCTCTCGATACATTTCATGCGCCTCATCACGTGTTTTTCCTATAAAAAAGTACAAGCCAGGCAGCACACGGATCTCATCCGGCTGGCGGCCATGCTTGCATGCTCTTCTCCTCATGTCTTTCCGTAATTCAATGCCTGAGGCCATATCAGGGGTTGCTGCAAACATCGCATCTGCAGTTGAAGCGGCAAAATCGCGCCCCGTTTCCGAAGCACCTGCCTGAAACAAAGGAATGGTTCCTGACGGATGAGCTGGCACATTAAGCGGCCCCTTAATTTGAAAGAAATGACCCTCATGTTGAATAGAAGAAATTCTCTCCTTGTCAGCAAACTGTCCTGTCGCTCGATTGATGAGCAGCGCCTCATTTGGGTAGCTCTCCCAAAGCTTGCGTACAACATCCGTAAATTCCATCGCCTTCTTATATCGTTCTTCTGAGGTTGGCATGGGTGAATGGCTAAAATTATCGGCTCCGTCGATCGAAGTGACAATATTCCAGCCGGCACGCCCATTGCTGATCGAGTGCAAGGACTGAAGCTGTCTCGCCACTACATAGGGAGGATTGAACGTAGTCGAGGCAGTTGAAACAAGTCCGATTCGATCCGTCTCATGAGCAATCGAAGCAAGCAAAACCGTTGGATCAAGACCGCCAAAGCCAGGGGAGTGATCCAATGACTCTATGTGGAGTGTCAGTGCATCCGGCTTAAAAAGAAAGTCAAGCTTGGCCATCTCTGCTCTCTTTGCAAGCTCAACGTAAAAGTTGGTTGAAAATAAGTGTTCTACCATGCTGCTCGGATGCTGCCAGCCTTTTCCCTTCAACCAGGTCGCTGACAAGGACAATCCGATACAAAGCTGCCTTTTTTTGTTCACATCATCTGCCTCCCTGTCGTTGCTGATTATTAGTCAGTAATAATCGATATTGATAATCATTATCATTGAATAGTATAGCAAGGACCTCGTGAAATGCGAATACACAAATAGCGAATATCATATGCATTATTATCTAATCTGGACTGACAGAAGAGCGATGATCTTGATCGACTTCAATTTATGAGGCAGTTAGGCTGGTTATTTCATAGAGAGCTGTGGAATTCCTTTAAGGAATGAGGCTGGCGTCTATCGTTTTGAGAAGAAATACGACAGATTTATTTCGCGGTATATGCGCTAGGCGGCACTCCGAATTTCTTTTTAAATAGTCTGCTAAAATATAGCGGATTGGGATAGCCGACAGTCATAGCAACGTCACGAATCGAAATATTGCCTGCCTTTAGTATTTCAAGCGCTCTTTCCATACGATACTGGATGACATAGTCAATTGGGTGAAGTCCGGTATATTTATGGAAAAAGTATGAGAAGCTTTTAGGATTCATATCGAACAGTTCAGCGAGATCCTGAAGTGTTAATGGAATCATATATTGTCCTCTAATGTAAGCGATGGCTTCCTCAATGACCCTTTCATGAGGAGAGCTCTCTTCCTGCTTACAGCCCATTAGTATTTGATATAGGATGCGTAAAAATAATTCTTTGACTCGAAGTTTCCCCATTCCGCCAGGTGTATGGACATTCTGATGGAGCATGGTGAGTAATTCAATGATTCTCGGATTTGCTCCCGTTTCCAGCTTGAAAACAGTGTCACAGTCAGATTCTTTATCACAATTCAAATGATAGAAAAGTGAATGGTACTCGTATTCTGATTGACTGATCACCTGCAGGGCAAGCTGGCATCCTGGTGTTACATGGATGACGGACCCTGGCTGCAAATCGTAGCTCTTTCCATTAACATTCAGCCTAGCTTCCCCGCGAATACTGAAAAGAAAGCCAGCACTTTCTGTCTTAAACTCCCTTAATGTACTATGGGGCTGGATGACTAAACGATAGATTTCTTGTATGTGAAAAGAATGACTAGCAAATAGATCAGCTAGTTGATCTTTATTTATCAATATACGACACCTGCCTCTGACTTGATTTAGATACAACTTATTCTGTGATTCTACCATACGTTTAACACCACTCTTCTTTTCGAAGAGTGTTTCAGTGTGTAGGCAAACCCTCGCATTCGTTGTCAGGTCTGCGTTCCGGTGCTCACGAATGTTTAATTCGCTCCGCTCCGGTACTCGTCCTTCCTAGGGCTGCAAAGGTTTTCTATCACGCTGAAGAAGACAAAGGGCTAAAATAAAGATCATTTTAGCCCTTTGTCAACAATCTGCAACACTCTTCTTTTCGAAGAGTGCTTTTTGTTTGATTCAACCGTTCAGTCTGAGCATTGTTACGACTCTAGTCGCAATCAAAGATCAATCTGTAACACGTTTTGCCGGCTTTCTTTTTTGACTATAGTTAAAGCAAGGAGCAAGAAAGGAGGCATGAAGATGAAAATAACAAGTAAAACCATTATCGGTTCAATTTTATTGTTTGTCGGTTTATCCATCTTCTTTGGTGGTTCATTAGGTGGACTGATTCCGGTTTTGATTGGGGCATGGCTCATCTATGTAGGTGTTAAAAAATATGAAAAAGGCAGTAAAACCTCAGGGATCATTCTAGCAGTCATTGGTGTACTGATCGTCGTGCAATTCCTGCCGTTTTTACTCGGCATCGCATTTGCAGGGGTACTTCTTTATTTTGGCTGGTCGATGATTAATGGTGAATCTACCAAAAAATCATCAAGCAGAGCCTATATGGAGCCAAACACGGCACCCAATACGGAGGAACCGATTCACACGTCATTTGATCAAGAATGGGAAGACTTTTTAAAGAAAAAATAAAAGGAGGAACATCAAATGGTATTAAGAAGAGTAAGAGATATGTTTGTTGCAACTGTCAATGAAGGGTTAGATAAATTGGAGAATCCGCGTGTCATGCTGAATCAATACGTTCGTGATATGGAGGATGATGTTGCGAAAGCGAAACATGCCATCATCAAACAGCAAACGATTCAGCAAGGCTTCCTGCGAAAAGCAGAAGAGACGGAAGCATTTGCTGAAAAGCGAAAGAAACAGGCAGAGATGGCATATCATGCGGGAGAAGAGGAGCTTGCACGAAAAGCGCTCACGGAAATGAAGTATTTTGAAGAAAAGCACAACGAATATCAGGAAGCGTACCAGCAGTCTGTGAAACAATTGAAAGAGCTGAAAGAGCAATTACAGCACTTAGAAACGAAGCTGCGTGATATAAAAGACAAGAAACAGGCACTGATTGCAAGAGCCAATGCCGCACAGGCAAAGCAGCATATGAATGATTCCATCAATAAAGTAGACAGTGAAAGTGCATATAAAGAATTTCTTCGAATGGAGAACCGTATTGAAGAAATGGAAACAAAAGCAGGCAGCTATGCACAATTTGCGGATCAAGGGGCATATGCTCATTTAGACTATGCCGATGAGGTTGAAAAAGAATGGCAGAAACTGAAGCTTGAGAAAAAGCCTGAACAGCAGCAAGCAAACGTATAGAGATCACATCGGAAGAAAAGCAGGCTTTTTCTTCCGATATTTGATTTCTTTCTGTTTCGCTTTTCCTTATAATGAAAAGGTCAGAAGATAAAGGGATGGTATGAATGAAGCGATTAATCGGTCTAATTTGTATACTTGTAGGTATCTTTTTAATGATTGGCATGCTTTTCAAAAATGAAGGTCTCTTTCATTTAAGTTTTTCCCGTGAAAAACCAGTGACAACAGCTTCAGCAAAAACAGACGAGATTGATCAATTAGATATTTCTCTTTCTGGGTTTCGCGTGAAGGTAAAACCTGAAAATCGTTCCGATATTTCCGTGACTGCTGTCAATGGAAAAGGGAAAATGTATGCGGAGCAAACAGGTGGTACCTTCAAAATTCGGGCTGAAAATAAAAGCTTCTTGTTTTTCACTCAATTTGAAAAAGGAGAGCTTTTAGTTAAAATTCCAACAGATTATCATAAAAATGTGAAGATTACAGGTGGAAGCGGCGTCAGTGAGATTGATGGAGGAGGAAAGCTGTCCCTTCAAGATGTGATACTCAAATCAACGAGTGGAAACCTCACAGCCGAGAATTTTTCAGCAAAAAATGTAGAAATCAAAGCAACCTCTGGCAGGATGGCAGTGTCGCATATCGATGCGAAGGATAGTGATATTGGGGCAACTTCAGGGCGTGCCGATATTAATGATGTCAAAGGCAAACTACAATTGGGCATGACAAGCGGCCGAATGACGGCAAGTTTTGATACAATTGAGTCACCTGTCTCCTTTCAGATGACATCAGGGAGCGCGAAATTTAATTTGCCAGATGACGGAGATTTCAACGTTCAGGTGAAAAAAACAAGTGGAAGCGTCGATCACTCGTATGACTTTGATCAAGTGGAGAATGAAGGTCGAGGCTTTACAGGTACGCGGGGAAAAGGGACACATTTAGTCGATATTGAAATGACAAGTGGTAACCTCAAGCTGCGGTAATGAATGAATGAAAGGAAGGAGGCGAGTCAACTGCGTTTTACAAGGAATCAAATATTAGGCATCATTGTTGTGATTTTTGGTATTAATTTATTTCTCAAAATTATTGGGATCGGAGCAGATCTGTTTTGGCCTGTGTTTTTTGCGCTGGCGGGTTATTGGCTGCACTCACGATCCAAACGTTGGCTCGGTTCAGTTTCCTATATTTTTGCCGGCTTTCTCTTCTTAAAATTTCTGCTCAATATTACATTTAGTTTAACAGGGTACTTATTTGCGGCCTTTTTGATTTATGCCGGCTATCGCTTATTGAAAAATAAACCTGTTTTTGATGTCGATAAAAAGGAAACATCAGACGATGGGAAGCCTTCACTGAAAGTCAATCTTGAAAAAGAGGGCGATCAGAAGAAAACAAAAAGCCAGACAAAGCCGCGCAAAGAGCATGACTTTTTTATCGGTGAAGTCCGGCTGATGAAAAAGCCTTTTCAACTAAGTGATTTGACGATTTCAGGTTTTATTGGCGATGTTAAAATCGATTTATCAAAGGCGATCATCGCAGAAGAAGAGAGCACAATCGTGATTAGCGGACTAATCGGCGATGTGGATATTTACGTACCGCAGGATATTGAAGTATGTGTGAGTGCTTCAGCCGCGATTGGTGATATGAAAATCATAGATGAAAAAAGAAGCGGCTTCGGCAGTAAAGTGTATGTGATGACCAACGATTATGATGAGAGCAAACGAAAAGTGAAAATCTCCATCTCTCTACTGATCGGAGATGTGGATGTGAGATACTTATGAGGAAATTGCATTTAGGTATCCAGTGGCAATCTGTTCGTCTTGGAGTCGGCATGTCGCTCGGTGTTGTAACGATGACGACACTGCTGATGTTTTTTTATTATCAGCTTGATCCAATGATCCTGCTTTCTACCCGCTGGTTTGGCATACCGTTTTTTTGTATTTTACTCATCGTTAGTCTTGCGATTGGGATTTCTGCCGCGAGTGTATTTGGCTATCAGCATAAGAAGAGGCTCGACCAGCTTGTAGAGTCGATTTTGAAGTTCGAAAATGGAAACTTTGCATACAGACTGCCGTCGCTTGGCGATGATGAAATTGGCTTAGCCGCCGATCAATTAAACGAAATGGCGAAGCGGGTGGAAGGGCAAGTAGCCTCTTTGCAAAAGCTTTCGAATGAACGGGCTGAATGGCAGGCTCAAATGAAGAAATCGGTTGTCTCAGAAGAGCGTCAGCGGCTGGCACGAGAGCTCCATGATGCGGTCAGCCAGCAGTTATTTGCGATTTCGATGATGACCTCAGCTATTCTTGAAGGCATGAAGGAAAAGGACGAAAAGATTTTAAAACAAATGCAGCTTGTCGAACGAATGTCTGGCGATGCACAAAATGAGATGCGTGCTCTTCTGCTTCATTTGAGACCGATCACTCTAGAAGGAAAAGACCTGAAAAAAGGCTTAATTGAGCTGCTAAATGAATTTCAAGCAAAGCAGCCGATTGATATTGATTGGGAAATCGAAGATGATGTTCCGTTATCTAAAGGAGTAGAGGACCACCTCTTCCGAATTGTGCAAGAAGCACTGTCGAATGTGTTTAGGCATGCAAAGGCGACAAAAGTGACAGTGCGTCTGCTCATAAGAAACCGTCAAGTGCAGCTAAAGATTATTGATAATGGTATTGGCTTTCAAACAGACCATGTGAAGACGGCCTCCTACGGACTGGAATCGATTCGAGAAAGAACAAGTGAGGTAGGCGGTGTCGCAGAGATTATGTCATTTGAGGGAAAAGGCACACAAATTGATGTGAAGGTTCCCATTTTTGATGAAGGAAAAGGAGAGAACGTTCGATGATTCGAGTGCTTTTAATCGACGATCACGAAATGGTTAGAATGGGGCTTGCGGCCTTTTTAGAGGCGCAGGCTGATATTGAAGTCATTGGTGAAGCGTCAGATGGACAAAAAGGTGTAGAGCTAGCCGTTGAATTAAGGCCAGATGTGATTTTAATGGATCTTGTCATGGAAGGGATGGATGGCATCGAAGCAACGAAAAGAATTTGTCAGGAAATTGAAGATGCCAAGATCATTGTTCTGACGAGCTTTATTGACGATGATAAAGTCTATCCAGTGATTGAGGCGGGTGCTTTAAGCTATTTATTAAAAACATCAAAGGCAGGAGAAATTGCGGATGCCATCAGATCTGCAAGTATCGGCGAACCAAGACTTGAATCGAAAGTGGCAGGAAAGGTCATGAATAAACTCCGTCATTCATCAAATGGGTCTATCCTTCACGATTCATTAACAGCAAGAGAAATGGAGATCTTGAAGCTGATTGCGGATGGGAAATCGAATAAGGTCATTGCCGAGGAATTATTTATTACAATTAAAACGGTGAAGACCCATATTACCAACATTCTTTCCAAACTTGATGTGGAAGATCGAACGCAAGCGGCTGTGTATGCCCACCGCCATAAGCTGATTCAATAAAAAACAGCTTTCAAGTGAAAGCTGCTAGAACATGCGTAAAATTAGTCCTTCTGTCCTGTGATCGGACGTTCGGATAGTTGATGGAGCTCAGGAACTGGAAAAGCCTCCTGCTCCTTGGCCGATTTTTCTTCCAGGGTTTTCTTCATTTCGGATAAAAGCTTTACGCTCTCCTTTGCTGCTGCCGCTTTTTTTTCCTGCAAATCAATGATCTGTGAAAGTCCGACGAATAATCCGCCTCCCAATAGAAGGAGCGCAGGGGTTTGTCCATAATAAACCACGATCAAAAATGTGCTTGAAAAGCTGTCGGCTTCAATGAAGAAATCTTCTTTTGATTGCATGAATACAACGATTAACAGAAGTATCCCTAGAATCAAAAATAGAATGCCGGCCGAAAGTAAAGCTCGTTTCATGATTGACACCCTTTTTTTCTTACCATTTTAACATACTCTATAAAGATTGTGTTGCGCCCTTAGTCCCGAAGTCACGGATTTTCACATTTGCCTTGTAACGAATGTCCGATTCACTAAAAATCTCATCCCAATGCTTCGCTTCTTTTCGAAAGTCCTTCGGATACGCAATACTCGCTTTTTGAGAAAACCCGCAAATATCTGCTTTGATCTCATGCTGTAATTCCCCAATGAAATCTTTTACAGTTTTCTTTAATTGACTCTCCACTGCACCCTCAATCTCTTGAAGATACTTCTCATTAAATGCATTCTCACGCTCATTCCAATCCTCAGATAATCTTCCATCAAGTTCTACGGATACATCAAATTGATATCTTCCGCTGGCTGTTTTCTTCGTTTCAATGTTGTGTTTCAGTTTAAATATTTCATAAGAATAGATGCTGTGGTCATATTCAAATTCAATGACTCCGCCTTTTCCTTCCCCTGTCAATAGGTTGTATGACTGCACGGCTAACGGAGAGATGTCGGTGAGAAATCGTTTGTTTTTAATAATAGAGGCACCGTCGAGTATTAATTTCCCTTGATCCACACTGACTTTCGGAACAGCAAAAGATACGTTGTTTTGCATAGCAGTAGAAATATCTCCTAATGAAACAGGCTTTAACATACGGATGGTCGATTTTGTATTCCCCGAAATATCATATAATGTAGAAGAAGCAGGCTGCCCATCATCATTGATTTTCAGCAAGTCCCCAGGCTTTTCAGAGGTCATAAAGACGAGGCTTCCTCTCCGCGTTTCATTGTCGCGAATGAATTGATTAATGACGAGGTCAAAATTATTCTCATTGATAAGCTCCTCAGAAAATAAATACACCCTCAGCTGCTGGGCGAAAATCCGATGACTTTTGAGAGTCGTTGTTCGAAATATTTGATGTACGGAATCACCGTTAGTTTCAATAATCTTTGTTGGGTCTTTTACGCTGGATTCTTGTTCAATTTTTTGAGGAACAAGGACTTGCATAGATATTTTCAGCTTATGACCGTTATCTCCTTTATCTAAGCCATAACCAATCGCCATGTTGAGCTCCTCAATATTGGTACTATCCCAGCATCCACTTAATAGAACAAGGGCGAGTAATGCAAAGACCTTCTTCTTTTTCATGCTGCTTTCCGCCTCCTTTTCAAAAACACGATGATAAATAAGAGAAACGGGAGGATACCGAATAAAAGGAAAAATAAATGGTTTACATAGGTTAAATAATTGCGCACTGTATCAACATCCTTTGGGAAAATGGCGGCAAAGTAGATGACAATTCCCATCAGCGCGAGCACGATCTTTTTGGGGAATTTTGTGAGTTTTGATAACCCCATTGCAGCAAAAAACGTATATCCTACAAAGCTCGTATAAAGTTGAACAAGCCAAACGATGAGCAAAAAGGATTCGATTCGCTCAATAAAGATTCCTTGTATATCAAACGATTGAAATAAGGCAATCGTCGGCCAAGTCAAAGTCGCTGTTTCTTTCACCGTGAACGCACCAACGACAAGAATATAAGTGAAAATATAGATGATCGCAGGAATCAAAAAGCCGACTGCGCCATAAGCAAAGGTGTGTTTTTGCGTTTTCATATAGACAGGCATAAACAATATCATTTCAATACCGACAAACGAAATGGCTGATGCGTTAAGGGATTTGAAGACAGGAGAGAATCCCTCTCCTAAAACAGGCCGGAGGTTATCTAACTTAAATTCTTGAACACTGAGTCCGTATGCAACAAATAAGATAATCAAGGTGACAATGAGGAAAAAGGGGCACAGTCTGGCAAAATCACCAATCCCGCCGACTACAAGATAAAGTCCAACCAAAATAAAGCTGATCATTGTCACCGCTACAGGTGTGTTTTGAAGCAAAAAAAACTTCACCATTTCCGACATCGCCCGTACTTCATAGCTGGCAACGCCAAGAAAATAAATAATAATCAATATGTTAGCAAGAGCGCCAACCCACTTTCCAAGACCCTCATTTGTATAATCATAGTAAGAGGAGAAGGGGACTTTTTTCATCATAAGGACATTCGCAAAAATAAATACAATGTAAATGGCACTCATGAGTAAGAGCGCAATCCAGCCGTCAGGTGTAGCTGCAGCTTGAGCCATTGCTCTTGGCAGAATCATCATACTGGCACCTAATGTTGTATTGGCAATTATGGCACTTGCCTGATAGCTGGTGATCGACTCTTTATGATTGACCATATCGTTCTCCTTTCTTTTGATTTTTCAAAGGTAATCGAATGATGGAATTGTCTTCATTTTTATAGCTGAACACAAAATCTGGTGAAAAATAAGGCGTACCAAAACTTTTTTGCCGTGTTAAATGAGTAAGGAGAACGAGCATGAACAGCACAATCCCATATAAACCCAAAGTAGCTGCCGTAAACATAGACACAAAGCGGAGCACGCGGAACGACATGCCCATCCCGTATTGAGGAACAGTAAAGGACGCAAGGGCAATCACACTGACGATAATCACCATGATTGAGCTCACAATATGAGCCTGAACGGCCGCCTGTCCGATGACAACTCCACCTACAAGTCCAATCGTTTGACCGAGCGGATTTGGCAGCCTTAAACCCGCTTCCCGCAGCAGCTCAATCGTTATTTCCATAATGAGTGCCTCCACAATAGGAGGAAATGGGACATTTTCTCTTGTACTTGAGATCGAAATAGCCAGTGTTGTTGGTAACAGTCCTTGATGGAAGGACACAAGCGCAATATAAATGGCTGATAAAAATAATGTCAGAAAGATAGAGGTAAACCGCAGCATCCGAATGAGAGAGGCGGCGATCCACCTTTCATAATAATCATCAGGTGATTGCATAATCGTCGCGAGAGAAGCAGGTACAATTAACACAAAAGGAGAATGATCAACAAAAATGGCGACACGTCCATTATTTAAAGCAGACGCCACTTTATCCGGTCGTTCTGTGTTTTGGATTTGCGGAAAAGGAGAGTACACATTGTCTTCAATCAGTTCCTCAAGAACCCCAGAGTCTTGTATATCATCAATGGTGACTTGCTTGAGTCGTTTTTTCACTTCTTTTAAAACAGACAATTGAGCCATGCCATCTATGTACATGATGGTCACTTGGGTGTACTTCTTTTGACCAATCTTCATGTCGACGGTTTTAAGATCGGGGTTTTTCAAGCGCTGTCTTACAAGAGCTAAGTTCGTATCTAAATCTTCAATAAAGCCAATTTTCGGTCCTCTCACAACTGTTTCAGAGGTAGCATCCCCTATACTGCGTTTCTTCGTTCCATGCGTTTCTAAAATGTACGCATGCTGAAAACCGTTAATCAGTACCACGCAATGCCCATCAAAAATCGCAGCGACCAATTCCTCAGAAGTCTTCACCGAACGGGTGGTCATCATCGATAAATTGGATTCCAGCTTCTCTTTTGTGAGAGACGTATGATCTTGGAGAAGCAGCTTTAAAAAGGTTTGAATCTCCATCGTTTCGTTCATTTCTTTTATGTATAAATAGTAAACAACCTGTCCGTGAGGCAACGTTTTTTTCTCATGAACCAAGTCGTCCATTTCTTTTAATTGTGGAAGGATGACGGAGAGGTTATCGTATAAGTGCTCTTTTAATGGAGTTTGATTCATTCGGATCACCCGCCTCAAATCTTTTTCTTAGCATTACCTGCTTGAAAAAACAATATTCTGTGTTACATTATTTTGTGGTAAAAGAAAGAATGAGGGTTTTGGAGGAAACAAGATGGCACAGATTCGTTTAGCAGGAACAAAAGAGGAGATCGACCGTATTCTACAGTCGTTTGACAAGCATTATGAGGTGACTTATACATCAAAGGACTACGGAAAAACGAACCCAAAATACAAATATTCGAAGGATGTTCGCGTTTATATTGAACTAAAATTAAAATAAAGATAAAATTTTAATTGAAAACGCTTAAAGGATTTTCGTTTTTTGTATAGAATAGAGTTGAGTGATGAGAAGCTATGGAGGGATACATAATGACGGAATTTAGAATCGAAAAAGATACAATGGGCGAAATCAAAGTGCCGAAGGACAAGTTCTGGGGTGCACAAACACAACGAAGCAAAGAAAATTTCAAAATCGGTTCTGAGAAAATGCCAAAGGAAGTTGTGAATGCGTTTGCAATTTTGAAACGTAGCACAGCGATTGCCAACGAGCGTCTTGGCAACCTTGAAAGCGAAAAAGCAGAAGCAATTGCTGCTGTATGTGATGACATCATCAGCGGAAAGTATGACGAGCATTTCCCGCTTGTTGTTTGGCAGACAGGTAGTGGAACACAAAGTAACATGAACATGAACGAAGTCGTTGCAAATAGAGCAACTGCTTATTTGAAAGATAAAAATAGTGAGTTCAGCATTCACCCGAATGATGACGTTAACCGCAGCCAAAGCTCAAACGATACATTCCCAACGGCTATGCACGTGGCAGCTGTTTTAGCTGTGTACAAAAAGTTGCTGCCTGCTATTGACCAGTTAAGAACAACTCTTGATGAGAAAGCAAAAGCGTATCAAGAGATTGTGAAAATCGGCCGTACGCACTTGCAGGATGCAACACCGCTGACAGTTGGTCAAGAAATTAGCGGCTGGGTATACATGCTGGACCGTTCAAAAGAAATGATTCTAGAATCAACTGAAAAAATGAGAGAATTAGCCATTGGCGGAACTGCTGTTGGTACAGGCATTAACGCACATCCTGAATTCGGTCAATATGTTGCTGAGGAAATCAGCCAGCTGACAGGTCAAACATTCAATTCTTCACCAAACAAATTCCATGCGCTGACAAGCCATGATGAAATTACGTATGCGCATGGTGCCTTAAAAGCACTTGCAGCTGATTTAATGAAAATTGCCAATGATGTCAGATGGCTTGCAAGTGGCCCACGCTGTGGAATTGGCGAATTGATCATTCCTGAAAATGAGCCGGGAAGCTCTATTATGCCAGGAAAAGTCAACCCAACTCAAAGTGAAGCTTTAACTATGATTGCAGCACAAATCATGGGGAATGATGCCACAATCGGTTTTGCGGCAAGCCAAGGAAACTTTGAGCTGAACGTATTCAAGCCAGTCATCATTTATAACTTCCTGCAATCAGTTGAACTACTTGCTGACGGCATGAACTCATTCCATGACAAGTGTGCAGTTGGAATCGAACCAAACCTTGAAACGATTGAGAAAAACTTGAACAATTCATTGATGCTTGTGACGGCACTTAACCCGCACATCGGATATGAAAATGCAGCAAAAATTGCGAAGCTTGCTCACAAAGAAGGATTAACACTTAAAGAAGCAGCACTTCAATTAGAGCTGCTAACAGAAGAGCAGTTCGAGCAATTTGTGAAACCAGAAGAAATGGTGACACCGAAAGCAAAATAAGAAACCAGGGGCGGCTGCCCCTGGTTTTTTTCATTAAAAGTGATGCGTTTACAAATGATCCTCTTTCAAAATACGCAAAAGTGACTCAGAGTTGGTTTGAAGCGGTGCGTATAATTTTAATTGGTACAGCATGCCTTTGACGATGACTTGTCTTGGTTTTTGTTTGTTTAATTCATTTTCTAGTATGCCAAGCGCTTCAAATAAATCGGGTTCGTCCTTCACTTCATAGTGTGATTCAGCAATCTCTCTTAACTCCTTTAAAAGAGATTCTGTGAGCGGATCGAATGACCGTTCATAAATCGGACCAAACCAATCGCTCGCTTGATCTACAGAAATGAGAGGAAGGTCATTGCGCTTCATCATACCGCCCATCAAATCATCGATACGATGAATCATGGTTGTGGCAAGTTCTTCTGCTTCCAGCTGAAAATCATATAAAATCGCCAGCTCGAAATAAACGTGGCTCATGCCCTCAATCGTCAAACATAAATCAGCCATATAAGGAATAGCAGCATCTCCATATACTTGTTTAATGTTATCAATGTGAAGCTGGACGGTCGCAAGCCTAATTTGTTTTGCGAGCTGCTGCGTTTCTTCATTCAGTGGAAGCGCCCTGTCGCTCAGCTGCATTTTAATAAAATCCTTTTGCTGCAAAATATTATCGTAATAGACAGTGAGCTGTTTTCGGTAGGCTTCTTTTGGTGTGCCGCCCTCTGTTTGAACCTCATGAATCCGGGTAAATACCTTATCGTAATAGTAATGAAGGATCGAAATGAGCAGTGCTTCCTTTGATTTAAAATAAAGATAAAAAGCACCCTTTGACATGTGGCATTCATCCGCAATTTCCTGAACAGACGTTGCGTTGTAGCCTTTGCTGGCAAATAATTTCATGCCAGCCTCAATGATCATTTTTTCTTTCTTTTTCAATATGAATGTCATCCTTTCTTACCGAGAGACAAATGTCTTAGGAAACGTGCGCAAAGAGATGTGACTTATCGGTCATAAACGACGAAAGTTTTCAAAAATTAATCAGATTGTAACTTGTTTTTTACAGTGTAATTCTTTATATTATAAAGTAAGGTGACCAACTGGTCAAAATATGTGAAAGGATGATGTTCCATGAGAGAAATTGATGATATGATTAGACGCTTGCGAACAAAAGGGATTCAAGTAGAAAAAGTCAAAATGCCGAAAGAGACAACCATTGAAAAGAAATGGATGTATCAAGCTGGCAAAAAGATTAAAGCCACATACCGTGATTTCAATGGGTATTCATTCATCTAAAAAAGACTGCGGTCAAAAACCTACAGTCTCTTCTTTGGAACTATGATTGTATAACGTACACCTAGATCATCATTTTCAATAGATATGGACGCTTGATGCATTGAAAGAATTCTTTTGACAATGCTTAATCCAATGCCGAATTCGCCCTTTTTTCCCTTACTAAAAGGTTCGTATAGGTTGGACAGCATATGTTCTTCAATTGGAGGACCGTCATTTCGAATAACAATGCGGATTTGATCCTCTTCTTGTTTCATTTGAATATCAATCTTACTTTTTGCATAGCGAAGTTGATTTTCTAGTACATTCTCAAATAATTTGCTCCATTGTTCTGGATCGCCTTCAAGAGCAGCCTCATCATCTAAGTCCACGTTCCACTGCAATTCATTTTTCGACCAGCGTATTCGGTCGACCACTTCCAGCATCGTATTACTGAGTAGGAAGGAAGAATGTGCGGGATGTTGTTTTGATAAATAATCAAGCTTAGTTAAGTACAGCAGATCCTTGATTTTCTTCTCAAGCTTTTCCGCTTCACCTTCAATGACTTCCACCGTTTGTTCAAGATCTCCCTTAGGAAAAATACCATCTTTAATGGACTGCGTGTAGCCGCGGATGACCATGACAGGTGTTTTTAAGTCATGTGAAATATTCTGCAAAAGTGTCCGTTCTGTTTCATCCTTTTGAATGAGTTTTTGTCTCATTTCTTCAATGGTATGACCAAGCTTGCCAATTTCATCTTGCCGGTCAACGATGACAGGATCGTCCCAGTCCTCTTGTGCAATCCGTTTGACGTGTTTTTCAAACGCAACGATTGGTCGGGATAAATAGCGGGCAAGCCAAATCGATGGAATCCAGCTTAGTAAAATAACGGTGCCTAAGATAAAGATCAGCTGTTTAAACAGCGTAAAGGACAGGTCGTCTCGATAAGAATCTGGTGCATAGGATAGAAGAATATATGGTGTATTGCCTGATGATACCTTTTTGATGACAAAAAAGATATGCTGGCCGTTCACCTCTTCAGAATACCGTTTCGTTGCGCTTTTTTGTTTTTTCACAAACGATTGGATTTTCTCAATAAAGGCATGCGGAAAAAACTGCGCCATTTGATCTAATTCATTTGACGGAATCAAAATGTGCTGCACGGAGCGGTTTTCCGGTGTCGACTTTGGCGAGCCGTCTCGGTTTAATGGATATTCTGTCAGCACTTGCTGTTCATTTTCAATATTTTTATAAATTTCATTTGTGAAGAAGTCACGTAATGTATTAGAAAATAGAATGATCAGGACAATGGAAATGGTGAGCAAAATGCCAGAGATCACAACCCAAATTTGAAAAGCGAGCGGTTTGTTCTTCATCCTTTTAGCATCCTATAACCGAATCCATAGATGGTCTCGACCTTTAAGTCGGGCATTTTTTTGCGCAGCCGTCTAACAAGGTCATCGACTACACGATCTGTCCCGAAGTAATCGTGTCCCCAAATTTTGACGAGGATATCTTCACGAGAAAAAGCATGTCCTTGGTGATGTGTAAATAAAAGCAGCAAGTCAAATTCCTTAGAAGTTAAGTTAATGAGCTGACCCTCTTCATACACCTCTCTTACATCCTCATGAATGACATAAGAAGAAACGGTTGTGACGCTTTGCTGCTGCGGAGTATCATTGTTTTTATACACAAGCTCCAGCAGCTTTTGTACCCGAATGATCAGTTCACGCGGAAGAAACGGCTTCGCAATATAATCACTGCTTCCCAGCTCTAAGCCGAGGACACGGTCGATATCGGCATCACGTGCTGAAATGAAAATGACCGGTACGTCAGGTGATGCGGCTTTGATTTCTTTAATGAGGGTGTAGCCGTCTGTATCAGGCAGCATGATATCTAAAATCCATAGATGCGGCGGCTTGTTCATTGCCTCGCGTGCCGCTTCTCCGGTTAAAAAAGAGGAGACATTCCAATCCTCACTCTCTAAATATTTGGTTAACAGTTCATTTAAGTTTTGTTCATCTTCAACTAAATAAATGGTGTACGACAAAGTCTTCCACATCCTCTCAACGTCATTATAACGGGATACAAAGGCGGCATGTCAACAATCACACGCTTTTTTCACAATTTCACATATTCTTCTCATCATTATCCCATAATGTTTGATTATGATAAGGTCAAGGGAAAAAAGGGCATAGACAAAAGGCGGATGAATAGGTGCTTTTCATCAATGTGCGCACCTTGCTTTTTTTCTATGAATAAGTATTATATAATTTGACATATTGCCATAAAGTATTTTTCAATGATCTTTCCATTAAGAGGACCTGAGTCCTATCTAGACATATGAAATGAAACATGATGTAAAGGAGTGCAAGCGATGGATTTCCGAAGAGAAGATGAAGAGAATAAGATGAATCATCCAGAAAACACGAATCAAGACAATGAAATGAACCATCAAGAAGATACCCATCAAGAGAATGAGAAACAAATAGACGCACCAGAAAAAGAGAAGGAACTCGTTTTTCACCAGCATGAAAACGAAACATCTGCCGCGCAGGAGAGTGTGACGAATCATTCTCCTCAAATGGTGGATGACCGTGCATCGAAAAAGGAAAAAAAGCGGAAGGCAGCATGGCTCAGCCCGATTCTTGGAGGGATTATTGGCGGTGGTCTTGTACTTGGCATTACACCGCTTTTGCCGCAGTCACAGGATACAGCTGCCAACACGCAAACGCAGACCGCATCAAGTGAGCCGGCAGCCTCAGATAATTTCTCGACAAAACAAATCACCAATGCCACAAATGTTGCTGATATGGTAGAAGATTTAGAGCCCACCATTGTAGGTGTCTCAAACTATCAATCTACACAAAATTCGTTTGGCTTGAGCGGTGATCAAACAGAAGCTGAAGCTGGAACAGGCTCTGGTGTCATTTTCAAAAAAGATGGCAAAAAAGCGTACATTATTACAAATAACCACGTTGTCGAAGGGGCCAATAAATTAAAGGTCACACTTTACGATGGGAAAACAAAAGACGCGAAGCTTGTCGGCAGTGATGTCATGACAGATTTAGCCGTTGTTGAAATCAATGCTGACGGCATTGATAAAGTAGCGAGCTTTGGTGATTCTTCTAAGCTGCGTGCTGGAGATAAAGTAATCGCCATTGGGAACCCGCTCGGTGCACAATTTTCAGGTACTGTGACAGAAGGAATCATTAGTGGTCTTGATCGTACCGTAGAAGCAAATACGTCATCTGGTACAGTGGAGATGAATGTACTGCAAACAGATGCAGCCATTAACCCAGGAAACAGCGGGGGGCCACTGATCAATACAGATGGTCAAGTCATTGGTATTAACAGCTTGAAAATCAGCGAAAGCGGTGTGGAATCACTCGGATTTGCCATCCCAAGTAACGATGTCAAACCGATTGTAGATGAGCTGTTGAAAAATGGAAAAGTTGAACGTCCATACCTTGGCGTACAAATGATTGACCTTGAGCAAGTGCCTGAGACGTATCAGGAAAATACGCTCGGCTTATTTGATAAACAAATCGGCAAAGGCATTTACGTAAAGGATGTTTCAAAAGGTTCACCTGCTCAAAAAGCAGGCTTGAAATCTGGAGATGTCATCATCAAGTTCAAAGGGAAAGATGTAGTGAACAGCTCTCAGCTGAAAGAAATTCTTTACAAAGAAACAAAAGTCGGCGATAAAACCACAATGACTGTCATCCGTGAAGGAAAGAACAAAAATCTAGATATTACCCTTGGGCAGTCAGAGAGCGAATAAATGAAAAAAACAGGTGGATGTCAACATATCCACCTGTTTTTTTGTGCTTATTTTTTTGAAGAGAGTGTACGCAGTATGAGGTGTTCCCACATGTTCCACGGCAGAAGCTGTTTTGCTGTGAATGAAAGTCGTACGCCTTTTCCAACAAGATATCTCAGCCGTTTCAGCCGCTTCTTCTCTGCTAACCGAACAACAAGCTCTGCCACTTCACGAGGATCTCCATAGTTGGATTTCTGGGTATCAATATGGGCCATCATCTTTTGATAGAGTTTTATGTATTTCGATCCCTCTGCTGGCTGAATCATTTGCTCGTTCATGGAGGTATTCCAAATATTTGTTTGGAAAGAGCCCGGCTCAATTAAGGCCGCCTGGATACCGAACGAAGCTAGTTCAATCCGTAGGCTTTCTGTATAGCCTTCCAACGCAAACTTAGAGGATACATATGGAGAAAGTGCAGGCATTCCCATTAATCCGCTGATACTGCTCATATTGAAAATCTTTGCGCCGCTCGCCATAAACGGCAGCACTGCTTGGGTCATTTCCATCACACCGAAGACATTCACTTCAAATTGCTGGCGGTACGTGTCAACAGGAACCTCCTCCGCAAAACCAGCAAAGGCTGTTCCCGCATTGTTCACAAGCAGGGTAATAGGTGCATAGGCATGAAGTTTCTTCTGAAATGCTTGGATCGACTGCGTATCCGTCACATCTAACGCTTCAATATGTATCATGCCGGATAAAGAGGCTTGCTCGATTTCTTCAGCGAGCTTTTTTGCATTGGTTTCCTGTCTGACGCCGGCAATCACTGTATAGCCCTGCTTGGCGAGATGCATCGTGATGAGCTTGCCAAAGCCGCTATTGGCACCAGTTACAATGGCTGTTTTTTTCATCATCCGGTTCTCCTTTTTGTTTAAATTTATCATAGTGAGATGTTTTATTGAATAACAAAAAGGAGCCTGGAGAAGAATAAAAAGCGATGCTATGAAATAGGAGGAAACACATGATGTGTTGGAAGAAGGCGGGACAAATAGGAGTGCTGCTCTTTATGCTGTCCGGCTGTCAATCAATTGAACCATTACAACAAACACATGAAGCAGAGGCAGAAAGTCTGTCAGCTGTTCAAATGAAGGAACTGCCATTTCAGCATCTGCATCTGCATGTACAATATGGACAGAAAAACGAATTATACGAAGCAACCTACCGTCAGGCAAGAGGCAAAGAGGAGGCAATCATTCGTGATCATATGAATGGGGTCCGCTATGAAGGGGAAGAAGCCTTGCGCGAGATGAAGATGAAGCTGAATGATATGTCGATTCCTAGTGCAAAGATCAATGAAGCGTATGTAAATGAACTATTAGCTGCTTTTAATTTAGATGATGATTATCAGCGGATTCAGATCGATCTGAAGCTCGAGGATGGGACCAAACGTACATTCCAAAGGAAGAAATAAACGAGACTTTCTCATTTTTTAATTGAAAATGATTTTCAAGATCACTTAAATCTGATACACTAAATTGAGATAAGTGATCTTTTACGTCTGTACATAGACGATATTTCATATAAAAATTTGGATGAGAAAAGGAGCGTTTGAGCGGAATGAGTGCCATTTCTACTGAAGGTTTAAGCTTAGGCTACGGAGAAACAATGATCATCGATGAACTAAATGTATCAATCCCTAAGGGTGAAATCACAGTATTTATTGGCAGTAATGGATGCGGTAAATCCACGCTACTTCGCTCTTTGGCCCGTCTCATGAAGCCAATGGGTGGTTCTGTCCTGCTTGAAGGTCATTCCATTGCAAAATTACCAACAAAAGAAGTAGCGAAACAGCTCGCTATTCTTCCACAAGGACCAGAAGCGCCAGAAGGATTAACTGTGCATCAGTTAGTGAAGCAAGGCAGATATCCTTATCAAAATTGGCTGAAGCAGTGGTCGAAGCAAGATGAAGAAGCAGTGAATCGCGCATTGAAGTCAACAAAGATGGAAGATCTTGCTGATCGGACCGTTGATTCATTATCAGGTGGACAAAGGCAGCGTGCATGGATTGCGATGACGCTGGCCCAAGAGACCGATATTATTTTGTTAGATGAGCCGACGACATATTTAGACATGACGCATCAAATCGAAATTTTGGACCTTCTGTTTGATTTAAATGAGAAAGAGCAGCGCACGATTGTGATGGTTCTTCATGATCTCAATCTCGCATGCAGATATGCTCATCATCTTGTCGCGATTAAAGACAAGTCAATTTATGCAGAAGGCAGACCAGAAACAGTGATTAATTGTGATCTCGTGAAAAATGTCTTTGATATGAATTGCCAAGTGACAACAGATCCTCTATTTGGAACACCATTATGTATTCCGCACGGTAGAGGACGCTGTATTGTGCAGCAAGCGCAAGCTGAAACATTTCTTGCTGCAAGATAATCGTATGTCAAAAGCCTGACATCTGTGTCTCACAGAGTCAGGCTTTTTTCTGAAAAAGGAGCGGAATGTCAATGGGAAAAGAATTAGAAGAAAAGCTGGAAGGCTTGCTTGATAAATATACAGAGCTGCTGCTCGGTGAATCAACAGACGAGCTGAAACAAGATGTGAAACAATGGGTGATCTACTCTCATATTGCCAAAAGCATGCCGCCGCTAGCAAAGCATTTCAATGAAACGTATCCGGAAGCAAAAGAAGAAATCAAACACACGATTCAACGAATCAAACAGTTGAACGAAGCTCATCGCGCCAATAAAGACCGTTAAAAAACTGCCAGCATCAGACTGGCAGTTTTTTTCTTATGACATTTGTGATGATCCGTACGGAGATTGATCTGTCAGTGTTTGCTGGAATTTCTGGTGTGTCTGCTGGAGCTTTTGCTGATCAGCCGCTTCAACAGAATACCAGCCATATCGGAACATGACATCATATAAATGTCTTTGTGTTTTCTGTGTTTCCAGCGCAATTCGCTGAATATCCTGGTAAAGAGATTCATGACTGAATTCATTGAGCGCTGTGTTGTATCCACTTGTCATGTATTTTTCAGTCGACAAGAGATCTGTAACGAAATCACGATCGTTCATGTTTGTAGTTGTGGGAACCGGGGTTTGTGGATTCCCGATTTTTTGTTGGTTTTGCTGTTCCATGTTTTTTCCTCCTATTGCATAAAGCCAGTAGACTGGCCTTGCCCTGAGCTGCCTAAATGCTGAAGAATTTGTGTGTAATGCTGATGATGCATTTGGCCAACTTGATTTAATTCTTGTTTCAATGTTTGATCCTGGCAATGCTCGGCCATAAAATGAGCCTTTTTCATGGCGATCAAGTTCCAGTTGAGCATATCCTCTAAGTACAAGGAATCCTTCACTGAAATGACTTCTGGGGGCATATTCATTGGCTGATTGTTCAACATGTGTTCCTCCTTACGATTTTGTTTCCTTACTGATTCTTTTTATATTGCTGATTTTGACTGGTTTTTTTCCCGCCTAGGTCTGCTTCCTGTGATGGACCTGCGTTTCCTTTTACACTTGCAGCACTTACGCCTGCTTTCGATGGGTTTTTCTTCAAACGAGACATGTGGACATCACCTCCATTCTTACAATTCCCTTTGATCTTTAATTCATACACCGCAAAATAAGGCACATGAGAATGTGTAAATTTTTGAAATCCGCTATTGAACTGTTTCGGAAAATCTTTTAAGATAAAGAAAGAGGCATTGCTTTTTTTTGGACAAAAAATGAATGACTGTTCATTCAAAATGTTTAGGGGGATATTTATGGGCAAACATATTCGCAAGGCGGCTGTCATTGGTTCAGGTGTCATGGGCTCAGGCATTGCTGCGCATCTAGCCAATATCGGGATACCAGTAACACTGCTAGATATTGTGCCAAATGAACTGACAAAGGAAGAAACGGCGAAAAAGAGAACGCTTGATCACCCTAGTGTTCGGAATCGATTAAGTCAAGAAGCGATGAAAAAATTGTTAAAGCAAAAGCCAGCACCTCTTACTTCAGCAAAAAACCTATCATACATCACACCGGGAAATCTCACAGACCACCTTTCCTTATTACACGATGCTGACTGGATCATTGAAGTCGTCACTGAAAAGCTCAGCATCAAACAACACGTATTCTCTCTCATCGACGAACACCGCAAAGAAGGAAGCATCGTTTCGAGCAATACATCTGGTATTTCGGTTGAAAAAATGGCAGAAGGGCGATCAGATGATTTTAAACGCCACTTTTTAGGCACACATTTTTTTAACCCAGCTCGTTATTTAAAACTCTTAGAAATCATTCCTATTCAGGAAACAGATCCAGAAGTACTGTCATTTATGAAAACGTTTGGCGAGGATGTACTCGGCAAAGGTGTGGTTGAAGCAAAAGACACACCGAACTTTATTGCAAACCGCATTGGCACGTATGGGCTTCTTGTCACAGTGCGTGAAATGCTTGAGAACAAATACACCATTGGAGAAGTGGATTCAGTCACAGGACCCCTCATTGGAAGACCGAAAAGTGCGACCTTCCGTACACTCGATGTAGTGGGGCTTGACACATTTTCTCATGTGGCACGAAACGTCTATGAACAGGTAGAAGGAAAGGAAAAAGAGATTTTCCAGCTGCCTGAGTTTATTGAAAGAATGCTTGAAAAAGGATGGATTGGCAGCAAGGCAGGACAAGGATTTTATCAAAAAAATGGCAAGGTCATTTTAGAGCTTGACCCAGTGACGCTCACATATGGAGAGCGCACAAAGCTCAAAGATCCAGGCATTGAGATGGCGAAACAGCAAAAGGGAACAAAAGCAAAGTTGAAAGCGCTTATTTATCAAGATGGCCGTGCAGGGCAATTGCTTTGGAATATGACAGCGCCCGTACTTCTTTATTCAGCGCATCTAAAAGGCGAAATTGCGGATGATATTCAGTCCATCGATAACGCAATGAAATGGGGATTCGGCTGGCAGCACGGCCCATTTGAGCTGTGGGATGCAATAGGCGTCAAAAAAGCCGCCGAGCGCATGGAAGCAGAAGGCCACAGCATCCCAGCATGGGTGCAAGACATGCTGTCAAAAGGACACGACACATTCTATCAAGAGAATGCTGATGGAGAGCGTGCGTTTTATCAGGATGGGGCTTACGTACAGGAAAAAGGGAACGACAAACATATTTCTTTAGCTAGATTGAAAAAGAAACAGGACGTCATCTTCAAAAATTCTGGTGCGAGCCTGATTGATATTGGTGATGATGTCGCCTTGCTCGAATTTCACTCTAAAAGCAATGCCATTGGACTAGATGTCATTGATATGATCAATCGCGCTGTTGATGAGACGGAAAAGAATTACAAAGGGCTTGTCATCGGAAACCAAGGGAAGAACTTCTGTGTTGGCGCCAACCTTGCCCTGATTTTAATGGAAGCACAGGACGACAATTTCTTTGAAATTGACTTTGTGATCAGGCGCTTCCAGCAGGCGATGATGAAGGTGAAATATAGCGACCGCCCAGTTGTAGCCGCACCGTTTGGGATGACATTAGGAGGCGGTACGGAGGTTTGTCTGCCGGCAGCGGCTATACAGGCGTCCAGCGAAACTTACATGGGACTTGTGGAAGCGGGAGTTGGACTGATTCCAGGGGGCGGTGGAAATAAAGAATTATATCTTCGTCACCTGCAAGGATCAGCGAAGCCGTCGCAGACGGCTATACAGGATGCCACGCTAAAAACATTTGAAACAATTGCAATGGCAAAAGTATCAACTTCAGCTGAGGAAGCGCGGGATATGAACATGCTCCGCGTGAGCGACCGAATTAGTATGAACGGGGATCACCTGATCTATGATGCAAAACAACTGGTGCTCTCTCTTGATGAAGCCGGTTATCGCGCGCCGCTCAAGCAAAAGGTGCCGGTCATGGGAGAAACAGGCTATGCAGCGATGATTTTGGCTGCTGAAAATATGAGACTGTCTGGATACATTTCAGAGCATGACATGACCATTGTAAAAAAATTAGCTCATGTCATTTCCGGCGGGAAACTGCCATTTGGAACAGAGGTAGAGGAGCAATACTTATTAGAGCTTGAAAGAGAAGCCTTTTTAAGTCTTGTAGGAGAAGCGAAATCACAGGCACGTATGCAGCACATGCTCGTCAAAGGAAAACCTTTACGTAACTAAGGGGGAGTCAAAATGAGAGAAGCAGTCATTGTCGCTGGCGCAAGAACACCAGTAGGGAAGGCGAAAAAAGGATCGTTAAAACATGTCCGGCCTGATGATATGGGCGCATTATGTGTAAAAGAAACGTTAAAGCGTGCCGGTGAATACGACGGTCAAATAGATGATTTGATCATTGGCTGTGCAACGCCAGAAGCAGAGCAGGGGTTAAATGTGGCCCGGAATATTGGAGCATTAGCGGGACTGCCTTATACGGTACCTGCCATCACCATAAACCGCTACTGCTCGTCTGGTCTTCAGTCTATCGCTTATGCGGGTGAACGAATTATGCTCGGGCAGGCAGACACGATTTTAGCCGGAGGAGTCGAATCGATGTCGCAGGTGCCGATGATGGGGCATTCCATTCGTCCGAATGCCCTCTTGGCAGAGCAAGCACCTGAATACTACATGAGCATGGGGCACACGGCAGAGCAAGTGGCGCAAAAGTATCAGGTCACACGTCAAGATCAGGACGCCTTTGCGGTGAGGAGTCATCAAAAGGCAGCAAAGGCACTTCAAGAAGGGAAGTTTTCTGATGAAATTGTGCCCGTTGATGTAACAGACCGGCGGATAGGAGAACAATATCAATTAGAAGAGCATCAATTCACGTTCTCACAGGATGAAGGTGTGAGAGCAGGTACAACGGAAGAGATTCTTTCCACTTTGCGTCCAGCCTTTTCGACAAAAGGTACGGTGACTGCAGGGAACTCGTCTCAAACAAGTGACGGGGCTGCGTGTGTGATGATGATGGACCGCGAGAAAGCATCCTCACTTTCTCTTCAGCCGCTCGCTAAATTCAGAGCATTTGCTGTTGGCGGTGTACCGCCTGAGGTGATGGGAATCGGTCCGGTTGAAGCCATACCGCGTGCGCTGAAAATCGCTGGACTTGAGCTGAAGGATATTGGTCTGTTTGAATTAAACGAAGCGTTTGCCTCTCAGGCAATTCAAGTCATTCGCCATTTAGGAATTGATGAAGAAAAAGTGAATGTCAACGGCGGGGCAATTGCGCTTGGACATCCGCTCGGCTGTACAGGAACGAAACTAACGCTGTCACTTATTCATGAAATGAAACGGCGAAACGAGCAATTTGGCATTGTCACAATGTGTATCGGCGGGGGCATGGGAGCAGCAGGCATTTTTGAATTGATCTAAAGGGGGAAATCAGGATGAAAGCATTGGAAGATGTAAAAAAGGGTGGAAGCTTTTTAATTGATGAGACGAATTATGAGCATATCTTTACACCGGAGGATTTCTCTGATGAACATCAAATGATTGGAAAGACAACAGAGGATTATATTTTACAAGATGTGGTTCCGCATATAGATCAAATTGAAAACCATGAGTTCGAGCATTCGGTCAGGCTTCTCAAAAAGGCTGGTGAGCTTGGCCTTCTAGGAGCCGATGTACCTGAAGAATTCGGCGGGCTTGGATTGGATAAAATCAGTTCAGCAATCATTACTGAAAAATTCGCTAGAGCAGGCAGTTTCTCACTTTCCTATGGCGCTCATGTCGGTATTGGTTCTCTGCCGATCGTGCTCTTCGGAAATCAAGCGCAAAAGGAAACGTACCTGCCAGGACTCGCCTCTGGTGAAACCATTGCGGCGTACGCACTCACTGAGCCAGGATCAGGCTCTGACGCTCTTGGAGCAAAAACAACTGCGGTTCTGAATGAAGCAGGTACCCATTATGTCCTCAATGGAGAAAAGCAGTGGATCACAAACTCCGCATTTGCCGATGTCTTTGTTGTGTATGCGAAGATTGATGGTGAACACTTCTCTGCTTTTATTGTCGAAAAGGATTTTCCAGGTGTCAAAACGGGACCTGAAGAGAAAAAGATGGGCATTAAAGGATCATCGACGAGAACATTAATTCTTGAAGATGCCCAAGTACCGAAGGAGAATTTGCTTGGTGAAGCCGGCAGAGGACATGTGATTGCCTTTAACATTTTAAATATCGGACGCTATAAGCTGGCAGTTGGCACAATCGGTGCATCAAAGCGCGTCATTCAATTGTCGGCAGAATATGCGAACCAGCGTAAGCAGTTCAAAACACCAATTTCTCAATTCAGCTTAATTGGTGAAAAAGCAGCCAATATGTCAGCAAAGCTCTATGCGATGGAAAGTGCTGTTTACCGTACGGTTGGATTATTTGAACAGCGGATGGGTCTATTAAGTGACGAAGAGCAAAAAGACGGCAAACAAATTGCTCAATCCATTGCGGAATATGCGATTGAATGTTCTCTCTGTAAAGTCCTTGGCTCTGAAACGTTAGATTATATTGTGGATGAAGGCGTGCAGATTCACGGCGGATATGGATTCATGCAAGAATACGAGGTCGAAAGAGCCTATCGTGACTCACGAATTAACCGGATCTTTGAAGGGACAAACGAAATCAACCGTTTGCTTGTACCAGGTACATTCTTGAAGAAAGCGATGAAAGGAGAGCTTCCGCTGCTTCAAAAAGCGCAGACCTTACAGGAAGAGCTGATGATGATGATGCCGGAAGAGCCAGGCGATCAGCCGCTCGATCAAGAAAAATATTTGCTCGTCCATGCGAAAAAGGTCGCCTTAATGGTGGCTGGTATGGCAGCCATGAAATACGGGAAAACCTTAGACAAAGAGCAAGAAATTCTTGTGAACATAGCCGATATCGTCAATGAAATTTTTGCTGCTGAATCAGCAATTCTGCGTACGGAAAAGGCAGTCGCTGCATCAGGCGCAGAAAAGAACGCTCAAAAGCTGGCTTACACACAAATTTTCACGCAGGAGGCTTTCTTAAAGATTGAAGCCCATGCAAAAGAATCCTTGATTGCGATGGAGGAAGGAGATTCACTCCGCATGAGCCTGTCAGCCCTTCGCAAGCTGACAAGATTTACTCCAATCAATGTCATCGCCAAAAAGCGTGAAGTGGCAAAACGAATCTTTGAAGCAGAGAAATATATCGTATAAGGATGGCTTAAAAGGTGCGGATATCACTCCGCACCTTTTTGTAAGCATACATTTAGGTTTTTAAAATATTTTGTGATAAAATGTTGTCACAATTTGCAGGAGGTGAAAATGGTGGCTTTAGATTTTTACGAATACCCATCTTGCGGTACATGCCGAAAAGCAAAAAAGTGGCTTGAAGCACACAATAAAGACATCAACAGCATACATATCGTCGAAGAGACGCCTGATAAAGAAACATTAAAAGCCCTTTACGAAAAAAGCGGTTTAGAGCTGAAGAAATTCTTTAATACAAGCGGACAAAAATACCGGGAGCTGCAGCTGAAAGATCAACTTCCTGCAATGTCAGAGGACGAGCAGCTAGAATTACTCGCGTCTAACGGAATGCTGATCAAGCGCCCGATTACAACAGACGGTAAACGAGTAACAGTTGGATTTAACGAAGATACATTTAAAAGCGTCTGGAAATGATGTAACTTTCATTCAGATTGTGGTATCTTCAATATAGATTGTAAGAAAAGACTGGAGGGGTATTGAATGAGCACACCAAAAGATTTACGTTATTCAGAAGAACATGAATGGGTCAAAGTAGAAGGAGATAAGGTGCGTATCGGTATTACGCATTTTGCTCAATCTGAGCTTGGCGATATCGTGTTCGTTGAGCTTCCTGAAGTAGGAGACAAAATCACAGCGGACGAGCCTTTCGGAAGTGTAGAATCAGTGAAAACAGTTTCTGAACTTTATGCACCGATCAATGGCACAATCGTCGAAGTGAACGATGAGCTGGATGACAGCCCAGAATTCGTCAACGACTCTCCATATGAAAAAGCATGGATGATCGTTGTAGAACCAGCTGATGCATCTGAAATCGAGAACTTAATGACTGCTGAGCAATATGAAGAAATGACAAAAGAAGACTAATTCATGTGAAATTGGACACTCTACCTTTATGGGGGGTGTCCAATTTGTCTTTTCAAAAAGAACAGGTGGATATAACAGAGCATGTCACTGGACGATTCAAAGAAAGCGGCATGGTGCTTTATCATCAAAATGAAGAGATTGGCACAATGATTAGTGAAAACCAATATGAGCTGAAATCGGGATATTCCTATGATCAAAATCGTTTTTATCGTCTAACGGATACATTGACCGATGGGACAGAAAAATATGTAGACTGTGACGATGAAAATGGGTGGTGCTAATCACAGAGGAGACTGCAGTGAACAAAAACTGCAGTCTTTTTGATGACGAGGCGCCCAATCTTTACAACCTGAATGAAAGATTGTAATCTAAGGAAGAAGTGAATCAACGTCAAAAGGGCCGGGTGATCGTGATGAATGTCGAGATAGAAAAGGTCATCATTGTAGAAGGTAAAACAGACAAACAAAAGCTGAAAGAAGTCATAAGTGAACCTGTTACCATCATTTGCACCAATGGCACGATCAGTACATCGAAGCTGGACCAGCTTGTGGACGATTTAGTGGGGAAAGACGTTTACATATTAGCAGACAGTGACGATGCAGGCGACAAACTGCGGAAGCAATTTCGAAAAGAATTCCCTGAAGCACTTCATCTTTTTGTCGACAGAACGTACCGCGAAGTGGCCGCTTCACCGTCAGCCCACATTGCATCTATCCTATTAGCTGCAAACATTGATGTTCATTCGAAATATTTATGAGGGTGGACGTATTATGAAAGAGATTGAAGAACACGAATTCAAAGAGATAGAGGACGATTTATTTCTTTTATACTTATATACACCGTTTTGCGGAACATGCCAGCTGGCAAAGAAAATGCTGGCAGTCGTAGACGCCATGCAGCCGGATGTACCATTTTACGAAAACAATTTAAACTATTCACCAGGTTTTGCAAAAGCATTTGAGATCGAGAGTGTTCCTTGCTTTCTACTGTTTAAAAAAGGAGAATTGGTGCAAAAAGGCTATGCCTTTCACTCAGTTCCATATCTTCATGAAATGATTGAAACCGCTAAATAAAGCGGTTTTTTGTCATATTTCAAGAAATTCATTTGAAAATTTGTCGAGTTATTTATAAAGGACAAGAAGATGTTTGTAGAGAAATGTTATGTATAACCAAATGACAGGGAGGTTATACATGTGGAAAATGTGAAAGCCCATGGTAACACAGGGCAGCGTTTACTATTAAAACCGCTGCTCTCATCATCATCCTTGAAGATTACATTTGAGGCGGAAACTGACTCTTGTACATTGATTGTGGATGAACGTGGTGAAGTGAAGAAACTACCTGCAATTGAGTTATCGGATCTCATCTTTTATGGTGAGAGGAAAGAGATTCTACAATTATTAGATGGAGATATGTCCTTACAGCAGTTAATCAGCAGAGGACAAGTCAAAGTCAAAGGGTCATTCCGTGCGCTCCTTAGACTAGAGGCAGTGCTTTGGCTGACGAACGGTTTTTTTCGAAAAATGATAACGTAGTTGTTTACTTGGAAATTAGCGATTTACAGCGTTGACATATCTGAGATAGCATGATATTCTACGTTAGTAAAAACATGAACATCACATAAAACAACATATTTTCTCTTATTAAGAGAGGTGGAGGGACGTGCCCTATGAAACCCGGCAACCGTCAGCATAGCTGAAATTGGTGCCAATTCACTCAAAGCCGCAGCGCTTTGAAAGATGAGAGAAAGGCGTAATTGACATAAAAGGCCTTTCTGCTTGCGTTGCAGTTAGGTCTTTTTTACTGACCTGACGTCAGGCTAGAGTCATGACAGAAAGAAGAATAAATAACGTATGTGATGGAAACCTATAGATTCAGCAAGAAAGCAGGTGATCAGACTGTGATTCATTTACAGAATGTATCAAAAACGTATCATTCAAAAAGCGGAAATGTTGATGCCGTGAAAGACGTCAACTTGAATATTGATAAAGGTGAAATATTCGGAATTATCGGGTATAGTGGTGCAGGAAAAAGCTCGCTTATTCGCCTATTAAACGGTCTGGAGCTGCCAACAGAAGGAATTGTTGAAGTGGCAGGCAACCGGATCAATGAAGTATCGAATGCGAAACTTCGGAAAGCAAGACAAGAAATCAGCATGATCTTCCAGCACTTTAACCTACTTTGGTCAAGAACGGTGAGACAAAATATTATGTTCCCGCTTGAGATCGCAGGGGTACCGACATCAAAACGGAGAGAACGTGCGAATGAACTGATTAAATTGGTCGGTTTAGAAGGAAAAGAAAATGCGTATCCGTCTCAGCTTAGCGGCGGGCAAAAACAGCGTGTCGGCATTGCGAGAGCATTAGCGAATGATCCAAAGGTTCTTCTATGTGACGAAGCGACATCTGCGCTAGATCCGCAAACGACCGATTCGATCCTTGAGCTTTTGGCGGATATCAATAAACGATTAGGGCTCACGATTGTGCTCATTACACATGAAATGCACGTCATTCGCAAAATTTGTCATCGCGTCGCGGTCATGGAAAATGGACGTATTGTCGAAGAAGGCGAAGTATTACGCGTCTTCAGACAGCCAAAGGAAGAAATGACGAAACGATTTGTGAAACAGCTTGCGGAACCAGAGGAAGCGAAAGAAACAATCGAGCACGTCCTAGAGCGAGTAAAAGAAGGTCAGGTCGTACGGTTGTCCTTTATCGGTGATTCTGCCGAGCAGCCACTGATCACAGAAATCATTCGATCGTTTCATGTTGATGTGAACATCCTTCAAGGGAAGATTTCTCAAACGCAGGAAGGCGCGTTTGGAACACTCTTTATCCACATTAATGGAGAAGAGACCGAGGTAGAAAAAGCCATCGCCTATATCCAAAGCAAACAGGTTGAAATCGAGGTGATGACACATGTTTGAGAAATGGTTTCCGAACGTTGATTTAGACGTCATCTGGAGTGCAACAGGTGAAACGGTGTATATGACACTGATTTCATTGGCATTTGCCTTTGTCATCGGGATTATCCTAGGGCTCCTGCTCTTCCTTACAGGAAAAGGCGGTCTTTGGGAAAATAAACCGATTAATGCTGTCATCGGCGCTGTCGTCAACATTTTCAGATCGATTCCTTTTATCATTTTAATTATTCTTTTACTAGGGTTCACGAAATTCTTAATGCATACGATTCTTGGTCCAAATGCAGCACTCCCTGCCCTTGTCATAGGGTCAGCTCCATTCTATGCACGTCTTGTCGAAATTGCACTGCGTGAGGTAGACAAAGGAGTCATTGAAGCAGCACGATCAATGGGAGCGAAAACGTCGACAATCATTTTCAAAGTATTGCTGCCAGAATCATTGCCAGCCCTTATTTCAGGTATTACCGTAACAGCGATTGCTCTAATTGGCTCTACTGCGATTGCAGGTGCAATTGGAGCAGGCGGACTTGGTGACCTCGCCTATGTGGAAGGGTACCAATCTGGTAATACAGATGTCACACTTGTAGCCACTGTGTTTATTCTGATCATCGTCTTTATTATTCAAATAATCGGTGATTTGATTACAAATAAAATTGATAAACGTTAAGGGAGGATTTATTCATGAAGAAATTGATTCTAAGTGCACTATTTCTAGCATTTGCAGGTATTTTAGCTGCGTGCGGTTCATCTAATAACGCAAGTGAAAGCAAAACCATTACGGTTGCCGCATCAAAAACGCCGCATGCCGAAATTCTTGAAGAAGCAAAACCACTTCTAAAAGAAAAAGGCTACGATTTAAAAGTGAAAGTGCTTAGCGATTATAAAATGTACAACAAAGCGTTAGCTGAAAAAGAAGTGGATGCGAACTTTTTCCAACATATCCCTTACTTAAACGAAGAAAATAAATCAAACAAAGATTATAACCTAGTGAGTGCTGGTGCGGTTCACCTTGAGCCTTTCGGTATCTACTCTAAGAAATACAAATCAGTAAAAGATATTCCAAACGGCGGCACAATCATCATGACAAACAACGTAGCTGAACAAGGCCGTATGCTTGCCCTTCTGCAAAATGCTGGTGTCATCAAACTTGATCCAAAGGTTGATACAATCAACGCAACAGTAAAGAACATTAAAGAAAACCCAAAGAACCTAAAATTCAAAAAAATCGCGCCTGAATTAACTGCGAAAGCTTATGAAAACAGTGAAGGCGATGCTGTATTTATCAACGTCAACTATGCGATCCAAAATAAATTGAATCCGAAAAAAGATTCAATCGAACTTGAGCAAACAAAGAACAACCCATATGCAAACATCGTTGCGGTTCGCAAAGGTGACGAAAAATCAGATAAGATCAAGGCATTAATGGAAGTTCTTCACTCTGATAAAATCAAAGAATTCATCGACAAAAAATATGACGGTGCAGTATTGCCTGTATCTGAATAACAACATTTCGACCTCGCTTTCCTCAAAGCGAGGTTTTTTGTGTATTTTTTCAAATCTCGCTCATAATAAAAACGTACAAATGACCTGAAGGGATGGAATCAAGATGAATGAACAGCATATGAGCGGATCCATGCAGCAATCACTGACTGATTATAAAACCGCAATGGGTGAATTCCAGAAGAAAATGCCGGTGTTTGGAAAGAAATTCAATGAATTTACGGAGCAGTGCTTTCAAAGCGATTCATTAACGCAAAAGGAAAAACAAATGATTGCCCTTGGCATCAGTATTCACGCGCAGGATGAATACTGCATGATTTATCATACAAAGGGAGCGCTCGATCAAGGGGCGACAGAAGAGAATCTGCTAGAGGTTGTGAGCGTGGCGGCAGCTTTTGGCGGCGGGGCAGCACTAAGCCAAGGAATCACTGTCGTTCAGCAATGTATTGATGAATTTGGAGGACAGACGCATTAAAAGAAGGAAAACAAGGTATTTTTCCATATCAAGGAGTTGAGTACTTCTCATCCGAATGTGTGAGAAAATATGCCGTCATAGAGCGTCATATCCCTTTTGAGTGAAGCCGCATACGTTTGCTACAATAAAGCTACACTCAAGGAAGGGAATGGTTTATTATTTGTTCGGACCATAGTACACTGGGATTGGATTATACCGCCGAGATGGAAAAGGCCATGCATCAAGCTCATGGCATGAGCTATGCAGAGTACGAAAGAGACCATGACTTAAGGATGAAAGTGGAATATAAACGAGAGCAGTCCTATCGAGATGAGAAAAGACAGCTCGCAAAAATGAATATAAGAGGCTAATAATAGCTGAGGGGCGGGGAGAACAGTTTCCCGCCCTTTCTTTATGAAAACAGTCTTTTCGACATAAATCCTTTTATCTACCTGCTTTTTTTGTTAGAATTTTGAGAGCATCCTCTCACGCTTATCGTGAATGTGTTGTATTCAGTTTTAATTTGTTATAAAATTAGAATGAGAATAAATTGAGAATAATGATTATTTTGGAGGTATCGATATATGACTGCTTCGACATTAACAATTAAGGACTTGCACGTTGAGATTGAAGGGAAAGAAATCTTAAAGGGTGTAAACCTCGAGATAAAAGGTGGAGAATTCCACGCAGTAATGGGACCAAACGGAACAGGTAAATCTACTTTATCTGCTGCAATTATGGGTCACCCTAAATATGAAGTAACAAAAGGCAGCATCTTGCTTGATGGCGAAGATGTCCTTGAAATGGAAGTAGATGAGCGCGCTCAAGCTGGTCTTTTCCTTGCGATGCAATACCCATCTGAAATCAGCGGTGTCACAAATGCTGACTTCCTTCGTTCTGCTATTAACGCACGCAGAGAAGAAGGCGATGAAATCTCTCTTATGAAATTCATCCGCAAAATGGACGAAAACATGGAGTTCCTTGAAATGGACCCAGATATGGCACAGCGCTACTTAAACGAAGGTTTCTCAGGCGGGGAGAAAAAACGCAACGAAATTCTTCAATTAATGATGATTGAACCAAAGATCGCCATCCTTGACGAAATCGATTCTGGTCTTGATATCGATGCCCTGAAAGTTGTTTCTAAAGGAATTAACAAAATGCGCGGCGAAAGCTTCGGCTGCTTAATGATCACTCACTATCAGCGTCTACTGAACTACATCACACCAGATCACGTTCATGTTATGATGCAAGGTCGTATCGTGAAATCTGGCGGACCAGAACTCGCGCAGCGTCTAGAAGCAGAAGGCTATGATTGGATTAAAAAAGAGTTAGGAATTGAAGACGAAACTGTTGGTCAAGAAGCGTAAGCGTTAGGAGGATTATTGATGACATTAGAAACGAAATTATCAGTAGATCAAGATTATGTCAAAAGCTTCTCCGAGAAGCATCAGGAACCGGCATGGATGAGCTCCCTTCGCTTACAGGCTCTTGAAAAAGCAGAAGACCTCCCAATGCCAAAGCCTGACAAAACGAATATTTCAAAATGGAATTTAACGAATTTCAAACAGCATACAGTCGAAAGTGCACCATTTGGATCATTAGAAGAGCTTCCAGAAGAAGTGAAATCTCTTATTGATTTAGAGGACACAGATAAGACAGTTTACATTCAGCGTGATCAAACGCCGGCCTATTTGTCTCTTTCAGCTGAAGCGAAAGACAAAGGTGTGATCTTCACGGATCTTCATACAGCGATTCGTGAGCATGGAGATTTAGTGAAACAATACTTCATGACAGATGCAGTGAAAGTGGATGAGCATAAACTAACAGCTTTACACGCTGCTTTAGTCAATGGCGGAGCTTTCCTCTATGTTCCGAAAAACGTTGAGCTTGAAGCACCAATTCAAGCTGTTTATCTTCATGAAAATGACGAAACGACATTGTTCAACCATGTCATCGTCGTAGCAGACGATCATAGTGCTGTGACATATGTAGAAAACTACATCAGTACAGCAAAACCAGAAGAAGCAATCTTCAATATCGTTTCTGAAGTATTCACAGGCGCAAACGCCCGCGTCACATACGGCGCTGTAGATAACCTTGCAGAAGGTGTCACAGTATATGTGAACAGACGCGGTATGGCTAATGGCCGTGACAGTAAAATCGAATGGGCGCTTGGTCTGATGAATGATGGAGACGTTGTGTCTGAAAACATCACAAAACTGATGGGCGACGGTACATTCGGTGATACGAAATCAGTTGTTGTCGGCCGAGGAAACCAAACTGAAAACTTCACAACAAGCATCATCCACTTCGGTAAAAACTCTGAAGGATATATTTTGAAGCATGGTGTGATGAAGGATCAAGCATCCTCTATCTTTAACGGAATTGGCAAAATCGAGCATGGCGCAACAAAGTCAAATGCAGAGCAGGAATCACGTGTCCTCATGCTGAGTGAGAAAGCACGCGGTGACGCAAACCCAATTCTATTAATTGATGAAGATGATGTGACAGCAGGGCACGCTGCTTCTGTTGGACGTGTCGATCCAATTCAATTGTACTACCTCATGAGCCGTGGAATTTCCAAAGAAGATGCAGAAAGACTTGTGATTTACGGCTTCTTAAATCCAGTTGTGAAAGAACTGCCGATTGAAGGAGTTAAAAAGCAGCTGATTTCTGTAATTGAAAGGAAAGTAAAATAATGAATATCAAAGACGTTCGTGAGCAATTTCCAATCCTTCATCAGCAAGTGAACGGACATGATTTGGTGTATTTGGACAGTGCAGCGACTTCTCAAAAACCAAGAGTGGTCATTGATGCAATGAATGAGTATTACCGGTCTTACAACTCGAACGTCCACAGGGGTGTTCATACCCTTGGCACAAGAGCAACGGACGCATACGAGGGTGCGAGAGAGAAAGTTCGTGCATTCATCCGTGCTTCATCTGTCCAGGAGATTATTTTTACTAGAGGTACAACGACTGCACTAAACACAGTGGCGATCAGCTATGCTAGAGCCAACCTCAAAGAAGGCGATGAGATTGTCATTACGCATATGGAGCATCATGCGAATATCATCCCTTGGCAGCAAGCAGCGAAAGCAACTGGCGCCACATTGAAATACATTCCGTTACAGGAAGACGGCACGCTATCGCTTGAAGATGTGAAGCAAACGGTCACACATCAAACGAAAATCGTCGCTGTCACACATGTCTCAAACGTATTAGGAACCATCAACCCGATTAAAGAGATCGCCAAAATTGCCCACGAACATGGGGCAATCATTGTCGTCGACGGTGCACAAAGCACTCCGCACATGCAAATTGATGTTCAGGATCTAGATTGTGACTTTTTCGCATTTTCTGGGCATAAAATGTGTGGACCGACTGGCATCGGTGTGCTTTACGGGAAGAAGGACCTGTTGAATAATATGGAGCCTGCTGAGTTTGGCGGTGAAATGATCGACTTTGTGGATTTGTATGATTCCACATGGAAAGAGCTGCCGTGGAAATTTGAAGCGGGAACACCGATTATTGCTGGAGCAGTTGGACTAGGAAAAGCAATTGACTTCCTAAATGACATCGGTATGGAGGAAGTCAGCCGTTACGAGCATCAGCTTGCCACTTACGCGCTTGAGCGCTTTAAGGAGCTTGAAGGTGCGACTGTTTATGGACCGCAGCACCGAGCTGGGCTTGTGACGTTTAACTTAGACGACGTCCATCCGCATGATGCGTCAACTGTTCTGGATACGGAAGGTGTCGCCATTCGTGCTGGACACCACTGTGCACAGCCGCTCATGAAATGGCTTGGTGTATCAGCGACTGCAAGAGCAAGCTTCTACCTGTATAATACAGAAGAAGAGATTGACCAACTTATTGCAGCGCTCCGTAAGACAAAGGAGTATTTTACGAATGTCTTTTAATGTAAACTTAGACACACTGTACAGACAAGTGATTATGGATCATTATAAAAATCCGAGAAACAAAGGTGTGTTAAACGACAGCATTGTCGTCGATATGAACAACCCAACGTGTGGTGACCGTATTCGTCTTACGATGAAAATCGAAGACGAAAAAGTCACTGATGCGAAATTTGAAGGAGAAGGATGCTCGATTTCGATGGCATCTGCCTCAATGATGACGCAGGCGATTAAAGGGAAAGATATTGAAACTGCTTTGAAAATGTCTCGGATTTTCTCCGATATGATGCAAGGAAAAGAATACGACGATTCCATTGATCTTGGTGACATTGAAGCGCTGCAGGGAGTGGCAAAATTCCCAGCCCGCATCAAATGTGCAACATTATCCTGGAAGGCGCTTGAAAAAGGCGCATCTGCCGAAGATAACGGCAAATCATAAGATTGGAGTGAAAATGGATGGCTAAAAAAATGCCAGATGTTGGTGAATATAAATACGGCTTTTCTGATAAAGACGTTTCCATTTTCCGTTCAGAGCGCGGACTGACAAAAGAGATCGTTGAAGAAATTTCTCGTATGAAAGAAGAGCCTCAGTGGATGCTCGACTTCCGTTTGAAATCTCTTGAGCACTTTTACAACATGCCGATGCCACAATGGGGCGGAGATTTAAATGCATTAAACTTTGATGAAATTACGTACTACGTAAAGCCATCAGAGCGCTCTGAGCGTTCTTGGGATGAAGTACCAGAAGAAATCAAACAAACCTTTGATAAGCTTGGTATCCCAGAAGCAGAACAAAAATATTTAGCAGGTGTATCTGCTCAGTATGAATCTGAAGTTGTGTATCACAACATGAAACAAGACCTTGAAGATCTAGGAATTGTGTTTAAAGATACAGACAGCGCATTAAAAGAGAATGAAGACATCTTCCGTGAGCACTGGGCAAAAGTCATTCCTCCGACTGACAACAAATTTGCTGCGCTTAACTCGGCTGTATGGTCTGGTGGTTCATTTATCTACGTACCAAAAGGCGTAAAAGTAGATACTCCACTTCAAGCATACTTCCGTATCAACTCTGAAAACATGGGTCAGTTCGAGCGTACACTGATCATCGTTGACGAAGGCGCACATGTGCATTACGTAGAAGGCTGTACAGCTCCAGTTTACACAACAAACTCACTTCACAGTGCGGTTGTTGAAATCATCGTCAAAAAAGGCGGCTACTGCCGTTATACAACGATTCAAAACTGGGCAAACAACGTCTTCAACCTTGTGACAAAACGAACAGTATGCGAAGAGAATGCAACAATGGAATGGATTGATGGAAACATCGGTTCTAAGCTGACAATGAAATACCCAGCAGTCATCCTAAAAGGTGAAGGCGCTCGTGGTATGACATTAAGTATTGCCCTTGCAGGTAAAGGTCAGCACCAAGATGCAGGTGCGAAAATGATTCACCTTGCACCAAACACATCTTCAACGATCGTATCGAAATCGATTTCGAAACAAGGCGGTAAAGTAACGTACCGCGGAATCGTTCACTTCGGACGCAAAGCAGAAGGTGCACGCTCAAACATCGAGTGTGACACACTCATCATGGATAACAAATCAACATCTGATACGATCCCTTACAATGAAATCTTAAACGACAACATTTCATTAGAGCATGAAGCAAAAGTATCGAAAGTATCAGAAGAGCAGCTATTCTACTTGATGAGCCGCGGAATTTCTGAAGAAGAAGCAACAGAAATGATCGTTATGGGCTTCATCGAGCCATTCACAAAAGAACTGCCAATGGAATACGCCGTTGAAATGAACCGCTTGATTAAGTTTGAAATGGAAGGTTCTATTGGTTAAGGGTTAGAGAAATATAGAAAAAGGCGAACTGTTATAGTTCGCCTTTTTCTATTAGTAAAAAATATATTTTTAATGTAAAATTATTGTTTATCATGTAAAATAAAACTAGTCAGGAAGAATTTCATATGCTTAAAGGACTGGTTTTTACTTTTTCATCAGCCTGAATCATATAATAACAATGAGGAGACATTTCATTATGCATGCGAGTATATTATCGTACATATTTAATAACCAAACAGGCGATATGGAAATGCGAATTAAATGTGATACCACAAGTAATAGCATGACATTATTGTGGCAGAAAAGACAAAGTAGTAGAAATCTTAACTTGTATGGTGGAGCATATTTTCACAGTTCGATAAACAATGGAATTGCAGAATTTAAAATGAACGTAAATGAAATATTAGACATATCTACTTTGAATGATAAAGAAATCATTTGGGACTGTTTTTATGTCAATGGGAATGAAAAAATCGGTGTGAGCTTTCCAGAGGTTAATTCTTCATTTGAATATCATTTTTTCGAAAAAAGCCATTTGTATAAAATAGTACCATTTATAACAAAAGGCGCTAAAACTCTGGCCTTATTTATAAAAACTGCAGAGATTAAAAGTAGTATTCGTTTTTTAGAAATTCAAAAATTTGAATTCAATGGAATCATTGAAATAGAATCAAGTGAAATAGATATTCATCAGTTACAAGCATATTTATGCTTACGTAAAAGAGATCATAACTCTTTGACAGAATATACACAAGAAGTCTCAAAAAAGCTTATTTATAAAGAAAATAATTATCAAATTAATGGCGAATATAAAGAGTTTTTTAATAGTTTATCAAATCAAACATCATGGGATATATTTGTGAAATTAGAAAATTCCAAAAATGAAATTTACATATCACCAATTTTCGAACAAAGCAGTCATATAAGAGTAGATTTTGATGATTTTTTGTATTCTATAAAAGTGTTACCAACTTTTCAACAGAATATATTGACACTACAAATTAGCCAAAAAGAGATAGTTTCCTTAGTAGATTCTGTTTCAGAGACTCAAGATAATTTTTATATTAAGGGCAATATACCTCAATTAGGAAGTGGAATGAGGTACAGTTTAGTTAGTAAACTCCGTGGGAAGGTAGGGGATAGCTTCGAATACTTCAAAGAAAATGAAAAAGAAATATCAATGACTGATGATTTTACTTTTGATATTAACGTTTCAATTTCTGAATTGATTTCAAATTTTAAAGACAAAGATATATGGGATTTGTTTATTAGATATAGAATAGATAATGAGGTATTTTATGATATACCTTTATCATCTAATAATAACCAGAAAATTATTTCGTCTAATAAAAAAGTTGCTTTATTTGTGAATGGCTCTCACTCTTATTCAATTTGGGTAAATGTAAATAGAGAGCCTGAAGATAATTTAACAAATATTGCGGTATTAGGTACTTGTTATAGTCGAAACGCTTTTAACACATCAGATTATTTCAATCCATACTACAAAAAGTTATACAAATGTTCTTATACTCAGTTCCATTCAAATATTATGAGTTTAGTATCTAATCCAGTAGAGTTCAATGAAGCTGAATTTCTAGATTGTGGATTAAAACCTTCAGATATTAATTATATCAGATCAGATTTTAATAAGGATTTTTTTGAAAACTTAGCAGAAAGTAAAGCAGACTATTTAATAATAGATTTTTATGTTGATGCTTGTAGAGAGGTTGTTCAAATTAAGGAGAATGCAAATATCACTTTGAATTATTTACTTCCTCGAACGAAGTATTTTAAACAAATTAAAAATAAGCCTGTAATTTCTCATACCAATAATGAGGAATATTTAAATTTATGGAAAGAAAAACTTGCATTATTTGTAGAAAAACTTCTAGAAATAATGCCTCCAGATAAAATAATTTTAAATAGAGGTCGTCTAACATCAAAATATCTGGATGCAAACAATAAAATCAATAATTTCCCCGATCAAGATATCATAAAAAGAAACAATGTATTATGGGATAGAATGGAGCATTACTTATTAAATTTAATACCAGAAATAAAAACTATTGATATGCGTGATACCTCTTTTATTGGTCATTATAATCACCCATTCGGCAAAAGCTATGCGCACTATGAAAGTGGGTACTACAAAGAATTTATGTCGAAGCTAAATGAGATAGTCTTAATTGATAAAAATAAACGATTATAATTAAGCAATATTTAACTTAAAATACTCAGTGTCAAACAATATTGGAAAGTGACAACAAAAAACCGATTTTCCTTAAGGAAAATCGGTTTTTTCATGAAGTTATTACGTAATTGATTTTGGTGTTTGTACTTTATTTGCTTTAAGCATTTGGTTTATCTTCCCATACGTCAGCTGACGCCAAATAAACTCCATCGGGCCATATTTAAACCGCTTTAACCATAGCGTACTGAAGAGCACTAGGGAGACATAAACCCCCAGCCCAATCATGAACGTGCCAGCTGGCTGAAGATGATTGGCAAGTCCGGCTCCGTATCTCAGAAATAGCATTGTGCCAATGATGGAGTGAAGCAAATAACAGGTCAACGACATCCGTCCAACTTTGGTAAAGAACATCAAAGCACCTCGAAGCTGAGGAACGTGCAGAAACAGCATCGCAAGTGTACTCATATAAAACATACTGCCAGTGAATCCCCCGTTTTGTTCCAGAGCAGTGGCAATGTTCACCCAGAGTGTATTTTCAAAAGGATTGACCGCTGTAATGATCGTACTGCTTTGTGTGATGAGAAACGCGATTGTACAAATGACCCAAATGCGATTCCAAATCGCTTTTTTCGCCTCCATGTTTTTGAAAAACTCCATTTTCACAAAATAAACACCAAGTAAAAACATGAAGAACATAGAATAGACGGTAGAAAAAGAACTGGAAGCCATTGTGACCATATCTGTCCACCGATCACCAATAGATGCTAAATAAGTCAGACTGTTGTGGCTGGTCAGCTCGAAATCAGCAAAATCCGGCTTGCCTGATGCTGTGTTCATGGTATTGAACAGCATCGTGAAAATAGGTGTGAGCAATTGAATCACAAAGAGTGTGATCAGCCAGTATAGGATGGTTTTGGCTGTTCGTTTGTAAAAGAAAAGCAATAAAAAGCCAGCGACTGCATAATAGGCCAAAATGTCACCAATCCAAACAAAGGTCAAATGCAGAAGGCCAAATCCTAAGAGAATGGTTAACCTGCGTGCAAACAGTTTGGTTGGGCTGTCCACCTTCTGAGCAGCTCGGTCCATAAAAATCATAAAACCAACCCCGAATAGAAAGGAAAACAGTGTAATGAATTTCCCCGAGGCAAACCAATTCACCACATTGTGAAAGACATCATTTGACTCCATGTCAAATCCCTTGGCCGAATCCACGATCAAAAAGTAATTGACTAGAATAATCCCCATTAAGGCGAATCCTCGTACGATGTCCAAGAAATGAACCCTTTCTCGCAGACTCATCGGTTGTCCGTGTGCTACTTTGTTTGCATTCATATCCGTGCCCCTTTTCCTGTTATGATAAATGTGATTTGGATCGAACCATTGATCCTTACAATGAATCAATATATAGATCAATTCTTAACAAATTATGAAGAAGTGAATTTTTGGAAATGAATGTGTCCATTTGATGGCAGATTCTTAAATTCATAAACTGTTAAGGTTTATGCTGTATCTTTTCACATAGCTAGATGATATATAGTAAAGACATAAAAGAAAGAGCATCACATTACATGAGGTGAGAGACATGACCCATCGAATATTAGTCGTAGAAGATGATCAGGATATTGGTGACCTTCTGCAGGAATCCCTTTCACGTGCAGGATATGAGGTGCTAAGAGCGATGAATGGCGAGCAAGCATTGAAGTTTGTGGATGATTCGCTCGATTTGGTGATTTTAGATGTGATGATGCCTGGGCTCTCAGGCATCGAAACGTGCCAGCACATAAGAGCCTCATCTAACGTTCCGATTCTATTTCTGACAGCCAAGTCGAGCACATTCGATAAAACTGAAGGATTACTTGCCGGTGGGGATGATTATATGACAAAGCCCTTCTCAGAAGAGGAGCTTCATGCTAGAGTCATTGCACAATTACGCAGGTATACCGTCTATCAGGAAAAAAAGGAGCAGGAAGAGACTTTTCTAGTTGGGGGTAAGCTGAGGGTAAGTGAAGAATTTAATGAAGTATGGAAAGAAAACCAGCAAATTAAGCTGTCTGATCTAGAATATCGGATGTTAAAGCTGCTCATGAGCAGGCGAAACAAAATATTTTCTGCTCAAAATATTTATGAAAGCGTGTGGGGACAGCCCTATTTCTATTGTTCCAACAATACGGTGATGGTGCATATTCGAAAGCTTCGTGCCAAAATTGAAGATGATCCTGCGCGCCCTGTATATATCAAAACTGAATGGGGAAGAGGATATCGATTTGGCACATCCACATCGTAAATATACACTGGCCAAAAAGCTGGCACTGTTGATTTTGGCGGCTGCAATCGTAAGTGGTATTGTCTTTTTGACGCTGCAAAAGATCACCAATGATTTGATCGATGGATATTTGAGTTCTGACGAGTATTACGAGCAGGAGTCAGCCAAGTATATTCAAAAATTCAGCCGCTACGTGTCTGAGAATGGGCTGTCTTCAACGGATCGAAAAGCGTTTGGCGAGTGGGTGAAAAAAGAGAATTACATTAATTTGACCATCTTCAATGATCAAGTGCTGCAATATGACTCTATTTATTCCGCTACCGATGAATCGGCGTACGGAAAAGAAATGATGACCCAGTACGCTAAGCATCATTCGTATCCGGTTCAGTTTAGCGACGGTAAAGGCCGCGTCATGGTGGATGGTTTCTATTCATCTCGTTACCACGATCTTGCCTTTACACTGGAGCTGCTCGGGGCAACGCTTATATTTCTCCTCATAGTTCTTCTTGGCATTCGCAAAAGTCTGCGCTACCTGCAAATGATTCATCGAGAGATTCACATTCTTGAAGGCGGAGAGCTGGACTATGAGATGACGGTAAAAGGGCATGATGAATTAGCGATGATTGCCAAAAGTATTGAGGATCTGCGAAAAGCCTTTTTGGACAAGCTTCAAGCCATTGATGAGCTGCAAGAAGAGAGCCGCAGCTTGGTCACCGAAATGTCCCATGATATGAGAACACCGCTGACGTCGTTGATGATGAATCTGGAGTTTGCGAAAAAAGAAGAGACTGGAGCGGATACCCAAAAAGATCAATATATAGCGAGTGCCTACGGGAAAGCACTGCAATTAAAAAATCTGTCTGACAATCTGTTTGCCTATTTTCTGCTGGATAAAGAACATGAATCTGAGCTTGAGACCGTTGCAGTCAAAGAGGTGATTTACGATCTCCTGTCAGATCAAGTGGCCATTCTGCATCAAGAGAACTTTAAGGTTCATCTTTTAGGAGAGCTGCCTGACAGCTATATCAATGTGAATGTCGAGCTGCTTGGCCGAGTATTTGATAATGTGATGTCCAATTTAAGGAAATACGCAGATCCTAAAAAGGATATCAACCTCACGTTTTTATCCGATCAAGAAATCTTTGAGATCCATATCAGCAATGCGATAAACGAGACAAATGACACGCAGGAAAGTACTGGACTTGGTGAACGAAGCATCAAACGAATGATGTCCCGCATGCACGGGCAGTTTGAAAGTATAGAAAGGAACGATGTTTACTACATCGTGCTGCGATTTTGGAACATCAAAATGTAGAAAACAAATGAATATACTGGAATGGAGAGACAACTCAATGAAACGATTCAACAACTTCCAAAAGATACCTGATCTCTTACAAGGCCTTCTCAATATCTGTCTGTTCTTTTTGGCCATCGCTTTAAGTGTTCTCTTAATCAGTGAAACATGGTACATTGTCCAATTTGTTTATAAGACACTGTTCAATAAAGGAGAAAGCTATTATGGAATGCTTGGGGAACTGCTGATCTTCTTTATGTACTTTGAGTTTATTGCCTTAATTATTAAATACTTTAAATCTAACTTTCATTTTCCGCTTCGCTATTTTATTTATATAGGGATCACAGCAGTCATCCGTTTAATTATCATTGATCATGAAGAGGCGGTATCGACCTTCTGGTGGGCGCTGGCCATTCTTGCTATGACCTGTGCACTCTTTATCGCGAGCAAAAGAGATGCTGCTCAAGAGCATGAGGAAGTGAAGTAAGGAAAGAAGACGAACGATGGACGTTCGTCTTTTGTTCATTCATAAAGAGATGTACAGTATGATGAAAGGCGTTTGACAAAGCACCGACTTCATTGACATGTTCTTATGGTATGCTTTAGAAAAAGTAAGGCCTTCCCTCTGCAAGATATGAATGAATAGGATGCAGAGGAGGATGACTAATTCGGTTTAGTCATTCTCATTTCTGGCTAAAGGAGCGAAATCAATTGACACACACCAAGACAGAAGCATTCTCGTTTACAAGTATGCAGCAGGCAGCCCCTGTACATATTCCAGAAAGACAATTCATTTCATCACATGATGGTACAAGCCTTGCGTATTATCCATTTTTATCAGAAAAGAACACGCAGGCCAATGTGATCTTGATTCATGGCGGTGGTGCTCATAGTTTGGCTGGTTATGAGCATATCGCTTACACACTGCAACATGATTTTCACGTAAATGTATTTTTACTTGATCTAAGAGGCCATGGCCATTCACAAGGAAAAAAAGGGGATACACCTAGTGTCACGGATGTATGGAAAGATATGTCGCAGGTTGTGGATGCCATTAAACAGGATCATAAAGGTGCCATCTACCTTTGTGGGCATTCTTCGGGAGCAGGCCTGCTGCTTAACTACTTGTCTTGGCCAAAAAAAAGAGAAGTGGACGGTTACTTTTTCATCGCACCTGAATTTGGCTATAAATCAGGTACTGCAAGGGCTGATCAAATTCCCTTTGCCACCGTTCAAGTATGGAAATTCATTCTGTCTGCGATGACAAAAGGGAGTCTGATGAGTCATTCTGAAGCGGTACGTTTTCATTATCCTGCATGGGCAGTTGAGCAGGATCCGCTTCTATTGACGGCTATCACCGTCAATCTATCTCTTGCCTTAACCCCATCTGCACCTAAGAAACAATTTGCGAAGATGGATCGGCCGTATGGCATGTTTGTAGGCAGCAAGGATGAGCTGTATGACGTCGAGACATTTCTCGCCTATCATGAGCTGCCGAAGGAATCAATCAAAAAACAATCAGTCTATCAAGTGCTGGAAGGACATACCCATTTGTCGATTTTATTAGAAGCGGGAAAACAGATTGGCAGGACGATCCAAATGTGGAATCCTTCTATTTAGTATGAACAACTAGTCAATACTCTCCCATTTAATTAAAAATTTACATTGACACCATCCTTTTCTATGATAAAATCATAATGTGATAATGAGAATCGTTATCAAACGATATGACTACATATAGAATGGATAGGTGAGGTACATGTTCAAGAAATCTTTTTGGTCGCTATTAGTTGTGCTCTCCATCGTTTTACTTGCAGCTTGCGGCAGCAATAGCAGTGACGGCAAGTCAGGTAATAAAGAGAAAACAAGGACTGTTGAAAGCGCTATCGGTTCAACTGACAATATTAAGGATAAACCAAAGCGTATTGTGACGCTGTACCAAGGAGCAACGGATGCAGCAGTCGCTATGGGCATTAAACCAGTGGGTGTTGTAGAATCTTGGCTTGAAGCACCTACGTATAAATATTTAAGAGATGACTTAAAGGATGTTAAAATTGTTGGGCAGGAAACACAGCCAAACTTAGAGGAAATTGAAAAGCTTAAGCCTGATTTGATCATTGCATCAAAAATCCGCCACGAGCAAATTTTTGATCAGCTGCAAGAAATCGCTCCAACTGTTGCAACAGAAACAGTGTTCACCTTTAAAGATACAGTGAAGTTGATGGGTGAAGCGTTAAATCAGGAAGACAAATCAAAAGAATTGCTGACGAAGTGGGATGACCGCGTCGCTGACTTCAAAGAAAAAGCGAAAAAAGACATCAAAAACTGGCCAATGAGTGTGTCTGTGGTGAACTTCCGTGCAGACCATGCTAGAATCTATCAAACTGGTTTCGCAGGGTCGATTTTAACAGAGTTAGGCTTTAAAGGACCTAAGAATGTCAAAGATAAAAAGCAAGACATTATTACACTGACAGACAAAGAGAGCATTCCGCAAATGGATGCAGATGTGATCTATTACTTCATGGATGATCAAGATAAGGCGGTTGAGAAAGCATATAAAGAGTGGACGAGTCATCCTTTATGGAAGCAGCTTGACGCAGTGAAAGCGAAACAAGTGCATAAAGTAGATGAAATCACTTGGAACATGGGCGGCGGTATTATCGCTGCAAACATGATGCTTGATGATATTTATGATCGTCTAGGAATTGATAAATAAGTCATAACAGAGGAGAAAATGTGAACATACCATTTTCTCCTTTTTTCCATAACAGATTGAAAGCGGGAATCAGATGAGAAGTTTATTAAAAAAGGATTCAAGCAAGGCACTGCTTTTTGCTGGATTCATTTTGTTGATGTTGGTCTTTTTTATGCTCAGTATTTCCCTTGGGCAAACCTCAATTTCCCTCAAAGCCACCATCCATGCTTTTCTTCAATTTGATGAATCGGATCCAAACAGTGTCATTGTCATGACATCCAGATTATCAAGAGCTTTAATCGCAACGGTCGTTGGATCTAGCCTGGCGATTTCAGGTGCACTCATGCAGGCATTGACGAGAAATCCGCTTGCGGCGCCTGATTTATTAGGAATTAATGCAGGTGGACTCTTTTTTATCGTGATTTCGATTGTTTTCTTTTCAACAGAGTCGTTAACAAGCTATATGTGGACAGCCTTTCTAGGCGCAGCGATTGCAGGGATGCTCGTTTTTCTATTGGGTTCCATTGGAAGAGATGGATTGACGCCGGTCAAAATTGTCCTTGCAGGTGCGGCGATATCTGCACTGTTTGCGTCTTTTACACAAGGTCTTTTAATCGTGAATGAACAGTCGATTCAAAGTATTTTGTTCTGGATGGCGGGTTCAGTGTCTGGAAGAAGCATTGATATGTTAATCCCTGTTTTGCCTTATATTTTAGGTGCGACTATTGTGGCGCTGCTTCTAGGACGTTCTATTAATGTTCTTTTGTCAGGAGATGATATTGCCAAAGGACTTGGCCAGCGTACACTGCTGCTGAAAATCACGATGGGTGTACTCGTCGTCTTTTTAGCAGGTGGTTCGGTCGCTGTTGCCGGTTCAATTGGTTTTGTTGGTTTTCTTGTGCCGCATATTGTGAAAAAGCTTGTCGGACCTGACCACCGCTGGGTACTGCCGTATTGTGCCGTTGTGGGGGCGTCGCTTTTACTTGCCGCGGATCTGGCGGCTCGTTTTCTGATCATGCCGCAGGAAGTGCCGATTGGTGTCATGACGGCGGTAGCAGGAGCGCCTCTATTTGTTTATCTCGTGCGCAAGGGGTTGAAGACAGGTGGCTAAAACATATACAGTGCGTTCTAAAGGCGGGCGCATTTCATTTCAATTTTCAAAGCGGACGTTTTTGATTTTACTTTTATTGACGGTCATTGCCTTTGGTTTATTTATTCTCAGTCTCAGTATGGGAAGCCGGTTCATTCAGCCGGTGGATGTGCTGCTTCATTTAATCGGTCAGGGAGAGGGAAATTCCTTTGTGTTAAATACGCTGAGGATTCCACGAACGCTGCTGGCTGTCTTAGTCGGAGCCTCGCTTGCGGTATCAGGGCTTATTTTGCAAGGATTGATCCGCAACCCGCTGGCATCTCCTGACATCATTGGGATTACGAGTGGTGCTTCGTTTGGTGCGATTATGTTCATCGTCTTTTGGATGGGCACTGTGCCTATTGCTTATCAATCCTTATGGGCGATTGCCGGTGCTTTTGCGGTATCGTGCCTAATCTATTTGCTGTCATGGAAAAAAGGAGTCAAACCGATCACACTTGTCCTAATGGGAATTGGGATTTCTGCCATTATGAAGGCATGTGTGACGTTTACGCTTGTTCTTAGTGATACGATGACAACGACAAAGTCATATATTTGGCTGACGGGCAGCTTATATGGTTCTACGATGAAAGACGTCACGGCGATGCTTCCTTGGGTGATGATTATTTTACCAATTGTCATGGTGTTAGCAAGAACGATGAATGTAAAAGAACTTGGCGATGATCTTGCAACAGGTCTCGGGGTAAAAGTGCAGGCGAAACGATTATTCTTTCTCCTGATGAGTGTGACATTGGCTGGTGTTGCAGTCGCATTTGCAGGCGGCATTGAGTTTGTTGGACTCATGGCGCCGCACGTTGCACGGATGATCATTGGACGTTCATTCATAGCACTTGTCCCAGCATCTGCGCTTGTTGGAAGTATTCTCGTGATGCTGGCTGATCTTGTGGCTAGAACCGCATTTCTACCGTTAGATGTCCCAGCAGGTGTATTTACGGCAGCTATTGGTGCACCGTTCTTTATTTATTTGTTATATCAACAGCGCAATCGATAAACAGAAGATGGGGGTTTTGATATGAGGCCAGAGTGGGTTGAGAGAGAATTACTTGATTTCGGGGTACACATCACAAATGGACCAATGACATCTGATCGCACACTTGCTGCGCTTTTTTCAGAAGCAGCCGTCATACGTTTATTAGAAGCTGAAAAGGAAGCGATGCATGCACCCAATCTTGCGGTAGCAGCTTCTATGTTTTCAAAGCGGTATGCCTATTTAGCCGTCAGTTCCTCTTTATATTTGATGACGCTGTATGACGGTGTCTATCAGTTTTCACCAGCAGCATGTGCATTTAGAGAGGATCGGAAAATTGAAGTTGATGAGGCGGCGTGTTCATTTGTTCCACTAGAAGGAGATCGGCATGAATGGAGAGAGAAGGTTGTACGTGCGCTGTTTACGGAGTGTGTCACGCCTCTTTTAGACGTGCTGAACCGCACATCAAAACTCTCTTATCGTATTTTATGGGAAAATGTAACCGTTCGAATCAACTCTCTTTATCGAAGCATGATGCGGGAAGCGGAAGAACCTGCGGTGAAGCAGCGCGTGCGGGAGGATTATCTGTACCTGAAGCAGGCGGCTGGTGATGTATTTGGAGCTCAGCAAAATCCATTTCAGCACAGTTTAAACCTAGACGACAGCTTACTTGAAACATCCAACCGGAAAACCTGCTGTATGTATTATAAGCTTGAGAAAAAATCAGAGAGTCTTGATTATTGTCTTGTTTGTCCTCTTGAACAAAAGAAAGGCACTGCTTGCTCGTAGCAGTGCCTCAGCGTGTAGGAAAACCCTCGCATTCTTTGTCAGGTCTGTGCTCCGATGCTCACGAATGTCAAATTCGCTCCGCTTCGGTGCTCGTCCTTCCTAGACTGCAAAGGTTTTCTATCACACTGAAAAGAAGACAAAGGGATAAAACCAAGATCATTTTATCCCTTTGTCAACAATATGTGGCACTGCTTGTTTATAGCAGTGCCTTTTTTTATTCCCAAATCTCACTTGCCCATTCAGGATGATCAATAAAAGGATTGCGGTTGTGCTGATACGTTTGATATATGATCTCATTGCGGTTCCGTTCGATTTGATCGACTGGGTCCTGCTTGTGCCATTTGAGAAGCACAGACATTTTGCCGTGAAGAGGCGAGCTTCCATTATTCACTTTGTCGTTTAATTCTAAATCTGGAAAGCGGTCATCACCCTCGTAGCGAACCGCCATATAAAAGAGCATTCTCGCAACATCTCCTTTGACCCGGCTGTGAGGTTCGAATGAGTCGCTATCGTAGAAATTGCCCGGCGCCCCTTTGTATTCATTACCGCCTGTATCAAAATCTAAATTTCCACGTGTGCTGTTCGTTTGCACATCTGTCGCACGAAGGTGGTGAATATCTGTCCCAGGCCCTTGGCTTGTCCCAAAATTGCCATGAGACTTGGCCCAGACATGCTCTCTGTTCCACTGGCCGACATTTCCACCATTCGCTTGCTTTGAGCGGGAGGCACCACTATAAAGCAGCAGCACATTGTTAGAGTTATTGGGGTCTTCATCTGTTTTCTTTAATGCATCCCAAACCTGGCTGTAGGATAGCTGCGTATGATCATCAATGATATCGTGTAAAGCCTTTTTAAGAGCGGGTCCTGATTTGCCAGCAGCAGATTGGTAATAGGAATCGATTTGACTTGTGGCGGCAGTTTGCGTTTGTTGTGCAGATGTTTCGTTTTGAAGCTGTAACGGGGAAAAGGTGATCGTTTGACTAGGTTCATTCAGATTGAAACCTTGAGCGTTTGCAGCTGGAGGCAGCGGGGCGGCGAATGTGCCGAATATCATGATTCCGGCGGCCACAGTTCCAAATAAAGTTCTTTTCATTCGATTTCCTCCTTGATAGGGAATGTATTCTCTTTATTTCTATCATATTGTCATGAAGAAATAAATGGATTTATCGTAAATTTTATGTAATGAGTTCGTAGGAAAAGAGATTGCTATTTTAAGAGCATTCCTGTATAAGTGGGCTTATAAGGATGGACAGCAAGGGAGAGGATGGATAACGTGAAAGAACTGCAAACACCTTCAAGAACGATAATGACACCGGGGCCCGTAGAAGTAGATCCGAGAGTGCTCCGTGTGATGAGCACCCCTATTCTCGGTCAATTTGATCCAGCATTTACACACATAATGAACGAAACAATGACCTTATTGCGGTCACTTTTTCAAACAGAAAACAAATGGGCTTATCCAATTGACGGTACGTCCCGTTCAGGGCTTGAAGCTGTGCTCGCCAGTGTGATTGAGCCGGGAGATTCGATGCTTGTGCCTGTCTTTGGACGCTTCGGTCACCTGCTCATTGAAATAGGGCAGCGCTACGGTGCTGAAGTACATACTATGGAATGTGAATGGGGGACGGTTTTTGATCCTGCCGACATCATCCAAGAAATAAAGCAGGTCAAGCCTAAAATCGTTGCCATGGTTCATGGTGAAACATCCACCGGACGATTGCAGCCGCTCAAGCAAATTGGTGAAGCATGCCGGGTTCTTGATGCACTGTTCATTGTAGACGCTGTGGCAACCATTGGCGGTGTCGAGGTAAAAGTGGACGAATGGAAAATAGATGCGGCGATTGGCGGCACGCAGAAATGTTTATCTGTACCATCAGGCATGTCACCTATTACCTATAATGACCGAGTCGCAGCTGTCATTGAATCGAGAAAGAAAGTAGAAAAAGGGATTGCGACACAGGATGAATTACAAAAACAGATCGATATTTCTCCAATCAAAAGCAATTATTTTGATTTAAGCCAGCTTCAGGATTATTGGAGCCCAAGACGATTAAATCATCATACAGAAGCGACAACGATGCTCTATGCACTGCGAGAAGGGGTTCGTCTTGTGCTGGAAGAAGGGCTATCTGAACGTTTTCAAAGACACGCGTATCATGAAAAAGCCTTGATGAAAGGTCTTGAAGCGATAGGGCTTGAATTGTTTGGTGATCCAGATTGTAAAATGCCGGTTGTGACATGCATTGTCATTCCAAATGGTATTGACGGAGAAGCGGCCCGTGCCGACCTGCTCCATCATTTTGGAATTGAGATTGCAAGCTCCTTTGGACCGCTTGCCGGCCGTATATGGAGAATTGGGACAATGGGCTACAGCTGCCGAAAGGAAAATGTGCTGTTTGTGTTAGCGGGTCTGGAAGCGATCCTCATCAAACACGGAGCGTCTATCCATTGCGGAGCAGGGCTTCAGGCGGCTCTTTCTATCTATGAACAAGCTGAATAGATACATCATACTCGCCACTGGCGGGTATTTTTTTATTTGGAAAAGAACGCTAATTTTTGAAAAACTAGACTTATAGATAAGGTTATCGCTATACTGGAGAAGTTCTCATCCTTTTTGTCATCATTTTCATTTATTTTGCAGAAAGAGGTTTTTTGTATGAAGAAGATGGGCAGATTATACATTTTGATGCTCAATATTTTTATTGCCATGCTTGGCTTTGGCCTCATTGTACCTGTTATGCCGAGTTACATCGAAGCCTTTGGCGCAACAGGAAAAACACTCGGTTTTCTTGTCGCTGCAACAGGCCTCACACAATTCGCTTTATCGCCGATCGCCGGCGCACTGACCGATCGATTTGGACGAAGAAAATTGATCATTGCCGGGATTGCCGGCTTTACGATTGCTCAGTTTATTTTTGCTTTTGCTGATCAGCTTTGGATGCTGTTTGTGTCTCGCTTTTTAGGCGGTGCTGCCGGGGCTTTGCTCATGCCGGCCATGTTTGCATACATCGCTGATATCACAAGTGAAAAGGACCGAGGGAAAGGAATGGGTCTATTCAGTGCAGCGATGACACTAGGTTTTGTCATTGGGCCGGGCGTAGGCGGCTATTTGGTTGAGTACGGGATCGCTTTTCCATTTCTCATTGCCGGTTCCTTTGCCGCCCTTTCTACTTTGTTATCCATCCTATTCTTACCTGAAACATTAACAAAGGAAAAGCAGGAAGAGGCGCGGCTCAACAAGGACATTCATTTCAATCCTTTTGTACAAATGATCGAGGCCCTAAAGACATCGTACGGCTTTTTGTTTATATTGGCCTTTGTCCTCAATTTCGGGATCATTCACTTTGAATCGATTTTCGGCTTATATGTAGACCAAAAACACGGATTTTCACCGAAGGATATTGCGTTTGTGATTACGGTTGCGGGTCTCGCTGGGGTGCTTGTCCAAGGTGCGTTAGTGAATGCCTGTGTGAAACGATTTGGAGAGATGAGAGTCGTGCGTTATGCGCTGCTAGGTGCGGCTTTCATGCTGATCGCCTGCCGTTTTGCGCCGTCCTTTTGGTTGATCTTTACAGGTTCGATTTTATTTTTATCGGCTACGTCATTTGTCCGTCCAGCCCTCAATACATTGCTGTCCAAGATGGCAGGCAATCAGCAAGGGATAGCAGGCGGTCTCAATACATCCTTTATGAGCCTTGCCAATATCGTCGGACCGAGTCTTGCTGGTATATTATTTGATGTGAATATTGAGTTTCCTTTTATGTTTGGAACACTGGTGCTTTGCGTCAGTTTCGCTGCATCCATCGTGTGGGGGAAAAAAGTGCAGCATGCTCATGCAGCGCAAGGAAGATTGTAGTTGATCTACAATCTTTTTTTATTGAATGAAATACATCTAGAAAAATTCCAATTAGAAATAGTATATGTTTTATATTTTATCTAAATGAATAGTATAGTTTATCAATATTTACACCTTTTACTGAGATGAAATCCATAAATTTAGGTCTTTGAGATTAATAAAAACTTGTTAATAAAATACTAAAATATACATTTTGTGTAAAAAGTGATTGATTGGCTTTTTCCACAATGGTAACATCAATCTCGACAGCATGAGGTAACTGAGATAATCAAGAGAAAAGGGGATAGAAAATGAAGAAGTTTATGTTTGCCATTATATTTTTTATCGTCACCATGTTTAGTACAGCAGTGCCATCAGCAGTTCATGCGGCAGAAATTGATCATGACAAGGTAGTTGGTTTTAGAGAAGTCAATCCAACAACTGTTACACAAAAAGCAGCGAAAAAATTTCAGCCTTATTTGAAAGTATGGCATGGATGTGTACCATTCCCAGCTGTAGATGCTACTGGAAACACAAGCAGAGGGTTAAAAACGAGCGGTTCACATAATGGTGGATGCAGCAGTAATATCGGTCAAGTATATTCACGTTCAGATTGGTACAATGGCAGCTGGGCAATTATGTATGCTTGGTATTTCCCAAAAGATAATCCTTCACCGGGCTTTGGTCATCGTCATGACTGGGAATCCATTGTCGTTTGGATTGACAACCCAGCTGTAGCCAACCCGCGTGTTCAATCGATTGCTTACTCAGGTCATGGGCAATATAAGAAAGCAGCACCGAGTGCCGCAAGTATTTTAGGAACAAATCCTTTGGTTGGTTATGATAGCAATTGGCCATTGAACCACGAGCTGGATGTAAGCGGCAATGTGAGCGGTAAAGGGATGCAGCCTTTAATTGGCTGGGATGATCTAACGCCGGCAGCAAGACATGCATTGAATACAACAGACTTTGGTAGTGCCAACGTACCATTCAAGGACAGTAACTTTAAAAACAATTTAGCAAAAGCTTGGTATCGATAAGAGTTAACCATGATAAAACCGATCATCTAAAAAATGATCGGTTTTTTATCAATAAAATCGCATCATCTCTCATATTTCACGACAGGTGATTTTTCTTTATGAAGCGCACGAATCATTGCATCATCTACGTGTAAATGCTCTTTCACTAATTGAGGCGGAGTTAAGGCCATCCACTGATTCAACGAAATATCTGCAAACCGGTCACTTTTAAAAATTTCTAAAAACCAAAGGCTCGTTTGGCCGATATTTTGGATGTAATGCCCCATACCAAAAGGAACATATCCAACATCACCTGCTCTGTAATTAAAGGTGCGGGCAGTACCTCCTGCTCCAAAGACCGTCATTTTGGCCGTGCCGGTTAAATAGTATTGCCACTCATCATTATTAGGGTGCCAGTGCATTTCTCTCATGCCGCCAGGTTTTACTTCGACAAGTGCAGCGGCAATCGTTTTTGAAATCGGGAAATTTTGTGAATCGACAATTCGAACGGTTCCGCCTGAGGTCGTTAGCGGCTTTTGACGAAGAAGCTGGTGCGTAAATGGCGGCTTAATGCTCCCGTATGGATCAGATACCATTTGGCTTTCTAAAGATGCCGGCGGTGAGCCTTGAAACATATAGCGCTGCTTATTCGGAATACGGTCAAACAATTTCTTAGGAACACCAAAATTGGCGGGTAGAATCTCTTTTGGTGTATGGGCAAACCAGTCTGTGATCGTGAATGTATCAAATTCAGAAAAATCGCCATCATCAAATACAAGAAGGAACTCACATCCATCCTCAAGTCCTTGGATGGAGTGCGGGATACCAGGTGGAAAATACCACAAATCACCTTCTTCTATATCAGCGATCATATTTCGCCCTTCTGCATCTACAGATGTGATGCGGGCTTTGCCTAAAATCATATACGCCCATTCCGCCTGTTTATGCCAATGAAGCTCACGAACACCTCCGCGTGTGAGCCGCATGTTGACACCTGCAATCGTTGTTGAAACAGGCAGCTCCCGCTTCGTAATTTCCCTCGACCAGCCGCCGTGATTCAAATGCATGTGTGTATCAGAAAATGAAAATTTCAAATTAGGAATGGTTCCGGCATCGGTTTTAGGGGGAACGAGCATATCTGGGTTCTCTATATCTCGAAGGACATCACGCGGGCCTAAGTCGGTGGCACCCGCGCCATCCTTTCGAATGGGCTGCGGGATGTGACGGAGCTCATCATCCATTTGTCATCCCTCCTCGAGACTCATTTTTCTCTTCCAAACTATATGAAGCTTCGGAAGAAAAAATTCAATCAGGATGGGATGTGAGAAATCTTTGAATACGGAAGGCTAAGCGCAGCCGCAATGTTGCGTCAGGATCTTTTAAGCTGATTCGAAGCAATTCTTCACACTTCTCAAGGCGATAAATGACCGTGTTGCGATGAATAGACAATCGTTTGGCTGTTTCTGAAATGTGGCAATGGGTTTCTAAATAGACAGACAAGGTGTGAAGAAGACTTTGATCGACTTGTGATGGTTCAGATAACCGGTGTAGGTGCAGCTGGTGAAACGTGATCATATCCTTTCTTGGAATGAGCCTTAGTAAATCTGGTACATCCTTCGCCTGATAAAATTGAATATATTCGGTCCGCGATGAGAGATATCCGGTTTGAAGAGCCTCTAATGCTTCATTGTAGCCCTCAGACAGATGGGGGATTAGGCAGGCTGTCAAACTCACCCCAAAAGAAATGGTGTGATTCACTTGCAGTTTAACAAGCTTCTGCAATTGTTTTAAAAAAGAGCTGAGACTGCCGCTAACCTCAGGCAAACTGCCAGTCTCCTCCATCAATACAACACCCATATCACCTTTGACAAACAGAAAGGCAGGAAATGGGCAGTTTGGAAGTGCACTTTCGAGCAGATCAATCACTTGATCTAAAACCATTTGCTGCTTCATAAAACATGTGGTATCACTGCGCTGATCAAGCTGACAGATCATACATAGATAGCGGCATTCGGCGCTTAATCCAAACGATTGAGCGAAATGTAAATGATCATGCTGGGAAGACGATGCCCTCTCTATCCATCTGCGAAAACCCTCATTTCTAGCACGCTTGGCCATTTGCAGGGCGGCATATTGTCTCATACGAGCAATCGACATTTCGTTCACTGCTTTTGCAATCATCCCATGCAATGCTTTATTCTGCGGGTGAATGAAAGAAAGGATGACCAGGTAATCACATGTTTGTTCGTTTAAATCAATCGGGAAGATGGAAAAGGTTTGTTTAGCATGTATCATCGAAAAAGAATGAGTTGTCCTGGTTCGAAAAAAGGGGAGAATGTGCATCCATTCTGGGCTCGTCATCATGGAGTGCGAGGTATACAGTATACGTCCATACTGGTTTAACAAATAGACAGGCTTATGAATATTTCTGGCGATTTTTTGTAATATGTCAAACTGGTTATCGTCTATGTTCATATCCACTCAATCTCCTTTATTGGTGAAGATGAATAAAAAAATGGACAATTGCTGTCAACATCTCTGATATGCATTTTATGTTATCAGCTAAAATCATTTTAGATAGAAAGTTGTTAATTAATATGACAAACAAACAGAGCGTCAGGATAAAATCACGTGCCGCCAGTCATCTTCATTCAGAATTACGAGCAAATATGATATGTTGTAGACAGAAGAATTTCTTTCAGAAATATGGGTATCACAAGGAACAAAGGCTTTGATGTGAGGAAGCCGTCTATACATGAGAGTGGCAAGAGGTGAGAAACATGATTTATATCGGATTAACTGGCTGGGGAGATCATGACAGTCTTTATCCGCCGAAAATCGGCAGCGCGCAAAAGCTGTTTCACTACGCATCAACGTTTCCGATTGTGGAACTGGATGCCAGCTTTTATGCGGTTCAGCCTGAGCGTAATCATGAAAAGTGGATAAAGGATACGCCAGATGACTTTCAATTTGTTGTAAAAGCATACCAAGGAATGACTGGACATCAAAGGGGCGAGATTCCGTTTGCTTCGAAGGAGGACATGTTTGATGCATTTATTCTTTCGCTGACTCCGCTCATTCGTGAAGGGAAACTGGCCATGGTGCTCTTTCAATTTCCACCTTGGTTTGATTGCAAAAAAGAGCACGTCCACTATTTAAGATGGTGTAAGGAGAAGATGGGTGATATTCCTTGTGCTCTCGAATTCCGAAACCGTACATGGTTTTCAGAGGAATTTTATGAGCAGACTTTGTCCTTTATGGAAAAGGAAGGATGGATTCATTCCGTCTGTGATGAACCGCAAGTCGGAGAAGGCTCCATTCCGCCAGTCATACAAGCTACACACCGTGATAAAACATTGGTCCGATTTCACGGGAGGAATAAACAGGGCTGGCTTCACCCGGCAGACCATGAGAATTGGCGTGAAGTGAGATACTTATATTTATATAATGAAGCTGAATTAAAAGAGTGGAAAAAGAATCTCGACATCCTGCATCAGCAATCGAAAGATGTCTATGTCGTGTTTAATAATAACTCCGGCGGAGATGCAGCGGCAAATGGCCAGCAGATGATTGATTTGCTGGATATCATGTATTCAAGCCTGTCTCCGAAGCAGTTAGATTTATTTAGTTAACCGAGAGCTGACTGAAGCTTTCAACCTGAATGAGACGGTCAGTGACAACTTGAGGGAGAGATCAACATGCTGCAGAAGCTATGGTTATATCATACAAACGACTTGCACAGCCACTTTGAGAACTGGCCAAAAATTGCAGCTTATATTGAAGAAAAGCGTCAAGTTCACGATCAGATGCTCTTGTTTGATATTGGCGACCATATGGATCGAGTGAACCTCGTATCCGAAGCTGATTATGGAAAGGTAAATGTCAAGCTCCTCAATCAGCTTGGCTATGATGGAGTCACGATCGGGAATAATGAAGGCATTACGCTGCCTCATGATCAGCTTGATCACTTGTATGAGAATGCACAATTTCCTGTGGTCCTGTCTAATCTATTTGAGAAAGGCAAAAGGCCATCATGGGCAAAGCCCTATCATATGATCACAATGGAAAACGGGCTCAAGCTCTGTCTCTTAGGCGTGACCATTGCGTATACACCTGTATATGAAAAGCTGGGCTGGAACATTACTGATCCGTTTGACAGCATACGGGACATGTTGCAGGAAGTGAAGGGACAGGCAGATGTCATTGTGCTCTTATCCCATCTCGGTATTATCCATGATCGAGAGGTCGCCTGTGACTTCCCTGAAATCGACATCATCCTAGGCTCACACACGCATCATCTGTTAGAACAAGGTGAAATGGACAATGGGGTGCTTCTTGCATGCGCTGAAAAGTATGGGCATTATATTGGCTGCGTCGAGCTGACAATCGATACAGTGCGCAAAGAGCTGATAGAGAAAAAGGCGACAGTGCAGTCAGTGGATCAGCTCATCAGTGAATCAGATGAAGCCATCACCACCTTACAGCAGGCAGAAAGAAGAGCGAAAGCACTCATGCAGGAAAAAGTCACAACAATTGAGTCGAAGCTAGAAACGAAGTGGTTCGACGAATCTCCGCTTCCGCAGCTCTTAACAGATGCCATTAAAGATTGGTGCGAGGCAGATATTGGCATGATGAATGCAGGTATGGTGCTTGATTCATTAGAGGCAGGGATCGTCACAAGAGAAGAAATCCACCGGATATGTCCGCATCCTATTAATCCCATTCGGGTGACGCTTACCGGTCAACAGCTCATCGAAACGGTTCGGCGGGGCTGTGAAGAAAAAATGGAACAGCTGCGCATTAAAGGCTTCGGCTTTAGAGGTGAGCTGATGGGGAAAATGCTATATAGCGGACTCAGCTATACGTTAGAAGAAGGCGAGGCCAAACGGGTGAAGGATGTCTTTGTACATGGTCAATTGATCAAAAAAGACGCCTCCTATACAGTTGGCACAGTCGATATGTATACATTAGGCTCTCTTTTTCCGCATATCCGTGATCACGAACACATTGAATATTTCATGCCTGAATTTTTACGTGATGTTCTGACATGGCGCTTGAAGGAAGCCACATGAAATCCGCTTCAGCCTAACAACACGCGCCCTCTTTTCACATAGATTGTGATGAGAGGAGTGAAGGGATTTGGTGAATTTAACACCTATTACAATTGATGGCCATTCCTTTACAGCGGTCACCGTCAAGCTGCCGAAGACAAATTTCATGGCAGTAACAAATGAACACGGGTATATCATGTGCGGTGCACTTGATGTCGGGCTCTTGAATGAAAAGCTTGCAGATAGAGGAATTATTGCAGGAAGAGCAGTTGGTGTAAGAACCATTGAGCAATTGCTCGATGCTCCTTTAGAATCTGTGACATACGCCGCAGAAGCGCTAGGCATCTCAGCTGGAACAATTGGAAGAGATGCATTATTAAAAATGGTGAAATAAAATAGAGAGATGATTCCTATCCCCCCGCCTGTCTGCATACACATGTAATGGAGAAGGGGGGATTTTTTATTGAGAATGAACCGCCGTTATCGCCCCTACAAAAAGGGCCCTTTGCCATTTCGTTACGTCATGCTGCTTGCCATCGTATTCTTTGTGCTCTCAACCGTGATTAGTTTGTTTTTTATCAACCGATCCATTAAACCAACCCTTATTCACATTGCTGAACTAGAAACAGAGCGCATCGCCAATCACCTCATACAATATTCAGTGCAAGACTTTGCAGACGATCAGGAGAATATGAAGGATATGGTGGTCATGAATACAAGTGAGAACGGAAAAGTGACGACCATCGATTTTAATGCGCAAGCAACATCGAAAGCCATGGCTGACCTATCACGTCATCTTCAGAAAAATTTAGAGGACATTGAAAAGGGGAACTTTCAAAAAGAGGCTAAAGAAGCGTTAAAGGATCAAACAGATGGACATGACGGCATTATATATAACATTCCGCTCGGGCAGGCATCCGGAAATGCACTCATCGCCAACCTCGGACCCAAAGTACCTGTACGCTTTAGTGTGATTGGTGATCCGCATACGGACGTTGAGAAAAACATTAAGCCTTATGGCATCAACAATGCCTTGATTGATATTAGTGTTCTGATCGAGGTCAAGGTAAGAGTCATTATCCCATTTGCCTCTGAAACAATCGTAGTCAAAAACTCTGTTCCTGTCTCCATACAAGCCGTTCAAGGAGACGTACCAGATTATTATAATGGCAGCGGAACAAACTCAGGTGCTCCACCAATTGTTCTCCCAGAGAAAAAGGAGAAAAAAGAATAACAGCCCAACAATGATTGGGCTGTTTTTTTACGATTTTCGTTTCCGTTCAGCTCTTTCCCACGCCCTCAAATGAGGGTATGGGTCAAATGACCATTCCGTTCTGCCGTTGTCTTTGTACATGCCATAGTGAAGATGCGGCGGAAATTTTCCTGCGGTGCCTGGAGGGCCGTAACCGGAGCTTCCGACAGATCCAATCACCTGACCTGGTTCAACAATTTGACCTGTCTTAAGTCCTTTTGCAAAGCCATTTAAGTGAGCGAAGTAATGATAATGATTATGAATATCTCGAATGCCTATCCGCCAGCCGCCAAAGCGGTTCCAGCCTTTCATTTCAATCACGCCATACGATGTCGCACGAACGGGAAGTCCATAATGGGCAAATAAATCGGTTCCCTCATGAATTCTTCTTCCTCCAAATCCTCTCGCATCTCCCCATGTACTTCGGTAGCTGTAGTCAGCTCCAACCGGAAGAGGAAAAGCATGTTTTCCAAGATCAAGATGGCCGTAGTGCTTATATAGCTTCATAAAAGATGAAATGATTCCAACGGTTTGATCACGTCCATAATAGTCCCATAAGCCAATTTTTAATTGATCAATGCTGCTGCCGTAGTGAAGCAAGTATTGAGCAAACGTGAATAATACATCCTCATCGTCATCGCTGCTTGCTTTGCCATCCCCATTCCCATCAAGACCAATTCCGTCAAACACTTTAATGCTTAAAGGAGAGGTATCCTGTTTATTCGGGTTTTCTGGTCCAATCCACATTTCCCGGGGAATGTAGATGCCAATGACGCCTTTTTGTTTCGGTAAATCTCTTCTGCTTTTTCGAATATTGTGTTCAAACTGATCAACTGCAGCAAGTACATACCATGGAACCTGTGTTGTGATGGAGACTTTTTCATATAGGGCCATTCTTTGCTTCAATTCATCTGGCTGTTTGCCGGTCCCTTCTGCATGAACAGGTAAAGGGAGCATTGAAAGACCAATCATAATGGCTAAAACCACTTTCACAAACGTCCATCTCCTTTCATCGAGCATCGTCTTCTACCGTTTAGTGTGGTTAGATCACTCTATTTCATAAGAAGAAAATGTTAGTAATTTTCTTCTGTTTTTTTAGGAGGCTTTTGGGTATTTTTGCAGCTCATTCCCTTGTTGTTCAATCTGTACTATGTTAAAGTGTCTAAAGAAAAGGCTTTAGGCCGAAGATTCAATTTTTTGCAGCTTCTTGGCTGCATCCATCGTATATAGCAGGAAGATTTTTGTAGATGCACCTTTAACGAATTCATATGGAGATGATGGAATTGGCAAAGAAGGAAGAGCACGTAAGAAAACCGGACTGGCTTAAAATTAAGCTGAATACGAATGAAAACTATACCGGTTTGAAGAAAATGATGCGGGAAAACAACCTGCATACCGTCTGTGAGGAAGCAAAATGTCCGAATATTCATGAATGCTGGGCAGTGAGAAGAACCGCTACATTTATGATCCTTGGATCTGTTTGTACGCGCGCATGCCGTTTCTGTGCGGTGAAAACTGGACTTCCAACTGAGCTTGACCTGCAAGAGCCAGAACGCGTGGCAGATTCAGTAGCCTTAATGAACTTAAAGCATGCTGTCATCACAGCGGTTGCAAGGGATGATCAAAAGGATGGCGGAGCAGGTGTGTTCGCTGAAACCGTTCGTGCGATTAGAAGAAAAAGCCCATTTACCACAATTGAAGTTCTCCCTTCAGACATGGGCGGTAATTATGATAACTTGAAGACGTTAATGGACACTCGTCCTGACATTTTAAATCACAACATTGAAACAGTGCGCAGATTAACGCCAAGAGTTCGTGCGCGTGCTACATACGATCGTTCATTAGAATTCTTGCGTCGTGCAAAAGAAATGCAGCCTGACATTCCAACAAAATCAAGCATTATGATTGGACTCGGTGAAACGAAGGAAGAAATCATTGAAGTCATGGATGATCTTCTTGCCAATAACGTGGACATTATGGCGATTGGGCAGTACTTACAGCCTTCGAAAAAGCATTTGAAAGTTCAAAAATACTATCATCCGGATGAGTTTGCAGAGCTGAAGGAAATTGCGATGTCAAAAGGCTTTAGCCACTGTGAAGCTGGGCCGCTTGTGCGCTCTTCCTACCATGCAGATGAACAAGTAAACGAAGCGTCTAAAAAGCGTCAGGCGCAAGCATAACAAAGAAAACGCCAGAGCTCTCTGGCGTTTTTTCTCATATTAATTTTGGCCATAAGGGGTGTTTCTTCTCATCGTACGGTCGGAATTCGTCATCCCATTTGCATCTTCTTTCGTTGAAATATCTCCACCTTGAGGGGAGTACTTCATTTGCTGAATTGTTTTAGTTAAAATCTGGTCAAAATCACGTGAATTGGTTTGAAGACGTGAAAAATTGGCAATGGATTGAAAGTGCTCTGGATTATCAGAGACGTATACATGATAATAACGAGGGAGAACAGAAACCGCCGTTTTCTTTACTTGATCGGCAGATTCATCACGGTTTTTGTTTCCTGTTCGATACACGATGAGTGCATCCTCATCTGTCACAAGTGTCGCAGCATCTTTGATGTTTGGCAGCTGCACCGTTAAACTTGTAATCACGTGGGCAAGATGCTCACGATTTAAAGCAGGGGTTCTTTCTTTCTGATCCGTTACTTGCTGGCGCTGATAACGAACATATCCTGCTCTGTTTGTGTCTGCTTCTGGCATGTTGGAATTATTTCCTTCATGACGATCCGACAGACGGATGGTTTTACTGGAAGAATCTTCATCCACTTGCCGGTTCATACCTGATTGAAAGCCGCACCCGCCTAAAAGCATGCTGAGGAGAATCGCGGCTGTCAGTTGTTTCTTCATAAATGTGACCTCCTTTTTCCTTTAGCTTCGGCTAAATCGGAAAAAACATGCTTTAGCAATTGATGGAGTTCTTCCAATGAATTATCATTAAAGATGGATCGTTTAAAAAGAGGTGAGAAGATGATCGTCATTCAGAATGCTACCTTTGATCTTGTAAGAGATATCAAAGACGGCTTTAATGAAGAAGCGTTTAAAGCAAGGTACTCAGATATTTTAAATAAGTATGATTATATTGTGGGGGACTGGGGCTATAATCAGCTCAGGCTGAAAGGGTTCTTTGATGACCAAAACCAAAAGGCCACATTTGATACTAAAATCAGCACACTCGATGAATACATTTATGAATACTGTAATTTTGGCTGTGCCTATTTTGTCTTAAAACGAATCAGAAAATAACGCAAAGGGGAGCGTCATAATGTATTTCGTAGACAGAAAAAAGATTGAAGAGACATTACGTTTTTTCGAGGAGCAATATGAGTTGATGCAAAGTCATCAAACATGGACAAGCCCTTTAGAAAAAAAAGCGCTGGAACGAATTGTTCATTTGCTCGTCGAATGTATTCTTGATACTGGAAATGACATGATTGATGGCTTTATTATGCGTGACCCAGGAAGCTATGATGACATCATGGATATCCTTGTTGATGAAAAGGTCGTACCAGAAGGTGAAGGCAGTCAGCTGAAAAAGCTTGTCTCATCCCGCAAAACACTTGTGCAGCAATATCAGGAAGTGGATCATCATGACTTATTGCAGGTCATCAGTGAAGTAGAGCAAGCGCTAGAGGTCTTTCCAAGCCGCATCCGTACCTACTTGGAGCAGGAGCTTGGCCCAGTATCAGCGTTTAAATAAACCATTGGAGTTGTGAGCATCATGAAATACAAAGGCTATTTAATTGATTTAGACGGGACAATGTATAAAGGAACAGAAAAGATTGAAGAAGCAGGTCAATTTGTTCAGAAGTTAAATGAGTTGAACATCCCTTACTTGTTTGTCACGAATAACTCATCACGCACGCCAAAGCAGGTAGCGGAAAAACTCGTTTCATTCGATATTCCAGCCACAGAAGAACAAGTTTTCACAACAAGTATGGCGACGGCCAATTATATTGCTGAGCAAAAGCAAGATGCGTCAGTTTACGTGATCGGTGAAGAAGGAATCAAGCAGGCGATTGAAGAAAAAGGGCTGACGTTTGGTCAGGAAGACGCAGATTTTGTTGTTGTTGGAATTGATCGGGGCATTACATATGAAAAATTAGCAGTAGGTGCGATTGCCATCCGTCAAGGCGCACAATTTGTCTCAACAAATGGAGATATTGCTATCCCAACAGAAAGAGGGCTTTTGCCAGGGAACGGTTCATTAACATCTGTACTGACCGTGACAACAACAGTTCAGCCGACATTTATCGGAAAGCCAGAATCCATTATTATGGAACAAGCGATGCGTGTGCTTGGAACAGATGTGTCTGAGACGCTCATGGTGGGTGATAACTATGATACGGATATTATGGCAGGAATGAATGCAGGGATGGACACATTACTCGTCCATACAGGTGTGACAACAAAAGAGCTGCTTCAGCAGTATGAAAAGCAGCCAACCTATGTCATTGATTCATTATCCGAGTGGATTGAGCGATTATCATAAAAAAAGAGGACAAGCGTTACGCGCGCGTCCTCTTTTTCTTTATTCTGCATTTCTCGCACTATGTGCCAGCCTGCTTGATGCGGCAGCAGCAATAGCGCCGACGATGTCATCTAAAAAGGTGTGGCATTCGCCTGTGGATTTATCGTTGAGTTTTCCGAGAATTCCCGGTTTTTCTTTATCGATATATCCGTAATTCGTAAAGCCGATCGAACCATAAATATTGACGATAGCAAAGGATAAAATTTCATCAACGCCATACAGGCTTTCGTCCGTTTCAAGTATTGATTGAAGCGGCTCAGTCAGCTTCTTTTGCTCGGCGAGTACGTCTAGTTCGACGCCCGTTAAAATCGCATTTTGGACTTCACGTTTTGCGATGACACGCTCCACATTGTGGATGCACTCTGTCATGTCTAAGCCAGGATGATATTTTTCCTGTAAAAAGTAGACAAGGTCTGCTATATCTTGAATGGTTACGCCTCGTTCTTGTAAACGGCGTCTTGCTGTTTTTTCTACTTCGTTCATCTCATGATGATGCGGCATGTATTCCTCACCCAATCCTCTTAATTTGTCCACAACGTGTAAAAAGCTTCGGATAGTAAATAGTATTCATAAATCCCTCAACCTGCGACTACGATATGATAAGAGATTGATCATAGGAACGCAGGTGAAAACATGAAAGAAACCATTTATCACACATTTGGTATTGATGTTCGTCAGTTTATGCCATATGGCAGTTATCAGAGCTTTCAAACGGCGGAGGCTCTCTTCCTCATTGTTCCTGTGTCTCATTTGCGAGAAGAAGAACTCGCAGAGATGTATCATATCAGTCAGTATTTACTGAATGCTGGAGACCCATACGTCGCTGTGTTTGAATTAACAAATGAAGAAAAGCCCACCTTTACTCATGGGAAGGAGCAGTACGCTTTATTAAAAGCAGCGCCTCCGATCTCAAGCCGCTCGTTTCAGCAAGCGTCAGAGCTGGCGGCCTTTCATGTTAGGGGAAGAGGCTTTCCATATGAAGTATCCGAAACAAAACGTGTCGGTGCCTGGAAGGAATTGTGGGCAAAACGATTAGATCAGCTCGAAGGCTTTTGGATGCAGCAAATGCATCAAAAACCGCTGGAACGGTTTGAACAAAAATTCATTGAATCGTTTCCGTATTATCTTGGATTAACGGAGAATGCCATTCAATATTTAGTCGATACTGAGCTCGATGATGAACCGAAAGAAGGTGACTCAGGCACTGTCTGTCATCAGCGCTTTTCACGTATGACATGGCCGCATGAGCAGCCGCTTCGTTTACCTGTGGATTGGGTCTTTGATCATCCAACCCGTGATATTGCAGAATATTTAAGAGAAACCTTTGTCCAGCATAAGGAAGATTTAGTGGAAGAAGGCTTTTCCTTTCTTCAGCAATATGAACAGGTGACACCTCTTTCCTCCTTTTCAAAGCGTTTATTATACAGCCGCCTGTTGTTCCCGCTTCATTATTTTGAAATTGTAGAAGGCTACTACATGTCTGGAGAAAATGAAAAAGCATATTATGAAGAGCGGTTAGATTACGTTTTAAATGATGCCAATCGCTATGAATACTTTCTAAAGGTTTTTCAAGAAATGAGCGCCATGCGAAGCGGCGGGAGCCCCATTCCGGCTATTGGCTGGATTCAGCCTGCAGCTGATTTGAAGTTTCAGTGAACAGACGAAACGTCTCTTTTCTCTTGAGGCGTTTTTCGTTATGCTTAAAGAAATCGATTAAAGGAGTGTTCTTCTTGACGAAACCTTATGTCTATATCACAAGAAAGCTTGATGAAGCATCACTTACACCATTAAAAGAAGTCGCTCATGTTGAGATGTGGCCGAGCGAGGATGAGCCATGTCCAAGAGAAGAGCTAGAAACACAAGCAGCTAAAGCGGATGCGCTTCTCACCATGCTGTCAGATCAAATAGATGAGCCTCTCTTATCAAAGACTCCGAATATCAAGGTGGTCGCAAACCTTGCTGTTGGCTATGACAATATTGATGTTGAAGCAGCCAAAAAGCGCGGAATCACTGTATGTCATACACCAGACGTATTAACAGAATCGACGGCTGATTTAGCCTTTGCCCTTCTGATGGCGTCAGCTAGACGCATTGTTGAGGCGAGTGATTGGATTAAGGGTGGAAACTGGACAGGCTGGGGGCCGCTTCTTCTTGCCGGTGCGGATGTTCATCACAAAACGCTCGGGATTGTCGGAATGGGTAGCATTGGAACAGCACTAGCCAAGCGGGCCAAAGGCTTTAATATGAATGTCCTTTATCATAATCGTTCCAGAAAACCCGAGGCAGAAGCGCAGCTTGGTGTGACATATGCGGATTTTGAGGAACTGCTCAAACAGTCTGATTTCATCGTCTGTCTGACGCCGTTAACCCCGGAAACGAAAGACATGTTTAATGAACAAGCATTTGATCTGATGAAGAACTCTGCTTATTTCATCAACGTATCAAGAGGACAGACGGTGGATGAGGATGCTTTATACGAGGCTGTCACGACAGGAAAAATTGCCGGCGCAGGTCTAGATGTATTTAGACACGAGCCTGTCAGTCCATCTCATCCATTAACGACATTACCTAACGTCACAGTCCTCCCTCATATTGGAAGTGCTAGTGTCGAAACGAGAAAAACGATGATGCGTTTATGTGCAGAGAATATTGCGCTTGTCTTACAAGACGAGCCAGCCAAAACGCCGGTTCGTTCATAATATAAAGCTTCCCGGTGTTCGGGAGCTTTTCTGACAAAAATATTTTGAAAATATAGAATCTTGATATAAATAGCTGTTAAGCGGTTTCATTCTGACAATCTCTTATTTTATTACCTTGTCAAAATGAGGATACCCCTTTATAATGTGTGTACATTGAATGTCTGTGTAAGGTTAACAAATGTCTTTTTAGAGAGGACATTTACGGAGAAAGGTGGAATTTCAGGTGAAGGCAATTCGAGTTGGGCTATTAGGATTAGGAACAGTGGGGAGCGGTGTCGTAAAAATTATCCAAGACCATCAGGATAAATTAATGCACCAAATCGGCTGTCCGGTATTAATACAAAAAGTGCTTGTGAGCAATCCCGATAAAAAAAGAGATGTGGATGTCGCAAGAGAGGTCTTCACAACTGAAGTATACGATGTGATTAGAGATCCAGAGGTCGACGTCATCATTGAAGTGATGGGCGGCATTGAAGAGACAAAACAATATTTAATAGATGCGTTGAATGAGAAGAAGCATGTCATTACAGCCAATAAAGATTTAATGGCGCTTTACGGTACGGAGCTTTTACATGTAGCGAAAGAAAATGGTTGTGATCTTTATTATGAAGCAAGTGTTGCCGGAGGAATTCCGATTTTGCGCACGCTGGAGGAAGGGCTCGCCTCTGACCGAATCACCAAGATGATGGGGATTGTGAACGGTACAACGAATTTTATTTTAACGAAAATGAATGTCGATAAAAGTGCATATGAGGATGTCTTGAAAGAAGCACAGGATCTTGGCTTTGCAGAAGCAGATCCAACAGCTGATGTAGAAGGACTGGATGCGGCAAGGAAAATGGCGATTCTTGCAAGACTCGGCTTTTCCATGAATGTAGATTTAGAGGACGTCAAGGTGAAAGGTATTTCTGATATCTCTGATGAGGATATTAATTTCAGTAAGCGGTTTGGCTATACAATGAAGCTGATTGGAATTGCTCAGCGGGACGGAGAGAAAGTAGAGGTCAGCGTTCAGCCAACCTTACTTCCTGATCATCATCCATTATCATCCGTCAACAATGAATTTAATGCGGTGTATGTCTACGGAAGTGCTGTAGGAGAAACGATGTTTTACGGACCTGGAGCAGGAAGTCTGCCAACGGCAACAGCTGTTGTATCAGACTTAGTCGCAGTAATGAAAAACATGCGCCTTGGTGTGAACGGAAGCGGATTTATCGCACCGCAGTTTGAGAAGAAGATCAAATCATCATCAGAAGTATTTGCTCAGCAATTCTTAAGAATTCATGTTAGAGATCAAGTCGGGGCATTCTCCCGCATTACATCTATTTTTTCTGAAAGAGGCATCAGCTTTGAAAAGATCCTTCAGCTTCCAGTAAAAGGACATGATGAGCTGGCTGAAATTGTGATTATTACACATCAGACCTCAGAAGAAGATTTCTCAAATATCCTGCAAAAATTAAACGACCTCGACGTGGTGGTTCAAGTGAAGAGCACGTACCGAGTAGAAGGGAACGGTTTAAGCTAATGAAATGGAATGGACTCATTGAAGAATTTCAAGAATTCTTACCAGTAAACGAATCTACACCTAAACTAACATTAAATGAAGGGAATACACCGCTGATCCATCTCGCCAAGCTTTCAGAAAAGCTGGGAATCGAGCTTCATGTGAAAACAGAAGGCGTGAATCCAACAGGTTCTTTCAAGGATCGAGGAATGGTCATGGCCGTTGCAAAGGCAAAAGAAGAAGGCAATGATACAATCATGTGCGCTTCAACAGGGAATACCTCTGCAGCAGCAGCGGCATATGCAGCCCGTGCTGATATGAAATGTATTGTCATCATTCCAGACGGGAAAATTGCCTTCGGTAAGCTTGCACAGGCTGTTATGTACGGAGCAGAGATCATTGCCATTGATGGCAACTTTGATGATGCACTGAAAATCGTCCGCAGTATCTGTGAAAAAGCGCCGATCGCTCTTGTTAACTCGGTCAATCCTTATCGAATTGAAGGACAAAAGACAGCAGCATTTGAAATCTGTGAGCAGCTAGGCTCAGCCCCGGACGTACTAGCGATTCCTGTTGGAAATGCCGGGAACATCACAGCCTACTGGAAAGGCTTCAAGGAATATCATGAGAAAAAAGGAACTGGACTGCCTGTCATGCGTGGTTTTGAAGCAGAAGGTGCAGCGGCAATCGTTCGAAATGAAGTGATTGAGCAGCCAGAAACAGTGGCAACAGCTATCCGTATCGGAAATCCAGCGAGCTGGAAACAAGCTGTGGCAGCCGCAGATGAATCAAACGGAAAGATTGATGAAGTGACTGATGAGGAAATTCTTCATGCGTATCAATTGATTGCACGTGAAGAAGGTGTGTTTGCAGAACCGGGCTCATGTGCATCGATTGCGGGCGTGTTAAAGCAGGTGAAATCTGGTGAAATCAAGCCAGGCAGTAAAGTTGTTGCGGTACTAACAGGTAACGGACTGAAAGATCCAAATACGGCTATTGATATTTCACAAATCAAGCCGGTTACGCTCGATGCAGATGAAGATCAAATTCTTGAACACTTAGAAAAGGCCGCACGCGTATGAGTGAAGCCTCCATGCTTTTTTCAATCACAGTACCGGGAAGCACTGCCAATTTAGGACCAGGCTTTGATTCAGTTGGAATGGCACTCAGCCGCTATTTAAAGCTATCGGTCTATGACCATGATAGCTGGCTGTTTGAAGCAGAAACAGATGTCGTGTCTGGAATTCCATCAGGCACCGACAACCTAATTTATCAAACAGCCAAAAAGGTCGCAGATGACTTTGGAAAAACACTCCCGCCTGTTCATGTCAAAGTGTGGAGTGATATTCCATTGGCACGGGGGCTTGGCAGCAGTGCTGCTGCCATCGTGGCCGCCATTGAACTTGCCAATCAGCTTCTTGAATTAAACATGACAGATGATCAGAAGCTCTTTTATGCAAGTGAGGTAGAAGGTCATCCAGATAATGCGGGTGCCTCTTTATTCGGTGGTTTACTGATCGGTCTTCATGAAGAAGACAAAACCCATGCCGTTAAAGTGCAGCATGTGGATGTAGATGTCGTCGTGGTGATTCCTTTTTATGAAGTGCTCACAAAGGATGCCCGTGATGTCCTCCCAGAGGATTTTTCCTATAAGCATGCTGTTAGTGCGAGTGCTGTAAGCAACGTCCTTGTTGCCGCTTTAATGACGCAAAACTGGCCGCTTGTTGGAGAAATGATGAATAAGGATTTATTTCATCAGCCTTACCGCACAATGCTCGTTCCTGAGCTGTCGAAGGTAGAGCATGTCGCTTCGCTCAAAGGAGCGTATGGAACAGCTTTGAGCGGTGCTGGGCCGACGATCCTCACCTTAGTGGAAAAAGGAAAGGGAGAAGCACTGAAAGAACAGCTTGCCCAAAACTTCCCGCATTGCGAAGTCGATTTGCTGACGGTGCCAGTAGAAGGTGTTGTCGTGCAGCATCATCCTGTTAATCAAGTAAAGAACGTGCTGTAAAATCTGCACGTTCTTTTTTTATGCTTGTTTTTATGGGAAGAAGCAGGGATTATTATTTAGAGGATCGAACTATTTTTTATGCATATAAGGGGGAGATTCATTCATGAAGAAATTGATGACGGCAGAAGATTTAACGAAGATTGTTTCTGTTTCTCATCCGGTTTATTCACCAGATGGAAAAAAGGCAGTCTTTACAAAAGTCACTGTGAATGAGAAAAAGGACGATTACAATATCCATTTATGGGTTCGAGATGAAGAGACAGAGGAGCTGGCACAATGGACATTTGAGGATGGAAAGCATCATCAACCAGTTTGGTCAAAGGACGGCAGGCAGCTTGCTTTTATTTTGCAAAAGCCAAAGGAAGTCCCTCAGCTCGCACTCATAAAGAGCGCAGGAGGCGGCGTACGTACTTTAACGAAGATTCCATACGGAGTATCTCACCCTGTCTTTTCTCCCGACGGAGCATTCATTTATGCGGCTGTGTCATTGAAACAATCAGAATCTGTTCATGATGAAAAAAAGGAAGAGCAAGATGAATTTGCTCCAGCGGTATATGATGATTTGACCTATAAAGCAGATGGAAGAGGCTTTCTAGATGGGCGTGTCACACAGATCGTGAAAGTGGATATCCGTTCAGGAGAGGTAGAGCCTGTCACGAGCGAGCAGGTTCATCATATGAATCATACCGTTTCCCCGTGTGGAAAATGGCTTGCCTTTATTCAATTAAATCCACAGATACCTTACATAAGTGACGTGTGTCTTCTGTCATTAGAAGATGGTCAGACAAAAAAGATCACACAAGCAAACGGCGCTTATTCCACCGTATCTTTTTCTCCAAATGGAGAGAGTCTTTTGTATATTGGACATGAGCGTGAATTTCAAAATGCCACCTTCCCATCATTATGGCTGTATGATCTGAAAGAAGACAAGGCGGTTCAGCTGTCAGAAATGCTCGATATGTATGTTGGAAACTGTATGGCAGGAGATAGCGTGATGGGAGAGGCCTATCAGGTTCCACAGTGGACAAAAGACAGCCAAGGATTTTATACGCTTGTTTCTGATCAAGGTAGTACAGGGATTTATTATTTCTCTATAGAAGGTTTAGCCTATCCAGTTCGACTAGAGGCGGAACATATCACCAATTTCAGCCTTCATCCAGATGAAACCAAACTGCTGCTTAGCCAGCTTTCACCTGTTTCACCAAGTGAGCTGTATGAGCTGACATTAGGGGAGACAGAACTAAAACAAATCACGTTTGAGCATCATGATTTTCTAAAGGAGTATGTCGTATCCGAACCTGAACCATTTTCTTTTCAGTCAAAAGATGGCGACGAGGTGCATGGCTGGTTTATGAAGCCTTCCAAGATGGAGGAGGGGGAGAAATATCCGCTCATTCTAGAGGTTCATGGCGGACCGCATGCGATGTATGGTTATACGTATTTTCATGAATTTCAAATGCTTGCTTCTGAGGGCTATGCCATCGTGTATATCAATCCGCACGGAAGTCATGGATACGGACAGATGTTTACCGACCGTGTAAGAGGAAGTTATGGTGACGTTGATTATGACGATGTTATGCAAGCTGTTGATCATGTGCTCAAAGCCTATGATTTCCTTGATGAAACAAGACTCGGCGTGACTGGCGGGAGCTATGGCGGTTTTATGACCAACTGGATTGTCGGTCAGACCGACCGCTTCCGTGCAGCTGTCACACAGCGCTCCATTTCAAACTGGATTAGCTTTTATGGCATCAGTGATATCGGTTATTTCTTTACAAGGTGGCAGATTGATGGGGATATTTATGATACTGTCGATAAACTATGGGATCGTTCTCCGCTAAAATATGTGAAGCAGATGAACACGCCGCTTCTCATCCTGCACAGCGATGAAGATTATCGCTGCCCAGTTGATCAAGCAGAACAGCTTTTTGTGGCATTGAAGGAGCTTGGGAAAGACACAAGATTGGTCAAATTCCCGAAGGCATCTCATGATTTATCCAGAAGCGGCCACCCGGGGCAGCGTATTCAAAGACTGACCTTTATAAAGGAATGGTTTAGAGAAAAGCTAGCCTAATAAAAAACGACCCTTCAGCGTGCTGACAAACCCTCGCATTTGGTGTCAGTCCTGCGTGCTGGTGCTCACGAATAGAAAATTCGCTCCGCGCCAGTACTCGTCCTTCCTAGACTTCAAGGGTTTTCATATCACGCTGAAAAGAAGACAAAGGGCTAAAGCCTTTGTCAATCATGAAAAAAACGACCCTAATTGGGTCGTTTTCATGTCATATATGAATTAGAAAACCTGTTCAACTTCTACAACGCCAGGCACTTCTTCTAATAATGCGCGCTCAATACCGGCTTTCAATGTAATGGTTGAACTTGGGCAGCTGCCGCATGCACCAAGAAGACGTAATTTCACAATGCCATCTTCAATGTCTACAAGCTCACAGTCTCCACCATCACGTAATAGAAATGGACGAAGTTTGTCCAGTACTTCCTGTACTTGGTCTTTCATTTCGACTTCAGTCATTAGATATAATCGCTCCTTTCACAACATATCACCATTATATTCATCTGGACGATAAAAATCTATTGATTGGTTTCAAAGTTTCCTTTTCATTATAGCACAATCTCATCTTGAAACAAAAAGTGATTTTGGCTTTTTTCATCCAGAAAATTCAGCTAAAATGAAGAAAGAATAGGGGGCTTGTCAAATGAACAAAACTGTCGATCTTTATGTATATGGAAGAGATGTACTGTGCGCTAGCTGCGTGAATCTGCCTTCTTCAAAAGATACATACGAATGGTTAGATGCAGCATTAAAACGAAAATATCCGAATCAGCCATTTCGCATCACATATATTGATATTGAGCACCCGCCAGAAAACGAACAACAAAAGGAATTGTCTGAACGAATTCTTGATGATGAATTCTTTTATCCACTTGTCTTAGTAGAGGATCAAATCGTTGGAGAGGGCAATCCGAAATTAAAAGACATTTATCAAGAAATGGAGAAATACGGGTACAAGGAGAGCAGTGACTAAGCTGTTCTTTTTTTGAAGAATAAAACGAACAAATGTTCCTTTTTGTGTTGAAAAAGAACGTTTGTTCGTTTATAATGAAATGAAAGGAGCGTGAGCATCATGAATTATTTACTGAAACAATCTCTTCATCAGCAAGTACCGATTGAGATGATTTATATGAAGAAAAACGGAGAGTGCACAAAGAGAAAAATCATTGTACACCGTCAAACGGATCAGCTTATCCAAGCGTATTGTTTATCGAAGAAGACGATGAGAACCTTTCGTAAAGACTGCATTCTTGCACTTGCTCCGATCAAATGGACCAACTCATCGGCACATGCCGTTTCATAGAAAAAAGCTCCCTCGTCACGAAGGAGCTTTGAGAAAAAATTCACATGATTTTAGCCGTTGTGATGCTTGTACATCCAAAGGAGTCCAGATTTCAGGAGCCTTGGCACCCGGCCAACAAGTGGACGATCAGCGACTAAGCCAAAGCCGGCTTTTTTTCCTAAAGAACCTAAAACACCTTTTAGCTTAAACTGTGGATAAGCTTCAGGAAGCGGCTCATTTTTCCAGCGTTTTTGCAGAGATTGGACGATTTGTTCTGCCTGCGCCTCAGCAAGCTGTGCACTTGGGGCATGAGGCAGACTTGCGCAGTCACCTACGACATACACATGCTCATCCCCTGGAAGATTATGATGAGGAGTTAATACGACGCGGCCTTGTGCGTCTTTTTCAACTTCCATTTCTCGTACCACTTTGCTTGGCTGTATTCCTGCTGTCCACACGATGACATCTGCTTCAATCGCGTCATCATGGTTGTAAACGACACCTTCTTCAACCTTTGTAATATTGGCACAGTTAATGATCTTTACGTCATTTTCTTCAAACCACTTTTGCACATACAAACTTAATCTTTTTGGGAAGCTTGATAGAATCAACTCTCCGCGGTCAAAAAGAATAATGTTTAAATCAGCACGGCTTTCTCTTAGTTCACTGGCCAGCTCTACCCCGCTAAGTCCAGCACCGACGATGCCAACCGTTGCACCTGCGCTCAAATTGTTTAATTTGTTGTACGCATGTCTTGACTGATCAATGGTTTGAATGCTGTATGTATGTTCTTTCGCACCAGGGACATTATGATACTTGTCCTCACAGCCGAGTCCAATCACCGTATCATCATACGGAATCGGTTCACGGTCGCTGAATAAGATCTGTTTGTTTTCAATATCAATTTTTTCTACTTCCCCGTATTGAATATCCAGCTTCGGATGCTCTGGAAAAGATACTCGAATGTGATGATCAGAGATCGTTCCAGCAGCAAGTGCATAATATTCTGTTTTTAAACAGTGGTAAGGATTTCGATCAATTAATGTGATAGTGACATCATCAGGTAATTGATTTGGCAATAAGCGGTGGAGAACCCGCATATTCCCGTAACCTCCGCCGATCAAGACTAAATTTTTCATGACGATTCTCCTTTTCCCCGTAGACATTGAAAAACACTTATACTAAAAAACTTTAAGTTAAAATACCAAATAAAATTATATCGAATTTACTGTGAAACCACAATAATTGTTTCAAAATAACCTACATATTCATCAGTTAGTCCTAAATAGTAAAACATTTTACGAGGAATAGGCGTAACGATACAGATGAAGCTCATATTTTGACTAATACAAGGAATTTCGGTAGGATGGTAAGGCAATGTGAGGTGAAGCACAGTGTTTCCACTGATCGAATTTTGTGTAAGTAATCTTGCACAAGGGTCTCAAGAAGCAAAAGAGAAGCTTGAAAAAGACCCAAACCTAGACGTAATGGAATACGGCTGTTTAAGCTATTGCGGCAAATGTATGGACTCCCCATTTGCACTTGTGAATGGAGAATTTGTTTCAGGAGAAAATGCAGAGCAGCTAGTCGAGCGTATTTATGCTTTTATAGAGGAAAACGACATGTTTTAAATGCACCACATGGGTCATGAGGTGCATTTTTTTCACTCTTCCACCTTCCATTTTTAAGGAGAATGAATAGAAAGCGTATTCAATATGTTATGCTAATAAAATATCATCAATATGAAACATCACACGAGAGAAAAAGAGGCATATGCATAATAAAAGCCCTTTGCCATGGCAGCAAAGAGCTTCTATGTATGAAAAACGGGGGATGATAAGATTGTCTCCTGAATCGACTCCTTTTATACTATAAAGAAACAACATTTTTGGAGGAAGCTCATGACATCATTTCAATTCACGAAAATGCACGGATTAGGAAATAATTATATTTACGTTAATCAGATGAAGGAACAGCTTCCAGAAGAGCAGCTATCAGAAATAGCGATTCGCGTTTCTTCTGTTTATACAGGAATCGGTTCTGACGGGATGATCCTGATTTGCCCATCAGATGTTGCACCTGTGAAGATGCGCATTTTCAACAATGATGGATCAGAGGGCAAAAACTGCGGTAATGGGCTGCGCTGCGTTGCAAAGTATGTGTATGAGCATCAAATTGTGACGGACACAACGTTCCAGATTGAGACATTGTCAGGACTCGTTGAAGCTACCGTTCACGCTAAAGATGGTCATGTTCAGCTAGTCACAGTAGATATGGGAAAACCACGATTTGAAAAAGAAGCGATGCCGATGCTTGGTGAACCGGCCAGCACAACAATTAATGAGCCGCTTGATTTTGGCACTGCAAATTTAAATGGAACAGCCGTTTCAATGGGAAACCCGCACATCGTTTTTTATTTAGAAGACATTGAAAAAGCGCCTCTTCATACACTCGGACCAATCATCGAAAAACATGACATGTTCCCAGAAGGCGTCAATGTAGAATTTGTTGAGGTTGTCAGTGAAACCGAACTGCATTTTCGTGTGTGGGAAAGAGGCTCAGGCATTACACAGGCCTGCGGAACAGGGGCTTGTGCTGCGGCTGTATCCACGATTGTGAATGGGAAGGCGAAAAAAGAAACAGACATGACAGTTCATTTAGCAGGCGGAGATCTCGTGATTCGCTGGAAAGACAATGACCACGTGCTTATGACAGGTCCTGCGGAGACCATTTGTGACGGGACATTTTATCTCTAAACCATTTATTTGAGAAAAGGCATCATCACGTTTATAATTGAAAAAGAAACATCCAGTCAAAAGGAGGGATGATCATGAGTACACCAGTAACCATTACAGAAGCTGCTGCACTGCAGATTAAAGATATGATGAAAGAACATGAAGAAGAAAATGCGTTCCTGCGAGTGGGCGTAAAAGGCGGCGGCTGCAGCGGTCTTTCATACGGCATGGGCTTTGACCATGAAGTCTCAGAGAAAGACACGCAGTTCGAGCAGCACGGCATCAATGTCCTTGTCGACTCCGAAAGCCTTGATATCATGAACGGAACCATCATTGATTTCAAACAATCACTAATGGGCGGCGGTTTCACGATTGACAATCCAAACGCTATCGCGTCATGCGGATGTGGTTCTTCTTTCAGAACAGCAACGAATACCGGTACGCCTGAAGAGTGTTAAGAGTTAAAGCGATTCATTCTGTAAAACCATTTGTATAATGAAGACCTCCTCATATTAATCATTTTCTTGAGGAGGTTTTTTGTGTTGTTTTTAAAGATGCAAAAAAAGGACATGACTTCAATCACTCAGCACGTCCTCTTTATAAAGATATTTAATTAGAAAAAAGCTCGCAGTTTCTTAGTATTTCCTCTGTTCATCTTCCACATCTTTTCAAAAGGTTTCATCATGGTGTGTCGGAAAAAATGTTCTTTGTTGTGTTTCGTTGAGAATAACGTTTCGTATTAATCGATTGTATTCTCAATCATCATTTTCAAAGCTGTTCCCTCTTTTATGAAGAGTAGTAAAGACTTTCATCGCTTCGCTCATAAATGATGCCAAGCCCTCACCATAACGATCTATATTCTTTGTGAAACGTTCATCTTGAATATAGAGTTGGCCTAAACCGTAAAAAGCATCAAGAGAGTAATAACGAAAGTTTTCGTTTAAAAAGTCGTACCATTGTTTGATGACGATTTGCACCTCTTTGGATTTAGGGGAATGGCTGCGAAGAGAGGCTAGTTTATTCAATATGCTATCCCAGCTATCAGATAATTCAATTTGTTCATCTTTAGACAAATGATTTAGTTTTGAGCTGACTTCATCAACAGCTTGATTTCCCCAACGGTGACGAGCTTCTTCTTCATATTGACTAAATTTCATATTCATATTCTCAAACCTCTCTTTATATGTGTATTGAGTTTCTCCCGTTAAATGTTGAAGCGTCTTATCAATATTTCCGATCATTTTATTGAGATTATCTCGTTTCTCTATTAACATTTTTCTTTGTAGCATAAATGCTTCTTTCTTATTAAATGAAGAATTGTGCATCATCTTTTGGATTTCCTTCAATGGAAATCCAAGTTCCCTGAAAAATAATATTTGCTGTAATGTTTCAAGGTTTTCTTCTGAATACAGTCGATAACGATTATCTGTGACTTCACTTGGAGTCAATAAACCAATCTTGTCGTAATGATGAAGTGTACGAATGCTAATACCAAATAATTCAGCTACTTCTTTCACTTTCATTTCAATTCACCTCTCTTGATATCCACTATAAAATATGACGTTGCGTTAGGGTCAATCATCTTTTTAAAAATTTACATCATTGTTGATCTTGTTTGTGTTTTTTTCGCAAATCGCTCAATTTTGTTACAGCTGGCCCGAACAACTGGCTATTTCCACTCGAAAAGAGTATCATGAAAACCAAACATAAACTGTAGTGAGAAAAGAGGTTGCTGAGGTTTGAGTGAACAAATCAATTGCAGGAACTGTCATGAATTGATTCCGTATCGTTCCAAAACGTGTCCATCTTGCGGGATTGAGAAGCCGCTTCCGAAAAAGGAACGTGTGAAGGATCGGGTGATTTTGGTTGTGGCAGGGATTGTTGTGGTGCTGCTTGCTGCAATGGTACTTGGAATGGCAAATGCCTATATTGGGGTTTTTAAATAAACGAAAAAGGAGTTCCGCGAGTGGGAACTCCTTTTTTGATCCGTTCTTATTTGTTTTCAAATAAGCTTGTGGAATGGAGAGGCTGTACACGGGCTTTCGGGTCCATGTAGGCTTTCGCATTGTTGACAGCAGTTGGTGCTTCACCAAATCCGCTTGCAATCAATTTGACTTTTCCTTCATACGTACAGATGTCTCCTGCCGCATAGAAGCCTTCAATGTTTGTTTCCATTGTAGATTTCACTACGATGGAGTTCTTTTCGATTTCAAGGCCCCATTGTTTGATTGGTCCAAGGGAGGAAACAAAACCGAAGTTGACGATCACGTCGTCCACATCAAGCACTTGTTTTTTGTCGCCTTTGACTTCTTCGAGCACGATCTGTTCAATGCGGTCTTCACCAATGAGCTCAGTTGGCACAAATGGAGTCAGCACATTGACCTTCGAGTTGTGCAAGTTTTCTACACTGTGCTCATGTGCGCGGAATTTATCGCGGCGGTGAATGATGGATACTTCTTTTGCGATTGGCTCAAGCATGAGTGCCCAGTCCACCGCAGAGTCTCCGCCGCCAAGAACGGCCACGCGTCTACCGGCAAATTGGTTCAGGTCATTAATGAAGTAGTGCAGATTGCTTCCTTCAAATGATTCTGCTGTATCCAATTCAAGCTTTCTCGGTTGGAATGCACCGTTACCAGCTGTGATGATGATTGTTTTAGAATAATGAACCTCTTGATTTGTGACAAGTTTAAAGATCCCATCTGCCTGCTTTTCAACTGTTTCAACTGCCTGCTCTAAGCAAATGGTTTGATCAAATTTATCCATTTGTTCCTTTAAGTTATCAACTAATTCTTGTGCGCGGATTTTTGGGAAACCAGCCACATCATAAATATATTTTTCAGGGTAAAGAGCGGATAGTTGACCGCCGAGCTGAGGAAGGCTTTCAATGATTTTCACACTTGCCTGTCTCATGCCTCCGTAAAACGCAGTAAACAATCCAACTGGGCCGCCCCCGATAACGGTAATGTCATATACCTTAGAATCTTCTTGCATTCCTTTAATCCTCCCAAATGAAAATTGTTATCACTATATCATATCATACCACATATCGTCGTTTGACTTGTTTTGAAAAACTTGTCGTTTTTTGATGCTGAAGCTTTGAAAAGGAGGAAAAAGTGAGAAAGACCGTTTATCATAAGGATTTTCAGTTTAAAGCCTTGAAAATTGGAGCAGAACTCGCTATTATTGTTAAGGGAACTAAATATTAATTTTTTATGAATTTTTGTCGGATACGGTCAAATGCTTTCGTTTTATGTAGGTGAAAGTTCAGATTTTCACATACTTATTTTTTTGTTTAAATTTCATAAAATGCCGCAAAGCGGTTGAGAATAACGATATGTAATTCTTTATCCGTTTTACAGCAAATTTAAAAAAGGTGGATGTGATTCCAGTGAATAAACCGAAAATCGTTGTATTAGGTGCAGGTTATGGCGGATTAATGACTGTAACAAGATTAACAAAACAGCTTGGCACAAATGATGCGGATATTACTCTTGTGAACAAGCATAATTATCATTACGAAACAACATGGTTACATGAAGCAAGTGCAGGTACACTTCATCATGACCGCTGTCGTTATCAAATCAAAGATGTAATTAACAGTTCCCGTGTCAACTTTGTACAAGCAACAGTTGAAAGCATTGATAAGGAAGCGAAGAAAGTTGTGACATCAGATGGCGAACTTTCTTATGACTACCTTGTTGTTGCACTTGGTGCTGTTCCTGAAACATTTGGTATTGCAGGACTGAAAGAATACGCATTCTCAATCTCTAACATCAACTCTGCTCGTCAGCTTCGTGAGCACATCGAGCTTCAATTTGCAACGTATAATACGGATGCTGAAAAACGTCCAGAGCGTTTGACGATCGTTGTCGGCGGCGCAGGATTCACAGGTATTGAGTTCCTTGGTGAGCTTGGAAACCGTGTGCCTGAGCTTTGCAAAGAGTATGACATTGATCAAAAAGACGTACGTATCATCTGTGTAGAAGCTGCGCCAACAGCTCTTCCTGGATTCGATCCAGAATTGATCGACTATGCGATGAACTACCTTCAAGGTAAAGGTGTTGAGTTCAAAATCGGTACAGCGATCAAAGAATGTACGCCTGAAGGTATCATTGTTGGAAAAGACGATGATACAGAAGAAATCAAAGCTGAAACTGTTGTTTGGGCTGCAGGTGTACGCGGTAACCCAATCGTTGAAGAAGCTGGTTTTGAAAACATGCGCGGCCGCGTAAAAGTTTCTCCAGATCTTCGTGTACCAGAAAATGATGATGTCTTCATCATTGGTGACTGTTCATTGATTATCAATGAAGAAATCAACCGTCCATACCCACCAACTGCACAAATCGCTATGCAGCAAGGTGAGACAGTAGCGAAAAACCTTGCAGCACTAGTAAAAGGCGGTTCTCTTGAAAGCTTTAAGCCAGACATCAAAGGAACAGTTGCTTCTCTTGGTGAACACGACGCTGTAGGTGTTGCGTTTGGTAAAAAACTTCAAGGAACAAAAGCTTCTGCAATGAAAAAAATCATCGACAACCGTTCATTATTCATGGTTGGCGGACCAGGACTTGTTCTGAAAAAAGGAAAATTCAAGTTCTTCTAAACCGATATAGACAAAAACGTGTATCCCTGTGGTACACGTTTTTTCATGTTTGACGGAATATTTTCTCACTTGGTACTGGACAGAAAAATATGTTATGATGAATTATCAGAAAATTTAGATTAAGGAGTGAGCAATATGAATGCACAAACAAAGGAAAAAACATCAGCCTGTCAATATTGTTCAGGAAAAGGGTATTTTCAGCTATTGCTCGGCGGATCTGAAACGTGTGAGGAATGTAAAGGGACAGGAAAGAAGCGTTAATCGATCTGCTTTTTCCATTGATTGACTTCATCTCTATTTCCAAGTTAAACTAATGATGGGATATTTGGGGGTGGAGATGAAGTGATCAGTTTACCAGTCGTTATCATTTCAGTTATTTTATTTTTCGTGTTATTCTTTGGCATTGGTTTTTTGCTCAATATGCTGCTGAGAATGTCATGGATTATGGCTATTTTATATCCAATTGTATGCCTTTTCATTATTAACAATCAAAAGATGATCGCTTATGTAAGAGAGCCTGGCACTGCTTTTTCAGGAATAGGAGACCGGATCGTCTCACTTGCTGCGGCTGATATCATCATCTTATTAAGCGGCCTGATCGGTGCGATCGCATCAGGTTTTGTCATTAATGCACTTCGAAAAAGAGGGTATCAAATGTTTTAACTCACTTGTGGACACGCAAGTGGGTTTTTTTGTTTCTCCTTTGCATAGTTTCCATTTTGTTTGGAAACAAATAGATGGGTAGAGGAGTGACAAATAGAGATGAAAACATGGATGAAACGATTGTTCATGACAGCCCTATTCATGATTGCACTTTTGACAAGCTTTACGGGCATATCTGGAGTCGAACCAAGTGATTTAGCTGCGTGGGTGAAAGAGACCGATGCGGGCAAGCAAGTGTCTTCTTTTTTTCAGCAGCCAAAAAGGGAAACGATGGCACTCAAAAGTGAAGATTCGCGATCTGTTTCTCTCGAAGAGGCGTTTAATTGGAACGATTACCCGAAGCAGAAGGTTGTGGCAACCGGCTATACAGCAGGTGTGGAATCAACAGGCAAAACGAAGGAACATCATGCATATGGCATTACATATTCAGGCGTCAAAGTGAAACGTGATTTATATTCAACAGTGGCAGCCGATCCATCCGTTTTTCCGATAGGAACGGTGCTGTTTATCCCAAACTATGGCTACGGTGTCGTTGCAGATACCGGGAAAGCGATTAAAGGTCATAAGCTTGATTTATACTATGAAACCGTTGATGATGTGTATAGAGAATGGGGTAAAAAAGTGCTCGATGTGTATATCATCAAAAAGGGTGAAGGGACGTTAACGGAAAAAGACTTAAATCAGCTCAATGAAGCAGAATCGATGCAAGTATTCCGTCAGCAGTTTCAAGCCAATAAAGAATAAAAAAGCTTTGGTCCATTTAAGGTCCAAAGCTTTTTCGCTTCTACATGAAGTAATAATCTAAGATGAGTGTCAGCAAGATCCCTGTTAAACCGCCGAAGAAGACTTCAATCGGCTTATGACCAAGAAGCTCTTTTAATTTCTTTTGCTTTTCTTTTTCTTCCGCATTTGGGAAATTCTTTGCTTCGGAAACAAATCGGTTAAAATCTGTTACGAGCTTGTTGAGAACAGTCGCCTGTTCTCCTGCCTGTCTGCGAACGCCTGTCGCATCAAACATAGTAATAATGGCAAAGATGGCGGAAATGGCAAAGATAGATGTATCTAGCCCGTGCTCTAAAGCCACTGCTGTGGAGAGTGCTGTTACTGCTGCGGAGTGTGAACTTGGCATTCCGCCTGTGCTTGTAATGAGCGACCAATCTAGTCGTCTAGAAATAATAAATTGAATCGGTACTTTTACAAATTGTGCAAAAAAGATGGCTGCTAGGCTGGCAAGCAGCGGAAAATTCGTCAGTACGCTCATGAACAAGAAACATCCTCTCTTTAAGAAAAAATATCGTGCAAAATGATGAACTAAAAATCCTAGTATGATGAAAAAATGATAGCAGTAAAAAATGCTGCCAAGTCCATGTTCATTATAACATTAAAGAAACTAGATGTGGAACGAGGAGAACACGGACAGGCTGCTTAGGTTTTCGGCGCTTTTTCATGATGCCCTTCCACGTGTGAAAATATAAATGTTCATCAAGTAAAGACAGACTGGCAATGATCGTATAGGCACGCAAATTTTGATATAATAGAAGTTCCAATGTGAAAAATGGAGTTCATTAAGGAGCGTGTGATAAATATGTTTTTCTCGACAAATGAATTGCAGCATAAAGATACACTGGCGATCGGACTTTTTCAAAAGAGCCAATTATCAGGAAAAGCAAAAGAAATGGATGAATTACTTGAAGGAAGAATCACTGAATTATTAAAAGAAGGCGACATTTCATCCAAACGAAATCAGCTTTCGAAGTTTTTCCCATCCCCTGAAACAGGCATCAAACGCATTTATTTTGTCGGGCTTGGGAAGGAATCAGATTACACGTTTGAAGAGGCAAAAGAAGTGTTTGCCCATTTATTTAAAAAGCTTCATCAAGATAAAAAGCAAGCGGTTTCTGTCTTGCTGGATACGTTTATTGGAAAGGATCTGCCTGCTCAAGATGCAGCCCATGCCCTGTCTGAAAGCTGCCTTTTAGCTACATATGAATTACAGGATTTTAAACATAAAACAAATGAACCAGATCGCTTTATCGAGTTTGTTTATGCAACGACGGAGCATGATCAAGCTGAAATTCAGGCGAGTCTGAAAGTCGGCGAAGTGTACGGACAGTCAGTCAATTCGGCCCGTACCCTTGTGAATATGCCGCCGAACATGCTCACATCCTCTGATCTCGCTTCGTATGCGGCAGAGCTTGCATATAAATATGAATTTGAGATTGAAATTTTAGATAAAGAACAAATGGAAGAGCTCGGAATGGGCGGTATTTTAGCCGTCAATAGAGGCTCAACAGAACCGCCAAAACTCATCGTGCTGAAATACCAAGGCAAGGAAGAATGGACAGACGTCATCGGCCTTGTTGGTAAAGGCATCACGTATGATACCGGCGGCTACTCTTTAAAGCCAAGAGCGAGTATGGTTGGCATGAAAACAGATATGGGCGGCTCAGCCTCTGTTTTAGGCGCAATGGAAATCATCGGAGAACTTCGCCCAGAGCAAAATGTCATTGCGGTCATCGCCTCAACGGATAATATGATTTCCGCAGACGCTATGAAGCCGGATGACGTCATTGTGTCACTAAGCGGGAAAACAATCGAAGTGCTCAATACAGATGCAGAAGGCCGTCTTGTTTTAGCAGATGGGGTGACATATGCGAAGCAGCACGGTGCCTCTGTCCTTGTAGATGTGGCCACATTAACAGGCGGTGTCATTGTGGCGCTTGGAAATGAGACAACAGGCGTAATGACCAATAACGATGAGCTGTACGCTCAGTTTAAAGAAGCATCAGAAGAATGCGGTGAAATGATCTGGCAGCTGCCAATCACGGAAAAAGATAAGAAACGAGTACGAAACAGCAAAATGGCTGATCTCAATAACTCACCAGGCCGTGATGGTCATGCGATCATGGCAGGTGCTTTCATTGGTGAATTCGCAGAGGATACGCCTTGGGTTCACTTAGATATTGCAGGAACTGCAACAACAGAAAAACCTTCATGCTTTGGGCCAACAGGGGCAACAGGTGTGATGGTAAGATCACTTGCTACATTTGTGGAACGATTTGAAGGAACAAAATAAGGGATAAGGCTCTGCCGGATGGCAGAGCTTTTTTATGTAGGACATACGCCATTTGACGAAGTTTTTTTTCTATGGTAACATACGTTGGTACTTTAATTATCTACTACATTAGTAAACTAAAGGATTTCGGGGGTTTCACCATGAATGCAGTTGTTTTAGCGGTTGTTTTAATGTTGATATTAAGCTTGCTGCGGGTCAATGTCGTGATTGCGCTAGCAATAGGTGCTTTAGCTGGCGGACTTGCAGGTGGATTAGGCTTGGGAGGAACAGTGGACGCCTTTACGGATGGACTCGGAGGAAATGCAACCGTGGCGATTAGTTATGCGTTATTAGGGGCATTTGCTGCGGCGCTGACGAAAACAGGTCTTCCAGATGCCATGGTTGAAGGAGCAGTGAAGCTTCTAGGAAAAGAAGGCGATTCAAGACGGAAAACACTATCAAAAGTGCTCATCGTTCTTGTCATTTTGATCGTGTCCTGTTTCTCACAGAACGTCGTTCCTGTTCACATTGCCTTTATCCCAGTCCTCATTCCGCCGTTATTAAAGGTGTTTAACGAGCTTCAGATTGACCGCAGACTGCTAGCGTGTGTCATTACCTTCGGACTCACTGCACCATATATATTACTTCCAGTCGGTTTTGGACAGATTTTCCACGGAATGCTTCGTGACAATATGAAGGAAGCGGGTCTGACCGTAAACCTTGCAGATATTCCGTATGCGATGCTGATTCCTGTAGCAGGAATGGTTCTTGGCTTGATCGTTTCCATTTTTGTATATCGAAAGCCGAAGGTATATGAGAATCGTGAAATTACAGATGTAGAGAAATCGGCTTATACGAAAAAAAGCTTATTCTTTGCCGGTCTTGCTATTCTCGTTTCGTTGATTGTCCAGCTTTATCTATCGCAAAGCCTTGGTGTGGAAGGAATGATCTTCGGTGCACTCGCAGGACTGCTTGTCTTGTTTGTGACTGGAATGATGAAACGCGATGAAGCAGATGAACTTATTACATCTGGAATGAATATGATGGCATTTATCGGTTTTGTCATGCTTGTTGCCGCTGGGTTTGCCAACGTTTTAACAAAAACAGGAGACATTGAATCTCTTGTCAAAGCATCTTCCCAATTTATCGGCAACAGCCAGAGCCTTGCAGCGATTTTAATGCTGCTTGTCGGCCTGCTTGTGACAATGGGGATCGGATCATCATTTGCAACGATTCCGATTATTACAACCATCTTTGTTCCACTTTGCTTACACTTAGGATTTAGTCCAATGGCCACCATTGCCATTATTGGCTCTGCTGCGGCTGTTGGAGATGCAGGTTCACCTGCAAGTGACAGTACGCTTGGACCAACATCTGGATTGAATATGGATGGACAGCATCACCACATTTGGGGAACTTGTGTCCCGACTTTTATCTATTATAATATCCCGCTTGTTCTGTTCGGCTGGCTGGCGGCGATTATTCTGTAAAATGAAAAGCTTGTAGAGAAAACGATGATGTTTTTTCTATAAGCTTTTTTGTTGTTCGTAGATGAAAAAATAATTAGGACAAAAGTATGAATTAAATGAATCTTTCTTCCTCTATCTTACGTATATATGCTGATAAAATGAAAAGGGGAAGATGGGATATGTCATTTTTTAAAAAGCTAGCGGCAAGTGCTGGGATTGGTGCAGCGAAAGTAGATACCATTTTGGAGAAAAACGCTTATTATCCAGGACAAGAAGTAAAGGGAACTGTCCATGTAAAGGGCGGGAAAATCTCTCAGGAAATCCGTCATATCAATGTTAAAATTGAAACACAGTATGTGATTGTAAAAGATGATGAAGAGCGTAGAAAATATGCAAACATCCATTCTGTACGGGTGGCGGATTCTTTTACCATCCAGCCTGGAGAAAAGCATGAATTTCCGTTTTCATTTATTCTTCCTATTGATACCCCGATGACGATCGGAAAAGTAGAAATTGCAGTGGAGACAGACCTTGATATCCAAGGCGGAATCGATAAATCTGACTATGACCGTATTTTCGTTGAAGCACACCCTTGGGTGAGAAATGTACTGGAGGCCACTAGAAATCTTGGCTTCCACCTAAATGAAGCAGACTGTGAGCAAGCACCTTACTTTCAGCGGCGCCTTCCATTCGTCCAAGAATTCGAGTTCATTCCGACATCAGACTACTATCGCTATATGCTAGATGAGCTAGAGCTGATTTTTCTGATAGATGAAGGCGGCTTAGACATTGTTTTTGAAGTCGACCGCAGAGCAAGAGGCCTGAGAGGATGGCTAGAAGAGATGTATAATGAAGGAGAACAGCTTGCGCGCTACCGCTTCAGTCCATCAGATCTTGAAAATGTAGAAGTGCTTGAAGGAATGCTAGAACAAATCATAGATCAATACGCTGAGTAATGATGAAAAAAGAGCCTGAATGATGACAGGCTCTTTTTTCTATGATACAGCTTCTTGTTTTCGAAAGGATGTGGCTTTGGATACAGAGCGATAAATTTTAGGTGCCAGCATTGCAAGTAATATAGTCAATGCGTAGTCTTTTACCATAAACCAGATCATAAAGAACCATGTGGTTTGATAGGAAATCGGTGCATTGAGCCATACATTTAATGCGAGGTATGTATAGGTCGTTCCAATCACATACATCACGGTCGTACCAGCAATGGCTGCAAGCAAAAAGCGGCCAAAGCCAGGGTTTTTTCTTTTTTCTAGAATGAATCCGGCAAGCCATGCAGCAGGGATGTACGATAATACAAAGCCACCGCTTTTGCCTAAAATGACCCCAAAGCCCGCAGAGAACTGGGCGAATACAGGTGCACCAGCAATTCCAACCAAGGCATAGACAATCATAGCTAATGCCCCGAGCCGTCTGCCGAGTAAGAGACCGGCAAGCACACAAAAAAATGGCTGCATCGTAAGTGGAATTCCGCCGACTTGTAAAAACGGCACAATGGATGTGATATTGGCCCCGATAGCCATGAGTGCAGCAAACATTCCGACTAGCACAAAGTCAGCAGTTCGTGTCTTCTTTTGCATGATGTTTCCCCCTGTCTTATCTGTACAAATAGATTAAGGGGAAGAAGAAATTTTGTCAACTTGTTTTTATTTAAGGTTAACAATAAAACCCGCCCATCAAGAGGGCGGGGAGTAGATTAAGCTTCGGTCATAAAAGTGGCATCGATGGCTTTGCTGACAGGTACGTAATCATAGCCGAGATCACGAGCAACCGCTTCGTACGTGATATGTCCGTTCATGACATTGACGCCTTCTGCGATGGCGTTGTTTTCTCTAATGGCTTTAGCAGCGCCTTTATTCGCAATTTGCAGTGCATATGGAACAGTGACATTCGTTAACGCAACAGTTGATGTCCGCGGAACCGCACCTGGCATGTTGGCGACAGCATAATGCAATATGCCGTGTTTTTCATAAGTAGGCTGGTCATGGGTTGTGATATGATCAATGGTTTCGACAATGCCGCCTTGATCAATCGCTACATCTACAATGACAGAACCAGGCTTCATTTGTTTCACCATTTCTTCTGTCACAAGCGTCGGTGCTTTGGCACCAGGAATCAGCACAGCACAAATGAGAAGATCTGCTTCACTGACTGAATCTGCAATGTTGACAGGGTTGGACATTAACGTTTTCATTTGATGGCCAAATTGGTCGTCCAGCTGACGCAGGCGTTCTGCATTTACATCAATCAGGGTGACATCTGCGCCAAGTCCGATTGCCATTTTCGCTGCGTTTGTTCCAACAACTCCGCCGCCAATAATGGTGACCTTTCCTCTTGATACCCCTGGTACACCTGCAAGTAAAATACCCTTTCCGCCTTTTGGCTTTTCTAAAAATTGTGCACCAATTTGAGCGGCCATTCTGCCTGCTACTTCAGACATAGGTGTGAGAAGAGGGAGTGATTTTCCGTCCGTTACGGTTTCATAAGCAATGGCTGTAACGCCTTTTTGTTTTAATGCTTCAGCCAAGGAGGGCTCTGCGGCTAGATGCAGGTACGTAAATAAGATGAGTCCTTCTCTGAAATAAGGATATTCCTCAGGTAATGGTTCTTTTACTTTCATGATCATATCAGAAGATGCCCATACATCTTTCGCCTGATCAAGAATCTCTGCACCAACAGATACATAATCGTCATCAGTGAATCCGCTTCCAAAACCAGCGTTTGTTTCAATTAAAATCTGATGTCCAGCTGAAAGCAATTGAGAAGCTGCTCCTGGTGTTAATGCCACTCGGTTTTCATTGTTCTTAATTTCTTTCGGAATGCCGATGATCATGTTTATTCCTCCTATGCTTATCTATTGATATTGTATGTCTAGTGTATCCTGAAAGTTTAGAAAATTCTTCGGTTGAAATAAAAAATAAAAAAACGCCTCTTTGTGAAATTTCACAAATGGACGTTTTTTAGCTTCATATCAAGGTATATAGTCATTTTCTCATTCATGTTTTTTAAATCAATTTCTGCGATGTCTGTAATCCGTTTTAATCGATAATTTAAGGTATTGATGTGGATATTTAATTGCTTTGCGGCAATATTGGCATTGCTGTCACAGTCAATAAACCGTTCAAGTGTTTCGACAAGGTTGGAATGATGCCTCAGATCGTAATCCTCTAGCTTCGATAAAGAGTAACTGGAGTAAGAAGAGCCCTTTCGCTTCTCAGCAAGCACATCAAGATATTGATAAATGCCTAGTTCAGAAAAGCTGTTTAAACGTTCTGTTTCAACTGGAAAGCGTTCTTTCGTTTTTAATACAGCCAGTGCTTCTTTATAGGAAGGCTGAATTTGAGAGATGTTATCGTAAATTCCTCCAATTGCTGCCTGAACATGCTGAATATGATACCGGTCCGCAAGTTGCTGCAGCATGCCGCTTGTGAATTGTTTAATATCTTGAAGCGGATGTTCTGTTTTTGGTGAGACAAGAATAATGAATTCGTGAAAATCAACAGTCGTTAACAATACCTGTACTTGCTGTGTTGTTTCAAGCAGATAGGACAGCTTTTTTTCTGTCTCCTCTGTGAGTTCGTCACGAAGACGGAAGATGATGATGGCATATGTGTCTGGACATCTGATGCCAAGTCTTAAAAAAAGGTCGAGCATCTCATCCTTTTCATGAATATGACCCGTAAGCATCTTCCAGAAAAGCTCCTGATTGCGTTCCTCTGTTTTTGTTTTTCGAATTTGTAAATTGAGTAATTTGTTTTTCACGGCATGTGCTGCCATTTTGAGAAGGTCCATTTCTTCTTCTGAAAATGGCTGTGCGGATTCAATCGCCCAAATAAATCCGAGCACTTCTTTGTCCTTCCAGATGGATATGGCGACCCTGCTAGATAAACCCACCTCTGCAATTTGAGGGACACGAAGCGGTTCGTCTGTTTTAAGGAGTGTAGGGATGATGCCGTCCTTCCAAAGCCGATTGATGACTTTTTCCGGTACCCGGCGGGAGATAATGGTTGAAGTTCTGGCGGGATCAGTAAAATCATTGTGTGTGCTATATGCCAATAATCGATGATGAGTATCTTCTATAGTAATAGGGCAATTGAGCACATCACTTATTTGGTCTGCCACATCCTCTAAACGATCAAGACTATACTTAAACGGATCTGTCTTTTTTGTCATAAAAAACCCCTGCTTTTTCGAATATTTCACGTACTTACATTATGAAGAGAATGAGGTACGTAAATCAACAAAAAACTGCCATAAACTTAAAAAAACAAAAAGTGTGAGAAGCAAGCAAGTGGATGTTGAAGCACGATGAAAAAGAAATAGTACAATAATAACGTAGTAAAAATTCAATAGGCGGAAAGGTCCACCAAAGTCGGTGGATACTTATTAAGAATATATGACCAAAAAACTGTTAAATACTAGATAAAAAGCGAAAAAACAGTAATTCTATAGACTCATTTTGTAAAATAAAAACAGATTTGTTTGACTGTGTATCATTTCTGTTTTTATAATAATAACGTCAAAAAATAAGTGGATTAGCCCATTATATGGCGGCTATGCACGGGAGGTAATGAGGAATATGTCAGGAATTATTCGCGTAACCCCAGAAGAACTAAGAGCGACCGCTAAGCAATATGGTGTTGAAAGTCAAGAAGTGTTAAACCAAGTTGATCGTCTAAATAGAATGATCTCTGATTTAAAAGGAATGTGGGAAGGTGCTTCTAGTGAAGCATTTGCTGATCAATACGAACAGCTTAAGCCTTCATTTATCAAAATGTCTGATCTATTAACAGATGTCAGCAATCAGCTTGATCAAACGGCAAATACACTTGAAAGCACTGACCAAGACATCGCAAGCCAAATCCGCGGCTAATCAAGGGGATTTCCTTTCTAAGTGTGAAAAGCAGAAACAGCGCCGAGTCTGTCAATGGATGCCGGCGCTCTTTCTATTTTGTGAGGTGGAAATTTGTGTATATCGATATTACCATCGACTTAAAAAATTATGATGGCAGTGTGTTTGATTTGAGACTATCAAATTATTTACATATTAAACAAGTCATCCATATCGCCTGGCAGGCAAAACAAATCTCGCTTCCAAAGCGGGAAGGCGGATGGGTGCGAGTAGTCAATAAGAAAGCTGTGTTTTCAGGCGAATATAAGCTGTCAGACTGTGGGATTACCACAGGAGACAGGCTGGAAATACTATGAAAGGACTTTTGTAAATGGCAGATAAAAAGAGTTCCTATTTAGAAGAACAATTAGAAGCAGTCATGAAAAAAGAGGGAGGCACCTATACCTTTATTTTTCAAAAAGAGACAATTAAACTCTTAGACGGTTTAGAAGCGGCACCGATCAAAGACATCAACCCTTCATTTCAGAAAGAGATTCAATTAACTGAAGATGAGGTCATCATTTCTATTCAACCGCCTCCTGCCTATCAGGAATTTCGTTTCATCCATGCAAAGGATGAAAAAAGCAAATGGATTTTTTCATACCAGCTTGTCGATGCAGTTCTTAAACACGACGTGAAGCGGCTGCATCCTATTGTTTCTCCTGAAAACATTGTTTTTCATCAAGGCTTAGCTCCTGCATTTTTGCATTATGGAGTCAAAGAAAGCATCCCGCCATATGAAACTGATGAGCATCGCCTGTTAAAAGAGGTCAAGGCCGTCGTTCTTCGAGTGGTTGACCATGAATATCAATTTCAAGAATATGTGGCTTACAATGAAACGTTGAAATTATCTGAGCTGGCAAAAGAAATTAGTGAAACGAAGTCGCTGGAAGAATTGTCAGCTTTGATTGAGCAAAAGATCAAAGCAATCGATACGAAAGAAAAAACGCTCTTAACCATCCCTAAAAAGAAATGGAAGATTGAGCGATACATTGGACTAGGTCTGCTTGTCCTGTTAATCCCTGCTTTGGTGTACACCATTTATACCTTCTTTTTTGCCATGCCAAAACAAGAAGCATACGTCGAGGCAAACAAATATTATCTCAACAAGCAGTACAGTCAAGTGGTGGATACGTTAGAGAAATATCCAGCTAATAAAATGCCAGTCTCTCTTCAATATGAACTGGCCATTTCGTATGTACAAACGAATCAAGGCAGCCTCTTACTTGATCAGCATAAAAAAGAAATCACAGAAACGTACACATTACAGACAGATCCGCAATACTTCCTATTCTGGATTCATATTGGACAAGGCAATAGCAAGGAAGCACTTGATATTGCACGGGTGCTTGGAGACGACAGGTACATATTCACGGCACTCGTCGCCTACCGCAATGAAATTCAAAACGATGACAGCCTTTCTGCTGAAGAAAAACAAAAACAGCTAGATCCAATCATTAAAGAAATGGCGAAATATGAAGAAAAAGAAACAACCGAGACAAGCACAAGTGACTCCTCGGGCACAAGCCAAACAGATGAAACAGCTGAACAAAAAGAGCAGTCAAAAGCCGATCAAGAGAAAAAAGAGAAAGAATCTGAAGCGAAAAAGAAAACCTCTCAGACAAAAAAAGATGAGAAAAAATAATTCTTTCGATACAACTGACAGTTGGTGCTGTCCGATGAGGAGGTGGAGCGTTTGAGTCTTCTTTGGGTTTTTTATGAGGAGGATTATCAAACCGTCCGTTTAGATGAGCAGTTCAATCGAGAAGCTCTGATTGGACCTGAAATAGAGCATACGGTGACAATCCCTTCACTTTCATTTGATGAAGGGACAATTCGTTTATCTCCTGATGAACCGAATGATGGTTTTACTATTTATCAGGGGAATGAAAAGAAAGGCAAATTACTTCCACATGAACCATATCAGCTTGGTTCACTCACATTTATTTTAATGGATGCACATCATGATCAGCATATTTATTACCTAGGAAATAGAGTTGAGCTGTCTTTTTCACGTGATGAGAAAGATGAGATCGATGTGTGGAAAGAACAAGCTCATTCCATGTTTCAAGATGCCAACCAGTTCACTTTAGAGAAAATCGAAGGAACATGGTATGTCATTCCTCAGGATGAGACGATTTACGTGAACGGAAAGAAAATCAACGGTCCAGAGAGGGTTTATACCGGAGATGAGTTGTTCTGGAACTTTCTGACGGTGACATTTATAGATGATGATTTATTACAGGTGACAGCTTACGAACCTTTTCAAACGCGTTTGGAAAAAACAAGACCTCCAAGCACAGAAACAAAACAAAAATACCCTTCATACAGACGTACACCGCGTTTGATTTATGATTTACCAGATGACCGGGTATCCTTTAGCTTTCCTTCGCAGGAGAGTGAAAATAACAGCAGAGGGCTTTGGCTTGTTGTCCTTCCGCCGCTTGTTATGCTCCTTGTGATGGGGATTGTCGCCCTTATCCAGCCGCGCGGAATCTTTATTGTCGTGTCGATGGCGATGTTTATCATGACGTTAATTACATCGTCCGTTCAATACTTTAAAGAAAAATCACAGCGCAAAAGACGAGAAGAGAAGCGGCAGCGAGTCTATTCTCTTTATTTAGAAAATAAGCGGAAAGAGCTGCAGGAGCTGTATGACCGCCAGCAATATATTTTGACGTATCATTATCCGTCATTTGAACAAATGAAGTATTTAACATCAGAAATCAGCGGCCGCATTTGGGAAAAGACGCTTGTGAGTGACGACTTCTTGCATCTGCGTCTTGGAACGGGCGCAGTTCCATCAAGCTATGAATTATCGATGAGCGGCGGCGATATGGCCAACCGGGATGTTGATGACTTAATGGAACAAACGCAACACATGCAAAAAGTATATCGTGAAGTGAAGAATGTCCCGATTACATTCGGTCTTGCGGATGGTCCAACAGGATTAATTGGGAAGCCTGCGATTGTGAAAAATGAGCTTCATCAGCTTGTCGGACAGCTTGCTTTCTCGCACAGCTATCACGATTTGAGATTTGTCTTTATCTTTCATGAGCAGGAGTATGAGAATTGGGAATGGATGAAATGGCTTCCACACTTCCAGCTGCCTCATACATATGGAAAAGGGTTTATTTACAACGAACAAACACGCGATCAGCTGTTGTCCTCAATCTATGAAATTTTACGTGAGCGTGATTTAGAAGAAGAAAAAGAGAAGAAAATCTTTACGCCTCATTTTGTGTTCATCGTGACAAATCATGAGCTCATTGCCGAGCATGTGATTTTAGAATACTTAGAAGGCAGCCGGACAGATCTTGGTATCTCCATCATCTTTGCAGCAGAAACAAAGGAAAGTTTAGCTGAAAATATTTCGACGCTTGTCCGTTATATTAACGAAGAAGAAGGGGATATTCTCATTCAGCACAAGAAGGCAGTAAGAATTCCGTTTCAGCTTGATACACATCAGCGCGGGGACAATGAACTGTTTGCCAGAACCCTGAGAACATTAGATCATCAAGTGGGTATGACCAATTCGATTCCTGAGACGGTCTCATTCCTTGATCTTTTCCATGCCAAACAGGTAGATGACATTGGCATTCGTGAAAAATGGCTGACTTCAGAAACGGCCAAATCATTATCAGTGCCAATCGGTTATAAAGGGAAAAACGACATTGTCGATCTGAACCTGCATGAAAAAGCACACGGCCCGCACGGACTATTGGCGGGAACAACGGGATCAGGGAAAAGTGAATTTTTACAGACGTATATTTTATCGCTCGCTGTACATTTTCATCCGCACGAAGTTGCTTTCCTGTTGATTGACTACAAAGGAGGCGGAATGGCGCAGCCGTTCCGAAATATTCCTCATTTACTTGGAACGATCACCAATATTGAAGGCAGCAAGAACTTTAGTGAAAGAGCGCTTGCCTCAATTAAAAGTGAATTGAAGAAAAGACAGCGGCTGTTTGATCAGTATCATGTGAATCACATCAATGATTATACGAAGCTCTACAAGGAGAAAAAGGCTGAGCAGGCAATGCCTCACTTGTTCTTAATCTCTGATGAGTTTGCTGAATTAAAAAGTGAAGAGCCAGACTTTATTAGGGAGCTTGTCAGTGCTGCACGTATCGGCCGAAGCCTCGGGGTCCATCTGATCTTAGCTACCCAAAAGCCAGGCGGGGTCATTGATGACCAGATTTGGAGTAACTCCCGCTTTAAGGTCGCACTCAAAGTGCAAGATGCGTCAGACAGTAAGGAAATTTTGAAAAATAGTGATGCAGCGTCCATTACCGTCACAGGCCGCGGTTATTTACAAGTGGGCAACAATGAAATTTATGAATTGTTCCAATCGGCTTGGAGCGGTGCACCATATATGGAAGATGGCTACGGCTCAGAAGATGACATTGCCATTGTGACTGATACTGGTCTTATTCCGTTATCAGGAGTAAGCACAGAGCCAGCAGTGAAAAAAGAGACAGTGACGGAGATTTCTGCTGTTGTGGATGAAATTGAACGTATGCAGCAAGAGCTTGGAATTGAGAAGCTGCCAAGTCCATGGCTTCCACCGCTTGAAGAGCGGATCCCTAAAACACGTTATGCGTCGAGTGAAGAGCATGTCTTCCATTTTGCGCTTGTCGATGAACCAGATCAGCAAAGCCAGCATCCACTTTCTTATCAAATGATGGAAGATGGGAACATTGGCATCTTTGGTTCCTCCGGCTACGGCAAATCACTTGCTGCTACAACACTATTGATGAGCTTTGCGGAGAGGTATTCACCTGAAGAATGGCACGCATATATTTATGATTTCGGAAACGGAACATTGCTTCCGTTAGCCAAACTGCCGCATACGGCGGATTATTTCTTAATGGATCAGATGAGAAAGATTCAAAAATCAATGAAGCGTCTGCGGGAAGAGGTTGAATATCGCAAGCGGTTATTCAGACAGCAAGAAATGAGTCATATCAAAATGTACAATGCCTTAAATGAGAAAAAGCTTCCGTTCATTTTTATCGTGATTGACAACTTTGACATTGTCAAAGACGAAATGCATGATCTCGAATCTGAATTTATTCAGCTGAGCCGTGACGGACAATCACTAGGTATATACTTCTTGATTACGGCGACCCGGGTAAATGCAGTGCGTCAATCGCTGATGAACAATCTGAAAACTAAGATTGTCCATTACTTAATGGATCAAGGAGAGGCGTACTCGATTATTGGCAGACCGAAATTCAGTTTAGAGCCGATCCCAGGACGAGTGATTATCAACAAAGAAGAGCTTTATTTTGCGCAAATGTTTCTGCCAGTTGAAGGAGAGAACGATCTCGAATTGTTTGAGCATCTGAAACAAGAGATACAGCTTCTTCATGACCGCTTTGAAGCAGCCGAAAAACCAAAGCCTGTGCCGATGCTTCCTGATAAGCTGACAGTTTGGGAGCTTGAAAGTCGTTTAGATGAACAAAAACCGCCTTATGACATTCCAGTCGGATTAGATGAGGAATCTGTGGCACCTGTTTATTTTGACTTGAAAAAGAATAAACATTGCCTCATCATCGGTCAAACGCAGCGTGGGAAAACAAATGTGACAAAACTGATGCTTGATCAGCTTTTAATGGCAAAGCCTGAAAAGCTGGCTGTTTTTGATTCAATTGATCGAGGTCTATCCAATTATGCAAAAGAAGAGAACATTGATTACCTTGAAACAAAGGATGATATCACCGAATGGGCAGAAGAAATGGACCGCTTATTCAAGGTGCGGGAAGAGATGTATGTCGAAGCTGTACGTCAAGGGGAGACTGATCAGCTGTCATTTCCTCAAATTGTGCTTGTGATTGATGGCATTACGCGTTTTCAGCAGACGATCGATCCGCGTCTTCAAGATCAATTGGCTGATTTCATGAAGTCATATGCACACTTAGGCTTCAGCCTGATTGCATCAGGAAATCATACCGAGTTCAGTAAGGGTTATGATGCACTCACAAACGAAATCAAACAAGTTCGTCATGCCATGTTACTCATGAAAAAATCAGAGCAAAACATCATACCGCTTCCGTATGCAAGACAAGAACCAGACATTCAGCCAGGCTTCGGCTATTTGGTTGAAAACGGGAAAGAGAAGAAAATCCAGGTTCCTTTATGTGCGGTAGAAAGGAAGAGTGTTCAATGACAGAGCAGCAAAAAAGCTCCATCAAAATCATATCCACCATGATATTAATTCTTGTGCTGCCGGTTTTATTTTTCCACCTGATTGGAGATGATCCGGCAAAACAGAAGAAGAATGCCACACGAAATATTGCGGTGGTCAATGAGGATATGGGGGCGAGTGAAAGTGAAAACACGGCTCGTTTCGGACAGGATGTTGTGGCAGCATTGTCAGAGCGTCCTGATTATACATGGACTGTAGTGAATCGCAGCGCGGCGGAAAATGGACTGAAAAACAGAAAGTATGACGCTGTCCTCTATATTCCGTCTGACTTCTCTAAAAATGTGCTGAGCTATGATAAAGACCATCCGGAAAAGGCGTCCATTCAATTTTCGATTCAAGATCAGCTCAATGCAGTCAATAAAGAGAAAGTGCAAAGAGAGCTGGAAAATGCGCAAAAGAAAATGAATGAACAGATGTCAACGCTATACTGGAGTTTTGTATCACAGGAAATTGGCAATGTGAGAGAAGAGTTTGAGCATATTGTCGGCAAAGAAGTCGAATTCCAAAATACGATGTACAACTTCTATAAACCGAACTCGAACAAATTATCAGATGCCGTACAGCAGCAGAAGAAACAAATAGAAGAATTAAAAAATGCAATGGCCGATTCACAGAAACAATATAAAGACGGCTTGAGTACAACAGAAGAAGCAAAGAACCAGTTAAAGGACTTTGTGAAAGTAGTCGATCAATATCAGCAGTATCAAGACAAACAAAAGGATCTCTTAATCAAAGCGCAATCAACAAGCCAAAAGCAAATCCAGCAAGGGCTTAAACAGCTCGCTGACATTCAAAACCAAAATGCCCGCAGCTTTAGTGATCAAATGGGCGGACTTAAAACAGACATCAACGGGGTACAAAGCCAGCTGAAAACAACTGACAGCGCCATCCAATCTGTTCAAAGGTCGAGAGAAGAGGCTATTCCTAAGCAATCAACGGGATTAACGGAACTTGTGAAGACGTCTCAGGAAGAACTGATTAAAAAGTATGAAGAGCGTTACTTAGAAGATTATCGAAATAAAATATCAGCCCTGCAGACAAAGCTATTAGCAAAAAGGCAAGAGTTAATGGACGAGCCGGAACCGCCAGTTGATTCTGATGATGACGGGCCATCAGACCAAGATAATGAAAACCCAGAAGAGATTGGGATTAACTTAGATGAAGAAACAAATGAACTCTCACAAATTTCAATAGAGATGAATGAGCTTGCGGATCAATTAGGAGAACCGGAAACACCGCCTTCGACTGAAGATGGGGAACAAGGTGAAAGCGGTGAAAATCCTGCTCAGCCAGATACTAGCAGTAAGAATTCATCGCAGGATGACCTAAAAGCACTCTCAACTCGCTTAGATGAAGTGAAAAAGAAAATTCAAGAAAAAGCTGCTGCTCATAATGACGAATTGAAAGATAAAGTGAGTCAAATGAGTAAAGAGCTTGAGAGTCTGACGAAAAAAGTAGATAAACTTGAAAAGATGATTCTATCGTTACAAGATCGATATAATGTCATTCCAAATGAAATCAAAAATCAGGAATCATCCATTGTCAGCAAAGTAAAAGAGCTGAAGCGCAGAAATTCACCGATTAGTAATGTCTTTAGCGATAATCTTTTTGAGAAAAAATTTGAAACGAAATCAACAAGAACTAAAAAATTAATGGACTATTCAAATCAACTCTCTCAGCTAGAGCTGATGATCGCAAATGTCTATCAACCATCTAATAACTCTTCTCTATATGACACAAAAGGAGAAGAAATCCAGTCCATCCTCTCCATCAAAAAAGAAGAAACAGAAAACTGGGATAAGCTCAAAAACCAGCTGCTGACATCAAACGATGATGTGTCTACTTTTATTGATGAGATGCAGAAGTTTTCAGATGGTTATGCTGAGTACATCACGACTCAGCAGGCAAGCATGGAACAGGAATTACAGACAATTGCTGAAAGTGCGGACAATGTAGCTGAGCAAATGGCTGATCAAGGAGATGCGGTATATACAGCAGACCTTGCAGGCAGTTCAATTGTTGTCAGTGCACAGGATTCAATTGGTCAGGAAGTGCTTCGTCTTTCTGAAAATATGAGTTCGTTAACCGACCGCCAAAAAGGGGTGGCGGATTATACGAATAACATTGAAGAGAGTGTGACAACGGTTCAAGAAAAAGCAGATACGCTGAATGAAAACTGGAGCAAGAATGTCGACTCTACAAAACTTGTTCAGCAAGATTTAAAAGGTATTTTAGGAAATACATTAAGTGATCAAGGCAACAGCAACTATGTGTATAACCATTTAGCCAATCCGCTGAAAATCAGCGGCGATGTGCCGGAAGAAAAAACGCAGACTGTACCGCCGGTCGTCATTTTGGTCATTGTGATGATCAGCAGTTTGTTAATTGGCTTTTTCAGCTCGTATTATGCGTCAGCTCCGATGCTGGTCAAAGGTGCACTGTTTGGCATCTTAAATCTATTAGTCGGACTCATGATCAGCTTGTTTGGACTGAACATTTACAAGCTTGCAGATGATCAAGCCATTCAATGGTCGATCTTCACCATTTTGTTATTAGTGGCGTGCTCTGCCTTTATTCGCACGGCCTTCCTTTTCGGTTCCATTGCCGGATGGATGGCAGCAACGGCGCTTATTTTCTTCTTTGTCGCACCATTAATTGATTTGGTGATGCCGAATTTCCACTTTACCAATCCAGTGACAGACGTGTACCTGTCGATCCAATATGGAAATGGAGACACCTTTGGAATGGGCGTCACAGGGTTAGTGATTTTAACTGTCCTTTTCATGGTCGTACCGCTTGTGAAAAAGCTAAGGAAAGATAAAACAGAGGAACGTGATGTGACTCATGAAGCTTAATCTATTCGTGAAAGGGGCGGCACTCGCTGCCGTTTCCCTTTTTCTCCTCATCCCTGCCGCTTTTGCTGCTGGTGAAGATACGGATACGAATGTCAAGCCGAATGAATATCAGGAAAAAGAGCTCAATATTAACTCGAGTATATTGAGGGATCAAACGAAATATGAACAAAGTAAAACAACGTCAAAGGTCAAAACAGACATTCATTTTGCTGAACCGCCTAAAGCCCCGGGTGGATCTCTTTCTCCGCAGCTTTTCAGTGATCTAAAAGAGAACCCGCCCAAAACACCAGCTCACATGATGAAAGAGATGAATATTTCTTTTAGTGATTCGGCTGTATCAGCACCTTCTGAGGATGAACATGAGAAGCAGACATCGGCACTGCTTCCGATTATCTTTGGTTTCTTGATAGCCCTTGGTCTCGTCGTGATGATTATCCTGATTCCAAAGGTGAATGCGAAGGCTGAAAAGAAATAGTCTGTCTCTTTTAAAAGAGGCAGGCTTTTCTTTATGCAGATTGCTTGATGTCATACCGTTTCACTACGTAAAATAGTGATATCAAGGGAGGAGATTGTCATTCGAATTTCAATCGTTACAGGCGGATCAAAAGGTTTTGGCCTAGCACTTGTGAACAGGCTGCTTTCACGCGGGGATCATGTGTACACAGCAGCAAGAAGTGCATCGCCGATATCCCATCCAAAGCTCACACATACTCAGGTCGATCTGACGGATGAAGAAGCAGCGGCCAAATGGCTTCAACATAGTCTCACGCCGCAAACTCTGGCAGATGCTGATGACATCTTATTCGTCAATAACGCAGGAATGGTTACACCTATCAAACGCGTTGGACAAGGCGGACAGGATACGCTTCATGAGCATTACAAGTTGAATCTTGTCATTCCTGTTTTGCTGAGCCATGTGTTTGCCAAACAGACTCAATCTTTTAACGGGAAGAAAACGATCGTTCATCTCTCTTCTGGAGCGGCGAAAAACCCATACAAAGGCTGGAGTGCGTATTGCAGTTCAAAGGCAGGACTCGATATGTTTATGAGGACTTTTCATGAGGAACAGCAGGACGAGGCGCATCCGATCAACACGTTTTCCTTTTCACCTGGCACGATCGATACAGATATGCAGGGGGAAATTCGGAAGTCATCAAAACAAGACTTTGAACAAATAGACCGTTTTCAGCAATTATATGAAACAGGCACACTGAAGAGTCCAGATGAAGTCGCAGGTATTTTGCTCGATCTTTTAGGAGATGATCCAGCTGGCGGATGTGTCTACGATGCACGTGAGTATGTGAAAAAACAGTCATAACGACTGCTGCAGCGTAAAGACAAACCCTCGCATTCGGTGTCAGGCCTGCGTGCTGGTGCTCACGAATGTCAAATTCGCTCCGCGCCAGTACTCGGCCTTCCTAGACTTCAAGGGTTTTCATATCACGCTGAAAAGAAGAAAAAAAGCAGTCATAACGACTGCTTTTTTCGTATTGTACAAGCAAAAACAGCTCATTTGACATAAGCTATTTTTGAGACTCATAGAAAATATAACAGAACATTTGAGTTTCTTTTCAGAATATGTTAGGATGCTAAAAATATAGATAAGGAGGGGTTTCCATGAGAAAGGTTACATTAATGGATGTTTACACCCATCCAGTCGCTCAAAAATATTTAAATCGTTCAGGTAAAGCCCATGCGATTGCTTGTGCTTATCACGCATTCAAACTGGCGGTGCAGGCTGGGATTAATCCAGATCTCGCTGTGAAAGCAGCCCTCTTGCATGATATCGGCCACTATGAATGGTATACAGCTGGCGGAGAATGGGATTACGAGACATATAGACGGAATGATATTCATGCCATAAAAGGCGCAGAGCGTGCTCACAAACTGCTCATACGCCTCGGTGAGGAACCAAAGGCAGCCAAAGATATTGCGCTTGCGATTCTGCTTCATACTGATTCATATTTGCCAGAGGGCGACCTTCATAAGGACACACTCCAGCAAATCGTTAAGAAAGCAGATGAAATGGATGAAGAGCCTGGCGGGCATCACCATTACAGACAAATAGACGAATCACTTGCAATGAAAAAAATCACGGAATTGGATCAGAAAGTGCAACAGGCACTTCAGCCCATGAAACGCTCTGTTTAGTATGGAATGTCACCATGAATATTTCCATGCTGATCGACATACAATGTGCGAATAACGGTACGGTTAAATGCTGATGTACCTGATGCAGTGAGTCCAGTGTAATGAACCGTGACAGAATAAGCACCTTCTTTTTTCAATTGAACAGCTGATGAAGCAGTTGTTTTGAGAGGATGATCTTTTTGGGCATCCTTAAAGTAAAAGGTTTCTACTTTCTTGCTTAATCGTTTAATCAGACCGCTTGAATGGGTTGATGCATCATCCCCTGATTTCGCTGCCTCTGCTTTGATTTCTTCATTTAATGGTGAATCAAAGGATACGAGCAGCAAATAAGGAGTCATTTTTTCTGAATTTGATCGAATTGTCCATTTTCCAGGAACGGGTTTATTGATTTGCACATGGTGCGAAAATGCGCCTTCATATGGGAAAGATGCTTCCGATGTCTTCAGATTTGTTAAGACGTCTCCATTTGGGGCGATGATTTCCGGCTGCGCCTCATGCCTTTCATTTAACCACTGAATCGATAAGCCATTCGTTCCTTCCTCTACATAGAACGCTTCTGTTTTATCCTTTTCACTTTCTCCGCCTTTCACATAAACATCTGTATTCAGCTCAGTAGAGTTCGGGCTCTCTATATTTTCATTTCCAGTGCTTGCGGCATTTGCCAGCAGCTGATGCTGGAACACAGGGAACATGCTTGTGCCGTTTTTAATGGAGTTGTGATCCCATTTCCCTGTTAAAATATTGTTTGCATATGATAGTCTTGTGCTGCTTACCGTGACGGCGCCATCGTTTGCACCAAAGCTCTTTAAATACATGCCGCCTAAGTACAGCACCCCGCCAAATGTTCCCCATTCCGATCCCGAATAAGTGATGTATTTTTGAGGAAACTTCTCCAGCTTGTCGGTTTCACTTCGAAAAGCCGCCATGAGCCCCGTTTGCAAAGAATAGAGCGCATCGCTTTTTTGTCCAAGAATTTCCGCGAGCCAGCTTCCACCCTTGCTATACGCTAAATCTGCCAGCGGCGTCCCGTAATGAGGGGAGCCAAGTGTGATGACCTTCTCTACATATGGATGGGCATTGTGATACACGAGTGCGGACTGTGTATCCACCCCGCCTTTACTATGACCAATCACAATGAGTTTTCGACCGAACACATCATAGATTTCTTTTAGCTTTTCTGCTAATAGTTTGCCATTCTTTTTCGTATCCTGATCTGGATACAAATCTATGAATGCGCTTTCGTATCCGTTCAGAACAGCTTGCTTTGCCATGTCGTTTCGGTCGAACCATGTGGAGGAGGAGCTGTTAATGCCGTGAACAAAAACAAGTGGCGGTTTTGACTCGTCTTTTTGAACTGGCGCTTCTCCTTTAAACCACTTCCCCGGTGTCCCAGGTTCATCTCCAATTGATCCTGCATACGCATAACTTGCAAAGGAAAAAAAGAGCATGACAGCAGCGAGACAGATGAGTTTTTTCAAGATCATTCACCTCTTCAAATGATTTAAGTTGTTGGCAGCACCAATCTATTATACTTCCAAAAGATGTAAAATAACATAAAATGTTAAAATATGGTATTTATGTTGTGGGTTTGCCCTGAGTGACATTCACATGGGTCATTGCATACGCTGTGGGTAAATACACAAGTAAAGGGGCAGGTAGGATGGCACAACAAGGAAGTCCACAGCTTGTTTCATTAGTTGATCCATATGTTTATCAAACATTGCAGAAAGTAATCGGTATGAGATTAATTGTTCAAACAGTGAAAGATACGGTGCGTGGAAAATTGAAAGAAGTCATGCCGGATCATATTGTCATTGAGGCGGGGACAAAATCAGTTTTTTATGTGCGGATCCAGCAAATTGTATCGGTGATGCCTGATCACAGTGAAAGAGTGTAACAAGCAGACGCAAAGGTGTCTGCTTTTTTCATGCTTACAGAATGTATATCTGGAAAAAGTGCATGATATACCAATTGTTCTTTTTTTTACAAAAAATAAGGTTCTAAAACAAGAAGCAGTTGACAGAAGGTGGGTTGAATAGTAGTTTTTTAATAAGATCAATACGTAACAGGAGGAGCATCTTTGTTAAAATCTAAAGTTCATTTCTGGACATTCCAAATATTACTTGTTTTACTCATTGTTTATGTATCAACAAAGGTTTCGTTTTTATTTCAGCCGATTATTTTATTTGCTTCAACCTTGTTTGTTCCCATCTTGCTGGCTGGAATTCTCTTTTTCATCTTTAATCCAATTGTTCGATTTTTGTCCAAGAAAATTCCTAGGACACTGGCTATCCTGATCATTTATCTTTTGTTCATCGGACTCATCACGTTCATTGTGAATGCTGCGGGACCGATTATTGTCACGCAGGTCGGTGGACTTGTCAAAAGCTTCCCTGGTTATGTGACGGATATGCAGAAATTTATGAATGACTTCTCGCATTCTAAAACATTTACTTGGATGATGAACCAAGATTATGTCTCCGTCTCGAAGTTTGAACAGACAATTGTTTCGACATTAAAAGATTTGCCGGAAAATATCGCTTCAAGTATGTCTGCTGTGTTTGGCGTGATTGCTAATATTGCTTTAGCTGTGATCACAGTTCCGTTCATTTTGTTTTATATGTTGAAAGACGGACATAAGTTTCCGGACAAGCTTGTTCAATTTTTGCCAATGCCTTACCGTAAAGAAGGATTGAAAATCTTTAAAGAATTAAACGATACGCTTGCGGCTTACATACAAGGGCAGATTGTTGTCTGTTTATTTGTTGGAGTGGCTTGTTTTATTGGGTACTTATTAATTGGTGTGAAATATGCGCTCATTCTCGGTATTATCATTGCGGTCACAAATGTGATTCCTTACCTTGGGCCATATCTTGGCGCGGCACCAGCTGTGCTTATTGCGTTTCTTGATTCGCCTGGAAAAGCGGTGGTGACAGTCATTGTCATTCTTGTCGTTCAGCAAATTGATGGAAATGTTATTTCTCCATTGATTATTGGGAAACGCCTCAACACACATCCTTTGACCATTATCCTTTTATTAATTGGGGCAGGAAGCTTTGGCGGGATCCTTGGTATGATCTTTGCGGTTCCTGTTTATGCACTGCTCAAAGCCATCACCTTGAATATTGTCAGATTGGTGCAGCTGCGTCAGCGATCTCGTAAAGAACAGCATTTAAACGTCTAGGGCAGATGCACACCTTTTCCCTTTTTGCATAAGATGATTGAGATAAGCAGATAGGGGGAGATTCTGATGCCTGCAATCGTTGGACCTATTCATATCGAGTCATTAGGAGGAAACGGTGCAGCTACTTTCGGTGATGTCCTGGCCATTGCCCCTTTGGCTGTAGACCACTCTACTGGCGGAGCGGGAGCCTTTAATTCAGGTGATTATATGTCACTTACAAGTGATCCGAATGCCACAATGCTTTGGGACTTCACATTGTTTGGCCAGCCTCAATCATTTAACGCATAGAAAGACAGCTGATGATTACAGATCAGCTGTCTTTTTTATTTTTCATACACGTATTTTTAGGCTGGGCATATGATGTGGGGAGAAAAGGTGGTGGAAAGATGCCAGCGATTGTTGGACCTATTCATATTGACCGTGTGATTGGAAATGGTTCTGCACATTTCGGTGATGTTTTTGCCATTTCGCCAAAAAGTGTCGATCACTCCGCCGGTGGTTCAGGTACCTATAATGCAGGGGACTTTGTCCAATTTTTTAGCAGTCCAAACGTTACGTTTATGTGGGATATAGACCTGATCAGCCAGCAAAAAAGTTTTAATGCGTAGCCAGCTTTGAAAGGGAATTCCTTTTCTGAAGCTGTCTTTTTTTATGGTACAATGGATATGGATGTAAGAAAAAAAGAGGTGTGAACAAAGTCAAATGAAAATTAGAAAAGCACACATCACAAGCGGACAACCAAAGACCTACAATGTATATTTACATGAAAATAAAAAAGAATATAAAACGCTTGTTGCCGTACCTGACATTGAATGGAGTATTTCCATTGCGTATGAGGACGAAAAAGAGCAGCTCATCCATACGCTTGAACAATCTTTAATGGAAAGAGTAGAAATAGACGAAGCCCGTGACCTCGCACTCAAGGTTGTGCACTGGGTCACAGAAATGTAAATCTAGAAACCAGGAGTGAACACAGCGATGAAAGAAGAATCCGTAGACTTTTATTTGCAGCAGGGGATATTTGGACATGCTGAAACAAAACCTGATGAACGAAGAATGTTTCTCGGTTCATTAAGGGAACGAGCGCTTCTCGCCCTGACAAAGGGACAGGTATCAAGAAATAAACCGTATCATGAGGTCGAACAAATATTGAAGACCAATCGCCAGGCCACAGTTCTTTTAAATGGTGAATTGTCCTATGCTTCCTATTCTCAATATGTCAAAATGGCAAATGCCGCTGGATGTTCGTTTAAAGTGGTGAATCATCATGAAGCGCACTCTCCATTTGGTCTTGTCATAGAGATGCCAAATGCGGTCAATCAAGAGCACATCTATCTAAAAGATGAACTGTTTCAAAAAGCTTTTTCTCATGAATCTGTTGAATAGGTTTCCCTAGTGAAATGAATAAGATATAATGATTCAAAAGAGCATATGGGAGAGATGCGGATGGGCAAAGCGTTGATTTGTATTGATTATACAGTTGATTTTGTTGCAGACGATGGAAAACTGACATGCGGAAAGCCTGGACAGGCGATTGAGTCTAAGATCACAGAGATCACTTCTTCATTTATTGATGAAGGCCACTTTGTCGTCTTTGCTGTCGATCATCATGAAGAAGAGGACCCTTATCATCCAGAGACAAAGTTATTTCCGCCCCATAATATTCGCGGAACAGAGGGTATTGAACTTTATGGACAACTAAGTTCACTATTTCACACGTCAAAACATTTAAAACATGTCTACTATATGGAAAAAACAAGATACTCTGCTTTTGCAGGCACTCAATTAGAAATGAAACTGCGCGAGCGCGGCATCACGGAACTTCACTTAGCCGGCGTATGTACCGATATTTGTGTACTTCATACAGCTGTTGATGCGTACAATAAAGGCTTTGAACTTGTGATTCACCAAAATGCTGTGGCGAGTTTTAATGAAGCGGGGCACGAGTGGGCACTTTCTCACTTTGAGCAGTCGCTTGGTGCGAAAGTGGTTAAGTAAGGGAAGGAGAATGGAAGTTGGAGCATCGGTTTAATGACGACAGTTTATCACTACATACAGATCTTTATCAAATTAACATGGCAGAAACGTATTGGAGAGACGGCATACATGAGAAGAAGGCAGTCTTTGAACTCTTCTTTAGAAAGCTTCCATTTGACAATGGCTTCGCTGTATTTGCTGGCTTAGAAAAAGCGATTGAATATTTATCGGACTTTTCCTTCACTGAAAGCGATCTCGCGTATTTAAAAGATGAACTTGGTTATAAAAGCGATTTCATTGACTATTTAAGCGGATTGTCCTTTACAGGTACACTTCATTCAATGCGAGAAGGGGAAATTGTCTTTGCGAATGAACCGATTATGCGCATCGAGGCAACGCTTGTTGAAGCTCAGTTAATCGAAACGGCATTGCTCAATATCGTGAATTTCCAGACGCTGATTGCAACAAAAGCAGCTCGGATTAAAGGAATCATTGAAGATGAGACAGCATTAGAATTCGGAACAAGACGGGCACATGAAATGGATGCGGCGATGTGGGGAGCAAGAGCGGCACTCATCGGCGGCTTCCAGGCAACAAGTAATGTTCGTGCTGGGAAACGCTTTAACATCCCTGTATCAGGAACACATGCTCACGCACTTGTACAAGCATACCGCGATGAATATACAGCATTTAAAAAATATGCTGAAACACATACAGACTGTGTCTTTTTAGTCGATACGTATGATACTGTCAGATCAGGTATTCCGAATGCGATTAAGGTAGCGAAAGAATTTGGAGACAAAATCAACTTCATTGGTGTCAGACTTGATAGCGGGGACCTTGCATACTTGTCTAAAAAAGCTAGAACAATGCTGGATGAAGCAGGATTCCATGATGCAAAAGTCATTGCATCAAGCGATCTTGATGAACACACCATTATGAATTTAAAAGCACAGGGCGCCAAAATTGATGTGTGGGGTGTTGGGACAAAACTGATCACAGCATTCGATCAGCCAGCCCTCGGTGCAGTGTATAAGCTGGTGTCCATTGAAGAAAACGGCAAAATGAATGATACCATCAAAATTTCATCTAACCCAGAGAAAGTGACAACACCAGGCCGTAAACGGGTGTACCGCATTATCAATCAATTGAACCATCATTCTGAAGGTGACTACATTGCACTTGAAGAGGAAGATGTTCATAGTGAGGATAAACTAAAAATGTTCCATCCCGTGCATACATTTATTAGTAAATTCGTGACAAACTTTGTGGCGAAAGATCTTCACGTACCGATTTTTGAACAAGGTAAACTTGTCTATGACAATCCAGATATTCAAACGATTCAAGCCTACGTGCAGGACAGTCTTGGACTCTTCTGGGAGGAATACAAACGAATCAGCAAACCAGAAGAATATCCAGTCGATTTGAGTCAAAAATGCTGGGATAATAAAATGCAGTTTATCCATGATGTGAAAAATAAAATCAAAAAAGAGCTTTATGAAAGCGAATGATTAGAAGAAAGGGAGATCATCAAGCCAGATGGTCTCTTTTTTTTATTTTGACCGATTGAAAATGAACTAAAAGCGCAATCATTTGGTATACTGAAAGCACATCTTGTTTGTCATGGCATAAAGGAGGATTGGAGCAGTTGAGGGTGTTTGTTGCGAGACAGCCTATTTTTAACAGAAAAGAACAAGTCGTATCATATGAGCTGCTTTATAGAGATAGTGAAACCAATACATATAGCGCTGAAGACGGTGATCAAGCGACAACGGACCTCATTATCAACAGTTTTCTAAATATCGGCATCGAAACACTGACAGAAGGAAAACGATGCTACATTAATTTCACCGAAAGCTTGCTTTCATCTGATCTGCTCACCTATTTTGATCCGCATCAGCTTGTGATCGAGATATTAGAAAATGTACCGATTACCCCGGCACTTATTATGAGATGTAAGCAGTTAAAAAAATGGGGATATACGATTGCACTCGATGATTTCTTCCTAAACGGAACACATTATAGTGACAAGCTGCTTGAGGAACTCCTCTATTGCATTGATATTTTAAAAATTGACTTTCTGAAAACGACAACGCAAGAACGAAGAGATATTCTGAATACGTATAAAAAGTATCGCCTTCGATTTCTAGCAGAAAAAGTAGAAACGAGAAGAGAATATGAAGAAGCGCTAGAAGCGGGTTTCCACCTGTTTCAAGGGTATTTCTTTAGTGAGCCGCATGTGATATCAGGACGAGCATTATCGACCAGCTTCCATGCGTACCATCAGCTTTTAAATGAGTTAAGCAAGGACCAGCCGAATATCCAGACCGTGACCCATTTTATTGAAAGTGACCTTTCGCTATCATATCAATTATTAAAAATGCTGAATTCAGGCGGCATGAGACGTCTATATCAAATTAAGAGTATCCGGCAGGCAATTATCCTGCTTGGGTTTAATGAAATTCGGCGCTGGATCTTTATCCTTTCATTTAAAGAACTGAATGTCCAAGCTAACTCAAGCCAAAAAGAAATTATCAAAATGTCATTCATTCGTGCCAAAACGTGTGAACTGATTGCCTATCGGACTGAACGGGAGCACCCTGCCTCTTATATGCTGACAGGCATGTTTTCTCTCATCGATACACTTGTCAGGGCAGATATCACAGAACTTGTGAAGGAGCTGCCGCTTTCTGATGAAGTTGGCGAGGCACTGCTTGGCTATGAAAATGATTATTCTTTTGTGCTAGGTGTGGCCAAACGTATTGAACGAAATGAATGGGATGATGAAATGTTCGATGGAAATCTCCCGAAACAGGAAGCCTATGGCTGTTATATAGAAGCCATTGAATGGTGCCATAAAATGTTTGAATCTTAAGAAAAGCCGCTCGCGTGAGAGCGGCTTTTTCTTTGTCATGCCCACTGTAAAAGAAGGAAAAGTCTGCTGGAGGCAAGAGACAAGTAGATTCGAATGCCTTCTGGACTAAAGCGGATATCTATGCCGCTTTTCACCCCGATTTGCTTCAGCATTCGGATGACACTTGTCGAATCAGAGCGCTCAGCAGCCTCCATGATGCGCTGTGCAAACGGAAGGGAGCTGGAAATTTGCTGCGTGATGAGTGAAGCATCAGCAACGAGACGGGCTGATTCCTTTGCGGCTCGTTGAAATGAGTGGGCATCAACTGGAGGAAAAGTCATTGGCGTGCGCGGCGGGTATGCGCTGTTCATTGCGGGAACCTGCAAAGCAGGATAAGGTACATAGTAAAACACATGGTCACCTCTTCTCTCATTGGCGTGAAATTGGACGGATATCTGTTCTAAATGTATGTAGAAAATCAGAATAAAGAATCAAAATGATCTTTCTATCTTTGTAATTCCAGCATAAAAATAGGTACTTTTGCGGTCAATTTCGGTGAATGTCGCCAAAAAATTGCGGTGTCCACAATAGCGTCTGTCGTCTGACCTATGACACGCAAAACCGAAGATATAGAGGGGATCGTACGTTCTGTCAGGAGAGAAGTGTGACGAATGATGCCTATTCCTGTCGCAAAAATGACGCAATTCCTTTGAAATTGAGATAAAAGTATGATTTGAAAAGTCAGAAAATGATGAAAAAAGACCTATTGAATTTTGCGGTATCGCGCACACGTTTTGTGCATACTTTTCGGTGAAAAAATACTCAATTACATTTACACTGTTAGTAACAGATCAAATACTTATGACCCAATCACCATACACAAATACATTGATCTTCCAAAAAAGGAGAGTGGAATCGATGGAAAAGTATGAAATCGAAGAACTTAAACAATTATTATGGAAACTTGAAAACGAAATCAGAGAAACAACGGCTTCTCTTCATAACATTAACAAAAGCATTGATCAATACGACAAATATGAATATGTGAAAATTTCTTAAAGACTTGATAATCATCAAGTCTTTTTTTTATCCAAATACATACAAAAAAAGGATATATTATTATATAATTGTTAAATAGCGATGTCAGTGGACATTTGCTCATGTCTTTTTAGTAAAATAAAAGACGAAAGGGTGAGGTACAAGATCGAGTATGCTAAACTATCTAGAGAATACAAAAATCAAGCAGAATATGTCTGATTTTATTCAACATGCAGTCAGGCAGAATGATTTACAAAAGCTGCTTCTGAAATTTACAGATAGAAAAAAAGAATTTCCTCTTGGTCAATTGGCTTACCAGCATTATGAGGCATTTGGCGGACAAGACAAGCAAGCGATTTCAAAAATGGCAGCAGGGATTGAACTTCTCATTTTATCTGCCGATATATTAGATGATATTGAAGATCAGGACAATGATTCGTATCCTTGGATGAACGTCGACCAAGGAGTGGCCATCAATGCATCTACGTATTTGTATACGGTGAGTATCCAATTCATCACATCAATATGTGAAAATAATTCTCAACTAATAGAGAAATTGTTCCATTTCATCAAAATGTCAATGGAAGGGCAGCACGAGGATTTGCGTCATTTGCATGGAACAGAAGAAGAGTGTGTAGAGGTTTTAAGGAGAAAATCAGGTTCTTTAACAGCTCTTTCTAGCGTACTGGGTGTTTATTTAGCGACAGGAAAAATAAACGCCACTGTGGAATCTTATTCGATATATTATGGTGTTGCTGAACAGATCAGTAACGATTTTTTTGCGTTATTTTCAAAATCAAACGGAGATTTTCAAAAAAAACAAACGCTGGCATTCAGTTATTTACAAAGACGTTTTAACGATGCCAGTCAAGAGCTTCTTTCCTTCTTTTCTAACCGGCTGGATGAGTCAGAGCAAAAGCCGTTTCAACTGAAGCAGAAATTACTTGAAGCTGGTTTGACTCAGTACATGGTATCGATGAGAGAGATTATGCTGTTAAAAATGAAGCGAGGAATTGAACAACTTGATTTACCTAAAACGAAGAAGGAACAATTATATGCATTTATGACAAAGGAGGGCAATGATTGAACATTCAAAATATCATTGCACATCTAATGAAGAACCCAGTTGTGATCGATGAATTGAAATCTGGAAATGCAAGTTTAATTCATGCAGATGCACAAACAACCGCAGCCATTATAAAAGGTGTAGAAAAAGGATACATGAGTGCGAAATACATCTGGGAGTATTAATTTTAAGATCCAACCTGTATGATTATTTAATGATCTTTTCTTAAGGATGTTTTAAACATGAAGCTTACCTATACAAAATTGTCCACATTTCTTGTGTTTTTGTCTTTTTTATTTGTGATCTATATTTCATATATCTATGTATTTGATATTTTTAATGGTGCACGTGTAGAAAAGAATGAAAATGGTCAAACGGAAGTTGTTGACGTTGAATATCTTTCTTTAGCTTATTCGTCAGGGTTAAAAGAAGGAGATATTATTTTAAAAATAAACGGACAATCTAATTTAATTCAAGATCATATGATTAATGGTAAGCTTAGAAATGTACAAAGAATTGATATTCAAAGAGGAAACCAAATTATATCACTTAAAAATAAAACATTGATTGGTCGAGAAAGCTTATTTATCTATTTAATCCCTCTTCTTCTATATTCAATATGCTTATTCTGTATCTTTTTTATTATTAAAATCAACAAAGAGCCGCAACGAAAATCTGCATTTTTATTAATTTTATTCTTATTGTCAATTTGTGTTGGATATCTGAGTGCAGGTACTTCAGGAATTGGTGATAGATTTAGCCATTATGTTCTCTTATTGTGTTTATCGAGTGTATCCATCTTATATATTCATTTTATCTATCAATACTTCAAAGAATTTGATGTGCACTTAACGAACCCAAAACTAATCAGGTGCTTATACTTAATACCTATTTTTAATCTTGCAGTACATAGTGGAGTTTCGGTGTCATCTGAATTGAGAAAATATGTTCCAAGCATCAGTTTGCTGTTTTTTTTCGGAACAGTTTTAGTAGCACTTTATTTAATAGTCAGAGGCATGAAGAGATATAAAAAAACAGCACATGGTTCAGTTTTAAAGTTTTTTGCTATTATAAATGTTTTGTCGTTCAGTCCATTTATTTTATTTTTCGTTATTCCCTATGTATTTTTTGATAAGTATTTGATTGATCCTTTTATCCTGACGTCTATCGTTTTGTTAATTCCTTTTTCACTCGTGTACCAATTTATGACGAACAAACTTTACAATATGGATTTTCTAATTAGTAGACTGAGATACTATGGCTTTCTAGCCATTACACCAACCATTTTCGTTGTAGTCACGTTTTACATTCTGCAAAAACCAGAAGATTTGAAGTACACACTGAAGCTCGCATTAATCACTTATACTCTCATGCTGGCTGTTTTTTATTTCAAAGAAATTCTAGATTTCCGTTTTCGATTGAAGCGTTTTTCAGAGAAGCATAATTATCAGGATAGTGTATTTAAATTTACACAGCTCATTCGTGAGGCGTCATCACTCCATCAAGTATTGTATCATTTAAAATACACCATCTTAGAAGTACTTGTTGTGAACAAAGCCTTTGTGCTTGAAGTGAAGGCAGATGGACAAATTGTTGAAATTGATGAATCAATAGAAGAAAGCCAGCTATGGAAAGAGTATGTGGATCAATTTCAAGATATTTTAGGTGAAGTTGGAAAAATCATTGCGCTTGATAAAGGATTCATGATGAAAATTGGTGAGCGGGGCGGTCACTCTTTTGTGATTTGCTGTTTATCTAATTTACGGACACCGAAATTGTCGCGTGATGAGATTTCTTGGCTGAAAACATTGGCCTTTTATACAAGTGTCAGTTTAGAAAATGTCGTCAAGATCGAAGAGTTGATGGAGCATCTTGACGATTTGAAACAGCGCGAGGCCAATCCTGCCTGGCTGAAGAAAATCATGTTTGCTATGGAAGAAAAGCAGCGTTCAGATTTAGCGAGAGATCTTCATGATTCCGTGCTGCAGGACTTGATATCACTAAAAAGGCAGTCGGAAATGTTTTTAACGAATTTCCAAAATAACCAATGCCCGACATCTATTGAAAATTCGCTTATCTCATGGAATGATCAAATGTCCAAAGTGATTCAAACGACGAGAGAAACGTGTCATGAGCTTCGGCCTCAGCTGCTGTATGATTTAGGTTTAGTAAAGGCGATATCGAAGCTGACTTCTCAAATTCAGGAGGAAGCACCGTTTCATATTAGGCTGAATACGACACGCTTTGATAAAGAATTGGACATTGATATTGATTCACAGCTGAATATTTACCGAATTGTTCAGGAGTTGTTATCCAACGCCCTGAAGCACTCTAAAGCCACTCAAGTGTTAGTGATGCTGATTTGTATTAAAGATCAGGTTGTTCTTCACTATGAGGATGATGGAGTCGGTTTTGATGCAAGTCATCTTGATCAGCACACAATGAGCATGGGGCTTTCGGGAATTAGAGAACGAGTCAAAGCATTAAATGGAAAGCTTCAAATTCACACAGCCCCGGGGAAAGGGCTTAAGGTGAAAATTGAAATGGAATTGTAACCATTTATTAAGGATTAAGACTTGGCATCAGCCAAGTCTTTTATATAAAATGGAAGTGAGTGATTTAAAGGGAGGAAGACATGAAGAAGATATTGGTCATTGATGATCATCCGGCTGTCATGGAAGGGACAAAAAGCATATTAGAATCTAACCAGCAGCTATCAGTCGATTGTTTAAGTCCTGATGCAGAAGCCGCCTTTTTAAAGACGCATGACTTTTCCATCTATGATGTGATTTTAATGGATTTAAATCTCGGGGATATCAATGGAATGGACATAGCGAAACAAATTTTAGAAACCAACCATCAAGTGAAAATTATCATTTATACAGGGTATGAAGTAGATGATTATTTTGAAGAGGCTATTCGGGCTGGATTACACGGTGCAATTAGTAAAACAGAGACGAAAGACAAAATTATTGAATACATACACCGGACATTGCAAGGAGAAGTTGTCATTCAGCTGTCCTATTTAAAGAAATTGATTTCACAGCAGCAAGAAAAGCCAGAACAAGCGCAGCAGACTGACCACGATCTCTTAACGGAACGGGAGTGTTTGATCCTTAGAGAAGTGGAAAAAGGATACACGAACCAGGAGATTGCCGATGTGCTTCATTTGAGCAAACGGTCAATTGAGTACAGTTTGACATCCATCTTTAATAAGCTGAATGTTGGATCTCGTACAGAAGCGGTGTTAATTGCCAAGTCTGAAAGTGTGCTGTAAACGTGTGAAGGGAGAGGGCCTTAATGAATGTGAGCGGATCAAATACACTGCTTGAGGCACTAGGCATTGAGATTGTAGAGTGCAATGAATCACGATGCGTTGCAACAATGCCAGTCGATCACAGAACAAAACAGCCATTTGGACTGCTGCATGGAGGAGCATCTGCTGCTCTAGCAGAAACAGTGGCGAGCATGGGGGCTGCGGCTCATTTAGACTTAACGCAGCAAGTTTGCTCAGGTATTGAAATTAATGCCAATCATTTAAAATCTGTACGCGATGGAGTTGTGACAGCGACAGCTGTTCCTGTGCATATAGGACGGCGTACAATGGTATTTCAAATCGATATAAAAGATGATCGAGACCGGCACATCTGTACGTCCAGATGCACACTTGCTGTCATTGATCGCATATAAAAAAGCTCCCGGTGCAGCGGAAGCTTTTTTTATATGCACGTTGAGCGATAAAAAAAGAATGGCCCAACATATCAGGCCATTCTTTTTTCGCTTTTTATAAATAAGAATCTTCTTTTCGTTTAATTACAAAGTTACGGAAACCGCCATAATCATCTTGTACACTGCGTTTGTCGAGCTTAACACCAGTATTGTAGGCGGCTCTTCCGATTAAGTGTGCGCCGACTGGTGCTGTCAGGAAGATGAATACGATGCCGAGAAGGATTTTTGCAGAAATAACGCCTGCAAGAAACCATTCATGAAAAAACACACCTACTAAAATCAGAACAACGCCAAGTGTCGATGCTTTTGATGCAGCATGCATACGTGTGTAAACATCCGGCAGTCGAAGGACACCAATAGCTGAAATCAAACAGAGGATAGCGCCTAGCAGGATAAAGAAAATGACGATGGCTTTAGCGATGACGATCATTTTCAATCACTTCCCCTTTCTCAAGAAATTTGGAAAAAGCGACAGTACCGATAAAGGCAAGGATACCGAGCAGTAAAATAATCTCAAAGAATGCAGTGGTTTTCAGTAAAATTGAAACGATGGCTGTCATCCCAATTAAATTGATTCCTATCGCATCAAGCGCACTCACACGATCAGGAATAGAGGGACCTTTGATCACTCGTATCACAAAAAGCAAGGTAGACAGCGCAAGAATGCCAAGTGAAATTTGCAAAATGAGTTCCATTACTTACCGCTCACCTCCTGAATCGCTTTCTCAAATGAAACCCGGATATCGTGAATGGCTTTTTCAGCATCTTCAATATCCATCGCATGAATGTATAAAATGGAACGATCGTCGGAAATATCAATCACTAGTGTACCTGGTGTCAATGTAATCATATTGGCCAGTATGGTGATTTCCCAATCTGTTTTCAAATCCGTACGAAAGGCGAAAATTCCGGGTTTAATCGTGAGCTTTGGAGATAATACGGTCTTTAATACACTTAAATTGGCAAGAAGCAGCTCGCGAATAAAAATGATGATAAGCTTGAAAATCGCATAAAGGGCATAGCCGTAAAAACGCTGCGGGAAAAATCGCCGCAGCATAAAAATGGCGATCATCCCTAATGCAAAACCTGATACAAAGTCTGCGGCTCTGTATGTATCATTCATAAACATCCATGTAAAGGCGAGGAGAGCGTTTAGTAATATTTGAAAGGCCATGTTCATCTACTCCTTCAGCACAGCTTGAATATATTTTTCTGGTGTAGAGAGCATTTCCGCTGCTTGATTGATATAAGGGGCAATGAACTCTGTCCCTAACCCAATGGCGAGCGATAAGACGACAAGCAGTACGCCAGGGTACACCATTCCTTTAATTGACGGCTTTCTTCTTCGCATATCCTGTTCCTCGCCCCAAAATGCGGACATGAAAATCTTCATAATAGAGTAGAGGACAAGAAGACTGGACAGTAAGACCAGGATAGAAAACGTCATGTGCCCAGCAGAAAATCCACCTTCCACAATTTTTAGTTTTCCAACAAAGCCACTCAGCGGCGGAATTCCTGCAAGCGATAAAGCCGATATGAAAAACATCCATCCTAATAGAGGCTGGGATTGAATCAGTCCGCCCATTTTTTTCAGTTGGTTTGTGCCAGCGTATACAAAGAGGGCACCTGCCAGCATAAATAAAGCCCCTTTGATCACCATGTCGTGAATGAGATAATAAATGGCTCCTTGGAGTGATGCAGGTGTGTTGGCTGCAAATCCAAACAAAATGACCCCAACAGCTGTGACAATGTTATAAATCACGATCTTCTGCACATCAGAATAGGCGATCGAGCCTATCACACCGAATATCACCGTCAGTGCGGCAAGCCACGCCATGAGTGTATGGGTGAAGCCTGTATCATGTATAAAAATTAATGTAAAGACTCTGGCAATCGCATATAAGCCAACCTTTGTGAGCAAAGCCCCAAAAAGAGCTGATATCGCTGCTGGCGGCGCATGATACGATCCTGGCAGCCAGAAATAAAGCGGGAAGATCCCAGCTTTTAAGCCGAATACAATGAGGAACAGGATGGAAATAACAGTGATTAACCCTGTTTGCCCTGATTCAGCTATTTTCACACTTAAATCAGCCATATTGAGCGTTCCCGTCACTGCATATAAGCAGGCGACTCCGACAATAAATAATGCCGACGAGATGATATTAAACACAATATATTTGAGTGATTCACGAAGCTGAGGTTTTGATCCGCCTAATACAATGAGCATATAAGATGCCATCAGCAGTAATTCAAAGAAGACAAACAGGTTGAATATATCTCCCGTTAAAAAGGCTCCGCTCACGCCAGCTAACAAAAACTGCACGCCAGAATAATAGAAGAGCCGCTCTCTTTCTTTCCCAATCGTTTGAAAGGAGAAGAGGACTGTCACAAGCCCGACAACGGAAGCAGTCAGCACAAGGAGTGCAGCAAATTGATCGGCGACAAGGGCAATCCCAAATGGTGCTTTCCACCCGCCCAAATAAAGGGTTTGTATTCCATTTGTGAAAATCGTTTGAACCAAATATGCATTACATATAATGGCTGAAAGAGATGCCAAGACACTAAAAACTCTTGACAGCATGATGTTTTTATTCATAAAGATCAATAGTGTAGCAGCTAGTAATGGAATTAAAATAGGCAGGATCACGAGATTATTCATGCTGATCATTTCCTCTCATTTGATCCATGTCATCTGTTCTCAGCTCTTGGAAGGCTCGGAAGGCCATGACAAGTAATAAGGATGTCACACCAAAAGCAATGACAATGGCTGTTAAAATTAATGCTTGTGGCAATGGATCTACATAGGATGTGAGCCCTTCTTTTAGAACTGGAGGCGCTCCCTTTTTTAAGCCGCCCATTGTTAAAAGAAGCAAGTGGACGCCGTGACTCAAAACAGCAGTACCGACGATGACCCGCAGAAGGCTTTTTGACAGCATCAAATAGGTCGCCGCCATAAAAATAATTCCGACGATAATAGACATTAGAAATTCCATTATTCCTTCTCTCCAATCATTTGAATAATGGTCATGGTGACACCGACAACGACCAAATACACACCGATATCAAACAGGACGGCTGTCGCTAGTTCTGTTTTTCCTAAAAACGGTAATTGGAAATAATCAAATGCATGTGATAGAAAAGGTGCACCGAATAGAAAGGATCCCATACCTGTCAGGATCGCAACGAGCAAACCGGCTCCAGCTACATAAATAAAGTCAAAAGGCAAAATGCGTCTTACTGTTTTCAGATCATAGGCTAAAAGCAGAAGAACGACAGCCGCAGAACTCATCAGGCCGCCGATGAATCCGCCGCCAGGATTGTTATGTCCCGCAAGAAATAGGTGAAGGGAGAAGAGCAAGATGATGAATGCTGTGATTTTTGTTGTGACTTGCAAAAGCATATCATTCGTATCAATCTTTCTCATCGCCGCACACCTCTCTTCCGTTTTGCTTGTGTTTTTAATAACCCATAAATACCAAGTGCCGCAATGGCGAGCACAGTAATTTCAAAAAGGGTATCAAAGCCCCTGAAATCGACAAGAATGACATTGACAATATTGTCACCGCCAGCAAGTTTGTAGCTGTTTTCAATAAAGTAAGTTGAAATGGTATCAAGTGACTGCTGACTTGTGGAAGCGAAAGCTAGACAAGTGACAACAACCCCAACACCTAATGAAATGATGAAATTGGTCATTTTGAATCTTCTCGTTTTTTGCTTTAAGCTCAGCTTCGGTAAATGATAGAAGCAAAGCAAAAACAGTGCGACAGAAATCGTTTCAATAATCAGCTGCGTCAGCGCAAGGTCAGGTGCTCTGAAAATCACGAAGAATAATGACAGCGTGTATCCCATGACACCTAGAGCAATAATAGCTGTTAATCGTGAGCTTGCGAATACTGTTGCAATCGTCGCCGCCACCATCACAAGTGAAAGAATCACCTCATACGTGCCAATTGAGGCAGCCTGATCTGTTTGAAATGAAAAGGCCTGCTGATAAAACATGACGCCGCCAATGACGATAATCATGAACCCAAACACATAGACAAGATAGTCACGAAGAAAACCAGTCATATAACTGTTTGTCAGGCGGTATGACCCTTTTTCCAAACCGATAAGAGAGCGGTCGTATAAAGCGTTAAATGACCATTTTTCCTTAAAGATGTTGTACATTGGACGCCATTTTGAAAGCGTCAAGTAGCCGATTGTGCCGAGTACAACAACACCTATTGTCATATAGAGCTCTGGCTGGAAGCCATGCCATGCTTCAATTTTCACAGAAAAACGGCTTCCTGTTTCAATCGCTTCAGGAATGATCGCCGCAATTGCGGGTTCGATGACAGAATAGGCAAGAATATTAGGGAAAAAGAAGAAGGTGACCACAAGTGCAGCGAGAATGATTGGCGGAATGAGCATGCCGATCGGTGCTTCATGCGGTTTTTTCTCCAATTGTTCTATATTCAGACGGCCTCTAAAAGTTTTAAAGAGGAGCATCATACTATAAATGAACGTAAAGACACTAGCGAGCCAAGCAAGTGCTGGGATGATAGCACCCCATGTTGAAACGTCCGTAAAGCTGATGTCAGAAATTCGTATCATACTTGTGAAAAATAGCTCTTTACTTAAGAAACCGTTAAATGGCGGTAATCCGGCCATTGAAAATGTACCGATTAACGTAATTGTGAAGGTAATCGGCATGATCGTCATTAAGCCGCCTAATTTCCGAATGTCACGAGTCCCTGTTTCATGATCGATAATACCTGCTGCCATAAAGAGACTTCCTTTAAACGTAGCATGGTTAATGAGGTGAAAAATAGCTGCAAGAATGGCTGCGCCAAAAAAGGCAGGATTGTTTTCATGAATCGCAGCTGCGCCGACGCCAAGCATGAGCATAATCATGCCGAGCTGACTCACTGTCGAATAGGCCAGAATGGCTTTCAAATCGTTTTGCCGGACGGCGTGGAATGATCCCCAGAATAATGTGACAAGTCCAACGATGGAAATGGTCCAGAACCATACCTCTGATATAGCAAAGATTGGACTGAAGCGGGCAACAAGATAAATACCGGCTTTCACCATCGTAGCAGAATGCAGATAACTGCTCACAGGGGTCGGTGCTTCCATTGCATCAGGCAGCCAGATATAGAATGGGAACTGCGCTGATTTCGTAAAGGCACCTAATAAGATTAGGATCATGGCAGGGATAAAGTAAGGTGATGCCATAATGAGCTGAAGCTGATTGACTGCTTCACGAATACTGAATGAATCAGTAATCAGGTAAATGAGGATGAAGCCACCAAGCATAGCTAATCCGCCAAAAACAGTAATAAGCAGTGATTTCGTTGCTCCATACCTAGAGCGCTCACGCTTATACCAATACCCAATTAAGAGGAAGGAAGAGATACTCGTTAACTCCCAAAACAAGTATAGAACCACCATGTTGTCAGAAAGAACGACACCCAGCATCGCGGTCATAAACATGAGCAAATACGTGTAGAAAGAGCCAAGCTGTTCTTTTTCCTTTGATAAGTAGAAAATACTGTACAGTACCACAAGTGCGCCGATACCTGTAATTAATAAAGCAAATAACAGGCTGAGACCATCGACATACACAGTGAAATTCATCCCTAAAGATGGAATCCATTCAGCCTGTGAGAAAAGCGTTCGTCCATTCGAAGTGATATGTAACATTTGGATGAAATAGGTAAATAAAAGAATCGGCAAGATGAGAACAAACCATCCTGTATGTATACGCTTCATATATTTGTAAAGGAAAGGTACAACAAAAGCGAGTAAAAAAGGTGATAGGATGGCGAAGTGAATAAGCTGCAAGAAAATGAACCTCCTTTGATCAATATAAATTCACGTTCTAAAGAACTGGTAATTAAAATTATAGCGTAAATACAGCCATAGTGCATTGGTTTGAAACGATTTCAAGCAAACTGTATTTGTTTTAGGTTCTTTTGACCACAAAAATAATTTTATCAAAAATGACACTCATTGTATATTGTTTTGTTTTTCGTACATGCTTTTCTTAAAGGAGCTGATCAAATGAAACGAAAGATCGCCATCAGCTTAAGCCTATTCTGCACGATTTTAGGAGGAGCATTCTTGATTGACCGAAATGATCAAAAAAGGTGGCAGGCCGGGAGTGAATGGCCGCTATTTTCTGAGCATCTTCTTCACATGAGCTATCAAGAAACCAAGCTGTATCCTTTTCAGCCCAGGGAATATTTACGAATTGTATTAGCTGATGAATAAGATCCTATAGGAGAAAAGAAATATAAAAAAAGCATGGGCCCATGTGAGAGCTCATGCTTTTTATGTGTGGTAGTTTAACTAAACATTCTGAGTAAGATCGTTGCACAGATAACAGTTGCTGCTCCGCCAAGTCGTGTAGATACTTGTGCGAAAGGCATAAGACCCATTCTTCCAGAAGCTGAAAGAATTGCAACATCACCAGTACCGCCAAGTCCACTGTGACAGCCAGTGACAATAGCAGATTCGACTGGATACATGTTCATTAGTTTTCCAACGAAGTAACCAGAACCAACCATTGCGAGTACAACAGCGATACATACGCATACGAATGGAATTGAGATGACAGTTGCTACATCATCAAGTGGAATGTATAGAATACCAAGACCAACCATTAGCGGCCATGTAAAACTTCTTGATACAAACTTGTAGAACTGCTGTGAGCCATTTTGAAGATGCTGAGGCATCACGTTTAAGTATTTGATTAAAGCAGCAAGAACAATCATTAGGATTGGACCTGGAATATGAACGAAGCTTTCTAACAAACCACCAAAGATGAAGGTTGTACAAGCAACGAGTACACCAGCACCCATTAAACCGAAATCAACTTTTGCATCCATATCTGGCTGCTCGAAAATTTCGTTTGCTTCTTTAGATTTCACAAGACGGCCATTCCCGTTCAGTTCAGGACGTTTCTCACCAAGCTTCTTCATTGCGCCAGCGCAGATAATGGCAATGACGTTCCCAATGACAGCCGCAGGAATTAATTGAGAAATTAATGACTCTGCTGATACATCAAGAATTTGTGAATAAGCGATAGATAATGGCAAAATTCCTTCTCCAACACCACCGGCAATAATCGGTACAATAATAAAGAAGAATGAATGATGCGGTGTGTAACCAACTAAAAGGCCAACAAGGATACCAGCACTCACAGCTGCAATTGTACCTGCAACTAGAGGGACAAACATACGAATAAGGCCTTGTACTAAAACAGTCCGCTGCATCCCAAGAATACTACCTACTACAAGAGCAGAAATATAGAAGTAAAGGAAGTTCGACGTTTTCATCAGAGACGTAACCGCTTCCAATGAGTTCGGATTTAGAACATTAAAAAAGACCAGGAACGATGGTACGAATAAAGAAAGAATCGCCGGTCCACCAATATCTTTTAAGATTGGAATACGTTGTCCTACATCTCCAAGGAAAATCCCCAAAATCATAATAACAGCGAAACCACCAAGCATATTTGCTGGAATTTTATTAAAATAAGCGGCAGTTAAAATAATCGCTGCAAGTACTAAATACACAGGTAGATCAATAACACCAATTTTCCAAGACATGATCTTACGGAAAACGCTTTTATTATTGTCAGAATCGTCTGTAATCGATTTCAATTGTTGTGCATTAGCCACATAAACACCCCCAAATGCTATTTGTCTCAATTGTAGAAGATTCTGTGACACTCATCTATTTATTAAACTAAAATAAGTGTAATAAAAGTAAAATAAACAGGAGTTTTTGAGTTTTTTATCATACAAAAATCCCCTGAAGGTAGTTTGTCCTTCAGGGGATTGATCATACATCGTATTTATCGTTTTCCTTTTAAATAAGGCGTACCAAGTGCTTTCGGTGCATCGGCACGTCCGATGAAGCCAGTAAGTGCTAAGATGGTGAGCACATATGGTGCTATGAGCATATACACATTCGGTATATCTTGGAACAGCGGCAGGAGAGAACCAATGATGCTTAAGCTTTGAGCAAATCCAAAGAATAAAGCAGCTCCCATTGCGCCAAATGGATGCCATTTACCGAATACAAGCGCAGCTAGTGCGATAAAGCCTTGTCCAGTAATGGTGGCATGGGAGAAATCAAGCGCGATCGTTGAGGCATAAACAGCCCCGCCAAGACCGCCAAACAGTCCACTAATGAAGACAGCGATATAACGCATCCGGTACACTTTGATTCCCATTGTATCAGCTGCCATTGGATGCTCTCCGACTGCACGAAGACGAAGACCAAATGGCATTTTAAATAAAACAAACCATGCAACCACCGCAAGGGCTAAAGCAAGTATGGACGTATAATAAACATCTTTAAAGAAAATATCACCAATGATTGGAATGTCACTTAAAAGGGGAATATCTCCTTTATAGAAAGGTTCTGTAATTTTATCAGTTTGTGCTTTTCCGTAAATTAGTTTTACGACAAACAATGTAGCGCCAAGTGCCAGCATGTTAATAGCCACACCACTGACCGTTTGATCAGCTCGGAAGGTAATGGTCGCAACTGCATGAATCAGTGAGAACAATCCGCCAACGGCCATTCCGACGAGAAGCCCAAGCCACGGGGTCAAGGCTCCAAACGTATCAGCAAAAAATAAGTTAAAGATAATACTGGAAAATGCTCCGACGACCATCAAACCTTCAAGACCGATATTGACAACACCTGATCTTTCTGAAAAGACGCCTCCAAGAGCGGTTAAAATAAGTGGTGCAGCATAAACAAGTGTAGCTGGGACGATGATTTCAAGTATTTGCAGAAATCCCACTTATTTTCCCCCCTTTTTCTTCATTTGTTGAATCACAAGACGAATAATATAGCTTGAGGCGACGAAAAGAATGATGATCGCAATGACAATATCAACAACCTCAGTTGGTACGCCTGATTCAAGCGGCATATTTAATGCACCGACCTTCAATCCACCAAGCAATAATGCAGCAAGGACAACACCAACAGCCGTATTTCCACCTAATAAAGCGACGGCAATTCCATCAAAACCTACGCCTGTAAACGAGCCTTTAATAGAGGCATATTCAAATGTACCAAGGCCTTCCATAGCGCCTGCAAGACCTGCAAAAGCACCTGAAATGAGCATCGCATAAATGATATTGCGGCGAACGTTCATGCCAGCATACTGTGATGCCTGCTGATTCATTCCAACAGCCCGTAATTCAAACCCTTTAGAAGTTTTTTGAATAATGACCCACATCACGACCGCCGCAATAATGGCAACAAAAATACCGTTATGCATCCGGGAGAAATCAGTGATCTGCTCAAAAAATCCAGAGCGAAGAGAGGCAGTGGCATCGATTTTATCTGTTTTATCTTTATTATCTGTTAAGACATTTGAGATTAAATAGTTTGTGACATGAAGGGCAATGTAGTTCATCATGATGGTGACAATGACCTCATGCACATAAAAACGGGCTTTTAAAAATCCGGGAATAAAGCCCCATAAAGCACCTGCAGCAGCTGCGGTGATGAGTGCAAGCGGCAGATGAATATACATAGGTGCATGGACAGTTGTTCCAATCCATACAGCAGCTACCCAGCCAACAAGCATTTGACCTTCGACACCGATATTAAACAGGCCTGTCCGAAATGCAAAGGCAACAGCAAGACCTGATAAAATATAAGGTGTCACTTGCCTGATGGTTTCTCCCATATAATAGGTTTCACCGAAAACGCCATTCCAAAGGGCGCCATAGCCTTCGATGACACTATAACCGCTTGCCAGCATAATAATGGCCCCAACCAAAAGACCAAGTACAATGGCTATAAGCGGAATCAGCAGATTTGTTAAGCGATTAGACATTTGCTTCTTTCCCCACTTCCTGTTGCGTACTTCCAGCCATTAATAGGCCAAGCTCTTGCTCTGTTGTTTCTTTTGGATCAACAATGGCCACAATGCTGCCTTCGAAAATGACAGCGATCTTATCACTAACATTGATAATTTCATCAAGCTCAAAGGAGATGAGCAAAACGGCTTTGCCAGAGTCTCTTTGCTCAATGAGACGTTTATGAACAAATTCAATCGCACCAACATCAAGTCCTCGTGTCGGCTGAGCGGCAATTAATAAATCAGGATTGCGGTCCACTTCACGGCCGATAATGGCTTTTTGCTGGTTACCGCCTGACAGGGCGCGCGCTTCTGTATATTCACTCGGTGTTCTGACGTCATACTCCGCAATGATTCGTTTTGCCTTTTGATAAATATTCTTCATATTCAATAAGCCGAATTTTGAATAAGGACGCTGATAATACGTTTGTAAGGAAATGTTTTCTCCAATTGAAAAATCGAGTACAAGTCCATGTTTATGACGGTCCTGAGGAATATGTCCAATCCCAGATTCGGTCACTTTACGAGGCGGGAGATTTTGAATGGCTTTCCCGTTTAGCATGATCGTGCCAGATTCTGATTTTTTTAGACCGGTAATGGCTTCAATTAATTCAGACTGGCCATTGCCGTCTACCCCAGCAATTCCAACAATTTCGCCAGCCTTTACTGAGAGGTTTAACTGTTTGACCGCTTCAATTCCTCTGGCGTCTTTTACTGTGAGGTCTTGAATTTGAAGAACTTCCTCAGCAGGAGAAGCAGCTTTTTTGTCTGTTTTAAATGACACTTCACGACCAACCATGAGGCTTGCAAGTTCGTCTTTATTTGTGCTTTCCACATCAAGTGTACGAATACCTTGACCTTTTCGGATAATGGTCACGCGATGACAGGCATCCATAATTTCTTTCAGCTTATGGGTGATTAAAATAATGGATTTGCCTTCATTGATTAAGTTTTTCATGATTTGTATGAGTTCTTTGATTTCTTGAGGTGTTAAAACGGCCGTTGGTTCGTCGAAGATCAAAATGTCAGCGCCGCGGTAAAGTGTTTTTAAGATTTCTGCACGCTGCTGCATACCGACAGAGATGTCAGATACTTTTGCGGCAGGATCTATTTTTAAACCATAGCGGTCAGAAAGCTCTTGTACTTGCTGTATGGCTTGCTCTTTGTCAATCTTTCCAAACTTCTTTGGCTCTTTACCTAAAATGATGTTTTCAGCGACAGTAAAGGTATCGACAAGCATAAAGTGCTGATGCACCATTCCGATGCCTAAATCACTAGCATCATTTGGACTAGAGATGGTCACGGGTTTTCCGTGTACCTTGATTTCACCTTTTTCAGGCTGGTACAGTCCGAAAAGCACGTTCATGAGCGTTGATTTTCCAGCGCCGTTTTCACCAAGCAGCGCATGAATTTCGCCCTTTTTTAGCTGCAGCGTAATGTTGTCGTTTGCTACAATGCCAGGGAATTCTTTGCGTATATTCAACATTTCAATGACATAATCCACAGGTTTAACCGCTCCTTTTTTAGGGTGCTGATGAAGATAAAAACTAGCAAAAGAAAAGCTGCAAAACGAGGCTGCAGCTTTTCTTTTACCACCTTTTACGAATAAAGAGGAGGTAAAGGAGAGGCAAGGGGATAAGGCGCGCTTATCCCGATGCTCAAATTAAGCTTTAAAATCTTTTAATTCATCGCGTGTTGCAGGGATTTTGATTTCGCCCTTGATGATTTTTTGTTTCCATTCTTCCACTTTCTTTAATACATCTTTATCAAGGTTTTCCTTAGATGGAGAGATGTCAAGAGCGCCTTCTTTCAGACCGTATGTGATCACTTCGCCGCCAGGGAACTTACCATCTTTTGCTTTTGTTGTTAAGTCTTGTACCGCTGTGTCTACTTTCTTAACCATAGAAGTAAGAGTGACACTTTGTTTTGTTCCAGGTACTTTTCCTTCGTCATACTGGTCTTTATCTACACCGATGACCCAAACTTTACGGTTAGGATCTGCTTTTTTCAGGTTTTTCGCTTCTGTGAAGACACCAGTTCCAGTGCCGCCAGCAGCATGATAGATGATGTCGACGCCAGATTTGTACATGCTTTCAGCTGTTGCTTTACCGATGTCAGCCTTATCGAATGCACCAGCATATTTCACTTCAACTTTTGCTTTCGGGTTAGCAGCTTCAACACCTGCGCGGAAACCGACTTCGAATTTTCTGACTAATTCAGAATCAACGCCGCCGACAAAACCAATTTTGTTTGATTTTGTAGAAAGAGCAGCCGCAACACCCACAAGGAATGATCCTTCGTTTTCGTTAAAAACGATGCTGGCCACGTTGTCTTTTTTCACGACTGCATCAACGATAGCAAAGTGGTTTTTCTTACGTTGATCCGCAATTTCAGATATAGCATCTTCCATTAAGAAACCAATTCCGTAAATCAGATCGAATTTCTCACGAGCAAGTGTGTTTAAGTTTGTTGTATAGTCAGCATCTGATTTAGATTGTAAGTAATCAAAGCCGTTTTTACCTTTTTTTAGATTGTTGTCTTTCCCAAATGCTTGTAAACCTTCCCAAGCTGATTGGTTAAACGATTTGTCATCGACACCACCGACATCAGTTACCATTGCAACAGTGAATTGATCTTTATCTTTTTTGCTTTCACCGCTGTTTGAGCCAGAGTTGCCGCATGCTCCAAGGATGGTTCCTGCTGCTACGACTAAGGACAATGCTAGTCCAATTTTGCGCTTCTTCAAAACATAACCCCCTATAAAATTTAAAAGTTTCAGAAAAGTCTCGCGAAAAAAGACCGATCTATCTCTTCTCACCCTAAAGAGGGTATTTTATCCTGCTTTCTCACGAAACTTATGGAGGACAGGAGAGAAGATGTAAGACATCAGACTTATATCTCGTTGAACTAATCAATCATAATTTATCATTTCCCATCGAATAAATAAATAGAAATTTGTTTTATTTTTAAAAAAATGTTAAATGGCTTTATTTGATGTCTTTTTATCTGCCGAAATATGATATAATGCCGCTTTTGTGATGTGCTCTATTACAGTAGAACCACTGATATCAAGGGGTTTGTTACATCGTATGCCATAAAAAAACATCTGGCCTTTCGTGAAGGTCAGATGTAACAGTTTAAAGATATTGCTGAATCAAATTCATATTGCTCGTGTTCAGTTTATATTGGAAAACAGGACGTCCAATTGTCCCATAAGCCATTTCAACATCCACCACTTCGATGTCCTCAAGGAATTTCAAATATTTTCTAATGGAGACTTGAGAGATTTCTGTATGATTGGCTAGGTCTTCGGTCGTGAAAGCCTGCTGACCAAATGATTGAATGCTTGTCCATATGAGTTTGAGTGTGCTTTTGGTCAGGCCTTTTGGCAGGAGGACTTTTTCCGCCTCTGCTTTTTTATGAAAAAGCTTCGCATCTAAATCATTTTGCGAAATGCTGTTCATGGATTGATACAGGGCGTGTTTCCGTTTATACTCTGCCAGTGCTGATTGGAATCGTTCGAACTCAAAAGGTTTGATTAAATAATCAACCGCTCCGTTTCGCATCGTTTGCTGAACAACGTCCACTTCATTTGCAGCCGAAATGACAATGACATCAACGGCATGATTTTGCTGGCGAATTTCTGTTAGTAAAGCCAGCCCATTTTGACCTGGCATATAAATATCGAGCAGTACGAGGTGAATGACTTCTGTTTTTAACACTTCAAGCGCCTGCTGAAAAGAGGTGGCAATCCCCTTTAACTCAAAGCCATCGATTTGGGTCAGGTAGCGTTTGTTCAGCTCCCCAACCATTGGATCATCTTCTACTATTAACACATTAATCATGTGAATCCTCCTTTTGTTTATACGGAATGCGAAGACTAAAGGTCGTTCCTTCTCCTTTTTCACTCGTGACAATCATATGTCCATTCAATTTCTTGATGCTTTGGTCAACGAAGTAGAGTCCGAAACCTCGGTCTTCTCCTTTAGTTGAAAAGCCTTGATCAAACATGATGTATTGTTCTTCTTTTGTGAGACCAACACCTGTGTCCGTGATTTCAATGTGAAGCTGCTCCTGAACGTATCTGAAGGAGATCGAGATGTTTTTCGTCTCAGTATGTGAAACCGCATCGAGTGCATTATTTAATAGGTTGCCAATCACGGTAATGAGGTCATGCGTCACTGCCGGGTCCTCTGTATTTGGCACTTGTGTGCTGCAAATAACCTCCAAGGAAGCGCCTTGTTCCCTGATATAGCTTTGTTTTCCTAGTAAAAATCCTGCTAAAACAGAGTTTTTCACATGGTTGATGATTTCATTTGTTTCCGTTTGCTGATAAATGGCAATATCTTTGATGTAGGTGCCAAGGTCATCGTAGTTTTTGAGCTGGACCAAACCTAAAATGACATGAAGCTTGTTCATAAATTCATGTGACTGGGCACGGAGGGCATTCGCATACATTTTGACCCCGCTAAGCTGCTCAGCCAGGTGTTTGACTTCTGTTTTGTCACGGAAGGTGGCGATGGCCCCGACAATCTCATCATTTACTGTAATTGGTACTTCATTAAAAACGAGCTCCAGTCCATTCATTCTCACGTCACGATCAAGCAGTGGCTTGCGTGTTTCAATGACCTGTTTTAAGCCGCTTGAAGGGAGGAGAGTTTGAACATCTTGTTCTCTAGGATCAACCATAATGCCCATATTATGAAAGAGTCGTTTTGCCTCTGCATTGGCCAGCTTGATTTTACCGTGCTGATCGACGGCAAGAATCCCTTCTTTTGTTGATTCTAGCATGGCACTTCGTTCTTTTAGCAATGTGGCAATCTCATCCGGCTCAAGTCCAAACATAATCTTCTTCACTTTTCTTGCCACAATGAGTGCCCCGATGATGCCAGATAGGAGGCTGAGTGATGTGACGAAGTAGAGTGGAAGTAAGCTTTGATGAATAATCAAGTCAATTTCCTTTAACGTAATCCCTACGGCTACAGCCCCGAGCTGCTTACCATTTTGATCATAAACAGGAACAAAAGCACGCATGGATCTGCCGAGTGTTCCAGAAGCCGTACTAATATGTTCTTTTCCCTGTAATGCTGCTTTTTCATCACCGCCGGCAAACCGTTTCCCAATCTTCTGCGGATTCGGGTGTGTTTTGCGGATACCTTTCATATCCATGACGACAACGAATTCGGTTTTGGTGATTTGCTGAACATTTGTTGTATATTTTCGTAATGCTGAATATGAATGATCTTCTAATGATTGTGCTGTGATCGGTGCCTCTGCGACCATTTTGGCAGTAGACAGAGCAATGTCACGCTCCTGCTGATGAATGTTCTTGGCTGTTTCCGACCATATCGTAAAGAATGTGATACAAAGGGAGATCAGGACAACGATACACACAAAGATCGTCAGCCGTGTTTGCAGTCTTAAAGTTTTTTTCACGAGTATACCCCTAACGCACAATTTTTCGTAACAGTAATACTTTAACGGGAAAATGTAAGTTTGTGAAGGAATGTACGTGCAAAATCATAAATTTGATTTTGCTGTCAGTTTACTTTGAAAGCATCTTGTCAATCCGTTTTAAGTGAGCCATAATAAATGTGAGCTTATGAGAAAGGAACTATTTATGAAAAATACATATTTGACTGGATATTTTCCGCTGATTTCAATCTTACTATTCAGCTCTGCTTTTTCGATTTTTACAGTAGGTATCACAACTGATTTCTTGACTCAAGCAGGTATTTTAAAAGGAATGCTGGAATTTTTCTCAGAACAGGGCATCCGTCTTGCTCTTTTTGCCGCTTTTGCACTTGTTTATTTTATGATCTTATCTGCCTTAAAACTGATTGCAGATACGGTATTAGAGCTGGCGTTACTCTTTTTCGCTAAGGACCCTGAAGGGGAGAACTTAAAGAAAATTCGGATTGCATCCGTTGTTTATTTATTTGCCAGCTTGCTTGCATTTCTGTTGACGCAGCAGCTCATTCTGCTAGTCGGACTTTTTGCATTAGCAAGTCTTGTCTATTTTATCTGGGTTGTGGTTCGCATTTATCAATCGCTTAATATGCTGAATTTGATTGGATTTATGATGTTCATTCTGCTGTTTTGGGCGACATTTTTGATCGGTATTTTGTACTTATTTATTAAGCTTTATAACAGTGTGATGGCAAGTCTGCCTTCGTAAGCAGACAAAGAAAGCATCCTCCTATCATTGGAGGATGCTTTTTTTATGAAAGAAACCGCTTTTGAATATCGGGTGTAGGCATCATACAAGATGTTTTTTGACCAAACCATTTGTAGCGATTTTTTGCAATCAGCTCATAAAACCAATCACGGAGTGGGCGAGGTATGGCCAGGAGTAAAAAGCTCCATCTGTAGATCCCTTTTAAATGCCGCGCGGCTTTTAAGATGCCTGTTGACTTCGTATAAAGTGTTCCTTTTTCAATATAAATGAATGAATTGAACTCTTCTAAAGGCAAACCGTTTTCCTTTAAAATACGCTGTCCTGTATCTGATTGTAATGAAGCGAACATCATCCGTTCTTTCGGATCGCGCTTAATCACAAATTGAACAGCGCCGCTGCACACGTTGCAGACACCGTCAAATAAAATTAAATGGGATGGATGTGTTGAATGCATCGCAATCAAACCTCCTGTTTATCTGGCGTATTGCATCGTATTTTTCCAAATACGTAAGTGCGGGCTTGAACGATAAATCGATTCAACCGTTCCTCTATCTCTTCCGACCCAGACACCCATTGTGTACTGATCTGTCAGTCCCACAAACCAAATATCTTTGTAGTCATTGGATGTCCCTGTTTTACCACCGATATAAGGGGCATTGAAATTCGCTTTTTTCCCTGTTCCACTTTTTACAACGGAGGAAAGCAGCTTACGCATCGTTTCATTTGTCCGCTGAGAATATACTTGCTTTGGCGACTCTTTCCACTTGTAAAGGGTCTTGCCGTCTAAGTCTGTCACTTTTGTGATCGAATGACTTTGTGTGTAGGCTCCTTGGTTGCCAAAAACGGTGTACGCATCTGTTATTTCTAGCGGTGAGAAGCCTTTCGTAAATCCGCCAAGTGCAGAAGGAAGGCGGTAATCATCTGCTACGATATGCTCGAATGAGAACTTCTCTAAATAGCTGAAGCCTTTTTTGACACCTACTGTATCCAGCATTCGGATCGCAGGGGTATTGTAAGAATTTTTAAAGGCTGTTTCAAGTGTGACTGTTCCATACGTTTTATGATTATAGTTCTGCGGGCAGTATCCGCTGCTGCAAAACTTGCCAGCACTGATGGTGCTTGAAGCTGTTGCGCCGGTTTGATCAATATAAGGCGCATAGTCTAAAAGCGGCTTAATCGCAGAGCCTGGCTGTCTTTGCGCTTGATAGGCGTAGTTGAAATCAAACTTTTTATAGTTTTTCCCGCCAGCAAGTGCAACAATTTGATGCGTTTCATGATTAATGACCGCTGATCCGCCTTCTACACCTTGGTAAGGCAATTGTGCATTGAGTTGATAGACAGCTCTTTGCTGTAAGGAAGGATCAAGTGCTGTATAAATCTTCACGCCATCCTGGAGCAGAGCACTGACCTTTTCAGATAATTCTTTTTGAATGGCCTTTTTTGCTTCAGTCGTTTTGGCCTTCTTCAATCGTTTTGTAAAGCCCTCCTGATCAGACACAAGATCGGTAAACTCTTCATTGGCATATGTCACATAATCAGGATAAAGGTTTTTCTTTTCACTTAAGGATAGGCTGATTTTTTCTTTGACGGCTTTTTTGTATTGCTTTTTGGTGATGACGCCATCTTTCTTCAAAATACCAAGCAGCCGTTCTTGGCGTTTCTTTGTGTGCTTGAACTGTTTTAATGGGTCATACAGTGTTGGGTTGTTTGGAATAGCAGAGATAAATGCCATTTGTGCAAGTGTTAAAGAACTAAGCGGCTTATCAAAATAGTAATTAGCCGCAGAACCGACACCGTAAACACCATTACTGAAATAAATCGTATTTAAATAGCTTTCGAGAATTTCATCTTTAGAGAATTTCCGCTCAAGTTCATAGGAATAGAGCAGTTCTGTAAACTTTCGGCTGAACGAACGTTCATGGCTTAAATATAAGTTGCGGGACAGCTGCTGTGTGATCGTACTCGCTCCTTGGCTGATGCCATGGTTTTTGACGTTTGCAGCAAGGGCTCGAACTACCCCCATAAAGTCAATGCCTTTATGGTCATAAAAGTTGCGGTCCTCTGAACGGAGGAACAGCTCCTTCACAGGTTCAGGAATTTTGTCGTATTTCACAAACACACGGTTCTCATCGTTTGAGACGATCTCGGAGATAAGAGAACCATCCCGGTCATACATATAACTGTTTTGGGAAAAATCTATCTTTTCCAGCTTGATTTTTTGATCAAGCACTTCGTTAACAGGCTTTACACTTGCAGCTTCTTCCTTTGATAGATAAAAAGTCAGAGCAAATAATGGGATGAGGGCAGCAAGTAATAACCAACCAATGATTGCACGAAACATGAGGTCACTCACTTTCTTCAATTTTCTAGCCATATCGTACCATTCTTTTGCGAATACGAGAAGGTTATTTTTAGAAAAGAATGGGCGTGAAGTCTAGTGAATAAGGCTTTTCCGCAAGAAAAAAAGAGTGTCTGAAGATGATCAGACACTCCTTTCCTTTGTCTTCGCATGCGAGCGGACCGCCCATAAAAATAAAGCGCCAAACAGAAAAATGCCGGCAGTGACATAAAAGACAGCTGGAATCCCGTAATGACTCGCCACAATGCCGCCGATTACCGGACCGACGACATTCCCAAGAAAGCGGAAGCTGACATTGTATCCAAGCACTTCCCCTTGCATAGAAGCAGGTGCTTTGATCCGAATATACGCCGTCGTACACGGAATAATGCCGCCAAGTGCCATGCCGTATAGGAAACGGAAAATGACTAACATCACGTACGAATCCGCCATCGCTTGCGGGATGAATAAAATAGAGGAGAGGATGAGAAGGGCAAGCAGCACCTTATCATGACCAATTCGATCTCCGAGATCTCCCCATTTTCGCGTAAACAGCAAATTGCCAAGTCCAGTTGCAGAAAATGCAAGCCCCGCATAAAAAGCGAGATTGACAGGACCATGTAAATCATGAATGTATAAAGCCAAAAGCGGCTGAATGCTAAAGTTCCCTACTTGTGTAATAAACGTTAAAAGCATCGTGACTATAAGTAAAGGCTGTTTGAAAATGTGAAAGAGTACATCCTTCCGTGAATAAGAAACACGCTTTGCTTCTTTTGACCGGATCGGCTGTTCCTTCACTCCGAAGATAATCACAATAGCTGACACATAAATGACAGCCGCTGTGAGGAAAAACGTATAAATAAATCCGACGCTGTCTGCCATGAATCCGCCCATTAATGGACCAAACAATCCTCCGGCGACATTACTCATCTGCATCGTTCCAAGGGTTTTACCGGCAGTTGCCTTTTCGGTCTGTGCAGAAATCAGTGCCATTGAAGTCGAGATAAAGCCTGTGACAAGCCCCATGAAGAGCCTTAATGCGAATAGCTGATACACGGTGTGCACAAGCCCCATTAATAGAATACTTGTGGCGATGCCAATACCGTTAATTAATAATATCTTTTTATAGCCATGCCGGTCGCCAATCCGCCCCCAAATCGGAGAGATCAGGAAGGCCGTTAAAAAAGTGACCCCAAAGACATAGCCGCTCCATCTTTGAACAAATTCATTTGAATAGCTACTATCAAGAGATTCTATGTAAAGTGATAAAAAAGGGACGATCATTGTAATGCTCGCAGATACAAAAAAGTTCACAAACCACATGATGTACAAGTTTTTCTTCCTGTTTGTGATAGAGACCACCTTCTTTATTTATTTCGTGTTCCTTAATAATTATAAAGGAAAATAAACGATCTTTCATCAGATGAATAGGTTGGGCGTAGTGAATCTGCATTATTTTCACGAAAATGAAGTGATTTCAAGGTCCGTCTTAATATAATGGTATGAGAATGAAAACTGACGAAAAAGTGAGGTGAAACTGGTGGAACAGAAGACGGTGCTTGTGGTCGATTTTGAATTTACGATGCCTGATGGAAAATATCATCCACAAAACTTTTTTCCTGAAATTATTGAAGCTGGAGTAGTGAAAGCAGCAGATGAAACGATCATAGACACATTCTCCAGCTACGTCAAACCGAAAAAGTTCCCAAAGCTGACGAAGCGCTGTAAATCATTCCTCGGAATTACGCAGGAAGATGTAGAGAGCGGGGTTTCATTTGAGGCGTTTATCGAGAAGCTCGTAGCACTTGATGGGGGAGAGAATTGTGAGATTATTACGTGGGGCAACATGGACATGAAGGTATTGAAGCAAAATTGTATGCTTAATCATATTAGCTTTCCTTTTAAGGGGAAGCTGAGGGATCTTGCCTTTGAATATAAAACCTTTTTTGGTGACCGCACACTGACAGGGCTTCGAAAAGCGGCAAAGGAATACGGCAGTGAAGGAGCTGGTAAGCACCATAAAGCACTCGATGATGCCATGACGACTTATCAGCTGTTAACCCTTTTTGAAAAAGACAGAGCCTATGTGGAAAATCCGCAAACAACCAAAATTGGTGAGCTGATCGATTTCTCACATTTTTTTGATTCGGCTGATTAGCGGACGTCTTCTGGAAAATAATCTTTCTCAAGAGAAGATAGGCACGCTCTTGATTTTTCAGCCCATTTGGAATCATCCGCATGGAGTGCTTGTTTCAATTTATCTACAGCTTCTTTCAGTGACTCTTCATAATCAGGTATATCGCCATCATAAGGCTTCACCATATGATGAGGGATATTGGTCTGTTCTCTATAGGCCAAAGCCCGCCTCTCCTGGAAAAAAGGCACGTCTGCTTCTTTCGGATGATGCAGGTCGCCTTGAGTGGGATGTGTCAGAACGGCTTTTACTTGAACGAGATAGGTCGATGGTTTTACTGCTGTCACTTCCCCAACGTATACACCTGTTTTATAAAAACCTTTCACAACTTGTCCAATTTGAATGTCTGTCATGTGAAATTCCTCCATTTCCTTCTCATAGGAAGGTATTTCATTTCTTTTAGCCAATATAGTGAAGTAAACGAGCAAAAGGGGGAATAGCGAGATGTCATTCATCGTACTTTTTCTACTATATTTTCCTGAAGATAAAAGGGAGTACATCCCGGCGGCGATCACCACGGTGATTTTCTTTATTGCTGCGTTTATTTGTTTTCGTCTCATCGTGCGTTCGTCTAAAAAGCAGGAGCGGATAGATGAAAAAAGAACAAAAAAAATGGATTAATCATTTTCTTCTTGTATCTTCAGGAAATTTTACGGTGACGGTTGTTCCAGACTGCAGCGAGCTTTTGAAACGTATGGTTCCATGGTGATTTTCAATAATTGAAAAAGTCACTGTCAGCCCAAGTCCAGTTCCTTTGTTTTTCAAGGTGTAATACGGTTCGCCAAGCTTTTTCATTTGGCTTTCTGTCATACCTACACCGTTATCAACGAAATAAAGGCAGATTTTATGATTTTCTTTCGAAGCAAAAAGTTCAACCTTTCCTTCATGTTCGGGAGCTGCTTCTATCGCATTTTTGATTAAATTAATCATGACTTGCTTGATCTTCGTTACGTCACCTTGAATGTATAAGTCAGGTTCAATGGATTGATGAATCGTGACCGATTTAAAATTTGCATAGGATGTCATCAGTGATGCACATTCCTCAAGTAATTTAGATAGATTGAGTGATTCAATTTGATAATAGTTTTGTTTTGCAATGTCAAGATAACTCGTAATAATGTCCTGAGCCCGGTCTAATTCGGACAGAACGAGATTTTTATAATCTTTATTGGCAGGCGGCTCTTTTGTATGATCACTCGAAAAGAGCAATTGAATAAACCCTCTCACAACTGTCAGCGGATTGCGTACTTCATGGGCGACACTTGCAGCAAGTTCACTTACAATGGTCAGTTTTTCTGACTGGACAAGCTGTGTTCTCATTTCCGCATTTTCTTTAACGAATTCAATACAATAGATACTGAGCACAAGAAAGAATATGTAGTAAAGAGTTGAGAAAAATAACTCAAGGAGCTTTTGCTGCATAATAAAAGCTGGGCTGTATTCCAGTAAGCTGACCGCAAGCAGTCCAATGTAAATAAAGAATCCTTTGGATAAACCGATAAGCACTCCGTAAAAAAGCTTATTTGGCTTCGAATATTGATGCCATTTTCGGTAGAACAGGAATGGGATGAAAAAGTAAATTGGGACAACAATGAGTCCAATCCATAAGAAAGAGCCATACATCACGAATTTGACAATGATGCTTATCAAGATGGCAACGCTCCCCGCCATGTATCCTCCGTATAAAATAGCAAGTACAAGGGGAATGGATTGAAGCCCAGTCTGCAAATCTAAAATCGAACCAACTGGATACATAATACATAGTGCTGAAGAGATGGATGCGAATACTGTGATGAGCAGTTTATTCGTTTTTGGGAAATGAGCAGGGGTCCGGCTTAGCCATAGCGCATGATATAAAAAAATTGGAAATAGAATAAAAGATACATGGAGCAGAAAATCCTTGAACATTTCCATTTAAATGCTCTCCTCGTAAATAATAGTAATTCCTCTCATTATATCATTTCATGTACAAAGTAGATATGATAAAAGGAGGGTTTTTTTCTTTAAAAAGAACACCCGTTAGGATGTTCTTTCTACCGTATAGATCTTATTCAGCTGATGGTGTGAACGCTTGATGAAGACGTTTCAGTCCTTCTTTGACTGTTGAAGCAGGACAGCCGAGATTCATCCGAATAAAGCCGTCTCCTTCGTGTCCGTACACGTGGCCAAGCTCTAGGATCACTTTCCCTTTCTTTAGCAGATTCCGCTTTAATTCCGCTTGACTGAATTGATAATCCCGAATGTCCAGCCACAATAAATAAGAAGCATCTGGTTTCATATAACGCATATTTGGAAGATATTCGTCAATATAGTCCATCGCCATCTTCATATTGCCTTCGAGATAAAGAACAAGGGCATCAAGCCACTCATCCCCGTGGCAGTATGCTGCTTCCATCGCTGGAATCGCAAATGCATTCAGTTTGGACAGTCCGTTTCTTTGCAATTCATTGGTGAAAAGGGTTCTTTTTTCTTCATCTGAAATGATAATTGCAGACGCCTGCAAACCCGCTAGATTAAAGGTTTTACTCGGCGCAATACACGTTACCGTGATATGTGCAATGTCGTCAGAAAGGCTGGCGAAGGGAACATGCTGCTTCCCATAAAGCATCAAATCAGAATGAATCTCATCTGAAACGACTGTGACTCCATGCTTCACACAGAGGTCTCCAACTCGCTTTAATTCCTCTTTTGTCCACGCTCTTCCAGACGGATTATGCGGATGGCATAGGAACATGAGCTTTGCTTGTGGTCTGCTCAGTTTTTTCTCTAAATCATCAAAATCCATCATATAACGGTTGTTTTCTATTTTTAAAGGATTGGTTGAGACTGTACGTCCATTTCGCTCAATCATTTGATAAAAAGGTGTATACACTGGTGACTGTATAACTACTTCGTCATGCGGTGCTGTAAAGGCTTGAACAGCAAAACTAAGGGCCGTTACGATGCCTGGTGTAAAAGTGACCGCTTCTGTCTGAATGGTCCATCCGTGTCTTCTTTTGAGCCATCCAGCTACTGCCTGCTGCGTATCCTGATCTTGAAATGCATAGCCAAATACACCATGGTCTAATCGCTCTTTCAATGCATCAAGGACGACCTGCGGCGCTTTAAAATCCATATCGGCCACCCACATCGGGAGGGCATCTGTTGTCAGGAACAAAGACTCTGCTTGATCCCATTTCACTGATTTTGAACCTTTACGTATGATCTGTTCGTCGAAATTCATGAAACCCACCTCTAGCTGTTTTTCAACCATTCTTGGTTGTGCTAAAATAAACATCACAAAATTTATTATAAGCGGTGATACCGATGAAAGATAGTCAAGCTGTAGAAGAGATGATTCAATTCATTAAGGCATGGGACCCTTTTCATTATGGAGAGGATTTTTATGAAACGGAGCCTGCTGACGTCATCAGTGCATTATACGACGCAGAAGACCCGTTATCTTTAGCAAAAGAGATTCAAGCCATCTACCATCACTCATTTGAGCAGCTTCTTCCGATAGAGAGCTGTCAGCATATAGCAAATCAGCTTTTTGTCTTGCGAGACAGCAGCTCCTGTTCACGCTAAGACAGGCTGAAATGTCCGATTTGATCAGACACAAAGACCGGATTTTCCTCAGGAATGAGGTGCCCGGTTTTTTTTAATGCATGTAAGGTCGAATTCGGCAGATCTTTGTGCAGTCTTTCGCCTATTTGAATGGGAACGATTCGATCTTCCTCGCCCCAAATAAGCAGCACGGGTGTTTCCATTTTCTTTAAAACGTCCGAGGTTAAATCTCCTTCCCGGTGCCGAATCAAACGAAATATTCCCCGAAAGATTTGATCATCTGAAAACGGTTTTAAATATCCGTCGACCATCTCTTGATCAATGATGGAGTGATCATGCACAACGGCAGTTAAATTTTTCATAATGCCCTGCTTTAAAAGCTTTCTTTTTAGATACAGATAAAAATAAGGAATATATGTGCTGTAAACAAGTGATCTTTTTGACTTATTCAAATATCCAGAGCTGCATAAAAGAACCGCCTTTTCAAATAGGTCCGGCCGCTCAGTGGCAGCGTATAAGGCAATCTGTCCTCCCATTGAATGGCCTACTAGAATCGCATGCTGAATCTGTAAATAACCAGCTAGCTCAATAATAATTTTTCCCATGTTGCGATAGCTGTAAATAAACGTATTCGACTTCTCGGACTGTCCAAATGGCGGCAGATCTATCGCAATTAAATTGAAGTCCTGCTTTAGAAGCGGAATGAGTTTTCGATAGCTGAAGGTAGAAGAGAAGAGACCGTGAATTAAGATCAATGTCTTCTTGCCCTCATTTGGATAGTGCTCGTAATAGATGTCTAAACCGAATGTACTTTTCATATAAGCTGGCTGAACAATGTCCACATTCTTCACTCCGATACTTGATACTCTCTCTGTTAGGTGACTGTATTGTACCCTAAAAAGTGGATTTTAAGCTATCATTAGAATCTTTTCCCTGCTTAGCATAATGGGAAAAACGTGCTATAATGTTCAGAAGATTTTTTAAAACTAGCTTTTATAATCTGAGGTGTGAAATCAAATGAAACTAACAGAAAAAGAAACTGAAATATTAGAGATTTTAGATGAAAACAGCCGCGCCGATTTAAATACAATAGCAAAAATGGCAGGCGTGACAACAGAAGAAGCCGAAGCCATCATTCAAAAACTTGAAGATCAAAAAGTTATTATTGATTATTCAACTATGATTGACTGGCGAAAAGTGGATGGCCATGAAGGCGTTACAGCAATGATTGATGTAAAAGTGACACCAAAAAGAGGCGTCGGATTTGATGAAATTGCTGAACGGATTTATCGGTTTCAGGAAGTGGAGTCTGTCTATCTCATGTCAGGTGTTTATGATCTTTCCGTTGTGATCCGCGGAAGATCAATGTCTGATATTGCCCGCTTCGTATCTGAAAAATTATCGACACTTGATTCCGTTGTTTCAACAACTACCCACTTTATTTTGAAAAGATATAAACATGATGGGAAAGTGTTTGAAACAGGAGACGATGACAAAAGAATCGTGGTGTCTCCTTAAATGAAAAAGTCTTATTTATCTGAAACGGTACAAAGCATTCAGCCGTCAGGTATTCGGAAATTCTTTGATTTGGCTGCCACAATGGAGGGAGTTATCTCCCTTGGAGTCGGAGAGCCAGATTTCGTGACAGCTTGGAATGTAAGAGAAGCAAGTATTATGTCATTAGAACAAGGACTGACCTCCTATACGGCGAATGCAGGTTTAATCTCTTTGCGAAAAGAACTGAGCCACTATTTATATAAGCGGTTTCACATTGACTACAGTCCAGAAGAAGAACTAATTATCACAGTTGGCGGAAGCCAGGCGCTTGATTTGGCCTTTCGTGCGATTTTAAACAGCGGAGATGAAGTGATCATTCCAGAGCCTTGTTTCGTAGCGTACGGGGCGCTTACGACACTTGCAGGCGGAGTGCCTGTCTATTTAAGTACATCCGCTGAAAAAGATTTCAAAGCGGATTCTGCTGATCTTCGCACAAAGCTGACGCCGAAGACAAAAGCCATTTTGCTTTGCTCGCCATCAAATCCAACGGGTTCTGTTTATTCAAAGGAAGAGCTTGAAGATATTGCTCAATTTGCGAAAGAGAATGATCTGCTCATTATTACGGATGAGATTTATGCAGAGCTGACATACGATGAAGCTTTTACAAGCGTGGCGGCTATACAGGATATGAAAGAAAGAACGATCTTGATTTCAGGCTTTTCTAAAGGGTTTGCCATGACGGGTTGGCGCTTAGGATATGTGGCAGCACCACCTGTACTGCGCGATGCCATGCTGAAAATACATCAATATTCTATGATGTGCGCGCCGGCGATGGCACAATATGCGGCAGAAGAAGCATTAAAAAATGGGCTTGAAGATGTAGAGAAAATGAAGAAAAGCTATAGAAGACGCCGTAATTTGTTTGTCGGCTCCCTGAATGAACTAGGCCTCGCATGCCACCAGCCAAACGGAGCATTTTACGCGTTCCCATCGATTAAAAGCACAGGCATGACATCAGAACAATTTGCTGAGGAGCTGCTCCTAAGTGAAAAAGTCGCTGTTGTTCCTGGGAATGTATTCGGACCGAGCGGTGAGGGTCATATTCGCTGTTCATACGCTTCATCACTTGATCATCTTCAGGAATCACTTTCAAGAATTCAGCGCTTTTTGCAGGCTCGACAAGTGAAGGAAGAAGCATCAGCCATTTTAAAATAAAAAAAGGCATCAATCCAAATGGACTCATGCCTCACAAATTAGGGGGGAATACTAGAAAGCATTCTTGTTTTCAGGTATTCCCCCTTTTGATCTAATCTAAACCCATTTAAAAAATATTTTGCGTAACTGCCCGTTCTGTGATATAGTTTTTAATTGCGTATAAACGAATATTAAAACATTTATTTAGGAGTTGTTATCATGGCGACAAAGTTTGAAGTAGGCAGTGTTTACACTGGTAAAGTAACAGGATTACAAGCGTATGGTGCGTTTGTTGCATTAGATGAAGAAACTCAAGGACTTGTGCATATTTCTGAAGTAACACATGGCTTTGTAAAAGACATCAACGAGCACCTTTCAATTGGTGACGAAGTACAAGTAAAAGTTCTTTCTGTTGATGAAAATGCAGGTAAAATCAGCCTTTCTATCCGTGCGACACAAGAAGCACCTGAAAGAAAAGAAAGCAAACCAAAGAAACAAAGACCACAGCAAGTGAAAGAAGAAGCTGCTGCACCACAAGGTTTCAATACGCTTAAAGATAAACTTGAAGAGTGGATTGAGCAATCAAACCGTAAAGACCTTATCAAGAAATAATAAAAAAGCACCGCTTCAAACGGTGCCTTAGGCTGCCTCATGTAGGCAGCCTTTTTATTTAACGAACCTCTGGATTCGGCTCGTCACGGCGAACAGCTTCTTCGCTTGGCTTGAACAACAGACCAAGGTTGACAAGACCTGCAATTCCAACAAGACCATAAATAATACGTGATAATGCAGAACCTTGTCCGCCAAAGATCGCTGCTACTAAGTCAAATTGAAAAAAGCCGATTAGTCCCCAGTTAATAGCACCGATAATCGTGAGCACGAGGGCAATACGCTGAATAGCACTCATCGTGATTCCTCCTTTCGCTACAGCATCAATACATTTATATTTTGCAGATTTTTAGCCAAACTATGCGTAAGAAAATGGATGAAAGCAAATTACTTTACTTTTGGAATGAATGAGGCGCATAATGTAGCGCGAGGAGGAGATCACATGGATCGATTTACTTATTGGAACCCAACGAAATTAATTTTTGGAAAGGGAGAAGTATCAGCCCTTTCAGATGAACTCAAACACTACGGAAAAAACGTATTACTTGTATATGGTGGAGGCAGTATTAAACGAAACGGCCTTTATGACCAAGTTGTCAGCATCCTAAAAGAATCAGGAGCTGCCATCACTGAACTTGCTGGCGTAGAGCCAAACCCGCGCTTAACAACAGTAAGAAAAGGGGTCGAGCTTTGCAAGGAGAACGATATTGATTTTATTTTGGCAGTTGGCGGCGGCAGTGTCATTGATGCGACAAAAGCAATCGCTGCTGGTGCGAAGTACGATGGAGATGCTTGGGATATCGTGACACGTAAGCACGTCCCAATGGAAGCTATTCCGTTCGGTACTGTGTTGACACTTGCCGCAACAGGCTCTGAAATGAACTCTGGATCAGTTATCACAAACTGGGAAACAAATGAGAAGTATGGCTGGGGAAGTCCAGCAGTTTTCCCGAAATTCTCTATTCTGGATCCAGTCAACACATTCACTGTGCCTAAAAACCATACGATTTATGGCATGGTTGACATGATGTCACATGTGTTCGAACAATATTTCCATCACACAGAAAATACACCTTATCAAGATCGTATGTGTGAAGGACTTCTTCGCACTGTCATTGAAACGGCACCGAAGTTGATCAATGATTTAGAGAACTACGAGCTGCGTGAAACCATTTTATTCACTGGCACAATTGCGCTTAATGGAATGCTTTCAATGGGGGCACGTGGTGACTGGGCATCTCATAACATTGAGCACGCAGTATCTGCTGTCTATGATATTCCTCATGCAGGCGGACTTGCGATCTTGTTCCCGAACTGGATGAAACATGTGATTCAAGAAAACCCAGGCCGTTTTAAACAATTAGCGGTGCGTGTATTTGATGTAGATCCTGCGGGCAAAACAGATGAAGAAGTCGGCTTAGAAGGAATCGACAAGCTATCAGCTTTCTGGACAAGTCTTGGTGCACCAAGCCGTTTAGCGGATTATGATATCAACGATGAGAAAATTGATTTAATTGCAGACCGTGCAATGGCACGTGGTGAATTTGGTCAATTTAAAAAGCTAAACAAAGAAGATGTTTTAGCCATTCTGAACGCTTCTTTATAATTGAACAACAAAAGATAGCTGCTTGCGGGCAGTTATCTTTTTTTGAGTTCATCGTGTACATATGTTACAGTAGTCTTTCATGTTTTTGGATATATTCGTTGTAAGGAGATGTTTCAACAGATGGAGAATTTTATTTACTACAATCCAACAAAATTGATGTTTGGAAAAGGACAACTAGAAGGACTCAAAAGCGAACTCGCTCGTTATGGAAAACGAGTGTTACTTGTATATGGCGGCGGCAGCATTAAGAAAAATGGTCTTTATGACAATGTCATCCGTGCGTTAAATGAAGCAGATGCTGAAGTGTTTGAGCTGTCTGGCGTTGAACCAAACCCGCGCCTCACAACAGTAAAAAAGGGAATCGATATCTGCCAAAAGGAGAACATTGATTTCTTATTAGCCGTTGGCGGCGGGAGTGTGATCGACTGTACAAAAGCGATTGCAGCCGGAGCAGAGTATGACGGTGATGTGTGGGATATTATTTCAAAGAAAACAACCGCTCAAAAAGCACTGCCGTTTGGCACAGTGCTGACACTTGCAGCAACTGGTTCAGAAATGAACCCGGACTCTGTCATCACAAACTGGGAAACGAATGAAAAATATGTGTGGGGCAGCTCTGTCACTCACCCTGCTTTTTCGATTCTAGATCCTGAGCATACGTATTCTGTGCCAGAAAACCAGACAGTGTATGGTATGGTTGATATGATGAGCCACGTTTTTGAGCAATACTTCCATAATGTGAAAAACACGCCTCTACAAGATCGGATGTGTTTTGCTGTTCTTCAAACAGTCATCGAGACAGCACCAAAGCTTCTTGAAGACTTACAAAACTATGAACACCGTGAAACCATCCTTTATGCAGGAACGATTGCTTTAAATGGCACGCTGCAAATGGGTTACTTTGGCGACTGGGCATCCCATACGATTGAGCATGCTGTATCGGCTGTCTATGACATTCCGCATGCAGGCGGACTTGCCATCCTCTTCCCAAACTGGATGCGCCACACACTCGATCATAATGTCGAACGCTTTAAAAACCTTATGCTGAACATGTTTGATATCGAAACAGAAGGAAAGTCAGATCGTGACATCGCATTGGAAGGAATCGACAAACTGTCAGCGTTCTGGACAAGCCTTGGTGCACCAAGCCGTTTAGCTGATTATGACATTGGTGAGGATCAGCTGGACAAAATTGCTGACATTGCAGCAAAAGAAATGGAATATGGTGGTTTTGGAAACTTTATGAAACTTAACCGTGATGACATTCTATCGATTTTGAAAGCTTCTTTATAATTCAGATTGCCGCTTCTCCGAATGAGAAGCGGCTTTTTGCTATGCCAGTGACGATCACTTGATTTCAAAAGCTAGTTCCGCTAAAGTGAAAGGGACAGAACTAACGTAATGGAGGGCTTACAAGCGATGACACATATTCAATTTGACTACTCGAAAGCGTTACCTTTCTTTCAAGAACATGAGCTTACATATTTAAAAGATTTTGTGAAGGTGGCCCATCATAATATTCATGAACAAACGGGTGCAGGCAGTGACTATTTAGGCTGGGTGGACTTGCCGAAGCAATATGACCGCGAAGAATTTGCCCGCATTAAAAAAAGTGCAGATAAAATTAAGTCTGACTCTGACGTCCTGCTTGTTGTCGGAATCGGCGGGTCATATCTAGGTGCACGTGCGGCGATTGAGTTTTTGAACCATTCTTTCTATAACACTTTGCCAAAAGGCAAGCGCAAGACACCACAAATCATTTTTATTGGAAACAACATCAGTTCTTCTTATTTAACAGATGTGATGGATCTATTGGAAGATGCAGATTTCTCCATTAATGTGATTTCAAAATCTGGTACAACAACAGAGCCAGCCATTGCGTTCCGCATCTTTAAAAAGCTCCTCATTGAAAAATACGGTGCTGAAGAAGCGAAAAAACGTATTTATGCGACAACTGACAAGGCACGCGGTGCACTGAAAACATTAGCAACTGAAGAAGGCTACGAATCATTTATCATCCCTGATGATGTTGGTGGACGCTATTCTGTATTAACAGCAGTCGGTCTTTTGCCAATCGCTGTGAGCGGTGCAGACATTGATCAGATGATGGAAGGTGCGGCAAAAGCAAGCGAAGACTTCGCTTCATCTGAGCTTTCTGAAAATGCGGCTTACCAATATGCTGTCGTCCGCAATGTCCTTTACAATAAAGGCAGAACGATTGAAATGCTGATTAACTATGAGCCAGGCCTCCAATATTTCGCAGAATGGTGGAAGCAATTATTCGGTGAAAGTGAAGGGAAAGATGAAAAAGGAATCTATCCTTCATCTGCTAACTTCTCAACAGATCTTCATTCACTTGGCCAATATGTTCAAGAAGGAAGAAGAGACTTGTTTGAAACAATCGTCAATGTAGACAAGCCTCGACATGAGCTTGTAATTGAAGCAGAAGAACAAGACCTTGATGGCTTGAACTATCTAGCAGGAAAAACGGTTGATTTCGTCAATAAAAAAGCATTTGAAGGAACGATGCTTGCCCATACAGATGGAAAAGTACCGAACCTTATCGTGACAATTCCTGAGATGGATGCTTATACATTCGGATACCTTGTGTACTTCTTTGAGAAAGCATGTGCGATGTCTGGATATTTACTAGGCGTCAATCCATTCGATCAGCCTGGAGTAGAAGCTTATAAAGTGAATATGTTTGCTTTACTAGGCAAACCGGGCTTCGAAGAGAAAAAAGCAGAGCTTGAAAGCCGTTTAAAACAATCATAAGACGAAAAAGCACACCTTTACATAAAGGTGTGCCTTTTTTGTTTTCTTCAGGTTCCTGTGCAAGCTTTCCTATGTTCTGTACATAGAATAATAAATGGAGGAGGGTGAAAAATGAGGACGAATCATGTCTATATTCATGATATTTCTGGCCAGGCAATCGTGAACTTTGGCAATGTCGGACGCATTTGTTCTAAGAGTGTTACGAAGGAAACAGCAGGTTCCGGCAGCGATAACGAGACGAATCAATCAACCAATCAAAGCTTATTTGATGCCGCGTTTACAAACAATGTACAAATCGCGAGAGGAAATGTATGAATTCCTCTCTTTAACGAACCCTAATAAAAAAGGAGGGTTTCGTATGATTCATGTACCATCCAGGCTGCCTGGTGAAAGCTTTTCACTTTACCATTTAGAAGAAACGATGAAGCCGCTCGGTTATGTCATTAATGGGAACTGGGATTATGATCACGGGTATTTTGATTATAAAATTGATAACCGTGATGGCTATACCTTTCTCAGAGTTCCTTTTACAGCTGAGAAAGGCCAGCTGGATCAGCCAGGTGTTGTGGTGAAAATGGGACATCCATTTCTCTTAAAGCATGTATATCAAGACAAGTTAGATGATCATGCGATGGTTGGAAATGTGGGCGCATCCTTTAACCAATTCCAAGAACCAAAAGAGAAAGATGGAGATGTATCAAAGGCTTATGCTGAGATTGGCTTTTCGCTCGTCAAGGAATTAGAAGACGCACTGCTTTAAAGGCTGATCAGTTCATCCTCTGGATGAAGCTCATAGCCAAAGGGAGGATTCATCATGGGTCCTTCTTTTTTTTGTACGCCAACGATGATCACATGATGCTCTAAAAAGTGATGGAGCGCTGTTAAGAAGGTTTCTCCAGCCAATGAAGCTGGTACAGGTATGATCGTGACGTTTTTATGCAAGGTCATTTGTCGTTTTTTTGTTAACGCTGTAAGCTGTTCCTTTATCAGAAAATGTTCAACCATTAAATGATTGACAGCATCAGAGGTATGAATGACTTGGTTGGCACCAGCACGTTCGGCATTTTTCACGTAACGATCTGTTAAGATTTCGATTAAACAATATAGCGAAGGGTTTAAGCCTTTTGCTGCAAGTAAGGTTAAAACACTCTGCATATCGGCTGTCACTTCATTTTCATGCTGATCTGCGGTAATCATCAGTGCATCTGCACCGGTAATATTGGCTTTACGGAGTGTGACATCTTCGGTCCCATGTCCTTTAATAAAATGAACATTTTCCAAAAGAGGCCCCTCTTTCAAGGAATCATCAATCAGCACAATCGGCATGGCTGGATCAATCGTTTGAAACGACTGAAGCAGTTTGTTCGTCTTCTCATTCCAGCCGACGATAATCAGGTGTCCTTTCCCTTTAAAGGCTACCTTGCCCTCAACATAATGGTGCTGCTTGCTGAACACGGCGGCGGCAAGTGTGGCGAAATAAGCGGTGACAAAGCTGGCTCCGATAAAAATGAGAGCCATACCCGCCACCTGCCCTGGCATGGTTTGCGGCACAAAATCACCGTAGCCAACCGTAGAGACTGTAATGAGCGCCCACCAGATCCCATCAAAGATCGTATGATACTGCTTCGGTTCAAGTAAAACGATCAATTGTCCAAAAAAAAGAAGCAAGAAACAGATGATGATGGCAATTCGAAGATAAAGCGGCCACCTTAGCCAAGCGATAAAGATACGGTTTGATTTCATCGGACTCTTCCTTTCAGGAGAATGCTAATGTCAGTATGCCCGATTGAGGAAAGATTTTTTCATCTTCGTCATGTATTGAAATAGAACCCATATCTTAAAATAAGGGAGAAGAAGGAGGGAATTCGAATGTCGTTCGTTCAAAAGACCGTACTTCTTTTTATTGGTGTGCACTTTTTATCATCAGCTGTCATCTTACTCGTGTTTGATTTAAATGCTGTGAATCATTTTATGAATGATTTTTCATGGCTGCACTTCTTTCAAGACCTTTATGGTACAGTGACCTTTTATACAGCTTGCTTAGGTGTGTTCTTCTTTTTCATTGGTGCGGTCATTCCCCTGAAAAAGACCTAGTGCTTTTTGCTGTACATGGTACATAAAAGTCATTAAAATTGTAAATAAATATATAAAATAAAAAGGAAGCTGATGAGCATGCTGTTTTTTTATTTTTTAACATTTGCCGCATTGGGATTATCATTTTGGGCACAATTTAAAGTGAAGAATAATTTTGAAAAGTATTCAAAGGTGGAAGCATCCAGTATGAAAACAGGTGCTGAAACCGCTCGATATATTTTAGATCGCAACGGGTTATACGATGTGCCCGTTGAACCGGTAAGAGGAACTTTGACTGATCATTACGACCCGACGCAGCGTGTGGTTCGTTTATCTGAACCTGTGTACTACGGCCACTCCATTTCGGCCATTTCAGTCGCATCACACGAGGTTGGACATGCCTTGCAGCATCAGGAATCCTATGGTGCGCTTGTTTTGAGACATAAGATCTTTCCTGTCGTGAACTTTGCATCTGGTGTTGCTCCGCTTCTTTTCCTTGGTGGAATTTTGCTCAGCAGCCTTAACTTAATCGGGCTTGGGATCATTTTGTTCTCAGCAGCTGTATTCTTTCAGCTTGTGACATTGCCTGTCGAGTTTAATGCAAGTTCTCGTGCAAAAGATATCATTGTTTCAGAAGGAATCATTAGAAGCAGTGAAGAAAGAGGCGTGAACAAGGTGTTAAATGCTGCAGCTCTTACGTATGTAGCAGCAGCCCTTGTCTCCCTGTTTGAATTGCTCCGTTTTGTAATGATCTTCCTAAATGGCCGTAATGATTAATTGATGCCAGAGGAGGTGAGCCCTTACCAGTGTTAGGTAAGGGTTTTTTTGTACATTTTAAACGTATTTTTAGTCATATTACTCATTGCTGCGACAGCATTTTTTGTTGTCACTGAATTTGCGATTGTGAAAATTAGAGGCTCTAAAATCAACCAGCTGATTGAAAGCGGTGATAAGAGGGCCATCCATGTTCAAAAGCTGATATCAAATCTGGACGAATATTTGTCCGCCTGTCAACTTGGAATTACCATCACAGCTTTAGGCTTAGGGTGGCTGGGTGAGCCGACGGTGGAGCATTTTCTGCATCCGCTTTTTGAAAGAATCGGGCTTCATTCCGCATTAACTGACATCCTTTCGTTTATCATCGCATTTGTGATCATTACGTTTTTACATGTTGTTGTTGGAGAACTCGCGCCTAAAACAATTGCCATTCAAAAGGCAGAGGCCGTCAGCCTTGTGACAGCAAAACCACTCATCTTTTTCTATAAAGTCATGTACCCGTTTATTAAAGCATTAAATGGAGCTGCACGAAGCATCGTGAAATTATTTGGTTATCATTCTGTCAAAGAACATGAGGTGGCGATTAGTGAGGAAGAATTGCGACTCATTTTATCTGAAAGCTATGAGAAGGGTGAGATTAACCAATCTGAGTACAAATATGTGAATAAAATCTTTGAATTTGATAACCGAGTGGCGAGAGAGATCATGATCCCGCGTACAGAAATTTCAGCTATAGAGATTGAACAGACCTTAGAAGATGTGACTCATTATATGCTGAACGAAAGGTACACACGCTACCCTGTTATTAAAGAAGACAAAGATCATGTGATTGGAGTTATCAATAGCAAAGATGTATTTAAAGCGAGTTTCCTAAATCAAGATGTATCTATTGAAGACTTAATGCGTCCGGTGATCCGGGTCATTGAAAGCACCCCTGTTCAAGAATTGCTCATTTTGATGCAAAAGGAACGAATCCATATGTCAGTGCTCGTAGACGAATACGGAGGTACAGCGGGACTTGTCACAGTAGAGGACATATTAGAGGAAATTGTCGGAGAGATTCGAGATGAATATGATCAGGATGAAACACCTCACATCGTGAAAAAAGGTGATTTCCATTATGTGATGGATGGGAAAGCATTGATTGATGAAGTAAATGATTTATTGGATTTAGCCATTGAGAATGATGATGTTGATACAATTGCAGGCTGGATGATGACGCATAAATTTGATTTTGACATTGGAGATACGATTGAAGCAGAAGGCTGTGAATTTACGATCATTGATGCTGAAGACCACCATATTCGAACCATTGAAGTCAAAAAGGTTCATTTTTCTTAAAAACCTCGTACTGCTTGACGAGGTTTTTTTGCTTGGTAAACTTTAGGTAAGAAGATTTGTTTCACATAAAAAGGGTATGAATTTATAGAAACGTCAAAAAGGGGCAGCTCATATGAAAAAAATCAATGTACAAACAGACAGACGCGATGACATGATCGATGTCACACACGAGGTTCTCCAATATGTCAGGGAAACAGGCATACAAAACGGAACTGTCATCGTCTATTGTCCACATACAACAGCAGGGATCACCATTAATGAAAATGCGGATCCAGATGTGAAACGGGATATGCTTCGCCGGCTTGATGAAGTCTTCCCGTGGGAACATCCAAAGGACCGCCATATGGAAGGAAATACGGCAGCACATATGAAAGCGAGTTATATGGGGGCGTCTCAGCATGTTCTCATTCATGATGGAGATCTTGTACTTGGCACGTGGCAGGGAATCTATTTCTGTGAGTTTGACGGTCCGAGACATCGTCATTTTTATGTACAAGTGTCGTCAAACGAGTAAGAGATGGGGGAAGTAAATGGGGGATATCAAAAAGTTACTGCAGATTGAACATGGAATCATCCAAGCGCCAATGGCAGGAGGAGCTGTGACACCGCAGCTGGCAGCCGCAGTTTCGGAATACGGAGGGCTTGGCAGCCTGGCAAGTGGATATGTGCAGCCTGACCATTTAAGACAGCAGATTAGACAGGTCAAACAACTGACATCTCGTCTGTTTCAGGTCAATGTGTTTGTACCAGAGCCAGTTCCAGAAGTGAAAAAAGAGGATGTGGCATTTTGGGAAAAGAGACTGCCTGCACGCCCGTCAGCAGATAGGATGCCAAGCGAAGAAGAATTGTGGGATGATTTTGAACAAAAAATCAACATTCTTCTGGAAGAAGACGTTCCGATTGTTTCCTTTACATTCGCCTGTCCTAAAGAACAAACGATTCACCGCTTAAAACAAAAGGGAACCTTTTTAATCGGAACGGCCACAACAAAAGAGGAAGCACTGCTTTTAGAGGAAAAAGGAATGGATGCCATTGTTGTGCAAGGAAGTGAAGCAGGGGGGCATCGCGGCACATTTTTACGGGCAAAAGGAGACACACTGATGGGACTGATCAGTTTGATCTCTGATGTCAAACCGCTCTGCCGCGTGCCATTGATTGCCGCCGGAGGCATCACGGACCGAGCAGGTGTGAAAGCAGTGCTGGCGCTTGGAGCAGATGCGGTTCAAATCGGCACAAGGTTTTTAGCCAGCCAGGAAAGTGCTGCGGCAGAGGTATACAAGAAGGCCATTTTACAGGCAGAAGGCAGTGAAACAAGGGTGACAAGGCTTTTTTCTGGGAAAAGAGCGAGAGGTATTGTGAATCAGTGGATGGAGGATGAAAGCCTGCATGAAGATAGGGTTCTTCCTTATCCGGTTCAGCATGTATGGACAACACCGATGCGAAAAGCAGCCGCTGCCGGCGGTAACCCTGAACAAATGGCTCTGTGGGCAGGACAGGGCGTTGGACGTATTCACTCGATTTTAACCGTTGAAGACATCATGCACGAACTGACGCAGATATAAAATCATGACGGGTGGTGTGACAGGATGGACATCTTAAAACATTCCTACCGAAAAAAAGGTCAGATTGAATTTTGGTTTGATGATTTTCCTCATTCTCCTGCCGTCCTTACGCCCATTCGTCATTACTATTTTGTTCGATACGTGAAATGGAGCCGGCACGATCCACCGGTCACAAGAAAAGATTTAGAAGAAATGGAAATCCTTGCGAACACGTTGCTTGGCACACTCCAAAATTATCGTAAACGCAAGGCATACAAAAGCCCCTTGTCATAACCAATAGACAAGAGGCTTTTTTTAGCTGCCAAACATTTGCCTGAGATAAATCACATCCATCCGAGTAGTCTGAGGTAATAAATAAGCGGATTGAACTGCTCCTGGCCGTCTTCTCTTATTCAGTTTGTCGATAATTTCTGCTGCTGTTAAAATTCCAAGCCCATGACCGTAATATTGATCTTCTCCTAAGTAAATCACATTTTCCCCGCGCCATTGCGACTGCTGATAGCTAAACTCTGGATTTTCGAAATATAAACAATCCCCATAGATAAAATCATTTCCGCGCTCTGTATAAATTGACAAAGTATCATAGTGCCAGTCATACAGTGTTAAACTGCGAAGTCTTCGATTAAACTTCTCCTCGCCTACTGTTTGCAAGACTCCCATATAAAACACAATGACAATCGCCGTTGCACATTCAAATGCATATTTTGAACCATTTTCAAAAATGTCTTTAATGCCTCTAGATGGCTCCACTTGATAGCGCAGCTCTAATGCTCCTGCTTCCGATACACGCCAAAACGCATCATTTGCACGCGATCTTTGAAAGATGGCAAATGAGGCACCGCTTTTATTCAAATCTCTTGCAGCATTCATAATGTTTGATCTTAAAGTGACCTCAAATAACAAATCAGATGCTTGCCTATAGCGGAACGTACCATTCGAGGCCTGTAACTGCATCAAAATGATCCGCTTTGGTCCTTCTAGCTGAAACGATGCCAGCTGCTCATTAGTCACTGGCTGTCCTGAAAGGATAATCATATGAAAAGCGCCCCCTTTAGTATTAGCGTATGCAGGGTGCTTGGGCAAGGAATCAATTTGTGAAAATAAACAAAAAGTCATCCTTTTTATTTGAAAAACATGAAAATAATATCAAGCCGTCCGATATATAAAATAACGTTTAAAAGGAGGAAAAACATGAAAAGTGTCATAAAATGGTTGAAAAAACCATCGATTTCTAAAAGATTGATTATTTCATTCACACTTGTTCTCGTCTTGCCCATTATTACACTCAGTACGATTTCATATCAGATTGCCAAAGAAGAACTAGATCATGAAATCATGTACGGAGCAAATGCAAGAGTCAATGAACTGAATGACATGATCGAGCAAAAGCTTTCGAATAAGGAAAAAGCGGTGAAACTCTTTGCTGAAACATCTACTGCTGCAGACTTTAAAAAGAAAAATCAGGACGAACTGTATGAGCATCTTGAGATATACAGCAAAATCAATGAAGAAGATGTGGTTGGTTTTTATGCAGCAAGTAAAAATCGTGATTTCATTCAGTTTCCTAAAGTAGACATGCCAAAAGGCTATGATCCAACAACACGCGATTGGTATCAGCAAGCAATGCAGAATGAAAAAGGAGAGCCAGTTGTCACCAATCCATACATTTCTGCTACAACAAACGGCATGGTAGTCACGATTGCCCAGCGCCTGAAGGACGGGTCGGGAGCGATCGGAATCGATATTGATGTGCAAGACATTGTAAATAAAATAAAAGATATTAAAATTGGACGAGAAGGATATCCAATTATTGCAAATAAAAACAAACAAATTGTAGCCCATCCAGAAGAAAAATCAGGATCTAAGGTCACAGAAAATATTTCATCTATCCTTTACAGCGGCAAAGAAGGAACATCAACTTATGAGAATAAAGGAGAACAAAAACGCCTCGTTTTTGTAACAAATGATTTAACAGGTTGGAAAATTGCTGGAACGATGTTTGTCTCAGAAACAGAAGAAGCAGCACAGCCAGTTTGGAATTCTGCCATTATTCTTTTAATTTCTTCATTTATCCTTGGTGGTGTCGCTATCTTCTTCATCGTTCGCTCGATCACAATTGGACTGAGAAGGCTTGTTGATTTCTCAGAAAAAGTGAGTGAAGGGGATTTAACAGAAACCCTCGAAACGAAATCGAAGGATGAAATAGGAGATCTCACAAGAAGTTTCAGCAAGATGAGTGAATCTCTTCGTGACGTCATTCGTGCTGTACAGCAATCTGTCGACAATGTGGCTTCGGCTTCAGAGGAGCTGACGGCAAGTGCCAGTCAAACGAGTCAAGCAACAGAGCATATCACGATGTCGATTGAACAATTTTCAAATGGAAATGAAGCACAAAACGAGAAAGTCGAATCTAGTACGAATCAGCTTGTGGCAATGAACGAAGGATTACAAGATATGTCACAAACCTCATCTGAAGTAGCTGCTGTCTCACTTCAATCAACAGAGGCGGCTGGTCAAGGCGGGCGAATTGTTGAAAGCACAGCGAGCCAAATGAAACATATTGATACATCCGTACAAGAAGCAGAACAGGTCATGAAAGAATTAGAATACAAGTCTAAAGATATTACGAGTATTTTAAATGTCATTAACGGCATTGCGGATCAAACAAACTTACTTGCGCTTAATGCAGCAATCGAAGCAGCAAGAGCAGGTGAATCAGGACGCGGCTTCTCCGTCGTTGCCGAAGAAGTGCGAAAACTAGCTGTCCAATCCGCAGATTCAGCGAAAGAAATTGAGAAGCTTATCCAAGAAATTGTGTTAGAAATTGCTAAATCTCAAGATATGTTCAAAGCAGTCAATCGAGAAGTAAACGCAGGGCTCGGTATGACAGAAGAAGCTAAAGAAAGCTTCCAGCACATTTATGAGGCGGCAGAAGGAATGTCGAAAAAACTGTCACAATTAAACGATACAGCCATTGACCTATCGAGCGGTTCAAAGCTTGTTTCACAAGCGATGCAGGAGATGCGCCAAGTCTCAAGAGAAAGCGCAGCAAACATTCAGGACATTGCGGCTTCAGCAGAAGAGCAGCTAGCATCTATGGAAGAAATCACGTCTTCTTCTGTAACACTTGCCAACATGGCAGAGGAGCTAAAAGAGCTCACAAGTCAATTTAAAATTAATTAAATAATGATGAAAAAATATCCAGAATTGTCTGGGTATTTTTTTTATTTTTAAACGTCATTTCCAGTCTCTAAAAATACACCTTTCATCCGATATTAACTTTAGAGAAGTAAAGGGGGAAAGTTAAAATGGGAAAAATGATCCAATGGTTCAAAAAACCATCCATTTCAAAAAAATTAATCATTGCCTTCTTGGTAGTTCTTATCCTGCCAACCGTGGCACTGACAATTAGTGCGTTTTTTACATCAAAGACAGAGCTAGACAAACAGATTATGGGCAGTGCGATGAGTCAGGTCAATGCATTTGATACCTTAATCAATGAGAATATTGGAAACAAATCAGATGCTGTGACACTGTTCTCAGATTCACTCAAAGCGTCTAATCTTCAAGAAAAAAATAGAAATGCAACCATTAAAGAATTACAGCAATTTGGAAAAATTAATGAAAAAGATGTTTCTGCGATCTATGCAGGCTCTGAAAAGGGATTGTTTATGCAATACCCAGTCCAAAAGATGCCGGATGGCTACGATCCAAGAGAACGTCCTTGGTATCAAGAGGCATTGAAAGCAGAAAACGGCAAACAAGTCATCACAAAACCATATGTAGCAGCATCCACAGGCAAAATGGTGATCACAATTGCCCAAAAAACGAAAGATGGTTCAGGTGTCATTGGTCTTGATATGGAAATTGACAGCCTGCTCCAAAAACTAAAAGAAATCAAAATTGGGCAAAAAGGCTATGCTTTCATGATGGAGAAAGATCAAACGGTTTTAGCAGATCCAACCCAAAAGTCAGGAAGTCAGGTCAATGAAAATCTGGCCAGTATTATTTATAAAAACAAAGAAGGAAGCGGCAGCTATACCCTCAAAGGAACAGATAAAAAGGTTGCATATGTCACCAATGAATTAACCGGCTGGAAAATTGGTGGAACGATGCTCGTATCTGAAGTAGAAGAAGCGGCAAAGCCCGTTTTCAATACTGCCATTATCGTATTCAGTGTCACACTCATTGTAGCAGGAACCCTTATTTTCTTTATCGTCCGCTCTATTTCAAAAAGATTATCCAATCTTGCCCGTTTCTCGAAAAAAGTCAGCGATGGTGATTTGCGCGATAAGCTTCAGATCCAGTCAGATGACGAAATTGGACAAGTTGGTAAAGGCTTTAATACGATGATTGATTCATTGAGATCCCTCATTGGAGCCGTTCAAACTTCAGTCGAAAATGTCGCATCTTCATCAGAAGAACTGACTGCCAGTGCAGGACAGACAAGTAAAGCAACTGAGCATATTACACTAGCCATTGAACAATTCTCCAGCGGAAATGAAAGCCAAAATGATAAAGTCGAATTGAGCTCAGTCGAGTTAGAGGAAATGAACCGTGGTCTTCAAAATATGAATGAATCAGCTGAGTCTATTACGGCTTCATCGATCAAATCAACAGATATCGCAGGAGAAGGCGGACAGCTTGTTGAAAAAACGGCCTCTCAAATGAATGTTATTGATCAGTCCGTGAAAAAAGCAGAGAACGTCATCAGGGCGCTTGAAAATAAATCTAAAAACATTACCCAAATTCTCGGTGTCATCAATGGAATTGCCGATCAAACGAATTTACTTGCACTAAATGCAGCAATTGAGGCAGCAAGAGCTGGTGAATCTGGCAGAGGATTCTCCGTTGTAGCAGAAGAAGTAAGAAAACTTGCGGTTCAATCTGCTAACTCGGCAAAAGAAATTGAGAATTTGATCAATGAAATCGTGCAAGACATCGACGTATCCCAGGAAGTATTCACTGCGGTGAATCGAGAAGTTCAATCAGGCCTAAGCTTCACTGAACAAACGAAAGTAAGCTTCCACAATATTTTCGACATGACAAAAGAAATTTCTAACCAGCTTCAAACAATGAATCAAACCGTTGTCCAGCTTTCAAAAGGCTCTGCACATGTGTCAGAGGCTGTTCGTGAGATCGCAGACGTATCACGTGAAAGCTCAGCAAATATTCAAGACATTGCTGCTTCAGCAGAAGAACAACTGGCATCAATGGAAGAAATCAGCTCATCCTCTGCCACACTCTCTTCGATGGCAGAAGAATTACGCGATTTAATTAGCAAGTTTAAAGTTGAATAGACATGAAGAAAAGAGCCTCCAACTAGAGGCTCTTTTTATTTATTGAATAAAAAGAAATAGGTAATTGTACTTATTTTTTGGTTTTTTTGAACATTATTCCTTGAAAAATAATTCATATTACCTAAGAATAGAAGAGAAAGACCACAAATCATAAATCAAAAGGAGTAGAGTTATGAAAAAAATCAACTTTTTTAAGCACTTTACGATGTCGAAGAAATTAATTACTGCATTTTTAGCGATTCTCCTAGTGCCAATTCTCGTATTGGCCGCATTTTCTTATGAAGTGGCATCAAAGTCTCTCAATGATGAGATTATGTCTAGCGCTGCAAATGGTGTTCAACAATTAAATGAACTCATTAATAAAGATATACAGCCTAAAATTGACATTGTTTCATACTTATCCAAATCGGTCAAAAAGAGTGAATTGGCTGCTAAAAACAAAGATTTACTCAAAGTGAAATTAGAGCAATTATCGGAAACAGATGACGATGTAGTAGAAGTATTTGTTGCAGATCAAAATGGTAAACTAACTGAATATTCCGAGATACACAAAGATAATGCAAAGAGCGCAAAAAATGAACCATGGTTTCAGCAATCGATGGGAGATAAGAAACTCATTATTTCAGATCCTTTTACAAGTAAGTCATCTGATGACCTGCTCATCACAATATCAGAACAATTAGCAGATGGATCTGGTGTGATCGGGGTAAATGTACGATTAAATACGGTTATAAAAGATACAAACAGCATCAAAATTGGCCAAGAAGGCTATGCGTTTATCGCCACCTCAGATCAGCGTTATGTTGCCCATAAAACCGATAAGGCTGGGACAAAGCTGACTGGTGACTTTATCTCGAAATTGTATGATAAAAAACAAGGCAGCTTTGAATATGAATACAATGGCCAGCCGAAGCAAATGTTTTTTGACACAAATGAAGCAACAGGCTGGAAGCTTGCTGGAACGATGTATGTGAATGAAGTAAAAAAAGCCGCTCAGCCAGTGCTCGACTTAACAATGATCATCCTTGCGGCTGCGATTGTCATTGGCGGAATCGCGGTTTATTTTATTATTAAATCGATTCGAAAGCCACTGATAGAGCTCTCTGAATCGGCTGAGAAAATCAGTCAAGGTGATTTGACCCAGCATATTGAAGTTCGTACGCACGATGAAATAGGTAAACTTGCGCAAAGCTTTAACGACATGTCAGCAAAGCTGAAACAAGTCATTCAAGCTGTTCAAAATTCGATTGAAAATGTGGCTGCTTCGTCTGAAGAATTAACGGCAAGTGCAGGACAGACAGCTCAAGCGACCGAGCATATCACATCCTCTATTGAACAGTTCTCAAACAGCACTGAACATCAAAATGATATGATCGAAAAAAGCTCAGTTCAGTTAAACGAAATGGATCGCAGCCTATCGCATATGGTCGACACGACCTCTCATATGATGGAATCGTCGATCGAATCGAGCAAAACCGCTCAGGCTGGAGGAGAACTCGTTCAAAAAACAGCAGGTCAAATGCAAACCATTGAGCAGGCAGTAAAAGAAGCAGAGCTTGTCATTGCAGGTTTAGAGCAGAAATCAAAGGATATTACAAATATTCTGGGGGTCATCAACGGTATTGCGGATCAAACGAATCTCCTTGCTTTAAATGCTGCGATCGAAGCTGCACGAGCAGGTGAAGCTGGCAGAGGCTTCTCTGTTGTCGCAGAAGAAGTCCGCAAGCTGGCAGAGCAATCAGGAAGCTCTTCAAAAGAAATTGAAAGCCTGACGAACGAAATTGTGGAGGAAATAGAAAAATCGCAGAAAATGTTTAAACAAGTAGCAGGTGAAGTACAGTCTGGATTAAACATTACAGATGAAACAAAAGTGAGTTTTGAGAAAATCACTGATAAAACATCAGAAATGACAGAACAAATGAAACAAATGAACGGATCAGCCAAAGAGCTATCGCATGGCTCAAATGATATTTCTCATGCGGTGAATCAAATCAAAGAGCTCTCAAGAGAAAGCTCAGCAGGCTTCCAAGATATCGCAGCTTCAGCAGAAGAACAGCTTGCATCTATGGAAGAGATCAGTTCTTCCTCTGCCACTTTATCTCAGATGGCAGAAGAACTAAGAGAGCTCATTAAACAATTTAAAATGTAAGAGAGTAGCGAAACACCTGACGCCAAAACGTCAGGTGTTTCAGCGTGTAGACAAACCCTCGCATTCGGTGTCAGGTCTGCGCTCCGGTGCTCACGAATGTCAAATTCGCTCCGCTCCTGTGCTCGTCCTTCCTAGGACTGCAAAGGTTTTCTATCACACTGAAAAGAAGACAAGGGCTAAAATCAAGAACATTTTAGCCCTTTGTCAACCATCTTAAGCACCTGACGTCAAAACGTCAGGTGTTTTTCCATTCAATGCATATAAATTGGGTAATTTGGACTTATTTAGACTTTAATAAGTTAAAAAAGTAAAGAACCTAGTAGTACTTCCGATATATATACTATCTTACTAAAAGGAGTTTTCTTTTTTATGAAATTCATACAGTATTTCAGAAAGCCATCTATATCAAAAAAGCTCGTATTCTCTTTCTTATTTATTCTTTTATGCCCAATCATTGTATTGGCATTCTCTTCATATCATACGGCAAGCACCTCCTTAAATGATCAAATTATGCAAAGCGCAAAGGAAAATGTAGAGCAGCTAGATAAAAATATTACGAAGGTTGTAAAAGTGAAAACAGACGCAGCCGATTTCTTTAGCAAATGGATCACGGAGAAAAAGCTCAAGCAAAAAGGCACGACCGATATTCAAGGACGCTTTGAGCAGTTCATGAGTATGAATGATGACACAGAAGGTATTTTTGTCGCTTCAAGTGACGGCAAAGTGTTTTCAAGATATCCTAATCAAAAAATGCCTGCCGATTATGTCGCAACTGAGCGGGATTGGTATAAAGACGGCTGGGCGAAAAACGGTGAGCTGTCTATTTCAGCTCCATATGCAACGGCATCAACCGGTACGCTGGTGGTAACGATTTCTAAAAAACTAGAGGATGGATCAGGCGTCATCGCGATGAACCTAGACATTGCGAATCTAGTAAAAGAGTCCAATAGCATTAACATTGGGAAACAAGGCTATGCCTTTATTGGAAGTCCGGACCGCACATATGTGGCACATCCAAAGAAAAAAGCAGGAACGAAATTATCTGGTGAATGGTTAGAAAAAATGTACTCACAAGATAACGGATCTATGAGTTATATGTTTGAAGGGAAAGAAAAGCAAATGGAGTTCACGACAAACAAGGCGACTGGCTGGAAGATTGTCGGGACGATGTTTGTCAGTGAAGTAGAAGAAGCTGCACAGCCAGTTTTTAATATGGCCGCCATCATTTTAGCCGGCGCGCTTATCATTGGCGGGATTCTGATCTTCTTTATCATCCGTTCCATTACAAAACCACTTTCCACTCTTGTCTCTTCTTCGAAGAAGATCAGTCAGGGAGATTTGACAGAAAAAATTGATGTCCACTCAAAAGATGAAATTGGACAGCTTGGCACAAGCTTTAATGAAATGAGTGAGTCTCTAAGAGATGTCATTCAAGCTGTACAAACATCTGTTGAGAATGTCGCTTCATCATCTGAAGAACTGACGGCAAGTGCAGGTCAAACAACAAAAGCAACCGAACATATTACATCGTCTATTGAAACATTCTCAAACGGCAATGAAAATCAAAGCGAAATGGTGGAGCAAAGCGCAGTTCATTTAAAACAAATGAATGAAGGACTGAACGAAGTTGCTGAAACGTCTGATGTCATCACAGCGTCATCTGTTCAATCAAAAACAGTCGCAGAAACAGGCGGCCAGCTTGTGGAGCGAACTGTCGGCCAAATGAAGACGATTGACCATTCAGTGAAAGAAGCTGAAGGCGTGATTAACGGACTAGAGCATAAATCAAAAGATATCACAAACATCCTAGGCGTGATTAACGGCATAGCGGATCAAACGAATTTACTTGCACTAAATGCTGCTATTGAAGCAGCACGCGCAGGCGAGTCAGGCAGAGGCTTCTCTGTTGTTGCGGAAGAAGTGCGTAAACTAGCGGTTCAATCATCAGATTCAGCAAAAGAGATTGAAAAGCTTGTGAATGAAATCGTCTCTGAAATTGAAACATCTCAAAATATGTTCAAAGCAGTGAATGAAGAAGTAAAGAACGGTCTTACTATTACAGATCAAACGAAAGAAAGCTTCTCACAAATAAATGAGCAAACAGCGGAAATCGCAGCAAGAATGAACGAAATGAATACAACGGTGCGCGAGCTGTCGAAAGGATCTGAGCAAATTTCTAAAGCAGTGAATGAAATTGCGGATGTATCGAGAGAGAGTTCAGCAAGCATCCAAGATATCGCAGCTTCAGCAGAAGAACAGCTTGCTTCGATGGAAGAGATTAGTTCTTCATCCACGACTCTTTCCCAAATGGCGGAAGAATTACGCGATTTAATTAAAAAATTCAAGATCAGCGAATAAGGTCAAGTGGTTCTCCTCGAGGGGAACCGCTTTTCTTTTTAAGAGGACATCTCGTACAATAGAGGAAATCGAAAGAAGAGGAGAGATAGAATGCGTTTATCAGATAAGAAGGTCATTGCGTTTGTCAGTGATGATTTTGAAGATTTAGAGCTGTGGTATCCAGTTCTGCGTTTAAGAGAAGAAGGGGCGACTGTCCATCTTGTAGGTGAAAAAGCAAATCATGAGTACATCGGGAAGTATGGTGTGCCGGCGGTATCTGATGCAGATTTTTATTCCATTCAAGCTGATGATTATGATGCTGTGCTTGTCCCTGGCGGATGGGCGCCTGATAAACTGCGCCGTTATCCAGAAGTATTAGACATCGTCCGTACATTTGATGCGAAGGCAAAACCAATCGGACAGATTTGCCATGCCGGCTGGGTGCTGATTTCAGCAGGAATCCTGAAAGGCAGACAAGTGACAAGTACACCTGGTATTAAAGATGATATGACAAATGCCGGTGCGGACTGGTTCGATGAGGCGGTCGTCACAGATGGTCACCTCATCTCCAGCAGACGTCCGCCGGACCTTCCGCCGTATGTGAAAGCATTTGCGGATGTGTTAGCGGCAAAATAAGCGACTGACACGAAACGTAAAAAACAAAGGGCGAATCAAAAAATAATTCGCCCTTTGTTCATCATTTTATGCCCTATACATTTTGTCTGTCGGCAGGATACATTACGCCCATTTGTCTTCTCGCTTCGTCCATGACAGACATGGTTTGAACAGATAACGCAAATGTATTGACCGGAGACTGCCCCATTCCCTGCTGAATACACTCAATAAAATGATTGATTTCATAAGACATAGCTGGCTGATCATCTTTGAGCGAGATGTCAGTTTGATGTCCGTCACGGTCATGTATCGTGATTCGTGAAGGCCGGTGGAATTGATCAATCACCATCGTGGCATCCTCGCCTTGAATTTCAGCGGATAAATGAGACGTTGAAATTTTAGAATGAAAAAGAAGTGCTTGATGCCCGTCATACTGTAAAAGGACTGAACCATTCCCATCCACACCAGAAGAAAGCTTATAGCCTCTCGCGGTGATTTGATTCGGCAGACCAAATAAGGATATGACTGGGTAAACGAGGTACACCCCGATATCCATTAACGAACCATTGGATAACTCCGGCTTAAAGGCATTTGGAAGCTCGCCGTTTCGATAGGCATCGTATCTTGAGGAATATTTACAGTAATGCGCGACCACTTGCCTGATAGGTCCAAGCTGATCAAGATGCTGTTTGATTTGCAGAAAGTTTGGCAGAAATGTCGTTTTCATCGCTTCCATTAAACACACTTGATGTTTTTTCGCAGCGGCAATCATTTCTTCCACTTCTTTTCGATGAGAGGCGAATGGTTTTTCGCATAAAACATGCTTTTGATGCTCCATCATTAACATGGCTTGCTCTTTATGAAGGGCATTTGGACTCGCAATATACACGGCATCGAACGTATCACTTTCTGCCATTTGTTGTAAGTTCGTAAAAACCGTCTCAATCCCGTATTTTTCGGCAAAGGCCTGTCCTTTTTCAGCGGACCGTGAATAGACGGCTGTACATGTAAAGTCAGCGATTCCTTCACCAGCTTGTAAGAACCGATCTGTAATCCAGTTCGTTCCGATGACAGCAAATCGAATCATGTGATTCCCTCCTTCTGCTTTCCTCTGATTATACATGCTTTGAAAGCGTTTGTATGAAAGAATATTCTTTTTATTGAAAAGCGGATGAAACCTTTATATAGGCTGATGCGTCTTACATAAAGGATATAAATGTACGAAAAGTGGGTAGTTTCTTCCTTCTTCGGGTAATACTCAGGATAGAAGGGAGAGGAGGAAACATGAAGCGCGTCCTGCATATAGGAAGTACATACACCTTTGCGCTTTTATTCATAGTGGCTGGTATTTTTCATGTAATAGAGCCGGGCGGCTTTGCTCGCATGATGCCAGGCTGGCCATTTCCATATGTAATGGTCTATGTGACTGCATGTCTTGAATGGCTGCTGGCCGTGCTGCTGCTTTTGCCGAATTCTAGGATTGCAGCGGCAAAATTCATTGCTGTCTATCTTGTACTCATTTTCCCGGCAAACTTATTTGCTGCACGTGAGGGAATACCATTTCCAGGTCAAGAAAATACAGAACAAGCTTTGCTATGGATAAGACTTATTGGACAGCCGATTCTCATTATATGGGCGATGTCTATTGCAAAATGGGAAAAAAAGCTGAAACAATGATCACCATATCATGATCAAGTAGTGTACAATTTACTCATAAAATAGCCCGTGTTTGGAGGAACGATATGAATTCTATGCAAATGTGGAGCAGTCGATTTAGAAAATTTTTTCTTGATAACAAGTTTGTTCTCTTTTTACTCGTCCTGCTATTAATCGGATTGAATATCCTTGTTTTCATGAAAACATCATTTATTTTCACACCGCTCATTGTACTCGTCAAAACCATTGCCTTACCGATTATTTTAACGGGGGTTGTGTATTATTTATTAAATCCAATTGTCAACTTGTTAGAGAAAGCAAGAATCAAGCGGATCTATTCCATTTTGCTTTTATATCTTGTCATTATTGGGATTATTACAGTGACCATCGTGTCTATTATTCCTTTTTTACAAGCTCAAACAATGAGTCTATTTCATAATCTTCCGAAATACGTCGATACAGTAGAAGAACAAATTAGACAATTAACGGGAAGTAACTTTATTAATCAAGTGCAAAAAACGATGAACTTTAATGTGTCTGAATTGGTAAGTAAAGCATCTAGTCAAGCGACGAAGATTTTGGAAAGCACCTTTACCGGTGTAGGAACATTCTTAGGGGCGCTCACAGAAGTTATCATCTCGATCGTGACGGTGCCGTTCATTCTGTTTTATCTATTAAAAGACGGCAAAAAGCTGCCTGACTATTTCTTGAAATTCATTCCAAATAAAATGAGAGAACATACACATATCGTGCTTCACGAAATGAACCACCGGCTGAGCTCGTATATTCGCGGACAGATTATTGTCAGCTTCTGTATCGGTGTTCTTCTGTTAATCGGTTATATGATCATTGGACTTGACTATGCGTTGCTGCTTGCTATCATTGCGGCATGTACAAGCGTAGTACCTTACCTTGGGCCAACAATTGCGATTACACCAGCGATTGTGATTGCACTTGTGACGTCACCAGTGATGCTTTTAAAACTCATTATTGTCTGGACAGTGGTTCAGCTCATTGAAGGTAAATTTATTTCGCCTCAGGTGATGGGGAAAAACCTTCATATTCACCCAATTACGATTATTTTTGTTCTATTAACAGCTGGTAAATTGTTCAGCGTCATCGGCATCATTGTCGCTATTCCGACGTATGCCGTTCTGAAGGTTATCACAACCCACCTGTTTGATTGGTTTAAAATGCGGTCCAATTTGTATAAAGAAGAAAAGGTTTGATGTCATAATCTTTTTTTGAAAAAAATATAGTATCATAAAGACGAGCTTTCGATAAAGGAAGCTTGTCTTTATGTGGACATAGATGTTTGGCGTGTTCAAAAGATCAGAATTGAAAGGAAAGAAAATCATGAATCTATGGGATTTATTCGTGGCACTGGTTTTAGGAATTGTCGAAGGATTAACAGAGTACGCACCTGTTTCATCTACAGGTCACATGATCATTGTCGATGATCTTTGGCTAAAATCAAAGGAAATTATTACGCCAGAAGCGGCTAATACATTTAAAGTCGTGATTCAGTTAGGCTCTATTTTAGCTGTCATGATCGTGTTTAAAGATCGTATTTTAAACTTATTGGGCTTAAAGAAAAATATCACCGAAGAACAAAAGCGCAGCGGGCATAAGCTGACCATCGCCCAAATTGCTGTTGGACTTGTTCCAGCCGTCATTTTAGGATTCTTATTTGAAGATTATATTGATAAATACTTATTTGACGTCAGAACGGTCGCTGTCGGTTTGATTTTAGGGGCAGTGCTGATGCTTGTCGCTGACTGGATCAATAAACGGAAAACAGAAACAAGCTCTGTCGATAACATGACGTACAGACAGGCGCTTTATATTGGACTGTTTCAATGTTTGGCATTATGGCCAGGCTTCTCGCGCTCAGGTTCGACGATCGCAGGCGGGGTTATTCTTGGTTTGAATCACCGTGCTGCGGCAGACTTTACATTTATCATGGCGATGCCAATTATGGCGGGAGCAAGCCTGTTAACCCTTGTGAAAAATGCTGAATATTTAACAACAGACATGCTGCCATTCTTTATCGTTGGCTTTGTGAGTGCGTTTGTTGTGGCTCTCTTTGTTGTTCGATTCTTCCTAAAACTGATCAATAAAATCAAACTGGTGCCTTTTGCGATATACCGAATTATCCTAGGTGTGATTTTATTTATCCTGTTCATGTAATATGTAAACTACTCTTTATAAAAGAGTAGTTTTTTTGTTATTTCGCCTAATTAAACAGTAAAAACACCCTCTTAATTGGTAGAATAAGAATTTTTTTCATAAATTAGTGTTTAAGAGACAGAGAAAGGGGTAGTACATAAACATACCAATTAAAGGAGGAGTTAGAAAATATGAGAAAAACAAGTAAAATGTTTGTTGGTTCTGTCATCGCCACGTCAATGATTGTTGCCCCTCTATCTCTTACGACTTTTGGTCAAACGGCTGAAGCTGCTACAACAACAGGTGTTGATGGAAGTGTCTCAATTGATCCAGTAGCCATTGCCGATAAAATTGAACAAGCAGTAAAATCATCTCAAAATCGTGATGGATTCGTAAAAAACGCGGCATACAGTGCGTTCTATGAAGCAGGTCAAAACTACAACGTAGTTGTCCAAAATTTAAGCCAAGATCACGACTTTAGCGGTCTGAACAATGTTGTCTACTATGATAGTGTTGAATATGACGGTATTACGTTTGGTATTTGGGTATTTGAAGATGGTACGTTTGTCAACAATGGTGACGGTGGATATATTAACTGGACGTTTGTTGGCAGCTTTGACCGAGAAGATGGAAGCGGAACTGTCGATTTTCATAAAAGATTCTAATCTTAGAAGTCTGCCGGTGAATCGGCAGACTTTTTTATAACGCACATTCTTCTATTTCAAACCCTAAATCTTCAATGATGTGATGATCCGTTTGAACTTGCTGGCCTTTTGTTGTTAAATAATCACCAACGAAAATCGAATTTGCCGCATAAAGTGCGAGTGGCTGGAGTGTTCGTAAATTAAACTCTCTGCCTCCGGATACCCGAATTTCCTTTGTTGGATTGACAAATCTCATCATTGCCAGCACTTTCAATGCTTTGATCGGATGTGTCCGTTCTTGATGCTCAAGCGGTGTTCCTTCAATGGCATGAAGAAAGTTGACTGGAATTGAATCCGCATCAAGTGCTCTAAGCGCAAAAGCCATTTCAACGATTTGCTGATTGGTTTCACCCATTCCAATAATGACCCCTGAGCAAGGTGACATGCCAGACTGTTTGACCTGCTCAATGGTCGACACGCGGTCATCGTATGTATGAGTTGTCGTAATGTGAGCATGATGATCGTGATGTGTATTGATATTGTGATTATACCGATGAACACCCGCTTCCTTCAGCCGCTTCGCTTTGTCTTCATTTAATAACCCAAGACAGGCACACACCTTCAAAGGCATCGTTTCAGTGATTTCCTTTACTGCTGCTGTAACTTCATCTAATTCCCTATGAGAAGGCGCTCTCCCGCTTGCCACAATACAATAAGTCCCGGCTTTTCTTTTGAGAGCCTCACGCGCCCCTGCCACAATGGTTTTTTGATCAAGCATTGTATATCTTTCAACCGGTGCTTTTGAAATCATCGACTGTGAACAATATCCACAGTTCTCAGGGCAATATCCACTTTTTGCGTTGAAAATCATATTTAATTTCACCTTTTTTTGAAAAAAATGAAATCGTACTTGATAGGCTGCATGCATAATAGGTAACAATTCACTATCGTCAGCTTCAAGAATGTCTAAAGCCTCTTGCACCGTAATCGGTTCATTTTTCATGGCCTTCTCCGCTATCGCTTCCCAAGATAAAGACAGTTGCTCTTTCATCATTAATGCCTCCTTTATTATGTTAACTTATTTTTATTAAAAGTTAACATAATGGAGAGGTGTTGGCAATCACGAATCAAATGAAACCAACTTTAAACATCAAAAGGCGATGACTCCATGTCATCGCCTTCAGATATGTAAAGCTAGATTGCTTATCGAACCGTAATATAGTTAATGACAAGCTCGCCTTGTGAATTATAGTAAGAAACGGTTACTGAACCGCGTTGTACGGCACGAATCCAAGTGAAGTTTGGAGCCGTTTGATCTAATTGAATCGCATACGTTGCACCCGACACAGAAATTTGGCTTGCTGGAAGAGAGACGGCGATTGAAGAACCTACAGAAAGCGTACGGTTCACTGTAATTACTTTATTCATAATAGGAGCTTTTGCTATGACTGGTTCTTTTGGCTGTGCAGCTGCATGAGCACCTTCAGTTTGGGAGAACGTAAGAGCACCTAAAGCAGCTAAAGACAATGTACAGACTTTCATGAATTTTTTCATCGGTAACACTCCTTTTTTTGGTATATACATATATTAATATTAATAGAATTATATGTCAATTGAAATGTGTGAAAAAAGAGTAATTATGGTGAAAATTGTCACATATTATGTCGGGAAAGACATATATTTAAAAAAACACATGATTTTTTATTCATATGCTCTTTCTTTTTTAAGGGAAAAAAGAGGTATAAAAAAAGCTGGGTTCATCCCAGCAACGTAAAGCAGATGAAAGAGTGATTACTGGTCGTCTCGCTGTTTTGGCTGACGGCCTTTTTGCTTCTCTTTCTCTCTAATGTAGTTAATAAAATCGATGGTTTGTCTTCGTGCTTCTTCGGAAAAATCTGAGGCGGCTTTAAACGCAATTTGCAAATCAGGATCGTCTGCAAGATCGTCATCGTGTCTGCCTTTGTCCTTACCTGTGAGAAGATAATCGGTTGAGACCCCATATAACTCAGCAATTTTCACAATCATTTCACCGTCGGGCTTTCTCAAGCCATATTCCCAGTTTGCATAAGTGGACATCGCCTTTAATCCGAGTTTTTTAGCAACTGTTGACTTGCTCCATCCATGCTTCTCTCTTAATTCAGTTAAAATCTTCCCAGTCAAATTATCCATCAGAAACACCTTTTTTCATGTTATGAGTAAATTTTATCATGAATTACACGGAAAAGATAAATAAATACACAAAAAGAATAAAAATATGGTTGACTTACTCGTTTTGTGTATATTATCATAATGAATATAACTTACACATATTGAGTAAGAGGTGGAAAGATGAAACTTGAAAATTTACGAGAAGAGCGCATATTGCAAGGAAAAACACAAACCTATATGGCGAAAAAATTAGGTTATAAGTACACAAGCGGCTATGCGAATATAGAGATGGGCAGAACGAAGCCAAGCTTAGAAATAGCAAAGCATATTGCAGATCTGCTAAATACCGGTGTTCAAGAGCTTTTTTTTGGTCAGAAGTTACACAAAAAGAGTAATTCTCTAGAAGAAGATCAGTTCTTAGAAAAGGAGAGACGAGCAGAATGAATATTGAACATCCAATGGTGACACAGATGAGTGACTTTGGTTATCCAAAAAGCTACTGGTCATATGACATGAAACGATATGGATACCAAACAGAAATTGATGACAGTTTGGAGGGATCTGAAGAAGATGAGACATCAGCTGATGTTTGATGCTAGAAAAGAAGCGCAGCTTTGTTTAGACCAAGCTGGCGGCTGGATCGCCTTTTTTCAACAGAAACCGATGTTTGTTTTTGCCACAGCAGAAGAGAAAGAGACATATATGACCCTCCTGAAAGCTAAGTCGATGACAATAAAGGAGGAATCAGGGCGACGTGAAACGATGGAAGCAAATCATGACATTTTTGAAATGCTTGCTCAAAGCGAGTAAAAACGAACAAGACATCCGCCAGTGGGCAGAGGATGACGGGAGATCATAACATGGTCATCCATTTAATCATTGAACATGAACATTTGTTAACAAAAGAGACATTGATGAAAAGAATACGATCAGCTGCAAAAGTACAATGCCCGCAAAAATTAGAAGGCGCACTATCACTTGAAATTCGTTTATTTGATCACATGCCGCTTAACATTGCTGACTGCCAAAAAAAGCGTACATACGCAGAAAAAGGGTTGATACGCCCGATACACGTCAGCATCTTACAGCCAAGTCTACAGCATATTCAAGAAGCACTTCATTCTATAGCTGATCAAGTCCCTCTGCAGATTGTCGATTTAAGAGTTTCCCAGTTTTATAGTATGTGTGAAAGAGTTGAAATCATTATCAATACGGTAGGTAGTGGCACGAGGCCATCACCAAAAAAGGAGACAAGCATATGAACGAGCCAAAACAACTATTCATTCAAGATAACCAAACATTTGTCGGTGAGATGGAAAAAGGAAAAATTCAAGTCATCGTGTTAGATGGAAATGTAGGAACGGCTTATCAAATGGATGTACCTGAACATGGAAAAACCATTATTCAAACGGCAAAAGGTCATTTTGCAAGAGTAGATCACGAGATTGGTTTTAAAATCAGCTAACTGACTAAACACATCAAATCATAATACGTCCAAGACGGAAAGCCTGCGGACACTGATCAAGACCCTGTTAAAAGGGGACCTGATTGGTGTCCGTTTTTTATTTTCTTAAAAAAGGGAGAGAGCGAATATGCAAGATTTACTCATTGAATATAAAAGAGCCTTAAAGAATGCTAGAAAACAATATGAACCATTTAAAGAAAAAGAAGAACATCAGCTGTCCGTTCAAGACAAGCATGATAAAAAAATGATCGCCAGTATGGTGAGCGATCTAGAATACGTAGTAGAATGGCTACAAATCGGAAGAGAGCCAGGTGCGCGCAGAGGGTTAGACAGACGTTCAGTCTATCAGCGAACCATTCTTGCAAATCCAGAAGTGTTAGAGGCTTTATCACATGAATATACCCTTATTCAAGAGAAAGAAAGAGAAGTCAGTGAGAGAGACAAAAAACGAATTGATGAAGCTTTGTCTGTTTTAACAGATCGAGAAAAGGATGTATTCTTTATGCACACAACACAAGGATTATCGTTTAGCGAGATTGCGGTCATGCTGGATGTCAAAAAAGGAACTGTGCAAAAACATATGGAAAGAGCGCGGACGAAGATGTCCAAAAAAGTACAAGAACGCCTATTCAGAGCTGCTGAATAGGCGTTTTTTCTATCCAAAATAAATCAGCTAAAGCTTGTCTTACAGTTGCCACCTATAGTTAGAAAGACCAAACGAATGTTTGCTAGCCCTACACAAATGATTCCTTCAAAGGGAATCATTCGAATTAAAAGGAGGCGGCAGGTGAATGTAAATGAAAGATAAACGGATAGAGGCCAAGCAGGATTATATGAAGGGGATGACGTACCAGCAAATTGCTGATCATTACAATGTCTCGATCCATACCGTCAAATCGTGGAAAAGGCGATACGGATGGCAAAGACAAAAAACTTCGTCAAAGCAAGCACACTCAATCTTCAATCAATTTCTTTCAGATGAAACGATTGAAATCATGGAGAAAATGGATGGACGCACATCGCTTGATTTAATCTGGGATCAAATTCAAATTCAATATGCAGCCATTATTCGGGCGCAGCGAATCATGTATGTAGCAGATCAAGAGGACATGATCAAAGAGTTGAAAAAGGCGGCATACATGCCTTCTTCATTAGAAGAAACAGGAGAAGGCATTCAGCCAGAACTAGACATCACCTCAGAAGAATATTCGTTTCAATTTTCATGGGATCGGCATGCGACGTTTCTAAATGCACAATCCCGTGCAATGGGTGAACTCAGGCGTTTAATAAAACAGTTTGAAGAGCTCGCACATGCGAAGGATGAACGAAGATTAAGGCTGAAACAAATTGAACTGACGATCGAAAAAACAAAAAAAGCAGTGCGTGAAGAAAAAGAGGAAGATCTTCAAATCATGATCAAGCGAAAAGAGGACGACTCATGACGCCATTGATTGAAAAAGAAGTCAATCCTCACTTTGAACACTTTCTATTCGATTGGAATCAAAAGTTTCAATTTTTAGTTGGAGGCTATGGCTCCTCTAAAAGCTATCACATTGCTTTAAAGCTCGTCTTAAAGCTGCTGGAAGAAAAGCGGACAGCACTTGTCATTCGAGACGTGTATGATACGCACCGCGAATCAACCTTTTCTTTATTACAAGAGATCGTCAGCGACCTCGGCATCGACCATGTGGTGAAGTGCCGAAGTTCGCCGCTTGCACTGACGTTTCGAAACGGCAGCAGCATCTTATTTAAAGGGCTGGACAAACCTGAAAAATTGAAATCAATCAACAACATCTCGATCATTTGGATTGAGGAATGTTCAGAGGTTTCTTATGAAGGATTTAAAGAGCTGCTTGGAAGGCTAAGGCATCCATCCTTACCGCTTTATATGATGTTATCGACCAATCCTGTTGGTCAGGATAATTGGACGTATAGACATTTTTTTCGAGATGAACAGCTGAAGCGTTTTGTTTTAGATGATGAAACCTTATACAAAAAGCGAACCGTTGTTATCAAGGATACGTATTACCATCACTCCACGGCAGAAGATAATCTATTCCTTCCTAAAAGCTACGTGAAGCAGCTGGATGAGCTGAAAGAGTATGATCCAGACCTCTATCGCATTGCGAGGAAGGGATATTTCGGGATCAATGGCACAAAGGTTTTTCCTCAGTTTGAGGTGAGAAGCCATTCTGATGTATTAGAAGCCATTCAGCAGATTGACAGACCGCTGAAACGAGCAGGCATGGATTTTGGATTTGTTGAATCATACAATGCGCTCATTCGGCTAGCTGTCGATCATGAAAAAAAGTACTTATATATTTATTGGGAATATTACGACCGCGGGAAAACAGATGATGAAACAGCCCTTGACTTGAAAGAGTTCATTGAATCAAAAGAACTGATTAAAGCCGATGCAGCCGAACCTAAAACCATTCACTATTTTCGGCAGCGCGGCTTTCAAATGGTGGCGGCACATAAGTTCCAAGGCTCACGTTTACAGTATACAAAAAAGATCAAACGGTTTAAGAAAATTATTTGTTCTGATGCATGTCCATATACCATCTATGAACTTCAATCACTAACCTATAAGGCAGATAAGGATGGACGTCTAGAGGAAGATGAATTTCAAATCGATCCACACACATTATCAGCCATCTGGTATGCGCTGGATGATTATGAAGTGACAGATTTGAAACAGACTGCCTCGGAGCGTGTCCGTCCAAACAGAGAGAGGAGGTCCATACAATGAAACAATTGAAAGCAACCATTATGAAGGCAAACATGTCTGATCATACAAAACAAATGTATGCAGATGAATTTTCCTACGAAAAGGATGACATTGTTCCCCCGCCTTACAATATTAATGAATTAAAAAGTATGGCAGAATATTCAACCATTCTTCAGCAATGTATTGATGCGTATAAGACCAATATTTTAGGCTTTGGTTTTGGTGTAGAATATGCCTTTGACTTTAATGCAGAAGGCGTGAAACCGGCAAAAAAGAAGGCAGCAGAGAAGGAATGGACAAGACTTGAAGAGTTTACGAAATACATGAACTATGATGAGTCTGCTGATGTGGTGCTTGGCTATGTCATCGAAGACCGGGAGAAAACAGGGAATGGTTTTTTAGAAGTTCTCCGAGATGGCCAGGGAAAGCCGGCAGGAATCGAGTATTTAGATGCGCTCCATATCCGCATTTGCAAGCTGAGTGAGCCAGTCGACGTCGAGTTTCGGTATACAGAAAACGGCGAATTGAAAACAATGAATCGAAAGAAGCGATTCCGTAAATATGTGCAGGTGATCAATGAAAAGAAAGTCTTCTTCAAGGAGTATGGTGATCCCCGCATTTTACATTGTGAAACAGGCAAATACGATGACACCACCCCAGAGCCGCTGCGTGCAACAGAAGTGATTCATTTTAAAATCGGCAGTGGAACGTATGGGATTCCCCGCTGGATTGGCAACATCGTCAATATGTATGGGGCACGCAAGGCAGAAGAACTGAACTACCTTTATTTTAAACAAGGGCGGCACGTACCTGGTGCCATCATTGTCGAAAATGGAATGCTGTCTGAGTCATCCTATCAGCAGCTTCAAGATTATATGGACGATATTGAAGGCTCTGATCATGCACATAAGTTTCTATTGCTTGAAGTCGAAGGTCTCCCGACGGAAAAAGGGTTAACTGGAGAAGAAGATGTTTCAAATGTCAAAGTGAACTTCAAATCCTTAGCAGAGATCTTGCAAGAAGATGCACTCTTTTTAGAATACGATGAAAAAACAAGAAACAAAATCCGCTCTGCTTTTCGACTGCCGCCTATTTATACAGGTGAGTCTCAAGACTATAACAAAGCGACAGCCGATACGGCGCGGAAAACAACAGAAGAACAGGTATTTCAGCCTGAACGGCACCTCATCACAGGGAAACTCAATACCCTTTTCCTGCCGGATCTTGATATTTGGCATGTCCGTTTCCTATTAAATGGTCCTGACTTTAGAGACCCATTAGAGATTGCCAAGGTTCTGACACCATTTATTCAGGCTGGGGCAGTGTCACCAAACGATTTGCGAGATCTGGCGGGACGTATCCTTGGGAAAACGTTAGAGGAATGGCCGGAGGATCTCTATCACAGACCTTTAGAAAGCCGCATGACATCAGCTGAACAACAGCCTCAACGAGAGCCAGATCAGTTGAAAGAATAAACCGAAGCGCGTGCGCTTTTTTGAAAGGGGGTGAACATATGCCAAGAGAATTAAAAAACGCAAAAATTACGCATGTTTCCTACGTGGACAGAGCCGCAAACAAAAAGAAATTCTTTTTGATGAAGGCAAAGAAAAGCCAGCCTGACTTTCAAAAAGAGGTGAGTGTGCTGACAAAGGCAGAAGATGCTCATCGCCTTGTGTATGGTGTCGTGTATGAACCGAATACACCTGATGCACACCAAGACTTTATGTCTGCCAAAGAAATTGAAAGAGCAGCACATGGTTTTATGAAGGATGCCCGCCACATTGATAAGCAGCATGATTTTCAACATGGTGTTGGAGAAGTGGTTGAATCATACATTGCACCAGCTGATTTTGAAGTAGGCGGTGAGCTGATTCGAAAAGGATCTTGGGTGCTTGTAACAAAGGCTTCTCAAGAGATTTGGGATCAAATTCAGAAAGGCCACATTACAGGATATTCAATGGCAGGAACGGCGGACATCGTAGCAATTGAAGAACAAGATCAGCTCCTATCTCAAAGCACGAATGAGAGAGGGCTTTTTTCTTTGCTGAAAAATTTCTTTTTGAAAGAGGAAGGTGCAAACATGTCACAACAATTTTGGAGCGTTTTAGACCACCTGCTGGAAACCTTACAGTCAAGTGATGGTGATGAGGCGGGTGTAAGATCAGCGCTTGAGCAATTGCTGCCAATCGTGCAGGAGATTTTGAAGACAGAAGATGTGCTTCAAACGATTGGTGAAAGGCCAGCCTCCGTACAAAAACAAGACGCCGCTTTGACGACGGAGCAAGTACGAGAGCTTGAAAAAGCAAAAATGGCCATCGAAAACGTCTTACAGCATGCTGAACAGCAGGAAACAGATCAAACTGGGGAAGAACCTGTCCAAAAGGTGCTTGAGCAAGTCGTAGCACCAATTCGTCATCAGCTTTCTTCTTTAGAGAAATCAGCCAGCAGAGAAAAAGCTGCGCTTGAGCAAGTGCTTCAGCAGCAGCTTTTGCCTATTTCAGAGCGGATTCACATGCTTGAAAAAGCGCGCGGCATGTCAAAACAAACAATCCACGATACACAAAACGACAGTACAAAGCCCATATGGGATGGCTTACTATAAGCCTAAATAAGGAGGAAATAGTGTGAGAAATCAAGAGTTGATTCGCAAGGCCGAAATGACACTTGCCAGCTTAAAAACCGGCGGTCTCATGAACGCAACCCAATCCAACACATTCATTAGAATGATGCAAAATACACCAACCGTTTTAAATGATGCACGTATCATTCCAATGGAAAGTGATTCACAAAAAATCGAAAAAATCGGCTTTGGCCAGCGTATTTTGCGCCCAGCAGAAGAAGGCAAAGCGCTTGATGCGAAAGACCGTGTTGTCCCAGCGACAAGCACTGTCCAGCTAAATGCGAAAGAGGTCATCGCAGAGATCCACATGACCTACGACAGCATTGAAAACAATATTGAGAAAGACGGCATTCAGCAGACGATTATGCAAATGCTCGCTGAACGAGCAGCGGTTGACATTGAAGAGCTCATCGTCAATGGCGATACGACTTCAGCAGATCCATTTCTAGCTCAAATGGATGGCGTGAGAAAACAAGCAGTATCTCATATCGTAGATGCAAATGGAGCGGAAATCAGCCGCCAAATGTTTAAGCAAGCTTATAAAGCGATGCCGTCAAAATATTTACGTGTTCCTCAGGATTTCCGTTTCTACACATCCCCAAGCTTAGAAGTTGAATGGAAGGATCAAGTAGCAAACCGTCAGACGGGCCTTGGAGATGCGGCCATTCAAGGCGGACTTTCTTCTGCATTCGGTGTGCCGGTCAAAGGTCTTGCCAATATGCAGCCATATGACGAAGCGGGAACAGATGTATCAGATATTTTGCTGACACATCCTAAAAATATTATCGTAGGTTTCTCTCGAAATATTCGAATTGAAGTAGAAAAAGATATTCGCAGCCGTAAATTTATTATTGTCCTCACAGCGAAGCTAGACAGCAAATTTGAGGAAGAGGATGCTGTAGCAAAAGTGATGAAAGTGAAAGAGTAGGTGACGGCAGACCATGATCATTTCTGCTGAAGAACTGCAGGCCTATTCTGTATTTGATCGTGTGAAAAATCGATCTGTAGAAAGACTGACAGCAGATATTATCGAAGCAGAAGCTGCGGTATTTCAGATCGTAGGTCACGATTTCTCAAGCGAAAAATATCAGCCTCTCCCTGAAAAAGCAAGAATCGCATTATTAAAAATGGCCCAATATTTTGCCATGCTGAATGATGACGAATCTATGATGAAAGGCTTTACGTCAGAGAAAATGGGCGATTATTCATATGCAAAGGCAGCTGATCAAGTGAAAGGCAGACCCTATGTATATGCCTTGCTAGTAGATTACATTGAACCAACATTAACTGCCGGCAGTGCCAAACTAAAGGTGAGATCATTATGAGCTATCAATCTCTATTAACAGATCGCTGTGATCTTTTTCACCTTGAACATAAGGAGTCTGCCCGCGGGAAATTTGGAATTCCAGCTGATGATTTACAAATGACACTTTCCTATCCCGACGCTCCCAGCCTGACCGATCTAGCTTGTTATGTCATAGAAAAGAACCAGTCACTTGTGCAAGAAGAGCCGAATACAGTCATTTATCAATCCTATCTTGTCCATTTTCCTTTAGGAAGTGATATTCGCTTGCATGACAAAATGGTGTGGAATGGCGTGTCACTCAAATTACAGCAGCCTAAAAAAGTGAAAAATCATCACATCGAAGTGATGGCAGTCAGGAAGGAAAATCTATGAAAATTGATGGACTTGACCGGCTGATTTCACAACTGCAGACAGCGTGTGGTGGCGGTTTAAAGGCAGAATATCAAGATTGGTTGGAGGACATGGGCCTGCAGTTTTTAGACATCATTCAGGATGAATTAATCAAGGAGAATGCTGTTGATACAGGACGGCTTCTAAGATCCTTTACACAAGGCGACAAGGAGAATCTTTTTTTTCTTTCAAAAGGCGGTCTCACACTTGAAGTGGGAACGCAGCTTGAATATGCCTCCTATGTCAATGACGGACATGCCACTTCTTCAAGTGGAGAGCGAAGATGGGTGCCTGGCAGATGGACTGGCAGCCGCTTTGAATATGATCCGAATGCAAGTACAGGAATGATGCTTGCCTCTCAATGGATTGAAGGTAATGGCTACTGGGATCATGCTGTCATGCTCTATGAGCAAATGTTTGAACAGTCGCTGGATCGAAAGCTGCAAAGCTGGTTCGATCGACATTTTGGGAGGTGATGGAATGAATCAAGAAGTCGGGGCAATCATGCATTATATCTACACACACTTTCCTGTGACAATGTATGATCGTCTTTTGCCAGAACGCTTTCAAGTGCCATCTGTTTATGTGCCGCCTGTGACAGTGATCAGTGGTCCAGATACGGTTTCTACCTTTATGAAATCTTATTCGCTACAAGTGAAAGTCTTTCATATTGATACAGAAAAAGCACATGATGCGGCAGAAACAATCGTTGATGCATTGCTTGCTGATCGTCAAATCATTCAGATGATGAGTGAAGACGGAGAGGTGCTTGATGATTATGTCCGCATAAAAAGAGTGGAAACAAGAATGATAGATCAAGGCGTAGCAGCGATTGTCCTGACATGGGATAGCAGCTATTGGTACAACCGGGACAAACAGGCAAGCCTTGAAGATATCAACTTTTCAGATGGGGTGATCAAACGTGAGCAAGACTAAAAATGCACAGCCCGCTCAAACAGCCGGCGAAGAAAAAGAATTTGGCTTTTCATTTGAAGCCTTAAAGGAGCACAGCAAGGATCTTTTTGGGGTCAAACCAGAAATCCTTGAAGGCGCTCTTTTTTATATCAAAGATCAACCAATTACAAAAACAGAAGCAAAAAAGCACATTGATGCTTTTTTGTCCAAGGAGGTTTAAGGATGAACGGAGGCACTTTTACACCAGGTACAGAGAAAAAGCGTCCTGGCATTTACTTTAATTTTAAAACAACAGCAGAGCAGCGAATTACTTTAGGTGACCGAGGTACGGTGGCACTTCCTCTTGTGATGAGCTGGGGAGAACCAAAAACCTTTATTTCCGTTTCAAATATGGAAGACTTAAATAAGAAGGTTGGACTTAACATTGATGATAAGTCACTTCTTCTTTTCCGTGAAGCAAAGAAAAAAGCGCAAACGGTCTTGCTTTACCGCTTAAATGAAGGGGAGCCGGCTAAAGCTGAAATTGCTGAAAACTTTGTGGTCACAGCAAATTATGGCGGCCTAAAAGGAAATGAGATCACAGTACAAGTGGCAGAAAATGTACTTGATAGCACAAAGCGCGATGTTATCACTTATCTTGGAACAGATATTGTGGACAAACAGGTTGTCACTGATGTCAAAGATCTTGTGAAAAACAAGTACGTTCAATTTTCTGGTGAAGGTGAAGCAGTCATCACAGCTGGTGTGGCACTAAGCGGCGGGAAAAACGGCGTGGCAAGTGTTGCAGATTATACAGCTTTCCTAGAAGCAGCAGAAACAGAATACTTCGATGTCATTGCCCTTCCAGTCGATAATAGTGAGCAATTAAAAGCAACCTTCGCTTCATTTATCGAGCGTTTACGTGATAAGCAAGGACGTAAGGTGCAAGGGGTTGTGGCTAATTACGCAGCTGACCAAGAAGGAATCATCAATGTGACAAGCGGTGTTGTACTCGAAGATGGAACAGAACTAACACCTGCTCAAACAACAGCATGGGTCGCAGGTGCAAGTGCCGGAGCAAACTTCAATCAGTCACTCACCTTTGTTGAATACGAAGGAGCAGTCGATACATTAGAACGCCTTGACAATGATCAAGTAGAATACCGATTATCACAAGGGGAGTTTATTTTCACCTTTGATGCGAGAGATCGTACTGTGAGTGTTGAAAAAGATATTAACTCTTTGACAAGCTTCACAGCTGAAAAGAACCAGCAAATGGCGAAAAACAAAATCATTCGTGTGCTTGATGCGATCAACAATGATTTAACTTTCGAATTAAAAAATCTGATTAAATTACGCAAAGCCAATGGCAATGACATTCCAGCATCAGATGATGGTGTGCAGCTTGTGAAAACACTGATTACCCAGTATCTCACACAGCTTCAAGATGGCAGCGGCATTACAGGCTTTAACTCAGAAACAGATATCGTGATCGGCCTCAATGAAGATCGTGATGGATTTATCATCGATTTAGCGGTTCAACCAGTAGATGCAGCAGAAAAATTCTATTTCAATGTGGAGGTGAAGTAAGATGGCTTTTAAAGCGCAAAATACAATTTCAGGTAAAGAAGGTCGTCTTTTCTTAGAAGGTGAGGAGCTTGCATTTATCAAAACCTTCGAAGCAAACGTGGAGAAAAACAAATCAGAAGTGAACGTCATGGGCCGCCGAATGACTGGTCATAAAACAACGGGAGCAAACGGAACAGGAACGGCAACCTTTTATAAAGTTACATCTCGTTTCGTTCAATTGATGCTCAATTACGTGAAAAAAGGAGAAGATCCATATTTCACTCTTCAAGCTGTCATTGACGATAAATCATCAGGCCGTGGCACTGAGCGTGTGACATTATTTGATGTCAACTTTGATTCAGCTAAAATCGCTGGATTGGATGTTGATTCAGAGGCGCTTGAAGAAGAAGTTCCTTTCACGTTTGAAGACTTTGATCTTCCTGAGAAGCTGAAGAATACTTTCTAAGAAAAGTGGAGGAAATCAGCTAATTAATTAGCAAATTAAAAACTGAATATGCTATAATGCAGTTGTAATACAGCCGTCTTGAAGCCGTCTAAATTTCGTCTGGCAGCGTCTTGTATTCGATTCATTAAAATATGTTTACATGCAAAGCTATTTGCATACAATAAAAAAGCCAGGATGCTCTAACATCCCGGCAATGTACAATGAGGCCCTCAAAGGGGCTGGCTAATCAATTTAGATAGTTTTTAGGATAGACTTCCCCTTCAACCGTCCAAAGCTCAAGGGGAGTCTATTTTTTGTTTATATAAGTCAACAAAGTAAGGATAAACATCCCGAATAAAAACATGAGGGAAATCGCTTCAAATGTTGACATATGCATCACCCCCTTCCTATCGGGGATGAGCCAGACGCCCTTGAGCAAGCCATTCAATTGTACAATTAAAATTATACATGAAAAGATTGGAAAGCACATTCAAAAAATGGATGTGCTTTTTTGCATTCAAAAAAACATAACAAAGGGAGTTTTTAAACATGAGTGAAAAACAAACATTTGATCTTTCATTTTTTATGCCAGGACAAACAGTAGAAGCGGAAGAAGTCAAAGTACCGATTTCTAAGCGTTTTGTTGATAAAAAAGGGAATGTCATTCCTTTTGTCTTTAAAGCTATTACAACTGAACGTATTGATGAACTGGAAAAAGAAAACACAACCTTCAAAAATGTCAAAGGCAGAGGACGTGTAAAAGACTTAGACAGCCAGCGCTTCTACGCACGTATTGCAATTGAATCGACGATTTACCCAGATTTCCGTTCAAAGGAATTAAGAGAAGCCTACAGCACACAAGATCCAGTTGAAGTAGCAAAACGTGTCCTGTCAGTTGGCGGTGAATATGCGAACTGGTTAAACAAAGCGATCGAAATCAACGGATTCGAAGATGAAATTGAAGATTTAGAAGAAGCAGCAAAAAACTAATAAAAGATGGGGATAAAGAAGCCGTGTTTTTATATTACGCGATGCACGAACTTCACTACTCCCCATCTGAACTCCTTGATTTATACGAATCACCAAGACCATTCAAAGCATTCCTTTTCGGACTGATCAGTTACAAACTAGACATGCTAGAAAAAGAAACAAAGAAAGGAGGTAAGTAAATGGCGAAACTTACAGCGCGATTTGAATTAGAAGACCGGGTGTCGAAAAAGCTATTACGCATTCAAAAACGGTTTCAAACGTTTGAGAAGCAGCTCAAACCATTTAGAAAACCGGTGAAAATAAGCCTAGAAATGGATGAAAAGAAGCTGAGAAATCTCACTTTATCTCTCCGGAAAATTTCAGCTGTTTCCATGACACTGGATCAGGGAATCTATCGTGATCTAAAATCATTAAAAAATCAGTTAAATATGTTACCGAATCATATGGTCATATCCATTCAAGCAAAGGGACTGGATGTCATTAAAACCAGCATAGATCGTTTGAGACAAGTGGGGACAAGTCCCATGATGATGACGTTTAAATTGAACGATCAATTATCAGGTAAAATATCATCAATCAAAAAATCAATCCTTCAGCTCATCAACAGAACGTACTATATGCGATTAAACATGGTTGACCAAGCCACCGCAGCAATTCAACGAATCAAAAAGACACTCAAAAGCTTGACGATGTCCAAACACGAAATCAGAGTGTCTGTTCAAGACAATGCAAAAAGTAAGCTAAAAAAACGAGATCAGGCAGAGTCTGTTGTGAAAGAGAAGAAAGTAAAAAAGCAACCTAATGCAACTGCTGCTACAAAAACGAATGAAAACAAACAGAGCTGGTTGGGGAATTTGGGAAATAAGGCATTAAAAGAAATTGAAAAATATGCAGGTGACGTCTCAGATAAATTGAAAGAAAAATTGAGTCCTAGAAATTTTTGGGATAATAATGCACTCCCTTGGATTGAAACGAAAATCGACGCATACAAGCAAGAAGTGATCGGACGAATTAGTGAGAAGATTAAAATTAATCCTGAGGAGTATTTAGATAAATGGTTTAACAAAGGCTTAGATTTGATCCTTGGCCCGAAAAATCCATCAAGCGAGAACAACAGTAACTCTTCAGCTCAAAGTCAAACGACTGAAGCATCAACAAATCCAACTCCTAATACGCAGCCAAATAAACAAAAAGGAAAAGGTTTGTTTCGTAATAGCTGTTGCCCTTGTTGTGCTCGAGGTTTAAGCAGGCGTGGTTCTAATAGAACTAGAAATAGAAATGGCCGTGCTCAAAGGCAGCCCACAAATCCTACCGCCACTTCTAGAGCTGAAAGAAATAGAAGACCTCCAGGTAGACTAGGAAAACTGAAAACAAATGCAGGTAAGATTTTTGAAAAAATCCCTAGTGGATTGAAGAAAACTACAGGCATCGTAGCCTCCGTTGCGGGACTTGCTGGACTGATGAAAGGTAGCGGCGGGTTAAGTAGTTTAGGCGATTCATTAAAAAATATAGGTAGAGGAAGTAGTAAGTTATTAAAAAGAGTGCCTGTATTGGGGAACTTATTAAGTGCAACAGATTTAATAGGAACAACCAAAGAAAACGTTGGGGAAAAAGTAGGTGGTTTCTCTGGAGGTCTTGCAGGAGGAGTTAGTGGAGCTGCAATTGGTCAAGCTCTAATTCCAATACCATTTGTAGGAGCTGCAATTGGTGGCGTTGCTGGAGGCATGGCTGGCACTTATGGAGGATCAAAATTAGGGGAGATATTTGATACTTCAAAACTTAAAGAGGATATTTCAAACACTTTATTTAATGGCGAATGGTGGAGTGAAAAGTGGGGGAGTGTTAAAACTTCTGCAGAAACATCTTTAGGGAACCTAAGTGAAAAATGGGAAGATATAAAAACTACAGCATCGAATACACTGTTCAATTCAGAATGGTGGGCAGAACAAGCTGGATACGTTACAGGAGTTTTAGAATCTACTGTCTTTAATGGAGAATGGTGGAGTGAAAAATGGGATGCTATTAAGGACTGGACTCAAGAAAAGTGGGATAGTGCGGTCGAAATATGGGATTCTATTAAGGGTAAACTTAGTGAGACCGTTTTTAACGGAGATTGGTGGGGAGAGAAATGGGATAATGTAAAGGACTGGACTCAAGAAAAATGGGATGGTGCAGTCGAAATATGGGATTCTATTAAGGGTAAACTTAGTGAGACTGTTTTTAACGGAGATTGGTGGGGAGAGAAGTGGGATAATGTAAAAAAATGGACCAGAGAAAAATGGGATGGCGCAGTCGACATATGGAATTCGATTAAAAGAAAAGTTCGTGAAACGGTCTTTAACAAAGATTGGTGGGGGGAGAAGTGGGATAACGTAAAAAGTTGGTCAAAAAGTAAATGGGAACAATCAAAAACAATTTGGTCAACTGCAAAAGCAACTATTTCTTCAACTCTATTTAATAAAGACTGGTGGTCAAGAAAGTGGAGTAATGTTCAATCTTGGGGTAAAAATATTTTAGGAGATTCATGGGATTTAATCAAAAGTGAAGGCGCAAAATTCGTTGGTAGGCATATTGTGAAATTTGAAAAAGGTAGAGAAAAAGGGAAAAAGGATTTTAAACCTGATCAAAAAGCCACAGGCGGCTATATCACTCAGCCAACCTTATCATGGGTCGGTGAAGCAGGTAACGAATTTGTTATTCCAACTCAAAATAACCGAGGACGCGGAAAGATGCTGCTGGCACAGGCAGCTTCTCAACTTGGAATGTCTGTTATGCCAAGCGGAGCAGCTGGAAATCAAGTATCAAGCTCTCCAGCTCCTACTGCAGTAGCTGCATCATCTTCTGTCGGTTCAATAGACGGATCGGTCTCGATGACTGGGGACATTAAAGCCTCTGGCATAGGCGAGCAATTTAATGACGATTTTGAACAAGGTTTAAATCGTAAAGTAATCTCCCTTGATCAATGGAAACAAAAGAATATTCAGCAGCCTTTTGGTCAATTGACATCAGACTCAGGAAAGTATGGTCAACAAACGGTTTCAGCCTTTGCAAATGGTCAGCAGATGACACCAACAGGTACAGCCAGCTTCTTGCAAAGTCGTGTAAAAACACCATACCAACAAGTCATGACCGCATCACCAACTTGGGGTTCTGGAACGGTTAGTGGTTTTGCAGCAGGTCAAAATGCTACATCAATTGGCACGAGCCAATACGTAGATCAACACATCAAACAACCATTCCTGCAAGCAAAACAAGAATCACCAAGCTGGGGTTCAGGAATGATTGACGCCTTTAACAGCGGTATGCGTTCCAAAGGAAGCGAAGTCACGCAAGCGGCCAAAGAAATGGCTAAGAAAGTAGAACAGGCGTTTAGAGAGGAATTAGACATTCATTCCCCTTCACGCGTCATGATGAGTCTTGGGAAATTTGCATCGATTGGTGTCGTCAAAGGGCTCGACTCAGTTGATGTGAAAAAGTTTGCTGAAAATCAAGCTGGTTCATTAATCGGTGCCTTCAGCGGTATGGGAGCTTCAGGGCTTAATATTAAACAATGGCTCATGGCGGCCATCATGGCAACTGGCACATCTATGAGCTGGCTTCCAGGTCTGATGACCATCGCGCAGCATGAGTCACGTGGAAATCCGAGAGCGATCAACTTATGGGATTCCAACGCCAAAAAGGGAACACCTTCTAAAGGCTTAATGCAAACCATTGGAACGACGTTTAACGCCAATAAAGGCAAAGGCATGAATGACATTTGGAACCCAATTCATAATGCCGTAGCAGCCATTAACTACATTAAGGGCAGATATGGAACAGTCTTCAATACGCCGGGATTACGAAGTATGAGAAGAGGCGGCCCTTATAAAGGCTATGCAAATGGCGGATTGATTACTCAAGAGCAGGTGGCTAGAGTCGGTGAAGGAAACAAACGTGAATGGATTATTCCCGAGGAAAGAGGCATTCGCGGAAGGTATTTATTGACGCAGGCAGCTAAGGCACTTGGGATGCAAGTATATGATCCATCAAATGCATCTGCTCCTTTACCAGAAGCACAGATGCAGCAAGTCACCTCAGCCCAGTCAACTGGCAGTACAACTTCGTCAGGTAATAAACAAATCACGATTCAATTCAATGGAGATCAGCATTTCCATAATGGACAAGATCAACAATCGCTAGTCGAAAAAATTAAACAAATGCTTGTAGATGAACTTGAAGTAGAGCTTCATACAGGAACGAAGGGGGTCGTGATTGATGGGTAAATCAGTGTATCAATTGTGGATTTCCCAAGGAAAGGACAAGTTGCGATTCCCTGTCCTTCCATCCGAACTTGAAATCACAAATAACGTACAAAATGAAACGGTAAAGGTCGCTTCTTTTGGAGAACTGACCTTTATTGACGTACCATCGGCTAAACAAGTATCATTCACCTCATTATTTCCTAAGAAATATTCGCCGATTGCTGAATATAAAAGTATTCCATCACCAGAGAATGCAATTGCGAAAATTGAACGAATGATGCGTTCTAAGAAATCCGTGCGATTGATTGTAACTGGGACAAAAATCAACATGACGTGCAGCATTGAAAGCTTCACCCACAAGGAAGGGTCATATGATATTGGAGATCGTGAATTTACGATCGTGTTAAAGGAATATAAAACCGCATCGCCTAGGAAAATCAAACGAAAGAAAAAAGCAAAACAAACGAAAAAGAAACGGCCTTCAAAAACACCACCAAAAATGTACACCGTCAAAAAAGGGGATACGCTATGGGCCATTTCTGGCAGGTTTTATGGCGACAGTACAAAATGGCGGCGTATTTGGAATGCCAATAAGTTAGCGATGATTAAACGTAGCAGACGTAATATTAAGCAGCCGGGGCATTGGATTTTTCCTGGACAAAGGTTAAAAATACCACAATAGGGGGGGCTGGCATTGATCGAGCTTTTTGCCATCAGAAGCGGCACCAAGTATGAGCTTGTCACAGAGAGTGTGACACTTCAGGGGCAAAGGTATCAAGCCCCTCGCTCAATTCAGGCAAATATTATCACAAAGCAAGGCAGTCAAACGTATTACCGTGTCTCGGAAGGGGACACGGTTCTTTTTAAATGGAAAGGAAAAGAGCTTTTTAGAGGCATCGTGTTTTCCCGGACACCAGTTGAAGGGAAGATGACCTTTACCGCATACGATATGCTTCAATATTTGGTGAAAAACCAAGATGTCTATGTTTTTTCAAATCAAAGAGCAGATCAAATCTTAAGGCGGATTGGAGCTGACTTTCAAATTCCAATGACCTCCATCGCCAATACAGGACATGTCATCAAATCACTAGTCTTTAAAAATGATACGAGCCTGTATGACATGATATTGAAAGCATTGAAAGAAACGAAGCGGCAAACGGGAAGAAACTATCAAATCTATTCTGCTAAAGGCAAGATGGGGCTGAGAGCCTGGCCTGATCCAGAGGACGTATGGGTCATTGAATCAGGCGTCAATCTCATCAGCTATCAATACAGCACCTCGATTGAAGAGACAGCCACTCGTGTTAAGATGCGTACGTCTGCTGATGAACAGGGGAAAAATAAGAAAAAAGGCAGTAAATCCGAGATTGTGGTGATCGAACAGGATAAAGCCGGTCAGAATAAATACGGTATTTTACAGCATGTTGAGACAGTCACGGGGCAAATTAACCAGCCGCAGCTGCAAAAGAGAGCCAAAGTACGGCTGGCAGAGAAAAAAGGCGTCAAACAAGAAGTCAAAAGCATCCAAGCGCTAGGAATTCCTGAGCTGCAAAGCGGTCTCCCAATCTATTTGAAAATTCCCGAAATCAACGTAAAAAAAACTTACTGGATCGATCAAGACAAACATGAATTCAGTGGGGTGAAACACACCATGACAATTGATGTTGTTGAGAAAAATTCAATGCCAAAGGGTGATCAAGCGTGAGATTAAGTGAAGCGATTAAACGATTGGCAGTGAATGCAGTAGACGCAGAATCTCCAATCGATCTTGTCATTGGAGAAGTCACGGCAGTTTCCCCGCTGAGCATCCGATTAAATGAGAATCATAAGCTGACCATTCCAGAAGAATTACTGATTTGGCCGAAGCGCTTAAATAAGGGTGAGGATGATGAGCTGAAAAGAGGAGACAGTATTATGGTGCTTGCAATGGCAGGAGGGCAGTCCTTTTACATCATCGACAAATTGTAAGGGAGGTGATGAACGTGGCACTTTCACCAGAGGAAGAAATCGAGGAAATAGAAGAAGATGAAGAGGTCGAAACCTCGACGACGTATCGAATAAATTTTGAAACTGGCAGACTGACAGGCGAAACCATTTCAGGTATTGAAGCAATCCGGCAATTTATTTATATGACACTTAGGACAGAGCGATATGCACATCCTATCTACAGCCACGACATTGGCACAGAAATTCAGGAGCTGTTGACGGATACAGAAGCCACGGATGAATACAAAGAAATGGAGATTCCAAGGCTGCTAGAGGAGGCACTGCTCGTTGACGAGCGGATTGATCATATTGAAGAGTTAGAGGTCACAAAGCAAAATGACTCGTTTCATGTCAAATTAGCTATTGTCACAGATGAGGGAACATTAGAAATAGAGGAGGTGATGGAGGGCGATGTTTGAGGAACAGACGTACGAAGCATTAATGGAAAGAATGCTGGACAGACTGCCAGATGATATAGATAAAAGAGAAAACAGCGTGATTTGGAATGCCTTGGCACCTGCTGCTGCTGAACTGGCCCAATCCTATATTTGGCTTGATCAAGTGTTTGAGCTGGTCTTTGCAGATACAGCACAAGGAGAGTTTCTAGATCGGCGGGCTGCTGAAGTAGGAATTGAAAGAAAACCAGCCACTAAAGCGGTTTGGTCAGCGGCCATTCAGCCAGAGAATATCAACGTTCCAGATGGCTCACGTTTTTTTATTGAAGACGTTTATTTCCAATATTCGAAGGATGGCACGCTAGAATGCGAGACACCTGGTAAAGCAGGCAATGTTCAATTAACAGATGAGCCGCTGCTGTCACTTGATACAATTCCAGGACTTGAATCGATTACGATGAAAGAACTGGTAATACCTGGTCAAGAGGAGGAAGATGACGCTTCATTATACGATCGATATTTAATACGTGCGAGGCGAGAGGCTGTCAGTGCCAACAGGGCGCATTATAAAAAATGGGCTGAGGAAGTAGCCGGTGTTGGCAGAGCGAAAGTGTTCCCGCTTTGGAACGGAGAAGGGACGGTCAAAATCGTCATCACAGATGGCAATCTAGATGTTGCATCAGACCTTCTTGTCAAAAGGGTACAGGAATATATCGACCCAGTGCCAGGTGAAGGAGAAGGACAAGCGCCTATAGGCTCAAAAGCAACCGTTGAAAGCGCCAAATGGCTGGATATCGACATAGAAGTGGCTGTCGAACTTCAAATGGACTGGACCCTTGAAGGAGCTCAGAAAGAAATAGAAGAAAAGGTCAAGACGTTGTTGAAATCAATCGCATTTGAAAAGAGTACCATTCGAATGTCCGCCTTAAATGATATTCTGTATCATTCAGAAAGTGTGTCAGATTATGCAGATGTGTTATTGAATGGCGAGTCGAAAAACTTAGTATTACAGGACATTGAGATTCCGCGTCTTAGGCAGGTGAAGGTTATTGAGCAAACAGGATGAAATGAAAAACTATTTGCCGCCATATTTTACAGAAATTTATGAAGTGGATCACCTGCTCAAGACAGAGGCACCGGAATTTGAGCAATTGGACGAATCCATTTTCGATTTAACGGATCAGTTCTTTCCTTTAACAGCGACATGGGGATTGAACAGATGGGAAAGAATGCTGAAGGTGCAGCGGGAATCAGATGATTCAATTGAACTGCGCAGGGCACGCTTACTCAATATGATGTCAAATATTCCGCCAATCACGTATCTTTCATTAGAGAAATCAGTGAATCGCTTTCTCAAAAATCCAAGTGCTGTCATCCGTCTCACAACCAATCGTTATCACTTCGCCTTACGTGTGAACCTTGATGATCTGCAAAACACGAGATATATTGTAGAAATTCTTGAAACATTAAAGCCTGCTCACTTGGCTTATACGTTCACTGCTTTTCATCATACTGACGTACATGAAAAAAATGATCATCACGTGAGGCTCACACTGCGCAGCAGGGTGGGTTTTTTCGATCATATCCCGATTTTACTCAATGGTGAATTTGTCTTAAATGGTACGTTTTATCTCAGTGGAACACGAGGTACAACGGATGTGCCTGCTCGTTTTCGGCATTCATTAAACATGAGACTGCGGCTTCAACATCAGTCAGAAACAGCACAGCGCATGAACTATGTCATGACTGGAGCGGTACATGAAACGAAGCAAGGAGCGGCATTGACTTTACGCACAAAAAATCAGCTTCAGCATCAAACCAAAAAGAAGATGACATTCCGTCTGCCAGTACATGTCCAAACTGAGCAGGGTGGAAGCTTACTGATCAAGGACCATTACTGGATTCTTGATGGATCTGTTCCGCTGGACGGATCAAAAATGCTCGCAGCAACTTCTAAAAAAATAGATTTATAAGGAGGATCACAATGGCTGATCAATTAACCGTAACAACACTGTATGCACGTCAACAAATGGCAAAGGCAAGAGCAGAAGGAACAAAACTCACAAAAGTCGTCAAAATGGCATTTGGAAATGGGGGAACGAAGGATGGAAAACCGATCTCACTAGACGGCACGGAACAAAAACTCAAAAAAGAACTAGTCCAAAAAAATATTGATTCATTTACCTTCATGGAACCAGCAAAAATTCGCTACACCTGCACAATCGCCGAAGGAGAACTGGCAGGAGAAGTGATCAACGAACTAGCACTTGTCGACGAAGACGGCAAATTCACCGCCATCCGCACTATGACAGACAAACAAAAAGACGGCGACATCGAATTTGTTTTTGAGATTGATGATATTTATTAATGGAGGGGAAATGAAGTGGACATAAAATCACCTTTACCGTTTGAAACCACTGACAAAGCCCATGCCAACTTGTTTAACCAGATGGTCGACACACTTATAGAGAACGATCATGCGCTGAGTAAACAAATTGCAGGGATCACAAATGAAAGCTTCTTCAAGCTAACAGGGGATCAAGCTATTCAAGATGCGACAATCAGCGGCGAGGAATATCCAATAGGGATTACATTTATGGATATTGGTCAAGCCAATGATACGGGATACCCTACAAGATTCGGCTTTGTGAAAAATGAAAAATATAGTAACTTTCGATTTATTCAATATTACTATGGGACTGGAAACGAAGCAGGCAGCTATTTTGATAGCACAGGTACGTGGTGTCGTCACTGGTGGACTGGTTCGGGTTGGACCGACTGGCATAAGCTCTCTGGGTTCTGTCATGCCAATATAGGTACAACTGGGAAGCAGCTGTTAAACAAGGGAGAGCACCAAAAAGTCCTTTTTAATCGAAAGATAAAAGACAGTCATAACAATTTTGATATCAAAAATAATCGTTTCATCTGTCCCGAAAATGGGATGTATTTAGTAAATGCAGGTGTTTATATTGAAACCTTTCAACGATACGCAAACTTTGAATTAGCGATTTTTTTAAATGGAAAAAGGTATAAAAACATTGCACATCACAGACAAAGTCCTGGAAGCCCATCTGATACATTGAGCTTAAGTACGGGGATTTATGGTGCTGCCAATGTACCGGCTAATAAAGGGGATTATTTAGAAATTTATATGTATGCAGGATATGACGGAGATGTTAGCCGCTACGTATCTGAGAATTCAGGCTGGTTCAACTATTTCGATATTACGGAATTAGGTGGACGTAATTTCCCGAGAGTATAGGAGGGTTTTGATGATTTTATATGAAGCCATTAAATATAAATATCCCGATGCGGATCCGCAAAAGGATTTTGAACTAAGAAATGACGGTGCTGATTCGTATATAGATGAATGGTATCTTGATGTGCCCAAACCAACAGAAGAAGAATTGAAAAAATGGTGGGAGGAATCACAAGCCAATCCAAGGTATCAACCACCACTTCCACTAGATTATCTAGCGCAAGAAGTAGCAAAAGAAAAACTGATGAGAAAACAGCTTGAACATCAATGTGATCTCCTATCAAACGAACTAAAAGCGCTAAAAAATGAGATCCTTTTCATTAAAGGAGAGAGTGATAAATGAGTTATTGGGTAATGGCATTATATTTCAAATGGGTGACACCTGGATTGGTCAAACAAGCAATTGAACTAGGTGATTGTTCAATGGAAGATTTAAATGCTGGATACGAGCAAAGGGTGCTCACTTTAGAGCAGCTGAAAGAAATAGAACCAAGCTTAATCACTACTTGAAAATGATCTTGGGATAATAGAGCAGTTTTTAAAACATACAAATGATGCGAGAATACACACAGCTGAAACAGAAAAGAAGAAATGTAATGATTCCTAGAGTGATTAGATAATATTATATAGTGGAAGGCAGCATGCTGTTTATTTTGCCTGAAGGTTATCAGCCGCAGCAGGTGATTCATTTGTTGGAGTCGCTTCAGTATATGGACTCTAAGAGTACCTCGATTCCATCTTACCTTATTAGATAAGGGGATATGTTTTTGAAATATTCTGTAAATAATGTCAATTAGACAGAGTTTATTAATTTGATTTTAAGTTCAGTACACGGTGAAGTCAAACATCATTACATGTGAAAAACTTACATGAACAAAGTGATAATAGATTTGAAAGGAGAATGATCATGGAGATTAAGACACCACGCACTTTTAAAACAACTGATAAAGCCCATGCTGATCTATTTAATGACATGGTTGAGGCCTTTCTTGACAATGATGTGGGTCTATTAGAGGCAATCAATCAACATATGAAAGATATAAATCCACATGCATCTGAAGCAGAAAAGAAAAAATGGAACGATTCTCAGGGCTATAAAATTACAGCAGATAATGGAAGTCAGTTAATTAATGTGCGAGCTGATGCTAGGATATTTGATGCGATAAAAGGGAAAGGAACATGTACTTTTTATGCTGCTTCTGGAGTCGAAGATTCCCCAGCCCCAGCAAATATTTCATTGAGAGGATTACAGACAGTAGGTGAAGATAACATTGGTACTGGCTATGCTGTAGATATTGCTGGTAATGCTTATAGCTTTTACTATAATGCTGCACATACTGCTATTAACTGGACAAAGCTCCCGTCAAATGCTGAAAGAAATAAATGGAATGATGGACAATTGTCTAAGATTACTTCAGATAATGGAGGGGTGATTCTATCTATTTCTGATGGTGAAGATTTACTGGAAAAGGTTGTTTCTTTAGGCCCGAAGCATGGTACATTTTATGCCACAGGTAAAGCATTAAACAGCCCAACAACAAGATCGTGTCGTGGTATGTATCATTTTACTTCTCAAGATAGTAATGGAAAAGGTACATTTGGATGGGTCATAGCAATAGATTATAACAATTTCATGTATACAAACTATCTTGACTTAAATTTGGGGTGGCAAGGCTGGAAACGTGTTTTAACAAAGGAGGATATGTCAAATACTTCTTTTGTGGATTCATATGATCAGAATAATTCTTCAGTTGTAGCCTCGGAAAATATTCCAACAAAACTGCTTTTTGGTGCCACAAGGTCAGATGATTTAGGAGAATATGATCGTTCTCGGTCTGAAATCACATTGAAAAATAGCGGGTTGTATTTAATAAGACTTTATTTAACTAGTACGAATATTCCAGTTGGATCAGATAGTGTTATCTCATGCTATGTGAACGGATCAGAATATCAGCGCTTTGGAAATTGGAACCCAGTTATTTCATCAAGTGTCTATGTGATGTTCCTTCAACAAAAATTTAAAGCAGGGGATAAGTTAACATTTTATATTACACCCAAAAATACTGGTAGAACAATTACTATTGGAACAGCTTATATTACCGTATCTCAATTGAGATGGTAAAGAATATATTTGAATACAGAGGAAAGAAGGTGATTCCAATGGATGTAGATGTGGCGTTAAAATTTTAATGACTCAAGGCCCATTTGCCGTTCACTTTTACTGGATTCTGTTTTATGTGTTCAATACAACAAAGGAACGAGAACAGAAGCTCAATGCACACTAGGTGTTGTTAAAATTATTGATTCAAATTGCAGGAAGAAAGATTGAGTTTGACTCTGTTGTTATCGGCTCGCATCAAGCCATAGGGATTGATGGAAAAGTCTACGTTCAATAATTCATATGAATTCATTACTTTTGTTTTTCCAGTTGGAAAAAATCAACGAAATATTCTTAAATGTTTAAAAACCATTAAATCAATATTTCCTTCCCAATCTCGTCGGAAGCAAATTAAGTAATGATAGAAAGGAGAGAACAAATTGGATATAAAAACTCCTCGTTCTTTTGAAACGAGTGATAAAGCTCATGCTGATCTATTCAACGATATGTTGAAAACATTGCTTTATAACGACACTGGTATATCAGAACAATTAACTCTTCATATCGATGATTCTAGCCAACACTCTTCAGAAGTAGAAAAAAAGAAATGGAATGAGTCGCAGCTGTATAAAATTACAGGAGATAATGGAGTACAACTTTTAAATATTCCTGTTGGCTCAAAAATTTATGACTCAATTAAAGACAAAGGGACATGTACATTTTATGCGCCCAGTGGAATAGAGGATAGCCCTTCACAATTCGCCATTAGAGGGGTACAGACAGTGGGACAAAATAACATTGGAACAGGCTTTGCGATAGATACATCAGGCAATGCATATTACTTCTACTATAATTCTAGCCATTTATCTATCACTTGGACTCAGATTCCGACAGCAGCTGAAAAAGATAAATGGAACAACAGTCAGCTTCATAAAATAACAAGGGATAACGGTCAACCCTTTTATAAAAGTATAGGTGAGACCACCGACTATAATGAAATTATAGAAACAGGAATGTATCTCATTTATAATGCTGGCCTTAATGGTCCAAAAGAGATCAAAAGGGCATTTATGATTGTTATCAGTTATGGTAATACCCTGTTACAAACTATATATGATGCAGTCAATGGTTTGAACTCTTTTTATAGAATTAGGAAGACTGACTATACATGGACTGAATGGGAAAAACATCTCACGTCTTCAGATTTAAATGCTGCCTGGTATAATGTAAATCTCAATAGTAATATAAACCAATATTCAGCATACCCATTGAAATATTCTGTCAGACAAAATATTTTATATTTGAGAGGATCATTTGAAATAGTTTCGGCTAATGAAATAGAAATTGCACGTTTAACGTATAAACCATCCTCTTTAACAGTTTTCACTTGTGCGACGGTTGGTTCATATGGGTCTGCAAGGATGTCTTTATCTAAAGATGGTATTCTAAAATTGGATGGATTAATTGCAAACGATCCGTCAAAGGTAACCCGTATTGAAATTAATGAGGAAATTCCACTATGGTAGTCATAATTTGATGATACGACTATAGCTTTTTTGTGTAGTTAATATGGATCTTCACAAATGACTATCAAGACATAACATGAAACAAATACGAAGCCTAATGGCTTTATTTTTTTGCCGGAAAGAAGGTGATTCCAATGGAAGTAGATGTCGTACAAAACTTAATGACACAAGGCCCATTTGCCGTTCTCTTTTGCTGGATTCTGTTTTATGTTCTCAACACAACGAAGGAACGAGAAAATAAGCTCAATGCACAAATCGAGGCACAAAATGAAGTGTTAGCAAAGTTTAGTGAAAAGTATGACGTCGTGATCGACAAACTCGACAAAATTGAACGGAATTTAAAATAGGAGGTAAAAATCATGAAAACATTCGACAAAGGCACTGTGATTCGCACAGTGCTTCTTTTTATTGCTCTGATCAATCAAACGCTTGTCATGTTTGGACAGACGGTGCTACCGATTAGTGAGGAGCAAGTACAAACCGCAGGTGAAGCACTTTATGTGGCAGTTTCTACGATTTTCACTATGGTCACAGCGGTAATAGCTTGGTTTAGAAACAATTATGTGACCTACAAAGGTCAATTGCAAAAAGATACCTTGAAACAAAGAGGACTAACTAAATAAATGCTTAGTTGCGTTGGCTTCCATCTTCATATATCCTAATATTGGAGTTGGAGGGAAGTCAGTTGTTAGAAAAGGATTTAAAATTAAGTAATATAAAGGGTTTGTTGATTTTTTTAGTAGTTTTTGGACACTTAATAGAACTTAATAAACAGAATTATTATCAGCTTTTTGTGTTTATTTACGCTTTTCATATGCCGCTTTTTATTTTCATCAGTGGCTACTTAGCTAAAAGAATTAAATTAAGTAAAATAATAAATCTTTTTCTTTTGTACATTATATTTCAGTCGTTTTTTGACTGGTTTCTCTATTTTATAGGAGAGTATAAAACCTTATCGTTCCATTACGGTAAGCCACAATTTCACTTGTGGTATATCGTGAGTATGATTTTTTGGTATTTACTAGCTTGGGGATTATCGAAATTAAGGTTAAATTTAATAGGGAAATTAAGTATTTTTTTTATTATGTTCATTGTCTGTTTTATTTCAAGACAGTACACAGGTGTGGTTGCAGATATAGTTAAAGAATTTTATCCAAATTTCACTTCTTACACTCTTAGTTATCAAAGAACAATTTCATTTGCACCATTCTTCTTTGCTGGGTTTTTTATGACAAAAGAAAACTTACATGCTGTTTATAAATTAATAAAACCTTCACTAGCAAAGGTCTTACTAATTGTCACTGGAACACTAACGATACTTTTTATTGAATACACACCAAACTTAGAATGGCTTTTCCGTGGTAGCTTCGGAATAAAAAGGTTTTTAGCAAATGATGAAAGCTATATGCTTAAAATGCTTCTTCATTACTTCTTGTCAGCTTGGATATGTTTACTCATACTTATCTCGGTAAGTAGCAAGAAAAGCATTTTGACAAAGTGGGGAGATTATTCACTAGGAATATTCTTGTTCCATCCTGTTTTTGTGTTCTTGTTCAGGAGAACTGAATTTATGAACGAATGGAGCGGGGATACCCAACTTGTTTTGTATTTTGCATTAACATTTGTAATTGTTGGCTTCTTAGGCTCAAATTTTTTTGCGGCTGTAAGTTGGTTCATCACGTCCCCACTAAATACTATCAAAAAAATAACATCATACTTTAAACCAAAATCGGAAGAAAAAAGTACAAATTTCTGAGTCCCTTAACAGGGGCTTTTTTTAATGCTCAATAAACATAAAAAGGAGAATGAACATGGCTGAAAAAATCGGATTACAAACTCTTATAGACCGATCTGTTAGAAATATGGGTGCCGGCATTCACAGTGTTGTAAAAGAAAGCGCAATTGAAATGATCAAGCAAGCATATAAAGAAGGAATTTTTGTTCAAATTACTTCTGGATACCGTTCGTTTGCAGAACAAAATAAGCTTTACGCTCAAGGTCGTACCGCTCCTGGGAAGATTGTCACCAACGCTAAAGGTGGTCAATCAAATCACAACTATGGTTTAGCGATTGATTACGTTCTATTAAGCGTGGATGGAAAAAAAGCGCTTTGGACAGTTAACGAGAAATGGCGCCGTGTAGCACAAATCGGAAAATCACTAGGTTTTTCATGGGGTGGAGACTGGAAGAGTTTTAAGGACTACCCACATCTTGAAATGATGGGCGGTATGACTTTATCACAGCTTCAAGCGGGTAAGCGCCCTGTCTTGGTTTCATCTTTATTGAATAAGTTTTCTGAAAAGCAAATTAAGACAAAGCCAGTTAATAAATTATTAGCAAAGGGCACGATAAAATCCGAAGCCAGTACATCTAAAAAGTTATACAACCTGCCATCTGGCATTTTAAAAGTAACCAAGCCCTTAACAAAAGGCCCTCAAGTCACTGCTGTGCAAAAAGCCTTATCATCCCTCTATTTTTACCCAGACAAAGGGGCAAAAAACAACGGGATTGACGGTTATTATGGACCGAAAACAGCGAATGCAGTCAAGCGGTTTCAGCTCATGAACGGCTTAGCGGCAGACGGAATTTACGGACCGAAGACGAAGAACAAAATCGAACAATTGCTGAAGAAGTGACGATCTATAAAAAGTGCTATCAGCAAGTGAGGAAATGCTTCCTTGCTGATAGCTAACAAAAAATGACATCATGTGTGATATAATCAACCAAATCACTATCATGAGAGGAGAGAAAAATGAAAAAAGAACTGTTCCAAATCATCATGCTGTCAGCGTTACTCATCTATTTCATTTATCACGGAATGACGAGCGATTTTCCTGTGTCCTATACAATCATTCTCATCCTAACTTATCTTTCTGTGATTACATACCGCATCATAAATTGATTAAGAATACGAAAAAACAAAGAACAAGCATAAGAGATATGTACATAAAAAAACCATCCTTGATTTCTCAAGAATGGTTTTTCGTATGGAGCATAGCGGGATCGAACCGCTGACCTCTACGCTGCCAGCGTAGCGCTCTCCCAGCTGAGCTAATGCCCCGGGATGTTTCAACAAATATTATTATATTTAATTCCCCCTTAGAATACAAGGGGGAAGGCTATTTTTTTATTTTTGATGAGAAATCTCTCAAATTTGTATTATGCATTATTTTTAACCTTGGGGACGACTTGGGGACGGAAATTTCCTATCTCTGAATTTGTGTTTCTCAGATGTTTAGGATCAAACTTGTTAAAATGATTCGCTGCACTCTTTTTCATTTCATCTGTTACATGGCCATATATATCAGATGTTGTTCTGGCGCTAGCGTGTCCGGCACGTCTTTGAATAGCACTTATGCTTTCGCCGGCTTCCATCAATAAAGCAACCATAGTGTGACGTAGATCATGTAAACGGATATTTTTTATCTTATACTTTTGTGTAATGCGGTTCCACTTTGTAGTTGGAGTAGTAAAGTAATAAGGCTTACCAAGACCACTATGAAAAATGTATTGGTGATCTCCACCTTCCCAGGCATCATTAAGCTTTTCCTTTTCTCTTTTCCACATATGATAGTAAAGAGACAGTTCATTCATGTACCAATCTGGCATCTGCACAAACCGTTTTGAACTTTTAGACTTAGGGTCTTTCACATGCGGTTTGCCTTGAATTGTCTTTGAAAGTGAACGATTAATTTTAAATCCACCAGCATCCCAATCCACATCTAAATGCCATTCAAGTGCAAGACCTTCGCCTCGTCTTAATCCTCCTATCATCGCTGCTAAGAAATAAAGTCTCCATTTAATATCAACTTCTTCATATAGAATCTTAATACATTGAGCAGCTTCATCTGCTTCAAAATAGTTCATTTCTTTCTTCTCGTTGACTGGCAAGGGCAATCCCTTCATTGGATCAACCTTGATAATCTTCCATTCTTCAGCTGCGGTTTTAAAAACCACCTGTAGTAATTTAAAAATATCTAATATTGATCTTTCTCCTAATCCTCCTGGCTTACCATCTTTTCTTGCACCATCCTTTGATAAATCATCTAAAAAGTCTACGATATGTAAACTCTTTATTCGTTCTATCCTCATATGTCCAAAAACGGGGAGAATGTGATTTTTTAAGAGACTCCAATAAACATCCGATGTTGTCAAAGAATAAGGTTTTCCACTCTTTTGGTGGAGCTTTTTTTCTTTCCACTTATAGATAAAGGATTCAAAGGTTAGTTTTTCTGGTTCGATATATTCTCCAGAATTCACTTCCATCTTGAACTGATAGAGTTGATCCGAAAGGTATTCCTGCAATTTTCTTTTAGTTTTTAACAGTTTATGATCTTCTATACGAATAGTTTTATATTTTCTTAACCTTTTGCCATTAGCATCATATCCAATTTCAACAACTAATCTAAAAGAATTGCTGCCTCTTTTTTCAATGCTAGCCATATAAAACGCTCCTTGTCTGAGAAAAAACTTTTTGATTGTAAAGGTTTAATCGATGCTGCGCAAATGATGGGGTAACTTTAAAAGTTTTAGTTAAAAATTGAATTGCTTGGTCAGGGTCTACAGGTATATTTACTGATCTCAACATAAAAGTTGGTACTGCAAAATGGTACATAAAATTATTCGATTTCCATTCTTGATATAACCTAAATGAATCGGGCATCATCAGTTGATTTCCCTTATGAAAAAGAATGTGGCCAACTTCATGACAAAACTTTTCCCATCTAATGCTTTTATTCAATCTCTTATCTAAGATAATAATTTGAGTTTCCTGAGAAATTATGGCTCTTGATGAAATTTCTTTATAACAAACTTCAATCCCTAATTTTTCAGAAATAGTATCAATAGATTGTTCAGAAGGATTTAAGATTTTCATTTCTGCATATAGTCTATTAACGTTGTCTTCTAAATGAGTATAGGTATATTTCAATTTAATAAGCTCCTTCAAGTTAGTTTTGGGAACTGGTGTTCTATTTTTGGGTAAAAATAAATACTCTTATCGAGCATTTATTTTAAATTAACTGTTAATTCTTTTGGTTCGGAAACGCTATCCAAATTTTCGTCAAATGGTGCACTCATCACAATTCTAACGCTTTTTATTTTAGAAACATCAGAATCAATAGGTACAGCAATTTGATAATCTCTTTTCGCATTACCAAAAAGTTTCATATCATATTGATCAATGTCATTATAAAGGTTATTACTACTGACCTTAACCTGTTCTTTAGTGTCTAAAATTAAATGACTAATACCAGAAAAATTGATAGTTTCTTTATCAGTATTCTCTACGGAAAATTTAATATCAATAAAATGAAAAGGGTTTGTTAATTCAATATCAGTTAAACTTTGATAGTCACTTAGTCGATCATCAGGAATATTTGACAACTTCATTATGTTGACATGTTCAAAATTTATATTGAGCGGGCCCATTTTCTGTGATTCAATTTTTTCTTGGGTTTTTAAGTAATTAAATAATTCTCCTGTTTCATCATCTTTATAACTGTCATTTGTCTGTTCTTCATTAGTTTCTTTTTGCCTTTTCGCAGAAACTTTTTCTTGTGAGTTTGCCGAAGGTTCATCCGTCGTCTTAGTTGAGTTACATCCAGCTATGAGAACGAATAATAATAGGCAAATTACAAATAATGTTTTCTTCCCCATAATTGCCCCCTAAAGAAATCATTTGTTCTGTTTTTTCTCTCTCTCTTTTCTCTTTTTAAACAACTCGTATACCACTTCAAATTCTTCAATTAATTCTTCTACATCCTCTGGTTTGCTATCAAAGAATAATCCGTCATGGGATTTTGCCCAATCATAAATCTTTCTTTGATGCTCAGTAAGTTTAGGACCTTCAGAATTACTTGTCTCATTCTCATCGATGTAACCAGCTTTGATCATTAATTCTTCGTAATCACATTGATATGCTTTAGAAATTAATTTGAGTGTTTCGGGAGTTGGTTTGATGTCTTTACCTGTTCTTGGGTCTTTTCCGTTTTCAATTTTCCCAAGGTAGGTATGACTTATGCCAATTCGTTTGGCAGCTTCTCTTTGAGACAGTTTTCCTCTTGCTTTTATCAAATATTCTCCAAGTTTGGACATTAGCATCACCTGTAATACGTAGTTTACATTATATTTAAATTCTTTAAAACAGAAAATGTGTAAAACATGATTGACACTACTGTAAACCTTGTGTTACTATTTGTTCAAGGAGGTGTAACACATGGTTTTCACTAACAGATTACGTGAGATCAGAAAAGGTGTTGGAATGTCAATATCTGAATTGGCAAGAAGAACTGAAATGTCTCGCGCAAACATTACGAAAATTGAGCTTCACGGACAAGAGCCATCTGGTTTCACTATGCTGAGAATTGCAAGTGTTTTAGATAAAGATCCAAGGGATATTTTTTTTGAGTCAAGTGGTACACAAGAGTTACAAAACGAAACAGAGAACACCGGTTAATAAAATGATTTTTGTGGTTCTTATGGTTTACAAGTTCTGAAGGAGGTTCTCAAAATGCCGGAAAAATCAACTATGAACGTTCAAGAAACAGCTGATTTTCTTGGAGTCCATCATGACACGGTTTACACAATGGTGAAAGAGCGGCAAATACCATTCTTTAGAGTTAGAAAAAGAATTTTCTTTAAAAGAGAAGTTCTTGAAGAATGGCAAATGTCACAAATGGAATCCAACTTTCAGCCAGTGATTGATTAAGAATTTACCACCTTAGAATACAGCGGATTTATGAGATTTGCTGTTCCAATTCGGAACATGTTCCAGATAGGAACATTGAAAGGGGGTGGGGAGGTTGTGAAGTTGGGTATCGTGCTTCGCAAAGCGCGATTGCAGGCAGGTATTTCCCAAGAACGACTTGCGGAAATACTTAGCCGATCTCGCAGTTGCATCTCAAAGATCGAAAATGATCAGAAGGTACTTGATGTACCTACATATGTACGGTGGATGGAAGCAACTAATGCAAAAGAAGCAATGATTGCTACATTATGCGGCATTGATCCGCTGGCTGTCACACAGCAAATTACGGCCATTATGGCTTTGTTCGGAGGATGAGGATGAAGAAACGAAATTCGATTTTCAAAAACATCAATAACGACGGAATAACAAGAGAAATGATTTGCATCGAAGAACTGCAAAAACGATTGATGAAAGCTTTAAAGAAAGGTGATACCGAGACGGCATTAGCGACTCATCAAGATATCTCTAAATCTTTAAAAGAAATCAAGCGCTATGAAAAACAAGCAAAGGTGCAATTGTTGATGTCAGCTGCGAAGATTACGCCAGTAACATATCCAAAATCACTAAAAAACAAAATGAAAGGGTTGATTTAAATGAAATACATGTTCACTGCAAGCAAGTTGATGAAGGCTAAGGAAGTAAAGGAAATGTGTAAGTTACGTGATAACGAGGATGTGAAGATCTCTAATTTTCAAACTGAAACCCGTTTAAAGTCTCAACTAGGTTTAGGACAAAGAAAAAAGCAGCAAGCTCCTACACTCACTGCTTAGTTCATGAATAACGAATTGATCAATATGAATTATATCGCTCTTTAAAGAGCACGACAAGTCTTATTCTTGTCGTCCGGCTTGCGGATGGACAATGCGCACACCCCCCATCCCCTCAAATCATGCACCATCCGCAGTCGGACGATGCGAATAAGCATCAATAAATCATAGGAGGATGAAGATTATGTTTTTTGAAAAAGCGGTTATACAACCATACAGTGATCACACTGGCGATCAAGTAAGACTATCTAAAGTAAATGGCTCCATTCTCATGGACAACAATGGAAATCCGCACTTCTATTTCCCTAATCAAGAGGCTTTTGAGAAATTCAAAAAGCTAAAAGCCGATGCGATCCGAAGAAAGGTAGGGCTAATAGCATGAACGTTGAACATCCAATGATTACACAGATAAATGCTACTGGATACCCAAAGGGCGTTGAGGTGGTTGATGTTGTTGGAACTGACTACTTCGGGGATGAGATTTTCTCCAGTGATGAATACGTCATTGATGAGAATGTTGGGGAAATGATTCTCTTAGACAATTTGAACCGCTATTTGAAGGAACAACTTGATTTTACCTTTGTGAATGAAAATTAAAAAGGTTCACTCCCAACAAGTGAACCAATTACAAAAAAAGAAAATAAAGTGTCAACCCCTATTATAGCAGGTTGGCACTGTAAATCAATGGAGGCTTGTTCATGACCAAAAATATCAGGTTGGCAGAACTCCATCTATCAAATTTCAAGGGTGTAAAATCATTCACCCTTGAAACAGGTGGAGAAAGTGCAAAGGTCTATGGTGATAACGCTACAGGCAAAACAACGTTGTTTGATGCTTTCACGTGGCTGCTCTTTGATAAAGACAGCCAAAACAAAAAAGACTTTGAGATCAAGACGCTCTCAAAAGATAACAAAGCGGTAAGTGGCATTGATCACGAAGTATCAGCTGTCCTACTGATCGATGGTAAACCCGTTGAATTGAAAAAGGTCTATTCAGAGAAATGGACCAAGAAACGGGGATCAGCAAAGCAAGTCTTTTCTGGCCATACCACCAATTATCATGTGAATGGTGTACCAGTTAAGAAAAAAGAGTTTGCTGAGAAGGTCAATGAGATCATTTCTGAGGATATTTTCAAACTCATTACGTCCCCAAGTTATTTCAACGAACAAATGAAGTGGCAGGATCGTTTGGGCGTACTCATGGAGATCGGCGGAGCTGTGACTGATGAGGACGTAATAAAAAAGAACAGTTCTTTATCCGCTCTCCCTTCAATTTTAGATGAAAGAAGTCTTGATGAACAAAAGAGCATCCTTGCTGAAAAACGTAAAAAGATCAATAAGCTCTTAGAGCAATATCCTGTCAGAATCGATGAAATCAATCGTTCTATTGAAGATGTAACTACTCTTAACCAAGAGCAATTGAAAGAAGACTTAAAAGCAATACAGGCATCAATTGATGATATGGAGAAAGAAGCTCGCTCTATCAAAGCGGATGCAGGAGCAGATCGTAAGAAGCGTATGCTTCAGCTCGAAGGCGAACTGCAACAAATAAAAAATGACCACGACACAGAAAGATTCCAGGTAGTGAATGAAAAAAAAGAAGCCTACTACAAAGCGAAAAACAGTCTTTCTCAAATCAAGCATAACCTTGCCAGTTTAAAAACTAAAAAGGATCACCTAACATCCTTTTTGTCTCAAACAGACAATGAGCGTGTTGAGCTGCGAGAAGAATGGTCTAAAAAAAATGAAGAAACGTTTGAGGATGATCAAACAGATTGTCCGACATGTGGACAGGCATTGCCAGAAGAAAAAATTCAAGCTGCTATTGAGAAATTCAATTTGCAAAAAAGCGTCTCCCTTGAGCGCATAGTCGATAAGGGAAAGCAATTAGGAATTGAATATGACAATAAGCAAAATGAGTTATATGAGGTTGATGAGAAGATTCAGCTTTTGATCTTGGAAGAGAAATTTACGACAGCAGCCATTGAAAAACTGAAAGAAGATATGGAGCAAGCTGAAGCTTCAATTGCTCCAATTACCAACAATCCAACGTATCAAGCAAAGATTGAGGAGATCGAGAAAATTAAAAGCGAGATCCAGTCTGATGAGCAGGAGACAAGCGGAACTGTTCAATCGATTAATGAACAGATCAAGGAAAAACAGCAGGAAATGACCTTGATCCGCAATGATCTGTCTCGCATCGATCAAGCTCAAAAAGCGCTAAATCGCATCGAGGAGCTGAAGGAAGAAGAACGGAAAATGGCTGATGAGTATAACGAGGTAGAACAACAAACTTTTCTCATTGAGGAGTTTATACGCACCAAGATGAACCTTATGGAAGAACGGATAAACAGTAAATTTAAGTATGCCAACTTCAAACTTTTTGAAGAACAAGTCAACGGCGGTTTAACAGAAACTTGTGAAACGCTGTATGAAGGTGTGCCTTACTCCAAAGGCCTAAACAATGCGGCGCGAATCAATGTCGGTTTAGACATCATTAATACTCTAAATGAGCATTATGGTATTTCTGCGCCGATCTTCGTTGATAACAGCGAGGCGGTCACGAATCTAATCGATGTGAATGCTCAAGTTATTAGCTTGATAGTATCCGAGAAGGACAAGCAGCTGCGAGTTGTGAATCAAGATGACGAAATGAAGGAGGCTATATAAATGTCTGAATTTAACACAGTGGCAAGCATTAAAGCCCAAAGTGAATATTGTAAACGCGAGGGTGCCCCTCACTTCGCTCCAATGAGCGGTATCTGCTGGAATTGTAGATCGAATATATATGAAAAACGTCAGTGGAAATTTGAAATGGGTAGAAAAATTCCGGCGAGTAAAGAAGAGGCAACCATGACTACTGGGATTCCTTTAGATGAAGCGACCAATCATCTTGTAACAGGTTGTCCGCACTGTAATAGGAGCTATTGCGATTAATAGAACACCTATTTAAAAAAATCATAACTACAGGAGGATACGGATGAGTAATCAGAAGAATCAACTGGCAAACGTTCAAAAAGACATAACTGATGATGTGAACAACAGTTTAACTAGGCTGCAAGATGAAGGCCTAGTTCTTCCATCAAACTATAATGCTAGCAATGCATTAAAGAGTGCATTTTTTAAACTTCAAGATCTGAAGGATAAAGACGGAAGACCTGCATTAGAAAGTTGCTCTCGTGAATCTATTGCTAATTCATTATTGGATATGGTTGTACAAGGTTTAAGTCCTGCAAAAACACAATGTTATTTCATCCCGTATGGGAAGCAATTACAACTAAATCGTTCATATTTTGGTACACAAGCAGTTTTGAAACGCTTGACCAATGTTAAGGATATATGGGCAAACGTGATCTATGAAGGCGATGTGTTTGATTATGAGATTGATGGAGGTCGTGAAAAATTAATCAAGCATGAAACGAAGTTTGAGAACAGAGACAAGCCGATCATCGGAGCTTATGCAGTAGTGAAGACCATTGATGATGTGGAACTGCTAACCGTCATGACAAAAAAAGAGATTGAAACTTCCTGGAGCCAAGCGAAAACAAAAGCGGTTCAGACTAAGTTTCCACAGGAAATGGCCAAAAGAACCGTTATCAATCGCGCGGCGAAGAATTTTATAAACACAAGCGATGACAGCGATCTACTTGTCCAAGCAATCAATAATTCAACCGAGAATGAGTATGACAATGAGCGGGTTGATGTTACACCGGATGAAGTGAAAAAAGAAATTAGTGAGAATGCTAATTCACAAATTATTGATGTTGGTTTCAAGGAGCCGGTAGAAGATCAAGTGCAACATCAAGAACCACCTGAAATAAAGCAACGTGAAGAACCTGAGCCACAACCATCAAATGAACATGATGAAAAGCCGTCTGCATTAAATGAGGAACCACCATTTTGATTGAAATAAACGCTGTCTCATCAAGTAGTAAGGGGAATTGCTATCGGGTGACTGATGGTAAAACCCCGCTCCTTTTGGAGTGTGGTATCACCTTTAAAGTGATGCAACGTGCTTTTGATTTCAATATGCGATTTGAGGGATGTCTCATCACTCACGAGCATGGTGATCATTGCAAGGCTATAAAGGATGTTATGAGAGCCGGAATTGATTGTTATATGTCTCCTGGAACGGCAAAAGCTCTTGGAGTGGAAAATCATCACAGGATCAATCTTGTAAAAGCTCGGCAGGCGTTTAGGATCGGCACGTGGCTAATTATGCCCTTTGATGTTCAACACGACGTATCAGAGCCGTATGGCTTCCTGTTGGCTAATGAGGACGGAGACAAGCTGCTCTTTGCCACTGACACCTACTACATCAAATATAAGTTTCCTGGACTCACGCACATCATGGTTGAGTGCAATTACTCTGAAGCGATCCTCAATGCAAATATCGAAAATGGGAGCATCCATAAAAGCATGCGTAACCGGCTCATCCAGTCGCATTTCAGCTTAGAGAATGTAAAGACATTCCTTGCGGCAAATGACTTGTCAAAAGTGCAGGAAATATGGTTGTTGCACCTATCTGACACAAACAGTGATGAGCGGTTGTTTAAAGAAGAAGTAGCAAAACAAACAGGAAAGGTTGTCTATGTTCCGAAATGAGCGAGCTTTTTAAAACAGCTTATCCCTATTGTTTTATTACGATGGCCAGATCAGTAACTCCAGACATGCGGAAAAAGGTATTGGCCATGTACATAAGCACGTATATGGCTAAGTATGAACCGCATCTCGAAGTAGTAAAAATTGAAGGCAAATACGCTATTTGTAGGCTCAAAGACAAACGCAAATAGTTGGGAAGGAGGAATTTGTTTGTCTACTGGATGGATTAAATTACATAGAGCAATTAGAAATCACTGGCTCTATGAAGAAGATAGAACTTTTTCAAGATATGAGGCATGGCTCGACCTTTTAATGATGGCAAATCATAAAGACGCAAAGGTGAAGCTCGGACTGGAAATAATTCATGTTCCTGAAGGAAGTTTAATCACCTCAGAATTGAAACTAATGGATCGGTGGAAGTGGGGGAAAGCCAAGACTAGAAACTTTCTGAAACTTCTCGAAAACGACGAGATGATTATTAAAAAATCAGACCGCAAGAAAACCACCATAACCATTTGTAATTACAGTGTTTATCAAGAAAAAGAAACCAAAGTTAGACCGCAAGCAGACCACGAGCAGACCGATCATAGACCAATTGCAGACACAAACAAGAATGTAAAGAATTTAAGAAATAAAGAATTTAAAGAAGAAGAGGAGAAGTCGCCAGTAGGAAATGATTCTCCTTTCCAACAAATCGAAGATAAATACTTGTCTCGAAAAGGTGGATTGATGATAACTCCTGCTGATGCACAGGCCATCGAAAGAGTTATTCATGAAAAAATACCCCTTGAAGACATATTGGTGTGGATTGACGAGATATTCGATCAATACCGACCAAGACATAGAGCGGATGGCATCAAATCGTTTTCTTACCTAGAGAAAGGCATTCTTGATCGATGGCATGCCAAAAACAATCAACCTAGCAACATATCTGAATTTAAACCTAAGAGACAACAAGACAGCTTATTAGCATTAGAGGCTTATGCCAAAGAAAAAGGCATTAAATTTGGAGGAGGATCAGCATGACTGAAGAACAAGCGATGATTATCTTAACCAGGATAGCAGCTGCGTATCCGAGGTTTGAACTCTCTACAGACGCGATTGGAAAAGAGAGAATCAAGATTTGGTTAGAGCATTTAACTGCACTGCCGTATGAGGCAGTTTCAAAAAAAGTTGATCAACATATTGCTGAAAAACGTTTCCCTCCTGCTATTGCGGAGATACAAGTACATCAACAAGAGAAAAACGAGTTTCTAGAGAAGCAGAAAGAGTGGGAAAAGAATGCAAAATTTGCGAAACGTAGAGGCTGAACAGTTTTTGCTCGGCTGTATCATCCTTGAAGGCGATCTAATCAAGGAAACAGCCCTAGAGTCTAAGCATTTTGCTGAAAAGCGTCACAAGCAAATTTTTGAAGCGATGAGGGAAGTGGACAAGCTAGGTAAGCCTGTTGAATTGGCCACTATCGCTGCATCTATGGGTGACACTTTAAATGCAGTTGGTGGATTTGAATACTTGACCAACCTAGCGTGCGCTGTTCCATCTACTCATTCATTTGAAACCTATGAAACATTAATTTACGAGGCTTTTAGACTTAGAGATGTGCAAAGTGCTGCTTTAGCATTTGCCACTTCTCCTACTGATGAGGGCATCACTGAGCTTTATCAAAAAACCATTGAAGCTCAAGAGGTTGGTGTAAAAGAGACTCGCACGAAAATGGATGTTCTAACAGAAATATTTATGAGCATGGAAGAAGATCATGGTGATCTGACGGGAGTCAACACGGGTCTTGCGGATCTTAATGCCATGACAGGCGGTTGGCAAAAGAGTGATTTGATTATTGTGGCTGCTCGTCCATCGATGGGTAAAACAGCATTCGCTCTTAACCTTGGCTATAATAACGCGCTAAATGGCGGAGTAACGGACGTATTTTCGCTAGAAATGTCTGATACACAATTAACACACCGAATGTTAAGCAGCATAGGGAGTATTGAAGGCACGAAGTGGAGGAATCCAAAGAGATATTTTAGTGAGGATGATTATGATCGTGCCCATAGTGCGATGGGTGAATATGAAAAGTTAGATATTTATATTCATGATCAGCCTACCCAAACATTAGCTGACATCCGTTCCAGGATAAGAAAAACCAAGAAAGATCACCCTGATCAAGATCATTTAGTGATCATTGACTATTTGCAGTTGATAACCCCTATCGGCAAGTCAGAAAGCAAAAACCATGAGGTGGGAGAAATCACACGAGAACTGAAGAATATGGCTAGAAGTTTCAACGTTCCGATCATCTTGTTATCACAGCTTTCACGCGGTGTAGAAGCGCGAAATGATAAACGACCTATGATGTCTGATTTGCGAGATTCAGGAAGCATTGAGCAAGATGCTGATATTGTGACCTTTCTTTATCGTGATGATTACTACAACAAACAAAGCGAAGCTAAAAACATTGTTGAAATCATTTTTGCAAAACAACGGAATGGATCAACAGGAACAATAAACGCAGTATTCGTGAAAGAGTACGGGAAGTTTGTGAATTTATCGCGGCAAATGGAAGCCGCTATGTGAAATGAGGAATGAACATGTCAATCAATAGCAAACAGCGTAAACAGTTCTTGCTCAAAGAATTAAAGCGCATTGGATATAAACCAAGTGAGAATGAAAATCTCGAAAACCTATCACTCTATGATCTCGAAATGCTAGTCATTTCAGTCAAGGGTGAGCGAGGGAACAACATTGAAACTTACAATGCCAGGATGGCGATTGAGGAGGAAGCAGAATGATTAAACTACAAATCCAAGACTTTTCAAATGGTAAAGAAGTGAACTTTGAAGCGGATAATTACACCGCTGAAGAAGTCGGTCAGTTGATCACTAAACTAGACATGTACATGCATAGAGGTTCTTTAAATCCAAACGGAAGACAAAGGGCTTCAGCAGTTGCCCCATCATCAGTTAACAGAGCGATAGAAGCAATTCATACTGATATCTTGAAAGGAAAAGAACAATGAGATTTGTCGGCATTGATCCTTCAACAAAAACAGGGTTTGTGATTCAAGATGCAAATGGAAATGTGATTCTTGACAAAGAAATAACCTCAGCAGTAAAACTAGATCCGCAACGCTTTATGGACTTGGCCAGCCAAATAATAAATTTAATAGAGCCGAATGACTTTGTGTGTATTGAAGGGTTTTCTTACGGTTCTAAAGGAGCGTCAGTAGACATTCAATACGGCATTGGTTGGTTAATAAGGGCGAGGCTTATAAACAAAAAAATAGATTATGTTGACGTTCCTCCAACCACTTTGAAAAAGTTCGCAACAGGAAAAGGAAACGTTAAAAAAGAGCAAATACCTGTACCTGTTTATAAACGTTGGGGATTTGAACATAAAAGTGACAACGTGATAGACGCATTCGTCTTGGCTCAAATAGCACGTTCATTAAAAACAAAAGTAGATTTAACAAAATATCAACAAGAAGCTTTGAAAAAAATTTCTTAATTACTAGGAGGAACAAAATATGTCTTTTATAAATTTTGATGGATTCGTAAAAAAGGTGAATCACAAGCCTAAAGGTGTCACCGAATTGGTTCTTGAAATTTCGACCAAAGAGCTAGGTAATGGCATTCAAAACCTTGCTGAAATGATTGATAACGATGTGCGTGTTGAAATTGAGAGCGATATTGTCCGCTATAACGTGCAGATTAACGCAAACACTGAACGACCAATTGTAAATTATCAAGTGGATCAGAGCGGCGTGGTTCACATAGCTGATCCTGAGCCGGAACAGTTAGAGGCTGAACTTGGTTTGCCTGAAGAAAAACCAAAAATTGAAGAAAAACCGATGGAGATTAAGCGTGAAGTGGTGGATCAATTCATCATTGAAGGCATGGCTCCAGAACAGGAAGGTTTCCCAGAGAATATGGCTGACATTGCGAAACGGCGAATTGAGGGTGAATCATACCGCAAGTTGGCCACAGAGCTTGAGATGTCCTCCGGTGCAATCGTTGATCTGATCAATGACTACCGAGCAGCAGTTGCTCCGCTCGCTGAAACATGGTGGGACTGGAAGCAGGATCAAGCCAACGAAGCTGAACCGATGCAAACCAAGAATGAAGAGGCAGCTGAAGACGAAAAGGGTTCAGAGGATAGCGTTCCAGATGAATACGATCTTCCTAAAGATGATCAAAAAGATGAGGAAGACGGGGCTGCATAAGGTGGCACGCAAACGCTCAAAACGGTGGTTCTTGCTTTATCGCGAAGAGGATGGACAGCGCGTCCACCTCTATGAACCACTTAAAAAATATGAACTGCACAGTCGGATTAGGAAAGGATGGAGGATAGTCAGATGATTAATAAAATCAAATTCTTCTTCAAACACAAGCACTTCTTTTGCTTCAAATGTAGAAATATAGTTTCGATTGAGCGAGGCTATGAGTTGGAATTTTGCACGCGGGTTTTCAATGGTCCTTACTGCTCGAAGTGCGGAAGGAGTTTTCGGAAATGAGGAACATCGTAGAAGGCGATTGGGTGGAAGCTTTAGGTGAAGTTGATCGCAGAATGTTTCATATATCTGGTTACGTCGTGAAAATCTCTGAAGGTGAAATTTTAGTTAAGACAACTAAAGGAAAATATACGGCTGTTCCTAAACATTGGGTTAAAAACTTAGATGTAACGATCACTAAAGATGAATTAAAGGCTCTGATCGATTTGTCCCTAGACTTAAATGATGAACATCTCTTTAGAATGTGCGTACGTGATCTACAAGCTTTTCTGGACAAATAAAAAGAACCAAAGCACAAGGCTCCGGCTCTAATGAATCTCGACAATTCATTATAACATGGGAGGCCTTGTGCGCATGAATAATCCTTACAAACTTACAGACTCAACCATCTCCATTGATAACTTTATGACCAAAGGAGAAGTGAAAGTCATTATCCTAGATGGCCATTCCGATGAAGTGTTCTTGGTGGAAGCACCTATTTACGGTAAAACGGAAATCACTACACGTGACGGCCAATTCACAAACTTAAATTATTCGAGTTCACACAAAATAAAATAGCAGGAGATTCCTCCTGCAGGGAGGCAGTCAAAATGAAAGAAATCTGGTATTCAAAATCTCCTCACGCTGAATTTTGTATCGTCAATACAGCGAGCGGATATGTTGCCTATTGGCGTTCTGATCTATTAACAGATGCAAAATGGAGCGAGTATGACACGTATCCTACCTATCAAGCAGCACGTCGGAATCTTGGTAAAGTCGGCTGTGCTGGAAGTATGAAAAGGGTTGAGCAGTTGCCATGGGAAAGCGTGGCATGAGCTTACACAGAATATGTCTTACTGTTCTAGGAGGATCATATGGAGTTTAAACCATCTGAAAACATGTCATATGAAGGGCTTTGGAGGGCGCTAGATGACATCAAATGGCGGATAGGTGATGCGGTACTGTCTGGTGATCGCATAAGCAACCCATACATCAAAGCGCAAAAGAAGAAAGCTGAAAAAATTAAAGATGAGCTGCAGCGTCGATTTGATCAACAGGCCAAGCAAGCAGAATGAAAAAAGAGAGGGATTATTGATGGAGAAGCATGAGTCGAACGGGCCTGTCATATTCACACTGTTGGCTATCATAGCGATCATTTTTGTTGCTGGGTTGATGCTATGAAACAGATTGATCTATTTAGAGAAATCATAGTGGACAACTTTGCAGGAGGCGGGGGAGCGAGTACAGGCATCGAGCTTGCGACAGGGTTATCAGTTGATATTGCTATCAACCATGATCCGGCTGCCATTGCAATGCATGAGGTGAACCATCCTGACACGGAACATTATTGTGAATCTGTGTGGGATGTTGATCCGAAAAAAGCAGTTAAAGGGCGAAAAGTTGGTCTAGCATGGTTTTCCCCTGACTGTACACACCATTCAAAGGCAAAAGGCGGAAAGCCTGTAAAACAGAGCATCAGAGGGCTTGCGTGGATTGCTGTTAGATGGGCTATAGCAGTAAAGCCGAGAGTCATTATGCTTGAGAACGTTGAGGAATTTAAAGACTGGGGTCCTATCTCTAAAGAAGGTAAACCCATCAAAGAGAAAAAAGGACAAACGTTTCAATCATTCGTTAAAACTCTTCAATCACTTGGATATGAAGTGCAGTTCAGAGAGTTAACGGCTTGTGACTATGGAGCACCAACCATACGAAAGAGATTTTTCATGGTTGCTAGATGTGATGGAAAAGAAATTGTATGGCCGAAGCCAACGCATGGCGATCCAAACAGCCTACCTGTTCAAACGGGAAAGCTCAAGCCATGGCGATCATCTTACGAGATTATAGATTGGTCCATAGGGGTTCCTAGTATATTCAGCAGAAAGCGGCCGCTAGTTGAAAATACGATGAAACGAATCAAAAGAGGCATTGATAAGTTCATCGTAAACAATCCAACTCCTGTATTGGTACCGGATAAGAGCAAAGCGGCATTCTTGATCAGCTATTACACAGAGCAATCAGAAAAGGATGTAAGAGGTCTTTCGCTTGATCGTCCATTACACACAATCACAGCTGGCGGTAATAGATTCGGACTAGTGACCGTTGCCTTTTTGACTAAGTATTACGGCCAAGGAGTAGGTCAGCGATTAGACGAGCCATTGCACACCATTACAACCAAAGACCGATTTGCATTAACAACTGTTTGCACAAAAGGTCAGAGAATCGCTGACATCGGATTGCGTATGTTGCAACCAAATGAACTATTTGCAGGACAGGGGTTCCCACCTGGATACATTTACGACATTGGGAAGAAAACGGATCAAATACGCAGAGTCGGGAATAGTGTTCCACCGCAATTCGCAGAGCAGCTGGTGCGGGCTAACCTTCCTGATATGTGCGTACCAAGTCATCTTAATAAATATCATAAGAAAGCTAATTAATAGAGAGGAAGATCATTATGAAACTGAGAAGCATTTTTTATTTAAACGTACAAGGCATACGACTTTTGGGAGGATGGGATCACTATCCTAGTGAGGACGAAATGCGAAACGCATTAATTGATATGTATGGATCGTGTACTAAATTAGGAGAACGGCCAATTATTTTTGAAGTCATTAAGCAAAACACGTTTTATCAAGGCGATATACAAGATTTGCAGGAGGGCCTCTGATATGAAAACTGTGCCAGCGATTGTATTTAAAAATAAACATACTGAACGCTACCTAAGCTATGGACCTGATTTTATGGATTTAACCGATCCTAATGGAGATGTAAAAGAAATTACAGATGCGTTGTGTCTCATTAGAAAAGATCGTGAGAAGCCAAGTGATCAAGATTTAACCGATTTTTACAACATGGTGTCTCAATACAATGCTCCTCTTGATATTAACGATCTCAAAAACTGTTACGATCCTGCTCATGTAAATTATACAATCGAAGAATTTGAAAGGATCAAGGCAAGACATGAGGAGGAGTATTGATGGCAAAAATATTAGAAAATCAAAAGCTTTATCAATGTGAACTCTGTGGGAAACGCCTCCTTACTCCACATGGAGCCAAGTTACATGAAACTAAGTATTGTTCTGTTGTTAGACAGAGAGAAGCAATGATTGAGCACAAGAAACGTCAGGAGTCCTGTGATCATAAACATATGGAAATGAGTTACGGTTCATGGCTGGGAGAAGACCATTTGCAGATACCTGAATTTGAATACTGTGTAGACTGTGGCATGTCAGAAATGGATATTGAAAAGCAAATCAAGGAGAGGAAACGATGAGCGAGATCAAAGAATTCCGAGCAATTCTACCAACTGGTGAAACGATCATACGTAGCAGCGAAGGTGTTTATGTCTCAAAACCTGCTGGAGGAGATATTGATTTTGAAATTGTAGTTTCTCCAGACTATGTTATCGAATCTTTATTGCAAAATATTCAAGAGGTACAACATAGACAAGAACACATATTACAAATGTATTATGACAGTTATCTTTCATTAAAACGCGAAACAAAGCAGATAAATGAAGAAGATTCACTACAATGTGATTTACATGCGCGCACTGTATTTAACGTAGCTGCAGCACTTGAATATGATTTGAAACAAGAAAAGGAAGGGGAATGAAGATGAAAAAACTACTAATCACACTATCTATCATTGTGGCTGCGGTGCTTTGTGCGCCAGCAGCCGCAGCTGTAACGAGCGGATATAAAACAGTGGCCGGACACACAATCAGCGTATCAACGGATGCAAATTCGTACACGTCGAGAGCAACAAGCATTGATGTCACAGCTCGCAAAATTGGTTCTGAAACGGTCTATTATCGTTTTACTTTGCAAAAACGAGTAGGTGGCAAATGGAAAGATCAGCGATTCAGCTTGGTCGGATCATTCAAGACCGCCACGCCTGCAAAAGAATTTTATATCGTCAATCACACATCCGGTACGCATCGGATCAAGATGACGATTTATAAAAACAAAAACTGGACAGGCGTTAAAGGCCATATCTACACACCGGCTTTCGAGGTGCGGAAATGACAATCAGAACATGGAACGACTTAATAAGAAAGTATTTCCCTGAAGCTGATGATAAGCGATGTGAATTTATCTTGTGGGAAAAAACTGCTTTTCCTCTTGTACCTGTAGAAACTATTGAAAGGCAGCTGCAAGAATATGCCGAGGAGGTAACGAAATGATGAATGTAAGAATTGTTGATGACAATTTTAAAGAAATATCTACTCTACCGATTGATATTAAAAAGGTTGATAACTTGATTCGTTTAGTTGCAAAGTATGGGATTGCTGATTTAGATGGGGATAAATATAAATACGAATCAGCTATCTATCTGCCGTTGGAGAATGCGTTTGAGATCAGAGTCTTTCCAATAGAAGAATAAATCATATGACATAGATCGGTGCAAAATTGCCCTGGTCTATGTCTTTCATTGTTTATAGGAGGCTGAGAAATATGGGAGCTGAACAATTGTGTTTACTGCCAGGGATCGATGAGAAACAAGTAAGAAATGCTCTGATCAAGGAGCTGAAGGTCTATAGGGCACTGAAGGTTCTTGAAGAAAACAGAAAGGAACAGGAGGCAAACGGTGCAACAGGGCTTTTTCCATCTCTCAGGAACCAGGAAGTTTTAAATGAACTGAAAGTCCGGCAGATAGAAAGGGCGCTAGAAAACAGCCTAGACGAAATAGAGCAAGACATCATCCGGATGAAATACCTGACACCGCGTGTGGTGAAGGATTTGGAGGTGTGTGAAGAACTGGGTCTGAAGAAAGACCGGTATTATAAATTGAAGAAGCAAGCGACGTTTAACCTTTCGACAGCACTCGGAATCATATGAGTGCTGTTTTTTATTTGCATTGCCGAGAAAAAGCCGACAAAAAACCGAGGAAAAGCCGACAAAAAGGGGGATAAAAAGGGGACCTTTTTTCCTAAGTGGATCATCGTATGATAGAGACAAGCAAAACGAACGTGAATATTTTGTCCAGAAGGAAGAACCTGCGGACGCTGATCATTGAGCACTCTAAGTGCCTTGATTGGTGTCCGCTTTTTTTATTGGGAGACGCACCTTTCCCGTATCAAGTGTGCACTCGGGTCACGCAGGTTTGACGGCCGTCAGCTTTACAGGAGGAGCGGCATTGTCAAGGCAGTATTGCGGCGGTGGCCACGGGGAGCGAACGGTGAAAATCCGTGTTGATTGTCGGTTATGTTTATGGCCGGTTCTTACTGATCTTTGCGTCCTCCTGAAGATCAGCATGAGCCACATTAATTATATTTAAGCGAATAGCGTAAGGCGGTGCTTATTCGGCAAGGAGAAATGAAAGATGAAGTTGAGAGACATTTTATCAGCAGAAACGAAACAGCAGCTTGTAAAAGAGAAAAGCCCCTCAACAAAGGAAGCTGATCCTTCGACGAGGCAGGAATGGGAAGAAATCATGGGAACGAGACGCGAAACGTACCAACGACAAGGCGGACGTATCCGAAGAAAACGATAAATTTTGGGAACAGTCGTCTTTGGGGTGTATGGCTGCAGGTGCTTTGGTGAGGGATAGGAGCGCAAAAATATAAAAAGGGAGATGATGAGCATGGCATCAAAGTTTGGTGTATCTGCTAATCCGAAAAAAGCGAATCATACTTTAGGAAAGGACAAGGTTGTGGTTGTTGCGATTCAGAATCACAATGATTACATTTGTGGGCCAAACCTTATTCCTCAACGAAAAGTAGAGGGGAAATGGGTCACGATCAAGACGAATTCACCTAACCCGCTTAACCCAGCAGAGAAACAGTACGATGAATTCAGTATCAAGGAATCGCTTGATAACAAGAAAGGCACTTATCGATTCAAGGTGGATGTAGAGCGATACGACAAACATGGTAACCATGTTGAAACTGTCGGTACATTCTACACATCGGAATTTTACATCAAGTAAGCAGCTGATGCCGCCTTTAGGGCGGCATCATTTGTTTTTATAGGAGGAAACAGCGATGAATATCAAAACAATTCCCGTACATAAAATTAACCCATCACCATATAACCCCCGCATCGATCTGCAGCCAGGAGATCCAGAATACGACTCTCTGAAAAACTCACTAAAAAAATTTGGATACATTGATCCCTTAGTATGGAATGAAAGGACAGGCCACCTTGTAGGAGGTCATCAGCGTTTCAAAGTATTGATGGAGGACAATCCAAGTGAAATTCTTGTATCTGTTGTATCGCTTAATGAGGAAGACGAAAAAGCATTAAATATTGCCCTTAATAAGATAGATGGCGATTGGGATGAATACAAACTCACTGAACTAATTAAGGAACTAGAGAAAACAGGATATGATCTCAGCGCAACAGGATTCAGTGATTCGGAACTAGAGGACATTCTTCAACAGCTGGAGCATACAGGGCAAGGTGGAACTGTCTCTGAGAGTAAAGAAATTGATTTAGATGACTTTGGGGATGATCAGTTTGAACATACATGTCCTAAATGCGGTTTTGCATACAATGAGTAGGTGACAACATGAACTATAGATGGAAATTGAGTGATCTAAAAAACATTCCTTCCAATGGGTTGAAAGTGTTCAGCACATTCTCGTGCGGTGGTGGCTCATCAATGGGCTACAAATTAGCAGGATTTGAATTGCTGGGAAACTGCGAGATCGATCCGCAAATGATGAAAATCTATAAAAAGAATCACAAACCGAAATATCCTTACCTCATGGACATTCGAGAGTTTAACCAGATCCCGCTCTCTGATCTTCCTGAAGAACTCATGAATCTTGATGTGTTTGATGGATCGCCACCATGCAGCGTATTTTCTACCTCAGGTAAAAGGGAAGAAGATTGGGGAAGAGAAAAGGCGTTCAGAGAGGGGCAAGCTGTCCAAAAACTAGACGATCTGTTCTTTCATTACCTGGATGCTGTGGAACGTTTGCAGCCTAAAACATTTGTAGCTGAGAACGTAAGCGGCATGATCAAAGGGAAAGCAAAAGGGTATGTGAAACTTGTCATTGAACGAGCAAAAGAAATAGGGTATGACGTTCAGCTGTTCCTGCTGAACGCTGCCACAATGGGAGTCCCGCAGAGAAGAGAGCGGGTCTTTTTTATTGGCCGTAGAAAGGACCTGAACTTACCTCCATTAAACTTTGCTTTCAATGAACCGCCGATCACATATGGGGAGTTTAGAAGTGGACATGGTTCAAGGTTAGATGAATCCAAAAAGACATATAAAAGATGGATTAAGCGGCTGCCGTCTGATAGCAACATTGGAGACATCACTAAACGAACAGAAGGAATAGAGCGGAGTTTCAATACTGTATTAGTGAAAAACAGTCTAGTTCCGCCAACACTTGTAAGTGGGTCTGTCTATATTAGATATGACGAACCATATTACATCTCAAAAAGGGATATTATTCTGATGCAATCTTTTCCACTGGATTATGATTTTATGGAAGCTTCAGTGCAGTATGTTTGTGGGATGAGCGTACCTCCAGTGATGATGAAACGGATCGCAGAACAGATACATTTGCAATGGTTTAAATAAAAAAAGAGGGTGCTGACAACACCCTCCCTTCAAAGACAGAAAGAACCTCCCTGCCTAAGAGCGTGATCAAGACGCGGCCGCGTTTGTGGGAAAATATCACGCTCTCATCCACTATTGTAATGGAGGACAGGGAGTATGACAAGAGAAAATACAAACACACGTTCCCTTTCTGACGAAGAAAAGATGGAAATGATGATGACCATTCAAGCTGAACAGGCTGAAGGTATAGATAAATCAAAAGAGAACTATCGTAAAATTGCACAGGCTTGTATCTCTCAATGGGTGAGGGATTTTAAAGAAGGTAACATCAAATTGTCTTCAGTAGAAGATCTGAAGAAGCTCATTGAACTCGACATCGACCTTCAGAAGCATGACGATATTTGAAAACAACTCAAACTTAATTAAGCATTTCGGAGGTGGGTGATATGTAATGGCTAGACCGCGTGATCCGAGAAGAGATGAAGCTTTCCGTCTTTGGAAAGAGAGCGGTGGAGCCCGCTTACTTAAAGACATTGCAGATGAGTTGGGTGTGACAAGCAGCACTGTCCGTAAATGGAAAGCGAATGATAAATGGGATGATAATTTCAAAGGGAGCGCTCCTAAATCGAAAGGGAGCGCTCCTAAACGTCCTGGAGCTCCAAAAGGCAGTAAAAATGCCAAAGGTAATAAAGGTGGTAAAGCTCCACCTGGTAACCAAAATGCAAAAGGGAATACTGGCGGTGCTCCAAAAGGAAACAGAAATTCTGTGCGGACAGGTGAATATGAATCTATCATGTTCGATTATATGGACGACACAGAAAAGGAGCTCTTTGAGCAGATTGAGACCGATCCGCTCTATCAAATTGAATTGACCATACGTGAGCTTAGTATTCGAGAGCGGCGTATGATGCATAGGATCATGAAGTATGAAAATGGTTTAACTGATAATCAAAGACGTGTACTACAGCAACTTAGGAAAACAAAAGATGTCGCACCTTCGACAAGTGAGAATGGTGTTGTCAAATACGTTCCGATTATCAATGAACGTCTTGTAGTCACTGAGGTGGAAGAAACTCAATTACCTGTGATTGACCGCATCCTTGAAATAGAGGAAGCATTGACGCGAGTAACAGACAAGCGTCTTAAAGCCATTAGGCAGAAGCACGACATAATGAAAACTATGTCAGAGCAAGAATTGAGACTCAGAGGTCTCGATCTTGCAAACCGAACGAGAGAAGCAGAGCTTGAGCGGATCACCGCTAGACCTGTCGATGACTCTGTACAGATAACGATTAAGCGAGCAAAGAAAAAAGGTGATGGCTGATGCAACTGATGGAAAAAGAGGTCAATCCACACTTTGAAGATTTTCTCTTTGATTGGGATCAGAAGTTTCAATTCTTGGTGGGCGGTTACGGCTCCTCCAAAAGCTATCATATTGCCCTGAAGCTCATCTTAAAGTTGCTAGATGAAAAGCGAACCGCTCTTGTGATTCGTGAAGTCTATGACACACACAGGGATTCTACGTTTTCTTTATTTGAAGAGATCGTGAATGATCTTGGACTCGATCATGTCATTCAGTGCCGGACATCACCGCTCATGCTCAAGTTTCATAATGGGAGCCGGATCATCTTCAAAGGGTTGGACAAGCCAACCAAATTGAAGTCGATCAACAACATCTCAATCATTTGGATTGAGGAATGTTCCGAAGTTAAGTACGAGGGATTCAAGGAGCTGCTTGGAAGGCTAAGGCATCCATCCTTACCGCTTTATATGATGTTATCGACCAATCCTGTTGGTCAGGATAATTGGACGTACAGACATTTTTTTCGAGATGAACAGCTGAAGCGTTTTGTTTTAGATGACGAGACCTTATATAAAAAACGGACCGTTGTTATCAAGGATACGTACTATCATCACTCAACGGCAGAAGATAACTTGTTCCTTCCGGTCAGCTATATTAAGCAGCTGGACGAGCTAAAGGAATACGATCCAGACCTTTATCGAATAGCCCGAAAAGGTCATTTTGGCATTAACGGAATTCGTGTGCTGCCACAATTTGAGGTACAGCCACATGAAGATGTGATGTTGGCCATCTCAAATATCAATAGACCTTTGCTTAGAGCGGGCATGGACTTTGGTTTCGTAGAGTCATATAACGCTTTGATTCGACTGGCCGTCGATCACGAAAAGAAATATCTATACATCTATTGGGAGTATTATCAAAAAGGCACAACCGATGATGAAACTGTACAAGAGCTCATTGAATTTGCCAAAACAAAAGAGCTGATCAAAGCGGATGCAGCTGAACCAAAAACTATCGCATACTTCAGGAAGATGGGATACAACATGGTGGCCGCTCATAAGTTCCAGGGATCACGTTTGCAGTACACCAAGAAGATAAAACGGTTCAAGAAAATCATATGTTCCGATTCATGTAAAAACACGATCTATGAGCTTCAGCCGCTCACATACAAGACAGACAAGAACGGTAACATCATAGAAGACGAGTTTAAGATTGACCCCCATACCTTATCAGCCATCTGGTATGCGCTAGATGATTATGAGGTAACGGACCTGAAAGAGAAACCAAAAGAGCGGACACGCCCGAACAGAGAAAGGAGGTCACGCTGATGAAAACGGTCAGAGCAACAGTGATGAAAGCAAATGTGTCTGAAACCACTAAGCAGATTTATGAGGATGGATTTAATTACGAGGCTGATGATGTGATCGAGCCGCCATACAATATCAAAGAGCTCAAACAAATGGCCGAGTATTCTACCATTCTTCAGCAATGCATCGATGCTTATAAAACGAATATTCTAGGTTTCGGCTTAGGAATTGAATATGTTTTTGATTTCAACGCTGAGAATGCACCAGAAGCAAAGAAAGACGAAGCCGAGAAAGAATGGACAAGACTTGAAGAGTTCGCTAGATATATGAACTATGATGAGTCAGCCGAAGTGATTCTTGGTTATGTGATAGAGGATCGGGAACGGACAGGCAATGGGTTCGTAGAAGTGCTTCGAGAAGGTACAGGGAAGCCGGCAGGTATTGAGTATTTGGATGCACAATACTTGAGAGTATGTAAATTGGGCGATCCCGTTGAAGTCGATTTCCGATACACAGAAAACGGGCAAGTGAAATCATTGAAGCGAAAGAAGAGATTCAGGAAGTATGTGCAGCAGGTCAGCACTAAAAAAGTATTCTTCAAGGAGTATGGTGACCCGCGCATATTAAATTGTGAAACAGGCAAGTACGATGACGCTACACCAGAACCGCTTCAAGCAACAGAAGTCATTCATTTTAAAATTGGCAGCGGTACATATGGTGTTCCTCGTTGGATTGGTAACATCGTCAATATGTACGGTGCGCGTAAAGCTGAAGAACTAAACTATCTGTACTTTAAACAAGGTCGTCATGTGCCGGCTGCAATTACTGTAGAGAATGGAATGCTATCTGAAGCATCATACGCACAGCTGCAGGAATACATGAACGGCATTGAGGGCTCAGACAATGCACATAAATTCCTGTTGCTCGAAGTGGAAGGGATTCCGAAGAAGGATGAGCTATCGAACGATGAAGAGCCGGCTAATGTAAAGGTAGATATAAAATCACTTGCAGAGATTCTCCAGGAGGATGCGCTGTTCCTTGAATACGACGAGAAGACGAGAAACAAGATACGTTCTTCTTTCCGTCTGCCGCCGATCTACACAGGCGAATCTCAAGACTATAACAAAGCGACAGCTGACACCGCTCGAAAAACGACAGAAGAACAGGTATTCCAGCCGGAAAGAATGATCATCACTGGCAAGCTCAACACACTCTTCCTTCCTGATCTCGATCTTTGGCATGTACGACTCATATTAAATGGTCCTGACTTTCGTGATCCGCTCGAAATTGCAAAGGTTCTTACACCGTTTATTCAGGCAGGAGCGGTTTCACCGAATGATCTGCGTGATCTGGCTGGCCGTATTCTTGGTAAGACACTTGAAGAATGGCCAGAGGAAGAGTATCACCGACCAATTGAGGCGAAGCCAAAGGCATCAACTAGCTTGCTTGATACGGTTCTTCAAAAGTCAGCAGGTTCTCAGGAAGAACTGGTCCATCTCTTAAAAGATGTTAGGGATGAACTAGAGGAGATCAGCAAATGAGCAAGATCGATCAGCTGATAAAAAACATCAATACCTTTGTGCAAAAAGCGGAATCGGATGAGGTTGAAGAACTAGAAGCAGCTGTAGCTGATTTCCCTGAACTGAAGGACGTTCCCTCTTTGGTGGAAGAGTACGAGAAAACCACCGCAAAACTTCTCAGATTGCAACGCAGGACGTTTTTAAATGCTCTGAATGGTTTTATATCCAAGGACGATTCGGAGACGTTAGAATCAATTCTAGCATTCTTCCAAAATGACTTGTTTGCAGCTGATGAATTTGCGGAGCTGTTTGGAAAAGAAACGGCCATTTTCTTGACGCTGACGGTCACGCAACTGGCCGAGAAGATTATGCATTCCATCGATGCTGATATTCCATTCAAGGTCTTATCTGAAAGAACCGAAGAGTGGATTGAATCATGGTCACAGGAATTGGCGCAGCTGATGCAGCTGAATACTCATACGTCCATTGAGCAAACGCTGAAAGAGGGGATAAAAGAAGGCCGCTCTATCCAGGAGATCGAACTGCAGCTGAAGGACCTTCCTGAATTCAGCCGCAAGCGTGCACGTGTCACAGCTGTCACAGAAGTGTTGACTGCTTCTTCCGTCGCTCAACATGAATCCTACGTCCAATCCCCGGCAGTAACGGGGAAGAAGTGGAAACACAGCGGCGGGAAGAAAAATCAGTCAAGAGAAAGTCACGTGCAGCTGGATGGAACAATCATCCCTCTCGATGAAGAATTTGAGATACCAGGAAGCGGAGAGATGTGCATGTTTCCGAGAGATACAAAGCTTTCTCCTAAAGAGCGTGTGAACTGTCATTGTGCGGTTGGTCCTGTGGTTGATCCAGTCATTTTAGGTTTGTCAGCTGAAGAAAAAGAAAAGATTAGAAATGCCGTTTCTGTTAGGTAACGTTTTTTAGTACAATTATATATACGAGACAAATTAAGTGAGGAGTGAAACAAATGTCAGAGTGTCAAAATCAGTGTGGAAAACTTGTTGATCCTGAAGAAGACGGTTTACTATGCGAAGAGTGTTACAACGATGCATTGAATAGTTTTAAGTAGTGAAAGACATTGGACCTTCAGTTGAAGGTCTTTTTCTTTTGAAAGGAGGTGAATAAATTGCCACGTGAATTGATAAACGCAAAAATCACACACGTTTCATACGTGGATAAGGCTGCTAATCAAAAGCAGTTCTTTTTTATGAAATCAGAAAAACAGCCAGACTTTCAAAAAGAGATCAAGGTCATTGCGAAGGCTGATGATGTGCAGCGTCTTGTGTACGGTATTGTATACGAACCAAACGTGGCTGATGCACATGGGGATTACATGACACCGGAGGAAATTGAGAAAGCCGCTCATGGGTTCCTGAAGGATGCACGCGAGATCGATAAGCAACATGATTTCCAAGGCGGTGTCGGGGAAGTCGTTGAATCGTACATTGCGCCGGCTGACTTTGAAATGGGCGAGGATATTATCAAGAAAGGATCGTGGGTCCTTGTGACGAAGGCTTCCGATGAAATTTGGGAACAGATTCAAAAGGGTGAGATCACCGGATATTCAATGGCCGGAACAGCAGACATAGGTAAACAAGAGGATCACAAGCCAGCTTCTGATGAGAAGGGGCTTTTTTCTTTGCTCAAAAACTTCTTTTTATCAAAAGGAGAAGTAAAGAATCGATACGACAAAGGCCGCATGCGTCGTGAGTTTTGGGCGGCACAAGAGGCGCTGAATTCCGTTTTGTATAAATGGGGTTCTTACGACGATGGAGACTTGGAGACTGATCCTGAAAAGGTTAGGTCAGCACTGGAAGACTTTGTTGAAATCACTCAAGAGATTCTGCTTACTGATGACTTGGCTGGGATCCAAACTGATCCAGCTGAAGAAGTCGTAAAAGCTGGCCGAAAGTTTTCAGCTGCTAACTTAACTGAACTGAAAAATGCAAGAGCCGCTATTGACAACTTACTAAGTCAAGCGGAAGAGAAGGAGGAGGAAGAAGACGTGAAAAAAGAAGATTTGCAAAAGATGCTAGATGACACAATTGCACCGGTTGTAAAGCGTCTGGATGACCTTGAAAAAGGCAAAGACGAGCAGCAACCTGATCCGCAAGAAAATCAGCCGGATGAAGCTGTTGCAAAAGAAATGGCCGCAGCTGTAGAAAAGGCATTGGCTCCAGTTGTTGAAAGAGTCGAAGCGCTTGAAAAAGCACGTCCACAAGGTAATGGTGTAGAGGATGCACAACAACAAGACGTACAAAAATCAGAAGCGTTATGGAACGGCTTGCTTTAAGTCGAGAAAAAGGAGGAACTAGAGTGAGAAATCAAGAGGTAATTAACAAAGCAGAAGTGACGCTTGGTACATTAAAGACAGGCGGTCTCATGAATCCGACGCAAGCATCTACATTTATTCGTATGGTGCAAAACACACCAACCCTGCTGCAAGATGCACGTGTCATTCCAATGGAAAGCGATTCGCAAAAGATTGAAAAAATCGGTTTTGGCCAACGTATCTTGCGTGCAGGAGAAGAAGGCAAAGCGCTTGAGGCAAAAGACCGTGTTGCGCCAACAACAAGCACTGTTCAGCTAACTGCAAAAGAAGTGATCGCTGAAGTAAACATCACATATGACACGCTTGAAAATAACATCGAGGGTGATAATTTACAGAATACCATCATGCAAATGTTGGCGGAACGAGCGGCAGTAGACATTGAAGAGTTGATCCTAAACGGTGATACAAAATCTGAGGATACTTACCTTGCTCAACTTGATGGTATCCGCAAACAAGCGGAATCTCATATTGTAGATGTAGCTGGCGAACCACTTACACGCCAAGTATTCAAACAAGGATACAAAGCTGTTCCGGCAAAATATCTGCGTATTCCGCAAGAATTCCGTTTTTATACGTCTCCTGGCCAAGAAGTCGAGTGGAAAGACAAAGTAGCGGATCGTCAAACGAATCTAGGGGATGCAGCTGTACAAGGTGGTCTTTCTTCTGCATTCGGTGTGCCGGTCAAAGGTATTGCAAACATGCAGTCATATGAAATGGGAGAGGACGGCACAGATGTTTCGGACATTTTATTGACTCATCCAAAAAACATCATCCTTGGCTTCTCACGCAATATTCGCATTGAGGTTGAAAAGGATATCCGCAGACGTAAATTTATTATTGTCCTCACCGCGAAGCTCGACAGCAAATTCGAAGAAGAGGATGCTGTTGCTAAGATCATCAAGGTCAAGGAGTGATCAATATGTATACAGCGGTTTTGATCAAAGGAAAGACATACTCTGTGATGGGGCATGTCTTTCATTTAAATCAGGAGAAAGAGATTGAGAAAAAGGTATTTCAATATCTTGATGGCAATGAGTTTTTCTCTTGTAAGGAAGTGAAAGCTCCTGTTGATGATCCAAAAACAGATGATCAATCAAAAGAAGATGTAGAGCCTGCGAAAGAGGAAGAAGAACCGACATCAGAAGTAAAAATCTACACTGAAACAGAACTGAAGGGCATGAACAAAACTGAACAAGAAGCCATTGTTATTGATCTTGGCGGCGATCCGACTCAGCTCAAAGATAAGAGTGAAAGAATTGCCTTCATCCTTGAGCAGCAACAAGAAAAAACAGGAGAGTAAGGCTGATGCTGATCTCTCCTGAAGATGTTAGGGCGTATACCGTATTCGAGAGCGTGAAAAACCGCTCGGATGAATTATTGAAAAGTGACATCATTGAGGCTGAAGCTGAGGTATTTAAGATCGCAGGTCATGATTTCACAAGTGAAAAATATCAGCCGCTTCCTGAAAAGGCAAAGATCGCATTGATTAAAATGGCACAGTTTTTCGCATTGATCAACGGCGATGAATCAATCATAAAAGGGTACAAGTCGGAAAAGATCGGTGACTATTCATACACCTTGGCAGATGGTAACGCCGTTTCAAAGCCAGATGTGTATAACCTGTTGATAGATTTCATTGAGCCGGGAAAACCGCCAGAAGATCCAGGCAGCGTCAAATTAAGGTTGAGATCGCTATGAGCTATCAATCGTTATTAACGGATCGATGCGATATATATCACTTGCAAACAGAGCAGCTGTCAAAAGATCGCTATGGAATACCTGTCCAAGATGCGCAGCCGCTCTTTTCATATCCTGATGAGCCTGATCAAGTTGCGCAGCCATGTTATTTTACGGAGAAAAACCAATCCATCACACAGCAGGAGCCAAACGCAACCATTCATCAATCGTACCTTGTTCATTTTCCTATTACCGCTGATGTCCGAGTAAATGACAAAGTGGTATGGGAAGGCGTGACATTGAAACTCCAAAAGCCCAGACAGATCAAAAATCACCACATTGAGGTGGTAGCGATGAGGAGTGAAAGCCTTTGAGGATTGATGGTTTAGATCAGTTCATTGAGGATTTGAATGCAGCTGTTAATGGCGGCTTGCAAGCAGAATATGAAGAGTGGCTTGAAGGAATGGGCTATGAGTTCCTTGATATTGTTCAGGATGAAATCATCCGTACAAAAACAGTGGATGCTCGCCGTTTGCTCAACTCATTCCAAAAGGGAGACCAAGAAAACGTCTTTTCAATGAGCAGTGGCGGTCTAACGTTGGATGTTGGGACCAACTTAGAATACGCATCTTACACAAACGATGGACACTTTACGATTGATCCCTCCAAGAATCAGGACAGACGTTGGGTTCCTGGCAGATGGGTTGGTGATCGGTTTGAATACGATCCAAACGCTGAAACAGGAATGCTTCTAAAGTTCCAATGGGTTGAGGGCAGCGGCTATTGGGATAATGCACTTTCAATTTTCGAACAGATGTTTGAACACTCATTGGACCGTAAGCTGCAGCAATGGATCGATGAACAATTTGGGCGGTGATTAGATGAATCAAGAAGTCGGCGCCATCATGAATTATTGTTACAAGCAGTTTCCGGTGAAAGTATATGAAAAAAAGATTCCTGAACAGTTTCAGGTCCCATCGATGTACTTTCCAACAGCATGGGTCAATACAAGAAACGATACTGTTTCAACGTTCCTTAAAACCTACACGCTGCATATTAGTGTGTTTCACAAGGACTCTGGACAGGCTCATGATGCAGCTGAATCGATTGTAGATGCCTTGTCAGCTGATCGGAATATCATTCAGATGGTCAGTGAAGAAGGTGAACCGCTTGATGATTATGTCCGCATTAAGAGAGCAGAAACTAGGAATGGTGATCAAGGCGTGGCAACGATTGTCCTCACATGGGATAGTGCCTATTGGTACAACCGAGACGAGCAGCCAAGCCTTGATGACATAAATTTTTCAGATGGGGTGATAAAAAGTGGCCAAGAATAAAAATGAATCACAGGTGAAAGAAGAGAAAGCCACTCCGGTTATTCCAAAGGAACCAGGGTTCTCATTTGAAGCCTTGAAAGAGCACAGCAAGGAAGTATTTGGCGTAAAGCCTGAAATCCTTGAGGGTGCTCTTTTTTATATCAAAGATCAACCAATTACAAAAACAGAAGCAAAGAAGCAGATTGATGCTTTTTTGTCTAAGGAGGTTTAAGCATGAATGGAGGTACTTTCACGCCAGGTACAGAGAAAAAGCGTCCTGGTATCTACTTCAATTTCAAAACCACAGCACAGCAGCGAATTACTTTAGGGGACCGAGGTACGGTGGCACTTCCGATCACAATGAGTTGGGGAGAGCCTAAGACGTTCATCTCTATCTCTGGCATGGAGGACTTAAATAAAAAAGTCGGATTAAACATCGATGACAAATCACTGCTTCTTTTCCGAGAAGCGAAGAAAAAAGCACAAACAGTCTTGCTTTATCGCCTGAATGAAGGGGAGCCTGCAAAGGCTCAGATCAGCGAGAATTTCAACGTTCTTGCTAATTATGGCGGACAGAAAGGTAATGAGGTCACGATCCAAGTTACTGAAAACGTATTGGATAGTTCCAAACGTGATGTTGTGACTTACGTGGGTACAGACATTGTCGATAAGCAGGTTGTCACTGATGTCAAAGAGCTGAAGCAAAACAAATATGTTTCATTCTCTGGTGAAGGTGAAGTGACAATCACTGCTGGTGTCACACTAAGCGGTGGGAAAAACGGTGTTCCAAGCGTGGCGGATTACACAGCATTCCTGGAAGCAGCTGAAACAGAATACTTTGATGTGATCGCGCTGCCTAATAACACTAGTGAGCAATTAAAAGCGACATTTGTGGCTTTCGTCAAGCGTCTGCGTGATGACCAAGGTCGTAAAGTGCAAGGTGTTTTACCGAACTATGAAGCTGATCACGAGGGAATTATCAATGTCACAAGTGGCGTTCTGTTAGAAGACGGCACAGAGATCACACCAGCCAAAGCAACTGCATGGGTGGCCGGTGCAGCGGCAGGAGCCAACTTCAATCAGTCATTAACCTTTGTGGAATATGAAGGGGCTGTTGATACGTTAGAGCGTCTTGATAATGATCAAGTGGAATACCGTTTATCACAAGGCGAATTCTTGTTCACGTTTGATGCGCGTGATCGCACAGTGAGCGTTGAGAAGGACATCAACTCCTTAACGACTTATACAACCGAGAAGAACAAGACATTTGCGAAAAACAAAATCATTCGAGTGCTCGATGCGATCAACAACGATCTCACTCGTGAATTGAAGAATTTGATTAAATTACGCAAAGCAAATGGCAATGACATTCCTGCATCTGATGATGGGCTGCAGCTGGTGAAAACACTCATTACGCAATATCTTACGCAGCTGCAAGATGGTTCTGGGATCACTGGCTTTGACTCTGAAACAGATATTACGATCGCTTTAAATGAAGATCGTGACGGTTTCTTGATTGATCTAGCTGTTCAACCGGTTGATGCAGCTGAAAAATTCTATTTCAATGTAGAGGTGAAATAAGATGGCTTTTAAAGCTCAAAATACCATTTCAGGTAAGGAAGGGCGTCTTTTCCTCGATGGTGAGGAATTGGCGTTCATCAAAACGTTTGAAGCGAACGTGGAGAAAAACAAATCAGAAGTTAACGTTATGGGTCGTCGCATGACCGGTCACAAGACAACCGGTGCGAATGGTACTGGCACAGCGACTTTCTATAAAGTCACATCGCGTTTCGTTCAGCTCATGCTGAACTATGTAAAAAAAGGACAAGATCCATACTTCACCATTCAAGCTGTACTGGATGACAAATCATCTGGCCGCGGCACCGAGCGTGTCACATTGTTTGATGTGAACTTCGATTCTGCAAAGATCGCAGGGCTTGATGTGGATTCGGAAGCGCTGGAGGAAGAGGTTCCTTTCACGTTTGAGGACTTTGATCTTCCTGAGAAGCTGAAGGATTCTTTTTAATAGTATTGGCATATAGTAAAGGGTAGATCCCCTAAGACAGTGTAACTGGCTGCTCTTTAATTGAGTAGCTGGTTATTTGTGAATAAATTAGAATTTCACTGTATAGAATATTATCAAAGGACATTCTGATTTTAAGTTTCTTGGGACAAATTTGATATAATTGAAAGTGCTTGATATACTGTTATCAAAGGATGTATTAGTTATACACTAATACACAAAAAAGAAGCCAGGATGCGTCAACATCCCGGCGATGTACAATGAGGCCCTCAAGGGGCTGGCTAATCAATCTGATAGTATTAAGGATAGACTTTCCCTTTCACCTACCACAGCTCAAGGGGAGTCTATTTTTTATTTATATACGTCAACAAAGCAAGGATAAACATCCCGAATAAAAGCATTAGGGAAATCGCTTGGAAAGTTGACATAAGCCTCACCCCCTTCCTATCGGGGATGAGCCAGACACCCTTGAGCAAAGCCGTTCAATTGTACGAGTTATATTATACATGAAAAGATTGGAAAGCACATTCAAAAAATGGATGTGCTTTTTTGCATTCAAAAAACAAATCAAAGGGAGTTTTTAAACATGAGCGAAAAACAAACAAACAACGTATATGATCTTTCATTCTTTATGCCAGGACAAACAACAGAAGCGGAAGAAGTCAAATCCATTATCTCAAAGCGTTTCGTTGATAAAGAAGGTAAAGTGATCCCATTCGTATTTAAAGCCATTACAACTGAACGTATTGACGAATTGGAGAAGGAAAACACAACGTTCAAAAATGTTAAAGGTCGTGGACGTGTGAAAGACTTGGATTCTCAACGTTTCTACGCACGTATTGCGGTTGAATCTACTATCTATCCTGATTTCAAATCAAAGGAATTGCGTGAAGCATACAGCACCCAAGATCCAGTCGAAGTGGCAAAGCGTGTCCTGTCTGTCGGCGGTGAATATGCGAACTGGTTAAACAAAGCCATTGAGGTTAACGGTTTTGAAGATGAAATTGAGGACCTTGAAACTGAAGCAAAAAACTAATAAAAGACGGGAACAAAGAGGCTGTGTATCTGTATTACTGCATGCATGAGCTTCATTACTCCCCGTCTGAACTCTTAGAGGTCTATGAAGCGCCAAGGCAATTCAAGGCCTTTTTGTTTGGTTTGATAGCACACAAACTTGAAGTGTTAGAAAAAGAATCGAAGAAAGGGGGATAAGACATGGCTCGTTTGACAGCTCGGTTTGATTTACAAGACCGGATCACGCGTAAATTGCGTTTGATCAGAGGAGATATGGAACGCCTTGATAGATTGCGTCGCAGATCAGAGCGGCCAATCACTTTAAGGATCAGAGACAATGCCACAATTGCATTAAGACGTGTGCAGCGGTTTGTATTGCGCGATCTTGCGCGAACTTATCAGCTGACGCTTGATGTAAATGATCTGGCCACAAGAGCACTACGAAAGTTCAATGGCTTCTTACAACGCAAGATGCCGCGTACTCATAGTGTACTGATGCGTATTAAAGATCAGGCAACACCAGGACTTGTCCGATTGCGTCGTTACATCGATCGTAAATTTGGTAAAGTAGAGCGGTTTGCCATAACGGTCTATGATCGGGCAACCGCAGGGATCAAACGTATTGCTTCATATGCAGCGCGGCAGCTTGGCCGAGGGTACAGCTATACCATTAGAGCTGTTGATATGGTCCGGCGTACAGTTAGCCGTATAGCGTCTTATACTCGGAATACCTTGGGTACTGAATACAGGGTAGCGATCAACGCTATTGATCGTTTCACTGCTCCAGTACGTGGGGCTGTCTCATTTGCAAATACCCATTTGGGACGGACTTACACAACCACAATTAAGGTCCTTGACCTAATCACAAAGCCATTGAGAGGGATCGTGTCAGCTGTCACCAGTACACTCGGTTTGCTTGGAGTCGGTGCCGGTGCAACAGGCGGTATTGTTGTGCCACTTAAAATGGTGGCGGATCGACAGAACATGACCACTGCGTTTGAAACTCTCTTAGGCAGCAGAGGAAAAGCAGATGCACGACTGGATGAATTGACGGCATTTGCTGGTCAAACGCCATTTACTCGTGATGAAATTTTCGAGTCAAGTCGTGTCCTCCAAGTATTTACGGGCAATGCCCTTTCTACGACTGAAGGAATGAAGCTAGTCGGGGACGTTGCTGCAGGTGTTCAACGACCGTTTTCCGAAGTTGCGCTATGGATGGGGCGTTTATATGACGGCATTAAATCGGGGCGTCCTATCGGTGACGCAACGGCAGCGCTGCAAGAAATGGGGGCGATCTCTGGTGATGCCAGAGGTAAGCTCGAAAAACTTGCAAAGAGCGGAAAAGACATAAATAAAACGTGGCCAGAAGTCACGAAGGAATTTGGCAAATACAACGACATGATGATCAAAATGTCGGACAACTTGGCCAACTTATTCCTTGGTGTCAAATCATTCATCAACAACTCTATTTTGATGCCTTGGGGTAAAGGACTTGCAGCTGCGTTCCAACCCGCTCTCGAAGCATTTAGAACGTGGCGTGGGGAATACTCCTTTGTGCTGACTGATCTTTCCAATAAAGCTGAAAAGGCGGGCAAGAAATTCGCTAACAGCTTCCTTGATCCGACAAAGAGTGTTTTCGGATTTATAGGAGACCAGTTCAAGATATTGTTCCCTGGAGAAAAACTCTCCAAGAAGCAGACACAAGAACTGAAGGTCAAATTTAAAGACAATCCTAAGTTGAAGAAGCACTTTGAACAGCTAGAAAAATACAGAAAAATGGACTTTGAAACTCGATGGAAGCTCGTCCTTGATAACACGAAAGATGTTTTCGGAGCGTGGTGGGAGAAGACTGGGAAACCAGGTCTTTTTAAGATGGCCGAGAATGTCGGGAAGACTTACGGTGGCATCATAAACGGTGTGATCAACGGTCTACTTGGTATCGATGACAAGCAGTCTGAGGATAGTTTTACTGATGCTGGGGCCAAAGCCGGAAAGATATTCATTGAATCCTTTTTAGAGGCTCTTGATCCTGTTCAATTGGGTATTCGGATAGCCAAAAAGATCGGTGAGATCAATTGGAATGCCCTTACTGGAGAAGGTTCAATTGCCGGTGCGTTGGTTGCCAATGCATTTGCGCTTGCGTTCTTAGGAAAAGTGGCCACTTTATTAAAGCCGCTTAAATCCATTCTTTCTGGCGCTTTTGCTGTCTATAAATGGGGCAAAGGTTTAAGAGGCGGGATGGGAGCAGGAACGAGCGGTGGTGTAATCGGCGGAGCTGGAGGAGCAGGGCGACCGCCAAGGAACCCAAGACCTCCTGAATATCGTCAGCCATGGATCAATAGAGGTGAGCCGGTACGACCAACAACGCCAAACCAAGGGCGTGGCGGTGGATTGTTAGGTAATATCGGTAAAGGTGCAAAGAGCATCGGAAAACGCATTCCTATTCTCGGTACTCTTATTGCAGCAACAGAACTTATCGGTATGAATAATGACAACAAAGGCGAGAAGATCGGTGGGTTTGCTGGTAATCTGGGCGGCGGAATCGGTGGAGCGGCAATCGGAACAATGATTGCCCCTGGTATCGGAACAGCTATCGGTGGAGTATTAGGCAGCATCTTTGGTGGTGATCTCGGTAACTGGATCGGCAAGATGTTCGATGACGGAACCATCAAGAAGAAATGGGATGAGCTTGTAAAAGGCGCAGAAAATGCAGTCCAGTGGATTAAAGACACATGGTCCACCGTTTCCGGTTGGTTCAATGATAATGTTCTAACACCTATCACAACGTTTTTCAGCGACACATGGACCTGGATCACAGAGAAATGGGGTCAGCTTTCTTCATGGTTCATGAATAACGTGTGGCTACCGATTTATAACTTTGCCGTTCCAATCATCAACTTTGTAGTTGGTGTTTTTGTCGTTGCGTGGGAAGTGATTAGTTCCGTATGGGGAGCTGCATCAACATGGTTCATGGACAACGTATGGACTCCTTATGGACAAGTGGCGGTCGCTGCGATCACCCTTGTCTGGAACAAGATCGTTGAATTGTGGAACTGGATACAAATCACATGGTCCGTTTTCTCAGCATGGTTTATGACTTATGTCTGGGAACCGTTTGGATCAGTGGCGATTGAAGCTATCGTATGGGTGTGGAATAAACTAACGGAGTTCTGGAATTGGATTCAATTCGTATGGGGCACATTTGCGGTATGGTTTGATACCTTCGTATGGCAGCCTTTCATCAATGTTGGATTGCCAGCGATTATGTTTATATGGAACCTGTTTAAAAGCACGTGGAATTGGATTAAAACCACTTGGATTATACTTGCCAAATGGTTTGATGAGTATGTGTGGCAACCATATAAAAAGTATGCAGAGCCAGCGATTACCTTCGTGTGGGAGAAATTTCAGGATGCATGGAGAATCATCAAGGGTATTTGGAAAGTAGTGAGTGGATGGTTTGATGAAAAAGTATTTCAACCATTGAAGAGACATGCTGAAAAACTAACAGAAATATGGAATGGTTTTTTCGGTTTAGTTGGTAAAGTGGTTGGTAAAGCAAAAGAGATTACTGGAAAAGGATTTAATTTCTTTGAAAGAAAAGGTGAAGAAAAAACAGGTATGAAAAAAGTCCCTACCAAGGGAAAAAAACCAGATCAGAAAGCCACAGGCGGCTATATCACCCAGCCAACCTTATCATGGGTCGGTGAAGCAGGTAACGAATTTGTTATTCCAACTCAAAATAACCGAGGACGCGGAAAGATGCTACTTGCTCAGGCTGCTTCTCACCTTGGAATGTCTGTTGTGCCAAACGGTGCATCACCAACCTCTCCAGCAAGCTCATCGTCTCCAATGAGACCGGCAGCTGCTTCATCAGTTTCCACGTCTGCAAGTGGAACGGTATCAATTGGAGACGCAGGCAACGCATCAAAATACGGAGAACAGTTTAGTACTGACTTTGAAAAAGGGTTAAACAGCAAAGTCGTTTCACTTGAACAGTGGAAACAAGCTAATATTAAGCAGCCATTTACTCAAATTCAGGCAGTGACTCCGCAGTATGGAGCACAAACTGTCGCCGGCTTTGCTGCAGGTCAAAACATGACACCAACTGGCACAGGTCAATTCTTAGATCAAAATGTAAGACAACCTTTCTTATCCGCTCGTCAAGAATCACCTACCTGGGGCGCTGGACTAATTGACGCATTTAACAGCGGTATGAGGTCAAAAGGAAGCGAAGTGACTCAAGCAGCCAAGGACATGGCCAAGAAAGTGGAACAAGCCTTCCGCGAAGAATTAGACATTCATTCTCCTTCACGTGTCATGATGAGTCTTGGAAAATTCGCATCGATCGGTGTCGTCAAAGGTCTTGATTCGGTGGATGTGAAGAAATTCGCTGAGAATCAAGCCGGTTCCTTAATAGCTGCGTTTAGCGGAATGGGTGCATCTAACCTGAGTGTTCAACAATGGCTCATGGCTGCTTTAATGGCAACCGGCACATCAATGAGCTGGCTACCTGGTTTGATGACCATCGCGCAGAATGAGTCACGTGGAAACCCGAAAGCAATCAACCTATGGGATTCAAACGCCAAGAGAGGAACGCCGTCTAAAGGATTAATGCAGACTATTGATCCGACCTTTAACTCTAACAAGGCAAGCGGCATGAATGACATCTGGAACCCGATCCATAATGCTGCAGCTGCTATCAATTACATCAAAGGCAGATATGGAAGTGTCTATAATACGCCTGGTCTTAGAAGTATCAGAAACGGGGGACCGTATAAGGGCTATGCAAATGGTGGATTGATTACTCAGGAACAGATAGCTAGAGTTGGTGAAGGAAACAAGCGTGAATGGATTATTCCTGAAGAGCGCGGCATACGTGGTCGCTACTTGTTGGCCCAAGCTGCACAGGCTTTAGGAATGGACGTATATGATCCGGCCAACACTGCATCATCTGAGCTTTCACAAGGGCAGGTGCAAACAGTAACAGCTGGCACAACGAATGCACCGTCTGCTTCTGGTGGATCAAAACAAGTCATTATCAATTTTAACGGTGATCAGCACTTCCATAATGGACAAGATGAAGATTCATTGGTTGAAAAAATCAAGCGATCATTAGTCGAAGAACTAGAAGTAGAGATCAACACAGGAACGAAGGGAGTCGTGATCGATGGCTAAATCAAAATATCAATTGTGGATTTCGCAAGGGAAGGACAAACTGCGATTCCCTGTTCTTCCTGAAAAACTTGAACTGAACAACAACGTACAAAATGAATCTATCAAAGTATCAAAATTTGGCGAGCTCACATTCTTGGATGTACCAGGGGCTCGTCAAATTTCGTTTACTGCCTTTTTTCCGAAGAAGTATACACCGATCGCTGAATATAAAAGCATTCCATCTCCAGAGAATGCGATTGCCAAAATAGAGCGATTCATGAAGTCAAAAAAGCCTGTACGCTTTATTGTCACAGGTACCAAAATCAATATGCAATGCAGCATTGAGAGTTTTAACCATAGCGAAGGTACTTATGATGTTGGTGATAGAGAATTCACGCTGCAGCTGAAGGAATACAAAACCGCATCACCTAGAAAAATTAAACGGAAAGCCAAAAAGAGCAGCAAAAAACGCAGCTCAAAAGGCGCACCAAAAGTGTACACCGTTAAAAAGGGTGATACCTTGTGGGATATTTCTGGCCGCTTCTATGGTGATAGCACAAAATGGCGCCGCATTTGGAATGCGAATAAAGCCGCGATGATCAAACGAAGTAGACGCAATATTAGACAACCAGGGCATTGGATTTTCCCTGGTCAAAAATTAAAAATACCACAATAGGGGTGATCCGATTGATAGAACTTTTTGCAGTGCGGAGCGGGACCATGTATGAGCTTGTGACAGAGAGCGTCACGCTTCGTGGTCAAAGGTATCAAGCTCCCCGATCTATACAAGCAACTATCGTGACTAAACAGGGTTCACAAAAATATTACAGCATCAAAGAGGGTGACACGGTTCTTTTCAAGTGGAAAGGAAAAGAACTCTTTCGAGGTACAGTCTTTGCAAGAACGCCGAAGAATGAAAAGCTCACTTTTACTGCTTACGACATGCTTCAGTATTTGGTGAAGAACCAGGATGTCTATGTCTTTTCCAATAAGAGAGCTGATCAGATAATGAAGCGGCTTGGTCAAGATTTTCAGATCCCGATGACGTCGATTGCTAACACTGGCCATGTCATTAAATCACTTGTATTCAAAAACGATACAAGCCTATATGACATCATCTTGCAGGCTCTCAGGGAAACAAAAAAGCAAACAGGACGTAACTATCAAATCTATTCTGCTAAAGGAAAGATGGGGCTGAGAGCGTGGCCTGATCCGTCCGAAGTATGGGTCATTGAATCAGGCGTGAATCTCATTGATTATCAGTACAGCACCTCGATTGAGGAAACAGCCACACGTGTAAAGATGAGAGCGACACATGTGGAAAAAATTAAGGTGCTGAAGAAGGAAAAAAAGAAATCTAAGACTACTGACAAAGATAAAGAAAAAGATAAGAAAACGACCAAACCTACCAAGCCGAAAACTGTTACGCAAAAGAAAGAGATTGAGATGCTGGCTGTGGCGAATGATAGTGCTGCTAGAAGTAAATACGGCATCCTGCAGCACGTCGAAAGAGTGTCAGGGGAAATCAATCAGGCACAGCTGCAAAAGAGGGCTGATGTTCGTCTCTCACAGAAAAAGGGCGTGAAAAAAGAACTCAAAAGTATCCAAGCACTAGGTATTCCTGGATTACAAAGCGGTATGCCAGTACGCATCATCATCCCTGATATCGGCATCAAAAAAACGTACTGGATCGATCAAGACAGTCATGAATTTAAAGGAACCAAACACACCATGACAATTGATGTCGTTGAAAAAAATACAATCCCAACGGGGAACCAGACATGAAACTAAGTGAGGCAATTAAGCGATTGGCCGTCAATGCTGTGGATGCACAATCGCCAACTGACTTGATACTTGGTGATGTGGTGTCTGTTTCCCCTCTTAGTGTTCGACTCAATGAGAATGACAAACTCATCATTCCTGAAGAACTTCTCATCTGGCCAGCCCGCTTAGACGAGGGAGAAGATGATGAGCTAGAAGAAGGCGATAGTGTCATGGTCCTTGCGATGACAGGCGGCCAAACGTTTTACATCTTAGATAAAGTAGTAGGAGGTGGTTCATGATGGCACTCTCTCCAGAAGAAGAAATTGAAGATTTTGAGGAGGATGAAGAGGATATTGTTGAACCTTCGACCACCTATCGCATTGACTTCACATCTGGCCGTCTAACCAATGAAAAGATTAATGGTCTTGATGCCATTCGCCAATTCGTCTATATGGCTTTGCGAACGGAACGATATTCACATGCCGTTTATAGCCATGACGTAGGATGCGAAGTGCAGGAAGCTGTGTCTGATGAAGAATCAACGGACGAATACAAAGAGATGGAGATTCCGCGTCTAATAGAAGAAGCACTTCTTGTTGATGAAAGAATTGAAAGTGTGCAAGATTTTGAGATCACTAAAGAAGGGGCAACATTTAAAGTGCTCTTTAACGTGGTGACGGATGAAGGGACCTTGGAGATCGAGGAGGTGATCGGAGATGTTTGAGGAACAATCGTATGAAGCCATCATGGAACGTATGTTGGAACGTATACCCGATGATATTGATAAACGTGAAAACAGCGTGATATGGAATGCGTTGGCTCCTGCAGCTGCGGAACTTGCTCAATCTTATATATGGCTTGACCAGGTATTCGATCTGGTCTTTGCGGATACAGCGCAGGGAGAATTTTTAGATCGACGAGCTGCTGAAGTGGGAATCACTCGTAAAGCGGCCACAAGTGCTGTATGGTCCGTTGAAGTCTCGCCCGAAGGTATAAGAATACCAACGGGATCAAGGTTCTACATTGATAGTCTATATTTTCAGTTTGAATCTGATGGAACTTTGAAATGTGAAACGACTGGTGCTGTAGGCAATGGGAATTTTGCAGAGCTGCCGCTCCTATCACTCGATAACATACCAGGATTAGAGTCTGTTATCTTTGAAGAATTGAAGATACCAGGGCAAGAGGAAGAAGACGATGAAGCTCTTTATGAGCGGTACTTGATGAGGGCAAGGCGGGAGGCTGTTAGTGCCAACAAAGCTCACTATAAAAAGTGGGCTGAAGAAGTAGAAGGAGTTGGCAGGGCGAAGGTGTTTCCGCTTTGGAATGGTGAAGGTACAGTGAAAGTTGTCATCACAGATGGTAATTTTGATGTTGCGACGGATCTGCTCGTCAATAAGGTTCAAGAATACATTGATCCGGTTCCAGGGGAAGGGGAAGGCCAAGCACCAATCGGGGCTACTGCCACCGTTGAAAGCGCCAAGTGGAAAGATGTTGAGGTGTCCGTATCGGTGGAGCTTAAAATGGACTATTCACTTGAAGATGCTCAACAAGAAATAGAAGAGAAGATCAAGGACCTCTTGAAATCACTTGCCTTTGAAGAAAATGTGATCAGAATGTCAGCGATTAATGACATTTTATATCATGCGGATAGTGTCTCTGATTATGCGGATGTCTTGATAAACGGCGAAGCCAAAAACTTGCCGCTCCAAGACATTGAAATTCCGCGTCTAGGGCAGGTGAACGTCATTGAGCAAGCTTGATGAAATGAAAGCTTACCTTCCTGCTTATCTCACAGAGATCACAGATTTTGATGAGCTCATGAAATCCGAAGCTCCTGAGATGGAAAGGCTAGACGATTCTATTTTTGATATGACTGATCAATTGTTTCCGGTCACAGCAACATGGGGATTGGATCGATGGGAAAGGATGCTGAAGGTGCAGCGGGAGTCAGGTGATTCTATTGAGCTGCGCAGGGCACGTATTTTGAATCTCATGTCCAACATTCCACCGATTACTTATGCTTCTTTAGAGAGGGCAGTCAACCGCTTCCTGAAGAATCCTAGTGCGGTGGTTCGTCTAACGACTGGACGCTATCATTTCTCGTTACGGGTGAATCTAGATGACCTGCAGAATACCAGATACATTGTGGAGACGCTTGAAAACTTAAAGCCTGCACACTTGGCTTACAAATTCACAAGCGTTCATCATACTGATGTTCATGAAATCAAAGACTATCATAACCGGCTCACACTGCGCAGCAGAGTGGGCTTTTTTGATCACATCCCCATCCTACTGAATGGGGAGTTTTTACTGAACGGTACTTTTTATTTGAGCGGATCGCGCAATTCAACAGATATTCCAGTGCGCTTCAGACAATCTCTAAAGCTGGCCATGAAGGTCAAAAAAGAAATGAAAGTTTTTGGACGTACAAGATATGTCATGGTAGGAGCCAGAAACGAAACGGATCAACAAGCAGCTCTTAAAATTCGATCTCGTTTCAAACACGTAAATAAAGAAAAAAGGAAAGTAACATTCCGCATGGCTGCTCATGTATCAAATGAGCAAATCGGAAGTGTAATCATTAAGCAGAAATATTGGACGCTTGATGGATCAGTACCGCTAGACGGTTCAAAATATCTAGCTGCCACGTCCAAACAAATAGATTTATAAAGGAGGATCATAATGGCTGATCAATTAACCGTTACAACGCTTTATGCTCGCCAACAAATGGCCAAGGCTAGAGCAGAAGGAACAAAGCTCACAAAAGTCGTTAAGATGGCTTTTGGGAATGGTGGGACGAAAGATGGCAAGCCAATCTCCCTGGATGGAACAGAACAAGAATTAAAGAGTGAGCTTGTTCAAAAAGAAATTGATTCATATGAATTCATGGAGCCGGCGAAGATCCGGTACACGTGCACCATCGCTGAAGGAGAACTGGCAGGAGAAGTGATCAACGAACTAGCACTTGTCGACGAAGACGGCAAATTCACCGCCATCCGCACTATGACAGACAAGCAAAAAGATGGTGACATTGAATTCATCTTTGAGATTGATGATATTTACTAGGAAAGGAGTGCTCATCGATGGACATTAAATCTCCTAAAGTATTCGAAACAAGTGACAAAGCTCATGCAGATTTGTTCAATGAAATGGTTAAAGTGTTGCTTGAAAATGACTCTGGACTGTTAGATCAGATCATTGAACATATTGGCGATACTAAGCCGCATGCATCTGAAGAAGAGAAGAAGAAATGGAATGAATCACAGCTATATAAAATCACAGCCGATGACGGCAAATACTTGATCTCTGTTCCAGCTGACAAAAATATTTATGATGCGATTAAAGACAAAGGGACCTGTACTTTCATTGCATCTCCAGGTGTAGAAGATTCCCCAGCGCCCAGCAATGCCTATTTGAGAGGCATACAGACTGTTGGCCAAAACAATATCGGAACTGGTTTTGCGGTAGATACGTCAGGTAATGCTTATTACTTCTACTATAATTCTAGCCATATATCAATCACTTGGACGCAGCTGCCGACAACAGCTGAAAAGGATAAATGGAACAACGGGCAGTTATATAGGCTCACACCAAACGATGGAAGAATTGCAAGGGTTCCAAATGGTACCGATATATTTAAATTACCGACAGGTCCTTACATGGGAGCTCAATTGTTGAATGCACCAGTGGATAATGATACGAGTTTTTATTACGTTGATGTTTTTGAAACAGCGTATGAACAAAACGAAGTCATATATAAACGCATTATCGCTACAAGATCATTTGATAACATAACTTGGATTGGTACATTTCATGCTCAAGGTTTCAAAGGGTGGGAGAGAATTACAACCAGTAAAGATGCAAAACTCGACTGGAAGTTACCGACTATCAGAAACGGATGGAAAACATATAAGTCTGAGGTCAATAATGACTATCGGGTTCGCGTTGCAAAGGATGCGATGGGAATTGTTCATGTTACAGGAGCCATCGCAGGCGGGACACTTGGGGATGTACCTGCCTTTACGTTACCAGAAGGATGTGAGCCGCCTTTCCCTCTCTATAATGTTGGCATCGCTTCTAGTACCGGTGGTTTTAAAGGGCCTCAATATAGTAGGCAGTATATTGCAACAGATGGCCGATTTTGTATACAAGACACGAGTAGTAATACTGAGTTTATTGTCGTGAATTGTATGTTTAAAGCAAAGGAGTGATTTTATGAAGCCAATATACGCCTATGATGAAAATTTTAAGTATATACCTAGTGGGGATAAAGAAATACCCGATGACGCTGAAATTCCAGCGGGTTTTACTGATGTACAACCTCAAGAAGGGTTATATATAGCGGAATATAATCCCGCAAGCAAGACATGGAGTGAGTCGGCAACCCAGGAATACATTGATGGCTTACAAATAGAGCAACCGCCGTATGATATTGATTTACTTAAACAGCAAAATGCAGTCTTAACTAAACAATTGACTGAACTGTCAAAGGAAGCAGCTGCAGCTAAATTGCGTGAGGCACAGATGGCAAAACAACTGGCTCAATTAATGACTGAGATTCAGGAGATGAAGGGTGGTGAAAAATCATGATATATCCAACAGTTGCGGATATAAAGCAGTTTTGGGATTGGAAGTGTTACGGTCCTGAAGACATTGCTTTTTATGTAGAAATCGGTTGGATTAATAAAGAAGACTATCAAGACATAACAGGAGAACAATACGAAGCCTAGAGGGGCTTTTTATTTTGCCTTCTTTAAGGAGGTGGACAAAGTGGAGGAGTAGGTGAGTATGGTGGAAATGGATTTGGCTCAATATTTGATGACACAAGGACCCTTTGCGGTTCTTTTTTGTTGGGTGCTGTTTTACGTATTAAACACAACAAAGGAAAGAGAAAACAAGCTCAATGAACAAATCGAAGCGCAAAATGAAGTGTTAGCAAAGTTCAGTGAAAAGTATGATGTCGTGATCGACAAGCTCGATAAAATTGAACGGAATTTAAAATAGGAGGGAACATTATTTATGAAAAACTTCGACAAAGGCACGGTGATCCGCACGGTGCTTCTATTTATGGCATTGATCAACCAAACGTTAATTCTATTTGGAAAGCCAATCTTGCCGATCAGTGAGGATCAAGTCACTTCGTTGGCTGAGACATTGTACCTTGCTGGCTCAATGATCTTTACAATCGTAACAACCCTTGTCGCATGGTTTAAAAATAACTATGTGACCGATAAAGGAAAGTTACAAAAAGAAGTCCTGAAACAAAAAGGATTAACGAAGTAAGGAGCTGCCACGAGGTGGCTCTTTTTATATTAAATTGATCAAAGGAGACGATGAACGTGGTAAAAATCATTAAAGATTTTATTCCGAAAAGCAACAAGAACCGTCCTGGCAACTATATGAAACCTTTATATATTACGGTTCATAACACAGCTAACACAGCAAAAGGGGCAAACGCAGCGAGTCACGCATCGTTTGTGAAACGATCTAGTACAGGTGTAAGCTGGCACTATACGGTGGATGAAAATTGTATCTATCAACATTTGCCTTTGAACGAAAACGGCTGGCATGCAGGAGATGGTCGAGGAACCGGAAACATGAAGTCGATCGGCATTGAAATTTGTGAAAATGCAGACGGTAATTTCGAGAAAGCAGTCGAGAACGCTCAATGGCTAATTCGTCAGCTGATGCAGGATCAGGGTATTCCGCTGGCCAATGTTGTTCCCCATAAAAGATGGAGCGGCAAACAATGTCCACGAAAGCTGCTTAATCGCTGGGACAGCTTCAAGGCGGGTATTGCTATTGCTCACACAAATAAAAAGCCGACTGTGAAACCAGCAAAAACAACATCCAAACCAGCGGCTTCCAAGCCTGCTAAAAAGACACACAACCTGCCTTCGGGCATTTTAAAAGTAACCAAGCCTTTGACAAAGGGCGCTGGAGTAAAAGCATTGCAGAAGGCTCTGGCTGCTGTGTATTACTACCCCGATAAAGGAGCAAAAAACAACGGGATTGATGGCTACTATGGGCCAAAAACAGCAAATGCAGTCAAACGATTCCAGCTCATGCACGGGCTTGTTGCTGACGGCATTTATGGACCGAAGACGAAAGCGGCATTAGAAAAGGCGCTGAAAAAATAAACAATGAAAAAGCCCTGTCCATTTAGTAGGACAGGGCTTTTTTGTTTGTCTAATAAGACATTTTAATCCACGCACCCACGTATGAGGTGCGACCTAAATTTATAATAAAATGACAAACAAAATTTGTCAATAATTATATACGTATTTTCCGTCGGCTGGTTCTTTAAGCCAATCCCCCAAGCGTTTTGAATTTGTTTGATTCATCCATTTCACATCCAACTTGCGGAATAGCTCCTCACCTATTAATTCAAGTATTGCGCTCTTTCTGCGGTCGATTCCGCAATAATCAAGAGCCCAGTATTGTTCTTTTGTTGGCATTCGTCTTTTGTGTTTGGCTAGCACCTCGACGTTTTTTGCTCCTACTGCAAGGCAAAGCTCAAACGGCATCTTATATTTTCTTGACGCAATTCCGCACGCCTGTGCGTATGCTTTTCTCCCTTCTTTTGTTTTTAGGGCTCTCATTTCTTCGATCTCATCGTCCATTCGAGACATAGTCTCTTCCCATGAATCTCTCATATTCGTTTCTCCCCTTATTGTCCGATGCCTTATTGCACCTGCGACATTTTTTATGTAAGTGTTTAACTGGTTGCAACCTCCCCATTGAAGGGGAACGCTCTAGGCTTAATGCGGTTTAAAGTCGCCTAGACGACTTATAGACTGATAACATTAACAGGGTTTTTCCAGTCACAAGTTTCTGATTCGTCTTCTGAATCCGGATGAGTAATCTCCCACTCAATGAAGTACTCTTCATTTAACTCATCAACAGCATGAGCTATGTAAAGAGTGCCATCGTTATTAACAAATGGATTTTGGGTTGTTCTGTACTCTTTTTCTTCAAAGAATACAATGGTTGAGTTCTTGTCATTCAATTCTTTAAATTTCATTTGATTTTCTCCGTATGCTCGACACCTTATTGTGTCTGCAGCAATCTATGGCTTTCCTGTTTTCTTATGTTGTTAAATACACTATATCATGTATATCTTACCATGTAAAGATATACATGGAAAAAGATTGTAAAAAGTTTTTTCACAACAAAAAACCTCTGTTATTAAACAGAGGTTAGTAAATAGCTCATTTGATTTTTTTCTTATTTTTATAATATTCTTCGAGGTCCCTTTTCAAATATAGATTTCTTTTCCCTGTACCTTCACCAGTAGAAAAAAAGGGAATAATCCTTTTTGTTTCTAATGCTTGATTAAAGGCAGATCTTGATTGACCTGTAATTTCCCTTGCCTCATCTGTTCCAACCAAGTTCTCTTCCATCCATTTTTTAATTTCTTCTTTATTCATTTTCTTGACCTCCTAAATACGGCAGATGGTATTTTTCTTCTGCTTTTTTTCTAGCACTTATTGCGTCATCTAAAATATCATAGTTCCCTACAAAAATTTGCTTCCGTTGAAATCCTATAGTTACCGTCCATTTGTTGCGAGATTTGTTCCAGCGCACACCTTTATGTCCACTTTTATTGTTTTTATGTAGTTTTGATGTAAGAGCACTCTTTCTTGTGCCATCAATAGCATCTCGATGTAAATACTCCTCTAATCCTTGATCACGTTTTTCGGAGCGTTTACAACCACAGCTTTTGTAATATCCAGCCCGTAAACTTACCCCCAACACATAGACTAGATTTCCGCAAACACACTCACATTCCCACAAACGTGTATTGTTTTTAGTGGTTTTATCACTTAACTTTATGACTTTCAGTTCACCAAAGACTTTTCCTTTTAAATCAATCCTCTTTCCCATGAAAAGACTTTCCCTTCCTAAATAAAGTAATTAAAAAAAGATTAGCATATGTACGAAAATATGCAAATAGAATAATATCCTCATGAATTATTTGGTGGTATCTGTTAAAATGGTGATGCAAATGAAGAGAGGAGTGTTTTTATGGTTTTATTGAGGTTGATAAGTTTATATATGATAACAATCGCAGTGTTAGCAATTGTGGCTAATTTCTTTCCTTTCTTAGCATGGCCAATTTATATCCTTGCTATCGTAGGTCTGATTTTTTGTCTTGGAAATATCATATATCATTTAGTATTGAAAAAAAGAAGGAATCTCCATAGGTAAGTAGAAGCCCATATATAAGCGAGGATTTAGAAGGCAATGGAGGTTTTAAATTGAAAAAAGTTTTAAGTGTAATACTAGGTGTCGCCATGTTGTTCAGTGCAACGGGTTTTATGAAACCAGCTGCAGCCAAATCAGAAGTGGATGACGAAAAATCTCAAATCAGAAATTATGTCGAAACAAATGTAGCCTTATTAAAAAAGACACTAGACAACCTTCCTCAAAATACTAATTCAGATCAAGTTAATACTACGATTGAAAAGCACTTTGCTGCATATCCAACTCCTCAGAAATATACAAACACATCATTAGATGCATTCGAAGTATTCCCAGAACTTAAACAAAAGTACGAAACATTTAATATTCGAGAGACAGACACAAAGTCTCCTTTCTCAGAACCTGTCAACACTGATCCATTCGAAAAGGTTTATACATTTAAAAATGATGATGAAGTGACTAAAGTAATGTTAGGGAAACTTGGAGACATTCAAGTTCACCAGAATACTTCAAAAGTTACTTCTCCAGATGCAAGCACTCAGGCTGTGACCAAAACTGAGAAATCAGTTACTATTGCTTATGCAGTAGTCGGCGGGGGTAAAATTTTTACTTTGTGGGCTGAAGGTAGATTTGATTACAATAAGAAAAAGAAAACCGTTAAAGTGGTTCATAAAGACGGTGATGTTAATCGCCATTTTTCTGGAACAGTTTTTAGTATTACTCCTCGAGCTCTTGGAACATCGAGAGATGCAAGTCATGGAGGATACGTATATAAAGAAGTCTTCTCAAGAGTATATGTAGAAGGTATTCTCGGATTTAAATGGGCAGGGGTAGTAGTAAATTCAGGAACATTCGAAGTTTTTGTTGGTGCCGGTTCAAATGGAGCAGTTTATGGAGGGCAAAAGAAAATATAAAAAATAGATACCTCGCTAAAAAAACACCCTTACTCATTGTTAGGGTGTTTTTACATTTATAATATCTGCAAACCGTATAAAGTTTGTGTCGCCACGATCATCCTTAATCCTGAATTCTTTCCTTATATGGTCGACAAAAACAACCTTCCCAATAAGCTCACGAGTGAACCCTTGATCAAATAACTCAAAATTAAGAGATAAATCTTCACTCATTGCGGTTGCAATTGTATATTCAAATTCCTCAATCTGTTCTGGGCTTAATATTGGCCGCTCAATCTTATGTTTTGCAAGATGCAGCTGCCTTAGTGCCTCGTTATGTTCAGGCAAGATGAATTTCATCTTCCACCTGTTTTGATCTTTCTCTTCATCCCACATACTATCACCTCAAAAGGAATTATAACCGAATGTTTGTTCTGTGTCTAAGTTTGAGTTATAATAAATTTATATACGGTTTACCCGCGGAAACGGGGATTAAAAAATTCGTATATTTCAATGATTTACTTCTTTATCAAACCACTATTACTCATGTATTACTCACATGGCTCCTTTATAGGAGCTCTTTTTTTGCTCTTTTTTGCGGTTTCTTTTCGGTGCTTTGTAAATTCTTGTATGTAATAATAAATGTAATATAAGGGAATTTTGTGGAAGGGGAGTAAGGGGATGGAGAAAGTTCTTTCTTCACATGTTGGTGTGAAAATAAATGAATGGTATAAAATGATTCGACAATTTAGTGTACCGGATGCAGAGATTTTGAAAGCTGAGGTAGAACAAGAAATTGAACGAATGGAAGAAGACCAGGATTTACTGATTTACTATCAATTGATGTGCTTTCGTCATCAGCTTATGCTTGATTATATTAAACCCTCAGAGCAACGTTCTTTATCCATTGCAGACTTAGTTGATAAAATAGAAAACTCCAATCATAAATTGTCCGGCATGCTGCAGTATTACAACGCGTTTTTTCGCGGAATGTATGAGTTCAGTATAAAAGAATATGTACAGGCCATCCAATACTATAAAGTGGCCGAGAAACAACTTACGCTAGTCATAGATGATATTGAACAAGCCGAGTTCCACTTCAAGGTGGCTGAAGCCTACTATATTATGAAACAAACTCATGTTTCTATGCATCATATTTTAAAAGCGCTTGAAATCTACGATCAATACGATCTCTACAAAGTGAGAAAAATTCAATGTTTATTTGTAATAGCAGGAAATTATGATGATTTGGCTCGACATGATAAATCAATCCCTCATCTAAAGCATGCAATTAAAATTGCAGAGGAAATTGGAGATCAAAAAATCCTAACTAAAGCCCTTTTAAATATTGGCCATACATTTGATAGAGATGAACAATGGGCTGAAGCTATTAGTTACTTTGAAAAGGGAATTCAAAAGGCGAATAATGATTCTGAGCTTCTTACTAAGTTGTATTTTGCGATTAGCTGTACGCAATTTAAAGCGGGAAGACTTAGAGAAGGAGAAGCATCTTTAAAAGAAGGAACTAATATACTTGAGGAAGCCCCTAACAAACTTTATGAAAACCTATTTAACTTCTTAGAAGCGGTTTATGTTAATAATATAAATGAGGAGCAGCTGGCCGAGGTGTTTCAGTATTTAGAGCAGAAACAGCTTTTTGCTTATGCTGAAGCATGCTATATAGTATATGCAGATGAGTATGGGAAACAAGGTCAATTTGAAGAAGCTACAGCTGCTTATCAAAAGGTATTAGAAACACAACTCAAAATTCAGAGAGGGGATTGTTTGTATGACTTTTAAGAAGGGTTTTACGATGATTGCTCTTACGGTGGTTGCAGCTGCAGGAATGTACAGTGTTGCAATTGATCGAAACACGACATCGATACAAAAAATCGATCGAAACACGACTATGATCGATCGAAATACAACTTCTCAAAACGTATAGACAAAATTAAAACAGACCCTGCATGGTCTGTTTTTTTTATGGGGACGGATTGGGGACCAACCCTTTCAGTTTTGTTCAGAAATGAAAATATTTATTCAGAAAGGCTTATCATAGAACCTTATTAAATCAGTCTTTTTCAGAGAACGTCTGTTTGCTTCGGGTTATGTCGTTCACTCTGCCAGCGTAGCGCTCTCCCAGCTGAGCTAATGCCCCGAGGTATGACGACATAATTTATTATAATCAATCCTCCTGTGAAATTCAAGCTGTAAAACGTAAATACATCGCCTATTTTTCCTTCTGCTCAATTGGAATATAGTCAAAGATTTCGCCAGAATGAACAGAATGGGCTAATCGTCTCAACCAGTCATAATAGGCTTTTGAGCTTTCAAGCTGCTCAATGAGCTGCTGCGCTTCCTCTCTTACATGTTCCTCCAGCTGATCATCATGCGCCACCTCTTGAAGCTGCTCTTGCGCTTCTTCGATTGCTGTTAAATTGACCTCGACCTCTCGTTCCCATTTTTGTGGAAAAAAGTTTGTGAAAAACTTAAAAAAGTCTTTTTCAGCAACAAAGCTGTGTTTTCTTCGGCCCCGGTGAAACGTTTTTTTGACAATATTCATGTCTTGCAGCTTTTTCACACCTGTACTCATACTCGGCTTACTCATTTGCAGCTCTTCACGCATTTCATCCAGTGTCATTTCCTCATTTAAATACATCGTCCCATATAGAATACCTGCACTTCGCGTAATGCCATAGAGATCCATCGTTTCAGCTATGGAATCAATGACTAGATCTTTAGCAGCTAAAATACGATCTTCTGCTTGCGGCTGTTGTTCCTGCTTTTTCATTTTGTCCCTGCTTTCTATTAAGAGAATTCAATACGTTCAAAAAAATCTTTATGGACTATATGTTAACGAAAGAATACAAAAAGTCAAAATAAATGAAGCATATCTCCCCTTTGACAGAAAAATTTGAACATGATAAGTTAATTATGTTCAAAACGTTAAATTTTTATTTAACAAACTTATCAAAGAGAATCAGAGGAGGTTCCTTCTATGAGTCAAACACTATTTATAGACGGACAATGGGTTGGCGCTAAAAGTAGCGACACGCGGGATATCATCAATCCGTTCAATCAAGAAGTGATCGCGACAGTCAGCGAAGGATCTAGAAATGACGCGCAGCTAGCCATTAAAGCAGCGAGAAAAGCCTTCGATCAAGGGGACTGGGCAAATCTTTCTGGACTTGAAAGAGGAAATATTGTGTTTAAGATAGCTGAATTGATTAGACGTGATCTTGATGAACTAGCCAAATTGGAATCGCTTGATACAGGGAAAACATTAGAGGAAAGCAAGGCAGATATGGATGATATTGCGAACGTGTTCCAATATTACGCAGGTCTGGCTGATAAAGATGGCGGGGAAATCATTGCATCGCCAATTCCAAACTCGAAAAGTGAATTAATCAGAGAGCCTGTCGGTGTATGCGGACAAATCACTCCTTGGAACTATCCATTGCTTCAAGCAAGCTGGAAAATCGCGCCGGCTCTTGCGGCGGGAAATACAATCGTTCTAAAGCCAAGTGAAATCACACCACTCACCACGATAAAAGTATTTAAACTCATGGAAGAAGCGGGCGTTCCGGCAGGCGTTGCAAACCTAGTGCTTGGACCTGGGGCAACGGTTGGAGATGAGCTTGCTGTGAATGATCAAGTAGATCTGATTTCATTTACAGGCGGTATTGATACAGGGAAGAAAATTATGCAGGGAGCCAGCGGTAATGTGAAAAAAATAGCCCTTGAGCTTGGCGGAAAGAATCCAAATATTGTGTTTCAAGATGCTGATTTAGACGTAGCGGTTGACCAGGCAATGAATGCTGTGTTTTTCCATGCAGGGCAAGTGTGTTCAGCAGGGTCACGTTTGCTGGTGGAAGAATCCATTCATGATGAATTTTTAGAAGAACTGGTGAAGCGTACGAAAAAAATCAAGCTAGGCAACGGCTTTGATGAAGACACCCAGAGCGGGCCGCTCATCTCAGCTGAGCATCGAGAAAAAGTAGAAAAATACGTCAGCATCGGTTTAGAAGAAGGCGCTAAGTTAGAGACAGGTGGAAAAAGACCTGACGCAGAGGAGCTGCAAAATGGGTTCTTCTACTTGCCGACCATTTTCTCAGGCTGCACGTCAGATATGCGGATTGTGCAAGAAGAAGTCTTTGGACCTGTCCTGACAGTCGAATCCTTCCATACAGAGGAAGAAGTCATCAAGCTGGCAAATGATACGATTTATGGATTAGCAGGAGCTGTGTGGTCTTCTGATATCAGCAAAGCCGAAAGAGTGGCTCGGCAATTAAGATTAGGCACGGTTTGGATCAATGATTTCCATCCTTATTTTGCTCAAGCACCGTGGGGTGGCTACAAGCAATCAGGCATTGGGCGTGAATTAGGACGCACGGGACTTGAAGAATATACCGAGCTGAAGCATTTATATCGAAATACAAAACCTGAAGCAGTTCATTGGTTTAAATAAAAATTACGCATTTGGAGGAGATTCTATATGACACTAAATATGAAAATTGAAAGCATGCAGAAATTCCATACATTTGAAATTCCGACTGTCATCAAACATGGCATTGGTGCAGTGAAACATGTTGGGGAAGAAGTAAAAGCATACGGCGTTTCAAAGGTATTGCTTGTAACAGACCCCGGCATTTATCGAGCGGGCGTGGTGGACCCCGTCATTGCTTCATTAAAAGAAGCGCAAATTGATGTTGTTCTATTTAATAAAGTAGAGCCAAATCCGCCAGTCCGTCTAGTGAACGAAGGATCTGCTTTATATGAAAAAGAAGGCTGTAATGGATTAGTCGCAGTAGGCGGCGGCAGCTCAATGGATACAGCCAAGGCAATTGGAGTAGAGGCGACTCATGAAGGCTCAGTTCTTGATTACGAAGCGGCAGAGGGGAAAAAACCGCTTGAAAACAGAATCCCGCCTTTAACCACTATTCCAACAACAGCTGGTACAGGTTCAGAAGTGACGCAATGGGCAGTCATTACTGATGAAGAAAGAGAATTCAAATTCAATACAGGTGGTCCTCTTATTGCAGCTCATCTTACAGTGATTGACCCAGAGCTTCATGTATCCATGCCGCCTCATGTGACAGCAATGACTGGAATTGACGCGCTTGCTCACGCGATTGAATGCTATACGATGAAATTTGCTCAGCCGATTACAGATGCGGTAGCACTCATGGCCATTGAATATGCAGCTCATTATATTCGCCGTGCCTTTGCTGATGGTGAGGACTTGGAAGCCAGATATGGAATGGCACAAGCTGCGATGCTTGCCGGGCTTTCTTATGGAAGTGAATCAGCTGGCGCTGCACATGCGATGAGCCAAACACTCGGAGGCATTATTCCTGTCGCGCACGGTCAGTGTGTTGCAGCGATGATGGGACCAGTGATGGAATATAACTGGAAAGGGTATCCGGAAAAATTCGCACGAATTGCGCAAGCGTTTGGGGTTGATACAAGCAGAATGACAACAGAGGAAGCAGCCAAAGCAGCCGTGAACTGGATGTATGATTTAGTAGAAGATTTAGAAATTCCTTCATTAGAAGAACAAGGTGTATCAAAAGATATGATTGACCGTTTATCTAAAGAAGCGATGAAAGATCCGCAAACAGTTGGAAACCCAAGAGATCTAAACGAAAAAGCGTACAAATGGATTTATGCGCGCTGCTTTGAGTTAACACCTAAAACAGTGTAACAATGAAAAAAGGCTCCCTAAAGGGAGTCCTTTTTATGTTTTATAGTTGTTCTTTAATTTCTTTGATTTGATGAATATGGCGTTTTTCATGTGCGCCGATAAAATCAAGATATTGCTTAAGGGATAGCTCTTTAAACACAGGGTGTGCAATGACGCGTTTGAAATCTTCCTCAGTAAATGTTGATAAAATTTGATTGAGCTGCTCACGAGCTGTATCGAGCTCATCCTTTAAATGTGTAGGTGTCACATGCTTGTGCTCAGGCGCAACAATACTAGGCGCAGTGGCTTTTTTCGAACGATCCTCTGCCATTTCCACCGGCTTTGGTTCATATTCTTTGATCGGTGCTTTTTTCCCCTCAGCAGCTAGATGTTTTGCTGCAACTAGGTCCATTTTCTTTAAATGATCTGCTACCTCTTGAATACTCCAAGTATCATCAGATAATTTTTGGTTCAATTGTTCTTCGCTCAAACCTTGCAGCTCGTGCCACAATTCTTGTCTTGCTTCATGTAATAAACTCATTTTCTTCATCACCTCAAGATCAAATTTTAACATAAGGGTACATGACAATCATTCTTGAGCTATCCGAAAATCCCTTTGAAGAATTGTGATGAAATATGAAACCTTTACAAAAGTGGTTCGTATTACCTGTTACAAGGAATACATTGGAGGTGAGTATGGTCTAAATGAAACAACAGATGTTCATTTCATGAAGAAAGGGTGAGGAAGATGGATGTGTTTGGGCTGCCTCTTCAGACGCTGTATTTATACATATTGATGATATCAGGAATCCTGACACTTGTTTTCGTCTTTTTCGGCGATGTATTTGATGGATGGTTTGAAGCGATCCCTGTTCCATTCCTTCAACCAACATTGATCCTCGCATTTCTTACCTTTTTCTCGGCTGGAGGGTTTATCTCTGAAAAAACAGCAATTGTAGGAAGTGGACTTGGCGCACTATTATCTGCCATCCTCGCAGTGATCCTTGTGACCTGTTTGAATGTATTTGTATTAGTCCCGCTTTCCTCTGCTGAAGAATCTCTCTCTTATACGGAGGCCGATTTAAAAGGAAGAACTGGGGAGATCATTGTATCTGTTCCAAAAGACGGGTTTGGAGAAGTGCTGTTAATCAGTAACAGCGGGAAAATCTCAAAGCCAGCTGTCAGCTTCGACCAAGAGGAGATTCCATATGGAACCCGTGTGCTAGTTGTCGAAGTGAACAAAGGCGTCTTATCTGTTATACCAAATGAAGAAATCTAGGAGGGAATGCTATGCCAGGAACAACTATTTTAGTGATCATTGGAATTGTGCTTGTCATTCTTATTGCACTTATTGGTGTATTTGTTTCTAAATACCGGACAGCAGGTCCAGATGAAGCATTAATCGTGACAGGAAGTTATCTAGGAAGTAAAAATGTCCACGTGGACGAAGGTGGAAACAAGATTAAGATTGTAAGAGGCGGCGGTACCTTTGTCCTTCCAGTCTTTCAACAAGCAGAGCCGCTCAGCTTACTATCTAGCAAGCTAGATGTTTCAACCCCTGAAGTCTATACCGAACAAGGTGTACCGGTCATGGCGGATGGAACGGCCATCATAAAAATTGGTGGATCGATTGAAGAAATTGCTACTGCTGCAGAGCAATTTTTAGGTAAAACAAAAGAAGACCGTGAAAACGAAGCGAGAGAAGTATTAGAAGGTCACCTTCGTTCCATCTTAGGGTCAATGACAGTTGAAGAGATTTATAAAAACAGAGAAAAATTTTCACAAGAAGTACAACGCGTTGCTTCTCAAGATTTAGCGAAAATGGGTCTAGTCATTGTCTCGTTTACGATCAAAGATGTTCGTGATAAAAATGGCTACTTAGAATCTCTAGGTAAACCAAGAATTGCCCAAGTAAAACGCGATGCAGATATTGCAACAGCTGAAGCAGATAAAGAAACACGGATCAAACGTGCCGAAGCAGATAAAGATGCGAAGAAATCTGAGCTTGAGCGTGCTACTGAAATCGCTGAAGCAGAAAAGATTAATGAACTGAAAAGAGCAGAATTCAGACGTGAACAGGATACAGCGAAAGCAAGTGCTGACCAAGCGTACGATTTAGAAACCGCTCGTAACCGTCAGCACGTAACTGAACAAGAAATGCAAGTCAAAATCATTGAGCGTCAGAAACAAATTGAATTAGAAGAAAAAGAGATTCAGCGTCGTGAACGTCAATATGATTCTGAAGTGAAAAAGAAAGCAGATGCGGACCGTTATGCTGTTGAGCAGTCGGCTGCGGCAGAAAAAGCGAAACGTCTCGCAGAAGCAGATGCGAAGAAATATAGCATTGAAGCAATGGCCAAAGCAGAAGCTGAGAAAGTTCGTATAGACGGGCTTGCCAAAGCGGAAGCGGATCGTGCGAAAGGGGAAACAGAAGCAGAAGTCATTAGACTAAAAGGACTTGCAGAAGCCGAAGCGAAAGAGAAAATTGCGGAAGCATTCGAACAGTATGGTCAGGCAGCGATCCTTGATATGATTGTCAAGATGCTTCCTGAATATGCGAAGCAAGTATCTGCACCACTTTCTAACATTGATAAAATTACTGTTGTGGATACAGGCGGTAACGGTGAAGGCAGCGGTGCCAATAAAGTTACAGGCTATGCCACAAATCTCATGTCTAGTCTTCAAGAGAGTCTGAAAGCATCCTCTGGAATTGATGTGAAAGAAATTATTGAGAATTTTTCTGGCAAAGGCAATGTGAAGCAAAGCATTCAAGAACTAACAAATGAAATCAAACAACCAAGAAAAATCGAAAAAGCTGATCATCAAATAGAACAATAAAATCAAATGACACCTTCCACCAGAAGGTGTCACTTTTTTATAGAAGAAGGTTTAACCATTGAAAGATGTGCTGACAAAACGCTAGTCATTGAATTCTATGTAATAGAAATTTATCATAATGAAGATAAGGTGGAAAAAGCTAAAAGGAGTGGAGCGGATGAAGGTGAGACATGCTGTACATCAAGATATTCCAAAAATCGCCGAGATTCATGTGAAAAGCTGGCAGACGACTTATCAAGGGATTATTTCGCAGGAGTATTTAGATGGTTTAACCATTGAAGATCGGGAAGAGAGCTGGAGAAAAAGATCGCTTGAAGGCACGTTTGTCGCAGAAGATGAGGATGGCGTATTTGGTTTTGCCACTTTAGGAAAACAACGTGACGAACGCTATTCTACATATGATGGAGAGCTATATGCCATCTATTTATTCCAACAGAAACAGAAATCAGGGGCGGGTATTGCTCTAATGGAAAAAGGAGTGGAATATTTAATAGAAAAGGGTTATCAGAATATGCTGCTATGGGTGTTTGAACAAAATTCGGCGAAACAATTTTATCAAAAACTTCAACCTAGTTTTGTCGTTACCAGCCAGTTCGAGCTGGCTGGCGAGAACCATAATGAAATAGGGTATGGATGGGAGTTGTCTAGATTGAATAACCATGTAAAACGAATTAAATCGTCAGCTTCCAGTAATAATGAGAGAAAAAAGTGAAAAGTACAGCAAGCAACATGTAAGAAATAAACGGTGAAGCTTCTACTTTTCCTTTCACACCTGCTATTTTTAAAGCTTCATAGAAACCTGCCAAGAAATAAGCCAGACTGAGAATATAACAGCAAAGCATAATGGAGTAAGGGCTCATTGTCGTACCTCCAGCATGAAATCTTCTATTATTAATAGATTCCATAGAGCAGCAAATTATGCATAAAAAAATAACCAGCTGTCATCAGCCGGTTATTTTTGATGAGGAAAAACCAAACGGGATGCACTTGGAATGAGTATACAAAGAACAATACTGCAAATAATAAATGAAGGAACCATATATGTGCTGTTATAAATTAAAGAGTAGACCCATCCTGGTGTTCCTTTCGGTGCATATTGAGAAAAGAAAACGACGCCAGAAATAAAGAACGTCAGCAGCCTGAAGAAACTAGCAACAAAAACAGCTAAGGTAATATAGAAAAATTGCTGCTTTCGCTTTTGATCCTGAATGGCTTTTTTGATCAATCCAGAAAACAAGCCGCTTAAAGAAATAACAACAGATGCAACGAAGTAATCGAGGAATCCTTGAACAGGTGTAGCGATGATCGGGCTATTCATCAGCTGAAGACCTGCGATTAACACACCGATGATAAATCCGGTAGATATCCCCCATCTAATAGACATGAGAATAACGGGAATCATAATCAGAGCAAGAGATCCGCCATTCGGCATTCTTAAAAAGAGACCTGATAAGTAATCTAATACAAGTGCAAGTGAAGTCATAATCGCGATTTCCATCAGTCGTACCAATTGATTTGATTGCTGCATAAAAAAATCTCCTTTTTCATGAATTGAGCAAGGAGAGACCGTGTAAGGATGAGTATGTTATTCATAGAAAAACATATCGATTTGAATACACCATATGTATCCAAGTGATTCCACATTCCTACTTCAGTATTAACTGACAGGTTCAAAGGGTCAGAACAACGAATGTTCACTCTCAGCACAAAGCTCCCCCTGCGGTTATTTAGTTTCAATCTAATATAAATATACTAAAGACCTGCAGGATCAACAATAGACAATTCCCGAGATGAGCAGCATTTGTATCGATATATAGGAAGAGATAAGGAAAAATAAATTATTTAGAAAAAATACTTGTTTCTTCTTTCAAAAGGTGTTATATTTGTATTCGCCGCTGAAACAGCGCGGTTGATAAATAACATTAAGAAAAAAGTTGTTGACTTTATCTTGATAGAATGTTATATTAATAAAGTCGCCTCTGAGAGACGGCGAAGATGATCTTTGAAAACTAAACAAGACAAAACGTACCTGTTAATTCGA